>Ga0256829_1000002_pt1 | contig 843752 bp, 786 predicted proteins | sample 131447metaG_FD_185979 | JGI IMG/M metagenome (GOLD analysis project Ga0256829, IMG submission 185979) | Hydrothermal vent microbial communities from Lau Basin, Pacific Ocean - 131-447 | ecosystem: Environmental > Aquatic > Marine > Hydrothermal vents | place: Pacific Ocean: Lau Basin... | reverse complement strand
AAGTCCACGGTGTATATCCCCAAGCCCTCCCGAAATCCGAAAGGGCAAAAGTGGACGACTTTTACGCCGCCCGCGACAACACTATGCCGTCGCTACCGTGGCCGAGTATTGCTCCGCCGTTCACACGTGATGAACCGCAACAACCGGGGTGATTTGTTGGTCAAAGGTATTGTCAGGCCGGATGCGGAAATCGAGGTTCTGTTTGCGGGGCAACGTTTGAAAGCGGCTTCGGGTTTGGTCGACCACCTGAAAAAACTGCGGATGCAGGGCGTTCGAACGGCCATGAATGGTCATGATGCCATGGAGCAGATCCGTCGCCTGCGTCTGCCTGTTCGGGTCCGTGGCAATTGGCGGTTGCGCTTTCACCCTGATGCTTCGGGCTGGGAGGTCAAGACATATCAGTTGCTCGCCGCGCAATGGGGGTTCACGGATGCCGAGGGCTACACCGTACTGTGCGGCTGGCCGCCGGTAGAGCAGGAAAATCGCTTGCAGGACCGGGCCCGTGAAGCGCGCGCGCGGCTGGCCGAGGCGCGCGCGCGCACCGCTCAGAGAAGCGTGTGAAACCCAGGCTGTTCGTTGCGGTGCATTGTCCGGGAGCCTTGTTTGCGGCCAGAATGCCCTGATTGAGCTGCCTTGTGTCTGCTGACGCTTTGCCCAAGGCGGGCGGGCTGTCCATGGATCAATTGGCGCTCCCGAAGCGCCGCCCAGGCAGGACGAGGCGCAAAGCAGTACCTCCAAGCGTGCCCTCGGCAAAGCATCTCTGCCAGGGTGGCAAGGGCGTGCGTTTGATATATCTTCCCATGCAAGCGGTGGCCTTGTGTCCGAATGAATATCGTCTCATGAGGCGGGTATCTGAACGGCAAAGCGTTTCACGTTGATCGGCAAGGGGCAGGTGCTCTGAACGATGGGCTGTCATCCTGTCCCGGCTCCCAAACAGGTTGTCCACTCTGCAGGCACCGAAAGCGGGGAGCTTTGGCGAAAGCACGCGGTTCCGCCTTTTGAATTCAGCCTCTGTTTACCGAATCCGGTCAAACTGGACCCTCCAAAAACAGAAAGTTTTTACCATGAATGTCGCGCAGATCGGCTCTTCCCTTTCCTACTTTGCGAAATCGCGTGTACGGCGCGTCCAGTCGATCTGTGAAGACACGCTCTCTCTTTCGTTTCTGTCCGATCATATGGGCGAGCAAGACCCCGTCGCGGCGGTCTTTGCCAAATATGATTTTGGCGCGATCTCACCGCGGGAAATTGACCAGATGGCGTCGGACCTTGCTGCAGTCCATTTTGAGGACAACGAGTTTCTTCGCCTTCTCAAGAAACGCGGAGAGGCGTCTCTTTGCGCAGCGCAAGAACGTTTCGCGGGGGAGGGCTATATCGTGTCTGGCTTCGATCCGAATGGAAAGCTGGATCTGCTGCAGGTCAGTCAGGACCAAATGGCTTTGTCCAACGCCTTTGGAGGCGCCACACAAGCTCAGGAAAGGTTCATCGCGAAGCTTGAGCAGATCATCTCACGCAAAGCGAGTTTGGCCCAGCAAAGCGGGGAGGCTCTGCAGGGGGCCAGGCTTTTGGTTTTGTCTCAGGCTCAGCGTGTCTGAAAACGCGACCATGTCAATACGATCCGTGGCGGTTTCCGGCACATTCGACGGCAGTGCCCTCGCGACAGTGTGAGCGATTTTGCGGTCGCGACCTATGTAAATTTTTCGTGTGTGCTGACGGATGTGTGAACTTGCGTTGAAAGAAATGCGCCCTTTGCAATGCTGCTTTGCTGCTGACGCATGCGCTATGTGATCTGCTTTATATAACGAGATCGGAAAACACTTAAGAGTGGTCTGAACTGGTGGGGATTGGCAAGAATCTGCCCAGTTTTTCAGGCGGTCCCGAACTGTCAGCGCGAACAGGATTTCAAGTGTGCTGCGGCAATTGCAGCAGACCTATCTAAAGGTCTGGTGCAGTCGCGAAGGGCGGGGCTGCCGTGCCGTATGGAAATGTCAGGAGACACCTAATGACACCGAAATTTGCATCTCGAGCGCTTGCGGCCTCTGTCGCTGCCACGCTTGCGGCGCCTGCGTTCGCGGGCCCGACTATGAAAACAGCACCGGCGGCTCGTTCAGCTGGTATGGTCAGTTCAACCCATCTTTCCAGTACTACGATGATGGTACCGAGACCTACAACCGCGCCGTGGACAACGTCGGGTCCAACTCCCGCATCGGCTTTTGGCTGAAGCAGGCTTACGGCGAGAACACGCTGACTTTCCGCTTTGAGACCGCCTTTGGTCTGCGCGGCTCCGATGGCGTGAGCCAGACGTCCACCGGCGATACTCTGAGCTGGACACGGACCAACATCCGTCACGTCGATTTCCAGTTCGACACCGCAAAATACGGTAAGTTCTCGGCCGGTCAGGGCTCGATGGCATCGGACGGCATCGCCTTTGCTGATGCGTCCGGTACTGGCGTCGTCGCAGGCACTGGCGTTGCGGATCCGGCGGGTGGCTATGCTTTCCGCACTGGCGCAGGCGCTCTGAGCGGTGTTTCGGTGAGCGATGCATTTGCGACTTACGACGGTCCGCGTCTGGGCCGCGTGCGTTATGACACCCCGACCTTTGGCGGTTTCACCTTCTCGGCCTCCTATGGTACCGACATTCTGAAAACCAACAATGACCGCGAAACCTATGACATCGCGGTGCGCTATGGCGGCGAGTTCGGCGATCTGGCCGTTGATGCGGCTCTGGGCGCTGCCTGGACCGAAGAGACCGGCAAAGCTGACAAGCGTGACGTAGCAGGTTCGTTCTCGGTTGCGCACAAGCCCACAGGCCTGTCGCTGTCGGTTGCCGCTGGTGAGCGTGACATCGCGGGCAGCTATGCCTATGCCAAGCTTGGCTATAGCGCCGATCTGATCGCTGCGGGCAAGACCTCTTTCTCGATCGACTACTATGACGGTTCTGACATGGTCAGCACCGGCGACTCGGCCGAATCCTGGGGCGTTGCCGCCGTTCAGAAAATCGACAAATTCAACGTCGAGGCATATCTGGCCTACCGTGATTACTCCTACGCGGACACCTCCGCGACCCAGTACCAGGACAGCAACGTGATCCTGGCCGGTGCACGCTGGAAATTCTAAGCCGCATCACGGCATAAGAGACCAAAAGGCACGCCCCGTTTTCGGGGCGTGTTTTTCTATGCAGGGCTTTGTGACGGTGCGAAAACAGACAGAAAACCCGCCCAATGTGGCCGTGAAGCTGGCAATGCCCCTTGCACCTAAGGCCCCGGGCAAATAGAAGGCCTCAAATTGTCTGGGGGCGGAGCCTGTGCGCGCGCCCCGAATCTCTATGGGGTATAGGATGCAAGTCACCGAGACGCTGAACGAAGGTCTGAAACGCGGCTACGCTATCACTGTCACAGCTGCCGAGCTGGACGAGAAGGTTCAGGAAAAGCTGGTCGAGGCGCAGCCCGAAATCGAAATGAAGGGCTTCCGCAAGGGCAAAGTCCCGATGGCGCTGCTGCGCAAACAGTTCGGTGAGCGCATGCTGGGCGAAGTCATGCAGGAAACCATCGATGGTGCCATGAACAAGCACTTCGAAGACAGCGGCGATCGTCCGGCTCTGCAGCCCGAAGTGAAGATGACGAATGAAGACTGGAAAGAGGGCGACGATGTCAACGTCGAGATGTCCTACGAGGCGCTGCCCGAAATCCCCGAAGTGGATCTGTCCGTCATCTCCGTTGAGAAACTGGTCGTCAAAGCCGAAGACGAAGCCGTTGACGAAGCGCTGAACAACCTTGCGGAAACCGCCAAGGATTTTGAAGCGCGTGACGAAGGCGCGGCTTCCGAGGATGGTGATCAGGTTGTCATCGATTTCGTCGGCAAAGTGGACGGCGAAGCCTTTGACGGCGGTTCGGCCGAAGACTATCCGCTGGTTCTGGGGTCCAACTCCTTTATCCCCGGCTTTGAAGAGCAGCTGGTTGGCGTGAAGGCCGGTGAAGAAAAAGACGTGAACGTCACCTTCCCCGAAGACTATCAGGCCGAAAACCTGGCCGGCAAAGAAGCCGTCTTCTCCTGCACTGTCAAAGAGGTCAAGGCGCCGAAAGCGGCCGAGATTGATGACGAGCTGGCCAAGAAATTCGGCGCCGAAGATCTGGACGCCCTCAAAGGCCAGATCCGTGAGCGTCTGGAGGCCGAATACGCCGGTGCAGCCCGCGCGGTGATGAAGCGGGCGACCCTCGACAAGCTGGACGAGCTGGTTTCCTTTGACCTGCCGCCGTCGCTGGTCGAAGCCGAAGCCAAGGACATCGCGCACCAGCTGTGGCACGAGGATAACCCCGAAGTGCACGACCACAACCACGGTGAGATCGAAACCACCGAGGAGCACACCAAGCTGGCCGAGCGCCGCGTGCGCCTGGGTCTGCTGCTCGCCAACCTTGGTGAAAAAGCCGAAGTTCAGGTGTCCGACGCTGAAATGACCCAAGCCATCATGGCACAGGCCCGACAGTACCCGGGCCAGGAGCGTCAGTTCTTTGAGTTCATCCAGCAAAACGCCCAGATGCAGCAGCAACTGCGTGCGCCGATCTTTGAAGACAAGGTCATTGACCACGTCTTTGAGCAGGCCAGCGTGACCGAAAAAGAAGTCTCCAAAGATGACCTGCAAAAGGCCGTTGAGGCGCTGGACGACGAATAAGTCTGTCCTCCCCTGACACAGTAAAGGCCGCTCGAAAGAGCGGCCTTTTTTGCGCTTGGGTGGGGGGCGTTCAGGGCCTCAGGCCCGTCTCCTTGAGCATCCCGCGCCGCTTGGCCTCGAAGTAGTATCCACGCGAGTAATGCTTGACCGCAGTCGCTTCGTTGCCATCTGACAGCAGCCAGGCACCGCGCAGATATTTCACGGCGAATTTCAGATTGGTGTCCGCATCCAGAAGATCACGCGGTTTGCCTTTGAACCCCATGGAGCGCGCCGTGGCAGGCAGGATCTGCAACAGACCATAGTAGGGGCGGTTGATGGCCTCAGGCCGGTGCGTGCTCTCACGGATCGCCAGTCTATGAACCAATGAGCGGGGAACCTCATAGTGATCCGCCCAGTGGTTGATCTTTTCGCGCAATTCCGGTGTTTCGTTTGGATAAAGGGGCGGCGAATAGCGGGTCACGGCAGATGTCGGCTGGCTGCATCCAGCCATCAACAGGGCACCGCCGGAATACAATAGAATCTCGCGCCTCTGCATGGAGGAGGGCTCCTTGGTGGATCAAGTTCGAGGAGCAGGATAGGGGGGCTGGTAAAGGGCCTCAATCCGCAACTGCCAGAGATCAATGCCATCGGCAAAAGACGTCCTGTTGTCGGCGGAACTTTTCCTATTGAGGCAGGCAAGGGCGGGGGATTGGAGAAAGTGCCTACAATTCTAATTTCTAACGATTTGTTCACATTCGAGCGAAATGCGAAAACGATTGCATATTGAGGCACCAATCCCTCAGAAGGGCCGCTCCGCTTTCGCCTGTGGTTCGGTCCAGAGCCAGAGCAGTAGGGGCCGCGCCTGTTTCCCACATTTCGCGGCCCCATCTATGTCTCAGATGAGATGGTTCTTTCCGGTGCCGATTTCATCCACTCCGGCAAACGGATTGGCGTCGGACTATCCGATCACCGGGTGTCCACGATTCTGCATGCAGCGAATGATCATATCACGCTGGCTTTCTTCCTTGTCGAGCGTGCCTTCTGCAGCCCCTACAAGGCCTCCGATCGCAGCGCCTGCCAAGGCTTCTTCGTGTGATTCTCCTGCCCCGACTGCCGCGCCGATCAATGCCCCTGCGATTGCTCCGCCTGAAGAGAGAGTCTGGTCGTACTGTTGTGCAATGTTGCGGCACTCGGCCTCGTCCTGCGAGAAGGTCGCTCCTACCGGACCGCTCAGGCGCAATGGCTTTGCAGAGGGCGCAAGGTCACAGGCGGAGACGGCCAGACCAATCAGCATGGCAGTGCAGGTGAGCATAATCTTGGTTGTCATATTATGTCCTTTTCAGAATCAGACGGGTCCGCACCAAGAGGGCCCGATACGTGGCGCAACATAGGTGGCGATTTTTCCTGCGCAACAAAAAATTTCTGTAAAACGATAAGTAGATGTCGAGATGCAGAAAATTCTTGCCCTTTTACGGGGAGGCTGCCATCACCTAGGTATGCAACTGAGGTGGACTGGAATGGCGTTGATTGCTCGGCTCTTGATGGTGGTTACAGGTTCTTTGATGAGCGTCTATGTCGCCACGGTCATTGTCATGACCGCGCTTGGAGAGTATTCAGAGATCTGGGATTTGGCTGACTTTGATCCTCAGCCCTTTGCGCCTGCGCCGCTGGGAATGGCCTTGGCCCTTGTTTTTGCATTTGTTTTCCTGTCGGGCATCCTGCTGACCTTTTGGCAGGCACATTTGTTGCTGCGGCAGGGCAAGGCGCTCATGTTCCGCGAACTTGCGGCAGGGTTGCGGCGCAGCGGGATGGGGCTGGCGATGATGTGGCTGGGCCTTTATGCCTTTATGAACGTGGTTCCGATCACCATGGCAGCAGGGCGCATCCCTCTGGACCAGATGGATATTTCCTGGCTGCCGTTCGAGATCGAAACAGTGTTTCTGGTGCTGGCTGCGGTAATGGTGGCCCTCGCGGATGTGTTGGTACACGCTGCCGAGATTGAGGACGAAAACAAACAGTTTCTGTAGGGAGGCGCCGCGTGCCGATCGTAGTGAATCTGGATCTGATGCTGGTCCGGCGCAAGGTGACGTCCAGGGCGCTGGCCGCCGAGATCGGCATCACCGAGGCCAATCTCTCATTGCTGAAGTCGGGAAAGGTAAAGGGGGTTCGGTTTGCAACTCTTGAGGCGATCTGCCGGTACTTGGACTGTCAGCCGGGCGATATTCTTGAGTACCGCCCGGATGACACAGCAGAGGGTGCAGATTAGCCGCGCACCGGGTGACCTCGGTTTTGCATGCAGCGCACAACGTAGTTTCGCTGCGCTTGCTTGATCTGAATATCGCCAACAGCTGCGCCTGCCATGGCGCCGACAATGGCCCCCGCCAGTGCCTTGTCGCTGTTTTCCGTGGCGCCAACCAGCGCCCCGCCTGCACCGCCCAACGCGGCGGTCTTTCCAATATGACCCTGACCGATCTGCTGAGCCTCTGCCTGACACTGGGCGAGATCTGCCTGATAGGTGGGGCCGGGCGTGCCTGCCAGGGACAGCGGGGCATCAACCGGTGGAGTATCGCAGCCCGCGAGGGCGGCGGCGCAAAGGCCGACTACGGCAAAAGAGCGAACCATCATCATAAACTTCCTTTTTGGTCTAACGCGCATCCGTTCTTCAAAGGTTAGGTGGTGAAGCAGTATCACGCCAGTGGGAAGAGTGTGGGACTTGCGTCATGGCAGGATTGTGCCTGACCTTTGGGGAGGGTGCATTGATCTTGCGAGGGCTTAGGCTATCTTCGCTGCGAATATTGTTTAGAGGCCTTTCGATGCGTTTTTTCCAACAGCTGTTCTTCCTTGGTCTCCTCTGTCTTACCTTGCCGCAGCCTGTAGAGGCATCAGAGGTGGATATCGAAACGGCTGACCTTTCCCGTGAAGAGCTGGTGGCGCGGATCATTGCCGCCGGGACCTCGGCATCCGACAATCGCCGCACGGGCGTAGAGATTGATGGCTGCATGGTCACGACCTTTGCCCATAAGCCTTATCAGGACTTTGGCTGGGTATTGCACACCTTGTTTGAGTTCGACTTGGGGCTTGTGAAGGTAGCAATTTCTCGTGAGGCTGGCGGGAGTCTCTTTATCGAGGGCACCTCCGTCAACCCCGCCATGGCCATCGTGGTTTTCGAAGCTATCCCGCCTTACAAAGCTCCCCATGAGGTACCTGCTTACAGAGAGCCCAAGAATCCCGTCAGGCGCTCGGGGAGAGAAGGCGTCGTTGACTACTTCTTCACAGAAGCCGAGGATTTCATGGTCGTGATGGAGAACGTTACCGGCCCTAAGCAAGGGCAGGAGTTCGCGGGTGGATTGATGCGCTTGCGCAGTGAATACTGCCTGCCGTCCCTCTCCTGATACTACAGCCCACAAAAAAGGCCGCACCCGAACGGGAGCGGCCTATGTGTATCCTGTAAAGATCCGGCAGATCAGGCGTTGGTTTCTTCTTCGCCAGCAGCAGCCGGAGCAGCGTCGCCGTCGTCGTCGTCGGACGCGGCAGAGCCGATATCGTCAAACAGCTCGGAGATTTCGAATTCCGCAGCGGCTTCCTCTTCGGCGGCCAGTTCCTGGATGGACTTGCCAGAGGCCTGCAGCTCGGCTTCTTCTTCCGAGCGGGCAACGTTCAGCTGGATCTGAACTTCGACTTCCGGGTGCAGTTTCACGGCGACGGCGTGCAGACCCAGTTCCTTGATCGGGTTGATCAGGGCAACCTGTTTCTTGTCGACCGAGAAACCATCGACGGTTGCGGCTTCGGCAGCGTCACGGGGGGTGACGGAACCGTAAAGGGAACCGGCGTCCGATGCGGAGCGAATCACGATGAACTGCTGACCGTCGAGCTTTTCGCCCAGAGCCTCGGCTTCTTTCTTGGTCTCCAGGTTGCGCGCTTCGAGCTGCGCTTTCTGGGCTTCGAAAGCCGCGATATTGGCTTCGGATGCGGTCTTTGCCTTGCCTTGGGGCAGGAGGAAGTTGCGCGCATAACCGGGCTTGACGTCTACGACGTCGCCCATCTGGCCCAGCTTGGCCACACGTTCAAGAAGGATAACTTGCATCTCGAGGTCTCCTTACTTCACGGCGTAGGGCAGCAGGGCGAGGAAGCGGGCGCGTTTGATGGCGCGGGCCAGTTCACGCTGCTTCTTTGCCGAAACGGCGGTGATACGGGAGGGAACGATCTTGCCGCGCTCAGAGATGTAGCGCTGCAGAAGACGGGTGTCTTTGTAATCGATCTTCGGCGCGTTGTCGCCCGAGAAGGGGCAGACTTTGCGGCGGCGGAAAAACGGTTTGGCTGCCATGGTTTAGCGTCCTTTTCTCAAGCGTTGATCAGCGGCGTTCACGGCGACCTTCACGGTCGTCACGCTTCTGCATCTGAACCGAGGGGCCTTCGGCGTGTTCGTCGACCTTGATGGTCAGAACGCGCATCACGTCTTCGTGCAGGCGCATCAGGCGTTCCATTTCCTGCACGGCGGCCGCGGGGGCGTCGGTGCGCAGGAAGGCATAGTGGCCTTTGCGGTTCTTGTTGATCTTGTAGGCCATCGTCTTGACGCCCCAGTACTCGCTGTCGACGAGCTTGCCGTCGTTGTCAGCCAGTACGGCACCAAAATGTTCGATGAGGCCTTCAGCTTGCGAGTTGGACAGGTCCTGACGCGCAATCATTACATGCTCATAGAGGGGCATGCGAACTCCTGTTTCTGTCTAGGCGCATTTCATAGACCGGGCGGTTGCACCTTTTGCGGCCAGGTCACGAGAGGCTGCGCGGATCGAAAATCGTGCAAAAGGAAGCCCCGATATACAGGCTTTGCCACAAAGGGCAAGGTCGAAAGCTGCCCTTGCTGCAATTGGTGCGGCGTTGGCCTCTTGCGCAACCACGGTGCATGAATTGGACGACCGCGAGCAGAATATCGCCGCACATGCCAGTGTTCGATCAAGAACACGTTATGTGGAGTTTTGCCCGTATCATTTCACGAGTAGTTGTCACAATTGTTATCGCACACTTAGTGACACACTCACTCGTAACGGAGTTCTGATACATGAAACACTTTCTGCTTGCCGCTGCCCTGACCGGCGCTGCCGCCACCGCCGCTGTTGCCGCGCCCGAGAAATACGTCCTGGATTCGAGCCACAGCCAGGTTGTGTTCAACTACAACCACCTCGGTTTCTCCACCACCTGGGGCATGTTCTCCGGCTTTGAGGGCGAAATCATGTTCGACCAGGAAGATCCGGCTGCGTCCAGCGTTTCGGTCTCCATGCCCGTGATGTCGATGCTGACCGGCTGGGAAGCACGTTTCGATCACTTCATGTCCAAGGACTTCTTTGAAGCCACCGAAGGCGAGATGGTCACCTTCACCTCGACCGGCATCGAAGTCACCGGCGAAAACACTGCCAAAATCACCGGCGATCTGACCCTGAACGGCGTGACCAAGTCTGTCGTTCTGGATGCCAAGCTGAACCAGGTTGGCGATCACCCGATGGCGGGCAAGCCCTGGGCCGGTTTTGACGCCACCACCACCCTGGTACGCAGCGACTTTGGCCTTGGCAAATTCGCTCCTTACGTGAGTGACGAAGTCCAAGTCGAGATCTCGGTTGAGGCGATGAAAGCCGAGTAATCGGTCTTTTTTGCTTCACCACAGTTTTGGACGCCGCGCCCCACCGGGTGCGGCGTTTCCTTTTGTGAAGCCCCAGTCTCTCGGCCTGCCTGTGGTCGTGCTCCATCTAATGGGGCAAGGGTACAGACGAGCTTGAACAGGGGCCACAGGATTTGAGCTGGCATGGTTCAGACCGTGCGGGCGCCCCAGCTGCCTATGATCACATCGAACGCGCCACAGGGGGGGGGCAGCAGCAAGATGGATCAGCAATGCGGGAGCGCCAATAAGACAAGCGGCGCGTTTCCCAAAATGCTCCCCAGCCTGCCAAAAACAGAAAAGGCCCCGGTGAAGGAGCCTTTTCGCTGTTCTTGCATTGAGTTCGGCCGATAAACGTGTTCGACCAGATTGCCGTCAAGGGGCGGCTTTCGTTGCCGTCAGCGCCACATTGATATCAACGGCAAAGGCCAAGGTGCCCTCGTCCTGCGTGCCCTGACCGATGTTGAAATCCAGCCGGTTCACCGTTGTGCTGCCGCTCATGGTTGCCGTGTCGCCATCCAAGGTCAGCTCGAACGGTAGGGTGATGGGCACGCTTTGATCGCGGATTGTCAGAGGGCCGGTAGCCTCATAGCCGGTTTCCGTCTTGGTGATCTCGGCCTCGAAACGTGCGGTCGGGTAGGTTGCGCTGTCAAAATAGTCTGCGCCCATGGCCTGATCCGTCACAGAGCCAAGGCTGAGAGAGGGAATGACGATTGTCACCCCCACCGTTCCTGCTGGCCCTGGAGCGGACGGCTCTTCAAAGTCGATCACGGCCGTCCAGTCGGAAAACTGCCCTTCGACAGCGCTGCCCATCTGTAGGATCGAAATCCCGAGCGTTCCGCTCTGGACCTGCCAGCCTAAGGCCACCTGTGAGGCGGCTTCATCGGCCACGGGGGCGCTGTCGGCCTGCGTGGCATCGGCGGCGGCGTGATCGGTTGCATGCTCATGGTCGTGGTCGTCCCCCAAAATGCTGCCCACTCCCAGAACGGCAATGAAGACGACCAGAGCCACTCCGGCAGGCAACAGGCTGTGTGACTGTGCGGGTGGTTGCGGCATGGCCGCAGAGCCCGGCAGCATCCGGCGCAGTGTGGAATCCTGATCGATGACGTGGTGCTTTAGCGCGCCAGCGATATGCAGGGCCAGCGACGCGGCGAGCGTCCAGACCAGCAATTCATGCATGCCGCCAAAGAGATGTGCAACCGGCTCGGACTTCGGGACAAAAGGCAAGGATTGCCCAAAGGGCCAGAGAATCGGTGCAAACCCAGTTGTTGCCGCATGGTGGATCCAGCCCGTAAGTGGAACAGCAACAAGCGATCCATAGAGCATCCAATGCACCACTTCCGCCGCCAAAGCCTCAAGCTTGTTGTCGGGGTGCAAGAGGCCGGGCTTTTCTCCGCTGACGGCCCAGAGGATACGCAGCAGAGCGACAAAAAACACCGCGACGCCAACGGTCTTGTGCAGAGAAAACAACAGAGCGGCACGGCTGATGGTGCTTTGGGAGCCATCAAAATCCGGGCTTTGGATGTAGTGGGCCAGCTCATTGGCAAAATAGCCCAAAGGGAAGGCGGCAAAGATCAGCAAGGCTGTCAGCCAGTGAAATGTCTTGGCGACGCTGCCGTACTCGGAAAAACTGTTGCGGGCGGACATGAGGGGAGGACTCCGTAGGTTGCGACAGTTTGCAGCCTAACGTTCGGCACGGCGCTGGCAATGGGAGAGCCTGTCACTGGATGCACATTGGGGGTGCGCGCACGCGGGCAAGGCGCGCAGATCACTTGTACGCAAGGGCCGCTGCGTCTAAACCGGCTGAAATGGCAAAAAAGGGATGAGGTCATAAATGACTGTCGCATTTGTGTTTCCGGGGCAGGGCGCCCAGACAATCGGCATGGGCAAGGAGCTGGCAGAGGCCTATCCGGCGGCAAAAGCCGTCTTTGACGAAGTGGATGAGGCGCTTGGCGAGTCCCTGACTGGTCTGATCTGGGACGGGGATATCGAAACCCTGACCCTGACGCGCAATGCCCAGCCGGCGCTGATGGCGACTTCTATGGCGGCCATGTGCGCGCTCGAGGCCGAAGGGATCACCACCGAAAAAGCTGCCTTTGTGGCCGGGCATTCCTTGGGCGAATATTCGGCCCTTGCGGCTGCGGGTGCGATTTCCATCGGTGATACGGCGCGTCTTTTGCGGATCCGCGGCGCTGCCATGCAGGACGCAGTGCCCGTGGGGGAGGGCGCCATGGCGGCGATCCTCGGTCTTGACCTGGAAGCCGTGCGGGCCGTTGCGGCAGAGGCCGCGCAGGGCGAGGTCTGCCAGGCGGCAAATGACAACGATCCGACCCAAGTTGTGGTCTCCGGCTCCAAGGCGGCAGTTGAGCGCGCTGCGGAAATCGCCAAGGAAAAGGGCGCCAAACGCGCCGTGATGCTTCCGGTCAGTGCACCGTTCCACTGCGCCTTGATGCAGCCGGCGGCCGATACCATGGCGCAGGCCCTCGCCGAAGTGGAGATCAAGTCTCCCGCCGTGCCGCTGATTGCCAATGTGCGCGCAGATGCGGTGACCGACCCTGATGAGATCCGCGCCCTTCTGGTTGAGCAGGTGACAGGCTCTGTGCGCTGGCGCGAAAGCGTTCAGACCATGGCTGCCAAGGGCGTGACCGAGTTCTGGGAGATCGGCGCCGGCAAGGCCCTTTCGGGAATGATCCGCAAAATTGATCGTGCATTGGCCTGCCGTCAGGTCGGCACGCCCGAGGGCGTGAAGGCTGCGCTTGAGGCCTGAGCCCCGATTTCGAAACAAACGGCTCTGTGCAGGCTTCTTGCCCGGAGCGTACAGAAATGAGGAAATGACATGTTTGACCTGACGGGAAAGAATGCCCTGATCACCGGCGCCTCTGGCGGAATTGGCGGGGACATCGCCCGCGCGCTTCATGCCGCAGGCGCCACTGTTGCCCTGTCTGGCACCCGCGAAGAGCCGCTGAAGGCCCTGGCCGAGGAGCTGGGCGAGCGCGCCCATGTGCTGCCGTGTAATCTGAGCGACGCTGATGCCGTCGATGCGCTGCCGAAACAGGCGGCCGAGGCAATGGGATCGGTTGATATTCTGGTCAACAATGCGGGCATCACGCGCGACAATCTCTTCATGCGCATGAAAGACGAAGAGTGGCAGAGCGTTCTTGATGTGAACCTCACCTCGACCATGCGTCTTTGCCGAGGTGTGTTGCGCGGCATGATGAAGGCGCGCTGGGGCCGGATCATCAATATCTCCTCCATCGTGGGCGCGACCGGCAATCCCGGTCAGGCCAACTATGCGGCCTCCAAGGCGGGCATGGTCGGCATGTCCAAATCGCTGGCCTATGAGGTCGCCAATCGCGGCATCACCGTCAATGCAATTGCGCCGGGGTTCATCGCAACGGCCATGACCGACAAGCTGACCGACGACCAGAAAGCGAATATCCTCGGCCAGGTTCCTGCGGGCCGTATGGGGGATTCGAAAGAGATCGCAGCGGCGGTTCTTTATTTGGCCAGCGCAGAGGCCGCCTATGTCACCGGCAGCACGCTGCACGTGAATGGCGGCATGGCAATGCTCTGAGGCGCGATGCGCCGTGCCCCGCTCCGTGGGCGCGGCGCAGACGCCATTTTCCCCGCAGGATCCGCAGCACGGGAACGTGTTTCTGCTTTGTAATGTCAAGAATTCATTGCGAATTTGAAAAAGTTCAGGGCGAGGGGTTGCAGGCCGGGGCGCAAGCCGCCATTTGCCCCTCCAGTACGCGGGGGCGCATCACTCCGGCAAAGAACGGGACGGTGCGAAAACGTTTGCCTCTGGGCGCGTCTGTGCTATAGGCGCCCCATATTCGCGCTGACCGGGGGGACCCCAAGTCGGCTCTCTCCGCTTCGCGGGGGAACAACCGCCCGTATCGGGCAAAACAATGCCAGCCCCTGCGGGTAAGGGCAAAACCGGGCAGAGTTGCCCTGAAGAAACGAGGAATGGATATGAGCGACGTCGCAGACCGCGTGAAGAAGATCGTTGTAGAGCACCTGGGTGTTGAAGAAGCCAAAGTGACCGAGAACGCCTCGTTCATCGACGATCTGGGCGCTGACAGCCTGGACACGGTCGAACTGGTCATGGCCTTTGAAGAAGAGTTCGGCATCGAGATCCCGGACGATGCGGCCGAAACCATCCAGACCTTTGGCGATGCGGTGAAATTCATCACCGAAGCTTCCTAAGAGATCTGTTCACAACCTTGTGAATTGTGCGGCGGCGCTTTCCTGTTGGAAAGCGCCGTTTTGCGCCATGAGGGGCTCTTGTTTTTTGTGGCGGACTGATCCTGAGGCGGCGCTGCCTGTGATATCATTGGCCAAGGCCAATGCACCGAGGAGGAGAGCCGCCATGATGATCTACCCGACCATAGAACTGATGAACGGCCGTTGCGTGACGCTGGACAAAGGGCGCCTGGACAACCCGATGCTCTGGCACGTCGATCCGGTCGAGACCGCAAAAGGCTTTGCCGCGGCAGGGGCCGAGTGGATGCATCTGACGGATTTCAATGCGGTGCAGGGGGATGGCGCCAACAAGTCCATTGTGGAAGAGATCATTCGCACCGTCGGCATTCCCGTGCAGCTGGGCGGCGGGATGCGCAGCCGCGAGCAGATCGAACACTGGATTGATCGCGGAGCCGGTCGCGTGACCGTTGGCACCCTGGCGGCACGAGATCCGTCGCTGGTAGCCGAACTGGCCAAACAGCACCCCGATCAGATCGTTCTGGCTGTGGATGTCTGGCAGGGGCAGGTGATGACCGAGGGCTGGCGAAAGTCCGGTGCCTTCGCTCCCGATACCTATATTGATGCCTTCGAGGATGCCCCGTTTGCGGCCATCATCATCACGGATATCGACAGCGATATGTCGGATGTGGAGGCCCAGCTTGGTCTCATTGCGGGCCTCGCCGATCGCGCCAAGGCGCCGGTTATTGCCAGCGGAGTGGTGCGCAACGCCGACGACATTTCGCGGCTCAAGTATATTCGCAACATCTCTGGCGCCTTGGTTGGTCGGGCTCTGTTCCGCAAATCCCTGACCTTGAGCGACGCTCTCGAAGTTGCCTGTCCGCAGCAGGAGCCGGTGGCGGAATTCCTCTGACGCGTGGATCACAAAGCCGTTTGATGACTGCCGCGCCGCTGTGGGGCCATGGAAGGGGGGCGCCCCCCACCTCTCAAGCCCGGTGGCAGTCTTGTAGGTTTGAAACCTTTGGGAATTGACCAAAAAGGCGGAATATCCACCATAGATGCCGGATTGCTCAAGCAATTGAGCGTGACCTCGCTGCAAGGGGCGGTCAGGGCGCGTCGGCGCACTTGCACCTTTTGTCCAATCCAATGTATCTGGGTGGGCGAATTGCCGAGGCAGAGGAGAGCAAGGAATGCGTCGAGTAGTTGTCACCGGACTTGGCCTGGTTACCCCTTTGGCCAGCGGGGTCGAAGAAACATGGTCACGTCTGTTGGACGGACAGTCCGGCGCAGGGCCGATTACCCTGTTCGATGCTGCGGCCAGCGGCGTTGCCACCACCTATGCCTGCGAAGTGCCGCGCGGCGATGGATCAGACGGTACCTTTAACGCGGATGATTTCCTCGCGCCCAAGGAGCAGCGCAAGGTCGATGACTTTATCCTCTATGGCCTTGCCGCGGCGGATATGGCGGTCAAGGACGCTGGCTGGATGCCCGAGGATGAGGAAAGCTTGCTGCGCACCGGCGTCATGATCGGTTCCGGCATCGGCGGCCTCAGCTCGATTGCTGACACGGCCGTTCTGATCAAGGAACGCGGCGTGAGACGGGTTTCGCCCTTCTTTATCCCCGGATCGCTGATCAATCTCGCCTCTGGGCAGGTCTCGATCCGCTATGGCTTCAAAGGGCCGAACCACTCTGTTGTGACGGCTTGCTCGACTGGCGCCCATGCCATTGGCGATGCCAGCCGGATCATCCGGGCTGGAGATGCCGACGTGATGGTTGCAGGCGGCGCTGAGGCTGCGATCTGCGAGATTGGCATCGCGGGCTTTAACGCCTGCAAGGCGCTGAGCACCAAATATGGCGATGATCCGAAGTCGGCGAGCCGCCCCTATGACCAGGACCGCGACGGTTTTGTCATGGGCGAAGGCGCCGGTGTTGTTATCCTCGAAGAGTATGAGCACGCCAAAGCGCGTGGCGCCAAGATCTATGCAGAGGTTCTTGGCTACGGCATGTCTGGTGACGCCTATCACATCACCGCACCGTCGGAGACGGGTGAGGGCGGCGAACGCTCCATGCGGGCTGCGCTGGCCAATGCAGGGCTTGAGCCCAAGGACGTGGATTACATCAACGCCCACGGCACCTCGACAATGGCCGACACCATCGAACTGGGCGCCGTAGAGCGGATGCTGGGTGAGCATGCGGGGAATGTCACCATGTCCTCGACCAAATCCTCCACCGGGCACCTTCTGGGCGCGGCCGGCGCGATCGAGGCGATCTTCTCGATCCTGGCGATCCGCGATCAGGTGGCGCCGCCGACGATCAACCTTGACAATCCAGCCGTTGAGAGCGCGGTGGATCTTGCACCCAACGCCAAGCGCGAGCGCAAGATCGATGTGGCCCTGTCCAACTCCTTTGGTTTTGGCGGCACCAACGCCTCGGTGGTTTTTGGAAAGCCCAAATAAATGTGGCGTGCCCTTGCCTCCAACATGCTGACGGTCCTCATCGTGGCGCTGTTCCTTCTGGGCGGCGTCATCATGTGGGGCAAGTCGCAGTATACCACCGAAGGCCCATTGGATCAGGCGATCTGCCTGCGGGTGGAGCGGGGCTCCAATATGTCCAAGGTTTCCCGCATTCTGGAAGAGCAGGGCGCGGTGACATCAGGTGCTCTGTTCCGCATTGGCGTGAAATATGACGACAAGGCCGCGTTCCTGAAGGCCGGCAGCTACCTGGTGCAGCCCGGCGCCTCGATGGAGGAGATCGTTGATCAGATCACCCGCGGCGGTGCCAGCACATGCGGCACAGAAATCGTCTATCGGATCGGTGTGACGCGGGTTCTGGCCGAGGTGCGCGAGCTGGACCCGGCCACAAACCGCTTTGTGGAGCGGGCCGAGTTCAACCCGGCCGAGGACGAAGCCCCGGCGGAGTATCTCAAAAAGAAAGCCGAAGGCGACACCCGTTTCCGCATCGCGCTGGCCGAAGGCGTAACCAGTTGGCAGGTCACCGAGTCTCTCAAGGCTATGGACATCCTCGAAGGTGAAACAGGACCGCGCCCGCCGGAGGGCATGCTGGCCCCTGACAGCTATGAGGTCAGCCCTGGCGATCAGCGCGCCGAAATCCTGGCCGAGATGCAGGAGCGTCAGGTTCAAAGAATCAATGACGCCTGGGAGGCGCGCTCTCCCGATGCGGCGGTCGAAACTCCCGAAGAGATGCTGATCCTCGCTTCCATCATCGAAAAAGAGACCGGCGTCGCCGAAGAGCGCGGGCAGGTGGCCAGCGTGTTTACCAACCGCCTGAAACGGGGGATGCGCCTGCAGACGGACCCGACCGTCATTTATGGCGTGACCAGGGGCGAGGGTATTCTGGGGCGCGGGCTCCGCCAGAGCGAGCTGCGCGGTGTCACACCTTGGAACACCTATGTGATCGAAGGTCTGCCGCCCACGCCCATCGCCAATCCTGGCCTGGCCAGTCTGACGGCGGCGGTGAACCCTGACGAGACGGACTATCTTTTCTTCGTTGCGGATGGCACCGGTGGCCACGCCTTTGCCCAAACGCTGGCAGAACACAACCGTAATGTCGCCAAATGGCGGCAGATTGAAGCCGAGCGAAACAACAACTGATATCGCCAGTTCGCTCGTGTTCCACTGGGTTTGGCAAAAGGGCGCTCATGCGCCCTTTTGCTGTTCTGGTTGCGGGCGCGGGATCAAGGGGTCGTTCCGGGGCGTGGACCAGACAAACGATCAAACCCTAACACAGGCTTCGTTGGGAGTACGCTCGCAACCGTTCCCCGCTTGACTGGTGAACAAATATCGCGTAAAAGTTGTGTTGCAGTTGGAAGGAAACTTGGCGGCCCCGATCCATTTTCGGTGGTCGCTTTTTCTTTCTCTCATCCGGGGTGCATCCGAATGAGGTTCCCTTTTCCCATGACATATTCTCGTGACGGATCCTGAATCTGTGGATCAAAATCACCCGACGAGCGACTTGCTGCGCTCGCTTCAGACCTCGATCCTGAGGCTGCGCCAAAAGGCCGAACAGTTGCGAGAGCGGCTGGAGGACCTTGGCCCGGATGCCTTGGATGAGGGGGAGCAGAGACAGGTCGCCAAGCTCGACGGCCTGATCCGGGATTGCCAAAAGGTGGAGAAGACGCTTGCAGAACAAACGCAAGGCGCAGAAGCCCAAGACAGCGGACTTGACCTCGATGCGGCAAGGGATGAAATCAGCCGCCGCCTGGCTCGCCTCCGCGCCGCCAGCGATGGAACAGAGGCTGCTGAACCGCCTGAGTGATGATGCCCTGCGGGCAATGCCCTATCTGTTCGACCTTTGGGCACTCCCTCATCAATTGCCGCCGCAGGGCGATTGGCGGACTTGGGTGATCCTTGGCGGGCGCGGGGCTGGCAAGACGCGCGCCGGGGCCGAGTGGCTGCGCGCGCAGGCCGAAGGCGCCACACCGCTTGCACCGGGCCGGGCCGAGCGGCTGGCGCTCATTGGAGAAACCTACGATCAGGTTCGGGATGTGATGATTCAGGGCGACAGCGGCTTGCTGGCCTGCGCGCCACCTGATCGGCGACCTATGTGGAAGGCGAGCGAGCGCAAGCTGATCTGGACCAATGGGGCGATGGCGCAGGCCTTTTCCGCCAGTGATCCTGAAGCCCTGCGCGGACCTCAGTTCGATGCGGCCTGGGCTGATGAGCTGGCCAAGTGGAAAAAGGGCCAGGACTGCTGGGATATGCTGCAATTTGCCCTGCGCCTGGGGCAGCATCCTCAGGTCTGTGTCACGACCACGCCCCGCAATGTCGCTTTGTTACGTCGGCTTCTGGCGCTGCCAACAACGGTTCAGACACATGCCGCTACAGAAGCGAACAGGGCCAATCTGGCGCCATCTTTCATCGCGGACGTGCGCGCGCGCTACGCTGGATCTCGCCTTGGGCGGCAGGAGCTGGATGGGGAGCTTCTGGAGGATGTGCAGGGCGCGCTCTGGTCCGCCGCTCAGCTGGAAAAGCTGCGCAAGGACGCTCATCCGCCGCTCAGCCGGGTTGTGGTGGCCGTGGACCCTGCCGTGAGTGCGGGGAAAGCCTCGGATGCCTGCGGCATCGTGGTTGTCGGCGCAATCACCGATGGGCCCCCGCAAGACTGGCGCGCCTTTGTGCTGGCGGATTGCACGGTGCAGGGCGCGCAGCCCCTGGCCTGGGCGCGTGCCGCAATTGCAGCGCGAGATGAATATGGCGCCGACCGTTTGGTGGCCGAGGTCAACCAGGGCGGTGCGCTGGTGGAAAGCGTCTTGCGCCAAGTGGACCCGCTGGTGCCGTTTCGCGCCTTGCATGCCTCTCGCGGCAAGGGCGCACGGGCCGAGCCGGTGGCGGCGCTTTATGAGCAGGGGCGCGTCACGCACCTGCCTGGCCTCGGAGAGCTGGAGGACCAGATGTGCCAGATGACCGCGCGTGGCTTTCAGGGGCAGGGCTCTCCGGATCGGCTCGATGCACTGGTCTGGGCGCTGCACGAACTGATGATCCGGCCAGCCTCCGATCTGAGAATTCCACGGGCGCGGATGCTCTGAACACTCCGCTGCGGGTGTTGCCTCTGCGCCGCGCGGGTGAATGGGCCGATCTTCACCTCAGGCTGTCACAACGGTTCTCAGCAAAGGGCGCAGCAGCGTCGATCAGGAATGAGGAGTGCAGCATGGTCTTTGACCGCCTGCGGCGCAGAACGCGGCCGATGGAGCAATCGGCTCAGCACCCGGATGAGCGCAAGGCAAGTGCCGCTGCGCGACTCGTGAACTGGCATGGTCTGGGTGGCACGACCTGGAGCGCGCGTGATACCGTTTCTCTGACGCGCAACGGTTTTGCCGGCAACCCCGTTGGCTTTCGGGCCGTAAAACTGATCGCTGAGGCGGCAGCGGCGCTTCCGTTGATCCTGCAAGATGCCGAGCAAAGGTACGACCGACACCCGCTACTGTCGCTGCTCTCCCGCCCGAATTCTGCGCAGTCGCGCTCGGACCTGATGGAGGCCCTGGTCGGCCATCTGTTGCTGTCGGGTAATGCCTACGTCGAGGCGGTTGCGGCAGAGGAGGGGCTCCCGACCGAGCTGCATGTGCTGCGCCCCGACCGGATGAGCGTGGTGCCCGGTGCCGACGGCTGGCCGGTGGCCTATGATTATGCGGTATCGGGGCGGAAACATCGTTTCACCGCATCAGGTCCGCGACGCGCCATCTGTCATATCCGCAGCTTCCATCCGCAGGACGATCACTATGGGCTCGCTCCTATCCAGGCAGCCGCCACGGCTGTGGATGTCCATAATGCTGCCTCGCGCTGGTCCAAGGCGCTTTTGGACAATGCCGCGCGGCCCTCTGGAGCGCTGGTGTGGTCAGGCAGCGATGGTCAGGGCATGATGAATGATGATCAATTTCGCCGTCTAAGTGACGAAATCGAAAGCAATTTCCAAGGGGCGCGGAACGCAGGGCGGCCGATGGTTCTGGAAGGGGGGCTCGATTGGAAACCGATGGGGTTTTCGCCTTCGGACATGGAGTTCCAAAAGACCAAAGAGGCCGCTGCGCGGGAAATCGCGCTGGCCTTCGGGGTGCCGCCCATGCTTCTGGGCCTGCCCGGGGACGCGGCCTATGCCAACTACCAGGAGGCCAATCGGGCCTTTTACCGGCTCACCGTGCTGCCGCTGGTCTCTCGTGTGGCGGCGGTTTTGTCGGACTGGCTGTCAGGGTTCACTGGCGAGGTGCTCGAGCTGCGCACGGATGTGGACCAGGTCTCGGCCCTGTCCTCTGAACGTGAGGCGCAATGGCGGCGGGTTTCGCAGGCGGATTTCCTGAGCAAGGATGAAAAGCGTCGGCTTCTTGGTCTGCCGCCTCTGCAGGTGAGCGATGACGATGCCTGAGATGCCAATTCCCCCATTTGATTGTTCGCCCGGCTTGCGTCTCTCGGCCCACGAACGGGTGACGGAGATTCAAAATCAGGCGGTGAACCGGCGTCTCGAGCGGATCGAACAGATGATCGAGCGGCTCGAGAAACGGCTTTGGCTTACGGTCTATGGCGTGGCCGCGGTGATCCTGGCGCAGGCATTCCAGTCCTTTCTGGTGGCACATTAGCGCTGAATATCAACGGGATGAAAGGAGTTTCTCATGCAGGAGCCGCGAGAACTTGAGCACAAATTCGCGGGCAGTGACACCGGTCTGAAACTGGCGGGAGACAACGTCATTCAGGGCTATGCCAGCCTGTTCGGAGAGATCGATCAGGGCGGCGACATCGTGATGCCAGGTGCCTATATCACCTCCTTGCGCACGCTTGCGGCCCGGGACTGCAAAGTCAAAATGCTGTGGCAGCACGACCCCGGACAACCCATCGGGGTCTGGGACGAGGTGCGCGAGGATGGGCGCGGCCTATGGGTCAAAGGGCGCGTTCTGACCGAAACACGGCGCGGGGCAGAGGCCGTCTCTTTGATTGCAGCGGGGGCCTTGGATGGGCTTTCGATCGGTTATCGCACGGTGAAGGCAGCCCGGCATCAGGGAGGCGGGCGACAGCTGACCGAGGTGGACCTCTGGGAGGTGTCTTTGGTGACCTTTCCGATGCTAACGCAGGCGCGGGTTGCTGCGAAATCCACGACCGAGGCGGAAACGGTGTTGCGCGCCCTTGCCGCAGAATTGCGCGACCTTCGGGATGTGTAACACCCCACAGAAACAGGACAAGAGATGAGCAAACAGGAAATCCCGGCGCTTGCCGGAGATGCGGTGCCGCTGGTGCAGGAAGTCCGTCAGGCCGTTTCCGGCTTTGTCAAAGACTTCAGGGGGTTCCAGGGTGAAGTGCAGGCGAAACTGAAGCAGACAGAAGAGCGAATGATTATGCTGGATCGAAAAACTCAGGTGGCCGCGCGCCCCCATCTTGCCGCAAGCGAGAGCACCGGTGCTCCACACCAAAAGGCCTTTGGCGCTTACTTGCGCTCGGGCGATGAAGGGGAATTGCGGGGGCTGGAACTCGATGCCAAATCCATGTCGACGGCTGTGAACAGTGATGGCGGCTATCTTGTTGATCCGCAAACCGCGGACACCGTGAAAACGGTCTTGCAGTCGACCGCTTCCATCCGCGCCGTCGCCTCGGTCGTGAATGTTGAGGCGACCTCTTATGACGTGCTGATCGATCATACGGATGTCGGAGCAGGCTGGGCGACCGAGACCGACCCTACCGGCGAAACTGCCACTCCGTCGATTGACCGCATCACCATCCCCTTGCATGAACTCAGCGCCCTGCCCAAGGCCTCGCAGCGGCTCCTGGATGACAGCGCCTTTGACATCGAAGGCTGGCTGGCCGGCCGGATCGCCGACAAATTCGCAAGGGCGGAGGCTGCGGCCTTTCTGACCGGAGACGGGGTGGACAAGCCAACTGGCATCCTCACCCATCCGACCGTCGATAACAATGTCTGGTCCTGGGGCAGCCTTGGCTATGTGGCGACAGGCGTCGACGGCGATATCGGCAATGGCGATGCGATCATTGATCTGGTCTACGCGCTGGGGGCGCAGTATCGAGCCGGGGCGTCTTTCGTGATGAACTCCAAAACCGCAGGCGTGATCCGCAAGCTGAAAGACGCCGATGGCCGCTTCCTGTGGTCCGACGGTCTGGCTGCAGGAGAACCAGCGCGCCTGATGGGGTATCCGGTGCTGGTCGCCGAGGATATGCCTGACGTGGCCACAGACAGCTACTCGGTGGCCTTTGGTGACTTTGCTGCAGGCTATACCATTGCCGAACGCCCTGATCTGCGGGTGCTGCGCGATCCCTTCAGCGCCAAGCCGCACGTGCTGTTCTATGCCACGAAACGTATTGGCGGCGACGTCAGCGATTTTGCCGCCATCAAACTGCTGAAATTCGGTCTGAGCTAACCGCTTTGGGCCGATGACGGGACCGGCAGCCCGGACCCGTCGGCGGGCGCATATCACCTACTCTTTGTCGTCCAGCTGCTCCCCCTCCGTCCGAGCGGCAAAGAGGATCTGCGCCCGCTGCAGGGAAATGAACCTGGGGGACACCGGCCACGGGCCGACACATGCGGGGAAGTGCGGAGAGATGAGATGATTTTGACCGAAGTGGCGCAGGTGCCGGACAGCGCTTTGCCGCTGGAGGCCTTCAAGGCGCATCTGCGGCTGGGTACGGGCTTTGGCGAAGACAGCCTGCAAGACAGTGTGCTGAACGGTTTTCTGCGAGCGGCGATTTCGGCGATCGAAGCGCGGACCAGTAAAGCTTTGCTGAGGCGTGCCTTCGAATGGAAGCTGCCGCGGTGGCGCGACCCGGCCGCGGCCACCCTTCCTGTTGCCCCGGTTGTGGCGATTTCCTCCGTGGTGATGGAAGGCGGCGACGGCAGCGAAACTCCGGTAGATCCGGTGCTGTACTACCTGGAACAGGACGCCCATCATCCCAAGCTGCGCCCAGTGCATGGGGCCATGCCGATGATTGCGAATGGGGGGGCTGCAAAGATCACCTTTGAGGCCGGTTTTGGGGCCACATGGGGCGATCTGCCTGCCGATCTTGCGCAGGCGGTGCTGATGCTGGCGGCGCATTACTACGAGTACCGCGAGGACACCGGATTGCATGGCGGCTGCATGCCCTTTGGAGTGACCAGCCTGATCGAACGCTACCGCGCGACACGCCTGTCGCTGAGGGCGGTGCAATGAACACGGCCTCACCCGCGCCGCAGCTGAGCCGTTCTCTGGTGCTGGAAGATCCGCAGCGTGTGCCCGACGGAGCAGGTGGGTATGTCGAAAGCTGGACAGCACTTGGCACGCTATGGGCCGAAGTGAGCGCTCTCAGCGGGCGCAGCGCGGATCAACAGGGCGCGTCCCTGTCACTGCAGCGCTATCGGATCACGGTGCGGGCCACGCCGGTTGGGTCCACCTCTCGGCCCCGCCCGGATCAGCGGTTTCGCGATGGAACGCGGCTCTTTCGCATCGATGCGGTGAGCGAAGCAGATGCGCGGGGGCGTTACCTCACATGTTTCGCGGTTGAGGAGGTCAGCGCATGACATATGCCTTGTCAGGAGCGCTGCAATCGGCGGTCTATCAGCATCTGGCGGCGGATGCGGCGCTGACGGCTTTGATCGGGACGGATCTTTTCGACGCATTGCCTTCGGGCAGCTTGCCGCAGACCTATGTGGCTCTTGGCCCTGAAGAGGTGGAGGACCGCTCGGACGTCACCGGCGCGGGGGCACGGCATCGGTTCACGGTCAGCGTGTTTTCCGACACTGCCGGGTTTACGGCCGCCAAGGACGTTGCCGCCGCAGTGTGTGATGCGCTGATCGACGCGCCTTTGGCGCTGGCGCGGGGGCGTCTTGTGGGCCTGTGGTTCGAACGCGCCGCAGCCGAGCGTCTGACGGATGGCGGGCGCAGCATCATCCTGCGCTTTGCCGCCCGGGTCGAGGACGGCTGAGGGCATGAAAGTCAAGGCGCAACCCCCTGTAACCAGAAAAGAAGTGGAGTGATCCGATGGGTGCACAGAATGGCAAGGATCTGCTGATCAAGGTCGACATGACCGGGGATGGTCAGTTCGAAACCATCGCGGGGCTGCGGGCCACGCGGATCAGTTTCAACGCGGAAAGCGTCGATGTCACCAGTCTCGAAAGTCAGGGCGGCTGGCGCGAGTTGCTCTCCGGGGCCGGGGTGCGCTCGGCCAATATTTCCGGCTCTGGCGTGTTTCGCGATGAAGGCACCGATGAGCGTGCGCGGCAGTTGTTCTTTGACGGGATCACGCCCGATTTCCAGGTGGTCGTGCCGGATTTTGGCATCATCGAAGGCCCGTTTCAGGTGACCGCGCTGGAATATGTCGGCACGCACAATGGCGAAGCCACCTACGAGCTGGCGTTGGCCAGTGCCGGTGCACTGACTTTCACGGCGGTATGAGGCATGGTGAACCCCTTTGCAGGTGAGGTGGAAATCCTTGTTGATGGAAAGCCTTATGCGCTGAAGCTCACGCTTGGCGCCTTGGCAGGTCTTGAGCAAAGCCTTGGCGACGGCTCCCTCGTGGATCTTGTGAAGCGGTTCGAAGAGGGGCGGTTTTCCGCCCGCGATATTCTGGTGCTGCTGGCGGCGGGGCTTGAGGGCGGTGGCCATGATCTGCGCGCCGAGGATCTGGCACAGGCCGATATTTCCGGCGGTCCGATGGGCGCAGCCAGGATTGCAGCGCAGTTGCTCGCGCGCAGTTTTGCAGTGCCACAGGCTGCGACATGAGCGGTTTTGACTGGCCTGCGCTGATGCGGCTTGGCCTGACCGGGCTGCGCCTGACGCCGGATGCTTTTTGGCGGCTGTCCCCGGCTGAGCTGCGTTTGATGCTGGGTCAGGATGGCGCCGGGCCAGTGATGGACCGGGCTGGTCTGTGCGCCTTGATGACCGCTTTCCCGGATGAGTCGGCAACTGAGGAGGAGACCGATGGCAGGAACTGAAATTGCGGAGCTGGAACTGCGCAGCGAGGCCCTTGGCGATGCTTTGGGAGAGGCCGCAGGCATGGCCGCAACCTTTGACACAGAGCTGCGCCGGGTACGAGATGCCTTTGCCGCGACGGGCAAGGATGTGCAAACGCTGGAACGGGGCATGTCGCGGGGGTTGCGCCGTGCCTTTGAGGGCGTTGTTTTTGATGGCAAAAGCCTGTCGGACGCGCTGGACACAGTGGCGCGCTCAATGATCCGAACAACCTACAATGCGGCCATTCGCCCGGTCACCGATCATGTTGGGGGGCTCCTGGCCTCGGGGGTTGGCAATCTGGTGAGCGGCCTGCTGCCCTTTGCCGATGGCGCTGCTTTTTCGGACGGGCGGGTCATGCCTTTTGCCCGAGGCGGCGTTGTGAGTGGCGCCACCATGTTTCCCATGCGTGGGGGCGTGGGGCTGATGGGTGAGGCAGGCCCCGAGGCGATCCTACCTTTGCGCCGCGCCGCTGATGGGTCGCTTGGTGTCACCAGCGCCGGTGGGCGCCCGACACAGGTGGTGATGAATATTGCCACACCCGATGTGCAGGGTTTCCAGCGCAGCCAGGGTCAGATCGCTGCCCGCCTGTCCCGTGCCCTGACGCGCGGCAATCGCAACAGCTGAACCAGAAGGGGAGAACACCGATGAGTTTCCACGAGGTCCGGTTTCCGGCATCGCTCAGTTTTGGCTCGGTTGGAGGGCCGCAAAGGCGCACCGATATCGTGACGCTGGCCAACGGTCATGAAGAGCGAAACACGCCCTGGGCGCATTCGCGCAGGCGCTATGATGCCGGCCTTGGCTTGCGGTCTCTGGATGACGTGGAGGTGCTGATCGCCTTTTTCGAGGCGCGCCAGGGCCAGATGTATGGCTTTCGATGGAAAGACTGGTCTGACTACAAGTCGTCCCGCGCCACGGCGGATATCGATTTTCGCGACGAAGTTGTGGGGCTCGGTGACGGGGCAACGACCGTGTTTCAACTGGCCAAATCCTATCGCTCGGGAGAGACCATCTACAAGCGCCCGATCGCCAAACCCGTCGCCGGGACGGTGCGCATTGGCATTGAGCAGGAAGAACTGCGTGAGACTGTCGACTATGACCTTGATACAGCCACCGGGCTGATCACGCTCGCTTATCCGCCCGAGGCAGGCCTTCAGGTGGTTGCCGGTTTTGAATTCGATGTGCCGGTGCGCTTTGACACGGATCAGATCCAGACCAGTGTGGCCTCCTTCAAGGCGGGGGATGTGCCAACCGTGCCCATTGTCGAGGTGCGCGTCTGATGACCGGACCGTCACAACCGTTTCTCGATCACGTGGCCACAGGCCTCACCAGCCTGTGCCGCGCCTGGGCCCTGACCCGGAAGGATGGTCAGGTCTTTGGCTTTACCGACCATGATCGAGACCTGTCTTTTCAGGGCATGCTGTTCAAGGCAGGCAGCGGTTTGACCGCGCGCACGCTGCAGCAGGCCACGGGGCTGTCGGTTGACAACACAGAGGCGCTTGGCGTGCTGTCGGATGCTGCAATCCGCGAGGATGAGATCGAGGCGGGGCGCTTTGACGGGGCGGACGTGCGCTGCTGGCTGGTGAATTGGCAGGATGTCTCGGTGCGCTGGCTGCAGTTTCGCGGCTCCATTGGCGAATTGCGGCGTGCAGGCGGAGCCTTTGAGGCTGAGCTGCGCGGCCTCAGCGAGGCTCTGAACCGGCCTTTGGGCCGGATCTACCAAAAGCCCTGTACCGCCGTTTTGGGGGATGGGCGCTGCGGCTTTGACCTCTCAATCCCCGGATATGCCGAGGAACGCGCGGTAGAGCGCTGCCAAGAGGGCCGTCTGTTCTATTGGGACGATCTGGCTGGCTTTGAGCCGGCATGGTTCACGCGCGGCAGGCTCACGGTGTTGGAGGGCGCGGCCAAGGGTTTGTGGAGTGCAATAAAACAGGATCGAAGCGAAGGGCAGGAGCGCCGGATCGAGCTATGGGAGCCGCTGCGGGTGGCCGTCGCGGTCGGTGACATGGTCCGGCTTGAGGCAGGCTGCGACAAGCGGACGGAGACCTGTCGGCTCAAGTTCAACAACCTGGCCAACTACCAGGGGTTCCCGGATATTCCCGGAGAGGACTGGGTGATGTCGGTGCCGAAATCCTCTGGGATCAACACAGGCGGAAGCCGTCGATGAGCGGGGCGGAAATCGCTACGGCAGCCAGGGGCTGGCTCGGCACGCCCTATGTGCATCAGGCCAGCCGTCGCGGTGCCGGCTGTGATTGCCTTGGGCTGATCCGGGGGGTCTGGCGCGAAATCCACGGCGCGGAAACCGAGCCTGTGCCGCCCTACACGATGGACTGGTCAGAGCCTCAAGGGTGCGAACGCTTGTGGGAGGCTGCACGCGGGCATTTGCGCCCCAAGCCGCTGAAGGAGGTGGCGTTGGGTGATGTGCTGCTCTTTAGGATGCGCGCGGGATCTGTTGCAAAGCATCTGGGCATCCAGTCCGACATCGGTGCGCCGCCACGTTTCATTCATGCCTATGCGGGGCGGGGCGTCGTGGAATGCGCGCTCAGCGCTCCCTGGCAGCGCCGGATCGTGGCGCGATTTGCATTCCCGCAAGAGGATCTCTGATGGCGACCATTCTTCTTTCGGCGGCAGGAGCCGCAATCGGCGGCGCTGTTGGCGGCACCGTGGCAGGCCTCTCTTCTGTTGCGATCGGGCGCGCGATCGGGGCTACTCTGGGCCGGGCGATAGACGAACGTCTGTTCGGCGCCGGGTCAGATCCTGTTGAGACCGGCCGTGTCGATCAGTTCCGACTTACCCAGGCCAGCGAAGGCGAACCCATCGCACAGGTCTTTGGCCGCACGCGCGTCGGCGGGCAGGTGATCTGGTCAACCCAGTTTCTGGAAAGCAGCCAGACCACCGGCGGCGGTGGCAAAGGGGCGCCGCGCCAGCCGACCGTCACCCGCTACAGCTATTCGGTGTCGCTTGCGGTTGCCCTGTGCGAAGGCGAGATCACATCGGTGGCTCGTGTCTGGGCGGATGGCGAAGAAGTCTCTGCACTTGATCTCAACATGACGGTCTATCCCGGCACCCTTGATCAGGCGCCAGATCCCCTGATGGAAGCAGTTGAGGGGGCAGGTCAGGTGCCTGCCTATCGCGGCACTGCCTATGTCGTGATGGAGAACATCCAGCTCGAAGCCTTCGGTAACCGCGTGCCGCAGTTTTCCTTTGAAGTGGTCCGGGCCGAGCAACCCGGTCAACAGGAATATGCTGACGATCCGAGCCAGCTGGTACGCGGTGTGGCGCTGATGCCGGGAACCGGGGAGTACAGCCTTGCGGCCAGCCCCGTGAATTACTCCGGCGGGCCGGGCGATATGCGCGCGGCCAACACCCATACACCGTCCGGGCAGACGGATCTGATGACTTCTCTGGCAGCGCTCGAACAGGAACTGCCGACCTGCGATGCGGCGTCGCTGATTGTGTCCTGGTTCGGGAATGACCTGCGCTGCGGCACCTGCCAGATCAAACCGAAGGTAGAGCAAAAGCTGGCGGATGGGGGCACCATGCCCTGGCGTGTATCCGGTCTGAGCCGCGCCACGGCTGAAGAGGTACTGAAAGATGGCGAGAACACCCCGGTCTATGGCGGCACCCCGGCGGATGCGGCGGTGATCGAGGCGATCCAGACCATGCGCGATCAGGGGCGGCGGGTCATGTTCTACCCCTTCATCCTGATGGATCAGCCCGAGGGCAACGGCTTGCCCGATCCTTGGAGCGACAATACTGACCAGCCGCATCTGCCCTGGCGCGGGCGGATCACCCTGTCGATGGCCCCTGGCCGCGCCGGTTCACCGGACCAGAGTGCTGCTGCAGATGCCGAAGTCGCGGCTTTTATGGGAGCGGCGCAGGCATCTGATTTCACCATATCCAGCGGCTCTGTCTCCTACTCAGGCCCCAATGAATGGGGATTGAGGCGGTTCATCCTTCACAATGCGGCGCTTTGTGCGGCCGCGGGCGGGGTTGAGGCCTTTTGCATCAGCTCTGAAATGCGCAGCCTGACCCAGATCAGAGGCGCCAGCGGGTTTCCGGCTGTTGAGGCGCTGCGGGATCTGGCTGCCGAGGTGCGGCAGATCCTGGGGGCGGAGGCCAAGATCGGCTATGCGGCGGATTGGTCCGAATACTGGGGCTACACCTGCCCCGAGGGGAACCGCTATTTCCACCTTGATCCGCTCTGGGCGGATCCCGAGATCGATTTTGTCGGGATCGACAACTACATGCCCCTGTCGGATTGGCGCCAGGGCGAGGATCACCTGGATGCAAAGGCGGGCGTTCCAGCGGTGTATGATCTCGACTACCTTCGCGGCAATATCGAGGGCGGTGAAGGATATGACTGGTATTATCATTCCCCCGAGGCTGAAGACGCGCAGATCCGCACAGCGATCACCGATGGCGCGCATGATGAGCCCTGGATCTGGCGTTACAAGGATATTCGCAACTGGTGGGCCAATACCCATCATGAGCGAATTGGCGGTGTCCGTCAGCCTGTCCCCACAGCATGGGAGCCGCAGAGCAAACCGATCTGGTTCACGGAACTGGGCTGCGCCGCCATCGACCGGGGGACCAATCAGCCGAACAAGTTCTTGGATCCCAAAAGCTCCGAGTCGAAACTGCCGAAATATTCGACCGGGCAGCGGGACGATCTGATCCAGCGGCAATATCTGCGCGCGATGCTCGGATACTGGAGCAATCCGGCGAATAATCCCGTCTCTCCTGAATATGAGGCGCCCATGGTGGATATGGCACATGCCTACGTCTGGGCCTGGGACGCGCGACCCTTCCCGGCCTTTCCGAACAACGTCGAGGTCTGGAGCGATGGAGAGAACTACCTGCGCGGTCATTGGCTGAACGGGCGCATCGGGCAACGCAGCCTTGCCTCGGTGGTGGAGGAGCTTTGTGCGCGTTCCGGGCTGTCGGAAATCGACACCAGCAGCCTCTATGGGATCGTCCATGGCTATTCCCTGGATAGCACGCAAGAGGCGCGGGCTTCGCTGCAGCCGCTGATGCTGCGGCACGGCTTCGATGCGATTGAACAGGACGGGGTGCTGCGGTTCCGCCAGCGCACCGGGCGCGGTGACCAAGATCTCGCTCTCGAAACACTGGTAGAGAGCAGCGAGGTCGAAGGCGGTTTGGCCCAGATACGGTCAGGTGAGGCGGAACTGGTCGGCCGGGTGCGGCTGCGTTTCTCTGAATGGGGGGCGAACTACGATCTGGCCTCGGAAGAGTCGATTCTGCCGGATGAGGTGACCCATGCGGTCAGCCAGAATGATCTGCCATTGGTGCTGACCCGCGCAGAGGCCCGTCAAACTGTGGATCGCTGGCTGATCGAGGCCCGCATTGCGCGGGATACGGCCCGTTTCGTTCTGCCGCCATCACGGCTGGGGCTGGGTGTGGGCGATATCGTCTCGCTGCCGGTTGACCGGGCTTTGGAGCAAACAGGAGAAACAGGCACAGGCTCCCATGCCCTGTTCCGGCTGGACCGTATCGAAATGGCAGAGGCGCAGTTGGTCGAAGCGGTACGGATCGATCCGGGCGTGTATGAAGCGGCTGACGTGCCGGAGGATCTGCCTGGGGTGAATGCCTTTGTTGCCCCAACACCTGTCATGCCTTTGTTCATGGATCTGCCCTTGCTGACCGGAGAGGAAGTCCCCCATGCGCCGCATCTGGCGGTGAGTGCACAGCCCTGGCCGGGGACAGTCGCTGTCTACGGCGCCCAGGCGGATGAAGGCTATGCGTTGGAAGAGATCATCGCGGCAGGTTCCATCGTCGGGGTAACGCAGGCACCGCTTGCCAAAGGGCCTGTGGGGCGCTGGGACCTTGGAGCCGATCTGCAAGTCCGACTGATCTCGGGCACTCTGGAGGGGCGTGACAGGCTGGCTGTTCTCAATGGGGCAAACGCAATGGCGATCGGTGACGGGAGCAACAAAAACTGGGAAATTCTGCAGTTTCGCGAGGCGGAGCTTGTCGCCCCCAATACCTATCTATTGCGTGGACGTTTGCGCGGTCAGCTCGGCAGCGATGGTCTCATGCCCGTAGTCTGGCCGGAAGGTTCCTTTGTCGTTGTACTGGACGGCAGGCCGACGCAGCTGGATCTGCCGCTGGATCAGCGCCGGATTGCGCGCCACTACCGTATCGGCCCGGCAAGGCGCGGGTATGACGATCCCAGCTATGTCCTCCGCACCGAAGCTTTTGACGGCAACGGATTGCGCCCCTATGCACCGGCTCACCTGAGGCTGGGCGCCGCGCTGGGCGTGGATGTGCCGGTCAGCTGGATCCGTCGCACAAGGATTGAGGGCGACAGTTGGGACCTGCCGGATGTTCCCTTGGGAGAAACGCAGGAGCTGTACCGGCTGCGTATCCTGCGTGCTCAGATTTTGCTGCGCGAGGAGCTCATATCCGAAAGCACCTGGACATACACCACGGCTTTGCAAGCGGCTGACGGTGTTATGCCCGGAGACACCTTGGAGGTTGCTCAGATGTCGGACCGCTACGGGGCGGGTTTTGCGACCAGAGTCGTTCTGGAATGAGGCGTCCTGTCCTGCCGGGAGATGTCTCTGCCGTTGCGCGCGCCTTGTTGGCGGTTGGCCCTGACCAAAGGACGGCGGTCCTGAATTCTGTGTTCGACGGTGCGGCGCTTGCGCAGGCTGCGGTGGAGAAAGGCGGCGCGCTTCATGAGGTTTGGGGCAACGGGTCGCTCGACGCCGCTGCCCGCGGCTTTGCCCTTGCCGATGAGCCGCCGTTGGACAATTGGGCCTATCTTTGCTGCATGATCAACGTATTGCAGGAATTGCAGCGCCGGACCCAAGGGCCAGAAGGGCCCTCAGCCATGAAAGGGTAAAGAAAGGGCTCCCGCCCGGTGCCAGCCGCCCTGACGGGCGGCGCACCCGTTGGGCCCGGCGCCACGCTGGCGCGTGTCGCGGTTGCGCTTGCGGTCAACGATTCATCAAGGCCCGAAATATCTTGCTTCACGAATTTGCGTTTGGTGTTTTCTGGGTTAGGTACGTATCCTGAGGGCAGCAGAGGATGTAATGCCATGATCAAGACCCGCAAAGCCGTGACGCCCCTGGATCCTGTTTGGGATCGCATTGCCACCGAAGCGCAGGAGGCTGTAGAGAAACAGCCCCTTATGGGCGGTTTGATCCACGCCTGTATTCTGCACCATCCAACGATCGAAAAGGCGCTGTCCTACCGGATCGCGGCCAAGCTCTGCTCGAATGAGATGTCGATGGTCATCCTGCGAGAGATCGTTGAGGCTGCTTATGAAGCCGATCCGACACTGGTGGCTGCCGCGCGCGCCGATCTCATGGCGGTCTACGAACGCGACCCGGCCTGCCATCGCCTGTTGCAGCCGATCCTTTACTTCAAGGGCTATCAGGCGGTCCAAGCCTATCGTGTGGCGCATTGGTTGTGGACGCAAGGCGACTACGATCTCTCCTATTTCTTCCAGATGCGGATTTCTGAGATTTTTGGCGTGGATATCCACCCGGCAGCGCGCATTGGTCAGGGCATCATGATCGATCACGCGCATTCCATTGTCATCGGGGAAACTGCGGTGGTGGGAGACAATGTTTCGATGCTGCATTCCGTCACCCTTGGCGGCACCGGCAAGGAAGAAGAAGACCGTCACCCCAAAATCGAGGACGGTGTCCTGATCGGGGCCGGCGCCAAGGTGCTTGGGAATATCAGGATCGGGCATTGCAGTCGCATTGCTGCAGGCTCGGTCGTGCTGGAGGATGTTCCACCTTGCAAGACGGTTGCAGGCGTGCCTGCCCGGATCGTCGGGGAGGCAGGATGCGCCCAGCCGGCGGTCAGCATGAACCAGGTTCTTTCCCAAAAGGGCTGAAGAGCGCAGTACGGCGGAGCAAAGAAAAACGCGGTCACCCGATGGGCGACCGCGTTTTTCGTTTGTCGTTGTCTGGGGCTTTTTCAGGCCAACATGACCATCGGGTTTTCCAGGTTTTCGACGATCGCTGCCAAAAGATTGGCCCCAAGGGCGCCGTCGATGACGCGGTGATCAACCGACATGGTGACGCTCATGACCGTGGCGACCTTCAGCTCTCCATCCGCGCCGACCACGGGCTTCTTGCTGCCCGCGCCGACCGCCAGAATGCCCGAATGCGGCGGATTCACGATGGCGTCGAAGTTATCAATGCCGAACATGCCGAGGTTCGAGATGGCAAAGGCACCGCCCTGATATTCGTGCGGGGCCAGCTTGCGATCCCGGGCGCGGGCGGCGAGGTCCTTCATCTCGGTGGACAGTGCCGAGAGCGACTTCATGTCCGCATCCTGCAGCACGGGCGTAAACAGCCCGCCTTCGATGGCAACGGCGACCGCGACATCGGAGGCTTTCATCTGCAGCACCCGGTCGCCCGCCCAGACGGCGTTGGCTTCGGGCACCGATTGCAGGGCCAGCGCCACCGCTTTGATGATGAAGTCATTGACCGAAAGCTTTACGCCGCGCCCTTCAAGCTGTTTGTTTAGCTGGCTGCGGAAGGCCAGAAGCGCGTCAAGCTGGATATCCCGGCGCAGGTAGAAATGCGGGATGGTCTGTTTGGCCTCAGAGAGGCGTGCGGCGATGGTCTTGCGCATGCCGTCGAGCTTGACCTCTTCGTAGGTGCGCCCTTCGTACATCTTGGCGACAATATCCGCAGAGGGGCCGGTTGCCGGGGCAGGGGCGGCTGCTGCGGGCGCAACGCTGGCTGCCGGGGCCGCCGCCGCTTTCGGTGCTGCGGTGGCGTTCTCGACATCGGTCTTGATGATACGACCGCGCGGGCCGGAGCCAGTGATTGTGGCCAGATCCAGCCCTTTGTCCGCCGCAATCCGGCGGGCGAGGGGGGAGGCAAAGATGCGATTGCCATCCGCCGCGACAGGCGCGGCCGGGACAGGGGCTGCGGGCGCCGCGGAGCCCCCTGCGGGGGCCGCCTTGTCACCCGCGTCAGCCGCAGATGCGGCTTCCGGTTTCGGGGCTGGCGCTGTCGCCACATCATCGGCGCTTTCGCCATCGGCCAGAAGCACGGCGATGGGGCTGTTGACCTTTACCCCTTCGGTGCCTTCGCCCACCAGGATCTTGCCGATGACGCCTTCGTCCACGGCTTCGAACTCCATGGTTGCCTTATCGGTCTCGATCTCGGCCAGCAGGTCGCCAGAGGAGACGGTGTCGCCTTCCTTGACCAGCCATTTCGCGAGCGTGCCTTCCTCCATGGTGGGAGAGAGGGCGGGCATCAGGATTTCAGTGGGCATCGCTGTCTCTCCTTACCGGTAGGTCACTTGTTTCACTGCCGCAATCACCTCATCGGTGGTGACCAGCGCGTGTTTTTCGAGGTTCGCCGCATAGGGCATGGGCACGTCCTTGCCGGTGCAGGTGACCACGGGCGCATCGAGATAGTCGAAGGCTTGCTGCATCACTTCGGAGGCAATATAGCTGCCGACCGAGCCTTGCGGCCAGCCTTCTTCGACCGTCACAAGCCGGTTGGTCTTCATCACGGATTTGATCACCGTGGGGAGGTCCATCGGGCGCAGGGTGCGCAGGTCGATGACCTCGGCCGAGATGCCGTCTTCGGCCAGCTTTTCTGCCGCCTCCAAAGCATAGGTCATGCCGATCCCAAAGGAGACGATGGTGACGTCGCTGCCCTCGCGCCAGATGCGGGCCTTGCCAAAGGGCACGGTGTAATCATCCAGATCCGGCACATCGAAGGAACGGCCATAAAGGATCTCGTTCTCAAGGAAGATCACCGGGTTTGGATCGCGGATCGCGGATTTCAGCAGGCCCTTGGCGTCAGAGGCAGAGTAGGGCATCGCCACCTTGAGGCCGGGGATCTGCATGTACCAGGCGGCGTAGTCCTGGCTGTGCTGGGCGCCAACGCGCGCGGCGGCGCCATTGGGGCCACGGAAAACGATGGGGCAGCCCATCTGACCACCGGACATATAAAGCGTCTTGGCGGCAGAGTTGATAATCTGGTCAATCGCCTGCATGGCAAAGTTGAAGGTCATGAACTCAACGATGGGCATCAGCCCGCCAAAGGCAGAACCAACGGCGATTCCGGCAAAGCCATGTTCCGTGATGGGTGTGTCGATGACGCGTTTGCTGCCGAATTCATCCAATAGGCCCTGAGAGATTTTGTAGGCCCCCTGATATTCGGCGACTTCCTCGCCCATCAGGTAGACTTCATCGGTCCTGCGCATCTCTTCTGCCATGGCATCGCGCAGGGCTTCGCGCACGGTCTGCTGTTTGAGCGCGGTGCCTTCGGGCCAATCGGGTGTTTCATCCACCTTCGGGGCCTCTTGGGGCGCGGCAGCAGCGACGGCCGGAGCGGGCGCCGCAGGTGCCTCTGCGGTCGGCGCTTCCTTGGCTGCGGGCGCGGCGGCGGCGACATCATCGGCGCTCTCACCCTCGGCCAGAAGCACGGCGATGGCGGTGTTGACCTTCACGCCTTCGGTGCCTTCGGGGATCAGGATCTTGCCGATCACGCCTTCATCCACGGCCTCGAACTCCATCGTGGCCTTGTCGGTTTCGATTTCTGCGAGGATATCGCCAGAGCTTACGGTATCGCCTTCCTTGACCAACCATTTGGCCAGTGTGCCTTCCTCCATGGTCGGCGACAGGGCGGGCATCAGAATTTCAGTTGCCATGATAGTGTGTCCCCTCAGGCGCTGTGCTGCGGAATGGTTTCGGCGTAGATGTCGGTCCACAGCTCATCGAGATGAGGCTCCGGGCTTTCTTTCGAGAAATCCGCCGATTTGTTCACGATGTCCTTGATCTCCTTGTCGATCGCTTTCAGGTCATCTTCGCTGGCGTGCTTGCCGGTCAGCAGCATTTCGCGGACCTGTTCGATCGGGTCGCGTTCGCTGCGCATCTTTTGCACCTCTTCGCGGGTGCGATACTTGGCCGGGTCCGACATGGAGTGACCGCGATAGCGGTAGGTTTTCACTTCAAGGATGTAGGGTCCTTTGCCCGCGCGGCAGTGGGCCACGGCGCGCTCGCCAGCGTCCTTGACGGTCAGGACATTCATACCGTCAACGGCCTCACCCGGAATGCCAAAGGCCTCACCGCGGGTGAAGAGTTCGGGGGTCGAGGTCGAGCGGGCCTGGGCGGTCCCCATCGCATATTGGTTGTTCTCGATCACAAAGATCACCGGCAGTTGCCAGAGCGCGGCCATGTTGAAGGTCTCGTAGATCTGCCCCTGGTTGGCGGCGCCGTCGCCGAAATAGGCAAAGGTCACGCGGCCGTTGCCCTTGTATTTGTCGGCAAAGGCGAGGCCCGCACCCAGCGGCACCTGAGCGCCAACGATGCCATGACCACCGTAGAAATGCTTCTCTTTCGAGAACATATGCATCGAGCCGCCCTTGCCTTTGGAATAACCGCCCTCGCGACCGGTGAGCTCGGCCATCACGCCGTCTGGGTCCATGCCGCAGGCCAGCATGTGGCCGTGGTCGCGGTAGGAGGTGATGCGCTTGTCGCCTTCCTCGGCCGCAGCCTCCAGGCCGACAACAACCGCTTCCTGGCCGATGTAAAGGTGACAGAAGCCACCGATCAGACCCATGCCGTATAGCTGGCCGGCCTTTTCTTCGAATCGGCGGATCAAGAGCATCTCGCGGTAGTGGCTGGTCAGCTCTTCGGCAGAAACGTTTGGTTTCTTGGTGGTTTTCCTAGCGGCCATAGTGGCGGACTCCCCCTCAATGCCAGATAGTTTAGCGTTAAACTATTAGATAATCGATTTACAGGCCGGTGGCGAGAGCTTTTCTGGCGCCGACCCAAAGCGATGCAGAAAATCCCCATAAAAACCGGATCAACGCCAAAAGAGATCGCTGGCATCGCAAGGCTGGCACGAGGGGGCACGCATCACAAGCCCAAAGCGCGTCACGCTTTGGCGAGCCGGGTGCTGGAGGGGCTTTTCTCGTTTCGTTTTTTTTGAGGGGGTCCGCTAGTGGATGACGATTTCATCCGCGCGCAAAAGGCCAAGAACCGAGCGCGCCTGTTGATCCAGAAGGTCCAGATCAAGGTACTCGTCCGACAAGCGACGCGTCTTGTTTTCCATCTGCCCGATATCCTGTTTCAGCAGAGCGAGATCCCGACGAAGCTCTTCGGCTTCTGCCTGGATCTCGACCCTTCTGAACAACCCGAAATCGCCCTGCACCGCCGCAAAAGTGAAATACGCGCTCAGCGCGAATGCGATGGAAAAGAAGACGAATGCGCCAATGGATGGCGTGCTGCTTCGGGTCACGTTGAGATTGCCTGTATGCTACTGCTCAAGATATTGTTTTTGCACCGATTGTTTCGATGTCTGACATGTTTATGCCACAAGCGAATCGCTCTGTGAATCCCCAAAATGGTTAATCCGTCGAGTTTATTCTCGGCTTATGCTCTTGTGGCTGAAAAACAACGCACCGAGATCCTTGGGGCAAAGGGGCTCGGCATCCGCAACAGCTTTGCGTTCGAGAGCAGGGAGGGGGTGGATGGTCAAGCTGTTTGCAGGCGACACAGGCAAAGTCGCCCGCAAACGCCAACAGGCTGGCGGACGCACAGAGAGCTGGCTTAATCCTGTTCCAGGGCGGCGACACCCGGCAGGGTCTTGCCCTCCATCCATTCCAGAAAAGCCCCGCCCGCAGTTGAGATATATGTGAAGTCCCGCGCGGCGCCCGAGGCATTGAGGGCTGCCACCGTATCACCGCCGCCTGCGACTGAGATCAGCTTGCCCGCGCGCGTGAGCGCTGCCGCTTTGAGGGCGGTGGCATTTGTGGCTGCGTCAAAGGGTTCCATTTCAAAGGCACCAAGTGGGCCGTTCCAGATCAGGGTGCGGCTTTGTTCGAAGATCTCGTTGATCGTGGCGACACTGTCCGGGCCTGCATCCAGAATCAAGCCATTCTCGGGGCATTGATCGGCGGGCAGCACCTGATGCGGCGCGTGGGAGGCAAAGGTTTCGGCAACCACCACATCCGAGGGCAGCACGATCTTGCAACCAGCGCTTTCGGCCTTGGCGAGGATCTCAGCGGCGGTGTCCTTCATGATACGCTCGGCTAGGGATTTGCCCACGTCGATCCCCTGAGCCACCAGGAAGGTATTGGCCATGCCGCCGCCAATCACCAGGTAATCGACCTTGGTGATCAGGTTGCTGAGCAGTTCCAATTTGGTGGAGACTTTGGCCCCGCCCACAACCGCCGTCACCGGACGGCTCGGTGCGCCAAGGGCGCTTTCAAGGGCCGAGAGTTCGGCCTGCATCAGGCGGCCGGCGCAGGCGGGCAGCAAACGTGCGATGCCTTCGGTGGAGCTATGCGCGCGGTGGGCGGCGGAAAAGGCATCGTTGCAATAGACATCGCCAAGACGGGCCATGCCAGCGGCCAATTCCGGATCGTTCTTGGTTTCAGCGGCGTGAAAACGGGTGTTTTCGAGCAGCAGAACCTCACCGGGCTGCAGGGCGGCGGCGGCGGCCTCGGCGCCGGGGCCGATACAGTCGGCGGCAAAAAGAACGCGGGTTTCAAAGGCGCGCTCCAGCGTCGGGATCAGTTGGTTCAGTGACAGGTTCTCGCGGCGCTCTCCGCCCGGACGACCAAAATGGGCCAGAAGGATCGGCTTACCCCCGGCATCAAGAATATCGCGCACCGTGGGGGCGATGCGGCGGATCCGGGTCGAGTCGGTCACCACCCCATCCACGATCGGCACATTGATATCCACGCGCACCAACACGCGCTTGCCGCTGAGGTCCATGTCATCAAGGGTATTCCAGCCCATGCTCAGGCTCCTTCCGGTCTTTCGCAAATGTCTTTTCTCGCTGTTTCGGAGCTTTTGCGCCCACAGTCAATGCTCACGCTTGGCATTCAGGGCCTCGCGCCTTAGGTATCGGACAAATCATAGACGACAGGAGAGCCAGATGGCCGAGATCAAAGACCCGGAAAACACCATCATCATCGAGCTGAAGGACGGCAATGTGGTGATTGAACTGCTGCCCGACGTTGCCCCAAAGCACAGTGAACGGATGAAGGAACTGGCCCGCGCCGGTGAGTATGACAACGTTTGCTTTCACCGCGTGATCGACGGTTTCATGGCGCAGACTGGCGATGTGCAGCACGGCGACATGGAAGACGGCTTCAACCTGCGCATGGCGGGCACCGGCGGGTCGAGCCTGCCGAACGTTCCGGCCGAGTTCTCCAAACTGCCCCATGACCGTGGTACCCTGGGCGCCGCGCGCTCGGCCAACCCGGATTCGGCCAACTCGCAGTTCTTCATCAACTTCAAGGACAACCACTTCCTGAACGGCCAGTACACCGTCTATGGCCGCGTCATCGAAGGCATGGAGCATGTGGATGCGATCACCCGTGGTGAGCCGCCAGCAAGCCCCGACCGCATGATCAGCGTCAAGGTGGCCGCCGATGCTTAAGCTTGCTGCAGTCCTTACCCTGGTGGCCGGGTCCGCCTTTGCCTCTGGCCTCGAAATCCAGATTGAGGGCGAGGGCGCCAATGGCACCGTCAAGATCGACCTATTCGAGGATGTCGCCCCGAAACACGTAGAGCAGATCACTGCGCTGGCCGCCGAAGGCAAGTATGATGGCGTGGTCTTCCACCGCGTGATCGAAGGCTTCATGGCGCAGACCGGCGATGTACAATACGGCAAACTGGGCGGCGATATGAGCATGGCGGGCATGGGCGGCTCGGAACGCTCGGATCTGCCGGCCGAGTTTTCCGAAGTGCCTTATGATCGCGGTGTCGTGGGTATGGCCCGCTCGCAGAACCCGAACAGTGCCAATTCGCAGTTCTTCATCATGTTTGCGCCGGGCCATTTCCTGAACGGTCAATACACCGTTGTCGGAAAGGTGACCGAGGGGATGGATGTGGTGGATGCCATCAAGCGCGGTACTGGGCAGAACGGCTCGGTGATCGGCAAACCGGACGTGATGACAAAGGTCACCGTTACCGACTGACCAGCCCTGAAATGAAAGACGCCTTTGGCGCCTTTGTGAGGAACACCCGCGCATGGTTTGTGCGGGTGTTTTTCTCTGTCTGCTGGGGGCTGTCGACAGTGCCTGTGAAAACAAGAAAGCGCCGCAATGATGCGGCGCTTCCGGTCTGTCTAACCCTTTGGCAGGGGCGGCGCAGGCTTAGCCTTCTGCCTTGGCTGCTGGTGCAGGCGCTGCAGCTGCCGGTGCGGCTTTCTTGGCTCCGGGGCTCAGAGGGTCATCCTGGCGCTGGACGGAGCCTTCGAAATGGGCGCCGCTTTCGATCGCAATGGTCTTGTGGATGATATCGCCTTCGACACGCGCAGTGGAGGTCAGGCGGACCTTGAGACCGCGCACCCGGCCCACGATGCGGCCGTTGATCACAACGTCATCGGCGGTGACTTCACCCTTGATTGTGGCGCTTTCTCCAATGGTCAGAAGATGCGCGCGAATGTCACCTTCGACGGTGCCTTCGACCTGGATGTCGCCAGTGGTCTTCAGGTTGCCGGTGATGTGCAGATCAGAGCTGAGCAGCGATGCCGGCGGCTTGGCCTTGGGCGGAGAGGCTTTGAAATCGCTCGACGGCGCGGCAGGCGGCGCGCTCGGCGTTGCCGCGGCAGGGGTTGTGTCGGCCTGTTTCGGCCCGGGCTCATTGATTTTGCTTTTAGAAAACATTTCTTGCAGCCTTGATGTAGATCATAGGGTTTACCGGTTTTCCGTTGACCCGAACCTCGTAATGAAGGTGGGTCCCGGTAGACCGTCCGGTGTTACCCATATCAGCAATGTGATCCCCGCGCGAGACCCTTTGACCAACCTTCACGCGGAGTTTGGAGTTATGGGCATATTTCGTCTCAATGCCAAAGGCGTGGCGGATCGTGACCAGCTTGCCATAGCCTGATTGCCAGCCCGCATGGGTGACAACGCCGTCAGCCGTCGCGTAGATGTCGGTGCCGGTGCGACCGGCAAAGTCCGATCCCTTGTGCAGGCGCCGCCCCCCGGTCTTGGGATCACGCCGGTAGCCAAAGCCGGACGTCTGGCGCACGAGGCCGAGGTTCACGGGCGTGGCAAAGGGCGCTTGCTGCGCGGCCATCCGGTAGAGATTGAGCTGGTCCAGTTCATTGAGAATCTTGTTGGCGCGCAGTTCCTCGGCGGTGGGCTCCTCACCGCGGGTGGACAGGGCCAAAGGGGTGAGCGGCCCACCCTGGCCGTTGTAGCCGCGGCGCACCTGCTCCAGAATGCTGTCAGGTGGCATGCCTGCATTGCGGAACATCTTGTCGAGGGGCGCGACTGAGACCGTCACAGCCTCTTCCAACTGCCGGAAGATCTGGTTGTTGCGCTCGTCCATCAGCTTGATTTCCATCTCAAGCGAATCCCGCTCTTCGAGAGCGGATTGCGCATCGGCCCGCACCTGGTCACGCTCTGCGGCGGTTTCGGCAAGCGCGCTGGAGAGGAACTCCATCTGAACGGGCGCCACCGCTGCCAGAGACTGTGTGCCGCTTTCCTCCGCAGTTTCCTTACGCAGATCGGCAAGTTCGGCGCGGGCGGTATCGCGCTGGGACATCGTGTCCCGCAGGGTGGCCTGGATGACTTCAATTCCGGTTTCCAGCTCTCGCCGCCGGGTTTCAGAGGCGAGGAGTTCCGATTGCATGTCCGAGATCTGCGCAAGGGCGGCATTGAAGCGATTTTGAGCGGCAATCGCCTCTTCTGCGCGACTGTCTCGTTCCTGCGAAATCGCATTCAGCCGTTCCCGGTAGGTGATCTGGTCCCGTTTGGCTTGTTCGCGGAAATTGCCCGCGCCGATGCTGTCCATCAGGACCACTGCGGTGGCAATAGCTGACCAGCCGACAAACAGGGTCACGCCGACCACGGCCATCAACTGGGTTTCCGGGCGCAGGCGAATGAACCTGGTGTCGTCATCGGATTTCAGAAAGACGCGTCGTTCGGGAAAGTACCGCTCCAGAAAGGCGTGTATTCGAATAGTCAGACGTCTGCGCACGCTCTGATCCTTGTTCCATCCCATCAAGTCTGACGCCTGTGGCTCGACGAAGAACCAGGTGCGGAGCGCCATAGCCCATTTGAATAGCCAGCGGCTGCCATTTGGGCAAGTGCGTTGATCAATTGGAAAGAAATTGCGTCGGCTCAGACGGGCGATTGGCGGAAACCTGCCTGAAATCAGCGCGCCGAACCCTCTGGCGGCTGTGCGCCAGTTTCCGTAAGGGGCCAGTAGAAGTCCGGCGGCAGCCCGGCTTCGGCGCGTTTTTCTTCGTTGAAGGGCGGCTTCAGGGCTCCGTGGAAATACTTGCGCACCAGGTCATGGAACACGTCCTTTGGATCCAGATTCTCCCGGCCGCACAGGAAGTGAAACCATTTGGACCCATAGGCCACATGGCCGACTTCTTCGGCGTAGATGGTCTCCAGAGCCTCAACCGCGTTGGCCAGTTTCGCCTTGCGGAAAATCCCGATCATGCCTGGGGTTACGTCCAGCCCGCGGGCCTCAAGAACCATCGGAACCACGGCCAGGCGCCCCATAAGGTCTTCTGCTGTGTCTTCCGCCGCGCGCCACATGCCTGCGTGGGCCGGAAGGGCGCCGTAATGGCTTCCTAGGCTTTCAAGGCAGTCGCACATGAGGTTGAAATGCTTCGATTCTTCATCTGCGGCTTTGACCCAGTCGTCAAAAAAGCCCATCGGCATGGGGACATGAGAAAAGCGTGCAATGATATCCCAGTGCAGATCCACCGCATTCAGTTCAATATGGGCAACAGCGTGAAGAAGCGCGATGCGGCCTGCCTCAGAGCCGGGCTTGCGCTTCGGCACATCCCGCGGATCCAAAAGTTCGGGGCGTCTGGGGCGGGCGGGGCGCAAAGGCGGATTGGCTGTTCCGATCTCTATGTCTGGGGTTTCGCCACGCCGCGCGGCGAACCAACTGGCGGCATGACGACGAGAGAGCGCGGTTTTTTCGCGCCCATCGGAAGTGACAAGGACCTCGGTGGCCATTTCTGCAAGAGAGAGCTGGGTTTCGGTCATCACGTGTCGGCCTTTGTGTTTTGTCCGCGCGTATCTGCCCTGAATTGAGGACCTTTGCAATCAGGAGCGGCGAGCGAAAACAAAAGGCTCCCGCCCGTCGTCGATCATTTGCACAATGATCTCCTCCCGTTGGGCCCGGCGCCGCGCAAGGCGCGGCGCCGGGCCCAAGGCCGCCAGCGACAGGGCCGTCAGGGCCTGTTGCGCGGGCGCGGGAGGTCACCTGATCTGTCGATAAAATGCAGGCGTGAGGCAAACCTCAAAGTCGTTCAGAGCGCCTTGACGGCTTCGAGGACGTCTGCGACGTGGCCGTCGACCTTAACCTTGCGCCAAATCCGGGCAATGCGACCTTCAGCGTCGATCAGGAAGGTTGAGCGTTCGATGCCCCAATGTTTCTTCCCATACATATTCTTTTCTTTCCAGACGCCGTAGTCTTCGCATGTTGTGCCGTCGGCGTCGGACAGAAGAGGTGTCGTCAGCCCATGTTTGGCAACGAATTTGTCGTGTTTGGCCACGGTGTCCTTGGAAATGCCAAAGACCTTGGCGCCTGCATCGGCAAAAGCCTGCAAAGAACCTGAAAATCCAATGGATTCCTTGGTGCAGCCCGGCGTATCATCGCGCGGATAGAAAAACAGCACGACGGCCTCTCCCTTGAGGTCGGCCAACGAGACTTCGCCGCCGCCATCGCGGGGCAGGGTGAAGGGTGGCGCAAGATCGGATAGGGCAAGATCGGATGGTTCGGACATATTCAGTCTCCGCTTGGTTTTGCAGTCTTGGATGCCATAGATAGACTATGGCATCCAAAGGGAAAGATCAGATCGAACCGGAAGCGGACGACGCGGGCCCCGGAGCTGCTGACGGGCCGGAGGGAAGCGACCGCGTCTCTGCAATGGCTGTTCCCGGTCCGAAGTCTGCAACGGCTGATGCCTCTTCCGGTTTCAAGGCGACGCGTGCAAGGCGCCGTAGACTGTTGAGTCCTTTAATGTACCTGCTCGCGGCCGTGTGTTTTCTGGCCGCCGGTGCGCTGTACTTCGGTATCGGGACGCGCCTTTCGGTGCCGGACTGGGTGAGAATGCGGGTAGAAGCCCGACTTGAGCAGAATCTGGGTGGTCTGGAGGTCGAGTTCGGACAGGTCCACATGGTGATCAACCGAGGTTGGCGGCCCACCATCGGGGTAAGGGATGTCATCTTGCGTCAGCCTGATGGCACAACGGTTGCTCGCCTGGCCGATGCTGAAATTTCTCTTGCCATGCGGCCACTGGTGCGCGGGCAGGTTCAGCCTAAAAAGATCTGGCTGAGCGGCCTTTTCGCAGCGCTGCGTAGAGATGCTGATGGCAATTTTGAGATCAGTTTTTCCGACACGGGTACCCCGCTGCGATCTGCATCGGATTTGCCGAAACTAATTGAGTCCTGGGACAGTCAACTGGAGCGACCAGGGCTCTTGGCGCTGACCGAGGTAAAAACGGAAGCCGTGACTTTGCGGTATGAGGATGGACGACTCAATCGCGTCTGGACCCTGGATGGAGGCTCCGTCCGACTTGCAAGAGATGGCAAAAAGTTGTCGCTGTCCAGCGGGTTTTCTGTCCTGAGTGGGCGCCAGTATGTGGGAAACATAGAAGCCAACTACCGGTCGGATATTGGGGATGCATCGGCGGAATTCGGATTTCTTTTCAATAAAATAGCAAGTGAAGATATCGCCGCACAGGCGCCGGTTCTTGGTTGGCTGCAGGCGCTTCGTGCGCCTATTTCCGGCTCTCTGAGAGGAGGTATCGGCAGTGAGGGAGAGTTGCTGAGCTTAGCGGCGAGCCTGCAGATCGGACAGGGGGTCATTCAGCCGTCGCCGGAAACCCTGCCGGTTCCAATCCAAAGCGCTCATAGCTATTTTTCCTATTTCCCGGCCGAGCGGGCGCTGGAGTTTGACGAGTTCAAAATCCAAAGCGGCTGGGTGTCGGGCATGATGCAAGGACGGGCAGAGTTGAGCGGTATTGAGGATGGCAGGTTGACCGAGTTGGTCGGGCAACTGCAAGTGTCGGACCTGAAGCTCAATCCGGGGTCTCTTTATGATGCGCCCCTCGCTCTGGCAGATATTCTGGCCGATTTTCGTCTGCAGACAGAGCCGTTTCGTTTTGAGTTGGGGGAAATGTTGGTGCGCGACGGGGAGACGCGCATCCTGTTGGATGGCAGTGTCGCGGCCGGTCCTGGCGGATGGGACTACGCGCTGAACGGTTCAGTCGACGCAATCTCGGTTGATCGCGTCAAGGAGCTATGGCCAGCGGCCGCGCCCCCCAAACCAAGGAAATGGGTACGAGAGAACCTCTTTGCCGGGACATTGAAGAACGCTCAGGTGGCCCTGCGTGGGCAGGGGAGCGAGAAACCGTTTTTGCATCTCGATACGAGTTTTTCGGGCGTGGATGTGCGGTTTCAAAAGGATTTGCCGCCCTTGCGGGAGGCCTTTGGGCATTTCAACCTGCATGGCACGCGCCTTGTGGCGATTGCCAGTGGCGGCCATGTGACGGCGGATGAGGGGGGACGTATCGACGTGACTGGAACCTCTTTCATTATTCCGGACACATCGATCAAAGGGGGTGCCCCCGGTGTTGTACGGGTTCAGGCGTCTGGTCCGGTGACGGCGGCTCTGTCTTTGCTGGACCGGCCTCCGCTTCGGGTGATGGAGAAGGCCGGTCTCCCAGTGGATCTTGCCGATGGGGCGGTTCGTGTTGGGGGCACGCTGTTTGTGCCACTGCGCAAAGGTGTCGCGCCCGAAGAGATTTTGTACCACTACAGCGGCGAAATCACAGGGGTTGAGAGCCGCGTTCTTGTTCCGGGGCAAGAGGTGCTTTCGGACAGGCTGGCCATTCGGGGGGATCAGGGCCACGTTGAGTTGTCAGGTGAAGGCCAGCTTTCGGGGGTGCCGCTTTCTGCGACCTGGCGCCAGGAGATTGGGCCCGGGGCAGATCCCACCAGCTTTGTCACAGGGGAGGTCGCCCTGTCCGAAACTGTGGTCGAAACCTTCAAGATCGGCCTGCCGAATGGAACTGTTTTTGGTTCCGGAACAGGGCGTTACAGTCTGCGCCTCACGCCCGGTGTGCCGCCGGAACTGAGTTTGACCTCTGCACTTGAGGGAATTGGTTTGCGCATCCCAAGCCTGAGCTGGAGCAAAAGGCCCGAAGCGAGCGGTTTGCTTGACTTGATTGTGACCCTGCGGTCTCAGCCTTCGGTGGACCGGCTGCGGATCGATGCTGCCGGTCTTCAGGCGGTGGGAACGGTTACCACCCGTGAAGATGGCAGTCTTGCGCGGGCTGGTTTCAGTTCGGTATCGCTTGGGAGCTGGCTCGCTGGTCCGGTGGAGTTCACCGGTCGTGGGGCTGCGCCACCCGCACTACGCATGAGCGGTGGTCGCATCGATATGCGAAACGCCCCATTTTCCAGCAGCAGCGGAGCAAGTGGCGGCTCTGGCGGTGGGATTGGTCCCATTGCTCTGCAGTTGGACAGGTTGCAGGTTACAGACAGTATCGCTTTGACAGGGTTCGACGGACTTTTTTCCGTCACCAACGGGTTTCGTGGCGAGTTTTCGGCAAAGCTCAACGGCCAGACACCGCTTAGTGGGATCCTTGTCCCTGAAGGCAGCGGCATCGCGACCCGTATCAAATCCGCCGACGCTGGGGGGATCTTTCGCTCTGCCGGTGTTCTGAGGCATGGGCGGGGCGGCAGTTTTGACATGACGCTTGTGCCAGCCGCCAAGGCGGGTGAGTACGATGGTCGCATGACTGTGCGCAACACGCGGATCAAAGATGCGCCATCCATGGCGGCACTGATCAATGCCATCAGCCTTGTGGGGTTGGTCAATGAACTCTCGGGGCAGGGTATTCTGTTCTCCGAGGTGGAAGCAAAATTCAGACTTGGCGCAACCCACCTGGTCTTGCACGAAAGCAGCGCGGTGGGCCCTTCCATCGGTCTTTCAATGGATGGCAACTACAACCTCGCAACCACCGCGCTGGATATGCGCGGGGTGTTGTCGCCGCTCTATATGCTGAACGCCATCGGCAGCGTCTTGACCCGCAAAGGGGAAGGGCTGATCGGGTTTTCCTTCCGTCTGCGGGGCACGGCTGACGATCCTTCTGTACAGGTCAACCCGCTGTCCGCCCTGGCACCCGGGATGTTCCGAGAGCTTTTCCGCGGGCGCACTCCGCAGGTGCCGGGCCAGACACCGGCCGCCGAGGCCCCGACCTCGGGACCTCTGGCACCCGAACAGCCGAAATCGTCTCCGCAAAACTCTCAGGCCGGAGAACGCTGAAGCCGCCGCGCTATTTCCCATGGTCATATCGGAGCCGAGCCCCTATATGGCGCGGCATGAAACTGAGTGACTTTGATTTCGACCTCCCCGAGGATCTGATTGCAACCCGGCCTGCCTCTCCGCGCAGCTCGGCCCGTCTTTTGGTTGCCGAGGGCAAAGAGATCACGGACGCCCATGTCTATGATCTGCCGGACTGGTTGCAGCCTGGCGACCGGCTGGTGCTGAACGACACAAAAGTCATCCCCGCGCGGCTGTCCGGGCTGCGCCACCGCACCAGTGCCCAGGGAGAGACCTCCGCCAAGATCGAGGTCACGCTTCTCGAACCGGGAGCGGATGGCACATGGAACGCCCTGCTCAAGCCGCTCAAGAAGGTCAAACCGGGCGAGGAGATCGTGTTTTCAGACGGCTTCACAGCCAAGCTGGAGCGGGTGGAGCAGGGACAGGGCGCTTTGCGGTTCAATCTGGAGGGTGAGGCATTCGAGGCGGCCCTGGCCGAGGCTGGCGCCATGCCTTTGCCGCCATACATCGCCGCCAAACGGGCAGCCGATGAGCAGGACAAGACCGACTACCAGACCGTCTGGGCCAAGAACTCCGGCGCGGTGGCGGCGCCGACCGCTTCACTGCATTTTGATGAGCCGCTTTTGCAGGCGCTGGCGCAGCACGGCGTGACCTTCAGCTACGTGACCCTGCATGTTGGGGCTGGCACTTTCCTTCCGGTCAAGGTCGAGGACGTCACAACCCATAAGATGCATGCCGAATGGGGCCGGGTAAGCCCCGAGGCCGCTGGCGAAATCGCCGCGACAAAGGCGGCAGGCGGGCGAGTGATTCCAGTTGGCACGACCGCCCTGCGCCTGATCGAAAGTGCGGCTCGCAGCGGAGAGATCGCCGCTTGGGAAGGGGAGACCGATATTTTTATCTACCCTGGGTTCACATTTCATGTGGCAGACGCGCTGATGACCAATTTTCATCTGCCGCGCTCGACCCTGATGATGCTGGTTTCTGCCTTGATGGGGCAGGAGGAGATCCGCCAGATTTATGCCCATGCGGTATCGAATGGCTACCGGTTCTTTTCCTACGGGGATGCGTCGCTTTTGATCCCGGCCGCGCCGGGCTTGGATCAGACGTAAGCTCTTTTTTGGGGCACAAAGATCCTCTGAGCGGAAATGGGCGCCCAATGGTTGCAATCGGGGCGCTAGAATGAAAACGATCACGTGGCGAGCGGCCTGTTTCGGTCTGAGTGGGTCTGTTTTGGCCCCGGTGGGCGATGGTCAGCATGAAATTCTGGCCCCTCAGATCGGGGCGGTCGGCAACAGGCAAAAGGTATTTTGAGCGATGTGGCAGGTACTGTCGAGCGCATGGGCGTTGCTGTTGGGGATGGGCATGCTGATGGTCGGAAACGGTCTTCAGGGCACCATTCTGGGCGTGCGCGGCGATCTTGAGGGGTTTTCAACGCTTGAGATGTCTTTTGTGATGTCGGCCTATTTCGTCGGCTTCCTTGGGGGGTCCCGCATGGCGCCCGAGATGATCCGCCGGGTTGGGCATGTGCGGGTCTTTGCGGCTCTGGCCTCGTTGATTTCGGCGGTGATGATTCTTTATCCCGCGATCACCAACCCCTTTGCCTGGATGCTGGGCCGGGTGCTGATCGGCTTTTGCTTTTCCGGCGTGTATGTCACAGCCGAAAGCTGGCTCAACAACGCCGCCGACAATGCCAACCGTGGCAAGGCGCTGTCGCTCTATATGCTGGTTCAGATGCTGGGGATCGTCTCGGCTCAGGCCTTGATGCTGGTGGGGAACCCGTCGGGCTATGAGACCTTTGTGATTGCCTCGGTTGTCATCTCGGTGTCATTCGCGCCGATTTTGCTCTCGATCTCCCCAACGCCGGCCTTTGACACCACCAAACCGATGAGCCTGCGGCAGCTGATGGAGGCTTCGCCGTTGGGATGTGTGGGCATGTTCCTTTTGGGCGGTGTATTCTCGGCCCAGTTCGGTATGAGCGCGGTTTATGGAGCCTCCGCCGGGTTGACGCTGCCTCAGATCTCTTTGTTCGTTGCAACCTTCTATGTCGGCGCCTTGCTGCTGCAATACCCGCTTGGCTGGGTGTCGGATCGGATGGACCGCCGTGTCGTTATTCTCTTTGCTGCAGCCTGCAGCGGCGCGGCGGCGGTTCTCGGCATGGCGCTTGGCGGGAATTTTGCCTTCCTTCTGGTTGCCGCTTTTTTGATTGGGGGCATGACAAACCCGCTCTATTCGCTCTTGATCGCCCATACCAACGATTATCTGGACTATGACGACATGGCGGCCGCATCGGGCGGGCTGGTTTTCATCAACGGCCTTGGTGCCATCACCGGCCCGCTGATCACCGGTTGGCTGATGGGGGAGAGCATCATGGGGCCTCCGGGCTTTTTCCTGATCATGGCGGTTCTCACCTTTGCGCTGGCTGCCTACGCGCTTTACCGGATGACGCAGCGCGCCGCGATTGCTGTCGACGAATCGGGCACCTTTGCCCCGATGGCGCCGACCGGCTCTCCCGTCGCCGTGGAATTTGCCCAAGAATATGTCATCGAGACCGAACTGGAAGAGCAGGAAGCCGCGCAAGAGGCGAGTTGATGGCGCTAACGTGCTAAAAACGTGAGCAATATTTCACGGATTGACGCTCTTGTTGCAATTCGTGACGCTCCTGTGGCTTGAAATACACCCCCTCGATCTTTGAAGGTAGAGAGACGTGTTACAAGTGGAGATGGCAAGATGGTTGGCCCCGAAGACATCCTGGAATTCTGGCTGGATGAGGTCGGAGAAAAGGGATGGTACCTGCAGGATGACGAACTGGATGAGACCATTCGTCAAAAGTTCGAAAACACTTGGGAGGCTGCCTGCGAAGGGCGTTACTCGCTATGGCTGACATACCCAAGTGGCACGCTGGCCTATATCATTCTGACCGACCAGTTCCCGCGCAACATGTTCCGTGGGTCGGCCAAGGCGTTTTCGTCGGATGTGATCTCTCTGGCGGCGGCCAAGAATGCGATTCACAAAACCTGGGATATGAAAATTGACGAGCCCGCGCGGCAGTTCTTCTACCTCCCCCTGATGCATTCCGAAAACCTGTGTGATCAGGAACGCTGCGTGCGCCTGATGAAGGAGCGGATGCCGCAAAGCGGCGAATCGAACCTTCTACATGCCCGGGCCCATCGTGCCGTGATCAGAAAATTCGGTCGCTTCCCCTATCGCAACGAAGCCCTATTGCGCCACAGCACCGCCCCTGAGATTGCCTATGTTGAGCAGGGCGGCTACGGGCAAACAGTGCGCACCCTGCAAAAGGCCAGCTGATCGGGGCGGCTCTGCTGTAAGGGGCGCGGCCGTGTTGCTCTTGGGATATCTTCACTCCTTTGGCGGAGCGGCGTGGCCAAAAGCCTCCACAAGGTTTCGGACGAGGCTGGCTGCGAATGCTTCTGCCGTGGCGACTGCGGTTTGGTCAATGGTGGCCATCTGCGCCGTCACTTTCGTTTGGACGTCAGCGATGCGCTTGTCTATGGCAGAGAGTTTTTTGTCCACTTGCTGATCCAATGCAGTGCCAGATGTGACCGCTGCGTGAATGTCTTCCAAATCGGCGCGTATGTCGCTTATGTTCTGATGCACTTGAACAAGCTTGTCGCGCGCGGTCCCGAGCTGCTCGGTAAGGCTGTCAATGGATGAGAACAGCTGCCAGCCTAGAAACAGGCAAAGCGCAACCAGCAGAAGTGTAGCGTTGATCAGCGCGATTGTGAGATCCCAAATGGCCTTGATCATCTAGTTGAGCTCCGGTCTGGGTGGTGGTGTGGCTACGTCAGATATGTCTGCGATTTTGATTGTCGCGCTCGTGTCACTGTGCCTATGGTTGACTGTTGATACAATTCCCGGTCTGCGGTTCTGATGAAAATTCCATTGAGTGGACAATGCATGGCAGGGTACAGGAAACCGAGATTGCAGTGTTTGAAAAACTAGTTTAACGGTAAACTAGTTTTTGATCCAGTTTGGCGAGGGATATCATGGCCGCACAAACCTTTGACGTGATCGTAATCGGCGCAGGTCCCGGTGGCTATGTTGCCGCCATTCGGGCGGCCCAGCTTGGCCTCAAGGTCGCCTGCGTCGAGCGTGAGCACCTTGGCGGTATTTGCCTCAACTGGGGCTGTATTCCCACCAAGGCTCTGCTGCGCTCTGCCGAAGTTTTTCACCAGATGGAACGTGCCAAAGAGTTTGGCCTGACCGCGGACAAGTTCGGCTTTGATCTGGATGCCATCGTGGATCGCTCCCGCAAGGTTGCGGCGCAGATGAATGGCGGCATCAAGGGACTGTTCAAAAAGAACAAAGTGACCTCGATCATGGGGGAGGCGACGATTGTCGCCAAGGGCAAGGTTTCGGTGAAGACTGACAAGGGCAGCGAAGAGCTGTCAGCCAAGAACATCATCGTCGCAACTGGCGCCCGCGCGCGCGAGTTGCCAGGGCTTGAGGCCGACGGGGATCTGGTCTGGACCTACCGCCATGCGCTGAAGCCGGTCCGGATGCCGAAAAAGCTGCTGGTCATTGGCTCTGGTGCCATCGGGATCGAATTTGCGAGCTTCTACAATACTCTGGGCGCCGATACGACCGTGGTCGAAGTCATGGAACGCGTCCTGCCGGTTGAGGACAAGGACATTTCTGCCTTTGCCAAGAAGCAGTTTGTGAAGCAAGGCATGAAGATCATGGAGAAAGCCATGGTCAAACAACTGGACCGCGCAAAAGGCAAGGTCACGGCACATATCGAATTGGGCGGCAAGGTTGAGAAACACGATTTTGATACGGTGATCTCTGCCGTTGGGATCGTCGGCAATGTCGAAGGCCTCGGCCTTGAGGCGCTTGGCATCAAGATCGACCGCACCCATGTGGTGACCGATGAATACTGCCGCACCGGTGTCGACGGTGTCTTTGCGATTGGCGATATCGCCGGCGCGCCCTGGCTGGCGCATAAGGCCTCTCATGAGGGGGTTATGGTGGCCGAGCTGATCGCGGGCAAAAAGGTCCATGCGATCAAGCCGAACTCCATCGCGGGCTGCACCTATTGTCATCCGCAGGTGGCCTCGGTGGGGCTCACCGAAGAAAAGGCCAAGGAGGCAGGCTACACGCTCAAGGTGGGCAAGTTCCCCTTCATCGGAAATGGCAAGGCCGTCGCAATGGGCGAGGCCGAGGGGATGGTCAAAACCATCTTTGATGAGAAAACCGGCGAGCTCTTGGGCGCTCATATGGTGGGTGCCGAGGTGACCGAGATGATCCAAGGCTATGTGATTGCCCGCCAGCTGGAAACCACCGAAGAAGATCTGATGGAGACGGTCTTCCCGCATCCAACCATGTCTGAGATGATGCATGAAAGCGTTCTGGCGGCCTTTGATCGCGCGCTGCACATCTGATTGCGCAGGCGATCGCCATCGCTGAACCAAGGCAAAACGCCCGCCGGACTGGCGGGCGATTTTGTTTATTCGACCTCGACGGTTTGTGCGGCAAAGACACGGGCGTCGCCCACCACCGAGACATAGCGCAGCTCATAGGTGCCGGGTTCCTCCGGAGCGGGCACGGTGACCGTGCCGGCGCCGCGGGTGTATTCATAGGTCAGGTAGTCCAGCGCCCCCGCATCCGGGCGCACAAAGGTGATGTAGTCGCCATCATAGGACGGGCCGGTGTGAGAGACCTCTACGGCGCTGCCCGCCGCGACACGAGCGGGGGCGGTAAGGGCGACAGCGATATCGGTCAGCTCGATGGGCTGGGATGCGGCAACGCTCAGATCCTGGCCGACGATATAGCGCAGATCATAGGCGCCGGGTGTCAGGGGCAGGCGCAGCGGCGCCGGGTTGCCCTTGTTGACGTATTCATAGGTGACATAGTCTTCTGACCCGCTGCCCGCAGGGGCAATGGCAAGGTAATCTGCCTCAAACCCGCCACCGCTCCAGGGCACCTCGATCAGCGCCCCCACAGGAGCCGAAGCAGGAGCGGAAACAGAAAAGCCGCGATCCTCGACCGTGATGGCGCTGCGGGCGAGGACTTGCAGCCCTTCGGCCAGAACATAGCGGATTTCATAGTCTCCGGGCTGGGCGGGCAGGCGCAGGTCCAGCGGATTGCCCTTGAACACATTCTCGTAGGTTTCATAGCTCTCTGACGTGCTGCCGACCAGCGCGGTATCAATATAGTCCCCTTCGGCCCCTGGCCCGGTCCAGTTGACCGAGATGGTGTCGCCGATCTGGCCGCTGGTGGGTGCTGTGAGATGGGCGGGGGGCAGCAGGCTTTCAAAGATCACTTCGACCCCGGCGGTGTCTCCGGGTTTCACGGCGACGCTGCGCTGCTCAAGACGTTCATCCGCGAGGCGCATAACCTGAACCCTATAGGCTCCTGCAGGCAGTTCGGTTTCGCCAAACTGGGTTTGAACCGCATCCATGGCGATTGAGCCATCCTCGGCAAAGATCTCCCAGACCACCTCTGGGGCGCGTGTGGTTTGTCCGAATTTCTCCAGCGCGCTGAAACGGATCTTGCCAGGCTTCGGGGCTGGCTCCGGTTTTGGTGCGGCAACGGAAACCTGTTGCAGTGCGGCAGAAAGGCTGGCCGCATCAGTGGCTGACAGAAATTGCCCGCCTGTGCTGTCGGCCATGCATTGGAATTGGGCGCGGGCCTCTGCGTCACTGACGTCAAATCCCACCACATGGGCAGTGAAATCGACGCCGCTTTGTTCAAGGGCGCGGGCCACGGCACAGACATCCGGCGCGCAGGTCTCGATACCGTCCGAGACCAGAATGACCGTTGCGGGCTCCTCAGTATGGCGCAGGGCACGGGCCGCTTCGACCACGGCATCTGCCATCGGTGTCTTGCCCTTTGGTTTGATGGTCTTCACGGCCTGAGCGATATCTGCGCGGGTATCTGGGCCCGGCGCTACAAGGGTTTCGATGTCACTGCAGTCACCTTTGCGCCGGTGTCCATAAACTGTGAGTCCAAGGTGTTGTTCTGCTGGCAGCGTGACCAGAAGGTCCGCGACGACGCCCTGAGCAATTGTGATCTTTGCGGTGCCGTCAATCTGCCCCCACATGGAGCCGGAGCCATCCAGAACCAGAATGGCCGCGGGGCGATCCTGCCCAAAGGACGGTAGGGCGCATGTGCACAAGAGCAAGGTGGCAATGGAGCGAAGGCGCATGGGGGTCTCCGATGATGTGATAGAAACAAAATGGTCAAAATCAGATGCTTTTCCGACAATATGCCGGGCCGTTTTCCAGAGAAGGGGAATTCTCCGCGGATTGGCGCAGCCTCGTCCAACTGGCGCAAAGACGGTTTTTGGATGTGATCTGTGCGTTTCAAGCGATAGGCCTGTGAAGCAGGGTGGCTTGTTGTCCGCCACGCTTGGGCGTAGGAGGGATATCTGACCGATTTGCTTTTCAGAGACCCGCCATGACAGTAGCACCTGCCGAACGGACACGTTGGGGCGTTGTCCTCCTGATCTGGTGCGCGGGCCTTGGCGCCGCCGCGCAATACGGCAAGGTGAGCGTAGTTTTCGAACAAATGGCCGAGCTGTTTCCGGGTGTTGGAAGCGCTATTGGCTTTACCGTGTCCTTGGTTGGGTTTCTGGGCATCCTTCTGGGGATCATTGCGGGCATGGTGGTGTCGGCCTTCGGGTTTCGCCGGACCTTGGTGGCAGCCCTGCTGAGCGGTGCTGCCATGTCTGCCCTGCAGGGTCTTGACCTTCCTTTCTGGGGCTTTCTGGCGACGCGCGTGATCGAAGGGCTGTCGCATCTGGGGCTGGTTGTTGCGGCGCCGACACTGATTGCGCAGATCAGTTCGCCTCGGCATCGCGGCGCTGCGCTGACCCTTTGGAGTACGTTTTTTGCCGTTGCCTTTGCGCTTTTGACCTGGGCGGGCCTGCCGCTGGCCCATGCCTGGGGCGTTCAAGCGTTGTTTGGCGCCCATGGCGCAATCATGGCGCTGCTGGCGCTGGTGCTGGCACGCGCCTTGCGGGATGTGCCGGTCCCGGATCGTCAGCCGCTGCCAAGCCTGTCGGCACTGCCGCGTCTTCACCTTGAGATTTTCCGTTCGCCTTGGCTTGCGGCTCCGGCTGCGGGCTGGCTGTTCTACACCATCTGTTTCGTTGCCATCCTCACGGTCTTGCCTCCTTATCTGGATCCGGCTTGGCGGTCCTTCATTATGGGGGCGATGCCTTTGACCAGCATTGCGGTGTCGATGTCCCTTGGCGTTGTGTTGCTGCGGCGGGTGACGGCCGTAACGCTGGTGCAGGCCGGGTTTGTCTTAAGCGCGCTATCGCTGGTCTGGCTTTGGTTGGATCCGGGCGCGCCCTTTGGGTGCCTTGCGCTTGCGGGCTCCATGGGGCTGATACAGGGGCCAAGCTTTGCTTCGGTGGCCCAGCTCAACACGCGGGCTGCGGATCAGGCCAATTCCAACGGAGCCATGGCCATGGCGGGCAACCTTGGCAACACGATTGGAACGCCCCTGATGGTCTGGACACTGGCGCAGGGCGGATACAGTGCCATGCTGCTGATTGCGGCAGTTCTCTTTCTCAGTGGCTTTGCGGCGCATGCTCTGTTGGCAATGCGCCGCAGAAAAGAAAATGTTCGCTGAACGTTCTTCATTTTGGGTTGGAGACTCGGCGCGCTTTGCCTATCTCTAGGGGCAAGCGCCGGTGTCCAGACCGGGTGCGGGTATTGGGGGCTTTTATGGCTGAGCTGAAATCCATTGAGGTGCGCGGCGCGCGCGAACACAACCTGAAAAGCATCGACGTGGATATTCCGCGCGATGAACTGGTGGTGATCACCGGTCTGTCCGGTTCGGGAAAATCCTCGCTCGCCTTTGATACGATCTATGCCGAGGGGCAGCGCCGCTATGTGGAATCTTTGAGCGCCTATGCGCGGCAGTTCCTCGATATGATGGAAAAGCCGGATGTGGATCACATCAGCGGCCTGTCTCCTGCGATCTCAATCGAGCAGAAAACCACGTCAAAGAACCCGCGCTCGACCGTCGGCACCGTGACCGAAATCTACGACTACCTGCGCCTGCTCTTTGCGCGCGCCGGAACGCCCTACAGCCCCGCCACCGGACTGCCAATCGAGGCACAGCAGGTGCAGGATATGGTGGATCGCATCATGGCGCTGGAGGAGGGCACGCGCGGTTACCTGCTGGCCCCCATCGTGCGCGACCGCAAGGGCGAATACCGCAAGGAAATGCTTGAGCTGCGCAAACAGGGCTTTCAACGCGTCAAGGTGGATGGGGAGTTCTACGAGCTGGACGAGCCGCCGACGCTCGACAAGAAGTTCCGCCATGACATCGACGTGGTGGTGGACCGGATCGTTGTGCGTGAAGGGCTGGAAACCCGACTGGCCGACTCCCTGCGCACCGCGCTTGATCTGGCCGATGGCATCGCGATCCTGGAAACCGCCCCGCGCGAAGGCGACCCCGAACGTATTACCTTCTCCGAGAATTTTGCATGCCCTGTCAGCGGCTTCACCATCCCCGAAATTGAGCCGCGCCTGTTCTCCTTCAACGCGCCCTTTGGGGCCTGCCCGGACTGTGACGGTCTGGGCATGGAGCTGTTCTTTGACGAGCGCCTCGTGGTGCCCGATCAGAGCCTCAAGGTCTATGACGGCGCGCTGGCCCCCTGGCGCAAGGGCAAATCGCCCTATTTCCTGCAGACCATCGAGGCGATCGCCAAACACTATGAGTTCGACAAGAACACCCCCTGGAAGGATCTGCCTGCCCATGTGAAACAGGTTTTCCTTTATGGTTCGGGGGACGAGGAAATCGCCTTTCGCTATGATGAGGGCGGGCGCGTCTACAATGTCACCCGCGTCTTTGAGGGCGTGATCCCGAATATGGAGCGCCGCTATCGCGAGACCGACAGCAACTGGATCCGCGAAGAATTCGAACGCTACCAGAACAACCGCCCCTGCGGGGCCTGTGGCGGCTACCGCCTGCGGGAAGAGGCGCTGGCGGTCAAGATCGCCGGTATCCACGCAGGGCAGGTGGTCGAGAAATCCATCCGCGAGGCGCTCGCCTGGATCGAGGACGTGCCGAACCATCTGAGCGTTCAGAAACAGGAAATCGCCCGCGCCATCGTCAAGGAAATCCGCGAGCGCCTGGGCTTCCTCAACAATGTGGGTCTCGAATACCTGACTCTCAGCCGCAATTCCGGCACGCTGTCGGGCGGTGAAAGCCAGCGGATCCGGCTGGCCAGCCAGATCGGTTCGGGCCTGACGGGGGTTCTCTATGTGCTGGATGAGCCCTCCATTGGCTTGCACCAGCGCGACAACGACCGGCTGATCACCACGCTCAAGAACCTGCGCGATCAGGGCAATACGGTGATCGTGGTGGAGCATGACGAGGATATGATCCGCCAGGCCGATTATGTCTTTGACATTGGCCCTGGCGCGGGGGTGCATGGCGGGCAGGTGGTCAGCCACGGCACGCCGCAAGCCATTGCTGCCGATCCGGCCTCGATCACGGGGCAATACCTGTCTGGCACGCGCGAGATCGAAATCCCCGCCACCCGGCGCAAGGGCAACAAGAAAAAGATCAAAGTGGTCAAGGCAACCGGCAACAACCTGAAAGAGGTGACCGCCGAATTCCCCTTGGGCAAATTCGTCTGTGTCACCGGCGTGTCGGGGGGCGGTAAATCGACCCTTACGATTGAGACCCTGTTCAAGACCGCCTCGATGCGCCTCAATGGTGCGCGCCAGACCCCTGCGCCTTGTGAGACGATCAAGGGGCTGGAGCATCTGGACAAGGTGATTGACATCGATCAGCGCCCCATCGGGCGCACCCCGCGGTCAAACCCGGCGACCTATACCGGCGCCTTTACCCCGATCCGCGACTGGTTCGCAGGTCTGCCAGAGGCCAAGACGCGCGGTTATAAACCGGGGCGGTTCTCCTTCAACGTCAAGGGTGGGCGCTGCGAGGCCTGTCAGGGTGACGGTGTGATCAAGATCGAGATGCACTTTTTGCCCGACGTCTACGTGGAATGCGAGACCTGCAAAGGCAAACGCTACAACCGCGAAACGCTTGAGGTGACCTTCAAGGGCAAAAGCATCGCCGATGTTCTGGATATGACCGTCGAAGAGGCGCAGGGTTTCTTTGCTGCCGTGCCTTCGATCCGGGACAAGATGGATGCGCTGATGCGGGTTGGCCTTGGCTATATCAAGGTGGGCCAGCAGGCCACGACCCTGTCGGGCGGTGAGGCGCAGCGGGTGAAGCTGTCGAAAGAGCTGTCCAAACGCTCCACCGGCCGCACGCTCTATATTCTGGATGAACCTACAACCGGCCTGCATTTCGAGGATGTGAAAAAGCTCCTTGAGGTGCTGCACGAGTTGGTGGAGCAAGGCAATTCGGTGGTGGTGATCGAGCATAACCTTGATGTCATCAAGACCGCAGACTGGATTATCGACATTGGCCCCGAAGGCGGCGATGGCGGCGGAGAGATCGTCGCGACCGGTACGCCCGAGGATGTGGCCAAGGAACCCCGCAGCCACACCGGACGCTACCTCAAGCCAATGCTTGAGGCGCAGAAAGTCGCGGCGGAGTAGGGCGGATGGCAAAGGTCGGGCTGGCGCTCGGATCAGGCGGCGCGCGGGGCTGGTGCCATATCGGCGTCCTCCATGAGCTGCACAAGGTTGGCGTCAAACCCGAGGTCATCGCAGGCTGCTCCATGGGCGCCCTTGTGGGAGCGGCCTATGCGGGCGGCAAGCTGGAGGCGCTGGAAACCTGGGTACGTGGCCTCACACCGAGACGGCTGCTTGGCTTGATTGATGTTCGCCCGGGGAGCGGCGGCATCGTGGCCGGCAGTGAAATCATGACCTTGCTGGATGGTTTGGATTTGCCGGAGCGGGTCGAGGATTTGGATCTGCCCTTTGCAGCCGTGGCCACAGATATGGAAACGGGGCGGGAGATCTGGCTGCGTGAGGGAAGTCTGAAAGACGCGGTGCGGGCTTCGGTCGCTTTGCCGGGGGTGATCAGCCCTTACCGGGTCGAGGGGCATTGGATGCTGGATGGCGGGTTGACCAATCCGGTTCCGGTTTCCATTGCCCGTGCCATGGGGGCCGATGTTGTCATTGCTGTCAACCCGAATGCAAAATTGCATGGAAAGATATGGAACCAGACAGAAAGCGTCTTGGAGCAGCAGTTGGGAGAGTTGCCGGACTGGCTTTCCAAGGCGCTGCGCCCGGCTTTGGATAGCGATGACACGCCGGGCTATTCGGAGGTTGTCTCAACTGCTATCGATGTAATGACAGAACAGATCCGGCTTTCCCGCCTCGCAGGGGAGCCGCCGCATGTTCTGTTAAATGCTGATCTTTCCCGCCTTTCGGTTCTGGAGTTTCACCGAGGCGAGGATGCGATCACTGAAGGGCGCCGTATCGTGCAGGCTCAGAAAACGCAGATCCTAGAGTGCACCCATGGCTGAACGGGCGCAGGCAGGAGCTGCCTTTTGATTTTGGCAGAGCTGCTATTTGTTGGGGCAGGTGTTGAAGCCCAGGATTGAATAGAGCGGGCAAGTGCCCAACAGGCCGGTCAGGAGTGGTACCACCCCGATCCACATCCACCAGCCATAACCCAAAAGCGCGCCAACTATCAGCAGTGCTCCGATGACGATCCGCAGGATCTTGTCCAGACCCCCGACATTGTTTGCAAACATGACAGTTCCTTTCTGGTGTTGTGTGGTGATCCTACCGGCATGCTGATATTGGAATATGATCTGGGTCAATACCGACAGAGACTTGCGCCGCCCAAACCCGGAAGGAGCCGGGAGGGCAACTCTCGGTGGGCCTGGTCCACTCCTTTGAACGTCTGAAAAGCAGATCAGAAAATGCGCCCGGGGGCTTGAATGTTAATGGTGTTAACATACATGTATGTAAATCACCTTAACATAAGCGGGGTTTCGATGAAAACGATTTTCTATTTACCTGTACTTGGAACGGCGGCGTTCCTGTCCTTGTCCACCCATGTCGCGCTGGCCGAGGAAACCAGTTATGAATTCAGCGGCTTCAGCCGAATTCTCGTTTCAGAAGGCATAGACGTAAAAATTGTGTCAGGTGCGCCCGACTATCGCGTGGTGGCTCAGTCCGAAGGACTGGCTGGAACGTCACCGGTCAAAATCAGCCAGTATCGAGATCGACTGAAGATCGAGCGAAAACGGCGCTTGTCACCAGTGATGCGGATGCTGGATGGCCCGTTGAAAGTTACAGTCGAGCTGCCGGAATTGTCGCGACTGTCGGTGCAAGAAGGGTCACAGGCACGTCTTGCGGGCACCGTTGCCTCAGAGCTCGATCTGATCGTCTCGACGGGCAGCGAAGTCCAGGCAGATGGTATTTCGGCCAAAACCATCCATCTGGAGGTGAGTACTGGCTCCGAGTTGGAGATCACAGGCCAGTGTCAGCGACTTGAGGTAAAAGGCTCGCAAGGGGCGGACATAGACGCCTATGGGCTCCAATGCGCCGAGGTGCATGTCGCGGCCAAGATGGGGGCGGATATCAATGTCACTGCGACGCAAAGCCTCTCGGCAAAGGCCTTTGCCGGCGGCGATATTTCTGTCCAGGGTCATCCGGCACAGACCGACATCTCAAGCGCTTTCGGTGGCGCTGTACAGATCGAAGGCTAAGCGCCGGAGAGGGGCAAGGGCAGACCTTGGCCCTTGCCTCGCGGTTTCAATCGCGGCTGCGTTTTTCAAAACGGGGGAGCATGGCCGAAAAATCCATACCCAGGCCACCTTCGTTTTCAACGAAATGCGCATAAAGCGCCTCGGCCAGTTGGCCCATCGGCGTGTCCGCATCTGCGCTGCCCGCGGCCTGCTGCGACAGGCGCAGATCCTTCAGCATCAGCTCGGCCGCGAAACCGGGCTTGTAATCGTTGTCGGCGGGCGATTGCGGGCCAACGCCCGGGGCGGGGCAATAGGCGTTCATCGTCCAGCTATAGCCCGAGGAGGTGGAGACCACGTCGAACATCTTCTGCCGGTCCAGACCCAGTTTGTCGGCCAGGGCAAAGGCTTCGCAGGTGGCGATCATGGTGACGCCAAGGATCATGTTGTTGCAGATCTTGGCCGCTTGGCCCGCGCCCGCATCGCCGCAATGCACCGCCTTCTGGCCCATGATGTCGAACAGAGGCTTTGCTTTCTCAAACGCATCGGCTGAGCCACCTGCCATAAAGGTCAGCGTGCCACCAGCGGCGCCGCCGATGCCGCCCGAAACCGGCGCATCCACCGGCAACAGGCCAGCGGCAGAGGCTTTTTCCGCCACCGCGCGGGCCGAGTCGACGTCCACAGTGGAGCAATCCACGAAAGCTGCGCCCGCTTGCATCGCCGGGATGATCTCATCGGCGACGGCGCGCAGGATCTGGCCGTTGGGCAGCATGGTGATCACCACGTCGGCGTCTTTGGCGGCCTCGGCACCCGAAGCTGCGAGCGTGACGCCCTCGACAGTGACCTTTGCCATGTCAAAGCCGGTGACATCATGACCTGCGGCGGCCAGATTGGCGGCCATCGGGCCACCCATGTTGCCAAGGCCGATAAATCCGATCTTCATGGGGTTACTCCTCCTCAAATGTCAGTGCGTCGGCGCCCAGCGGCATCAGCATCTGGCTGACGGCCACGGCCGGTACGATACGATCCGCATATTGCCACTTGGGCTGGCGGTCCTTGTCAATGATCTGGGCGCGGATCCCTTCCAGGAAATCTCCCTTTTCCATCGAGCGGAAGGTGAAACGATACTCCAGATCCAGCGCCCGCTGAATAGAGAGGCTTGGCCCGCGCAGCCGGTGCAGCATTTCCACCGTGCAGGCCATGGAGAGCGGCGCATTGCGCATCAGAGCTTTGTGGGCGGATTTCCCCAGCTCTGACTGGTCCGTGTTCAGATCGGTCAGAATGTCACTGAGAGTCTCACCCGAGAACAGACGGTCGATGTCGCTTTGCTGCGCTGCGAGCGTACCGTCTGGTGCGTCTTCGGCGGCATTGGCCAGGATGTCTGGGTTGCCGTCCTGCTCCAGCACGGCGATCAGATCGGCCCATTTTTCCTGAGGGATGAAAAGGTCGGCAAAGCCTGCGTAGATCGCATCGGCCGCTTTCATCCGACCTGCGGTCAGGCCGAGGTATTCACCAAGGCGTCCGGGGGCGAGGGCAAGGATCAGCGTTCCGCCCACGTCGGGGATAAGGCCGATGCCGACCTCGGGCATGGAGATCTGGCTGCTTTCGCAGACAACCCGGTGGGTGCCGTGACAGCCGATGCCAACGCCGCCCCCCATGATGAACCCCTGCAGGAAGCTGACCACCGGTTTGGGATAGCCGAAGATGCGCGCGTTCAGCCGGTATTCATCCCGCCAGAAGGTGCGCCCATAGCCGTAGTCGCCTGCCTTGCCGGTAGAGTAGAGCTCGGCAATGTCACCGCCTGCGCAGAAGGCCTTGTCGCCGACCGCGTCGATCACCACCAGTTTGACGGCATCGTCCTTGGCCCAGTCTTTCAGCGCGGCATCAATCGCCATGCACATGTCATAGGACAGGGCATTCAGCGCCTTTTCGCGGGTGAGGGTGATCCGGCCAGCACAGCCGGTCACGCGAATGTCGATATCGCTCATCCCCGGCCTCAGCGGTTTTCAGACAGCATGTGGCGGGCGACGATCACGCGCATGATCTCGTTGGTGCCTTCCAGGATCTGGTGAACCCGCAGGTCACGCACCAGCTTCTCGATGCCGTAATCCGCCAGATAGCCATAACCGCCGTGCAACTGCAGGCACTGATCGACGACCTTGGACCCTGCTTCGGTGACGAATTTCTTGGCCATGGCGCAGAACTTGGTGGCATCCGGCGCGCCCTGGTCCAGCTTCCACGCCGCCTGACGCAGGAAGGTGCGCGCGGCCTGCAGTTCGATCTCCATATCCGCCAGGCGGAACTGAAGGCCCTGGAACTGGTCGATGGATTTGCCAAAGGCCTTGCGCTCGCTCATGTATTGCAGGGTCATGTTGAGCGCGGTCTGTGCCGCGCCCAAGGAACAGGACGCGATGTTGAGACGACCGCCATCAAGCCCCATCATGGCGTATTTGAAGCCCTTGCCCTCTTCTCCCACCAGATTGTTCGCGGGGACCTTGCAGTCGTCGAACTGCACCTGGGCGGTGGGCTGGCTTTTCCATCCCATCTTGTCTTCAAGCCCGCCAAAGGACAGGCCCGGCGTGCCGTCCTCTACATAGACGGTCGAAATCCCCTTGGGGCCATCCTCGCCGGTGCGCACCATGCAGACATAGGCATCTGAATAGCCGCCGCCCGAGATGAAGGCCTTGGTGCCATTGAGGGTGTAGCCTTCGTTGGTTTTCTCTGCGCGGGTTTTCAGCGCGGCTGCGTCAGATCCAGAGCCAGGCTCGGTCAGGCAGTAGGACAGCACGGTGTTCAGAGTCAGAACATCCGGCATCACTCGCGCTTTCAATTCGTCGTCGGCAAAGGTGTCCAGCATCTTGGCGCACATGTTGTGGATGGACAGGAAAGCTGCAACCGAAGGGCAGGCCATCGAGAGCGCCTCGAACACCAGCGTTGCATCCAGCCGGGTCAGACCGGAGCCGCCACCGTCTTCGCTGACATAAAGACCACCAAAGCCTAGCTCGCCCACCTTGGGCCACAGATCCTTGGGGATGGTGCCTTCCGCTTCCCACTGGCGGGCGAAGGGCGCGATATTGTCCTGACCAAAGGCATAAGCCATGTCGAAAATGGCGGACTGTTCTTCTGTCAAAGCGAAATCCACGTCGTGTCCTCCCTGGCGCGGTGTGAATTGAACGGTTGTTTATTTTTTAGCGGCAGGCGCTGTGCAGAGCAAGCTGCGCAAATGCAAATCAGTACTGCAGGAATGGAGTGGCGCACTGGCGTATGCAGCCCCCGCATTTGGAAACCAATTCTTAGGGAGCAAGCCGCTATTGTTCGGATCAGCCCGTGTACCGGCGAACGGTATCATGAACCTGTCAGAACTTCGGAAGTGATCCATGTCAAAATTCGATTTCCAATTACAAAAGAACGCGCGCAACATCTCCGCTTCAGCAGCAGCAGGCGGGCCGGATAAGACATCTGGCTCTTTCCCAAGCCAAGAGGAAATTCGGGCCAACAATGTTCAGACGCTCATTGATGACGCCATGGCCTTGGTGGTTGCAGGGGATTATCCCGGTGCTCGCGAATTGGTGGACGTCGGTCTTGTGTCCTACCCGGACAGCTATATTCTGCATCGCCTTTCAGGGGACATTTTCCTTCGTCAGAACAACATGAATGAAGCTCTCAAGGGGTACATGAACGCCATGGCGCTCAACCCGCTTGATACAAGGACGCTGAATTCGATCGGCAATTGGCTGACGATCATGAGAAACTATCATGATGCCAAGGGGTTCTATCAAGCCGCATTCAATACGAATCCGACTGACGCCTGCGCCGCCTATAACTGGGTCCATTGCAGCATGAAGGACGGGGACTGGAGCTTTTTTGACAAGTTGACCCAGATCCTGCGGCTGGGAGACACGCATCCCATGGAGGTGCAGCCCTTCGCGCTTTTGGGGATCACAGACAATCCGGCCCTACACAAAATCCGTGTTGAGGCGCGTAGCAAGATCTTGATGAGAACCGTAAAGGAGAACAATCGGTTCTCCCGGACCAGCGTCAAGGGGCGCCGGATCCGGCTTGGGTTCTTCTCCGATGACTTTCGTGAACACGCCACGATGCTCTTGATGGGGCGTTTCTTTGATTTGGTGGATCGGGAAAGATTTGAGGTTTACATCTACGACTACGCCAACTCCGAAGACACAGCCACGATCCGTGAGGAATTGAAGAAAAGCGCGGACGTGTACCACAATGTCCGCGACATCAGCGATCATGATCTGGCAGAATTGGCGCGCAAAGAAGGGATCGATGTCGCAATCGATATGAAGACCTTTACCAAAGGCGGAAGATTGGCCGTCTTTGCTGAGCGGGCGGCGCCGGTTCAGGTGGCTTTCCTAGGCTATCCGGGAACCAGTGGGTTGCCAACGATGGACTATTTCCTGGGTGATGAAATCACAATTCCGCCATCCCAGCGGCAGCATTTCAGTGAGAAAATCCTGAATATGCCAAACTGCTATCAGGTGAACGACAACACTCGCAAAATGCCGACTGAGATTCCGACACGCGCTGAATTCGGCTTGCCCGAAGATGCGTTCGTTTTCTGCAGCCTCAACAATCCGAACAAGATCACCCCGGCAGAATTCGATGTGTGGATGAAACTCTTGCATGATGTCCCGGACAGTGTGATTTGGCTTTTTGCGCCATCTGAAACTCTTCGGGAAAATCTCCTGCGCGAGGCTGCCGCGCGCGGCATTGGTCCGGAGCGGGTGGTTTTTGCAGGGCAGGTCACCATGGCCATGCATCAGGCAAGGATGAGCCGTGCGGATTTGTTCCTTGATGCCTTCAACTGTAACGCGCACACCACCGCGAGCGAGGCTGTTTTTGCTGGGCTGCCGATTGTGACCAAGGCCGGTAAACAGTTCGCAGCGAGAGTTGCCGCCAGTGTGGTGTCGGCCATTGGCTGCCCGGATCTGGTGACCGAAACGGTGGAGGAATACTATGAGCTCGCCTACAAACTGGCGACGGACCGCGAGGCTCTGAATGAGGTCAAACAGCGTCTCAAGGATAACCTCTGGACCACGCCGCTTTATGACTCCGAGCAGTATGTCCGTGACTTTGAGAACCTGATGGAAAAAGCGATCCTGCGCTACGAGGAAGGTTCAAAGCCCAAACATCTCTACCTGAAGTGAGAATGGCTGCAGTGCGGATCCTAAAGGATCCGCACCTGTGTGCCGATTTCAACCATCTCATAAAGCTCTTCAACGTGCTGGTTGTAAAGGCCGATGCACCCAGAAGAGCTTTGTCGGCCGATCTTGCGGGTGTCATGGGTGCCGTGCACGAGGTAGGCAGGCCAAGTCAGATACATGGCGCGTGTGCCGAGCGGGTTTCCAGGGCCACCTTTCATGAAGGGAGGCAGGCTGGGGTCCCGTTCCCGCATGGACTGGGTCGGGGTCCAGCGTGGATTTTTGGCCTTGCGAACAACCTCTGTGTAGCCGCGTTTGGTCAGCTCTTCACTCATGGGCACAGAGGAAGGGAAAAGCCGGTAAGTTTCGCCGTCGCCGCCCCAGTAGTGGACTGCGCGAGAGGTCACATCCGCCAATAGGCAGCCAACACCCAATTCATCGAAATGGTCTTGCCAGGCCTGCTGGGCGAAAGCAGAGATATTTCTTTTTACGCTCTCCTGGGTTCGGATTGGCGCCTCATCGCTGGGAAAGGCATCCGTGGACTGCGCACGCAATAGGGTGGGGGTGGCCAAGGCTGCACCCAGGCTTAGCAACACTGTGCGGCGATGGATCGATTTGAGTGTCATGGTTCTGCTCTTGTGACGCTTTCTCAAGTTTGGCTTGGTTCATACACGAAAATGCGACAGCATGATAATGATCGGCTGGCTCACATTTGCGTGTGCGCAAACAATTGCTGATGACTTTTTCTTGGATGAACGAATTTCGAGAGGGGTGAATTGGATGGCAAATCGCGTGGCAGTTGCCGTGATACATGGGATGGGAAGTCAGGGAAACGACCGGCAGGATCTTGATGCCATCAGTTTTTCAAGCGGACTTTACAAAGCCCTTCGCAAGAGGATGGGAAAGGATGTCTTCGAAAACGTCGCCTGGCGTGAGATCTTTTGGGCAGATATCCTCCAAGACAGGCAGGAGAAATTTGTCAAAAAGAGCCTCAAGGCAAAAGGCGCGCGCTGGCTGAAGACCCGTCGGTTTGTCATGCATAGTCTTGCGGATGCAGCTTGTTATCGGCGCACGCGGGATGACGAGAATGATGACATCTATTTCCAGATCCACGAGCGTGTTTTCAAAACGATTGCGCGGCTTGAAGAGTTGGCCGGAGAGGGCACGCCTCTTATCGTTTTGGCCCATTCGCTCGGTGGGCATATCATGTCGAACTATATCTATGATATGCGCAAGGGAACGCCCGAAATTGAAGGTGCCAGCCGATTTCAAAAGATGCAAACCATGGCGGGTTTCGTGACCTTTGGCTGCAATATTCCGGTGTTCTCCTTCTCATACCAACCAGAGAAGGTCATCCCGATCTCATTTCCGGGGGATGCCATTCCTGAAAACAAGCGTCTGAATCCATGGTGGCTGAACCTTAACGACAAGGACGATGCCTTGGGCATGCCCCTGTCGGGAGTCTCGCCGCAGTATCAAGCGCTTGAAGATGCAGGACAATTGCAAGACCGCTGGATCGACAGCGGCAACCTATTGGAGTTTTGGAACCCGGCGTCCCACAATGGATATTGGAAAGACCGCGATCTGCACAAACATGTTCAGGCCATGCTGACCAAAGCCCTGAAGATCGGGCCAGTTTGATTGGCGGCCGTAAATCCCGGATCCCAAAAAAGAGAAAGGGCCCCGATTGGATCGGGGCCCTTCGTTTTTCTACTCGTCTTGCGGTGTCTTAGTCCATCGGCTTGAAGTTGAACTCGCCGCCTTCACGGATGCCCGAGGGCCAGCGCGAGGTGATGGTCTTGGTCCGGGTGTAGAACTTGAACGCATCGGGCCCATGCTGATTCAGGTCGCCAAATGCGGATTTCTTCCAGCCGCCAAAGGTGTGATAGGCCAGCGGGACCGGGATCGGAACGTTGATGCCGATCATGCCGATGTTGATCCGGTTGGCGAAATCACGCGCGGTGTCGCCATCGCGGGTAAAGATCGCGGTGCCGTTGCCGTATTCGTGGTCCATGGCATAACCAAGGGCCTCTTCATAGGTTTTGGCACGCACGGTGGACAGAACAGGGCCAAAGATCTCGGTCTTGTAGATATCCATGTCGGTGGTGACGTTGTCAAAGAGGTGCGGGCCGACAAAGAAGCCGTCCTCATAGCCTTGCAGGTTGAAGTTCCGGCCATCGACGACCAGCTTCGCGCCTTGCTCGACGCCGGTTTCCACCAGGCGCAGGATATTCTGCTTGGCGGCTGCGGTCACGACCGGGCCGTAGTCCACGTCATTGCCAGCAGTATAGGGGCCGACTTTCAGCTTTTCGATGCGGGGTACCAGCTTTTCGATCAGACGGTCTGCGGTTTCATCGCCCACCGGAACAGCGACTGAGATCGCCATGCAGCGTTCGCCCGCCGCGCCGTAGCCGGCACCGATCAGCGCGTCTGCGGCCTGGTCCAGATCCGCGTCGGGCATGATGATCATGTGGTTCTTGGCGCCGCCAAAGCACTGCACGCGCTTACCCTGGGCGCAGCCGGTGCCGTAGATGTATTCGGCGATCGGGGTCGAGCCAACAAAGCCAACGGACTGGATGGTGTCATTGTACAGGATCGCGTCCACCGCTTCCTTGTCGCCGTTGACGACCTGCAGGATGCCCTTGGGCAGACCGGCCTCTTCCATCAGTTCAGCCAGCATCAGCGGTACGGAGGGGTCACGCTCCGACGGCTTCAGGATGAAGGCGTTGCCGCAGGCGATGGCGGGCGCGAACATCCACATCGGGATCATGGCGGGGAAGTTGAACGGGGTGATGCCCGCGGTCACGCCCAGGGCCTGACGCATGGAGTACATGTCGATGCCAGGGCCGGCGCTGTCGGTGAATTCACCTTTCAGCATCTGCGGCGCACCGATGCAATATTCCACCACTTCCAGACCACGCTGCACGTCACCGGCAGCATCGGGCAGGGTCTTGCCGTGCTCACGGCTCAGCGCTTCGGCCAGCTTGTCCATGTCGCGGTTCAGAAGGTCGACGAATTTCATCAGGACGCGGGCGCGGCGCTGCGGGTTGACGGCGGCCCAGGCAGGTTGAGCGGCAGCCGCGATGGCAACGGCCTGTTCCATCTCGTCTTTGGACGCGAGCGGCACCTTGGCCTGCACTTCGCCGGTGGCCGGGTTGAAGACATCGGCGAAACGGCCAGATGTGCCTTTGACGTGTTCGCCGTTGATATAATGGGTCAGCTCTTGCATCGGATCTCTCCCTCTACAGTTTGGCGGCATCCTAGGCTTGCAAAAAACGCGGGAAAAGGGGAAAGATTTCAAAGAGGCTTTGCAGGAACGCAGGTGCCCGTCGCGAGCGTATTGCTGAAAGATCACGGCGATTGGCAAGATTGATCGAGGAGGAACCCGGCATGGACCCACAATGGGATGATATGAAAGTCTTTCTTGCGGTCGCGCGCGAGGCCAGCCTGTCTGGCGCAGGTCGCGTCCTCAAGATGGACCCGGCCACGGTTGGGCGCCGCGTTGCGCGTTTTGAAGCTGCACTTGATACACCCCTGTTCGTGAAATCCCCTCAAGGCTATGCACTTAGCGCCGCTGGGGATCGCCTGCTGGCCCATGCCGAGGCGGCCGAACAGGCCATGCGCGCAGGCCAGGAAGCCTTGAGCGGGCCAAGCGATACACTGTCTGGCCAGATCCGGATCGGCGCGCCCGATGGCAGCGCCAATTACATCCTGCCGCAGGTTTGCGCCGCAATCGGCGAAGAACACCCGGATCTGGATATTCAGATCGTCGCTCTGCCGCGGGTGATCAACCTTTCGCGGCGCGAAGCGGATATGGCCGTCACCGTCAGCGCACCCACGGCGGGGCAACTGTTGGTGCAGAAGATCACCGACTACAAACTGCACCTCGTCGGCTCTCGCCTCTACCTCCGCGATCATCCGCCACTGGAAACTCTGGAGGACCTCAAGGGCCACAGGATGATCGGCTACATCCCGGACATGATTTTTGACCGGGAACTGGATTACCTGAGCGATCTTGGCGTGCAGCGGGTGGCGCTGGCGTCCAATTCGGTTTCGGTGCAGATCAAATTGGCCGCCGAAGGGACGGCGCTCTGCGTGGCGCATGACTTTGCGCTGCCTGCCCATCGGGTCTTGCGCAAGGTCCTGACGGACAAGATCAGCCTGACCCGGAGTTTCTACCTTGTGCGTCACCAGGGGGATCAGCGCAGTGAACGGCTAAACCGTTTTGCCGAAGCCCTGTCCAAGGGGATCAGGGAAGAGGTTGCGCGGCTTGAGGCGCTGACCTAGCACGCTGGTTGTGCTTACTCTTCTGCCTAAGGGGCAGAAACATAGAACGCTTTTGAACCTTACAATTCCTTGACTTGCGTCAGCATTGCGGCAACGCTTGGTTTTACGCAATAAAATTACAAGTTGGAGGGTTCATGCTGGTTCAATCGATTTTGAAATCCAAGGCGGAAGCCGGAGTGGTCACAATTGCCCCGGGCGCTTCGGTGTCCGAGGCCGCGCAGCTTCTGGCGGAAAAGGGAATTGGGACCGTGGTGGTCTCAACCGACGGGCAGACAGCCCAAGGGATCCTGTCCGAGCGTGACATCGTGCGTGAACTTGGCAAGAGCGGGTCAGGATGTCTGTCCCAGCAAGTTCAAGACTACATGACGTCCAAACTTGTGACCTGTACCAGCCAGTCCAATGTCGAAGATGTCCTGAAACTCATGACGGACGGCCGTTTTCGTCACATGCCGGTGGTTGAGGAAGGCAAGATGGTCGGTCTCGTCTCACTTGGCGATGTGGTAAAGGCCAAACTAGCCGAGGTGGCCATGGAAAAAGATGCCCTTGAAGGGATGATCATGGGTCACTAGCGCCTGCAGGCCCGCCTTTTCCCCAAGGCGGGCGCATATGACGCGCCGGAACGGGCTGTTCCGTATTTTCACCCTCTTGCCTTGATGTGGGCAAATATGGTTGCGTGCGCCCGAATTCCGAGGCGGCAGGAGGAGCCCCATGCGTATTGGCTTGTACCCAGGCACATTCGACCCCATCACATTGGGCCATATCGACATTATCCGCCGCGCAAGCGCCCTGGTGGACAAACTGGTGATCGGCGTTGCCATCAACCGCGACAAGGGGCCACTGTTCACGCTTGAAGAGCGTGTGGCCATGATCGAGGCCGAATGTGCCAAGCTGACGGAGCAGACCGGCACTGAGATTGTCGCGCATCCCTTCGAGAACTTGCTGATCAACTGTGCGCGGGACGTGGGCGCGCAGATCATCGTGCGGGGGCTGAGGGCGGTTGCCGATTTCGAATACGAATTCCAGATGGTTGGTATGAACCGGGCGCTGGATAGCTCGATCGAAACCGTCTTCCTGATGGCGGAGGCCCGGCATCAGGCGATTGCCTCAAAGCTGGTCAAGGAAATCGCGCGGCTGGATGGAGATGTCTCCAAGTTCGTAACGCCCCTCGTCAACGAGGAGTTGCGCAAGCGTCTGGGCAAGTAAGGCGCCAGATCTACTGTTATCAAACGGAAAAGCCGGGCAATATGCCCGGCTTTGCTCTATCAGCACGGCAAGCGTGCAGCGGGCGTGATACCGACCGCTAGCGCCAGAAGGCAACCCAGTCGAGCAATTCAAAGAACCGTTTGCCCAGAAAAATCATGTGCTCACTGCCAAAGAGCGCCACATCAAGCACGATGGCAGCGACGATGGTCAGCCCCAAGACGATGGCGATGGGATTTGTCATGTCCGGCCTGTTCCATTGAAAACGCCCGCCCAGATAACCTGAGCGGGCGAAAAACCTCAAGAGGCAGTAAGGCTTAGTGTGACGCGCCTTAGCTCAGGCGGCCCATGGCCGTTGCGACATCAGCCATACGCACGGAAAAGCCCCATTCATTGTCATACCAGCACAGCACGCGTACCATGCGGCCTTCGACAACGCGGGTCTGGTCCGGGGCAAAGATCGAGCTTTCGCTGGAATGGTTGAAATCGGTGGAGACCAGGGGGGCAGGCTCATAGCCTAGAACACCCGCCATTGCGCCTTTGGAAGCGTCGGCGACAAGCGCGTTGATCTCTTCGGCGGTGACGTCTTTGGCCGCGCGGAAGGTCAGGTCAACAGCGGAGACATTCGGGGTGGGCACGCGGATCGCCGAGCCGTCAAGACGGCCTTTCAGGTTTGGCAGTACTTCCCCCAGAGCCTTGGCCGCGCCGGTGGAGGTCGGGATCATCGACATGGCAGCCGCGCGGGCGCGATAGAGATCCTTGTGGCGGCGGTCCAGGGTCGGCTGATCGCCGGTGTAGGCATGGATCGTGGTCATGATGCCGCTCTCGATGCCGACACCTTCGTCCAGAACCTTGGCGATTGGAGCGAGGCAGTTGGTGGTGCAGGAGCCATTGGAGACCATGCGGTCAGCCGCCGTCAGCTGGTCGTCATTGACGCCAAAGACGATGGTCTTGTCGACGTTCTTGCCGGGGGCGGACAGCAGGACCTTGCCCGCGCCGCGCTCCAGATGCGCCTTGGCCTTTTCCCCGTCGTTGAACTTGCCGGTGCATTCCAGAACGACATCACAGCCGTCCCAGTCCAGCTCGTTCATGTCGTAGGTGGAGAACATCTGCATGTCGCCGCGGCCGAGGTTCATGGTGCCATCTCCGATGCTCACCTCACCGGGGAAGCGACCATGGACCGAGTCGTATTTGATCAGGTGCGCTGCGGTTTCCAGTGGGCCGGTGGCGTTGACCTTGATGACTTCGATATCGTCACGGCCGGATGCCGCGATGTGCGAAAGGGTGCAGCGTCCGATACGGCCAAAACCGTTGATCCCGACTTTGATGGTCATTGGTATCTCTCCTGGCGAGCAAAACTTGCGCCGGATATAGACGGCTTCGTTAAATCCCTAAAGGGGCAAAAAGGAAGAAAAGCCAGCGTGTTAGCGCAAAACCTTTCCGGTGGCGTTAACGGTTTGGGGCCGGTGGCGATAACGTTTTTTGCAAAGTGCCGCTGCGCTGCAGCAAGAGAGAATCGTAACTCACCTTGTGCGCGCGCAGAGATCGGGTAGGCTGCGAGAAAAGCGGTTTGAACAAGGGGATACCGATGAGCGGTTTGCTGGCTTTGCTGGACGATGTGGCGGGCATTGCCAAAGTGGCGGCGGCATCGGTGGACGATGTGGCCGCGCAGGCGGCCAAAGCGGGGGCCAAGGCGGCGGGCGCGGTGATTGACGATGCGGCCGTGACTCCGAAGTACGTGCACGGGTTTGCTGCCGAGCGCGAGTTGCCAATCATCTGGAAAATCGCCAAAGGGTCGGTAAAGAACAAGCTTTTGATCCTGCTGCCTATCGGCTTGTTGCTTGCGAATTTCGCACCCTGGCTGATTGCGCCGCTTTTGATGCTGGGCGGGGCGTATCTTTGCTTTGAAGGGGCCGAGAAGATCTATCACGCCCTTGTTCCCCATGCCGAAACCCATGTTTTTGCCGAGGATGAGCCGGGGGATCCCGCCCATCTGGAAGAAAAGAAGGCCGCCGGTGCGATCAAGACCGATTTTATCCTCTCGGCCGAGATCATGACCATCGCCCTTGCAGCCATTCCCGAAAGCAACATCTGGATGGAGGCGGCCACGCTGGCCACCGTTGGGCTAGGGATTACCATCGCTGTCTATGGCTCTGTTGCCTTGATCGTAAAGGCCGATGACGTTGGTCTCTATCTGGCAAACAATGGAAACCTTGGGCTGACGCGGGTATTGGGCCGCGCTCTGGTGCAGGCGATGCCCGGTTTCATGAAACTGCTGACCATTGTTGGTACCGCCGCGATGCTATGGGTGGGCGGCTCCATCGTCATTCACGGGATGGAGGAGTTGGGTTTTGGCTGGCTTGGCCATCATATTCATGATTGGGCCTATGCCGTTGGCCACGTGGTTCCGGCGTCCTGGACCGGGTTCGCCGAATGGCTGGCAAAGGCCGGGATGGATGGGGTCTTTGGCATTGCTCTCGGCATGTTCCTGATCCCGATTGCAACCCGCATCCTTGCCCCGCTTGTCGGCACTGTCACTGGAAAGTCGGCCTCCCATTGAAACCTTTGCCGGATAGCCCGCCCATTGTCGTTTTTTCCGATCTGGACGGAACGCTTTTGGATCACGACAGTTATTCATGGGCGCCTGCGAAACCGGCATTGGAGCGTTTGTCTGCGATGGGGGCTGCAGTGGTTCTTGCGAGCAGCAAGACCGCGCCGGAAGTATCTGTCCTGCAAAAGGAAATGGGGCTGGATCAATGGCCCGCCATCGTTGAAAACGGGGCTGGGGTGCTCGGGCAATCGGCAGAGCCGACCTACGCACGTCTGCGCGCAGCCCTGGATAGCCTTCCCGATGCTGTGCGCCATTTGTTTGTGGGGTTTGGTGACTTGACGGTGGATCAAATCGCGGATGTGACCGGATTGCCGTCAGACGCAGCCGCCCTGGCGGCGCAGCGGATGTTCTCCGAGCCGGGCAACTGGTCGGGGAATGATGCCGAGCTTGCTGCATTCAAGGACCAACTGGGCGCTTTGGGGATCTCTGCGCGCCAGGGCGGTCGGTTCCTGACGCTGTCCTTTGGCGGGACCAAGGCAGACCGAATGGGAGAGATCATTGCCAACTTGCGGCCCATCCATACGGTCGCTTTGGGCGATGCTCCCAATGACATCGAGATGCTGGAGGCGGCCGACTATGGCGTGGTGATTGCCAATTTTCATAGCAAACGGCTTCCGAAGCTGAAAAATGAGGCATCTGGCCGGGTCATTCGCACCAAAGAGGCTGGGCCTTTGGGGTGGAACCGGGCCATGATGGAGCTACTGGACCGCCTTGAACACGAGGCACAAGAGCAGGGATAGCCATGGTTGATTTTCATCAGAACGGGAACATAACGACGCTGCACAATCTGCGGACCCGCTCGCTGGAAGAAATGAACTATGAACTGGAAACCTTTGCTCAGTCGCGGAAAATTTCCCTCATCCTTCCGTGTCTCTATTCCGAGCTGGAAACCGAGGCTATGCCACGGATCGTCTCTGAACTCTCAAAGGTGCGCTATCTCCACCGCATCATTATTGGGTTGGATCGCGCCGATGAAGCACAGTTCCGCCATGCACAAGAGTTCTTCAAGGATCTGAACCAGGACCATGTTGTGATCTGGAACGACAGCCCTCGGATGACGGCCTTGGGCGAGCGACTGGACGAGATGGGGTTGGCCCCAAATGAGCAGGGCAAGGGCAAAAACGTCTGGTCCTCGATCGGCTATCTATTGGGCTGTGAGGACAGTGCGGTCATGGCCATCCATGATTGTGATATTCTGACGTACACGAACGAGCTTTTGGCGCGGCTTGTCTACCCCGTGGCCAACCCGAGCTTTCCTTATCAGGTGGCAAAAGGGTTCTATGCGCGCGTCGGGCAGGACCGGCTCAACGGGCGCGTAACACGCCTTTTGGTGAGCCCCTTGCTGATTGCCCTGAAGCGGGTGATCGGTGATCGCGACTATATCGATTATCTGCGCAGCTTTCGGTACCCTTTGTCGGGTGAATTCGCCATGCGCACCAGTATCCTTGCGGATCTGAGAATTCCCTCCGATTGGGGGCTGGAGATTGGGGTTTTGTCCGAGGCCTGGCGAAACCTTGCTCCAAAAGCGGTCTGTCAGGTTGAAATCGCGGACTCCTATGATCACAAACACCAGGACCTCAGCCCCGAAGACGCCCAGGCAGGCCTCAACCGCATGTCGGTGGACATCTGCAAGGCGATCTTCCGCAAGCTGGCCGCCGATGGCACGATCTTTACCACCAATGTTTTTCGCACCCTGAAAGCCACATACTATCGCAGTGCGCTGGACCTTCTGGAAGCCTATTATGCGGATGCCAAGATGAATGGGCTCAGCATCGACCGCCACAAGGAGGAACGCTCCATCGAGCTTTTTGCCGAGAATATCATGCGGGCTGGGCAGTTTTTTCTCGACAATCCCCATGAAACGCCCTTCATACCAACCTGGAGCCGTGTGCATGCAGCCGATCCCGCATTTCTGAGGGATATGCAGGCTGCTGCCGTGGCAGATAGCGAAGAGTATCGCTAGATCAGCCCGTTAGACGGCATTGCTGATCCAGCGACACTGGTAGGGCGCAAGGGCGATCGTGCCATCCATCATGGCCAGATGTTCACCCGTCAGCAGGTCAACCCAGGTCTCGTCCTCGATCAGGTTCAGGTGATGGGATGGGAGGGCCACCTCGTCCTTGCTGACATTGTGCAGGGCAAAGATTGACTGGCTGCGATCCAGGCTTTGCCGCCAGATGGTGAACACCCGGTCATCACCCGAATTCAGGGTGAACTGGGTGGCGTTGGGGTGAAAGGCGCTTTGCTTTTTGCGCAGCTCCAGCCGGGTGCGCAGGGCGTTCAGAACACCGGCTTGTAGGCTGGCCTCATCATCCAAAAGCGTGCGTAAGTCACTGTAATCCCAGCGATGCCGATTGATGGCCCGGTTCATCCCGCGCTTCACGACGGCCTCGTGGTCATTGGGCGTGGCCAGCAGTGAGTGAATGTAGAAGGCGGGAATGCCCTCAAGGCTCATGACGATGGTCTGCGAACATATGAACCGTTCGAAATGATGCGCGTCAGGTCCGTCGAATGTCTCGGTCAGGGCCTCATAGAATGTTGTGTTCAGCTCGTACGGGGACTCCCCGCCGCACGGCAGGGCCCGCATCGAGACCATTCCGCCCGAATGCCGCACGGTCTTGATCATGCGCTGCTGTTCTTCGGCGCTGAGTAGCCCTTCGGCGGGGCGCATACCGATCCCATCGTGGCTGGCGGTAAAGTTGAAATAGGCGCATCCAAGCGGCGCAGGCGGCATGGCCTTTTGCCATTCCACCAGATGCCGCGCGTCCCCGGAGAGCATGGCGTGCAGGATCAGGGGCGGTAGCGGGAAGTTGTAGATCATATGCGCCTCATCACGGGCGCCGAAATAGCTGAGGTTTTCCGCCTTGGGCACGTTGGTTTCTGTTATCAAAACCACTTTTTCCGCCGTGTTATCGCAAAGCATGCGCATCAGCTTGATGATTTCATGGGTCTGCGGCAGGTGGATCGAGGGCGTGCCGACCTCTTTCCAGATGAAAGCCACGGCATCCAGCCGGATCATGCGTACACCGTTGTCCAGGTGCAGACGAATGATCCGCAGGAATTCCAGCAGAACCTCCGGGTTGCGAAAATCCAGATCGATCTGATCGTGGGAGAAGGTGCACCAGACGTGGCGCGGGCCCATGCTTGTTTCGACCTCTTGCAAAAGCGGGGTCGTGCGGGGGCGCACCACGGCGCTCAGGTCGTCCTCTGGGCTCGCCTCGAAAAAGAATTTGTCATATGGGGCTTGGCCTTGCCTGTAGGCGTTGAACCATGCTCCCTGGCTAGAGACGTGGTTCAGCACCAGATCGGACATCAGCGTGAACTCATCCGCGATCCGGTTGATATCGCTCCAGTCCCCAAGCTGCGGATTGACGCTGCAAAAATCCGACACCGCAAAGCCGTCGTCCGAGGTGAATGGAAAGAACGGCAGGATATGAACGCCATTGAGCCAGCCCTTGCAGTAGCGGCGCAGGAAGTCGTTCAGCAAATCCAATGGTTTGTGCTGCCCGTCAATCAGCGAGTTGCCATATGTGATCACAATGGCATCGGCTTCGCTCCACATGCGGTTGCCAGGCGTGCGGGCGCGTTTGCGCCTTTTGGTGGGGTCTGGCCAGAAGGCGGCGTTGATCTGCTCGGCATAGGCTGCGGCGTCAATATCCGGGTAGATCCGCGCGATACGGCTCGTCAGGGCGCGATGAAAGGATCGAGGCGGTTTTCTCATGTCTCGCAGTCAATCATGTCTGCCATGGCAAGGCCAATCCTATCCCGCAAAATGGTCGGGCAAATGAAACGGGATTGACTGATTTTTTGGCAGCCGCGCCGCATGGATACCAGGCACCCCTGGTCTACCCGTAGAAGGCTGGCGCCTTGAGCAGGCTGGGCCATTGCTGCGGGCAGTGGCCGTAGATGACCATCATGTTTTCTTCCAAGGCAAGATCCATCAACCGGCGGGCGCTTTGTGTCGCTTGCTCAGGGTCGGAGGCGCTGTCAAAACCCTCTTCGATTTCGGCCGGGCGAGAGATCGCATCTGAGGTCAGAAGTACGGGCCCGGTCTGCGGGAGATCAAGGCGCAGCGCGATTTGCCCCGGTGCGTGTCCCGGTGCCATCAAGATGTCTATGCCAGGAGCGATCCGAGTGTCTCGATCGACGGTTACATAGGTGCGATCCGGCCATTCGATTGGCTGAACCTGCCCCCAGTAAAGGGGGCGCGTCAGATCACGTTCCGCCTTGGCCAGCAGCAAGGGGGCATTGGGGAAATCGGCGATCCCGCCGACGTGATCGATGTGTGTGTGGGTCAGAACAAAAACGTCGATGTCCCTCGGTGACAGGCCAATCAGCGCGAGTTGCGCCTTGGGCAGGTTGCCGCGTGAACATTCCAAAACCTCGCCAAAGTCATCGAGCCCGTCTTCGGCGCTCGCCGCCTTTGGGTCGGTCGCATATTTGGCCGGAAAGCCGGAATCGACCAGTATGTTTTCGTTCCGGTCTGTCTGGATCAGGTAGCCGCAGATCCCGATCACTCGGTCATTTGCATGAACGCGAAACAGTCCAAAATCAAGCAGGTACAAGCGTTTGGGGCGGCCTTTTAACACCCTTGGCCCCAGGTTTTGTCAAGAACGCGAAGCCAGTTCTTATGGCAGATCTTCTCGATCAAAGCCGCGTCGTAGCCGTGTTTCTCCATTGCTGTGCGCAGCTTTGGCAAACCGCTCACATTGCGGACTTCAGCCGGGACGATTGCGCCGTCAAAGTCCGAGCCCAGGCCGACCCGATCTTCGCCGATCTCTTGGATCAGATAGTCCAGATGGGCGATCATTCGGTCAAGGGAAGTGGCCGCATCCATGCGCCCGTCTTCACGGAGAAAGGCGACGGCAAAGTTCAGGCCCACCATACCGTCGCTGTCGCGGATGGCATGGAGCTGCCGGTCCGTCAGGTTGCGGCTATGAGCGCAAAGCGCATAGGCGTTGGAATGTGTGGCCACAAGCGGAGCGTCGCTGTGTTTGGCAACATCCCAGAAACCAGCCTCATTGAGGTGAGAAAGGTCGATCAGAATTTTCAAATCATTGCATTTCTTGATCAATCTAACACCGTCCGTGGTCAGGCCTGCCCCGGTATCGCCCGTCGATGGAAAACGGAATGGCACGCCGTGACCATAAATGGTTGGTCTGCTCCAAACCGGTCCCAACGAGCGCAGACCGGCCGCGTACAAGAACTCAAGCATGTGGAAGTCAGGATCGATGGCCTCGGCACCCTCCATGTGCATCACGGCGGCCAGACTGCCTGCTGCCATCGCGTCCTGAATCTGAGAGGTGTTGCGGCATATGCGCAGGGCGCCCTCACGTTCAAGCCGGATCAGGATTGCCGCCTGCGACAACGCCACGCGGCTGGCTGCGGGCCAGTCAACAGGGCCGGGCAATGGCAGATCATAGGTGGGTTTGTTCATTTCCTCCAGATCCATGGAGGCATCTTCTGAGGGCACAAAAATCGCAAAGAACCCACCCGCAAAGCCGCCTTCGCGGGCTTTTTCCAGGTCAACCTGATGCCCGCCACCGCCCTGAAACCCATCGCGGCCAAAGGGGACATTGCCACTGTGGATGCGAAGCAAAAGATCGTTGTGGCCGTCAAAAACAAGGGGAGCTTTCATGGAATACCTGCGTGCTGCTGTGTGAATTGGATCCAATGTCAGCCAGCCTCGGGTGAGCGTGCGGCAAAGTCCAGCGAAATCGACCGCTCAAGGCAAGGGCGCAGCCGCTCAGGCGTCTTTCAGGCCGTAATCTGCGAATGCGGCCTTGACCTTGGCCATTTCGTCGGTGCTCAGGATATGGGGGGCACCAACAGACAGGCTGGTAACATAACCCTTGGCCAGAGTTTCCAGTTCAACCATGCGCCACAGGGCGCGCTCCAAGGTATCGCCAGTTACGACGGCGCCGTGGTTTGCCATCAGGCAAGCGGCGCGGTTTTTCAAGCTTTCCAAAACGATATCAGAAAGCTCTGACGTGCCGAAAAGGGCGTATCCGGAGACAGGCACCGTGTCGCCTCCAAAGGCGGCGATCATGTAGTGACAGGCCGGGATCTCCATCCTGTTCATGGCCAGGGCCGTGCAGTTGACAGGGTGAGCATGGACGACGGCATTCACGGCAGGCTTACCCAACAGGATGGCCCGGTGGAACTGCCACTCGGAAGACGGTTTGAGCTGCCCCGGCGCGGGATCGCTGCCATCCAGCGGCATGGCCACGATCATTTCGGGAGTCATCCGGGAATACTCGACGCCGGATGGCGTGATCAGCATCTGATCGCCCACGCGTACCGAGATATTGCCGGAGGTGCCTTGATTGATCTGCTGTCGCTCCATGGACAGGCAGGCGTCGATGATCGCCTGCCGCAATTCCTTGCTGTCCGCGTAAGGAGGCTTGCTCATGCCTGCGCCGCAGCTGTCGCAAGATCGGGAAAGAGGGAAGCAAGGCCTTCTGCGCTGGCGTCGCATACACCGCGTTCGGTGATCAGGCCGGTGACCAAACGGCTGGGCGTGACATCAAAGGCGGGGTTCCCGACTTTGGAACCTTCGGGAGTAACCTGCACCAGGCCAATGCTTCCGTCGGCAAGGCTTCCTTGAATATGGCTGATCTCATCGCCCGAGCGTTCTTCTATCGGGATTTCAGCCACGCCGTTGGATACGGTCCAATCGATGGTGGGAGAGGGCAGGGCGACGTAAAACGGAACACCGTTGTCCCTGGCTGCCAGCGCTTTGAGGTAGGTGCCGATCTTGTTGCACACATCACCGCTGCGTGTTGTCCTGTCGGTACCGACGATCACCATATCCACAAGCCCATGCTGCATCAGGTGCCCGCCTGCGTTGTCAGTGATGTAGGTGTGTGAGATGCCGTGGCTGCCCAATTCCCAGGCGGTCAATGCGCCTTGGTTGCGTGGGCGGGTCTCATCCACCCAGACATGAATTGGCAAGCCGACGTCATGAGCCTGATACATCGGGCTGGTTGCGGTGCCCCAGTCCACCGTCGCAATCCACCCGGCATTGCAGTGAGTGAGGAGCCGGACCGGCTCCCCTTCAGGTTTCCCTGCGGCGATTTTCTTTATGATATCAAGCCCATGCAACCCAATCCTGCGGTTGATCTCGACGTCTTCATCGGCGATCTCATGAGCCAGTTTCAGGGCGGTTTCGGGGCGGTTGGCTTCAGGCGTTTTGCGCAGGGCAGCGCGGCAGCGATCCAGTGCCCAGCGCAAATTTATCGCCGTTGGGCGTGTCTCATGCAGAACATCCCATGCTCGGTCCAGGGACTCGTCCGACGGATCGATCCGTGTGGCCAGGGCCATGCCATAAGCGGCAGTTGCGCCGATCAGCGGCGCACCGCGCACGTGCATTCCTTTGATCGCTTGGCAATAGTCGTCGACAGTGTCGAGTTGCTCAATGCGGAATTCATGTGGCAGCCAGCGCTGATCGATGATTTTCAGGGCTGATTGTGCGTCGTCCCACCACAGGGATCGATAGGGGGTGCCGTTGACCTTCACTGGGGGCTCCTTTGAAAGCGGCTGCACCGATGTTGTGAGAGATTTTTTGTCGCCGTGCAAGAGGCGGCAAAGAGGAGGCCTGCCAATATTCGTCGTACCTTTGCAGAGGGCCAAAAACGGCTGCGGTCACTTTGGAGAGGCGTCAGAGTTTCATCGCACGTGCACGCTGGCCGCGCTCAAAGGCTGAAATCAGGATCAACTGCCATTTGCGCGGAGTGTCCCGAAATTCGGGGACCACATCGCAGTTCAAGAATGTCAGGTGCGTGTGACCTGTGTTCTGGGCCTGGCTTTGGAGTTTGTCGCCAAAGAGGTCTTGTTTTGGATACGGCATGGAGCGTGCAGCGATCGAAACGCAGCGCTCCAAGGCCCAGAATGTGTTGAGCTCGGGAGCCGTCTCCAGGATGTCACTAAGCCGGATCATCGTGTCGGTATCCAGTTGAACGCAAGGCCTCATTTGCGCGGCGACCCCATTCGTCCTGCCCCGGCAAAAACGGGAGGCATGGGTGGCTGGGAACTGCCGTGAAAGCGGGTTTGTTTTCCAACCCGTTTTTCATTTTTAGCCATGTGGCCGCTTTTTGTCACGTATTCCAATGTTGTGATGTTCCGATTTTGCGCCTTTCTTGCGCTATCTGAGAGGCAGTGGACGGCATGGTCGGCAAAACGGGATTTCGGGTTTCCGATCTGATTTTGGTTTTTGGAAAAGGTGGCCGTGAGACCTGAGCAAGCCAAGGGATCGTTGTGGGCCTTGCGGGCCAAAATCTTTGGGTCACGCTCGATTCCGGCCTTGCAAATCAGTGCGACATTCTGACACAGTTTGGCGAATCCGGGGGTGGCTCGATCAGGAGGGGAAAATCCAAGCCTGAATAGCATATATGCCGAAATCACGGGGTTTCCATGACACGCGGAGACGCCGGAGTTGACAGGGCGGGACATCGCCTGTGAGGCTGGGGGCATCTGTTGGGCCATTGGATCTTGGTCGCTCTGAACCAGGGTTCAGCGTCCGTTGATCACCAGTGACCCGGATTGTGTTTTCAAAAAGATGGCTCACAGGGCATTGCGCAGTGGGGCATCACTCAAAATAAGATCAGAAATGGGAGAAATGACCAAATGAAACACGCAAAAATCTCGATCGGTGCTTTCGTGGCAGTCGCCTTCATGGCGCCGGCCGTGCAAGCTCAGGAATACATTACCATTGGGACCGGCGGTGTGACCGGTGTGTACTACCCGACTGGTGGTGCGATCTGTCGTCTGGTGAACAAAACCCGCAAAGAGCACGGTTTCAAATGTGCCGTCGAGTCCACCGGTGGTTCTGTCTACAACATCAACACCATCCGCGAAGGCGAGCTGCAGTTCGGTGTGGCCCAGTCCGACTGGCAGTACCATGCCTATAACGGCACCTCGAAGTTTGAAGAGCAGGGCGCATTTGAAGGTCTGCGCGCGGTCTTCTCGGTCCACCCCGAGCCCTTCACCGTGGTGGCCCGTGCCGACGCTGGCGTGACCAACTTTGACGATCTCAAAGGCAAGCGAGTCAACATCGGCAACCCTGGCTCCGGCCAGCGTGGCACCATGGAAGTGCTTATGGAAGCCAAAGGCTGGGGCATGGAAGACTTTGCCCTTGCAACCGAGCTGAAAGCTGCCGAACAGTCCGCCGCCCTGTGCGACAACCAGATCGACGCGATGGTTTATACCGTGGGTCACCCCTCTGGCTCGATCCAGGAAGCCACCACTGCCTGTGACTCGGTTCTGGTGACCGTCGACGGCCCTGCAGTCGAAAAGCTGGTTGCCGACAACTCCTTCTACCGTATGGCAACCATTCCGGGCGGCATGTATCGCGGGTCTGACGCTGACACTCAGACTTTTGGTGTCGGCGCGACTTTCGTCTCCTCCACCGATGTCTCCGAAGATGCGGTCTATGCGGTTGTGAAGTCGGTGTTTGAAAACTTCGACGCCTTCAAAAAACTGCACCCGGCCTTTGCAAACCTCAAGCCGGAAGAGATGATTGCGGACGGTCTGTCTGCGCCGCTGCATGACGGTGCGGCCAAATACTATCGTGAAAAAGGCTGGATCGAGTAAGATCTGCTTTTAAACCTCGAAGGGGCAGCGCGTTTGCCCCTTCCTTGCGCCAAGAGGGTATTCTTGTCTCGATAGGCGCCAATCACAATAGGCGGAGCCGTTTGATGGCGCTCCGCAGGGGAGATTATCCATGACATCCGATGCGCAAGGAAATCGACCGCTTACCGAAGAAGAGTTGCAGGAACTGGTCGCATCCTCCGATGCCGGCGCGCGGAACCCGGTCGGGTCCGTGGGGCTGTTCCTTGCCATTGTTGCGGTAATCTGGTCCGTGTTTCAGGTCATTCTGGCCTCACCCTTATCCAACCTGATCCTGCCGGGCAGCGTTGTGAACAATTCTCGCCAGATCCATCTGGCCTTTGCCATTTTCCTAGCATACGCAGCCTATCCGGCGTTGAAAACCAGTCCGCGCGGTCATATCCCGATCCAGGATTGGCTCTTTTCCATCGCAGGCGCGGGTATCGCGCTTTACGGCTATATTTTCTATCAGAAAATCGTCAATTCCGGCGGGCTGGCCGATGACATGGACAAATGGTTCGCGCTTGCTGGTCTGGTGCTGCTGTTCGAGGCGGCGCGGCGCGCGCTTGGCCCGGCCATGGCGATCATTGCGACGATCTTTCTTCTTTATGTCTTCTTTGGCTCCTCCGAGATTGTTCCCGAAGTCATTCGCTGGAAGGGCGCGAGCCTCAAAAAGGCGATGAGCCACATGTGGATCACCTCTGAAGGGGTCTTTGGAATCGCGCTCGGTGTCTCAACCAAATTCGTCTTCCTGTTTGTCCTGTTCGGCGCGCTGCTCGATAAGGCTGGGGCGGGGAACTACTTCATCAAGATGGCCTTTGGCGCCCTTGGCCACCTGCGCGGTGGCCCGGCCAAGGCAGCTGTCGTGGGCTCCGCGGCGACAGGTCTGATCTCCGGCTCATCCATCGCAAACGTTGTGACCACCGGTACCTTTACCATCCCGCTGATGAAGCGGGTGGGCTTTTCCAACGAACAGGCTGGCTCGGTCGAGGTGGCCTCTTCCGTTAACGGTCAGATCATGCCGCCGGTAATGGGGGCTGCGGCCTTCTTGATGGTGGAATATGTGGGCATTTCCTATGTCGAGGTAATCACCCATGCCTTCTTGCCAGCCGCGATTTCATACATCGCGCTGGTCTACATCGTGCATCTGGAGGCGGTGAAACGAAACATGCCCACGCTTGGCAACCGGGTTGTCTCCATGGGGCGCACGATTGGCGGCATGGCGGCCTTCTTTGCGGGCTTCGCAGCGCTTTGCTATGGCGTGCAATATCCGGTCTCGTGGGTCATTGCGCTCGTTCCAGGGGCCTCAGGGCTTGCTCTGTCGCTTTTGGTGGTTGCGGCCTATCTGGTTCTGCTGAAACTCGCCGCCGGGGTCGAAGACCTGGTGCCGGATGATCCAAATGCCGAAGTCGTGGAACTGCCGGATGTGGGCAAGATCTACAAAGCCGGTCTTCATTACCTCCTGCCGATCATCGTGTTGGTCTACTTCCTGATGATCGAGCAGAAGTCGCCGGGTCTCTCGGCGTTCTGGGCCACTGCTTTGCTGTTCGTGATCCTGTTGACACAAAAACCGCTCAAGGCGCTGTTCCGGGGGCAGTCCAACCTGGCGTTCAATTTCATGGACGGGGTGAATGACCTTTGGCACGGGATGATCGACGGCGCCCGCAACATGATCGGTATTGCCCTTGCGACCGCTACAGCAGGTGTGATCGTCGGCACCGTGACGCTGACCGGCGTGGGGCAGGTGATGTCGGAGCTGGTGGAGTTCCTGTCCGGCGGCAACCTGATCCTGATGTTGATCATGGTTGGCCTTCTGTCGCTGGTTCTTGGCATGGGGCTGCCGACCACGGCGAACTACATCGTGGTCAGCTCGCTGATGGCGGGGGTTGTGGTGGAGCTCGGCGCGCAATCGGGGCTGATTGTGCCTTTGATCGCCGTGCATCTCTTTGTCTTCTACTTTGGGATCATGGCCGATGTGACACCGCCGGTGGGTCTTGCCAGTTTCGCGGCGGCGGCGGTGTCGGGGGGCGATGCGATCCGCACTGGCTTTGTGGCCTTCTTTTACAGCTTGCGCACCGTGGCGCTGCCCTTTGTCTTTATCTTCAACACTGACCTGTTGTTGATCGACGTCACATGGTGGCAAGGCCTATTGGTCGCCATATCCGCGACCATCGCGATCCTGGTCTTCACCGCCGGCACCATGGGCTATTTCCTGACCCGCAGCCGCATCTATGAAAGCGTGCTGCTGGTTCTGGTCGCCTTTACCCTGTTCCGGCCTGATTTCTTTATGAACCGGATCATGCCGCCCTTTGCCGATGTGCATCCGACAGAATTGGTCACGGCGCTTGCCGCTTCGCATGAAGGGCAGGACATCCGTCTGCGTATCGAAGGGCCGGATTTCGACACTGGTGGCGCGGCCTCGACCACGCTGGTGATCCCTTCGGATGGATCGGGTGACGGCATGGCCATGGCCGAAGGTATCGGTCTTGTCCTCATGCCTGAGGACGGGATGATGATACTGGATGCGCCTGGCTTTGGCACCCCAGCCGAAGAGGCCCTTGGCAGCTTTGACTTCTATGGTGATGAACCTGTTCAGGTAACGGCCATCAAGGCGCCGCAGGATCAGCTGCCAAAAGAGCTGGTCTTTATTCCCGCGCTGCTGCTTTTGGCCCTCGTGGCCCTGATGCAGCGCAGCCGCGCCAGCAAGGAAGGAGTACCGGCATGAGCAAATCTGTTCTCTGCGCGCTTGAACTGGGCGATCCCGCGTTGGATCGCAAAGTTCTAACCGAAGCCGCGCGTCTGGCCGAGTTGGACGATGCGCAGCTGGATGTCGTGAACGTGCTGCCGGATTTCGGCGAAAGCTGGGTCTCGGGCTTTTTCGAGGAACACCACCACGAAAAGGCAGTCAAGGATACGGCGGCACATCTGAGCCAGCTTTGCGAAAAGGTTCTTGGAGCCGAGCGCAATGCCAAGGTGCGTCATCTGGTGGCCACCGGCACCGCCTATCAGGAGATCCTGAACGTGGCTGCCAAGGCGGGTACCGATCTGATCGTGATCGGGGCTCATAAGCCGGATCTGAAAGATTATCTCTTGGGTCCAAACGCGGCGCGGGTCATCCGGCATTCAGACTGTTCAGTCTATGTGGTGCGATAAGGCGTGGCCAAGATAGAACCAAAAAGGGGCGTTATTGATGCGCCCCTTTTTCATTCGGGTTCATAGCCGGTCATTTCCAGATATCCCATGCCACTGTGACTGCCGCTGACGCGTACCGGGCCTTCCCAATACGGGAAAGCCGTTCCCATCCATGCCTTTGGATACACTGCTTCCACAATGGCCGAGAGATTGCGATCGGGCAGGTTGACCTGCCACCGGGTTGGTACGGATCGCCTTTCGACACTAGTGAAGTCCAAAGGGGTCGCCGCAAATTGGCCTGGCTCCAGCGCTGTTGCCGTCCCATCAGCTGCGATCCAGGTGCCTGATGTGAAATTCCGGTCTCCGCCGCGCAGCACAAAGCCCATCAGCTTTTCCCCACTCTCAAACGAGAGAGAGAACCAGTCCCAGCCGCTTTGATCCTCGTCGAGCGGCTGGCTGGACCACTCCCGGTCCAGCCAGGCCTGACCGGCAACCGTGACTGGGCCGGAGGGAAGGGTCAGTGTTCCGCTGACCTCATAGCGGGGTTGTGAGTAGTAGTAGCTGGCCTGACCGCTTTGGGATTTTACCGAGTAGCCCTTGTCCCCGTGCAAGACCAGCGGCCCTTGAGCCTCAAGATCCAGCACATAGGAAAACGCAGGCGCGTTTGCCGTGAGGGTCATGGCATCGATCCCTGTGTCAGTCGCTCTCATCTCCCAGTCGTCGATCCAGGCTGCAAAGGGGCTGGCAGTGACGCCCGCCTGACCAATGCCGCCACGCGCGAGCCGTTCGGAAAAATAGTGTGCCCTCTGCGTGGTCAGTCCCGCATGGCCCATCCAAATCTGTGGACTGGCCCAGCCGGATTGCTCATGCGGGGCCAGGGCTGACCGGAACAAGGTCCACTGAATGCCGTAGTCCGCACCGTCTTCGCCTTTTAGGTTTGCGGTAAGATACCACCATTCAATGCGATAAGCGGGGTGCGGGCCGTGATCACGGGGAAAGTCGAGCGCGGCGCCACGCTCAGGAACGGCAAAACCGCTGGCCTCGGTTCCAAGGCCTGCAAACCCCTGCGCATGTGCGCTGGTGGCAACCGCAAGGAGGGCAATGCAGTACAGGCAGATTCGGGTGAAAGATCCTCTAGCGTTCATTTGCAAAGGCCTTCAATAGCTCGGATGGCGAGAGTTTCTCCAGCTTTCGTGCCGGCAGGAGGGCGGCCAGCGCGGCGGCCAGCAGCGCAAAGACAAAGAGGCGCGCCCAGTCCGAAGGAAAGAGGTACATCGGCAGACGCCAGCCAAAGGCTTCGACATTGATGACCGCCAGCAGGGCCCAGGCCAGGGCCAGCCCAAGCGGCAGTGCAAAACAGGCAGTGAGGGCGGCCAACAAGAGGCTGCGAAGGATATCAAGCCGCGCCAGATTCTTGCGCGTGATGCCCATGGCCCAGATTGGCGCCAGCTGCGGTAGGCGCTGCCCCCAGAGCGTCAAAAGGCTCGTGAGCATGGCAAAGGCGGCGACGCCCAGGGTGAGCACATTCAGCGCATCGGTGACGACAAAGGTCCGATCGAAAATGGACAGCGACTGCGCCTTGATCGTGGATTGGTCTGCGACGCGTTCAGGCGGAAGGTCGTAGCGGTTGCGGATGTCCTGAATGAGCTGCGCAGCCTCCCGTGGCCTGATCCGGATACCAAACTGCCGGTTCGCGATAGGCCCCACTTGCTCCAGCAACAGCGGCAGAGACAGGATCGCCTGACCATTGGGGTTTCCATAGTCGGAGTAAATGCCTGCAATGGTCATGTTCCAGCTGTCGGACAGCAGGATCCTGTCTCCTGGACCGTAGCCGTGGCGGCGGGCCAGCTGTTCGTTGATCAAAACCCCGTTTCCGTCTGCTATTTGGGTCCAAACGTCTGGTAGAGCATCCAGGATTGGCCAGTTGTTCCGGTAAGTTGGATCGTCGAGGATGCCGTAGATCCGAAGCGGGGCTTGCTGATGGGTGGTGTCATGCCAACGGATCGGCAAGGCGCGGGCATCTTCTCGTTGGGCGATCCACTCCGCCAAAGCGGCGCCTTGGTCGTCGTTGTCCACCGTTACATAGATCTCGGCCGCAAGGCGTTGGTCGAGCCAGCCCACAAAGGTGAGGCGAAAGCTGGATACCATGGTTCCAACACCCACGTTGGCTGCCAGCGCCAGCATCAGGGCCATCAATGCAAGGGATAGGCCCGGAAGCTGTGCCCGGGTATCCGCCCAGAGCCACTCCGCAATCGGGCCTTTGGCGGTTTTTGCACCAAAGCGCAGCAAGAGGGTCAGGCAGAGCGGCAGCACTAGGGCGGCGCCCAGCATGATGCCACCCAGAAACAGGAAACCGGCCAATAGTCCGTCAAACTGCCACAGGATCAGTAGAGCGCCCAGGATCATGGTTGCACCAACGACAGCCAATATCACAAAGCTGCGCTCGGCGCGCCGGATACGCCCGCCGGCCCTTGGTGCGGTCAGAATGGGCATGGACCAAAGCGCATAGAACGCGCGTGCGCCGGCCAGCGCGGCGCCGCCCAGCGCCATGGCCAGTCCCGACAGGACCCAGACCGGGCGCAGCGTCAGGCTGCCGTCGACGTTTGCACCATATAGGCCGGAAAGGGTTGCGCTTACGTCAGGAAGGAGCGCCGCTGCCACGCCATAGCCAAAGGTCAGTCCAAGTGATCCGGCCACAAGCGCCATCAACACCAGTTCTGCCGCCAGCAAGGCCATGAGCGCAGTTAGAGGCACACCGAGACTGCGCAGCGTTCGAAACAGCCCGCGCCGCTGCTCCATACCCAGCGCGACACTGCCCTGAACAATAAAAAGCCCCACGGCAAAGGACAAAAGACCAAAAGCCGTGAGGTTCAGGTGAAAGCTGTCAGTGAGCCTTTCTGTTGCGGTTCCGGCCGTGTCTGCTTCGATACGCACAAGATGTGGCGCCACATCGGCCAGAGGTTGCTGCAGCAGCGGCTGGTCCGGAAGGATGACCAGCCGGGTGAGATGTTCTGGCCTGCCAAGCAGTCGGCTCGCCAGCGCGATATCAGCGATTACGGTCCCGCGGGGAACAGCCAGAGAGGTAACAATTGGCGGAACGTCAGCCTCTGGATCCATGGTGGCGGCCGTGTCGGGATGGAGAAAGATCTGGCCGGGCGGCAGCAGCGTGACGGAGATGTCCGTTTCGCCAGTCTCACCTGTGGAAATGGGCGCTGCGTCCATCAGGGAAAGTGGGGGCGGGTTGAGCAGATCTACCCCTATCAGGTCGTAGCCCTGTGCACCGAAGCCAACGCGTCCTTCCAGGACCGGTGCCAGCAGCCATCCAGCGCGGCGCAGGGCGACGTAGTCACTCACATTGAGCTGTCGGCCTGAACGTGGCGCCAGGTGATCGGCCTGTGCCTGACCCAATTGTTCGGCTGCGCGCGCATAAGAGGCACGCGCCTCGGCGTTGATCGCCTGAACGGCCGACCATAGCCCCGTAGACAGTGCCAGCCCCACAAGGATTGCGATCAGTTGGAAGGGATGCCGACGCCAATGAGACAGCAGTGTCAGGAAGGCGGCCCAGATCATGAAACGCGTCCCTTGCGCAGGTAAAGGCGTCGATCCAGCCGCCCTGCAATGGCGTCTGAGTGGGTCACAAGGAACAGGGCTGCTCGGCTGTCTTTCAACAGATCCAGCATCAACTCCATGACCGCTTCACTCGCGGTTTCATCCAAATTGCCTGTCGGCTCATCCGCCAGCAAAAGGGCAGGGCGCAGCGCCATGGCGCGCCCGATGGCAACGCGCTGCTGTTGGCCACCCGAAAGCTGGTCCGGAAAACGGTGCAGCAGTTCCGACAGGCCCAGTTGATTCACCAGTCGCTGCTCCCAGCCCGTGTCACGACGGTCTGCAATGCGGGCATGCAGGGAGAGGTTGCTTTCCACGGTCAGGGAGGGGATCAGGTTGAATTGCTGAAACACGATCGATACCTGGCTTTGTCGCAGCCGTGCGCGGCCTGCCTCGCCCAGCGTGGAAAGCTGGGTATCGCCAATCGTGATCTCGCCACTGTCAAAGCCCTCCAGAGCGGCGGCAAGATGCAGCAGCGTGCTCTTGCCGGAGCCGCTGTCGCCAGTCAGGGCCAGGCTTTCTCCAGCGCCAAGCGACAGGGAAATATCTTGTAATACCTGTGTTTTGCCACTGCGGGATGGGTAGCTTTTGGAAACGTCACGGATCTTGAGGACCATGGGGCAGGCTCTTGCGTGTATCTTCTGTGCGCTGACATCTAGCGGAGTTTGCGCTTCCGAACAGGGGAAAAGCGGCCATCAAAGGACCGGTGCCAAAAGTCGGGCGACTGGGGCAAAGAGCCGTATGAACGCCCGGTGTTCTTCCAGGCCGCGCTGCAGCGTGCGGGCGCTTTGGAAATCTTCCTCCAGCATACTGGCGACTTCCTCTGCGGCATCCCGGTCAAAGAACAGCGCCATCGTTTCAAAGTTCAACCGAAACGAACGATTGTCCATATTGGTGGTACCAACGGCGGCAAGGGTGTCATCCACCACAAAGGTCTTTTGGTGCATGAAGCCGCCGGAATATCGCAGCACCTTTACCCCAACGCGGCGCAGATCGTCGAAATAGGCAAAAGAGGCGAGCCAGGGCAGATAGTGGTCGATGATATCAGGCACCAGAATGCGCACATCCACTCCGCGCAAGGCGGCGTTTTTCAGGGCGGCCACAACGTCGAGGTCAGGGACAAAATACGGGGAGGCAATCCAGACCCGGTCCTTGGCCGCTGAAATGGCGGAGAAGAACATCATGGAGCCGTTCTCGGTGGTATCTCCCGGCCCGGTGGGGACAATCAGCGCCGCACGGTTTGCTTCGGCAGGTGTGGGCATCCAGTTGAGCAGGTCCAGGATGGGCTCTTCGGTCAGCCAAAGCCAATCCTGAGCATAGGTCAGCTGCAGTTGTTGGACCACGGGCCCGCTGAGTCTGACATGTGTGTCACGCCAGTTGCCAAAGGTCTCGGTTGGTTCGATGTATTCGTCCCCGACATTGAGGCCGCCGGTAAAAGCAATGCGCCCGTCTGCAATCACGGTTTTGCGGTGATTGCGGAAGTTCAGAGTGAAACGGTGTTTTGGTCCCCGCTGCGAGCCTCGGTCAACCAGGTTGATGCCTGCCGCCGCAAGGTCACGAAGATAGCCGCGTGTCAGCCGGTGGCTACCGATCGCATCGGCCATGAACCATACGGTGACGCCGCGCTGCGCCGCTGCGATCAGATGCTGTTTCAGACGTCGGCCGAGATCGTCGTCCCGAACGATATAGAATTGGATCAAAAGATAGTCCGACGCCTCATCTATGGCTTTGAACATGGCATGAAAGGCTGCTTTGCCATTGATGAGCAATTCAAAGTCGTTGCCGTCGCAGACCTTGAGGCCCGAGACCGCCTCAAAAGGCGCGGCCGCAATGGTGGTCTGGGCCGGTTCGCGGGCGCGGACATCGGCCATCGCCTGCAAATCCTCGACTGCGCGGTGGGTCGCCTGACGCGAAGCACGGTAACGTTCAAACCGGTGATGGCCAAAGAGCATATAGGCCGGCAGGGCGATCAGGGGAGAGGCCAGCAGGAACACGACCCAGCCGATGGCCCCCTGCGGGGTGCGGGCGGTGCGCGCGGCGCTCAACGCTCCCAATGCTGCAAGCCCCCACATCACCACGATGGCAGCCGAGCTGACAACGACCCAGAATGTCACCGATCCAGTCCCGATTTCTGTTTCCTTTTCAGAGAGTATGGCGGGATGCGCCGCGCCGCGCCAGCCGCATGAAAGTGTCACAAGGCCACATCGGACAGAAAAGCGGCGTTCGGGGCGGGCCACTAGCCCGCGAGGCGCGCAATCGCTCTCGCCAAGCGGGCTGGGTTGTGGAAGGTTCGGGCCATGAAAACAGCATCGCATATCGGATTCCTCATGCGGGTGAGCCTTCGCGCCCTGGCAGCCTTCAGCCGCAAGAACGGCTGGGTGATGAGCAGCCATATCGCCATGTCGATGATGCTGGCGCTCTTTCCCTTTGTCTTGTTTACGGTCTCCCTCTCAGGCGCCATCGCCTCGGTTCTGGGGCAGGATGTGGCCATTGGCGATTTGCTGGATCCGGTTTTTGGCAACTGGCCAAAGGAGGTGTCCGGGCCGATCCTGCGAGAGGTCTATGCGGTGCTTGAGACCTCCAGCAGCAGCCTTGCGACCTTTGGGGGAGTTCTGACGCTCTATTTCGCCTCGAATGGTGTCGATGCGGTGCGGGTTGCGATGGTCAATGCCTATGGAGACACCGACCGTCGCCCTTATTGGAAAGCGCGGCTGATCTGCCTTGGGCTGGTGATCGCCGGGGGGATCGGCGTCATGGCGACAGCCCTGTTTGAAGTCATCCTGCCGCTCTATCTGCGCTACATTGCCGATCTGCTGCCCTATCCGGTTGTGGGTGAGGGCTGGGAGCAGGGCTTGCGCGGCGGATTGCTCATTCTGGTGCCGCTCGCGGCAGTGCTGCTCTGCCATCTTTTGTTGCCGGGGCAAAGACACCGGCTGACCCAAATCCTGCCAGGGGTATGCCTGACACTGGTTCTATGGTGGGCAGCCGGTTTCGGGTTTGCTGTCTATGTCGGCTCTTTTGCCCAGTATTCAGCGACTTATGCGGGGCTTGCCGGGGCCATGGCGGCGATGATCTTCCTTTACGTCAATGCCGCAATCCTGATTCTGGGCGCCGAGCTCAACGGGGCACTGATGGCGCAAGTCTGCGATCCGTGATAGCGCATTGGCCCAACTGTTCAAGAAAACGAAACAATAAGGCGCGTTTGCCTCAATTTGGTCATTGGCGCGGCGCATTGGCTCTTTAGCCTGAGCTCAACTCAAGAAGTGAGGAGAGTCACAATGCGCAAGTTTCTGGAACAGATTTTTGCAGCGAAAGAGCTCCAGACAAAACCAGAGGGCCCTTCGTTTTTGATTTCCCGTCAGTGCGACGGTGAGCGGTTGGATTCGACCCATTGGCGCGAGCTGGCACTGATGTCGTTTGACGAGAAGCACAAGCCTTTGGCCTGATGCAGCAGGCCTTGACCTCTCTTAGCCGCGAAAGCCCGTTGCGATCACGAATTTTTCAGAGCTGTCCGAACGCGACGAGGGCGGCTTCACATTCGCCACTTTGGTGAACTTCTGCTTCAACAGTTTCTGCAGATCCCCTTCGGCACCACCGGCCAGTACCTTGGCCACGAAGGTGCCGCCCTGTTCAAGCACATCAAAGGCGAAATAGGCGGCGGCCTCACACAGGGCCATGATCTTGAGGTGGTCGGTCTGCTTGTGGCCCGAACTGGCCGCCGCCATGTCAGACATCACCACATCGGCCATGCCGCCAAGCCATTCCTTTACCTGATCGTCGGCGCCTTCATCCATGAAATCAAGCTGATGGAACTCAGCGCCTGCCAGCGGTTCGACCTCCTGCAGGTCAACGCCGATGATGCGTCCCACCGACTTGCCCTGTTTTTCGCCCAGCGCGTTGATCCGTTTCACGGCCACCTGTGCCCAGCCTCCGGGGGCGCAGCCCAGATCAACGACACGGGCGCCAGGCACCAGAAAGCGGAATTTGTCATCAAGCTCCATGATCTTGTAGGCCGCGCGGCCGCGATAGCCTTCGGCCTGAGCGCGCTTGACATAGGGATCATTCAACTGGCGCTGCAGCCAGCGGGTTGAGGACAGCTTGCGCCCGCGCGCGGTCTTGACCTTGACCTTGAGATCACGCTGACCTCGGCCCGAGGTGTTCTTGCCGGTTGGGCCTTTGCCAGAAGGGGTCTTTGCCATCTTTGATACCATCATTGCCAATACTGCAGTCCGCTTCGGCGCTCCATGACAGATCCAAAGCAAAAACTCAAATCACTGAATGCCCGGGCAGGGGGTTAGAACGGCCCGTCTTCGAGAACCCCGTCTGCGCTCATCTGCGCATAAAGCAGCCCTTCGCGCAGGCCCCGATCAGCCACAGACAGCCGGTCGGTCGGCCAGCAGCGCAAAAGCGCCTGTAGGATCGCAGCGCCTGACATGATCAATGCCTGACGGTCCTCTCCGATGCGCGGATCGCTGCGCCGCCCTTGCGGGCCAAGCTCCAGATAACCCCGGATCACCTTGTCGATCTGGTCACTGGTCATCCTGAGGCCGTCGACCTTGGTGCGGTCATAGCGTTTGAGCCCGAGGTGAGAGGCTGCGACCGTGGTGACGGTGCCCGAGGTGCCGACGATCTGGAACCCCTCACGGGTCTGTTCGTCCTTGTAGGGGGCGAAATCGGCCAGGTGTTCTTCGAAAAACCAGCTCATCAAGGCAAAGCGGGCGGCGTCATCCTCGACATCGTTGAACTGATCGCGCAGGGTTGCGACCCCCAGGGGAACCGAGATCCAATCCACCACTTTGGCGGCGGGAAAGGGGCTTTCCGGCGGGTGAAATCCGGCGTGCAGTCGCATGATGGCAGAGGGACGGTCGCGGCGCGGCACCGAAGAGATGTCGATCCACACCAGCTCGGTCGAGCCGCCGCCGATGTCCACGACCAACAACTGTTCGGTCTTGGTCGAGACCAGCGGTGCGCAGGAGATCACCGCAAGGCGGGCTTCCTCCTCGGGCTGGATGATTTCGAGGGTGAGGCCGGTTTCCCGTTTGACCTGGCGGATGAATTCGCGGGAATTCTTGGCGCGGCGGCAGGCCTCGGTGGTGACCAGCCGCATGCGCTTTACCTTGTTGCGCTTGAGTTTCTGCTGACAGATCCGCAGCGCCTGAATGGTGCGCGCCATGGACGAGCGGGACAAGCGCCCCGTCCGTTCAAGCCCGGTTCCCAGTTGAACCGACTTGGAGAAACTGTCCACCACATGAAAGCCGCTGCCCTTGGGCTGGGCAATCAGCATGCGGCAGCTATTTGTCCCAAGATCCAGCGCGGCATAGAGCGCATCCGGATCTGGACGGGCTGGTACAGGGGTTTCTACCGCTTTGGGAAACGCGCCCGCACCTTTGGAACGCCTGGGCGCCATGAGTCACGCCCTCCGATTATCGTGTTAACCTTAGAATATGCGCCGAAATCCGCCGACGCAAGTGGCTGTGCATGGCAATTGCAAATTGTTTGGAGACAGACGGGATACACAGTCGGCGCCCCATGCATCCGCCTCATAAGCTTGATGAGAATTATGAGGGGCAGGCTCTGTAGCCTTGCGCGGGCAAAAATTGTAACCAAAGGCAGAGCAAAAGGTCGCTCACACCCCAAGTGTTGTCGAAATTCGGCGCCCGCGATCCATGCGGTCGCCGTAGAAACGCAAAAGAACAGACGAAAAGGAGTGGCCGAGATGCCGGACGTCACCATCTTATATTGGCGCGATATTCCGGCGCAGGTCATTGTCGGCAAGGGGCGCCGGGGCGCCAAACGCCAGCTCGAAGAGCGTTTTGAGCAGGCAATTGACCGCGCTGCAATGAAGGTCAACGCCAAGGATGCCGACGCCTATCTGGCCGAATGGCGCAAAGCGGCACCTTTCCAGGTTGAAGGCGATCCCAAGGATATCGCCGAGGCCGAGGCCACCCGTCTGGAACAAGAGTACGATCAGGAGCGGCTCAAGGCTCTGATCGCCAACGATGGATGGGCATGAGCCTGACAACACTATGGGAGGCCGCGATGGCTTTGTTGAACTTCAAGAAACGTGAGGCCACGGGCCCGCAGCCGGTCAACCCCCAGGTTGAAGCCTTCCTTGACGGCTATTCGATCGAGGTCATGCCGCGTACTGCCTCCAAGGTCGAGGATTTCCGCGATCTCTTGCCCGCAGGCACCCGTGTTTACATCGCCCATATCGAAGGCACCCCCATTGAGGACATGGTCGACACCGCCAAACGGCTTAACGCCGAAGGCTACCCTGTGATGCCGCATTTCCCGGCGCGCATCATCAAGGATGAAGCGACCCTTGCAGACTGGATTGCACGGTATCAGGGCGAGGCGGATGTGAAACAGGCGCTCCTGCTGGCGGGCGGCGTGGCCGAGCCGCACGGGGCGTTTGACAGCTCCATGCAGCTTTTGGAAACTGGTCTCTTCGACAAGGCAGGCTTCACCAATCTCCATGTTGCTGGTCACCCCGAGGGCAACAAGGATATCGACCCTGATGGCTCCACCCACAACGTGATGGAAGCTGTTCTTTGGAAACAGAAATTCTCTGAGCGGACAGACGCCAAGATGGCGCTGGCGACCCAGTTTGCCTTTGACGCCAAGCCGATCATTGCATGGGCAGATGGCCTGAAAGAGGCAGGTGTCGATCTGCCGATCCACATCGGGATCGCGGGTCCGGCCAAGCTGCAGACGTTGATCAAATTCGCAATCGCTTGCGGCGTTGGACCGTCCCTGAAAGTGCTGCAGAAACGGGCGATGGATGTCTCGAAACTGCTCTTGCCCTATGAGCCCACCGATGTGATCGCCGAGCTGGCCGCCCACAAGGCTGCCAACCCCGATTTCAACATCACCAATGTGCACTTCTTCCCGCTGGGCGGCATCAAGACCAATGCCACCTGGGCCATCAACAATGGCGGCGCCTCGGCGCAGCCGGTCAACTTCCAAGGATAAGACATGACCCGTACTGTCGTAGAATCAAAAACAAAAACCGCTGTCCTTGGCTTTGATGAGCCGTTCTGCGTCATTGGCGAGCGCATCAACCCAACGGGCCGCAAGAAACTGGCGGCGGAACTGGAAGCGGGCGATTTTTCGACCGTGGAAAAGGACGCGCTGGCGCAGGTCGCAGCGGGGGCGGATATCCTCGATATCAACGCAGGCGTGGTCTACAACTCCAACCCAAACCCGAACGAGACCGAGCCGCCGCTGATGACCAAGATCGTCGAGCTGGTACAGGGGCTGGTCGACGTGCCGCTCTGTATCGACTCCTCGGTGCCCGGCGCGCTTGAGGCGGGTCTTGAGGCCGCCGAAGGGCGCCCGCTGCTGAACTCGGTCACTGGCGAGGAAGAGCGCCTGGAGCTGGTGCTGCCGCTGGTCAAGAAGTACAATGTGCCGGTCGTCGCGATTTCCAACGATGACACCGGGATTTCCGAAGACCCGGACGTGCGGTTTGCCGTCGCCAAGAAGATCGTCGAACGTGCCGCTGATTTTGGCATCCCGGCCCATGACATCGTTGTCGACCCGCTGGTGATGCCCATCGGTGCCATGGCCACCGCTGGTTTGCAGGTCTTTTCTCTGGTGCGTCGCCTGCGCGAGGAACTGGGTGTAAACACCACATGCGGAGCCTCCAACATCTCCTTTGGCTTGCCCAACCGTCACGGCATCAACAACGCCTTCCTGCCTATGGCCATGGGCGCTGGGATGACCTCGGCGATCATGAATCCTGTGGCCCTGCCGGTGACGCAAAAGGCGATTGCCGAGAAGAAGGAGCAAGTTACGGCTGCTGGCATCATCCTGCCTGAGGGTATGGATGACGAGACTTTTGTGACGCTGTTTGGTCTTGGCTCCACCAAGCCGCGCGCAGGCAAAGAGATGGAAGCAATCCGTGCCGCCAATCTTCTGACCAACAACGATCCGCACGGCGGCGCCTGGATCGCCGCGAACAAGGCACCTGCCAAACCCGGCGAAGAGGGCCGGGGCCGTGGTGGCCGCGCCGGAGGCCGCCGCCGCCGCGCCTGATCTTTGCCACGCGATTTTGGACGGGCCGGAATTTAGTTCCGGCCCTTTCTTGTGGGGCTTGGGTAGGGGCGCGTTGCCTGTGTAACTTTCTCAGAAGGCGGTCGCGTCGCGAGACGCTGATTTCTCGCAAGGGTTATTTTGAGCCGGGTGTTTTCGCCTTTTCCGCGTGGATCGGCCGGATTATTGACGCTCCCACTTGCAATGACCTGCAAAAATTTACCATTCAGGAACCAGTGCCGCCGATCTTGGAGGGCGTTGCCGTGTGGTTAGGGGAAGTAACGAGTGAAACGACTTCAAGAGGCAGACATCTATTCGCTTTTGGATGCTATGGGGATGGCTGTTATCGTCCTGGAGGTCGGCGATGATGGGATCCCCAGATACGTGGCGATGAACAAGCGTTCGCGTTCGGTAACAAAGCTGCCAGAGGAAGGGTGGTTCGGCAAAACCGCTCTGGAAATCTTCGGAGGTTCAACCGGGGAGCGTGCACTGGCCAAGCACTTAGGAGTGGTGCGTTCCGGGCAGGAAGACACCTATGAAATTGACCTCCCCGCCATCCACAAGACCCGTTACATTCGGACCACTATGACGCCTGTCTTCAACACTAAAGGGCAGATCACCTATCTGGTTGGCACCTCAATCGACATTACGTCAGAGCGTGAACGCGATGTTGCCTTGGAACTGACCCGGATGGCCAAGCAGAAAGCCGAGGATGCGAGCCAGGCCAAGGAAAGATTCCTCGCCGAAATGAGCCACGAAATCAGAACTCCGATGAACGGGATCCTGGGGATTTGCGAGTTGCTGAAAGAAACGGGTCTGGACGCTGAGCAGAACCAGCTCGCGGATACGATCATGAGCTCGACCCATGCCTTGTTGAAAATCGTCAATGAGGTGTTGGATTTCTCGCAGATCAACGCGGACAAGGTCTCCCTGAAGTATGAGGCGTTTTCGCTTCGCGATCTTGTCGGCGAACTGGTGACGCTGTTTTCGGCCAAGACATCTTTTAAGGGATTGGAGTTCGAGGTTGACTACCCTGAAACGGTTCCTTCGGTCTTTGTTGGGGATGTCAGCAAGACCCGACAGATCCTGCTGAATGTGATCGGAAACGCGGTGAAGTTCACTGACAAGGGGGGCGTGTCGCTGTCTGTTTCCTATGATCCTGAGGGGGGCGATGGCGGACTTGGTTTCACGGTGACGGACACCGGGTGCGGCATCGAAGAAAACGAGCTGGGAATGGTGTTCTCCGCCTACGAGCAGGCGTCAAGCTCAGCCAAGGCCCGTGAACAAGGAACCGGGCTGGGCCTCGCGATCACGCAGGCGCTTGTTGAACGCATGGGGGGAGACATAACCGTTTCGTCGACCGCCGGGCAGGGGTCCCGGTTTTGCATCACGCTTGATTTCGCGCCACCAGCGGATGGTGAGGCTCTGCAGCTGGCAAAGGAGCAAACCAAGGCCCCGACGGAACAGGGGGCAGATCGTCCATCACTTTCTGAGGAGGCTGCCTTTGGCGCGGCCCATCCGTTGCAAGGCAAACGGGTGTTGGTGGCAGAGGACAACAAGACGAACCAAATGGTCGTCGACAGGATGCTTGAAAAGATGGGGGTCAAGGTCACTCTGGTGGAAAACGGCGCTGAGGCTGTGGACACCTATGTTGGCTCTGATTTCGATCTGATCCTGATGGATCTGTCCATGCCGGTCATGGGTGGTCTCGAAGCCGCTCGCAGGATCCGACGCCACGAAGAGGACAGCGGTCGCCCGCCGTGCAAAATTGTGGCCTTGACTGCGAATGCGCGCAAGAGTGATGAAACGGCCTGTGACGAGGTCGGAATGAATGGCTTCCTGAGCAAACCTTTTCGCAAACACGACTTAATTGCGTACTTGCGTTCATTTCAGTGAGGCACGCGCGCAGGGCTGCGGGCGTAGGGGCGTCATCGATGACGGTGGGAAGACAGGACCGCTTGGCGGAAGGCGCGCTTCATCACCATTGCATCATCACGTATCAGCGTCCGCGCAGGTTTGGCGGGTCGTAGTCCAGCGTTGGATCATCGCGGCGCTCGAAAAAGGAGGGATCGATCGCGGCATTCTCTGGAATGTGGCGATGCTGGCCCCAGGGAATGTAGTAGCCGAACCAGCCCTTCTGCTCCGGCCAGGTGCTGCGGGAGGTGAGACCCGGAAAGATCTCCAGGATTGGCCAGCCTTTGCTGAGCTTCATCTGGCTGTGCAGCTTGGATTTTGCGCTCGGCTTGGAGATCTTGAGCTGCATCCGCTCTGTGACCTTGTCTTCATGCCCACGCACATATCGGTTGTAGAAAATCTCGCGAAACACGAGGCTGTCGACGCCCAGCCCATCCAACTCGCGGCGCATCCACTCCATCGTGAGTTTTGAAAGGCCCGCCTCTGCTTCGGGCACACTGCCGGCCACGTCGGTATGGGTGCCGGGGAACCAGACCTGTTTGACATCCTGCGCCGGAGGGTCGTTCCGTGTTTTGAAGCGGTTCCCATGATACTCTTGCCCTTCGGTCCACAGTTGGTGGCGAAAGAAACGGCGTGTTTCATCGATCGACAGAACATGTCGCACGGCTTTGACCGAAGGGTTCTCATCGACGCTGGAATGGGTGCCGAACTCGATCAGGCTGCCGCCACCAATCTTGAAGCGGATCATTGAGCTTACCGTATCCCAAAGCCCCAGGAACCGGATGGGGACGCGACGAATGTGGAAGAACTGTTCGGAGATCCGCAAAGGGGCAAACTGCTGACGCGGGCCATCCTGGCGCAGTTTCCGCCAGGCGCGAAAGACCGGGCCGATCAGATGCAGCTCATGCGGGGCGACAAGGCCGAAATCGTTGATGAAGCCCGCGAGCACCCGCGCTGTATAGGCGCCACGCGAATAGCCGAAAAAGTAGAGCTTGTCCCCTTCGCGGTAGTTTTCACAGAGGAAGGAATAGGCATGCAGAACGTTGGCATGCAGGCCAAGACCAAAGGCCAGCCCCATCACCAGTCGGGTTTTGGCAAACAGGGTCCGTGCAAAAGGGCGGGTCGACAGTGTGCCGACACCCGGTTCGTAGTAAATCAGCTGGTTTTCGTCATGTTTCAGGCACTTATAAAGCCGGAGAATGTTGCTTTCGTTCTTTTCGACTTCATTGCCAGTGCCATCAAGGCAGATAATCAGTTTGCGTGACATGAATGGGCTTTCCGGTAAATCCTGCCGGAAAGCCTATCCGCAATCCTCCCTGCCGCGCAATCCTTGGTTGATTTTCTGTCAGCCGCGCCGCCGCCTGCGTCTGCGCCCGCCGTCTGCTGTTCCGTCGCCGCCCCCGGTGTTGAAGTTGACATCCGGCAGTGTGACAACGCTTCCAAGGATCGGGAAGGGCTCGACCGAGTTCGGAATTGCTGAAGCATTGACAAAATGTTCCTGAAAACGCGGCTCGACCGCAGTTTCCACCTTCTCGATTTCGAGGACGGTCGCCTCGATTTCGCGGCGGGCCTTGGTATTCAATAGTGCGATCCGCGCGCCGGTGCCTGCGGCATTGCCTGCACTGGTTACCTTTTCAAGCGGGCAATCGGGGATCATGCCCAGGACCATCGCGTGTTTGGCCGAAATATGCGCGCCAAAGGCCCCGGCGAGAACCACGCGGTCCACGGTGTCGACGCCGAATTTGTCCATGAGCAGCCGTGCACCGGAATAGAGGGCTGCCTTGGCCATCTGGATTGCACGGATGTCTGGGTTGGTGACTGTGATGGTTGGCCCGCCCTCGGCGGAGCCGTCCCACAGAACATAGGCATTGGTGCGCCCATCCACGATGCAACGGGCAGATCCCGTTTGCTCGGCCGAGCCGATCAGGCCCGAGGCATCCAGAACGCCCGCAAGGCGCATTTCGGCAATTGCCTCGATAATGCCCGAGCCGCAGATGCCGGTGATACCGGTGGTTGCCACTGCGGCTGCAAACCCCGGATCATCCGACCACAGATCCGACCCGATGACGCGAAAGCGCGGCTCTTTGGTGTTGGGATCGATCTCGACCCGCTCGATGGCGCCGGGCGCGGCGCGCTGGCCGCTGGAGATCTGCGCGCCCTCAAAGGCCGGGCCAGTGGGCGAGGAACAGGCAAGCACCTTTTCTGTGTTGCCCAGCAGGATTTCGGCATTGGTGCCCACGTCGACCACAAGGACCAGATCCTCGGACTTGTCCGGGGCTTCTGACAGGGCAACGGCGGCTGCATCGGCGCCCACATGGCCTGCAATGCAGGGCAACAGGTAGACGCGCGCAGCTGGGTGAATGTTGAGATCCAGCTCGCTGGCGCGCAGCGAGAGCGCGTTCGAGGTTGCCAGCGCAAAGGGGGCCTGGCCCAGTTCAAACGGGTCGATGCCCAGGAACAGATGGTGCATCACCGGGTTGCAGACGAAGACTGCATCCACGATGAGATCGGTCGAAATGTCGGCTTCGTCTGCGATCTGGGTGAACAGCTGCCGCATCCCCTCACGCACGGCTCGGCTCATCTCCTGGTCGCCGCCTGTGTTCATCATCGCGTAGCTCACCCGGCTCATCAGATCCTCGCCAAACCGGATCTGGGGATTCATGATGCCGGATGAGGCGACAACGTCACCGGTTTTCAGATCACAGAGATGCGCTGCGATGGTGGTGGAGCCAAGATCGACGGCCAGCCCAAAAAGGCTGCCCTCGTACAGGCCCGGCCAGATGTGCATGATGCGGGGCGGGGTTGTCTCATCGCCCATATGAACCGCGACCGTGACCTTCCATGCCCCTTTGCGCAGGATTGGCTGCATGGCCTGCAGGATATGCAGATCGCACTGGACGTTCTGGATTTCCCACTGGACCCGGAGCGCCTCGACCAGACGCTCCAGATCGCCCGAGGGCTTGTGCATGTCCGGCTCTTCCACCTCGACATAGAACAGCCGGGTAGAGGGGTTCATGACGATATCGCGCGCTTCGGCCCGTTTGCGCACCACCTGGCGGTGCACCTGGCTTTCGGGGGGCACGTCGATGACAACATCCCCTTCGATCTGGGCCTGACAGCCAAGGCGCCGACCGTCGATCAATCCGCGCTTGTCTTTGTAGCGCTGTTCCACCTTGTTCCAAGGGCTTAGGGCGTCTTCTTCAACCGTGACGCCGAATTTTGAAAACTCGCCATAAGAGGGCGTGATCTGGCATTTGGAGCAGATGCCCCGCCCGCCGCAGACGGAATCAAGGTCGACGCCCAGCTGACGCGCGGCCGTCAGAACCGGGGTTCCAACCGGAAACCGCCCGCGTTTGCCAGAGGGGGTAAACACAACAAGAGGATCGTCAGCCATGCCTGTGCCTTCACTGAGTGTGCTGTTTCGGCGGAGCATAGGTTCTTTTTGCGCAAGGGAAAGGCGGCCGGCGTCATTTTGCGTGTCGGCACCGGCATTTTTCAAAGGTCATGGATGAAATACGGGTATGTGAGAGCGGGACCGGGCCAACCGGATCACGGCTGATCCAGCCAGTCCAAAATGGCCTGGCGGTCCCCGTCGAGCGTCGGAGCCGGTGCGCGGGTCGCTGGATCCTCCAACGCTGACATCTTGATCGGGTTTCCGGCGGCGGTGTAGGCCGGTGCGCCGGATCTATCCAGAACATCCACCACCATGTTGCGCGCCAGGATCTGCGGGTCCTGCAGGACCTCGGCCACGTTCTGAATGGGGCCTGTGGGAATGCCAGCGTTCGTCAAAAGCGCGATCCAATGCTGTGCGGGCTGATCAATGGTGACGGCCTCGATCAGCCGCTTGAGAAGACGGGCGTTCTTGCAGCGCTCGGGATTGGTGGCAAAGCGCGGATCGCTTGCCAGGGGCAACTCCAGCGCCTCGCAAAGCCTTGCGAAAAGCGCGTCATTCCCGGCGGCAATCACGAATAACCCGTCGCTTGCATGAAAGGTCTCGAAAGGCGTGATCGAAGGATGCCGCGCGCCAGAGGGGCGCGGCGGCTGCCCGGTGACCGAGGTGATGGCAATAGCGTGTTCAAGCAGGGCCAGCTGGCTGTCAAGCATGGCCACATCGACTTTTTGCCCGGTGCCGGTCTTCTCCAGATCGATGAGGGCGGCAAGAAGCCCTTGGACCAGAAACATGCCCGCGACAATATCCCCGATCGATGCACCGACGCGCACCGGTTCGCGGTCTTTCTCTCCGGTGATCGACATCACGCCGCCACGCGCCTGAACCACCATGTCATAGGCGGGTTTCAGTGCATCTGGCCCGGTATGGCCAAAACCGGAAACTGCACCGTAGATCAGCCGTGGAAACCGGGCGTGAAGCGCCTCCCAGCCATAGTCCAGCCGCTCCATCACGCCGGGACGGTAGTTTTCCAGAAGGATATCCGCGCGGGTCAGCAGACGGTCGAAAATCGCCCGGTCCTCTTTGGCCTTGAGGTCCAGCGCGATGCTCTCCTTGCCGTGATTTATGGTTGCGAAATAGGCGCTCTGGCCATCCTTGAAGGGCGGAAAGCTGCGGGTATCATCGCCGACGCCGGGGCGTTCAACCTTGATCACCTTGGCGCCCAGATCCGACAGGATCATCGAGGCATAGGGACCGGCCAGCACATGGGTAAGGTCGAGGACGGTAACACCTGCAAGAGGTCCGGGCATGGGTGGAGGTCCTTTTGTTGTGCGCGCGAATGATTGTTTGATGTGGATGTGCTGGCTGTGTGACAGCTGCATTGCGATGACGCCTTGACGCAGATCAGACGGCAATTTCCAATCCGGGCGGAATTATTGCCTGTGCCTCTTTTCCCTTCCGCGCTTCTGTGCCATAGGGTCACCGCCAAACGGGGTTATGCATGGGGACGACAAATGCAGATTCGTGAGGCTCTCACCTTTGATGATGTTCTTCTGGTTCCGGGGGCGTCCGAAGTGCTGCCCAGCACAGCGGATACACGCACTCGCGTGACACGGTCGATTTCACTGAACATTCCTCTTTTGAGTTCGGCCATGGATACGGTCACCGAAAGCCGTATGGCAATTGCCATGGCGCAGGCCGGGGGCATGGGCGTCATTCACAAGAACCTGGATGTGGCTGAACAAGCCCGCCAGGTGCGCCGGGTGAAACGTTTCGAAAGCGGGATCGTCTACAACCCCATCACCCTGACCGCCGATCAAACTCTTGCGGATGCCAAGGCGCTGCAAGAGCGGTACCGGGTGACCGGATTTCCGGTGGTCGACGACAAGGGGCGCGTGGTCGGCATCGTCACCAACCGCGACATGCGCTTTGCCAGCGATGATAAAACGCCTGTTTCGGTGATGATGACTTCGGAAAACCTTGCGATCCTGCAGGAACCGGCCGACCGCGAAGAGGCCAAATCCCTCATGAAGTCGCGCCGCATCGAAAAGCTGCTGATCACCAACAAGGACGGGAAGCTGACGGGGCTTTTGACCCTGAAGGATACAGAACAGGCGGTTCTGAACCCCACTGCCTGCAAGGACGATCTGGGCCGTTTGCGCGTTGCAGCCGCCAGCTCAGTTGGCGATTCCGGGTTTGAGCGCTCCGAGGCTTTGATCGATGCGGGCGTGGACATCGTTGTCGTTGACACCGCTCACGGTCACTCGGCCGGTGTGATCGAAGCGGTCAAACGCATCAAGGCCCTGTCCAATGAGGTTCAGGTCATCGCCGGCAATGTGGCTACGGCTGAAGCGACGCGCGCTTTGATCGATGCGGGCGCAGACGCTGTCAAGGTTGGCATCGGGCCGGGCTCGATCTGCACAACGCGTATGGTCGCAGGTGTTGGCGTGCCGCAGCTGACCGCCATCATGGACTGCGCGAGTGCAGCGGGGGAGACGCCGGTCATCGCAGATGGGGGTATCAAGTTCTCGGGCGATTTCGCCAAGGCGATCGCGGCGGGCGCCTCCTGCGCCATGGTGGGATCGATGATCGCGGGCACGGATGAATCTCCGGGAGAGGTGATCCTCTACCAGGGCCGTTCGTTCAAATCCTATCGCGGCATGGGGTCCCTGGGCGCGATGGCACGCGGCTCTGCCGACCGTTACTTCCAGAAAGATGCCGCCAGCGACAAACTGGTGCCCGAAGGGATCGAAGGGCAGGTGCCCTACAAAGGGTCCGCAAGCGCCGTTATCCACCAACTGGTCGGGGGCCTGCGAGCGGCCATGGGCTATACCGGTTGCGCCACTGTTGAGGCGATGCGCAACAACTGCAGATTTGTGAAGATCACCGGCGCCGGCCTCAAGGAAAGCCACGTGCACGACGTGCAGATCACCCGCGAAAGCCCTAACTACCGGATCGGGTGATCTGGATGGGAGCCGATTTTGGTATGAGGGCAGGGGCATGACCCCTGCTGCCCGTCTGCAGGCGGCGATTGAGATCCTGGATGATGTGATCGCAGGAACAGCAGCCGAAAAGGCGCTTACCGGCTGGGCGCGTCGCAGCCGGTTTGCCGGGTCAAAGGACCGGGCCGCGGTGCGCGATCACGTCTTTTCCTGCCTGAGGGCCATGCGGTCCTTTGCCGTCCTGGGCGGCAGCATGACCGGGCGGGGGCTGGTTCTTGGGATGCTTCGAGAGGCAGATTCTGACCCAGATCAGATGTTCACAGGCGAAGGGCATGCGCCCGCCGCTCTGTCCGACGATGAGCGGGCTCCAGCGCGCGGTTTTGCCTCTGCGGCGGAAGAGTTTGATATTCCGGATTGGCTGTGGCCGTCTTTCGAGAGCAGTCTTGGTGATGGCGCGAGGGATGCGGCAGCGGCCCTGCGCAGCCGTGCGCCCGTTCACCTGCGAGTGAACCTTCTCAAGTCCGACAGGAACCATGCCGTCACCGCGCTGGCCAAGGAAGGGATTGCGGCGCGCGTTCACCCGGCCTCTCCCACAGCGCTTGAGGTCGAGGAGGGCGCGCGAAAACTGCGCAATGCGCAGGCCTACAGTGATGGGCTGGTAGAGCTGCAAGATGCGGCCAGCCAGGCCGTTGTTGATCTTTTGCCGCTGTCCGATGGCATGAAAGTGCTGGATTACTGCGCGGGCGGTGGGGGGAAAAGCCTTGCGATGGGCGCGCGGGCCAAATTGGATCTTGTGGCGCATGATACCGACCCGCGGCGGATGAAGGATCTGCCTGGGCGGGCGGCGCGGGCCGGCGTTTCGGTAACCTGCTTGTCTGGTGCTGAGGTTGAAGACGCCGCACCTTTTGATCTTGTTTTGTGCGATGCGCCTTGTTCCGGTTCCGGTTCATGGCGGCGTGCGCCCGAAGGCAAGTGGCGTCTTTCCCGCAATCGTCTGGATGAGATTGTTGAGATTCAAGCTCAGATTCTGGATAGGGCTGCCGAATTGGTGTTGCCAAACGGAACTCTGGCCTATGCAACCTGCTCTATGCTTCACGAGGAAAATCACGATCAGGTCGCTGGATTTTTGGCTCGATCAGCGGGCTGGAGCCTCATGCAGGAGCGCAGTTGGCGGGTTCAGGACGGAACGGACGGGTTTTATGTTGCTCTGTTGACCCAATCAAAGGCGGATTGATAAGTATCGATCACAATTGGACCGGGTTGTATTAACCTCGCTTTAACCTTGATCGCTGCGTATTGGCGGCATCTTGCTTTATTACGGAGTCACAATGACAGGTCGCCCTACTTCCTCCGTCCCGTCATTGCGGGTTGCCTCTCCAGAACAAAGACGCCTTTCCGTGGTGGCTCTGTTGGCATTGGTGCTGTTGGTGACGCCCTGGGTGGTGAGTGTGCCTGACTGGGTTGGGCGGGGTCTTGTCGCGGTCTCTTTGACCTTGGTTGCAGTTGCGCTTTTGATGGTGGTGCAGGCGCGGGTGCGGCTCAATGCGCGAGCCATGGCCGCAGACCTTTTGACCGGTTTCATCGAAAAAGACGCAACGCCGACCTTTGTGACAGATGATGAAGGGCGCATCCATGCCTGCAACGAAGCGTCCTTGAAGCGCTTCGAGGATTCCAGGCAGGAAACTCTGGCCGGTACCATGCGGTCTGTGTTGGCAAATCCGACCGCAGTCCTATTGAGGCTGCAAAGCCAGGCCGCCAAGGCCGGGGCGGCGCGGGAAGACATCGTTACGCGGCGCGGCCATGTGCGCCTGGCGGTGCACCAGATGCAGGGCGGCAGCTTTTTGTGGCGTGTCGAGGATATCGCCGAGCGCAGCAGCCCTGGTCGGGGCGCGGAGGCTGTGCCAATCCCGATGATCACGGTTGGGCGCTCGGGCGCTGTGCTGTTCATGAACGAGGCCGCGCGCAAGCTGATCGGAGAGCGCGTCAAATCGACCGACCGTCTGTTCAGCGACCTGCCGGTGCGTTCGGGGCAGGTCAATACCATCGTGACGAAGTCTGGCCCCACCGAGGTTTTGGTCTCGGAAAAGAACAGCACGCAGGGGCGCAGGGAGCTTTACATGATGGAGGTGGATACCTCTGGTTTGAGCGTGTCCAACGAAGGGTTTGAGAACATGCCGGTGCCCTTCCTGAAAGTGGCCCCATCAGGTGATATCCTGTCCTTGAACAAGATGGCGATGAATTTGCTGGGCGTGAAGACACAGGACAACCTCAAGCTTGGACAGCTGATGGAAGGGCTTGGGCGGCCCATGTCAGATTGGTTGCGCGACACGGCGGACGGTCTTGCCTCCAACAAATCTGAGTTTCTGAGGCTTTCACGCCGCGACAAAGAGGTTTTTGTTCAGGTGACCCTGACGCGGACCTTTGAGGACGGGGTGCCAGTCTTGATTGCTGTTTTGAATGACGCGACAGAACTGAAAACCCTCGAAGCTCAATTCGTGCAAAGCCAGAAGATGCAGGCGATCGGCCAGCTGGCGGGCGGGGTTGCGCATGACTTCAACAATCTGCTGACCGCGATCTCTGGACATTGCGACCTGCTGCTCTTGCGGCATGATCAGGGTGATCAGGACTATGGAGACCTGATACAGATCCATGAAAACGCGAACCGGGCAGCCTCGCTTGTGAGCCAGCTTTTGGCCTTTTCTCGCAAACAGACCCTGCAGCCCGAAGTGCTTGATGTGCGGGACACGCTTTCGGATCTGACCCATCTGCTCAACCGATTGGTCGGAGAAAAGGTGACGCTGACGCTCAGCCACGACCCGGTCATGCGCTCGATCCGCGCCGACAAGCGCCAGCTTGAGCAGGTCCTGATGAACCTTGTGGTGAATGCCCGCGATGCGATGCCAAATGGCGGCGAGATCCGGGTTGAGACGGAGGCCGTGACCCTGAAAGCGCCGCTGGAGCGCGACCGGGCCAAGGTGCCTGCCGGGGATTGGGTTACCATCAAGGTCTCTGACGAAGGCGTGGGGATCGACCCTGACAAGATCCAGAAGGTCTTCGAGCCGTTTTACACGACGAAACGCACCGGCGAAGGCACCGGTCTTGGTCTGTCCACCGCCTATGGCATCATCAAACAGACTGGCGGCTTTATCTTTATCGACTCGGTCAAGGGGCAGGGGACGCGCTTTACGCTCTTCTTCCCGGTCCACAAGGCCGAAGTGACAGAGAGTGTCTCCACGGCCCCTTCGAAACAGGACAACGCGACCGCCCAGCATGGAGAGGGCGTTGTTTTGCTGGTCGAGGACGAGGCCCCGGTCCGCGCCTTTGCGTCACGCGCCTTGCGGATGCGCGGCTACACCGTGCTGGAGGCCGAATCCGCCGAAGACGCCCTGCGCACCTTGGAGGATCCGGGCCTACAGGTGGATGTCTTTGTAACGGATGTAGTTATGCCGGGAATGGACGGGCCAAGCTGGGTAAGAGAAGCTCTGAAAGAGCGCCCGGATACCCGAGTGGTCTTTGTGTCAGGCTATGCCGAAGGCGCATTCGGAGAGGCAGAACCGGATGTTCCGAACTCGGTTTTCCTGCCCAAACCGTTCTCGCTCAGTCAACTGACCGAAACCGTGCACGCGCAGCTGAACTGACGCTGCGTGTGGGCGTAGGGCGCGGAATTGACTTCGGCTCCTGGGATCCGGGATCACAGGAGGCCCTCATATAGGTCAAAATCCGCCGCTCTTTTCTCCCTCAGGATCCGCTCCACATTCGGACTAAGAGACAGGTCCATGGCAGGACTTGCATTCAGTGTCTCAAGGCTAATCTGGAAATCCAGGCGTTCCTCCAGAAAGGCCGTGATGGCAGGCTGATCCTCGTAGCGAAAGAGATGCGCAACGGAACAGCCATTGGGTCTCGCTTCAAGAAACTTTGCCTGACTGCCGACATTGGCAAAAGCAGGCGCATCCCCTTTGCAATAGGCCCGCACAAAATCGTCAAAGGACTTTCCTTTGGTGGATGTCGGCTTTCCATCCAGGAACGGGCGCTGACGAAACCGATACCAACTCCCCAGCCAGTCAACCGGGTGGCGCATGACGGCCATCAACTCCAGCTCCACTCCGCACACCCGTTCAAACATAGGGCGAAACCAGCGGTTATAACGATAGACAGGCGCATGTTTCAGCTCAGGCGGGTCGGAGATCACGATATCGGCGCGGTCTTTCAAGGCCGACTGATAGGCCGTTGTGCCGGTCTTGGGAACTGACAGGAGGGCGAGCCTTTCGTCATAAAATACCATCATCGGCAGCAAACCCCGTGAAAATGCAGCGCAAATTGTGATCTCTCCAGACCCTCACAGTGACCCGTTCCGCCCCGTGCTGCAAGTTTGTTATTGAAATGTTCTCTTTTTGGTCCCATAAAGAACAAGAGGCGAACAAAGCAAGTGATTGCCGCGACCCCGAGGGTATGACACATAGAAGGTGACAAGGGACTATGGCGGATCTTTTGACCATGAAAAACAAAGTGAGCGGTGACAAGCAAAAGGCGCTGGACAGCGCGCTTGCCCAGATTGAGCGGCAGTTTGGCAAGGGCTCGATCATGAAACTGGGTGATGGCAATGCCATCCAGGAAATCGAGGCAAGTTCGACCGGGTCTCTGGGCTTGGACATCGCCCTTGGCATTGGCGGCCTGCCAATGGGCCGTATCATCGAAATCTATGGCCCCGAAAGCTCCGGCAAGACGACGCTGACGCTGCATTGTGTGGCTGAGCAGCAAAAGAAGGGCGGTGTCTGCGCCTTTGTCGATGCGGAACATGCGCTTGATCCACAATATGCGGCCAAGCTGGGCGTTGATCTGGATGAGTTGTTGATTTCGCAGCCCGACACGGGTGAGCAGGCGCTTGAGATTACCGATACGCTGGTGCGGTCGGGCGCGGTGAACATGGTGATCGTGGATTCGGTCGCGGCCCTGACGCCGAAATCGGAACTTGAAGGCGACATGGGCGATTCCAGCGTTGGCGTTCAGGCCCGTCTGATGAGCCAGGCGATGCGCAAACTGACCGGATCGATCAGCCGCTCCAAATGCATGGTGATCTTTATCAACCAGATCCGTATGAAGATCGGCGTCATGTTCGGCTCGCCCGAGACAACAACGGGCGGCAATGCGCTCAAGTTCTATTCCTCGGTACGTCTGGATATCCGCCGCATCGGTTCGATCAAGGACCGGGACGAGGTTGTTGGAAACTCAACCCGCGTCAAGGTCGTCAAGAACAAGGTGGCGCCGCCCTTCAAGCAGGTTGAATTCGACATCATGTATGGTGAAGGCATCTCCAAGATGGGGGAACTGCTTGATCTTGGCGTTGCTGCCGGCGTGGTGAACAAGTCGGGCGCCTGGTTCTCTTACGGGGACGAACGGATTGGACAGGGCCGTGAGAACGCCAAGCAGTTCCTGCGCGATCACCCCGAAACCGCCTATGACATCGAGGATAAGATCCGTGCGGCCCATGGGCTGGATTTCGATCGCCCGGACGGGGCTGCGGATGACGACATCCTGGAGGCATGAGGTCCTCCTCGCAAGTTCAACGGTTCACTGAAAAGGGTGTGGCATCGGCTGCACCCTTTTTCACTTTCATCGCAGTGGACAGTGCCTTCGCGGGGGGCTAAACCTGCGTGAAACCCTGACAAAGCCCGAAAAGGGATCCCGCATATGGCGACGCTGAACGACATCCGCTCAACTTTCCTGAACTACTTTGCCAAGCAGGGCCACGAGATTGTGCCTTCCAGCCCGCTTGTGCCCCGCAACGATCCAACCCTGATGTTCACCAACTCGGGCATGGTTCAGTTCAAGAATCTCTTCACCGGGCTTGAGCATCGCGACTACAAACGCGCCACCACCGCGCAGAAATGTGTGCGGGCCGGGGGAAAGCACAACGATCTGGATAACGTGGGTTACACGGCGCGTCACCACACGTTTTTTGAGATGCTGGGGAACTTTTCCTTTGGCGATTACTTCAAGACCGAGGCAATCCCCTTTGCCTGGGAGTTGATCACCAAGGAATTCGGCATCGACAAAAGCCGGCTTCTGACCACGGTCTACCACACCGATGACGAGGCCTTCGAAATCTGGAGAAAGGTCGGTGTGCCGGAAGACCGGATCATCCGGATCGATACCTCTGACAATTTCTGGCAGATGGGCCCCACTGGTCCCTGCGGCCCCTGTACTGAGATCTTCTTTGATCATGGCGATCACATCTGGGGCGGCCCTCCGGGCAGCGCCGATGAGGACGGCGACCGTTTCATCGAGATCTGGAACGTCGTCTTCATGCAGAACGAACAGTTCGAAGACGGCTCGATGAAGGCGCTGGACATGCAGTCCATCGACACCGGCATGGGGCTGGAGCGGATCGGCGCGCTTTTGCAGGGCAGCCACGACAACTACGACACCGACCTGTTCAAGGCCCTGATCGAGGCCTCGGCTGATGTCACCAATGTCGACCCTTACGGGGATCAGAACGTGCATCACCGGGTGATTGCGGATCATCTGCGCTCTACCTCTTTCCTGATTGCTGATGGGGTGATGCCCTCGAATGACGGGCGCGGTTATGTGCTGCGCCGCATCATGCGCCGCGCTATGCGCCATGCGCACCTCTTGGGCGCCAAGGATCCGGTGATGCACCAACTGGTGCCTGCGCTGGTGCAACAGATGGGGGCCGCTTATCCAGAACTCGGCCGCGCTCAGGCGTTGATCCAGGAAACGCTGCACCTTGAGGAAAATCGCTTCAAACAAACGTTGGATCGCGGTCTGAAACTGCTGGATGAAGAGCTTTCGGATCTCGAAGAAGGTGCGCCTTTGCCGGGTGAGGCTGCGTTCAAATTGTACGATACCTATGGGTTCCCGCTTGACCTCACCCAGGACGCCCTGCGCGAAAAAGGCCGGGAGGTTGATACCGATGGGTTCGACGCTGCCATGGCCGAGCAAAAGGCCAAGGCGCGCGCGGCCTGGTCCGGCTCAGGCGAGAGCGCTGACAGTACTCTTTGGTTCGATATCGCTGATGAGCATGGCACAAGCGAGTTCCTGGGCTATGAAACCGAAAACGCCGAAGGCCAGATCGTTGCCATCGTCAAGGACGGCGCCGTCGTGCGCGAGGCGGGTAGGGGCGACACGGTTCAGGTGGTTCTGAACCAGACGCCGTTTTACGCCGAATCCGGTGGTCAGGTCGGCGACAGCGGCGAGATCCGCGTCGAAGGCGGGCGTCTGCGCGTGACCGATACCAAGAAGGCCGCCGATGTGTTCATCCACTTTGCCGAGGTGGTCGAGGGTATCGTGACCGTGAATGCGCCTGCGCAGTTGGAGGTGGATCACACCCGCCGCGGCGCCATTCGCGCCAACCACTCGGCGACGCACCTTCTGCACGAGGCCCTGCGGGAGGCGCTTGGCGATCATGTGGCGCAGCGCGGCTCGCTCAATGCCGATGATCGTTTGCGGTTTGACTTCAGCCACGGCAAGGCGCTGAGCGCTGAGGAACTCACCAAGGTGTCCGCCGATGTAAACGCCTTCATCCGCCAGAACACAGCCGTTGAGACCCGCATCATGACCCCGGATGACGCCCGCGCCCTTGGCGCTCAGGCTTTGTTTGGCGAAAAGTATGGCGATGAGGTGCGCGTGGTCTCCATGGGCCGTGCAGCAACCGGAAAGGGCCACGACAAGGAAACCTATTCGATCGAGCTGTGCGGGGGCACCCATGTAAAGCAGACCGGCGATATCGGCAGCTTCGTGATCCTTGGTGACAGTGCCTCCTCGGCCGGGGTACGCCGGATCGAGGCGCTGACCGGGGCTGCCGCGTCGGAGTATCTGGAGGCCGAAGCTGGACGTATGGCGGATGTCGCCGCCCTGCTGAAAGTTCAGCCTGCCGATGTCATGGACCGCATCAAGGCCCTGATGGATGAGCGCAAGGCGCTGCAGAACGAAATCTCGCAGTTGAAACAGCAGGTCGCGATGGGTGGCGGAGCCTCTGGCGGCGCTGACACCAAAGAGATTGGCGGCAAGACCTTCCTAGGGCAAGCGCTGGAAGGGGTGTCCGGCAAGGATCTGCGCGGACTCATCGATGCGCATAAGCAAAAGCTTGGCTCGGGCGTGATCCTCTTGATCGCCAACGATGATGGCAAAGTGGCTGTCGCGGCTGGCGTGACCGATGATCTGACCGATCAGATTTCCGCCGTGGATGTGCTGAAAGCCGCTGTGCCTGCCGTGGGTGGGAAGGGCGGCGGTGGCCGCCCCGATATGGCGCAGGGCGGCGGCAAGGATTTCGCCGGGGCCGATGCGGCCATCGCGGCTGCAGAAAAACTACTGGAGGGATAATCATGGGCGCACTTTGGATTGCTCACGTCACCGTCACTGACGCAGAGGCCTATGGAAAATACGCAGAGCTGGCAGGGCCTGCCATCGCCAAACACGGCGGCGAATTTATTGCCCGTGGTGGCAAGTTCGTGCAGTTGGAAGGCAAGGAACGCCCTCGGAACGTGGTGGCCAAATTCCCCAGCGTCGAGGCTGCTGTGGACTGCTATAACAGCCCCGAATACCAAGAGGCGCTGGATCACGCTCGTGGCGCCTCAGAGCGCGAGTTGATGGTCGTTGAGACCTCCGAATAACGGAACGCGCCAAACGGCTGGATACAAAAGGAGCGCGGGGAGATCCTCGCGCTCTTTCCTATTTTAGCGGTATGGGTTACGGGCACCCCGGTCCTCTGACAAGGTGGCCTGACGTCGCTCCACCAGAAGCTCGATGGCATCTGCCAGATGCACCTCCTGGATGTTGTAGTCGCCCCGGTCCACGCGGATCTTGTGAGCCTCGATCATCACATCCGCATGGGTACAGCCCACGGGCGGTTCGAACCGATAGCAGGCGAGTTCAATGAGCAGCCCCATCGGATCCTTGAAGTAGATCGAGTCCATGAAACCACGGTCCTTGTGGCCGGAGTGGCCAATTCCGCGCTCGTCCAGGCGGCTTTCGATCTGCGAAAACGTTGCCCGGCTGACGTTGAAGGCCAGATGGTGCACGCATCCGGGCTCTGTCGGCGTGCGGCGCCGATCCGGTGTGCGGGTCTCATTTGTGAAGACGGTGATCAGCCGCCCGTCGCCCGGGTCAAAATAGAGGTGGCCTTCATCCGCATTGTCCAGATTGGGCTGGTCAAAGACAAAGGGCATGCCCAAGAGCCCTTCCCAGAAATCGATGGATGTCTGCCTGTCGGCGCCGGTCAGCGTGATGTGATGCACGCCCTGTACCTGGATCTTGCGCATGCGGTCTCTCCTTTCGTGTTTGGGGGGAAACCTAGCATGGATGTGCGATAGAAAAAGGCCGCCCCGGGGGGCGGCCTCTTAATTGTGATGATCTGTCAGGTTCAGGCGTTTGCCTTGGACATCCGCTTACGCTCGTGCGGGTCAAGGTAGCGCTTGCGCAGGCGGATGGAGTTGGGCGTGACTTCGACCAGCTCGTCGTCGTTGATATAGGCAATGGCTTCTTCCAGCGACAGGGTCACCGGAGTGGTCAGGCGCACTGCCTCATCCGTGCCCGAAGCGCGCACGTTGGTGAGTTTCTTACCTTTGAGCGGGTTCACTTCCAGATCGTTGTCGCGGGAGTGTTCGCCGATGATCATGCCGGTGTAGACGTCGACCTGGGCGCCAATGAACATTTTGCCGCGGTCTTCGAGGTTCCAAAGCGCGTAAGCCACGGATTGCCCGTTCTCCATCGAGATCAGAACGCCGGCACGGCGGCCCGGGATCGGACCCTTGTGCGGCGCCCAGCCGTGGAAGACGCGGTTCAAAACGCCGGTGCCACGGGTGTCGGTCAGGAATTCGCCGTGATAGCCAATAAGCCCGCGCGAGGGCACATGGGCGATGATCCGGGTCTTGCCCGCACCGGCGGGTTTCATCTCGACCAGTTCACCTTTGCGGGCGCCGGTGAGCTTTTCGATTACTGCGCCGGAGTATTCATCATCCACGTCGATGGTGGCCTCTTCGATGGGTTCCATCGTCTGGCCGTCTTCCTCGCGCATGATCACCTGCGGGCGGGAGATTGACAATTCGAACCCTTCGCGGCGCATGTTTTCGATCAACACGCCCATCTGCAGCTCGCCCCGTCCCGAAACCTCGAAGGCCTCACCGCCGGGGGTGTCGGCGATCTTGATGGCGACGTTGCTTTCGGCCTCTTTCATCAGCCGGTCACGGATGACGCGGGATTGCACCTTCTTGCCGTCACGGCCTGCCAGCGGGCTGTCGTTGATGCCGAATGTCACGGTGATGGTGGGCGGATCGATCGGCTGTGCGTCCAGCGGCTCATCCACGGCGAGGGCGCAGATGGTGTCGGCCACGGTGGCCTTGGCCATGCCTGCGATGGAGACGATATCGCCTGCCTGGGCTTCGTCGATGTCCTGCTGGGCAAGGCCGCGGAAGGCCTGGATACGGGTGACACGGAACTGTTCGATTTTCTGGCCCACGCGGGTCAGCGCCTGAACGGTTGCGCCGACTTTCAGTGTGCCAGATTCAACCCGGCCCGTCAGCAGGCGCCCTACAAAGGGATCGCTGCCAAGGGTGGTGGCCAGCATGCGGAAGTCTTCGCCCTGGCGTTTGATCTGCTTGGGCTCGGGCACGTGGTTCACGATCAGGTTGAACAGTGCGTGCAGGTCCTTGCGAGGGCCGTCCAGCTCGGCGTCGGCCCAGCCGTTGCGCCCCGAAGCATACATATGCGGGAAGTCGAGCTGATCCTCGGTCGCATCGAGCGATGCAAAAAGGTCAAAACACTCATCCAGCGCCCGGTCAGGCTCGGCGTCGGGCTTGTCTACCTTGTTGAGCACCACAATGGGGCGCAGGCCCAGAGCCAGCGCCTTTGAGGTCACGAATTTGGTCTGCGGCATCGGGCCTTCGGCAGCATCGACAAGCAGAACAACGCCGTCGACCATGGACAGGATCCGCTCGACCTCGCCGCCAAAATCGGCGTGACCGGGGGTGTCAACGATGTTGATGCGGGTGCCTTTCCATTCGACCGAGGTTGGTTTGGCAAAGATGGTGATGCCCCGCTCGCGCTCCAGGTCGTTGCTGTCCATGGCGCGTTCCGCCACAGCCTGGTTTTCGCGGAAGGCGCCGGATTGTTTGAGCAATTCGTCGACCAGGGTGGTTTTCCCGTGGTCCACGTGTGCAATGATCGCAATGTTGCGCAGGTCCATGACGTCAGCCTTTGTAAGGAAGTTGCGCCGCGCATAGCCCGATCCCGGCGCAAAGGCCAGCGAAAATGCAAACTCCGCGCCTCATGCCCGCCGCGCCGCAGCGACAAAATGCCGTCAGTGGCCAGAGGTGCGCGAAAACAGATGGATGATGAGGATCCCGGCCAGGATCATTCCCATCCCCAGAACCGCCGGAAGATCCAGTCGCTGGCCAAAGACAAAATAGCCGATCACCGCGATCAGCACGATGCCAAGGCCGGACCAGATCGCGTAAACGATTCCCACCGGCATGATCTTCAGCGTTTGGCCCAGCATGTAAAATGAGAACCCGTAGGCAAAAAGAACGATCAATGAGGGGATCAGGCGGGTAAACTGCTGGCTTGCCTGCAGGGCGGTTGTGCCAATGGTCTCTGCAACGACAGCGACGAACAGATAGATATAGTGCAGTGGCATGTGTGTGCTCCGCTGGCTGCCGACAGCATGGCCTGTTGGCCCGTAATGACCTGACTAATGGACAGGCTGCAAACGCACCAGCCCGTATGCGACAAAGGCAATGCGCGGACCGCCCCTTTTTGTCAGGGAACCGGGGCAGGGATGCTTTGTGAGGTGTTACTTGATCCATAAAATTGGCGCGTTTTGGGTAACGAAGTTTACATGCTTCCCTTGTATCCCTCCGGTAGAGAGGTCCCCCATGCGTTCGTTTTTGTTTGGTTTTGTGGCATTCGTTACAGTTGGTTTGTCCCCGTTACTGGCGTTGGCAGCCCAACAGGGCGTTGGGATCGGCGTGCCAGTCTTGGTCATCGCGAATCCATGGTACGGCACGGCCGATGAGGTGATCTCACGCGCCGGGCTTGTGGAGATTTCCCCAGAACGGGCGCCTTTGGGTGCCCTGACTATGCTGGATGACCCGGATGATGCCTCACGGCTCAGGAAAAATGGTGCCTGGTTCGTGATCGATGGAGAGTTGATCGCGCAGATCTGCGGGCAGTGAATGAAGATTGAACAAGGGACATGAGATGATGCCCAATTTGGTAAAAAAGATCAAAAGCCGAGGCGCGAGGCCTGCGGTCGAAGACGCCACTCAGCAGGTTCAACGACTGACAGGCATGGCCCTGGTGCCGGTGCCTGCTTTGGTTGCCTATTTCCTGAACGGTGCGATTGCTTGGTGGATGGTGGGGCTGCTGAGCGTTGGCTTGGGGCTTTTGTCTTTTTTCTCAAATGCTTTGCCTGCGAAAACGCGCGACTATGTCATCAGCTTTTGTCTGATCGGCCATAGTATCCTCTTCACAACGGCCTTTTCCGGGCACCCTTGGCAGATCGACAGCCACATGCTGTTCTTTGCCCTTCTCGCGGTTGTCGCGACACTGCACAACATGGGAGCTGTTCTGTTCGCGACAGGTTTGATCGCAGTCCATCACTTGTCATTCAGCCTGCTGATGCCGAGCCTTGTCTATCCGGGAGGCTCGATCATGGACAGTGTTGAGCGCACCGTGCTGCATGCGGTGATCGTATTGTTCGAAGCTGGTATTCTCTTGCTGAGCATCAAACAGCGCGGGGAGGCCCAGAAAGCCCTGGAAGAGCAACAGCAGAAGCTTCAGGAAGAGGCGGCCAAAGCCGAAGAGGCTCAGGATGAGGCCATGCGTAGCAAGCGCGATACGGAGACAGTCGTACATGTTTTCGACACCAGCCTGCAAACCATGGCGTCGGGCAACCTCAGCACGCGGATCGTCTCTGATTTCCCGGATGAGTATGAATCCATGCGTTCCAATTTCAATGCATTGGCCGATAGCCTCAATGCCGGTTTGGGGACCGCCATGTCGATCTCTGATGAATTCCGGAGCAATGCGCAGTCGGTTTCCGATGCGGTGCAAAGCCTGTCCGCGCGCACCGAATCCCAGGCAGCCACGCTTACCCAGACCACCTCGGCCCTGCAGGAGTTGAGTGAATCCGTCAAGAAAAGCGCTTCTGACGCAGGCGAGGCAGCGGCGAATGCGCGCGGTGCCTATGATGGGGCCGTCGAGAACGGGTCCCTGATGAGTTCTGCCGTTGAGGCGATGAGCAACATCCAGAAATCCTCGACCGAGATCTCTACCATCATCAACGTGATCGAAGACATTTCCTTCCAGACGAACCTGCTGGCGCTGAATGCAGGGGTCGAGGCGGCCCGTGCAGGCGAAAGCGGTCGCGGCTTTGCGGTTGTCGCAGCAGAGGTCCGGGCGCTGGCGCAGCGTACCGCAGATGCCGCCAACGAGGTGAAATCCCTGATCGGCACCAGCGCTCTTCAGGTCAAAGAGGGCTCTGAACTTGTGAACCGCGCGGGAGATGCGCTGCAAGATATCGTGCAGCGGGTTTCGGAAACCAGCAAGCTGATCGACGTGATCTCCGGCACATCAAATGATCAGGCGTCCGCCTTGTCGGAAATGGCCACGGCACTCAGCACGCTTGATGGCGCGACACAGACCAATGCCGCGATGGTGGAAGAAATGACCGCCATGAGCATGACAATGGACAGCAAAGCCCGTGAGCTGGAGCAGACACTGTCCAAGTTCGAACTGGATGGCAAGGCTGCGGACCAGGGTTGGACCAGCGATATGCGCCTTGCTGGGTAACGCGGGCCAGCGCGAGTATCGTCAAAATCAATCCAAACCGTCAAAAAAGAACGGACAGTGCCATGGTGCTGTCCGTTTTTCATTGCGTGCAAGGTGTTATGCCCGCCCGGCGGCTTCGAACCAGGGGCGAACCTCAGCCTGGACGTGACGCCAGACATCCGGTGCTCCGCGAGAAACCTTGGCTCCAACGCGATCCTGAAGCTGGCTGAGGCTGACATCGTAGTCGACCCAGCTGCCGCCGCCGTTCAAAAGGTTCAGGAACAGCGGCTGTACCCTGTCGATGGACTTGGCATAGATGGCGTCCGCGCTTTGGGCCGCTTCAAATTCGGTCCAAAGCGCGTGACAGACGCCCCCGTGCGGCGCCGGGAGGAGATTGAAAAGCCGTGTTGCAGCTGCGGCTTCCTTGGCCTCGATCTCTGCCAGGGCGGATGGATCCTGCTGGCCGTGAATGGGCGTGTCGCCGGCGTCAACCTCCACGATATCGTGGAGCAGCAGCATCCGCAGAACACGGGCCACATCAATGCTTTGGGCGGCATGTTCGGCGAGGATCCAGCCATAAAGCATGATGTGCCAACTGTGTTCGGCTGAGTTCTCATGACGGCTGCCGTCGCCAAGTTTGGACGCCCGCAGCACCCGCTTTAGGGCATCGGCCTCGTTCAAAAAACCGAGGCGCGCGCACAGGTCCGGGCAGCTCTCACCGCTGATGTCTCCAAGAAGGATTCTGGCGTGATGAAAGGCCTTGGGAAAGCTGTGTTCCAACGCCGTTGCACGCCCTACGGTCAGGTTTTGCCGTACAACCTCGATGTGAAAATCGGGCACCTGCTCGCAGTACAGCGTTTGGAAAATCGGCTGGCAGTGGTCCAGCTGTTTGGCAAAGCGGGCATCCGCTGTCTCGGCGGCTTCAAACTCCAGCCAAAGAGACAGGAGTGCATCACCCTGATCCTGTGGCAGCAATCCAAACAGCCGCCGCGCTGCAGCGGCCTCTGCGATCTCCACCGCGGCCCAATCCACGTCATTGGTGATGGGGTGATCACCCACGTCGATCTCGACCAGATCATGCAAAAGCAGCATCTGGATAACGCGATCCACATCCACACCGGGCGCGGCGAAGGGGGCCAGAGCCAGTGCGTACAGCGCCAGATGCCAGCTGTGCTCTGCCGAGTTTTCAACCCGCGAGCCGTCCAGAATCAGGTTTTGCCGTTCTATGCGGCGGAGCTTTTCCGCCTCGCGCAGGAAAGTGAACTGGGCGTCAAGCCGCGCGCTCACGCATCACCGCCGTGTTGTCGGGCTTCGGCTTCGGCTTGAAGATCGGCTATTTTCTGGCTGAGGAAATCGCGCGCTTTGCGTTCCGCAAGGCGCACCCGCACCTCGGTCAGAAAGGCCTCTTCGAGGGATTGAGACGCGGCACCGAGCACCTGACCGACTTCGACATAAAGCCGCTCTTCGTCGATGGCGTCTTGGATCTTTAGCGTATCGACGGCCAGTTTCTGGGCCAGCGTCTCAATCGTGCCCATTAGCGGGTGGTCTCCGTCAGGCGGCGTTTCACGTAGTCGCTGACGTTGCCGATCAGCGTGTCCATGTGTGGTTCCTGGAAGAAGTGATCTGCGCCTTCCACCTCAGTATGGGTGATTGTGATCCCCTTCTGCTCATGCAGCTTGTTCACCAGGTTCACGGTATCGGCAGGCGGCGCCACCCGATCGGCGGTGCCGTTGATGATCAGGCCCGAGGAAGGGCAGGGCGCCAGGAAGGAAAAGTCATACATGTTCGCAGGTGGGGCAACCGATATGAACCCGGTGATTTCCGGGCGGCGCATCAACAGCTGCATACCGATCCAGGCCCCGAATGAGAAGCCCGCGACCCAGCAATGCTTGGAGTTGTTGTTCATGGACTGCAGGTAATCCAGTGCCGATGCCGCATCAGACAGTTCGCCCACGCCCTGATCATATTCACCCTGGCTACGGCCGACGCCGCGGAAATTGAAACGCAGTACGGTAAAGCCCATGTTGTAAAAGGCATAGTGCAGATTGTAGACGACCTTGTTGTTCATCGTGCCGCCGAACTGCGGATGAGGGTGCAGAACGATCGCGATGGGGGCGTCTTTTTCTTTTTGCGGGTGATAGCGGCCTTCCAGGCGGCCTTCGGGTCCGGGGAAAATGACCTCAGGCATGTAAGCTTCGTTCCTACTCTGAATTTCCAAGACTGCCGCGGCGGGAAACTTGACGAATTCCCTAAGGCACCTTAGAACTGTTCTAATTGCTGCGAGGGCCTCGGGCACACGCGCTGTCAAGCTGAGATATGCGCTGCAGCAGTCAAGGTCAATGTTTTCGCGGCTGGCGCGGCCATTTGGGGGAAGAGAAGATGAAACTGTCGACCAAGGGGCGATATGCAATGGTGGCGCTGGCCGATATTGCTTTGCAGCCTGAGGGATCCCTGGTTGTACTTGCGGATATCTCCAAAAGGCAGGACATATCGCTTCCCTATCTTGAGCAGCTTTTTGTGAAACTGCGCCGGGCAGAACTGGTGTCCTCGGTTCGGGGGCCGGGAGGGGGCTATCGCCTGGCAAAGCCGACGTCCGAGATTCGTGTCGTGGATGTTTTGTCGGCAGTGGATGAAACGGTGGATGCAATGCACAAGGGGGCGGGTGCCTCGGGCGCTGCATCTGGGTCGCGCGCACAGTCTCTTACCAACCGTCTGTGGCAGAGCCTCTCCGCGCAAGTCTATGTTTTCCTGCATCAAACGCGCCTGTCTGATGTGATCGAAAATGAGCTGGCGCCCTGTCCTGCAGTGCCGAACCTTTTTGCCGTGGTGGATGCGGATCAAGACTGAGTGTCATGCCCACCGGGAGTTCCGTCTCCCTGGGGCCTTTTGAAAAGATGACTGTATGAAACGGGTTTACCTGGATCACAATGCCACAACACCGCTGCGTGCGGAGGCGCGCGATGCGATGATTGCGGCGATGGAGGTGTGCGGAAACCCATCTTCGGTGCATGCGGAGGGGCGCGCGTCGAAGTCCCTTGTTGAGCGCAGCCGTGCTCAGATCGCCGAAGCCTTTGGTGCGGATGGGGCCGATATCGTATTTACCTCAGGCTCGACCGAAGGCGCGGCGCTGGCGCTGGCGGGGCGAGATCTGCATGGCGCAGCAGTTGAACACGATGCCATAAGGGCATGGATCAACGAAGATCTTTCCGTATCGTCAAGCGGCGCTGTGGTTGTGTCCGAACCGAACAAAAGCACTTTGCAACTGGCCAATTCGGAAACCGGCGTGATCCAGGATTTGCCACAAGGTTTGGCCGTCACGGACGCCACACAGGCCTTTGGCAAACTGCCCATTGCCTTCAACTGGCTTGGCGCGGAAATGGCACTGATTTCGGCGCATAAGCTGGGAGGGCCCAAGGGATGTGGCGCACTGGTTCTGAAGCGCGGAACAGATCTGGCCGCCCAGATCAAAGGCGGCGGGCAGGAAATGGGGCGACGCTCTGGAACCGAGAACGTGATCGGAATCGCTGGTTTTGCCGCCGCCGCGACGGCTGCTGGGCGTGATCTTGCTGATGGAAAATGGGATCGCATCGCGGAACTTAGAAATATTCTAGAAAATGCGCTTGCAGCGGGCGCTCCGGAGACTATTTTTGTCGGGAAAGGGGGCGCGCGCCTGCCCAATACCTCTTGTTTTGCCACGCCCGGGTGGAAAGGCGAAACCCAGGTCATGCAGATGGACCTGGCCGGATTTGCCATCAGTGCCGGCAGCGCCTGCTCCAGCGGGAAGGTGCGTGCCAGCGCCGTGCTGACCGCGATGGGATATGACGAGAATACCGCCCAGGGCGCCATTCGTGTGTCCCTGGGACTGGAAACAACCGAAGACGATGTGCTGCGCTTTGCCGATGCGTGGCTTGAGAAACACAAGAAACATCGCGCCCGCGCGGCGTGACTGCAGGAGAAGATCATGGCCGCTTTGGACCAGACCCAAGTCAAGGAAGGTGTCGATCAGGAAACCGTGGATGCGGTGGCTGAGGTCAGCACATATAAATACGGCTGGGAGACTGATATCGAGATGGAATACGCCCCCAAAGGCGTGAACCCCGATATCGTTCGGCTGATCTCGGAAAAGAACGAAGAGCCGGAATGGATGACCGAATGGCGTCTTTCGGCCTTTGAGCGCTGGGAAAAGATGGACGAGCCCGATTGGGCCATGGTCAGCTACCCTGAGATCGATTTCCAGGACCAATATTACTATGCCCGCCCCAAATCGATGGAGGTAAAGCCGAAATCGCTGGATGAGGTCGATCCCAAGCTGCTCGCCACATACGAAAAGCTCGGTATCCCCTTGAAAGAGCAAATGATTCTGGCTGGCGTCGAGGGCGCTGAAAATGCGCCTGCCGAAGGGCGTAAGGTGGCCGTCGATGCGGTCTTTGACTCGGTTTCCGTCGGCACCACCTTCCAGAAAGAGCTGGAAGAGGCAGGGGTGATCTTCTGTTCCATTTCCGAAGCGATCAAAAACCACCCCGAACTGGTCAAGAAGTACCTTGGCTCGGTTGTTCCGGTGTCTGACAACTTTTACGCGACACTGAACTCTGCCGTGTTCTCGGATGGCTCCTTCGTATACGTGCCGCCGGGTGTGCGCTGCCCGATGGAGCTGTCGACCTATTTCCGTATAAATGCGGAGAACACAGGTCAGTTCGAACGTACCCTGATCATTGCTGATAAAGGTAGCTATGTCAGCTACTTGGAAGGCTGTACTGCCCCGCAGCGCGATGTGGCTCAGCTGCATGCCGCCGTGGTTGAGATCATCATCGAAGAAGACGCCGAGGTAAAATACTCAACCGTTCAGAACTGGTTCCCCGGGGATGAGAATGGCAAGGGCGGCATCTATAACTTCGTCACCAAACGGGCCGATTGCCGTGGGGACCGCGCCAAGGTGATGTGGACGCAAGTGGAAACCGGCTCTGCCGTGACCTGGAAGTATCCGTCCTGCATCCTGCGCGGTGAGGAAAGCCAGGGTGAATTCTATTCCATCGCCATCGCAAACAACATGCAGCAGGCCGATACCGGCACCAAGATGGTGCACCTGGGCAAGAACACCAAGTCGCGCATCGTCTCCAAGGGGATCTCGGCCGGTAAGGCGCAGAACACCTATCGCGGCCTTGTGTCGATGCACCCCAAGGCCAAGAATTCCCGCAACTACACCCAGTGCGACAGCCTGCTGATCGGCGACAAATGCGGTGCCCATACGGTGCCCTACATCGAGGTCAAGAACAACTCCTCCCGCGTGGAGCATGAGGCGACCACATCGAAGGTGGACGACGATCAGCTGTTCTACTGCCGCCAGCGCGGCATGGACGAGGAAGAGGCGGTCGCCCTGGTGGTGAACGGTTTCTGCAAGGACGTGCTGCAGGCCCTGCCGATGGAATTCGCCATGGAAGCGCAGCAACTGGTTGCAATTTCGCTAGAAGGCTCGGTCGGCTAGTGGCTGGTCCCTGGCAGCAAGGCAAAGGATCAAACGCGATGATCGTGACAACCACAAACTCCGTCGAAGGCTACCAGATCGCCGAATACAAGGGGATCGTCGTGGGCGAGGCGATCATGGGCGCCAATGTTGTGCGCGACGTCTTTGCCTCGATTACCGATATCGTTGGGGGCCGCTCTGGCGCCTACGAAAGCAAACTGCAGGACGCCCGCGAAACCGCGCTGGCAGAGCTGGAAGACCGCGCCCGCGCCAAGGGTGCAAACGCCGTGGTCGGCGTTGATCTGGATTACGAAGTGGTGGGGCAATCCATGTTGATGGTCTCCGCCAGCGGAACGGCCGTGGTGCTCGGCTAAGGAATTTGCCCTTCGGGGCACAGGAACAACCGGGGTCCCTCCCCGAATAGGATAAACGAGGAAATCATGCTGGAAATCAAAAACCTGCAAGTGAAACTTGAAGAAGAGGAAAAGCAGATCCTCAAAGGTGTGGACCTGACGGTTGAGGCTGGCAAGGTGCATGCGATCATGGGGCCGAACGGGTCGGGCAAATCCACCCTGTCCTATGTTCTGTCGGGCAAGGATGGCTATGAGGTCACTGGCGGCTCTGCCACTCTGGATGGTGAGGATCTGTTGGATCTGGAGCCGGAAGAGCGTGCCGCCGCTGGCATGTTCCTGGCGTTTCAATACCCAGTGGAAATCCCCGGCGTGGGCAACATGACCTTCCTGCGCACCGCCGTGAACGCGCAACGCAAGGCGCGCGGCGAAGAGGAGCTCTCTGCCGCCGATTTCCTGAAAGAAGTGCGCGCCAAGGCCAAGACCCTCAAGATCGACGCCGAGATGCTGAAGCGTCCGGTCAATGTTGGCTTCTCGGGCGGTGAGAAAAAGCGCAACGAGATCCTGCAGATGGCGATGCTGGAACCGAAGATGTGTATCCTGGATGAGACCGACTCCGGCCTCGATGTGGATGCAATGAAACTGGTGGCCGAAGGGGTCAACGCCCTGCGCGACGAGGGGCGCGGTTTCCTGGTGATCACCCACTACCAGCGCCTGCTGGACCACATCAAACCCGACGTGGTTCACATCATGGCCAATGGCCGTATCGTAAAAACCGGCGGCCCCGAGCTGGCCCTTGAGGTGGAAAACAACGGCTATGCCGACATCCTGGCAGAGGTGGCGTAAATGGCGCTTCCAGAGGTAAAGCAAACCGCGACCGACGCGCGGCTGGCGGCGCTGAGCCTGCCGACGGGCGGCTGCCTGGAGGGAGCGCGTCGCGCGGCCCTGTCCCGTGTGCAGACTCTTGGCCTGCCGGGGCGCCGCGATGAGTATTGGAAATACACCCAGCCCGACACGCTGACACAGGTCGAGGCGCCAAAGGCAGCCGTTTTCGACACGGACGAAGCACCGATGTTCGACGATTTCGACCGCCTCAAGGTTGTCTTTGTTGATGGTGTGTTTTCGCCTGAAGAGTCCGATGATCTGAGCCTTGATGGGGTGAGCATCGAGCGGATTGCCGATATCTGCGACAAGGATATTCATTGGGCCAAGGACTTGTATGGCGTCCTTGAGGCACGCGGTCAGTCCCCGGTGGCGCGCCCTCTGGCTGCTCTCAATACAGCTTTTGCGCAGGATGGGCTCGCAATCCATGTCACCGGCACTCCGTCGAAGCCGATCAATATGATCTACCGCCATTCGGACGAGGGGTCCGATGCGATCCTTCACCATGTGATCCGGGTGGATTCCGGTGCAGAGGCAACGATTCTGGAAAACGGTCCGGCGGCTTCGCGCTTTAACAAGTGCATGGAAATCGACATTGCCGACACTGGCAAACTGCATCTGGTCCGCGCCCAAGGGCGTGATCATGAGCGTCGGGCTGCGACGCATCTGTTTGCCCGTCTTGGATCCGAGTCCGAGTTCAAGAGCTTCACCCTCACCGTAAATGGGGTTCTGACCCGCAACGAGGCGGTGATTGAGCTGACCGGTGATGATGCGGTGGCGCATATCGCAGGGGCTTGCGCTGGCGATGGGGATTTCCATCATGACGACACGGTTTTTGTCACCCATGACGCGGTGAACTGCGAGAGCCGTCAGGTCTTCAAAAAGGTTCTCCGCAATGGCGCCACGGGCGTTTTCCAGGGCAAGATCCTGGTCAAGGAAGGCGCGCAAAAGACAGACGGATATCAGATTTCTCAGTCTTTGCTGCTGGACGACGACAGCCAGTTCCTCGCCAAGCCCGAGCTAGAGATCTATGCCGATGACGTGGCCTGTTCCCACGGGTCGACATCGGGTGCAATCGATGAAGACGCGCTGTTCTACCTGCGCTCGCGCGGCGTTCCGGCGGCGGAGGCTACAGACCTTCTGACCCTCGCGTTCCTCGCGGAGGCCGTCGATGAGATCGAAGACGAAGAGATCGCCTCGGCCATCGTCACCCGACTCGAAGGCTGGCTGGCACGGCGCCGCTGATGGCTGTCACCACAGATATCGTGGCCACCTACAGGGGGCCGCGCCGTGTCATTGCGCGGCTCCTGTCGATGGGGCCGCGTGAAGACCGTTTGCTTGCCATCCTGATGTTTGGCTGCACGCTTGCCTTTGTCGCGCAGATGCCGCGTTTGTCGCGGGAAGCGCATCTGACGGGGCAAGAGCTGAACATGCTCTTGGGCGGCGCGCTATTGGGGCTGATCTTCATTGCGCCCTTGGTGCTTTATTCGGCGTCCTGGGTTGTGCATCTGCTGGCCCGGCTTTTGGGAGGGGCAGGGGAATCCTACCGGTCCCGCCTGGTGTTGTTCTGGACATTGCTGGCTTCCAGTCCTCTTCTGTTGCTGAACGGATTGGTTGCAGGGTTTATTGGGCCCGGTCCGGCGCTGAACAGTGTCGGTATCTTGTGGCTTGCGGTCTGCCTGTGGTTCTGGCTCTCTGGCATGATCGAGGCATATTGGACCCGAACATGACTGCCATCTTCACTCTTGGTCGTTTGACACTGCGCAACCCGGCGGCCGCTGCCAAGATCATATTGGCAAAGACACTGCACGGAGAAGCAATCTGGACGGCGCTGTTTCTGGTCGCGGTCCTGAATGCGCTGGCCTATGCGGTAATGACGGTCCTGTTTCCTATGCCCGAGGAACTGGCGTTTCTGAACCCGTCTCCGATCACCTATATGGCCTTGTCCGCTGGTATTCTCGTTGCTTTTTCGGCCGCCGTTTCGGCATCAGGGCGTTTGATTGGCGGTCAGGGTAGTTTTTTCGGCGTGTTGTCGATGATGATCTGGCTGCAACTCGTCCGCGTGGCCCTGCAGGTCGTATTGATTTTGGTTATGATGCTGTCGCCCGGTATTGGCGGTTTGCTCAGCCTTGCGATCAATCTCTACCTTGTGTTTGTGCTGCTCCACTTTGTGAACGAGGGGCACCGGTTCAACTCTCTCTGGCGCGCTTTTGCGGTTCTCTTGATGGCGAGCCTTCTTGCGCTTTTTGCTCTGACATTTGTTACGGGTCTTTTTGGCCCGGATAACCTGGGACTGCCCGCATATGTATGACGTCGAAAAGATCCGCTCTGATTTCCCGATCCTGTCACGGCAGGTGAACGGCAAGCCGCTGACCTATCTGGACAATGGCGCCTCAGCGCAAAAGCCATCTGTTGTGATTGACGCGATCACGCGTGCCTATTCCGAAGAATATGCGAATGTTCACAGAGGCTTGCACTTCCTCTCTAACCTTGCAACTGAAAAGTATGAAAGCGTCCGGGGGGTGATCGCGCGCTTTTTGAACGCGGGGGATGAGAATGCCATCGTGCTGAACTCCGGCACCACCGAGGGCATCAACCTGGTGGCCTACAGCTGGGCCATGCCGCGATTTGAGCCCGGTGATGAGATCGTTCTTTCGGTGATGGAGCATCACGCCAATATTGTGCCCTGGCATTTTCTAAGGGAACGGCAGGGCGCGGTGCTGAAATGGGTGGAAACCGCGCCTGACGGCAGCCTTGATCCTGAGGCCGTGATCGATGCCATTGGCCCCAAGACGAAACTGGTGGCCGTGACGCAATGCTCCAATGTTTTGGGCACTGTCGTCGATGTGAAAGCGATCACCGAAGGTGCGCATGCCAAGGGTGTGCCAGTTCTGGTGGACGGCTCGCAAGGCGCGGTTCACATGCCTGTGGATGTGCAGGATATCGGTTGCGATTTTTACGCCATCACCGGGCATAAGCTCTATGGGCCGTCAGGTTCGGGCGCGATCTACATTCGGCCCGAACGTATGGCCGAGATGCGCCCTTTTATCGGCGGCGGAGACATGATCAAGGAAGTCAGCCGCGATGGCGTGATCTACAACGACCCGCCAATGAAATTTGAGGCCGGCACCCCCGGCATCGTGCAGACAATCGGCCTTGGCGTCGCGCTCGACTACATGATGGATCTGGGGATGGAGAATATTGCCGCCCATGAAAAGGATCTTTGCGCCTATGCCAGCGCGCGTCTTTCGGGCCTCAATTGGCTGAGTGTGCAGGGGCAGGCCAAGGACCGTGCGGCAATCTTTAGCTTTACCATGAATAACGCGGCGCACCCGCATGATATTTCGACCATTCTTGACAAAAAGGGTGTCGCGGTGCGGGCGGGGCAGCATTGCACCGGACCTTTGATGGATCACCTGGGCGTGGCCGCAACCTGCCGTGCGTCCTTTGGTTTGTACAATACCAAAGAAGAGGTCGACACACTGGTCGATGCGCTGGAACTGGCCCACGAGTTGTTCTCCTAGGCCAGTCCGGTTCTCTATGCGGGCTTCAGGCAGTGGCGACGCGGTCTCCGCCCAAAAGGTCCATCCGCGGCATCAGATCCAGCAAGTGGCGCGAGTAGTCATGGGTTGGGGCTTCGAACAGGGTCTCGGCCTCTGCAATTTCGCAGATCGTGCCGTGCCGCATCACCGCGATCCGGTCACACATCTGACGGATCACTGGCAGATCGTGGCTGATGAAGATCATCGTCAGGCCCAGTTCCTCCTGCAAGTCCTTGAGAAGGTTCAGGATCGTGGCCTGAACCGACACATCCAGTGCCGATGTGGGCTCATCGCAGATCAGGATGCGCGGGCGCGAAGCGAGCGCACGGGCGATTGAGATCCGCTGGCGTTGCCCACCGGAAAACTCATGCGGGTATTTGAGGCCTGCCGCCGCGCCAAGGCCGACATGATCCAAAAGGTCGCTCACCACCTGCCGGGTTTCGCTCTCGCTTCCTGTCATCCGGTGATAGCGGATCGGCTCTGCCACAATGTCCATGACCCGCATGCGTGCGTTGAGCGACGAATAGGGATCCTGAAAGATCATCTGCAGCGCGCGGCGGGCTCGTTGTGCGGGCTGGCTGTTCGGGCGCGCGCTGACATCCTGCCCAAGAACTCGGATTTGCCCCGAGTCCGGCTGATAGAGCCCGGCGATCAACCGTGCGATTGTCGATTTGCCAGAACCGGATTCCCCCACGATGCCAAAGGTTTCCCCCTCGGCGACAGAGAAGGTTGCATCATTGACCGCCTGCAACATCCGCCGGTTTTTCTTGATGATGGACTTTTGCAGAACAAAGGACAGGTTCAGATTGTTGACCTCAACGGCGGCTTTGCCTTGAGCCTCGCTGCGGGCCTGACCCAACCAGTGGTTCTGCACGTCGATCCGCTTGAAAGGCTTGGTGTCGCCTTCGATGTAATCGACAGATGTAAACCGCTCCAGCTTGCGGTCGGCACGCGGCACGGCCGAAATCAGCGATTTGGTATATTCGTGATTGGGCGCGCCAAGGATTTGCGCCACATCACCGGTTTCCACGACTTCACCGCGATACATCACCACCACGCGATCCGCGATATTTGCAATGACGCCAATATCATGGGTGACGATGATAACCCCAAGGTTCCTCTCACGGCATAGGCGTTTCAGAAGATCAAGGATCTGCGCCTGGATCGAGACATCCAGCGCCGTGGTTGGCTCATCCGCGATGATCAGATCTGGATCACCAGCAAGGGCAAGGGCAATCACCACGCGCTGCCGCATCCCGCCCGAGAATTGGTGCGGATAGGCCTTGAGCCGGGCCTTTGCCTCGGTGATGCCAACCTGACCCAGCAGTTCCTCGGCGCGCGCCTCGGCATCTACCCCGGAAAGTCCAGTAGTTTTCTCAATGGTTTCAACCAGCTGTGCGCCAATGGTCATCAATGGGTTGAGCGAGGTTTGCGGATCCTGAAAGATCATGCCGATCCGGTCACCCCGGATCGTGCGCATCTCATCCTCATCGCGCCCGCGCAGTTCTTCTCCCTGGAACAGGATGGAGCCACCTGCAACGCGGCCTGGCGCTTCCAGCAGGTCGATAATGGCATTGCCAATGGTGGATTTCCCGGCCCCGGACTCACCGACCAGACCGACAACTTCACCCGGGCTCACGGTGAGCGACACATTGCGCGCCGCCTTGACCGTGCCGCGACGGGTGGGGAACTCGACATCGAGCCCTTCGATTTTCAACAGTTCAGTCATCGTAGCTTTGGATTGAGGGCATCCCGCATCCAGTCTCCAAGCAGGTTCACTGCGAAGACCAGGACGACAAGTGCGATTGCAGGGAAGAAGGTGATCCACCAGAGGCCGGAAAAGAGGTACTCATTGCCAACCCGGATGAGTGTTCCAAGTGACGGCGTGGTGGGCGGAATGCCCTGGCCGAGGAACGACAGGGTCGCCTCTGAAATGATCGCCAGCGCAAGGCCGATCGTGGCAATCACCAGAACCGGGCGCAGGGTATTCGGGAAGACATGGCGGATCATGATCAGCCAGCGGGGCAGGCCGATGATACGCGCCGCCTGCACATATTCCTTGTTGGCCTCCACCAGCGTGGCGCCACGGGCGACACGGGCAAATTGAGGCCAGTCTGTCAGGCCGATGGCGATGATCACCACGTAGATCGCAAAATCGTCCCGCAGCTCAAGTGGAAGAACTGCGCGGCCAATGCCGTTGATCAGAATGGCCAAAAGGATGCCGGGGATCGTCAGCTGAACATCCGCGATGCGCATGATGATCGCATCGGTCATGCCGCCGACATAGCCCGAGATAACGCCCAGCGCGACGCCAAGCACCATGCCAAGGCAGACGGCGGCCAGGCCAACGATGATAGACAGACGCCCACCATAAAGGATCGTCGACAACATGTCGCGACCCTGGTTGTCGGTGCCAAGGAGATACTGCGGTTGTCCGCCTTCGATCCAGGACGGCGGCAGTTTGCCATCCCAAAGCGAGATCTGAGCCGGGTCAAACGGATCAAATGGAGCAAGGATAGGGGCAAAGACGCAGGCCAGGATCATCAGGAGCGTGACGGCAGCAGCCACGACAGCTCCGGGTGAGTGGAAAAAGGACCAGACGATGTCATTGTCCTTGAAACGTTCCCAGCGCGTGGCTGGGCGGTCAGTTGGAAGGCTCATCAGGACCCCAGGCGAATACGAGGATCGACGACGAAGTAGAGGATATCGACGATCAGATTGATCAGAACAAAGAGCAGGGCGACAAAGACCAGATAGGCGGCCATGATCGGCACATCCACGAAATCAACGGCTTGGATGAACATCAACCCGGTGCCGGGCCACTGGAACACGGTCTCGGTGATGACGGAAAAGGCGATCAGCCCACCGATGTTGAGGCCGATGATGGTGATCACAGGTACCAGAGTGTTGCGCAGCGCATGGCGGAAGTTGATGGCGCGCTCGGCCAGTCCGCGGGCGCGGGCGAATTTGATGAAATCGGTGCGCATCACCTCCATCATCTCGGCCCGCACCAATCGCAGGATCAGAGTCAGCTGGAACAGCGACAGTGTGATCGCAGGGAGCAGGATCGCGCGCCATCCGTCGACCGTCAGCAGCGAGGTTTTCCACCAGCCAAGGTCCACCGTCCCGCTGCGCCCCGATGACGGCAGCCAGCGCAGATGCACCGCAAAGACATAGATCAGCGCAATGCCGATGATAAAGGTCGGCAGGCTCACCCCGATGAGAGAGGTCGACAGGATTACCCGGCTAACCCAGGATTTGCGCCGAATTCCGGTATAGACGCCCAGTGTAACTCCGACCAGCAAGGCGATGATTGCGCTGACAAACACCAGTTCCAGCGTGGCGGGCAGGCGTTCAAGGATCAACTCGTCCACAGGCCGTTTGATCCGGTAGCTGAGGCCGAAATCGCCACTCAGCATATTGCCCATGAAACGGGTGTACTGCGTCAGGATCGGATCATCCAGGCCCAGTTGCTGGCGGATTTCGATCCGTTGTTCACGCGTGGCGTCTTGGCCGACCATATTGTTGACCGGATCCCCGACGAAGTTGAACAAGGAAAAACTGATAGCCGAAACCACAGCCATGACGAGCAATGACTGGGCAAGGCGTTTGAGAATGAAGGTGGTCATTTGTCCCCCAGAGCAAGAGGGGCGGGCCTGACACCCGCCCCAAGGCTCAATTTACTTCATCACGGCAAAGCGCGGGCGGAAGGCGTCGTCCGCAGAGATCGGAATTTCGACCTTGTCGGAAATGCCCCAGGCCAGAACCTGGTGATGGATCGGAACATAAGGGATATCGGCCTTTACCAGATCCCAGGCCTCACCAATCAGCGCAGTACGCTTGTCGATGTCGATCTCGGTTGTGATGGCGCTGGTGATCTCGTTCACGCGGGCGTTGTCATAGCCGGTCGCGTTCCAGGAACCTTTGCCGTCCAGCAGGTAGGAGAAGACATAGTGGCTGTCGAGCGTCGGAACACCCCAGCCCAGCATGTAGAAATCAGATTCACGCTTCTGAATCTTGGGGAAGTGCTGCGCTTTCGGGATCGCATCAAGGTTCACCTTGACGCCAACCTTGGCCAGCATAGCAACCGCAGCCTGACAGATCTTTTCGTCGTTGTTGTAGCGGTTGTTCGGGCAATCCAGCTGGATCGAGAACCCATCGGGATAGCCAGCTTCGGCCAGCAGTGCCTTTGCCTTTTCCGGATCATAGCCGTAGGAGGTGTCGTTCTCGGGCGTGTTACCCAGAACACCCGGCGGGGTGATCATACCGGTCGGGAAAGACAGCCCCTCCATCACGACACGCTGGATCGCGGCCTTGTCGATGGCAAGGTTAAAGGCTTCGCGTACCCGCTTGTCTTTGAAGGGGTTTCCTTCGACGTCCGAGCTGCGTAGCTGGTCGATACCCTGATCCATGCCAAAGAAGATCGAGCGGATCTGCGCGACGGTGGAAACTCCCAGACCATCGGCGCCCTCGATGCGCTTGAGATCCTGCAGCGGCGGGTCGAGAACGAAATCGACTTCACCAGACAGCAGGGCAGCAACACGGGTGGCAGCGTTCGAGATCGGGCGGTATTCGATTTTGTCGATGTTGCCGGGGAAGACGTCATTGCCCCACCAATCGGCGTTGCGGGCCAAAACCGTCAGTTCATCCGGGGCACGGCTGACCAGAGTGAAGGGCCCGGTGCCATTGGAATTGCGCACGGCAAAGGTTTCTTCCTTGGCCTTGAAGTCTTGTGGTGCAACAACATTGTTGGCTTCGGACCAGCCCTTGTCCATCATGTAGATCGAGGTCAGCTGGTTTGGCAAAATCGGGTTTGGCCCGTCGGTGACCAGCTTGACGGTGTAATCGTCGATCACCTCAACCGAAACCACGTTCTTGGCCTGCTCTTTATAGTCGGAGGCTTCGTGTTTTGCCCGCTCGAACGAGAATACCACATCTTCGGCGGTGAAATCCGAACCATCGTGGAACTTTACGCCCTGGCGAAGCTTGAATGTCCATCCGTCTGCGCCTGCTTCCCAGCTTTCGGCGAGTTCCGGCTGCAGGTTCAGATCCGCATCGCGGGTCACAAGCGATTCATAGATCTGCCCGTTCATGGCGATGGTCGGCCCTTCATTCTGCGAATGCGGGTCCATGGTCAGGGCGTCACCCTGGCTGGTCCATCGCAGGACATTCTCCGCCAGCGCCGGGCTGGCTACGGTCATTGCCAATAGCGAGACCGTAAACATTTTTTTGAGGTACATTTTTTACTCCCTGTTGTCTGAACCACTCCCGACCTGTCCCGGCGGTGAGCTTGTCACTTGGTACTTTGGTGCGGATCTCTTTTTCGTGGATCCAATATGCATGTTGGCGTTTATTCAATAGCCGATCAAGTCCGTTCCGATAAAGATTGACCATCGTGGGCCAGGGCAGCGCCATTGAATTGTCATGCTGCTGAAAAACTGGTCGTCAGACGTTTTCCGCCTCGGGCCCTGGGGGGAGGTGCAACATGCCAAAGCCCCGCCTGTGGACCACGACCGTCAGGAATTGAGATGCCGGTTGATTGTTCGATCTTTTTGACGGGTCGATGCCTGATTGAGATCTTGTCCGGTTCGGGCCCGGTTTGCCGGGGGTTTTCCTGGGCAATTCAGGGGCAGGGGTCTTGAATGGATCTCATTCGTCAACACCAAGTTGAACGATGTGCAGGGCATTCAGTTTTAATTTGACATAAATCAAACACATTCAGAAAGACGAATGGTACTTGGTTCTGGTCAAAGGGGGGGCTGCCTTGCGCCTACGGTAACTGGGGATGATCTGCAGAGGTTTTCTCAGAACGGCATGCCTGTTTCTCCCGACGGAATGTGACTCTAGGAGGACGACATGGCTACCATTATTGACCCAGAAAACGCACAAGATGTTGATCAGCCGCTGAATACCGATCCGGATTATCGTGTCACGCATGTGTTCAGTACGGATGACGTAACCGGGACATTCGACGGTCTTCGGCAAGGCGACGTTGAGGCGGGCGACATGCCCGTTGTCGATTTCTCCGCAGACCCAACGGTGACAAAGGACGGCGTTGAGCTGTACCCGATCAACTCCGAGTTCGGCTATCACGTGACCGATTTCGTGGGAGCGGAGCAAAAAGACTTTTCCGACGGGCTATATGAAGAGGGTTTCATTGGCAATCTGACCAACACCGAAGGTGAGCAGATTGGTGTCGTTGTCTCCGATGCGCCGACCGACACCTTTAAAACCCCGGCGGTTCTGGGGACTTGGCTGGCCGGTCTGGGTGGCAATTCGGTCAAGGCATCGACCGAACATTATGTGGTCATGCAAAACATTCTGTCTGACCAGAAATATCCGGGTGATCCGGATGCGGCCTATCCACTGGATGACAATCTGATCGTGATCGGTGGCGACTATGACGGCCACGCGGTGCAGGATCTTCTGGATGGGACTGTTTCCGACGGTGCGGGCGGTTTCATCACCATTGCGGATGAAAATCAGGATGGCGTTGTCGATATCAAGGACATCCTGAATCCAAATGAAAGCACCGTAGAATACGACATCGCCGCCAGTTCCGACTATTCCGTAACGGTCAAGGACGATGGCAAGCTGCTCTATCGTTGGGGCAATATGGTCAAGAAACCCAACGACATTCGTCTTGAAGCCCAATTGGACCTGCCGGAAGAATGGAGCATGCGGCCGACTGAAGACTCTTTGCAGCCGCTTTACCGCATCACTTCGGCCGAGGTGGTGATGCACCACACCATCACCAACAACCCAAACGATCAGATCCGCCCGGAGGATCTGGAGAACGAGGCTGCGATTGGCACGCTTCCGACCTATGAGATCGTGACCGACTATGACGACGACGGTGAAGGCCCGCGGGAAGTCTGGCGCAGCACCGACGGCTACTACGCTGGCGACGGCACCTTCTACGAAGCCGGGACAATTCTGCGGGATGCAAATCTGGCCACCAACTGGGCCGCAAGCGATCTGGCCAGCCTCGGTGCCGCCGATGGGGAGCAGGGCTTTACCAACGCATGGTACACCACCATGAATCGAGAGCCCTTTGAACCTGTGCTGGATGGGGATGAGTATGGCGACTCCGGTCCGCGCTGGCGCCTGAAGCCGGACAAATACGGCCAGGATCTGCCAGGCGTTACAATCCCAACGGATCCGAGCGCCACGGCCAACCCGCAGAAAGATCAGGTCAAATATGAGGTTGGCGCAGAGACCCAAACCGTCATCAACCTGCTGGACTGGGCTACCGGTTTCTCTCCCATGTCACTGAGCGCAGGCTTTCAGAACAACGCAGGAAACGTGTCGGCCAATGGCGTCAACATGAGCGAAAAGTTCGACCTGGCAATCTACATCAAGGGTGATGTCAAACCGGCAACTCTCTACAGCGCTGAACTCCTTATGGATTATGAGGAGATTGCCATTCATGATGTCGGCGCGGACTTTGTCGGCGGAGCTGGCGATGACTACATTGCAGGTCAGGGCGACAACGAACTGACCGGCGGTGCTGGCAGCGACATGTTCATCCTGTCCTACGGGGCGCAGGGCTCTTCCGAGATCGTCGGTGGCTCTGTCGTGACCGACTTCACCGTCGGTGAGGACGCTTTGGGCTTTATCGGGTTGGGCGCGGATCACATCACGCTCGATACGGCCATGGCTGCAACCAACATCACCCAGACAGTGGTCGGCAGCGATCTGTCGATTTCGATTGATGGCAACCAGGTTGTAACGCTGGAGGGCGTTACCTCGGCTCTGGGAGCGGAAAGCTTCTACACCGCGACGCAAAGTTCCGAAGTCGGCGTACCGTCCACAACCACAGGCACCGCCGGTCCTGATGTTCTGGAAGGGAATGACAGCGCTGACACCATTTCGGGCCTTGAGGGCAATGATACCCTGATGGGCAACGGCGGTGATGACACGCTCGATGGTGGCACAGGCGACGACTCGCTGGTCGGTGGAACCGGTTCTGACACGCTTCTGGGCGGTGAGGACAATGATACTCTCTACGGCAACACCGGCGATGATGTTTTGTTTGGCCATACCGGCGATGATTTCATCAGCGGCGGCGACGGTGACGACGAACTCAGCGGTGGTGACGGCGCCGACTCCCTCTTGGGGATGACTGGTGATGATCTGCTGAATGGCGGCGGCGGGATCGACACGCTTTGGGGCAGCTTCGGCGACGACACTCTTTACGGGAATGCCGGAGACGATGAGCTTCTTGGCGGTGCTGACGATGACCAGCTGTTTGGCGGGGACGACAACGACACGCTTGATGGCGGGTCCGGCAATGACAGCCTTTATGGCAACATCGGGACCGACACGCTGGACGGCGGTGCGGGCAATGACTTCCTGCGGGGCGGTGTCTATGCCGATACCTTTGTCTTCGGTGACGGCGACGGAGTGGATGTCGTCGATGACTTCATCACGGGTGAGGACACGCTGCAGCTGGACGATGCGATCTGGGGCGGCGGCCTGACTGCGCAACAGGTGCTGGACACCTATGGAGCAGTTGAAAGCAGCCTTTACACCCTCGACTTTGGTGACGGTCAGACCATCACCTTTAACGGAACTGTGACCGCCGCGGCCCTTGTCGATGATTTGGTGATCGTCTGATCTGACGATCTTTCGAGCGCCGCAGGCATTACTGCAAAACGACTTTGCCCGAGGCCCGGCATTGGGTCTCGGGCAAAGTTCTGTCTGCGCCGGACGCGGCCGGACGCGCGTGCGCCTCTGTTGTCTTTTGAGCCCTAAGGCAGGCGGATCTGATAATCGCCCAAAAAGCCGGGGGTTTGAGGCGATCGCACCGGTGGCCATTCGGCGCCGCTAGGTTAGACCAAATTGGGGCGTGGCGCGGTGGCGCACCCTTTTCCCTTCGGTCAGCCTGTTCACCTTTTCGACAATGGCATCGGCATCTATGCCGTGGTGGCGATAGAGATCTCCGATAGTACCGGTTTGGCCAAAGTGCTCCACGCCCAGCGCAATGGTCTGATGTCCGGCAACGCTCCCCAACCAAGCCAAAGTCGCCGGATGGCCGTCAATGACGGTGATGATTTTGCAGTGGGCCGGAACGGTGGCCATCAGGTTTTCGATGTGAGACTGCGCGCCCTTGTTTCCGCGGGAGCGGGCGCGCTGCGCGGCTGTCCATCCGGCATTCAGCCGGTCGGCAGAGGTCACGGCGAGCACACCGATATCCCGGCGCCCTTCGCCGATGAGGCCGGCTGCCTTTATCGCTTGCGGGGCGACCGCGCCCTGATAGGCGATGATCACGTCGCAATTGGGTCCCGGTTTGCGCAGCCAGTATGCACCGTCAATCGCGCCTTGGCGGAACGCGTCGTCATGCCGTTTGCCCGGCTGCTCGATCGGGTTTGTGGTCAGGCGGAGGTAAACCGATCCGCCGGTCTCGTCTCGCAGCCAGGTGCGTTCATCCGGATCGCCTTCCCCGTCCCGCTGAACGTAGTCAAAAGCCCACTGCATGATCACGGCCAGTTCGTCAGCAAAGGCTGGTTCGAAACTGACCAGCCCATCCTGGGACATGCCAATCAGAGGCGAGCCAACCGATTGGTGCGCTCCCCCCTCCGGCGCCAGCGTCACGCCTGATGGGGTGCCCACCAGGATGAACCGGGCGTCCTGGTAGCAGGCATAGTTCAATGCATCCAGACCGCGCGCCACAAAGGGATCATAGACCGTGCCGATGGGAATGAGCCTCTTTCCGAAAAGGGAATGGGACAGCCCCGCAGCCCCCAAAAGCAGCATCAGGTTCATCTCGGCAATACCCAGCTCGATATGCTGGCCATCTGGGGCAAATTCCCATTTCGCAGTTGAAGGGATCCGGTTCTCGATGAATGCATCTGCCTGGGCGGTGCGGGCGAACAGTTTGCGGCGGTTGACCCAGGGGCCAAGGCTGGTGGTGCCGGTGACGTCGGGCGATGTGGTCACGATCCGCTCTGCCAGAAGGCTGTCTCCCTTGGAAAGATCGTCCAGAATCTTGCCAAAGGCCATCTGGGTGGAGATCTCACGGGCCGTATCGATTTGAATGGTCGGGACCTTGAGTTTGTGGTCCCTGTAGCGCCGGATGCCCTTTGCAAAGAAAGGTATCTGGGACAGGAAGTCTACGAATGCCTGTGGGTTCTCGATTGTCGCCAGCGGCTCCCATTCCTCACCTTTTGCGACCCCCATGTGGCGCTGCCACTGATCGAATTGGGTGGGGTTCATAAGCCCGCCATGATTGTCCTTGTGGCCTGCGATGGGTGTGCCCCAGCCCTTGATCGTATAGGCCAGAAAACATGTAGGGCGGTCATGGTCGATTGTCGCAAAGACCTGTGCCATGGTCTCCACGCAGTTTCCCCCAAGGTTTTCCATCAGCCCAGCCAGCTTGCTATCGCTGCGTCGCTCAATCAGCGCGCTGACGGCGCCCTGGTCGCCCAGATCATCCATCAACCTCTTGCGCCAGACCGCGCCGCCCATGAAGGTCAGGGCGGAATAGTCCTGGTTCGGGCATGTGTCGATCCAGTCACGCAACCGGTCGCCGCCGGGCTCCTCAAAAGCGGCCCGTTGCAATGCGCCATGTTTGATACGAATGACCTCCCAGCCGAAGGCGTCGAATATCTTTTCTATCCGCTCGAACAGGCCTTCGCGCACGATACCGTCAAGGGACTGTCGATTGTAGTCGATCACCCACCAGGTGTTGCGCAGATCGTTTTTCCATCCTTCCTGTAGCGCCTCGTAGATATTGCCCTCATCCAGTTCGGCATCTCCCACCAGAGCCACCATGCGGCCCATGGGGGCATCCTGACCCCATGGTTTCGCCTTGATGTAATCCTGAATGAGAGAGGCAAAAGAGGTCATTGCGACGCCCAGCCCAACCGATCCGGTCGAGAAATCAACATCGTCGACATCCTTGGTCCGGCTCGGATAGCTTTGCACCCCGCCAAAGCCGCGAAAGTTCTCCATCTTCTCGCGAGTCTGATTGCCCATAAGATATTGCATTGCATGAAAAATGGGCGCGGCATGGGGCTTTACAGCGACCCGGTCCTCGGGGCGTAGTGCCGAGAAATACAGCGCCGTCATGATCGACACCATCGAAGCGGAGCTGGCCTGGTGGCCACCAACCTTGATTCCGTCGACCTTTGGGCGCACATGGTTGGCATGGTGGATCATCCAATGCGACAGCCAGAGAAGGCGTTGCTCGATGGTCTTCAGATGGTGAATGTCGGCGGTCATGACTTGGCGCTCCTGAGCGAGGAATTATTCGGCAGCGTGGCGGCTCGCACCGATGAGAGCTTGATCGAGATCCATCAGTATGTCATCGACGTCTTCAAGCCCGACCGAGAGACGGATCAGCCCATCGCTGATACCATGTAGGGCGCGCTCCTCGGCGGTGTAGGTCGAATGGGTCATCGAGGCCGGGTGCTGGATCAGCGTTTCGGCATCGCCAAGCGACACAGCGCGCTGGATCATCCTCAGACGGTTCATGAACTGAATGCCTCCGGTCATGCCACCCTCGACCTCAAAGGCGATCATCGCACCGGGCTGATCCATCTGGCGAGCAGCAAGCTCGAACTGTTCAAAGCTTTCGAGGCCCGGAAAATGGACGCAACGGACTGCCGGATGGGCCTCAAGATTGGCTGCAACGGCTTTGGCTGACGCACAATGGCGGTCCATGCGAAGGGCGAGGGTCTTGAGGCCCCGCAGGATCAGCATCGCATTGAAGGGAGCCATCACCGCGCCGGTCATGTCCTTCATTCCCACCAAGCGGATTTCACTGATCTGTTCGGCTGTGCCTGCAACAAGGCCAGCGACCACGTCCCCATGACCGCCAAGGTACTTTGTTGCAGAGTGCACCACGATATCGGCCCCCAATTCGATTGGGCGGGTCAGGTATGGGGTGGCGTAGGTGTTGTCGACCACCACAGTGGCGCCAGCGCCATGGGCAATGGATGAGGCTGCCTTGATATCCACCAGTCGCATGTTTGGGTTGGCGGGGGTCTCGAAATAAACCACCCGGGTTTTCTCACTGATTGCATCGCGCAGCCGGTCCAGGTCAGTCATGTCGACATGGGTGATTGTCACGCCCCATTTGCTCAGCCCATGGCGCATGAAGGCAAAGGTGCAGCCATAGAGGGTCTGATCAACAATCACCTCATCACCGGGGCTGAGAAGGCTCCAGAGCGTGGCGGTGATGGCCCCCATTCCGGAGGACAAAGCCAAAGCGGCTTCGGCGCCTTCGAGCGAGGCAATACGCTGTTCAAGCAAATCGCATGTCGGGTTCGAGATGCGGCTGTAGATATGTCCCTGACGCTCGCCTGCAAACATTTCACCGCCGGATTCGACAGTTTCAAATGAGAAGGTCGATGTCAGGTGAAGTGGCGGTGTCAGGGCGCCCTGGTTTTGCATCGGGTCATAGGCGTGGTGGATGGCGCGGGTTGCAAAGCCGGATTTGGTTTTCATGGTGACCTCTGTGTTCCGTATCGGGAATAGTCTGTCACCCGCGCAAAGGCATTTTGTTGCAAAAAATGCCACCATTGGATATAACATTGGCAGAAAATGCCAGAATGGTGAGAAATGGATAGCAAAGATCGCCAGATCATTCGTGCCCTGCAAGCCAATGGACGCATGACGAACCAGGATCTTGCCGAACAGGTCAACCTGTCGCCATCTCCCTGCCTGCGACGATTGCGTCTCCTTGAAGAGAGTGGCGCCATTCAAGGCTACAGCGCAAAAGTCGACGCCAAGGCCTATGGATTGCCGATCACGGTCTTCGTCCGTGTAAGGTTGGAGCGCCACAATGAGGAAGATGTGAAACGGTTCGAAACCCGTGTGATGTCCATAGACGAGGTGCTTGAGTGCCACGTCTTGACCGGGGCTTCGGACTATCAACTGCGTGTCGTGGTGTCGGATCTGGACGCCTATGAGGATTTCATCCGAAATCGCATTCATCGCATCGGCGGCATTGCGACAATCGACACCAGCTTTGTGTACGGCACGGTGAAGAGTACGTCGGTCTTCCCGGCAATCGAATAGGATCTCCGGGACTGAAATCTGAAAAGAGCTCCAATCAACGCGGCGCTCCACCCCAAGAGACACCCTTCGGGTTGGGTTCAGATTGATCCGGGGTCGAGGTGAAAAGCTGGTGAAATCCGGGGGCGACTAGGGCTCAGGCCGCGGCGGCGCACAGGCCTTTGCCAACATTCGACCGCGGATCCGAGAACTTGGCCTGCAGATGCCTATCGCGCTACTCGCTGGATGTCCCAGACCATGCGAAATCCTTGATGGGCTGTGGTGCTGTCTGGCGAGTTTCCGGTGCGGGCGGAGATTCGGTATCTGTAGCAATAGCTGCGATGACACAGGTAAGAGCCGCCTTTCAGGACCTTATGACCCCGCATCAAAGAGATGCGCTCTCGGGTGCTCTTTTTCAGCGATTTGATGCGGAAAGGATCAGCGGTCCATTCCCACACATTGCCGACCATGTTGAACAGCCCATATCCATTGGGCAGAAATGATCGGGTGGGGGCTGTTGTGGCATAGCCATCAGCGCAGCTGTTATTTGTGGGAAAAGCGCCTTGCCAGATATTGCAGGGGTGGAAGGTCTCGTCATCAGGCTCGTCTTCGCCCCAGGGGTATCTGACATCACCCAGCCCACCCCGGGCGGCATGTTCCCATTCCGCTTCGGTGGGAAGTCGCCCGCCAACCCATTCAGCATAGGCGCGGGCGTCGTTCCATGAGATATGAACGGCGGGGTGATCTGCGTGCCAGGTTTCCTCTGTTGATCCTGCACCCGTGATGTCGCGCCAATTGCTGCCCTCCACCCGGCGCCACCATTCCACCCCGTCGACGGCATGGGTTGCCCGGGCACCATCGCTGAGGTGCGACCAGAAGACAAAGGACCAGCCATAACGCTCCGCCTCGGTCTCATAGCCGGTATCTTCTACAAAGGCCTTAAACTCGGCATTGGAAACAGTGTCCGCACCCATCAAAAAGGGGCGCAGCCTGACCTGTCGCAGCGGGCTTTCTCCGTCTTCAGAAAGAACTGGATCCTTCGTGCCAAGAAGGCCCCGCCCACCGGGAATTTCTCGCACGCTGTCAGGTATGCGACGCCCGCTGCGCAACACCGGTGGAGCAGAGGGGCCTGGGCACGGCTCCTGAGGTCGTGATGGTGCGCAACAGGCGCGGTTGGCGGGATCGGTCTGGTCAGGCATGCTCAACGCTGGTGGTGCCGGATTGCCATTCAAGCCCGTAGTCCCGGCAGCATTCGTCAAAGGCTTGCCGCATCGGCTCATAGGCCGGGTGGGCTTCTCCCAGATTCTGCGTCTGCCACCAGTCGCGCGAGAGATCGAAGAACTGTTCTGCCCCGTTTCCGTAGCGAATGAAACGGTACTTGCCCTTGCGGATAGCGGCGTGATCGTAAAAGAAGCTTGGCACCGCGCGATCCGGAGCCCGCTCCCAGCGCATCTGAGGCAGCAGAGAGCGCCCCGGGCTGCCTGCAATGGGCGGTAGGCCAAGGCAGTCCATCACTGTAGGTCCAACATCGATCAGCCCGACCGGATCGCTGACTGCCTGCCCCACGGGCTGCGCAGGATCGTGGATGATGAGTGGGACATTGACCGCTTGTTCCCAAAGAGTGGATTTGCCGAACCAGTTGCGTTCTCCCAGGTGCATACCGTGATCGGACAAGATGATGACCAGTGTATTCTCCGCGTGGGCAGAGGCCTTTAGCGCATCCCAGACGCGGCCGATCTGATAGTCCGCATAGGAAAGCGCAGAGAAATAATTGCGCACACTTTGGCGCCAGAACCGTTGGCGGCTGCTTTCGATATTCTCTCTGACCAGATCCGCTGGGGGCGTATCCAAATCAAAGCCGTGCGCCCAGTCCTTTGGTTGCCGAATGGCCTTGAAATTGTACATCTCCTTGAACCGGCGCGGGGTAGTCCAGGGGCCATGGGGGCTTTGAAAGCCGACCTCGCGGTAAAAGGGCGCCTCCCCGTCGTAGGTTTTGAGAAAGGAGATCGCATCCTCTGCGACCTGATTGTCATAAAGATTGCGGTCTGCATCCTTGGTGGTAGTCGCCATCCCGCCCCGGTAACCGCCAAACTCCATGTGATCGGGGATCTTGCCGTCGGCATAGCGGCTTTTTCGCCGCGCCAAGGAAAACCTCCGGTGGCTGTCAGAATAGGGGGTGGAGTAGACCGTTTCGTGCACCTCTTGCGGTAGGGCGCGATAGCCGCGCATCACCTTTCCGCCCGGAGCTGTGTGATAGCCATGCTGTTTGAGCCTGCTCGGCCAAAGGTCCAGAGGTGAAATCTTGTCAAAGTAGCGCGGGTCCGAATGGGTCACCCCGGTTTGATGCGGGGACAAGCCCGTCATGAAGCTTGCCCGTGAGGGGCTGCAAACCGGCGCCTGGCTATAGGCCGCCTGAAAACTGGTGGACTGACCACAGATCCGATCAAGGTTTGGCGTTTGAAGAACCTCTCCAAAGACCGATTTGTATTTCCAGAACGCAACCGCGTCATCGAGACAGATCAGGAGAATGTTCTTTTGGGCTTTTTCGTTCAAAGTGGATGCCTGCTTCCAAAAGGCTTTTCCGGAAAGGTAGCCAGGTCAATTGGAAAGATCTGTTAAGGGGGGGTAATCTGTTTAGGTATGGAACGGTGTTAACTCTATGAGTGTAATTGCCGTCTTGCTTGAAACTCGTCAGGTCATTGGGTCTTTGGTAATTGTTGGAAATATCGATCCCATTTATGGCAGCATTTTCGGTGGTGTCAATTTGGGACAAGGGCATTTTAGTGCTGATCGTTTGAAAATTTCAGGCTGGTGCCCCTGGTATTGCCTGATAGGTCAGCATGTTTGGTAGGGCTGAACGCTTTGGGATGTGACTGAGCGGGGTGAAAGGACACAGCTGAAGTCGGTTTCCAGTTCTCCATAAAGCTTTGCAAAGGTCGCTGCCTGTTTATTGAGGGCTGTCTACACCATAGTGAAAGTGAGTATGCAGGCCTGAGGTGAAGACCGTACCCGCGCAGCTGTTTGAGTATGGGTGTTTCTGACTACCTTCCAAAAAGCGGACGAATCGAATTTGGTTCGTGCATGCAGGTATTGGGCGGTTTTGCAGAGGTGTTTTTGCCAAAAGAACCAAAGAAAATAAGGGGTTTTGGTGTTTCAAACGTTCTCAAACTCACGAATTGTACCACCAGCGCAAGCCGCCATGTCGGGGTGTTAGGTTCCTTATCTTTTGACGAAATGCGTCCCCGCTGGCGTGCCTCAACAAGCTTCGCGACCTGGGGGCTCTGTGACTTGCGAAGCGCGTACGGGCAGATTTTGCTTCATGTCGGCCCGGATACACCAAAATCGGAACCGGCGAGAATTCGGGGCGTAAGAGCGCTCCATGATGATACACCTGTTGCCACCCACTCACTCGCGTCAATTGCTTTGGCGCGGGAAAAAGGTTGGCCGGAATGTTCGTGCGTATCTATCGCAAACCCGATGTAGCCAAGATGGTCGGTCTTTCCCGTATGACCCTCTACGCCATGTTTGCCGAGGGTATCCGGCCCATTGAGGTCAAGATTGGCCCAAGAGGCGGGCGTCCATCTCGGATGTTCGCAGTGAACCCAGCTCTTCTTTCGTCGTAACCCTCCTAAATGGCATCGCCCACCGGTGCGACAGAACCGACATAACTGCCATCTTGGTGCGTACTCTGGTTTTTTCCGTATTGTTGGTTTTGCCTTTGAAGGGGCGCTCAAAGATCGCCAGCTACCTTGGCAACCAGATTTTGCCGGATTTTCATATTGGGAAGAAAAGTGGGGTCGCCAAACCCTCGATCCAATATTGAAGCTCGAATAGATTTGTCTGGAAGGGAGTAATGGCGGAGAGACAGGGATTCGAACCCTGGGTCCCCGTGAAGGGACAACGGTTTTCGAGACCGCCCCGTTCGACCACTCCGGCACCTCTCCGCGGGGGGTGAGCGGCGGTTTAATCAGGAATGTGCATGGGCGCAAGGGGGTTTTTTGTGGAAATCAGAGAAAGCTTCTTTTTCATTGCCTGTTCGGGATTTTCCCATAGTTTTAGGGGTATGACAAAGAAGGTGTTGCCCCTCGCCCCGCTGGTTGCTGCGTTTTTGTTCGCGGCAGTGTTTGTGATGTCCTTTGCTGTGATGGCCCGGGCGGCTGATCGAGCACGGGTGATTGATTTCCTTGAGGTGACCGGCTTTGATGTCGCGCTGGACAGCATCGCACTATCCGCTGGCAGCGCGCCCCAGATGCTGGGCCTTGAGGCAGAAGATTTTGGTCAACAGTGGACTCGGATTTCCGAAGAGGTTTTCGACCGCCAAAAGATGCGCGAGCTGGCATTGGACATATTGGAGCGCACCCTGAACGAGACCGCCTTGGAACATGCACAGGCGTTCTACGACAGTGATCTTGGACGACGGCTTGTTGCGGCTGAAAATGCTGCTCATAAGGTCGAGGAAGATGAGGTGAAGCAGGAAGCCGGTCAGCGGATCATCTCAGACCTTGTCAAGGACGGCAGCGATCGGGTTGCGCTGCTTCAGCGCATGAACAGGGCGATTGATACGGCTGACACGGCCGTGAAGGCCGTCCAGCAGATTCAGTTTCGCTTCATCATGGCAGCCAGCGCGGCTGGGATCATTGACCTCCAACTTGATGCAGATGGCCTGCGGGCTTGGCAGGAAGAACAGGCTGCTGGGTTGCGGATGGCGTTGAACGCCTCTGCCATTGCGTCTTCCGCCTACACGTATCAGGGATTTTCCGACGACGAGGTGCGCTCCTATGTGCGGGCACTCGAAACGCCTTTGATGCAAGAGGTCTATGCGCTGCTGAATGCCGTTCAGTACGAAATCACCGCAAACCGCTATGAGGAACTCGCCTACAGGCTGCGGGGCCTTGGCGATGGCGAAGATATCTGAGCCAATCAAACAGCCGCCCATCGCGCTCAAAGCGCGGAGGCTTGTCGGCACAATCGACACTGCAACTTTGTGTTGACACGGATAGCCAAATCACTAAAAGGCACGCATCCCGGCCTGGAATCCCTGTGCCGGGGTTATTTTGTCATAACGACCCTATCAAGGGTCGCGCTGTTCGAGGCGGCACCCGGCCACTCAGCCGACTGCCAAAACACCTGAGTTTCAGGGGCCAAAGGACGCGGTTGAAAAAGGAAAGACGCACATGTTTGCGGTCCTCAAGACTGGCGGCAAGCAGTACAAGGTTCAGGCGGGCGACGTGCTCCGCGTTGAGAAACTTGCTGCAGATGCTGGCGAAACAATCCAGTTCGACGAAGTTCTGATGCTCGGTGGCGACGCCCCGGTTGTCGGTGCTCCTCTGGTGGATGGCGCTGCCGTAAAGGCAGAGGTGATCGACCAGATCAAAGGCGAAAAGCTGATCCACTTTGTGAAGCGCCGCCGGAAGCACTCTTCCAAGCGCACCAAAGGTCACCGTCAGAAGCTCACCCTGATCAAGATCACCGAGATCCTGGCATCGGGCGCAACCAAAGCGGCTCCGAAAGCTGCTGCAAAAGCCGCTCCCAAGGCTGCTCCGGCTGCTGATGCTGCGGATGATCTGACCCAGCTGACCGGTGTCGGTCCTGCCGCCGCCAAGAAGCTGAACGACGCAGGGCTCACCAGCTTTGCTCAGATCGCAGCCTTGTCGGCAGACGATATTGCTGCTATCGACGCCATCAAAGTGAAGCCCGAATGGGTTGAGCAGGCCAAAGAACTGGCCAAAGGCTAAGGAGATAGACAATGGCACATAAGAAAGCTGGCGGTTCCTCCCGTAACGGCCGCGACTCAGCCGGTCGCCGCCTTGGCGTGAAACTCTATGGTGGCCAGGCGGCCATCGCAGGCAACATCATCGTACGTCAGCGCGGCACCAAATTCTGGCCGGGCGAAGGCGTTGGTCTGGGCAAAGATCACACCATCTTTGCAACCACCGACGGTGCTGTGACCTTCCACAAGGGCCTCAAGGGCCGCACCTTTGTATCGGTTCTCCCAGTGGCGGAGGCCGCTGAGTAAGCCGAACCCGACGTGGCAACAAAAATTGGGGGATCGGCGATACAGCCGGTCCCCTTTTTGGTTTTCTCAATGGTTTTGAGGTAAGGCCCGATAGCAAGTCATTGGGATCAAGCCTTGGTGAATTCCATTCTGGAGGAGTTGTACTCCCTCTGTCTGGCACATCCTGGATGACTACCTATCTTGGAAAGCCCGGAGGCGTCACAGCACGCAGGCAGAGCGGATAAGAGTTTTGAAGGAGGAGAGCGGAATGAGTTTGGATCAGATCGGCACGCAGCCCATCATCGAGACAGAGCGTTTCGTACTGCGCCCTTTGCGCAAATCGGATGAAGGTTTGATTGCCCACTACGCGGGCGATGAGCGCGTTGCGCGGATGACATCGTCGATTCCACATCCCTTGCCGCCTGGTGCCGCTGAGGCCTATGTTTCGCGCGCGATGAGCGCAGAGCGGGACGAAGACGTCTGGGCCATTGATGGCACGCCTGCGGGTGGGGACGAGTTGAAGGGCGTGATCAGTCTAAAACGCATGGATCGCAACCAGTCCGAGGTGGCCTATTGGGTGGCGCCGGCGTTTTGGAACACCGGACTGGCCTCTGAGGCGCTTGAAGCTTTGGTACAGGCAAACCCGCTTGGAAATGCGGCGATGTTTGCGTCCGTCTTTCAGGACAATCCGGCCTCGGCCCGGGTTCTGATCCATTGCGGGTTTGAATATCTTGGCGATGCGGAAACCTTTTGCGTTGCCCGGGATGCGACCGTGCCAACCTGGACCTACAGCCGCAAACATGTAGCATAATTTGCCGATTGGCCCCTTCGCCGGGATGGGGTAAGGCAATCAGAACACAAAGGGGAGGCGCCAAATTGGGCGCCAACCGATCAAAAAGTGGCGAGGGCGCAGAAGGCACCCTTGCATGAAGGAGCCGACATGAAATTCCTCGATCTGGCAAAGGTCTATATCCGCTCCGGCGCCGGGGGGAATGGCTGCATCAGCTTTCGCCGCGAGAAATACATCGAATACGGCGGGCCCGATGGCGGCGATGGCGGCAAGGGTGGCTCGGTATGGGCCGAGGCCGTTGATGGGCTCAATACGCTCATTGATTTTCGCTATCAGCAGCACTTCTTTGCCAAGAACGGCCAGTCCGGCATGGGGCGGCAGCGCACCGGCAAGGATGGCGATGATATCATACTGCGCGTGCCCGTCGGGACCGAAATCCTGGATGAGGACGAAGAGACGGTTCTGGCCGATATGACCGAGCTAGGCCAGCGTGTGCTGCTGGCCAAGGGCGGCAATGGCGGTTTTGGCAACCTGCATTTCAAAACCTCGGTGAACCAGGCGCCGCGCCGGGCAAATCCGGGGCAGGAAGGCGTTGATCGCACCATCTGGCTGCGTCTGAAACTGATCGCTGACGCGGGGCTTTTGGGGCTGCCGAATGCCGGGAAATCCACTTTCCTGTCGGCGACATCGAACGCGCGCCCCAAGATTGCGGATTACCCCTTCACGACACTGCACCCCAACCTTGGTGTTGTGGGTGTCGATAACGCCGAATTCGTGGTTGCGGATATTCCGGGCCTGATTGAAGGTGCCCATGAAGGACGCGGGATCGGGGATCGGTTCCTTGGACACGTAGAACGCTGCGCGGTGCTGTTGCATCTGGTGGATGGCACCTCTGACACGCTGGTGGAGGATTATCACACCATCATCGGTGAGCTTGAAGCCTACGGTGGTGAACTGGCTGATAAACCCCGGATCACCGCACTCAACAAGGTGGATGCCCTCGACGATGAAGAACGCGCCGAGGCCAAGACCGCCTTGGAAGACGCCGTCGGCGGTTCGGTCTTTATGATGTCCGGCGTCAGCCGTGAAGGGCTGACAGATGTTCTGCGGGCGCTACGCAGCCAGATCGATGAAGACCGCCTGCGTCTGAAGCCTGCGGAGGAGGAGGACGCCCCGTGGCAGCCCTGAGCGACGCGCGCCGGGTTGTCATCAAGATCGGCTCGGCCCTGCTGGTGGATCGACAGACCGGGCAGTTGCGTGCGGGCTGGTTGCATTCCCTCGCCAATGATGTGGCCTGGCTCAAGGGGCAGGGGAAGGATGTGGTGATCGTCTCATCGGGGTCAATCGCCCTTGGCCGAGGTGTGTTGAACCTTCCGCGCACCGAACTGCCGCTTGAACAATCACAGGCCGCCGCAGCGGTGGGGCAGATCCGCTTGGCGCGGGCCTATGAGGAAGCGCTTGCGCCGCATGGGATCACCACCGCGCAGGTGCTGGTGACGCTGGAAGACAGCGCGGATCGCCGCCGTTATCTCAATTCTCGCGCGACGCTGGAGACCCTGATCGGTCTTGGGGCGGTGCCCATCGTAAATGAAAACGACACCATTGCGACGGATGAGATCCGCTATGGCGACAATGACCGGCTTGCGGCGCAAGTGGCTGTGACCGTGGGCGCCGATACGCTGGTCCTTTTGTCCGATGTTGACGGCTTCTACAGCGCCAATCCGGCGCAGGACCCTGAGGCCAAACGGTTCGAGCGTATCGACGAGATTACCCCCGAGATCGAAGCCATGGCAGGCGAAGGTGTCTCTGGCCTCTCCAAGGGTGGCATGATCACCAAGCTGATGGCGGCCAAGATGGCCACTGTGGCAGGCTGTGCCATGGTGATCTCAGAAGGGTCAGCCTTGAACCCCTTGAAAGCGCTTGAAGACGGAGCCGCCTGCACCTGGTTCACCGCGCAAGGGGACCCGCAGGTGGCGCGCAAGCGCTGGATCGCCGCGATGAAGACGCGTGGCGTCATTACCATCGATGCCGGTGCTGCCCATGCGCTGATGAATGGCAAAAGCCTGCTGCCCGCTGGCGTGCGTTATGTTGAAGGAGACTTTGGCCGGGGCGAACCCTTGGCCATCCTTGGCCCAGACGGGCGCAAACTGGGGCAGGGGCTGTCGCGCTATACCGGCGATGAGGCCCGTGCCATTCAGGGGCGCCAGTCGGCAGAGATTGAGGCAACGCTTGGCTATCCGGGCCGGGCTGCCTTGATCCACCGGGACGACATCGCCTTCTGATCCTCTTCTTTATGGAATTTTCCTCGGGTTTCGCAGTAGGGTCTGCGCGAGGGCGTCAAAGGCTGAAGTGATGAAAGACAGTAGTGACATTAAGGCCGTCATGGCCGAACTTGGCAAAAACGCAAAGTTAGCAGCTGCAAACCTGGCAACAGCCAGCGCGGAGTGCAAAGAAAAGGCCCTTTTGGCCGCTGCGGATGCAGTCTGGGCACAGCGGGCAGAGATTATTGCCGCCAACGCCAAGGACATGGAGTTTGGCCGTGAAAAGGGGCTTTCCCCTGCCATGATGGACCGGCTGATGCTGGATGAGCCGCGTATTCAGGGCATCGTCGATGGGCTGCGGGCCGTGGCCGCTCAGGCCGATCCGGTGGGTGCGGTTCTGGAAGAATGGACCCAGCCCTCGGGCCTTCGGATCCAGCGGGTGCGCACGCCTCTGGGCGTGATCGGGGTGATCTACGAAAGCCGCCCCAATGTGACGGCGGATGCCGGCGCGCTCTGCCTCAAGTCCGGCAATGCGGTGATCCTGCGCGGTGGCTCCGAAAGCTTCCATTCGGCGCGTGCCATCCATGCCTGCCTGGTCGAGGGGCTGAAGGCTGCTGGTCTGCCTGAGCATGCGGTGCAATTGGTGCCGACCCGCGATCGCGCTGCGGTGCAGGAACTGCTGACCATGACTGACTATGTGGATGTGATTGTCCCCCGCGGCGGCAAGGGGCTGGTTGGGCTGGTCCAGCGTGAGGCGCGCGTGCCGGTATTTGCTCATCTGGAAGGCATCGTCCATATCTACATCGACAAGGCAGCGGATCCGCAAAAGGCGCTGGAGGTGGTGCTCAATGCCAAAACCCGCCGCACCGGGATTTGCGGCGCGGCCGAATGCCTGCTGATCCACCGCGATATTGCCGAAACCATCGGCAAGGATGTGCTGACGGCGCTTGCGCAGGCAGGTGTGGAAATTCATGCTCAGGACGGCCTGCCAGGACCTGACGGTATGATCACCGCCACTGAGGAGGACTGGGGTAAGGAGTATCTCGATTCCATCATCGCCGCCCGACAGGTTGACGATATCGACGCGGCAATCGCCTTCATCCGCGCGCATCATTCGCAGCACACCGACTGCATCCTGACCGAGGATGACGCGGCTGTTACGCAGTTCTTTGCCGAACTCGACAGTGCCATCCTGATGCACAATGCCTCGACCCAGTTTGCCGATGGCGGAGAGTTCGGCATGGGCGCCGAGATCGGTATTGCCACCGGCAAGATGCATGCGCGGGGGCCGGTTGGGGCGGGGCAGCTGACCAGCTTCAAGTACCTGGTTCGCGGCGACGGAACCGTTCGCGCATAGGGCCGAAAAACGCAAAACGCCACCCGATTTGGGTGGCGTTTGATCGAGAGGCCCGGCCCGCTCAGAAATGGATCGAGATCTTTTCCAGCATGGGGTCGACCGTGATGGTGCGCCCGGCTGTCTTGGCGGCCAAAGGCAGCAGAGCGAACTGAACCTGCGCTGGTGTCACTTCAACTTGCGCATCCCCGTCCGTCAGGCGGGACCAGAGCGCTTCATCGACGCTGACCTTGCGGCCCTCGCCAATCACTGTCCACTGGCCATCAGCGCAAAGAATAGCGACCGAGCCTCCATAGGGCAGGGCTGTTTCCAGGCAGAGTGCGGCCAGGAATGCCATGCGCACCTCGCCGCGGCTGGCGCCTTCGAGCGGCGCCCATTGGAAGGAGAGCCGTCCCCCCTTGCTGATGTCCTCAAGAACCGAAACCACCTCAGCCCGGCCCATCTGCTGATCCCCTGCCGCGCCAAAGGCGATGCGGAAAAAGCGGATACGCGCATTGGCATTCGTGACGCTGTCTGAAATCAACTCCATCTCCGGGCCGGAGACTTCGCCTGACATTCCAAGCAGTTCAAGTCCATTGTTGATAGCGCCAATCGGGCTGATCAGATCGTGGCAGATCCGAGACCCTATCAAAGCTGGCAGATCTTCGTTATCTACAGCCATGTTATTCCTCCGAATTGGGCCAGTTCTATGACCGACCTCAACGCAATTCTATCTCCGGGCATGTTCGTGAGACACCCTGAGCACCCGGATTGGGGGCTCGGGCAGGTGCAGTCCAATGCCGCCGGCAAAATCACCGTTAACTTCAGGGACCAGGGAAAGCTTGTCTTCAATGCAAGCCAGGTGCCTTTGGTTCCGGTGTTTGAGCCATAATGGTTTATCAGAAGTTAATAAACCGTTTTCAGATTTGTTAATCTCTTGCGCGTTTCCCGGTAGATACGCTATGCGCCCGTTGGACATGCCAAGCAAAGCCTCCCATGCCTGAACCCTCTTCTGAATTCTCTGTACGCCTTGCCGAAACTGATGAGGACCTGCGCGCGGCGCAGGCTCTGCGGTACAAGGTGTTTGTCTCCGAACTCGGTGGCGATGGAGATCTCGTTGATCACGAGGCTGGTCTGGAGAGAGACCGTTTTGACCCCTATTTTGACCACATGCTTCTGACAGACACCCAAACCGGCGAAGTCGTCGGCGTGTATCGTCTGCTGACGGATGAGCGGGCGTCTGAGATTGGCGAGTTCTATTCCGAAGCGGAATATGACCTTGCGCCACTCAAATCCTCTGGTCGGAAGTTGCTGGAGCTTGGCCGTTCCTGCCTTCATCGGGATTACCGGGGTGGAGCGGGCATGTATCACCTTTGGAATGGCCTTGCGCAATATGTGACTGAACGCCAGATCGAGGTGCTGTTTGGGGTCGCGAGCTTTCCAGGAACCGATGTTGCGGCCCTTGCGGCGCCGCTGTCGCTTTTGCATGACCGGCACCTTGCCCCCAAAGAGTTGCGCGTGCGCTCCCGTCGCTATCAGCCCATGGATCTCATTGAACCCGGCATTCTGGACCGTCGCAAGGCGATGGTTGAGGTGCCCGCGCTGATCAAGGCTTACCTGAGGCTCGGAGGTTTTGTGGGGGATGGAGCTTATGTTGATCACAGTTTCAACACCACCGATGTTTGCCTCATTCTTGACACGGAACGCATGAATGCGCGCCAGAGAAAGATCTATTCAGGCCGCAGCGACGGATGAGGTGGAAATGAGCCCGGTCTGGCAAAGTGAAGACGATCCCGATCCCATTGTCATTGGTCCTTTGGGCTGGGTTTTGGTCGTCGTGCGGGTCATCTTGCTGGGCACGCTGGTCTTTGGCGGGCTGTTCGTACTGTTGCTGGTGCGGTTGGTCGAGCAGCCAATATGCGGCTTGAATCGGCCGGTCACTCCCTTCATTACACAGTTCGTTTGTCGCAATGCCTTTCGTATTCTCGGCATCGGGTTTTCCACGCAGGGTGAATTGATGCGGGAGCGCGGGGCGGTGGTTGCCAACCACACCTCCTGGCTGGATATCTTTGCGCTCAATGCCCGTAAACGGATCTATTTTGTGTCAAAGTCCGAGGTGGCAGGCTGGCCCGGTATCGGCTGGCTGGCACGGGCGACGGGGACGGTGTTTATCGACCGTGACCGCAAAAAGGCCAAAGAGCAGACACTTGTGTTCGAAGAGCGTCTCAAGGCTGGTCACAAGCTGCTGTTCTTCCCCGAAGGCACCTCGACCGATGGCTTGCGGGTTTTGCCCTTCAAGACCACGCTTTTCGCGGCCTTTTTCAGCGATCATTTGCGTGACTTCATGTGCGTCCAGCCGGTTTCGGTTGTTTTCTTTGCGCCAGAGGGGCATCCAGACCGGTTTTACGGCTGGTGGGGGGATATGGAATTTGGTCCTCATTTGCTGAAAACCCTTGCAGCGCGGCGCCAGGGACGCGTGGAATTGCTCTATCATCCGCCTTTGCGCGTTCGGGACTTCGACAGCCGCAAGGCGCTGGCCGCCCGGTGCGAGGAGATGGTCCGCCAGGGCCATGCCCGTTTGGGCGAGGGGCGCAGAAAAAAAGGGTTGCCGGGCGATCAAAGGTAGCCTATACGCGCGCCATCGAACCCGCAGGCGGGGTTTGGTCTGTTCAGGGGAGACATCCCTGACACGCCGCCGGTTGGAGCATCCGCTCTGAGACCCCCGCCGAGGATAAAACCGGAAAAGGAAAGAATAGCATGGCTCTTCCCGAGTTCACCATGCGTCAGCTGCTCGAAGCTGGCGTTCACTTCGGTCACCAGACACAGCGTTGGAACCCGCGCATGTCGCCCTTCATCTATGGCGCGCGCAACGGCATCCACATCATGGACCTGACCCAGACCGTTCCGATGCTGGACCAGGCTCTGCAGGTTGTCCGTGACACCGTCGCAAAAGGCGGCCGTATCCTGTTCGTCGGCACCAAGCGTCAGGCGGCACAGCCCATCGCCGAAGCGGCTGAAAAGTCGGCTCAGTACTACATGAACCACCGTTGGCTGGGCGGCACGCTCACCAACTGGAAAACCGTCTCTCAGTCGATCAACCGTCTGAAGGAAATCGACGAGCGCATGGAAGCCGGCGCCGAAGGCCTCACCAAGAAAGAGCGCCTCGGCATGGAACGTGACCAGGCCAAGCTGCAGGCCTCGCTGGGCGGGATCCGCGAAATGGGCGGTGTGCCGGACCTGCTGTTCGTCATCGACGTCAAAAAAGAAGCTCTGGCGATCGCCGAAGCCAAGAAACTGGGCATTCCGGTTGTGGCCGTCGTCGACACCAACTGCTCGCCCGATGGCATCGACTACATCATCCCGGGCAACGACGACGCATCGCGTGCCATCGCGCTCTACTGTGATCTGGTCGCGCGCGCAGCTCTGGACGGCATGTCCGCTCAGCTGGGTGCAGCAGGCGTTGATCTTGGCGCCTTGGAAGAAGCCCCGGCCGAGGAAGCGGTTTCCGAGGAAGCCGAAGCCTGATCCTGGCTGTCACAGAACTGACATCAGGGGCAGGGTATTTCCTGCCCCAATTCCGTTTCGATTTGAGGAGAGCCTAAAATGGCAATCACAGCTGCACTCGTAAAAGAACTGCGCGACTCCACCGGCGCCGGCATGATGGACGCCAAAAAAGCGCTGACCGAAACCAATGGCGACATGGAAGCGGCCGTCGACTGGCTGCGCACCAAAGGTCTTGCCAAAGCGGCCAAGAAATCCGGCCGTACCGCTGCAGAAGGCCTGGTGGCCGTCGTTGTCGACGGTGGCAAAGGTGTCGCGGTCGAAGTCAACTCGGAAACCGACTTTGTTGCCAAGAACGCAGAATTCCAAACCATGGTTGCCGGTATCGCCAAGGCCGCACTGGGTGTCGATGACGTCGACGGTCTGAACGCAGCCGATCTGGGCGGCAAGTCCGTTGCAGACACTCTGACCGACAAGATCGCCACCATCGGCGAGAACATGACGCTGCGCCGGATGTCCAAGATCGAAGGCGAGAACGTCGTGTCCTATGTGCACAACGCGGCTGCAGACGGCATGGGCAAGATCGGCGTTCTGGTTGCAATGACCGGCGGCGACGAAGCCTTTGGCAAGCAGGTTGCAATGCACATTGCTGCAGTGAACCCGGCAGCACTGAGCGAAGCTGACCTGGATCCGGCCGTTGTCGAAAAAGAAAAGCAGGTGCAGATGGACATCGCCCGCGAGTCCGGCAAGCCGGAGCAGGTGATTGAAAAAATGATCGTCGGCCGCATGAAGAAATTCGTCGCCGAGTCCACTCTGCTGAACCAGCAGTTCGTCGTGAACCCCGACCTGACCGTGGAAGCCGCGGCCAAAGAAGCAGGCGCAACCGTGACCGGTTTCGTGCGTGTGGAAGTTGGTGAAGGCATCGAAGTCGAGAAAGAAGACTTCGCCGCTGAGGTTGCCAAGGCAGCGCAAGGCTAAGCGACAAGACATCATTACCGATGCTGTGAGCCGATAGGGAGACCTGTCGGCTCATTTTTTTATTCGCAAGAGGAAGCCGCCCGCAACCACGTCAGAGACGTCATCCTTCAGGACGACGTATCATAGCGACCAACTTTGTTCATCAGGGAAGAAATGGGGCCCCATTGATGGGGATGGATGGGACCCCACTAAACATGGCCATCGGCGTTGACTATAAACGCCGACAACCACACAGGTCGGAGAGCCCTGATATTGCAAGGATCGTTTCCCAAAGTTCCAAGGCTAAAGCCACCACTCACGGAACAACGATAGATTGCAGTTTTGGTCACGACTTAGATAGTCGTGAATTCCTTACCCATTTGACGCTATTTAGCGTCTTGCCTTGGCGGGCAAATATTGACGTAGGGTCACCTGTGTCGCCTTCGGCCCACTGACTATGATTCCATCACGTACATCTGGTTTTGCAACGCCGCTTTCAAAACGGCCTGTGCGGTCGTCTCGACGGCCAATGCATCCCGCGCCAGCCTTAGGTGTTTTTCTATTGTCGCCGGGGTGAGCCCCATCAAAAGGGCGATATCCTGGGTCGTCTTGCCATCCCCAACCCATTCCAGCGCCTCTCTCTGGCGTTTGGTCAGACTGCGGTTCGGCGGGGTGTAGGGCAGGGTCAGGATCTTCAGGTGAACCACATTGTTCATCAGAACGATATCGGTACCATGCTCCTCCCAAACCGCATCCACATCATCCTGAGACATGCCTGCTTTTGCGGCGAGGGAAATAGCCCCTTTGAACCGGGCAGAGGTGGAGTAGAAACTGACAGTGTAACCGGCCGTCATGTTCATTTTCTTGTTGAAAGCAATGACCTTTTCGGAGTCGGCCCCCAGTTTGCCGTCTTCGGTCATTTTTTGGATCAAACGCCAGCTGCCTGCACCTTCGTTTTCGAGCGCCCAACGTAGCATCGGAGCGCTGGAATACAGTCCCTTATGGACAAAGCCGTTCAAGTACTCCGGGGAGTGGTTTGAAAGAACGACAAAATCCTCGGGATCCCCAAGCGAGGTCGGCGTCTTGTAACGTGTATATCCGTAGATCAGCCTGTCAAAACTAAACTCGGCCATCTGTTCGACGTGTGCGTGCCAAAGCTCTTCCAAAGTCTTTGCGCCGCATACGACATGCAGATATTCCGAAACGTTCATTCAGTTTTTGCCTCCCTTTGCAAATGTGCAGCCAAGGCGTCGATGGCAAAGAGGTACCCTTGAGATCCGAAGCCGCAAATCTGACCGATCACCGCGCGAGAGATATACGACCGATGCCGAAATTCTTCGCGGGCGTGGATGTTTGAAAGGTGAACCTCAACTGCAGGGAGTGCAACCGAAAAGAGCGCATCCATAAGGGCGATTGACGTGTGGGTATAGGCTCCGGCATTCAAGATGATGCCGTCATGCGCCCCGCGTGCGGAATGAATTGCATCAATGAGAGCGCCTTCGTGGTTGGATTGTACACATGTCAATGCGACACCCAGGTCCGCAGCGTGTGCCTCGCATTGTTTCTCAACCATGCCAAGGGTCTGCGCGCCATATACCTCTGGCTGGCGGGTCCCCAAGAGATTGAGGTTGGGGCCATTTAAGAGCAAAACACTCGACATTTCAGATTTCCCCTGCAGTCTATGTGGCTAAAACTACAGGAAAAGTTTCGGGAAAGCGACAAATCATAAGCAACGTTTGTCCACTGTGTCCGAACTGAAACGGATACCAATTGGGGCCCGGGCGCCGTGAACGCCCTAGGCCGATCAACGCGGTGTTCGACTTAGTCGTTACAAAGGACGATCTTGCCCAAGGCCTTGCGTTCTTGCACGAGTTCCAGAGCCTTGCCGGCGTCCTGCATCGAAAAACGCTCGCTGACACGGGGCCTTATTTCTCCCTTTTCATAGAGCGCGAATAGCTCGTCCATGTTTTCCGCGTGGCCCTTTGGATCCCGATAGACCGACGCCCCCCAGAAGACACCGACAATGTCGCATCCTTTCAGCAATGGAAGGTTCATGGGGATCTGGGCAATGCCGGCCGGGAATCCGACCACCAGAAACCGTCCTTCCCAAGCCATGGATCGCAAGGCGGGCTCGCTATAGGCGCCACCCACGGCATCGTAGACGACATCGACACCCTCTTTTCCGGATAGTGCTTTGATTTGAGAGGAAAACTCTTTCTGTTCGACTTTGTCGAGGCTGCGTTTGTATACAAGTGTCTTGTCGGCGCCGGCCTCGCGGCAGAAGGCCGCTTTTTCATCCGAAGACACAGCGGCGATGACCTCGGCGCCCATGGCCTTGGCAAGCTCGATCGCGGCTATGCCAACACCACCTGCCGCACCAAGAACCAAAAGGCTTTCGCCGGGTTTCATATGGGCGCGGTCTTTTAGCGCGTGATAAGACGTACCGTAGGTAAAGACGAAACAGGCTGCGTCCTCAAACGACATGCTGTCAGGGATCTTGATCGCGCGGCCCGCCTCGATGCACAGGTGGGTCGCAAAGCCGCCATGTCCGGTCAAAGCCAGGATCCGGTCGCCAATTTCAAATCCTTCAACGCCTTCGCCGATACCTGACACAACGCCTGCAATCTCACCACCGGGAGCAAATGGGCGAGGCGGTTTCATCTGGTAAAGATCCTGAATGATCAGCGTGTCTGGAAAGTTGACGCCGGCAGCCTTGATCTCGACCAGCAATTCCCCTTTGCGAGGCGTCGGATCGGGGAGTTCACTCCAGACCAATGTCTCAGGACCACCTGGCTCGTTGCTCATCATTGCTTTCATGGATTTCCCCCCCCTTTGCGGCGCTCTCGGAACCAAAATTACGTTAAGTCTTCTGCCGCCGGGGAGCGTTGTCAATGCAATAGCGAAATGCAATTCTGCTCTGCGAAACAAGTGACGTAACGTGGGACCATGGGGGGAGAGCATGACCACAGATTCTGGCACTGAGTTTGCCGATACACCTGATTTTCGCAAGAAAATCCGGGCATGGCTGGAGGAAAACTGCCCCGAAGACATGCGCGATGGTGCAGGCGGTGAGGGGGAAATCTGCTGGGGCGGTCGCAATTGGACCTTCGCCTCAGAGGGACAAAAGCTCTGGCTTGAGCGGTGTGCTGCGGTCGGGCTGACAGTGCCCACCTGGCCCAAAGCCTATGGCGGTGCGGGGCTAAGCCGAGAACAGGACAAGATTCTCAAAGAAGAAATGACAAAGCTCGGTGCTCGCTCGCCGCTCGACAGCTTTGGAATCTGGATGCTGGGGCCGGCCTTGCTGAAGTTCGGCACCGAGGAACAAAAGCAGCATTTCCTGCCGCCGATTGCGCGCGGTGAAATCCGTTGGTGCCAGGGATACTCGGAACCCGGTGCCGGTTCGGATCTCGCCGGGGTGCAATCAAAAGCCGACGACAAGGGCGATCACTGGCTGGTCAATGGTCAAAAGATCTGGACCTCATATGCTGATAAGGCCGACTGGATTTTCGCCTTGTTGCGCACCGACAGGGATGCGCCAAAGCACAAGGGAATATCCTTTATTCTTATGGATATGCGAAGCAAAGGTGTCACAACGCGGCCGATCCGCCTCATCTCAGGGGCGTCGCCCTTTTGCGAGACCTTCTTTGACGATGTAAAGGTTCCCAAAGAGCAGGTCGTTGGCGAGGTGAACCGCGGCTGGGATGTGGCCAAATATCTGCTGACCCACGAGCGGGAGATGATCAGCGCAGGCGGTCAGACCATGGGCGCCGGGCGCCCATTGGGGGCTGTACTGGCGGACAGCGAAACTGGAGCCAGCGATCCCGTGCTGCGCGCGGATGCGATGCGAACGGAGATCGATGCTTTGGCGATGGAGTTGACCCTTGAGCGCTACAAGGATCAGGCCGAAGGCGGGCAGGGCGTCGGGGATGCCTCTGCCATGCTGAAATACGCCGGGACCGAATTGAACAAACGCAGACTCGAGCTGGTCATGGCCGCCGGCGGCAGCGATACGCTGGCCTGGGAGGATGGCCGTGCGCCTAGCTGGCTCCGGACCAAGGCAAACTCGATTGAAGGGGGAACATCCGAGGTGATGCTTTCGATTATCTCTCGCCGGATTCTGGGTTTGGGGGCGTAAGGAACATGGCGAAACTCATTCAAACTGAAGAAGAAAACATGTTGCAGGATGCAGCGCGTGCGCTTCTTGAAAGATCGGCTCCTGTGTCCCGGCTGCGCGAATTGCGTGATCAGGGGCAGACCCGGGATGATGCCCTGTGGCAGGAAATGGTCGCGGCTGGCTGGGCCGGAATTCTGGTGCCCGAAGCCGCCGGAGGCGTGGATATGGGCCATGCTGCCGCTCATGTTCTGGCGCGGGAAATGGGGCGCACCTTGACGGTCAGCCCATTCCTGAGCACAGCCATTATCGCGGCGACTGTTCTGCGGCGCTGCGGCGATGCCCGCAGCCAGGCGGCCCTGAGCGATATTGCATCCGGGTCCCGCACCTATGCGCTGGCGCTTGATGAGAGCGCAAAGTTCAACCCGGAACATATTGCCCTCAAAGCGGAAAAACGTGGAAACGGCTACGTTTTGAACGGTGAAAAACAGTTTGTGGTTGATGGCAGCAATGCCACCCATGTGATGGTATTGGCACAAGGCGAGGATGGGCTGTGCCTTTTCGATCTTTCCGCCGACCGGGCAGGATTGACCCGCACCAGCACAGAGATGATCGACAGCCGGGATGCTGCTCAACTGGTCTTTGAAAACGTCGAGGTCTCAGGCGATGAATTGCTCGTAGCCGACGGAGGCGGCGCAGATTTGTTGCGGTTCGGGCTCGAGGCCGGGCAGGCAGCTCTTGCGGCGGAAACCGGGGGGCTGGCACAGGCGGCCTTTGAAATGACCACCGGCTACCTCAAAGAGCGCAAACAGTTCGGAGTGCCCATTGCAAGCTTCCAGGCTTTGCAGCATCGCGCCGCCCACTTGTGGTGCGAGATCGAGCTGACCACTTCGGCGATCCTGCATGCGGGTCGGATCCTCGACAGCGATCCGCAGAATGCGACACTTGCGGTGTCCCTGGCCAAGGCGCGCGCGACCGACACAGCGCAACTTGCCGTGCGCGAAGGGGTGCAGATGCATGGCGGGATTGGCATGACCGATGCCTATGACATGGGGTTTTACATGAAACGTGCGCGTGTCGCCGCAGAATGGCTGGGCGACTATGGCTATCACGCAGCTCAAGTGGCCCGACTGCGCGGCTTTTGAAGGATCAAGAAAATGGAAGAACTCTTTTCCCTGGGAGGAAAAACTGCACTCGTCACAGGAGGAGCAACCGGAATTGGCCGCATGGCCGCCGAAGCCATGGTGCGCGCTGGTGCGCGCGTCTTGATTGCCTCTCGAAAGGGTGAAGCTTGCGAGGCTGTTGCGGCTGAGTTGAATGCGCTTGACGCTCGGGGGTCCGCCGAGGGGTTTGGCGGAGACGTTGGCAGCCCCGAAGGCATTGATGCTCTCGTCGCCGAGGTGAAATCGCGGACAGACAGCCTTCAGATCCTGATGAACAATTCCGGGATCACCTGGGGCGCCCCACTGGGACAGTTCCCGCATCACGCCTGGGAAAAGGTGATGAACGTGAATGTTACGGCCGTGTTTGACCTCACTCAAAAGCTGTTGCCATTGCTGATTGCCTCTTCCGATGCGGATGATCCGGCTCGGGTGATTAATGTGGGCTCTGTTATGGGTGAGATCCCGATGGGCGACGGCGCCTATAGCTATGCGGCCTCAAAAGCGGCCGTCATCCATATGTCCAAGATCCTCGCCAAGGAACTTGCCCACAAACATGTCACGGTCAATTCTTTGGCGCCTGGACCGTTTGTTTCCCGGATGACTGCCTTTGCCACTGGCGACGAGGAAAAGCGCGAGAAGGTGGGCAAGGACGTGCCGCTGGGTCGCGTGGGCCGTGATGAAGACATCGCGGGCGCGGTCCTATTCCTGTCCGGGCGCGGCGGGGCCTATGTGACGGGCGCGGTGATCCCTGTGTCTGGCGGCATCAATGTCATGTCAGGCCACAATATTTTTGAAAGTGCGTTGGACTGAAACGTGCAAGACTTGCTCTAGGGGGCTGAAAATGAACGATATCACTTGGTCCCGGACCGAAGATCACCTGCCGCCAGCCTTGCGGGGGCTGCGCATTCCATTGATTGGCTCGCCGCTCTTCATCATCTCGGTGCCGGAACTGGTCATCGCACAGTGCAAGGCGGGCATCATAGGGGCTTTCCCGGCGCTCAATGCTCGCGAAGCCGAAGGAGAGCCGCCGCTCTTGGAGGCCTGGCTCAAACAGATCACTGAAGAGCTGGACCGACACAATCAGGAAAACCCGGATCGCCCGGCTGCGCCTTTTGCGGTGAACCAGATTGTCCATCGTTCTAACGCACGGCTTGAGCGAGATCTTGAGATCTGTACCCGCTGGAAGGTGCCGGTCTGGATCACCTCCTTAGGTGCGCGCCCGGAGGTGAACGAGGCCGCCCATTCTTGTGGCGGGGTGGTTTTGCACGATGTCATCAATAACCGCTTTGCCAAGAAGGCCATCGAAAAAGGGGCCGACGGCTTGGTCGCGGTTGCGGCGGGTGCAGGTGGGCACGCTGGGCAACAGTCTCCGCTTGCCTTGATCCGCGAAATCCGCAGCTGGTTTGACGGCCCGCTTGCGCTTTCGGGCGCGATTGCAACGGGGGAATCCCTTTTGGCCGCGCGGGCCATGGGGGCGGATTTTGGCTATGCTGGATCCCCCTTCATAGCCACTCACGAGGCCAACGCCCAAAGCGCGTATAAGCAGATGATCGTTGACGGCGGCGCCGAGGATATCGTATATTCCTCTCTCTTTACAGGGGTTTGGGGGAACTACTTGAAAGAATCCGTCAGCAAGGCTGGCCTTGATCCGGACAATTTGCCCACGGCTGATGCTGCCTCGATGAACTTTGGGAGCGGATCCTCCAAGCCCAAAGCCTGGAAAGAGATCTGGGGGTCAGGCCAGGGGATCGGCGCGGTCAAAGAAATCTGCGCAACATCCGAGCTGGTTGATCGGATCGACCGCGAGTATCGCGCCGCAGGAGCCAAGCTCGCGGCCGAGTTTCTGAGCTAGATCATGGCCGAAATACTTGTGGTGCGGCACGGTCAAGCCTCGTTCGGTGCCGACAACTATGATGAGTTGAGCGATCTTGGGCGGCAGCAGTCACGACTGTTGGGGGAGACGCTGCGCGCCATGGGCTGGGAGCCTGACCGTGCCATTACGGGCAGCCTTGCACGGCAGAAGCAAACACTGGATGAAATGGGGTTTTCCATTCCAAAAGAGGAGCATGCAGGGTGGAATGAATATGATTTTCACAACTTGCTGCACCAAAGGTTTGGCGGCAAGGCTCCCGACGATGTGATCACTGACCGAAAAACGCATTTTCGCGCCCTAAAGGAGACCCTTGCCGAATGGCAGGAAGGCGGGATCAGTACCGCAGGTGAATCCTGGACCGAGTTCACCGCCCGTGTAGAGGCAGCGCGCAGCCATGCCGCCGATACGTCGGCTGAACGTATTCTGGTCGTGAGTTCTGGCGGTGTGATTGCGCGATTGGTTGCAGCGACCTTAGAGGTGCCGAACCGTCAGATGATCACCTTGAACCTGCAGGTAAAAAACACCTCCGTGACCCGGTTTATCGCCTCAAAAGGGCGTTTTTATTTGCATGAATTCAATTCGGTGCCACAGTTTCATGATGCAGCGCGCGCCGAACTGATGAGCTATAGCTGAGGGAGCAGGACATGAGCAGCGATACCCAGACTTTGGACATAGAGGCGATCAGGGGGTTTCTGGACGGGCGCCTGCCGGGATTTGACGGAGATGTCGAGGTCCAAAAATTCGCAACCGGACAATCCAACCCAACCTTCCAACTGAAAACTCTGGCGGGTAACTACGTTTTACGTCGCAAACCCCCGGGTGTTTTGCTGAAATCGGCTCATGCGGTGGATCGGGAATTCCGCGTGCAAATGGCGTTAGCGGGCACGGATGTACCGGTCGCCAAGATGCATCTTTTGTGCGAGGACGACGATGTCATCGGCTCAGCCTTTTACATCATGGAACACGTCGTGGGGCGCAACTTCACCGACCCGGTGATGCCGGATCTTGATCCCTCAGAGCGTGGTGCGGTGATTGACGACATGAACCGGGTGCTGGCGGCCTTGCACGACGTTGATATCGACAGTGTGGGCCTTTCGGACTATGGCCCGCCGGGCAATTACTTTGAGCGTCAGCTGTTCCGCTGGACTAAGCAATACCGGGCCTCTGAAACCCGCGTCATTCCCGAAATGGACGAGTTGATCAAAGCCTTGGAGGAGGCGATGCCCAAAGACGACGGTCAGCGGGGTTTGGTGCATGGCGACTACAGGATCGACAATATGATATTTGCCGCGGATAGGCCCAAATGCCTTGCCGTACTCGATTGGGAACTCTCGACCATCGGGCATCCTTATGCGGATCTGGCCGGTGTGATCATGCAATGGCAGATGCCGCCGGGGCAGGAGGGGCGCGGTCTTGCGGGTATTGATCGCAAGGCGCTCGGATTGCCTTCAGATGAGGCCTTTGTCGAGGCATATTGCCGACGCCGTGGGCTGCCCGGGATCGACAACTTCGGCTTCTACCTGTCCTTCAGTTTTTTCCGTATGGCGGGCATCTTGCAAGGCGTTTTGAAACGGGCACTTGATGGGAATGCCTCAAACCCGGAACGGGCCGAGAAGCTGGGCGGATTTGTTCCAGTCTTTGCACAAAGCGGGCTGCAAGCGTTGAAGGGGTGACAGAGCGAGGTCTGCGGCGCGGTCTCGGACCTCTGCGGCGCGGTGGATTCTGTGCGTATCGGGCGCACAGGCGGGTGAAATTGCGTGGTATTACGTATGCCTTAACTCTCGACCCTTAAGCCTCGACTGCGCATTATGGACACAACAGGCGGAACGCAAAATCAGCACCCGCCCGGGAGGATATTTCAGATGACACAGTCGGATTGGCTGAACACAAAGGATCTTGGCGAAGGGGTTGTCGAGTTGCAGCTAGGGCGCGGCCCGGTCAATGCATTGAGCGCCGAATTCCTGATGGATTTCGCCGACCTGATTGCCGACATGGGGAAAGACGCCGCCATACGGGCGATCATCCTCAAAAGCCCGTTCAAGGTCTTTTCCGCCGGGGTTGATCTCAAAGAGGCCAAGGAGTTTGACCTTGATCAGCAGCGCGCCATGGTGCGGGGGCTGAACGAAGCGGTTCTGGGGCTGTACAGTTGCCCAAAACCTGTTGTCGCTGCCGTCGGCGGCGCCGCGATTGCGGGCGGTTTGTTCTTCGTGCTCGGTTCCGACGTACGCGTTGGCTATTCGAAATCCGCCTATGGCCTTGCCGAGGTGCGCGTCGGGGTCGACTTTCCGGTTGGACCGCTTGAGGTGGCCAAGGCGACGCTCGACACCAATACCCAACGGCGGATGATGTTGACCGGCCAGCCTATCGGCCCGATCGCGGCGCGCAACTATGGCTTTGTCGATATCATCGCCGAAGACATGGAAGATCTTGAGATCTACAGCCTGCGGGAGGCGCGCAAGCTGGCAGAGCTGCCGCCTGAGACCTACGCATCGGTAAAGATGCAATTGCGCGGCGAGACGATTGCCCGCACCAAAGCGGCGATGGCTGCAGGTGGCAATGCACCCGAACATGGGTGGTTCAGAGAAGAAACTGCCCCGGCAATGGAACGTATGTTGCGGGGAGATGGCTGACCAAAGCCAACACATCACTTGGGGGGAGCATCGATGGACCAGGGCCGCTTGGAGCGCGTCAAGGCATGGCAACAACGCTATGTGGATGAAAGAAAATATGCCGGCAGTTCGGTTCTGATCCTTCAGAACGGGGAGGAATCTTTTTTCCACGTCGCTGGCCAGCGCAACATCGAAGCGGGGCTTCCCTTCACTCGCGACACCGTGGTGCGGATCTATTCGATGACCAAACCGGTGACCTCTCTTTCGATCATGATGCTTTTGGAGCGCGGGTTGTTTCACCTGGATGCGCCCGTTTCTGATTTCATTCCTGAATTCAGCAATATGCAGGCTTTAGTTCAAGGGGCGACGGCCATTGACCAGACTGAGCCGAGCCGCGCGCCGACCTTGCATGAGCTGCTGACCCATACCAGCGGCCTCAGCTATCCGTTCAATCCCGGCGTCCTGCCAGCGGCGATGAATGAGCGTGCGTTGATGTTCAAGCCAAACCAGGGAAACCTGGCAAAAATGGTCAGTGAACTCGCGATCTATCCGCTGGCTTTTCAGCCGGGCGCGCGCTGGGAATACTCCGTCAGTATCGATGTTCTGGGGCGTGTCGTCGAAGTGGTCTCCGGCAAGACATTGGGGGAGTTTTTCCAGGACGAGATCTTTGCGCCTTTGGGCATGCGCGAGACAGGGTTTCGCGTGGCAGAGGGCACAGGTGATCGCTTTGCCTCCCTTTACACACCACTGGCCGGGGATGCCATGGCATTGAATTCCGCAAAAACCGGCGGCGATACCCTGCGTCTGACAGACAGCTACGGAGGTTCTCCGTTCGAGAGTGCCGACATGATGTCAGGCGGCGGCGGGCTTGTCGGGACGATTGACGACTATGTAAAGTTTGCCGAGATGCTGCGCCTGCGCGGAGCCTGCGAAGATGGCTTTATCATCAGCCCGCAGACTGCTGATTTTATGATGAGAAACCATCTTCCGGGTGATATCGCCTCGATGGGACCGCAAAGCTTTGCCGAGCAGCCCATGGAGGGCATGGGGTTTGGCCTTGGTGGTGCGGTGGTGCTTGATCCGGGCCGGGCGCGATGCCCGGGATCTGTGGGAGACTTCAGCTGGGGCGGCATGGCTTCAACCTTCTTCTGGGTCGATCCCGTGCTGGATCTGTCGGTGGTCTTCTTCACGCAGCTCTCGCCATCCAGCTCCTATCCGTCCCGCGCGGAACTGAAGGCCCTGGTTCATGGAGCGGTCTGCTGATGACTGAGATTATGAACCGCAAGATCCTTTGGACCCCAAGCCAAGAGCGCTCAGAAAACAGCCGCATGGCCGAGTTTCAAAATTGGCTTGGCGTGAAAAAATCGCTGACCTTTCCGGACTACAATGCCCTTTGGGATTGGAGCGTATCGGACCTCGATGGTTTCTGGAGCGCTCTCGTCGCGTTTTTTGAGCTGGAGTTTGACCGCGAAGCCTCTGCCGTTTTGGGCAGTCGCAGCATGCCGGGCGCTGAGTGGTTTCCCGGCGCCGAGTTGAATTGGGCGCGGCATATGCTCAGACAGGCTGACAAAACGCCAAATTCTCAGGCGCTTGTGGTCTATTCTGAAACCTTTGGCCGAAGTGACCTGACCTGGGCAGAACTGGCGGCTCAGGTCGCCAGCGTGGCCAGGCACCTGCGGGAGATGGGGGTCGGGCAGGGGGATCGTGTCACGGCCGTACTGCCGAATACCGAAACCGCTATCATTGCCTGTCTGGCTGCAACCAGCCTCGGTGCAATCTGGTCACTCTGCGCCCCCGATATGGGACATGTCGCCATTTTGGACCGTTTCCGCCAGATCGAGCCAAAGGTCCTGATCTATCAGGATGGCTATGTCCACGCTGGCAAGACCATTGATCGCCGCGATGTGCTGAGCACCATTGCCAAGGGCCTCCCTAGCGTCGAGCAAACCATTGTTCTTCCTGTGGTCGGCGGCGTTCCGAGCGAAGCACTGGATTGGCGCGATCTTCTCCATCGCGACACACCTTTGACCTTTGAGCCAGTGCCTTTTGATCATCCGCTATGGGTGGTCTATTCCTCGGGCACCACCGGAAACCCCAAGCCCATCGTGCATGGGCACGGCGGGATCTTGCTTGAGGGGGCCAAGCAAGCGCTGCATCAGGATCTGAGCGCCGACAGCCGGTTTTGCTGGCTGACTTCTTCGGGCTGGGTCATGTGGAACGCGCAATTTGTGGCGCTGGGGCAGGGTGCGACGACCCTTCTTTATGATCGGGCGCCAAACCATCCCGATATGCTGGATCTGTGGCGTCGTGCTGCGGATGAGCGGATCACCTATCTTGGTGTGGGCGCCGCTTATATCACCGCTTGCGTCAAGGCGGGTATCAGTCCCCGCAAAGAGCTTGATCTGTCGGCGCTGGTATCGCTTGGCACCACCGGTTCACCCTTGACCTCGGATGGCTATGACTGGGTGTATTCCGAAGTGAAAGAGGACATCTGGTTGGCCCCGATTTCCGGCGGGACGGACCTTTGCGGGGCCTTTGTGTGCGGCAATGTCATGCTGCCGGTCCGCGCAGGCGAGATGCAGTGCCGCGCTCTTGGCAATGCGGTGCGGGCCTTTGACGAGGTGGGAAAAGACGTGATCGGCGCTGTGGGTGAGTTGGTCTGCACCGAGCCTTTGCCCTCTATGCCATTGTTTTTCTGGGGAGATGAGGATGGATCACGGCTCCATTCCAGTTACTTTGACACCTACCCTGGTATCTGGCGCCACGGCGACTGGATCGAAATCACGCCCGAGGGCGGGTCGGTCATATATGGGCGCTCAGATGCCACGATAAACCGGCGTGGCCTGAGGCTCGGATCTTCGGAGATGTATCAAGCGGTTGAAGGCCTGCCGGAGATCCTCGACAGTCTGGTGGTCGATCTGGAATTTCTTGGCCGCGACAGCTTTATGCCGCTGTTCGTCGTGCTGGCCGAAGGGGAACAGCTGGACGATACCCTGATCGACAAGATCAAGGTCGCCATTCGCAACTCGGTTTCTGCACGGTTTGTCCCGGATGAAATCAATGTGGTGCCTGAGATCCCGCGCACGCTTTCTGGAAAGAAGCTGGAAGTTCCTGTGAAAAAGCTGCTACTTGGTGGCGATCCTGCGAAAGTGGTGAACCGGGACTCGATGGCAAACCCAGAGAGTTTTGACACCTTCATTGCCTATGCAAAAACGCGGGAGGCCACGTAAGAAAGGTGACGTAAATGTCTGATGCTGGAAAGGTTTTGCTCAATCTCCTGGACCTGGAGCAGCTGGATACAAACCTTTATCGCGGCATTGGATCGGGTGGTGAAACTCCGACGCGGATATATGGTGGCCAAGTCATTGCCCAAGCCCTGACGGCGGCCTACGCGACGGTTCCGGATCGTTTGTGCCATTCTTTGCATGCCTATTTTATCCGCCCCGGTGACCCGGCAAGCCCGGTGATCTACCAGGTCGATCCAGCCCGCGACGGCGGCAGCTTTACCACGCGGCGGGTCACGGCCATTCAGAATGGCAAGCAGATCCTCAACCTTGCAGCCTCCTTTCACAAAGAAGAACCCGGTTGGAGCCACCAACACGCGATGCCGGATGTTCCGCCGCCCGAAGGCCTGCAGAACCGGGACGAACTGCATCAATCTCACGTGCACCGTATTGCGGAGCACATGCGGGATGAATTCACCCGCGCACGGCCCTTTGAGATCCGAGATATCGAACCGCGCGACCCACTGGACCCGGAAAAATCAAGCGATATCAACCATATGTGGATCAGAATGGAGGCTGCAAACGGAGCAGGGCCGCAGTTGCAACATGTTCTGATGGCCTATGCCTCAGATTTTGGTCTCCTTGGGTCTGCACTCAGGCCGCATGGCATTACCTGGTTCAAGCCCGAAGCGATGACCGCCAGCCTTGATCACGCTATGTGGTTTCATGCCCCGGTCCAGTTTGAAAACTGGCATCTTTACACCATGGATTCTCCCTTCGCCGGGAACGGGCGCGGCTTCAATCGAGGCTCGATCTACACGCGCGATGGTCAGCTTGTTGCGAGTGTTGCCCAGGAAGGGCTGATGCGGCCAATCAGCCGGTGAAACGCCTGAAATCTAAGTCATTTCATAGCGATCCCGCAGCTTTTGCATCCCCATGATCCAGCGGTCGTAATCTGCGGTTTTTGCCTGCATGTAGTTCTGGACTTTGGGATGCGGCAGCACAAGAAAGCGATTTTCTTCAATGGCTTTGACGCAGGCCTCTGCGACATCTTCGGGCTCGAGTAGCCCATCGACGCTGGCCACGCTGTTTTCCATGCCACGCGTCATTTCGGACCGGACTGCTTGCGGACAAAGCACTGAAACGCCGATCCCTTGGTCGCCATAGGTGATTGCAAGCCACTCCGCGAAGCCAACCGCGGCATGTTTGGTGACCCCATAGGGTGCGGCACCAATCTGGTTCAATAGCCCGGCGGCCGAGGCCGTGGTCAGGATATGGCCACCGCCGCGTTTCAGCATTCGAGGCACAAGATGGCGAGCCGTCCAGACATGCGACATGACATTGATGTCCCAAATCCTTTGCCAGGCGTCATTTTCCACCTCCAAACCACCTAAAGTGAGGATACCGGCATTAGCGCAAAACAGATCAATCGGCGCGATCGAGGTTTCGACATCCTGAATAAAGGCTGCGATGCTGTCTTCGCTCGAAACATCAACAACCTTGGCAATGCCACCGATCTCAGCCGCTGTCCGTTCGGCACCAGCCGCGTCGATGTCTGCACAAATCACCTGTGAAGCGCGGAGGGAGGCGAACTTTTGGGCAAGCCCTTTGCCAATACCGCTTGCGGCGCCCGTGACGACGATTGTGTGATCCTTGATTTCCATGGCATTCCTTGCGGGACTATTCAACATTGCCACGCTAACCGGCATACGGAAATCTGCCAATCCTATGTGACGGAACGGAATATATTTTTTACATAATACTGATTATGAGAGCTTTGTGATCCCGTGGCAGAGATAGCCCAAAGCAAAACGCCCAGATGAAACCTCTAATCTTTGGTGGCCGTGAGCGCCTCATAGGCCTCATTCTGGGACAGAAACACCTGACCTGACAACGCGTCCAGAAAGTGGCTCCGTTTTAGGCGATCCATCACAGGTCCCTTTACTTCGGACAGATGCAGGCTGACTCCCATATCCGACAGACGTTGGTTGATCTCCTCAAGAGAATCCAAGGCGCTGAGGTCAATCTCATTCACCGCCGAACACATCAATACAACATGCCGGAGCTCGTCCGGTGCCGCCTGTACCCGAGCGAGGATCATGTCCTCCATTCGACGCGCGTTTGCAAAGTACAGGCTTTCGTCGATCCGCAAAGTGACCACGCTGGGATCGGTCAGAACGTCATGACGGTGAATGTTGCGGAAATGCTGGGTCCCGGGCACCTGCCCGACCTCTGCAACATGCGGCCGGGATGTTTTCCAAACGAACAACAACAGAGAGACCAAAACTCCGGCGGCCACGCCTGTTTCTACTCCAACGATCAAGGTCAACACAATTGTGCTGAGCACCGCAGCAAAATCGGCCTTGGAATATGTCCAGGCGGTTTTGAGAACTCGGAGATCGACCAAGGACAAGACCGCAATGATGATCGTCGCAGCCAGCGTCGCCTTGGGAAGGAAGTATAGTAAAGGAGTCAGGAACAAGGCCGCAAACGTCAGGCCAACCGCTGTGAAAGCCCCGGCTGCAGGTGTGCGGGCACCAGCGTCGAAATTGACAACGGAGCGCGCAAACCCGCCTGTGACGGAATAGCCTCCGGAAAAGGCCGAAGCCAGGTTTGCAGCGCCAAGCGCCTTGAGTTCTTGGTTGGGATCAATCCTTTGGCGACGTTTTGCCGCGAGGGTCTGTGCCACCGACACGCTTTCGACGTATCCGATGATGGTAATCAGTGCAGCAGGACCAATGAGTGCGGGAATGAGAGCCCAATCGATCATAGGCAATCCAATCGGCGGCAACCCTGTGGGGACGTCACCGACGACAGCGACGCCGAGAGCAGGAAGGTCCATGGCCCAGGATAGCAAAACGGTGCCGATCACCGCAAAAACCGGACCAATGCGGGCTGCTGTACGGGCCGCAGCCTTGGAGAGGCCGAGACGTGTGTGCAGGACATCCGCCATATAGCGGCGCACCCAGAACAGGAAGCCAAGTGCTGCAAGGCCGTTCGCCAATGTCCATGGATTGACGGTGTCGAGCCCCTGCCCCAGTGAAAATAGAATTTCCGGTAGATTGTGGCCATGGGCGGGTACGCCAAGGATATGCTTGAGCTGACTAACCGCAATCAGGATACCTGATGCTGTGATGAAGCCGGCAATAACCGGATGGGACAGCAGATTTGCGACCACACCAAGCCGCAAAGCCCCCATTGCCACGAGCATCAGCCCTGACAGAAGTGCAAGGACGGCGGCAGCGGCGGTGAACTCGGCAACGGTGTCGAGGCCCAGCGGCGCCAAAGCAGACGCGCTCATCAAGGACACCACCGCAACCGGCCCCACAGCCAATGCCCGAGATGTGCCAAAGATGGCATAGGCAACCAAAGGCAAGATTGACGCGTATAGGCCTACCTCAGCGGGCAGTCCGGCCAGAAGAGCGTAAGCCAGAGACTGCGGAATCAACATGATCGTCACGATGACAGCAGCCGTTGTGTCGCCTGAAAAATCGAGCCGGTCATAGCGCCGCCCCCAATCCAGGATTGGAAAAAGACGTGGCATATCAACACGGGACATAGGCAATGGCATGGCGATGGCTTTCGTTGAAACACTAGCCCGGTTCGCGTGTTAACGGGTCCGGCTAAACACATTCATTTTATCATATATAACTGAACTGCCGAAGGGGGAAGGCCTGTTGAAAAATTTTCTGGAAACTCATTTGAGTTTGAATTTGGTCTATGTTAACAAAGTCTTATGTTGCCGCATTGGTGCAAATTGCGAGGCCGCTGGATTTGGCTTGCCTTGCACAATTTCCTTTGTATTTTTGCCATGCAAGCCTTGCGTTTGTGCAGACCCCAACCGCCTTTCGCTGAAGCGGCTACCCTTGCTCAGGTTGTTCGTTGCAGAATTGCAGTGTAAAGGGCCAAACTCCGCTGCATCATAGGACTGCTCAATTTTGCAAGGCCTGCGCGCCAGCATCGATGCTGCCATGTGATCTACAATGGAACGAAAGCCGCTGCTTAACAGATCTTTCCAAGTGTTCGTGAATTGGAGCGCGTTTTCCTGCCTGCGCGGGGCTGCTGCTTAACCAAGCTGTTAGCGTTTTTGGATACGATTTTGCCCACCGAAGCACAGTTTCGCCCCGGTTTACTTTGCAAAAATGCCCCCACAGGTCCGAACTGCAAAAATGCAAGATCAGGATGCGTGGATGCAAAGGCCGAAACAAGGTCAGCAAGTTTGTCGACCCGGTCTTGAGCACTCTAAAGCCTGGCCCAAACGGCCTTCAGCCCCGGCAGCTGCCGGGGCTGAAGAAGGAAAGCGTCAAAAGAACGCCTGCAATCCGGTTTGTGCGCGCCCCAGGATCAGCGCATGGACGTCATGGGTGCCCTCATAAGTGTTAACCGTTTCAAGGTTCACCATGTGACGAATGACCTGGAATTCGAGGCTGATCCCGTTGCCGCCGTGCATGTCGCGAGCCATGCGGGCGATGTCCAGTGCCTTGCCGCAGTTGTTGCGCTTGACAATTGAAATCATCTCAGGTGCGGCATTTGCGGCGTCCATCAGACGCCCCACCTGCAAGGAGGCCTGCAGGCCAAGCGCGATTTCCGTCTGCATATTCGCCAGTTTCAGCTGGAACAGTTGAGTGTTGGCGAGCGGACGGCCAAACTGTGTTCGGTCCAGACCATATTGACGGGCGGCATGCCAGCAAGCCTCGGCTGCGCCCATCGCCCCCCAGCTGATGCCATAGCGCGCGCGGTTGAGGCACCCGAACGGACCTTTCAGCCCTTGCACATGCGGCAGCAATGCATCTTCGCCGACTTCAACACCGTCCATAACGATTTCACCGGTGATCGAGGCGCGCAGCGAGGCCTTGTTCTGGATCTTCGGCGCAGAGAGGCCTTTCATGCCTTTTTCAAGCACAAAGCCGCGGATCTTTCCGCCATGTTCTTCTGATTTGGCCCAAACCACAAAGACATCCGCGATGGGCGCGTTGGAGATCCACATCTTGGAGCCAGTCAGCTTGTATCCGGTCGCCGTCTTTTCGGCGCGGGTCTTCATGCCGGCCGGATCGGAGCCCGCATCGGGTTCAGTGAGGCCAAAGCAGCCGATCCATTCGCCAGACGCCAATTTTGGCAGGTATTTCTTGCGCTGCTCCTCGCTTCCGTAGGCATAGATCGGGTACATCACCAGCGAGCTTTGCACCGACATCATCGACCGGTACCCACTGTCGACCCGTTCAACCTCGCGGGCGACCAGACCATAGGACACGTAACCGGCGCCAAGCCCGCCGTATTCCTCGGGGATGGTGGTGCCAAGAAGGCCCATCTCCCCCATCTCGCGGAAGATCTCGGGATCGGTGTGTTCGTTTTCGTAGGCTTCGGTGACGCGGGGTTGCAGTTTTTCCTGAGCATAAGCACGGGCGGAGGCCGAGATCATGCGCTCGTCTTCGCTCAGCTGGTCTTCAAGGCGCAGCGGGTCTTCCCAGTTGAAACCGCCAAGGTCGGGCTTGTCCTTGGCCCGCAGTTTAGGTGCATCAGTCATCGTTTTGCCCCGTGATTGGTTGAGAGGTAGGTTCTCGCGCACCTTAAGGCTGGGTTAAGAAAAAAAACAGCGAGACTTTGGCAAGGAACTATGACTATAGATCATATATGAGTGCGCCCCGTCGATTTCTTCCGTCCATTTCCTCCCTGCGCGCCCTTGAGGCGCTGGACCGGCTTGGAAGCGCCTCCAATGCGGCGACAGAGCTTTCGTTGACTCAAGGGGCCGTCAGTCGGCAACTCCAGGCGCTTGAACGACAGTTGGGGCAGGATCTGGTGGACCGAGGGCAAAAGAAACTATTGCTGACACCGCAAGCACAGGAATATGCAGCAGAAATCCGGAACGCGCTGAACCAGATTGCGCAGGCGACGTTGAGGCTCCAGACCGCGCCGCTGACCGGAACATTGAACCTTGCGATCCTTCCGGCCTTTGGAATGCGGTGGTTGATGCCGCGTCTGCCTGAATTTTCCCGCCTGCATGCGGATGTCACGATCAATATGACCACCCGGCTCGAGCCATTCAGTTTTGCAGCGGAACCCTTTGATGCGGCAATTCATTTTGGCGAGGCTCAATGGCCGGGCACCGAGTCTCTGCTGTTGAAGAGTGAACAATTGTTGCCCGTCTGTGCCCCGGATCTTGCGCGTGCCCACGATCTGATCACCCCCAAAGACATCCTGTCCTTGCCTCTGCTGCACATCCAGACACGCGCTGAGGCCTGGTCCGACTGGTTCAAGGCCCATGATGTGACACCACCGGCGAGCGTGTCAGGTACAATGTATGATCAATTCGCAACGATTACTCAGGCTGCTCTGCACGGGCTCGGCGTTGCTTTGATGCCGGATTACCTGGTTGAGCAGGACATCGCGACGGGGCGCCTCGTCGCCCTGCACCCTGCCCCGACCGAAACCAGAGGCGCCTATTACCTGGTCTGGCCTGCCAGCAAATCGCGCATGCCGCCTTTGGCGAAATTTCGCGATTGGCTGACAACACAAGCGCAGCCCGAAGACCCCCTGCCGCGCTAAAAAAAAGGGGTGCACCCTGTGCACCCCCTGTACATCCTCCGTACACCGGCCATGCGCCGCAGATAGCCTAGCCCAATGCGTAGCCTGCGCCGCGCACTGTGCGCACGGGATCGTCGCCACCGTGTTGGGTCAGCGCCTTGCGCAGCCGTCCGATATGAACATCCACGGTGCGGGTATCGACGTAGATGTCGCGGCCCCAGACCCGGTCCAGCAGTTGCTCCCGGCTCCAGACCCGGCCCGGTTTCTCCATAAAGGTCGACAGCAGTCTGAATTCCGTCGGTCCCAGTTTCAGGGGCTGGTCCGAACGGCTGACCTTATGGGTTTCGGCGTCGAGAATGATATCATCAAACTCAAGTCGCATCCCAACGGTCGACGGACGCACGCGGCGCAGTTGGGTGCGCACGCGGGCCATGAGTTCGATCACCGAATAGGGTTTGACAACATAGTCATCTGCCCCGGTTTCCAGTCCCCGCACTTTGTCCACTTCTTCGGAGCGGGCCGAGAGCATGATGATCGGGATGCTGCGGGTGTCTGGGCGCGTCTTCAGACGCCGACAGACCTCGATCCCGCTCAGGTTCGGCATCATCCAGTCCAGAACGATGATATCGGGCGTGTCTTCCTCGACCAAAAGCAGAGCTTCCTCACCGTTTTCGGCGCGAATCACGCGAAATCCGTCTGCCTCAAGATTGTAGGCAAGGACTTCGCGCTGTGCCAGTTCGTCTTCGACGACCAGAACGGTTGGCTGATCGGCTGCCATGGTCAGACCTCCTGCGCCGTGACCGAAGTGATGTCGGCTTTGGGTCGGTCATCTTCGGGGCGGCTGCCGGTGACCAGATAGATCAGCTCTTCGCAGATCGAGGTCACATGATCGCCCATCCGTTCGATGTTTTTTGCAATGAAATGCAGATGCATGCAGGGGGTGATGTTGCGCGGGTCTTCCATCATATGGGTCAGGAACTCCCGGAACAGCGCATTATACATCTGGTCAACATCCTGGTCGCGCGTGATGACATCTCCTGCCAGTTCGACGTCACGCTGGATATAGGCATCCAGAGCATCCTTGAGCATCAGTTCGACCTCGCGCGCCATGCGCCGCAGCGCGGCGGCGCTTTCGGTGGTGTCATGACCCTGGATCAGCACGCCGGTGCGTTTGGCGATATTCTTGGCGTAGTCCCCGATGCGCTCAAGGTTACCGGCGATTTTCATCACCGACAGAACCACCCGCAGGTCCACGGCCGCCGGGGCGCGGATGGCGATGACGCGGGCGGCTTCCTCGTTGATCAGCTCTTCGAGGCCATCAATCGCCTTGTCCCCGGCGCGCACCTTTTGCGCCAGTTCCTCGTCGCGGGTTTCAAGCGCGCGGGCGGCCTCCATGATGGCAGCCTCGACGAGGCCGCCCATTTTCATGATCCGGGCCTGAATCGCCTCCAGATCCCGATCGAATGCGGATGCAATATGTTGCTCTTCCATGACTCTGTCCTTGCAAAGAGAGATCAGCCGATACGGCCGGTAATGTAGCTTTCGGTGCGCGGATCTTCGGGGTTGGTGAAGATCTGGCCGGTGTTGCCGAATTCAACGAGGTTGCCGAGGTGGAAGAAGGCGGTTTTCTGGCTCACCCGTGCCGCCTGCTGCATCGAGTGGGTCACGATCACAACAGAATAGCTGGCGCGCAGCTCGTCGATCAGCTCTTCGACCTGGGCCGTTGCGATGGGGTCTAGCGCCGAACAGGGTTCGTCCATCAAAAGAACTTCGGGTTCGGTTGCCACAGCACGCGCGATGCACAGACGTTGCTGCTGGCCACCGGACAGGCCAGTGCCGGGGGCGTGCAGGCGATCCTTGACTTCGTCCCAGATGGCGCCGCGGCGTAAGGATTTCTCGACGATCTCATCAAGCTCGGCCTTGTTGCGGGCCAGCCCGTGAATGCGCGGACCATAGGCGACATTGTCGTAGATCGATTTCGGGAAAGGGTTCGGTTTCTGGAACACCATGCCCACCTTGGCGCGCAGTTGCACCGGGTCGACCCGTTTGTCGTAGATGTCCTCACCGTCCAGCAGGATCTCGCCAGAAACACGGCAGACATCGATGGTGTCGTTCATCCGGTTCAGGCACCGCAGGAAGGTGGACTTACCGCACCCCGAGGGGCCGATGAAGGCAGTGACGGTCTTGTCCTCGATCTCGACGTTGACGTCCTTGATCGCGTGGGATTCGCCGTAATAGACGTTGACATTCTTCGCCGAGATTTTGGTCGTATTGGTCACAGTCTTATCCAATGTGCTCATGTCGTTCATATCGATGCCCCTTACCAGCGGCGTTCAAACCGGCGGCGCAGGATCACGGCCACCGTATTCATGGTTACGAGGAATACCAAAAGGATAATGATCCCGCCCCAGGCCCGCTCATAAAAGGCCGGGTCGGCGCGTTTGGCCCATTCATAGATCTGGGCCGGCATCGCCGAGTTCGGTGCCAACAGGCCGTCGGCAATGGTTTCCGGCGCGTTGGAGGCAATGAAGCCAACCATACCGATCAATAGGAGCGGTGCGGTTTCCCCTAGGGCCTGGGCGAGGCCGATGATGGTCCCGGTCAGGATACCGGGCGCGGCCAGCGGCAGAACATGGTGGAACACCGCCTGCATTTTTGATGCCCCTACCCCCAGCGCCGCATCGCGGATCGAGGGCGGCACGGCCTTCAGCGCGGCGCGGGTTGAGATGATGATGGTCGGCAGCGTCATCAGCGTCAGCACCAGACCGCCCACCAGCGGCGCCGACATCGGCAGGTGCATGTAGTTGATAAAGACCGCAAGACCCAGGATGCCGAAGACGATCGACGGAACGGCCGCAAGGTTCGAGATGTTGACCTCGATGATATCGGTCAGCCAGTTCTTGGGCGCAAATTCCTCAAGATAGATCGAGGCGGCCACCCCGATTGGCAGGGCCAGGGCCAGGACCACGAGCATCATGAACAAAGAGCCCATCATCGAGACGCCGATCCCGGCGGCTTCGGGCCGTTGGTCAGAGGCATCCGCGCCGATGATGAAATCGATGTTGAAGGTTTTTTCGACCACACCGGCTGCCACCAGCGCATCCACCAGATCTAGCTGAGCGCCAGAGATATTCTTGTCGTTCTCGATGCTCTCGCGGCTGACGCGCCCTTTCAGGTAGCCGTCAACGCGGCTTTGGGCGAGAAAGCGGAACTCGACCGTCTGGCCGATCTGATCGGGGTTTTCCAGCACATAGGCGCGCAACTGTGCTGCGGCATCCTTGGACAGAAGGCCAGCCATGTCCTTTGGTTTGAGACTGGTTTCAATACCCAGCCCTTCGATCTTGGATTGGACGGCGGCCTTGATGATTGGCGCATAGCCAAAGGTCGTGACTTTCTTGATGTCCTCAAGGTCGCGATTGCCCTTTTTGTCGAGCTTGCTTTCAAGCAGTTCGACCTCAAGCGTAACAAACGTCTGCTGGAAGGCGCCCGTTCCGCGGCCCACGATGGTGGTGACCAGCACCACAAGCATGATCAGGCCGACGACGATGGCCGCGATTCCGTAGCCGCGAAAACGCATTTCGGCGGCGTTCCGTTTGCGCGTGCGGGCGTTCTGCGTCAGAAGGGAGCCGCTTTTGGACTGCTCTGCTGCGCCGCCCATATTGCTGGGGGTTTGGCTGATATCGGTCATTAGTCGTACTGCTCCCGGTATTTGCGCACGATGTAGAGGGCCAGAACATTGAGCCCCAGCGTCAGAACAAAAAGGGTCAGGCCAAGGGCAAAGGCCACCAGCGTCTCGGGGCTGGCAAAGTCGGTATCGCCCGTCAGCTGGCTGACAATGCGGGTGGTAATGGTTGTCATGCTTTCCAGGGGGTTGGCCGAGAATTTGGCGATAGCGCCTGCCCCCATGACCACGATCATGGTTTCCCCGATGGCGCGCGATGCGGCCAGCAGGATGGCCCCCACGATCCCCGGCAGCGCGGCCGGCAGAACCACCTGGCGCACGGTTTCAGATTTCGTGGCGCCCAGGCCCAAAGACCCATCGCGCATGGCTTGAGGCACAGCGTTGATGATGTCGTCTGACAGGGAAGAGACAAAGGGGATCAGCATGATGCCCATAACGACGCCAGCGGTCAGCACTGATGTGGCGCCACTCATCCATTCCACCCCCAGTACGCCGTTTTCGCCCTGACCAAAGATCCGCACCAGAAGCGGGCCAACCGTCAGCAAGGCAAAGAGGCCGTAGACGATGGTCGGGATACCGGCGAGGATCTCAAGCAGCGGTTTGGCAAAGGCGCGCACCGCAGGCCCTGCGTATTCTGAAAGATAGATCGCAGCAAAAAGCCCGATGGGAACCGCGACCAGCAGCGCGATAAAGGAGATGTAAAGCGTGCCCCACAACAGCGGCAGGATCGACAGCTCGCTGTCGCCGCGGAAGTTCGGCGCCCAGGTGCCCCCGAAGAAGAAATCGGTCCAGGAGTGCAGGCCGAAAAAGTTGCGCGTCTCAAAAAGCATCGACAGAACGATGCCGATGGTTGTCAGGATCGCCAGCGAGGCCGCCAGGATCAACAGCGCCATGACCGCCCGTTCGACAGTGTTGCGCGCCCGAAAGTCTTTGTTGGTTTTGCTGTAGGAGAGCCCTAGACCGACCAGCGCAACCAAGGCAACCGCAATGACCATGGCCGTATGACCTGTCGCCGAACTGCTACGATAGGCCTGAGCGGCGTTGAAAACTTCGGGCCGCACGTCAGACCCAAGGGCAACCCCGACTTCACCAAGGCGACCACGAATGTCAGAAAACTCGGAGCGCATGTTGCGCACCTGCTCGGAGGTCAAAACACCTTCGGCAACCGCAATGTCCAGCCCTTCGGCGACACGGCGTACGTCACTCATGACAAGACCCAGGGTGGTTCCCTCTGGAATGGCCTCTGCCGGGATCATGCCGGAGACGCGGTTTTCGATCAGCATCGGCTGCGCCAAAAGCCAGACCACCAGAAGGCCCAAAGCCGGCACCAGAGTGCTGAGGCCGACATTGTATCCGTAATATGCAGGCAGGGAGTGAAGCGCCCTTGCATCTCCGCCCGCAGAGGAAAGCGCGCGCTGGCGACCCAGGACATACCCGGCAGCCGCAATGACGCACAAAAGAATGACAAGCCAGAAAGTCGGCATCAATTGCTCCGTTTTTTGGCGGATTTCGAAATTTCGATCAGGGGGACTGAAAAGGCCGGAGGATCACTCCCCCGGCCAATTCACATTCGGCGAGGGGGGCTTAGGAGTTGCCGCCCATCACGTCTTCGTTTGCAACCGCTTCCTGGGTTTTGGCCAGTTCGGGGTCAGAGACGAGGCCGTATTCGGCGAGCGGGCCGTCGGGGCCAGCAACTTCGTCAGAGATGAAGAACTCAGCATATTCTTTCAGGCCGGGGATCACACCGATGTGGGCTTTCTTCACGTAGAAGAACAGCGGGCGGGAGACCGGGTATTCGCCGGTGGCGATGCTTTCGGTGGAGGGAACGATACCGGACATGGTTGCGACCTGCAGCTTGTCGGTGTTGTTCTCGTAGAAGGCCAGGCCAAAGACGCCGATACCGTCCTTGTTGCTTTCGATACGGGCCAGGGTCTCGGTGTAGTCACCGTCGATGTCCACGGAGACACCATCGGTACGCAGGGAGATACAGGCTTTCTCGGCTGCCTTCTTCTTGGCTTTGTCGCTGTCGCCGGTGGCGTTGGCCAGCAGGTGCTCGAATGCGCCGGTGGCTTCACAGCCGGCCAGGATCACCTTGTCTTCAAAGACTTCGCGGGTGCCGTGCTTGGTGCCGGGGATGAAGGCCTGCAGCGGCTGCGCCGGGAAAGCAGGGTTCACGTCGGCCCAGGTCTTGTTCGGGTTGGCGACCATTTTGCCGTCGACCATGATTTCGTCGGACAGGGCCAGGAACCAGTCGGTCGGGGTGAATTCAAAGCCGTTGCCGTTGATGTCGGAGGCAAAGACGATGCCATCATAGCCGATGCGCACTTCGATGATGTCGGTGACACCAGCTTCGGCACAGGCCTTGATCTCTTTGTCTTTGATTTTGCGCGATGCGTTGGCAACGTCGATGGTGTTCTCGCCAACGCCTTCGCAGAAACGCTTGAGGCCGGCCGAGGAGCCACCGGATTCAACAACCGGCGTCGGGAAATCGAAGTTCTCGCCAAAGGCTTCGGCAACGATCGAAGCATAGGGCAGCACGGTCGAGGAGCCGGCAACCTGCACCTGATCACGTGCGGCGGCAGCGGTGGCCGAAACGGCAGCGATTGCCAGGGCGGAAGCGGAAAGTTTCACAAAGGACATCTAGGTCTCCATGAGGTTTAGAAGGTTCACGATCACCCCCACGATGATCTTGGCCTTCCTGCTAAAGACGACACATGTGGCTTTTGTGACAGCTATGTAACAGCTATATGACAATGCTCGATTTGGCGGCGGTTTTGTAACAAAAAACTTTAGGGTCAGACCGCAAGGCGCGGCCCTCTCAAACGCGTTGCAATGGAGGTTGCGCGCAGAATTTTCCTGCTATTGCGGCAGGATAACCGTAAAGGTGGCCCCTGCCCCCAGATCGCTTTCCACCCTAAGGCGCCCGCGATGTCGGTTGATGATGTGTTTTACAATTGCCAGCCCAAGCCCGGTTCCCCCCAACTCGCGGGAGCGATGGCTGTCGGCGCGGTAGAATCGCTCGGTCAGGCGCGGCAGGTGCACAGGATCGATTCCCGGCCCGTTGTCGATGACCTGCACACGTACCGCCGGCGCCCGCAGAGCAGGGTCACGCTCCATCGGGGTGAGCTGGACCCGGACATCCTTGCCGCCATATTTGATAGCGTTTTCAATGAGGTTGGTGAAGACCTGCTGCAGTTGATCGGCATCGCCGGTGACCAGCACCGGGACCTCCGGCGCGTCCAATGCAAGCGTGACATGGCCGGCCTCGGCCAACGGCTCCATGGACTTGAGGGTCGATTGCAGATGGGCCGTCAGATCGACCTTTTCCTTGGGCCGCATGCGTTCTTCACTTTCGACCCGGTTCAATGACAGAAGATCACCAACCAGACGATTCATCCGGTTTGCCTCTCCTTCCATGATCGTCAGGAACCGATCCCGGGCTGCAGCATCATCCCGCGCCGCCCCCCGCAGGGTCTCGATAAAGCCCATAAGGGCCGTCAGCGGGGTACGCAGCTCGTGGCTCACATTGGCGACGAAATCCCGCCTCATCTGGCCGGCCTGTTCGCGTTCAGTGATGTCCGTAAAACACAAGAGAACGGCGCCGCCATTGACGGCACCGATACCTGGAACGTAGCGCAGGCTCACCTCAAAAGTGGTGTCCTGCGCCCCATCATTTGACAGATGTCGTGCTGATCGGGCCGCCTTGTCTCGCAAGGAGGCCTCGATGGCCGTGGTCACATTGGGCTGGCGCAGCACGGTGGCAAAGTGCCGACCTTTGAGTTGCTGCCCCAAAAGGGTGGTGCCGGCCGCATTTGCGCCGATGAAGCGTTCGGTCTGGTCCACCAGTACCGCAGGCAGCGGAATGGCTTCCAGAAACCCTTCAATCAACTCTTGCGTCATGGCTCTCTCCCTTCGCGGTTGAGCCCCTCTAAAGATCCAACGTAACGGTTATGTTACGCGCCGCGCGCGGCCTCTACGGCCTGAGCAAAGACAGCCAGCAAGGCCTCGGGATCTTCGAGCCCCACCGAAACACGATAGAAGCCTTCGCTGACGCCTTGCGCTTCGCGCTCCGGGATGGAAATGCAGCGGTGCGAAGAGGATGCCGGATGCGACAGTGTCGTGGCAACATCACCAAGAGTCGGTGCAAAGCTGATAGCTTCGGCCGCGCGGGCAAAGGCATTGGCCGCAGCCCGGCCGCCGTCCAGCTCAAAGCTCACCATATTGCCACCCTGACCATTCAGCAGCGCCTGTGCCCGCTGATACTGCGGGTGGGACGTATGCAGAGGGTAGATCGTCTTTTTGACACCTGGCAAATCAGCCAGCATATCGGCCAGACGAACGGCCGTGGCCTGGGCGCGCTCAAAACGGAGGTCAAAAGTCAGCATGCCGCGCTCGGCCTGCCAGCAATCGAAGGGGCTGGCCGTCATACCTGTACAAACATTGAACTGCTTGAGGCGCGCGTTCAGTTCAGGATCCTTTGCCACACAATAGCCAAGCAATACATCAGCGTGCCCGGCCAGCAGTTTGGTCACGGAATGGATGACGATGTCAGCGCCGTGGTCAAACGGTTTGAAGCCATGCGGTGTGGTGAAGGTATTGTCGACGGCAAGCAATATGCCCTTGGCCTTGCACAGTTCAGCAATCCCGGCGACATCCGCCAGCGCAAGGGTCGGGTTTGAGACCACTTCAATCAGGATCATCTTTGTATTGGGGCGGATCGCTTCGGCCACGGCCTCTGCCGACGTGGTGTCAGTAAGAGACGTCTCAATGCCAAGCCGCGGCAAATCCCGCTTCATCATCTGCAGCGTCTGACCATAAAGCTGGCTGCCACCGATAAGATGATCCCCTGCCGCCAGAAGGCCCATAAGAACATTCGTCACCGACCCCATGCCAGAGCCGGCAAGGGTGCCTGTGATCCCTTCGGGCACGCCTTCAAGGCGATCGATCATCCGCGCCAGAACATCCGCATTTGGATGCCCCTCGCGGGAGTAGGTATATCCATGCAGCTCACCGGCATATTGAGCGTCAAGCATGTCCGGCGTGTCCGAGGCATAGACGGCGGTCGGGAAAAGCGGTGTGGTGACCGGACGGGACGCGCTTTCCGGGGCGGGAAACGGCCGCATCAGCGAGCCTTTGGAGTTTTTCATTTAGTCTACCTTCTTCATCTCATCGCGAAAGCGGCGCATGTTCTCCTGGTAATGCAGGGCGCTCCACTTCAACTTCTGGATCGTGGCCTCATCGACCTGGCGCACGACCTTGCCCGGCGCGCCCATCACGAGCGAATTGTCCGGGATCTCCTTGTTTTCGGTGATCAGGGCGCCGGCGCCGATCAGGCAGTTCTTGCCAATCTTTGCCCCATTCAGAACGGTGGCCCCCATCCCGATCAGGGAGTTTTCACCAATCGTACAGCCGTGCAACATCACCTTGTGTCCGATGGTGCAATTCTTGCCGATGCTCAACGGGAACCCTGCGTCAATATGCATGACGACGTTCTCCTGCACGTTGGATCCTTCACCGATGCGGATTTCCTCGTGATCGGCGCGGATGGTGCAGCCGAACCAGACGGAGGATCCGGCCTCCATCACCACCTTGCCGATGAGGTTTGCATCGGGCGCGACCCAGGTGTCTTCGTGGATTTCGGGGCGGTCGGAGCCAAGAGCGTAAAGGGTCATTTCATCTCCTCGAATTCTGCTTGCAGGCCACGGACATGGTCCATCAGGTGCGGCTGCTGGATGCGGCGCAGGCGGGTTGCGGTTATGATTGTGCGCAGCGCCTGTTCGGTTGCATCCAGATCATCGTTGATCAACACGTGGTCATAGCTGCCCCAATGGCTGATTTCATCCCAGCTCTTCTCCATCCGGCGTTTGATGGTGGCTGCATCGTCCTGAGCGCGGCTTTCTAGACGGCGGCGCAGTTCAAGGATCGAGGGCGGCAGCAGGAAGATGGACAGGGTGTGCTGGCCTAGGTCAGAGTTACGGATCTGCTGGGCGCCCTGCCAGTCGATGTCAAACAGAACATCCTGCCCGGCATTGATGGCATCGCGCACCGGCCCCTTGGGAGAGCCGTAAAAATTGCCGAAGACATGCGCATGCTCGAGCATTTCGCCTTCTGAAACTGCAGATTTAAAGGCATCCACGGTGCTGAAATGGTAATCCTGCCCGTCGATTTCACCGGGGCGCGGCGCGCGCGTGGTGGCGGACACGGAGAACCGAATGCTGTCGTCCCAGGCCCGCAGGCGCTTGGCGAGGGTAGACTTGCCGGCGCCGGAGGGCGACGACAGGATAATCAAGAGGCCACGGCGATCTGCCATTTGCTGCTCTCCCTTGTTGGTCTGTTTTGACGTCTTTCTACGGTGATCCGGATGCCGGGTGCAATCAACGAGACGCAGTTGACGTCATTCCACGTTCTGAACCTGCTCGCGCATCTGATCGATCACGGTTTTCAGCTCCAGCCCGACCTTGGTCAGATCGCTGCTTTGGGATTTGGAGCACAGCGTGTTTGCCTCGCGATTGAATTCCTGCATCAAAAAGTCGAGCTTGCGTCCGATGGGGCCGCCCGCCGACAGCAGATCGCGCGCCGCCCTGACATGGGCCGCCAGACGGTCGATTTCTTCGGTTACATCCGACTTGACCACGATCAGCGCCAATTCCTGCGCCAGACGGTCAGGGTCGACCCCGTCCGAGTTTTGCAAAACGCGGTCCAGATTGGCGCGCAGAGACTCGGCCATTTTCGGCTTTCGCTCCTCGGCAAGACTGCCGGCCTGGGCGGAAAGCGCCTCAATTTCCCTGACTTGCCGTGTCAAAACCTTAAACAGTTGTGCGCCTTCGTTCTCGCGCATCTCAGAAAGCCCCGCCGAAAGTGTTAAGAACTCGTCCTTCAGTTGGTTGACCAGGGGGGCTGGATCGTCCTGCGGCGTGGCATGATCAAGAACGCCGCGCAACGCCAGAAGATCCGCCGCAGACGCGGGCTTCAGATCGACCCCGATCTCCTGTGCCGCGGCTTCGGCCTGCCTCACGGCCTCAAGAACCGATGTCAGCACCACCGGGTTCACGCAAAACGGAGCGGCCCCTTCTTCGGATCGTGACATCCTCAAAGAAACCGAGACATTTCCGCGGGCCAGGTTTTTGGAAAGCGTACTGCGAACAAAGGGTTCTAACCCTTCAAGCCAATCAGGAATGCGCAGGCGCAGATCCAGTCCCTTGGCGTTGACCGAACGGATTTCCCAGCTCCAGCTGTGCGCTCCAAGACCACCCTGACCAGATGCAAAACCCGTCATGCTGTTCACTGTCATGCGCACTGCCCCTTGATGTTGTCTGCACGAATAGATGTTCTTGTGACCCCTGATACGGGCATTCGATAGCCGACACCACCTTCGTATAGGGCGGCTAAGCTTTTCCGTTAACCATTGCTTGAACTAATAGTCACAATTTGAATTACATTGTGCCATATTAACGGAGAAGTAAGGATTATGTTGGATGTTGTTAAGCAGTCTTAAGAATGCTTGAACGTCCACCGCAACCAACCGGCCTCGCAACCTTTTCGGTCCGCACCGGTGCAAGCAAAGGACAAGGACATGTTTTTCGGCGGTCGCAAGAGTTCTGGACACGGCAAGGGTCACGACAAGGTGGTTCCGATGAACAACTTCCGCAGCCGCACACCGGTGTCGGCGTTGCGACAGGCAGAAGCCTATTGGACAGCTTTGCGCCGCGGGGACGACATCCCGAGCCGCTCGCAAATCGACCCGCGCGGGCTGGAGAACATTCTGTCCCAGACTTTCATTCTGGAGCGCGTGGCGCCGGGAATCGCCCGTTTCCGCCTAGCGGGCCAGAAAGTGAACGACATGGCTGGCATGGAAGTGCGGGGGATGCCGATCACCGCTTTCTTTACTCCCGATGCCCGCAAACAGCTGAGCGCGGCTCTGGAACATATGTTCGATGCGCCCGCCATTATTGAACTGGACTTGAAGACCGAAGCGACACGTCTGCACGGCTCCCGCGAAGCCCGCATGTTGCTGCTGCCGCTGCGCAGCGATCTGGGTGACGTCAGCAGAGCGCTGGGCGTGTTTGTTTCGGAAGGCAACCCGACGGGCGTTTCGCAACGCTTCTCGGTCTCTTCGATCGAAATGCGCACCGTCTCGCAGTCAGGCGCGGAAGGCACCTTCAAAGCCAAGCCGCGTGAAGAAAAGGAAGACATCAACACGCCGAATCCCGGCTTTGCGAGCACCGAAGCACGCTTTGCGCCCGAAAAGTCGATCCTGGAAGAAGCACGGACCATCGCTGATCGCGGCACTCTCGGCCTCGGGACAAAATCCGAGAAGGCGACGACGCCCGCTCAGGATGACGCGCCAAAGAAACGCGGCTCCCACCTTCGCCTGGTGGTCAGCCGAGACTGATCGATTACCCCGGAGCAATCCGGTACAGGTTCTGGTCTGAGGTCATAGCACCAGAAAGCGCGCCCCGCGGAAGAATTCCCGGGGCGTTTCCTTTGCATGATCCTGTCAAAAGGCAAATGTTGCACCGGCTGCCCGACAAAAGAAAACCGCCCCTTTCGGAGCGGTTTCCTGATTTTTCGGGGATTTGCACGCCGGTGATTAGCTGGCTTCGGCCCGCGCCGCATTTGAAGAGCGCTCTTCGCGCAGTCCCGACAGCTCTTTCGCAACCAAAAAGGCCAGTTCCAGAGATTGGCTGGCGTTGAGCCGCGGATCACAGGCGGTGTGATACCGATCGCTCAGGTTCTCATCCGTTACAGCCCGCACGCCGCCGGTGCATTCGGTCACGTCCTGGCCCGTCATCTCAAAATGCACACCGCCCGGAATGGTCCCTTCGTCCGTGTGAACGGCAAAGAAATCCTGAACCTCGCGCAGAACGCTATCAAAGGGGCGCGTCTTGTAGCCCGAGGTCGATTTGATGGTGTTGCCATGCATCGGGTCGCAGACCCAGGTGACCTTGGCGCCCTCTTCTTTTACGGCTTTGACCAGACGCGGCAGGTGTTCCTGTGCCTTGCCTGCCCCAAAGCGTGCAATGAGGGTCAGTCGCCCTTCCTCGTTTTCTGGGTTCAGCTTGGACATCAATACCTTGAGGTCTTCAGCAGTGGTGGTCGGGCCGCATTTGAGGCCGATGGGGTTCAGCACACCGCGGCAGAATTCCACATGGGCGCCATCAGGTTGGCGGGTCCGGTCGCCGATCCAGATCATGTGGCCCGAGCCCGCGAGCCATTTGCCCGAGGTGGAATCAAGACGCGTCAACGCCTCTTCATACTCCAAGAGGAGCCCTTCGTGGCTGGTGTAGAACTCCACGGTTTGAAGGGTATGCGCCGCATCATTGTTGACGCCGGCCGCTTTCATGAAATCGAGCGTGTCAGTGATACGGTTGGCCATCTCACGGTAGGCTTCGGCCTTTTCGCTTTCGGTAAAGCCAAGAGTCCAGGCGTGGACCTGATTCACATCCGCATAGCCCCCGGTTGAAAAAGCCCGCAACAGGTTCAGCGTCGCCGCAGCCTGGGTGTAGGCCTGGAGCATCCGGGACGGATCCGGCACGCGCGAGGCTGGGTTGAAGGCCAGATCGTTGATGATGTCCCCACGGTAGCTGGGCAGCTCAACGCCATCCACAACCTCGGTCGGCGCACTGCGTGGCTTGGCAAACTGGCCGGCCATCCGGCCCACTTTGACCACCGGAACCTTGGCGCCATAGGTCAGCACCATGGCCATCTGCAGCATCACCTTGAAGGTATCGCGGATCGCATCGGCGCTGAACTGATCAAAGCTTTCGGCGCAATCTCCGCCTTGCAGCAGGAAGGCCTCACCGCGCCCAGCTGCGGCCAGGTGCTGTTTCAGGCGGCGCGCCTCACCAGCAAAGACCAAAGGCGGATATTTGGAAAGCTGCGCCTCGACGGCCGACAGGGCCGCCGCGTCGGTATAGTCGGGCATCTGAACCCGCGGTTTCTGGCGCCAGGTCGATTTTTGCCACTCACTCATCGCTTTTCTCCGCTCAAGAGGTCTTTGGTAAATACGGAAGTCACGTATACAAAACCGGACCCGCGCTGGCCAGTTCAGAATTTGAATGACTTGACCCAGGTGCAAACCTGTGAACACGGTCTCTGACAGCCAGACGAAGCCGCGGCTCTCTGCGCATGTTTCCAATCTCTTCAGGGAGCCTGCTGCCCATGCAAGTCCGACGCAAGCGAGTTGAACTCGAACAAGCCCCCGGCCCGACCAAACGGTTTATCTTTGTCCTGCTCGAGAAATTTTCGATGCTCTCCTTTGCTTCGGCGGTGGAGTGTCTGCGCATCGCCAACCGGATGAGCGGGCGGACGCTCTATTCCTGGGCCGTTCATGGTGAAGGTGGTGAGACCGTAACCTGCTCTGCAGGAACGACCTTTCAGCTGGATGGTGATCTTACGGATCTTCAGCGGGACGACACGATTCTTCTGTGCGGCGGGTTGGACGTGCAGGATGTGACCTCCAAGAAACTGCTGGCATGGTTGCGCCGCGAAGCGCGCAAGGGTGCGATGGTCGGAGGGCTGTGCACAGGCTCATACGCTTTGGCCAAGGCTGGGTTGCTGGATGGAAAACGGGCAACGATTCACTGGGAAAACGCAGACAGCTTTGCGGAAGAATTCGAAGAAGTGGAACTGACAAAGTCAGTTTTTGTGGTCGACGGCAATCGTCTTTCCACCGCTGGAGGCACCTCTTCGATCGACATGATTCTGAAACTCATCGCCAACGATCACGGCGAAGAGCTGGCCAATGCCGTGGCAGATCAGCTGATTTATTCCTCGATCCGCACCGACCAGGACACTCAGCGCCTGTCGATCCCGACCCGCATTGGCGTGCGGCATCCAAAGCTGTCGATGGTGATCCAGATGATGGAAGCCAATATCGAAGAGCCAATCAGCCCCTCCATCCTGGCGCAGGATGTGGGCATGTCCACGCGTCAGCTGGAGCGCCTGTTCCGCCGCTACCTCAATCGCAGCCCAAAGCGTTACTATATGGAGCTTCGGCTGCAAAAGGCGCGCAACTTGCTCATGCAGACCGATATGAGCGTCATCAACGTGGCCTTGGCCTGCGGATTTGCATCACCGTCGCATTTTTCCAAGTGCTACCGGGCGCATTACGACACCACGCCCTACAGGGAGCGTGGAAGCAAAGCCGTCAGGGTGCCGCCAAGCTGAACCTCTTGGGTCAATCCCCCTTGGAGATCCGGAACAAGGCGCCTTCGGTCTCGGACAGAAACCAGATTGCGCCGTCCGGGCCTTCCTGGATGTCTCTGATCCGGCCGGTGTCGTCATTTTGCAGCCGCTCGACCTCGCGCAGAGGTGTCCCGGACAACCTTGAAATCATGTCGAATTTCAAGGAGGCGACGAAGATATTTCCACGCCAGGTCGGCCACATTGCGCCCGAATACACCATCATCCCCGAGGGCGCGATCGAGGGATCCCAATACCACTGAGGCTGTTCCATGCCGCCCTTAGCCGTGCCTTCGCCGATCTTGGCGCCCGAGTAATGACGCCCGTAGGAAATCACCGGCCAGCCATAGTTGGCGCCCTTTCGGATCAGGTTGACCTCATCTCCGCCTCGAGCGCCATGTTCCGCCACCCAAAGCTGACCACTTTGGTCGACGGCCATCCCTTGTGGGTTTCGATGCCCTAGTGACCAGATTTCCGGCTGGGTGCCCGGCGTTGATGCAAAGGGATTGTCGCTGGGAATGCTGCCATCCCGATTGATGCGCAAAACCTTGCCTTGATGCGTGCTCAGATCCTGGGCGCTGGGCCGGTCTCCCCGGTCCCCGACCGAAATCAACAGGGTTCCGTCTGAGGCTTCGACCACGCGAGAGCCAAAGTGGCGGCCCCCGGTCGCGCCAGAGGCAGCCTCAAACAGGATCCTGGTATCGTTCAGCCGATCCCCTGACCGGCTCAGGACCCCTCTGACAAGCGCAGTGTTCGCCCCTCGCCCCTGGCGCTTTGAAAAGGTGAGGAACACCTCTCGGGTGCGTTCAAAGTCACGGGGAATCATAACATCCAGCAGCCCACCCTGCCCCTGAGCGGCGACGCGTGGCACGCCGACAACCGGTTTTTTCTGCCCATCCTTGAGCAAGATCAACTCTCCTTCCCGCTCTGTGATCAGAATTGTGCCGTCCGGGAGAAAGGCGAAGGACCATGGAATATCGAATCCCTCTGCGTGCTTGGTGATCCGCAGTGGACCTTGACTGGTTTGAAGGGAGCTCGCCTCAGCTTTCCACCCGCCAAAGGCGATCATCAGTCCCAAGGTGAGAGCCAGCCAGTTTGTTCGCATTCTCATCTTCCCCTTTCGTTTTGAAAATTGTAAACGCACGGCCCAGTCAGTCCGAACACTTCTTGTCCGGCCTGCTTGAGGAGGAGTTTGAACCCCGCACCGATGGCTCTTTGTGATGTCCAAATGGACTTCCCTTTTTGCCAGAGCTTGCCTAGGGTCCAATGTGAACTGAAATGTTCCAACACGGGAGTTAATCAATGAAAAAACTTATGATGGCTACTGCAGCGGCTGCTTTGACTGCTGGCACGGCATTTGCAGGCGGTCACGCCAAGGAAGTCAAACTGGGCGTTCTCCTGGGCTTTACCGGTCCGATTGAATCGCTGACGGCCGCAATGGGTGCGGGCGCCGAGCTGGCGATGGAAGAAGTCAGCGCATCCGGCAAGCTGCTGGATGGCGCAACCGTCACCGCAATCCGCGCCGATACAGGCTGCATCGATAACGGCCTGGCCGTTGCCAATGGTGAAAAGCTGATCGCCGATGGCGTCAACGGTATTATTGGCGGCGACTGCTCCGGTGTGACCGGTGCGATCCTGCAGAACGTTGCCATTCCGAACGGTATGGTGATGATCTCTCCCTCGGCGACCTCGCCGGGTCTGACCACCATGGAAGACAACGGGCTGTTCTTCCGCACCTCGCCGTCTGATGCGCGCGAAGGTGAAGTCATGGCCGAAGTGCTGCAGGAGCGCGGCGTGAAGTCGATCGCTCTGACCTACACCAACAACGACTATGGCAAGGGTCTGGCGGATGCCATCAAGACCTCCTTTGAAAAGGTCGGCGGCGAAGTCACCATCGTGGCAGCCCATGAAGACGGCAAGGGCGACTATTCCGCCGAAGTGGCCTCGCTGGCCTCTGCTGGCGGCGACATCCTGGTGGTTGCGGGTTACCTTGACCAAGGTGGTCTGGGCATCATCCAGTCGGCCCTCGACAGCGGCGCCTATGACACCTTTGGCCTGCCCGGCGGCATGATCGGTGACAGCCTGCCCAAGAACGTCGGGTCTGATCTCGATGGCTCCTTCGGCCAGATCGCGGGGTCCGACTCCAAAGGCGCTGAAGTCTTTGCAGAACTTGCCAAGGCAAAAGGCTTTGACGGCACCTCGGCCTACACCCCTGAATCTTATGACGCTGCCGCGCTGTTCATGCTGGCAATGCAGGCCGCAGGCTCCATGGATCCGGCGGAATATGGCGCCAAGATCATGGAAGTTGCCAACGCCCCCGGTGAGCCGATCAACCCCGGTGAGCTGGGCAAGGCGCTGGAAATCCTCGCCGCTGGCGGTGACGTCGACTATCAGGGCGCAACCGGCGTTGAGCTGATCGGCCCCGGTGAGAGCGCAGGCTCCTACCGCGAGATCGAAGTCAAGGATGGCGTGAACGCCACGGTGAAATTCCGCTAATCCTGACGCGGAGCGAAAAAAGACAGACCAGCCCGGCATCGTCCGGGCTGTTCCAAATTTAAAGACTGCAAAAAAACAAGCAGTTGGGGGATGAAATGACATGATCGTCGTCGAGGACTTGCACAAGCACTTCGGCGGGTTCCATGCGGTGGATGGCGCGTCGCTTGAAATCGCTAAGGGCTCCATAACCGGTTTGATCGGGCCAAATGGCGCGGGAAAAACCACTCTTTTCAACGTGATTGCGGGCGTTCTTGAACCTACCTCAGGGCGGGTCACCATGGATGGTGAGGATATCACCGGCCTGCCGCCGCATGAGCTGTTCCACAAGGGACTGCTGCGCACCTTCCAGATCGCGCATGAGTTTTCTTCGATGACCTGCCGTGAGAACCTGATGATGGTTCCGGGCAACCAGTCGGGTGAGAGCCTTTGGAACACCTGGTTCGGGCGCAAGCGCATCGCCGACGAGGAACGCGCCCTGCGCGCCAAGGCCGATGAGGTGCTGGAGTTCCTCACCATCAGCCATATCGCGGATCTGAAAGCGGGCGAAGTCTCCGGCGGGCAAAAGAAGCTGCTGGAACTCGGCCGCACCATGATGGTGGATGCCAAGATCGTCTTCCTCGATGAGGTTGGCGCCGGCGTGAACCGGACGCTGCTTTACACCATCGCCGATGCGATCAAGCGCCTGAACGAGGAACGCGGCTATACCTTCGTCGTCATCGAACACGACATGGAGTTCATTGGCCGCCTCTGCGATCCGGTGATCTGCATGGCCGAGGGCAAAAAACTCGCCGAAGGCACATTGGATGAGATCAAGGCGAACGAACAGGTGATCGAAGCTTACCTAGGCACCGGCCTGAAAAACAAAGATAAAATAGGGGCAGACGCATGAGCGGCAACCCGTATCAGGACGATCGCGGCAACAAGGACGCCTCGATCACCAACCCTCATGGCGCGGGCACGATGCAGCCCGCCCATCGCAAAAGCGGCCCCATAAAAAAGGTCGAGGGCGACAGCCCCTTCCTGATCGGTGATTGCATGACCGGCGGCTATGGCAAGGGGCCGGACATCCTGCATGACTGCACCATCGCCGTGAACCCCGGCGAGATTGCCGTGATCGTCGGCCCCAATGGCGCGGGCAAATCCACCGCGATGAAGGCGGTCTTTGGCATGCTGAACGTGCGCTCCGGCTCGGTACGTCTGGATGGTGAGGATATCACCCAGCTCACCCCGCAGGACCGCGTGGTCAAGGGGATGGGGTTCGTACCGCAAACCAGCAATATCTTCACCTCCATGACGGTGGAGGAAAACCTGGAAATGGGTGCCTTCATCCGTACCGATGATTTCAGTGACACGATGGAGCAGGTCTATCACCTCTTCCCGATCCTGAAGGAAAAGCGCAACCAGCCTGCGGGCGAATTGTCCGGCGGTCAGCGACAGCAGGTGGCCGTGGGCCGCGCGCTGATGACCCAGCCCAAGGTCCTGATGCTGGACGAGCCCACCGCGGGCGTGTCGCCCATCGTCATGGACGAGCTGTTCGACCGCATCATCGAGGTCGCCCGCACCGGGCTGCCGATCCTGATGGTGGAACAGAACGCCAAACAAGCCCTTGAGATCGCGGACAAAGGTTATGTCCTGGTCCAGGGCCGCAACGCCTATTCGGGTACCGGTCAGGAGCTGCTGGCGGATCCCGAAGTGCGTAAGTCGTTTTTGGGGGGCTGAATGATGGGCCAGCTTTTCAAAATCGCGTTTTACAGGGGCCGAGGGGTTTACCTGCTTGCCAAGTCAACCTTTCTAACGGTGCTCCTTGCGACAACCTGTCTTGCCTCGTCTGAGTCCACTGCGCGAGTAGGATTCGAGATACATTGTGCATTTTCTCATTCGATTTCTGACAGTTCTGCTATCGAAATCAACATCTCGGATACAGTTGCGTTCTCCAGCGCAAAGCATCCGCCATTGCTTGGGCGGTTTGGCGAGAGCGTAATGTTTGAAATCGAGGGCAGCCAAGGTGCCCGACACTTTGTTCAACCCAGTCTTGGTGGTGTCCTAGCCGGACAATTTATCACCATTTTTTCCGATGGGCGTAGCATTCGAACTCAGCATTACGCAACTGAAGGGGAAACCCTCGGCGTCCACTCAGAACAAGGGCACTGCGAGGTGAAAGAATAATGGAACTCCTGAACGCCCTTGTGGCCTTTACAAACTTCGTTGGCGTGCCCGCCATCGCCTATGGCAGCCAGCTTGCCATCGGCGCGCTGGGGGTAACGCTGGTCTACTCCGTGTTGCGGTTCTCGAATTTTGCCCATGGTGACACCATGGCATTCGGCACCATGGTGACCATCCTCTTCACCTGGTGGTTCCAGTCGGCCGGGGTGTCCTTTGGCCCGCTGCCGACCGCCCTTTTGGCCTTGCCGCTTGGCATTGCGGTGACCATGCTTTTGGTGCTGATCACCGACCGCACCGTCTATCGCTTTTATCGTGAGCAAAAGGCAAAGCCGGTGGTTTTTGTCATGGTCTCGCTTGGCGTCATGTTCATGATGAACGGCCTTGTCCGTTTCATCATCGGCCCCGGCGATCAGCGTTTTTCCGATGGGGAGCGCTTCATCATCAAGGCGCGCGCCTTTAAGCAGATGACGGGCCTCGATGAAGGGCTTGCCATCAAGACCAGCCAGGGCATCACCGTGGTGACGGCGATTGTCGTGGTGGCGCTCTTGTTCTGGTTCCTGAATAAGACCCGCACCGGTAAATCCATGCGCGCCTATTCCGATAACGAGGATCTGGCGCTGCTGTCCGGCATCAACCCGGAACGTGTGGTGATGTACACTTGGCTGATCGTGGCAACGCTGGCGACCATTGCAGGCGTTCTTTATGGGCTTGATAAGTCCTTTAAACCCTTTACCTATTTCCAGCTTCTGCTGCCGATCTTTGCCTCTGCTATCGTTGGTGGCCTTGGCAGCCCCATCGGGGCTATCGCGGGCGGGTTCATCATCGCCTTTTCGGAAGTCACGATCACCTATGCCTGGAAAAAGGTCGCAACTTACGTGCTGCCGGAAAGCATGGCGCCGGATGGTCTCGTGCAGCTTCTGAGCACGGATTACAAATTCGCGGTCTCCTTCGCGATCCTGATCATCGTCCTGTTGTTCAAACCCACGGGCATCTTCAAAGGAAAATCGGTATGAGCGATACAGTGAAACATTCCCTGCTGTTCGCCTTTGTCGGCCTCCTGATCCTGATGGAGGGCGCAACGAATTTTGCGGGCATTTTCTCCGGTTCCTGGAACTCGGCGCTGGTGATCCTGAACATGGGGCTGATCTCGGCCATCATGGCGCTGGGTGTGAACCTTCAGTGGGGCTTTGCCGGCCTGTTTAATGTGGGGATCATGGGCTTTACCGCCCTTGGCGGCCTTGCGGTGGTGCTGGTCTCCACCGATCCGACGCCGGGTGCCTTTGCGGCTGGCGGCATGGGAATCCTGATGGCGCTGGTGATGGGCGCGCTGACGGTTGTGGGCGCGGTTGCGATCTACAAGTTCATGAAGCCCGGAATTGCGCGCACGCTGGTGCTGCTTGCGGTGCTGATTGCGGGCTTTTTCATCTATCGCGCCATCTTTGACCCCTCGGTTGAGGCGGTGGAGGCGATCAATCCCGCACTCGAAGGCAACCTTGGTGGTCTTGGTCTGCCGGTGCTGCTGGCCTGGCCGGCGGGCGGGCTGCTGGCTGCCGGTGCCGCCTGGCTGATTGGCAAGACGGCCCTTGGCCTGCGCTCTGACTATCTGGCGATTGCCACCCTCGGCATTGCGGAGATCATCATCTCGGTTCTGAAGAACGAGGACTGGCTTTCGCGCGGTGTGAAGAACGTGGTCGGCCTGCCCCGCCCGGTGCCTTATGAGGTGGATCTGCAAAACGATCCCTCCTTCGTGGAGCGCGCGGCGAGTTTCGGCCTTGATCCGGTCGAAGGCTCAACGATTTTTGTGAAGCTGGGTTATTCCATCCTCTTCACCCTGGTGTTGCTGGCGCTCTTGTGGATGGCGCAGATGGCCCTGCGCAGCCCCTGGGGCCGCATGATGCGCGCGATTCGCGACAATGAGGTCGCGGCCGAGGCGATGGGCAAGGATGTCACCCGCCGCCATTTGCAGATCTTTGTGCTGGGATCGGCGATCTGCGGCATCGCAGGCGCGATGATGACCACACTCGACAGCCAGCTGACGCCGGGCACCTATAACCCCTTGCGGTTTACCTTCCTGATCTGGGTGATGGTGATCGTGGGCGGTTCGGGCAACAACTTTGGCGCGGTGCTGGGCGGCATGCTGATCTGGTTCTTCTGGATCAAGGTCGAACCCATGGGGATTGAGCTGATCGAGCTGCTAACCAGCTTTTTGGCGGATGACAACTGGCTGAAGGGCCACCTGATCGAGAACGCCTCGCACATGCGGCTGTTCACGATGGGGCTGATCCTGCTGTTGGTCCTCAGATTCAGCCCAAGGGGCCTGATACCTGAGAAATAGCGACAAACGCGAAACGCCGCCCCAGGACCCGGGGCGGCGTTTTTTCTTTGCAAAATTGGGGGCGGTTCAGCGCCCCTTGAATAGCCCGCCCAGGATCCCGCGCACGATGCGCCGCCCGGTGGTGCCTTTCAATTCCTTGATCACGGCCTCTGACAACGCCGAGCCAAATGTATCCTTGGGCTTGCCATAACTGCGCGAGGTTGAGCGGCTGACACGCCCACCCGAATATCGCCGTGCCGCGTTGAACTCCCGCGCCATCGGCGTCGCGTCCGCCTCGGCCTGCTCTTCACTCGCTTCGGCTTCTTGCGCCGCAGCGCTCGCCCGCTGGGACAGGATCTCATAGGCAGAGCGGCGGTCCAGAAGCTTGTCGTATTTTCCAGCCATATCCGACGCGGCCAGGAAGGCTGTGCGCTCAGCGGCTGTGATCGGCCCTAACTGTGTCGATGGGGGGCGGATCAGGGTGCGTTCCACGATACCGGGTACGCCCTTCTTCTGCAGCATCGACGTCACGGCTTCGCCAACTCCGACCTCACGGATTGCGTCCTCGGTCGAAAAGCGCGGGTTCTCGCGATAGGTTTCGGCGGCCAGTTTCAGGTTTTTGCGATCCCGCGCGGTGAAGGCGCGCAGGGCATGCTGAATCCGATTGCCGAGCTGGCCAAGGATGTCCTCTGGTATGTCACCGGGGTGCTGGGTAATGAAATAGACGCCTACCCCTTTGGAGCGGATCAGGCGGGCCACCTGTTCGACCTTGTCGACCAATGCCTTGGGCGCGTCATCGAACAAAAGATGCGCTTCATCAAAGAAAAACACCAGCCTGGGTTTGTCCGGGTCACCCACCTCGGGGAGGTCTTCGAACAATTCGCTGAGCAGCCACAATAGGAAAGTGGCGTAAAGCCCCGGTGCCGCCATCAGCTTGTCCGCGGCCAGGATGTTCACCATCCCGCGCCCTGAAGCGTCACAGCGCATGAGGTCAGACAGGTCAAGCGCGGGCTCCCCAAAGAGCTTGGCTCCTCCCTGGTTTTCCAGCACCAGCAGCCGCCGCTGGATTGCTCCGATTGAGGCGGGCGACACGTTTCCATAGCGCAACGACAGCTCGGCTCGGTTTTCGCCGATCCAGACCAGCAAGGATTGCAGGTCTTTCAGATCCAAAAGCGGCAGCCCCTCTTCATCGGAGAGCCGGAACGCAATGTTGAGGATCCCCTCCTGCGCCTCGCTCAGCTCAAGCAGGCGCGACAGCAGCAGCGGCCCCATCTCGGCGACGGTGGTGCGCACGGGGTGGCCCTGCTCACCGTATAGATCCCAAAAGGTGACCGGTGTGTCGTGGTAGGAATAGCCATCAAAGCCGATTTCGTCGGCCCGGGATAGAAAGGCGTCATGGAGCTTTTGGTCGGCATTTCCGCTTTTGGCGAGGCCGGAAAGATCTCCTTTGACGTCCGACAGGATCACCGGAACCCCGGCGTTGGAAAACCCTTCGGCCAGGATCTGCAGTGTCACGGTCTTGCCTGTGCCGGTTGCCCCAGCGATCAATCCGTGCCGGTTGGCGTACTTCAGCGCCAGCCCCTGAGGAGAGCCATACTCTTCCCCTCCACCACCGATGAAAATCTCGTCTGTCATATGCAAAGATCCTGCTCGTTTTGCCCTTTGATCGGCTTACGTACCGTTACAATACTAAATTAACCTTTTATGTGGATAACTAGAACTGCCCGCCCACGCAAATACGGATGTGAGGGCGGTCATTTCCTCCCTGTCAGACTGGCCGTGCCGTTGTGCACGGCCCTTTTTTTGCGCCAAAGGCCGTGGGCGACCGTAAAATGTGCGAAAGTCGGCATGTGATGCTTTGTGTCACTTTTTTTATCATTGGATGTTGACCGCGGCCCAGCCCTTTCGTAACGTTCCTATCAATAACTAAGTCGGCCAGTCCGACGGGGAGACACAAACATAAAAAAGGGAACCTGACTGGTTCCCTTTTTTATTTGTTTTCATGGTCTTCACATCCCTGCCAAGGGGTATACATTTCCTTGCCTATGCTTGGATAATGACCTGACACCCGATATGCATCATGTTACAGCGTTTGGTGACAGTCCTGACACGAAAGAGGCACACATGATCAAGTCCTTGACCCCGATCGCTTTGGCGACCCTCCTTGCGACAACCGCGCCCTTGGCTGCACAGGAAGCCAATGATGCTGCCGGTGGGGCTGCCGAATCATCTGCGGATCAGATGCTGGACCTTGGCCAGCCTGTGGATGATGGAACCCCAAAGATCGGTGACCGTTACCTCAAAGAGGAATACGGAGACTGGGATCTGGCCTGCATCAAGACCGAAACCGATGCGGATCCCTGTTCCCTTTTGCAAATCCTGACCGACCCGAACGGAAACCCCATGGCTGAGGTATCTTTGTTCCGGATCGAACAACAGGGTGGCCAGGCCGTAGCCGGCGCAACAGTGATCGTCCCCTTGGAAACCCTGTTGCCCACGGCACTGACAATCTCCGTCGATGGGGCTCCCGGCAAACGGTACAATTATTCTTTCTGCAACCAGCTTGGCTGCGTGGCTCAGATCGGCTTTACCCAAGGGGACATTGATGCCTTCAAAAAGGGAACCGAAGCGATCGTATCCCTGCGCCCTGCCCCTGCTCCAGATCAGTTGATCGAAATGAAACTGTCGCTCTCCGGATTCACCGCAGGGTATGACGTTGTGGATGTTGTCAGCCAATAAGCGCCGACGACAGCTGAGCCACAATATTGCACAAGCCACCGTCGCAATCAGCTTCGGTGGCTTCACTTTTTTGGCCAGAACCGCTGCCCTGAAAGTTAAACGCGTCTTACGGCAAGAACGGCATTCAAACCGCCAAAGGCAAAAGCGTTGCTGAGTGCGACGTCCACCTTGGCTTCACGTGCTTCGTTCGGGACCACATCCAGTGCGCACTCGGGATCTGGTTCCTGGTAGCCGATAGTTGGCGCAATAACCCCATCCCGCACTGCCATGATGCAGGCCAACAGCTCGACCGCGCCGGTTCCGCCGATCAAATGTCCATGCATGGATTTGGTGGAGGAGATCATCAGCCGGTCCGCATGGGGGCCAAAAACATCAGCGACGGCCGCGCATTCGGTCTTGTCGTTGGCTGCCGTTCCCGTGCCATGCGCGTTGATGTAGCCAACCTGATCGGCCGCAATCCCGGCATCCTGCAGCGCGCCGGAGATCGCCCGCGCCGCGCCCTGTTTGCTGGGCATCACGATGTCCGACGCATCCGAGGACATTGCAAAACCGATCACTTCACAGAGGATCTCCGCCCCGCGGGCCTTGGCGTGGTCGTAGTCCTCGAAGACAAAGATCCCTGCGCCTTCGCCTTGCACCATGCCATTGCGGTTTGCGCTGAAGGGGCGACAGGCATCGCGGGACATAACCCGCAAGCCTTCCCAGGCCTTGACGCCGCCAAAGCACAGCATCGACTCCGAGCCGCCCGTTACCATGACGGGCGCCATGCCGCTGCGCACCATCTGAAAGGCCTGCGCCATTGCGTGGTTGGACGACGCGCAGGCGGTTGAAACGGTAAAGCTCGGCCCCTTGAGGTTGAACTCCATGGACACATGGCTGGCCGCCGCGTTGTTCATGAGTTTTGGCACCACGAAGGGATGCACACGGTTCTTTCCGTCCTCATAAACAGACCGGTAGTTGTCGTCCCAGGTGGAGACCCCGCCGCCCGCCGTGCCCAGTACAACGCCGGATTTTGCTGAAAGCTCGCCGTGAAATTCGATGCCAGACTGGGTGATCGCTTCCTTGGCCGCCGTCAGGGTGAATTGGGTGAACCGGTCATAAAGGCTCATCTGCTGGCGATTGAACCGCCCTTCAGCCTCAAACCCCCGGACCTGGCCTCCGATCTTGATCGCCAGACGCTCGACGTCGCGGAACTCAAGCGGGCCAATCCCGCAGTGCCCCTCGCGCATGGCGTCCAGCGTGGACGCAACAGAATGGCCAAGCGCATTGATCGTGCCTGCGCCGGTGATGACTACTCGTTTCATGGATGCCGCCCTTGCCCGCTCGCGCGGATCAAGCCTTTTCCGTCATCAGTTTCTCGATGCCTGCCACAATGGCTGCAACATTCGAGATGTCAAAATCGCTCTCTTCGGGCGCATTGGCGTTGAAGGGGATCGAGACGTCGAATTCTTCTTCGATCGCAAAGATGCTTTCGACCAGCCCGAGGCTGTCGATGCCGAGATCTTCGAGCGTGCTCTCCGGGGTCACATCCGACGGTTCGAGCACGGCCTGCTCTGCGATGATTTCGATGACCTTGTCCTGAATGCTCATGGCGGTCTCCTGATCCTTTAGGCTGGCGCAGATGTAGTCACTGCACTCTTATTTGAAAACTGCCTTCTTCAGCGCCTCAATGTCGCGCATCAGACGGGGCAGCCGGCGTTGTGCCTTATAGACCTCGGTATGTGTCTCCATTTTGACAGCCGGGTAGCCCATCATGACGCGGCCCGCAGGCACGTTCGACAGGATCTTGGTGCCGCCCCCCGCAATCACACCGTCGCCGATGAAGATATTGTCGACCACGCCGCATTGCCCGCCCAGCACAACATTGTTGCCGATATCGACCGACCCGGAGGTGCCCGTCTGACCGCAGAGCAGGCAATCGCGGCCGACGCGCGTGTTGTGGCCGACATGGACCAGGTTATCGAGCTTGGTTCCATCGCCGATCACCGTGTCCCGGATGGTGCCATTGTCGACCGTGCAGTTGGCGCCGACTTCGACATCATCGCCGATGGTGACCGAGCCGAGCGAGTGAATGCGCAGCCAGCTTTGCGGTCTGGCATCGCCGGTGTCTTTCAGCGTCTTGCGCACATTCTCTGCGCCAGAGACTTCGGGAGTGACGTAGGAAAACCCATCGCCGCCAATGCGGGCGCCGGGCTGGGCCCGAAACCGCGCCCCGATGGTGACACGGGCCCCGATGGAGACCATCTCACGCAGCTGCGCGCCAGGGCCCAAGGTGACATCCGCCCCGATGTGGCACTGCGGGCCAATCACAGACCCCTCTTCGATCCTTGCGCCCGCACCAATAACCGTCAAAGGTCCGACGCTGACGTCGCGCCCGAGCTGCGCGGAGGGGTCGATCACGGCGGATGGGTGAATGCCGCCGCCAAAGCCCTGCCCCGGATCCATCATCGAGGTGAGGCCAGCCATGGCCATGCGCGGCCGCGCAGCAAAAATCGCCGCTTTCAGACCCATGGCCTGCCAATCTGCGCCCTCCCACAACAGCGCCGCTCTCGCTCCCCCCTCAGTCAGGTTTTCGGCGTACTTGGGGGATGTAGCCAAGGCCAGATCACTGGCCCCGGCGTCCTGGGGTTCTGCTGTTTTGGAAATGACGAGTGTCTCGTCGCCTTGGCAATCGGCGCCAAGCGCATCGGCAATCTGCCGGACTGTATACATAAGGGCCCTTTCCTCACATCCGGTGGTGGCGGGCCCCTAGTTTATCCCTGCACGCCCGGCGAAGCCACACCGGCGCGCTGCAGAGCGTCCCATACCTTTGCGTCACGTCCGTAGACGTCGCGCCGGAACTCGGCCCGTCCTTTGCCTGTCACATAAGCTGTGCGATAGATAATGTGAACAGGCACCTGCTGCTCCAGATCCACTTTGGTCTCTTTGCCGGATTTCAGGATCCGGTTGAAAAACGCTTCGGGATCTTCGGTTTGGCGCGCCAGCAGCGCATAGGCAAACTCAAATGGCTGCGCCAGACGGATGCACCCGTGCGAGAAGGCTCGCACCTCGCGGCTGAACAGGTTCTTGTGGGGGGTGTCGTGCAGGTAGATGTTGTATTTGTTCGGGAACATGAACTTCACCAGCCCCAGCGCGTTTCGGCTGCTAGGTGGCTGGCGCATCGCATAAGGGAAGTTGCGCGCGGTGTACTGGGAGAAGTCGGCCGAGCTGCGATTGACCACGCGGCCACGGCTGTCGGTGATCTGAATGTGCCCCACGGCATTAGGGTTGTTTTTCAGCTTGGGGAGATATTCCTTGGTGATGATCGAGCGCGGCACGTGCCAGCTTGGATTGATCACCATATGCTCCATGATGTCCGAAAACTCAGGTGAGCGGCGGTCGTGTTGGTTCTTGCCAATGACCGATCGGGTCTCAAAGGTGACATCGCCGTTGTCGATGATCTTGGCGGTGAAATCCGTCTGGTTCACCAAAATATGCCTGTCCCCCCGCTCCGGGGTCAGCCAGCGTTCTCGCTCCATCGCGACGAGGACCGATTTCAGACGTTCCGTTACCGGTTTGTTGATTTCGTCGATAGTTCCGGTGCCCGCAACCCCATCCGGCTCGAGGCCGTGATCTGACTGGAACTTCTGAACCGCCAACTCAAGATCATGATCAAAACGGGCTGTGGCACTGCGTGGCAGATACCCCATGGTCACCAGCCGGTTCCGCAGCGCGATGACCGCCGGCCCTGTGTCTCCCGGCTCAAGCTTGGATTGCGGGACAGTCGCGCCCCAGCCCCCCTGAGCAGCCAAGGCTTCCAGCCTGAACTTCTCTCTCATAAGGGCGCGGTACTGAGGCGAAGCCGGGACCAAAGCCCGCATATAGGCCATGGGCTGACTGTCGCGAATTCCCTCGAGATATTTGACCGGGTCGGTGCTGTGCTTCTTGCGCACGATGCCGTCGTCAATGCTCTGCGGGTCGAGCAGCCCCGTCTGCAGGTCGGTCGCGTAATCCACAAAAGCCCGGCTCAACGCGGCTTCCAGCTCCCCCATGCTGCGTACAGTGCGGGCCGCGCCCATCTTGGCCATCAGATCAGCGACAAGCCGGCTGCGGTCCGGCAGGCCATGCGCGGGCGCTTCATCAAGCGCGCGGATCAAGGCTGCGCGTCTGTCTCGAGCGGCTTCTTCGGGACCTGTCCAAAGCGGGGCATAGCCGTTTTCGCGATAAAACTGAGCCACAGCATCGTTCTGAAAGGCAGATGCAGCAACCGCCTGTTTGAATGCGGTCACCTGTGCCATCGCCCCCTGCGGAGCCAGCGAAAGACCCGCGCCAAAAACGGCAAGCGCAAAAAGGCTTGTCTTGAGAGATGGGACAACTCTTTGGAAAGGTGATCGCTTCATTGCTAAACAGGCCCCTTGGTATCGGTTCTTTGTATCTTGGCTCACACCACGTGAAATTCTGGTAAAAAAACTCAGACCCGCTGTCTATTCACAATTCGTAAACCATTGCTTGAGATTCTATTTTTGGTTCTTTGAAGTCCCATAACCAGAGCAAAGAGCGCCATTCGACGGGGAAAACATCGAGCAACGTCCCCTTTTGCGCAAAAACTTGCCGAAAAACCCACGCAAAATGGGGCTGAGCCAAACGAATCTTGGATCGTGATTCCCGCTGTGGCATACAGCCCGCGTGTAGGATAACACGAGCCGCCCGTAACATCGGGATATGGCAGGATAAAACATCGTTCGGGATGGCGAGAAAAATATGGCAGAAGCTAACGGTACGGGGCTTACCCGTCGAGCATTATTGGGCGCTTTTGCAGCGACGGCCGTCACTGCAGCACCGACATTCTCCAATGCGGCAGGATTTTTGCGTGGAGGTGGAGATATCCGCCGGATCCGCATGTATTCCGGGCGGACAGGTGAGCGCCTGGACATGGTCTATTGGATCGAAGGCAAATACATCAAGGACGCCGTGCGTGAGGTGAACCACTTCATGCGGGATTGGCGGACCGATGATGTGAAAGAGATCGACCTTCGCACGATCGACATAATGGCAGCGGCCCACAATCTGCTGGACGTAAGCGAGCCTTATATGTTGCTTTCCGGCTATCGCAGTCCAAAAACCAACGCGATGCTCCGCAGCCGGTCGCGCGGCGTTGCGAAAAACTCCCTTCACATGCGCGGCCAGGCGGCTGATCTGCGCCTTGCGTCGCGGTCCGTGTCCCAAATGGCCAAAGCAGCCATGGCCTGCCGGGCCGGCGGTGTTGGAAAATACTACCGATCCAATTTTGTTCACATGGATTGCGGCGTCGTTCGTGATTGGAGCGGTTGATCCATTTGGTGCTATAAAACGCTATTGCGACAAGGGTTTTGAGGGGCGTCCGCGGGGCGCCTTTTTTCAATTCTTGGCGCCCTCCCCCAAAAAAAGTGACTGGTCCTTTGCATGTGCGCAACGGCCATATCCGCGATCTTGGGTGATCGGTGCAGCAACCGGCATATTCAGAAAGCCACAGCAAACTGTCCGAAACCGAAAATCCAGCGGTTTGTGGGGAAGTGGCGCACCTGAGAGGATTCGAACCTCTGGCCTCTGCCTTCGGAGGGCAGCGCTCTATCCAGCTGAGCTACAGGTGCCTGTCTGCCCGGCGGTATACCCGTGGTTCACTTGTGCTGCAATCCCAAAATTCGGCTGCGGAGGCATCAAGTTGGCCGCACCCCAGCCATTCGAAACGGGTTGCGAATTCGTCTTGCGATGGCATCTGCCCGGTGCTAACCACAACGCAACGCGGGTGTAGCTCAATGGTAGAGCAGCAGCTTCCCAAGCTGACGACGAGGGTTCGATTCCCTTCACCCGCTCCATGGCGTCCCGGCATTTTTCGTGGTGGAATACTCTGTACGCGCCGACGTTCATCCCCACCATAGTATACAACCGCCCGATTTGCCCAAGTCCCAAGAGCCTATGACACTAAACTATCTGATCCCGCTTTCTGCAGATGAACAATTGGCACATGGGCTGGACCGTCCCTGCCCTCTTGCTGTTGCGGATCGTGTGCGTTTCTCTGAACTGGATATGCTGCGGCACGTGAATAACAAAGCCTACCTCGGCTGGTTCGAAACCACACGGGTCACCTATTTTCAAACCTACTGCCTGTCTCACTTTGCGGGAATGCCCGAACCGCGAACCGTGATGCGCAATGCAAACGTGCATTATGTCAAAGAAATGATTGAAGACGAAAGCTACATCACCACCGCTCGGGTGCTCTCCTTTCGCCGCACCTCCTACGTGATGGAACAGCAGATCTGGTCTGGAGACCTCCGTGCCCGGCTTGAGGCCGTGATGGTCTTGCGCACACCCGATGGCGGCGCCGGATACCCAATACCAGCGACACTGGCGGCCCAGTTTCGTGATTTGGACGGAGCCGAGGATCTAAGTGGCGGTTGATCCTGCTTCAGGGCGCCCAGTGAACCTCGGCTCCAGAGAGCACCGCGTTGATCGGCGCCTCTTCTGGCGGCAGGGACAGTGCCCGTTCCAGGGCTTGCCTTTTCCCTTCTCCAAAAATCACCAGATGTTTGCACAGGGCCCCGTTCAGGACCGGAGCAGAGAGGCTTACGCGGGCTTCGGGTTGGCTGTCGGGTCGCAGGACCGCAAGCGGGGAAGCAGACGGCTGCAATGCCTCGGCAAGACCTGCAACACCGGGAAACAGCGAAGCGGTGTGCATGTCCTCCCCCATGCCAAGCAGCAGAACGGACAGCGGCAACTCGGGTGCGATCATAGCCTCAACATCGGCCAGAACCTCCTCCGGGGCGCGATCCGGCACGTAGAACGGCAAAAACCGAGCGGTTGAGGCCGGACCGGCCATGAGCCGCGCGCGGATCAGCCGGGCATTGGACCGCTCACTGTCGGAGGGCACCCAGCGTTCGTCGCTGGCCATGATGTGAACCCGGTCCCAGTTGATAGAAGCCGCACAGAGGTCGTCAAAGATTGGTCCCGGAGTGGTGCCGCCTGCCACCGCCAAAGAGGCCGTGTCATGATGAAGAAGGTGCGTCTCCAGATCATCAGCAAGGCGTTTGGCAACGTCGATGGCCAGGATCTCGCGATCCGGGTATTCTTGAATATTCATGGATTTATGCCTCTCCATTCACGTCCATCTCGGCGCATCAGCAGGTCGGCATCCCCGGGGCCGGTGCTGCCGGTATCATAGGGTTTGGGCACATCCCCACGGGCCTGCCATCCGGCAATGATGGGGTCCGTCCAAGCCCAGGCTGCCGCGACTTCATCGCCGCGCATGAACAATGTCTGGTTGCCCCGGATCATGTCCGTGATCAACCGTTCATAAGCATCCGGTGGATTTTGCCCATCCGCCCCAAGGGCAGTAGCAAAGCTCATATCGAGGGGCACGTCGATCAGCCGCATACCGCCCGGGCCCGGTTCCTTGATGGTAACACTCAGGGTGATGCCCTCGTTTGGCTGCAGGCGGATTTTCAGGTGGTTGGCATGCCGCCCGGCGTCCGCTCCAAATATCGAATGTGGCGCGTCCTTGAACAGCACATTGATCACCGAAGATCGCGCCACCAGGCGTTTTCCGGTCCGCATGTAGAAGGGCGTGCCGGCCCAACGCCAGTTGCTGATATGTGCCTTGAAAGCGATATAGCTTTCGGTAGTGGACCGCGGATTTCCAACGGTTTCCCGATAGGTCAGGTCCTCACCCTCAAGTCCCGGCGCTGCACTGTACTGACCGCGCACAATGTGATGCGGCTTGAGAGGTTCAAGAGCGCGGATCACTTTCAGCTTTTCATCGCGCACGGCATCCGGGTCGAACTTGGCTGGCGGTTCCATCGCAATGAGACATAGCAGCTGCATCAAGTGGTTCTGCATCATATCCCGCATGGCGCCTGCGCGATCATAGTATTCTTCCCGGCCCGCCACACCGACGGTTTCGGCCACCGTGATCTGGATGTGATCGACATATTGGCTGTTCCAAAGCGGTTCGAACAGCATATTCCCAAAGCGGATCGCCATCAGGTTCTGGACCGTTTCCTTGCCAAGGTAGTGATCGATCCTAAAAATCTGATTTTCGGAGAAGTAGCCCGCCAGCGTCGCGTTCAGCTCCTGCGCCGAGGCAAGGTCATGTCCAAAGGGTTTTTCTACGACGATTCGGCTGTCACCATCCGAGAGACCATGGGCCCGGAGCCGCTGCGCCAGAGCGCCAAACAGGCTGGGACCGACGGAGAAATAGAAAACACGGATCGGTTTGTCTGTGCGCGCCTTGATGCTGACTGCCAGCTCGACCCAGCCCCGGTCTTCGCGGGCATCCATCGAGATATAGCTGATACGGTCCAGAAAGGCTGGCATGGCACTTGCATCCGGGCCATGCGCCCCAAGCGTCGCTTTCACCGCCTCGGCCACAAAGGCACGATAGGCCTCGTTGCTCATCTGAGACCGGGCGGCGCCAATGATGCGGATGTCCGGCGGGAAGTGGCCGCCGCAAAACCGCCGATAGAGGGCAGGAAGGATCTTGCGTTGAGAAAGGTCACCTGTGCCACCAAAGATGACCATATCAAACGGGTCGACCGGAATTACACGAGGGGCCATTGGGCTTGATCCAATATCTTTTCCTGGCAGCCCGAGCGGGCAAGGGCTTCACATCCCCGTCAGGACTGCATGTGGCATCTTTCACTTTCGGGTCACTATAGGCTAGCCTTTCAGGAAAGGAACGGCCCATAAGGACATTCGCGTGAAAGATCTGCCTAAACCCTCGGCAAATATGGGGAAATTTCAAGACAGGCATGTGACGGCGGATGGCAGTCAACGGGCTGTGGTTGCGCTCAGCAAGCCGGAAACCCTATGGTTCAACACAGGCACCCTTTGCAATATCGAATGCGCAAACTGCTATATCCTCAGCTCGCCTCGCAATGATGCATTGGTTTATCTTTCCACGGTCGAGGTCGAAGACTATCTGGATCAGATCAAGGCGCGAGGCTGGCCCATCCGAGAGATCGGTTTCACGGGCGGAGAGCCCTTCATGAACCCCGAGATGTGCGCCATGGCCGAGGCGGCCTTGATGCGCGGCCATGAAGTGCTGATCCTGACCAATGCGATGCGCCCGATGATGCGAAAGTCAGTGAGGGCGGATCTGCTTGACTTGCAGCAAAGATTCCCAGGCCAGCTGACCTTGCGCGTATCGCTCGATCATCACACTGCACAGGCGCATGATCGGGAACGCGGTGACGGGAGTTTCGACAAAACACTGCAAGGCATGGCCTGGCTGCGCGACAACGGGTTTCAGATGGCCGTGGCCGGTCGGATCGCCTTTGCTGAAAGTGAACACGAAGCCCGCGCTGGGTTTGCCAGGCTCTTTGAGGCGCAAGGCTTCCCAATTGACGCGCTGAACCCCGGGCAGACAGTTCTGTTCCCGGAAATGGACGAGAACGTCGAAGTCCCTGAAATAACAACCGCTTGCTGGGGGATCCTCAACAAGTCTCCCGACGACGTCATGTGCGCGTCATCCCGGATGGTCGTGAAACGCAAGGGCGCCACAGCCCCTGTTGTACTGGCCTGCACCCTGCTGCCCTACGCCCCGGAGTTCGAGATGGGCGCAAGCCTCGCAGAAGCCGAGGCACCCGTGGCGTTGAACCACCCCCATTGTGCCAAGTTCTGCGTTCTGGGCGGGGCAAGCTGCTCGGCGTGAGGGCAGTCAGTGAATGGTGAACTCGCCTGTTACGTGCCGCCATTCTCCCGCACTGATCATCTTGCGATGGGTAAAACGCACCGAATGCAACGGTCCCTCGATCTCACGCTGCCAAAAGGCGATGAATTTGAACATGCGGTCGTGGTCGGGCGCCAGATCATAGTCCTGCCAAAGGAAGGTGTTCAGGACGTGCGGGTGATCCGGCATGTGATAGATGAATTCGGCCGTGGTCAGGCCGTATCCTTTGAGCATGAGTTCGGTTTCGCTCATCTCCATCTGTGGTCTCCTCTTGCGAAGCCCCCCACCTGAAATCCTAGGCATCAAAGTATTAACAGACCCCAAAGCCCCCGGAACGTCCCGCGCTGCTTGCGCCCCACATGCGGTGTCTGATAGGGTGTTCTGACACAAGACAGACCCCAAGAAAAGAACGGGCAGCAAACGTGAGCGATACGCCGGAAACTCCTGAAAATATGGATGAAAACCAACCGTCCAAGCCGGTTTATGAGGGCCCGACGGTTTCCATCGAATCCGAGATGCGCACCTCCTATCTGGACTATGCGATGTCGGTCATCGTCAGCCGGGCCATTCCAGACCTGCGCGATGGGCTCAAGCCGGTACACCGGCGCATTCTCTACGCCATGCATGAGACCGGCAACACTCACGACAAGGCCTATCGCAAGTCTGCCCGCCCGGTGGGTGATGTCATGGGTAAATACCACCCCCACGGCGACAGCGCGATCTATGACGCCCTTGTGCGGATGGCGCAGGATTTCTCCATGTCTCTGCCGCTTTTGGATGGTCAGGGCAACTTTGGCTCCATGGATGGGGATAACCCCGCCGCGATGCGCTATACCGAAGTGCGCATGGACAAACCCGCGGCCTTTATGCTGTCTGACATCGACAAGGAAACCGTTGATTTCCAAGACAACTACGACGGCAAGGATCAGGAGCCGACGGTCCTCCCCGCCCGCTTCCCCAATATGCTGGTCAATGGCGCCGGCGGTATCGCTGTCGGCATGGCGACAAACATTCCGCCTCATAACCTTGGCGAAGTTGTCGATGCCACCCTCGCGCTGATCGAAGATCCCGATCTCACCAGCGAACAGCTGATCGACTATGTGCCGGGGCCGGATTTCCCGACCGGCGGCGTGATGCTGGGCCGCTCGGGCGCGCGCAAGGCCTATCTTGAGGGACGCGGCAGCGTCATCATCCGCTCCAAAACCCGTGTCGAAGAGATCAGGAAGGACCGCTACGCCATTGTTGTGGATGAGATTCCCTATCAGGTGAACAAAGCCTCCATGATCGAGAAGATCGCCGAACAGGTCCGCGACAAAAAGGTCGAAGGCGTTGCACATGTGCAGGATGAATCCGACCGCAACGGCGTGCGTGTTGTTGTCGAGCTGAAGCGCGACGCAACGCCCGAAGTTGTATTGAACCAGCTGTTCCGGTTCACCCCGATGCAGACCTCCTTTGGCTGCAATATGCTGGCGCTGAACGGTGGCCGCCCTGAGCAGCTTACCTTGCGCAAATTTCTGACCTCTTTCATCGACTTCCGCGAAGACGTTGTCGCGCGCCGCACGGCCTACCTTTTGCGCAAGGCGCGGGAACGCAGCCACATCCTCTGTGGTTTGGCGGTGGCCGTGTCCAATGTGGACGAGATCGTTGCCACCATTCGCTCTTCTGCCGATGCGGCCGAAGCGCGCGAAAAACTGATGACGCGCCGCTGGCCGGCGATGGACATTGCCGACTACATCCGCCTGATCGACGATCCGACCCACACGATGAACGAGGATGGCACATACAACCTGTCCGAAACCCAGGCCCGTGCGATCCTTGAGCTGCGTCTGCAGCGCCTGACCCAGATCGGTGTCAAGGAAGTCACCGACGAACTTGAAGAACTGGCAGCCAAGATCAAGGAATACCTTGAGATCTTGGGCTCGCGTGAGCGGATCATGAGCATCATCGCCGATGAGCTGCGCGAAGTACGTGAGCAATTCGCCGTGCCACGTCGCACCGAGATTGTTGACTGGTCCGGCGACATGGAGGACGAGGATCTGATCGAGCGTGAGGACATGGTAGTGACCGTGACCTCGGGCGGTTATATCAAGCGGACCCCGCTGGCCGATTTCCGCGCCCAGAAACGCGGCGGTAAGGGCCTGTCGGGTATGCAGACCAAGGAAGAGGACGTGGTGACCACCCTCTTTGTGGCCAATACCCATACGCAGCTTTTGTTCTTCACCACCGATGGGATGGTCTACAAGCTCAAGACCTGGCGCCTGCCGCAGGGCGGTCGCACGTCGAAAGGCAAGGCGATCGTCAACATCCTGCCGATCCCCACCGGTGTGTCCATTGCCGCCATCATGCCCGTCGACCGGGATGAAAAGGAATGGGCAGATCTGCAGATCATGTTCGCAACATCCGCTGGAACTGTGCGCCGCAACCGTCTGTCAGACTTCACGAATGTGATGCGCAACGGCAAGATTGCCATGAAGTTCGAAGATGAGAATGCCGACACCAAGCTGATCAATGCGCGCATCTGTTCCGAAGACGATGACATCATGCTGGTGACCAACACCGGGCGCGCGATCCGCTTCCCCTCGACCGAGGTGCGCGTGTTCAACAGCCGCAATTCGGTTGGCGTGCGGGGCATTAAGCTGAACGACGGCGACGAGGTTGTCTCGATGTCGGTCATTCGCCATTCGAAATACACCCCGGAACAGCGCACCGCTTACCTCAAGATGCGCCGCGCCATGGCCGGTATCGCCGATGACGCAGAGGGTTCGGATGAGGATGTCGTGGCAGATCCCAACTTCTCGACCGAGCTTTACGCCGAAATGTCCGCGGCCGAGAACCTGATCCTGACCATCACCAAGGGTGGCCAGGGTAAGCTGAGCTCGAGCCATGATTACCCGGTCCGGGGGCGCGGCGGTATGGGCGTCACCGCCATGGACAAGGCGATGCGCGGCGGGGAGCTCGTGGCCTCCTTCCCGGTCGAACTGGAAGACCAGATCATGCTGGCAACGTCAAAGGGACAGTCAATCCGGGTGCCGGTGGATGGGATTTCCTTCCGGTCGCGTTCGGCAGGCGGCGTGCGCGTGTTCAACACCGGTAAGGGCGAAGAGGTCGTCTCGGTGGCCTGGATCGCAGACTCCGGCGACGAAGACGAAGGAGAGGCCAACGACGGCTAAGAGCCACGACAGCCTCACAAAAAGATCACGCGCCGTCCCAAACCGGGGCGGCGTTGTTCTTTACGAATGACTAAACAATTTCGGCTAACCTTTTCCCCAAACGCATTCTTTACGGGAGGGAGCGCCCGATGAACCTTTATCACTGCTATATCGACCTGCATCACGAGGCTAAGGCCCTCGCGTTTTCCAGCGCGGTGGACCAGTGGATGTCCTACCTGAAGGAGCGGAAGGTGATCAGAGGCTGGCGTCTGCTGCGCCGGAAGCTGAACCTTGCCAGCGATTCCTGCCGGGATTTCCTGCTGGAGATCGAATTCGAAAACATGACCCAACTGGATCAGGCCTTTCGCGTTCTTGGCGAAAAGGATGAAGAAATCGAAAAGCTATATGCCAACGTGAACGCGCTGGTGGCGCGGTCTGACTTTGGACTTTACCGGCCCTTCCCGGACCCCGAGCGGGCGGAACGCATGGCACTGATCTGACATGATCAACACAGATGCAAAGGCCGGGCGAGTTGCCCGGCCTTTTCGCGTTAGAGACCGTAGAGATCTCCGAATTTTCTTTCTAAATAGGCCATGAGCGGCGCATGGTCCGGGGCCATGCCTGCTGCCCGTGCAATCGTGTCGCGCGGACTGCGCAAACCACCGTGTTGCTGTAGGTTTGCGCCAAGCCAACCCGTGGCCGCCGAGGTGTCACCATTGGCCAATTGCGCATCAAGATCAGGCACATCCCGTCGCAGTGCCTCATGCAGGCAGCCGGCATAGACGTTGCCCAAAGAATAGGTCGGGAAGTACCCGAACAAGCCCACCGACCAATGCACATCCTGAAGACAGCCATTCGAGGGTTTGTCCACAACATAGCCGAAGTCTGCTGCAAACCGATCATTCCACGCCGCTTCCAGATCTGCGACTTGCAGATCGCCTTGCACCAATGCCCGCTCCAGATCGAAACGGAGCATCACATGCAGGTTATATTGCAGCTCATCGGCTTCGGTGCGGATGTATCCGTTGTGCACCTTGTTGACCGCAGCATAAAAGGCATCGGGATCCGCGATGCCAAAGTCTCCAAAGCTGGTTTTCATCTGCTCAAAAAGCCAGCCGGTAAAGGCGCGGGAGCGGCCAATCTGGTTTTCATAGATCCGGCTTTGACTTTCATGCACCCCCATTGAAACACCGCGCCCCAGCGGCGTCAGCAGGTAATCTCGGCTGATGTTCTGCTCATAGGCAGCGTGGCCGACCTCGTGAATGGTGGAATAGAAACAGTTGAAGGGATCGCTTTCGCTGGTGCGCGTGGTGATGCGCACATCAAGTCCCGAGCCCGAGCTGAACGGATGAACCGCCTTGTCCACACGCCCATGGGCCATGTCGTATCCAAAGGCACCCGCCAGTTTGTGCGCAAGCTGCATCTGCTGCGCCTCGTCAAAGGTCCCCTCCAGACCTTTGGGAGCGGGGCGATCCAGAACGCGGGCGCGCAGGTCGACCAATGCGGGGCGCATCGCGTCAAAAATTGCCGCAATGTCAGCAGAGGTGGTCCCATGTTCGTAGTCAGCCACCAGCGCGTCATAAAGATCGCGGCCTGCAGCCAGCGCCTCTGCCTCTTGGCGTTTGAGGGAGACGACTTCTTCCAGAACCGGCACAAAGGCTGCGACATCTTCATCTGCGCGGGCCTGAGCCCACTTGCCTTGCGCTTCGGATGTCACTTGGGCCAGTTTCTTGGCCAGATCCCCGGGGACCTTGATCGCGCGCTCGTAACTGCGCCGGATCTCACGCAGGTGGGCCGCACCCACCTCGTCCGGGGCTTCTGCAGCCTCCAACCATTCCCCAACCTCAGGGGCGCTGCGTCGGGCGTGGAGCACGGCCTCAATCGCGGCCATCTCGGCGCCGCGCTGGCTGGCCGCGCCGCGCGGCATCATGGTTTCCTGATCCCAGCCGAGGCGACCAGCGATCTGAGAGAGCGCCTGAGTGTCGCGTTCATAGGCCAAAAGCTGTTCAAATGCAGTCATTTGCATCAAGTGTCCTTAATCGAAGTTGCAATGGGATAGGCGGCCAGAAAACGCGCGCGCAGGATCAGGACCCACAGGATCACCGCCATGACCTGATGCAGGATCGCGGCTTGCCAGGGTGCACCGTAAAGCACCGTCACGATACCCAGCACGATTTGCACGGACAGACCTGCAAAGACTGCGTTGAAGGCAAACCGGGTCTGAGCATGGGCACTGCCACGCCCCTTGAGCCAGACAACCACTCCAAAGGCAAACAGGAGATAGCCGCAGACCCTGTGAATAAACTGCACAAGGCCAGGGTTTTCAAAGAAGTTCTTCCAGAGCGGTTCCAGCATCAACGGATTGGGCGGGATGATCTGCCCGCCCATCAAAGGCCAGTCGGTGTAGGAGCGCCCGGCATCTATTCCCGCGACCAACGCCCCCAGCAGAATTTGCAGGAATGCAAAGTGCAAAAGACCTGTCGAGAGGCCAAAAAGCTTGCTCTCCTTGGCGCGGCGCGCCTGCATCAACTCGCGTTCTTCGCGACCCAGCTGGAAGACATACCAGGCAATGAGACCAAGGATCACAAAGGCCAGACCAAGATGTGTCGCGAGGCGATAGGAGGCTACCGAAGTCATCCCTTCGCCCTGGGTCACGCCCGAGGCCACCATCCACCAGCCGATTGCGCCCTGAACGCCGCCCAGGGCACCGGGCAGGATCAGGCGACCGGTCCAGCCAGCGGGGATCTTGCGTGCCACCAGGAAGCCAAAGAAACCGAGTGCCCAGACCAGGCCGATCACGCGGCCCAATTGGCGGTGCCCCCATTCCCACCAGTAGATCTCTTTAAAATCAGAGAGCTCCATCCATTGGTTGTGGATGCGCCATTGATCGATCTGCTTGTATTTCTCGAATTCGGATTGCCAGTCTGCCTCGCTCATAGGCGGGATAGCACCGGTTACGGGGCGCCATTCAGTGATCGACAGGCCAGAGTCGGTCAGACGGGTGAGACCGCCCACCGCAATCATCACCATCACGAGGGCAAACAGCACCATAAGCCAGGCGCGTATCCCGCGCCGTGCACCGCCCCTGCCCCGATCGATTGCGCCGGGCTGCGCGACAGTCTTGGCGGGCTGCGCCTCGCCGACCTCTTCAAAGATGCTGCGCTTGCTGCTCATGCTTGTCTCTCTTACTTGCGTGCCATGCTTGCGGGCGAGATATAGGACATCCCACAGCCACGGTCAGGGGTCATTCGCGATTTTCCTTCCAGCGGACCATCTGCCGCATGATGCCATGCAGCATTTGCACATCGGCGCGTGTGAGGCGCATGCGGCTGAACAGGTTGCGGAAAACCACTTTCATTCCCGGCGCTTTCTCAGGCGGAAAGAAATAGCCTGCCGCGTCAAGGCGATCCTCGTAGTGCTGCACCAGCGCCTCGACTTCCACGCCCGTGGCCCAGTCGGATTTGCCGGTTTCAAAAACCTCGTGATCCACTTCGCCAGCCTGACGGCGCCATTCATATGCCGTGAGCAACACGCATTGGCCAAGGTTCAGCGAGGGGAACTCCGGGTTCACCGGAACCGTGATGATGGCATTTGCCTTGGCGATATCGTCATTTTCCAGCCCGGCGCGCTCAGGCCCGAACATCACCGCCACCCTTTCGCCACCCCGGATCTTTTCCAGCGCCAATTTCATCGCCGCCTCAGGACTGTAGACAGGTTTCGTCAGCTCACGCGGTCGCGCCGTGGTGGCAAAGACAAAGGAGCAATCCTCAAGCGCGCCGGGCACATCGGGCGCGAGCTGTGCTTCATCCAGCAGGCGCCCCGCCCCCGAGGCCATGGCAACGGATTTGGGATTGGGCCAGCCATCGCGTGGCGCCACGATGCGCATCCGGTCGAGTCCAAAGTTCCACATGGCACGGGCCGCCGCGCCGATGTTCTCGCCCATCTGCGGGCGGACCAGGACAAAGGCGGGCTGTGACGTGTTGCTGGGCATGTCTTTCTCCATTCGGCCCATGGGGCAAATTCGATGCATCTGCCCTGCTCTAATCGGCGGCGACTGGATGGGCAAGAGTTGCTGCGTCAGCTGGGTTTCGGGAAGCGATCCTTGCGTCCGTCGCAAGATCAGTTAAACACCTGCAAACACGGAACAGGAGCGCCCGTCATGACCACTGCTGCGGACACTGTAGAAAAGCCACAGATCTATCTGATTTCGCCGCCGAGTTTCGAGCTGGGGCGGTTTCCGGATCAATTGGCCAAAGCGCTCGATACTGTAGAGGTGGCCTGTGTGCGTCTGGACATGGCAAGCCGGGATGAAGACACGTTGAGCCGCGCCGGGGATGCGCTGCGCGAGGTCTGCCATGCGCGGGACGTTGCCATTGTGATCACCGACCACCAAATCCTGGCAGAGCGGCTGGGTCTGGATGGTGTTCACCTGAGCGATGCGTCCAAATCCGTGCGCAGTGCGCGTAAAGCCCTTGGCGCCGATGCCATCGTGGGCAGTTTCTGCGGCGCCTCACGCCATGACGGCATGTCCGCCGGTGAGGCCGGCGCCGACTATGTAAGCTTTGGCCCTGTTGGGGCGTCCGGTTTGGGCGACGGGGCGCAGGCGGAATTGGACCTGTTTCAGTGGTGGTCGGAAATGATCGAGGTGCCAGTGGTTGCCGAAGGCGGCCTCACGGAGGAATTGATCGGGACATTTGCCCCCGTGACTGACTTCTTTGGCATCGGGGATGAGATCTGGCGCAGCGAAGATCCGACCGGAGCCTTGCAGTCATTCGTCAAGGCAATGGGCTGATCCCCCCTGCGGTGGCGTGCTACATCCAAACACGCTCCACAAACCAGTAGCCGCCGATCAAAGCAATGGTGACCGACGCGGGGATCGCCACGCGTCCGCGGTACTTTGGATGTTTTCCAAACCAGTAACCAACTGCCACAAAGGCCAGTGCGATCACCGTGAGCTGGCCCAATTCCACCCCCACGTTAAATCCAACCAGCGCGGGGATGAATTGCGATTGTGGCAGACCAAATTCGGCCAGCACACTGGCAAAGCCCAATCCATGCAAAAGCCCGAAGCCAAATATGATAAACGTGCGCCAACTGTGAAGGCGCCTGGAGAAAATGTTCTCGACGGCTACGAAAACGATTGAGGCTGCGATGAGCGGCTCAACGATCTCTGGGTTCACCTTGACGATCCCCAGCGCTCCACAGGCCAGAGTAATTGTATGTGCAACGGTAAAGGCACTGATCTGCCAGATCAAAGGCCGCAACCGTGTGCTGAGGAAGAACAGCCCCAAGACGAACAGAATATGATCCAGTCCCTTTGGCAGGATGTGATCGAACCCCACCGGGATATAAGCAAAAAAAGCCTCTTGAGGGCTCAGCGCGGATCCGCCGGAAATCGCGATCGGCCCGCTGCTGTCGCCCCCTTGCAGGTAACCTGTGTATGGCGCTTCGACCCCGTTTTGCCTCAAAACCACCGCACCAGAACCCGTGGGCCAGGTCAGTGTCAGGACGGTGGCACCTGGCGGCAATACTGCGGTCACGTCGATGTAGCTCTCCCGCGGCACGTTCAGATCCCCCACAGGGCCGATCCGCAGGTTCTGCAGCTCAAGCTGCACAGGAACACCAGCTTCGATTGAGATTGAAGCTATCCAGTCTTCGGCAAACACCCTCAGCATAGGGCGCAGCTCTTCTGGGGGCAGCGCACGCAGCATATCATAATCCCCGGCCTGCCCTGTTTCTTCGGTGTTTTGGTGTGTGTCGAGGTCGATGCCAGCCACGAATGCCTCTGCGTTCAGGCGCAATTTCATGTCCAGCGTGCCGTCTTTGGTCACGAAGTCCGCGATTGTGGGGGTCACCTCATGTGAATGCCCTGGAGCCGCCATTGCCACGATCAAACTTGACAGCAGCCCAATGAACGCCACGTTGATGCGCAGAAACACAAGAAGCCTGGTCATGAAAAATCGCCTTTTGTCCTTTGTCCTCATTGCTAGCGGTCTGACAGGGTCATTGCCAGCCTTTGCCCATGAATTCTGGATCGAACCTCAGAGGTTTCAAATCTCAGCCGCAGAGCCAGTCATCGCTGATCTGGTGAATGGCCAGACGTTCAAAGGCAATCGACTGCCTTATTTCGAGAAACGGACAAAACGGTTCGACGTCATTTCAGGCGGGGAAATTCACACCTATCAGGGACGGATGGGGGATCTTCCTGCGCTCTCCCTTGCGCCATCCAAAGCCGGCCTCCTGACGATCGTGCATGAAACGGCGCCAGAGACCCTGACCTACAAGGCGTGGGACAAGTTCGATGCCTTCGCCCAGCACAAGTCCTTTGCAGATATTCGGGAACGGCACGCCGAAAGAGGGCTGCCTTTTGAGAATTTCGCAGAGCGCTACAGCCGCCATGCCAAGGCGCTGATTGCCGTCGGGTCGGGTGCGGGCGCCGACAGGCCCTATGGGCTTGAGACAGAGTTTGTCGCCGAGGCAAACCCCTATGCGCTGACGTCAGACACCCTTCCGGTACGGCTCTTTTATCTGGGGAAACCCCGTCCGAATGCCCAGATCGAAGTCTTCGAACGCAACCCTAATGGGGCGGTCACGGTTTTCCTTCTGAGCAGCGATTCCGAAGGGCGAGCAGGAATTCCGGTCAAACCAGATCATGAATACCTCCTGGATGCCGTGGTTCTGCGCCCGGCCGATCCGGCCAGTGGCGCGGTGTGGGAGACCCTTTGGGCCGCGCTGACCTTTGCCGTCCGTTGATGCGCGATCGCGCTTGCGAGCAGCTTCGAAAGGCGGCATGAGGGGGACATGATGACGCAAGTTTCCACCGTTAGCCCGAAATCATCCACCCCCCAGATTCTGTGTATCGGGTCTGTCATGTGGGACATTATCGGTCGTTGCCCTGCGGAAATGCGGCGTGGTTCCGATATGCCGGGGCGGATCAGCCGCCTTCCGGGCGGTGTTGCAATGAATATTGCGATGACACTGGCCCGGTTCGGGATGGCCCCCGTGCTGCTGAGTGCAGTTGGCCGTGACCCCGAAGGGGAAGAACTCATTGCCGCCTGTGGGCACCTTGGGCTGGACGCCAGCCAGATCTACCGCTCGGATGATCTGCCCACCGACAGATACATGGCCGTAGAAGGTGCAAATGGTCTGATCGCCGCGATCGCAGATGCACACTCTCTCGAAGCGGCCGGCGCCAAGATCATTCAACCTTTGCTGGATGGGGCGCTGGGCTCGGAGGAAAAGCCCTTCGCCGGGCCCATTGCCCTTGATGGTAACCTTACCCTTTCTCTTCTGGATGAAATCGCTGCCAGCCCTGCCTTTGCCTCTGCGGATCTCAGGGTTGCACCGGCTTCACCCGGAAAGGCAGAACGGCTGCGTCCCTTCCTTTTGCGTGGGCGCGGCACGCTCTATGTCAATCTGGAGGAGGCAGGCCTTTTGTGTCAGGATCGGTTCACCGAGAGCGAGGTGGCGGCAAAGGCGCTCCTGGCACGCGGCGCCGCGCGGGTTCTGGTCACCGATGGCAGCCGCGCGGCGACCAAAGCGGATGGCCGGGAGATCCACACACTCGTGCCTCCGCAAGTCACCCCAGCCCGCATCACCGGCGCTGGTGATACTTTCATGGCCGCCCATATTGCTGCTGAAACCCGCGGTGAGACCGCGGAAAAGGCACTGACATCTGCACTGGCGGCCGCTGCAAGCTACGTTTCAGGAGAACCCCCTCTGTGATCCCTATCCAATACTCTGCCGAAGTCGCAAAAGCCCGGAGTGAAGGACTGCCTGTTGTGGCGCTGGAAAGCACCATCATCACTCATGGCATGCCCTACCCCCAAAACGTCGAGACCGCGACGCTCGTAGAACAGGACGTACGCGATGCAGGCGCGACGCCGGCGACGATGGCCGTAATCGAGGGAACACTGCATGTGGGGTTGGAGCCGGAGACCCTCCAAACCCTGGGGCAGGCAAAATCCGTTGCCAAGGTTTCGCGGGCGGACATCGCGGCCTGTATCGCAACAGGCGGAACCGGCGCCACGACCGTCGCCGCAACCATGATTGCGGCGCGCATGGCGGGAATCGAGATCTTCGCGACCGGCGGGATCGGCGGCGTACACAAAGGAGCTGAGACCAGCTTTGACATTTCTGCTGACCTCCTGGAACTTGCGCAGACCTGCGTCAGCGTTGTGGCGGCTGGAGCCAAAGCCATTTTGGATGTTCCAAAGACTCTGGAAGTTCTGGAAACCCAAGGGGTTCCGGTAATTGCCTACGGTCAGGATGCCTTTCCGGCCTTTTGGTCTGCGCACTCGGACCTAAAAGCCCCATTACGGATGGACAGCCCGGCCCAGATCGCCCGTGCCCATGCCATGCGGCAGGCCATGGATCTGCCCGGTGGACAGTTGATTGCCAACCCAATCCCGGCCGACGCCGAGATCCCTGCAGAGGCACTTGCCCCCGTGATTACTCAGGCTCAGGCGGAGGCCGATCAACAAGGCATCGCCGGAAAAGAAGTCACGCCTTTCCTTCTGCAGCGGATTTTTGAGCTGACAGAGGGACGCTCTTTGAAGGCAAACATTGCCCTGGTGCGCAACAACGCGCGTCTGGCCGCCGAAATCGCCCGAGAATTGAACGCAATCAAGCGCGGATAACCGATTTCCTCCCGCCTGCCATTGCCCTGCCGCAAAACTGTGCATAGGTTCCGGGCAACGCTTTCCCTCTGCGGTACGACCACACGAAATGACCACGCCCTTCGATCAAGAACCCCATCGCAAACCGGGCCTGTTGGCGCGGCTGCGCTCCTCCTTTTTGACCGGTATTGTGGTCATTGCACCGGTCGGCCTTACCCTGTGGCTGCTCTGGACCGTTATGGGCTGGATCGATGGGGTCGTGCTGCCGCTGGTGCCCCATAACCTGCGTCCAGAACAGTATATCGGCATCAACCTGCGGGGCGTCGGCCTGATCATCTTCCTGCTGTTCACCATCATGGTGGGGTGGATCGCCAAGGGCATTATCGGCCGCTCGCTGATCAATTTTGCGGAAAATCTGGTAGATCGCATGCCTGTGGTCCGCTCGATCTACTCTGGGATCAAACAGATTTCCGAAACCGTCTTTGCACAGGCCGAAAGCAGTTTTGACAAGGCCTGCCTCATTGAATATCCGCGCCGCGGTATCTGGGCGATCGGTTTTGTATCGACCAAGGCAAAAGGTGAAATCGCCACACGGGCACAAACCTCTGGCGGTTTGATGAGCGTCTTTATCCCGACGACACCGAACCCGACCTCCGGTTTCCTTCTCTTCGTGCCCGAAGAGGATGTCACCATGCTGGATATGAGCGTTGAGGATGCAGCCAAACTGGTCATCTCCGCAGGGCTGGTCTACCCCAATGCCAAGGATCCGAGCCAGCCTCCCAAGTGAGCCTGAGAACTCGGCCATAGTGCCCTGAAAAGGCGGAGTTTTTCTCCGCCTTTTGTTTTTCTAACGTCACCTATAGAGCGGTCCAGCCGCCATCGACACTGATACTTGTGCCGGTGATCTGGGCTGCGGCGTCCGAGCAAAGGAAAACTGCCGTGCCGCCAAGCTGTTCGACCGTGGCAAATTCGCGGGACGGCTGGCGTTCCAGCATGACCTTTTTGATCACCTCTTCGCGGCCCATGTCATACTTCTCCATGGTGTCCGGGATCTGTGCCTCGACCAGCGGGGTCAGAACATAGCCGGGGCAGATCGCATTCGCGGTGATCGGCTCCTCGGCGGTTTCCAGCGCGACCGTCTTGGTCATCCCGACAATCCCGTGTTTCGCAGCAACATAGGCAGACTTGAAAGGAGAGGCCGTAAGCCCATGAGCTGATGCGATATTCACCACCCGGCCCCAACCTGCTGCGCGCATCATGGGCAGGGCCGCCGCAGTGGTATGAAAGGCGGAACTCAGATTGATTGCGATGATGGCATCCCATTTGTCCAAAGGGAATTCGTCAATCGGTGCCACGTGCTGAATGCCGGCATTGTTCACCAGGATGTCGCAGGCCCCCGCCTGCGCGATCAATGCGCGGCATTCATCGCCTTTGGACATATCGGCCTGAATGTAACGTGCCGATACGGAAAACTCCTTGGCGATGTCAGCAGCTAGCGCGTGATCCTCATCCCGCTCCGTGAATGAGTTGAGCACCACATTCGCACCCGCCCGTGCCAGTTCTCGCGCGACGCCAAGACCAATGCCCGAGTTTGATCCGGTCACCACGGCCGTTTTGCCTTTCAATGTCATATTTCTGATATCCTTCGCACTGGAGTTGTTGGCGCCACTTTGCCATGCCGCGCGCACGAAGAAAACGCGTAGGACTACGGATGAGAAACGGTTATGGCGGCAGGAAACATCAAGGATCAGTCTCAACCAGCGGGGCCTCAAAAAGAAAAAAACGCCCGCGCGAAGCGGGCGTTAAGTTATTGAGGCAGGTTTCATACAGGCAAGAAACCTATCGAGCAGTGACTCCGTTATACGCAATTATTCCCTTCCCTCCAAGCCAAAAATTTGAAAAGAACAAGATTAGCCTCTACCGTTAAGCTGCAGCAAAATAAGGATAGAATGGGATTGTTGCCAAAGTGAGACCAGAATATTTCCCTTCGGCTCGGGCCCTTTTCGCGGGAATCGCCCTGATTGCATCAACCGGTTTTGCATCTGCAGAATCATCCCATGCTATTGCAATGTATGGAAAACCTGCGCTTGAGGCGGGCTTTGAGTCTTTACCTTATGTTAACCCCGGCGCCTTAAAAGGTGGCCGCCTTGTGGTTGGGAACACGGGTGGTTTTGATACCCTGAACCCATTTGCGCAAAAAGGAACGCCTCCGTGGCAGCTGCGGTTCTGGGGATACGAAAGCCTGATGGGGCGCTCCTGGGACGAACCTTTCACGCTCTACGGGCTGTTGGCCGAATCACTTGAAGTGCCGGAAGATCGCTCTTGGGTAGAGTTCACCCTGCGTCCAGAAGCGCGGTTTTCCGATGGCAGCCCGGTGACGGTCGAGGATGTCATCTGGTCCTATGAGACCCTTGGCAGCGACGGACACCTTCGGTACCGCGGTTTCTGGAACAAGGTCGACCGGATCGAGCAAACCGGCCCGCGCAGCCTGCGCATTTCCTTCAACACCCCGGATCGTGAGCTGGCTCTGATTGCCGGCATGCGACCGATTTTCAAAAAGGCCCAATGGGAGGGAAAGCGCTTTGCCGACTTCGGCCTGAGCGAGGCTCCGATTGGCACGGGCGCCTATGTTGTCAGCGATTTCGAGCCGGGCCGCTCCCTGACCATGACGCGCAACCCCGAATACTGGGGGGCTGATCTGCCGTTTCGACGTGGGACGCAAAATTTTGATGAGCTGCGCATCGAGTTCTTTGGGGATGAAACCGTTCTGTTCGAAGCCTTCAAGGCCGGGGAACTGAGCGCCTACCGCGAATTCAACCCGGACAAGTGGCTGAGTGCCTATGATTTCCCGGCCGTCCAGCGCGGTGATATTGTCAAGACAGAGGTCCCCCACCAGCGCCCCTCGGGAATCACTGGACTGGCCTTCAACACGCGCCGCGCACCGCTTGACGATTGGCGTGTCCGCGAAGCGCTGCTGCTGGCGTTCAACTTCGAGTATATCAACGGCACCGTCACAGGCGGTGAACAGCCCCGGATTAGCTCCTATTTCTCCAACTCCGTGCTTGGGATGCGTCCGGGACCGGCTGAAGGCAAGGTGCGGGCCTTACTGGAGCCTTTCCAGGGTGTCCTGCTGCCCGGTGCGCTTGAAGGCTATGCCCTGCCACAAAGCGACGGCAGCAGCCGCAACCGCAAGAACCTGCGTCGTGCTGTTGCCTTGCTCTCGGAGGCCGGATGGCAGGTCCAGAATGGCGTTCTGGTAAATGCCGAAGGACGGCGGCTGGAATTATCGGTGCTGTTGCGGCAAGGCGATGCAGAGATGAAGACCGTAGTCGAGATCTATGCACGGGCGTTAGAGCGCCTTGGCATCACCTTGACCCCGGACCTTGTTGATAATGCACAATATGTTGCACGCCAATCCGAGTTTGATTTTGATCTCACCCGCGTGAGGCGGGACCTGTCGCTTAGCCCCGGAAACGAACAGCGCCTCTACTGGGGGGCCGCCGGAAGAGACCAGCCCGGAAGCCGTAATCTGATGGGAATTGCCAGCCCAGCGGTTGAGGCCATGATTGACGCAATGCTCACAGCAGATAGCAATGAGGATTTTACTGCCGCCGCAAGAGCGCTGGATCGCGTTCTGACCTCTGGCCGCTATGTCATCCCCATTTGGCAATATGACAAGGGACGGATCGCCCATATCAAAGAGATCCGCCACCCCGCCACAACCCCGATCTACGGCGATCGCAGCGGCTTTTTCCCCGATGTCTGGTGGTATCAGCCTGACTGACCGATCCGCGTTCCACTTTGCCTCGCGCGCGGTCGGCAACAGAAATGTTTTATTTTTTTCCAGTTTTGCTACGATAACCTTGGGTTTTGGTGATGGTTGCGCGGAGTGAAACAAATGTCAGAGCATTTTGCCACTGCAAGCTGGGCCGTGCGGTTCCCCCGGGCCAAGCAGCGTTTTCCTTACCTTCAGCGCCGTTTTGCACCCTGCCCGATCCGGGACAAGGACGGCTTTGTCGCCTACCTGGCCCAGTCACACCATCTCACGCTGACCGAAGCGCGCGAGGAAGCTGATGACTTTCTGTTCTGGGAAAGCCTTTATGCTGAGTTGGAGCATGGCCTGGAGGTGGATGTAGTTTAAGGTCAATCCCTTAGACCAAAGACGTAACCCAAAGAATAGTCGCATCTTCAGGACTGGTCGAGATCACATTGTGCCCCATCGCGGCATCGTAGTAAGCGCTGTCGCCACGCCGCATTTCAACGGGCTCGTAGAACTCTGTGTAGAGCTTTATCACGCCGGTCAGCACATATAGAAACTCTTCCCCATCATGGCGCACCCAACCGTCAAACTCTTCCATGGAACGGGCACGGACACGGGCGCGATAGGGCAGCATTTGTTTGCGAGTCAGCCCGTCGGCCAACAGTTCATGTTCATAGGTTGCTGTGGCCTGCGCTGAGCCTTCTCCGAACTTGGTAACTGTCATGCGCCCATTCACCTGCTCGCGCTGGGGCGGTGTGAACAGTTGCGGCACTGAGATCTGCAATCCAACCGCAAGTTTCTTGAGCGCATCATAGGTGGGCGACATCTGCCCGTTTTCGATCTTGGACAGGGTGGAACGCGCCAGCCCTGCCTGATTTGCCGCATGTTCCAGCGTCCAGTCCCGCGCCTTGCGCAATTCGCGCACACGGGCGCCAAGATCCAAAGGCTCGGCCTGGGCGCTATCTCCACCGGCGCGCGCGATGGTGATCAGGGTTTTGGGGTCGCGATCCGTCATTGGGTTTCTATAAGACGCGCCGCTGCCGCTTGCAACGCAGCACATGCCACGCTAGCCAAGACCCATGTTATCTGAATGTGATACCGGCCCCTTTGCGCCCTGCCCTGAGCCTTTCAACCTGGCTGCCCATGTACTGCGCCACGCAGATGATCTGCCGGGCAAAACCGCACTGGAGGTCTTAGGGGACACCGCGAGCACGTCCTGGACCTACGCCCAGCTCGAAGCTGCGGTCCGCGGGACCGGGACCGGACTGCTCGAAGCAGGCTTAAAACCCGGCAGTATCGTTTTGATGAGGCTTGGAAACACTGTCGACTTTCCGATCGCCTATCTTGGAGCGATCGCCGCGGGATTGGTGCCAGTTCCGACCTCTGCACAACTCACAGAACCCGAAACAGCCAAAATGATCGCGGACCTGAATGTGGCCGCCGTTCTGCGCGATCCAAGTGTGCCCTGCGCCGCACATCCGAAGCAGATCCTTTTGCACGACCTTCAGGATATGCGGGCGCACCCACCTTGCGCCTACGATATGGGGGATCCGAACCGGTTAGCTTATGTTGTATACACCTCTGGAACCAGCGGGTCGGCCCGCGCTGTAGCCCATGCCCATCGGGCCATCTGGGCGCGCCAGATGATGGTGCGGGACTGGTATGATCTGAGGGTCGATGACCGCCTGATGCATGCGGGGGCCTTTAACTGGACGTTCACCCTTGGCACCGGCCTGATGGATCCCTGGACAATCGGCGCCACCGCTCTGATCCCGGAGCCGGGTACACCGCCCAAGGCGCTGCCGGGACTGTTGCGCCAAAGCCGCGCAAGTATTTTTGCCGCTGCGCCAGGGGTGTACCGCAAATTCTTGAAGCATCATGGCAGTCTGTCTTTGCCGGATCTGCGGCACGGGCTCTGCGCCGGAGAAAAGCTGTCTTTGCACCTTTCCGACCAATGGACGCAGCGCACAGGCACCGCCCTATTCGAGGCCTATGGCATGTCAGAGTGCTCTACCTTTATCTCCTCCTGTCCCGCTCATCCGGCGCGCGGTGAAGCTTTGGGGCGCCCGCAAACCGGACGCCGCGTTGCGATCCTTTGCCCTGACGGCCCGGTTCCGCGCGGTGCAGAGGGAACCATCGCCATACACCGGAGCGATCCGGGCCTGATGCTTGGCTATCTGGGTGCCCCGGAGGAAACCGAAGCCCGGATGCAGGGCGACTGGTTCCTGACCGGAGATCAGGGCGCGATGGATTCGGAAGGGCAGATCAGCTACCTTGGGCGCGCGGATGACATGATGAACGCAGGCGGCTTTCGGGTCTCTCCGATCGAGGTTGAAACGGCCCTTTCTGCGCATCCAGGCATCACCCAGGTCGGCGTCACCACTGTTGAGGTGAAGGAGGACACCCATATTATCGTTGCCTTTTACACGGGCGCTCACGATCTGGAGATCGCAGCGCTTGAGGCCTTTGCAGCAAAGCGGCTTGCGCGGTACAAGCAGCCCCGCGCCTATGTTCATTTGGACATTCTGCCAACCGGTGCAAATGGCAAGCTGCTGCGGCGCGCCCTGCCCGCCTACTTCACCCGATAGCCCAAAAAGGATCGCCTCATGACGCAAGATACGATGGTCAAGCTCGACATTCTTTCGGATCCGATTTGCCCCTGGTGCTATATCGGCAAGGCCAATCTCGACAAGGCGCTTTCTGAGGTGCCGGATCATCCCTTTGTGATTGAATGGCACCCGTTTCAGCTTAATCCGGACATGCCGGTCGAAGGCATGGACCGACGCGCCTATCTGGAGGCCAAGTTCGGCGGCAAGGAGGGCGCTGTGCGCGCCTACGCCCCCGTCGTAGAACATGCAGAAAAGGCGGGTTTATCCATTGATTTCGAAGCAATGCAGCGCACACCTAACACGCTGGACGCACACCGTCTGATCCATTGGGCCGGGATTGAGGGCAAGCAGACCGAGGCGGTTGATGCACTATTTGCGGCCTATTTCACCAAAGGTCAGGATATTGGCAATATCGAAATCCTCGCAGATATCGCGGCGGATATCGGCTTGGACCGTGAGGTCGTTCTGAAACTTCTTGAAGGCGAAAGCGACCGAGAGGCGATCCAATCCCGCGATGCCCACTCGCGCAAAATGGGTGTGAGTTCCGTTCCCACCTTCATTGTGGCAAATCAGCACGCGGTTCCCGGCGCTCAGCCGCCCGAGTTGTGGAAGCAGGTGATCGAGGATATCCTTGGGCAAATCAAATCTGCCCCTCAGCCTGAGTAGCCCCCGCCGTTTATGCAGTTCAAGCGTTCCAGCATCTTCGCGACCCTGATCGCCATCATGGGCCTAAGTACGGCGTATTTTCACTATTTTGAGGACTGGAGCATTCTCGACAGCCTGTTCTTTACGGTGGTCACGATTTCAACCGTCGGCTATGGCAATCTGGTGCCTGTGACAACGGCGGGAAAGATTGGAACGATGGTTCTGATTTTCAGCGGACTTGGCGTTTTTGCCTTGGCGATGCGCGAATTTGCGCTCTACCAGATCCAAAAACGCGAAGAACACAGCGAATGGCTGGTTGCCCGCCTTGGGCGCCACCCGCATGAGGAGGCGCCAGCCAACGAGGACGATTGCCCCGATCCAACGCCATTTGAGCCTGGAAAACACTAGCGGCATTCACTCTCGCGCAGCCGCGCACAGACTTCTGTGCGACTTCGGTTCTGGTCCCGTCCAAACAATCATGATACGGCGACCACAGCGCGGCCCGGATTGGATCCGATTTCCGGATTCTTCTGCAGTTGCGCAAGAGGTCATTCATGTCACAATCCCTTTCAGGCCCCACATCAAACCCGATGTCCAAGGGGGAATTTGTCGCCCTGATCGCGATGATGTTTGCAACCATCGCCTTTTCGATTGATGCGATGTTGCCGGCCCTCCCAGAAATCGGCCAAACGCTCAGCCCGGACCATGTGAACCGGGCGCAGCTCATCATCACCTCCTTTGTTCTCGGGATGGGGATCGGGACGTTTTTCACTGGCCCCTTGTCCGATGCTCTTGGCCGCCGCCCGGTCATCTTTGGAGGCGTGATCCTTTACATCCTTTCTGCAGCGGCGGCCTGGGCGGCCGAGTCGCTGGAACTGGCGCTGCTGGCCCGCCTCACGATGGGCCTTGGCGCCGCCGGTCCACGCGTGGTGGCTATGGCCGTGGTAAGGGACATGTACTCGGGCCGCGAAATGGCCCGCGTGGTGTCGGTGGCGATGATGATCTTTACCCTGGTTCCCGCCGTGGCACCTCTGCTTGGCGCCGGAATCATCGCGTTCTCCAGCTGGCGCGGAATTTTTGTGGCTTTCGCCGGGTTCGCCGTGATCATCGCCCTCTGGATGGGGGTGCGGCTGCCCGAAACCCTGGCCCCATCAGACCGCCGTCCTATGCGCGTTGCGCTGATGGCAAAGGCACTTAAGGAGATGATCTCTCATCCGACCGTGCGCCTTTCTATTCTGGCGCAATGTCTGTGCCTTGGCATGCTGTTCACCATGATCACCCTGGTGCAGCCGGCCTATGATGTGGTCTTTGATCAGGCCGAGAGCTTCCCCTACTGGTTCTTTGCGGTTGCCCTTGTTGCCGGGACCGGAAGCCTGCTGAATGCCGTTCTCGTTGTCCGCCTTGGCATGAGGCGCATGGTCACCTGGGCTCTGGCGGCCCAGATTGCCCTCTCCGCGGTGATGCTCATCCTGGAGAGCGTCCCAATGGATACTACCGTCGCCTTTGGGCTGTTTGTCGTCTGGCAGACCAGCGTCTTCTTCATGGCGGGCGTGACCCTTGGCAACCTGAATGCCATGGCGATGGAGCCGATGGGCCATATCGCCGGCATGGCGGCTTCTGTCATGGGCGCGATATCGACCGTAGTCGCAGCAGCAATCGCCGCGCCGGTTGGTCTGTTGTTTGACGGCTCCCTGCTGCCACTCACCGCCGGCATTCTGGCCATGTCCGTTTTGGGGTTCCTTGTGATGCTTCACATGGCACGGGTCGAAGCCCGGCTTCCGGCCCTCTAACGGGTTGCGGGAGAAGTCTGACTTCCCTAACCTCTCCAACAGTTTGGAGAGGTTTTTTCATGGAAGACACCTATTATGATCTGGGCCGCTACTCCTGCCCGGTGACCACTGAATCCGCTTCGGCTCAGCTTTGGTTCGATCGCGGTTTGATATGGACATACGGCTATAACCATCAAGAGGCCTGCGCCTGCTTTCGTCGCGCAATCGAGGCCGACCAGACCTGCGCAATGGCGTATTGGGGGCTCGCCTACGCCTCTGGTCCAAACTACAACATGCCTTGGGAATTGCACGATCCCGAAACCAAGGCCACCGCGCTTGAGACGGCTTATGACGCCACCCAGGCCGCATTGGCCCGGCTGGAGGGATGCACTGAGGCAGAGCAAATTCTTATCAAGGCGCTGACCGCCCGCTACCCTAAGCCTGTGCCCATTGACGACATGCACCTTTGGGACCACAGTTTTGCCGATGCCATGCGAGCCGGGTTTGCTCAGGTGCCGGACCATCTGGACCTGCGCTGCGTGTTTGTCGAAAGCCTGCTGAACCTCACCCCTTGGAAGATGTGGGACCTCAAGACAGGAAACCCTGCCGCAGGCGCTGCCACGTTAGAGGCGCAAGCGGTTCTGGAGGCGGCCTTTGAGACCGATCCGGATGCCATGCGCCATCCTGGCCTCCTGCACCTCTACGTTCATCTGATGGAGATGTCGCCGATACCGGAGAAAGCCCTGAAAGCAGGGGATGTTTTGCGCACATTGGTGCCGGATGCGGGCCACCTGGTGCACATGCCCACCCATATTGATGTGCTGTGCGGAAACTATCGCGACGTGGTCTATTGGAACGAAAAGGCGATCGAGGCCGATCTGAAATACTATGCCCGCGAAGGTGCGCATAATATCTACACCGGCTACCGCATGCACGACTATCACTTTGCTATCTACGGCGCTCTTTTCCTTGGACAAATCGAGCCTGCCTTGCGCGCGAACCAGGGCCTGTGGGAGAGCGTTCCCGAAGACATGCTGCGGATCGAAAGCCCGCCCATGGCCGACTATTTCGAAAGCTACATGGCCATGCACCCCCATATTCTGATCCGGTTTGGCAGGTGGGAAGAGGCCAAAGCGTTGCCCCTCCCTGAAGATCAGGACCTGTTCAGAACCCTGACCACAACCACCCATTATGCCCGCGCCCTTGGCCATGCTGCCACCGGCGAGGTCGCGCGGGCCGAGGCGCAAGAGCGCCTGTTTCTGGCAGCCAAGGACCGGGTGCCCGAAACCCGCCTGCTCCACAATAACCGCGTCGTCGATCTTCTTGAAATTGCGCGCGAAATGCTGCGGGGCGAGATTGAATACCGAAAGGGCAATTTTGAGGTGGCCTATACCCATTTGCGACGCTCGGTCGAACTCGACGACAGTCTCCCCTATGACGAACCCTGGGGGTGGATGCAGCCGACCCGTCATGCCTTGGGGGCGCTGTTGTTCGAACAGGGCCATATTGCCGAGGCCGAGGCAGTCTACCGCGCCGATCTCGGGCTCGATGGTAGCCTGTCGCGCGCCTCGATCCACCCGGACAATGTTTGGAGTCTCAAAGGCTTGTATGATTGTCTAAAGGCCCGCGGCGAAAAAGTGGAGATCAACCACATTCGCCAAAAGCTGGATCTGGCCCAAGCGCGGTCGGACGGTGTCATGGCCTCTTGTGGCTGTGCACAGGTGGCCATGACACCGGGATGCTGCGGATAGATCAACCCTTTGCAGGCTTGGCCTTTTTCTTGGCTGCGATCAGCTTTTCGGCCAGATCGCGGGCAATGGCATAGGCGCCCTTGATCTTGTCCGCGTCCTTCTTCCAATCGCGGCGCACCACGATCTTGTTGTCCTTTACCTTGGCGAGGCCTTTCTGGTCCTGGATAAAGGCGACCAGCCCTTCGGGGGACGCGAACTTGTCATTGTGGAACTGGATGGTTGCGCCTTTCGGGCCGCCGTCAAGCTTTGCAATTCCGGCCCTTTTGCACATGGCTTTGATGCGAACAACCAGCAACAAGGTATTGACCTCTTTCGGCAATTTGCCAAACCGGTCGATCAGCTCGGCCGCAAACCCTTCCAGTTCCACCTTGGTGGTGAGCGAGGAAAGACGCCGATAAAGGCCCAACCGGACATCCAGATCCGGCACATAGTCTTCGGGGATCAGCACCGGAACACCCAGATTGATCTGCGGCGCCCATTGATCCTCGGTCTCTGACAGGCCCTCCATCTCGCCGGATTTGATCTTGGCAATCGCCTCTTCCAGCATCGACTGATAGAGCTCATAGCCGACGTCACGCATCTGGCCAGACTGTTCCTCGCCCAGAAGATTACCTGCACCCCGGATATCAAGATCCTGACTTGCAAGGGTAAACCCTGCGCCAAGGGTGTCGAGAGAGCCGAGCACCTTAAGCCGTTTTTCTGCCGTTGCCGTCAGCCGCGCGCGGGGTTTGGTGGTGAGGTAGGCATAGGCGCGGGTCTTGGAGCGCCCCACCCGGCCCCGGATCTGATAGAGCTGCGCAAGTCCGAACATATCGGCGCGGTGCACCACCATGGTGTTGGCGGTTGGGATGTCGAGGCCGGACTCCACGATGGTCGTCGCCAGCAGGATGTCATACTTGCCGTCGTAAAAGGCATTCATCCGGTCATCCAGCTCACCGGCGGCCATCTGGCCATGGGCCACCACATAGGTGAGTTCCGGCAGCTGTTCCTTCAGGAACTCTTCGATCTCAGCAAGGTCCGAAATGCGCGGCACCACGTAAAAGCTTTGCCCGCCGCGATAATGTTCCCGCAACAGCCCCTCGCGAATGGTCACTGCATCAAACTCGCTCACATAGGTGCGGATTGCGAGGCGATCCACTGGGGGCGTGCCGATGATCGATAGATCCCGGACACCAGTGAGGCTGAGCTGCAGGGTCCGCGGAATAGGCGTTGCGGTCAGCGTCAGCACGTGAATGTCGCTGCGCAGCTGTTTCAGGCGCTCCTTGTGGCCCACTCCAAAATGCTGCTCTTCATCGATAATCAGCAAGCCAAGGTTCTGAAACCTGATCCCCTTGGCCAATAGCGCGTGCGTTCCGATCACGATATCGACGGTGCCTTTGGCCATGCCCTCGCGCGTCTTCGCGGCGTCCTTGCCTGTAACAAAACGCGACAATTGTCTGACTTCCAGCGGAAATCCCCGAAATCGTTCTGCAAAGGAGGCCGCGTGTTGCCGCGCCAGCAGCGTTGTCGGCGCAATCACCGCCACCTGAACGCCCGACATGGCCGCAACAAAGGCCGCGCGCATGGCGACCTCAGTCTTGCCAAAGCCCACATCGCCGCAGACAAGACGGTCCATCGGGCGGCCCGAGGTCATGTCATCCATCACATCCTGAATGGCGCGCAGCTGATCGTCGGTTTCCTGATAAGGGAAGCGCGCCGAGAACTCCTCCCAGGCGTGGGGCGGCGGATCCATGATCGGCGCTTTGCGGAGGGCACGTTCGGCTGCGATGCGGATCAGCCGGTCCGCCATCTCCCGAATGCGTTCTTTCAGCTTGGCTTTTTTGGCCTGCCACGCGCCGCCACCCAGCCGGTCAAGCAGCCCCTCATCATGGCCGTATTTGCTGAGAAGTTCGATATTCTCGACCGGCAGGTACAGCTTGGCCGCCTCGGCATATTCGAGCAACAGGCATTCATGGGCTGCCCCTGCGGCCGTGATCACCTCAAGGCCCTTGTAGCGGCCAATCCCGTGGTCCACATGCACCACAAGATCACCGGGTGACAAGGACTGCGCTTCGGTGAGGAAATTTTCCGCCTTGCGGCGTTTCTTCGGCGCGCGGATCAGACGATCGCCAAGAACGTCTTGTTCGGAAATGACCGTTAGACCCGGTGCCTCAAACCCGTGCTCCAGCGCCCAGACCGCGAGATGAAGCCCGGTCTTTCCGATACGTGTACCGTTGGCAACCGGGATCGCCTCGGCCAGGCCTTCGTCCTCTATCAGGCCGCTTAAGCGTTCTCTTGCGCCTTCCGAATAAGAGGCAACGACCACAGGCCCCTGCTGCAAGCGCGATTTGATGTGAGCCGACAAGGCCCCAAAAAGGCTTATGCTTTCTTGCTGACGCTCGGGCGCGAAGTTACGTCCGATCCGGCCTCCCGCATCCACCACGCCAGGCCCGGAGGCCTGAGGCAGCGGATGGAACTGGATTGTCCGATGCGCCCCGGTCGCAGCCTCCCATGCCGCATCGTTGAGATACAAAAGCTCAGGCGGTGTCGGCTTATAGACCGTATCCAGCCGGCCCTTTTGCGCCATCGCCAGTTTTCGCGTTTCATATTGGTCCGCAACGCTGTCCCAGCGCGCCAGCCGGGCGGGTGTTACCTGATCATCCAGTGTGATCGTGGCATCAGGCAGGTAGTCAAACAGGGTTTCAAGCTCTTCATGAAAAAACGGCAGCCAATGTTCGATCCCCTGGTGTTTGCGCCCCGCGCTCACCGCCTCATACAGGGGGTCGTCGGTACCGGCCGCACCAAACTCAATCCGGTAATTCTGGCGAAACCGTGTGACGGCGGCCTCATCCAGGATGACCTCTGAGACTGGAGCCAGTTCGATTAGGTCCAGCTTTTCGGTGGTACGCTGCGTGGCGGGGTCAAACCGGCGCGCGCCATCCAGAACATCGCCAAACAGGTCAAGCCTGACCGGACCGGCATCACCAGGAGGAAAGATGTCGATGATGCCGCCCCGGACGGCATAGTCACCGGGCTCCATTACGGTCGGGCTTTGCGTGAAACCCATACGAACCAGGAACTTGCGCAGCGCTTCCTCATCTATTCGGTGATCCACCCGCGCCGAAAATGCCGCCTCTCTGAGAGTGGCTCGCGCAGGCACCCGTTGGCTTGCCGCATTAAGCGTGGTGAGGAGCACAAATTGGCCCGGCATTTTCTGCACAAGAGCCGCAAGAGTTGCCATCCGCGCAGCTGAGATATCGGCATTGGGCGATACGCGATCATAGGGCAGACAGTCCCATCCCGGAAAGACAAAGACAGGCATCTGTGGCGCAAAGAAAGACAGCGCGGCGCGCATGGCCTCCATCCGCTTGTCATCGCGGGCGACATGCAACACTGGTCCCCCGGATTTTTGCACTTCGTTCAAGACAAGCCGGGCATCAAAACCTTCGGGGGCACCGCCCATCATAACCGCACGTTGCGCCATGCTTTGAGGTTCCTTTTGCTTTTTTGACAAGGGGACGAGGTCTACCCGAAGGCCCCAAGACGAAGGTTCTGATACATTCCCCACATCGCTGTGACGAAAATGAAGATCATGCCAATGAATTGTATCGCAAACCTGGAGGTCGCAAGGCTTCGGTAAAGCGCGTCCTGCTGCAGTTCTTTTTGGTAGATTGACCGGGCCGTCAAAAGGTTGATCGCGCCTACGATGGACATGGGAAAGACCAACAGGAAGACAGCCTGCGCAAATTCGACGTCCAGCGCAAAGCCCAGCGTGGCAAGGGAAGACAGGCCAAAACAGACAAACCCAAGGATCCAGAACCCTGCCACATCAGCAACATAGATGAGCCGGTTGACGTTGATGCGAACAAGATCATGGAGATCCTGCGCGGATTGGCCGCCAACTTTCCTGGCCCGGTGCACCATGTCAAACGGCACGCCCAAGATCCAATGGCTCGCAGACGACCAAAGGACCGCCAAGGCGATCCAATACCAGAGGTTTGAAAACGATCTGAGATCGATCATCTCCGAAAGCGTCTGCAGCAGAGTCAAACCTTGCCCCTTTTTTGGCTCACCAACCAGTGGCGCCTTATATCCACCGACGCGCGGCGCTGCACAAGCCCTGCTATGTCGCAGGCCGCGGGCGCGGCGAATGTGACACTTGCCACTGCGCGCCGATCCATGCGACCCAAGAACCAGCAACAAGACGAGAGATCCCAATGAAGCCGACTGTCGCCCCCTTTCCTGCCGCCCGCCTGCGCCGCACGCGCGTGTCCCCCGCGATCAGGGGGCTGGTGCGCGAAAACACGCTGACAACGGATGACCTGATCTGGCCGGTCTTTGTTCGTGATGGTGAAGGGATCGAGGAACCGGTCATCTCGATGCCCGGGGTTGTGCGCCGGTCCGTCGACAAAATTGCAGAGGCTGCAGTCGAAGCACAGGCGCTTGGCATTCCTGCGATCTGTCTTTTTCCCTATACCGATCCGGCGCTCAAGACCGAAGACTGCGCCGAAGCCTGGAATCCAGACAATCTCTGCAACCGGGCCATCCGCGCAATCAAATCTGTCGCGCCTCACATCGCGGTCATGACAGATGTGGCGCTTGATCCATACAATATCAACGGCCACGATGGCTTTGTTGTTGATGGGGAAATCGTCAATGACGAAACCGTCGAAGCGCTGGTGAAGATGACAGTGGCTCAGGCCGATGCAGGCGCCGATATCATCGGACCATCCGATATGATGGACGGGCGGATCGGCGCGATGCGGTCTGCCCTGGAGCAGGCCGGACACAAAAACGTATCCATCCTGTCCTACTCGGCCAAATACGCATCCGGATATTACGGTCCCTTCCGCGATGCCGTTGGCGCCTCAGGCGCGCTGAAGGGGGACAAAAAGACCTATCAGATGGATCCGGGCAATTCGGACGAGGCGCTTCGCCTGATCGAAAGGGATCTTCAGGAAGGCGCGGATATGGTTATGGTCAAGCCCGGCATCGCCTACCTGGATATTTGCCACCGTGTCAAAACCACCTTTGGAACGCCGACCTTTGCCTATCAGGTGTCCGGTGAGTATGCGATGATCCAGGCTGCGGCACAGAACGGTTGGATCAATGGGGAACAGGTGATGCTTGAAACCCTTTTGGCTTTCAAACGAGCAGGTTGCGACGGAGTTTTGACCTATTTCGCCCCGGAAGTGGCACGCATACTGAACGCATGATATGAATCCCTGCGCCTGTGAGCCTCCAGTCGGGGGCAGGTTAATGCTCATCTCGGGCTTTGCCTTGCCTTCGGGAGATGACAGGCTCTCCCTTTGCACGTATACTCTCGCCAGAGCCGGAAAACTGGCCTTGGACAACAGTATTTCAACGACAATGCGACAGGCAGAGTTACTATGAGCAGATACGCATCTTCCCGCGTTACAAGACGCGGTTTCACTTTTGGAATTCTGGGGGCAGCCGGTGCGGTTGCGGCTTGTGGCAATGGGGTTGGCACGAATAACGCGGCAACCATTGATGCCCGTGTGGATGCCACTCTGAACCAGATGTACCGCGAATATCCCAACACGATTGACCTGGCGGAGAAATCCACTGGTATGCTGGTGATGCCGCTGGTGACCGAAGCAGGCTTCCTGATCGGTGGTGCCTACGGGCGCGGCGCCCTTCGGATCAACGGTGTCACTGTTGACTACTATTCGACGGTCAAAGGCAATGCCGGCTTGCAAATCGGCGCGCAGCAATATGCGCATGTATTGTTTTTCATGACCGATGATGCGCTTGCCGGTTTCCGCCGGTCATCCGGCTGGGCCGCAGGCGCCGATCTGGAGTATGTCGTGCGCGATGACGGAAATTCCGTGACAGCCGACACCAATACGCTGACCTCTCCCATTCTTGCGGCGGTCTTTGCTCAGGCGGGGCTCCGCGTCGGAGCAACTCTGGAAGGCACCAAATACACGCGCATTATTCCATAATGTGACGCCGGACTGACCCGGAAATGACAAAGGCGCGCCGCGTTCGGCGCGCCTTTTGAATTCGCCCTGGGACCAATTTTACCCGCTTTCACGCAAGCGTTTGAAAAGCGATGAGGTATCCCAACGCCCCCCGCCCATCTTTTGAACATCCTTGTAGAACTGATCGACCAGAGCGGTCACTGGCAGGCTGGCTCCGGTTTCATCTGCTGCATCCAGACAAATCCCCAGATCCTTGCGCATCCAATCCACTGCAAACCCATGCTCAAAATGGTCGTCCAGCATCGTCTCATAGCGGTTGGACATCTGCCAGCTGCCGGCGGCGCCCTGGCTGATCACTTCAACCACGGCCCGTCCATCCAAACCCGCCTTTTCAGCGAAATGCAGGGACTCAGACAGCCCCTGAACCAACCCGGCGATCGCAATCTGGTTGCACATCTTGGTCATCTGGCCCGCCCCCGTTTCGCCAATTCTGCGGCAGATCCGGGCATAGGCATCGATAACCGGCTCTGCTTTCGCATAGGCCTCGGCGTCGCCGCCGCACATAACTGAAAGAACACCGTTCTCAGCGCCGGCCTGACCGCCCGAGATCGGCGCGTCGACAAATGAAATCCCTTGCGCCTTGGCTGCCTCATACAGCTCGCGCGTGACCTTGGCCGACACGGTGGTGTGATCAATGAAGATACTGCCTGCCTGCATCCCCGCAAAAGCGCCATCCTCACCCAGACAGACCGAGCGCAGATCATCATCATTGCCAACGCAAGACATCACATATTCAGCACCGGTCGCAGCCTCCCGCGGTTTTGGCGCGCTTGCGCCGCCGTGTTCGGCCGCCCAAGCCTCAGCTTTGGCTGCAGTGCGGTTGTATACGGTGACCTCATGTCCCGCAGATTTCAGATGACCTGCCATCGGATAGCCCATCACCCCCAGCCCCAAAAACGCAGTTCTTGCCATGTGCTTTTCCCTCGTGCTGACTTCGCTTATGTTGGCGCCACCCTAACATTGGCGCCGCCGCGTGCAATCGCAGTGAGGCCACAAATCAAGAAAACAAACGGAAAATATCCTTTATGGCTCTCCTCTTCCGCTGGTTGTTTCGCCTTACGGCCTCTTTGATTCTGTTGGGGGTGGCCGCGCTGTTGCTGGCCTATTATTTTGCATCACAATCGCTGCCCGACTACGCCAAGACAATTTCACTGCCCGGCCCCACGGCTCCGATCGAGATCGTACGGGACAATGCAAATGTGCCGCATATTTTTCCCAGTCTTGGTGCCAGCGATGAAGACGCCTTTTTCGGCCTTGGATATGCCCATGCGCAGGATCGGTTGTGGCAGATGGCCGTGATGCGCCGGACTGCGCAAGGGCGGCTCTCCGAGGTTTTTGGAAGCCGCACCGTGGATGTGGATACGTTTGTGCGTCGCCTGGACCTTTATCGGCTTGCACAGCAGTCCGTTGCCGTTCAGACGCCAGAAGCCATGGTGGCATTGCGCGCCTATTCCGCCGGGGTCAACGCCCGGCTGCAAGAGATCAACGAAAACGCTTTGGGGCGCGGCGCCCCCGAGATGTTTTTGTTCAACATGCCCCTTTCGCCCTGGCAGCCCGCCGACAGCATTGCCATCATGAAGCTGATGGCTCTGAAACTGTCCGGGCATATGCGCGAAGAAATCCTGCGGGCTCGCACCTCGCTCGCCTTGGACAATCCCGACCGTTTGCGTGATATCCTGCCTGATGCCCCCGGTACCGGGATCGCGGCCTTGCCGGAATATGCGACCCTTTTTCCAGCGCTGGAACGCTTTGCGGGGACAATCTCACCTGCCGGGGATCACGTCGCGCATGGCAAGGCGTCTTCTCTTTTCCCCCTGGCCCCGCGCGGACGCGGCGGCGCCTCCAACGCCTGGGCCGCCGCCCCTAGCCGGTCTGCCACCGAAGGGACGCTGCTGGCCAACGATCCGCATCTTGGCCTCAGCGCGCCCGGAATCTGGTATCTCGCCCGCATGGAACTGGCGACCGGTGGCGTGATTGGCGGCACCATTCCCGGTGTGCCTGCCGTAATTACAGGGCGATCAGATACGCTCGGTTGGGGCATCACCTCATCATACATGGATGACCAGGATCTTTTTGTAGAAAAGATAAACCCTGACAACCCGGAAGAATATTTAAGTCCAGATGGTTACACGCCGTTTGCAACCCGTCGCTCGATCATCCAGATCAAAGACGCCCCGCCCGTCACCCTGACCCTGCGCTGGACACAGAACGGACCAGTCTTGCCAGGCACAAGATTTGATCTCGGCGCGATCACACCGCCCGGACATGTCATCAGCCTTGGCTGGACCGCGCTCAACGCAGAGGACACATCCGTGAGCGCGGCAATCTCCCTGATGCGAAGCACCACGGTGCAGGATGCCATTTCAGCGGGCAAAGACTACGTGGCACCGTCCCAGAACCTGGTTCTGGCCGACCGCAACACAATCGCGATGAAGACCATCGGAGCCATTCCCCAGCGGGATGCCCGCCATCAAAGTATGGGGCGTCTCCCAAGCCAAGGCTGGCGGCGCGAAAACCTCTGGCAAGGACGCGCGCCCTATGCGGCCAATCCCGAGTTCCTCAGCCCGCGCGGTGGTCTATTGGGCAACACAAATAACAAGGTACTGGAGCGCCCCTTCCCAAACCACGTCTCGTTTGACTGGGGGGACACTCAGCGCATTCACCGCTGGCGCAAGTTGATGCAAACCCGCGAGGTCCATACTCGCGACAGTTTCATCGAGGCACAGCTTGATACCGTTTCATTCTCGGCCCGTACCCTGTTGCCTCTGATCGGCGCAGATCTGTGGTTCACCGGCGAAGCGGCTCCGGAAGGCAGCCGCGAGCGGCAACGCCACATCGCGCTGAGCCTTCTGTCTGAATGGAATGGAGAGATGAACGAGCACCTTCCGGAGCCACTGATCTATGCCGCCTGGGTCCGTGCCTTGCAGGACCGTCTGATCACCGATGACCTTGGTCCGCTTGCAGAGGAATTCAAACATGTGGACCCTCTGTTCCTGGAACGGGTCTACCGGGATGTTGATGGTGCGTCGACCTGGTGTGATGTGCGCCAGAGTGCACCGCGGGAAACTTGCACCGACATGGCGCGCCTTGCGTTGGACGATGCGCTGTTGTGGATCGAAGAACGATACGGAACGGCCCTTGAATCCCTGCGCTGGGGCGATGCCCATCAAGCCACCCACGATCATGAGGTTCTGGGCGACGTTCCGCTTCTGCGTTTCTTTGTAAACATCCGCCAATCGACCAGCGGCGGAGACAATACCCTGCAGCGGGGACGCACATCCGGCGAGGCCCCCGACCCCTTTCACAACGTCCATGCGGCCGGGTATCGCGGGGTTTATGATTTCGCCGACCCCGACAGTTCGGTGTTCGTCACCTCAACAGGCCAATCCGGGCATTTTTTGTCCCGCCACTATGATGATATGGCCCAGCTCTGGCGGCGCGGAGAATACGTTCCGATGTCCCTTGATGCCGACCTGGCCCGCGCCGCAGCTGTTGGCATTACCCGGATTACGCCAAGGAACTGAGCCAAATGCAGGATCAAGCTGTTCCCCTGATCGTCTTTGGCCTGTTGTTCTTTGCCGGGCTGGCGGCTGATCGAATTGGGCGTCGCTTGCACCTGCCGAGGGTCACGTTGCTTCTTGGGTTTGGCCTTTTGGTGGGGCGGGCCGGATTTGACCTGCTTCCGGAAACGCTCACAGGTCTCTATCCAGTGATCGCCGTCGTCGCACTTACTGCGGTCGCCGTGCTGTTGGGCAGCGCCCTGTCGCTGCAGAACCTGCGAGAGCACGGGCGCGTGGTTCTGGTGATCTCACTGGCGGTTGTTCTGATCACGCAACTGGTCGTCAGCGCCGCTCTGTGGGCGATTGGCCTGCCCGTAGTCCTGGCCATCCTGCTTGGGGCCATGGCCACGGCCACGGACCCGGCAGCCACGTATGACGTGGTGGAGCAATCTGGCAAGGACACATCTTTTACACGAACTCTCAAAGGGTTGGTTGCCATTGATGATGCGTGGGGACTGCTTGCCTTTTCGCTCGCTCTTGTTGTGATTGACCTGATCCTTGGATCCGGTTCAGGCAGCGCGCCGATTGCCAACGCGGTTTATGAAATCTTTGGCTCCATCGCACTTGGATGCGCCATCGGCATTCCCGGTGCCTACCTCACAGGGCGTCTTTCGGATGGGGAGCCTTTGCGCATCGAAGCCCTCGGCATCGTGTTTCTGACAGCGGGCCTGGCATTGATGCTGGAGCTGTCCTATCTCATTGCGGGCATGACCGTGGGGGCAGTCATCGTGAACCTCGCCCATCATCACACCCGCGCCTTTCACGAGATTCGCAATTTCGAATGGCCCTTTATGATCATCTTCTTTGTGCTGGCCGGAGCCACGCTGGTTCTGTCTGATCTTGCGACATTCGGTCTGGCCGGTCTTGCATATGCAATCTTTCGCATCGCAGGTCGGATCCTCGGAGGGTTGGCGGGCGGCATAATCGCCCAAACGCCACGGCGTGATGGCACATATTACGGGGCCGCCATGCTGCCTCAGGCCGGTGTCGCCATAGGGATGGCCTTGGCTGCCTCCGAACGGTTTCCCGAATTTGCACCATCACTCATGGCGCTGGCCATTGGGACCACGGCGGCTTTTGAGCTGATCGGCCCCATCGTTGCAGCCATGGCAATCGCAGCACAGTCAAAACCAGCGCCCCCAAAGCGCACGTGATACGATCCGATCACAAAGCGTCGTACTGAGCTTTTTGTTTCGGGGTCCAAAGCACAACGATGTCAAAGCCGCTTTCGGTCTGCTCTTCGCTCACCACAACATCCTGCCGGAACAACCATGCACGCTGTTTGCCTTGCGAAAAATCAAGGGAGAGCTGGTCCTGATGCTTCTTGCCTTGCAGTTTTTCCGCGATGTCGGCAAGCAGCCCGTCGATACCTTCGCCTGTAAGGGCGGAAATTGCGTGAATGTCGCTCTCACGTTCTGCCCTGTCTCTCCGTGCGGCCGCTTCCTCGTCACCCAGGTTGTCCAGCTTGTTCCACACTTCGATCAGCGTGCGCTCCTCATCGACGCCAAGAGACGCCAGAATAGCGGTCACATCCTTTGCCTGATGGTCGCTTTCGGCATGGCTGATGTCACGCACGTGAAGGATGACATCTGCCGCCAGCACCTCTTCCAGAGTTGCTCGAAAGGCCGCAACCAATTCAGTCGGAAGATCAGAGATAAACCCAACGGTATCGGACAGGATCACCTCTGGTCCATCTGGAAGAACCAGACGTCGCATGGTCGGATCTAGGGTCGCGAACAGCATGTCCTTTGTCATCACCTCGGCCCCGGTCAGGCGATTGAACAGAGTAGATTTCCCGGCGTTCGTGTAGCCAACCAACGCAACAATCGGATAGGGCACCTTGGCGCGGGCTTCGCGGTGAAGCGTGCGTGTCTTGACCACCTTGTCCAGTTGGCGTCGCAGCCGAACCAGCTGATCATCGATGGCACGGCGGTCAGCCTCGATCTGGGTTTCACCGGGTCCGCCTACAAATCCCAAACCGCCGCGCTGACGTTCAAGGTGGGTCCAAGCCCGAACCAATCGCGTGCGCTGGTAGCTAAGCGCCGCCATTTCCACCTGCAAGACTCCTTCCCGCGTGCGCGCGCGGTCCGAGAAGATCTCGAGAATCAAACCGGTTCGATCCAGGATCTTGACCTTCCAGGCCTTTTCCAGATTGCGCTGCTGCACCGGTGAAACCGGCCCGTCGATAAGAACCAGTTCAACTTCTTCGCCGTGCAGGCGTTGCGCCAGTTCTTCGATCTTGCCAGATCCAAACAGCATCCCGGCGTGTGCCTTGGGCAAACGCACGACTTCGAATCCGATCACATCCAGATCAGGCAAAGCCCGCGCCAATGCCACGGCTTCATCCAAGGCAGGCTGCGGGTCGCGCCTGTCCGGGTCGGATTTGATTTCGGGATGCAGCACCCAAGCCCGAGTGCGCTTCCTGTCATGCTCCATCAAGAGGCGTCTTCACCTTCATAAAGGCTGATCGGCTGCGCCGGCATGATGGTAGAAATTGCATGTTTGTAAACCAGCTGAGACTGCCCATCCCGACGCAGAAGCACACAAAAATTGTCAAACCAGGTGATCACACCCTGCAGCTTCACCCCGTTGATTAGAAAGATAGTAACCGGAACCTTGGTTTTGCGAACGTGATTCAGGAAGGCATCCTGAAGATTCTGTCTGTCCGAAGCCATTATTGTTATCTCGCCTTTTTTCTTGCTACGCGCTGCGGACCAACGCGCGTTTTCGAGTCCAACTATGGACGCAGTCCCTGCCGGTTTCTAGCCGAAAAAGAACCGTTCCTTCGCAGGTTAACCAGCTTTGCTTAGCTACGCCAGAGATTTGGCGACAAAAGAGCGATGATTGCCAGTGTTTCGAGCCGACCAAGAACCATTGCGAAACACAGAACCAGCTTTGCCGCCGGGGCCAGTTGCCACAGCAGGATTGGTTCACTTGAGGCGACTTCCGTTAGCGGACCGGTGGTCGACAGGGTCGAAATAGCAAGGATCAGAGAGGTCTCAAAATCCGCACCAAGCGCAGCCAGGGTTATGCTGATCCCCGCTAGCGACAAGGCGAAGAGCATGAAAAACACCCAAGCCACAAAGGCACCATTCTTTTGCAGCCGCCTGTTGCCGACTCTTTCACCGCTGACGGATGATGGATGTACGAGACGCTCCATTTCGCCGAGGCCATTCAGATACAGCGCGTAGACCCGGAGCAACTTTACCCCGCCCGCCGTAGTCGCCACACCGCCACCGATCAAGGCAAGCCCCAAAAGGATCATTCCCGGGGTGCCGAGGCCGGACCAGTCTTGGGCTGTTTGCCAGTCCGCGCTTTCGAACCCCGTGGTGGAGAGAAACGACATGACCGTAAAGAGCGCCCCCCAGAAGGCCCGAAGAGCTTGAAAGCTGTCTTCTGCGCCGGTCACCTCGAGTGTTGCAAGCCAGTGACGCAGGAACAGCAAAAGCGGGACCCCAAACACGATCAGCAGACCTGCGCGAAATTCGGGATCCCGATCAAGGCGCCCATGGCCGGTCGTCACCGTGTCGCTCGAAAACGTCAGCCGGGACAAAGCAAAGAACATGAACAGGAACATCACCATCTCACCGGCGATACCGCTGCTTGCCTCGTGCACGCCGCCCACCGCAGAAATACCTGAGGTGGCCATGACCGACATGGCGTGAGTCAATCCCGGCAAAGCCTTGCTGCCGGTGATCATCAACAGTGTCCACACAACCAAAGTCAGGCCGGAGTAAACCGGCGTTAAGGCCCGTGCCACCAGAAGCAACCGCCGACGCGGATCAGCCTGTTGAATCTGGATCGAACTGCCGCCTCCGCCGCCAGGCTCGCCGCGGGCAGTGATCTCAAATCCGCCCAGAAACAGCGGCGCCAGAATTGCAGAGGCCGCGATCCACATCAACAGCCCGCCCAACCAGCCGACCAGAGCCCGCCACAGATGAACGCTGGGAGGCAACCGCCCGGGGTCCGAATAAATGTCAGCGCCCGTGGTGGTCACGGCGCTGACCATATCGAAATAGGCATTGAGAAAGCTTGTGTTCTTGAGTGCATCTTGCACAGGAACGGCTAGAAAGACCGGCAAAACCGCAAAGGTTGCCAATAGCGACAACAGTTGCCCCGGCATTCCAAAACGAGGCGTTCGGTTGCCCACCGACAGCGCGATGACCGACACAGCGAACAATCCCAAAAGGCCCGAAAAGAAAAAGCTCTGGGAGGTTGGGTGATCGTTTAGGATCACCGCATGCGTCGCCGGGATCCACATGGCCACACAGGCGATGCCCCAGATCAGCAGGAATAACGGCAGGCGCAAAAGGCCTGTAGGTGCCTGTTTTCGGCGCATCATGTCAGAAGTAGTCGATCGAGACCTGCATCAGCCGCTCGACCTCTGGAACATCAGCCGCCATGGCAAACAGAGCGATGACATCTCCTTCTTCAACGCGCAATTCTCCGCTGGGCGGCAGCATTTCAACACCTTTCAGCACGCCCCCTACCAGGACACCTTCGGGAAAGGGAATGTCCCGTATTGCCTGTCCGGCCAGCGGGGTTGTTCCCATGACCTCGGCCTCGATCACCTCCGCTTCGGCGTCTCCAATGGAGTAGACTTGGCGTACGCGCCCATAACGGATGTGCTGAAGGATCGAACTTACGGTGGTTGAGCGGGGGTTGATATAGGCATCGATCCCAAGGTGAGACATCAGAGGAAGCAAGGTCGGATCATTGATAAGGGCCACAACGAAAGGACAGCCTTCAGACTTTGCCCGCACAGCAGCCAGCATGTTGGTCTTGTCATCGTCCGTGACCGCAAGCATTGCATCGGCACGTCCGATGCCGGCCTCGATCAACAGCGAACGGTCCAGTCCGTCACCGTTCAGAACAATGGTACGCTCCAGAGTTTCTGCGGCTCTTTCAGCGCATTTCCGGCTTTTCTCGATGATCTTGGCACGAATCCGACCGGTTTTTGCCTCCAGAGCCTTTGCCACTTCAAGGCCCACGTTGCCGCCGCCCACAATGACCACCCGATCTTGACGTTTCTCTTTCTTGCCAAAGACTTCTATGGTGCGGTTGACGTCTTCGGCGTGACAAAACACATAGGCGCTATCCCCAACAAACAGCTGGTCACCCGGCTCGGGGGCAAAGAGTGTCCCCTCGCGGCGCACCCCTACGACGATTGCGCGCAGGGTCGAAAACAGATCCGTCAGCTGTCGCAGGGGCGTGTTCACGATGGGGCAGTCCTCATCGATATGGACCCCCAAGAGTTGCGCCTTGCCGCCCATGAAAATTTCCGTGTCAAACGCGGCCGGAGCGGACAGCCGCTGGATTGCCGCAGCGGCGACCTCGCGCTCGGGGCTGATCACCACATCGATCGGCAAATGATCACGCCGGTAAAGGTCAGAATAAATGGCGGTAAGGTAGCTTTTGGCGCGCAATCGCGCGATCTTGCGTTGGATCGAAAAGACCGAATGGGCAACCTGACAGGTCACCATGTTGACCTCGTCGGAATGGGTTGCCGCGATGATCATATCCGCATCCCGCGCACCGGCCCGATCAAGCACATCCGGGTATGAAGCAAAGCCCGCAACCCCTTGAACATCCAGCGTATCTGTCGCGCGGCGAACCAGATCTGGATTATTGTCCACGACCGTTACATCGTTCAACTCACCCGACAGATGCCGTGCGATCTGCCAACCCACCTGGCCGGCCCCACAGATGATAACCTTCATGATCCATTCCCTTGGGCGCGATCTTGCCGTTTTTGAATGACAGAAGGGACCGAGGGGGTCAAATCAATTGTATCGCGGATAATTTCACGGCAGGCTGGGTCTATGGCCAAGTTCAAGATTTCCGCAAAACCCATTTTCCTGCTGAGCCTTCTGTCGGTCACTGTCGCAGCCTGCGGTCCGATACCGGTGTACTATCGGGAGGGCGCAAGCGTCGCGCGTCTGGAGGAGGACGGCCTTTCTTGCAAAGTGGCCGCCTTGAAAGACGCCCCGGTCGAGAACCAGATCCGCCAGCACCCTCCACAGTATTTTCCCGGAGAAAGGATCTGCACAGATGGTCGATGCTGGACACGTCCCGGTTATTGGATCGATGGGCAGATCTATACCGTTGACGTCAATCTTGGCCTGCGCCGGCAACTGGAGCAAAGCTGCATGGAGAAAAAGGGCTACCGCCAGGTCTCGCTCAAACGCTGCAGCATGGATGAGGCGTCCTCACGTCTGGCTTCACAATCAAATCGGCTTCCTCCGCTCAGCGAACAAACCTGCGTCTGGAAAAGCCCCGACAACACACTTCGGATCCTAGCGCCCTGAAACAATGGCAAAATCCAGATCGCGAGGGACCATTTTTTCAGATCCCTTGGCGCGCATGCAGCACGCCTAGACTGGATCGCTCTCCTTTTCTTCGACATGTGCGATCCGCGCGCCCGCTTTGTTGGATGTCACAACCCCCAAGGACTTCAGCTTGCGATGCAAGGCCGAGCGCTCCATCCCCACAAAAGAGGCCGTACGGCTGATATTGCCGCCAAACCGGTTGATCTGGGTCAGGAGGTATTCCCTCTCAAAGGCTTCGCGCGCTTCGCGCAGGGGCAGAGTGGCCAAAGCGCCTGACAAGACGACGCGCCCCTCGTCTTCGACCTTTTCCTCTTCCCGCGGAAGATCCCGCGCGTCGATCGGATCGCAGCCGTCTCCAAGGATGAGAATGCGTTCCACCAGGTTCTTGAGCTGACGTACATTTCCCGGCCAGGTCATGGTTTGCATGAGCGCAATCGCTTCATCGGTCAGTTGCCGCAGCGGCAAACCCTGAGTCGTGTTGAAGGTTCGAATGAAATGTTCGGCAAGAACCGGAATATCCTCCCGTCGATCTGCCAAAGATGGAACCGAAATCGGCACGACATTCAAACGATGATACAACTCCTGACGGAACCGCCCTGCTTCAATTTCAGCGTCCAAGGACTTGTTCGTCGAGGAAATAACGCGAAGGTCGACACTGAGCTTTTCAGTCCCACCAACACGATGGAACTGCTGATCGACCAGCACCCGCAGGATTTTTGACTGGGTTCCGGCAGGCATGTCCGCAACTTCATCGAAGAAGATGACACCGCCGTCGGCTTGCTCAAGCAACCCCGGCTCAATGCCCTTTTCTGCCGTTTCGCGGCCAAACAGCACCTCTTCCATGCGATCAGGCGCAATGGTGGCGCAGTTCACGGTCACGAATGGCCCAGAGCCGCGCGTTGAATTGGAATGGATGTACCGGGCCGCAATATCCTTTCCTGCACCCGCCGGTCCAGTCAGCATCACGCGACCATTGGACTTGGTAACCTTATCCAACTGGGAGACCAAGGCCCGGAAAGCGGCCGAGCTGCCAATCATCTCGGCCGCGCCGGTCTCTTTCCGGCGCAGATCCGTATTCTCACGGCGCAGACGCGATGTTTCCATTGCGCGGCGGATCACAACCATCAACTGATCAATGTTAAAGGGCTTTTCTATGAAGTCATAGGCGCCCTGCTTGATCGCAGCCACGGCGATTTCAATATTCCCATGACCAGAGATGATGACGACCGGGACCTCGGGATGATCCCGCTTGACCGTCTTCAGAATGTCGATCCCATCCATCTGGCTGTCCTTGAGCCAGATATCGAGGATCAGAAGAGCAGGCTCCGTCTCGTTGATCTTGGCCATGCATTCATCGGAATTCGCAGCCTTCCGGGTGGGAAATCCCTCGTCTTCCAGAATGTCGGAAATTAGCTCGCGGATGTCACGTTCATCGTCGACGATCAAAATATCACTCATGTCAGACCTACTTTCACTGTATTCCTGTTTGCGTCCGCCGTCGGAAGACTCTGCGGAAGGCGGATCTCCGCCATGGCTCCAAAATGCGATTGCCCCTCAAACACCGGAGCATCCGTAAGGACGAGAGAGCCACCATGCTCTTCGATGATCTTTTTCACGATGGGCAAACCCAACCCGGTGCCTTCGGCGCGCGTTGTCACATATGGCTCAAAAAGCCGCGCGCGGTCTTCGGGCAACCCGATGCCATTGTCGGCAATGGTGACCTCATAAGATGCCGCACCAGCGCGTTTTACGGCAATATGGATTTCTGGAGCGAACCCGTCTGGGGCCCCTTTTTGGCGCAACGTTTCAATGGCTTCTCCGGCATTCTTGATGAGGTTGGTCAAAGCCTGCCCAACCATCGTTGCGTCAAGATCCGCCGGAAATGGCTCATCTGGCAGGTCTGCCGTAATCTTGACCCCAGGCTGACCTGTCTGTTGCAACACAACCGCATCCCGAACCAAGGAAACAAGGTCTTCTTCGTGGCGTTCCGGCTCTGGCATCCGGGCAAATTTTGAGAACTCATCAACAATCCGCCGCAGGTCATTGGTTTGGCGTACAATCACATCGGTCATGGATTGCAGCTGGTCGCTGTTCTCCTCGCCCAGTTTCGGTGCAAATTTCCGCTTGATCCGCTCTGCGCTTAGTTGGATCGGCGTAAGAGGGTTCTTGATCTCATGAGCAATACGCCGCGCGACATCACCCCAGGCTGCCATCCTCTGGGCGCTGACAAGGTCCGTAACGTCATCAAAAGCAACCACATACCCTTCGAGTTGCCCTTCACCAGAGCGACGCAAAGACATGCGCACCAAAAGGTTTTCCAGACGCCCATGCCGCGTGACCTTGATCTCCTCTTGTGCGGTCTCCACGTCACCGGCCTTCAGCGCCTCAAAAAGGTGACCGAATTCTGGAACAGCCACTGCCAGCGCCAGCGATTGCCTGTCCCCATGCCAATCCAGGAGCCGCTCGGCCGAACGGTTGACAAAGGTCACGCGCCCGTCGGCATCCAATCCAACCACTCCGGACGTGACCGAAGAAAGGACCGAGTCAAATAGCCTGCGGCGGCGCTCGATCTGATCTGTGTTTTCAAGAAGGGTCTGACGCTGACGTTTAAGTTCGCGGGTCATCCTGTTGAAATAAGTTCCAAGTTGCGCAATTTCGTCGGAGCCGTCTTCTTCCGGGACCTGAACGTCCAGATTCCCACTACCGACGCGGCGCGCTGCAACCGTAAGCCTTCCGACGGGACCAGACAGACGTTCAGCAAACCACATACCAAGCCACATGGCGGCCAGGATCAGGATCAGCGCAAATCCGATGTAGAGCAGGCCAAACTCAAACAACACCCTGCCCCTTTCCCGTTCGAGCTGCTGATACAGGTTGGCTGTTTGCTGGGTATCATCGAGGAGGTTCAACAGTTCTCCGTCCACATCACGGCTGATGTAAAGAAAACGATCCACAAAGGCGTTGAGGCGTACAATGGCGCGGAACTCATTGTTGTCCCAGTCTTGGATGATCGCCATCCCCTCTTCGGTCGCTTTGGCGATGTCGGCAGAGCTTGGCTTTTCAAAGTCAAATTCATAAGACCGCTCGCCACGTGCGCGTATGCTCCCCAGCCCGTCGATGACATAGGCTTCGCGCAATCCCCGCTGCACTTGCAGTTGTCCTTGCGACAGAACCTGCCGCAACTCCGCGTCATTCATGAAAAAACTGCGGGAGCGGCTGGTATCCAAATAGCGGGCCAAAGCCCCGCCGTCTTCGATCAGATCTTCCCTTTGCTCAACCTGATAAGCCTCTGCGGCAGCGAGAGAAGACCCGATAACCTGCCGGACGCGCTGCGAAAACCAGCCCTCTAGGCCCACGTTCACGGTCAACATGGCAAAGACCGCCACAATCACCGTTGGGACCAGAGCGAGAAACCCAAACGCACCAATAAGCCGCAAGTGCAGCCGAGACCCGGCGGATTTTGCTCGTCTGGCTGCAAAGAGCCGCACGATCTGCGCCAGAACCAACATGGCAATGGCCATGATATAGACCATGTCGGCGAGCAGGATGAGCCGCAGGGACAAGGAGGACGCGCCATGCCCAAGCGGGCCAAAGATCATAAACGTCGCAAGCGCCAAAATCGGTCCGAGAAGAACCAGCCCCAATGTCCCGATGTTGCGGGCCTTGCGGGTCCTGCGCCACCGCTCCATCTGAGCAAGCGTGCGAAATCCCCAGCGAAGATGTGACTTTTGCGCCACTTGATGCTCTCACCCCGATGTACGACCGTACTGGCCAACCGCTAGATATCGTGACCACGCCGAGGGGTGGTCACACCTATGTGGCGATATTACATCAGTTTGCGGCGGCGTGTCACCTCAATATCTAGGTCGGTAATCTTCTTTCGTAGCGTATTTCGGTTGATGCCAAGCAATTCGGCGCATTTCGCCTGATTTCCACCTGTTGCTGCCAAAGAGATTTCAATCAGCGGCGTTTCAACCTCACGCAGGATTCGGCTATACAAACCGGGAGGTGGCAACATATCCCCGTGCAGGTCAAAATAGCGCTGCAAGTGGCGGGCCACGGACTCTGTCAGCTTTTCGTTGACCGCACCGCTCACCATCGGCTCTGCGCCCGTCTGAGGACCAAGCGCTGCGGCCACATCAGACTTCCCAATCTCTTCACTGCGTGCCGTAAGTGCCAGCCTGCGCGCAACATTTTCCAATTGGCGCACATTTCCGGGCCAGGGGAAATGGCGCAACAGCTCGCGCGCGTCCTCGCTGAGGGTCCGGTGCGGTGCCCCATCGTTTTCGGCTCGGATCAAAAAGTGTTCGGCCAACAGCGCGATATCCTCGACCCGTTCCCGCAGTGCGGGCACGTGCAACTCGGTGCCGCACAGGCGATAGTAAAGATCCGCTCGCAGTTCGCCAGCCTCCATGGCGGGCGCAAGATCCCGCTGGCTTGTCGCCATGAACCGAGGAGAATGATCTCCGGTGGCATCCATCATGCGCACAACACGCGCCTGCGCCTCGTCAGGCAGATCAAGCAGTTCATCGATCAAAAGCGTGCCGCCCTTCACCTGCGACAACAGGCGGGATGGCCCCTCGAGCTCAATCAGATCGGCTGCGGTTGCGGTCACAAACGGCAAGGTGCGGCGGTCGGAAAAATCGTGAATAGCGCGTGCAATCAAGGATTTCCCGGTGCCACTTTCACCGGTCACAAGAAGCGGCATGTCGGTATTCATCACCCTGGCGATCAGGCGATAGAGCGCCTGCATCACCTCGGTACGACCCACCAGAGGCAGCTCTTCCGGACGCTCCTCAGCCTCAGCCCGAGGACCACTGGATGTGGTGCGCTTTTCCGACAGGGCCTTGGCCGTACGCTTCATCAACTCGGGGAGATCGAAGGGTTTGGGAAGGTAGTCGTAAGCGTCCGCCTCTGCCGCCTTGATGGCCGTCATGATCGTGTTCTGCGCAGAAATCACAATCACCGGCAGCCCCGGCCGATCCTCGGCAATTTTTGGCAGCATTTCCAGGCCATTGCCATCGGGCATCATAACGTCAGAGATCACGACATCGCCCTTGCCTTCGGCAACCCAGCGCATCAACGTTGTCAGAGAAGAGGTCGCATGCACCTTGCATCCCGCCCGCGTCAGCGCTTGGGTCAAGACTGTTCGAATGGTGCGGTCGTCGTCAGCGACCAGAACGGTGCCATCCATGGATTAGCTCTCCTGCGATTGTGAAGCGCGCGGTTCGCGCGACAAAGACAGCCGAAACACCGTGTTCCCCGGTTCGGAGCTTACGGAAATCCAGCCGTCGTGGTCTGAAATGATCTTGCTCACCAAGGCCAGGCCAAGCCCTGTCCCATTCTCCCGCCCCGAGACAAAGGGATCAAAGATGTCGTCCTTGATGGTTTCCGGCAGCCCCGGCCCGTCATCAATGATCTCGATCTGGAGCGGCAGCAACTTGCCAGTCCCGTCACTGCGGCGCAGACGGAAAGAGTGTTCGTAAAAGGTACGAATTCGGATTTTCCCGCCTTCCTTTCCAGCGGCTTCGGAGGCGTTCTTCAGAAGGTTCAGCACGACCTGCAGCAATTGGTCCGCATCACCCCATGCGGGCGGCAACGAGGGATCATACTCTTCGGTGATGGTCATATGCGCACCAAACCCCAAGAGCGCGGAGCGGCGAGCCCGGTCAAGAACATCATGCAGGTTCACGGGTTTGAAATCGGGTGTGGAGAGGTTTCCGAACTGCTCCACCTGTTGCAGCAGCTTCACGATCCGGCGGCTCTCACTGACGATCAGATCGGTGAGCTCCAGATCCTCGGCGTTGAGGTTCATGCTCAAAAGCTGCGCCGCGCCGGTAATACCCGCCAGCGGGTTCTTGATCTCATGAGCCAGCATTTCTGCCATGCCTATCGCGGATTGCGCTGCAGATTTTGCGGAATGGTTCTGGGTCATCCGTCCTGCAAGCTCACGCGGGGACAAGAGCAAGAGCATCATGCCATCGTGACCGCTGACAGGGGCAATCTGAACCCCGCACTGCAAGGGCGCGCGCGTGATTGCCCCCACATCGATGTCATTCACAAACAGAGGCGTGCCCGCAACCCGGCTGCGCTGGAACGCATCAGCAATCGGCGCCTCGAACCGAAGCTGATCCCAAACACGCTTACCTTTCAAGGACTTACAGGACGTATTGAGGAAACCCTCTGCTGCAGAATTCGCATCATCGATGCAGTCTTCTGCATCGATCAGAAAGGCCGGGACAGGAAGGGACGCCCAGATCGCACCATCTTCAATCATGCCGCCGCCTCCTGACTACGCTCATCCAGAGCGACCCGAAGAAGCTGAAGCACCTTTCGAGGGTCTCTTTCTGTCAACACCGAGCGGCGCAGAGCGGGTCCCGTTCCGACCTCATCCATGTACCAGCCCAGATGCTTGCGAGCGACCCGGATCCCGAGTTCCGGACCATAGAAACTTAGCATCGCCTCGTAATGCCCTGAAACCATGTCGATCAACGCGCTTCCCTTTGGGACCCGCGGCGCCTTTGTCTGCCATATGCCATGTGCAATTTCGGCCAGAACCCAAGGCCGCCCCTGTGCACCGCGTCCGACCATCACACCATCCGCGCCCGATTGGGCAAGCGCAGCCTGCGCGCTTTTGATGTCGATGATGTCACCATTGGCCAGCACCGGGATGTCAACGGCGTTCTTAACGTTCTGGATAGCGGCCCAATCTGCCGAACCTTTGTAAAACTGACAGCGTGTGCGCCCGTGAATCGTCACCATCTGAATGCCCGCCTCCTCGGCGCGGCGCGCAACATCGGCAGCGTTGAGGGATGCGTCGTCCCAGCCCAGCCGCGTTTTCAAAGTGACCGGCACATCCACCGCCTCCACAACCGCCTCAATCAGGGACAGCGCATGGTCGGGGGTTTTGAGCAAGGCTGAACCGGAATAGCCATTGGTCACCTTTTTGGCCGGGCATCCCATGTTGATGTCGATCACGCGGGCACCACGATCCGCAACCTGCCGGGCCGCCTCAGCCATCCAATGGGCCTCACGCCCAGCAAGCTGAACAGCCGTGTTTTCCACATCGGCGCTCAGTTCGGCGCGCTCCCTTACACCCGGCTTGGCCTGCACCATTTCCTGACTGGCCACCATTTCACTGACCATGAGACCCACACCGAATGACCGCACAAGATCCCTGAAAGGCCGGTCTGTTATGCCGGCCATGGGCGCCAGTGCGATGGGCGGGGCCATGGATGTGGATCCGAGAGTGAAGGGCAACTGCCTAATCCTTGTGCGTTTGAGACTTTTCTAACCGATCGCAGGGGTATTGGAAATTCAAATGGCCATTTAGAATCCGCAATTCCAGCAATGTCGCCCATTTTTTAATCGCACCCGCCTGGGTGATTGCCTCTGGTTTGTGCTGGTCATAAACACACAAAAAGCAATCAAAGGACCACCAATGAGCACCGCCGCATTGATCGTAGCCGCCGGACGTGGAACCCGAGCCGGGGGCGGCTTACCCAAGCAGTGGCGCCCGCTCAAGGGGCGCCGGGTAATTGATTGGACGCTTGAGGCTTTTCGGAGTGCGGGAATCGGCACGATTTCGCTGGTCTTGTCTCCCGGTGACACCGAAATATGGTCCGAATTCGCGGGCGAAAAGGATATCGTTCTGTCAGCAGGCGGAGACACCCGCGCAGCCTCGGTCCTGAACGGCCTGGAAGCTCTCAAGGGTCAGGGGATCACCCGCGTCTTGATACATGATGCTGCGCGCCCCTGCGTCAGCCAGGATCTGATCCACGCCATCGAACAGTCACTGGACGTCGCCGAGGCGGCAGCGCCCGCCTTGGCGGTAACCGACGCCCTTTGGACCGGCCAGAATGGGATGGTGTCGGGAACACAAGACCGAAGCGGACTATTTGCAGCGCAGACCCCACAGGGGTTTCGGTATGATGCAATTCTTGCGGCCCACCTTGCCCATCCGGGCCAAGCCGCAGATGATGTAGAGGTCGCCCGCCATGCAGGCCTGGAAGTCAGAATCGTGCCGGGGGCTGCAGAAAACATCAAAATAACCGTCCCCCAGGATTTTGCCCGCGCTGAGGCAATTCTGAACACCCGGGAGGCAAACAGAGACAAAGGCGACCCCATGGATATCAGGCTAGGCAATGGATACGACGTGCACCGCTTTGGAGAAGGCGATCACGTGGTTCTCTGTGGCATCGAGATTCCCCACGGGAAGGGCCTACAGGGCCATTCCGATGCTGATGTAGGGATGCATGCAATCACCGATGCTCTTTATGGAGGCTTGGCAGAGGGAGACATTGGTCGGCATTTCCCCCCGTCTGATCCGCAGTGGAAGGGCGCGGCCAGCGAGATCTTTTTGAAACACGCGGCCGATCTTGTCCGAAGCAAGGGGTACTCCATTTCCAACGTCGATTGCACCCTGGTCTGTGAATATCCGAAGATCACCCCGCATTCCGCAAAGATGCAGGCCGAGATTGCACGCATTCTTGGCGTGGATGCAAATCGCGTTTCGATCAAGGCAACCACATCTGAACGGCTCGGCTTTACCGGGCGCGGCGAAGGGATCGCGGCCATTGCGACGGCCGCGCTGGTGAAACCATGAAGATCGCAACTGCCATCGGAACGGTTCTGGGAGTCGGATACCTGCGGCCTGCCCCAGGCACCTGGGGATCCCTCTCCGCTTTGCCTCTTGCTTATGGCCTGCACCAATTGGGCGGCTTTCCACTGCTGGCCGCGGCCACCTTGGTCTGCACTCTTGCCGGGATGTGGGCAGCAGGCGAAATGACGCGCGGGCAGGAGGATCTTGACCCCTCCGAATTTGTGATGGACGAGGTCGCCGGTCAATTTCTGGCCCTTTGGGCCATATCCTATCCGGCCTGGTCTCATGGCATTGATATCACAGCGCTTTGGCCTGGCTGGATCTCTGCCTTCGTCCTCTTTCGGTTGTTTGACATTCTGAAACCCGGCCCGGTGGGTTGGGCTGACCGGAAAAAGGGACCATTCGGCGTGATGATGGATGACGTGATTGCCGGCTGTCTGGCTGCGATTGGCGTCGGCCTTCTGGCAGGGTTGGCGCATGGAGTTCTGGGCCTATGAGCATTGATGTGAACGAGCTGATACATCTGGCCACGCAAAAAGGCCTCACCATCGCGACCGCCGAAAGCTGTACCGGAGGCATGGTCGCTGCTGCACTGACCGATGTCCCGGGGTCCTCTGCTGTTCTGGACCGGGGGTTTGTCACCTACTCAAATGACGCCAAAATTGAGATGCTCGGCGTAAATGATACGACATTGGAGCGCGTTGGTGCAGTGAGCGAAGAGGTCGCTGTCGAAATGGCCGAAGGCGCACTGGCGCGCGCGGGGGTCTCCCTCGCCGTGTCCATTACCGGCATCGCCGGTCCCGGTGGGTCAGAGTTCAAGCCGGAAGGGCGCGTTTGCTTTGCTCTTGCAGCACGCGATGCCGAAACGCATGTTGAAACAATCGAGTTTGGCGCTCTGGGTCGGCGCGAAGTCCGCGCCGCCAGCAGAGATCGGGCGCTGTCTTTGCTCCAGAATTACATTTTCAATTCAGGTCAAAAATAGAGCGAAGGAGGTTCCATTTCGCCTGTTTTTTGTGCGGTTCGTGTTTTGATGTTTTTTTGGCACTCAACCCCCACATGTCGCTTCTTTTTTGACCATTCATCGGATTTGACCGCCTCCAACCATAAAATCAGGATGGAGGGATCGCAAATGAACGGAGCTGATACGGCTTGGATCATTGTGGCGACGGCCTTGGTGCTCTTTATGACGCTTCCGGGTCTCGCATTGTTCTATGGCGGGCTGGTTCGCGCCCGAAATGTACTCAGTGTATTTATGCATTGCTATGCAATTGCCTGCTTGATGAGCGTTCTGTGGCTCGCTTTCGGCTATTCCATTGCCTTTGGCGGCGGAACCAGCGGGTATTGGGGCGGCTTGGACAAGATGTTCCTGAGCGGCGTTGACGCAGACAGTCTGGCGGGCACCCTGCCCGAGGTTCTGTTCTTTGCCTTTCAGATGACCTTTGCCATCATCACGCCAGCGCTGATCGTCGGCGCCTATGTGGAGCGCGTTGGCTTTGGCTTTGTGCTCACGTTTTCTGCCCTGTGGATGCTCTTGTGCTACGCGCCGGTGGTCCATTGGATCTGGGGCGGCGGCATGCTGGCGGATGGCGGTATCTTTGGCGAGACCGGCGTGCGCGATTTCGCCGGTGGCATCGTGGTCCATGAAACCGCGGGTCTGGCAGCGATCATCATTGCCGTTGTTCTGGGCCCGCGTAAGAACCGCACCACTCCGCCGCACAACCCAGGTTACGTTGTGATCGGCGCAGCCATGCTTTGGGTCGGCTGGTTCGGTTTTAATGGCGGATCGCAACTGGCCGCAGATGGCGGCGCGGCCATGGCGCTGACCGTTACCCATATCTCTGCCGCAACCGCATCGCTCACCTGGGCGCTGTGGGAAAAGATCAAATACGGCAAGGCCTCGGTCGTGGGCCTCGTCACCGGCACCATTGCGGGTCTGGCGTCCATCACACCGGCCAGCGGTTTTGTCGGCCCGGTCGAAGCTCTGATCATCGGCGCGGTGGCCGGGGTCCTGTGCCAGGAAGCGGTGAACCTGGTACGCAATGTGCTGAAAATCGACGATACGCTGGATGTCTTTGCCGTGCACGGCGTTGGTGGCATCTTTGGCACGATCATGATCGCAGTGTTCGGCGCGGGCACCTGGGCGGCGCAGCTGGGCGGCCTGGCTATCGTCGGTGTCTTTACGGCTGTGGTGACGATCGTTCTTGTCAAAGTGGTTGCCGCCGTCACCACCCTGCGGGTGGATGCGGAAAGCGAAACCAACGGGCTGGATATCTCCGCCCATGGTGAGCGCGCCTACGATCTGTCCAGCTAAGCTCACCTTCCGGCAGCAAAGCCGATCGCACACACCCAAAGGCAGGCCCTCGAAAGCGGGCCTGCCTTTTCATTCACGCAAAGAGAGCCGTGAAAGCAGCCACAGAGCCACCCTGCCCCAGGATTGCCCAGGCCTTATCCGCTGCCTCATGCCCGATCAGCGAAGCCGACTTGGCACGCACCCGCTGTGTGCGCATTTCCAGGCTGGCGGGCTGTTGCAGGTCGTGGCTGGCCTCGCGTCGATCCCCGTCTTTTTTCACCACGACCAAAACCGCCTGTGTCTCTCTCAGGCTGTCATCTGCGGTCACTTCGATCCGGGAACGCAAATCAACCAACCGGGGGTCGGCGCAGACCGCGTCGCTGTAGCTCTGAAGCCGCGCGGTATCGATGCCAAGCACCTGCATGGCAAGCACTGTCTTGTAGGAAAATTTGGCTCCAAGGCCGGTGTCCGGTTCGGGTTGGTTGCAGACGGACATCCAGCGCGGATGGGTCTTCACCTCAAGCCGGGCAATCTCAGGCGCGGCCAAGTCCAACGCCTGCGCCGCTTCCAGCGCAGCATGAAGCCCGTGGCAGCAAGCGTGAAACTTGTGACTGACGGTTTCGAAATGCCAGTGCTCCCCGAGACCTTCGAGCATTTGGTGTACATTCCCCTCACCGTGATGGGTGGATCCAAACCCGAAAGCGCCCTCCAGAGCGGTCGGATTGGCCTCAAACCCCGCCACAACAAGCTGCGCTGCCTCTACCCCTGCCGCGGCCGCAATCCCGGCGTTGTAGGGCTTTCCCATGGTGCCAAACTGCGCCTTGAGGCCTGACGCACGAGTGGCGGCCAGACCAAACGCCCCGGCCAACTGGGCCTGCGTTAACCCCAAAAGACGTCCCGCTGCGGCAGCCGCTCCAAAGGCACCGGCTGTTGCCGTCTGGTGAAATCCGACCTGATAGTGAGATCGCCCAAGCCAAAGGCCCAGCCGAATGGACAGCTCCATCCCGATTAAGGCCGCTTCAAGACAGTCTTGCAGGTCTTTGTTTTTCCATTCGGCAATGGCAAAGGCCGCAGGAAACACCGCAACCGATGGATGGCCGATATGGGCAAAATGGGTGTCGTCGTAATCCAGGGCATGGCCGATGGTTCCATTCACCAAAGCGGCCATACGCGCTGGCGCTGCCGTCGCGCCAAACAGAGTTGCCTGCGGTGCGCCATCCTCGCTATCCGCCAGGGAATGCATGATCGCCGCGACAGGCTCCGATGACCCCGCGCGCCCACAGGCCAGCCAGTCCAGAGCAGAAAGCCGTGTGATCTCAGTGGCAAGCAAACTGGGGTTGATCGACCCGCAGGCAAAAGCGGCCAAGTCTTTGGTGAACCCGTCGGTCATGTCCCCTCCCGTCACGCGGAAGACTTATCCGTAAAGCTCAGCCGCGCGTTTTTCGAATGCACGCACAATGCGCTGCATCGCTTCGTTGAATACCACGCCGATAATGCCCTGAAGCACTGCGTTCTTGAACTCGAAATCGACAAAGAAAGTCACATCGCAGCCGCCATCGGGGCGATCTGCAAAGGCCCAGTTGGATTTCATGTAGCGGAACGGACCATCCAGGTATTCGGTGTCGAGTTTTAGCTCGCCCGGAAACAGCGTCACCCGGCTCCCGAAACGCTCGCGGAACACCTTGAAGGAGATCACCAGATCCGCCTCCATCACCTCGGCTGCGCCTTGCGGGGTTCGGCTGCGGATGCGCGCCGCGGCGCACCAGGGCAGGAATTTTGGATATTGCGCCACATCCGCGACCAGGTCGTACATCTGCTGAGCCGTATAGGGCATCTGGCGGTTTTCCGAGTGGGTAGGCATGGCTGTGGCAATATTCCTGCTTTGATCGTGCCGCGTCATGTCCTATGAACGCGCGGGAAATTCAAGGGGGCAGCCATGTCACAGCGTCCATATGTCATCGATGTGATGATTTCAGCCAAGGCCATCGCCGCACGCATTGAAGAGCTTTGCGGGGAAATCCAATCGGAGTTTGGAGACACCGACAAGCTGGTGGTTGTGGGCCTTTTGCGCGGCAGTTTCGTATTCATCGCCGATCTTGTGCGCGAGTTGGATCTGCCGATCGAGGTGGATTTCCTTGAGGCCTCCTCTTATGGTGACGCCATGGAAAGCAGCCGAGAAGTGCGTATTCTCAAAGACTTGCGCGGCGCTATTGAAGGGCGCGACGTGCTGGTGGTGGAGGACATCGTTGACACCGGCCACACGCTCAATCACGTGATCAAACTCCTCAAAAGCCGCAAACCCGCACGGCTCAAATCCATTGCATTGCTCGACAAACCATCGCGCCGCGAAGTCGATTTCAGGTCTGACTGGATTGGCTTTGAGATCCCTGATGAATTTGTCGTCGGCTACGGCATTGATTTTGCCCAGCGAAACCGCAATCTGCCACATATCGGCAAGGTCCGTTTCGTCGACGAAGGCTGATCGCTAGCGGTTACCGCTTCGGGGCTTGTTCAGGATTGCGTCAATAGCACCTGTAAAAACCGCAACGCCTACGGGAATGATTTCATCCGGGAAATCATAGTCGGGATTGTGGAGTTGCGGCATGTCCTCTCCGGCGCCGAGCCAGAACATCGCCGTTTTCGAGACCTTGGAGAACTGACCGAAATCCTCTGACCAAGGCTGCGGAATGGCCCAGATCTCCGGATGATATCCCATTGATCCTGCACTATTTATGAGGACTTCTGCAGCCTCTGGATGGTTTGTGCACGCGTCAAAAACATCATCAAAGGAAACCGAATACTCCAGTCTCTCATCCTTGCAAGCTCGGCGCGCTTCGTCGGTCACATCCGCGATCAAATCCGACATCCGCTCATCCGTAACAGTGCGCAGGGTCAGCCAGATTTCAGCCTCACCCGGGGCGATCCCAAAGGTGGCCTCTCCCAGCCAGGCGTGGGTCAGCGTGACCAAAGCATAGTCCGGGCCCATGTCTCCCCCCGGCCCCAGCGCAACCAGCGACGACATGAGCCGTGTCATGGCCCGGGCCGGAGAGCGCCCATCCTCAGGGGCCGCCGCATGAGAGGTCTTGCCCTTGAACCGCAGACGCACCCCACGCGAAGCGCAGTTTGCAGCCCCAGTGCAGATGGCAATTTGTCCCCGAGCCAGCCCGGGATAGTTGTGCAGTGCAAAGGAATAGTCCGGTTTGATCCACTGGAACTGCGGATCTGCAATGACTGCTGCTGCGCCCTTGCCGGTTTCTTCGGCGGGCTGGAACAGCAGGACGACCCGTCCACACGCAGGGCGCTGTTGAACCAGATGATCCGCCAAACCTGCCACCATGACCATATGCCCGTCATGGCCGCACAGATGGCCTTGCCCGTCATGGATTGAGCGATACTCAGCCGCCGACTGCTCTGGGATGGGAAGGCCATCCAATTCGCACCGGATCATGACAGTCGGACCGTCTTTGACACCCTCGAACACGGCCGCAACGCCGTGTCCTCCTAGGCAGGTCACTAGGGTGTCGGGCGATCGATCCCCTAGATAGGCGGCAATGCGCGTAGCGGTTTTTTCTTCAGTACCAGAGACTTCTGGTATCCTGTGAAGGTCGCGACGAAGCCGGGTGAGCTGCGCCAGGCGTTCTGGGGTCATGCAAGTCCGAGCTTTGCGTTACGGGCGTCGCGCAGCCGGGCGAAATCATCCCCCGCGTGGTAGGACGAGCGTGTGAGCGGGGTCGCCGAGACCATCAAGAAGCCTTTGCCGTAAGCGGCCTTTTCGTAGGATTTGAACTCTTCCGGGGTCACGAACCGGTCGACTCCATGGTGTTTGGGTGTCGGCTGCAAGTACTGGCCGATGGTCAGGAAATCGATGTCGGCCGCGCGCATGTCATCCATGACCTGACGCACCGCCTGTTCATCTTCGCCAAGGCCAACCATGATGCCGGATTTGGTGAACATGGACGGGTCCAGTTCTTTCACCCGTTGCAGAAGCCGCAACGAATGGAAGTACCGCGCGCCGGGGCGCACCTCGGGGTACAGGCCGGGAACAGTCTCCAGATTGTGATTAAAGACGTCCGGGCGGGCTTCGACAACTGTTTCAAGCGCTTCCGGTCCACACTTGATGAAATCCGGGGTCAGGATCTCGATGGTCGTCTTAGGGCTCCGGTGGCGCACGGCGCGAATGGTCTGGGCAAAATGCTCTGCCCCGCCATCCTCGATGTCGTCGCGATCGACCGAGGTGATCACCACATGGTTCAGGCCAAGCTTTTCAACCGCATGGGCCACGCGGCCTGGCTCAAAGGCATCCAGCGCCTCTGGCGGTTTGCCGGTTGCGATATTGCAGAAGGTGCAGGCCCGCGTGCAAACCTCCCCCATGATCATCATGGTGGCGTGCCCCTGGCTCCAGCACTCGCCCACATTCGGACAACCGGCTTCCTCACAGACCGTGACGAGGTTGTTTTCCCGCATGATCTTGTGTGTGTCCGCATACCCCTTGCCACCGGGCGCCTTGACGCGAATCCAGCTTGGCTTTTTGGGCTGAGCATTGTCGGGGCGATGCGCCTTTTCCGGATGGCGCTGCGCGGGGATTTTCAGGTCTCTCACGGGGATTTTCCCTTGCGGCAACAGTTTCGATCTCATGTAGCACAGGCGCATGAGGATGACACGGCCATTTCTGCATGGCCGATGTCCATGGATTGCAAAGATGCGTGAAGATTGCCCTTCCATTTGAAACTTTGGGCGCCTTTCGCCGTGGCCGCGTTTCCTGCCGCAAATTCCGCATTTTCCATTGCGGCTTTTGCGCCTGTTTAATAAGTCAGCGATTAGAACCTAATTCCTCCAAGGAGACTGTCATGAAAGCTGGCGTCAAGCTGCCCGAAGTAACCTTCCACACCCGCGTGCGCGATGAGTCAATCGAAGGCCCGAACCCGTTCCGCTGGGAAGACAAGACCACCTCCGACTATTTTGCAGGCAAGCGGGTTGTCCTGTTCTCCTTGCCGGGCGCCTTTACCCCGACCTGCTCGACTTATCAGCTGCCGGGCTTTGAAAAAGGCTTTGCTGATTTCCAGGCAGAGGGAATCGATGCCATCTACTGCATGTCGGTCAACGACAGCTTTGTGATGAACAAATGGGCCGAGGCACAAAACCTTGAAAACGTTCAGGTCATCCCCGATGGCTCGGGCGAATTCACCCGCAAAATGGGGATGCTGGTGGCCAAGGACAACTTGGGCTTTGGTGCACGCAGCTGGCGCTACGCGGCCATCGTAAACAACGGTGTGATCGAAGCATGGTTCGAAGAGCCCGGCCTGTCTGACAACCACCCCGAGGACCCCTATGGCGTTTCCTCGCCCGAAACCGTGCTGGCCCACCTGAAAACGGCAAAGTCTGAAGTCGCGGCCTGAATGCTGGCACCACACATCGGCTCGGCGGGCATCAATTGCGCCCGCTGAGCGCCCTTTGGCCTTTTGCCCTCAGCTATGACGAAAGGCCGGATCTGCTTTCATTGACAATCTCGGTTCCAACCGTGCCGACAACCTCAAGCAGCTGATCAAACCAGTCTGCGGCCTCGGTTGTGTCACGCCGGACCAAACCGATCCTTCGATAGGGTTCGGGCGCAGGGAAACGCTGGACGCAGAGGCCGACGGCAGCGGCGCATTCGGCGCGCATGGCAAGCTCTGGCATCAGCGTCAGCCCAAAACCGGCAGCCACCAGGCGGGACAAGGTGCCAAGAGACCCTGCCCCCATGTTGATCTCTGGCGCACTGCGCTGCATCCCGCAAATCTCGAGCGCCTGATCGGTCAGGCAATGGCCATCTTCCAATAGCATCAACTGTTCCGACCGCAGGTCTTGCGGACGGATCTCGGGGCCTTCTGCATTGATCTGCGCGAGACGCTTGGCGGATCCGGCCAGAAGAAATCTGTCCTGAAACAGCTCGACCTCAACCAGGCCATGTGCGCCGCTGGGCAAGGCCATAACCGCCGCATCCAGATCTCCGGCTTGCAGGGCCTGAAGCACACGTTCCGTTGTCGCCTCACGGACCTGAATGGACAACTGCAGATCCTTGGCGCGCAATCGAGCCAAGGTTCCCGGCAAAAGGTAGGGGGCAAGCGTTGGGATCACGCCAAGCGCCAAAGTCCGGCGGCCGCTGGTTTGCTCTCGGGCCATCCGCCCAAGCTGGTCAGCTGCACTCAAGACCGTCTCAGCCTGATGCAAGACCTGCCGCCCCAGAGGTGTAACAACCACATCCCGGGCCCGGCGCTCTACCAGCAAGCCGCCCATGGCGTCTTCAAGTGCGCGGATTTGCACTGACAGCGCCGGCTGAGAGACATGGCAGGCCTCTGCGGCCCTCCCAAAGTTGCGCTGCGCGCATAAGGCGCGGAAATAGGTCAGTTGACGCAGTGTGAAATTCATAAGGCAGGCTTATATCAAAACTCAGAAGTCGCAATACTTTGTTATTTCCAAGGTGAGCCTTTGGAGGGCCGCCGGGCACTGTTGATCACCCGATCTTCCGGCCTTTCGGTTCGGCGCCATCGACCGCTTCATAGTGTGATTTGAGTTGTTGCAGCGCAATCCGCAACACGATTTTTCCTGAACGGGCCGACCATCCCAGCTGTCGTTCGGCGGTTTCGAGGCCCTCCAGATAACAACAGCAGCGCAGCGCGATGTCACTCAGACCTGAGCCCAAGGCAGTCAGAGCCTGTTTGGCACGTCTGTCGGCCTCCTTTGCACACGGACTGATCCGCAGCGCCGAACCTCCGCCGTTGCAGGTTCGGCTGTCAAAATGACTGGCTTGTTGCGAAAGATGCTGTCCGACCTGGGCAATCTCAAAGTCTTCGCGCAGGCGCTTGCCAGCCAGCACCAGATCGGGCGGCAGGAACGGTTCCCCATTCTTGTCCACCAGCCGCGCCAGCATATCCAGCGGCGTCTCCCCAGCGCCATATCGTGATCGGCGGGGGCGCGGTTGTGGCTTGCTGTTGGCTGCTCCTATGTTTGAGGCCCAGTTGCACTCAACCCGGCTCCGCGCCTTGTTCTCGCGCTCAGCCACGATGCGGGTCAGTGCATTCCTCCCATTCTGGGTGATCTGATACCGGCTGAGCCGCCCTGTACGCGTGCACGAGATCCAACCAAGCAAAGCCATCGCACCAGCCAGTGCCCGAGGCACAGGAAACTTCACGTCGGCATTGTCCCCCTGCCGGACAACCACGGCATTCTCCATTCCCTCAGCGATGGCCAGAACGGAGCCCGGCTGCGACAGACGTGTCATGACTTCTGCGGACCGCTCATCAAGTGTGACCAGCGACACTCCGGATTGGGGGTCAACACCATTTCCGGTCTCAGGCCATTGAGCCAATTTGGTGAGCATGCTGTCAATCAAAGGGTCTTCGCGCTGGTTCTCGATGCGGCGGACTTGCCGCAGAACCGTAGACGGATGACAGCCCGCCCGGCGGGCAAGTTTTCGGATGGATTGCCCCGTCTCGGTGTGTTCGAGGTAGCGCAAGGCATCTTCGGGAACCCAATCCGGCAATTTTGAGACAGTAAGTGTACACATGGTAAAAGATCCCCAATCGTCACAGAGGCGAATACTTCACCGGCCGCTCCCGGGGTTACCCACAGGCACGTCGCAGCCTACCCGCCTGTTTTTGAACAAAACTTCGCGACTCCCCATCATTGTTTCCAAATTTACTTCAATCAACAGACAATAGACCGTTCGCCGAAAGCTCCACGGCCGCAACACCCGCTTTGGTTGTGTTATGACAACCCACGTTGTCGTTCAGGAAAGGATCTTTCGATGCAAGATGCCCTTAGCCGCCTGTCATCCCTCCGCCGCCCTCGATTGCTGGTGCGGGCCGCGCGCATTGGCGCTGCAAGTTATATTCGAGACAAAACACTTCATCGCCTTCTGGGATATGGCAATTTGCCAAAGCCATCGGCGGCCATTCTCAAGCTGCTGGACATTGAATTCGTGTTGAATGCGCGCCGCCTGTCCGGCGATGCGGGATATACGATGGCACGCCACATCGACGTGCTGATTGCGCTAATGGGAGAAGCGAATCTGCTCCGCCTTAGCAAAACCAGCTGACCCCTTCAAAGAAAACGGGCGGCAGCCCAAACGCCACCGCCCAATACGAGACTTGTTTCTGTCCCTGCCCTCGATCGAGGTCTAGAGGAAGGAATCCGGCATTGAGGATTTCTTTTCCAGAACATAGGCTTCCAAGGCTTCCTTGAGCGCCGGATCAAGCGCCGGAGGCTGATAGGTTGCCAGCAGATGATCCACCCGAGCCGACGCAAGCGCATAGGTATCGCGTGCGCCCTCTTCTTCCCAGGTCTCAAACGGTTTGTAGTCCAGAAGATCGGATTTCCAGAAGGCTGTCTTGAAATTGGCCTGCGTATGCGCGCAGCCCAGATAGTGCCCTCCGGGGCCAACCTCGCGGATCGCATCCATCGCCTGGTCATCCTCGCTCACTGGCACCCCTTTGGCCAACCCGTGCAGCGTCCCCAGTTGATCCGCGTCCATGACGAACTTTTCAAAGTCCGCCACGAGGCCCCCTTCAAGCCAGCCACAGGAGTGCAGCATGAAGTTCACACCGGACAGAAGGCCCATGTTGAGGCTGTTGGCCGTCTCATAGGCAGCCTGAGCGTCGGGGAGTTTCGATCCGCAGAACGAGCCGGCCGAACGGAAAGGCAAGCCCAGACGCCGGGCGAGCTGTCCAGCGCCATAGGTCACCAGGGACGCTTCAGGCGTGCCGAATGTGGGCGCGCCTGAATTCATGTCGATGGAGGATACAAAGGCACCAAAGATCACCGGCGCACCGGGGCGGATCAGTTGGCTATAGGCCACGCCTGCCAGAACCTCGGCCAGAACCTGTGTCAGCGTGCCCGCGACCGAGACCGGCGCCATGGCGCCGCCCACGATAAACGGCGAGATGATGCAGGCCTGGTTGTTCTTGGCGTATACCTCCAGCGCCCCCATCATCACATCGTCAAAGGTCATGGGCGAGTTGATGTTGATGAGCGAAGTCATCACAGTGTTGTCCTGCACGAACTCCTTTCCGAACAGGATACCGCACATGTCCACCGAATCTTGCGCGCGGCTGGGTTCGGTAACCGACCCCATAAACGGCTTGTCGCTCAGCGTCATATGGGCCAGCAGCATATCGAGGTGACGCTTGTTCACCGGAACATCCGTCGGCTCGCACACCGTCCCGCCCGAGTGGTGAAGCCACTTGGACATATAGGCCAGCTTCACGAACTTCTGGAAATCCTCCAGCGTGGCATAGCGACGTCCGCCCTTGGCATCGCGCACAAACGGAGGGCCATAGACCGGCGCCAGCACCAGGTTGCGCCCGCCAATCTCAACGTTCTTTTCCGGGTTCCGAGCGTGCTGGGTGAACTGGCTGGGGGCAGTTTCGCACAGCTTGCGCGCCAGACCGCGCGGAATGCGCACCCGTTCGCCCTGTACATCCGCACCGGCATCCCGCCAGCGCTGCAGCGCGGCAGGGTTGTCAACGAAGTTGACACCAACCTCTTCGAGGATGGTTTCGGCGTTTGCCTCGATGATCTCGATGGCTTCCTGGCTCAGGACTTCGAAATTCGGGATGTTCCGCTCGATATACTTTGCGGTTTCGATTCGAATGCTCGAACGTTCGGCGCGGCGGGCGGCGCCCCCGCCCCCGCGGCTACGCCGACGCGGTGCTGCTTCAGCCATTGCTTATCCTCATCAAAGGCATGTCGTTGGGCAGGTTCTAACGCTTTGCTCGGCGCGCGCGCCGTAGGATAACGGCCAATCCGGTTGAAAACCGACATACCTCTGTCAAAAATCACCGGCCAGCATTGTCGAGACAGGCGCTTCCACCTCCGGCAGCGCTCTGCCCATACGGACCAAGGTCGGGCGACCAGGCTGAATGCCGATCTGCCCCCTTGCAAGGAAGCCTGTCACGCCCTATGAGCCAGACATGAGCCAGACATCCCACGAACGCCTCCTGATCATCGACTTTGGCAGCCAGGTCACGCAGCTGATTGCGCGCCGCCTGCGCGAGCTGAACGTCTATTGCGAAATCCACCCCTATCAGAATGTCACAATGGACTTTGTGCGCGAGATGGCGCCCAAGGCCGTGATCTTTTCGGGTGGTCCTGACAGTGTGACACGCGAGGGATCCCCCCGCGCGCCGCAAGAGATTTTCGACATAGGCGTGCCGATCCTCGGCATTTGCTATGGCCAGCAGGTGATGATGCACCAGCTGGGCGGCAAGGTACAAACCGGACACGGTACTGCGGAATTTGGCCGCGCCTATGTGACGCCGACAGTGCAATCCCTGCCGCTACTGCAAGGTTGGTTCCAGGATGACAGCGACCGCGAACAGGTCTGGATGTCCCATGGCGACCACGTGAGCGAGATCGCACCGGGGTTCGAAGTCTTTGGAACCTCCCCCAATGCGCCCTTTGCCATCACCGCAGATGTCAGCCGCAATTTCTATGCGGTGCAGTTCCACCCAGAGGTGCACCACACACCCAATGGCGCAAAGCTCTATGAGAACTTTGTGAAACTGGCGGGCTTTACCGGCGACTGGACCATGGACGCCTACCGCGAGCAGGCCATCGATGCGATCCGCGAGCAGGTCGGCGACAAGAAAGTGATTTGCGCGCTGTCAGGTGGCGTAGACAGTTCCGTCGCGGCGGCCCTCATTCATGAGGCAATTGGAGATCAGCTCACCTGTGTGTTTGTGGACCACGGCCTTTTGCGCAAGAACGAGGCTGAAGAAGTGGTCGGCATGTTCCGCGATCACATGAACCTTTCGGTCATTCATGCCGATGAAACAGATCTGTTCCTGGGCCAGCTTGAGGGCCAGTCCGACCCTGAGACCAAGCGCAAGATCATTGGCAAGCTGTTCATCGATGTGTTCCAGAAATATGCCGACACCATTGAAGGGGCCGAGTTCCTCGCACAAGGCACACTCTATCCCGATGTGATTGAATCAGTGAGCTTTTCCGGAGGTCCTTCGGTCACGATCAAATCCCACCACAATGTGGGCGGGCTGCCTGAAAAGATGGGCCTCAAGCTCGTTGAACCTCTGCGGGAGCTGTTCAAGGACGAGGTCCGCGCCCTGGGGCGCGAGTTGGGCCTGCCGCAAAGCTTCATTGGCCGCCACCCCTTCCCCGGGCCCGGTCTTGCGATTCGTTGCCCGGGCGAGATTACCCGCGAAAAGCTGGAGATCCTGCGCGAAGCGGATGCGATCTATATCGACCAGATCCGCAAGCATGGACTTTATGACGAGATCTGGCAGGCCTTTGTGGCGATCCTGCCGGTCCGTACCGTCGGCGTTATGGGCGATGGGCGCACCTATGACTATGCCTGTGCCCTGCGGGCGGTCACCTCGGTCGACGGCATGACAGCGGATTACTATCCGTTCAGCCACGAATTCCTGGGTGAGACCGCCACCCGGATCATCAACGAGGTCAAGGGCATCAACCGCTGCACCTATGACATCACCTCCAAGCCTCCGGGTACGATCGAGTGGGAATAACCCTTTTTGGGCGGGCCAAGGTCTCACTAAACGCCTTGGCCCATCCTCCTCTCCTTGCTTGAACGCTTCGATGCAAGAGCCACAAAAGGCGCGTTTTCTGCGCGCCCCGCTCGTTTGCAACCCGCATTCTCAGATTCTCTAGAGCCTATCCGGAGCCAACCAGGCAGTTTCTCGCCCGGGTAAGGGATCTGTTCAGCCTTTTCTGTTTACCATGCCCTCCGAGGGCGTGTCCGCCTTTTCGAGTGCTCTCGAGGAGTGGAACCACGCGACGAGTTGAAGCCGACAGAGTTTCCGCCAGCGCACGATGACAGCGCGACGAGTGGAAACCGCATGTAGGGGAAACGGGAATGGCACAGAAGATCTTTACGCTGACCGCCGGGCGCTCAGGCAGTGGCTGGCTTTCGAAATTCATCTCCGCAAATCTTGGAATCGAAACTGTTCACGAACCTCTGGGGATCGACGATTTTGACGTTCGCATGCCCAGCATCAAAGTCCTGCGGAGCTTCAATACCCGTGGGCTGGACGCCGAAGTGCGCAGGTTCTGGCGACGGAAGCTGCAGACGCTGCCCGAAACAGGGGTCTACTGTGAAACCAATCACACATTGGGGAAATGTGGTCTTGTCGAAATCCTGGCCGAGCAGCCCGACCCCGAGAACTATACGATCCTCGTTCTAAAGCGAAACCTGGCAAAACAATGCGCCAGCTACGTCCAACGCGGCGATTTTGGAAACGCTTTGATGTTGTGGCAGTGGTTCTTGGGTCCGGAATATCCCAACTCTATGGTCATACCCCAGCCTTTCAGGGAAATGGGTCAGGTTGGCCTGGCAATTTGGTACACCCTCGAGATGGACAGTCGCCAACAGTACTACAAACGCGTTTATGGAGATCAGTTGCGGTTCATTGATGTTCAACTCGAAGACGCAATCAAACCGGAAGGGGCTGCCAAACTATTGCGGGCACTTGGATACGACCAAGAGCCAGTGCTGCCGCCCAAGTTCAACGCAAGCCAGATGCCCCGCAACGAAGATTTGGTGGCAGAAATAGAGACTTTCATCGCAGCGTCCGGCTTCAATGCAGAGGACGTTGTGGACCGCTATATTTCAGCGAACCGAAGTCTGGCGATTGAGGAAATGCGCGAGGCCTCCTAAGACGCCGATCCGGCTTGACCTTTCCGGGGAATTACCGCCCCCTGTTGCTCAACTGTCAGGGGAGGTCAGACATGCAGACACCAACCGCCGGAATCGCCAAAGCCGCACTCTGGATGACCGGCGCAATTGTGTCTTTCTCTTCGATGGCCATCGCTGGCCGCGAAGCGGGCCTGACGCTCGATACCTTCGAAATCATGACCTACCGCAGCCTCGTCGGGCTCATCGTGGTTCTCGCGGCGGTGACGGTCAGCCGCAAATGGCACAAGGTCCGAACAGACCGGCTGGGCCTGCACATGGTGCGCAATCTTGCGCATTTCACCGGTCAGAACCTCTGGTTCTATGCGGTAACGGCCATCCCGCTTGCTCAGGTTTTTGCGCTTGAGTTTACCTCACCGATCTGGGTGATCATCTTATCCCCATTGATGCTGGGGGAACGCATGACTCGTCTTCGGGCAGGAGCGGCGATCCTCGGCTTTATTGGCATTCTCATTGTTGCACGGCCCTCTCCCGAGACGATCAGTCCCGGCATCCTGACCGCCGCGGCCTGTGCAATTTTCTTTGCGCTGACGGCGGTCTTCACCAAGAGGTTGACCCGACACGAGGATATCGTATCGATCCTGTTTTGGCTGACGGCAATGCAGCTTTTCTTTGGGCTGGTGATGTCCGGTTGGGATGGAGACATTGCGCTCCCGGACCTCAAAACGCTTCCCTGGTTGGTGCTGATCGGCCTTGCCGGACTGACCGCACATTTCTGCCTGACGACCGCGCTGTCCCTGGCCCCAGCGACAGTGGTCATGCCCATCGATTTCACCCGGTTGCCGATTATCGCCATTCTGGGGATGCTGATTTACGGAGAGGAAGTCGTAATCTGGACTCTGGTTGGTGCCGTGGTCATCTTTGTGGCCAACTACATCAACATCCTTGATGCATCAGGGAAACTTAGAACAGGCCACACCGGTCCAGTGTAATGTTCGCGCCCAACTTGGTGCGCGCACGTGACACCGGCAAAAAATTACCAAGGGTGACCCGTTGCACTCCTGTGTGGCGCAGTCTCTCCTTTGCCCTCCTGCCCTTTCGGCACAATTGACCCGGCCTGCGACACTGGCTAGCAAGGCGCGACGACTTAAAACCGATCTGGATCACCGATGCTCTACTCTTCTGCACAGGACTGGCGGGATTCTTCCCACAAACGCGTCCTCTTTTTTGGCATGTCCGGCCTCGGCAAGACCTATGTCAGCAACATCCTGCGCGGCGCCGGAGCGTGGTTTCACTACTCGATCGATTATCGTATCGGCACGCGCTACATGGGCGAATATATCGCCGACAACGCCAAGGCGGAGGCGATGAAGGTTCCCTTCCTGCGCGACTTGTTGCTTTCGGATTCGATCTATATCGGCTCCAACATCACATTCGACAATCTGACGCCTGTGTCGTCCTATCTCGGGAAACCGGGAGACATTGCAAAAGGCGGACTACCCATGGCCGAATACCGACGTCGGCAGGAACAATTCCGCATGGCAGAAATCCACGCGCTGCTCGACACAGAGTACTTCATCGACCGCGCCGAACGTCTTTATGACTACCCGCACTTCATCTGTGACACAGGCGGGTCAATCTGTGAATGGGTGGATCCCGAAGACCCAAATGATCCGGTGCTCAGTGAGCTGTCCAAGAATACGCTGATGATTTGGATCAAGGGCGATGAGGCTCATACCGAGGAACTGATCCGCCGTTTTGACCGGGCCCCGAAACCCATGTCCTATCAAGCCGAGTTCCTCACCCGTGTTTGGGAAGACTATCTTAGCAAAAACGGGATATCAGAGGCGGATGTTGATCCCGATGCCTTTATTCGCTGGACCTATGCACAGGCCCTGGCGCACCGTCAGCCGCGCTATGCCGCGATGGCCCGCAATTGGGGCATCACTGTCACCGCCGACCAGATCAGTGCGGTGCGCGATGAGGCCGGTTTCATAGAGTTGATCGCAAGCACCCTTGAGGCATCCGCATAGCCGCCCTATTTCTGGCCTTCCGAGATAAACAAACAATCATCAGGACCTGACATGCCCATCAAGATCCCTTCTGACCTGCCCGCCTATGACGTTCTGACGAACGAAGGCGTGATGGTCATGTCGCCGGATCAGGCGGCGCGTCAGGATATCCGGCCTCTGCGGATTGGCCTTTTGAACCTGATGCCGAAGAAGATCCAGACCGAGAACCAGTTTGCTCGGCTGATCGGCGCCACCCCGTTGCAGATCGAGCTTTCGCTGATCCGCATGAGCGAGCACCAGACCAAGAATACCGCAGCGGCCCATATGGCGGAGTTTTATCGCCCCTTCCAGGAGGTAAAGGAGGAGCGGTTCGATGGTCTGATCATCACCGGTGCCCCGATTGAACATCTGGACTTTGCCGAAGTGACCTATTGGGACGAGCTGCAGGAGGTCTTTGACTGGACGCAGACCAATGTGCACTCCACGTTTGGCGTGTGCTGGGGCGGCATGGCCATGATCAACTACTTTCATGGCGTCAAGAAACACATGCTGCAGTACAAGGCGTTTGGCTGTTTTCGGCACCAGAATCTTGCGCCCGCTTCGCCTTACTTGCGGGGGTTTTCGGATGACTGCGTGATCCCGGTGTCGCGCTGGACCGAGATGAAGCAGGATGAGATTGACCGCCACCCAGAGCTGATCACCCTTCTGGGCAGCGATGAGGTCGGCCCCTGCCTGGTTGAAGATCCCGGCCATCGCGCCCTCTATATCTTCAATCACTTCGAATATGACAGCGATACGCTGAAGCAGGAGTATGACCGCGACGTGGCCAACGGCACCGAGATCAACGTGCCAATCAACTACTACCCGAATGACGATCCAAGCTGCCCGCCGCAGAACCGCTGGCGCAGCCATGCACATCTTCTTTATGGCAATTGGATCAATGAAATCTACCAGAGCACGCCGTTCGATCTGAACAACATCGGGCAATAAGTACTTGTTTTCTTTGGTTGCAGCTTTGGGCGCCGGGATTGGTTTGGCGGCGTTCCAAAAACAGCGCCGTCAGAACCGGGCCGAGAAAACGCATCCCCCCCAAGGCCAGTTCGTTGAAATCGGCAACACCCGCATTCATGCGGTGGAAATGGGGCAGCCCGTCGGCAGCGCGCCGGATGTTGTTCTTATCCATGGCTCGAACGGCAGCACGCGGGATATGAGCTTTCGTCTCGCCCCAGCCCTGGCGCCGCGCTACCGCGTATTGATGTTGGACCGGCCCGGCCTTGGGTACTCTTCTGAACTTGCGCGAACTCCAGCCTCACTGAGCGATCAAGCCAGCGTGCTTTGCGCAGCTGCAAAGCAGCTCGGCGTGAACCGTCCAATCATCCTTGGGCAAAGCTATGGCGGGGGTGTGGCTCTGGCCTGGGCGCTCAATCATCCCGAGAGCGTTTCAGCGCTGGTCTCGGTATCTGGCGTTTCCCATCCGTGGGACGGCGCGCTGGATCTGTTTTATCGCCTGACCTCCTCCAAGGCTGGGCAGCACCTCCTGATCCCATTGATCACGGCTTTTGTGCCAGATCGGACGGTTCACAAGGCTCTGGTAGATGTCTTTGCACCGCAACCGGTCCCAAAAGGATACACTGAACACCTTGGCATCGGATTGACGCTGAGAAGCGGGCCTCTTAGGGCCAATGCCCGCCAACGGCAAAAGCTCTTCGAAGATATCAAAGACCAAGCCCCCCATTACCACCGCATCACAGTTCCGGCAGAGCTCGTGCATGGTGATGCAGATACAACTGTTGGATTGCAGATCCACGCCGAGCGGTTGGCTGCGGACCTACCAAATGCAAGGCTGACCGTCCTGTCCGGGATTGGCCATATGCCCCACCACGTCTCGACGCCCGAGGTGGTCGATGCCGTTGACCGCGCGGCCCTGCGCGCAGGATTGCTGTGAAACGGGGTCACATTACCTGCTCTGATCCCCTATATAGAACAGATGACAGAAAGGCTTCCCAATGACTCTGCCATTTGACGGCGCGATCAGCCGCTATTTCGAGACAGATGCGCCGGATGCTGTTCGCAGCGCGATCCAGTCTGCAGACAAGGATGACATCCTGGATCCCGGCTATCCGCACGATCAGCGGATGAAGGGAAAGCAGTATGATGCGGAAATGGCTGCCTTACAGATCGAACTTGTGAAGCTGCAGTCCTGGGTTAAGGCGACCGGCGCCCGCATCTGCATTGTGTTTGAAGGACGGGACGCCGCCGGAAAGGGTGGAACGATCAAAAGGTTCCGCGAAAACCTTAATCCACGAGGGGCGCGTGTCGTCGCCTTGTCAAAACCCACAGAAGCCGAACAAAGCCAATGGTATTTTCAACGCTACATCGATCACCTTCCTTCAGGTGGCGAAATCACGTTCTTTGACCGGAGCTGGTACAACCGCGGCGTCGTTGAACATGTTTTTGGATTCTGCAGCCCTGAGCAAAGGGAACGCTTTTTTCATCAGGTCACTGGCTTCGAAGAGGCTCTTGTCGAAGATGGCATTCACCTGTTCAAAATCTGGCTCAACGTCGGGCGCGCAGAGCAGCTGCGCCGTTTCATAGCACGTGAAAATGACCCTCTAAAACATTGGAAGCTTAGCGAAATTGACGTCAAAGGTCTCGCCCGTTGGGATCAGTACACCAATGCAATCGAAGAGACCTTGCAGCGCAGCCATACCGAGTTCGCCCCTTGGACGATTGTCCGGTCCGATGACAAACGCCGCGGGCGCCTGGCTGCGATCCGTTCGGTTCTAAGGCGGATCGACTATGCCAACAAGGATGCCGCCGCTGTCGAAGCGGTGGATCTGCACATCTGCGGGGGGCCTGAGATCTGGCATGCGTAAACGCGGCTACCATCACGGCAACCTGCGCCAGGCCTTGGTTGAGGCCGCCTTGGGCCTGATCGAGGCTAAGGGTCCAACCGGCTTTACCTTGTCAGAGGCAGCCAAACAGGCGGGCGTGACTCCTGCAGCCGTCTACCGCCACTTCGAAGGGCGGGAGGATCTTATCGCCGAGGCCGCCAAACAGGGCTTTGCGATGTTTGCGGATCTGATGCAGCATGCCTATGACAAGTATCAGCCCTCGGCCTTGGCTGCCTTTGAGGCCACAGGCCGAGCCTACCTCGCCTTCGCGCGGAAACACCCGGGCCACTACATCGCCATGTTCGAAAGCGGTATTTCGGTCAACCGCACGCCCGAGCTGGCCGATGCTGCCGCCCGCGCGCGGCGCATCCTTGAACAAGCCGCGTCGGATCTTATCAAGCATATCCCCGAGGAAAAGCGGCCGCCCGCTTCCATGTTCTCAGCCCACATCATGGCGATGAGCCACGGCGTGGTTGAACTCTATGCACGAAATGCGCCAGGTACCGCCTCGCCCTTTTCGCCAGATGACCTCTTGGAAAGTGGCATCATGATATACTTAAGGGGTTTAGGTCTTATAGAGCCGGACAAGGCCTAGCTGACGCCCCTAGCTCTTGGTCGCCACAATTTCCATCCCGGCCCTATAGCGTTGGCTGACGCCAAAGCTTTGTGGGGTAAAGCCCACCTCCTCCAACAAGGAATACAAGCGCTGTCGGCTGAAATTGTGAAAATGCTCGATCTCACCCCAATAGGGGTTTGTGCCTGTGCCGGTCAGATAGTCCCACAGAAGACTGCCGCTGTTTGGGCAGGACACCAACAGAACACCATTGTCTTCCAGCTTTTCAGCAATCGCCCTCAAAAACTCTTTTGGGAAAGGCACATGTTCCAACACATCCATAAGACTTACGACCCGACATTTGGACGAGAGTTCGAGGGTCGCGACGTCTTGGCAATGGGCCTTGATTCCGATCTTCTTCATTGCATCCACGCAATCCTGGCGCAGATCGACCCCTATCGGGTCAAACCCATATTCCATCGCGGTAAACAGCAGCGCGCCATTTCCGAAACCGACATCCATCCAGACCCCATCTTTGGCATAGGGCACGACCCGATCCACCAACATTGACGCAAGAATGCGGTTCTTCTCCATCTCATGCCCAACGGATTGATGAGGATGCGTTCGGGAAAAGATGATTTTGTTGGCTTCATCTGTGAAATACCCATTGGTGAAGACATGCTTGCACCCAGAGCAAATTACCCAGATCATCTTTGGGTTGAGGCCCGCTTGGAACAACGGGTGGTTTGAACAATCTGCCTCGTTGAATTTCTTGATATCTGTTCCGTCGCAGAGCGGACAGGATTCGTACATATGCCTGTCGGACACTTCCATTTCCCCATATTTCCAATTTTCGCGCCATGATTGGCAGACATATTTCAGGAAATTGGTAAAAAATGGATGATCACAAGAAAGTCTCTCCATTACGAAACCACAAAAAAAGGGGAGCGCCAAAGCGCTCCCCTGTGCAATGCCAATTCTGACGGAAATCAGCGCTTGGAGAACTGGAACGAACGACGCGCTTTGCGGCGACCGAACTTTTTACGTTCAACAACACGGCTGTCGCGGGTCAGGAAGCCCGCGGCCTTCAGCGCGCCACGCAGCGACGGATCGTACAGCTGCAGCGCTTTGGAGATGCCGTGCTTGACCGCACCGGCCTGACCGGAAAGACCACCGCCTTTGACGGTTGCGACAACGTCGAACTGATCTTCGACGCCGGCAACGGTAAAGGGCTGGCGCAGGATCATCTGCAGCACAGGACGGGCAAAATATGCCTTCATTTCCTTGCCATTCACAGAGACCTTACCGGAACCCGGCTTGATCCAGACACGGGCAACCGCGTCTTTCCGCTTGCCGGTGGCGTAAGAGCGGCCCAGCTCGTCACGGACGGGCTCACGGGAAATGGTTTCTTCTGCGACAGCTTCCACGCCTGCAACGGCGCCCAGCTCTTCGAGAGTGTTGATCTGATCAGCCATCGGTCTCAGCTCCGCGTGTTTTTCTTGTTCATGGATTTGACATCCAGAACCTCGGGGGCCTGGGCCTCATGCGGGTGCGCAGCACCGGCATAGATACGCAGGTTGGTCATCTGCTTGCGCGACAGGCGGTTGCCAGGCAGCATGCGCTTGACGGCCTGGTAGACAACACGCTCGGGGTGCGCGCCTTCCAGGATTTGCTGCTTGGTGCGGGACTTGATGCCGCCCGGATGGCCAGTGTGCCAGTAGAAGTGCTCTTCGCGCTTCTTACCGGTCATCTGGACCTTGTCGGCGTTGATGATGATCACGTTGTCGCCCATGTCCATGTTGGGCGTGAACGAGGCTTTGTGCTTGCCACGCAGGCGCATGGCAACGATCGAGGCAAGACGGCCCAGAACAACGCCCTCGGCGTCGATCAGGATCCACTTCTTCTCGATATCTGCCGGTGTAGCAGAGAAGGTTTTCATGGCAGGTCTATCCTGTTTGTCGTGAAGACGCAGCGCGGGCGCACTGGTCTGAATTCGATGGACGGGGTTTACGGTGAAGCCTGCACCACGTCAACCGATGAAATTAAGAATTTGCCATTTCAAATCAATGAGTTAAAAAATAGGTAATATTTTACCCCACACCCAGTGAGGCCAACCCCAAATTTTGCGGCACACAGCGCCCTCACGAAATCTAGATCGCAAAACAATCATCAATTGAAGTACTCTCCCAAATTGGGTTAAGCCCACCCTTGCAACAGAGAGGGCAAACTATTGAATATCCTAAAATACTCACCAATTTTGGCGGCTTTGGTCTTGTCGGCCTGTGCATCCGACGCTCCCATCACTCAGCCGCCGATTGAAATCGGTCTCAAGAACGCTGGCGTTCAAGAACGTGTTGTGGGCTACACCGAGCCAATCGTTCGCACATTTGTGCCGAAAGAACAAAGCGCCGATGAAAAGCTGATTTCCGCTTCAAATCCCAATGCGAGCGCGCCAGGAATAAAACGAACCGAAATTATTGGTGCAACCTGTTCGCTCGATTCTGCCGAAGTCAAAGGGACTTTCACCACCCCTGCAATTATCAGGGTGCCAAAGTTCCAGGGTCGTCCAACCACTATGCGGGTAAAGTGCGAAACGCCGACTCAGTCAGCAGACTTCAATGCCAGACCCACGCTTGATGGCGTTATCGTCGGTGGTGCCTCTGTCGCGGGTTTGGTTGCGGCCGCAGTGACCGCAGGTGTGGCGGCCAGTCGTGACCAGTGGTCTTATGGCGCAAACGAGGTCGGTATCTGGATTGAGCTGAAAGACAAGTAACCGACTGTCTCTTGAATCGACTGACCCTCAGGGAGACCTGGGGGTCAAACACTGATTTGTTCAGGCGGATTGTCCAGCAGCGCACGCAGACGCAGCATCGCATCCTCGAATTTGGCCAAAGACACCTGACCATTGATGGTAATGCGCACCGCATTGGGCGCGCGCCCGTCCCGGAGGGCAAATTCATCCGCTGAACGGATCTGCACCCCCTGCCCCTCGGCGGCGCGCGTGAAGGCCGCAGAGCGCCAGCCCGATGGCAGTTTCAGCCACAAAAACGGCACCTCATCATTCCAGGTCAGCTCAAATGCCCCCAAGGCATTCACGGCCACCCGGACATATTTTGCCATCTCCTTGCGGACCTCTTTGGCAAGCACCTTGCTGCGCGGATCCGACAACAGAACGCGCGTCACCTCTGCAAGCGGCTGGGCCAGCCCGAAAAAGCTGTATTCTGCCGCACGGCGCAATGCCTGCTCATGCCCCTTTGGCGCAAGGGCAAAGCCGACACGCAGGGCTGGTGTCAGGATTTTTGAGATCGAGCAGACATGCCAGGTTATGCTGGGCGCCAAAGCCCTGTAGCTCGGTGCGCGCGCCTCCCCCATGCGATAGCAGTCATCCTCTATGATCTGAACATCGTGGCGCCGCACCACTTTCAGGATCTCCTTGCGTCGCTCCAGCGGAGTGAACAGCCCGGTCGGATTGTGAACCTCGGGACTGGTGCAGAGCACTGTCGCCCCGGTCTTGCGGATCGCCAGCTCAAGCGCATCCGGCCTGATCCCGTACTCGTCCATGCCAACGCCCACGACCTTGGCCCTGAGCAGTTCGGCTGCACGCCGAAACCCTGCATAGGAAAGATCTTCGACCAAAAGCGTCGGCTGGGTCTCTCTCAAAACAGCCTGCATAACGGTCAGAATCCCATTCTGACCGCCATGGGTCAGAACCACCTGGTTCTGATCCAGAGGCCCAAGCGGCTGATCGGACAGCCAGTCGACCACGGCTTCGCGCACCGGGCGATAGGCATCGCGCGTGGGGTAGTTGAGAAACATAAAGGGATCGCCCGCGGAGACTTTCTTCAAGGCTTCACGGATCGCAGCCACTTGCCCCACATCGGCAAGCCGCGGACTGAACAGGCTGACGTGATCCGGATCGCGCTGCTCCTGCAGGTGCAATTCGCGCGACCAGACGTCATCCATCACCTTGGTCTGGCGCTCTGCGACAAAGGTGCCGCGCCCAACCTCTGCCTGCAGCAGCCCCTCGTCTGTCAGCATGGTGTAGGCCCGGGCCACCGTCCCGGGCGTTATGCCAAGCTGGTAGGCCAACTCCCGCACCGGAGGCAATTTTGTACCAATACGCAAAGTCTCATTTTCAACCGCCGCGCGGATTGTATCAGCCACACGTTGATACTTTGGCCCTGGTTTATCGCCAAGGGACGGCGCCCAAATTGTACCCATTACAATGCTTCCTTGGACAACTGAGTCGGAGGTTTGTATCAAACTCTTGTAACAATAACACAGGATTGTATCAATACAATAAAGGACCGGAACCATGACACAGCCTACAACCTCCGCCTATCCGAACGTTTCCTATCTGAACACCCAAGCGGCCCTGCCGCTGCTGGCACAGATTGCGGTACAGGTCGCTGTTCTGGTTACCAAATGGTCCCTGCGCCATCGCAGCCGAAAACAGCTTCGCCACTTGAGCGATGCGCAACTCCAGGACATCGGGCTTACGCGCAGCGAAGCCCATTATGAAGCCACTCTTCCGTTCTGGCGCCCCTGATCCCCGGGGCACGGAACCACCTGACGGCCGGGGCCAGTCCCCGGCCTTTTTTGTGTCCAAAGCGCAATTAACCAAACTTTATCCTTGATCGAATCCCAAAGGCTGCCTAGATGCGCCTCACTTTCGGTACCGATCCCAACCCCGGACCCTTATCCGGGGGGGCGCTAAGGACCGGCTGGATTGTCATCTACTGGAACGAAGGGGAGTGTCATGAAAGACGCCAACCTCTTCCAACTGGGGATCGGTCTGGAGACAGGCGCCCATGAGGAAGATACCGCCCGCGGTGTAACCGCCGCGATGCTAGAAACCGTTGTGGACAGCGACCGCGAAGACCATTTCATCCGCCGCGATGGAAAGGTGTTTGCCGGAACCCACTTGATCATCGAAGTGATGAAGGGCACCGGCCTTGACTGCGAGGAGCGCATTCAAAACGCGTTTCGCAAATGCGTCGAGGTCTGCGGCGCGACCCTGCTGCATATCCACACCCACAAATTCTCGCCTCAGGGCGTCTCTGGCGTGGCCGTTCTGGCCGAGAGCCATATCTCGGTGCACACCTGGCCGGAAATCGGCTATGGTGCCTTTGACGTCTTCATGTGCGGCGATGCCGAGCCATGGCGGGCAGTTGGCGTGCTGAAAGAGGCCTTTGCGACCGATCACGTAGAGGTTCGTGAACTGCTGCGCGGGGAGGAGCTGATCGCCAGGGAGGTTGCGGCATGAGCGAGAGCTGGATCACAGAACGCCTGCACGATCACTATGCGCAATCCCTGCGCGTGGAGGAGATGCTCTATGACAGCAAGACCGAGCATCAACGCCTGAAAGTCTTTCAGAACGGCACCTTTGGCCGGATCCTGACGCTGGATGACGTGGTGCAGACCACCGAAGGCGACAACTTCATCTACCACGAGATGCTGACCCATGTGCCGATCCTGGCCCATGGCGCGGCAAAACGGGTGCTGATCATTGGCGGCGGTGACGGTGGCATGGCGCGTGAAGCGCTGCGCCATGCATCGGTCGAACATGTCACCATGGTCGAGATTGACGCCGGTGTGGTGGATTTCTCCAAGGAATACCTGCCGATGCTGAGCCAGGGCGCCTTTGACGATCCGCGCCTCGATCTGGTGATCAATGACGGCGCCGCCTTCATGCGGGAAACCGATCAGAAGTTCGACGTGATCATCGTCGATTCCACCGATCCGATCGGACCGGGTGAAGTCCTGTTCACCAATACCTTCTACGGCCACGCCGCCCGCGCCCTGACCGAGGATGGCATCATCGTCACGCAGAATGGCGTGCCCTTCATGCAAGGGGATGAGCTGACCGGGACCATGCGGGCCTTCAAAGCGCTCTTTGCTGATCACAGCTGCTATCTGGCGACCATCCCCACCTATGCAGGCGGGCCGATGGCCTTTGGCTGGGGCAGCCACTCCAAGGCGGCGCGCAACGTGACATTGGCCGATCTGGAAAAGCGCTTTGCCGCAGCCGGGATCGAGACAGATTACTACACGCCCGAAGTGCACAAAGCCGCCTTTGCCCTACCCGGTTATGTGAAAAAGCTGTTCCCGTAACAGCCCCGAATCACAGTGGCAGAGGCAATAACGGGGGCCATTGGCCCCCGAATTCATTTAAGCAAGAAACCGGCAGTGCGCCGACGGTCAGGCTTCCGGCTCCTTATAAACACCCTGCTCTTTCAGCGCGTCAACGACCTCTTTGGGCATGTAAGTTTCGTCGTGTTTAGCCAGAATTTCCGAAGCTTCGAACACACCATTGATGTATCGGCCAGTGCCGACCATACCCTGATTTTCCGCAAAAAGATCCGGCAGGACGCCCGTGTAGACCACCGGTACCGTTGCCCCGCCATCTGTCACGGCAAAGCGGATGCTTTCGCCCTGCCCGCGCACGATGCTGCCCTCTTCGACCAGACCGCCGATGCGGAACACCTCATCGCCTGCGGGTGGCTCAGCCATCACCTGACTAGGAGAGCGGAAATAGTTGATTCCGTCCCGCATGGCATAGCCGATAAGCCCAGTGGAAACGATCAAGGCCACCGTCGCCAGCGCAATCACCTGAATGCGGCGCTGCTTCTTGAGGTTTTTCATTTCTCCACCTCCCCGCCCTGATCTGGGCGCCTTCCTTAAGGGAACAGCGGCGCCATCATCAGGCCCGCAGTTTCCTCTTCACCTAACATCAGGTTGGCATTCTGCAAGGCCTGGCCGCTGCTACCTTTTGTCAGGTTATCAAGCGCCGCAAAGACGATCGTGCGCCCCGGGATCCGGTCCGCCGCAACACCGATGTGGCAAAAGTTCGATCCACGCACGTGGTGGGTGCTGGGGGCTGTCCCAAAGGGCAGAACCTCAATAAAGGGCTCATCCGCATAGGCCGCCATGAAGCCCTCTTGAATCGCTTCTGCATCGCCTTTGACATAGACCGTCGCCAGGATCCCCCGGTTCACAGGGACCAGATGCGGGGTGAACTGCACCTTGACGGGCCGACCGGCGAGTTTCGAGAACTCCTGATCGAATTCCCCCAGGTGCCGGTGCGTGCTGCCCAGAGCATAAGCATTGTAGCCCTCGCTCAGCTCAGCGTGCAAAAGGTTCTCTTTCAGCGCCCGCCCGGCACCGGAAACCCCGCATTTCAGATCCAAGATGATCTCATCCAGATCGATCAGCCCCGACGTGATCAGGGGGCGCAGCGCGAACTGACCCGTCGCGGCATTGCAGCCGGTCCCTGCAACCAGCCGCGCAGCCCGGATCTCATCCCGGTAGAACTCGGTCAGGCCATAGACCGCCTCTTCCTGCTGTTTGATCGCGGAATGCGGGTTGCCATACCATTTTTCATATTCCGCCGGATCCCGCAGCCGGAAGTCCGCCGACAGGTCCACGATCTTCAGATCGCTGGGAAGGGCGGCGATCACCTCCTGGCTGGTCTTATGCGGCAGGGCGCAAAAGCACAGGTCGATGCCGGAAAAATCGATCTCGGAAATCTTGCACAGGGTGGGCAGGTCCAGATGGCGCAGGTGCGGGAAGACCTCCGCCATGCTCATGCCTGCCTTACGCTCGGCCGCAAGGGCCGCGATTTCGATGCTGGGGTGTTGAGAAATCAACCGCACCAGTTCCGCGCCGGTGTAACCGCTGGCGCCAAGGATAGCCACTTTGTGGGTCATGTCAGACCTCATATATTGAATTTTGAAGGGTGTTTACCGCAGCACGGCGCGGCAAGGGTAGGGAAAAGTCGCAGGCCAATATGCCGACCGGGGATCCCCGGGGTGGGTCAGGCCGCTTCAAAGGTGATTTGTCGTCGCAGAAACTGCGTCGCGCGCGCACTGACGCGGCCGGGATCACCTGTGGTATAGAACCCTGCGCGGCCCGAGCCATACATGTCCGGGTGCCGCTCCAGATAGTCCGCCAGACTGTCAGCCACCAGTTCACCCTGGCTGAAGACCTTCACATCCGCCCCCAACGCCTCCTGAAAGGTCTTTTCCATCAGGGGATAATGGGTACAGCCCAGGATCGCCGCCTCAGGGTGAGGCATCTTGCGCTGAAGCGCCTCCACATGGCTGCGCACCAGCGCCTCGGCCAGGATCATGTCACCGTCTTCGATGGCATCGACAACGCCGCCACAGGCCTGCGCCTCCACATCGACACCGATGGCGCGAAAGGCCAGTTCCCGCTGGAACGCCCGGCTGGACACGGTTGCAGGGGTGGCAAACAGTGCTACATGCTTCACCGCAACCTCACGCGGCGGGGAGTTGTCGCCCCATTGCCGTTCGGTCAGCGCCTCGATCAGAGGCACAAACACGCCAAGAACGCGCTTGCCCGGCGGCAAGCCACCTTCCTGCATCCGCCGCAGGGCAGCGGCAGAGGCGGTGTTACAGGCTAGGATCACCAGATCGCAGCCTTTGTCCCACATGTTCTCAACGGCGGCCTTGGTCAGCTGATAGACGTCCTCTGCATCCCGCACGCCGTAAGGGGCATGCGCGTTGTCGCCGAAATAGATCAGCTCAACATCTGGCAAGCGTTTTTGGACGGCATTCAGAACCGTCAAACCGCCCAGACCAGAATCAAAGATACCTACCGCCATGTTCCACTTTCGCGACGCTATTGAGGTGGAGACCGTTCAGGCGCGGTGTTTTTCTTCGAACTCATAGCCGCGCAGGCCCGGATCCACAGGAGTCGGAGACAGCTCATACGTGGCTTTGCGCAGGAAATCCATCATTGCTTTGGCATTTCCTGCCAGTGGGTCCAGTTTGTCGCGCCCGATCGCATCGCCGATCACCACACGCACAGGGGTATCAACGCGCCTGCGGAACTCCTTGATCAACAGCCCCATGCGCAGGGTTGCGTGCAGGTGGCTCGCGATCTGGAACAATCGCGAGGTGTGCCCGTCGAAATAGACCGGGACCACAACCGCTTCGGATTTGGCGATCATGCGGGCAGTGAAACTGCGCCAACCCGGATCCATGGGCTGTGAAAACGGCGTTGCAGCAGTTGAAACCGTACCGCCCGGAAAGATCCCGATGGCCCCGCCCTGCCCCAGATAGCTCAGCGCCGTCTTGCGGGTCTCCAGATTGGTGCGCAGCGCCTCCTTTGTTTCGGCAAAATCGATCGGCAGGATCACGCGGTTCAGCTCCTCTGCCTTGCCAAAGACCTGGTGCGCCATGATCCGAAAATCACCGCGCGCTTCGGCCAGAATATGCCCCATCATGAGCCCGTCCAAAATGCCATAGGGATGATTGGCAATCAGGATGACGGGCCGGTCCTGTGGAATATTGGCCAAAGCGCCCCCCACCACATCGAGCGAGAGACCATAGCGCTCCGCAATCACGCTCCAAAAGCTGCGTCCGTTTGCGACCTCCCGCTCGTATCCCTTCGCCCGGCGGATCAGGCTGAGCCGCCCGGTGGTGTTTTCCATTAGACGGATCACGATCCGCCCGGGCCGGGTCTGCGCCGAATGGGCGTATGAGATTTCACGAGCGATCTGGCGCTGGCTAGGCATGGGCGTGTCTCTATTGGAGGAATCACAATCGTTTCCGGGTCAGGGATAACAGCCTATCGCCGCACCGTAACAGTGGTGTGACCGATGCTGGCCCGAAACGCAAAAAAGCGCCGCGCGTCAGCGCGGCGCCTGGCCCAACGGGAGAGGGCGCATGTCTCATGCCCCCGGCGACGGGCGGGAGCGCGCCCTGCCTGCCTTACTCTGCGGCTTCTTTCAGGGGCGCACCGCCCTGGCGCAGGGCCGCAAGCAGCTCTTCGCGGCGCTTGGCTGCCTTTTGCTCGCTTTCGAGTTTCACCGGCCCAAAACCACGGATCTGCAGCGGCAACTCAGCCAGCGCCACCAGTGGGTCCATGATCTCGGGCGCGGCTTTGGGCAGCCACTCTTTCATGTCGCGCTCATACTGTTTGATCAGGGCACGCTCCATCTTGCGCTCATCCGTGTAGCCAAAAATATCGAGCGGCGTGCCCCGCAGCCCCTTGAACTTTGCCAACAGGCGCAGGCCCCGTTCCATACCGGGCCCAAAACGGCGCTTTTTCGGGCGACCATTTGCGTCCTTGCCCCCCAGGATCGGCGGCGCGAGGTTGTAAGAGATCTTCAGATCCCCCTCGAATTGCGCCTCCGCCTTTTCACGGCTCGTGAGCAGCAGTCGTGCGACTTCATATTCGTCCTTATAGGCCAGCAGCTTGTGATAGCCCTTGGCGACGGCTTCCTTCAGGCGCGCATCCGCAATGCCATCCAGCATCTTGACGTACCGCTTGGCCAGCCCTTTGCCCTGATAGGCAATCAGATGATCGCGGCGATAGGCGATTTTCTCATCCAGCGTCTTGGGCAGCTCCACCACATTGGCGGGCTTGATCAGCTTGGCAACTTCCTCTGGATGCAAAACCGCCCAGCGGCCAATCTCAAAGGCGCGCAGGTTCTTTTCCACTGCGGCCCCATTCAGCTCGATTGCCTGGGTGATCGCCTCCAGGCTGACTGGGATCAGCCCGCGCTGGAAGGCCCCGCCAAAGACCATCATGTTCGAGAAAATCGAGTCTCCCATCGTGACCCGCGCCAATTCAGAGGCGTCAAACATATCCAACCGCTCGCGCAGGCGCGCCTCAAGGGCAACCTCCAGCCGGTCGGTGGGCAGTTGGAAGTTGGTATCGCGGGTGAAATCGCCGGTGATGATTTCGTGGCTGTTCACAACACCGCCGGTCTGGCCGGTGCGCATCAGACCAATCGTCTTCGCCCCTGCGCTGACAACCAGATCGCCTCCAATCAGCGCATGTGCCTCGCCAGTGGCAACGCGAATGGCGCTGATATCATCAGGGCGTTCTGCAATGCGGCAGTGGATATGCACCGCGCCGCCCTTTTGGGCGAGGCCGGCCATCTCCATCATGCCCGCGCCCTTGCCATCGATCTGTGCCGCCTGCGCCAGCACCGCGCCGATGGTCACAACGCCGGTGCCTCCAACGCCGGTGATCACCACGTTATGGGTGCCGTCGATCTTGGGCAGTTCGGGCTGCGGCAGGTCCGGCAGCTTCAGCTCAGCGGTGGCTTCCTTACGGATCTTGGCCCCCTCAATGGTCAGGAAGGACGGGCAAAACCCGTTGACGCAAGAGAAATCCTTGTTGCAGGAGGATTGATCAATCGCCCGTTTTCGGCCCAGCTCGGTCTCTTTCGGGACGATGGAGACGCAGTTCGACTGTACACCGCAATCGCCGCAGCCTTCGCAGACGTCCGTATTGATAAAGACGCGCTGATCGGGGTCGGGGAACAGGCCCCGCTTGCGGCGGCGGCGTTTTTCGGCGGCACAGGTCTGGATGTAGATGATGGCAGAGACGCCCTCAACCTCTTCCATTTGCTTTTGCACATTCATCAGCTCGGCCCGCTCATGCGTGGGAACGCCCGCCGGGAACTGTTTGAAATCGATCTCTTCTTTTTCGTCATAGACAATGGCGAGATGCTCGACACCCATCGCCTTCAGTTCATGTGCGATGCGATAGGCACTTAGGCCGCCCTCGTTGCCCTGACCGCCGGTCATGGCGACCGCATCGTTGTAGAGAATCTTGTAGGTGATATTTGTCCCTTCGGCCAAAGCAGCGCGGATCGCCTGCACGCCTGAGTGATTGTAGGTGCCATCGCCCAGGTTCTGGAACACATGCTTGCGTTTCGAGAACGGCGCTTCACCGATCCAGTTGGCCCCTTCACCGCCCATATGAGTAAAGCCCATGGTTTCGCGGTCCATCCACTGCACCATGAAGTGACAGCCTATGCCGGCATAGGCGCGGCTACCCTCGGGCAGTTTGGTGGAGGAGTTGTGCGGACAGCCCGAGCAGAAATACGGCAGGCGTGCGGCGATTTCCTCGGCGTTGTCGGCACGCCGCGCCTCATCCAGGCTGGCAAGCCCTGCCCGGATCGCTTCGGTATCGCGGCCCTCCTCAATCAGGATTTCGCCCAGCTTTTCGGCAATCATGATCGGATCCAGCGCATAACGCGTCGGGAACAGCTCCTCCCCATGCATCGATCCCGCGCCGCCGCCCTTGTGCCAGCCATAGACGCGGCGGCCACGGCGGTCATCAAAGATCGCTTCCTTGATCTGCACTTCGATGAGCTTGCGCTTTTCCTCAACCACCACGATAAGATCCAGCCCCTCGGCCCAGTCGTGGAAACCCTTCATATCAAGCGGCCAGACCTGGCCGACCTTGTAGGTGGTGATCCCCAGCCGTTCGGCCATCGCCTCATCGATGTTCAACAGCGAGAGCGCATGCACCAGATCCAGCCAGTTCTTGCCCGCCGCGACAAAGCCGATCTTGGCACCGGGCTTGCCCCAGATGCGCTTGTCCATCTTGTTGGCATGGCTAAAGGCCTCGGCGGCAAAGCGTTTCTGGTCGATGATCCGATCTTCCTGCTGGAACCGGTCATCCACGAGGCGAATGTTCAAGCCATCCGCAGGCATGTCAAACTTCGGCAGGGACAGCTGCACACGGTCCGGGCTGGCATCCACGACCGAGGTCACCTCGATCGTGTCTTTCATGGTCTTGAGGCCGACCCATAGCCCGGAATAGCGGCTCAGCGCATAGCCATAAAGACCATAGTCCAGGATCTCTTGCACCCCTGCTGGGCTCAGGATCGGCAAATAGGCATCCATCAAGGCCCATTCCGACTGGTGCAGCACGGTTGAGCTTTCCCCGGTGTGGTCATCCCCCATGGCAACCAGAACGCCGCCGTGTTTGGACGTGCCAGCCATATTGGCATGGCGGAAAGCGTCGCCAGAGCGGTCAACGCCCGGCCCCTTGCCATACCAGAGGCCAAATACGCCGTCATATTTGCCTTCACCACGAATTTCAGCTTGTTGCGCGCCCCATAGGGCCGTGACGGCAAGATCCTCGTTCAGCCCATACTGAAAGGTGACATCCGCCTCTTTCAGCAGCTTTTCGGCCCGGCTCATCTGCATGTCCACCGCGCCAAGCGGTGATCCGCGGTACCCGGTCACAAGGCCGGCGGTATTCAGACCGGCGGCCGTATCGCGGGCCTTTTGCATCAGCATCAATCGCACCAGCGCCTGGGTGCCATTCAGCATGACGGGCGATTTGCTCAGATCGTATTTGTCATTGAGCGAGATCTTTTGCGTGCTCATCCGGTCCTCCCAACCAAAGGTGGCTTGCAATCTTTTTCATCGATATTAGGTCACAAATGCTGACCTGTATCGGGCATTTTGTCAATATCCTTTCCGTTAGGCCTCGCATGCGATCGGAAATTGATCCAAGGGTACAGTTTCATATAGTCTGAGGGCGACAGAGCGAAAGTAACGGATATGGATTGGGACAAGCTAAGAATTTTTCACGCCGTTGCGGACGTCGGCAGCCTGACCCATGCGGGTGACAAGCTGAACCTGTCGCAATCTGCCGTCAGCCGCCAGATCCGCGCACTGGAAGAAAGCCTGAACGTCACGTTATTTCACCGCCATGCGCGGGGGTTGATCCTGACCGAACAAGGCGAACTGTTGTTCGATGCGACAAAATCCATGTCCAAACGGCTTGAGGCCGCATCAGCCCGAATACGCGACAGTGAAGAAGAGGTTTTTGGCGAACTGCGCGTGACCACCACCTTTGGGTTCGGCACGCTCTGGCTGGCGCCGCGCCTGACAAAACTGTTTGAGCAATATCCAAACCTCAAAATCGACCTGATGCTGGAAGAGCGCGTTCTCGATCTGCCCATGCGCGAGGCCGATGTGGCCATCCGCATGAAAGAGCCCAGCCAGGCCGACCTTGTTCGCAAACGCTTGATGACCGTACAGATGCGGCTTTATGCATCGCGCGCATATCTCGACCGCAACGGGACACCGCAAACCATTGAAGACATCAAGGATCATCGTCTGATCTGTCAGAATCAGAACTCCGCCCAGGTGGGATCGGCGGCCATTCTGGTGCAGAAACTGATCACCCACAGCCCCGCATCCATGCTGTCGGTCAACAACTACTTTGGCGTGTTGCAGGGCGTGTTGCACGATCTCGGAATCGGGATCCTCCCTGACTATGTGACCGAAGATTTCCCCGACCTGGTTCAGGTTCTGCCCCATGAAGACACCAGCGGCGTACCTGTGTATCTGGCCTATCCGGAAGAATTGCGCCATTCGCAGCGGGTTTCAGCCTTTCGCGATTTCGTCCAGAACGAAATCATGGCGCATCGCAAACACATGAAAGAGTTAGGGAAACTCTAAATTCAGCCCGAATGCCGTTCAAGCTATGCAAAAAATGCATAGCAGAATTGACGGAAATTCGGACTGAAACTTCTTGAAGCAGTGAAGCGCTACCCCTAAATCACCCTCATGAAGACGGCGCTTCGGCGCGCTTCATACCTCCCTGTTGGACTTCGGCCGAGCTTAGTGCTCGGCCTTTTTTTTTGGCTTTGGCCCAGTCAGATTAGTTTGACCGCGACAGACGGCACCACTGAGCGCACAATCAGCACACCACAACAAGAGACAGTGGTCGCCACCCCAGGCAACCTCGTCCCCCAAAAGGGAACCGGCCCGAAATGACGGCTCTCAATTGCAGACTGCACAAAATCAAGGCAATCCCGCAACGCACTCTCTCTCCAAAACTGCTCGAAAAAGAGAATCACGCCCGAAATCACACAGGTGAGCACCACGCTGTTGACCGACAAAGTCCGGGTCGATGTCCTTGCCTTGCGCTTTGCCCTTCCTTCGCGCGCGTCCATAGCCTAAAAGGCGCGCAATCGCAGCCACTGGGGATATGACACGGATGCAGGAACCAGCCATCACGCCGGAACTGATTGAGAGCCACGGACTGAAACCCGAGGAATACGATCTGATCCTCGAGATCATTGGCCGCGAGCCGACATTTACCGAGCTTGGCATCTTTTCCGCCATGTGGAACGAGCATTGTTCTTACAAATCCTCCAAGAAATGGCTGCGCACCCTGCCCACCAGCGGCCCGCAGGTGATCTGTGGCCCCGGTGAAAATGCCGGTATCGTCGATATTGGCGATGGGGATGCGGTGGTCTTCAAGATGGAAAGCCACAATCACCCCTCTTATATCGAACCCTATCAGGGTGCGGCGACCGGTGTTGGCGGCATCCTGCGCGATGTCTTTACCATGGGGGCACGTCCCATCGCCTCGATGAATTCACTCTCCTTCGGTGAACCCTCCCACCCCAAGACCCGCCAGCTGGTCAACGGTGTGGTCGAAGGTATCGGCGGCTATGGCAACTGTTTCGGCGTTCCCTGTGCGGGCGGCGAGGTGCGCTTCCACCCCGCTTATAACGGCAACTGCCTGGTGAATGCCTTTGCTGCGGGCCTCGTGAAGACCGATAGCATCTTCTACTCCGCCGCCTCGGGCGTCGGCATGCCGGTGGTCTACCTTGGCGCCAAGACGGGGCGCGATGGCGTCGGCGGCGCCACCATGGCCTCGGCGGAATTTGATGACACCATCGAGGAAAAGCGCCCCACCGTTCAGGTTGGCGACCCCTTCACCGAAAAGCGCCTGATGGAAGCGACTCTGGAGTTGATGCAAACCGGCGCGGTGATCTCAATCCAGGATATGGGCGCGGCAGGCCTCACCTGCTCTGCTGTGGAAATGGGCGACAAGGGCGAGCTGGGCATCAAGCTGAACCTTGAATGTGTGCCCCAGCGCGAAGAAGGCATGAGCGCCTATGAGATGATGCTGTCGGAATCCCAGGAGCGGATGCTGATGGTGCTGAAGCCCGAAAAGGAGGCCGAAGCCAAGGCCGTCTTCGAGAAATGGGACCTCGATTTCGCCATCGTCGGCGAAACCATCGCCGAAGACCGCTTTCTCATCATGCACAACAATGAGGTGAAAGCGGATCTGCCGCTTTCGAAACTCTCCTCCTCGGCGCCTGAATACGACCGCCCCTGGGTCCCCACCGCGGCGGCAGAGGCGCTCAGCGACGAGGATGTGCCGACCATCGATCCCATCGACGGCCTCAAGGCGCTGATTTCCTCGCCCAACTACGCAGGCAAACAGTGGGTCTACGAACAATATGACACCACCGTGATGGGCGACACCGCCCGTCGCCCCGGTGCCGGATCGGGCATCGTGCGTGTGCATGGAACGGGCAAGCAGTTGGCGTTTACCTCGGATGTGACCCCGCGCTACGTCAAAGCCAACCCCGTTGAGGGCGGCAAACAGGCCGTGGCCGAAGCCTATCGCAACCTTTGTGCCGTTGGCGCCCTGCCGCTGGCCACCACCGACAACCTCAACTTCGGCAACCCGGAAAAGCCGGAAATCATGGGCCAGTTCGTCGGCGCCATCAAAGGCATCGGTGAAGCTGTGGCCGCGCTCGACATGCCGATCGTCTCAGGCAATGTCTCGCTTTACAATGAAACCGACGGTCAGGGAATCCTGCCGACCCCAACCATCGGCGCCGTTGGCCTGATCGCAGAGGGCGAAGAGGCGATCACCGGCGAGGTGCGCGAGGGTCATATCGCCCTTTTGATTGGTGAAACCACAGGCCATCTTGGCCAGTCGGCCCTTCTGGCGGAAGTCTTCAACCGCGAAGAGGGCGATGCCCCGGCTGTGGATCTGGAGGTCGAAAAGCGCAACGGCGAATTCATCCGCGCCAATCGCGAGCTTATCAAGGCCTGCACCGATCTGGGCGATGGTGGCCTGGCCCTTGCGGCCTTTGAACTGGCCGAAGAGGCAGGCGTTGGCGTTCAGCTCGATGCCGGCGACACGCCCAGCCTCTTTGGTGAAGATCAGGCGCGCTATCTTGTGGCCTGCAACTTTGACCAGGCCGAAGCGCTGATGCTGGCAGCCGGTCAGGCGGGCGTTACCGTAGCTTCGGTTGGCCGTTTCACAGGCGAGACCGTGAAACTCGGCGGCAGCGAAGCGTCGCTTGAAGAATTGTCTCAGATCTTCCGCAGCAGCTTTGCCAGTGCCGTAGCCTGATCAATAACCGACAGGGGCGCTCTCCCGCGCCCGCAGGTGCCCTTGCCTTTGGCAAGATCCCCTTGGCGGCCTTGGGCCCGGCAGCGCGCTTTTGCGCGCTGCCGGGCCCAACTCGCAAGGTCAGATTTTCAATCTGGCCGCGCGGGGCGGGAGCATCTCCCGGCTTGAACTGCGCCGAGGACGGCCCTACATTTTCATCGAACAGAGACACGAGGATCCCACGCAATGCCCATGCAGGCCCATGAAATCGAAGAGCTTCTGCGCGCCTCCTTCCCGGACGCCCAAATCCAGGTCGGCGGCACAGACGGCGTGCATATGTCCGCAATGGTCATCGACGAGAGCTTTCGCGGCAAGAACCGCGTACAACAGCAGCGCGCCGTCTATGCGGCCCTGAAGGGCAAGATGGACGGTGCCAATGGCGAACTTCACGCCCTGGCCCTCACCACCAAGGCTCCTGAGTAATTGTCTTCCAATTGGCCACTTTGAACTGGCCTGCTGCTTTGGCCGTCTGTGGTTCTGGGAGCGATGTTGTTTCTAATGCGCAACGACAAGCCCAGAAGGAAGGATTTGCCCTTTGTGCCTCTGGATGGAAAACACCCCGAATTGGAAGCTGAACTGGAAGAAGAAAAGCAAGAGCGAATGGCCGAGATGACGTCTCGAACCCTCAACAAGTATATGGACCGTTTCTAGCCCAAAGGCCGATGCAAGGTCCTTCCATGACGGGGCCTACCATTGCAAACCTTCTCTCCTACATCCAAACCAATCACGACCGGCACGAACGCCAGAAGGAAACCGCAAGATGGACGCAACCAACGTTGTACTTCATGGACTTGACCTGATCACCAAGGTGCCGAGATGACACCCCAACTCTGGGTGCTGATCGGCGGCGTGGCGCTGCTCGCCTTGGCTGTCTTCATCCAGAGCGTTACAAAACGAGGAAAACGGCGCCCCTTGTCCCATGCGCAACCAAAATCAGACAAACACGCTCGAGTTGCTGAACTGGGAATGGAGGCGACAGACCTGGATCTTGTGGAAAGCGTAAATCGAGAAAACAAAAGGCTGGAAGAAGCCAACGCCGCAACCACTCGGCGCTTCCGGTATCGAAACTAGACACGACGTATATTCGAGGAACACCCCAATGAGTGACGCAAAGACCCGTATCGACGAAACCGTCAAAAGCAACGACGTGGTGCTCTACATGAAAGGCACCAAGGAAATGCCCCAGTGCGGCTTTTCCTCCCGCGTGGCGGGCGTCTTGAACTACATCGGCGTGGATTACACCGATGTGAACGTTCTCGCCGACGAAGAAATCCGCCAGGGCATCAAGGACTACTCCGACTGGCCAACCATTCCCCAGCTTTACGTCAAGGGTGAGTTCGTGGGCGGCTGCGATATCATCACAGAGATGACGCTTTCCGGTGAGCTTGATGGCATGTTCGAGCAGAACGGCGTCGCTTTTGACAAGGCCGCAGCAGACAAGATTCGCGAAGCCAACGGCTAACGGCTTTCAGTCACAGAAATTGAAACGGGCCTGTCCGCGGTGCGCGTGACAGGCCCGTTTGTTTTTGAATAGGTTGCTACTCAAGCGCGCCAAAGCCTCATTGCGCGGCGGCCTTTTCTTCGATCTGCTGAGCCAGGGCCTCAGCACGGGCGGCAACTTCAGCCAGGCCTTCCTCGACCTGCGGCGGCACCACCGGCACCTCGATGCGTTCCGGCTCAGGCGGCGGAGCGTTGCGCAGCTCTTCCAATTCTGCGGTGCGTTGGGCCAGTTCAGCGTCGCGTTCGGCAAGGACGGCTTCGACCTCTTTGATGCGGTCTTCCACGGCGGCGGTCTTGTCAGCCAGCATCAGCCCGGCCATCAACAGCATCCGTGCTTCGGGCATCCGTCCTATCTGGTCGGACAGCACCTGCGCCTCATCGTCCAGCATTTTTGCAGCTGAGTGCAGATAGCTTTCTTCGCCTTCCTGGCAGGAGACCTCAAAACCACGGCCACCGATATGAATGGTCACTTCGGGCATCAGACTTCCTCTCCTTCGGGCAGATTGGGCGCACCGGCCAAAAGCGGCTCAAGCCGCGCCAGAACCGCATTGACCTGGGCCTTGTCGCTGGCTTGCGCGGCCCGCAGCCCGTCAATCTCGGCTGCCATCGCCGCGTTGATCAACCCGGCATCGCCCAGGCCTTCAGCATTGGCTTCGCGAAGCGCTGCGTTTGAAGTGCGCAGTTGCTCATTGGCCAGCCGCAACTGCTGAAGTTCCGTATCAAGGCGGATCAGCATTTCTCCAGCCCCCTCTGGCGTGATCTCCTCGTCGAGCGCCCTGTCGGCAGACCCCGCAGCACCCGCTTGGGAGCCACTCAGTTGGGCGTTGGCGGTTTCCAGCTCTTCGATACGAACCTCAAGTGTTTCCTTTTCGCTCGCAGCGGTGTTTTGCACGACTTCCAGCTGAGTTTTAAGGCGAGCAACTTCCTGCTTCAATGCCTCGGTCTCAGGAGAATTTCCGGCCTCATTGCGCAACAGCTCCAGTTCGGCCTTCATGGCCGCAATGTCCTCGGCGCTCTCGCCGCCAGCCGCAGTCGGTGCGGCGCCTGCCTGCGCTTCCAGTTCTTTTTGCCGCGCACGCAAGACTTTGACCCGTTCGGTCAACTGGGCATTTGCAATGCGTTCCTCTTCAAGGGCATCTTCCAGTGCGCTGGTATCCGCCGCTTCAACCGCCCGGGCTTCGGCAGAAGCCTTGGCCGCTTCGAGTGTTCCGACCCCGGCGTCGATCCGCTCCATCGCGGCCAGAATACGCCCTTGCAAATCTTCGATCTGGTTCATGCCTGTCCCTCACCCGTCAACGTCGCCAAAGCGCCGCGCCCGTCTTTTTCGCCCGTTTTTCTGCGCATTCAGCTCTTCCAGCGTCGCACGCGAATCACATTGGGTCGACGAAACCTTCGTTCACCTTAGCCAATGAAGGAGTAAAACACCCCCTGTTTGCTTTCAAGCACTTGCAAGCGAACCTTCGTGTTCCAACAGAAGAAACCCCCACCAGCGCTTGATCTTTGCCGCATCACTGGTATTGAGCGCCCAATCTGCCTGCCAATCTAAAGGAACAGTTCAGTGGACCTGACAGCCCTGCGCAACGCAAATCCCGATCATTGGAACAAGGCCGCGGCCATCCGCGCCCTGACCCTCGATGCCGTCACCGCCGCCAATTCCGGCCATTCCGGCATGCCGATCGGCATGGCCGATGTGGCCACCGTCCTGTTTGAAAAACATCTCAAATTCGACGTAAAGGCACCCAAGTGGGCCGACCGCGACCGGTTCATCCTGTCCGCAGGTCACGGGTCGATGCTGATCTATTCGCTGCTGTACCTCATGGGCGATGAACAGGTGACGCTGGATCAGATCAAGAACTTCCGCCAGATGGGCGCGCTGACCGCGGGACATCCGGAGAACTTCCTGATCGATGCGGTCGAGACCACAACCGGCCCCCTCGGTCAGGGCATTGCCAATGCCGTGGGCTTTGCCATGGCCGAGGAAATGCAGCGCGCTCACTATGGCAAAAAGATCGTTGATCACTACACCTATGTGATCGCAGGCGACGGCTGCCTGATGGAAGGCATCAGCCAGGAGGCCATTGGCATCGCAGGCCGCCAGCAACTGGGCAAGCTGATCGTTCTTTGGGACAATAACAACATCACCATCGACGGCACGGTGGAGCTGTCCGACCGCACAAATCAGATCCAGCGTTTCAAGGCCTCCGGCTGGCAGGTTCTTGAAATTGACGGCCACGATCCCGAAGCCATCGATGCCGCCCTCATCGCCGCCAAAAAGACCAAGAAACCGTCGATGATTGCCTGCAAGACCCATATTGCCCTGGGCCACGCGGCACAGGATACCTCCAAAGGCCACGGCGCGCTGACCGACAAGGAACAGCTCAAGGCCGCAAAGGAAGCCTATGGCGCGCCGCTGGGTGAGTTCGAAGTTCCCGCCGACATCAAGGCGCAGTGGGAGGCCATCGGCACCCGCGGCGCAGCTGATCGTGCGGCCTGGGAGGCCCGCTTTGCCGAAGTATCCAAGCAGAAACAGGACCGCTTCAACCGTGCCTATGCGCTGGAGGCCCCCAAGAAACTGTCCGCCGCCATCAAGACGCTGAAAAAGCAGGTGAGCGACGAGCAGCCAAAGGTTGCCACCCGCAAGGCCAGCGAAATGGCGCTTGCGGTGATCAACCCGCTTATGCCGGAAACCGTGGGCGGTTCGGCGGATCTCACCGGCTCCAACAACACCAAGACCGGCGATCTGGGTGTCTTTGACACAGACAACCGCAAAGGCCGCTACGTCTATTGGGGCATTCGCGAGCATGGCATGGCCGCTGCCATGAACGGCATGACCCTGCACGGTGGCATGCGCCCCTATGGTGGCACCTTCTTCTGCTTTACCGACTATGCCCGTCCCTCCATGCGCCTCGCGGCCCTGATGAAGATCCCGACCGTATTCGTGATGACCCACGATTCCATCGGCGTTGGCGAAGACGGCCCAACCCACCAGCCGGTCGAACATCTGGCGATCTGCCGCGCGACGCCGAACACCTATGTGTTCCGCCCCGCCGACACGGTTGAGGCCGCCGAGGCCTGGGAAATTGCCGTCACAGCCAAGGAAACGCCCTCGGTCATGGTGCTGACCCGTCAGAACCTGCCCACCGTGCGCACCGAGCACAAACTGAACAACCTCAGCGAAAAGGGAGCCTATGTTCTGGCCGAGGCCGAAGGCAAGCGTCAGGTGATCCTGATCGCAACCGGCTCCGAGGTTTCGCTTGCGATGGACGCCAAGGCCAAGCTGGAAGCCGAAGGCATCGGCACCCGCGTGGTTTCCATGCCCTGCATGGAGCTGTTCGCGCAACAGGACGAATCCTATCGCCGCAAGGTGCTGCCGGCTGGCCCGGTGCGCGTCGGCATCGAGGCTGCCGTGCGCGCTGGCGGCTGGGATCGCTGGCTTCTGGGCGAACGCGGTCAGGAAAAGAAAGCCGCCTTTGTCGGCATGGACGGTTTTGGGGCGTCTGCTCCGGCCGGGGAGCTGTTCGAGAAATTCGGCATCACCGCAGAGGCCGCCGTTGCCAAAGCGAAAGACCTGCTCGGCTGAGTATCGGGCTCGTCCTATTCATGAGACGGATCGGAGGCGCCCCATGCGGGCGCCTCTTTTCATCGCAGAGCACCCTATTCCGCAGAGTCACGCGGTACTTCCTTGATTTTGCGCCGGAATGCGCCGCGAAGCTGTGGCCAAGACCGCAGAACCGACCGGCATAGTTTCTGAAATCTCAGGGGAGTTGAGGCTGGTACCCAAGGCCGGACTCGAACCGGCACGCCCGCAAAGGCGGGGGATTTTGAATCCCCTGCGTCTACCATTCCGCCACTTGGGCCTCGAGGGTGTAGTTACCCAAGGCGTTGGGAGAGGTCCAGAGGCAAAGATCAATCTGCCAGCAGAAATTTGCAGAAAGCTGCGCCGCCTGGGTGCGTAATATTGACCTCACTGCCGCACCATGCAACCTCGGCGCAAAGGTGCTGTAAGTGGGGAAAACTATGCTGCGCAGGCTTTATGATCGCACGATGGCCCTGGCGGATCATCCTCACGCGTTATGGTGGCTGGCTGCCGTGTCTTTTGCCGAAAGCTCAGTCTTTCCAATCCCGCCGGATGTGCTGATGATCCCGATGATCCTTGCCCGCCCGTCACGCGCCTGGTTGATCGCATTGGTTGCTCTGGTCTCTTCCGTTCTGGGCGGGATTCTGGGCTATGCCATCGGCGCCTTCTTTTACGAAGGGATCGGCCAGCCGGTTTTGCAGGCCATGGGCAAGGCCGACGCTATGGAAGCATTCAACACCCGGTTCAACGACTTTGGTTTCTGGGCGGTGCTGGGTGCTGGAATCACCCCATTTCCCTATAAGGTGATTACGATCATGTCCGGCTGGACGGGCATGCCCTTGGCCACCTTTGTGGCCACATCAATCCTGGCACGGGCGGTGCGCTTCTTTGCAGTCGCCGCCCTCCTCCGTGTCTTTGGCGCCCCGGTGCGCGCCTTCATCGAACAGCGGCTCGGACTGGTCTTTACCGTCTTTGTCGTTCTGCTGTTCGGTGGATTCCTTGTTGTGAGATACCTATGACCCTCAGATCCTTCCTGATCCTTCTGGCCGCTGGCGGCTCGGCTGCGCTATTGCTTGGGGCCTTTGGCTTTCAGTACATTGGCGAGATGCCGCCCTGCAAAATGTGCTACTGGCAGCGCTATCCCCATGGTGCAGCCATTGGGATTGGCGCACTGGCCCTGATCCTGTCTGGCAGCACCCTGCCCTATCTTGGCACGCTTGCGGCCCTCACGACCTCTGCCATTGGCGCCTTTCATGCTGGCGTCGAACAAGGCTGGTGGGAAGGTCCAAGCACCTGCACATCCGGTCCCGTCTCCGGCCTTACCCCCGAACAGCTGATGGAGCAGATCATGGCCGCGCCGCTGGTGCGCTGCGATGAAATCCCTTGGGAGCTGTTCGGCCTGTCGATGGCTGGCTGGAACGCGGTCATCTCGCTCGGCCTGGCTCTGCTCTGGTTCGCAGCCGCCCGGCACAGCCGCTAGACGCGTCAGGTTTCCTTCTTGGTGGCGAGCAGAAGATTGGTTTCGCTGTTGGCCACCCCTTCGAAATTGCGGATCTTGGTCAGGGCGATATCGAGGGTTTCCAGCGTCTCGGTGCCGAGTTCCACAATCAGATCCCAGCGCCCGTTGGTGGTGTGGATGGCGCGCACCTCCGGCAGGCCCTGCAGCTGGCGAATGATCCGACTCGCCCCGCGCCCTTCAATCCCGATCATCATCAGACCGCGCACCGGATCGCGCAACACGTCCTCTTTCAGGACGACTGAAAAGCCAAGGATGTCTCCGCGCGACTGAAGGCGTTCGATCCGCGCCCGCACGGTGGTCCGCGACAGGTTCAGCTGAAGCGCCAGGTCCGACAGTGAGGCGCGTGCATTGTGCCGTAAGGCGCCAATCAAACGCTCGTCCGTTTTGTCCAACTTTGTGTTCCAAATTAGCAAACCATGCCGCAATATGGACAATTGTTACCCTTTTTTCCACCCGGAAACGGATATTTTCTTCCCAAAATCTCATTGTCATCACAGGAGCTGCAAAGGTGGTTGAACAAAACTGCGTTCTGATTGGCGCGCCGGTCGACAGCGGCAAACGCCGCCCAGGTTGCCTCATGGGGCCGGACGCCTTTCGCACGGCGGGCCTCACCAAGGCGTTGTCCGATCTGGGGCACCGGGTTACAGATCTCGGCAATATCTCCCCAGAAGCCCACGCGCCGGACGGTGAGGACGACCATCTCTTTGCCTTGAACCGAACAATCGCCTGGACCAAATCCTTGGCCCGCACAGCACAAGAGGCGTTCTCGGAAGGCTTGCCAATCTTTCTTGGCGGGGATCATTCGCTCTCACTTGGCTCGGTCCTTGGTGCCGCCAACTACGCAGCAGCCAAGGGACGTCCACTGTTTGTGCTCTGGCTCGATGCCCATACCGATTTTCACACACCTCAGACCACCGACAGCGGCAATCTGCATGGCACGCCGGTGGGCTATTTCACCGGGCGCAGCGGCTTTGCAGGCTTTCCCGAGGTCAAACACCCTGTCCCCGAGGAAAACGTCTGCATGATCGGCCTGCGCTCGGTTGACCGCGCCGAAGGGGCCGCACTGGAAGACAGCCATATCCGCCGCCATGACATGCGCGATATTGATGAAAACGGCATAAAAGGCCCGCTGACCGCCTTTCTGGAGCAGGTCCAAGCCCAGAACGGAATGCTGCATGTCTCGCTGGACGTCGACTTTCTGGACCCCTCGATTGCCCCTGCTGTCGGCACAACCGTGCCCGGCGGCGCCACAGTGCGCGAGGCGCATCTGATCTGCGAAATGCTGCATGACTCGGGTCTTGTCACCTCGCTCGATCTGGTTGAACTCAACCCATTCCTGGATGAACGCGGCCGCACCGCGCATTTGATGGTGGATCTTTGTGCCTCGGCCCTGGGCCGCCGCGTCTTTGACCGCCCAACACGGAGCTACCGATGACCCTGCCTTCTGAAAAAGCCTTGGTGCCTTTTGTGAGCGTCGACAACATGATGCGCCTTGTTCATCACGTTGGCATCGAAGGAATGCTGCGGGATCTCGCGACTTATGTGGAAGAGGATTTCCGCCGTTGGGAGCTGTTCGACAAGACCCCGCGCGTGGCCAGCCATTCGGACGTGGGCGTGATCGAATTGATGCCCACCTCGGACGGCGAGGCCTACGGGTTTAAATACGTCAACGGCCATCCCAAGAACACCTCTGAGGGGCTGCAGACCGTGACCGCCTTTGGCCTATTGGCGGATGTTTATACCGGTTATCCGGTCCTGTTGACCGAAATGACCCTGCTGACGGCGCTGCGCACTGCAGCAACCTCAGCTATGGCCGCCAAGTATCTGGCACCAAAAGGCGCTGATACCATGGCGATGATCGGCAATGGTGCCCAGTCTGAGTTTCAGAGCCTCGCCATGAAAGCGATCTGCGGGCTGACGTCCGTGCGCCTGTATGACAAGGATCCCGCCGCCACTGACAAATGCGCGCGTAACCTCGCGGGTTCGGGCTTGGAGGTGGTCATCTGCGGCAGTCCCGAAGAGGCCATCGAGGGCGCGCAGATCCTCACCACCTGCACGGCAGACAAGCAATATGCCACGATCCTGAGCGACAACATGGTAGGGCCCGGCGTGCACATAAATGCGATCGGAGGTGACTGTCCGGGCAAGACCGAACTGGCAGCAGGTATCCTCTCCCGCTCGGACGTTTTTGTGGAGTTCCCACCGCAAACCCGCATCGAAGGGGAGATTCAGCAGATGCCTGCAGACTTCCCGGTGACCGAACTCTGGCAGGTGATAGCCGGACAACAGCCCGGACGCCGCGATGCGCAGCAGATCACGCTGTTTGACAGCGTCGGATTTGCCATCGAGGATTTCAGCGCCCTGCGCTATATCCGCGACCGGATCAAGGACAGCGCCTTTTACATTGAGCTGGACATGCTCGCCGACCCAGACGATCCGCGTGACCTGTTCGGGATGCTGCAACGGTCAGGCGCGGCGCACCCGGCTTAAGGCTCAGGCCTCCAGCTCGGAATCCCAGTAGAGGAAATCCATCCAGCTGTCGTGCAGATGGTTGGGTGGAAACTTGCGCCCGATATTGCGCAGCTCTTCTGCGCCGGGACGCTTCGGAGCTTTGCGCAGATGCATGCCAGCCCGGTGCAAAGACTTAGACCCTTTGCGCAGGTTGCATTTGGAGCAGGCCGCGACAACATTTTCCCAGCTTGTCACACCACCCGCGGCGCGCGGCACCACGTGGTCAAAGGTCAGATCACCCCGTGCGCCGCAGTATTGGCAGCAGAATTCATCCCTCAGAAACAAATTAAAGCGCGTGAAGGCCACGCGCTTTTGAGGTTTCACATAGTCTTTCAACACAACAACCGAAGGTATTCGGATCTCAGTGCTGGGGCTGTGCACGACGGTGTCATATTCCGCGACAATGGCAACCCGATCAAGCCAAGCGGCTTTGACCGCGTCTTGCCAGGGCCAAAGAGACAGAGGATAGTAAGAGAGCGGCCTGTAATCCGCATTGAGTACCAGCGCCGGATGCTGTTTGAGCGCCCCGGGCTCACGTACAAAATCGCTTCTGAAATCACCGTCCATTCTAAACGTCTTCCTCGCCCTGTCTGCCGGTTACCTGGCACCAGAGCGGGGAACCCGCCCCAGTCTGAGATTGACTATATATCGCGATGAAAGGCTGGCAAGCCCCTTGCGACCACTAGATCTCGGGGCTGTGGATAAGCCGATTCCATGACAGATGGGTAACGGTTGTGCCCAAGATCCTTGCACCCTGCGCATCAGCCCCCTATTGCGTCGCCATGACCCGCCTTATTCGTTTCAACAAACCCTTTGACGTGCTGCCGCAATTCACCGACCGCAGCACCGAAAGTGGGCCACGCAAGACGCTCAGCGATTTCATCGACTGCCCCGGCGTCTACCCGGCTGGCAGGCTGGATCGGGACAGCGAGGGGCTGATGCTGCTGACCGATAGCGGGCGGCTTCAGGCTTGGATCAGCGACCCGCGCAACAAGATGCCCAAGACCTATTGGGTCCAAGTCGAAGGCACCCCGGATCAGGCCGCGCTTGAAGCCCTGAGCAAAGGCGTTGAGCTGAAGGATGGAATGACCCGGCCAGCCAAGGTGCGATTGATCGACGAACCTCTGGGCCTCTGGGCGCGCACTCCGCCGATCCGGGTTCGAAAATCCGTACCGGATACATGGCTGGAACTGACGATCACCGAGGGGCGCAACCGGCAGGTCCGCCGCATGACCGCCGCCGTAGGCCACCCCACTCTGCGCCTGATCCGTTCTGCCATTGGCGCCTGGAGCCTGGACGGGCTGGCACAGGGCGCATGGGACGACCTCGAACCACCCAAGGTGCCCGGGCGCCCAAAACCCGCGCATGTGCCAAACCGCAAGGCGCAGGCACGACGGGCCGAGGAAAAGGCGATTGAGGCAGGACAAAACAGAAAAGGCGGCAAACCCCGAAAGCCCCGCCGCCCGTCCTGAACGCCTAGATATTAGCCGATCAGAGGCTCAGCTTGTCTCGCATGAAGGCCAGCGCCACGCTTAGCCCGTCGGGGGCTATGCCATGGCCTGTGCCTTTTTGAATATGGGCAAAGACGTCCTGGAAGCCCGCTTCCTGCAGGGCCTCGGCAGCCTCTGGCAGCGATTGCACAGGCACTACGTCATCCGCATCGCCATGTACCAGCAGCACCGGCATACGACTGACCACCTCGTCCTTGAAGATATCTGGGCCCAAGAGACGGCCAGAGAAGGCCACGATCCCCGCAACAGGGTCTTCGCGCCGCGGCGCCACGTGCAGGCTCATCATGGTGCCTTGGGAGAAACCAAAAAGCACCACCTGCTCTGGCAGCACATCCTCATCCACCACCAAAGCGTCGAGAAAGGCATTCAGATCCTCGACCGCCGCCTGCATCCCGCGCATGCTTTCCTCTTCGGACGAGCCATCGATCCAGGGGATCGGAAACCACTGATACCCCATGGTTGCCCCAGCGCAACGCTCGGGCGCATCCGGTGCCACAAACAGCGTATCTGGCAGATGTTCGCCCAAGGGATCGGCCAGCCCCAGCAAATCAGCGCCATTGGCACCATAGCCATGCAGAAACACCACAACCGAGCGGGTTGAGCCGGAGAGCGGCTCTTTGCGCCCCGCAGTCAAAACACGTGTCATCGAATACCTTCCCTGTCCTTTGCCACATGGTAATAGGCCCAGAGCAGCCGCGCCGCAACCGACCGCCACGGCGACCAGGCCTCGGCCATCTTGCGCAGGGCGCGTTCTTTGGGCCGTTCAGGCAGATCGAACAGGATCCGCGCTCCTTCCTGAAGGGCCAGATCGCCAGGGGCAAAAACATCCGCGCGCCCGAGCGAAAACATCGCATAGATCTCAGCCGTCCAGACGCCGATTCCGGAAACCTGGGTCAGTGTGGCGACAACCTCTGCATCATCTACGCCTCGCAATCCATTGAAATCTATCCCCGCCTCGGCCAGGGCGCGGGCATACCGGACCTTCTGGCGACTGAGCCCCGCGCCGCGCAGATCCTCCTCGGACGCCTGCAAGATCCGCTCGGGCGCAGTCAGTTCCGCCGTCTCCATCCGCCCCCATATCGCACGGGCCGAAGCGACACTGACCTGCTGGCTCACGATCGCGCTCAACAGCTCAGCAAATCCATCGGGCTTTCGCCGCAGTGGAAGCTGGCCGGTCTGTTCAAGAGCGATAGCAAAACGTGGATCCTGCGCGGCCAGCCACTCTGCCCCTTCGGCCACGCAGGCATCGCTGCGGATGATACGGCCAATGCCTTTGGCAGATTCTTGCTGTGACGACACGCCGCTCTTTCCTTCACCTGTTATCTAATGCACAGAGACCTGTGCTTTGCGCCTTGGTCGTGCAAGGCGGCTTGTTCCTGAACACATTCACGGTTACGCATCCCACATGACACAGATCATGACCACCCCCGACGATAGCGTCGCCAAAAAGAACGTTGCCATCCTGGTCCTGGCGCAGGCGTTCTTGGGCGCACAAATGCCGATGATTTTCACCATTGGCGGGCTGGCGGGGCAGTCTCTTGCCTCCAACCCCTGCTTTGCCACCCTGCCGATCTCATTGATCGTGGCGGGCTCAATGATGGCGGCAACGCCCATCTCTGCGATCATGCAGCGCTGGGGGCGGCGCGCGGGGTTCTTTACCGGCGCCCTCTTTGGTGCCCTTGGCGGCGTTGTGGGCGCCTATGGTCTGTACCTTGGCTCCTTCCCGGTCTTCCTCTTGGGTAGCCTGTTGACAGGGGTCTACATGAGCGCCCATGGGTTTTACCGCTTTGCCGCCGCGGATACCGCTTCCGAAGAGTTCCGCCCAAAGGCAATTTCTTATGTGATGGCGGGCGGTCTGTTGTCGGCCATCATCGGCCCGCAGTTGGTCAAGGCCACCAGTCAGGCCTTTGTGGTCCCCTTCATGGGCACCTACATGGCGGTGATCGCAGTCAATATCCTTGGCGCGGGCCTGTTCCTGTTTCTCAACATTCCCAAACCTCCGGTGCCGAGTCAGGACGCCCCCAAGGGCCGCAGCCGGGTTGAACTCTTGAAAACCCCGGTGATCGCGGTCTCCGTCATCTGTGCCATGGTGTCTTATGCACTGATGAACCTTGTGATGACCTCGACGCCGCTGGCCGTCGTGGGCTGCGGGTTTACCGAAGGCAATGCAGCCGACGTTGTTACAGCCCACGTGCTGGCCATGTATGTGCCTTCCTTCTTTACCGGCCACCTGATTGCCAGGTTTGGCGTGCACAAGATCGTCGCTGCAGGTCTCATTATCCTCGCAGGTGCTGGAGCGGTGGCTCTGAACGGAGTGGACCTGGAAAACTTCTTTGTCGCGCTAGTCCTGCTTGGGATCGGCTGGAACTTCGGCTTCATCGGCGCCACTACCATGCTGGCCGGAGCCCATGAGCCGCATGAGCGCGGCCGGATGCAGGGCCTCAACGATCTCTTGGTCTTTGGCGGGGTCACCATGGCCTCCCTCGCATCTGGCGGCCTGATGAATTGTTCCGGTGGCAGCCCGGTAGATGGCTGGAGCGCGGTCAACATGGCCATGGCGCCGTTTCTGGTCCTGGCCGGCGGTGCGCTCTTGTGGCTGGCTCTGCGCCCAAAACAGATCTAGGACAGCTCACAAAAAACTCTTTTCAAAAAGAAAGCCGCCCCGAAAAAAGGGCGGCTTTTCCGGTCATGACGCCCAGGAACAACTACCAGTGCTTGAGGGCTGCACGTAACATCAGGCTGCTCCTGCGACGAAACTCGCTGGTGCCAAGCGCGCCTGCGGCCACGCGCTCAGGCTCTTTCATGGCCTGACGCAGAATATCCCGCGCCTGCCATCCGGCCAGCAAAGCAACCCCAGACTCTCTGGAGACCGAGTTGCGAGATTTTGCAGCCACCAGGATATGCTCATATCCTTTTGTGGCAAGCCTCTGCACCCCGTCCAGCGTTCCATCCAAAAGAGGAACGCGTTTTTGTTTTTCAAGCTCGGGGATGGCCCGCAGCCAATTGGCAATTCCAACGCCGCGCCCAAAGGCCCTGACCGTGCTTTCCTCAGCCTCCCCAAGCGCACCGGCGGCCATCCACATCAGGCTGCCCGAGGTTGCATCGATGTAGGTCTCAAACGCTGCCTCGTCTTCAAACGGGTCACGGTAGATATCCCAGCGCCGGGCCTCCGCCATGGCATCGATATGCAGCGCCAGATCGGGCCTCAGCAGCCGCGCAAGTGGTGTGGCCACATAGTGACGGCGAACGGGTTGGCTTTCTGCCAGTTCAGCCCCCACATCGCGCCACCATTGCACGCGCATTTCGGCAATCATGCTTTCCTGACTGGCCCAGGGCGCCCGCGACAGTTCCAGATTGAAAGCATAAAGCGCAAAAAGAACCGGACGCGCCGCAACCGGCGCAGCCATGGTAGCAAGGAAACGGTCCGGGTCTCCCTGACGGACCAGTTCGGCGCAGCCCTTCAGATCGTCGTCAAATTCCACCCAGGAACTCCTTCACGGCCAGTGCGGTTGCAGGCGCATCAACAATTGCAAGATGCCCGACATTCGGAACCAAACGATAGGTACCAAGGTCCGTCACCTTCGACATCAGTGGCTCATACCCATCCGCGAAAAAGGCTTCATCATTTTCCCCGGCAATGACAAGGAATTCAGGCAAGGCTTTTATGTCCTCCATATACTCATCACGTGGAGCGTATGAAGTATTGAGACGATAGGAATACGCCCGCGTCGCCATATGACCAACCGGCCCCTCCAGCACCGTTTGCGGCAGGTTAAACTCGATCGCGGTCAGGTGATTGAGCCCGCTGACCCCAACTGCATTCAGCATCGAGAGAGCAATGATCCGCCGCGTTAACGGCCTGGCCCAACCTCCTGAATTCTTGCGGGTTGTTGGGGCATTGTATTTTAGGAATGGCGCCAGCAGAACCGCGCGATCCAGCATCGCACCGTAGCGTCCCCCGGCAAAGCGCACCACCAGCCCGCCCCCCGATGAATGCCCCAGCAGCACGACCTTCTGCCCCGGCACGGCCTTGGCCTCAATCAGGTCCGCCAGATCCTCTTCCAGTTGACCGATATGATCGAGATCCCCGCGCCGCCCCGGAGCCGCCCCATGGCCACGCAGGTCGGGTACCAGCACATGTCCGGCGATCTGTGGTGCAAGCTTGGCGTATTGCAGCCCGTTCCAACCCGAACCATGCACCATCACGACCAGTGGCCCTTCCCCGTTCTGATAGCTACGCAGATGCAATGGGTAGCCATCCCGCATGATCACCGGTTCGGGCAGGGGCATATCCGGACCGGGGGACAAGACAGAGAAGTCCAGCCCCTTGGCCGCAGCCTCGGCCTGGGAGCCAGCGGGCCATTCCGACAGGATCAACGCGAAGGGCACAAACGCCATCACGCCAACACTGATGAGCCCCGCGCGGATCAGGGTCGCGATCATGCGTCCGGCGCGCAGTCGCGGATCAGCTTCCAGCGGATCGCATCCAACAGCGCCTCAAAAGACGCGTCTATTATGTTCGGGCTGACGCCGACGGTGGACCAGCGGCGGCCTTGATTGTCGACGCTATCGATCACAACGCGCGTCACCGCCTCGGTGCCGCCTTGGGTGATACGCACCTTGAAGTCCACAAGACGCATATCGTCGATCACCTCGGAGTACCGTCCCAGGTCCTTGGCTAGTGCTTTGGCCAGCGCATTCACGGGGCCACGGTCGCTGCCGGTTTCATCCATGGATTCGCTGACCGACAGGCGCTTTTCTCCGTCCACCTTGACCACGACGACCGCCTCCGAGAGGCTGATCATCTTGTTGTACTTGTTCTTGCGACGCTCAACCGTGACCTTGTAGCGCTTCACCTCAAAGAAGGTGGGGAGCTGGCCCAGTTCCTCGCGCGCGAGCAGCTCAAATGACGCCTGCGCCGTGTCGTAGGAATATCCTTCATCCTCGCGCGCCTTGATGCGCTCAAGAATGCGCGCCAGCGCCGGATCGCCCTTTTCGACCGTCAGCCCGGCATCCATCAGCCGTTTGCGCAGGTTGGACTGGCCTGCCTGATTTGACATGGGGATAATGCGCGCATTGCCGACGAGGCCCGGTTCGATGTGCTCATAAGTCGAGGGATCCTTCAGGATCGCACTGGCGTGCAGACCTGCCTTATGCGCAAAGGCGGACGCGCCCACGTAAGGCGCCTGCTTCATTGGCACCCGATTCAAGATGTCATCCAGCATGCGGCTGAGCTGTGTCAGACCTTTCAAAGCCTCATGCGACACGCCGGTCTCAAAGTCGCTCGCATAGGGCTCTTTCAGCAGCAAGGACGGGATCAGCGTGGTGAGATTTGCATTGCCGCAACGCTCCCCCAACCCATTCAGCGTGCCCTGCACCTGCCGCACGCCAGCGTCAATCGCCGCCAGCGAACAGGCGACGGCGTTTTCCGTGTCGTTGTGGGTGTGAATGCCCAGACGGTCGCCGGGTATGCCGGCGGCGATCACCTCGGCTACGATCCGGTGCACCTCGGCAGGCATGGTGCCGCCGTTTGTATCACACAGGACCACCCAGCGCGCGCCAGCCTCCAGGGCCGCGCGACAGGCCGCGACCGCATATTCGGGATTGTCCTTGTAGCCATCAAAGAAGTGTTCGGCATCATAGAGCGCCTCGCGCCCCTCGGCGACGATATGCGCGATCGAGGCACGGATGTTTTCGAGGTTATCCTCCAGACTGATGCCAAGAGCCGCTGTCACATGGTAGTCATGCGCCTTGCCCACGAGGCAAACCGTATCGGTGCCCGCATTCATTACCGCAGCCAGAACATCGTCATTCGCCGCCGAGCGCCCTGCCCGTTTGGTCATGCCAAAGGCCGCCAGCCGCGCGCGCGTCTTGGGCGCGACCTCGAAAAAGGCGCTGTCGGTGGGGTTGGCGCCGGGCCAGCCGCCCTCGATGTAGTCGATCCCAAGATCATCCAGCGCCTTGGCGATCTGTTGCTTCTCAGCGGTCGAGAACTGCACGCCCTGGGTCTGCTGCCCATCCCGCAGGGTGGTATCATATAGGTAGAGACGTTCCATCAAAGACCTCTTTCCCGGACCTTGAGCCACAACTCTCTAATCTTCTGTCTAACAAATACGAGATCAGGCTTACTACGCCAGGCTGGAGCAACGTCCAGATTTGTGCGGTTGGAGAAGTGCACACCGGCACTCTCGGCAAGAGCTAGCGCCTTTTCCAATCGTTCTGTTTCATTTGAGGCAAAGGCCTCCCGCACCTCACGAAAGTAAGCAGACGCGTCGAGCTCATCTTTCTCCAGCGAAAAATCAGCACCAAAGGCATTGTCAGTAACGCGTACGCCAGCAGAACTAAGCTGATCTCGGATCAAATCGGCAAGTTCAAAGTTCTTGGAACTCTTTGCAGCGGATCTAGCGTCCAATAACGTTAGGATCATATCATCTACGTCAGGTGCACCAACGCTTAGGCGCGGTTTCGCCGACGCACCCTCAAGTGGATTTTCATCCAAGTGCGTCATGAGCTCACTTTCAAAAGGCTGAAAACCAAGGATTTCAAGAGACGCAAGCAACAGCTGCAGCAGCTCGGTGCGAATCCTGGATTCCTGTTCCTTTCTGGCAGCTTTGGCGATTTCACGCAGTCGGTGCAGTGCAAGGGGGGTGTTTAAGTCGTCGGCCAACGCCTCAACCACTGCGCCACTTGGAGAAACTGACAGAGCTCGTTCGTCTTGCGTCAGCTTTCGGACTAAATTGTAAAAGCCTATCAGCTCCTTGGTGGCCTGCCTTGCCTTTTTCTCGGTCCAGTCCATCGGTTTGCGATAGTGAGTCGACAGAAACACAAAACGGATCACCTCACCCGGCACGCCTTGCTCCAGCAGGTCATGCACGGTGAAGAAGTTGCCGAGCGATTTCGACATCTTCTTGCCTTCAACCTGCAGCATCTCGTTGTGCAGCCAATAGCGGGCGAACTCGCCTTCGGGATGGGCGCAGCAGCTTTGCGCGATCTCGTTTTCATGGTGCGGGAACATCAGGTCGTTGCCACCGCCGTGAATGTCGAAGGTGTCGCCCAGCAACTCGTAGGACATGGCGGAGCATTCGATGTGCCAGCCGGGTCGCCCGCGTCCCCATGGGCTGTCCCAGCCGGGCAGATCCTCGCTGGACGGTTTCCACAGAACAAAATCCATCGGGTTCTTTTTGTAGGGCGCAACCTCGACCCGCGCGCCTGCAATCATGTCATCCACCGACCGGCCTGAGAGCCTGCCGTAGCCCTCGCGCCAGCTGTCTACGGCGAACAGCACATGGCCTTCGGCGGCATAGGCGTGGCCCTTGGCGATCAGATCCTCGATCATCTTGATCATCTGGGGGATATACTGGGTTGCACGCGGCATGTGGTTCGGCTGCAGCGCCCCCAACGCCCCCATGTCATCGAGGAACCACTGGGTTGTCTCGGCGGTGATCTCGCCAATCTCACGGCCGCTTTCGGCGGCGCGGGCGTTGATCTTGTCGTCCACGTCGGTGAAGTTGCGCGCATAGGTCACGTGATCTGAGCCATAGAGATGACGCAGCAAGCGATAGAGCACGTCAAACACCACCACGGGCCGCGCATTGCCCAGGTGCGCGCGATCATAGACGGTAGGACCACAGACATACATCCGCACATTGTTGGGATCGATCGGAGAAAAGATCTCCTTCTTTCGGGTCTTTGTATTGTGCAGCTTGAGTACTGGTTCGGTCGTCATGACGGCTCCTAAGACGGGCACGGGTATGCAGGCATCACTCCTGAGCGCAGGGCGGGCTTAGCAATTTGTCACTTGGAAGGGAACGACGAAACCAGCCCGCTGTGGATTTCAGCAGGTAATGCAGCAGCAGATAATGAGCGTGCGATTTCTTGTCATGCGCTCCTAGTAACAGCCTTTGCCCGAACGGCCAAGCCAAATTGCCCGAACGGCTGAGAAGACCGCGCCTATCCCCGTTGGAAACCCGCTGACTTCAAAAACGGAACGCCGCTTCAACAGAGAGGATGTCACCACTGAGAACGGTATCTCTGCCCGCCGCATCGCCATCACGATGCAAAACCTCACCTGTCATCTGCAGGATTCGGTTGACCGAGATCCGCACGCCAAAGCCATAGACTTGGCTGCGTTGTTCCGAGGTGCCGCGACCTTGCCCAACCTCTCCAACAGTCAAATAGCCAAGGCTATGCCCAAAGTCATATCCTGCACGCAAATCGATCCTTTGCGCCGCATCGCCTGAGCCCAGACCGGAAAGCCCAACGCCCCGGCCTTGCTGAAAGGACCCCCCAAGGACGATATCCCCGAAATCCTGTTCGAAGTTTGCCACCAAACCGGCGGCGCCAGATCCATGCAAGCCGACTGCGGAGGGCGCGCTTGATGCATGCGCGCCGTATCCAATCAGGCCCAGTGAGAAAAGCGAAGGCGACCAATCACCGGATACTGCGGGAACGGCGACAGAATGCCCCAAAAAAAGTCCAAGCATTGCGCCGACACAGCGAACAACCCTGAAATTTCTCTTGTTAGATCCTGACATCCTGTGGCCCTGATTCTGCGCTTTTCCCGCGCGACATCCCCAAGAACCACGATGCTCTTTATTGGTTAAAACTTGGTTCTGATGCGCGAAAACTGACCGGCCAAAACCGGCATTGAACCGACCCTTTCAAACAGCCTGACGGTGTCAGGAGGCAAAATGGCCCTTTGGGCCGCTGATTTCCCTGAAAAAGATGACGCATTTTTCACAAAGGTCGGAAACACGATAGTCTTGATCGTGTCCTGCGGCAAAATAGGGCTGTAACACGGAGGAGCGCGCGATGCAGGCAGAGCGCAGCCGCATTAGCCTGGTCTTCAGGACCATTGGGGCCGCCCGAGGGCGCGCAGCGCGCGGTCGACCTGTTCAGGGATCACAGTTCGCCCAATCCTCCCCCTCCGTTGCACAGGTCCCTCATGACAGAACTTTCCCCCAAGCGTATTTCAAGCCGTAGCGGCGGTCGCGCCGCCCGTCGCGCAGCGCGTGCTGCACCTCTTTCTTCCTCTCTTCGCCCAGTTCGCCCCGGCATGTCCGGCGGAAGCTACACTCCCCTTACGGAATCTGAGGTCCAAAAGATCCACCACGCAGCGCTTGACGCGCTCGAGCGTATTGGGCTCGCCGGAGCACCTCAAAGCGGTATCGATCTTCTGACGGCCGCGGGCTGTACGCTGAGCCAAGACGGACGGTTGCGGTTTCCCCGGTCCCTGGTCGAAGACACGCTGAGCAAGGCCAATCGATCCGTCACGCTCCATAGCCGGGATGGCCAAACAGACCTGGATCTCTCCGGAACACGCGTGCACTACGGCACTGCCGGCGCGGCAGTTCATATGGTCGATGTCGAAGGTCGCAACTATCGCGAATCGACCGTCCAGGACCTGCATGACGCCGCCCGTATCTGCGACGCTCTGGAAAACATCCATTTTGTTCAGCGACCGATGGTATGCCGCGATATCACCGACAACAGGGACCTCGATCTCAACACGATCTACGCCTGCTGCTCCGGCACTTTCAAACACGTGGGGACGTCGTTTACCGACCCGAGTTTTGTCGCCCCCGCCATCGAAATGCTGCACCTGATTGCTGGCGGCGAAGAGAAATGGCGCGAACGTCCGTTTGTGTCGAACTCAAACTGCTTCGTCGTGCCCCCAATGAAGTTCGCCACCGAAAGCTGTCAGGTGATGGAAGAGTGCATTCGTCACGGAATGCCGGTTCTGTTGCTCTCGGCCGGCATGGCAGGTGCGACGGCCCCCTCCACCATTGCCGGAGCCATCGTTCAGGCCGTCGCCGAATGCCTGGCTGGCCTTGTCTATGTGAACGCCCTTAAGCCTGGCCACCCTGCGATTTTCGGCACCTGGCCCTTTGGGCTGGACCTGCGGACAGGCGCAATGACCGGTGGTTCAGGTGAACAAGCCCTGCTGACGGCAGGCTGCGCCCAGATGCATCGTTTTTATGGGCTGCCCGGTGGCGCTGCGGCCGGCATTGCGGACAGCAAATTGCCGGATATGCAGGCCGGCTGGGAGCAAATGTGTTCAAACGTCATGGCCGGGCTTGCAGGTGTGAACATGGTCTATGAAGCCGCCGGAATGCATGCGTCGCTTTTGGGATTTTGCCATGAATCTCTCATCCTCGGCGATGATCTGATCGGACAGGCCTTGCGCTGCGTGCGGGGGATCGAGGTCAATGACGAGACCCTCGCTCTGGATCAAATTGCCGAGGTCTGCCTTGGCGGCAGCGGCCATTATCTTGGCACCGACCAGACACTGTCCCGAATGCAGACTGACCATGTCTACCCAACGCTTGGGGATCGCAGCTCCCCAAAGGAGTGGAAAGAAAAAGGCAAACCCGATCTGCTGGACAAGGCCCGCCAACGCAAGGAAGAGATCCTTTCGCAACGAAGTGCGGCGTGTTTTGCACTTGAAGTGGATGAAACCTTGCGTGACAGGTTCACAATTCACCTTCCCCGCTGACAAAGCCGCGCAGTCTGGCGTTTCCATGGATGAAGAATAACTTGAAAGGCGCGGCGTGCGCCTTGCGAAGTTCTGTGTTAAGCGACGCAAAAGAGCTTCTCAACGAGGATCCGCGAAAATGAGACGGCAAGTCAAACGCTGGGCGACCTGCATCCTGCACCCGTGGCGCAAGGTATTCTTCCGGTCGTTTGACCGCTATCTGGAGGATCAGAAAGAAAAAAGCCGTTTGGATTTTGACGACATAGGACCAAACGCGGTCGTATTCGATTTCGGTGGCTTTGAAGGCAACTGGGCAGCAGGCATGCACGCGCGCTACGGCTGCAAGGTTGAGGTGTTTGAACCCCACCCTGTTTTTGCCGCGCGGCTGGTGGAGCGGTTTTCGGACACTCCGGCCATCACGGTCCATGATTTCGCCCTTGGACGCAACGACGGCACTCTGGACCTGTCCGACGACGGGGATGCATCCTCTGCAGTGCAAAGCAATCCAGGCGCGGCGGTCCAAGGCAAGATCAAAAGCGCAGCCAGTTTTTTTTCAGAGAATGACTTTGCCGATATTGCGCTCATGAAAATCAACATCGAAGGCGGTGAATATGACCTGCTTCCTGCACTGGCAGAATGTAACCTCTTGCCCAAGACCAGACTCCTGCAGCTTCAGTTCCACCTGTTTGAGAAATCCCATATTTCCTTGCGCGAAACTATCGTCTCTATGATTGGGCAAACCCATCGGTCCGATTGGAGTTACCCTTTTGTGTGGGAGCAATGGAGCCGTAGGTGAGAGTATTTGGATGAATGAAAGGCAGGCGACGTCTGAACCATGCAGCACATTCCGATTTTCCTGATAAACCTAGACCGCTCGACTGACAGGCTTGAGGACATATCACATCGGCTCTCCTCGATCGGCCTCACATTCGAGCGTATCTCGGCGGTGAATTCAGAGACGATTGATGAAGAACAGGAAAAGCGTCTTTTTTCCTATAGTTCAGGGCATTTGCCTCTCGGAAAAGGAGAGATGGGGTGCTTCCTGAGCCACCGGAAAGTATGGCAAGAGATTGTGGATCGCGGTCTGAAATGGGCCTTTGTTGCAGAAGACGATCTGCATCTCTCCCATGCCACGCCTTTTTTTGAAACAACCGATTGGCTCCCCGAAGCGGCCCATATCGTAAAAGCGGAAACCGCGCGCCAAAAGGTCTTTCTGTCCACGGACCTGCAGTCCGAGGTTTCTGGCCATGAGTTAAGGAGGCTGCAGTCCTACCATGGAGGAAGTGCCGGCTATTTCGTGTCGGCGAAGGGCGCCGCGCTTTTGCTGAAAGAAAGCGAGAGAAAATGCGATGCGCTGGATCATGTCCTCTTCCATCCGTGGATTGGCATCGTGCAACAGATGGCCGTCTACCAGATGGATCCGGCCATCTGCGTTCAGGACTACCTTCTGCGCGGCCCGCAGAAACGCGGATTTCGCAGTACACTCAATACAGACCGCAAGGACAGCAGGCAGGCACAAGGCCTAAAGGGGAAGCCCAAGGGCCTCGCAAAACTCTGGCGCGAGCTGAGCCGTCCGTTCACGCGGCTTGGCCGAAGGGCATTGGATGCGGCCCGCAACCTGTCAGGAACGGCACGTATTAAGTTCATCCCCTACGTCGGGGACAAAACGCCGTGATTCCCCTGTTCTATATCAACCTTGCCAGCCAGAGCGAGCGCCGCCTGTGGTTCGAAGACCAATGCAAGACCCTCGGTCTCACCGCAATCCGTATTGAAGCAACCAACGGGCGGGCCCTTGCACCGGACAAGTTAGAGGCTATCCAGAGCAAGCGGGTTATGGATGTTCACTTTGGCCCGGCTGAGATCGGTTGTTTCCTCAGCCACTGCGACGCCTGGCGCAGGCTTTTGGCCTCGGGCCAAGATTGGGGCTTCATTGCCGAAGATGACATTCATCTCGCCTCAGACAGCCTTGCGTTCTTTCAGTCCACAAAATGGATTCCGGTCGATGCGCAATTGATCAAAGGTGAGAGTACCTTCAAGAAATGCCACCTGGGGAAGCAGAAACACCCCGTTTCAGAAACGCGCCACCTACGACGGCTCCTCAGCCTGCATGGCGGTGGTGGCGGGTATTTCCTTCATCGGACCGCTGCGCAAAGGCTGCTGGACATGGTTGAAAAGGTTGCCGAGCCCGCAGACCTGCTTGTCTTTGATCCCAGATTGGGATTTTTCTCAGACGTGATCGCCTACCAGATCTCCCCGGCGATTGGGGCTCAGGACCTCTTTTTTGAAGCCCCAATCAACGGCTTCGTCAAAAGCACGCTGGAACAAGAACGCCAGAGCCTGCGCAAGCGCCCGTCTGGCTCAAAACTCTGGCGGGAAATCAAACGCCCCTTTGCCCAGCTTGGCCGGGCGCTGCAAACCTTCTATCACAAACACCTGTTTCACAGCACCTATGAAGCGGTGCCATATGCATCGTCCGAGGCAGAGACACCCAAAATACTGCGAAAGAGATTCAGATGATCATCACACGTTTGGATGGTGGACTTGGAAACCAGATGTTTCAGTATGCTGCGGGAAAGGCGCTGGCCCAGCATCATGGTGTTCCGTTTGGCTTGGATCGCCGGGTGTTTGATGGTCCGGCCCAGTTTGACTACGGCCTTCACCACTTTGATATTTCTTCACAAACACCCAAGCAGTCAGATCTCCCTCCACTCAGAACGACATCAAAGCTGCGGTATCTTGCCTGGCGGGCGGGCCTGTTTGGCCCCAAATTGGTCCGGCAGGTCGGAGATGCCTTTGACCCTGCTTTCCTCGAAAATGGCCCTGAAAGCTATTTGAGTGGCTATTGGCAAAGCGAACGCTTCTTTGCGGCCTGTGCCACAGACATTCGCAAGGATTTCAAAATCATAACCCCCGCTTCAGACGCAAACCGAGCTTTGGCCGAGACGATTGAGGCAAGCAATGCTGTTTCGCTTCATGTACGGCGCGGCGACTACGTGAGCGATCCTCGCGCCAATGCCACCCATGGGCTGTGCACCATGGACTATTACGAGCAAGCGCTGTCCCATATCGCCAATGCCGCCAAGGGGGATATCGAGGTCTTTGTCTTCTCAGACGACCCGGCATGGGCGCATGACAACATGCATCTGGCGTACAAAAGGACGATCGTAGATCTGAACGATAGTGATCACCAATACGAAGACCTTCGCCTCATGTCGCTGTGCAAGCACAACATCATCGCCAACTCGTCCTTTTCCTGGTGGGGAGCCTGGCTCAACCGGAATACGGAAAAAACCGTCGTGGCTCCGTCAACATGGTTCCGGCAAGCAGGCAAGAGCAATCCCGACATTTGCCCGCCTGAATGGGTTCGCATCTGACAGAGGCTGAAAACCTGGCCAAACCGGCCCAAAAGAGACCCCCACCGATTCATCGGAGGGGGCCAGTTTCGCCAATCAGGCTCTTTGCTGCACCGCCCGAGGTTTATTGCCTGGGCCTTCTTGGCGTCCAGGGCACGCGCACGCGCCCCTGATCGAGTTCAGCTACAGCCAGAGGTCGCGCCGCAGGTGTTGCACTTCATGCATGTGCCATTGCGGACCAACGTGTAGTTGCCGCATTCGCCGCAGGCCTCGCCTTCGTATCCCTGCATCTTGGCCTTGGTCCGCGCATCCATGCCGCTGACCGTGACCGAGGTCGTTTCGGTCACCGACGCGGTTTCAGTCACTTCCGGAACAAGGGTTTGCAGAGCAGAGACCGGGTCGGCTCCGCCAATTGGAGAAATCCCGTCCAGCGCGGTCTGGCCACCATTGAAGACCACCAGTTCCTGCGGCAGACGCTTACGCAGATAGCCGGTCGAAGAGATCTGCTTGAGAACCTCCAGAGAGCGGGTCGCAGCGCTTTCGCTCAATTCTGAGACGTTGGAGACGCCTTCTTCCTCACCGCGGCCGATGTCGTCAAAGGCCGGGCCTTCGGGCTTTACATGGGCCAGATCGGTGCGGTCGAGGTAGCTGACTGCCAATTCGCGGAAGACATAGTCCAGGATCGAGGTCGCATTCTTGATGCTGTCGTTGCCCTGAACCATGCCGGCCGGTTCAAACTTGGTAAAGGTAAAGGCATCGACGAACTCTTCCAGCGGCACACCGTATTGCAGGCCAACCGAGACAGCGATGGCAAAGTTGTTCATCATCGCCCGGAAGCCGGCGCCTTCCTTGTGCATGTCGATGAAAATCTCACCAAGGTTGCCATCCTCGTATTCGCCGGTGCGCAGATAGACCTTGTGCCCGCCCACAACCGCCTTTTGGGTGTAGCCTTTACGGCGCTGGGGCATCTTGGTGCGGTGGGATTTCACCACCTCCTTGATCACAACCTTCTCGACGATCTTTTCGGCGAGGGTCACGGCCTTTTCCTGCGGGCTGCCACTCTCAAGGATCTCGGCTGCCTCATCGTCATCCTCGACCAGAGCCGCGGCCAGAGGCTGACTCAGTTTGGAGCCATCACGGTAGAGCGCATTTGCCTTGACCCCCAGCGACCAGGATAGCTCATAGGCCTTCTGACAATCCTCAATGGTGGCGTCATTGGGCATGTTGATCGTCTTGGAGATCGCACCCGAAATAAAGCTCTGCGCCGCCGCCATCATGCGGATGTGGCTGTCAACGCTCAGATAACGCTTGCCTTTCTTGCCGCAGGGGTTGGCACAATCAAAGATATGATAGTGCTCTTCCTTGAGGTGCGGCGCCCCTTCAAGGGTCATGGTGCCGCAGACATGGTCGTTGGCAGCCTCGATGTCGGCCTTGGTAAAGCCGAGATGGCGCAAAAGGTCGAAGGTCGGATCATTCAGCTTGGCCGCCGGGATACCCAGAACGCCAGTGCAGAACTCTTCGCCCAGGGTCCACTGGTTGAAGACAAAGCGCACGTCAAAAGCCGATTCCAGCGCCGCGTCCACCTTGGCCAGTTCATTCGGGCCGAACCCGTGACCCGTGAGCGAGGTGTGGTTGATCCCCGGCGCATTGCCGATGGTGCCATGGCCGACGGCATAGGATACGATCTCTTCGATCTGCGCCGAAGTATAGCCCAGCCCCTCAAGCGCGGCAGGAACCGAGCGGTTGATGATCTTGAAATAACCGCCACCGGCCAGTTTCTTGAACTTCACCAGGGCAAAATCTGGCTCAATCCCGGTGGTGTCGCAGTCCATCACCAGGCCGATGGTGCCGGTCGGCGCGATCACGGTGGCCTGTGCGTTGCGGTAGCCGAACTTTTCACCCAGCTCCAGCGCTTCATCCCAAGCGCCAGCCGCAAGATCGGTCAGCCGCGCATCCGGGCAGTTCTTGAGATCCAGCGGCACCGGCGGAACCGCCAGCCCTTCGTAGCCGGTTGCCTTGCCTTGCGCGGCGGTGCGGTGGTTGCGCATGACCCGCAGCATATGTTCGCGGTTCTTGTCAAAACCTGGGAACGGCCCCAGCTCCGATGCGATTTCCGCCGAGGTCGCATAGGCCACACCGGTCATGATCGCCGTCAGGGACCCGCAAAGCGCACGCCCTTCGTCGCTGTCGTAGCCATAGCCCATGTTCATCAACAGGCCGCCGATATTGGCATAGCCAAGGCCCAGCGTACGGTAATCATAGGAGCGCTGCGCGATCTCTTTCGACGGGAACTGCGCCATCATCACGCTGACTTCCAGCGTCAGGGTCCAAAGGCGGCAGGCATGCATGTAGTCCTCAGCCTGGAACGCGCCGTCCTTGAGGAAGGTCAGCAGGTTCAACGACGCCAGGTTACAGGCGGTATCGTCCAAGAACATGTATTCCGAACAGGGGTTTGAACCACGGATTTCACCGTCTTCAGGGCACGTGTGCCAGTCGTTCACAGTGTCGTGGAACTGGATACCCGGATCGGCGCAGGCCCAGGCGGCGTGGCCGACCTTTTCCCAAAGATCACGTGCCTTGACGGTCTTGGCGACACGGCCATCGGTGCGGTTGATCAACTCCCAATCGGCATCCTTTTCCACCGCATGCAAGAATGCATTGGTGACGCGGATCGAGTTGTTGGAGTTCTGACCCGAGACCGAGGAATAGGCTTCGCTGTCCCAGTCGGTGTCATAGGTCGGGAATTCGATGGAGGTATGGCCCTGCTTGGCATAATCAAGCACCCGCTTGATGTAAGTCTCTGGGATCGCGACTTTCTTTGCCTCGCGGATGGCCTTTTTCAGACCGTCATTCTTGCTCGGCTCATAGGCATCCGCCTCAAGACCGTCCCATTCGCGGATCGCTGCAAAGATGCCGTTCAGCATCTTCTCATGCATTTTGGAGCCGGCGACGATCGAAGCGACTTTTTGCTCTTCGATCACCTTCCACTGGATGAAATCCTCGATATCCGGGTGGTCGGCATCGACAATGACCATCTTGGCGGCGCGGCGGGTGGTACCGCCGGATTTGATCGCACCGGCTGCGCGGTCGCCGATCTTGAGGAAACCCATCAGGCCCGAGGATTTGCCGCCGCCGGACAGGGGCTCACCCTCACCGCGCAGATGGCTGAAGTTGGTGCCGGTACCAGAGCCATATTTGAAAAGGCGCGCTTCACGGACCCAAAGATCCATGATCCCACCGTCATTCACCAGATCGTCTGAGACCGACTGGATGAAACAGGCATGCGGCTGGGGATGCTCATAGGCACTGTCGGATTTGGTCAGCTTGCCGGTTTTGTAATCGACATAGTGGTGGCCCTGCGCGGGACCGTCGATGCCATAGGCCCAGTGCAGACCGGTGTTGAACCACTGCGGCGAGTTCGGCGCGGCGCGCTGGGTCGCCAGCATATAGCGCAACTCGTCGAAATACGCGCGGGCGTCTTCCTCGCTCGAGAAATAGCCGCCCTTCCAGCCCCAATAGGTCCAGCCGCCAGCAAGACGGTCAAACACTTGTTTTGACGAGGTTTCCCCGCCGAATTCCACATCATCCCCATCTGGAACAGAGCGCCACAGGAATTCCGGCACACCTTTTTCACGCACCTTCTTGAGGCGGCTCGGCACGCCGGCCTTGCGGAAGTATTTTTGGGCAATCACATCGCTGGCAACCTGGCTCCATTCCGCCGGAACCTCGATGTTCTCAAGCCGGAACACGATGGTTCCATCCGGGTTGCGAATCTCGGAAGTGGCCGAGATGAAATCCAGTTCCGCGTAGGCGTCCTGTCCTGACTTGGTAAACTTACGTTCGATCTTCATGCTCTGCCCCTTTGCATTTGCTCTGTCCCGTCTTTTTGTTGGCCCCCTGAAAAGAGCGCCTGCGCCACGGCCAAACACAAAACAGCAGTCGGTGCATGCTCACGAAAAAGCATGCCAGAAGGCCCCACACCTGCCCCGAACTACGGAATCTCTACTAGTGTTTAGTCTTGTTGTGACACCTAAGACCCCTACCAGATCTAGTGGCGCCGCAACTGGCTCCCACAATCTGACGTATTCGCGTCCAAAGGGTCAACGCAAAATTTACCAATCCGATACCAATTTTTTGGTTGACCGGAACGACCAAAATGGCGGGACGCATTGCGCACCGATTCATCCACATGCAGCTGCGGTCCAAGACCAGCGGCTCACGGGAGCGTTCTTGTTTGGATTTTCTTTCGAAACCTAAAAGGTTTGCCGCACGATCCTCATACTCTCACCCAAAACCATTCACCACATTGGTACACTCGGTGCCCCTGCAATCTGCAGATCTGCGATCAGCACCGCCTCAGAGCCCCACGCGACAACGTTGCACTTTGCGCACAGAATTGAGGCAGCCTTGCACAGGCAACTAAAGCCGAAACGGAAGGAGACCTGGTGCCATTTCGCGTCACTTGGTTAACACCAAGTTAACACAAGATCTGGTGGCCACCAACGGCGGAACACCTAGCTGGGCGTGATTCTCCCGAAAAATCGAAACGGGCATGAATGATTCTCCGAAAGGCAAAGACGGATGAACCCTCAACACCAATGCCCCCTTTTTTGAGAGGGGCATCGTCAAGCCGGAGAAACCCCGTCACGCGAAGCACAGCGGATACGCATGGTGTTACACATAAGGGAAAGGTGGTCGGGGCGGCGAGATTCGAACTCACGACCCCCTGTACCCAAAACAGGTGCGCTACCAGACTGCGCCACGCCCCGGACCGTGCGCTTTCCTAACGGCCCCGCGCGGGTTTGAAAAGCCCTAACAGGGCCAAACCGGCTGATTGGAGGAAAAAATTTTGTGCCGTAACTGGGTGCCTGGCTTGATCCCGTAGTCACGCGCGAGTCCGGCATTGATCTCCAGCACCGAAAATACCCGATCTCCACCAGGAATCGGCGTAAGATCAAGCGGTTTCGCGTTCGCATGTACAGAGGTCACGGTGCCGGTTTCGTCAACAAATATGATATCGAGCGGGATGTAGGTATTCTTCATCCAGAAGGCTGCGGTCGTGGGCCGTTCGTAGACAAACAACATGCCTGAACCCCGAGGAAGGGTTTCCCGAAACATCAAACCCTGGGCGCGCTCTTTTTCGGTATCAGCCAGCTCAATCGTGAAAGAGGCCTGCCCCCAGTCACCGCGGAGATCCACACGATCGCCGCGGCAGACAGATTCCGCGGCAGAGACTGTCCCCAATCCGGAAAATGCCAGCCATGAAAAACAGAAGGAGATGATCCGGCCAAAACTTCGAGTCCTTGGCCGCACTCTCATCGCTTAGGCGTCCTTGTCGTCCAAAACAGCAGCTTCCCAAGCCATTACCTCAACCGCCATAGCGCCCCGTTTTCCGTCAATCACGCGCAATGCCAGCGCTTCACCAGGTTGCAAATCTGCAAGGCCTGATTGGCGTAGGACCTCGACGTGCAGGAAAACATCGTGACTGCGGCCAAACAGGTTGGCGAACCCAAAGCCTTTGCCTTTATCGAACCATTTCACGCGTGCAGGCTCGAGCGGACAAGCCTTTAAGGCTTCGGCATCAAGATGCATGAAATCCGTCAAGACGGGAGCATCATCACGTGCGGGCGGCGCAATCGACAGGATTTCAACAGCCTGGACCCCACGTTCGGTGGAATGCGTCAAAACCACCACTTCGGCACCGTCAGCAATCGAGCTTTGCCCAAAATTACGCAAGACGTTGACATGAAGGAGGATATCCGGCCCGCCCGTGTCAGATACAATGAAGCCATACCCTTTGGCCGGATCAAACCACTTCACCGTCCCCTGGATTTGCCGCAAGCTGCTTTGATCGTCTGCCACTTAATTCGGTCCGCTTTGTCTTATTTGTTTTCTCGATGCTTGATGCGCGATTTCGACATATGAGTTCAAGTTAAAAAAATTCCCCATTGTCTGGAAATCCCCTCTCGGAAACCTTCCGCCTACGGATTTAGCCGCTCCACATACCAATCGTGCTCGGGCGTTTCTCTGCGCCAGACAAATCGATCATGAAGACGAAACGCTCCGTCGGCCCAAAACTCGATTTCTGTTGGTATGATTCGAAATCCGCCCCAGAAAGGTGGTCGATCAGGATCTGGTCCTTTCAGAGCCGTGATCTTGGCAACTTCAGCCATCAAAGCCGCCCGACTGGACAGGGGCTGCGACTGTTTGGACGCCCAGGCCCCCAGCCTGCTTTTGAGTGAACGCGATTTGAAATAGCTGTCCGCCTGCGGGCCATCTTCCCGGCTGACATTCCCGCGCACACGAATCTGGCGCCGCTGGCTTTTCCAATGCATCACGAAGGCAGCCTTTCCGGACTGGTCAATTTCGCGCCCTTTTTTGCTTTCGTAATTGGTGAAAAAAACAAACGCGTCTTTTTCAATTTCCTTTAGAAGGACCATACGAACATTGGGCAAGCCGTCTGCATCGACCGTCGAAAGGGCGATTGCATTGGGATCGTTCAGCTCTGTCGCCTCGGCTTCGGAAAGCCAGGCCTGGGCAATCTCAAAGGGGTTGTCTCCGGCAAAAATCCCCGAGCGTTCAGACATGCAAACCTCACTGTATTTTCGGCCACCCTATTCATCTGTCCGCGGCGGCACAAGACAGCACTGTCAAGTTCCTCGTCGGGGCGTATCTGCGCCGCTTTGCCCGGACACCACGCCCCTCTTTGGTCCGTGCAAGGGCTTTGAGCCCACAAGCTTAGCATCTTGAAGCAAAGGCAAGGTCATATTAAACGACCATGAGTTATTTCCTTTTCAGGCGGAGAACCTGCATGCCCAGTCAACTGCTGTCCGGCAAACGCGGCCTCATCATGGGGCTGGCAAACGACAAATCCATCGCATGGGGAATCGCCAAGGCCTGCGCAGACGCCGGCGCGGAGCTTGCCTTTTCATACCAAGGCGATGCCTTGAAAAAGCGGGTGGATCCCCTCGCCTCCCAGCTTGGCAGCGACATTGTTCTGCCGTGCGACGTTTCAGACGAGGGTTCGGTCGACGCGCTTTTTGCCGCGCTGGAAGAAAAATGGGGCAAGCTGGATTTCGTCGTCCATGCCATTGGGTTCTCCGACAAAAACGAGTTGCGCGGGCGCTATGTCGACACCAGCCGCGCTAACTTCCAGATGACGATGGACATCTCGGTCTATTCCTTCACGGCTGTGGCCCGCCGTGCCGAAAAGCTGATGAGCGACGGCGGCTCGATGCTGACTCTTACGTACTATGGCGCAGAGCAGGTCATGCCACATTACAACGTCATGGGTGTTGCCAAGGCCGCCCTGGAGGCTTCGGTGAAATACCTGGCCGAAGACCTGGGCAAGGACGGGATCCGCGTCAACGCCATTTCAGCCGGACCGATCAAGACGCTGGCCGCCAGCGGGATCGGCGACTTCCGCTACATCATGAAATGGAACGAGTACAACTCGCCCCTGCGCCGCAATGTGACCATCGATGACGTTGGCAAATCGGCCCTCTATCTCTTGTCCGATCTCGGCTCTGGCGTCACCGGTGAAAACCTGCATGTGGACGCAGGCTACCACGTGGTCGGCATGAAGGCAGTCGACGCCCCAGACATCACAAAGTAAAGCTCAGCCGGGCCGTTCACACGCCCTACTCAAGCCAGACGCCACACCTTCGGAGCACCACGCAAGATGACAGATCGCCTGCCGCACGAAAAAGGATTTCACATCAGCTGGGATCAAATCCACAGGGACAGCCGCGCGCTGGCTTGGCGTCTGGACGGGCAAGGTCCGGACGATGGCGCATGGCGCGCTGTTGTGGCGATCACCCGAGGGGGCATGGCACCGGCAATGATCGTCAGCCGTGAGCTGGATATTCGCACGGTCGATACGATCTCGGTAAAGTCATACCATCACCAATCGCAAGGCGAGGCAGAAGTCATCAAGTCGCCGGATCAGAAACTGATGGGCGATGGCGAAGGCATACTGATCGTTGACGATCTGGTCGACAGCGGCAAGACCCTTGAGCTCGTGCGCCAGCTGTACCCCAAAGCGCATTTTGCAACCGTCTATGCAAAACCCAAGGGCCGCCCGATGGTGGATACCTTCATCACCGAAGTGAGCCAGGATACCTGGATCTTCTTCCCGTGGGATATGGCGCTGCAATATGTCGAACCCTACCGGGGCACTGACTGATCCCAATATTGGACGCCCCGCCGGTCCTGATCATCTTAAGCGCGCCCTTGCGGCGCGCTTTTTCTTGAGCGTTCGCTCTGCCCGTGTCACACAGTTTGGCGCAGGCCTTGCCTGCCGACCAGCGACTGCCCTTTGATGACAGAAAGACCTTGATGACAACGTCCAGCATTTCCGCTCCGGCCCGCCACACCACCAGCACCGAGGCGACCTTTTGTTCTCCTATTGTGGAGTCGCGGCGCTGGCTGGAAGGCGTGGACTTCCCCTCCAACCGGCCACTTATTAACGTAAGCCAGGCTGCCCCAACCGAAATGCCGCCCGAAGGCCTGCGTCAAGCCATGGCAGAGGCTGCACTGACACAGGTCGATGCGCATCTTTATGGGGCTGTTCTGGGGCGGGACGACCTCCGCAACGCTCTGGCCGGACAGATTTCCGCGCATTACGGCGGCGCGGTTGGGGCTGCGAACGTAGGCATCACCTCGGGCTGCAACCAGGCCTTTGCCGCAAGCATCGCGGCTCTATGCAGCTATGGGGATGAGGTGATCATCCCGGTCCCATGGTATTTCAACCATAAAATGTGGCTCGATATGTCGGGAGTGACCGCTGTGCCCCTACAGGTCGGCACAGATATGGTGCCTGACCCCAAGGCTGCCGCAGCCCTGATTTCTCCGCGCACCCGCGCGATCGTTCTTGTCACTCCAAACAACCCCTGCGGAGTTGAATACCCCGCTGGCGTTGTGCGCGCGTTTTTCGATTTGGCCCGTGAAAAGGGCCTGACCCTGATCGTAGACGAAACCTATCGCGATTTTGACAGCCGCGAGGGGGCGCCGCACGATCTGTTCATGGATCCGTCCTGGGACGAGACCCTGATCCATCTCTATTCCTTCTCAAAAGCCTACAGATTGACCGGTCATCGTGTCGGAGCGATTGCCGCTGGCGCGGCCAGACTGTTCGAAATTGAAAAGTTCCTCGATACCCTCACGATCTGTCCGGCGCAACTTGGACAGATCGGTGCCATTTGGGGGCTGCAAAATCTGCAGGACTGGCTTGCCGGAGAAAGACGCGAAATCCTCGACCGCAAGGCCGCAATCGAAGAAGGCTTTCCTCAACTCGCGGAAAAGGGTTGGTCACTTTTGGGCTGCGGCGCGTATTTCGCCTATGTTGAGCATCCATTCTCGCAGGCGTCCGAAGACCTTGCCAAACGACTGGTTACGGAGGCCTCAATTCTGATGCTGCCGGGCAGCATGTTCATGCCGTCGGGCGATCCTGCAGGAGCACGCCAGTTCCGGATTGCTTTTGCCAATGTCGACCGGGCCGGGATCAAAACATTGTTTGAGCGACTGGCGGACTTCAACCCAGGTTAGGCTTTTGCCGGATAGCTGACCTTGTTCGGACGACAAGTTCTTGCCCCTGCTGGGGCAGCAGCGTATGCAGAACTCCGAGATCACAAATGGCACCCCCTGCCGGCCTAAAGGCGGCAAAGATGGGGCGGGCAGCAGGTAGGAACGAGGGCACGATGGCCGCTGGCATGAAAAATCTTTCACGAACCTTTGTCTGGATCCTTATGGGGATGCTGATCGTGGGGCTTGCCGGGTTTGGCGCGGTGAATTTCTCTGGTTCCATGACCTCTGTCGCCCTTGTGGGTGAGCGCGAAGTCTCGGTCGATACCTATATGCGCGAGCTCCAGCGCGAACAGCAGGCCCTGCAGGCCCAGACCGGTCAGGCCATGCCAATGTCACAACTGACAGCGATGGGTTTGGATCAAGTTGTGCTGGGCCGCCTGATTACCCTCGCATCCATCGACAATGAAGTAGAGAAACTCGGCATTTCGATCGGGGACGAAAACCTGCTGGAGGAATTGACCAAAGTGTCCGCCTTCCAGAATGCCAGCGGACAGTTCGATCGGGAGACCTACCGCTTTGCGCTCGACAATGCGGGTTTCAGCGAAGCCGAATTCGAGGATGATCTGCGCCGCGAGGCCGCACGGACCCTTGTTCAGGGCGCCATCATGTCCGGTGCGCGGATGCCTGCAACCCTGTCCGAGACGCTTGTCGCCTACATTGGGGAACGCCGCAGCCTCACCTATGTTTCCATCCCCAAGGCATCGGTGGCCTTGACCATGCAAATGCCGGGCGACGAAGAGCTGAAAGCGTTTTACGACTCCAATATCGAGCAGTTTACCCTGCCCGAGACCAAAGTGCTGACCTATGTCCAGCTCAGCCCGGAAATGCTGCTCGACACGGTTGACGTGGACGAAGACGCGCTGCGTGCGCTCTATGAGGACCGCAGCTCAGAATACGACATTCCCGAGCGCCGCCTGGTCGAACGGCTGGTGTTTTCCGATCAAGACAGCGCCGCAACTGCGAAGGCCCAGTTGGAGCTCGGTGGTTCTACATTCGAAACTCTCGTGCAAGACCGGGGTCTCGCTCTCTCTGATGTGGATATGGGTGATGTCACCGAGTCCGAATTGGGAGAAGCAGGAGCAGAGGTCTTTGCCGCCGAGGTTGGCGCAGTAGTAGGTCCGCTGCCATCTGACCTGGGCCCGGCTCTTTATCGGATCAATGGCGCTCTTGAGGCGCGGCTCACCACCTTTGAGGACGCGAAGTCGGAATTGCGCGACGAACTCGCCGCAGACCGCGCCCGCCGCCTGATCGAACAGCAGGCAGAGCCCATCGAAGACATGCTGGCCGGTGGCGTGACACTGGAAGAGCTGGTCGGTCAATCTGATGTCAGACTCGACACGCTAAATTGGACTGGCGCCAATAGCGAAGCCATTGCGGCCTATGATGACTTCCGCAGCGCGGCCGACCAGGTCACCATTGAAGACTTCCCTTCGGTCGATTTTCTTGAGGACGGCAGCCTGTTCGCCCTGCGCCTTGACGAGGTCTTGCCGCCGCGCCCCGAACCCTTTGAAGAGGCACGCGAAGCCGTATTTCAGGCTTGGAATGACAACCGGGCAACCGAAGCTGTCGCTGCACAGGCCCAAGAGCTGATGGCTCAGGTCAAAGAGTCTGGAGCCTTCCCCGAAGAGCGAAACGCAAAGACTGAGACCGCACAGACTCGCACAGCCTATATCGAAGGAACTCCGGCTGAAATGATGATTGCCGCCTTTGAAATGGAGCCTGGCGAACTTCGGATCGTTTCGGATGAGGACGGCGCGGTTGTTCTTCGCCTTGATGAAGTCTTGCCAGCAGAAGACAGCGATGAAATGCAGATGCTGCAACAGGCCCTCGGCACCCAACTCGATCAGGCCATCTCTCAGGCGCTTTTCGAAGCCTTTGCCCAGGACGCTCAGATCCGCGCAGCGCCGCGTGTGGATCAGCAGGCTCTGAACGCCGTCCAATCAAGCTTCCAGTAACGCGACAGACCAAGGCAATACGACATGGCTTTGACACCGGATTTCGACAGCTTCGCCGCCGCCTATGACGCGGGCGAGAACCAGCTGGTCTACACCCGTCTTGCGGCCGATCTGGACACGCCCGTGTCGTTGATGCTGAAGCTAACCGGCGCGCAGAAAGACGCTTTCATGCTGGAATCGGTGACCGGCGGAGAGGTTCGCGGACGCTATTCGATCATCGGCATGAAGCCCGATCTGGTCTGGAGATGCCGGGGAGAGCAATCCGAGATCAACCGCTCGGCGCGTTTTGATGCCGAAGGGTTTGAGGCGCAGTCCGGAAACCCACTGGACAACCTGCGCGCCCTTCTTGCTGAAAGCCGCATTGAACTGCCCGATGATCTGCCGCAAGCCGCCGCTGGTCTGTTTGGCTATCTCGGATATGACATGGTGCGCTTGGTGGAACATCTCCCCGATGTGAACCCCGACCCGCTTGGCCTGCCCGATGCGATCATGATGCGGCCCTCGGTGGTGGCGGTTCTGGACGGCGTCAAGGGAGAGGTCACGGTCGTCTCCCCCGCCTGGGCAGCCGCCGGTCAATCGGCCAAGGCAGCCTATGCTCAGGCCGCTGAACGGGTGATGGACGCGGTGCGTGATTTGGAGCGTGCCATGCCCGCTGAAACGCGGGACTTGGGCGAGGCAAATGAGGTGGCTCCGCAGGTCAGCAACTTTACAAAATCCGGCTACATGGAAGCCGTGGAAAAGGCCAAAGAGTATATCCGGGCCGGTGACATCTTTCAGGTGGTGCCCGCACAGCGCTGGAAGCAAGACTTCCCGCTGCCGCCCTTTTCGCTGTATCGGTCTTTGCGCCGTACCAACCCCTCGCCTTTCATGTTCTATTTCAACTTCGGCGGCTTCCAGGTCATCGGCGCTAGCCCTGAGATCCTTGTGCGGGTCTTTGGCAAGGAAGTCACCATCCGCCCCATTGCCGGCACTCGCCCGCGCGGCGCCACTCCTGAAGAGGACAAGGCGCTAGAGGCAGATCTTCTGGCCGATCAAAAAGAACTGGCCGAACATCTGATGCTCTTGGATCTGGGACGCAACGATACGGGGCGGGTTTCAAAGATCGGGACCGTGCGCCCGACCGAAAAGTTCATCATCGAGCGCTATAGCCACGTGATGCATATCGTCTCCAATGTCGTGGGTGAGCTTGACGGCAACAAGGACGCACTGGACGCCTTTTTTGCCGGCATGCCTGCGGGGACGGTCTCAGGTGCACCAAAGGTGCGCGCGATGGAAATCATCGATGAGCTGGAGCCGGAAAAGCGCGGCGTTTATGGCGGCGGAGTTGGCTATTTCTCCGCTGGCGGCGACATGGACATGTGTATTGCCCTGCGCACGGCCATCGTCCAGGATCAGACCCTTTACATTCAGGCCGGTGGCGGCGTTGTCTATGACAGCGATCCGGAGGCGGAGTATATGGAAACCGTGCACAAATCCAACGCCATCCGCCGCGCCGCAGCTGATGCCGCGCGCTTTACAGGCCGCGGTAACCGCTAAGTCGTCCCTGCTGCCCAGATACCAAAGCGTCGCCCAAAGGGCTATTCGGCGCTGTCTGACAGGTTGGCCGCAAGGCTGGCTGACACCGGAGCAAGCGCTACGCGGCTGGCGCGGTCCTGCAGGCCCCACAGCAACAGCGCGGAAATCGTGTCTGGCTGCAACCGCCCCAGCATGATCACCGCTCCTTCTTGACCAGCCCGAAAGGCAGCCTGATCCAGAAACCGGCGCATTGCGCGTGGATTTTGTCCAGCCCCATCAAAATCACGGAACACAACTCCAGCCGGAACGCCTTCGCGCAGCGCCAGTTTTTGAACTGTATTGAGCCCGCTATTCTGCAGCAAAAGGCCATATCCCCCGGCCTGCGCGACATCAGACACCTGATCCGCCAGCGGCCTGTTGCCCTGTACCCCGGTTTTGACACCTTCAAGGAACGCCACCGCCTCAGGCAGGCGATCACGCCAAACCTCAAGCGCGGTCTCGGCATCCTGTGGCTGTGCTTCGCGCGGCAGGTCGGTCAGGATCAAGACCTCGAACCCCGCCGCCCGATGGGCTGCCATCTTTTCTGCTGCGCGCGGGTCTTCCGGATCAATGGCAAAGCTCAAAGGATAGGGAAACTCTGCCAAGGCCTCCGCCCCGACGGATTGCGCATCATCGATCAGCACGATGGACATAAGAGGGCGCCCGTCGCTGCTGTCAAATGGCGTCGAAAAGCTCTCAAATGGGGTCGACCCCGACACCTGGTTCTTTGTGCCAGTCTCAACGTCCCCGTCCCGCTCGGTCAAAGGGACGACACGTGTCCCGACCTGAGGCCCTCCAGCCCGGTCTGGGTCATCCGCCGTGGGCAGGGCGGCGATCCGATCCGATCCCGTATCCTCCGTATTCCCGCCTCCGGTTTCCGGCTCCTCCAAACCAGCTTGTTGCTCTGGTGACGTACCGGGCGCCTCCGGCGAAGGGTTCACGAAAGCAATTACCGGAGGTGCAGTCGGCGTTGGCGCATTGCCCAAGGCCGGCGCTGCGATCGAGGCGCCGCCCGGTGCCCCCGCAGAGGCGCTCTCCTGCGTGATCTCTACCTTTGGGCTTTCGATCTTCTCGCCGGTCTCAGTTTGTGCATTGACCTCATCAACATCAGGTGTCGAAGGGGCAGGCGCAGGCTGGACGGATACAACTACGGCATCCTCACCACCGGATGTTTTCGGCAGTGCAACCGGCTCGCCACTTCCGCTGGTCCCGATCTGTTGGGACGGTGTCTCAGGCTGACCGGGAAGCGCAGACCCGCCATTCCCGGCGACCGCCCCTGGCAGTGCAAGCTCTGGCCGGGACGCTGGCTCTGTATCCGCAGCGTCGATTCCACTGGAGTCGTCCATAACTGCCGTACTGGGCGCCACGGGGGCAGCCTCAACCAGATCGGCATCGGCAGCCGGGCTCTCTATCGGTGCAGCGCTGCTGGGCTCTGGCGCTATGCCCGGATCCGGTTCCGTTATGCTTACGCGCACCTGCGGTGGCAAAGGAGTGGACAACGACCACATGGCTGCGCCGCAAACGGCCGCCAGTGTTCCGATACTTACGCCGCCCAGAAAGCCTCGCATGCTGGTCTTGCCTCTCAATTCTTTGGTTCGGCCCGCTACACGCCCCACTGGCCCGGATCCGCCAGAGCAATTGTGCCAAAACCGCACCCCACCCTTGACGCTGGACAGCAAGCCTGAACATGTATGTCGCAACAACTATACTGCGGCGCAAGCCCTGCCCGCCACCCTTAAAAGAGCCTGCCAAGATGTTGCTGCTGATCGACAACTACGATTCCTTTACCTACAACCTTGTGCACTACCTGGGTGAGCTTGGCGCAACGCTGGATGTGCGCCGCAATGACGCGCTTGATGTGCAACAAGCGATGGCACTGAAGCCAGCGGGAATCCTTCTCAGTCCCGGCCCCTGCGATCCGGATCAGGCCGGGATCTGTCTGCCCCTGACGCTCGCCGCGGCCGAAGCGGGGATCCCGCTGATGGGCGTCTGTCTTGGCCACCAGACCATCGGTCAGGCCTTTGGCGGCAAGGTCGTGCGATGTCACGAGATCGTTCACGGCAAGATGGGTCAGGTCCATCACAGCGGAAAAGGTCTGTTTTCCGGGCTCCCCTCCCCGTTTGAAGCAACCCGCTATCATTCGCTCGTCGTGGATCGCGACACCCTGCCCGATTGTCTTGAGGTCACAGCCGAACTGGAAGACGGCACCATCATGGGGCTGCAACACAAAGATCTGCCGATCCATGGCGTCCAGTTCCACCCGGAATCCATCGCCTCTGAACACGGCCATGCCCTGCTGCAGAACTTCCTGAATGAAATGAAGGTGCCCGCATGAGCGACCAGATGAAGCCGCTGATCAATGCCGCCGCCGAAGGTCCGCTGACCCGGGCCGAAGCGGAACAGGCCTTTGCCATGCTGTTTGAGGGCGAGGCCACTCCCAGCCAGATGGGCGGCCTCTTGATGGCCCTGCGCACGCGCGGCGAAACCGTGGATGAATACGCCGCCGCCGCTGCGGTGATGCGCTCCAAATGCAACGCGGTGCGCGCGCCCGAAGGGGCAATCGACATTGTTGGAACCGGCGGGGACGGCAAGGGGACACTCAACATTTCGACAGCCACCGCCTTTGTGGTGGCGGGTGCCGGAACGGTGGTGGCCAAACACGGAAACCGCAATCTAAGCTCAAAATCCGGCGCAGCGGATGCGCTGGGGCAAATGGGCATTCAGGTCATGGTTGGCCCGCAGGTCGTTGAAAAGTCGCTGAATGAGGCAGGTATCGGTTTCATGATGGCGCCGATGCATCATCCGGCGATTGCCCATGTCATGCCCACCCGGCAAGAGCTGGGAACCCGCACGATTTTCAACATTCTCGGTCCGCTCACCAACCCGGCAGGCGTGAAGCGACAGCTGACCGGCGCCTTTTCCCGCGCCCTGATCCGCCCCATGGCCGAAACGCTCAAGCAACTTGGCTCAACCCGCGCCTGGCTGGTGCATGGCTCGGACGGCACCGATGAGCTGACCATCACCGGCATCAGCTGGGTCTCGGCCCTGGAGGAAGATGGCAGCATCCGCGATGTGGAGCTGCACCCCGAAGACGCAGGCCTGCCGGTGCACCCATTCGAACAGATCCTGGGGGGAACCCCAGAGGAAAACGCAACCGCCTTCCGCGCGCTTCTGGATGGCGCGCCATCGGCCTATCGGGATGCGGTCCTCTTGAACAGTGCCGCCGCGCTTGTGGTGGCTGGTGACGCGAGTGACCTTCGCGAAGGTGTTGAAAAGGCGCGCGAAAGCATCGACAGCGGCGCCGCGAAGGACAAGATCGCCGCGGTGGCGCGGATCACCTCAGAGGCAAGCTGATGCCACAGCCAGACCGGCTTGGCGCTTGGGGGGAGTTGCCCTTTTTTTCAACGCATTGGCCACAAATCGAGGCCAGACTGGTGCAGGAAACCAGAGTAATCCTGCCACCAGACGCGCAACGGTTTGCGGCACTGGAGCTGACCCAACCGGATGCGGTGCGCGTGGTGATCCTGGGTCAGGATCCCTATCCAACGCCCGGTCACGCCCATGGCCTGGCCTTTTCGGTGGAGCCAGAGGTTTGCCCTCTCCCCCGATCTCTTTCGAATATTTTCAAAGAGTTGGGCAGCGATCTTGGCATTTCACGGCAAAATGGAGACCTGCGAAGCTGGGCGCGGCAAGGGGTGTTGCTGCTCAACACAGCGCTCAGTGTCCCTGCGGGCGATGCAAATGGGCACAAGGATCTTGGCTGGGATCTCCTGGTCAAAGACGTGCTGGAGCGGACCTCAAAGCAACCAACGGCCTATGTCTTGTGGGGAAAACAAGCGCAAAGGCTTGAAAAACACCTTCATCCGGGCGATCACCTGATCTTGAAGACTGCGCACCCATCGCCCCTTTCGGCACGGCGCGGTTTCTTTGGATCGCGGCCGTTCTCGGCAATCAACACCTGGCTGCAGACCCGTGGCCAAGCGCCCATAGACTGGGCCGCCTGACAGGAGGCTATGCAATGACCCAAAACGTGCTCGACAAGATCAAGGCCTACAAGCTGGAGGAAGTCGCGGCCGACAAAGTCGCCGTGCCAATGGCGGAGGTTGAGGCCGCCGCGCGCGAGGCCTCGCCGGTGCGCGGCTTTGCCAAGGCGCTGATCGCCGCCAGCCGCCAAGGCTACGGCCTGATTGCAGAGATCAAGAAGGCCAGCCCCTCCAAAGGATTGATCCGTGAAGATTTTGATCCGGCCACACTTGCACAGGCCTATGAACAGGGCGGCGCAACCTGTCTGTCCGTTCTGACCGATACTCCCAGTTTTCAAGGCGCGAAATCCTTTTTGACGCAAGCGCGGGAGGCCTGCAGCCTGCCCGCCCTGCGCAAGGATTTTATGTATGACCCCTATCAGGTCGCCGAAGCGCGCGCGCTCGGGGCGGATTGCATCCTCATCATCATGGCCTCTGTGTCAGACGCTCAGGCCGCCGAGCTGGAAGACTGCGCCATGGGATGGGACATGGATGTCCTGCTGGAAGTCCACGACGCCCAAGAGTTGGAACGCGCCTGCGCGTTGAAATCCCCCCTGATGGGGATCAACAACCGCAACCTCAAGACATTTGAGACCACATTGGACACCACCCGCGACCTGTCGCGCCGGGTACCTGCCGATCGCACGATCGTCTGTGAAAGCGGCCTGTTCACCCCCAAGGATCTCGCTGACATGGCCCGTTACGGCGCACGAACCTTCCTCATTGGCGAGGCCTTGATGCGGCAAGAGGATGTCGCGGGTGCCACCCGGCAGCTATTGGCCAATCCATTGACACCGGGGGCAATGTAATGGCGCTGACGCATTTTGACGGCAAGGGCGATGCTCATATGGTCGACGTGACCGAAAAGGCCGTGACATCGCGCATCGCCACCGCCGAAGGCCACATCAGGATGGCGCGCGAAACCTTTGAAATCATTTCCGAAGGGCGCGCCAAGAAAGGCGATGTTCTGAGCGTTGCGCGGCTTGCCGGCATCATGGGCGCAAAGAAGACGCCTGAGCTTATTCCCCTGTGTCATCCCCTGCCGGTGACCAAGGTCGCGGTCGAGCTGACCCTGGATCCTGAGTTGCCGGGTGTCCGCATCGAGGGCACGGTCAAGACCACCGGGCAGACCGGCGTTGAGATGGAGGCACTTACCGCCGTGTCCACCGCTGCGCTCACTGTTTATGACATGGCCAAGGCCGTGGATAAGGCGATGGAGATCGGCGGCATTCGTGTGACGCTGAAAGACGGCGGAAAATCAGGCCGGTACGAGGCGTAAATGATCTCAGTCAGTGACGCGCTTTCGCATCTTTTGAATCTTGTCTCACCGCTTGAGGCCGAGATGGTTCCCCTGGCCAAGGCCTCCAGCCGCGTCCTGGCCCGTGATGTCACTGCCCGACGCGATCAGCCGCCCTTTTCCGCCTCTGCCATGGATGGATATGCCGTAAAAGGCGCCGAGGTCGAGTTGCATGCAATGTTCAAGGTGATTGGCGAAGCGGCCGCCGGTCATCGCTTTGATGGGGTGGTCGGCGCCGGCCAGGCTGTGCGCATCTTCACCGGTGCCCCGATCCCGGAGGGCGCCGGTTTCGTTGTCATACAGGAAGATGTGACCCGCAAAGGCGACCTGATCACGATTACCGGCGAGCCCGGAGACGGGGACAATATTCGCCCCCGCGGTGGCGATTTCTTTGATGGGGAAACCGTGTCTGCTCCATGCCGCCTCAGCCCCTCGGACATCGCCCTCCTCGCCGCAATGAATATTGCCGAAGTTCCGGTTACACGCAGGCCCGAGATCGCCCTGATTTCGACCGGCGATGAACTCGTGATGCCGGGCAGCACTCCAGGACCGGATCAGATCATCGCCTCCAACACCTTTGGCCTCAAGGCGCTGCTTGAAGGACTTGGGGCACATGTCCGCATTCTGCCCATTGCCAACGACACGCTCGGTTCACTGAAAACCGCCTTTTCACTGACCGAAGGTGTCGATCTGGTGGTGACGATCGGCGGCGCCTCTGTCGGAGACCACGATCTGGTCGCAGACGTCGCCGAGAGCCTCGGCATGGAGCGATCCTTTTACAAGGTAGCCATGCGCCCCGGCAAACCTCTGATGGCGGGCCGCATGGGAAGGGCCGCCATGGTGGGGCTGCCCGGGAACCCGGTCTCCGCAATGGTCTGCGGCCATATCTTCTTGGCACCAATGATCAAAAAGATGCTTGGAGAGGCACATATTCAACCGGCCCTGTTGAGCGCGCCGCTTGCGACGCCTCTTGGACCGAATGGTCCACGGGAACACTACATGCGCGCGGTCCTCAAGCAGGATGGGCAAATCCAACCATTTGACCGCCAGGATAGCTCTCTATTGTCAGTCTTGGCTCAGGCAGATGTCCTCCTCGTCCGCCCCCCACACGACAAGATCCGTTCGATCGGAGACACCGTTCACTATTTGCGGCTGTGAGCCTCTTACCGACGCCTCATTCATGAAGACTGTGCAAAAACTGCCCCTGCAACACGGGGCTGAGTTGACACAAATCGTGAACAGGAGTAGAACAAATCAATAATAGAACGGCGCAAAGGGACGGACATGCTGACGAAAAAGCAATTGGATCTATTGGAGTTCATTCACGCCCGCATGCAGAAAGACGGCGTGCCGCCCAGCTTTGACGAGATGAAGATCGCACTGGACCTGAGGTCCAAGTCTGGCATTCACAGGCTGATTACGGCCTTGGAAGAACGTGGTTTCATCCGCCGTCTTGCCCATCGTGCCCGTGCCATTGAGATCTTGCGCTTGCCTGACTCCATCGGTGGAGGCAACGCGTTTGAGCCAAGGGTCATTGCAGGCGGGCAATCCGGAGTTGATGGCGCCTCCAAAGGGGAAGACCTGAGCGCCCCATCCGTTGTCACCGCAATGGATCTGCCCGTCATGGGGCGTATTGCTGCCGGTGTCCCTATCGAAGCGATCAGCCAGGTCTCCAACAGGATCAGCGTGCCAAGCTCCATGTTGAGTTCCAATGGTGCACATTACGCGTTGGAAGTTCGCGGGGACTCCATGATCAACGCCGGTATCAACGATGGCGACATCGTAGTCATCCGTGAAACCGACACGGCAGATGATGGCGACATTGTTGTCGCCCTGGTCGAAGGCCATGAGGCGACTTTGAAAAAAATATTCCGGCGGAACAACACCATCGAACTCGAAGCTGCGAATCCTGCCTACAAGACCCGCAGCTATCCGGCTGACCAGGTCAAAGTCCAAGGCCGGCTGGTCGGGCTGATCCGAAGCTACTGACAGCGTGGAGGCGGGCTTTCTCCTGAGATGCCCCGGCTTTTTGTGATCACTCATCTACAACTGCACCATGGGGGACGGCGGTACGTACACCCCACAACGATGGCTAGTTCTTTGGGGCAAAGCTTTGCAGGCTTTGCGCCCATCTGGAATGGCGCTCTAGGTATTGACCTTCGCTCTTGACCGCCGCGCTGTGGGGACGTGTCCACAGACGCAGACCAGCCACTTGCATGGCTGTGGTAATCGTACCGTTGGCATCTATGCCAAGGCTCCCCGTGTTTCGAAACTGCCGTGGGCCAAACACAAGACACTCGCCACCCAAGTTTATGTCCACGGTCGCAACATAGATTTCCCGGGCCTCGCAGAGGCTAAGACCGTCGGCAGACCGCTGCCCAACGACATGAAAGAGGCGATAACTGCCGAGATCAGAAACAGGAATCTCAGGGGCATTCTTACCGTTCACGGCGTTATGCAAGTGCCCCTGCCATCTGTCAAACGCCTGTGACTGGTTGGTCCTGTCACCATCGTTCTCCAACCAAACACGCGCTGCAAAACCTTGCCCTGAGGCACGGGACAAAGCGCGCCCCTCAGGCGTCATTAAGCCGACCAAACCTCCGTTTGACGCAACCAGCACAAACGGACGCGGGCTCTGGCCCCAGAGACCGAAGGCCACCAAAACCGGAACCACCCCCAACACACGGAACCGGCCCTGCCAAAGCAGAACAAAAAGGCCTCCCAGCGTGATCAAGGGCAGCACAACACTGCTGGGCTTTTTCACGGCGCCCTGCGCCCCCGGTAATTCGGCAATGAAGGCGGCAACAGCCAGGATCCATCGCAATCCAGCTTCCAGCGCCGACAGGGCAATCGCTTCGGCGCCAAAAGGCTCCAGGGCAAGCGACAGAACTGCGGACGGGACAACAATCAAACTCATAACCGGCACGGCCAAGAGATTGGCTGGCAATCCGTAATGAGCCAGAGTGTTGAAATGCGCCGCCCCAAACGGGGCGGTGGCCAACCCCGCCACCAGCGAGGACAGGACCAGTGCCGTGATCGGACGCAGCCACCGTGGCCCCAAGGGAAACCTTTGCTCTTGAAACCAGGAAAACACACCAACCAAAGCCGCAGTTGCAGCAAAACTCATCTGGAAGCCCGCGCTTAGCAGCGTTTCAGGACGGCGCAGAAGCACGATGATCGCCGCCACGGCCACGGCCCGCAAGGAAATCGCCCGGCGGTTTATCAGGACTGCAACAAACATAACGGCAACCATAATGAACGCACGCTCGGTTGCCACATTGCCGCCCGACAACGCCAAATACCCTGAGGCCGCGAGCAGTGCGACCGCTGCGGCAACTTTTTTCGTGTTCACTCTAAGGGCCACAGCAGGCACAAGACACAGGCCGAGCCTAAAGGCACCAAAGACAAACCCTGCCACCAACCCCATATGAAGCCCAGAAATTGCAAGAAGATGGGCAAGATTGCTGGCCCGCAGATCCTGCAGGGTCGCCTGACTGACACCACTGCGATCTCCGGTTGTTATGGCTGCGGCAATGGCTCCGACCTCCCCGGGCAGGCGGCGGTGAAGATACCTTGTGATGTCCTCGCGCAGTTGGGCAACCGTGCCGTTGCCTGAAGGCGCCTCCATTGTCAGAACCGGAACCCGCGTATATCCGCTGGCGCCGATCTGCTTGAACCATGCGTGACGGCGAAAATCGAAACCACCCGGCTCGGCCGGTCCTTGTGGTGGCATCAGATGGGCGGTTGTTGCGAGCCGCGTGCCGATCTCTGGCAGGTTGCTCTCTGACACCACTGAAATACGAACACGTTTCGGCGTTTTTTCCAGAAGCACACTACGCAGGCGGACCTCTTCTAGGGTCAGGCGCATCAGATCCCGGCCTGACCGATCGACGTCAACCAGCCGCCCCTCCACGGGGCCATAGTATCGAAAGCTCAGGACAGGAGCCTCAAGCTGATGGCTTCGCAAACCGGCAACCAGGAAGCCAAGCGTTGTGATCACCAGGGCGCGGGCCAAGAGCCCAAGACTGTGGGGTTGCACCGCGACAATGGTCGCTGCTCCGCCCAGCAAGATTGCCCCGCCATAGGCAGCCCTGCCCGGTTCGACCGGCAGTGCGAAATAGACCCCTATTCCAAGCCCCAGAAACACCGGCCCCCAGGCCAGCAGATGTCCCCTTTGAACCTGTAGCAGCTGGTCCAGGATACGCATCATTCCCATGCTTGCTCCTGACCCTTCGGGTGGGTAGACAGGCTCAAACGCTACGCCTCTTATGGTTTCCAAAAGGTAAATCACACCTATGTCCACTCCGGTCGTCACCCGTTTCGCCCCTTCGCCCACCGGCTTTTTGCACATCGGCGGCGCACGCACCGCGCTGTTCAACTGGCTTTATGCGCGTGGGCGAGGTGGAAAATTCCTGCTGCGCATTGAAGATACTGACCGCGAACGCTCAACCCCCGAAGCGACCGCAGCCATTTTGCAGGGGCTCGAGTGGCTCGGACTTGATCACGACGGGGACGTCATCAGCCAGTTTGCCCGCGCAGACCGCCACGCAGAGGTCGCACAGCAACTGCTGACCGAAGGCAAAGCCTACAAGTGCTTTGCCACACAGGACGAAATTGCCGAGTTTCGCGACGCGGCGCGCGCCGAGGGCAAGTCAACGCTCTATCGCTCGCCCTGGCGCGATGCGGATCCAGCCAGCCACCCGGACGCGCCATACGTTGTGCGCATCAAAGCACCCCAGGATGGCACGACAGTCATCAAAGATGAAGTTCAGGGCGATGTAACGATCCGCAACGACCAGCTGGACGACATGATTCTGCTGCGCTCTGATGGAACGCCGGTCTATATGCTGGCCGTGGTCGTAGACGATCACGATATGGGCGTGACCCATGTGATCCGGGGCGACGACCATCTCAACAACGCAGCCCGCCAGATGATGATCTATCAGGCCATGGGATGGGATGTTCCCGTCTGGGCGCATATACCGCTGATCCACGGCCCTGACGGCAAGAAACTGTCCAAACGCCACGGCGCCCTTGGCGCGCAGGAGTATCAGGCCATGGGCTATCCGGCAGCGGGCATGCGCAACTATCTCGCCCGTCTGGGCTGGAGTCACGGCGACGACGAGTTCTTTTCCGACGAACAGGCGCGCGAATGGTTTGACCTTGATGGAATCGGAAAAAGCCCTGCGCGCTTTGACACCAAGAAACTCGAAAGCTTGTGCGGCCAGCATATCGCCGTTAGCGATGACGCCGCATTGCGGCAGGAAATCAATGCCTATCTCGCTGCGGCAAATGAACCTGCGTTGACTGACGCACAGTCAAATGATCTTGAGCGCGCAATGTACTGCCTCAAGGACCGAGCCAAGACTTTCCCCGAACTCCTTGAGAAGGCGCATTTTATTCTGACTTCACGGCCGATCGAACCAGATGCGAAGGCCGCAAAGGCGCTTGCATCTGTATCCGACGGTATACTGAAAGAATTGACGCCGCAGTTGCAAAGTGCTAGCTGGACGCGTGACGATCTGGAGGCGCTTCTCAACGCATTTGCGGAAGCACAGGATACCAAGTTCGGAAAGCTGGCAGGCCCGCTCAGGGCAGCCCTTGCAGGCCGCGCGGTAACGCCTTCGGTGTTCGATATGATGCTTATTCTGGGCCGTGACGAGACAGTGGCCCGATTGACCGACGCAGCAGGCTGATCCCAGTCCTTAACCCTTGGGTAAGCCTGTTCCGATACGACCTCACCTGCGCGATGCCTCGCGCGGGTGCTGCCTGCCCAAAGCCCGGATGAAATCCGGGTTTTTGCGCCTGTAACAGGAAGGGACATCTATGACCGATTCAAACAAGACAGCCCAGCTCAGCCTGAATGGCGAAACCTACGAGCTTCCCATTTTTTCTCCGACGGCCGGGCCAGATGTTCTGGATATCCGCAAGCTTTATGCTCAGGCCGGCGTCTTCACCTATGATCCGGGCTTCACATCGACCGCAAGCTGCGACAGCACCATCACCTTCATCGACGGTGGCAAAGGCGAGCTGTTGCACCGTGGTTACCCGATCGACCAACTGGCCTCCCAGTCACATCATCTAGAGGTCTGCTATCTGCTGCTTTACGGTGAGCTGCCAACCGCAACTCAACTGGAAGACTTTGAAACCCGTGTGACCCGTCACACCATGGTGCACGAGCAGATGCACAACTTCTTCCGGGGCTTCCGCCGCGATGCGCACCCAATGGCAACCCTGGTGGGTGTCGTTGGTGCCATGTCGGCCTTCTATCACGACTCCACCGACATCAACGATCCCTGGCAGCGTGAAGTGGCCGCGATCCGCCTGATCGCAAAACTGCCGACCATTGCCGCGATGGCCTATAAGTATTCCATCGGCCAGCCCTTCGTTTATCCGCGCAACGATCTGGATTACGCGGCGAACTTCCTGCACATGTGCTTCTCGGTTCCGGCCGAAGAATACCATGTTGATCCGATCCTGGCCCGCGCCATGGACCGCATCTTTATCCTGCATGCCGACCACGAGCAGAACGCTTCTACCTCGACCGTGCGTCTGGCCTCCTCTTCGGGCGCCAACCCCTTTGCCTGCATCGCGGCAGGTATCGCCTGTCTCTGGGGACCGGCCCATGGCGGCGCCAACCAGGCCTGCCTGGAGATGCTGAAAGAGATCGGCACTGTCGATCGCATCCCCGAGTTCCTGGCCCGCGCCAAGGACAAGAACGATCCGTTCCGCCTGATGGGCTTTGGCCATCGCGTCTATAAAAACACCGACCCGCGCGCCAAGGTTCTAAAGCAATCGGCCGACGAGGTTCTGGAACTGCTCGGCGTCGAGGACAACCCACTCCTCCAGGTTGCAAAAGAGCTGGAGCAGACCGCGCTCAACGACCCATACTTCATCGAGAAGAAACTGTTCCCGAACGTCGACTTCTATTCGGGCATCATTCTCGAGGCGATGGGCTTCCCGACCTCGATGTTCACGCCAATCTTTGCGCTGTCACGCACCGTTGGCTGGATTTCGCAGTGGAAAGAAATGATCGCAGATCCACAGAACAAGATTGGTCGTCCCCGTCAGCTGTACCTTGGCGAGACCGCACGCGACTACGTCGACATCGAAAACCGCTGAACCATTTCGGATTTGGCATGATATCTGGCCCCGCCGTACATCTGTCGGCGGGGCCCTTTTATTTGCAAAGATCAGGCCGTTTCAAAAACGACACTGCGTTCTTTCGACGTGGTTGTGGCTTCCATTCGCTGCTGGCTAAAGAATAGTTTCTCATTCGGATACGATGACAGCATTTTGTTTTTGTTAAGACTTTGACTCCACCGGGTACTCCTATTAATTTTCCGTTAAGTTGCATTTTATTTCAGGACGACCCCCATGATTGCTATCGCCGCACTCCTGTCATTTGGCCTTTTGGCGGGGCTTTTGATCGATTCATCCGACGACGATGAAATTGCATCAACAGAGGAAGAGCCAACGCCGCCTGAGCCCGGTGAGACCACCCCTCCGGGCAATCTGATCGAGGGAACCGGAGCAAGTGAAACGCTGATTGGTACGGATTCCGCTGAGTCGCTGGCCGGGCGTGGTGGCAACGATGACATCCGTGGGTTTGCTGGCAACGATCGAATTTTCGGCGATGGCGGGAACGATTCTCTGCAAGGTGGTCTGGGTAACGATCTGGTGTCTGGCGGAAACGGAGACGATCAGATGACCGGTAGCGAAGGCAACGATGCAATCTTTGGTGGAAATGGCAATGACATTATCATTGACGGCCTGGACAGGGATACCATCGACGGCGGCGCTGGCGATGATGTTCTGTGGAGCAGCTTCTTTGAAGTCCACCCGGTTTTTGGCACAATTCTCGCCGATAGCGATACCGAAGCGGACGTGGTAGATGGTGGCGACGGTGACGATACCTTGCTGTTTGGTCGTGGGGATACAGTCACCGGCGGCAGCGGCGCAGACGATCTGTTTACAGGTCATTGGCTTGAGACGACCGAAGCTGCGACCATCACCGACTTTGAGCAAGGCGAAGACCAGATTGTCTATGGGTACGATCCGAATGACGGCCCTGCTCCAGAGCTCACAGTTGTTGACCGCGCCAACGACGCGGGCGGCAGCGATGCCATTGTATTTGCGGATGGGATAGAGGTTCTGCGTGTTCTCAACCAGGATGGCCAATTCGACCCGTCCCGAGACATCCGCCTTCTTGCCGATGGCGGCATACCGATTATCTGAGCCTTTTGGTCATCCTGATCAAAAGAGTTCAGGCCCTGGCGGAAAGACCCGGCCAGGGCCTGCTTTTTTGCCCAATTCGATTGGAAGGAGTCTTTAGCGCCCTTCGAATTTCGCGGGCCGTTTTTCCATGAAGGCGGTAACCCCTTCCAGGAAATCGCGTGTTTTGCCGCACTCGCCCTGAAGATGGGCTTCGGAGGAGAGTTGCTCCGGCAAGCTGTTCTCATAGCTGCTGCGGATGGCTGTCTTGATTGCGCCAAAGGCTTTGGTCGGGCCATTTGCCAGATAGGCGGCACGGGCGCGCCAATGGGCGTCGAATTCGGTGTCCGGGACCGCTTCCCAGATCATGCCCCAATCGCTGGCCTGTTTGGCCGAAATCTTGTCCGCAAACAGGGCGGCCCCCATCGCCTTGGCGAGCCCCATCTGGCGCGGCAGGAACCAGGTACCGCCTGCGTCAGGCATAAGTCCAATCCGGGCAAAGGCCTGCAGGAAATAGGCGCTTTCACATGCAATCACCACGTCCGCCGCCAGAGCAAGGTTTGCCCCGGCCCCTGCTACCGGACCGTTGACCGCAGCCATGGTCGGCACCGGGCAGTCATACAATGCCTCCAGCATGGGCGTGTACTCATCGCGCAGGGTGCGTTCCAGATCCAGGCTACCGGAACCCGAGGCATCGCTCAGGTCCTGCCCAGAGCAGAAGGCCCCGCCCGCGCCGGTTAGGACCACGGCCCGCGCCTCACCTGCTGCCTGTTTCAAGGCATGGGTTATCTCGGCCCGCATCTGGCCGGTCAGCGCGTTCATCTTGGAGGGGCGATTGAGCGTCACAATCGCCAAACCGTCATCAAGTGAATAAAGGATGTCTTTGTAGTCCATCGGAGGGCCTCGCCTGTCAGTATCGGGGCACGCGGGTCCGTTCATTGGGCGCGCGCAATGGAGTTTCCGCATGGTGACGCAAAGCGAAGATCGGGAAAAGCCGGACCCGGCGTCACTCATCCATGATTTGTTTGAGACGTGCTTGTTCTTCCTTGCTAAGGCCAGCCTCGGCAGTACGCGGTGCACGCGCGCGCCCGCGCAAATATCCTGTTGCCAGGCCAAGCGCAGCCAATAGCATCAAGGGGCCCGCCGCCCAAAGCAGCCAATTGGCACCGCCGGTTGTCGGGCGCAGAAGAACGTACTCTCCATAGCGGTCCACGACAAAGTCGATCACCTCGGTATCGCTGTCTCCGGCAACCAGCCGCTCCCGCACCAGCAGGCGCAGGTCGCGGGCCAGGTCGGCGTTGGATTCGTCGATATTCTCATTCCGACAGACCAGGCAGCGCAGATCCTTGGACAGCTCTCGCGCCCGCTCTTCCAGCACCGGGTCAGGCAGCACCTCGTCCGGCTGAACAGCAAAGGAAGCGCTCGGGACAAGGCAGGTCATCGACACCGCGACCACAGCGGCCAACCGTTTGAGAATTGAGTGTCCCATCATTCTGCAGGCACCTTTGCACCCGTGGTCTTGCGCGCGCCAGCAGCCACACGGAAGCGCCTATCGCTGAGGCTGAGGAAGCCGCCAAGGGCCATCATGATACAGCCACCCCAGATCCAGTTGGCCAGAGGTTTGATGTAGGTGCGCACAGTCCAGCCGCCATCATCCTGCTGATCGCCGATCACCACATAGATATCGCGCAGCAACTGGTAATCGATCGCGGCCTCGGTTGTGGGCATTTTGGCGACCGGATAATCGCGTTTTTCCGGGTGCAGTACCGCAACTTCTTCCCCGCTGCGGAAGACACTGACCGTGCCCATCGTGGTGAAATAGTTCGGGCCTCGCGCCCGCTCCACCGAATCCAGCACCAGTTCATAAGACCCAACCGTGAAAGGCGTGCCAATCTGGGCCACGCGGATGTCTTCTTCTTCCCAGGCTGTGAGACCCGCGATGGCGAATATGGTTACGCCAAGACCGGCATGCGCCACTGCCTTGCCCCAGTCTGCGCGGGGCAGACGCAAAAGCCGCGCCGCACGCCCGCCCTGTCCGGTCCGTGACCACAGATCGGCCGCAGCCCCAAAGACCATCCAAGCGCCCAGGAAAAGACCGACCGGCCCAAGCGCCGAGCGTCCCGTTTGCATGGCCCAGGCCAGCACGGCAAGGGCAAGCGAGAGCACCAGAACATACCGCAGATACCAAATCGTCTGCCCAATCCGCCCCCGTTTCCAAGGCATCATGGCCCCGATCGGCAGGATCGCCCCGAGGATCACCATGAACGGTGTGAAGGCCGCGTTGAAGAAGGGCGGGCCAACGCTCAGCTTGCGGTCAAAGGCCATCTCGGCCACCACCGGCCAGAGCGTCCCAAAGAACACCACAAAGCAGCTAACTGCCAAAAGCACATTATTGGCAACCAGCGCGCCTTCGCGGCTGACGACCCCAAAGACACCCTTGGCCTGCATCTCCTGCGCCCGGGCCGCAAAGAGTGTCAGAGCACCGCCAGTGAAAAACGCCAGGATGATCAGGATGAACACGCCACGTTCGGGATCATTCGCAAAGGCGTGGACCGAGGTCAGAAGGCCCGAGCGCACGATGAAAGTCCCGATCAGCGAAAAGCCAAAGGCCAGAATGGCCAGCAGGATCGTCCAGCTTTTCAGCGCCTCCCGCTTTTCCACCACGATGGCCGAATGCAACAGCGCAGCCGCCAAGAGCCAGGGCATGAAAGAGGCATTCTCGACCGGATCCCAGAACCAGAACCCGCCCCAACCCAGTTCGTAATAGGCCCACCAGGACCCCAGAGCGATGCCAATGGTCAGGAAAATCCAGGCCGCCAGCGTCCAGGGCCGCACCCAGCGCCCCCAAGCTGCGTCAATCCGCCCTTCAATCAGCGCCGCCACGGCAAAGGAAAAGGCCATCGAAAGCCCCACATAGCCAAGGTAGAGAAACGGCGGATGGAATGCGAGACCCGGATCCTGCAACAGCGGGTTCAGATCCTGCCCATCAAAGGGCGGCACCGCAAGCCGTAGGAACGGATTGGATGTGAACAGGATAAAGGCGAAAAACGCCACACCTATGGCCGCCTGCACAGCCAGAACACGCGCCTTGAGCGTTTGCGGCAATCCACCCCCAAAGACCGAGGCCAAGGCGCCAAAAAGGCTCACGATCAGCACCCACAGCAGCATGGAGCCTTCGTGATTTCCCCAGGTGCCCGAAATCTTGTAGAGCATCGGCTTGGCCGAATGGCTGTTCAGCGTCACAAGGCGCAGCGAAAAGTCAGAGGTCACAAAGGCCCAGACCAGCGCTGCAAAGGAGAAAGCCGTGAAGAAAAACTGCGCCTGCGCAGCCGGTTCGGCGACGGCCATCCAGCCGGGCCAGCGTTTATGGGCGCCCACCATGGGCACGACCATCTGCACGATAGCCACCATGAAGGCGAGGATGAGGGCGAAGTGACCGAGTTCAGTAATCATGCCGAGGTTATAGTCCCTCACCCGAAGCGCGCCAATGGCATTCGGCGCGTCCAGCCGCCGCAGCCTACGATTTTGTGATCAACCCGATGCGCTTCCTTGCTGCTCACTTTCGCGCCAGGCCAGAAGAGCCGCATTCTCAGCCTCGGCAAGGCGTTTGACTTCCGGGCGCCCTGGAAGGGCGACCTCTGCCTCTCCCCCAACGGCAGGCAAAATCTGCGGCGCACTAGCCAACATCCGTGACAGACTGCGCTGAAATTCCTGGCTTTTGGCCTGGTGCCTTGCGCCAAAGTAGAAGGACACGATCACGCCCAACAGCCACCATAATGGCTCAGGAACCAGAAGAAGTCCCTCCATGCGTTTTGAAAACCAGACCGGATCCACCATGGCCGAGGCCAGCAGCATCAAGGTGGCAAAGGCCAGCATGGGACGTGGAAGCCGATTGAGTCCGTCAATTGCGCGGTCAAAGGCGCTGCGGTCGTTCATAACAAACTCAGCCGCGAATTGCTCCAAAGCCGCTTTGCGATTCAGATGCGCGCGCTCCGCGCCGGCCTCGGTGTTTTCCCGAAAGACTTCAACCGTGTCACGCAACACATTGCGATCATGACCAAAGAGCGAGTTGAACAGCGCCTTGAGCATCAGACTACCCTCCCCATGTGGCCACCCTGGCCCGAAACGTGGCTGCATCCATGTGGTACTGCTTCGAGATGAATTCTTCGGCCCGGCGGATCCAGCCGCCTTTGTTGCCCGCGCGTGTGCGGGCGAACTTGCGGCTGGCAGGACGACGGTCGGCCAGGTCAAAGTAATAGCTGCGCCGGGCAATTCCGTAGGCATCCCGTAGGCTTGCCGCATCAACCCTGGAAGCCCGATGGGCCGCCGTTGCCGTTTGTGGCCCCATCACCCCATCCACTGCCACATCATACCCCATCTGCACCAGCAGACGCTGCAGGATACGAACCGCGTTGCTGCCTGCATTGACATACATGTCGAAAACACTGGCCTGCAGAGCGTCAGGCAATCGGCTCAACCCCGGGCGCTCAAAGTACTCTTTGACAAAAATGTCGATTGCCTGCTCCCGGCTCAACGCCCTGACATCCTGAATGTCCACCCGACCATCACCGGTCAAATCAAGCCCAAGGCGCTGCAGGGTGTGAATGGTTACACCATGGTTGGTCGCGCCGCCGGGATCGTCTGGATCATTCACATAGCCGCCCTCACGGCGCAGAATATCCTCGGCGATGTCTCTGACTTTCATGGGTACGCCCGCCATTCTTTGTGGGCCTGCAGAGTGACAAAGAACCGTTCACCAAGACTTTCTTCACCGCACCGTCCACCGGCAACACGACTGCCTTGCCTTGTTTCTGACGCCCAACATCTGCTAATTCGCGTCATCAAAACAGGCCAAGGCAACGACATGACACAGAAGCCGATCCAGGTGGTCGACCGCACAACGGGGGAGACCTTTGATGAGGTGATCCTGGGAGAGAAATGGATCCGTTGGGCCTATCAGGATTCCGGGTCAAGCCTGTTGGAGCGCACATTGTTTCGCTCTACATTCCTCAGTCGCCTGTTCGGTGCCTGGTTTGACTCACCACTTTCGAAAGGCAAGGTCACTTCGGTCGTCAAAGAACTATCCATCGACATGCATGAAGCACGTGATCCTGTTGAAAGTTTTACATGTTTCAATGATTTCTTCATCCGCCATCTAAAGCCTGAAGCCCGCCCTTATGATGAGGATCCCAGCCAAATTGTCTCTCCCGCCGATGGGCGTGTTCTGGTATTTCCCGAGCTGGACGAGGATCAATTTGTGCCCGTAAAGGGCCATCCGATGTCGATCCGCTCCATGCTGCCCGGCCAGTATGAGCGGTTCCTGGGCGGCGCGCTGGCCATTGTTCGGCTGTGCCCTGCAGATTACCACCGCTACCATTTCCCAACCGCTGGCCGGATCGTGGACAGCCTTGATATCCCCGGTGCCCTGCATTCGGTGAACCCGATTGCCCTCGGCGCCGGACCAGATGTCTTTGGCGACAACAAGCGCTGCCTGACCCTGATCGAGACCGAAGCCGCGGGCACGATGTGTTTCGTCGAAGTGGGCGCCTTTGGTGTCGGCTCCATCGTCAACACCACCACCAGCGGCGCCGTCACCAAGATGCAGGAGAAGGGCTATTTCAAGTTCGGAGGCTCCACCGTCGTCGTTGTCTTCGAACCCGGCAAGATCCGTTTTTCAGATGATCTGGTTGCCAATAGTGCCAAGGGCTTGGAAACCCTTGTTAAGGTTGGTCAACCCTTGGCAACGGCCCGGTAACCACTACTTCTCGGGCGGTATCGAATAGGTCATGGTGGAACGCGCCACCATCTTGTCCGACCCGGCCGAGAACATATGAACATCCCCCACCGCCAGCGCACGGCCCAGTTTCAACAAGGTGCCCTTGGCAATCAGATCGACCCCGGCTTCGGGCTTGCGCATGAAATCGAGCGAGCAATTGGTGGTGACGGCCAACGCCTTGCGCCCCAGCCGCGACAGCACCAGCCCATAAACCGTGACATCCGCCAGCGCGAACATGGACGGGCCCGAGACGGTTCCCCCCGGTCGCAGATGACGCTCTGCCACCAGCAGGCGCATGGTGATCCCGGCCTCGGTCAACTCCTCCACCGCAAAATCATCCGCAACCTGCGGAAAGATTTCCCCCATATAGGCGGACAAACCCGCCGCATCAAAAGCCAATCGCATGCTTTTCCTTCTCCCTTGTCCCGCCTAGAGTTGCCCCAAAGAGGGTCAGGAGTACAAGATGACAATTCTGGAACGTCGCGACGCGGATGGTATCGCGCATCTGCGCATGAACGCCCCCGAGCGGTTGAATGCGCTCTCGGATGAGATGCTGGCGGCCCTGCAGCAGCAGATTGATGCGCTGCGAGGGGACAGCAGTATCAAGGCGGTCGTGCTGTCTGGCGTGGGCAAAGCCTTTTGCGCAGGCCATGACATCCGCCAGATGACAGCGGGGCGTGAGGCTGCGGATGGGGGCAAGGCCAATTTTCAGGATCTTTTTGCCCGCTGCACCTCGGTCATGCTGGGCCTGCAGCGCCTGCCCCAACCGGTGATCGCGCAAGTGCACGGAATAGCAACGGCGGCGGGTTGCCAGCTTGTCGCCTCCTGCGATCTTGCCATTGCGGCGGATGACACGCGGTTTGGAGTGAACGGTGTCAACATCGGGCTCTTCTGCTCTACCCCCATGGTGGCCCTGTCCCGCAATGTCCCGCGCAAACACGCCTTTGAACTGCTGACCACTGGCGAATTCATGTCAGCCCCGCGCGCAGCCGAGCTTGGCCTGATCAATCGGGCCGTACCCGGCGAAGATCTGGAGGCCGAAACCCTGAAACTGGCGACCACCATCGCAGGCAAGCTCGGCTCAGCGGTGAAGATTGGCAAGGAAGCCTACTATCGCCAGCTCGAAATGCCGATTGAGGAAGCCTATGCCTACACAAGCGATGTGATCGTCGAGAACCTGATGCACCGCGACACCATCGAAGGGCTGGCCGCCTTTATCGAAAAGCGCCCGCCGAATTGGGAAAAGACCTGAATTTTCCGAAAATTTAAGACAAGTTCAGTCTTTGTTTACGATTGACCGGATATTGTTTCCATATCCGGTCTTTCAAAAAAGGCAGGATCATGGCAAAGATTGGGCACCGGTCACAAGCCGGTCACAATTTTGGGTCGCTGCGTCGGAAGGTCCCTCCGATCCGGGTCTCTCTCCCCGGCTGACATTCCCGCCGCAGCGACCCCAAAATCCCCCCCGTCCAACATGCGAATCTGATTGCAGCCAGAGCGCATGCATCGCTTTCTGACAGGCTGCGGCTATTGCAGCCCGCGTATGTCTTATTGCGCACGGGCCACGCCTGCCCTATGTGGCACCTCATGACACAAGAATTGCATATCGTTGGCGGCGGCATGGCCGGGTCCGAAGCCGCCTGGCAGGCCGCAAACATGGGCGTGAAGGTGGTGCTCCATGAAATGCGCCCCAAGGTCGAAACCTTTGCCCATCAGACCGGCAACCTTGGGGAGATGGTCTGCTCCAACTCCTTCCGGTCCGATGATGATGAGCAGAACGCCGTTGGGCTGTTGCACTGGGAAATGCGCGCCGCAAATGGCCTGATCATGACAACCGCCGATGCCCATCGCCTGCCCGCAGGCGGCGCATTGGCCGTTGACCGGGATCCCTTTGCCGAAACCATCACGGCCAAGCTGAAAAGCCACACGAATGTCACTGTTTCCTATGAGGAAATCACCGATTTGCCAATGGACGGGCACTGGATCTTTGCCACCGGACCGCTGACCTCTCCGTCTCTGGGTCAAGCGATTCAGGCGGAAACCGGGGCCGAAGCGCTGGCCTTTTTTGATGCCATCGCACCCATCGTCTATGCCGAAAGCATCGATATGTCCAAGGCCTGGATGCAGTCGCGCTATGACAAGGGTGAGACCGAGGAGGAGCGCACAGCCTACCTCAACTGCCCGATGGACAAGCAGCAGTACGAAGCCTTCATCGACGCGCTCTTGGCAGCAGACAAGACCGAATTCCACGAGGGTGAGACCGCAGGCTACTTCGATGGCTGCCTGCCGATCGAAGTGATGGCCGAACGTGGCCGCGAGACCCTGCGCCATGGGCCGATGAAGCCCGTGGGCCTGACCAACCCGCACCAACCCGACGTCAAGGCTCATGCGGTTGTGCAGTTGCGCCGCGACAATGCGCTGGGAACGCTGTTCAATATCGTCGGCTTCCAGACCAAGATGAAGTACGGCGCCCAGACCGAGGTGTTCCGGATGATTCCGGGGCTTGAAAACGCCAGCTTTGCCCGCCTCGGCGGCATTCACCGCAATACCTTCCTGAACTCTCCGACACTTCTGGACGGCCAGATGCGTCTGAAATCCAAACCCCATATCCGCTTTGCCGGGCAGATCACCGGGGTTGAAGGCTATGTGGAGAGCGCCGCCATGGGTCTGCTGGCAGGCCGCATGGCCGCAGCCGAGATCTTGGGGAGGGACCTGTCGGAGGTGCCACAAGACAGCGCCATGGGCGCGCTGATCCATCACATCACCGGCGGCGCCGAGGCCAAGACCTTTCAGCCGATGAATGTGAACTTTGGTCTGTTCCGCCCGGTGGATGGGCTCAAAGGCGGGCGGCGGAGCCGCAAGGACCGTTACAAAGCCTATACCGACCGGGCCAAAGCCGCCTGGACCGACTGGCTGGGCCAGTTTTCCTAAAGCTTGAGGGGTGCAATGACCTTTCGCACACGCTTTGCGCCCTCGCCCACAGGACCGTTGCATCTGGGCCATGCCTATTCCGCGATCATTGCCCATGACATGGCCCGCGCCGCTGGCGGTGAATTCCTCTTGCGCATGGAAGACACCGACCTGCAGCGCGCCAAGCCGGAATGGGACGCAGCGATAGTCGAAGACCTCACTTGGCTGGGACTGACCTGGGACGGCCCAATCCTGCGTCAGTCAGAGCACCTCACGCAGTATGACGCCTACCTTGATCGGTTCGAGGCCATGGGGCTGCTCTATCCCTGCTCCTGCAGCCGCGCCGACATCCGCGCCGCAGTGTCTGCCCCGCAGGAAGGCGTCAGCCACGATGTGTATCCCGGTACCTGCAAGCAGCGCAGCATGGCCAGCCGCAAAGCGGGTGACGCGCTGCGCCTGCATATGGACCGCGCTCTGGCGCAACTCCAGGGCCGCACCGTTGCATTCCAAGAAACAGGTGAAACCTACAAAGGCCAACATGCCATTGATGCGGACAAGGCCTTGCAGGACATCGGCGATGTGGTCTTGTCACGCAAAGGCGAAGAGATCATCGCCTATTTCCTGGCCTCCGCGCTTGACGACGTGCATCAGGGCATCACCCATGTTGTGCGCGGAGAGGATCTTTTCGATTTCACACCGCTTCAGGTTATGTTGCTGAGGTTGCTCGAGCAGCCAGTCCCCGTCTACCACCACCACCGGCTGATCCGGGATGATGCGGGCAAACGGCTGGCAAAACGGGACGACGCCCGAGCAATTTCAAAATACCGCAGTGAAGGGGCAACGCCACAGGATATTCGCCGCATGGTTGGTCTGACCTGAGGGCCCCTATACCATGGGCTTCATCAGTTCGACCTCTTCGCCGTCACGGACGGCCGTGTAAAAGCAACTGCGCCGGTTGGTATGGCACGCTGGTCCCGTCTGGCGCACGACGGCCAGCAGACAGTCGCGATCGCAGTCGAGCCTCAGATCCACAAGCTCTTGCACGTGACCTGAGCTTTCCCCCTTGATCCAGAACGACTGGCGCGACCGCGACCAGTAGGTGACCTTGCCGGTCTCAAGCGTGCGCGCGACGCTATCTGCGTTCATCCACGCCATCATGAGCACCTCGCCGCTGTCATGGTCCTGCGCGATGCAAGGGATCAAACCTTTGTTGTCATAGCGCAGGCCTTGCGGATCAAAGGAAAGTGTACTGGCAGTCATGGCAAAAACCTTTTGCATCTGAGGCGTTGCTGCCTATGTATTGGGAAGTCACCCCAAGGGAAACCCCGAGGCCGTCATGTCCAGTGAAACCGATCTGATCAAGCTCTATTCTTCGCGCATTCTTGCGCTGGCGGCAGATATTCCGCACCTGGAGCGACTGGACGCGCCGGATGTTACCGTAAAGAAACGCTCTCCTTTGTGTGGCTCAACCGTGACCGTGGACCTCAACATTGCGGATGGAAAGATTGCGGCGTTCGGTCAGGATGTGAAAGCCTGCGCCTTGGGACAGGCCGCCGCTTCGGTGGTGGGCGAGAACATCGTCGGATGCACTTTGGATGAGGTTCAAACCGCACGCGACGCTCTTAAGGCGATGCTGACAGAAGGCGCCACTCCTCCGCCCCCTCCTTTTCAAGAATTGGAAGTTCTGCTGCCCGCGCGGGAGTTCAAAAATCGCCATGCCTCAATCATGTTGGCTCTTGATGCGACGCTTGAGGCAATGCAGCTTAACGCAAAAGAAAACTGCGCTTAACGCAAAATTCACCGCAACTGCGGTATCCGTTTACGATCTTGTGTAGGCGGAGCCAGAATGCAGAAGTTGAATAGTGCGCCTCAGCCGTCAGCACCCCTTGGTGCCGATGCAGACATGAATGAGTTGGCTGAAATCTCCTCCCAGCTCGGCTTTGAAATCGTGGATATCGCCGGATTTTTGGACGCGATCGAATGCAAGTCGAAAACCCAGCTGGACGACCTCAAACAGCTTGATCGCGGCGCCGAACGCGTTGTCAATGCAAACGCCCAGGTGATGGAAACCGTAGACGCGGTGACCAAATCCGCGCAGCAGACCCTTGCCTCCGTTCAAAACTCAGTCACATTGGTCCGCGAAAGCAGCGGCCACGGACAAGAGGTTGCCGAATGGGTGCAGGACCTCAACAACCGTACAGAGGCCGTCGCCGATACGGTTGACGCAATGCGCAAGGACAACGAAAAAATTTCCGCCATTGCCGCCCAGGTGAACATCCTAGCGATCAACGCAAAGATCGAAGCGGGACGCGCCGGCGATGCAGGGCGCGGTTTTGCCGTTGTCGCCGAAGCGATCAACGATCTGTCCAAACGCACCACCGTTGCTGCAAGTGAAATCAGCCGGAACATCGAAACTCTTTACGCCTGGATCAAGGACCTGGACCAGGAAACCGAGACGATCTCACAATCGGCAAGCCGCATTTTGGATCAGGCCCGGGATACCGATGCCTCCTTGCTCGGAATTGAGAAAGACACTCAGCATGTCAGCACCGGCACGACCCGCATTTTGAGCGACGCCACAACCGTGCGCGATGCCATGGAGGCCTGCTTTCCCAATATCAACCGGATCAAGACCTCGGTTGAGGAAACCACGACTGGTATTCACAACGCCCATGATCGGGTTGAAAAGCTTGTTGCCTCCTCCGAACGGCTTGTGCAGGGAACAATCGCGCTCGGCGGGCAATCCGCCGACAAGAAGTTCATCGCCTTTGTCACGGACATGGCCGCTAATATCGCCGACCTGTTCCAAAAAGGCCTTGAGAGCGGACAGATCACCGAGGCTGCGCTTTTTGACCGGACGTATGTGCCGATCCCGAACACGAATCCGCAGCAGGTGATGACCGGATTCACGAAATTCACCGATAGCGTCTTACCGCCTCTTTTGGAAAGCGCGCTGGACCTCGATCCGCGGGTTGTCTTCTCAGCTGCGGTCGATGTGAACGGCTATCTGCCGACGCACAATAAGAAATTTTCCCATCCCCAGGGCCCAGACCCGGATTGGAACATGGCCAACTGCCGCAATCGCAGGATTTTTGATGATCGCGTTGGCCTAAAGGCTGGACGCAATACCGGCCCCTTCCTGATGCAGGTCTACCGGCGCGACATGGGGGGCGGTCAATTTGTGATGATGAAAGATCTTTCAGCGCCGATCACTGTGAACGGGCGTCACTGGGGTGGTTTGCGGATGGCCTTTACCAGCTAGTCCCAACGCCGGACCGCCAAAAAAAGGCCGCCGCACATCCGGGCAGATGGCGGCGGCAACAAAAGCTCTCTATGCGGGACGTGACTGGCTTTCCGGCAATCGGGATGCGCCGGAAGGGATCTCGGTACAGGCAGGTGTTCCCCTCATCATTTCGGGACAGGATGCAAGCACAGCCACCATAAAGAGCCAAGGCAGGGAAATCTGCGGGTCAGAACAGCCCTGGAATGTGGAGCGCTGCCACGAGCATGACCATCAATGCGCCAGCGCCAATGGCATCTTGCAGAAGGGTGGATTGAGCATTCTGCAGCGTTGATTTCAGCTGTGCGATCATCTGTCGTCCTCCAAGTCAGGTCTTTGCGCTTTGACTGCGCTTTTGTTGCTCCTTTGTTCTCATGAACACCGGGTTAAGTAAAGAACTTTTTGAGAACATTTGCGAACTTCTTGGAACATCATCGTTAGCACAAAACCGAAAATGCGCTAACCAACTGAAAGCAAACGAAATGCCTGATCCTGTTTCATCAGCCAGAGAAGAACACGCGCCGCCTGTCCGCGCGGGCTGGTCAAGTCCGGGTCTTTCGACAAAAGAGCGCGCGCGTCGCTTTGCGCCACCGCCATCAGCGACGCCTGCCGCTCCAGATCGGCGATTCTGAACCTCGGCAGACCCGACTGCGCAGTCCCGATCATATCCCCGGCGCCGCGCATTTGCAGATCGGTCTCGGCAATGCGGAAACCGTCCTCGGATTCCCGCAGCACTTCGAGACGGCGGCGCCCCCCTTCGCTCAGCGGTGGTTGATACATCAGCAGACAGGTCGATTGAGCCGTGCCCCGCCCCACGCGGCCACGCAGCTGATGCAGTTGCGCCAGGCCAAAAATTTCGGCCCGTTCAATCACCATGATCGTCGCATTGGGCACATTCACGCCCACCTCGATCACCGTGGTAGCGACCAGAACCTTGGTGCGCCCCTCCTGAAAGGCGGCCATGGCGCTGTCTTTGTCGCTCGGCGGCATCTGCCCATGCACCAGCCCGACGGTGTCATCCCCAAGGACGGCACGCAAATGTTTGAAACGCTCTTCGGCTGCTGTCAGGTCCATGACTTCGGACTCGCCCACAAGGGGGCACACCCAATAGCACTGCCGCCCGTCGTCAATCGCCTGCTGTAAATGGCGGACAACTTCGTCCATTCGCTCAGTGCTGATCACGGCCGTTTTCACCGGTTTGCGCCCCGGCGGTTTTTCATCCAAAACAGAAACGTCCATGTCTCCGTATCGGGCCAATGCCAGCGACCGTGGGATCGGCGTGGCCGTCATCACCAGAACATCGGCACCAATGCCTTTTTCGGCCAGTTCCATACGTTGACGAACGCCAAAGCGATGCTGTTCATCCACGATCGCTAGCCGCAAATCTGCAAAATGAACGTCTTTTTGGAATACTGCATGGGTGCCAACAAGAATATGGATATTGCCATTGGCGAGCGCGGCCAGCTTGGCTTTGCGCTCAGCTCCCTTGTCGCGGCCTGTCAAAAGTTCGAGCACCACACCGGCGTCTTCGGCCAAGGGACGCAGGCCTTCAAAATGCTGCTGAGCAAGGATGCTGGTCGGGGCCATCATCACCCCCTGCCCGCCTGCCTCAACCGCGACAAGAAGCGCCATCAGGGCGACAAGGGTTTTACCCGCCCCGACATCCCCCTGCAGCAGGCGGTTCATGCGCTGATCCGAGGCCATATCAGCCGAGATTTCCTCAATCGCCCTTTGCTGGGCAACCGTAGGCCGGTACGGCAGAGCCGCAAGCACCCGAGACTGCAACTTCCCGGTGGCGAGGCTCTGAATGCCCCGCGATTTACGTTCGGAGTTTCGGGCAATCGCCAGGGTCATTTGATGGGCAAACAGTTCATCATAGGCGAGCCGCGCCCGTGCCGGGGCATCTGGGGACAGATCTTCTGACCCTTTTGGCTCATGAGCCTTGGTGATCGCAGCGCCCCAAGAAGGCCAGGTTTCCCGTTCCATCTGACCGGGATCTATCCATTCCGGCAATTCCGGCAGTAGGCCCAAAGCACCGCGCAAAGCTTTGAACATCGTCTTTTGCGTCACGCCATGGGTCAGATGGTAGACCGGCTCAAACTCCGGAATATCTGCGGCATCCTCCACCGGCAGCATGTGGTCGGGATGCACCATCTGGGCGATCCCGTCGAAAAGCTCCAGCTTTCCCGAGACCAGCCGCCGCGCGCCTTCTGGGCACTGCGCCAATAAGTACTTGCTACGCCCATGGAAGAACACCAGTTGAAAATCGGTTTCAGAATCACTGACCGTGATCCGATAGGCGCCGCCCCGATTGCGAGCCGGTCTGTGAGCACCAATCGTGACCTCAACCGTGGCTACAGCCGGAAGTTCAAGCCCCTTTATCGAGTCACGCCGTCGACGGTCCTGAACGGAATAAGGCAGAGAAAACAAAAGGTCACGCGGCGTCTCTATCTGGATTTGCTCCAAATGCTGTGCCGTTTTCGGACCGATCCCCGGCAGGCTGTCGAGCCGTGAGAACAGAGGAAACAGGATCTCCGGGCGCCCGCTCATGACTGTCCGATCAGCTCCAGCCAGCCCGCCTCGTCCAGGACCTCAATACCCAGCTCGGCCGCTTTTGTCGCTTTGGATCCCGCGCCGGGACCAGCCACCAGAATATCGGTCTTCTTGGACACAGACCCCGAAACCTTGGCACCAAGCGACTCGGCCCGTGCCTTGGCCTCGGCCCGCGTCATCTGCTCAAGCGTTCCGGTAAAAACAACGGTCTTGCCTGACACTGGGCTCTCTGCTGCCGGAGCATCAGGAGGCACAATCGTGAGATGCGACGCCAAACGATCAATGGCTGCGCGCTCTTCCGGGTTGGCCAGCGCGTCGGACAGGGACAGCGCCAGGATCGGACCGATACCGTCAGTGCCAACCAGATCCTCCCAGGCTGCCTGGGAATCGGCTGGAACATCGCAGGCCTGCATCGCGACCGCCCGCGTTTCGGAGATCCGCGCCCTGCGCCCTTCCTCAATAGCCTTCATCCGTTCTGCATCCTCGGCCTCATCTGCTGCTCGGTGCGCCAAAGCCGCCGGGCGCGCGGTATCCACCGCAGAGGCCATTGCCGACCAGTCGCCATAGTGAAGCGCCAGATCCTTGCCAGCGACTTCTCCAAGATGACGAATACCCAAGGCAAAGAGGAACTTGGCAAATGGGATGCTGCGCTTTTCGTCAATCGCGTCAAATAGGTTGGCGGCTGACTTCTCTCCCCATCCTTCACGGTTTTTCAGCTGCTGCATGCCGGACCCGAACCGCGCGCGCAGGGTAAAGATATCTGCTGGCTCTCGGATCCAGCCATCCCCGTAGAACTGCTCAACCTGCTTGTTTCCCAGCCCTTCGATATCGAACGCACCACGGGAGACGAAATGTTTCAGCTTTTCAATGGCCTGCGCCGGACATATCAAGCCGCCGGAACAGCGCCGCACGGCATCGCCTTCTTCGCGGATCGCAGGTGATGAGCACTCCGGGCAGGCTTGTGGAAAGACGAAAGGCACCGCCCCATCGGGGCGTTTGGTAAGGTCCACATCGGCAACCTTTGGAATAACATCCCCCGCCCGATAGATCTGCACCCAATCCCCAACACGGATATCCTTGCCGCCACGGATTTCGCCCCCCTTGGAGTCGCGCCCCGCGATATAGTCTTCATTGTGCAGTGTCGCGTTCGAGACAACCACGCCGCCCACGGTCACAGGGGCCAGTCGGGCAACCGGGCTCAGTGCACCTGTGCGGCCCACCTGGATGTCGATTGCCTCAAGCCGGGTCCAGGCCAGTTCGGCCGGGAATTTATGTGCAATGGCCCAGCGTGGCGTCGTCGATCGAAATCCAAGGCGCGCTTGCAGGCCCAGGTCATTGACCTTGTAGACCACGCCATCGATATCATAGCCAAGGGTCGCTCGCTGCGCTTCAATACTCCGATAGTGCGCAATCATGTCCTCGACTGAGGCACACAATTCAGTCAGCGGATTGGTTGAAAAGCCAAGGGACCGAAGTCTGTTTATCGCGTCAATTTGCGCCTCTGCCAAAGGCGAGGACAGATCCCCCCAACTATAGGCAAAGAACTGCAAAGGTCGGGACCTAGTTATTTCAGGATCCAGCTGCCTAAGGGATCCGGCGGCTGCATTTCGGGGATTGGCAAAGACCTTTCCTCCGCGTGCTTCCTGCCGTGCGTTCAAATCCGAGAAGGCTTCATGGCTCATGTAGACTTCGCCGCGCACCTCTAGGATTTCCGGCGCGCCTGAGATCCGCTGCGGGATATCCGCGATGGTGCGGGCGTTTTCGGTGACATTTTCCCCGACGCTGCCGTCCCCGCGCGTGGCCGCCTGAACAAGAAGGCCGTTCTCGTAGCGCAAAGACAGGGACAAGCCGTCAATTTTCGGCTCTGCGGTAAAGGAAACCGGGCTGTCTTCGCTCAGACCAAGGTATTTTCGTATGCTGCGCGCAAAATCGGCAACGTCTTCATCTTCAAAGGCATTTCCAAGCGACAACATGGGGACAGCATGGGTGATCTTGCCGAACCCAGAAGCTGCGGGCGCACCTACCGAATTCAGCTGCGTCGCCAGCTCTTGCAAGTCAGGAAAGACCTCGGCCAAAGCAGAATATCGGCGTTTTGCCCGGTCATATTCAGCGTCAGAGATCGTTGGCGCATCTTCCTGGTGGTAGGCAATATCAGCCGCACGCAATTTTTCCTGCAACGCAAGAAACTCTGCCTTGGCCTCGGCCAAGGACAGGGACTTTGGATCACTGTCCGGAATCTGTGTCACGCGCGTTCCCCATCTGTCTTTTCTTAGGTGATAAGACGGGGAAGCTGCGACGTCCAGTCAGGGCAGATTGACGCCGGGCACTGAACACGAAAAAACCCGCCGCAGCGGGTTTTCGATCTGTTGAGATGTCGCACCCACCGAGGAAAGCATGCCCCAGCAGGCACCCCGGCAGGCTATGATTTCTGGGATCAGGCGCCAACCGCGAGGCGCTGTTCGGTGCCATTGCCGAGCTGGTCGTCTTGCGGGTCACGCAGAACATAGCCGCGCCCCCAGACGGTCTCGATATAATTCTCTCCACCGGTCGCAGTACTGAGTTTCTTTCTCAGCTTGCAGATGAAGACGTCGATGATTTTCAGTTCGGGCTCATCCATGCCGCCATAAAGGTGGTTCAGGAACATCTCTTTGGTCAGGGTGGTCCCCTTACGCAGGCTCAGAAGCTCAAGCATCTGGTATTCTTTGCCCGTCAGATGCACAGCCTTGCCCTCGACCTCGACCGTTTTGGCGTCCAGGTTGACCGAGATCTTGCCGGTTTTGATGATGGACTGGGAGTGGCCTTTGGAGCGCCGAATGATCGCGTGGATACGTGCAACCAGCTCTTCACGGTGGAAGGGCTTGGTCAGGTAGTCATCGGCACCAAAGCCAAAGCCTTTGATCTTGTTGTCTGTGTCGTCCGCACCGGACAGGATGAGGATTGGCGTTTCAATACGCGCCATGCGCAACTGGCGCAGAACCTCGTGCCCATTCATGTCAGGAAGACCCAGATCCAGCAAAATCAGATCATAGTCGTAAAGTTTTGCAAGATCGATGCCCTCTTCGCCCAGATCCGTCGTATAGACGTTCAGGTTCGCGTGGGTGAGCATCAGCTCAATGCTTTTCGCAGTGGTTGGATCATCTTCGACAAGAAGAATGCGCATGTTTATTTTCTCCGCCTGTATCCTGTTTCCCTCAGGTCGCGTTAACCTTGCTGGAAAATAGTTAATGGCCCGTTACCATAATCGTTAAATCTCAACTACAAAGCAACCTGGTTAACACATACTACCACAAGATGCGTTCAAAGGGGAGGAGGATCAAAAGGATAGGCGGGCGCACTAAGGCTTACGAAACTTCTTCAATTGGGTGGTTTTCAGGGCTTCTTCGCCATGATCTGCCACCGCAGCAACCCAGCTGCGGAACTCTTCTTCACTCAGACCATAGGTGCGCAGGGCTTCGCTTTGGGGAATCAGACCGTAAAGCACCCCCCGCACCACGGAAGCCTTGCGTGAGGCCACCCAGCGCTTGGTTGTCTTTGGCGGAAGGTCCGCTCGCGTCATAACCGTACCATCCGGCAGGGTCACAGCGCGCGGTCCATCAACTTTCTTCAAGAACATCACTTTATCCTTGTGCGGATTTGCGTATTTAAGAGCACAAGCAGATTTGGCCGATTGTCCTTAACGGCACGTGAACCACGCCCTTGAGGATCGTTAGCATTTTCCTATATTCTGCAAGGCCTTTTCCTTGATCTGAGGAGTCGCCCCATGGCGCTGGATACGAATGCACCGCTGAACTCGCTTGGCTTTGCCAAACCGCCCTCTGAAACGCGGGTGGTTGTGGCCATGTCGGGCGGTGTGGATAGCTCTGTCGTGGCTGCATATCTTGCCGATCAGGGCTATGATGTCGTGGGCGTGACGCTTCAGCTCTATGACCACGGTGCCGCGCTTGCCAAAAAAGGCGCCTGCTGCGCCGGGATCGATATCCACGATGCGCGGCGGGTCGCCGAGGAACGCGGATTTCCCCACTATGTCCTAGATTATGAAAACATTTTTAAGGATGCCGTTATCGATGAATTTGCCGACAGCTATCTTGCCGGGGCAACACCGGTGCCCTGCATCCGCTGCAATGAGCGGGTAAAGTTCAAGGATCTTCTGGAAACCGCCAAGGATCTGGAGGCCGACTGCATGGCCACCGGGCATTACATCCAGCGCAAGATGGGGCCGAACGGAGCAGAGCTGCATTGCGCCGAGGATGCGAACCGCGACCAGAGCTATTTCCTTTTCTCAACAACGCCGGAACAGCTCGATTTCCTGCGCTTTCCGCTTGGCCACCTTCCCTCCAAGGACGCGACCCGCGAAATGGCCGCACAGTATGGTCTGGCGGTGGCGGATAAACCCGACAGCCAGGACATCTGCTTTGTGCCCGATGGCAACTATGCGAGCGTGATCGAGAAACTGCGCCCGGGCGCTGCGGATCCCGGTGAGATTGTTCATGCGGACGGCCGTGTTCTGGGACAACACACCGGGGTGATTCACTACACCATCGGCCAGCGGCGCGGTCTCGGCATCGGCGGCCTCAGCGAGCCGCTCTATGTGGTGCGGCTTGATGTGGAAAAGAAACAGGTGGTCGTCGGCCCGAAAGAGATGCTCGCCACACGGACAATCCCGGTGCGGGAGATCAACTGGCTGGGCGATGCGTCCTTTACCAGCCAGAAAGAATGGCATGTCGCGGTCAAGGTCCGTTCAACCCGCCCCCCGCGTGAGGCCATCATCCGTCCGCTGTCGGATACGACGGCCGAGGTGGAGCTACTGACCCCGGAAGAAGGCGTCTCCCCCGGTCAGGCCTGCGTTTTTTATGACACGAACAGTAGTCGCATTTTTGGCGGCGGCTGGATCTGGCGCGGTTACTGAAGCCGCGCCAGCACCGCACGGGCGGCGCGCAGACCGGGCGCCTCGCCGCCCTCGCCCAGACGCTCCATTGTCAGCGCCATAGCAGCCGCCTGCGCTTCGGCGTGACTGCGCACATCGCCCAAAGCGCTTGCAATCCGCGACGGTGTGCAGTCTGGGCCGAGGCATTCGGGAACGACGCGGGTGTCGCTGACCAGATTGACCAATGTGACCGTATCGATCAGCGCCATGCGCTTCATGATCTGCCAGGTCAGCCATTGGAACTTGTAGGCGATCACCATGGGCGTGCGCGCCGCCGCGAGTTCCAGAGAAACCGTGCCTGAGGCTGCAAGCGCCAGATCCGCGGCGGCAAAGGCCGCGCGTTTGCGGGCTTCGGCGACGGAAGGTTCCAACCCTCTGGGATCCAAAAGGATCGTGTCACTGGGCCAAGTCCGCATCTCTTCGCGCACCAAATCGGCAACGGGAGCAGCCGTAGGAACCAGAATGCGATATTCGGGATGCGCGCTGACAAAATCGGTCAAAGCGGCCCCAAACACCGGCGCAAGCCGCGTCACCTCAGACCGTCGCGATCCCGGCAAAGCGACGACCACCGGTGCATCCCTAAGGCCCAACTCTGCCCGAAGCGCCGATATCTCTTCGGCTGTCGCAGGTGGTTCACCGACCACGGGGTGACCCACAAAATCGCACTCCATGCCCGCAGCCTGCATATAAGGCGGTTCAAACGGCAGCAGGGCCAAGACGTGATCGATGCATGTCGCCATCTTCTGCGCACGTCCAGGCCGCCAAGCCCAGACTGAAGGCGCCACATAATGTACGGTACGGATCTGGCTTTGCTCTTTGACCAGCCGCGCGACACGCAAAGAGAAATCCGGGCTGTCGATGGTGATCAGCACATCCGGTTGCATCTCCACAACTGCGTCGGCGGTTTCGCGGATGCGACGTTTGAGATGCCGGTATTTTGGCAGCACCTCGGCGAGGCCCATCACCGACAGTTCGGACATGGGAAACCGGGACGAAAGCCCCTGAGCGGTCATGAGCGTACCGCCGATCCCTTCGAACGTCACACCAGGGGAAAGGGACTTGAACCCCTCCATCAGGGCTGCCCCCAGCCGGTCGCCCGAAGGCTCACCCGCCAGGATGAAAACCCTCAGGCTCATGCCCCGTCCCGCAGCCACAGGAAGAGGCCCAGATCGTCACAGGCTGCGATCACCTCTTCCTGATCAAGGACGATCACGCCGCCTGCCTCAAGCACGATACCCGAAAGCCCCGCAGCGGCGGCCTTTTTGACCGTTGAGGGGCCAATCGTGGGCAGATCGGCGCGCCGGTCCTGGCCGAGTTTCGGGGCCTTGACCATGACGCCGCCCTGCCCGTCCGGGCGGCGGATCAGCGTGTCCAACATCCAGTCGGTGCCAAAGATGGTCTCAATCGCGATCGCCTGACGCCCACGCACCGCGCAGGACTGGCCAATATCTGCAGCGCTCATGGCGGCGACCACCTCGGCGCCGCGCGTGGCGTCGGCCTTGTCCAGTTCCCCCGGCTGAACGCGGCTCGGCACTCCGGGCGCCATCAACAAATCTGGCGCGACCTCATGCGCGGCACGGACAGAAAAGCCGGCAGATTCGATCAATTGCATGACGGCCCGCAACGCCCCGTCATCGCCCGCAGCCAAGGCCCCTTGCAGAACCGGAACCATCGGCAGGGTCGCCGCATCAATGGCCGAAGGATCGATGGCCGGACGGGTCACTGCCCCGGCAAGGCAAATTTCCTGCACCCCGGCTGATCTCAGACGCTCCAGAAAGCTGCCGAACTGTTCGAGGCGAAAAGTAATCTCCGCCTCCAGCGCATCCGGTTCTGATCCCATCATCGCACATACCAAGGGCCGTTCTGGCAGGCGTTTGCAGATTTCGGCGGGCAAAGCGCCCTGCCCCGCGATCAGTGCAATCATGCGCTAGCCTCCGGGCGTCAGAAAGGAGCGGTCGCTTGCCCCGGTGATAAAGGCCACGATCTCTTCCACATAGGCGCTGTCGGTTTCCTCGCCCAAGCGCCGGGCGCGTTCCTGAAATGTGCCCTCCCCCTGGGCCAGCATGTGAAAAGCCGCCCGCAACGCGGTAATGTCGGACCGAGAGACGCCCCGGCGCTTTAGCCCCACTAGATTGAGCCCGTCCAGCTCACCACGCGGGGCCTGCACCAAACCGTAGGGGATCACATCATTGGTGACCATGGTAACAGCGCCAATGATGGCGCCACGTCCGATCCGGACCCATTGGTGAATACCGGAAAGACCACCAATGATCACGTCGTCCTCGAGCACGCAATGCCCGGCAACCGCTGCAGAGTTCACCACGATCACGCGATCCCCAATCTGGGCGTCATGGGCAATGTGGCAGCCAGCCATGAACAGCCCGTCATCGCCAATCCGCGTGATACCTCCTCCTCCTTCGGTGCCGGCATTTACCGTCACATGTTCCCGAATGCGATTGCGCTTGCCGATCACGGTTCGGCTTTTCTCACCTTTGAATTTCAGATCCTGCGGGACCTCGCCGATCACGGCAAAAGAAAATACCGTCGTATCCTCTCCAATTTCGGTATCGCCCGTAACCACCACATGGGATTTCAGAACCACCCGGTTCCCAAGAGTTACCCCGGCGCCGACGATGCAGAACGGACCAATCTCGCAGCCCTCTCCAATCGTAGCGCCCTCTTCGATCACCGCAGATGGATGGATCAGGCTCATCTGGATCAGTCCTTCTGAATGTCGACCATGGCTGAGAATTCCGCTTCGGCTGCGGTTTCCCCATCGACCGTGGCAACACCTTTGAATTTGAAGATCTTGCCGCCCTTTTTGCCGCGCAGTGTCTCGACGTTCATCTCAAGGACATCGCCGGGGATCACCTTGCGGCGGAATTTACACTTGTCGATGTTCATGAAGTAGATCAGAAGATCCGTATCCACCATGTCCATCCCAACGCCAAGCATTACGCCTGCGGTCTGCGCCATGGCCTCAACGATGGTCACACCGGGCATGATTGGGGTTCCGGGGAAATGCCCTTGGAAATGCGGCTCGTTCATGGTGACGTTCTTGATGCCGCGCGCCGAAGCATAGCCATCTATGTCGACGACCTTATCCACGAGCAAAAACGGGTAGCGGTGCGGCAGGATCCGCTGGATCAGGTGAATATCAGCGCTCTTGAGGTCGGCTGTCATGGCTTTTGTCCCGTTTGTTTTGCGTTGCGCGTCCCTAGCAATCCTGGCCGCTTTGGGCAAGCGAGAGGCCCTAATGCTTGTGGCCGTCATTGATCGGTTGGGGCATCTTCCAAACTCGCCCCGTCCCCCAGAACAGCATCGATCCGAGAAATCGCAAGCTCCGTCACATCGGCGGATTCTGCACTGAGAAATACAGATGCATGGTCCAGAATGGCACCAGCTCCGCTGTCAAGGAGAATGCCTTGCAGCACAGGCAGCGATGCCGCGAAAAACTCTCGCCGCGCATTCTCTCGCATCTGATTGATTTCTCTCAGCTTCTGAACTTGCGTGCGGCGGGTTTCCTGGACCTTTTCGTCAAAGGCATCAGCCAAAGCCCGGAAGGCCTCTGGCTCCATTGAAGAACGGCGCTCGGTCAGTTCTAGTTCCTCGGCTCTGAGCTCTGCCTCAACCCGGCGGTTCTCAGCGGTTAGGACTGCACCTTCAGCTTCCAGTTCCTGGGTAATCCGTTTGCCGAATGCGCTCTCCGCAAACAAGCGTTCAGGCTGAATGGTCAGAACCCCGCTGAGCGGGGTTCCGAGTTGACCGCCAGGAATCCTAAGTGGTTCAAAGGGAACGGCAGACTGAGTTTCATCACTCTGCGCAATAGCAGAGCCATGGTTTATGACCAGCACCATTGCAACAGCAAGAATGAGGCGCCCGGTCCAGGCCATCAGCTGTCCTTTCTGACCACGGAAGGCCGCCTTGAAGCTCCCGGCTTTGACGCTGTGCGCACCTGTCCCGACGCAGTTTGGCACGGGCAATCAGAAGCGCGCTTGCAGTGTCAGATCAAAGCTCTGTTCCTGGTCGTAGTCTTCCTTCTTGATCGCGTTCGAGAAATTGAAACGCAAGGGCCCAAAGGCTGTAGTCCACAAGACGGAGAAGCCAATCACATGGCGGAAGGAGCCGTTGCGCCCCTGAATGTTTCCACCTGCAGCGGCTGTGTTCACGTCCTGCAAGCCCCAAAGATTACCGACATCGTAGAACAGCCCCCCACGCAGCCCGAGTTCTTCCGGCAGGCCAAGCGGGAATTCAGCATCAAACCGGGCGACCGCGTAGAGATTGCCGCCAAGGAAGTCGTTGTACGAGCCACCAACGCCGCCCGGACGCGGTGACGTGTCTCTCGGGCCGATGCCGCCCGGCTCAAACCCTCGCATGATACTCGGTGACAGGACAAAACGGTCGATGGAACGGCTGTTGTCATTCCCCATCCAATGCAGCGACCCTGTCTCCAATGTCGCTCGCAGGGTTACCTCTTCGTTCAGGATTGTCCGCTGAGCCACAACTTTCGCAGTTGAGCGCAGATATTCATTGTCACCGCCCAAGCCGGCATAGTCTGCACTGACCTGCACCACGAACCCACGGTTTGGGTCGAGCCCCAAAATCCTGCTGTCATAGGTGTATGTCAGACCAATCAAACTGGTGGATTTTTCGCCTTGGTTGATCTCACTCCTGACAACCGGTCCAGCGACGGGATAAGACGTACCAGAGACTACGCCATCTGGCCGACTGATCATTTCGCTCTTTGACCACTCGTAGCGCACTTGCAAAGACGTGTCTTCCCGCAAGTTGAATGTGAGAGCAGGACGGAAAAACGCCCGAGACGTGTCATATTCGGCAAAGCTGGAATCGGTTTCCGAAACCCCTAGGTCCAAGTCAAACTTCAAATCCCGCCCCAGAAGATGCGGCTCAGAAAAACCCAGAACGTATTCTTCAGATTCTTGCGCGGTCGCGATTGAGAAAGACAAACGCTGTCCACGGCCAAGGAAATTGTTCTCAGACAATCCAAGGTTAACACCAAAACCGTCGTTTACCGAATAAGCACCGCCAAGGCTAAGAGAACCAGTCGGTTTTTCCTCGACATCAACATCAACGATCACCTGATCATCGCTGCTGCCCTCGCGCACTTCCACATCTGACGTGGCAAAGAAGCCCAGAGCACGGATCCGCTCAGCGGATTCCCGGATTTCACGCGGATTGAAGGGATCTCCTTCAACAGTTTTGAATCTCTGACGGATCACCCGGTCAAGCGTGGTGGTGTTGCCCTCAATATCAATCCGTTCCACGAAGATCCGCGGACCCCGGACCAAGGCAAACTCCACGTCCAGAGTAAGATCGCGATCATTCCGTGTGACACGCGGTTCAACCCGCAAGAAATCAACACCTTGGCGAACAGCGAGGGTTTCCAGCGTTTCAATCGCGCGCTCCACCAACAGAGGTGAATACACAACGCCCGGCTTGACCCTTAGAGACGAGAAGTAGAAATCTGCATCAGCCTCGGCGATCTCGCTTGTGACCGAAATTTCTCCGAATTTGAACTGCTGCCCTTCGGTAACGTCAACAACCAGATAGACCGCATCACGTTCCCGGGTGACTTCGGCATTGGTGCTGTTGATGTTGAAATCGACGTATCCGCGAGACAGGTAGAAATCCCTCAATACCTGCCGGTCGAACTGCAAGCGATCTTCGATGAGCGTATCCTTGTTGATGAAGGTACGCAGCAAACCGGCCTGTTTGGTCTCCAGGACCCTGCGCAAACGCCGGTCGGAGTAGGCTTTGTTGCCCACAAAGGATACCCGCTCCACTTCAATGGTATCACCTTCCACGATCTCGAAAACCAGATCGACACGATTGTCGCTGCGGCGAATGAGCCGTGGGGTCACGCGAGAGGCAAGGCGGCCCTGCGCCCCATAGGCGGCAGCGATCGTTTCGGCATCACGTTCCGCTTGGGCTGCGCTGAAAACACGGCGCGGCGATGACTCGATCAGCTCGGCGAGCTTGTCATCCTTGATCCGCCGGTTACCCTCGAAATTGATGCGGTTGATCGTCGGGAACTCGGTCACTTTGATGACCAGAGTATTGCCGCTGGGAACCAGTTCAACGGTTTCAAATACACCGCTGGCCAGAATGCGCTGATAGGCGTCGTTCAATTGCCCTGCGCTGACAGATTTTCCACGTTCGAGCCCTGCATAGGCAACAATCGTGTTCGTCTGGATACGCTGGTTGCCCTCAACCTGCACCGCGTTGAAACGGTAGCTTTGTGCCTGCGCGGCAAGTGGTGAGAACGTAGCTCCAACAGTGGCAGCAAACACCGCCGCCGAAACGCTTCTATACAAAATGTTGGTGCGTTTGGCACGCACGCCGCAGGATGTACCTGCGAGTTTCCCCCGAACCATCAGTCATAACCCGATTTTTTAAGCAGCTTTTAATCGTGCGTATCGGGTTTGGAGTCCGTTGTCAAAACCAACAACGCGCATGCTGGCACGAAGATGCCCAAAGTTTGCACCACACGTTTGCGGCGAAACACATGGAGAGAGGGGCGATCGTTCTTTCTGGGGTCAAAGAGACGCGAGCCACGCCCCTGCGCTCAGGCTGATGAATACGGCGACAACCGACAGAAGCCGGTCCCAGTTTAGGCTGATCAAGAGCCAAAGCCCCCGCTCCATTCTCATCACCCGATCCATCTCTTCCATCTCCGTTTCAGTCCAGAAACCAAGGAAGGGTTCTATGCTCACAGAACCCGCACCTGGATGATGGGTAGATATCGAATATGGCCACAGTTTGGCGAAGACGCAGGACCGGCCAAATCATTACCTAGGATTTAACAGAAAATGTCATTCCCCAAGGCAAACAGCATCAGGGAAAGAATGACCGCAATACCAAGCGTCATCAAAATCCGCATCACCGCATCGCTTGGCGGACGACCGGACACCGCTTCATAGGCGTAGAACACCAGATGCCCACCATCAAGCGCCGGTACCGGAAACAGGTTCAAAAGACCAACCGCCGTAGACAGAACCGCGATGAACCGTATGAAGCTATCAAGACCCTGGCTCGCCATAGCCCCAGAGGTTTCCGCAATGCCAATCGGTCCCGACAGGTTACAGGTACTGATCGCACCGGTAATCATATGGGTCAGGCCTGAAATCGACATATCGATCACAGCCCAGACCTGAGACACACCGGCCGCCAGCGATTCGCCCAGCCCCGCCGCATCGGTTGCAGGCTCAAAGGCCTGCCCGCCTATCACACCGATCCGCCAATGCGTCGCAAAACTCCCGTCGGCCTGCGGTTCATCCGTGCGGCGCGGAGCAAGTGTCAGGTCAAGCGCCTCTCCTTCGCGCCAGACCGAAAGGGCCAGTTCTTTTCCTTGCCCCGTTTCCACAGCATCCTTCAGCTGATCGAAGGCAAAAATCTGCTGGCCATCAACAGAGGTTATGACATCGCCCGGCTCCAGCCCGGCATCTGCGGCGGCGCTACGCGGGGCAACACCGCGTACGTAAGGCGGCGATAGGAACGGTCCATCGACAAGGACGACGGCTCCGTCTCGGCGCACCTCATATTGCATGGGCTGCACCAAAGGCAGCGCTTCGCGGAACATCGTCCATTCCGTCCCGTTGCCCTCCTGCGGGACGGCAACATCTTCAACAGAGATCAACTCATCCCCAACGCGAAGGCCATTCTCTACTCCGGGTAAAGGCAACAACTCTCCAACGGTCAGAGGGTCGCGCAAACTCCCCTGCGTCAGGGCCAAAGCAGAGAAAATGACTGCGGACATCACGAAATTAAAGACCGGTCCCGCCGCAACAGTCGCGCTGCGCGCCCAGAGAGGCGCACCATGCATGGTCTTGCGCAAATCCTCAGGATCGCGCGCAGCAGCCTCCATCGCATCTACATCTTTCCCCGAAGCCGCATCTGCATCGCCGAGGAATTTTACATACCCTCCAAAGGGCAACAAGGCGACCTGCCAGCGTGTGCCCCGCTTGTCGACGCGGCTCCATATCACCGGACCAAAGCCCAGAGAAAACACCTCGGGGTAGATACCCGACCAACGACCGACGATGTAGTGACCATACTCATGCACGGCCACAATCACCGAAAGCGCCACCACAAAACTGGCAACCACATAGAGAAAACCGCCAAACTGCGGGAGAAGAGATACGATATCCAAGTTCTTACCTTATTGACGTTCCGCCGCGGCACGAATTGCCTCTTGCCGGGCGAGATGGTCCGTTTCGGTGACGTTATCAAGGGTCATTGCGGAATCAATGAGGCCACTTTGTGCCTCCAAGCGGTCCAAGACGGTCGCGGTGATCTCCGCCATATCGGTGAAGCCGATGCGCCCCTCGATGAACAGATCCAGCGCTTGTTCCTTGGCGCCATTGAACGCCGCCCCCATCAGGCCGCCGCGTTCCATTACATCGTATGCCTGGCCCAAGGCGGGATAGCGCGCCGGGTCGGGCTTGCGAAAGTTCAGCTGGCCAATCTCCGCCAGATCGAGCCTGTCGACCGGCAGATCCTTTCGCTCGGGCCAATTGAGCGCATATCCAATTGCGTGGCGCATGTCGGGTGCGCCAAGATGGGCCATCAGCGCGCCATCCTTGAACCCAACAAGGGCATGCACCATCGACTCAGGGTGAACGAGAACTTCGATCTGATCAGGCGCCACACCGAAGAACTCTTTTACTTCTATCACTTCCAGCGCCTTGTTGAACATGGAGGCACTGTCGATCGTAATCCTTTGGCCCATGTCCCAGTTCGGATGGGACGACGCCTCTTCAAGGGTTGCGCGTGCAAGGTCTTCAAGCGGCCAATCCCGGAACGCTCCCCCGGAAGCCGTGATGATGATCCGCTCCACCGCCGAGATGTCTTCTCCGACAAGTCCCTGGAAGATAGCGGAGTGTTCGCTGTCCACCGGCAAGAGCCGCGCGCCATGCTTCAGGGCCGTCCGCATCAACAGTTCACCGGCGCAAACAAGGGATTCTTTGTTGGCAAGGGCAAGCGTCGCCCCCTGCTCCAATGCCTTCAATCCCGGCGCGAGACCAGCAGCACCCACAATAGCGGACATCACCCAGTCTGCGGGGCGAGATGCGGCTTCGGTCAATGCCTCCTGCCCCGCCGCAGCCTCAACGCCGCTGCCCTCCAGCGCGGCGCGAAGGTCTTCAAGCCGGTCCTCAAAAGCTGTCACAGCGAGATCTGCCTTGAGCGTCTTCGCATCACTCGCCAGTTGCCCGATATTCGCTCCGCCGGTCAAAGCCACGACATCAAAGGCCTGAGGCGAACGCCGGATCAGGTCGATCGTATTCTGACCGATCGAGCCTGTGGCTCCAAAGATAGAGATCTTGCGCATCGTCCTGCCTTTCAAGGCTTTCAGAAATACATCACGAAAATCAGGAAAGCTGCAGCGGCGCCAAGCATGCCGTCAAACCGGTCCAGCAATCCGCCGTGCCCCGGGATGAGCGCGCTGGAATCCTTGACGCCCATCTGCCGCTTCAAGGCACTTTCCGCAATATCCCCAGCCTGGCTCGCCATCGAGATAACGACCGACAGCACAACGGCCCAAAGCCCAAGTCCCGATGCCTCGGCAAAAGCGAAGCCAGCACAGGCTGCGGCCAGCCAACCTGCTGAGCTGCCAGACCAGGTCTTCTTGGGGCTGATACGCGGCCAGAGTTTCGGGCCGCCAATGATCTTGCCCGCAAAATACCCTGCGATATCTGTCACAACCACAACACCAATCAGCCACAAGAGCCAAAGGACACCCATCTCATTGCGAAGCCACACAAAGGCAAAACCCGCACAGACAATCCAGAGGCCAAAAAGGCCGAACCGTACACGAGATGCGGCGGGCATCTGGAAGACCCCAGACAGGACCGGCGCAACCAGAAGCGGCATAGCCCAGATCGTCGGAAGCAGGGTTGCTCCCAAAACCGCCACAGAGGTCATGACACCCAGCTGAAAAGCCTGCCCTTTTTGCTCGGGCGCCATCATGCGCACCAGCTCCCAGATCATACCGCCACAGGCAAGCGCGATAAGCACTGCAAACCAGACCCCACCCAGCCAGATCTCAACCGCAGCAACCGCAACCATCACCACCGCGGACAGGATCCGGGGCATCAGATCAGACCAACGTCCCGCGCTCATGTCTTGACCGCTCCAAAGCGGCGATCACGCGCCCCGTAATCGTGGCAAAGCCTGCTCAGTTCTTCAGCTGAAAAATCCGGCCAAAGCGTGTCGATAAACTCATACTCGGAATAGGCCGACTGCCACAGAAGGAAATTGGAAATCCGCGCCTCGCCGCTGGTTCGGATGACAAGGTCGGGATCTGGCAGAACATGTGTATCAAGGTACTTGGGCAGAGTTTCCTCATCCACATCATCCGGGGACAACTTGCCCGCCGCAACATCCTGCGCCAAACGCTTGGTGGCGCGGGCGACCTCATCCCGCCCTCCGTAGTTCAAAGCAATCGTAAGGTGGGTGCCGTCGTTATGCTTTGTTTCTTCCTCCAACTGGTCCATCAGCAGGATCAGCTTGGCATCCAGGCGCACCCTGTCACCGATGAACCGCACTCGCACATTCTTGGCTGCAAGCGCTTTCATCTCCTTGGAGATGTAACGGCGAAACAGGCTCATGAGGCCGGCGACCTCTACCTGTGTGCGCTTCCAGTTTTCGGTCGAGAAGGCAAAGATCGTCAGATACTTGATGCCAAGAGTTGGGCAGCATTCGACGATCTCTCGCACACGTTTGGCACCGGCGTGATGGCCAAAAAGCCGCGGACGTCCCCTTGATTGAGCCCACCTGCCATTGCCATCCATGATGATGGCAACGTGGCAAGGACCTTGAGGGATGCCCGCCAGCGGGGCATCAATCTGGAGCGCCGTGTCTGTCAGTTCGACCATTCTTTCGGATCAGACCTGCATGATTTCAGCTTGCTTGGTGTCCAGCGCCTCGTCGACCGCCTTGATCATCTTGTCGGTCAGATCCTGAACTTCGCTTTCCCAGAACTTTTGATCATCCTCGGACATGCCGTCTGCTTTTGCCTTCTTGATCTGGTCCATGCCGTCGCGGCGGACGTTGCGGATTGAAACGCGGGCGTGCTCTGCATATTGGCCGGCAACCTTGCTCAGCTCGCGGCGGCGCTCTTCGTTCAACTCGGGGATCGGCAGCATGATGATGGTACCGTTGAGCTGCGGGTTGATCCCCAACCCGGATTCCCGGATCGCCTTTTCCACCTTGCCCACCAAGGATTTGTCCCAGACATTGATGGTGACCATGCGCGGCTCGGGAACGTTGACCGTTCCCACCTGGTTGATCGGCGTCATTGATCCATAGGCATCCACCATCACCGGATCCAGCATCGAGGCCGAGCCGCGCCCGGTGCGAAGTGAGGCAAACTCCGTGCGCAGGTTAGCCATTGCGCCGTCCATGCGGCGTTTCAGATCGTCGGTATCCAATTCAAAATCATCAGACATTCTGCTCTCTCCCCTGACTTGAGGCGGTCTTTACACAGCTCTTAAGCGATTGGCGCGTGATTGTATAGCAATCTTGGCGGCGATGCTCGCCCTTGGGGGCGACAGGCCCGCCGAACTGCCCCTCAGGGCAGCCCATTGCCTCACGCTTGTATTTGATCGTCAGCCCTGGACCTTGGTGTAGGTGCCCTCACCGGCCAGAATCCCCCTGAATCCGCCTGGCTCATCGAGCGAAAAGACGATGATCGGGAGGCTGTTATCTCGCGCCAGTGCAATCGCCGAAGCGTCCATCACCCCAAGGCGTTTGGCCAGCACATCGTCGTAGCTAACGGTGTCATATCGTTTGGCATCGTCAAACTTGACCGGGTCTTTGTCGTAGACGCCGTCCACTTTCGTACCCTTGAAGATCGCTTCGCAGCCCATTTCGTTGGCCCGAAGTGTCGCGGCTGTATCAGTGGTGAAATAAGGGTTGCCAGTACCGGCCGCAAAGATGCAAACCCGCTTCTTCTCAAGGTGGCGCACGGCACGGCGGCGGATGTAAGGCTCACAGACCTGATCCATCGGAATGGCCGAGATCACCCGCGTATAGACTCCCAACCCTTCAAGAGCGGCCTGCATACCAAGGGCGTTCATAACCGTGGCAAGCATTCCCATGTAGTCCGCTGTTGTGCGCTCCATACCCTGTGCCGCACCAGAGAGCCCGCGAAAGATGTTGCCGCCTCCAATAACCATGCAGATTTCGACACCCATGTCGTGCACGGATTTGACTTCCTGCGCGACTCGCTGGACTGTCGGCGGGTGCAGACCAAATCCTTGATCCCCCATCAGGGCCTCACCGGAGATCTTGAGCATGACACGTTTATAGGCGGCGGCCGACGGGGCGGCCGGTGTGTTGTTTTCTTGGGGCATGTTGCGCTCCGGAATATGACGGGGTTACTTTGCGCGGCAAAATGGAGCAAATCGGCGCCGGGATCAATGCAGGCCAGGCGCCTTTTTGCGCCCCAAAGCCGCCAATTTCGGTCACGCAAAGGTCCACCCAGATATGACACTTCCTGACATCGACCCGGACAAGCCCGTCCTGATCGCCGGACCCACCGCCTCTGGAAAATCCGCTTTGGCGCTAAGAATTGCGCAAACACAAGGCGGTGTGATCGTCAACGCCGACGCCAGCCAGGTCTTTGGCTGCTGGCGGTTGGTCACGGCGCGCCCGTCGCCAGAGGAGGAAGCGCGCGCTCCGCACCGCCTTTACGGCCACGTTCCCTATGACGCGACCTACTCTGCTGGCCACTGGCTGCGGGAGGTGGTCCCCCTGCTGTCAGGCCCGGAGCGCCCCATCATTGTTGGCGGAACCGGTCTGTATTTCAGTGCTTTGACCGAAGGTATGGCAGAAATCCCGGCAACGCCCGCTGATGTGCGTGCAGAAGGGGACCGGCTGTCGCTTGAGGAGCTTCTGGCGCAGTTGGATGAAAGGACGGCAGCGCGCATTGACCTGCAGAACCGAGCGCGCGTGCAGCGCGCCTGGGAGGTTCTGACGGCGACTGGCCGCCCTCTGGCGGACTGGCAAGACGACACCCCGCCCCCTGCTTTGCCGCTGGGCAACAGCACCGCAATTGTTCTCAACAGCTCCAAAGACTGGCTTGAAGCTCGCATTCGCAAGAGGTTCAGACAGATGCTGACCTTGGGCGCTCTGGAAGAGATTGACGCCATGCGGGATCGCTACGACCCGGCGCTGCCCTCTTGCAAGGCGATTGGCGTGCCTGAGCTGATGAGCTACGTCACTGGGCAAACCACACTTGAAGAGGCCGAAGAAAAAGCAGCCATCGCAACCCGCCGCTTTGCCAAACGGCAACGAACCTGGTTCCGCGCAAGGATGTCGGCCTGGTATCAGGTCCAGCCCGACAGCGACCTGTAGCTTTCATTTTTTCAAATTCTGCAACCGTAAATGCTTCGCGAAGCGCCTGTATTTCAGGAGTAGCAGCGTTGACTTGCAAGAATCGTATTTTCGTGGACACTAATATTCAATTTTTAGAGAATAGATGAACAACGATGCCATTCGATCCGAAACCAACCGAAGACCTGTGCGTTTCACCTCTTTCCCGTCTGACGCCTGACGGTCCGTGGCAAACCGAATTGGCCCATGATCGCAAGGAACACGTTCTCGTCTGGATCACTCGCGGCCAGGGACGTTGTCTTATGGATGGCCACCAAAAAGGCTTTGGGACCCACAATGCCCTTTTCTTTCCCGCAGGTCATCTTTGGTCGGCAGCTTTCGGGCGGCAATGCTTGGGACAAGTCCTGATTGTGCCCTCCAGCGCGCCGGTGTCGATGCCGCCTGCCCCTCTGCACCTGAAAGTCACTGACGCCCGCGATCAGGCACGTCTGAACAGCCTGCTTGAAGAAATCGCCCACGAGCAAAGCACGCACCCGGCTTTGTGGAGACGCGCAATTCAATCTTACTCGGATCTGATCAGCATTCATCTGCGCCGCCAAATCCCGTCAGGGCCATTGCCGCCGACCAAGCCAAGCGCCGCGCGCCGCTTGTCGCAAGCCTATTGCCGACGTGTCGCAGAAAGTTTCAACGAACACGCCAACATGGCGGACTATGCTGCGGCCCTTCAGGTCACACCGACCCATTTGACGCGCGTCTGCAAGGCCGAAACCGGGAAAACGGCAGCTGCGATCCTGACAGAAAGGCAATTGCATGCAGCGCGCACCCTGCTGGTATCCAGCGACCTGCCCATGCGCGAAATTGCAGGCCGCCTTGGATTTGGAAGCGCAGCCTACTTCACCCGGTTCATAACGCAGCATACCGGCGAAACCCCAAGCAGCCTGCGCAAGAAAGCCCGGCTGTCCGCCATCACTCAATAATTCATCCGTATCCCGCCCTGCTCGTTGTAAGTGATTCCTTTTCGCTCAGCACGGAATGTCACATCACAACCAGCACTGGGCACATCTGCCCAGTTATGCGTGCCCGCCGTGTCTCACATTGAGCCAAAGCTTGAAAGCGACGCAGAAAAGGTCGCTTTTTGACCCCAATCCGCCGAATCTATGCATTGACGCGCTGCGGCTAATCAGGCCGAATGGGCCTGTGAGACGGCGAAATTCAATGAATGCACCTTAGCGGCCAGCCAATGGGCCAAACAATCGCCACGCGAAACAGGGCGCCAAAGACCCTGCCGGTGCCAAAGGGAGATCCACATGAAGAATGAAACCACCAAAGCAGCGTCGATCCATTGGGCGGCAAAGATGCATGCTGAGGAAGTCAATCAGGGCAAACTGAGCCGGCGCGAGTTTCTGGCCCGTTCAACGGCCTTGGGTGTAAGTGCTGCGGCAGCCTATGGGCTGATCGGCCTATCCGCCCCGGCGCAAGCCGCGGCTCATGCACAGAAGGGCGGCACCCTGCGCATGCAGATGGAAGTGCGTGCTCTGAAAGATCCGCGCACCTTTGACTGGACGCAGATCGCCACCTTCACCGCTGGCTGGCTGGAATATCTGGTCGAATACAACAGTGACGGCTCTTTTGCACCGATGCTGCTGGAAAGCTGGAGCGCCAATGACGACGCCACCGAATACACGCTGAATGTGCGCAAGGGCGTCAAGTGGAACAACGGCGATGATTTCACCGCCGAGGACGTGGCGCGCAATATCGCCGGTTGGTGTGACAAGAGTGTCGAAGGCAACTCTATGGCCGGGCGCATGGCCTCCCTGATTGATGAGGCCACCGGCAAAGCGGCCGAGGGCGCGATCACCGTGGTGGACAGCCATACGGTCGTGCTGAAAACCAACACGCCCGACATCACAATCATTCCGGGCATGGCCGACTATCCGGCGGCGATCACCCATGCCAGCCACGATGCCGCCACCATGCTGGATAACCCCATCGGCACCGGCTACATGCTGCCTGAAAGCATGGAAGTGGGCGTCAAGGGCGTCTTGGTGCGAAATGAAGGCCACGACTGGTGGGGCTATGCCGCAGGCAAGGGCGGCCATCTCGACCGGATCGAGTTCATCGACTACGGCACGGACCCGGCCGCCTTCCTGGCTGCCTTCGAGGCCGAAGAAATCGACATGAACTGGGAATCGGTGGGCGAATACGTCGATATCTTTGACGGTCTTGGCCTGACCCGCTCGGAAATCCCTTCGGGCTTTACCATCGTGATCCGCCCCAACCAGCAGGCCGAAGTAAACGGCATGAAACCCTACGCGGACAAGCGCGTGCGGCAGGCGCTGGCCATGGCGGTGGACAACAATGTGTGCCTCGAGCTCGGCATGTCGGGCTATGGCATTCCAGCCGACAACTACCATGTGGGCCCGATGCACCCCGAACATGACCCGAGCGTCATGCGCATTCCCTATGACCCGGCCAAGGCCAAAGCCCTGATGGATGAGGCCGGCATGGGCGACTACGAGCATGAGCTGCTCTCCATCGACGACGACTGGCGCCGCAACACCACCGATGCGGTGGCGGCTCAGCTGCGCGATGCGGGCATCAACGTCAAGCGGACCATTTTGCCGGGCTCGACCTTCTGGAACGACTGGGCGAAGTATCCCTTCTCCTCGACCAACTGGAACCACCGCCCGCTGGGCACGCAGGTTCTGGCCCTGGCGTATCGCTCGGGCGAGGCCTGGAACGAAAGCGGCTTTGCCAATGCGGAGTTTGACGCGCTTCTGGCGGAGGCCAACTCGATCGCTGATGCGGACAAGCGCCGCGCGGTCATGGGCAAGCTGCAGGCCATCATGATCGACGAAGGCGTCACCATCCAGCCTTACTGGCGCACCGCCATTCGTCACCACCGCGACAATCTGGTCGGTGTGGACAAGCATATCGCGGACCTGCCGCAACTCTACAAATGGGCGCTCAAGGCCTGATTTGACACGACCGGGCCGCGCTTCAAAAGCGCGGCCCGTTTTTGCAGGACCCGAACCACAGCCAAAGATCGGGCGCAGGCGCGCCCTAGAAAAAGCGCACCGGCAACGTACCGGGCGCACAGCCACCAACGGGGGCATCCATGGGACTGTTTATCCTCAGACGTGTCGGGGTCATGATCCTGACCGCTCTGTGTCTGACATTCGTCGTGTTCTTCATGACGAATCTCTATCCGAACCTTGAAAAACTGGCGAAGACGCAAGGCAACTTCCGCATGTCGGATGAGGCTGTTGCCAGCTGGCTGGAAAAGGGCGGCTACCTGCAATCCACCCCCAAGAAATACCTTGAATGGGTCGGCCTTGCGCCCTCCTATCAGCATGTGGCAGATGATGGCACCATCACCGGGCGCTGCATCACGCCGGGCATGGATCCTGCCGAGGCGCCTCGGTTCTGCGGTATCCTGCAAGGGTACTGGGGCTATTCCACCGTGTTCAAGGATGAGGTGAGTTCCATTGTCGCAACGCGCCTGTCGCTGACCGGCACCCTGATGTTCTGGGTGATGGTGGTCATGGTGCCATCGGCGCTGATCCTTGGCGTTCTTGCGGGGATGAAGGAAGGCTCGGCCACCGACAGGACGCTCTCGACCTTTGCCATCACCACCACGGCGACGCCCGAATATGTTTCGGGCGTCTTGTTCATCGCGATCTTTTCCTCATCTGCGGTGGGCCTCAAATGGTTCAAGGGCACCGCGACGAGCGCAATGGAAAGCCCGAACATTGAAAACTTCCTGCTGCCGGTGTTGACCATCGCCCTTTACGGCATGGGCTATATCGCGCGGATGACCCGCGCCTCGATGACGGAGGTGATGACGGCGCAGTATATCCGTACCGCGCGATTGAAAGGGGTAAGCTTTCCGAACATCGTGATGAAACACGCCCTGCGCAACGCGCTGATCGCGCCCTTTACGGTGATCATGCTGCAGTTCCCCTGGCTCTTGAACGGCGTGGTGATCGTCGAGACCCTGTTCAACTACAAGGGCTTTGGCTGGACGCTGGTGCAGGCGGCGGGCAACAACGACATCGAGCTCCTCTTGGGGGTCTCTGTCGTCTCCGTCCTCGTGGTGCTGATCACGCAGCTGATTTCAGACATCGGCTATGTCTACCTCAACCCGCGCATTCGCATTTCCTGAAGACGGAGAAAGACAATGGACCCCCTCAGCTGGACCGGATCGATCGCCTTTCTCAACCCGCTTTTGTTTGCGGCTTTGGGACTTCTGGCCATTTCGATCCTTCTTTGGATCGTCATCGGCGCGGTGACGCCGGAGAATCGCGCCATCACCAACGAGGGCGGCACGCTGAGCCTATCGGCCGGGCCGCAAGGGCTGGCCGCCCTCGCCGTGCGCATCACCTTCTTGGCTTCGGCCGTGATCCTTTTGGCCTATGTCGTGCTTGGCCTCGTCATGGGCACGGGCGCGGGCATCATCGGCGCGATCTCGCAGCGGATGCTGCCAGTCTGGATCGCCCTGATCCTGCTGTTCACCCTCTCGATCAGCTTCAAACGCCGCCTTGGTCTTTACGGGAAGCTGTTCGACAGCCCCATCGGCATGATCGGCTTCGGTCTTGTGATGTTCTGGGTCTTCACCGGCATCTTCGGCGCCTTTGACATGATCGTCACCCATGACTCACTGGCGCAGGCCTCTGGCATGAAGAACAAGGCCCCCGGCACCCCCCTGCGCGGCGCCGAGGACGGCGATTTTGCCTGGTATCTGCTGGGTGGAGACAACCTGGCCCGCGATGTCTTCAGCCGCATGGTCAAAGGCGCCTGGGAGGTGGTGAAGATCGCGCCTCTTGCCACAATCTTCGCCTTCATGGTCGGCATCACACTTGGCCTGCCCGCAGGATACTATGGCGGCAAGCTCGACACCTTCCTGTCCTTCCTTGCCAACCTGATCCTGGCTTTCCCGGTGATCCTGTTGTTCTACCTGCTGGTAACACCCGAAATCGTAGCAACCGGCCTGCCGCAATATATGGCGGTGGTGCTTTTTGCATTTCCGATGGTCTTCTTTGGCGTCCTGCTGAACGCGCGCTATCGCACCCAGCCGCAGAAGAACCTGATCATCCTTGCCGTGGTTCTGGTGCCGCTGTTCCTGATGTACATGTCGCTGATCAACGCGGCGGGGTCCAAGATCGACTTCTGGCCACTTGATTTCTTTGACGTGCCCGGCGGGATCTTGGTGGTCTTTGTCTCGGTGGTCTTCGTCAACTCCCCCACCGTGTTCCGCATCGTGCGGGGCCTGACCATGGACATCAAGACACGGGACTATGTCGCAGCCGCCCAGACCCGTGGCGAACGCCCCTGGTACATCATGCTCTGGGAGGTCCTGCCCAACGCGCGCGGGCCGCTGATTGTCGATTTCTGCCTGCGCATCGGCTACACCACCATCCTTTTGGGAACTTTGGGCTTTTTCGGCCTTGGCCTGCCGCCCGAAAGCCCCGACTGGGGGTCGACCATCAACGAGGGGCGCAAGCTTTTGTCGGTCTACCTGCACCCCGCCCTGCCGCCCGCCATTGCCCTTCTGAGCCTCGTTCTGGGGCTGAACCTTTTGGCGGATGGTCTGCGTGAAGAAAGCCTGAGGGATTGATGACATGAGCAAATTAGAGCACACCGACGGCCCCATCCTGGAAATCGACCGCCTGTCGATCTCCTTCTTCACGCGGCTGCGCGAAATCCCTGCGGTGATGGATTTCTCCGTCTCCGTCATGCCCGGCGAGGCGGTCGGCCTCGTCGGCGAGAGCGGCTGCGGCAAATCCACCGTTGCCCTTGGGGTGATGCAGGATCTGGGCAAGAACGGCCGCATCGTGGGCGGGTCGATCAAGTTCAAAGGCCGCGACCTGGGCGAGATGAGTGTCGAGGAGCTGCGCGACATTCGCGGCAATGAGATCGCGATGATCTACCAAGAGCCGATGGCGAGCCTTAACCCGGCGATGAAGATCGGCAAGCAGCTGATGGAAGTGCCGATGATCCACGAGGGCGTCAGCGAGGATGAAGCCTATCAACGAGCGCTTGAGGTGGTGACCGATGTGCGCCTGCCCGACCCCGAACGCATGCTGAACAGCTATCCGCATCAGCTGTCGGGCGGCCAGCAGCAGCGGATCGTGATCGCCATGGCGCTGATGTCGAAACCGGCTCTTCTGATCCTTGATGAGCCGACTACAGCGCTGGATGTGACGGTGGAAGCCGCCGTCGTGGAACTGGTCAAGGATCTGGGCAAGAAATACGGCACCTCCATGCTGTTCATCTCGCACAACCTTGGCCTTGTCTTGGAGACCTGTGACCGGCTGTGCGTGATGTACTCGGGCGAGGCGGTAGAGCGCGGCAGTATCGAGGACGTCTTTGACGAGATGCAGCACCCCTATACGCAGGCGCTGTTCCGCTCGATCCCGCTGCCCGGCGCTGACAAGAACGCACGTCCCCTGGTGGCGATCCCCGGCAACTTCCCCCTGCCCCATGAACGACCGCCTGGCTGTAACTTTGGCCCGCGCTGCGATTATTTCGAGGCGGGGCGCTGCGATGCAGGCGATATCGCCATGGCTGATGTGCCCGGCAATGACCGCCACGCCACCCGCTGCCTGAAGTTCCAGGAGATCGACTGGAACGCGCCGATCACCGTGGGGGAGCAGAAGGAAAAGACCGCCCCCGGCAAGGTGGTTCTGAAAATGGACCAGCTGAAGAAATACTATGAGGTCGCTTCCAACGCCCTGTTCGGCGGCGGCGCCAAGAAGGTGGTCAAGGCCAACGAGACCCTGTCGTTCGAGGCCCGCGAATCCGAAACGCTGGCCATCGTGGGGGAATCCGGCTGCGGCAAATCCACCTTTGCCAAGGTGCTGATGGGGCTGGAAACCGCGACCGATGGCGAAATCCTGCTCGACAATCAGAACATCGAACAGACCCCCATCGAGGCGCGCGACACCAAGACCATCTCCGACGTGCAGATGGTGTTCCAGAACCCCTTTGACACGCTGAACCCCTCGATGACTGTGGGGCGGCAGATCACCCGCGCGCTAGAGATCTTTGGTATCGGTGACAGCGACGCCGAGCGTAAGGCCCGCATGCTGGAGCTGTTGGACCTGGTAAAACTTCCGCGCGCCTTTGCCGACCGCATGCCGCGGCAGCTTTCGGGCGGGCAGAAACAGAGGGTGGGCATCGCCCGCGCCTTTGCGGGTGGTGCACGCATCGTGGTGGCGGATGAGCCGGTCTCGGCGCTGGATGTCTCGGTGCAGGCGGCGGTCACCGATCTGTTGATGGAGATCCAGCGCAACGAGAAGACGACCCTCTTGTTCATCAGCCATGATCTGTCGATCGTGCGTTACCTCTCCGACCGGGTGATGGTGATGTACCTCGGCCATGTGGTGGAACTCGGCGATACCAATCAGGTTTTCTCACCACCCTATCACCCCTATACCGAAGCGCTGCTCAGCGCGGTGCCCATTGCCGATACCTCGGTCGAAAAAGAGCATATCGTGCTGGAGGGCGACATCCCTTCGGCCATGAACCCGCCCCCCGGCTGCCCCTTCCAGACCCGTTGCCGCTGGAAATCCGAAGTCCCCGGAGGCCTGTGCGAAAGCGAGGTCCCGCCGGTGCGGCAATTGGAGGCCGGACACCAAATCAAATGCCATCTGAGCGATGAGGTTCAGGAGCGAATGACCCCGGTGATCAAAATCGCCGCCGAGTGACACTGGGACTGCATCCCGCCAAATGGCCAGCGCGCAGACCCCTTTGGCCACTCTTTGTGTCGCTTTCAAATTGGCCGCTATGGCTCCAGGTAGGCCTCATACCGCTGATCCGTCAGCGTTTTCAGGAAGGCCACAAGCGCATCGATACGACGGTCATCCAGCGCCGGACCGTGGGTCAGTTCGGTCTGGGAGAGCGTTTCTGGCACAGGGGTATCTCCCCAGGGTTCGCCGGTTTCCGGGTTGATCTGGGCAGCCTCCGATTTGCTGTTGTAGCGGTTGTAGAAGGCAATGACCGTACGCAGATCCTGAAAGACACCGTTGTGCATATAGGGGCCTGTGACCGCCACATTGCGCAAGGTTGGGGTTTTGAATTTGCCTCTGGCCTCCGGATCCGACACCGCCGGGTTCGCCAATAGCCCCTCATCAAGGGTACCGAGGGCAACGCCGTTCTCGGCCCGCCCCAGCACATTCTCCGGCACCCCGATGTTGTGGTAGCTGTAGTCGGTAAAGGTCTCTTCCTGATCAATCGCACTGCGTTTCAGCTGGTGACACTGGTTGCAGTTGGTAAACTGCTCAGAAAAAAACAGAACCCGTCCAAGCTCTTCTTCTTTGGAAAGCTCGACCTCGCCGCGCAGAAAGCGGTCGTATTTGCTGTCAAAGGGCGAAAAGGCGCTGCTGCGTTCAAAGGCGGCAATCGCCTTGGTCATCGCCTCATAACCGCTATCCGCGCTTTCCAGCACAGAGGGCCCGAAATGCGCCTGAAACGCAGTGATGTACTCCGGGCTCTCTTTCAGGCGCAAGACAGCCTGTCCCTTGCTGGCCATCCCCATTTCAATCGGATTGAGAGGAGGCCCTCCCGCCTGTTCCTCAAGACCCGCAGCGCGCCCGTCCCAGAACATGCCCCCTACCCAAGTGCCGTCCTCACGCTGATGAAAGGGCGGTGTAAAGGCAGCGTAAGAGGCTGTCGGCGCATTGCGATCTCCCAGCGACCTCCCATCATCGCCCAAGGAAAAGGCGCCATCGGCTGACCGGCGCGGATCCGCAAACCCATATTCCGGGTCATGGCAGCTTGCGCAGGACTGGGTGCGGTTTGCAGACAGGTTCGGATCGTGAAACAGCGCCTCCCCCAGCTCTTCGAGCGTCGAAAACACCGCTGGTGCCGCGTCGCTGCCATGGGCGAGATGCCCTCCCAGACCAGAGCATAGAAAGGTGAGTGCAACCACAGGTCGCGCTGCAAGAATTCGTATCGGAGAAGGCATCACGGGGCTCTCGAATCTGGGCTATTTCCTGGACCGTCCCTCAGATCCTTAGGCCAGACATTGATCGAGCGCAATTCCCGACAATAAAGATCGACTAAAAGGAGCGATTGGATCGCCCTCGGTCCCCTAGCTCAGCAGCAAGACGACAATCATCAACAAATTCATCGAAGAAAACTGCATCAAACGCGGCCTTTTGCTGCTGTGAAAGGCCGCAAAACCCGCAAGGCATACCGATAGCAAAAGCCCAAGCAACGAGAGCGAGCCAAAAATCAGCCCGGTTGTCCCGCTTCCAGGCCCCCATGGGGATTGCTGAAAGGACATGCCAACAAGACCAAAACCAATCAAGATCCCCAGAATTGCACCAGCCAAGGTCGCAGCCACGCTCCGCGTGCGCTGATTGTGACGCGCTCCCAGAACGCTATCGACGATTTCACGCGATGGGACGGCGGATGGTGTCCACTGCAGGCGATCAAGGCGGTCATCAAATCTATGGGCTGTCACGGCAATTCCTCCTGAAACTGACGCGGTTTTCAGCTCCAATTCAGGCAAGATCGTGGCCAAGAATCGAAGTTAACGCGGCATTTACCATTATGTAGAATGTGTGAACCGGCCATCGCAGATCATGCGCGGCGGCCGATGCGGTTCAAGACCAAAATCAGCTGCCCCAGATTTTCAATACGTAAGCCTGGGTCTCCTTGTAGGGCGGCACGCCCCCGTGCTTTTCAACCGCTTCCGGGCCCGCATTATAGGCCGCCAGCGCCAAACGCCAGGATCCGAACTTGCGGAATTGCCGTGCCAGATAGCGCGCTCCGCCCTCGAGGTTTTCCACTGGATCACTCGGATCAACACCAAGCGACTTTGCCGTCTGGGGCATCAACTGCGCGAGCCCCAGCGCCCCTTTGTGCGACTTTGCCTGCGGGTTCCAGTTGCTCTCTTGTTGCACCAGCCGCAGGAATAGATCCTCTGGAACGCCATGTTTGCGCGCAGCAGCCCGGGCGATGGGCAGGAACTTTCCTCGATACTTGCCGGTGTATAGCAGATTACCTGCCGCTTCGGTTCCATAGGCGGACGGCGGCTTGAGACGCGCTGAGTTCTGATATTGTTTTGCCGCACGCCCATCGAGCACCTTGGTGTGGGCAGAAAAAAGACTGCGCTGATTTTTGGTAGAAAACATATCCGCGCTGGCTCCCTGCCCCAAAGACAGGACGGACAAGACAGCACCCAGCATGGCCGCAGTGGCTGTTGCACACCCCTTGCGGTGGCCCTTTGGTTCGGCCAGATCCTCGGGACTCTCTCTAGTCGTGTCCTCGATGAACATGCGTGCTCCTAACACTTGCCTAATCGCCTATACCTTATCTGGCGCTGGACTATACCCACTTTGCCCCAAATTGAAACCGCCCGGTTGATATCGGCAGATCAACGCTGGCCAAAGCCGGATAGCCACGAAAAAGATGCTTGCTTTCATCGCAGGCTGGGGGCCTGTAGGGTGTCGCCAAAGCGCCGCAACGCCAGATTCGCTCTGGCCCTGCCGTGCACTCAAACAAAAACTGATAAGAACAAGGACAGGACCAAATGGCCGGCTCAGTCAACAAAGTGATCCTCATCGGCAACCTGGGTCGCGACCCCGAGGTGCGGACCTTTCAGAACGGTGGTAAGGTGTGCAACCTACGCATCGCAACCTCCGAAACATGGAAAGACCGCAACACCGGCGAGCGCCGCGAAAAAACCGAATGGCACAGCGTTGCTGTCTTCAACGAAGGACTGGTTCGCGTGTGCGAGCAGTATCTGCGCAAAGGTTCAAAGGTCTACATCGAGGGCCAGCTGCAAACCCGCAAATGGCAGGATCAGAATGGCCAAGACCGCTATTCGACCGAAGTTGTGCTGCAAGGCTTTGGCTCGACCCTGACCATGCTTGATGGTCGCGGCGAAGGTGGCGGCGGTCAAAGTGGTGGCGGCTATGGCGGTGGAAGTGGCGGCAGCTATGGCGGCGGCGGCTACGACAGTGGATACGACAGCGGCCCGCAGGGTGGCGGCGGATTCGGCGGCGGTGGACAAGGCGGCCCGTCGCACAATATCGATGACGACGAGATCCCCTTCTAATTCCCGTCCAACCGCTATCAAAATCACCAAAGGGCTGGCTCGTGTCAGCCAGTTTTTTGGACTTCCCCGAACGAGAACAGAGGAGATTGAGAAACGTCAAAGACATCCCCACTATCCTTAAGGGGCGTTAACCTTATCCGAAATTGAGCTTGCGCAAAACGCCGACAATTCTATTGAATAAAACTTGAGTAACCTCTGGGAGATTTGCATGACCCGCCTGACCTCTACAGTTTCGGCCCTTACGGTAGCCCTTGTGATGCCGATGTGCGCGCAGGCGGCCACCTTGTACTCACAGACATTTACCGGTGCTGAGTTTGCAGCCGCGGCCACCCTTGGCGGCAGTGCAACGCAAAGCGTGTCGGGCAACTCGGTCACATACGGTATGACATCCCACTACGCAACGCTGGCAGAACTCTACACCCTTAGTCCCGGTTCGCGCGGTGACATGACCTTTTCGGTGACGATCAACTATGACGCCCTCACCAACGACAGCGATCTTGCATTCGGCTTCACCGATGGGTCCGGTATTGTCGGTGCCATGCAGGCGGACAACGCGAGCGGCTCCTTATACCTGCTGAACGGTGCAGCCAACGACCTGACTTTGCACCAAAGCCACATTGGGTTTACCAATCAGATCTCGGCGACGTTCACCGTTGCGGATGGCGGCGGTCCCGCGACCCTTTCGTACACCAATGGGAGCTATAGCGTCAGCAATGTACCCCTGACGTCAACGCTGAACACAGATGGGGTGCTTGGCTTTGCGCTTTACGGCAACAACAAGAATGAATCCTACCGGATCAACTCTGTCTCCCTGGAGTTTGCAACGATGGCAGCTGTACCGCTTCCAGCGGGCGGGCTTCTGTTGCTGACAGGCCTGCTTGGCACGGCAGCTGTACGCCGTCGCCGCAAGAGCTGACCTGGCAAGATCTCAGGCTACTACTTTTTCCCATTTGGCCTGCCGCGCAATATCGCCAACCGACGAATTCAAACCCGCACCGATGCCGCGTGCGGGTTTCTTGTGTTCCGGGTCCGCCGTATTTCGCGTAATACCTGAGACATCAATGGCCTCTTTCCAAACAAGCAGGCAAATTTCGAATTCAAGGAACGACAATCATGACATGGTCTTTCTCTCTTGGTCGGCTCCTGGGTTCGGATGTGAGGGTTCATGTCACCTTCTTCCTGTTGCTTGGCTGGATCGCCCTGTCTGCCTACTCCGAAAGCGGGCTTGCCGGCGCGATCGAGAACACAGGCTTCGTTGTCGCCCTGTTTGCCTGCGTTCTGGCACATGAATTTGGTCATACTCTGATGGCACGGCGCTATGGGATTGCGACCCCGGACATTACCCTGCTGCCGATTGGCGGGCTGGCCCGGCTTGAACGCATGCCGACCAACCCCTGGCATGAAATCGCAGTAGCCTTGGCTGGCCCAGCTGTGAATGTCGCGATTTGGGGATTTCTGGTGGTGATCGGCGCGGGGCAATGGACTTTGGAAAGCCTGACCGACCCCGGACAGCAGTTTTCGATCTGGACTTTCCTTGGACGCCTGGCTGCGGTGAACCTGATCCTTGCCATCTTTAACCTCATTCCGGCCTTCCCGATGGACGGCGGACGGGTCTTGCGCGCGGCCTTGTGCCTAAAGATGGATCGGGTTCTTGCCACACGAGTCGCCGCGCTTGCGGGGCAAATCTGTGCCATCGGTCTGGCCTACCTTGGCCTAACGTCGGGCAATCCAATCCTCGTTTTGGTTGCTGGATTTGTCTTTATCGCGGCCAATGCGGAAAACCAGGATGTTGCCATGCGGGATCTGTCCCGGCAGTTTCTTGCGCGCGATGCCATGATCACCCGTTTTGAGCCTCTCAAGCCGGATGATACACTGGAAACGGCCTCGGCCGCCGTGATCCGCACCACACAGCACGAATTTCCGGTCCTGGATCCCTCTGGCCACCCTTTAGGTTTTCTCACCCGAAGTGCACTGTTTTCTGCGCTCGCCGCCGACCAGCCCCGCTTCACACAAGTCTCTGCGATCATGCAGACCGACATTCCAACCGTTCCACTGTCCGCAGGTCTAGATGCCATTTTGGACAGCCTGCACGCCGGCGCGCCCGCCGTTGTTGTGACCACAAAGACAGGCACAATAGCCGGCTATGTCACCGCAGAGAACATTGGGGAGTTGATGGTGGTCCAGGGGCGCTGATCTGCGCCCCTTTTCGGGACGTCTGCCTTAGGTGTCGCGCAGGGCCAGTGCATCTTTCAGCACAGAAAGGACTGCATCGCGCGGAACCTCCGCAGTGACAAAAGCCGAGCCGATGCCGCGTGCAAGAATGAAACGCAGCTGCCCATCTACAACTTTCTTGTCCTGCGCCATGAGGTCCAGCAGCGCCCCGGCATCCGGCAGGTCCCCAGGGATATCGGCAAGATCTGCCTTCATGCCCATTTCCTTCAGATGCGCACGCACCCGGCTCGGGTCTTCCTGACTGCACAGACCCAGCCGGGCCGAAAGCTCGAACGCCATCGCGCAGCCGATCGCGACCCCTTCACCATGCAACAGCCGTTCCGAATAGCCTGTCGCCGCCTCGAAGGCATGGCAAAAGGTGTGGCCAAGGTTCAAGAGCGCGCGATCTCCCTGCTCGGTTTCATCCCGGACCACGATATCGGCCTTCATCTGCACAGAGCGCCCGACCGCCTCCACCCGTGCGCCCATGTCACCCGCAGCCAGCTTTGGCCCCTGTTCTTCGAGCCAATCAAAGAAGGCGGCATCCCCCAGCAGACCGTATTTCACCACCTCGCCATAGCCGGCCAGGAAATCCCGCGCGGTCAAAGTGCCCAGCACCTCGGTATCGGCCAGCACCAGCGAGGGCTGATGAAAGGCGCCGATCAGGTTCTTGCCCTGCGGCGCATTGATGCCTGTTTTGCCTCCGACCGAACTGTCCACCTGTGCCAGCAGCGAAGTGGGGATCTGCACGAAGCGTACGCCGCGGCGCAGAACGGCGGCGGCAAAACCCGCAAGGTCTCCGACGACCCCACCCCCAAAGGCAACCACGATGTCAGAACGTTCGATCCGCTTGTCCAAAAGCCACTCGACCGCGCGGGTAAACTGAGGCCATCCCTTGGTGCTTTCGCCCGGTGGCAACGCCAGGGCATCCATTTCGATCCCTTCCCGGGCCAGGCCTGCGCGCAGAGCGTCAAGGTGCAGTCCGGCAACCGTCTCATCCGTCAAAACCGCCACGCGCGGGCGCTTCAACAGAGGTTTGATCCGCTGGCCGGCCTCCTGCAACAGGCCGGGACCAATCACCACGTCATAGGCGCGCTCCCCAAGGGGCACATGTACGATGCGTTCCATCTAGTTCCATTCCAATACGTCAGGGCGGGTTTTCAGCGCTTCAAGGACCCGGTCGACCATTTCTTCAATCGAGGCATGCCCGTCCGATGTCACCGTCAGATCAGCCTTTGCGTAGAGCGGCACCCGCGCCTCATACAGGCCGCGCAATGTCCCCTTGGGATCGGGCGTGCGCAGCAGCGGGCGGGTATCACGGTGGCGCACCCGGTTCCACAGCACCTCAAGATCCGCCTGCAGCCAGACCGAAACGCCCCCTTTCGAGATCAAATCCCGATTTTCCTTTGCCAAAAAGGCGCCCCCACCGGTCGACAAAATCCCGCGCTCTTCCTCCAGCAAACGGGAAATGACCTGCCGCTCCTTCAATCGAAAAAAGGGTTCACCATCGCGGGCAAAGATCTCGGGAATCGACATATTGGCAGCGGCTTCAATTTCATGATCACTGTCCAGAAAGGGCACGCCAAGGCGCGCGGCCAAGGCCCGCCCTACAGCAGTTTTTCCGGCGCCCATCATGCCGACCATGACAACAGTCTTCTTCAACCGGATCGGCACGGCCTGAGATATCACGGTTTCGTCTGTTCGCTCTTTTTCGCTCATTCTTCAGTGAATGACGTGATATTGCAAAAAAGGCCATATATAACTTGAACAAAACACAAAGAAGCAGGCAGCAGGGACGTCATGGCGCGCTTGATCAAATACTTGTTTTACATCGTGATCCTGGCTGGGATCGGGCTGGTGGGATACGCCTATATCGGCCCTTGGTTCGGCGCCGATTTCAGCGCCCCAACCGAAGAGGTCCGCAAACCGGTGGTTTTGAATGCCGACTAGGCCGTCCATTCTGACACTGACCGCCTTCCATGCCGTGGTGCTCTTTGGCGCTGCACAGGCCGAAGAGCCTTTGACTGTCATCGACTGGCTTGGTCAGCCGACTGTTCAGGATATTCCCGAGACAGTCCTGATGGAACCTGCAGTCACCGGAAGCGCGGCGCGCCCCGAAATCACGGTTACCCCGCTCGAGGCGCTCTTGCCGCCCATCGGCCTTGTCGCGCCCTCGGCAACCGGGCTGCCAGTCGATCTCTGGCGCAGCAGCGATCCGAAGGACATCGCGCGTTTGATCCGAGAGGTTCCGGTGCGCAACAGCCCGGCGATGCAATCGCTGCTGTTCACGCTTCTTTTGTCGGAGAGTCGGCCGCTGCCCTCTGGCGATGATGCGATACTCCTTGCCCGGCTGGACCGTCTCATCTCATTGGGAGCGATTGATCCAGCTCAGGCCTTGGCGGAGCAAGCCGGGCCGACAACCTCCAGCGGTCGATTTGCCCGTTGGTTCGATGCCACCTTGTTGACCGGAGATGAGGATCGCGCCTGCGCTGCCCTGACTGCAGCCCCCTACCTGGCACCGGACTACGGCGCGCGGATCTTTTGCGCCGCTCGGCGCGGGGATTGGCCAACGGCAGCCCTTATGCTTGAATCGGCTCATGCCTTGGGTCTGTTGCCTTCTGACCGCCTCGCGCTTTTGGACCGTTTCCTGAACCCCGACATTTTTGAGGGCGCGCCGCCGCTTCCTGCTCCCGAAACACTCGACCCGCTGACCTTCCGGCTGTTTGAAACGATCGGAGAGCGCTTGCCGACAGCGCCGCTGCCGCGCCCCTATGCGGCCGCGGATCTGCGCGACATTGCCGGCTGGAAAGCTCAGCTTGAGGCCGCCGAACGGCTGACGCGCATCGGCGCGCTCAACCCGAACCAGCTGTTGGGCCTGTTCACCGAGCGCAGCCCCGCGGCATCGGGCGGGATATGGGACCGGGTCGACGCCCTGCAGGCGTTTGAACTGGCGCTGCATGGCAACGCGCTTGAAGGACGCCCGCCTGCTGATCCAGAGAGGGTGTCCGAGGCACTGACCTCGGCATGGCAGGCAGCCACGGCCGCCCGAACAGAGGTTGCCTTTGCCGATCTGTTTGCCGACGATCTGGCGCGCATGCAGCTTCCGGACGAGGCCGAGGAACTGTCTTGGCGCATTCGCCTCTTGGCCCCCACCTACGAGCTTGCGGCCCGCAGACCTCCGTCGCAGAGTGCCGAAGATCTGTTCCTTGCCGCTCTGGCACAGGGGCGTCCTCAAGAGGCAACACCCCCGTCAGAACTCGCCCGCAGCATAGCGGCCGGTTTTGCTGGCCAGGCGGATCTGCCCCTTTCCGTGCGTCGCCACCTGGATAACGGGCAGCTTGGCGAGGCAATCCTGCACAGCATGGCCCTGTTTGCGCGCGGAGCAGATGGCAATCTTGGCGATCTCACAGGGGCTTTGATGTCCTTCCGCGCCATGGGGCTGGAAGATACGGCGCGGCGCGCATCCCTCCAGCTTTTGCTGCTGGACCGCCGCGGATGACGGGCGCGCCAAAGGATGATCACCTTTGGATTGCGACCTTTTTGGATGCGCAGGCGGCAGACCTGGGCGCGACGCGCAATACACTCCTAGCCTATGGACGCGATTTAAGGGACTTTGCCGGATGGGCTACGCGGCAAGGCACCGATTTTGCTGCCGTGGTCCAGGAGCAGATCGAAGCTTACCTTGTGGCCTGCGATGCTGAAGGGCTGTCGCGGGCAACACGGGCGCGCCGCCTGTCGGCCATCCGCCAGTTGTATCGTTTTGCATTTGAGGAAGGCTGGCGCACAGACAATCCGGCGATCCAGATCAAGGGGCCGGGGCGCCGCAAGGCATTGCCAAAAACACTTGAGGTGATCGAAGTGGACCGGCTGCTGGATGCAGCCCGGGCCAGTGGCCGCACCCAGATGGAGAGGCTGCGAAACAGCTGCCTGATGGAGCTGCTCTATGCCACAGGCATGCGGGTGAGCGAGCTGGTCTCGCTGCCCGTTTCTGCGGCCCGCGGCGATCCGCGTATGCTATTGGTCATGGGGAAAGGCGGCAAGGAGCGCATGGTCCCCCTGTCCCCGCCAGCCCGCGAGGCTCTGGCCGCCTGGCTCACCACGCGCGATGCAGAAGAGGCCGAGCGCGAAGCAAAGGGTCACCCCCCTTCCCGGTTTCTGTTTCCCTCGCGCGGAAAGGCCGGGCACCTCACCCGGCAGAGATTCTTTCTGCTGATCAAAGAGTTCGCGGCAAGCGGCGGTGTTTCACCAGACAAGGTGACGCCCCACACCCTGCGCCATGCCTTTGCAACGCATCTATTGGCCAATGGCGCTGACCTTCGGGCGATACAGGCTTTGCTCGGACATGCCGACATCGCCACAACTGAGATCTACACCCATGTTCTAGATGCGCGTCTGAGCGAACTGGTGCTGGAACATCACCCGCTATCGCGTCCAAAATCGCGCCCTGACCGGGACTAGCCAGGCCTGCATGTCGATGACCGCAGCCTGCCCCCTTGAACCGAACCCCTGTGGACCCCATAACCGGGAAAACCCTTTGAAAAACGGAACCTGACATGGAAACCGAACTTGCAACCCTGGACAGTGCCTTTTGGTTCACGGCCGGATCGATTGTGCTCTTGCTCGTTCTGTCGGGGTTCTTTTCGGGCTCCGAAACCGCGCTGACAGCTGCCTCGCGCGGAAAGCTGCGCAGCCAGGCAGACAAGGGCTCGCGCGGGGCACAGCGTGCCCTTGCCGTGACCGAAGACAGCGAGCGGCTGATCGGCTCGGTGTTGCTGGGCAATAACCTTGTGAACATTCTTGCAACCTCGCTTGCGACCGCCTTGTTCACGCGGGCTTTTGGCGAAAGCGGGGTGGCGCTGGCAACCTTGGTGATGACGCTGCTGGTGCTGATCTTTGCCGAGGTCCTGCCCAAGACATATGCAATATCGAATGCGGAAAAGGCGGCCTCTGCCGTGGCCCCCGCGATCGGCTTTCTGGTGACCGTATTGGCCCCCGTCGTGGGCGCTGTGCGCCTGCTTGTGCGCACCGTTCTGCGCGTCTTTGGCGTACGGATTGACCCTGACAGCCACATCATGGCCGTGCGCGAAGAGATCGCCGGCGCCCTGCACCTCGGCCACTCCGAAGGCGTCGTGGAAAAGGAAGACCGCGACCGCATCCTGGGCGCGCTGGATCTGTCCGACCGCTTTGTAGAAGAGATCATGCTGCACCGCTCCCATATCGAGATGATTGACGCCAACGCCGATCCCGAGGCCATTCTGGAGCAATGCCTGACCTCCCCTCACACGCGCCTGCCCGTCTTCAAGGATGAGCCGGAAAACATCGTCGGCGTGGTCCACGCCAAGGATCTGTTGCGCGACATGTATGCTCAGATCGGCGGACCTGACGGCGACGCCGCGGCCTTGCGCAATTTTCAAATCACTTCGGTCGCGAAACCACCCTACTTTGTGCCGGAAACAAACACGCTGGACGAACAGATGCGCCAGTTCCTGCGCATGCGCAGCCATTTTGCCCTGGTGGTGGATGAATACGGAGCCTTGCAGGGGCTGATCACGCTTGAGGACATCCTTGAGGAAATCGTGGGCGAGATCACGGACGAATTCGACCCTGCCGAGCAGTCACCGGCCAAGAAAACTCAGGACGGGCATTTCATGGTGGATGGTGCGACCACCATCCGTGACCTCAACCGCGCAACCGAATGGAACCTGCCCGATGACGAGGCGAACACCATTGCGGGCCTCGTTATCCACGAAGCCCAGATGATCCCCACCGTGGGCCAGGTGTTTTCCTTCCACGGGTTCCGGTTCGAAGTCACTGCCCGCGAAGGCAACCGCGTCACAGGTCTCAAAATTCGCCCGCTGACATAAATACGGACCACAAAAACCGGCAGAGACAGGAGAGAGGTACGCATATGACACGCGCCTGGCGTTGGATCGACAGCATCTTCGTTGATTTGTCTCGCCAGTTGCGCTGGTCATTTCTGCCTCCGCTGTTGATCTACTTTGCCTATGGCGCGCAAGGGATCACCTCGGTCGCCGGGGCCTTCTACGTCAAGGAATACCTTGATCTGCCCGCCGCCTTTCTGGCAGGGCTCAGCTTTTGGGTCGGCATCCCCTGGGCGCTGAAAATGCCGATCGGGCACCTGGTCGATCTGATCTGGCGCTGGAAATATCTTCTGATCCTCCTCGGCGCAGCCCTGATGGCCACGAGCTATGCCGTCATTGTGGCCCTGCTGACTATGCCGGACGCCATGCAAGCCATCATGCCGGTCAATGCCTGGTACGTGACATCGATCATCCTCGCCCCTTGCGGTTTTGTTCTGCAGGATGTGGTGGCCGATGCCATGTCGGTCGAAGCCGTGCCGCAGCGAGACGAGGATGGCGCGGCTTTGCCGGAAGAGGAAACCCGCGCCCTGCACACCACCATGCAGACCTTTGGGCGCATCGCGCTGATCGCGGGCTCCAGCGCGGCAGCGGCCCTCAATGTCGTTCTCTTCGAAGGGGCCGAGGCTCTGCCTCAGGCCGAAAAAGGCGCGCTTTATGCCCATGTCTATGAGCTGGCGCTCCTGGTGCCTGTTTTGTCACTCTCCGGTGTCGCACTGGCTTTGGTGCAGCGCCTGCGTAAGACAGCGCATCTGCGTGGCAACGGGCTGTCGGTGGCAGAGGTCATGGCGCGGCTGGATCCGCCGCGCGATCCAGTAGATGTCAACTGGTGGTATTTCATCGGCGGCGGCGCATTTGTGGCCCTGTCGCTGAGCGTTGGCCTCGGCGATCTTGCCTATGGGCAGGAGATCATCTTTGCCGGATCCATGGCCATTGTCCTGTTCCTGATGCGTCAGCTGATCGCGGTGCTAACCCCGGCTCAGGCCCGCGCCCTGATCGGAACCGCGATCATCATCTTTGTGTACCGTGCCAAGCCGCTGAGCGGCCCCGGCACCACCTGGTTTGAAATCGATGTCTTGGGCTTTGATCCCCAGTTCCTGTCGGTGCTGTCGCTGATCGCCTCCCTCCTGACACTGGTGGGAATGATCGTTCTGCGCCCCATGATGGCCAAGAACACGATCACCTGGATCGTGATCTTCCTGACCATCAGCGAAGCCATCCTCAGCCTGCCCAATCTGGCCCTTTACTATGGCGTGCATGAATGGACCTCGGCCATGACCAATGGGGTTGTGAATGCCCGGTTCATCGCGCTGGTGGACACGGCGGTTGAATCGCCCCTTGGGCAGGTCTCGATGATCCCGATGCTAGCGTGGATTGCCCGCAACGCGCCTTCAAACCTCAAGGCGACTTTCTTTGCGGTGATGGCCTCTTTCACCAATCTGGCGCTCTCCGCCTCAAGCCTTGGCACCAAGTACCTCAACCAGATCTTTGTGGTCACGCGTGAGGTCAAGGATGACACTGGCGCGATTGTCACCGCAGCCGATTACACTCAACTGGGGCCTTTGCTGATCACGGTCACGGTGCTGACCCTGCTGGCGCCCCTGCTTGCCATCCTGATCGTGCAAAGCAGCAGGTTCCGGACCGAAGACTGACCACGTCGGCCCTCATGTGCCAGTCAGCGACACAGAGTGTCGCTTTTTCACTGGATTACTGTTCACTTCTGTCCAGAATAAGCAAAACGCCACTCGCCAGGGAGTAAAGTCATGAAAACCACAACCCGCGTCGCGGTCATCGGCGGCGGAGTCGTCGGCTGTTCGGTCCTTTATCACCTGACCAAGCTGGGCTGGTCCGATGTGATGCTGATCGAACGTTCAGAACTGACCTCGGGTTCCACATGGCACGCGGCGGGCGGCTTTCATACGCTCAATGGCGATACCAATATGGCGGCGCTGCAGGGCTATACGATCAAACTCTACCGTGAGCTGGAAGAGATCACCGGCATGTCCTGCGGGCTGCACCATGTGGGCGGCATCACCCTGGCCGATAACAAGGAACGCTTTGACATGCTGAAGGCCGAACGGGCCAAGCATCGTTTCATGGGGCTGGAGACCGACATCATCGGCCCCGAAGAGGTTAAAAAACTCTCGGAGATCACCAATACCGACGGCATCCTCGGTGCGCTTTACGATCCTTTGGACGGCCACCTTGACCCTTCGGGTACAACCCATGCCTATGCGAAGGCCGCGCGCATGGGCGGGGCCACCATCGAAACCCACTGCAAGGTCGTCGAGACCAACCAGCGCGCCGATGGCACCTGGGATGTGGTCACCGAGAAAGGCACCATTCACGCAGAGCACGTGGTCAACGCTGGCGGCCTCTGGGCGCGCGAGGTTGGCGCCATGGCCGGTGTCTATTTTCCGCTGCACCCGATGGAGCACCAGTATATCGTCACAGACGAAGTGCCCGAAATCGCCGCCATAATCGATGCGGGCGGCGAGCATCCCCATGTGATGGATCCAGCCGGCGAAAGCTATCTGCGCCAGGAAGGGCGCGGCCTGTGCATCGGGTTCTACGAACAGCCCTGCAAACCCTGGGCGGTGGACGGAACGCCCTGGACCTTCGGACACGAGCTTCTGCCCGATGACTTTGACAAGATCGAGGACAGCATCGCCTTTGCCTATCGCCGCTTCCCCGCGCTGGAACGTGCCGGGGTGAAATCGGTGATCCATGGCCCCTTCACCTTTGCGCCAGATGGCAACCCCCTGGTCGGCCCGGTGCCGGGGATGCGCAACTACTGGTCTGCCTGCGCGGTCATGGCGGGCTTTTCCCAAGGCGGCGGCGTCGGCCTGATGCTGGCGCAATGGATGGTGGAGGGCGAATGCGAGCGCGACACCTTTGCCATGGACTGCGCCCGCTTTGGCGACTGGATCACCCCCGGCTACACCCGCCCCAAGGTCATCGAAAACTATCAGACGCGCTTCTCTGTCTCTTACCCGAACGAAGAGCTGCCCGCCGCGCGCCCCTTCCGCACCACGCCGATGTACGACATCTTTGACAGCATGGGCGCGGTCTGGGGCCAGCAGTATGGCATGGAAGTGGTGAACTACTTCGCCGCAGAAGGTGAGCCGCGCTACGAAACGCCCTCCTTCCGACGCTCCAACGCCTTTGACGCCACCGCGCGCGAGGTAAAGGCCGTACGCGAGGCCGTCGGGATCAACGAAGTCCATAACTTCGGCAAATACCGCGTCACCGGCAAGAACGCCCGCGCCTGGCTGGACCGGATCATGGCAGGCCGGGTGCCGCAGCCGGGCCGTGTCAGCCTGACGCCGATGTTGTCTCGCAAGGGGCGGCTGATCGGGGATTTCACAATCTCCTGCCTGGATGAGGAAACCTACCAGCTGACCGCCTCCTATGGCGCGCAGGCCTATCACATGCGCTGGTTCCAGCAGAACGGCGAGGATGGCGTCACGGTCGAGAATATCTCGGATCGGATCAACGGCTTCCAGATCGCAGGCCCCAAGGCGCGCGACGTCCTGCAGGCCTGCACCCGGCAGGACATCTCGGACATGACGTTCCTCGACGTGCGCCGCATGAGCGTCGGCATGGCGGACTGCATCGTGCAGCGGGTCAGCTATACTGGCGATCTGGGGTACGAGATCTACTGTGATCTGCCCAGCCAGCGCGCGCTGTGGACCATGCTCTGGGAGGCGGGCCAGCCACATGGCATGAAACCCTTCGGCATGCGCGCAATGATGTCGCTGCGTCTGGACAAGTTCTTTGGCGCCTGGCTCAGGGAGTTTTCCCCCGATTACACTGCGGCTGAGACGGGCCTTGATCGCTTTATCTCCTTCAAGAAAAACGTCGATTTCATCGGCCGCGCCCCGGCCGAGGCCGAGCGGGAAGCAGGCCCTGCCCGCAGGCTCTGCGCCTTTGAGGTGGATGCAGATGACGCCGATGTCACCGCCTATGAGCCGATCTGGCTCGACGGCACTGTGGTGGGCTTCTGCACCTCGGGCGGCTATTCACACCACGCGCAGAAATCCATCGCCCAAGGGTTTGTTCCGACGGATAAGGTGGCAGAGGGTCTGGAGGTCGAGATCGAGATCCTCGGCAAGATGCACAAGGCCCGGCTGATCACCACGCCCCTGTTCGATACGGACGGCGCGCGGATGCGCGGCTGATCCCAAACCCTGCGGAAAAAAATTCTCTGGCTTTGCCAGCATCGCTCCCCCAAGATCGCGGCGGATATGCTGCGCAGGTGTCATGAAAAGGGGGAATTCATGTCAGGTCTTGCCATCTTGCTGCTTGCGGCAGGTGCCTCATCTCGCATGGAGGGGCGCGACAAGCTGAGAGAAGAGGTCGCCGGGCAGCCACTGCTGTCGCTGATGTGCCGCCGTGCGGCGCTGACCGGGCTGTCGGTCTATGTCACCGTTCCAAGCGATGCGCACCCCCGCACCGGCCTCACCGGAACCGCAACCACAGTGCCAGTGCCGGACGCCGATGAGGGCATGGCCGCGTCGATCCGGCGCGGCATCGCTGCCCTCCCTGACGGGACCGAAGGCGTCATGATCCTGCCTGCCGACATGCCGGAGCTTGAAACCCAGGATCTGATGCATGTGGCGGCGCATTTTCACGGGGGAGACGGCCCGATCCTGCGGGCCACCTCCGAGGATGGCCAGGCAGGCCACCCGGTGCTGTTTCCCAAACGCAGTTTCGATGACCTTTGCGAGCTTTCGGGGGATCAGGGAGCACGTGCTCTGCTGAAACGCGACAAAGTGCAATACATCGCCCTGCCCGCACGCCATGCCATCACCGATCTCGACACCCCCGAAGCCTGGGCCGCCTGGCGCGCAGAACGCGCTATGCTGTAGGTGCGAGAGGTTCCCAGGAACGGACCTTCGGTTCCGCTCAGTTGACCAAGGCGGTTCTGCAATCAGTACGGAAGTCAACGAAGCGCAGTTGGCGACATTGCACCTATTGAGATCTGCCAGTCGCGCCGCGATCCCATGCTGCAGACGCGATGGAAAACTCAGCATTTGTCGCAGGGGCAGCTATTAGTGATCATCGGACGGCAAGGATCGTGACCATGCAGACGCATCGATGCTTGCAGCTTTGACATCGAATGTGTGTTTTTAGTCCAAGTGGACGAAAAAATTGACACAGCATTGCGGTTTTTGTAAATGGCGCTTGGGTTCAATTTTCGCAGAAAGGCGTCGCCGTGAAAATCAGTTGGGGTCTGCCGCCGCTTAGGCCCGGTATTTTGGGAAAAATAGACAAGTTCATCGGACCGGGCGCCACGACAGCCGAAAAGCAAATCCAGTTTTTCCCACCGTTGGCATTGGCGGTCGGGGTCGTCGCTTTTGGCCTCGTCAAACAAGTCGAATGGACGATTTGGCAATATGCAGTCGTTGCCATCCTGGCGGTGGACATGTTCGGTGGCGTCCTGACCAATGCGACATCGGCGGCCAAGCGTTGGTACTTTCGAGAGGGAGAAGGGTTTAAGCAGCACATGACTTTCGTGGCTCTCCATCTGGCGCAGCCCGCTATGTTCAGCTGGGCGTTCCTAGATTTCAACCTCCTTTGGATTGCCGGAGTCTACGGCGTCTTGCTGACTGGCAGTGCGATTATCCTCAGATCACCGCTTTACTTGCAACGTCCGGTTGCCGCGATGATTTATGTTTTGACATTGTTCCTGTCGCTCTACATCTTTGAAACCGCGCCCTACCTAGAATGGTTCCTGCCGGTTCTGTTTTTCAAGATCCTGATCAGCCATGCATTGCGCGAGGAACCCTATCAGCCAGAGTAGCCCCGGCGTGAACTCACGGAGCCTGACGTCCTTTCCCGGACATGTATTCCAACATCAAATCGCCAAGCAGGCGAGCCAAATATTCTTCGGCCCACTGTTCACCCACAATTGTTGCTACGACACCTAGATACGTCTCCAGAGCAACCTGCATCGCTTCGTCTGTCGCTATCTCAGATGGGCTTTTGCCTCGTAAGTAGTCAAAGGTCAGCGCCATTTCGGTTGCAAAATCTGGTCGTAGAACAGCCTTCAATCGTTCAAGGTTTTCTGTATCCGTCTGGTTTGGATCGACGATCTCGGTGTCAAGATTCGCCATGACCTCTTTGGTACAGGCTATAAACAGGTCCTTTTTGGTTGGGAAATAATGGTAAAGTGCGCTTTTCGAAAGGCCGAGGAATTCCGCAACCTTTCGCATACTGGTCCCAGCATAGCCATGATCAGAAAAGAATTTTGCGGCACGTTGCGCAATCTCCCGACGGTGGGTTTCATGGTCAACAATCTTAGGCATTTTCAGGATCCGATGGCTTTCCCCAATAGGTGCCAGCTATTTTGATCCCAGTCCATTGCTGCGACGCCGTTCTGACTAGGAGAAGGGGAAAAAAACTTTGACACTTGTGAGGGCAGCAAGACCGGTCGTCATCGCCCATGTGGTGAAGGTGTGTTTGGTCCACATCCCCAGCATTCAAAGGTGGCCGACAGCAGCACCTGCGGCGACGGTCAGTTCTTACTTTTTGCGCCTGTGGCATTAATCTTTCGCATTGCCAGATCCGCCAACTTTGCGAATGGGCTATCTGCGCATCGCAAGCGCCGGTTCCAGGCAATTTTCCGCAATCCAGGGGCTCATAACAAAACGACACATCTCACGCCCATCCCCTCAACAAAGAAAGCAGGGCCATTTCAGCCCTGCCCTACCCATGTGCCGGTGCGCTTTGACCGTGCGGCTCTTTCCTGTCGTTCCTCCCCAGGCGACAGGATGGATCCGTGTCAGTGCACCAGAAGCTGGGCTTCGTGTTTCTTCAGCGACCGGCGGGCGGAGGTATAGGCCTGGCGGCCTTCCTCGGTCTGCAGCTCGGGGAACAGTTCGAACACCTCGTTGCGCTGCTCACGGTCCAGACCGCGCAGGGTCAGATCGCCGGGCTGGAAGCTTTCGGTCCAGGCCCCGTCAGAGAGCACGACCTCGTGCTGGTCGAACATGAAGTGGATGTAGGTGATGGCGGTGGTTTCCACCATATCCACGCCGTACAGACCGGTCAGATGCTTGGCCGCAACAAGAACTTCGCGGTCTTCAAAATAGAGCGCGGTCTTGTCATTGGCGACCAGAACCCTGTGGTTCGGACTGACCATCATGTCGCGCTCCGGCAGCCCATTTCCGAGGGCGCCCTTGCGGATCAGGACGGGCTGAAGATGCGGCGCGCCCTGCAGCTCGTCCGATGTGAGGCTGCGGGTGCCAATCCAGCGGATTGCCTGAATGCCGTTGTCGCGCGTGATCACACGATCCCCAGCCTTCAGATCCTCGACCCGGCGCTCTCCCTGCGGTGTCGCGATCAGGGTGCCTGGCGTGAAGCAGGGGATGATGCGCTCGATCTCATTGTAGGTCATCGTCCCGATGACCGAGTCCGAGCCATCCAGCAGATCAATGGTGCCGGAATAGCTGTTGCCATCAGCATCCAGAGTCTGCGAGGTGATCACGAAGTTCTGGCCCGTCAGGTCCAGGGTATCAAAGTCATCCCCGCCCGAACCGCCATCCACAGTGTCGCCATCGCTGCCGCCAATGAAGGTATCGCGATCCGCGCCGCCGCTGAGCGAGTCGGCGCCGTGGCCGCCGGTGATCATATCGTTGCCAGTTCCGCCGGTCACGGTATCGTCGTCGATACCAGCATCAATGGTGTCGTCGCCCTCGCCGCCGGAGATCAGATCGTCGTCGTCCTGGCCGAAGATCAGATCATTGCCTTCGCCGCCTTCGATGGTGTCCATCCCATTGGTGGGATCCGGATCCACCGGGCGCCCATCGGCGCCGTCGTCCATGATGTTCAGACCGTCCGGGAAGGCCGGATCCAAGCCACCATAGATGGTATCATCCCCTGCGCCCCCAAGGAGGCTGTCAGACCCTTCACCCCCGGTGATCACATCGTTATCCGCGCCGCCGTCTACGGTGTCGTCATCGATTCCGGCATCAATGCTGTCATCACCAGCACCGCCCATGATCAGGTCGTCATCATCCCCGGTGGTGATGGTGTCGTTCCCAGCCCCGCCCGCCACGGTATCCATATCATCTGATGGATCCGCATCAGCCGGGATCGGCGGGATGGATGGCGTGGTTCCCGTGTAACCCGGAAAGCCGCGATCTGGCAGCGGGTTAGGTTCATTGCCAGAGGTGTCGATGATATCGTCACCCTCTCCGCCCTCGACACTATCAGAGCCGTCGCCGCCGGTCAGGCTGTCATCGCCGCCGTTGCCAAAAATCACATCGTCGCCGTCACCGCCGTCAATGGTATCATTGCCCGGTACAATTGGTGCGCTCGGATCTGTTGCATCGAAATAGACATCCGAAACATCGATTTCGCTGTTGTTTGTGCCATCCTGGCTGTGTTCGATCACGATCCGCGAGACCGGCCCCGGAATCGTCACCAACATCGAGTGATCAGGGTTGTCATCGCTGACATATGTTCCTGACACGGATACGCCAGCCGTGTCATCACCAGGCACTGCATCCGTATCTGACAAAGTCAATGCAGGGCCACCAGCAAGGTTCACGACAACTGGGTTGCCGGCTTCATCAAAGGCAGTGACCTGAACCAAGCTGTCACCGTCGATGTCGTTTATGCGGAAAGATACGTTGCCCACAGAGTTCGAAAACTCAAGCTGATAGGCCGCGCTGTTTCCATCCCCGTTCATATCCGATGCCAGACCGCTGTTGGGGTCTGCCGCATTGCCGCCGGTGTCGATGTTTCCCGTAAACTGCGTTACATCACCGAATTCGGTATCCACAGCCGACGATTGCGACAGAACAGAGAAGTCGACCGTGACCGAGCCGGTGTCCTGGCTGAAACCGCCGCTCAGATCATCACCATCGTCCACTGCGCTTGCATCGTCCGGGTCGGGGGCAAGATCCCATTGGAAGACTTCGCGGCTGCTGCTGCCTGCACCGGGTGCATCTGTGTCCCCTTCAATCACATCGTTGCCTTCGCCGCCCACCAGGCTGTCCGAACCAGCTCCGCCGTGAATTGTGTCGTCATCAGCTCCCGCGAGGACCGTGTCATCTCCGGCTCCGGCGCTTACCAGATCGGCATCCGGGTCAAGTGCTGGATTGATGGTGTCCCCGGCATCAATCCGGTCTCCTTCGGGATCACCGGTATAGCCGAGATCGATCAGATCATCCGTTGCGCCCCCTTCGACAATCCCATCAGGACCACCCGCGATAACATCCTCATCCAACACCGCGAGGTAATCGATCATCCCGTCAAAAGCCTGGGAACCATCCCCCGCAGCGCCAATCGAAAAGCTGTCATCTCCAGAACCGACCAGATCCAGGGTCAACCCCGAAACATCGTCACCTGCGGTTGCAACGGTGCCCTGGGTTGTGTTTTCCACCACCATGGTCTGGCCACCGTCGGTCCAGCTGTATTTGACGTTAAGCACGTCGCCGGCTGCGAAAAAGCCGGGATCCGTCGACAGGAGGACTGAGGCACCGCCATCGGCGTGAAAGATCTCTACGGCTCCCTCCGGAGTAATCCGGACCTCAAAACTCTCCCCATCGGCATCCCCAGCGGTGTCCAGACCGCGGCTGACGACCGTCTGATCCCCTGCGCTCGGCGCGCCGCTGGGACGAAATGTGGTAATGATCGTGCCCTCGGTCAGATCGAATGGTCCGTCCTGGCTGCCCTCGACCGTAAACTGGCTGTCACTGCCATTTCCCATCATCCAACCACCAGCATAGGAGGTCGAAGAGGAACCTGAGCCGTCCTGCGCTATTCCGTCGCCAAGTCCGGTATCGTCCTGCGTATAGCCATCCCGAAAGTCCCAGAGCCCGACAAGATTGGCGGAATAAGGATTGTCAAAATTATTAGCCATCACAGCCTCCTTGGCGGCACGCTATTGCACCAGAACCTTGTTTTTCGCCGGAACGATCAAAGCGCCAGCGCGACAACGCAGGTACGGCCAACGCCGCAATGCGACCCTCTTGCAGACGGGGGAAGGCTTAGAACCAAAAGACTGCCTTTTGGCGACATGTCGCAGGTACATCTGCCAATTCGGACGCCTTTAGCCTCCACCAAGCACTTCAAAGAAGCGGTAGATGACCAGGCGGTCCGATCATAGGCAACTCAAACAGATAGGTGTCACCAACACTCAACAAAAGCCCCCCCAAATGGGCAAAATCAAGCTACTCCACGGCCACATGCTCTCAAAGCGAAAAATTTAACCGAATATTAAGAGACAAAAGGCGGCAAAAACCGTTGGGAGAACGTACGTATCGGCGACAACACTGAGAAGATCACATTTTCGTAAAATTTTTCAGACACTTAAACAACACCCCTCGCCAACAACGCTCCCTCCTGCGCACAGAAGAAATCTCAATTGCCCCAAGCTCAGGCTGCGACTGTTTCCAAACGACCATTAATCCCGCCCCTCATCCGGGAATAGCAACCGAAACGAGGACAGCCGGACACATTGCCAACTTTTCGCCACCAGCCACAATGCCCAAAGAAAGCCAGGATTGTGGAAGCCTACAAAACAACCTGTGTTGGACGTGACGATAGAATCGCTTCGCAATCAAACGCCAAACCTGCCAGGAAAACACACCTCGCAGAGCAAACCGCACCTATTGCTGCACCTCAATGCCGTCCGTAGACATAGGGCTTTTGCAATCAGTCTTCACCATCCGCTTGATCGGGGTCGAGATCTGCGAGGTCCGGCTTCACAGGGTTTTTTGTTGCTCCGGTCTCGACAGGTCCTGATGCCAATGGTCCGATTGGATTTTGCAAATGGTCGAGGTTCCTGATCCAGATATCCCGCTGTGCGAACGGGATTTCAATTCCCGCTTCCTGGAAGCGCCGTGCGATCTCGTAGTTCATGTCCGACTTTACTGAGAGAACCCAGTTGACATCCCGAAGGATCGCACGGATCTCAAACTCCAGACTATCCGCGCCAAACCCCTGAAACACGACGCTGGGCCCGGGATTCATCAGGACCATCGGATGGGCTTCTGCGATCTCCATCAAAATGGATTCAACCAGACGCAAATCCGTTCCATAGGCCACGCCCACCGGAACGATGACCCGACCAACCGTATTGTTTCGGGTATAGTTCGTGACGGTTCCGCTGATCAGATCCGAATTCGGCACGATGACATCCGTGCGGTCGAAGGTTTCGATCCGGGTTGATCGTACCGATATGTCACGCACGTAGCCCATCAAACCGCCGACCTCGATCCAGTCGCCTTTGGAGATTGGCCGCTCAATCAGCAAAATGATGCCAGAGACAAAATTTGAAACGATCGTTTGAAGTCCGAAACCAATGCCTACCGACAAGGCACCTGCCACTATGGCAAGCGAGGACAGGTCGAGCCCCGCGAGAGAGATCGCAACGACAGCAGAGAGGAAGATACCCACATAGCCGAGCCCCGAGACGATCGCGTTCTGCCCGCCGGGGTCGATCCTGGTTTTCGGAAGCAACGTGTTGCGCAGGCTGCTTTGCACGATCCGGGTGGTCACATAGCCCACCCCGAAAACCAAGGCAAAGCTCAAAAAGGCGGCCGGAGAAATCTGCGTATCGCCAATCTGGAAACCGGCCAGGAAGCTGGACCACAACTCGGTCAGATCGGCCACCCGAGCGCCCCAGATCAGAGCCAGCAGCGGCAAGGACAATAGCACCAGAACAAATCCGATCATCGCCGCAAAAAGCGAGTCTCTTGCTGCCTGCCCTTTGCCGCTGATCAGCCCGTAAATATCGCCGATGAACCGCTGCAGGACAAGCGTGCCACCCAAAAGGGCCAGGGTCGAGATGGCCGGATAGATCAGCGCTTCGGCTGCATTGGTGTAACCAACGGCCGAAAGCAAAGGCGCCAGAACCGCAAGAGCAAAGGTTCCGCGACGGATGAGTGCAAAGACACGGCTCAAACCGCTGACGGCACTGTCATCATCTTCGGCTGCACGATCCTGGCGTGGGACCAGGGCGAGACGTTGCAGCCGCATCAGAACCAAGGCGACACCAGCCACCAGCGGAAATCCAAGTACCGCATGAGATTCCACAGAGATCCGCTCGATCTGCTCAAGCCGGATCAAGGCATCCTGCAGCACCAAAAGCAGCGCCAAGAGGTCAACAAGCAAACGAGCCTGACGCCGCCGGTTGTCCGGCACCCCCACCAAAGCCTCTGCACCGCTGGCAGGAAACAGCTGCTCTCCCAGCCAGTGAAACGACAGGATCAGCAAGGCCCAGTAGGGCACCGAGCTGCCTAGCAGCGTCCCGCGGAGCCCAAGAATCCCCGTCAGATCGACTGCCGCTGACAAAAGCAGCACCCCGGCGAACGGCAGACCAACCTGCAGCAACGATACGACAAAGGCCCAAACGCCGGTCCCGCGCGCCCCGAACTGACGCAGATACTGGCCAATTGCGCGAGCCCAGGGACGCCCCCGAAAGACCAACAGCCCTGACAGCGCCAGTAAGACCACAATCGCCGGAAGGTTGTTGCCGATCCTCTCTCTCGTGGTGTCATTTCGCAGCTGCGACGCGCTTTCGTGCCAAATGGCAACGCCCGCCTCTGTGAGATCCGCCAAAGCACCGGGCCAGTACTGCGGGTTGAGCGGCGATGGACCTCGCTCCAACAGCCGTTTTGTGCGTCGTTCGCGTACGATCTTGTCTATTTCTGAAATCAGCCCTGCTGCGCGGCTGTAAGCTTCTTCGGCCACAACCCGAGGCACGCGAAGGGCGCTGAGCTGGTCTTGAAGGCTGGCGCGCAACTGGGCAATATCGTCCGCCTCGGTTGCTCCGTCCTCCGGCGCAGGCCCCAACGCCTGCAGCTGCCCTTCGAGCGTTCGGATCCGATCAGCGTTCTCAGTACCGGCCGTCAGAAATGTCTGACGATAGCGCACCAACTCGTTGCGAAGCTGCTCCAAGGCCGCACTTGAGGCGCGATTGGCATCGATCACCTGTTCAGCGCGAGACGCCGTCTTTTGCCACTCAGCGACGTAGGCGCGGTCCGCATCGGTAATCTGCGCCGCCGCAGACAACGCCAGGCTGACCAGAAGCGTCAGCCCCAACACCCAGACCCGAAACAAGGCGACCGCGTCTTTCATGTCGCGTCAGACGTCTTCGAAGACGCCCGGGATCGAGGCCGGTGCGTGCGTCATCCAATCCGGGACCGGGAGGCTTTTCTCGCGCAGGAAATCAGGGTTGAACAGCTTGGACTGATAGCGCGTGCCATAGTCGCACAGGACGGTGACGATGGTCTTGCCCGGCCCCATCTCCTTGGCCATGCGCACGGCCCCGGCAATGTTGACGGCCGAAGAGCCGCCGAGAACCAAGCCTTCGTTGTGCAGCAGGTCAAAGACGTAAGGCAACGCTTCCTCGTCGGGCACCTGATAGTTGAAATCCGGTGTGAACCCTTCAAGGTTCTTCGTGATGCGGACCTGCCCGATACCCTCGGCAATGGAAGATCCTTCCATGGCGATCTCACCGGTGGTGTAATAGCTGTAAAGCCCCGCTCCCATCGGATCGGCAAGGCCGATCTTCACGCCCTTGGGTTGCAGCGCCTCGGCCACGCCTGCCAGGGTGCCGCCCGATCCGACCGCGCAGATGAAACCATCTACCTTGCCATCGGTCTGCTGCCAGATCTCGGGGCCGGTGGTTTCCACATGGGCCTGACGGTTGGCAACATTGTCGAACTGGTTGGCCCAGATCGCGCCATTGGGTTCTGTCTTTGCCAGTTCCTTGGCCAGACGTTCGGAATAGCGCACAAAGTTGTTCGGGTTGCGATAGGGCGCCGCAGGCACCTGCACCAGCTGCGCGCCAGCAAGGCGCAGCATGTCCTTCTTCTCTTCGGACTGGGTTTCGGGAATGACGATCACGGTCTTGAAGCCCATCGAGGCGCCGACCAGCGCAAGACCGATACCGGTATTGCCCGCGGTGCCTTCAACAATGGTGCCCCCCGGTTTCAGATCCCCGCGCGCAATCGCATCGCGGATGATGTAAAGCGCCGCGCGATCCTTGACGGACTGGCCGGGGTTCATGAACTCCGCCTTGCCGAGGATTTCACAGCCGGTTTCCTCGCTGACGCGGTTCAGCCGGATCAGAGGCGTATGACCGATCGCATCGGCCAGGTCACGTGCAATGCGCATGGTATCCCTTTCAGTCGTTCCACAAAGACTTAGCCAAGCCCCTGCCCGATCACAAGGCATGAGGTCTCGCCAAACGGCCTATTCGCCATTCTGCGAGCGGAGCCTCTCCCGGTGCCGGGCCAACCACAATGCCGCTGTCACCAGAGGCATATCCTGATAGGTACGCGCGTCTACGCCATCCATCAATTCCCGGAACGAAATGACTTTACTGCGGATGTCTTCATTTTCGCTATCCAGACCACCGCCGCCTTGCACGTCTGACAGATCTGCAAGGCCCACAAACACATGGATGAATTCGCCCGAGGCCCCACTTGACGGGTAGACCTCAGCCACAGGTTCGAGACGGCAGACCTCGAGCCCGGCCTCTTCCGTGGCCTCACGAACAGCGGCCTGTTCAGGCGTTTCGCCGGGATCGATCAAACCGGCAACCGGCTCCCACATCCAGGGGCGCTGTTCCCCGGCGATGTAAGTGGCCGCGCGGAACTGCTCGACCAATAGCACCTCATCGCGCACCGGGTCATAAGGCAGGATCACCGAAGCCCGCCCCACCAAAGCCGCGCAGCGATTGATCACCGGGCTGAACGTGCCATCGAAACGGCGAAACTGCAGATCCATTTCTTCCATGGCGAAAAAGTTGACAAAGGCCCGCTTGTGCCGGTGCACCTGCACATCCTGAGACAGATCGTGTTCCGGGTCCTCAGGCCGTGCCTGCGCCGCCAACCAGGCGGAGGCACGGCGGAACATCGCGGGGTAGATCCGAGCAATTTCCTGAGCCGTCATACGCCCATGATAGGCCATCATTTCTTCAGCGGCCCGCATGGATACCGCCGCCCAGTCCCGCTCCCAGGTGGCAAGATCCCAGGGACCATCCGTCTGAAGGGAGCCGGCCTTTGAGAAATAGACCTCGGCCGAAACCACATCGCCGCTCTCCAGCCGGACAGAAGCGGATCTCAGCGCATAGCCAAACCCACCCTCATAAAAATCAAGCGAAGCAAGGTCCGCCTCAGACAAATCCCGCAGCAGTATACCCTGCGCCTCACTGCCTGCGTGGCTTTCAATCACGGGATATATCTGTCCGGAAACGCAAGAAACCCTGTGGTCGACCAGTGTCGCAGGTTCCACGGCTAGCCGCTCGACGCTTCTGCCCAGGACCACGGCCAGAAGCGGCACATGGCGCAGCGTCCCATAGAAAAAGAAATCTGTCATGTGTTTGGAATTCCTTTTGGGCCCGGCCCTATCTCCAGCGCCTGAACGCATTTTCCGTAGCCAGCCCGGCCAGAACGCCGCCAATGACCAGGGCCAACAGGACATGTGGCACGGCCATCACAAAGAAATAGTCCAGCCCAATCGTAAAGATCGCGCTCAGCGCTTCGAACGGGCCATCATAGCGGTGACGCATCGCCAAACGGAACATTTCCCATACGCCCTGTGCAAACAGGCCCCAAAACACCATGACTGCCATACCGGTAAGACCATTGTTGATGGCAGGCACAAGCCCGCCACCTGCACGCCGCCCCATCAAAACCCACCCCGTCACGACACCAATCGCCATGTTGACATGGACAAAATAGCCAAAATCCGTGCCTTCTGGCATCAACGGCATGATCAGTTGTGATGCAACAAAGGCGAGAAGCGCCATGGACAGCGCTGCAATCAGTCGGGCTCCATTGGGCATGGGTTGATGTCCACTCCTGCATTGTGGCCGTGCCCAAACTGGTCCTCGGCCCCGGTTCGACCGCACTGTCCCGTTTTCTTGCGCGCGGCACAAGAGGTTAGATCCGGGAACAAGGAACTGCCCCTACCCCGCCGTTTCGACCTTTCGATTGGCGCTGTAAGCGTCCAACGCGCGTTCCCGCCCGACCTTGAGATCGATCAGCGGTTTGGCACGAGGGAGATCAGGCGAAAGCCCCCAATCAAGCGGCGTCGCGTCAAAGAAGGCCAAGGCCGTCTCGGGCGGGTTGCGCTGGCCTTCGGCAATCCAGCGGCGAACATAGCGGCGGTCGGCGTCGAATTTGTCGATCTGCCCTTCGGGATTGTAGATCCGAAAGAACGGCGCAGCATCCGGGCCGGACCCGGCCGTCCATTGCCAGCCCATGGCATTCGAGGCCGGATCCCAGTCCACCAGACAATCGGCGAACCAGTCCATGCCCACCTTCCAATGCACCATGAGGTGTTTGGTGAGGAAGCTTGCCACGATCATGCGCGCGCGGTTGTGCATCTTGCCGGTGACAAACATTTCCCGCATGGCCGCATCGACAAAGTCATAGCCTGTCTGCCCGCGCTTCCAGGCCTCGACCTCTGGAGTTGTTTCCGTGCGCCAGCCAAAACTGTCCCATTCGGCGCGCCAGTTGCGGGTCAGGATCTCGGGCGTGTGGTACATCAGATGATAGGCAAACTCGCGCCAGACCACCTCTTTCAGGAAATGCTCTGCGCCCTTGCGGCTTTGCTCCATCGCGCGCTGGCCAAGGTGCCACATGCGGTGCGGGCTGATTTCACCCCAGGCCAGGTTTTCTGAAAGCCCCGATGTCGCATCGAGCGCCGGGAAATCCCGCAAATCCTTGTATCGTGCCACAGATCCATCAAGGAACTCATCTAGCCGGTTGAGGGCAGCAGACTCTCCGACCCGGCAGTGAACCGACACGGCATCGGCGCCGCGACGCATGGCGGCACCCATCTTCCAATCTGTAAGATCATCACTATCGGGCCAGACATCTGGCGCCGGGATCTTGCCTGGCTCGGGCAAAAGCGCGGCAGGTTCCCGCTCCCGAACCGCTTTCCAGAATGGAGTGTAGACGCGGAACATGCCGCCTGCCTTGGTCTCTACCGTCCAGGGTTCAAACAACAGCCGCCCGCCAAAGGATTTCGCCTCGATCCCTTGCGTCTTCAGGTTTTCTTTGACCTTGGTGTCGCGTTCAATCGCACCCGGATCGTAGAGCCGCGACCAATAGACGGCCACAGCCCCGGTCTCGCCGACAACCTCCGACAGGACCTTGAGCGCATCCCCCCGACGCAAAACCAGTCGGCTGCCGCGCGCGGCCAATACCTTTGCAAAATGCTCCAACCCCAGCCCAAGGCGAAATTTCGGTGCAGCACCAAGCTTCTCATCCTCGGCATCCAGTATGTAAAGCGGAAGGATCGGCGTACCGCGTTCAACTGCCGCCATCAGGGCCGGGTTGTCGGCAAGGCGCAGGTCACGCCTGATCCACCAGATGATCGGCGCGCCTGCCGTGGCTTGGCTGCTCATGTGTGAAGTGACCTCGTGCTGCGTTATCCTTACAGCACGCGATCTAGGGCCTCGATCAGATGTGTCACCTCATTTTCGCTGGTGTAATGGGTGAAACTCATCCGCAAGACACCCTGATCCGCATCAACTCCCATCGCGTCAAGCGCTCGCACCGCGTAAAAATCCCCGCCCCCGGCCATGATCCCATGCGCCGCCAGGTCTTTTGCCACATCGACACCGGGACGATTGACCGCAACGGCCACGGTCGGCGCGCGGGTCGCGGCCTCTGTCGGCCCCAACAGGCGCAGATCGTTGCGATCCTTCAGCGCATCCAGAAGCGGCTGGAGAAGCTTCACCTCATGGGCGCGCATAAGATCGTGGACAAAGCCCGCGCGTTCAGAGGCGCCCTCACTCGGACCGCCATGATGGTCACAAAGGGCGTCGATGTAGTCAACCATGCCCGCCGAAGCCGCCACCTGCGCGTGATCCGGCCCAGCGGGTGTGAACCGCTTGTAGAGCACACCGCCGTTGAAATAGTGCCCCTGGTTCGGCAGCAATTCCCCCAAAGCGCGGCGGATCACCATGATGCCCTGATGCGGGCCATAAGTCTTGTAGGCCGAAAACAGGTAGATATCTGGGCCAAGCACATCAACATTCGGCAAACCATGCGGCGCATAAGAAACCCCGTCCACACAGACAAAGGCCCCTGCCGCGTGACAGAGCGCTGTGATCTCGGTCACCGGGTTGATTTCCCCCACTACGTTCGAGCAATGCGGAAAGCAGACCAGCCGCACGCTTTCATCCAGCAGGGCTTCCAGGTCACGCGGGTCGAGATGCCCAGTGGTGGGATCGATCTTCCATTCCCGGATTTCCACGCCTTCCTCGGCCAGACGGCGCCAAGGGCCGGTATTGGCCTCGTGGTCCTGATTGGTGACGATGATCGCTTCGCCCGGCGACAGAAACTGCCGAAAGGCCTGCGCCAAGACATAGGTGTTCTGCGTGGTTGAGGGGCCAAAGCTCACCTCATCAGTCTGAACCCCCATCACGGCCGCCAGCCGTTGGCGCGCCTCGTCCATCTCTGCGCCCGCAAGGGTCGAAGCTTCGTAGGGCGCATAGGGTTGCACCTTGCGCTGAGTGTAGAAACGCATCAACCGATCAATGACAGGCTTGCAGGTGTATGAGCCACCAGCATTCTCGAAAAAGGCCTGACCTTCCAGCGATGCTTCAGAAAACGCCGGGAACTGTGCCCGCACAAAATCGATATCAAGCGCCATTCTCTGTCCCCATGTCAGTCACCGGGAAATGGATGCAGATCTTGCGTGCAAAGGTCAAGCACAGCGAAGCCTTTGTTGCCACAGGTGTTTGGCAAACCTTTTGGCGGCTCAAAAAGCAAACGCGCGGGGCGGCCCCGCGCGTTCTGTCAGTCGTGTTCCTTGCTCAACGATCAGGCGTTTACATCGACCACCACACGTCCCTTGACTTGGCCTTTCAGAATGTCGCCTCCAAGCTGGGGAAGATCCTGAAGCGTTGCGGGCTGGATCATCGCCTCAAGCTTGTCCATCGGCAGATCTGTGGCGATCCGCTGCCAGGCACGCAGGCGATTGTCGTAGGGCTGCATCACAGAGTCGATCCCCAGAAGGTTTACCCCGCGCAAGAGAAACGGCACCACTGTCGCAGGCAAAGCTGCGCCACCCGCAAGGCCTACCGCCGCGACAGAAGCTCCGTATTTCATCTGCCCCAACACGCGCGCCAGCATTGCGCCCCCAACGGCATCGACACAGCCCGCCCAGGTTTCGCTTTCCAGCGGGCGTTTGACCGTTTCGTTGATCTCTTCACGCGCTACGATCTGGCTGGCGCCCAGGCTGCGCAGGTAGTCTGCGGCTTCGGGGCGCCCGGTGACGGCGGCGACCTCATAGCCCAGATGCGCCAGAATGGCCGTGGCAACCGAACCGACGCCGCCAGCGGCCCCGGTGACCAGGACCGGGCCATGATCCTTGTTCATTCCGTGATCTTCCAAGGCCATCACGGCGAGCATAGCGGTAAAGCCCGCCGTACCCACGGCCATCGCCTGCCGGGTATCCAGCCCTTTGGGGAGCGGAACAAGCCAGTCAGCCTTGACCCGCGCCTTTTGCGCATAGCCGCCCCAGTGTGCCTCTCCCACACGCCAGCCGGTCAGAACGACCTTGTCACCGGGCTTGTAACGCTCATCCGATGAGGCCTCGACCGTACCGGCAAAATCGATCCCCGGCACATGCGGGTACTTCCGCACCAATCCACCGCCAGGACCAATGCAAAGGCCATCCTTGTAGTTGACGGTGGAGTACTCAACAGCAACGGTCACCTCTGCCTCTGGCAGATCGTCAAGGCCGATCTGCTCCACGGCGGCTGATGTTTTGCCGGTTTCCTCGTCCTTGTTTACGACCAATGCATTGAACATATCGGTTTCCTTTCGCGTTAAATCCAGAACTTCTCACGCACGGTGGCAGAGCGCATCCCGTCAGGTGTTTCCACCTCAAGCCTTGAGCCCTCATCCCAATGAGTCATGCGCACCATGCCGATTGAGACGTTGGTCTGAAAGTCAGGCGACCAGGCCGCAGATGAGATCCGCCCGACACGACGGCCGCCGGAAAACACCGGCCAGAAGCGATCACAGGGCGGCACCGCATCGCCATCAATGGCAATGGGCCGGATCTGCTGCACCGGGCCTTCCTTGGCCACCCGCAACAGCGCATCCCGCCCGATGCATCCAATGGCCGTATGGGTGTTGCAGAACCGGCCCAATCCACATTCATGGGGCGTGTTGTCGTCGGTCATGTCGTTGCCGTAACTCAACAGACCGCCTTCGATCCGCTCGATCAGGTTGGGGCACCCTGCGCGCACCTCCAGATCCTCGCCCGCCTCGAACAGTTTGCGCCAGAGCGGCATGCCGAATTCGCTGCCCTCGACGTAGATTTCAAAGCCGCCCTGTTTGGAATAGCCCGAGCGCGCGATCACCAGATCATGGCCCTGGAACTGGTAGACCCCAAAGCGGAAGAAGCGGATGTTGCGGATGCTTTCACCAAAGACACGCACCATCAGTTCCTCGGCCTTTGGACCCTGCACCGCCAAAGGGGAGACATCGGGTTCATCCACCAACACATCCAGTCGCCAGCCGTTGTCAATACCCTTCACCCAATAGAGCAGATCGCTATCGGCAATGGAGATCCACCAGCGGTCCTCTGCCAGTTTGACCGCCACCGGATCGTTCAGCATACCGCCGGTCTCATCCACGATGGGCACGTAGTAACACTGGCCAGCCGTCATGCCGCGCAGATCGCGCGGGGTCAGCATTTGCATCAGGCGCCCGGCATCGGGGCCACGCAGCTCCACCTGGCGTTCGCATGCAACGTCCCAGACCTGCACATGGCGTTTCAGGTGGTGGTAGTCCGCCTCAACACTTTCAAACACAGTGGGCAGCAGCATGTGGTTGTAGACAGTGTATCCTTTGACACCGGCAGCCTCGACACCTTCGGAGAACGGGGTGCGCCGCAACCGGCGGGATGGTGAGATCAGGGCCATTGCAAAACCTCCCAGGCAATGGTGAACCTCTGCGCCAAACCGGGCTGCAGAAGCGCGACTCAGGACTTGAACTTTAAATGTCAGACTTTTAAATGTCTGACAAATGATTTCTTTGCCCCGCTTGCCCGGCAATTCAAAGCCGCCCACAGATAGGCGCGCCCGTCCCAGACCCACTCAGAGCAAACCAATGCAAATTGACCCTAGCCGCCCCGAAGACCTATCCGCCCAGATTGCCCAGGCGATAAAGGATGCGATCATCGGGGGCACGCTGATCGTGGATGAACGGCTGCCCTCAGAGGCAGAACTGTCAGATCATTTTCAAGTGTCCCGACCGACGGTGCGAGAGGCCTTGAAACGGCTCGCTGCGCAGTCCCTGATCCGAACGCAGCGTGGCGCCACCGGTGGCGCCTTTGTAAACCGGCTGAGTTTCGAGGATGCCTATGCGCAGCAGATCACCACCTCGACGCTGCTGCTGTCGATGAATGCCGTGAGTTTCGATACCGCCTGCGAAGCGCGCTATGCGCTGGAGCGGGCCTGTGCGCCCCTTTCTGCAGAGCGCCGCACGGCGGACCATCTGGCCACCATGCGTGCCGAGATCTTCCGCCAGTCACAACCTGGTCTGACAGACGAAGCGTTCTGTGCCTCTGACGTTGCCTTCCACCGGGCATTGGTGGATGGGGCAGGCAACCCAGTTCTATCTTACCAACTGGCGGGGGCCGTCGAAGGCATGCAGCCCCTCATGAACATGATCACATTCACGGCCCGCGACCGCGCGCGCATCATCGCACTCCACGAGCGGATCGCGGATGCCATCGAGGCGCGCAAACCAGAGGCCGCCGGCTCTGGGCTGAGCGAGCTGGAGATGGAAACGCGCAGGCTTGCAACAGATGTTTTTGCCGCCCGGGCGAAGGGACAGCGCCCCTCGCCTTCTGCGCGAAGCTAAGCCATCAATTTTCTGGGTATTCTTCCTATTTCTCCTCTTTAACTCCGGCCCTGCAAATCTTATATTTACCATGTTCCTTGCGGAACTATGGACATAAACGCGCTCGTAATAAGCGGATCGGACCCGGGGGCGGTACCCGGCGGCTCCACCAATAGACTTCTGGCGGTTTCCTTCGTTTGGGGACGCCTTTCAGAACCGGGGGGCCGAAATAGGATCGACGAACGTCTAAAGGGGTTAGCTTTGTCTCGGCGGTCTGCCACCGTTACCGGCGAAAACAGTACAATTGCAAACGACAATCGTGCTCCGGTTGCTCTGGCTGCGTAAGCAGTTCGAGTAGAACCGACTTTAAGCCCTTATGCCTAGCCGCGTAAGGCGGGGTTCGCAGGTACCTGGCAACAGAAACCTGCACTTTCATCCCTCACCCACACATCCTTGCTCAGGATGAGCATTTTTGGATCGTCATCGGCGGTTTTCCTCTCATGCTGCGCCCGTCTCAGCGTCGCAGGCGTTTGCCCCCAAAAAACGGGCGTTTGTTGTTGAAGTTTTGTTCAGGGTTTGCCGCCATCTTCCACCACATATGGAGTCAAAGAATGACCAACATCGAACGCTTGCGTGCCTGGTACACAGAAGTCTGGGAAAATGGGAACCTCGGATCGATCGGGGATTTCTTTGCGGATGATACGATTGCCTCGGGGATCGTTCCCGAAATACAGGTCGGAACGGATGAGCTGCGTGAGCTGGTCATGGCATTCCAGGCCCATGTTGGGAAGTTTCATATCGACCTGCCAAAAGTGATCGAACAGGGTGATTGGGTCGCCGCACTTGTGATCGTACGCACGACCCGTGGCGACACCGGCGCGCCGCTTGAAGTCACCGGCCAAATCATGACCCGGTTTCAAGACGGCAAGATCGTCGAGGCCTACAACCACTTTGATTACGTGTCTCTCCTGGAGCAAATGGAACTCCTGCCCGCCGACACCATTCCGATCTGCCTGACAGGACAACGCCTGACCTGGGCACGATAAGGTCGCGTCTTTCACTCAGAGCCGGACAACAAGGTACAGCAATGACCAAACCGGCTCACCTCTTTAACTCAACCGGCTCAACACCAAAAGGATCCAAAATTGCCTGTTTTTTCTGTTGCCCCCCATCGACAATGTAGCTTGGCCAAATTTCTCACCCATGTTTCCCGAGGGATCTGACAATGCCGACCTCGACAAGCCGCAATTTGGAAATCGTCAAACAGTGGTTCGACACGCTTTGGGGACAGGCGGACATAGCGGCAATTAACAGCCTCCCACACTCAGATATTACGATAGAAGGCCAGATCACGGCCTTGGGTGGTTCACGCAATGACTACGGCGAGATGGTCATGGCACTCACCCGGCTGCTGCACAATATTACCTTCGACTATGAGTCTCCCATCATGTCAGGAGACCTTGTGGCAGCCAAACTGCTGGTCAGCGCCAAATCCGCCGAAACCCAGCAAGACGTGCATTTCTCAGGCCATTTCATCGTAGAGGTCAAAGACGGGAATGTCACAAAAGTGTCTGCTTCCATGGATTACATGAAGATGTTCGAACAGCTCGGCCAGCTACCAGAGGATGCCCTTGCGATCTGCCTGACCGGAGAGAGCCTGATTTGGGCTAGCTGAGCCTTCTGACAAGCAGTTCAAACAGGGGCATGCCGATTACCCTGTCAGTTTCACCGGACCTACCCTATAGGCTGATCACGGCGCTTAGGCATCAGCATCGGAGAGACGTGTGCCAAATAACAATCCCGCGGTGCGCGATCTGGTCATCGTTTTCCTGCGTATTGGACTGATGAGCTTTGGGGGGCCGGCTGCTCAGATTGCGCTTATGCATCGCGAGCTGGTCGAAAGACGATCCTGGCTGACAGAAGATGATTTCCTGCGCGGCCTGTCCTTTTGCATGCTGTTGCCAGGGCCAGAGGCCATGCAGCTTTGCACGTACACCGGCTGGCGCCTGTGCGGGATGCGCGGCGGGCTTCTGGCTGGATTGCTTTTTGTGCTGCCCGGCGCTCTGGTCATTGGTCTGCTGGCCTGGGTGTATCTGGCCTACGGGACGGTTCCCGCTGTTCAGGCGGCCTTTACCGGCATCAAAGCCGCTGTCATCGTGATCGTTCTACAGGCACTCTGGCGGCTGCGGACCAAGGCATTGCAAACGAAACTGGACTGGGCCTTGTCTGCCTTTGGGTTCTCAGGCCTGTTCTTTCTGGGACTGCCGTTTCCGGTGGTCATTCTGATTGCAGGGTTGGTCGGCCTGACGCAACCGTCCACAGCCCCTCGCAGCCACGCCACTCCAGCCCCGAAAACCAGTCTGCGCGGCTCTGTCAGAACAACCGCGGTTTGGTCTGCGCTCTGGCTGGGTCCGCTATTGATGCTGGATCTCTTTGGCGCCGACTTTCTGTCGTCTGTCGGGTGGTTCTTTGCCAAACTCGCAGTTGTCACCTTCGGCGGAGCATACGCCGTGCTGGCCTATATGAGCCAAACGATCGTTCAGAACTACGGTTGGATCTCTACAGGTCAGATGATCGACGCGCTTGGACTGGCGGAAACAACTCCTGGCCCCCTGATTCTGGTTACGCAATTTGTGGCAATGCTGGCTGGTCACGCCGAAGGGGGCATTGCCTTGTTTTTAGCCGCTGGCACCGTTGCCCTGTGGGCCACTTTTGTGCCCTGTTTTCTATGGATTTTTGTAGCTGCCCCTTACATAGAGCGGATGTCGCAGCTGCCGCGGCTCGCAGGCGCCCTCAAGGGGATAACTTCAGCCGTAACCGGCGTGATTCTGAACCTCAGCCTTTGGTTCCTCGCTCATGTGGTGTTCGCCACGGTTTCCGAGGCGCAAATCGGCCCTTTCACCATGGCACTGCCGCAGTGGAGCAGCCTGGATCCGGCCGCCGCGGCGCTGACAGCCCTGGCCTTGGCTCTTGCAGTCGTTCTACGCGGGCGATTGGTCCTTTTGCTGGGCCTGATGGCTTGTGCTGGCCTGCTGCTGTCCCTGCTTCTGCTGCCCGCGCTCGGCTGATTTTCAGCCCCTTTTCCAAGGGCCAAACCGGATTTCCATGATTTTTTCCAAAACGGCTGCTCGACCTATTTTGTTTCCGGGAAATTCGCTTATGCTGGTTCCAAAAGGACAAGAGGGTACAACGTGTCACGTGAAATCGACTACGGAAACCTGATGCATACGGCCATGCGTGGCCTCATCCGCACCGTGCTGCAGGATGTGGCGGACCACGGCTTGCCCGGCAGCCACCATTTTTTCATCACCTTTGACACACGCAATCCCGACGCAAAGCTCGCGGACTGGCTGCGGGAGCGCTATCCGGAGGAAATGACCGTTGTCATGCAGCATTGGTTTGACAACCTCGACATCGATCCGGACGGTTTCGCGATCACGCTGAATTTTGGCGATACGCCCGAACCTCTTTATATCCCTTTCGATGCGATCAAGACATTCGTCGACCCCTCGGTCGAGTTCGGATTGAGATTTGAGTCCGCCGACGATGATGCGGACGAGATCAACAGCGAAGACGACAACGATCAGGGCGACGACGAGGCCGCGACCGAACCAAAACAAAAGCCCGACGCCGACGTGGTTTCGCTGGATAGTTTCCGAAAGTAGCCTGGCCTGCTCCGATTTACTGAGACTTGCGGCACCGGGTCCGTTTTTTCGGTTGCAGCTGTAGCTGCTTAGCCCACGCATGTGGGAGCATTTCCACACACCGAGAAACGATCGGTTCAGCCTTGTGCTTGGGGCCAAACCTGCCTCAAGGTGCGTTGCCTTCAGTAAACTCGCTTGAGGAAGGTCGAGATAGCACGCGTAGGCGCGCCGTTTCGATGCACTACATAGCGAAGCTCCAGCCCGCCATCCGAAAGGGTACGGTCGTACTGTTGCATTTCATAGTCTCCGTTTGGAGCCACGAACATCGAAAACACGGTAAGCGTCGGACCTGTAATACGCCCCCAGACATAGGGTTGGCCCTTCATCGGATCCATCTGGACCGCATGTCCGAACACGTTCCGCTCCATCGCTGCGGCAAAAATGCCGGCGCGGTCCGTTTCCACGAAACTGACATCATAGGTCTTGACCTTGCGGCTGCCGTCTTCACGGATCGTTGCGGTACTCCATTCTACGGAAAAGCCCTTCTTTGTCTCGCCAATGGTGACGCTCATATCACGCAATTCGACCAAGCCCTCGGCATCTGCCAATTCGACGGAACCGGAGTATGAACCGACAAATCGGGTGATATCCGCAAAGGCCGCCGACGCAAGAAAAAACAGCGAACAAACAAGCGCCAGACCATTGAACAGGATCCGGTGAATGTAGGCTCCACAAGGGACGGCGCGAGCCACCGCGCGGCGCTGACGCGAGGAAATCTGCGACGAAAGAGACAGGTTCAACACTCTCAAATCCTTTTGCATTGGTCCAGTTTGCGCGTCTGCCTAGAACTTTAGCCGTTTTGGGCGCGCAGGCAATGCATCCGGGCCAATTGTACCTATACCTGCTGGCGGGTTTCCTTATGATGCGCGCAACTGCCCGATTGCGCATAAAGCGGCTGCGGGCTAAACGGCATGCAACGGCATACGAGACGGAGAGAGACGAGATGTCCAATACCCGCACCGAAACAGACAGCTTTGGTCCGCTGGAAGTTCCTTCCGACAAATACTGGGGCGCGCAGACGCAGCGTTCGATCATGAACTTCCCTATCGGCTGGGAAAAACAGCCCGTCGCCATCGTGCGCGCGCTGGGTGTGATCAAGAAGGCCTGCGCCATGGCCAACAAGGAAAGCGGCAAGCTGGACGCCAAGGTTGCCGACGCCGTCATTCAGGCCGCCGGTGAGGTGTTCGAGGGCAAGTTCGACGACAACTTCCCGCTGGTGGTCTGGCAGACCGGGTCGGGCACCCAGTCCAACATGAACTCCAACGAGGTGATCGCCAACCGCGCAATCGAGATTCTGGGCGGCGTGATCGGCTCCAAGGATCCGGTGCACCCGAACGATCACTGCAACATGGGCCAGTCCTCCAACGACACCTTCCCGACTGCGATGCATATCGCCGCCGCCATGATGGTGCGCGACGTGCTGCTGCCGGGGCTGAACAAGCTGCTGGCTGGCCTTGAAGCCAAGTCCGAAGAATTCAAGGACATTATCAAGATCGGCCGCACCCATACCCAGGACGCAACCCCGCTAACGCTGGGCCAGGAATTTGGCGGCTATGCCCATCAGATCCGCATGGGTATCACCCGCATCGAAGCGGCCCTGCCCGGCATTTATGAGCTGGCCCAGGGCGGCACTGCCGTCGGCACCGGTCTCAATACCCAACCCGGCTGGGGCGAAAAGGTTGCTGCAAATATGGCCGAGATCACCGGCCTGCCCTTTGTGACCGCGCCCAACAAATTCGAAGCGCTGGCCGCGCATGATGCCATGGTCTTCATGTCCGGCGCTCTCGCCTCTGTTGCGGGTGCAATGTACAAGATCGCCAATGACATTCGTTTCCTCGGCTCCGGTCCCCGTTCGGGCCTAGGGGAACTGATCCTGCCGGAAAACGAACCCGGCTCTTCGATCATGCCAGGCAAGGTGAACCCAACCCAGGCCGAGGCAATGACACAAGTTGCAGCCCATGTCATGGGCAATGATGCCGCGATCAAATTTGCAGGCAGCCAGGGCCATTTCGAACTCAACGTCTACAACCCGATGATGTCTTATAACCTTCTGCAGTCCATGCAGCTCTTGGGCGATGTCGCCGACAGCTTTACCGAGCGGATGCTGAACGGCATCAAGGCCAACGAGCCGCGCATCGACAAGCTGATGAAGGAATCCCTGATGCTGGTCACCGCGCTGGCCCCGACCATCGGCTATGACAACGCCACCAAGGTCGCCAAGACCGCGCATAAGAACGGCACTACCCTCAAAGAAGAAGCCATCGCGCTTGGCTTTGTGGATGAGGCCACCTTTGACGCGGTCGTGCGCCCCGAACAGATGATCGGGCCCAAGGACTGATGGCAGAGCCGGTCAATCTGAACCGGTTTCGAAAGCAAAAAGCGCGGGCCGAGAAAAAGGCCCGCGCAGACGCCAACGCGTTAAAATTCGGCCGCAGCAAGGCGGAAAAACAGCGCGACCGCAGCCTGCGCGACAAACAGGCACGTGATCTGGATGGCCACAAGGCAGATGATCAGGGCGAGACATGAACAGCCGCCCCAAGAAACACTCGCTTACCTTACGCGGTCACCGCACCTCTGTCTCGCTGGAGGACGAATTTTGGGCTGCCTTTCGCGCCATCGCTGCAGAGGAAGGCCGTGCCATCAATGAGTTGGCCGCAGAGATCGACGAGGCACGCGGCGCGGATTGCGGGCTGGCCTCGGCCATTCGCTTGTTTGTCCTGCGACACCTACAATCGCGCTTGAGTTGATCTTGCCCATATTGCATGCTCCGGCCAAGCCGTTTTCACAGATTGCAAGAATTGCAGCCTTGGGAACGCGGAAAAAGTTTGTGTAGCAAGTGATCCTCTTTATCCATCCATTTCCCAAATTGAACTTGGGCTCCTAAGAATGAAAAAGACAATCTCCGTCCTGGCAATGCTGGCCTTGTCTGCCTGTGGTGATATTCAGACCTACCCGGCTCAAATTGAAAAACAGGCGGCCGCCGCCGCCGAGACTGCCGCCACACCCGTCGATCAGATCACAATCACCTCAGACAGCAAGATTGCAGGCAAAACAATCACGACCATTGGTCCGATCAAAGGCACTGTTGCAAAGTTGACCGCCTTTCATCCCGCACCTACCGTTGAGCAGGGCGAACAAAAGCTTCGCGTCGAAGCAGCTGAGCTAGGTGCCGACGCCGTCATCAATGCCAAGATCGGTGCTGTGGAAATCTGCCCGCTCAGCTGGGGCTGCCGCCATGTGTCCGGCACGGCGGTCAAGTTCAGCAACTGACCCAAAAGACCTGCTGCGGCTGCAACCCTTTAGCGCGGTTCCAGCCGCAGCCAGATCCCGTCTTGCGCCCGCACGGTAAGATGCGCCACGGGAACAGGCTCCTTTCCGTCTACCGGGTTTACCCTGTAACGGCGCAAAAGCATCGACAAAATCAGCGGCCCTTCGACCATGGCAAAGCCTGCACCAGTGCAGACGCGGGGGCCGGCAGAAAAGGGCATGTAGGCCTCGCGCTGGCACGTCTTGCCGTTCTCGGTGTCCCAGCGGGCAGGGTCGAACCCGTCTGGATTGTCCCAGAGCCTCTCGTGGCGATGCAAATGCCAGGGGCTAAGCACAAGCTGCGATCCTTTCGGAACAGCCCGGTCCCGAAACTGCTCAGGGCAGCTGGCCTCTCGCACCATCATGGGCACCGGCGGGTAAAGCCTCAACGCCTCGCGAAAGACATCCCGGCTGATCCGCAGGCGCGATACTGCGGCAAAGCTCTCGTCCTCCAGCGCCGCGGCCTCACTTGCCACCCTGTCTTGCCAATCTGGATAGATCGCCATCAGGTACAGCGTCCAGGCCAGGGCTGAGGCGCTGGTCTCGTGACCCGCCAGGAAGAAGATCGCCACTTGGTCGACCATCTCCTCAGTGGTTAAGCGCTCTCCCGTCTCGGGATCCTTTGTGGTCATGATCTTGGTCGCAAGATCCTGCGGCGCGGTTCCGGCAGATATATCAGCCGCGCGTTCATCGGTCAGGCGCGCAATCAAGGCGCGGATCCGCGCCGCGTTTTCCCGCGTTCCGCGGCGAAAGAAACGCGGCACCCAAGACGGAACCGGGATAAAGGCGGCCAGGTTCAGGATCGGCTGGCTGCGCTGGTAGTCACGGAAGCGCTCGAAGACCTCGGAAGCCACCTCATGCTCGATGGGGATCGAGAACAGCGTGCGAAAGATCACATCCGCCGCCACATGGGAGGTCACCGCCTCGATCTCGATCTCGCCCTCGTGCCCTTTCAGCCGCGCAACTGCGGCCTCGGCAGCGGCGCGCATGGCCGGGAAGGTTTCCTTGAGCCGTCCGCCCTCGAAAGCCGGATCGATGATCCGGCGCTGGCGTTTCCAGGTCTCGCCATTGGTGAGGAAGACGGAATTCCCCAACAGGGGTCGCAGGCCTTCACTGATCCGGTTCGATTTCGGAAAATCATCTGGGCGGTCCTTCAGCACGGTCTGCACAAGATCCGGCTGATTGAGCAGGAATGAGCGGAAGAATGGCGTGCGAAATTCAGCCATCCAAGCGCGATAGAGCCGCGCGGGCTGGGCGGACAGGATATCCCTGCGAAAGAGCTGCACATAGCGCCAGAGCGAGACCTTGTCCGGGCGCGCAGGAGGTTTGGGCGGCAAAGGCGTCATGGCGCGCTCACCGAGGTATAGCCGGAGGTCGCAGCCTCGATCCGGGATTTTGACGGCTGGCGCCCCTTGTATCGCTCTGCCAGTGTGATGGGTCCAGCGGTGATCTTGAAGTAGTCATAGTCGCCGGGTTGGTCAAAGGCGCAGAGATACTGGAAATGCAGCCGGAAGAACCGCCAGCGCAGCGCTTTCCAGCGCGCGGGGCTGAGGGTCTGGGTAAAGGCGGCAGAGACCACCAATGGCCAGCGTTTGCCTTTTGGCGCAACGCCGCTAACCGCAACGGGATCGCACAGCGCAAAGGCGCAGCCATCCCCCGGCGCGCTGACGTCGATCCAAGCGATTTCTGGGCTGGCCGACAGGTACTGCAGGTCGCCGCGCAGCCTCTCTGCGCGCGGCAGGAAGGAGACCATCGGCACCACCTGCCCGAGGCTGAGAAACCCCAAGGCCGGGCGGGCCTCTGGCAGGCCTTCGCGCAGCAGGTCGGCCAGCACCGACACGCCCACATGGGCACCAGACGAATGACCGACAAGCAGAACCTCGTCCACCGCATTCTGTTCCAGAACGCAGCGGATCATTCTACCGAATTCGCCCATGCGGGCCTCAAGCTTTGGCGGATTGGCCCCGCGCGAGGCTGCCGAATAGGCGTAGTCATGCATCAGGTAATAGGCAAAGAGCTTGCCATCTCGCGCCTTGAACCAACGTAGAACGGATGATCCAACCCCGAAAATCGCCACAAGGAAAACCGCCGCGCCAGCAAGCGCCGCATCTTCGGGGCCGCTGATCAAGCCCATTCCCCACTCTGTGAGACTCGCTATCCCGTACCCAGAAAGCCCCCCCGCAAGCACCGCGAGGAGCAATTGCAACAGCAGCATGCCCACCGGATATAGCGCCGCAATCACCGGCCCCTTGCGCAGCCGCATCAACCGCAGCAGCGCGCCGGTGGAGAAATAGATCCAGGCGGTGCGCACCAGTTGCAGATAGGTCGCCGGGATGGAGGCCGCCATGCTATCGCGCACGATATCGGACCAGACCAGCACCTCGACATCGGTCTCGACCTCACCCCCATCTATTTTCGCAGTGACATGCCACCCGTAGGGTCCGCCCGCCTGTTTGGGACGCTGTGCGATCTCATAGCCGGATATCTTGGCTTGAGCCGCGCTTTCGCTGCGGTATAGCTCCCGGTAGCGGCGCGGGTGGATAGGGTCATAGCCGGGAATATAGAACACATGTCTGCGGCGCACTGCTGCACCGCCCTGCCCGTTCGTCTGCTCCTGACCTGCCGCCTTACCCATTCCGGCCCCATCTGATTTTCCTCAGACTAGCGACGGAACTGGGCAAGAGTAAGACCTTAGATGCAAGGACTTAACCGAGTGCAGCCAGCCCCGGAAAGGTTTCGAGCAGCCACCAGGAGAAAGTCGAGAACAGCCCCGTCACCAGCATGATCCCGACAAAGAGCAACAAGCCGCCCATCAATTTCTCGATCAGGCCCATATGCCGCTTCATCCGGTTCATCAGCGCCATGGACCGGTTGAGGAAAATCGCGGCCAAAAGGAACGGCACCCCAAGGCCAAGCGCATAGACCCCCAAAAGGATCGTTCCTCGGCTGACCGACGCCTCAGAGGCGGCCAGCGACAGGATCGCCCCCAGTTGCGGGCCGATACAGGGCGTCCAGCCAAAGGCAAAGGCAAGCCCCAAAACATAGGCGCCAAGGGCGGAACCTCCGGATTCGCCCGCGTCCAGGCGCGCCTCGCGATCCAGAATCGGAATGCGAAAGACCGACAGGAAGTGCAGGCCGAAAACGATCACCACAACGCCCGACACTTTGGCGAACAACTCTCTATTTTCCAGCACAAATTCGCCGAACGCGGAAGCCGTGAAGCCCAGCAACAGAAAGACGGTGGACAGGCCCATCACAAAAAACAGCGCCGAGACGACAACCTTGCGCCGGGCCGCCTCGGTGCCCTGCATCTCGCCGATGGTAACGCCGCTCATATAGGCCAGATAGGGTGGCACAATCGGCAGCACACAGGGCGACAGGAAGCTGATCAAACCGGCCACCAGCGCCACGAACATGGCAGGAATCAATCCTGCATCGATGATCTCAATTCCAAACATGGCATCCATTTAGAGGACAGCTGGCCAAAGGTCACGGGTGGGCATGGTCACATCCTTGTGGACAGGCCGTGAGGGGCGGATTATCTGATGGATATGAGCGATACCACACCCACCCTTGATGCCATCGGCCTCCTGTGCCCCCTGCCCGTCCTTAAGGCCCGCAAACGCCTAAAATCATTGGCGCAAGGCGAGATTCTTACGATCCTTGCGGATGATCCGGCCGCCATTGTCGACGTGCCGCACTTCTGCGCCGAAGCAGGGCACGAGTTCCTGGGACAAAGCGACGCGCCGGACCATCAGATTTACCGTATCCGCAAGGGCGGCTAACAAGAACTTGCTCAACTCAGGGCAACGGGTTCTTGGTCCCCTCGGGTAGCGCTTCGGTGTCCTGGCTGAAGACATTGGTCCAACGCGTGGCTTCCCGTTTCCAGATCGAACTGACATACATAGCCCGTTCGCGTTCATCACCTGGAAGATGGTAGGTCGCAAGGTAGGCAAGAAGAGCGCAGTCATCTGCCAAAGGCAGCACACGGGCCTTTGACAAAGCGAAACGTTCTACAGTGGGGCCATTGGCCAACTGGTCGCAATGCGCGTCCCGACCCGCAAAGCCGCTGGGATACACCCCAAGAAACTCAGCGTGCAGCGCAGCCCGGTCTGCTTCGGCATCCCCTCTCTGCAGCGCCTGCCAGACCGCTGTTTCGCAATGCAAAAGCTCTTCCAGCAGGTTTTCTTGTTGTCTCATCAGAGGCGTCTTCTCCATAGAAATGAAAAGGCGGCCCCAAGGGACCGCCTTTCTGTCATGATATCAGCTTCCCAGAGACCACCAGCCGCGGCGCTTGGGCTTTGGAGGGCTATCCGGCTCTGGTACCGCCGCAGCATCTGCCTCGGCTGCAGCCAATTCCGGCTCTGCCTGCGCTACCGTTTCAATAACCGGTTCAGGCGCTTCCTGGTTTTCCGGGGCTTCAGCAGCCTCAATAGGTTCCGCCGTCTCAGCCACGGGCGCAGGGTCGTCCGAAACAGCCAGCTCCGGCGCGTCCTCCGGGCTGTCCTCGCTGGCAGCTTCGGCTTCAGGCGCTGGTGCCTCATGTGGCTTCACGTCTTCCACAGGCGCTGCCTCCAATGCAGCAGCTTCGTCCCCCTCCTGCGCTTCTTTTGTGTCCGCAGGCTCTACGGCCTCAGCCTCCGCAGAAGGATCTGTCGCTCCTTCGGGCAGATCCGGCTCGGAGGCTGGCTCAACATCGGTGCCTTCTGCCTTCACTTGCTCCGGTTCTTTGTTCTCAGACTCGGTATCCGTGTCTGTAGACTTTCGACTGCGGCTGCGGCGCTTGCGGGGTTTCTTTTTCGGCTTTTCTTCCGCCTCGGAGTTCCCGTCCACGGCGTCGCTGCCCGCTTCGGAATGGGCCTGGTCGTCGTCTGGCTTGACCTCTTGCACAGGCGTGTCTTCGGCCTGCTCTTTGGCAGGCTCAGCTTCCTCTGCCCCATCGGTTTCACCGTCGGCTTTGGCGATGCCATTCTCGCCATTTTCCCCTTCAGAGGAGCCAGACTTGCGGCGACGGCGGCGGCGGCGCTTGCGCTTAGGCTTGGCCTCACCATCCGCCTCGGGCTGTGCCTCTTCTGCCTCACTGGCTGCGGCCTCGGCAGCGGATTCATCCGCATCCACCTCGTCCATGATCGACGTATCGACCGAAACAACGGGCGCTGCCGCAACCGGAACCGCACGAGAGGCCGTCTTGAACTTCTCAAGCTGGAAATCGGGGCTGATCAGATGGACATCGCCCTCGATGCGTACAGACATGCCATAGCGTGTTTCGATCTGAGCGATATGATCGCGCTTCTGGTTCATCAGGTAATTGGCGATGGCCACGGGGCATTTCACCAGAACCTCGCGCGAGCGGCGACGGGTGCCTTCCTCTTCGATCTGACGCAGGATCGACAGCGCCAGAGAGTCGTCCGAACGGATCAGACCGGTGCCATGGCAATGGGGGCATGGCGCAGTCGTCGCCTCAATCATGCCGGGGCGCAGACGCTGACGCGACATTTCCATCAGGCCAAAGCCAGAGATGCGACCCACCTGAATACGGGCGCGATCCGTTTTCAGCTTGTCCTTCATGCGCTTTTCGACGGCGGCGTTGTTCTTGCGCTCGTCCATGTCGATGAAGTCGATGACGATAAGACCGGCAAGGTCACGCAGACGCAGCTGGCGCGCCACCTCTTCGGCGGCCTCAAGGTTGGTTTTGAGCGCCGTTTCCTCGATCGAGGCTTCCTTGGTGGCACGGCCAGAGTTCACATCGATGGCGACCAAGGCCTCGGTTACGCCAATTACGATATAGCCGCCCGATTTCAGCTGGACTGTCGGGTTGAACATGCCCGCCAGATAGCTTTCCACCTGATAGCGTGCAAAGAGCGGCAGTGACTCGCTGTAGTTCTTCACGTTCTTGGCATGGGACGGCATGATCATCTTCATGAAGTCCTTGGCGATGCGGTAGCCGCGCTCGCCTTCGACCAGAACCTCGTCGATTTCGCGGTTGTATAGATCGCGGATCGACCGTTTGATCAGGTCGCCCTCTTCATAGATCTTGGCCGGAGCTATGGATTTCAGCGTCAGTTCGCGAATCTGTTCCCACAGGCGCTGCAGGTATTCATAGTCGCGCTTGATTTCGGCCTTGGTGCGTTTCGCCCCTGCCGTACGCACGATGAGGCCCGCGCCCTGGGGCACGTCCAGTTCGGCCGCGATGTCCTTCAATTTTTTGCGGTCGGCCGCATTGGTGATCTTGCGGCTGATACCGCCACCACGCGCGGTGTTGGGCATCAAGACGCAGTAGCGGCCTGCCAAAGAAAGGTAGGTGGTCAGCGCTGCACCCTTGTTGCCGCGTTCTTCCTTGACGACCTGCACAAGCAGAACTTGACGGACCTTTATGACTTCCTGGATCTTGTAGCGGCGCGGGCGCGGCTTGCGCGGCGGACGGATATCCTCGCTGTCATCATCGTCGGCAACGGATTCGATGCTCTCGTCCTTTGCAGCGGCGTCGGCTTTCTTTTCACCCTCATCTTCATCGGCTTCGGGCGCTTCCGCTTCTTCATCCGCCGGTCTGTCAGCAGGCTCGGCCGGGGCAGCCTCAGGCTCGATGTCTTCGGCGGCGGCTTCAGAACCGTCCTGGCCCACGTCATCAGAAGGATCGCTGTCCCCACCGTCATCCTCAGCCGCGTCGCTGTCGGCTTGATCCGCCTCTGGCTCTTCGACGGGCGTTTCGGCAACACGCTCCATCGGCGAAGTCCCCTCAGGCACCTCGGCAAGCTTGTCCTCTGCCGCGGCATCATCCGTGCCTAGGTCAATGGTCTCCATGCCCGCGATTTCGCCTGCACCTTCGCCAGCAGGCGCCGAAGCCTCGGCTTCAGGGGCGTCTATCGCAACGTCTTTGGTTTCCACGGCATCCCCGGACGAGGCCGAAGCCGCCTTGCTGCGCGAAGATTTGCGGCTGCGCGAGCGGGAACGAGAGGGTTTGTCCTCATCCGCCTCATCCTTGGCGCGCATCGCCTCGGCATAGGCGCGCTCTTCCTCCATCAGCGCCTCGCGGTCGGCGATGGGGATCTGATAGTAGTCGGGATGTATCTCCGAAAAGGCCAGGAAGCCATGGCGGTTGCCGCCATAGTCAACAAATGCCGCCTGCAGCGACGGCTCGACCCGGGTTACTTTTGCGAGGTAGATATTGCCAGCAAGCTGGCGTTTGTTTTCGGATTCAAAATCGAATTCTTCAACCTTGTTTCCGTCAACCACCACGACGCGGGTTTCTTCCGCGTGGGTGGCATCGATAAGCATCTTCTTGGCCATGTGTCCTTGGTGCACCTGCCCAGTGCAAACGGAGGCCTCCCCCTTCCAGGGGGGCGCGCATGTCTTGGGGGGTGTCTTGTCAGGGCGATTTCAGACGTCGCGCCGCAGGGCAGGATCCCGGAACATCTGTCCGGCCCTTTGTCCTGTATGCTCTTCGCTCGCGCGCGCGTCATCGCGGTTCTTCTCCGACAGGTGGGATATCCCGAACCCTGCCATGTTATTCCTTCCCGGCGATCCCGGAAGAGGTGTTTTACTGCCCCGGTTCACGGGACAAATCGGTCTGCGCCTGCTTTCTCGGATCATGCCGGACAAAAGAAAGGCACAGCGAATCTCATCTGGGGCGGCACATAGAAGGTGCGAAAACCCCGTTTATCCACCATAAGGCCTGTCGCTGGGAAATGACAATGGCCATTCGCAACAGGCACTCGTGAAAGTGCAAACTAGGCTGGTTTAGGTCAAAACGGTTAACAAAAGCAGGCACAAGGCGGCTTTGGACCATAACCACGCTAGAGGATGGTGCCCATCAGCCGAGATAGTCAGACCGCTGCAAGCCGTATTTCGCCATTTTCTCGTTCAGCGTCCGGCGCGGCAGGCAGAGCTCTTCCATGACCGAGGCGATGGAGCCCTTGTGGCGCCGCATGGTGTTATCAATCAACATCCGTTCAAAGGCTTCAACGTATTCCTTGAGCGGTTTTCCTTCGGTCGTCATCACGGGCTGCATCTCGTCGTGATCAGACATCAAGAGCGAGGCGATGGTCCCCGATCCGCGACGCGATTGCAGCACCGCACGTTCGGCCACATTGATGAGCTGTCTGACATTCCCCGGCCAGGGCGCCTGCAACAGCTGCGCAGCCTCCTGCGCGGTGACCTGAGGCGCATCACAGCCGTACTCCTCGGCGAATTGCTCGCTGAAGCGGGTGAAGAGCGTCAGGATATCTTCGCCGCGCTGACGCAAAGGCGGAACAGTGATGCGCAACGCTGCAAGGCGGTAAAACAGATCAGGACGCAGCGCGTCTTCGCAGGTCTTGCCGGCTTCCTGCAGGTTCGAGATCGCGATGATCCGGGTCTCGCCCGGCGTGCCCTGTTCGTTGATCACGCTCAGGAGTTTCGCCTGCAGCGTCTCGCTCAGGGCTTCAACGTCTTCCAGGACCAGCGTGCCGCCGCGCGCCTCCTCAATGGCCGGAAGGAGGCTGTCTTCGGGCTGCATGGGCCCGAACAGGCGCTTGGCCAGAGCGTCTTCTTCGAGTGCGGCGCAGGAGATCAGCACGAACTTCTTGCCAGCCCGGCTGCCAACGGCATGGAGCGCATGGGCCACCAGCGTCTTGCCTGTGCCGGTTTCCCCGTCAATCAGAACATGGCCATCGGCCTGGCCCAGATCGAGGATATCCTCACGCAGGCGCTCCATGACAGGGCTCATACCGATGAGTTTCTTCATGATCTGGCCACCATCGGAGAGCTCACGCCGCAGAGCGCGGTTGTCCAGCGTCAGGCGGCGGGAGTTCGTGGCGCGTTTTGCCAACTCGGACATGCGGTCCGGGTTGAAGGGTTTTTCAAGGAAATCAAAGGCGCCAACGCGCATCGCTTCGACCGCCATGGGCACATCGCCGTGGCCAGTGATCATGATCACCGGCAGCGCACTGTCGCTGCCCATGAGCTTTTTCAGGAACTGCATCCCGTCCATGCCGGGCATTTTGATGTCCGAGATGACAATGCCGGGATAATCCGATCCCAGAACCTTCAGCGCCTCTTCGGCGCTGCCAAAGGTTTCCGTATCATAGCCAGACAGGGCCAGCCATTGGCTGATGGACTGACGCATATCCTGCTCATCGTCCACGATCGCGATTTTCATAGCCTGTGCCATAGCGGCCTCTCCATCCTTGTCCCGCTCATTCGGCGGCTTCGATCCCTTCAACCAAGATCGGCAATTGCATTTCAAACACGGCGCCGCCGTTCTGCCCGTTGCGGGCAATCAGCCGTCCGCCAAGGTCGTTCACGATCCCCGAGGAAATCGCAAGACCCAAGCCAACCCCGTCGCCGGGCTGCTTGGTGGTGTAGAAAGGTTCAAACAGGTTGTCGAAATCCTTGATCCCTGCCCCATTGTCCCGCACCGAAAGCGTCGCCGTCTCCCCTGCAGCCAGCAGGATCTCAACCTCGGGGTCATCAACCAATTTGGTGGCGTCCAGAGCATTGCGCAAGAGGTTGACCATCACCTGCTCCAGCCGCATGCGATCCCCCATCACGTAGACCGGCTCCTCCGGCAGGATGCGGGTGATCTTGACCTGCCGCTGGCGCAGCTGCGGCTCCATCATCGACAGCGAAGAGGCCAGCGCATCGCCCATGTTTACGGGCGCAAAGGCATCGCCAGCCTTGCGGGCATAGGATTTCAGCTGGCGGGTGATCGCGCCCATCCGTTCGATCAGATCATCGATCCGCCCGAACGAAGCCAGCGCCTCTTCGGGGCGGTTGCGATTGAGCAAAAGACGCGCGCCCGCCAGATAGGTTTTCATCGCCGCAAGGGGCTGGTTCAACTCGTGACTGACCGCTGCCGACATCTCGCCCAATGCGGCCAGTTTCGAGCTTTGCGCAAGGCTTTGTTCGGCCACGGCAAGCGTCTCCTGCACCCGCTCACGCTCGGCGATTTCCCGCTGCAGGCGGGCGTTCAATACGCGAAGCTCTGCCGACTCGCGCTGGAACAGCGCCATCCGCAGCGCCGTCTTGCGGCTAAGTGCATAGAAGGCCAGCGCCAGAAGGATAGCGAATCCCATGATCTCAAGCGCCAGAACCGCGTTCACCTTTTCGCGGATCGAGGCATAGGTGGTGAATGAGGTCAGCCGCCAGCCCTGAAACGGAACGCGCGTTTCGAGCCGCATAACGGCTTCGCCCTGCAGATAGGCGTCGGCAGGCAGCACGGTCCAGTCAGCGGTCGCGCGGATCGCACGCTGAATGGCGCCTTCCGGGGTTTGGACGCGCAGCGCGTCCTGCTCTTCCTTGCCGCGCCAGCGTGCCTCGGTTGCCAGCACGATGCGGCCCGTGCTGTCGCTGACCATGACCGCATCGGAGATGCCGGCCCAGGCGCGCTCAAACTTTTGCAGATCCACTTCGATCACGATGACGCCCAGCGTTCCGCTGGTATCCACCACCCGCCGGGAATAGGTGAACCGATACCCCCCCACTTCGCGCTCGATCACGGAAAACACTGTTGATTTGGACCGCACCGCATCAACGAAATAGGCCGCATTGCGGTGCGTTTCCCCCAGCCGGTTGCGATTGGTGGCCGCAACGGTGCGCCCATCACTGGCCAAAAGCATGATCGAAGCGGCGCCGATTTCTTCGACAAAGGAAATCAGCCGCTGGGTGGACAGAGAAAAGTCCTGGCTTTGTAGCGCCGCAATCAACGCCTGATCGCGCGCCAAAAGTTGCGGCACGATGGCGTGGCGGCGCAATTCGCTGACGAGATTTCCGGAATAAAGGGCCAGACGCAGCTCGGCCCGGTTTCGGGTGCTTTCGGTGAACCGGTCACTCAGCATCCGGTTGGTGACCCAGACCGTGGACCCCGCGATCACCATGAAGAGCAAAAGCCCAAGACGCGCACGCCACGAAATCGTGCCCGAACGGGCGGCGGGGCGCCGTTTGGCAGTCGCAGATGCAGATGCAGAGGGTTCGGGCGAAGCGGACATGGCGTCAAATCTATTGCGCCTGCCCGCCAGCCTCAAGTCATGCCGTTGTTACCATACCCGCCAATGCGCGGAAGACTGCCGTCCCATCGGTGCCACCATGGCCTTCGTCGGCGGCGCGCTCCGGGTGCGGCATCATGCCCAGAACCCGGCGGTTTTCAGAAAGGATGCCCGCGATATCGGCAACCGAACCGTTTGGATTGTCCACATAAGAAAAGGCAACGCGGTCCTGGTCCTGAAGCGCGGCAACGGTCTCGGCGTCGGCAAAGTAGTTGCCATCATGGTGTGCGATCGGAATGCCGATCACATCGCCTGCGCTGTAGCCTTCGGTGAAGACACTGCTGGAAGTCTCGACCTTCAGATCAACGGTGCGACAGATGTATTTGAGGCCAGCATTGCGCAAAAGCGCCCCCGGCAAGATGCCCGTCTCAGTCAGGATCTGGAAACCGTTGCAGACACCAATCGCATAGCCACCGCGATTGGCGTGATCCACGACTGCCTGACAAATCGGCGACTGCGCCGCGATGGCGCCGCAGCGCAGGTAGTCACCATAGGAAAAGCCGCCCGGCACGCCGACGATATCTACGCCCTCAGGCAGCACGCTGTCCTTGTGCCAGACCATAGTGACATCGAAACCGGCCCGCTCAAAGGCCACTGCAAGATCCCGGTCGCAGTTGGATCCCGGAAAGACAACAACCGCCGCCTTCATCAGACCATCTCAATGCTGTAGGATTCGATCACGGTGTTGGCGAGCAGCTTTTCGCACATCTCGGCCACGTCCGCCTCGGTGGCGCCTTCGGCCAAATCCAGATCGATCACCTTGCCCTGGCGCACCCCTTCGACCTTGTCAAAGCCCATCGCGCCGAGCGCGTGGCGCACGGCCTCGCCCTGCGGGTCCAGAACTCCGTTTTTCAGCATCACATGCACCCGTGCCTTCATCGCGTCTTTCCTCAGCTATCGATGGCAAAGCCCGGCGGTGGGCTTTTGTTTCAAGTCTTGTTTGCGCTGGCCGGGCCGGTCAGTTGACCAGAGTCGGCTTTCCCGGCGCAGGCGGGTTGTTGGGCATCACGCCCAGACGGCGCGCAACCTCGGTGTAAGCGTCTGTCAAGCTGCCAAGATCACGGCGGAACACGTCCTTGTCGAGCTTTTGACCGGTCTCGATATCCCACAGGCGGCAGCTGTCCGGGCTGATTTCATCGGCCACAACAAGACGTTGGAAATCGCCTTCATAGACGCGGCCGATCTCGATCTTGAAGTCCACCAGGCGAATGCCGACGGCCAGCATGACACCGGACAGGAAGTCATTGACGCGCAGCGCCAGGCTCAGGATATCATCCATGTCCTGCTGGCTGGCCCAGCCAAAGGCCGCGATATGTTCTTCGGTCACCAGGGGATCGCCCAGGGCGTCGTCCTTGTAGCAATATTCCACGATCGGGCGCGGCAGTTGGGTGCCCTCCTCAATGCCAAGACGCTTGGACATGCTGCCAGCCGCATAGTTGCGCACGATCACCTCAAGCGGGATGATCTCGCAGCTGCGCACCAGCTGTTCGCGCATATTGAGGCGCTTGAGGAAATGGGTCGGGACACCAATCTGGCCCAGCCCTTGCATGAAGAACTCGCTGAGCAGGTTGTTTAGCACGCCTTTGCCCTCGATCACATCGCGCTTTTCGGCGTTGAACGCGGTTGCGTCGTCCTTGAAGTACTGCACAATGGTTCCCGGCTCGGGACCTTCGTAGAGTGTCTTGGCCTTGCCTTCGTAAATCTTCTTGCGACGTGCCATGAGAAGCCTTTCGGGGTGCGTGACGGGAATCCATCCCGGTGTCTTGCCGCCCTCATAGTGCAAGCGACATTGCGCCGCAAGCGTGGCGCGCGGTCACAGCGGCCGTTCCCCAAAGCTGGTTTTGCCAGAAGGCAGGCCGCAGAAGGCAGGCCGCAGGATGTCATGCAGCTATTCCAAGCCCACACTATTGCGCAACCGTTACGTGCTTCACATATTGATGTCATCGGACAATCCGAAACAGGAGAGACGGATGAGCACCTTTGACAACCGTGAACAGGCCTTTGAAGCGAAATTCGCGCATGATGAGGAGATGCAGTTCAAGGCACAGGCGCGCTGTAACAAGCTGCTGGGCCTTTGGGCGGCGGAAAAACTCGGGAAGACAGGCGCCGAGGCAGAAGACTATGCCAAAACAGTTGTGGTCGCGGATTTTGAGGAAGCAGGGCACGAGGACGTCGTTCGCAAGGTCGCGGCAGATCTTGATGGGCATGCCAGCGCAGATGAGATCCGGGCCAAAATGGCAGAACTGCTGCCGGTTGCAAAAGAACAAATCCTGACCGAAGCGGGATAACCTCACTGCTTGGGGGGCGCGCGGCACCGAGCGACGTCCCCTGCGCTGCAAAACGGTACGCGTTTCGCAAAGATGGCCAACGTCGGCCTATCCTGCTGCGCGCCATTTCTATGCAAATGCGCAGGACCATAAGCCTTTGCAAAGGTCCTGCGTTAACCTCTAACCAAGGTCTGGCGGATAAGGTGAGCGCATCGCGAAATTGCGCGCACCAACAGGAACGCTAATGACCCGTCCCATACGCCCGCTTTCCGGATCGGTGATTGCCGGTGTCCGGTGGACAGCGCCATTGGCCATGGCCGCGCTTTGCATCTGGGCCCTGGACGCACGTATCGGCTTACCCTCCCCGCAAGACATTGGTGACACGCTCGCATCCATTCCGGCCTGGCGCTGGATCGCAGCCCTGTCGGCAACTGCCGTCAGCTTTTGGGCCTTGGGGCGCTATGATACGGTGGCACATCGCCATTTGGGAACTGGGTTCGATGGCACCAGAGAGGCCCCCCGCGCACGCCGCGCCGGGATGGCGGCCATCGCCTTTTCTCAGACGGCGGGGTTCGGGCTAATCACCGGTGCCTATGCACGTTGGCGACTTCTCCCCGGGCTGACTGCCCTTCAGGCTGCACAGGTTACAGCCTTGGTCGGCTTTACCTTCATGATCACCCTGGCGGCCATCACCGGAGCTGCCTTGCTGCTCAACCCGGTTCTTCCCGGCATGCGCTGGCTGGGAACCCTCTTGGTTGCCGGATTTGTCGCCGCCTTGGCGGGTGGCTTTTGGTACCCCTCTCTCAGGATTGGAAAGCTGAAATTGCGCTGGCCCTCGCTGATTGCAATGACAGCTCTGCTTGGGTGGACCGCCCTTGATGTTATCGCTGCCGGCACGGCGCTCTGGTTGTTGCTGCCCTCGGGGCTGGAGGTCACCTGGATCAGCATGGTCACCGTCTACTTCATCGCCCTGGGGGCTGCGATCCTCTCCTCAGCACCAGGAGGCGCCGGTCCGCTTGAACTGACAGTCTGCGCCTTGCTGCCGGGCACGGAAACCGGCGCCCTGTTGGCCGGGCTGGTCGCGTTTCGTCTTGTTTATTATGCCGTTCCAGCGGCCTTGTCCTGCATGGCGCTGGTTCTGCCGCGCAAGTCGAATGGCGCGGCCTCATCGGCAGAAGATCATGCCTTACTGGGAACTCTTGAGCGTCCTGCCAGCGAATTGCCCGAGACGCGCCCCAACGCCGAGACTGCAATTATCACTCAGAACGGTGGCCACATTCGCGCCTTTGGTCTGAACCAGTTTGCAATCCTGGACAGCCCGCAGTGCTCTATCGCCTTCTTCGATCCGATTTCGGGTCATCTGCCCGAAAGCCTGCCACCCTTTGCCACCCATGCGCGACGTCGCAACGCCTCCGCCTGTCTCTACAAATGCAGCGCCCGAACAGGCCTTGCGGCTCGACGTGCCGGATGGAAAGTCCTGCGCATCGCGGCAGAAGCGGTGGTTTATCCCGCAGCCTTCAGCGAGGCCGGGTCATCGCATCGCCAGTTGCGCCGCAAGCTGCGCCATGCCGAAAAGGCCGGGATCACGATCCTGCCAGCGCAGTTTTCCCTGCCACTGGACCAAATGTCCGAGATCGACAGCCAGTGGCAGTCCTCCCACGGCAGCGCCCATGGCACAACAATGGGACGGTTCGAGCAAGGTTACTTGGCCCGGCAACGCGTCTTTCTTGCCTGGAGAAACGGCCGCCTAGACGGGTTCATAAGCCTGCATGAGACACGCCGAGAATGGTGCCTTGATTTGATGCGCCTGCGCCCTGATGCACCGGACGGCACAAGCCACGCCCTGGTCCGAGCCGCAATAGCCGCCGCTGCCGAGGAAGAGATCCCGCGCCTGTCGCTTGCCGCCGTCCCCGACCATCGCTGGGCCGACCGTGTCGACAAGGGGCTGCGCCGTTTCAAAGCCTGTTTCGCACCCCGCTGGGAACCGCGCTATGTCGCCGCCCCGTCCTGGGGGCATATGACCTTGTCGCTTGCCGAACTGGCACGACTGGTACATCGCCCGGACCCGATCGTTCCGGCCTTTTCCGAAGCTCAGACCACAGGCTCCAAAGGTCACGATCAAATCCGCGAAGACCTGGCCGGAAACGCGCTTCATAATGAACTTGAGGATTATGCATTTGCCCTGAACGGCTCTCCATGACAGGAGGAGCGGAATCTACGCTGACTGGCCTGCGGCCCTTGGCGATCACCCTTTTGACGGGAAGCACCTGCGATGAGCAACACTTTCACCCAGCTTCTGGAAACCAAAGACGTTCTGTTGGCGGATGGCGCCACCGGCACGAACCTGTTCAACATGGGCCTGCAATCTGGCGATGCACCAGAGCTTTGGAACACTGACGAGCCGCAAAAGATCCTGGCGCTCTATCAGGGCTCTGTCGATGCGGGAAGCGACCTGTTCCTGACCAATTCATTCGGAGGTACCGCCGCGCGCCTCAAACTTCATGATGCTCAGGGCCGGGTGCGTGAGCTGAACCGGGTGGCCGCCGAGCTGGGCCGTGAAGTTGCCGACAAAGCCGAGCGCAAGATCGCCGTTGCAGGGTCTGTCGGCCCCACCGGTGAGATCCTGCAGCCGGTCGGCGAGCTGTCGCACGAGCTGGCGGTCGAAATGTTCCACGAACAGGCCGACGCCCTGAAAGAAGGCGGTGTCGATGTGCTGTGGCTTGAGACCATCTCCGCCCCCGAAGAATTCCGCGCTGCCGCCGAGGCGTTTAAACTGGCCGGTATGCCCTGGTGCGGCACCATGAGCTTTGACACAGCTGGGCGCACCATGATGGGGGTCACCTCAGCCGCGCTGGCGCAACTGGTTGAGGAATTCGACAATCTCCCGCTGGCCTTTGGCGCTAATTGCGGCACCGGAGCCTCGGACATCCTGCGCACCGTGCTTGGCTTTTCCGCCCAAGGCACCGAGCGTCCGATCATTTCCAAGGGCAATGCGGGCATTCCGAAATACGTGGATGGCCACATCCACTATGACGGCACGCCCGAGCTGATGGGCGAATACGCCGTGATGGCGCGCGATTGCGGGGCAAAGATCATTGGTGGCTGCTGCGGCACCATGCCCGACCACCTGCGCCACATGCGCGAAGCGCTCGATACCCGCCCGCGCGGCGAGCGACCAACTCTTGAGCATATCGTCGAGGTCCTGGGGCCCTTTTCATCGGCCAGCGACGGCACAGGCGAGGATGCCCCTGAGGCTGGAGAGCGCCGCTCCCGCCGCGGCCGCCGCCGAGGCTGATCTGCTGACAGGGGCTGCTCTGACTGGGACAGCAAAGGGGCCGTTCAGGCCCCTTTTTCATGCAGCCTAGATCCCTGCCTGCACCATATCCCGAATTCGTGTCGCCTTTTCAAAATGATCAAGTCGATGCGTGGCAATCCACCATGTCGCTGCCTCCATCAAAAGGTCAGGATCGTCATTCTTGTTTGCAAAGAAGGCATAAAAGGACAGGCCAACACCCGGACCTTTTTGGGCGATCTTGCGCTCGCAAACTGTGATGACCTTTTCTCTCAAACTTTGACGCATGTCGTGTCTCTCAAAACAGGGGCAATTGGTCACCTGCCTGCGGCGGCACCCCAAAGGCATCACACCGCAGGGTGGGCGATTTCTCTTTCAAACCAAGTCGCTTGCAGGCCGCGCGAAACCTACGGGCGATCATTTCTGCATACTCGCCTTCGCCGCGCATCCGGTGCCCCCAGCGCGGATCATAGTCGCGCCCTCCGTGCATCTCGCGCAGGCGTGCCATCACCTTTGCAGCGCGGGCCGGTTCATGCGCGGCCAGCCATTCCTGCCACAACTCGGACACTTCGCGCGGCAGGCGGAGCATGATCCAACTGGCCGCATCTGCCCCCGCCTCGGCACCGGCAGCCAAAAGCGCCTCAACCTCGTGGTCGGTCAGGCCGGGCACGATGGGTGAGGTCATGATCCGCACCGGGATCCCGGCATCTGTCAATTTGCGCATCGTAGCCAGCCTGCGGGTGGGCAGAGGTGCACGCGGCTCCATCCGGCGCGACAGATCAGCGTCGAGCGTGGTCACGGATACCCCAACCCGAACCAGCCCCTGTGCAGCCATGGGCGCAAGGATATCGATATCCCGCTCGATCATCGCCCCCTTTGTCACGATGGCAACAGGGTGGTTGAACTCGCGCAGCACCTCAAGACACCGACGGGTGATCCCCAGATCCCGCTCGCAAGGCTGATAGGGATCGGTGTTGGTGCCGATGGCGATCGGGGCGACACGATAGCGCTTAGCCGATAGCTCCTGCCGCAGAACGTCCGGCGCATTGGGACGCGCGATCAGGCGGGTTTCAAAATCAAGCCCCGGTGAAAGGCCCAGATAGGCATGACTTGGCCGTGCGAAACAATAGATACAGCCATGCTCACAACCGCGATAAGGATTGATCGAGCGATCAAAGGGCAGATCGGGCGATCGGTTGTAGCTGATGATACTGCGGGCGATCTCTTGCCGGATTTCGGTGGGAATCACCTCCAGAGGCGCGTCTTGCTCCCAGCCGTCATCAACCGTCATCCGCTCCGGCTCAAAGCGGCAGGACGCATTGCTGAGGCTGGCGCGCGCTTTGCGACGCAGCAAAGTGGGATCTGGAACCGAGGTCATGCCCGTTAGATGACAGAACCGCAGGAACAAATAAAGAACAAACAAGCAAAACCGAAGATTTCCTTGCGAATTCTTCATTATCATTCGGCATGTTTTCCGCCTATAGGTCGGTTCGGATAAAGGCAATGTCGCAAATAATGCAGTCTCGCTGCGGCATTCTGGCCCATTAGTCGAATAAGAAGGCCAAGCCGGGGTTACCCCGCCAGTCAAGGAATAGGCGCATGTCGGAAGAAGAAGACGAAATCATCCTGGCGGAGCTGGACGATGAAGAACTTGTTCAGCAGATGTTTGACGATCTTTACGATGGGATGAAAGAAGAGATCGAGGAGGGTGTGAACATCCTTCTGGAACGCGGCTGGGCGCCCTACAAGATCCTGACCGAGGCTTTGGTGGGTGGCATGACCATCGTTGGTGCCGACTTCCGCGATGGCATTCTGTTCGTCCCTGAGGTTCTGCTGGCGGCCAACGCCATGAAAGGCGGCATGGCCATCCTGAAACCGCTGCTGGCCGAAACCGGCGCTCCGCGCATGGGCTCCATGGTGATCGGTACGGTAAAAGGCGACATCCATGACATCGGCAAGAACCTGGTGTCGATGATGATGGAAGGCGCCGGTTTCGAGGTTGTGGACCTGGGCATCAACAACCCGGTCGAAAACTACCTTGAGGCTCTGGAAGAGCACAAGCCCGACATCCTTGGCATGTCGGCTCTGCTGACGACCACGATGCCCTATATGAAGGTCGTGATCGACACGATGGTCGAACAGGGCAAGCGCGATGACTACATCGTTCTCGTTGGTGGCGCTCCACTGAACGAAGAGTTCGGCAAGGCAATCGGCGCAGATGCCTATTGCCGCGATGCGGCCGTGGCCGTGGAAACCGCCAAGGACTTTGTTGCGCGCAAGCACAACCAGATGAGCGCCTGATTTGGCACGCAAAGGACGCGCAGCCCGCCTGACAGAGCGGGCTGCATTCCTCCCCCCATCCGGGCGCAGCTTGGATGAAAGCTCCCTGCGCGAAGAGGGGCTTGCAGCGCCCGAGAAAAAGACCGGGCGCATCTTGTTGATCGGCTGCGGCGCGCTGGCCCGCGAAATCCTTGATATCAAGCAAAAGAACGGTCTGGATCATATGGATCTGACCTGCCTGCCAGCGAAACTTCATCTTTATCCGGATCAGATCGTTGAGGCCGTTGAAGGCGCCGTGCGCAAACACCGCACCGTCTATGACCAGATCTACGTGGTCTATGCCGATTGCGGCACCGGCGGACGACTGGAGCGCGCATGTGCCGACCTGGGCGTGGAAATGGTTCCTGGCCCCCATTGCTATGCCTTCTTCGAAGGCAACGACGCCTTTGCGCAGCAGGCCGAAGACGGGGAAATCACCGCCTTCTATCTGACCGACTTTCTGGTCAAACAGTTCGACGCCTTTGTCTGGCGCCCAATGGGTCTAGATAAGCACCCTGAGCTGCGGGACATGGTTTTTGGGAACTACACCAAGCTGGTCTACCAGTCGCAGATCCAAGATCCGGCCTTGCTGGAGAAAGCCAAAGACTGCGCCGACCGCATGGGACTGGCGTTTGAGCACCGCCACACGGGCTATGGCGATCTTGAGAGCAGCCTGACCGGCTGGGCGACGGGCTGACGCGCCGCACTGACAAGTCAGCCCGATTTACACCAGTTTATGCGGGTTCAACTGCAGCAAGCTGCTCCATGGCTGCGGCCTCAAAAGCCTGAAGCGCCGCGCCATCCATCGTCTCACCAACCCGTTTGACCCAGGCCTTGATCACCGTGCTGTCCGGCATGAACTGCGGCGCCCATTGAAAAGCCGAAGCCATCAGGATGTCCGCAGTACTAAGCTCGCTCCCCAAAAGAAACGGCTTATCGCCAAGGCCTCGCTCAATGGCGGCTCCGATCTCCGCCATACTGCGGAAGGTGCTGGCAAAGGCCGGATGCTCAAATCCCGCGACCGAGGCCACCAGCACAGGCTCCAGCACACCGCCATAGTAGGCCATCCACGTGAGGTAAGCGCCGCGTTCATCCGTCCCGGGCTTGGGGCTGAGCGGCTGGTCGAACAGCTCCTCCAGATACATCATGATGGCTGCGCTTTCGCGCACCTCCTGGCCATCGTCGGTGATCAGGAAGGGGACCTTTCCCTCTGGATGTGCATTCCTGGGGTCCCGTCGCCCACCACCGTCATGGCGCGGGACATCAACAACCACAACCTCTACGTCGTTCAGATGCCCCATCTGCATCAACTGGGCAACCACGCGCGAGGACCGGGTGTTCGGGGAATGGAATAGTTTCGGCATATCAAAGACCTTCTCTCTCTGTGTGTCTGTCATCTTGGGATTGATGATGTGGGACTTATGCGGCTAACCTCCTGCCAATTCCTGTCAGGATCTTTCAGCTAGCCATTCCTCATGTCAAAAAGCGATCGCCTGTTCCGCCTCCTCCATCTCATCCGCGGCCTGCGCCCTCCGGTCACCGCTGCACGGCTGGCTGCCTCGATGGAGGTCTCCGAACGCACCATCTATCGCGACATCGAAAGCTTGCGCGCGGCTGGTGCGCGCATCGAAGGTGAGGCGGGGCTTGGGTATACCATGACCGAAGACCCTGCCCTGCCGCCGCAAACCTTTACTCAGATCGAACTCGAAGCGCTGACGCTGGGCCTTGCAGATGTGACCCAGCGCGGCGATACCGATCTGGCGCAGGCCGCGAATGATGCTTTGGTCAAGATCCTTGCGACCCTGCCCGAACGCCAGCAGCGCCAAGCCATGCATGCGGTCAATCTGGTCCAGAGGTTCAACACACCGCCGGAGCCAACAATCGACATGACACTTCTACGAGAGGCCATGTGGGCGGAAGAGGCTTTGGATATCGGCTATCGCGATCTCAAAGAGGCCCGGACCCAGCGGCGGATCTATCCGCTGGCCCTGTCCTACCATGATCGCAATGTGATGCTTTTGGCCTGGTGTTGCAAACGGCGGGATTTCCGCAGCTTCCACGTTACCCGCATCGAAGGGTACAAAAAGACCGCAGAGAGCTTTCGCCCGCGCCGGGTCAGCTTGCTCAGGGCGTTTGTCGAGGATCTGCGGGCACGGGACAGGCGCGTTGAAACCCCATGTACCTCGCAACAGGACTGATCATGCCCCGGCGGCAATCTCGCGGATGCGTTCGATCATGGCGCGCAGACCGTTGGACCGCTGCGCTGACAGATGGTCGTTCAATCCAAGACGCCCCAGCTCGGCCTTGGCATCCACCGCCAGTACCTCTGCCGGGGAAAGCCCGTTGTACAAAGACCTTAAAACCGCGATGAGGCCGCGCACGATCATCGCGTCGCTGTCACCGTCAAAGCGGAAGGTTCCGTTTTCAAGGGTCGGATGCAGCCAGACCTGACTGGCGCAGCCCTCGACCTTGGTTGCCGGGACCTTAAAGGCATCCTCCAGCGGCTCCATCGCTTTGCCCTGATCGATCACATGACGATAGCGATCTTCCCAGTCCTCCAGGAATTCGAAATCCTCGACGATCTCTTCGAACGCGGCGCTGGCCATGGGCAGATACCCCTTTTGCGGTTTCACTTCGGGCAGATGAGGACCTATGCCGACCGCCCCACGTTTTCAACCGCTTTTCAACGCAGCTTCAATCGGGTAACCACGGTCAGGGAGAACTCAAACGGGCGGGATATCATGCGCAAACCCCTAACACTACTTCTGGCCGGGTCCATTGTTTTGGCAGGCTGCGGCGGCTGGCGCGACTCCCGTATCAACCCATCCAACTGGTTCGGCTCATCCGAAGTGTCAGAAGCCCCGGTCAGTGAAGACGTGAACCCATTGATCCCAGAAAAAACCGGGCGAGGCCTTTTTGATAAGCCCGAGGCCGAGGATCGCACGGTGCTGGTCGCTGAAGTGAGCGAATTGCGGATAGAACGTACACCGGTAGGCGCAATCATCTACGTAACGGGTGTTGCCTCGCGCCAGGGCGCCTTTGATGTCGAACTGCGTCCGGTTGCAAATGAAGATCCATCGATTCTCGAATACGACTTCCGCGTCGTCTACCCCGAAAATGCCACACCTGTGGGCAGCGAATTCACGCGGACCCTGCGTGCGGCGCGCAGTCTAACCAACGAAGACCTGTCCGGTGTGCGCTTGATCCGGGTCAACGGATCCTCCAACGCCCGCGAAAGCCGCCGCCGGTAGAAGGTCCCATTTGACCGCCGCCCTTGGCGATCAAAAAACCCAATTCACATAGATCGATCGCCCTCTGATCTGTAACTTCAGATCAGAGAGAAACAACCTTGACGGACTGCCCCTGCGCGGCCAAGGCGATTTCACCATCGCATAGGCGCAGTGCATCTTCGCCAAAGACCTCGCGCCGCCAGCCTGACAAGGCGGGCACATCGCGCTGACCACCGGCGATAGCGTCAAGATCGGCGCTCGGCGCGATCAGCTTGGCCGCAACGCCTGCGCTTTCTGTCTTGGCCTTGAGGAGCACCCGAAGAAGATCGGCCAAAGCCGGATTGACCTGCAGTTTCTCTCGGCTGCGGTCCGGTTTGGGGTGTTTGTCCGCCGGGCAATTCATGCCGCGCCCCACAGCCTCGAGGATGCCATCGGCAATGGCTCCTTTGCGCGCCTCGCGCAACAAAAGCCGTGAGCCGCCCAGATCGGCTGGTGTGCGGGGTTTGGTCGAGGCCAGTTCGACCAGCGCATCATCCTTGAACACCCGGTTGCGCGGCACGTTGTTGCGTTGTGCATACTCCTCGCGGAAGGCGGCAAGTTCCCGCACCACCGCCAGGAATTTCCCGGATGTCGTCCGGGTCTTGACCCGGCGCCAGGCTTCTTCGGGGCGGATGTCGTATGTCGCCGGATCCGTCAGCACCTGAAGCTCTTCGGCAACCCAATGGCTGCGACCCGAACGGTCGAGCTCCGCAGCGAGGTATTCGTAAATCCTGCGCAGATGGGTCACGTCGGCCAGAGCGTAGGTCTTTTGCGCATCGCTCAAGGGGCGGCGTGACCAGTCGGTAAAGCGCGAGGTCTTGTCGAGCCCCTGTTTGACGATCTTGCGGACCAGCGTTTCATAGCCCACCTGCTCGCCAAAACCGCAGACCATGGCCGCGACTTGCGTGTCAAACAGCGGCTGAGGAAAGACCCCCGCATCGACCCAGAAGATCTCCAGATCCTGTCGCGCTGCATGGAACACTTTGACGACGCTCTCATCGCGGAAAAGCTCATAAAGCGGCTCCAGCGACAGACCATCCGCCAACGGATCCACCAGCACCGCGTCGTCCTTGCCATCGCCCGAAAAGGCCAACTGGATCAGGCAGAGCTTAGAATAGTAGGTTCGCTCGCGCAGGAACTCCGTATCCACCGTCACATAAGGGCATTTGGCTGCTGCCTCGCAAAAGGCGCGCAAGTCGTCGGTGGTCGTCAAAGTTCGCATGGGGGTCCGGTCGCTGATCAGTAACACATGGTGGTCAGGCCGTCGTACACGCTTGCTGAGGGAAGATCAAAGTCCATCCCAAGAATTTTGCACGGAGGGCGGGGAGGACACTCAACACAATCAAACCTGGTGATGCCATATCAAAAAATCATTCACTTTACTTATGGAGGTGCCATGCCTAGCTCTTGTGACATCGTATCCAAGGAGGCACTACCATGGCACAATCCGCAAATCCACTGAACCGCCCCCCCACTTTTTGGGACAATCCATCTCCCCGCCCGACACGACAAAGCACAGGGCAGATCAGCGCCGCCGCAGGTGCCCTTGTCTTACTCGTCTTGTTCGGTGGATCCGCGCTGATGGCACCAGAGCCAATGCGCCAGCCAGACAATTGGCATGGCAACGTGGCCAGTCTCAACTAGGTGAGGTCGAGGCGGCTGCGATCGCCCGCAGCGTAGCGCCGTAGCACCGCCGGATAGAGGCGATGTTCCTGAACCAGCACCCGTGCGGCCAGTTCATCGGGCGTGTCATCTGGCAAGATCGGCACCCGCGCTTGCCCCAGGATCGGACCATCGTCCAGGGCAGGCGTGACCTCATGCACGGTACAGCCGTGCTCTGCATCACCCGCCTCAATCGCCCGCGCATGGGTGTGCAGCCCTTTGTATTTGGGCAAAAGCGAGGGATGAATGTTCAACATACGTCCCTGAAACTGGGAGACAAACCCAGCTGTCAGGACACGCATGAACCCCGCAAGGCAGACGATATCCGCGCCCGCCTCAAGAATGGGCTTCACGAGATCTTCCTCAAAGGCAGCCCGATCCCCCTTGAAGGGACGGTGATCCACAACCGCGGTTGCAATCCCGGCAGCCGCGGCCTTTTGCAGACCGCCCGCATCCGCGTTGTTCGAGAGCACCAGACAGGGACGCGCCGGGTGATCCCCGGTCATACTCTCGACCAGCGACACCATGTTGGAGCCGCCGCCCGAAATCAGGATGGCAACCTTCTTGTGACTCACAGCAGCTTGCCCGAATAACGCATACCCGCCCCGGCGGTCACGGTACCAAGTCGGGTCACAATTTCTCCCTCGCCCTTGAGCACCTCTGCCAGCGCATCGGCCTGATCTGCGGACACGGACAGGATCATGCCAATGCCGCAGTTGAAGGTCTTGAGCATCTCAGCCTCGGCGATCCCGCCGGTTTCCGCCATCCATTTGAATACAGGGGGCAGATCCCAGCTATCCAGATCGATATCGGCGCCCAGCCCCTCGGGCAGAACGCGCGGCAGGTTTTCTGTCAACCCGCCACCGGTGATATGCGCGAGCGCATGAACGCCCCCTGCCCGCACGGCGGCCAGAGACTGTTTTACATAGAGGCGAGTCGGCGTCAGCAGCGCCTCGCCGAGCGTGCCATCGGCAAAGGGACAGTCCGCATCCCAGCCAAGACCGGAGAGTTCGACCAGCTTGCGCACCAGCGAATAGCCGTTCGAATGCACCCCATCCGAGGCCAGCCCGAGCAGCACATCGCCCTCTTCAACGCCCTCCGGCAGGGCTGTGCCGCGCTCCATCGCGCCGACGGCGAAGCCCGCCAGATCGAAATCGCCTTCGGGGTACATGCCGGGCATTTCAGCAGTTTCGCCGCCGATCAGCGCGCAGCCAGAGCGCACGCAGCCCTCGGCAATGCCTTCGATGATGCGTGCTGCGGTTTCGGTTTCCAGCTTGCCGGTTGCGAAATAGTCGAGGAAAAACAGAGGCTCAGCGCCCTGGCACACCAGATCGTTGACGCACATGGCAACCAGATCGATACCGACTCCATCGACAACCCCTGTGTCGATGGCAATGCGCAGTTTGGTTCCCACCCCATCAGTGGCCCCTACCAGGATGGGATCGTTGTAGCCCGCGGCCTTCAAATCAAAGAGCGCGCCAAAACCGCCAAGGCCGCTCATCACGCCGGGACGATTGGTCCGTTTGGCCGCCGGTTTGATCCGGTCCACCAGAGCATTGCCCGCATCGATGTCCACGCCTGCATCCGCATAGGTCAAACCGTTCTTGCCGCTACTCATCGCCTGGCTCCTTTGGAAGTGTTGCGCAGCCTTTAACGCAAGGCGCTTCGGAAGGGAACAAGGGAATCCGCCGCCCCCCCGACCGAGGCGCGGCGACCAGCTTATCCGGCCTGGCTCATGTCGTTACAGGCCAAACTGCCAAGGGGCCGGTTGATAGGCATAGGCCTCCCCCTGCCTCAGGACCCGGCCCAGCCCCGGAAAATCAAGGTGACTGCCCGTCAGCAGCAGATTGTCAGAGGCCGCGCGATCCAGCATCTTGCGCCGGGTTTCAGCCGTCAGGGCGGGGTCGGTGTCATAGGCGATCGTCCAATCGGGATAGGCAAACTGAAGCGCCACGCTATGCACCACATCCCCCCAGAACAGGAGCTGCTCTGCCCCGGCATCCAGCATAAAGCCGCTATGACCCGGCGTATGCCCTGGCAAAGGAAGCGCGGTAAATCCCGGCGCGACTGCTGCCTCTCCGTCAAACAGGTTCAGTCGGTCCGCATAGGGCGCTACGGTTCCCCGCGCCATCAGGAAAAAGCCACGGCTCTCTTCGGGGACAGAGGCCATGATCGCATCATCATGCCAGAAACCCCATTCGGTCCGGGACACGACAAGTTCGGCATTGGGAAAGGCCGCCTTGCCGCCTGCAGCGACCAGCCCGCCGGAATGATCCGGGTGCATGTGGGTCAGAAGCACCGTCCCGATCTCGGCGGGCTTGACACCCGTTGCGGCCAGCGCGCGCCCCAGCCCGCCAAGGCTTGGCCCCATCAGATCTGCGGTCCCGGCATCAACAAGGATCTTTTCCTCTCCGATCTCGACCAGATAGCCATTGACCGGGATATTTAGCCCCTCCGGCGTCATCCGGTGCAACCCTTGCGCCAAAGCCACCTTCGCCTTTTCCTCATCATAAGCGGCGAAGATCTGTGACGGCAAAGGCAGGTGGCCGTCAAGCAAAACGGTCACGCGGGCTTCGCCAATGGAAAATGAGTGAAGGACGGGCGGCAGAGCGACAGAAGCTGCGGTCTGCGCTTGTGCGGCAGGCGACACCAGTGACACGACGGGGGTTGCTGCAAGGGAGGACAGGAAGGTTCGGCGATTGAACGTCATAATGATCTCCAATATGATCAGACCGGAATTTGGCCATGAACCCCACCTAAACCCGCGATCAGTCGCCCAGTAGGGGGCAAACGCCTATCACCGCTATCAGGGATACTTATATCCATGGATCGTCTGTCGCTGCTCGAAAGCTATACCATCGCTCTGGATGAGGGCAGCCTGAACAGGGCCGCGCGTCGGCGCGGCATTAGTCAGCCTGCCATGAGCCTTCAGATCAAACAGCTCGAAGAGGTCTTGGGGCAGAAACTCTTGCTGCGCACTTCCAGTGGGGTGAAACCCACGCGTCACGGTGAGCTGGTCTATGCGCAGGCCCAGGGCCTATTGGCGGGGTTTGACCGCATGTGCGCCGAGCTCAGCGCGCTGGACAACACCGTGTCAGGCACCTTCCGCGTCAGCACCAGTACCTTCTTTGGCCGGATTGTACTTGGGCCGGTTCTGCTGGATATCAATCAGGCGTTCCCCGATCTTGATATCGTCATGAAGCTAGAAGACCGGCTGGTGGATGTGATCCGCGAGAATATCGACCTGGCGATCCGTTCCGGCACCCTCGGGGAGACCGACGGCGCCGCCCGCAAGATCGCTGAGATGGAGAATATCCTCTTTGCCACACCGGAATACCTGGACGCTGCCGGACGCCCACAAACCCCGGACGATCTCAAACGTTTGAAATTCATCCAACATCACGAAGATCAGACCGGCGGATATTTCCCGCTTCATAGGCAGGGGGTCGAATATCAGGCCCCGGTGCGGGTCGGTTTCACCGCCGATGATCCCGATCTCATCATCCGGGCTGTCAGCAACCACACCGGATATGCCCGTGCCCCGCGCCTGTTTCTGAGCGATGCCCTGGACAGTGGCCTGTTCGAAGAAATCCTGCCCGACTATCAGACCCCACCAAAGCCGATCTTTGCCGTCTACCCCTCGCGCCACAGCTTTGATCGGCGTCACAATGAGATCATCAAACGTTTGCAGGACAAACTGAAATCCATGCAGCAGGCCGCGACAGCCGACACAAAAGATACAACCGCAATCACCGCTTGACCTCACCGCGGCCATTGCCTAACCAATCCACATGGCGGGCCTGTAGCTCAACGGTTAGAGCAGAGCGCTCATAACGCTTTGGTTGCAGGTTCGAATCCTGCCAGGCCTACCAAAATTCCGCTTCCGCCGATTTGCACTCTCTTGGCTTCAGAACGCCACCAATGGCGCCTGAACTTGCAACCGCGCAACTGGCTGCCCTCTTTCCAAGGCTAAGGGCGTAGGTCATTCACGCAGTCAGGGGACCGGGGGTTGAAGCTCTCTCAGCGCCTTGGCCATGTCCATATAGCCAGCATAACTGTATTGGGCGTGCATGCTCTCGTACCAAACCGCCCAAGGCTCCCGACGCTCTTCCGGAAAAACGTCATACCAAAAGCCCTTTCGAACGCTCACCTTCCCATCCGGCAGTCTGGTGACCTCGATCGATGCTGCGCTCATCGCAATCCCTCAAGTACGTGCATTCCAGCCAGGTTCCCGCCTCAACCAGGAGAATTCCATTGGACTCCGCGTTCAGATTGAGCTGGGCCCGACCATCGAATTCTGAACCTAAAAGAGGCAAGGTCCCAGAGCAATAGATCAACTGTGAGCTTAGCCGCGCATACCCAAACAGGACCGCAGCCGGCCTCTCTGCCATGGCGGTGCAAGCAGGACCTCGCCGGTGGCTGAACAAAGAGCCTACTCGGGAAAAATCCGCACAAGCCCTGCCCCCTCGGCCAAGGCATCAAATTGCGCGCCGGCGGGCGTCGCAGCGGGGCCGATCGCCGACAATAGGACGGGCATGACCGCTGCGACATCCGCTGGATCCAAGTGCTCGGGCTCTGCCCCCACCTGTGTCGACGAGAGCATGTCGACAAAACTCTGCGTTGTCACTGCGGAAAGCCCCCAATGGGTCGCCGTCCCGGTGCTGTCGCGTGCCAAAGGCACGGAAAAGCAGCCCGCGCCCCAGCCCATGGCAAGCGCTATCCGATTGGCTGCCGCACGCTGCGCATGCGGCACAATCAGGGCAATGCGATACACAAACGTGGTCATGCCACCCCTCCTGACTTGGCGGAAAAGTGCGTGCGAATGCCCAAGATCTCAGCATCGCTCAAGGTGCCGTTCACATGCAAGGTGCCGTAAAAGCGCATATTTGCCTTATTGAACGGCCCGCTGATTGTGAACGGGTTCGTCGACCCATCCGTCAGCGTGACGCCGCCGCCATCAGACAGGAAGCCGTTTGCATTCAACTCGCTTTCAGTTGCCGAGGCCAGCACATGGACGACTATGTCTAGACCCGTGACTGTTGATCCAACAGACACCAACCTCACAGTGGAACCGCATGAGGCACTAACCGTGTCCGGATTCGGAGCGCGCAGAAAAATCTGCGGGTGTCTTTCGGAATCCCCCCCTGCCGCCCCCCTGTTGCAGACAATTTTTGGATAGGAGGCATTGTAGCTCAAAGATCGAAAAGCGGTGCAGTTGAAGATCTGCGCAGAAAAGGGCAAGGGCGTTGCCGTCGAAAGTTCGTCGTCCACACCGTCAAACTCAAGCCAGTGCCGTCCACCTGTCGCATTGTACACAGGCCGCGCGGCATCAGAGGCGGCAACAACGTGGTTGCCATTGCCGCTTTTGTCCAACAAGAGGCGGACCGGATCGCCGGAAGATGCCACTGGTATCGTCCCGGCAGCATCCTGAAACATTGTCGAAAGGTCCGATGGGTCCAGCCAGAGACCGTCATGACCGGCAGGGAATATTGATAAGTTGTCTGGGTCTGGAGCAACGGAGCCCGCGCCATGGACCGGCGTGCATGGACCAGCCCCCACCCCAAGCATCAGATCCAGCCCACGGCAGTTGCCGTGGTCCCAGTCGCCTCGATACCCACGGCAGAAAAGGGCACGATCTGCCCGGACGTCACCGGATAGGTCAAGATGCTGTCATCACTGTCGCGGATCGCAAGATCGCCAGTGGTCAGAATAAAAAGAACACGGGGACGCACCGGCAAATCTATTCCATCGGCAGGTACAATCGGAAAATGTTGGGCTCCGGGGCTTTCGAGCCCACGGGTGAATTGCGAAAATGGATCATCCTGAGGCATGTTCATTCCTAACACTTACGTTCTGCTCCCCCCGTCAAATCAAGTAGAACGCCCTGGTCCTTGACCCGGGTCAGCGGCACCCCGATGCCAAAGGGGCAGACTTGATCTGTCTCCCTTTGGCTGCCCCAAAGCGTTCCGGATGTCAGACTGGCCGGGAAACATGGACAAGCCGCAAACTGGCCGCGCGCCTAAAAGGCAACTCTGGTCTCAAGGCGCCCGTCGAGAAATCAAAGCCAGCCCAATGCCACCGGCAGGCTGGCATAAAAAACGAAAAAGGTTCCACTGAATGGTATCAGCGGAACCCGGTTCTTCTTTGGAAAGGTGTCAGTTACTTCCGAGAAATACGGCCATCTGTATAGGGCTCATAGGGGCCCTTCTCTGCGAGATATTCGGCCACCACATCAGCGAGGTCCGGACCAAAGTCATAGGCGTTCTTATCGTCGCCTGCAAAGACCTTGTAGCCGTCGCCACCATTTCGAACGTAATTGTTGGTCACGACCATATAGGTTTTTGCTGGGTCAATGGGCACCCAGGCTTCACCATCCTTGACCATCACCTCGGAAACACGGCCCTCAAGCGGGGGAACCGAAACATCAAAGGCAAACTTCAGACCCGCAACCTGCGGGAAACGCCCTTTGCCTTCTTCCACCTGGGAAACCCCGTTTTCCAAAGCGTCGATTACAGTTTGCCCCGAGGCCTCAAAGGTGGAAAGCGTGTTCTGGAACGGCAGCACCGTCAGAACTTCGCCCATAGTCACCTGCCCCGCGTCGATGGAGGCCCGCAGCCCGCCGCCATTCTGGATCGCAATAGAAACACCCTGCTCTTTCACCCGATCCAGCATCGCATCGGCCACAAGATTGCCCATCTGGCATTCGCCCGCGCGGCAGATATCGCGTGAGCCTTCGATCACGCCGCCGCTTTCAGCCACAACCCGCTGCTTCATCTCCTCAATCGGAGCGCCCATCTCCGCAACGCGGGCCGCGATGGCCGCGTCCGGGGCGACAGAAGCATCCAGCAGGATCGGCTCGCCCGTTGCGGCGGTCACATTGCCCGCATCATCAAAGGTCACGGTCAGATCGCCAAGATACTTGGAATAGGCATAGGCCTGCACCACCGGCACATTGCCAACCATCATGGGATAGGCTCCGGCGGCCCGCTCGTTGGAATTCGACAACAGCGTATGGGAGTGCCCGCCAACCACCACATCTATGCCCGGCACAGCAGCGGCGATCTGCAGATCCATCGGCAAGCCGACGTGAGTCAGAGCGATGATCTTGTTCACACCTTCAGCTTCAAGCGTGGCGACATCGGCCTTAAGGCTTTCAATCTCGTCCTGAAAGACCACATTCGGCCCCGGAGAGGAGGTATCAACCGTGTCGGTCGCCAAAACGGAAATCACGCCGATTTTCTCGCCGCCGACGTCAAGCACCACATGGTTGCCCACCTTCCCCTTCAAGAGCGGCTCTGAGGTCAGGTCCAGATTGCCCGAAATCACCGGGAACGACACCGCATCGATGAATTTCTCAAGCCCGGCGGGGCCATCGTCGAACTCGTGGTTGCCCACCGCCATCACATCATAGCCGATGGCCTCCATGAATTCGGCCTCGGCCGCACCCTTGTAGGTGGTGTAGAACAGGGATCCCTGGAACGGATCGCCCGCATCCAGCACCACATAGTTCTGACCTGCCAGCTCCGCCCGCTTGGCGTCAACGGCGGTCTTGATCCGGGCCACCCCGCCAAAGCACTTCCCCTCTGCTTCGCTCTCTGCATTGCAGGTGGAATCGTACTTGTTGATAGATTCGATACGGCTGTGGATGTCATTGGTGTGCAGGATCGTCAGCTTGTAGTCGGCTGCGGCCATTCCGGCCGTCAGCCCCAGCACGGCGGCGGTACTCAGAAAACGTGTGATCATGACAGGAACTCCCTCGTGTATTAGTTTGGCTAATGGTGCGGCCAAAGACCGCGGCAGTCAAAGGGGAAAAACAACCAGTCCGGGTTTCCTAAGGTCAGCCTGACGGTCCCCTGCCCATATTCCGGGCTTGATTCTGTAACAGCCAGAAGGCATCTGACGGATATGCTGATCTATAAAATCTTTCGTGCGGACGAATGGGCCGCGTTTGAGGCCGCAGGGGCAACCCGCGGCGCGCCAATCGATCTCACAGATGGCTATATCCACTTTTCGACCGCCGTGCAGGCTGCGGAAACGGCCGCCAAGCATTTTGCCGGTGCCGACGGCCTTTTTCTGCTGGCGCTTGATGCCGAAGCCTTAGGCGATGCCTTGAAATGGGAGGTCTCACGCGGCGGGGCAAAATTCCCTCACCTCTATCGGGAGATGCACCTCAACGAGGTCATATGGGCAAAACCACTGCCGCTGGTGGACGGCGTGCATCAGTTTCCACAGGAGATGACATGAGCCACTACATTGACCCAGAGCGTGAACAGTTCGAAGCCTTCAAGGCGCTGGACCGCGACCAGCCCATCGAAATGCTCAACCTCGTGAAATTCCGCGCCAAGGCGGCCTACCCTGCCGATCACGCGCTCGCCGGGGCGGACCTGACCGGTGCAGAAGCCTATGCAAACTATGGCCGCGACACCGGGCCAATAATTGCCCGCCTTGGTGCCAGCATAGTCTGGCGCGGCAACTGGCAGACCACCCTTATCGGCCCTCAGGATGAGGTCTGGGACGAGATGTTCATCGCCCGCTACCCGACCGCCCATGCCTTTCTGGAAATGGTCACCGACCCGGACTACCGAAAGGCCGTCGTGCACCGGCAGGCGGCCGTGGACACCTCGCGCCTGATCCGCACCCGTCCTGCAGAAGGTGGAGCAACCTTCGGATGAAGCTCACCGAAAAGCTGGCTCTGGCCGCCCTGCATCAAGTGGACCCGGAAACTGCTCACGGCCTGTCGATCAAGGCTCTGAGATACGGGCTCACACCTGCGCCCGGGCCTGTGACCTCAGCCCGCCTCAAGACCACGCTGGCCGGGATCGACCTGCCAAACCCTGTGGGGTTGGCCGCAGGGTTTGACAAAAACGCCGAGGCTCTGGGGCCGCTGTCACGGGCGGGGTTTGGGTTTATCGAGGTGGGCGCGGCAACACCCCGCCCCCAACCCGGCAACCCCAAACCTCGACTCTTTCGCCTCACTCAGGATCACGCAGCTATCAACCGTTTTGGCTTCAACAACGAGGGGATGGAGGCGATCGGCCGACGCCTGTCACAGCGCCCCCGAAATGCGGTGATCGGCCTGAACCTTGGCGCGAACAAGGACAGCGAGGATCGCGCGGCTGACTTTGCCCGCGTGCTCGCTCATTGCGGCGGGCATCTTGATTTCGCAACCGTCAACGTCTCCTCCCCCAATACGGAAAAGCTGCGAGACCTGCAGGGCAAGGAGGCGCTGTCCGCCCTTCTGGCCGGGGTGATCGAGACCCGCGACAGCCTGCCGCGTCGCGTGCCGGTTTTCCTTAAGATCGCACCGGATCTGGACCGGGATGGTATTGAAGATATCGCCGCCGTCGCTCTTGAAAGCGGCATTGATGCGGTCATCGCCACCAATACCACCCTGTCGCGCAAGGGGCTCAAAAGTCCGCACAGGGACGAGATGGGAGGCCTGTCTGGCGCACCGCTGTTTGAGCGGTCGACCCGCGTTCTGGCGCAGCTCTCAGCGTTGCTGGAGGATCGTGTCCCCCTGATCGGGGTCGGCGGAATCTCAACTGCCGAACAGGCCTATGCCAAGATCTGCGCCGGCGCCTCTGCCGTACAGCTTTACACTGCGATGGTCTATGGCGGCCTGTCTCTGGCGGGCGATATTGCGCGCGGTCTTGATCAGCTTTTGGCCCGCGATGGATTTGACAGTGTCGCGCAGGCCGTTGGCACAAAACGAAAGGACTGGCTGTGATCACCTATTGGCATAATCCGCGCTGCTCAAAATCTCGGGCTGGCCTGGCCCTGCTCGAAGAGGGCGGCGCAGAGGTTGAAGTCCGTCTTTACCTGAAAGACGCGCCCAGCCTCGAAGAGATCAAGTCTGTTCATACCGCGCTCGGCGCGTCTGTGATCGACATGATGCGGACCGGCGAGAAAACGTTCAAGGATCAGGGCCTGTCAAAGGACAGCAGTGATGCCGATCTGCTGGCGGCCATGGCAGCACATCCGATCCTGATTGAGCGCCCGATTGCCATAAAGGGCACGCGCGCGGTGATTGGTCGGCCCACTAAAGCAATCGAGAGCCTGCTTTAGGCGGCTATCCCTGCTTCGAGGCGGGGATAGCGCAATGCCAGTGTGGCGGCGCGCGCCACATTCAGAACCATCAGCGCAGCCCAAAGCCCGTGGTTGCCAAAGAGTGGCACCAGCACCAGCAGCGCAATCACATAGAGCGCTACGGACTGGAGCATCGCGATCCTCATATCGCGCGTCCAGGTTGCGCCGATAAAGACCCCGTCGAACATGTAGCTGGCAACGCTCACCAGGGGGGCAAGCGCCGCCCAGACAAGGAACGCCCGCGCGGTGGCCCGCACCTCTGGCGAGGTTGTCATCAAATCGATGATCCCGCCGCCAGCCAGAAAGAAGCCAAGTGTCAGCAGGACCGAACCACCGACAGCCCAGAGCGACGCCACATAAGCCGCCTTGCGCAACCGGGTGCGGCTTTGCGCTCCGACGGCAGTGCCGACGAGGGCCTCGGCTGAGAAAGCAAAGCCATCCAGCGCAAAGGCGGTAATCTCCAGAAACTGCAAAAGCACCTGATTGGCAGCCAATTGCACATCACCCAGATCTGCGCCGATGAACAGAAAGGTTGTCAATGAAGCGGTAAGCAGGATCGACCGCACCATAATGTCGCCATTCACCTTCAACATTCGGCGCAGGCGCGCCCGGTCAAACACTCTGGACCAGTCGCGCCATTGGTTGCCGCCAAAAGCATCACGGCACAGCCAAAGCCCCAGCACCAGGCCGCTCCATTCAGCGATCAGCGTCGCGGCAGCCACCCCCTCGACGCCCCAGCCAAGAGCAAGAACGAACCAAAGATCCAGACCGATATTGAGCCCGTTCATCCAAATCTGCAGGAGAAAGACACCCCGTGTGCGCTCCATCGCGATCAGCCAGCCTGTCACCGCAAAAAGGGCGATGGTGGCCGGAGCGCCCCAGATGCGTATGGTCAGATAGTCACGAGCAAGGCTCTCGACTTCGGCGCTGGCCGGGGCCAGGGCGAATGCTCCCCAAAAGATCGCTGCCTGAAACAGGATAAAAGAGGCACCGGCCAAACCGGCCAGAATGAGCCCGCGCATCAACAATGCGCCGGTTTCCGCCATGTCCCCCGCTCCGCGCGCCTGCGCCGCCAGCCCCGTGGTTCCCATGCGCAGAAAACCAAAGACCCAATAGACCGTGGCCAGGATCACAGCCCCAATGCCGACAGCACCAATCGGAGCGGCCTCTCCCATCTGGCCGACGACACCGGTGTCCACCGCGCCCAGGATCGGCACTGTCACGTTTGACAGGACGATGGGCACGGCAATCTTCAACACCCGCGCATGGGTGATCGGCGCTTCGGCGGCTGCGCTCATGATGCCCCCCGGATCAGCCCTTGGACGCAGAATCCTGCGGAATCAGGAAATGGCCGGTCGCTTGGGCAAACAGCCGATCCTTGTGATCCTGCCAGGCCTCCACATGGACAGAGGCATACCGCCGCCCTGATCGGTTTACAGTTGCCCGCGCATAGGCATCGCGCGGCAGGCCAGAGCGAAGGTAATCCACCGTGAAGTCGATGGTCTTTGGCTGGCGCGGCAGTTTGCCCGCTGCCAGATCCTCGGGATCCAGTTCGCCAGACTCGATGCGGGGCCACAAGTGTGACCAGTTCAAGGTTATGACCGATGTGACTTCAAGGAAAGCAGCCGTAACCCCGCCATGAATCGCCGGCAGAAAAGGATTCCCGATGAGTTTGTCGTCAAAATGCAGAACCGAGGTCAGCTCATCCCCGCGCCGGTCAAAGGTAATGTTCAGAAACCGGATGTAAGGAACGGCATTCACGAGGGCGGCAAGGGCGGCATCGCGGCGCTGCTTGACCACCTGGACGGGTTCGGGACGGGGACGGCTCAAAACCCTTTCTCCACTGTAAAGGCGCCCGAGGCGGTGGCCACGGGGCGGTCGACGTCGTCATCCATCGCGGTGGCGCGCACAAAGGCGACATTGCGGGTGATATGGTGACAGGTTGCGCGGGTCACGATGGTCTGGCCCGGCGTCGCCGCACGCATGTAATCAATGCGCAGATCAATGGTGGCCGTACCACCGGGCGCCGAAGGATGGCTCATGACCGCGGCGCCGCAGCAGGTGTCCATCACCGCAGAAACCGCACCTCCATGAATCACGCCCGTTTCCGGATCGCCAATCAGTTTCTTGTCGTAAGCCATTGTAATTTCGGCCGTTCCATCGCCGATTTCGGTCAGGACCATACCCAATTCCCGGGCATGGGGGATCGCTTCGATAAACTGGCGTGCCAGCTTGGTCTTGTCCGCCATGGGCGTTCCCTTTGATCTGTCAGTTCTTTTCGCCTGCAACCTTGGCCCCGACAATGGCAAAGCGCAAGCCCCACGCATTGGGGGTGCTTGCACTGGAAGAAACAGTTGCATAGGTTCGCCACCAAGGGAGACTGCGGATGGCCGAAGCCAGATTGTCATTCAAGGAAATGTGCGCCGAGTTCGACGTGACCCCGCGCACCCTGCGGTATTACGAGTACATCGAGCTGCTGCAGCCAGATCGCGAGGGGCGCTCAAGGTTTTATGGCGCGCGCGAACGGGCGCGGATGAAACTGATCCTGCGGGGCCGCCGCTTTGGGTTTCAGCTCGAAGAAATACGCCAATGGCTTTTGATCTATGAAAACGAGGGCGATCAGGCCCAGATGAAAGCCTTTGTCGCGATGGCCGACCGCCAGATGATTGAACTGCAAAAGCAGCGAGAACAACTGGACGAAGCCATGAATGAGCTGAGCGATTTGCGAAAGACGACTGTTTCCTTGATTGACTGATCGAGCGGCCGACTTTGACCGATTGACCAGATTGACCCGCTGGCTTTCTCGCACCTTTTAGCACCATTTTAGTAGCTGCCGTGACGCGCCATTGAGCGTGCGGAATCGCTGTTTTCAGCTCTTTGGACAGACCGTGCTGATCTGGGGAGAACCTCGCAGCAGGTATCAAAACACCTGAAAAACCGCAGGACGTCACGTCACGAATGGCTCTCGCCACGTCATCCCTGCAAATGACGCAGCGTACAGCTTACGTAAACGTCAAGAAGATGTTGAAAAAGATCCATCAGCTGTTCAACCTTGGCCTGCACAAAGCAGTCATAGAGTGATGACGATGACCGAAGAGACCAAATCCATACGACAGATGTGCGACGAGTACGACGTGACTCCACGCACCCTGCGGTTCTACGAGGCCAAAGAGCTGCTGTTCCCGATCCGCGATGGCCAAAAGCGGCTGTTTACAAAACGAGACGGCGCCCGCCTCAAGCTGATCCTGCGTGGCAAACGCTTTGGCTTCAGCCTAGAGGAGATCCGCCAGCTTCTCGACCTCTATCACATTGGCGACCAGCAGCTGACGCAGCTGTCCCGAACCTATGATATCGCCTGCGAGCGGCTCGCCGACATGGAACGGCAGCGCGATGAGCTGAATGAGGCGATTGATGATCTAAAGGATCAACTGAAATGGGGCGAAAGCGTGATCGCCTCGATGAAATCCGAACAGGAGGCCGCCGAGTAATCCGCGCCCTGCCCCGGCCTCAGACCACCTGAAGCCATGCACACACAACCAGATGAAACTCAACGAGGACACTCATGCCCGTTTACACCGCTCCCACCAAGGACACCCAGTTCATCCTGCACGATGTCTTGAAAGTCTCCGAGGCCGCCACCCCCGGCTATGATGAGCTGGAGCGTGATTTCACCGCGGCCATTCTGGAAGAAGCCGGCAAGATCAGCTCTGAAGTGCTGCACCCGCTCAATGTGGTGGGCGACACCGAAGGATGCCGCCTGGAAAATGGCATGGTCTACACGCCGACAGGCTTCAAGGCCGCCTTTGAGCAGGTCAAGGAAGGCGGCTGGACCGGTCTTGATATGCCCGAGGAATATGGCGGGCAGAACATGCCTTACGTGATGGGCACCGCCGTGGGAGAAATGTTCTCTTCGGCGAACCAGGCCTTTACCATGTACCAGGGCCTGACCCATGGTGCCGCCTCGGCCATTCTGGCCCATGGCACCGAAGAGCAAAAGAACACCTACCTGCCCAAGATGGTCTCTTGCGAGTGGACCGGCACCATGAACCTGACCGAGCCGCATTGTGGCACCGATCTGGGCCTGATGCGCACCAAGGCCGAACCGCAAGAGGATGGCACCTACAAGGTCTCGGGTCAGAAGATCTTTATCTCCTCTGGCGATCACGACATGTCCGACAACGTGATCCATCTAGTCCTGGCCAAGATCCCCGGCGGCCCCGAAGGCATCAAGGGCGTCAGCCTCTTTATTGTGCCCAAGTTCATCGTGAACGAGGACGGCACCCCGGGCGCGCGCAACGGTGTCTCGGTGGGCAACATCGAAAAGAAGATGGGCATCCACGGCAACTCCACCTGCGTGATGAACTATGACGAGGCGACCGGTTATCTGCTGGGTACCGAGCACAAGGGCATGCGCGCCATGTTCACCATGATGAACGAAGCCCGTCTGGGCGTCGGCATGCAGGGTGTGGCGCAGGCCGAAGCCGCCTACCAGAACGCGGTTGCCTATGCCAAGGACCGCCTGCAGGGCCGTGACGTGACCGGCGCCAAGAACCCCGATGGCCCCGCCGATCCGCTGATCGTGCACCCGGACATTCGCCGCAGCCTGATGGATCAGAAAAGCTTTGTCGAAGGCGGCCGTGCTTTCCTTTTGTGGGGCGCCACCATGATCGACAAGGCCCACCGCGATGGTGACAAGGACGCCGATGGTCTGATCTCTCTCTTGACCCCTGTCATCAAGGGCTTCCTCACGGACGAAGGCTATGACATGACCGTGAAAGCCCAGCAGGTCTATGGCGGCCACGGCTATATCGAAGAATGGGGCATGAGCCAGTACACCCGCGACGCCCGTATCGCGCAGATCTATGAAGGTGCAAACGGCGTGCAGGCGCTGGATCTCGTGGGCCGCAAACTGGCGCAGGATGGCGGCAAGCACGTGATGGCCTTCTTTGAGTTGGTCAAGTCCTTCTGCAAGGAAAATGCTGGCGTCTCTGAGGCTTACGCCAAGGACTTTATCGAACCCCTGAAAGCGGCGTCTAAGGATCTGCAAGCGGCGGGCATGTACTTCATGCAAAACGGCATGAAGAACCCCAACAACGCGCTGTCAGGCTCTTATGACTTCATGCACATGTTCGGTCATGTCTGCCTTGGCCTGATGTGGGCCGAGATGGGCAAGGCGGCACAGGCGGCGCTGGATGCAGGTACCGATGACGCGGCGTTCTACGAGACAAAGATGATGACCGGCCGCTACTACATGGCGCGGCGCCTGCCCGCCACCAAACTGCATCTTGCCCGCATTGAAAGCGGAGCTGACACGGTGATGGGCCTGGACGCGGCAAACTTCTGATCCATGCTCGGGGCACCCCATCTGGCGGTGCCCCGGCCTACCCTGCACCCGGCCCAAAAGGAGTATCCCCGGATGCCGAAACGGTTCCGCCTGACCCGCCGCTTTCCGGTTGCCATGACCGAAGACGGCTACCGCAGGCTGAAACGCTTTGCCTCCGAAGCGGGTCTGGATGAAGGCGAGGCGCTGTCCTTCCTGTTCGAGAATTTCGACAGCGTTACAGATACAGAAAACCTGACCCACCGGCTGCGCCTGTTCAACGGCGCTCTGGAGGAGAGGAAAAGATAGCGACGCGACAAAAGCGTAGCGAAAGGGAGAGAGATGAGCACGCAAACCCGTTCCGCCTGGATGACCGACGAGCATCAGATGCTGGCCGATATGACGGCACAGTTCATCACCAACGAATGGATGCCCAAATACGAAAAATGGCGCAAACAGGGGATGATGGACCGCGACACCTGGACCCAGGCCGGTGAGCTGGGCCTGCTGTGCCCCTCGGTGCCCGAAGAATACGGCGGCGCGGGTGGTGATTTCGGCCATGAGGCCGCGATCCTCATCGAAGGCAGCCGCGCCAACCTCGCCAGCTGGGGCCATGGGATCCATTCGGGCATCGTTGCCCATTACATTCTCGAATACGGCACCGAAGAGCAAAAGAAACGCTGGCTGCCCAAGATGGTCTCGGGTGAGCTGGTGGGAGCGCTTGCGATGACCGAACCTTCGACCGGCTCGGACGTGCAGCGGATCAAGACCAAGGCGATCCGGGACGGCAACGCTTACCGCCTGTCGGGGCAAAAGACCTTTATCACCAATGGTCAGCACGCCAACCTGATCCTGGTGGCGGCCAAGACCGACCCGGCGCAGGGCTCCAAGGGCGTGTCGCTGGTGGCGCTTGAAACCGATGGTGCCGAGGGCTTCCAGCGCGGGCGCAACCTCGACAAGGTCGGCCTGCATGCCGCCGATACGTCAGAGCTGTTCTTTGACAATGTCGAGATCCCGCCGGAGAACATCCTCGGTCAGGAAGAGGGCAAAGGGTTCTATCAGATGATGCAGCAGCTGCCGCAGGAACGTCTGATCATTGCCTGCGGCGCTGTGGGCGCCATGGAAGGCGCGGTGGAGCGCACCATCGCCTATTGCAAGGAACGCGAAGCCTTTGGCGGCCCGCTCACCCAGTTCCAGAACACCCGCTTCAAACTGGTGGAGTGCCTGACCAAGACCAAGGTGGCGCGCGCCTTCCTCGATGAATGCATGGTCGAGCATCTGCAGGGCAAGCTGACTGTTGAGAAGGCCGCGATGGCGAAATACTGGACCACCGACACGCAAGGTGAAGTGCTGGACGAATGCGTCCAGATGCACGGCGGCTATGGCTTCATGCAGGAATATGCGGTCGCGGAAATGTGGGCTGACGCCCGCGTCCAGCGGATCTACGGTGGCACCAACGAAATCATGAAGGAACTGATTTCGCGCAGCCTTTGATTTGCAAATTTCCGTGGGAGGATTTGAGACATGACCATCAAACTGCATTGCTTTGGCGAAAGCGGTAACGCCTATAAGGCCGCGCTGGCGCTTGAGCTGTCGGGCCTTGAGTGGGAACCCGTCTACGTCGATTTCTTCGCCGGGGCGAACCGCACGCCGAAATTTCGCGAGATGAACGTGATGGGCGAGGCACCGGTGCTGGAAAACGGCGACATGCGCCTGACGCAATCCGGCGCCATACAGCAGTATATCACCGACAAATCTGGAAAATTCGGCGGCGCGCCGGAAGACAAATACGAGGTTCTCCGCTGGGTTCTGTGGGATAACCACAAACTTTCGAGCCAAGCAGGCATGACACGCTTCCTGATGAATTTCCTGCCCGAAGACAAACGCCCCGCCGAGGTGATCGGCTTCATGCAAGGACGGCTCAAGGCAGCCTATGCCACGCTGAACGCTCATCTTGAGGGGCGCGACTGGATCGTCGGCGGCGGGATCACCAATGCCGATCTGTCCTGCTGCGGCTACCTTTACTACCCCGAACCCTTCGGCTTTGACCGCGCCGAATGGCCCCATATTGACGCCTGGCTCACGCGCCTCAGCGAAACGCCCGGCTGGAAACACCCCTATGATCTGATGCCCGGCAACCCGTCGGACCGAGCTTGAGGAGAAACTGATGACCGAAGCTTATATCTATGACGCGATCCGCACCCCGCGCGGGAAGGGTCGCAAGGACGGCTCCCTGCACGAGGTGACCTCGGTGCGGCTCTCTGCCGTCACGCTCAACGCCATGAAAGAGCGCAACAACCTTGAAGGCCACGCCGTTGAGGACGTGATCTGGGGCAATGTCACCCAGGTGATGGAACAGGGCGGCTGCCTTGCGCGCACCGCGGTTCTGGCCTCGGATCTGGATGAAAGCATCCCGGGCCTTGCCATCAACCGCTTTTGTGCTTCCGGCATGGAAGCCGTGAACCTGGCGGCAAACCAGGTCAAGGGCGGCGCGGGCAAAGCCTATATCGCAGGCGGCGTTGAAATGATGGGCCGCGTGGCCATGGGCAGCGATGGTGCCGCCATCGCCGTGGACCCCTCGGTTGCGATGGAAACCTATTTCGTGCCTCAGGGCATCTCGGCCGATATCATCGCCACCGAATACGGGTTTACCCGCGAACAGGCCGATGCCCTGGCCGTTGAATCCCAGCGCCGCGCCAAGGAAGCCTGGGATCAGGGCCGGTTCTCCAAATCGGTGATCACCGTCAAGGACCAGAACGGGCTGACCATTCTGGACCGCGACGAATACATGCGCCCGCAAACCGACATGCAGTCGCTTGGCGCGCTGAACCCCTCGTTCCAGATGATGGGCGAGCAGATGCCAGGCTTTGACGCGGTGGCCAAGCTGAAATACCCGCATCTGGAGCGGATCAACCACATCCACCACGCGGGCAACTCCTCTGGCATCGTCGACGGTGCCGCCGCCGTTCTGATCGGCAACAAGGAGTTTGGCGAGGAATACGGGCTGAAGCCCCGCGCGCGTATCAAGGCGACCACCAAGATCGGCACCGACCCCACCATCATGCTGACCGGCCCCGTGCCCGCGACGCAAAAAATCTTGGCCGACAATGGCATGGCGATTGGTGACATTGATCTGTTCGAAGTGAACGAAGCCTTCGCCTCCGTCGTGCTGCGCTTCCAGCAGGCCTTTGATGTGGATCCGGCACTGGTGAACCCCAACGGCGGCTCCATCGCCATGGGCCACCCGCTGGGCGCCACCGGCGCGATGATCATCGGCGCACTGCTGGATGAATTGGAGCGCACTGACAAGGAAGTCGGCCTGGCCACGCTCTGCATCGCATCGGGCATGGGCGCCGCCACCATCATCGAGCGCGTCTGATGCCCAAGCTGAACCTTGCCGATATCCCCTGGCGGACAGGCTCTGGCTATCCCGGCAAGCTGGCAGAGGCGGTCGCGGGCCGCTCCAGCCAGCGGTTGGGGGATGCAGGCGGGCTCACGCAGTTTGGGGTGAACCTGGTTCAGCTTGAACCCGGCGGCCTGTCGTCCTTGCGCCACTACCATATGGAGCAGGACGAATTCCTGATGGTCACCTCCGGGGTCTGCACCCTGATCGACGATTACGGGGAAACCGAGCTGCACCCGGGCGATTGCGCCACCTTCCCTGCAGGGGATGCCAACGGTCATCACCTGAAGAACACCACCGACGCGCCGGCCACCTTTCTGGTGGTGGGCACGCGCACCGAAACAGAGACCGCTTATTATAGCGACATAGACATGATGGTGAAGGACGATGCCAACGGCTTCAACTTCACCCGCAAGGACGGCAGCCCGCTGACGGCTGACCAGATCGGAGACGAAACATGACTGAGTTTACGCTTTCCAAGGACGCCGACGGCGTTGCAACCATCACCTGGGATGTGCCCGGTAAAACCATGAACGTGATGTCCTTTGAGGGGCTGATCGAGTTGGGTGCCGCCATCGATGACGCGCTGTCCGACGACGCTGTCAAAGGCATCGTCATCACCTCGGGCAAGGAAGGCTCCTTTGCCGGTGGCATGGACCTGAACCTCTTGGCGGTGATGAAAGAAGACGCAGGGGACGATCCTGCGCGCGGCGTCTTTGAGGGCGTCATGAAAATGCACAGCCTCTTGCGCAAGATTGAGCTGGCGGGCATGGACCCCAAAACAAAGAAGGGCGGCAAGCCGATTGCAGCCGCCCTGCCCGGCACCGCCGCCGGCATCGGCATGGAGCTGCCGCTTGCGACGCACCGCATCTTTGCCGCCGAAAACCCCAAGGCAAAATACGGCCTGCCGGAAATCATGGTCGGCATCTTCCCCGGCGCAGGCGGCACCACCCGCATGGTGCGCAAAGTGGGCGCCATCGCAGCGGCTCCGCTTCTGCTCGAAGGCAAGATGCTGGACGTGAAAAAGGCCAAAGGCGCGGGCTATGTGGATGAAATCGCAGCCGATCCTGTTGCAGCCGCAAAGGAATGGGTTCTGAACGCCAAAGACGCAGACCTGGTGAAACCCTGGGATGCCAAGGGCTACAAGATGCCCGGCGGCGCGCCCTACCACCCGGCTGGTTTCATGAATTTCGTTGGCGCTTCGGCGATGATCAACGGCAAGACCCAAGGCGCCTTCCCGGCGGCCAAGGCGCTTCTGTCGGCGGTCTATGAAGGCGCGCTGGTCGATTTCGACACTGCCCTCAAGATTGAAGCGCGCTGGTTCACATCCGTCATCATGAACCCCTCTTCGGGCGCGATGATCCGCTCCCTGTTCCTCAACAAGGAAGCCCTGGAAAAAGGCGCGGTTCGGCCCAAGGATGTGCCAGATCAGCGGGTAAAGAAACTCGGCGTTCTGGGTGCAGGCATGATGGGCGCGGGCATCGCGCTGGTCTCGGCCCAAGCCGGTATGGAGGTGGTTCTGGTGGACCGCGATCAGGCCGCCGCCGACAAGGGCAAGGCCTATACCGAAGCCTATCTCGACAAGGGCATCAAGCGCGGCAAGGTCACGGCCGAAAAGAAAGAGGCCATGCTGGGCCTGATCACCGCAACGCCTGATCTGGACGCACTTAAAGGCTGCGATCTGATAATCGAAGCGGTCTTCGAAGATCCCGGCGTCAAGGCCGAGATGACCAAGAAGGTGGAGGCGATCATCCCCGAAGATTGCATCTTTGCCTCCAATACCTCGACCCTGCCGATCACCGATCTGGCCAAGGCATCGAGCCGCCCTGAGCAGTTCATCGGCATTCACTTCTTCTCTCCGGTTGAGAGGATGCTGCTGGTGGAAATCATCAAGGGCAAAGAAACCGGCGATCGCGCGGTGGCCAAGGCGCTTGATTATGTGCGCCAGATCAAGAAGACTCCGATCGTTGTCAACGATGCGCGCTTCTTCTATGCCAACCGCTGCATCATTCCCTACGTCAACGAAGGCGCCCGGATGATCACCGAAGGTGTCTCCCCGGTGCTGATCGACAACGCGGCGCGTCAGCTCGGTTTCCCGGTCGGCCCGATTCAGCTGACCGATGAGACCTCAATTGATCTCGGCGCCAAGATCGCCCGCGCCACCAAGGCGGCCATGGGCGATGCCTACCCCGAAAGCCCTGCAGACGATCTGATCTTCTGGATGGAAGAGCTGGGCCGTCTGGGTCGCAAATCCAACGCCGGTTTCTTTGACTACGATGAAAAGGGCAAGCGCGTTGAGTACTGGAAAGGCATGCAGGAGAAATACCCGCTTGCCGAAGATCAGCCCGACCTGATCGAAGTGCAGGAACGGCTGATGTTCGCGCAGGTGCTCGAAGCCGTGCGTGCCCTAGAAGAGGGTGTGCTGATGGACATCCGCGAAGGTGACGTGGGCGCGATCCTGGCCTGGGGCTTTGCGCCCTGGTCCGGTGGCCCGCTGAGCTGGCTGGACATCATCGGCACGCCCTATGCGGCAGAGCGCTGCGATCAGCTGAGTGCTGCCTATGGGGAGCGTTTCGCCTGCCCGCCGCTCTTGCGTGAGATGGCAGAGAAGGGCCAGAGCTTCTACGGACGCTTCAACCCTGACGCAGCAGAAGCAGCTTAAAGGCCAATGCCAATTTTTGATTGGTGGTACAAAAAGCTGTTCCGCCAATCAGAAAAATCGCCAAACGCCTGAATTCAAAAAGCGAATCAGCCGCGTCAGAATGGTCTGACGCGGCTGATTTCTTATGTGCTGCTCGATACGGTCAGCTTATGAATGGAAAACCGGTGGGGCTGTGCGGGGCCGCTGCAGCGATGTGGCTGCAAGTCTCGTTCGTGATCATGGCCAGCATCAAATCTCGCGCATCCTTGTGGGACAGCACCGAGTAGAGCTCTTCTCCTGCTGGCTCGGTCAACAAATCACGCGGGGCAGGTACGTAGCCCAGGAATCCAGCCTCAAGGTAGATCACCTGATCCTTGGCAAAACGCGGAACAATCAGCTCCATTCGCGTGCCCGGATGCAGGCGCTGGATGCCGCGATATCCGTCCAGCGCGCAGGCTGGCACAATCGCAAACGGGTCACCCTGCATATCCTCAACAAAGTCACTCTCGATCAAAACGCCCTGATCCGGCATCAGGTACATCGGCACCCGGTTGTTCAAGGCATCCCGTGGCACCAATAGCGGACACAGCATGGCATCCAGAGGCTCTTCGCTCAACGCAATCGTTTCACGCGCCAATTCGACAATAGGTTGCATGCCATGATCAAAGGTCAGAACCTGATCGCCCACCGTCAATGCTTCAATCGGCCGCCAGCCAAGGTTTGAGGCGACATGTGTTCCGGCCATGAAACCGCCCTGCCCGACGGACACCATCGGCATCGGCATGTCTGAGGACGCTCCGCTGCGTTTCTGGAACCAATCGAACATCTGCGATCCTTTCCGGCCTGCGCAACAAAGGAACTCAACCCTTTGACCACAACGCCCATTTCATACATTCAATCGGGGCGCGACCGCCCGTCTTAAGCAGAAGTAAAGGCTAATGGTTAAAAGAATATTCAAATTGATCGATTTCTTCGGCGCAACTTGCTGCGACGGCAGCCTTTGTCTGCGGGTCATAGTAGTCGCGCCATTCTACATCGCGTTCCGAGGTGTTCGTTCTCTCCAGGGTTAATCGGAACCCAAGGTGATCGAACAAGGGTTCTGCATCCTGTTCAAAATGCTCAATTCGGATATAGGCGTCGCAGTGTTCTGTCCCGTCTGAATGACGCATGTAGGACCGTGGCGGATGCGCCTCGAACCCACGCAGGGTATCTGAATTCAGAACAAAATCGCGAAATTCCAGAGACTTGGAAAGCCGCACCGCCGGGTGGTCAAATGTCTGTACACGCAGCCAGTGATAGTAGCTGACCGCCCGGTCAAACGGGTTCCGCACGAGGGTAAAGGCAAAAAGGCTGCGCAGCTCTTCCGCGGGCAGCAACCCCTCAATATCGGCGAGCTTGGAATGCTTCCATAGGCGACCGCGGGCTTTGACATCGCGAAGGCGACGACGCCGGTTCAGTGCTTTTGGAGTATCCCCCAGCATCATGTCATCTTTCATCGCGCGCCCCTCAAGCGCCAACGACAATGCCGTCCCCCCGGTCTTGGGGATGTGGATAAAGACAAATTTTCGACCGGGTGACAGGATCATATGACAAGACTATGCGAAGCGGCCGCGAATGGAAACGCCGATCCCCCAGACGTCAACACTGCCGCCCCACGCAAATTAGGTTATCAAAAAGCTGCGGCCTAAGGTTTTGATTTTGGCTTTCTCAGGCCCCGAAATCCATCCGATGCGGACTATTGTTTCATATTGCTTCCAAAAGGCGCAACTTTCCGCAATATCTGTTTCCAAAGCGACAGAACGCGGAATCACGGGAGGAACATCATGGGCTGGATGGAAGACGAAACCGGTTTGGAAAAGAACGCGGCAAACTATGTACCGCTCACGCCCCTGTCGCACCTGCGCCGCGCCGCGCATGTCTTTGCCGAGGTTCCAGCGGTGGTCTACGGCAAGCACCGCAAGACCTATGCTGCCTACTATGACCGCTGCACCCGTCTTGCCTCGGCCCTGGCGGGCATGGGCGTCAAACCCGGCGATGTGGTGGCAACCCTCATTCCCAACCTCCCCGCCCAGGCCGAAGCGCATTTCGGTGTGCCTGCCTGCGGTGCGGTTCTCAACACCATCAACACACGCCTCGATGTGGACACGGTCGCCTATATCTTTGGCCATGGAGACGCAAAGGTCGCGCTGGTTGATACCGAATTCCTGCCCCTGGCCGAGGCGGCCAAGGCGCAGATGGAGAGGGACGGCCCGATCCTGATCGAGGTGCCCGATCCGGACGCCGGGTTCCCGGCGAGCGGCCGCTATCCGATCTATGAAGAGGTCCTTGGCAATGCAGCCCATGATTTTGAATGGATCATGCCAGAGGATGAGTGGGAAAGCCTGGCGCTGAACTACACCTCTGGCACCACGGGGCGGCCCAAGGGCGTCGTCTATCACCACCGCGGCGCCTATCTGATGACCATGGGGACAGTGATCTCCTGGCGGATGGTCATGCACCCGGTCTATCTGACGATCGTGCCGCTGTTTCACTGCAACGGCTGGAACCACACCTGGATGATGCCGGTTCTGGGCGGCACCCTGGTCTGCTGCCGCAACATCACCGCGCCCGCCGTCTATGACGCCATCGCCGACGAAGGCGTCACCCATTTCGGCGGCGCGCCCATCGTGCTCAACATGATCGTCAATGCCAAAGAGGAAGAGCGGCGCGCCTTTGACCATACGGTCGAAGTCTTTACCGCAGGCGCCCCCCCTGCCCCCGCGACCCTCGAGAAGATTGAACGTCTCGGCTTTCACGTGACGCAGGTCTATGGGCTCACGGAAACCTATGGCCATGTCACCGAATGCCTGTGGAAAGGCGGCAGCTGGGATGCGCTGGATCAGCAGGGACGTGCGGCGATCAAGGCCCGGCAGGGCGTCGCTTTCCCGATGATGGACCATATCACCGTGGTCGACGAAGACATGAAGCAGATCCCGATGAACGCCAAGGATCAGGGCGAAATCGTCATGCGCGGCAACTCGGTGATGAAAGGCTATCTGAAAAACCCCGAAGCCACCGCCGAGAGCTTCAAGGGTGGATATTTCCATTCCGGCGACATCGCAATCCAGCATCCCGATGGCTATATCCAGATCGCCGACCGCGCCAAGGACATCATCATCTCGGGTGGCGAAAACATCTCGTCCGTCGAAGTCGAGGGCGTGCTGATGACGCATCCGGATGTCAACCTGGCCGCAGTGGTGGCCAAACAGGATGAGAAATGGGGCGAAGTGCCTTGCGCATTCGTGGAACTGAAAGACGGTGCCACGGTTGATGAAGCAGGCCTGATTGCTTTCTCCCGCGAAACGCTCGCCGGGTTCAAGGCACCCAAGAAGGTTGTGTTTCAGGAACTCCCCAAAACCTCGACCGGCAAAATCCAGAAATTCGAGCTGAGAAAGATCGCCAACACCTGACGGCGCCCCTGATCCTTCGATTGCACCTTGCACTTGGCCTATAACATTCCTATTTTGGAATGTAATTGGCGTTGTCCGGCGCCGTCGATGGAAAGGAAATGACATGACGATCAACCGAGCGGTAATGGCCCTGGCGGGTTTCATTGTTCTTCTCTCTGTGGTGCTGACGCAGTTTGTCTCGCCCCATTTTGTGTGGCTGACTGTTTTTGTTGGTGCCAACCTGTTTCAATACGCCTTTACCGGGTTCTGCCCGGCCGCGATGATCTTTTCCCGGCTTGGTCTGAAGCCGGCTTAGGCTCAACCTTGTCAGCTCTACGGTGCTGATTGCGTTTTTTGGCAAAGCGGTTTGCCGCTTTGCCAAAGCTCATGCTAATTTGCTGTCAACAGACCAAAAAGAAATATGGGCAGCCTGGATGACAGCACTCAGGGAATTTCAACGGCTGGAGGCTGCGGGCCTATGGCGTGCATCTCCCGATGCGCAGCGCAGGGACGTTATCGTCGCAGTGGGAGATGCCACGCTGACGATAACCGACATGAACGACACTCCCCTTGCCCATTGGTCGCTTGCCGCAATTGAACGCGCCAACCCAGGCCAATTCCCGGCCCTGTTTCATCCCGATGGAGACCCGGGAGAGACACTGGAAATCGCCGAAGACGAAGTCACGATGCTCGACGCGATCGAACGGGTTCAGGCCGCCATCGAGCACCGTCGCCCGCATCCGGGACGCTTGAGGGCGGCCAGCGTACTTGCGGCAACGGGCCTATTGGCACTTCTGGTTTTCCTTTGGCTACCGGGGGCCTTGCAGAACCACGCCGTAAATGTCGTACCCGACATCAAACGCAAAGCCATCGGGGAGGCATTGTTGGGCCGGATCGAACGCGTCACGGGGCAAGCCTGCTCAAGCTCTGATGCCGCTCCCGTTCTAGAGAAACTGGCCTTGCGCACCGGTACAAGGCGCGTTGTGATCTTTCGATCAGGGCTGGCCAGCAGTTTGCATCTGCCCGGCGGTATTGTCCTGTTGAACAAAAACTTTGCGGAGGACTACGAAGACCCCGCGGTTGCAGCAGGCGCAATTCTGGCGGAACGCGCACGCGCGCAAATGGTCGATCCACTGGCAGAGCTTTTGATATCAGGCGGGACACCAGCCTCTTTCCGCCTGTTGACCACCGGACAGCTAAAGCGAGAGACTCTGGATCATTATGTCGAAACGGTCCTCGGATCACCGCGCCCGCCAGTGGCCAATGAAAGACTGTTGGCTGAATTTGCCCGGTCCGCCATTCCGTCGACGCCATATGCCTATGCAATCGACATCACCGGAGAGACCACACTCGGGCTGATAGAAGCGGATCCGATGGCGGGCCGCAGCCTGGAGCCCGTGTTGAGCGACGCCGATTGGGTCCGGCTTCAGAATATTTGCGGGTAGCTCTTCAAATATTCTGTCGGCCCGCAGGACTGCGGGCCGACCAATCCTTTGGAAAGCAGGTCATATTACCCCGCTAAGCGGTCCTGCTCAAATTCTGAATAGGCCCCTGTGCCGCTCCCAGACCGGCTGGCGGCTATGGCCTTGGCAGAAGGTTTGAACTGAGCGACCAGACGGGCCAGTTCGCTTGCCGCCTGTTGCAGAGTTCTGCCCTGCTCGCTGGATTTCAGCACCATGCTTGCATTCTGCTGGGTCACACGATCCAGTTCAGTCATGCCAGAGTTGATCTCAGAGATTGTAACTGCCTGCTCACCGGAAGAGGCTGCGATCTGGCTGACAAGATCAGAAACGGATTGGATTTTGCCGATGATCTCTTCCAGAGATGCACCGGCTGCATCCACAAGGTCTACCCCGATCTTGACCTTCTCAGAGCTGCTTTGGATCAGGCCACGGATTTCATTTGCAGAATTGGCCGATTTGAGCGCCAGAGACCGCACCTCAGAAGCCACGACTGCAAAACCGCGGCCAAACTCGCCCGCCCGGGCCGCTTCCACGCCGGCATTGAGAGCCAGAAGGTTGGTCTGGAAGGAGATATCGTCAATGACGCTGTTGATCTCGGAAATCTTGTCCGAAGCCTCGTTGATCTCCTGCATGGCCGCAACCGTGCGCTTGACGATGTCGCCGCTGCGCTGCACTTCTGCGGTGGTGTTGGCAATTGTGGCTTCGACTTCGCGGGTTTGCTCGGTCGCCGTTTTGACGCTTGAGGTGATGTTGTCCAGTGCAGCTGCCGTTTCCTCCAGGGTTGCGGCCTGGTTTTCCGTACGCCGCGACAGATTGTCGGTTCCAACCGCCATATCACTTGTTTGACGTTCAATGTTGTCGACGGTGGACAAAACCCGACCAATGACATCATCCAGCGTTTCGGCAGTCTGGTTGAAGTCGCTGCGCAGCCCAACGTACTGCTCGCTCATATTCTTGGTGATCCGATAGGACAGGTTGCCCGAAGCCAGGTTGTTCAAAGCATTTGCAAGTTCCTGAACCACCTCTGCCTGCTCACGGGCCGCAGCGCGCGATTTGCCTTCCAATTCGGCATTTGCCCGCATGGCTTCGACAAACTCCTCAACAGCGGCCGCAAGACGCCCCAGTTCGTCCCCGCGGTGCTGTTCTGGGACATCACTGTCCATGTCGCCATTGCGCAGGGCATCAATGCGGTCGACGATCCGGTCCAGCGGCCGGGTAACCGAGGCAGCAGAGAAATAGACGATCAACCCAATCAAAACGCAGACCGCCAGGCCAATCACCGCGGACTGCAGGTATAGTGCAGATACCGTTTCCTGAATTGCTCCGTTTTCGAAGCCCATGACCATTTCGCCAACGGTAGTCCCATCCGAAAGTGCGATCGGGAATTTGACGTAGACAACCTGGTTGACTTCCTGTGTGCTTTCCGCCTCCCCATTCTCAAGCAGCGTGGCAACCGACTTGAGGAACTCCTCGCGGCGCCCTTCCACCACAAAGGTCTCAGCAAAACTCTGGCCGTCCACGACAACCTGGGCAAAGACAGCGTTCTCCATCTCGGCCACGCCCTGCAGCGCGCCCAAGGCGGCATCGCCGTTGAAATCCCAAACCGCTGCGGCAACCGGGGGCCCAACAAAACGTTGCGCCAATTGCACTTCGTTCTCAAAGGCATCGATGAGAGCACTGCTGTGCTTGGACGCCCAAAAAACAGTGTAAGCCACATTGGACACAAGGATACAGGCCAGAATTGGAAGCAGCAGCTTCCTCTTGATGGACATACCAAGGATTTTTGCCAGTTGGCGTTTCATTTCAGTGCTCCGGTTGAACAACACTCGGTTGTCGTTTCGTGGTCGTCGCGGTCGGCTAGAACCTCAGCTCGGCCCGCCTGGCGTCTTTTGTTGCGTGGCCGTCCGTCTTCGACACCCAAAACCACTCTTGCAAAGGCAGGCTGAACACTTTGAACTTACCTGCCTTGGTTGCTTCAGGACGCATTTCGGCGTCCTGCATGGCGCATCATTTCTGTCGCGCAACCAGAGAGCCAGGACATTGCCCCGGCCTCTGGCATCGAGACGCTTCAGTAGGACAGATAGTTGTCCTCAAGAGCGTCGCGGTACTTTTCGGTCCAGCGTGTATTGATTTCCCGAATGGTACCGTTGGCTTCGAGTTCCGCAAAGCAACGGTCAAAGTCCGCAGCAATCGCCGGATCCCGGAAGCTCATGGCATAGGGGCTCGGTTCAAAAATCGCCCGGAACTCGATTGGCTGGCTTGCATCCACCCCGGATGAGGCACCCGCCTCCTGCAGTTGGCGGCTGAATTCGGCAAACAGCATACCATCTCCCAAAATGCCGTTTACGCGCTTGCCATAGAGCAGCTTGCTTTGCGTCTTCTGATCGGCCATTTCGCGGTAGGATTTGAAACTGCCAGTCACATCACCCAATCCCGGAATGATGTTGCTGGCCCCCTCGAACGCGACGATGTCCCAGCCCGCCAGATCGGACAGAGCATCCGCCTGCTGATTTGAAGAGGTCAGGAAAGACACGCCATTTTGATAGTTGATGTAGGCTTGTGTCTGGGTTCCGGCAGTCGGCATGCCGACGGGAACCGTGGCAACCGCATCACCGGATCCGTTCTCGAAGGACTGCCAGTGCCGTGTGAAGGGCTGCACCACAAAAGTCGTAGTGTGACCGCAGTGCCCCAAAACACTAGAAATGATCTCGGCCTCACGGCCGGTTCCATCCTGATTGATCATTGGCGGCAAATCCCCAGCCATGACCGTGATATCTGCCGCAATAGCAGAATTTGAGAAGAACAGGACAGATGCAGACAAACAGGCTGCAATACCGATTTTCATGTTTTGCTCCTTAGCAAGGTACGTCGCTATGGAACCTGCAAGCCCTTAAGACCTGCTTAGCAAAAAGATTTGGATTTTCCGCATCAGCGCAATAGTTCCGTTAAATATCTTTCAGCTTGGATCTTGTGCGTTTTGATCGGTCATTCTGCGCCGAGTACGCAGGAAAATTTCATCAAATGCGCCATTTTGGAATGAATATTTCCCGCCGAGGCACCCACATTTCTCTGCACGACGAATCGCGGAACCTTTGACATTTCTTAAAAGCTGAACCGAGTGACGCAGTGTCGGGAAAAAGGGCCCCACGTCAGGGGCCCAGTCTAAGATCTTTGATAAAGCCGCGACAGCGCCTTATTAGGCGGCCTCGGCGTAGTCTTCCAGCGGAGGGCAGGTGCAGATCAGGTGGCGGTCGCCAAAGACATTGTCCACGCGATTGACCGGAGGCCAATATTTGTCGACGCGAAATGCGCCGGGCGGGAAACAGCCCTGCTCTCGGCTGTAGGGGCGATCCCAGTCCTTGACCAGATCCTCCATCGTATGCGGCGCGTGTTTCAGCGGGTTGTTTTCCGCGTCAATCCGACCTTCTTCGATGTCGCGAATTTCACCCCGGATCGATAGCATGGCCTCGCAGAAGCGATCCAGTTCTGCCTTGGTTTCCGATTCCGTAGGCTCCACCATCAGCGTGCCCGCCACCGGCCAGCTCATGGTCGGCGCATGGAAACCACTGTCGATCAGGCGCTTGGCCACGTCATCCACAGTCACATGGGCGCTGTCCGCAAAGGGGCGCGTGTCCAGAATGCACTCATGCGCGACCCGGCCGGTCGGCCCCTTGTAAAGAACGTCATAGGCCCCTTCGAGCCGCTTAGCGATATAGTTGGCGTTGAGGATCGCAACCTTGGTGGCCTGCGTAAGGCCCGCCCCCCCCATCATCAGGCAATAGGCCCAGCTGATCGTCAGGATGGACGCGGAGCCAAAGGGCGCCGCCGAAACGGGACCCTCGGTCCCGCCGGTTTCGGGATGCCCCGGCAGGTGCGGCACCAGGTGCGATTTGACGCCAATTGGGCCCATGCCGGGGCCGCCGCCGCCGTGGGGGATGGCAAAGGTCTTGTGCAGGTTCAGATGGCTGACATCCCCGCCCAGATCGCCGGGACGGCTGAGGCCTACCATCGCGTTCATATTGGCGCCGTCGATATAGACCTGTCCGCCAAAATCATGAGTGATCTTGCAGACCTCATGCACGGTTTCCTCGAATACGCCATGGGTCGAAGGATAGGTGATCATGCAGCCCGCCAGATTGTCGCGGTGCTGCTCGGCCTTGGCCCGGAAGTCCTCAAGATCGATATCGCCGTTCTCGGCCGACTTCACCACAACGACCTTCCAGCCCACCATCTGCGCCGAGGCCGGGTTGGTGCCATGAGCCGACACCGGGATCAGGCAGATATTGCGGTGCCCCTCGCCGCGCGCCCGGTGATAGGCGGCAATGGTCAGAAGCCCCGCATATTCGCCCTGCGCGCCCGAGTTCGGCTGCATCGAGATCGCATCATAGCCGGTGATCTCGCAGAGTTTGGCCGACAGGTCCGTGACCATTGCCGTGTAGCCTTCGGTCTGATCGGCCGGGGCAAAGGGGTGGATATGGGCGAACTCGGGCCAGCTGAGCGGCATCATCTCTGCCGCGGCATTCAGCTTCATCGTGCAAGAGCCAAGCGGGATCATCGCCCGGTCGAGCGCCAGATCGCGGTCCGCGAGACGACGCATATAGCGCATCATCTCGGTCTCGGCCCGGTTCATGTGGAAGATCGGATGAGTGAGGTAGTCCGAGGTCCTGTGTAGGTTCTCTGGCACGCGATATTCCGGGGTGAAGTCATCATCCGTGCGGACAATGCCAAAAGCGCGCCAGACGGCCTCGATAGTTTCTGGGCGAGTGGTCTCATCCAGTGTGATACCGACGCGGGTTTCCCCGACCCGGCGCAGGTTGATGCCTTCATCCACAGCGGATTTCAGAACCGCCGCCTGCAGCGGGCCGACATCCACGGTAATGGTGTCAAAGAACACCCGCGGGTCGACCTTGAACCCGGCTTCCTCGAGGCCCTTGGCCAGACGCACGGTCTTGCGGTGGATACGCTGCGCGATGGCTTTCAGCCCTTTTGGGCCATGGAACACACCGTACATGGAGGCCATGACCGCCAGCAGAGCCTGCGCGGTGCAGACGTTGGAGGTCGCCTTTTCGCGGCGGATGTGCTGCTCGCGGGTCTGCAATGACAAACGGTAGGCCTTGTTGCCATGGGCGTCGATGGAAACACCCACAATGCGCCCCGGCATCGCCCGCTTGTAGGCATCTTTTGAGGCCATATAGGCCGCATGCGGCCCCCCTGCCCCCATCGGCACGCCAAAGCGCTGGGTCGAGCCAACCGCAATATCGGCGCCCATGGCACCGGGTTCTTTCAGCAGCGTCAACGCCAGCGGATCGGCGGTCACGATGGCGATGGCCTTGTGGGCATGCAGCTTTTCGATATGAGGCGTGAAATCGGTCACGTGGCCATAGGTGCCGGGATACTGGAAAATCGCGCCAAAGACCTGCTCTGGATCCATCTTGTCGGGGTTGCCGACGATGACCTCAATCCCCAGCGGCTCGGCGCGGGTTTTCATGACGGCGATGTTCTGCGGATGGCAGTCGCGGTCGATGAAAAACGCCTTGGCCTTGGATTTGGCGACTCGCTGCGCCATGGTCATCGCCTCGGCGCAGGCGGTTGCCTCGTCCAGAAGCGAGGCGTTGGAGATCTCAAGACCGGTAAGATCCGAAATCATCGTCTGGAAGTTCAAAAGCGCCTCAAGGCGACCTTGCGAGATTTCAGGCTGATAGGGTGTATAGGCGGTGTACCAGGCGGGGTTCTCCAGGATGTTGCGCTGGATCGCCGGCGGGGTGACGGTGCCGTGATAGCCCTGCCCGATCAGCGAGGTCATCACCTTGTTCTTTTTCGCCGTCTCACGCATGTGAAAGAGCAGTTCGCGCTCAGACAGCGGGCGGCCGAAATCCAGCGCTGCTTTCTGCCGGATCGAGGCCGGAACGGTGTCATCAATCAGCGCATCTAGGCTGTCGGCGCCCACAACGGCCAGCATCTCCTCCATCTCCTGCGGAGAGGGGCCGATGTGGCGGCGGTTGGCAAAGTCATACGGCAGATAGTCCGTCGGTTCAAAAGACATGAGGCACCCCTTCGAGGATCATGGGTTCGGACAAAAGGAAAGGCAGCGGGCAGGCCCGGTTGCCAGGTACAGTATCCCCGCCCCCATCCAGAGGCGGGGAAAAATCATCAGCCGATGAAGGCCTTGTAACCAGCTTCATCCATGTAGTCGTCCATGGGGGACAGGTCGGAGGGCTTGATCTTGAAGAACCAGGCGCCGCCTTCGGGGTCTTCGTTGACCTTGCCCGGCTCATCGACGATGGCTTCGTTGATCTCGACGATCTCACCATCCAGCGGCGACAGGATGTCAGAGGCGGCCTTGACGGATTCGATCACCACGATCTCTTCGTCCTTGGTGACTTCGGTGCCGACCTCGGGCAGTTCGACAAAGACCACATCGCCCAGCTGTTCAGCCGCATGCGCGGTGATGCCTACGGTGATGATCTCTCCCTCGGCCTGCAGCCACTCGTGTTCTTCGGTGTATTTCATGGTCTTTTCCCTTTGAACCAATGCGCTTTGTGTCTGGTTTCAGCGCTTGAAGTTGGCCGCCACGAAGGGCAGCGATGCAACGGTGACGGGCACGCGCTTGCCGCGCAGCTCGCCGAAAATCTGAGTGCCGGGGGCCGCCATATCGGCAGGCACATAGCCCATGGCAACCGGGCCGCCCACGGTGGGGCCAAAGCCGCCGGAGGTGATCTTTCCGATCGCCACGCCACCTTCTGCCTCGGCGAACAGTTCCACGCCCTCGCGCATCGGCGCACGCCCTTCGGGTTTGAGCCCCACACGGCGCTGGCTTGGCCCATCCGCCATCTCGGCAAAGACCGCAGCAGCACCGGGGAAACCGCCTTCACGGTCACCGCCAGCGCGGCGCACCTTTTGAATGGCCCAGGTCAGCGAAGCCGCAGCGGGGCGGGTTTCCGCATCGATATCATGACCATAAAGGCAAAGACCGCCCTCAAGACGCAAGGAGTCCCGCGCGCCGAGGCCGATCGGCTCCACATCGGCGTGGGCCAGCAGGCGACGGGCGAAGGCCTCGGCCTTATCCGCAGGTACAGAGATTTCATACCCATCCTCGCCGGTATAGCCCGAGCGAGAAACCCACAACTCAACCCCATCGGCATTGAGCGTCGCTACATCCATGAAGGTCATCGCGGCCGCAGCGGGAACGATAGAGGACAAGACGGCCTCTGCCGCAGGGCCTTGCAGCGCCAGTAGCGCGCGATCCGTGACCGGGGTCACCGTGACGGCAGGCTCAAGTGCGGCCTTCATGCGCGCAATGTCCGCCTCCTTGCAGGCCGCATTCACCACAACAAACAGATGATCGCCGCGATTGGCGAACATCAAATCGTCCTCGATGCCGCCCTGATCGTTGGTGAAGAGACCATAGCGCTGGCGGCCTTCCTTGAGGCCGAGCACATCCATCGGCACCAGAGCCTCGAACGCTTCGGCCACGGCCCGATAACTGTCGGCCTTCAGGATCACCTGCCCCATATGGCTGACGTCGAAAAGACCGGCCATAGCGCGGGTGTGCTTGTGCTCGCCCATGATCCCCATCGGATATTGCACCGGCATCAGGTAGCCCGCAAAGGGCACCATCTTGCCGCCAAGCTCCTCGTGCAAAGCAAAAAGAGGCGTCTTTTTCAATTCAGACGTGGTTTCGTCAGACATGCGCGTCCGTCCCGTTGTCACGGCCGGTCCGATCCATCTGGTCGAATGGGTCCGGCATCCAAGTTTCGCGCAGATTGATCCTGCACACTTCGATGCCCCCTCTGTCCTTGTTGCCTGAGATCGCTATCCCTTCGGCGCCCCGGGTGTGTCCGGGGTCTCTCCAGAGTTCATTGCGCGGGCGGTCCCTTTGGCCTGAGAGTTTCCGGGGCGGTTGCTCCTTCGGCACCACTTTGGAGCAACACGATTCTGCTCCGCCGCGGTTCTCCCGTCTGCGCGCTGTGACACTAGCAGCGCAGTGCCCCCCCATCAAGACGCAAACAGGGCCAAAAATGTCGCTTTTGCGTGACCAGTGCGCCGGTTTCAGAACAGGTTGAAATACTCAGCCTGCTCCCACTCGGAAATGGTGCCGAGATAACGCTCCCATTCGAACCGCTTGAGGTGGCTCAGGTAGGCGGTGAACCCCTCTCCCAGAGCGGCGTCGAAAAGGTCGTTCCCTTCAAAGGCATCCAGCGCTTCCCCAAGTGAGGTGGGCAGCAGCTCGGCTCCCTCCGCGTAGGGCGAGGTTGTTGGCTCAGGCGCCACGGCGCCCGCTGCGATCCCGGCTGCCCCCGCAATCAATTGCGCGGCGAAAGCATAGTAGGGGTTGGCGGAACTATCCGGCGCGCGGTTTTCGATGCGGCTGGCGGGATCATTCGGCGCCATCAGCGCCCGCAGCATGGCGCCGCGATTGTCCGCGCCCCACTGGATGCGGTTCGGCGCCAGCTGAAACGGCTGATAGCGTTTGTAGCTGTTGACCGTCGGCGCAATCATCAGCGAGGCCGCCTTGGCATGGGTCAACAGCCCCGCGATCCAGCCGGAAGCCGCCGCGCTGAGGCTGCCATCCGCCTCTGGCAAGAAAAGGTTGCGCCCCGTGGCGACATCCTGCAGCGACTGATGCACATGCCAGCCGTTGGCCATGGCGTTCTCCAGCCGGGGCTTGGCCATGAAGCTGGCGTGCAGGCCCTCGGCGGCGCAGACTTCCTTGACCATGGTGCGGAACATCACCATGGCATCTGCCTGGGTCATCGGATCCGCCGGGGCAAAGGTGAGTTCAACCTGGCTGGGCCCCATCTCCACCTCGACCGAGCGCACCTCCAGGCCCAGCCCTTGTGCATGGCGCCGAATGAGGTCCAGCGCAGGCTCCATCTCGCCATATCGGATCTCGGTCAGGTATTGGTAACCCTGCGCCAGATTGCGGGTCTCGACCGGGGCCCCGGGCATGGTCGACTGGCTGTGGGCGCGGGCCCCATCCAGACGCTCGAAGATCTGGAACTCCACCTCCAGTCCGAGGGTCGCCGCCATGCCTTGTTCTGCCAAGCTGCCGACAGCATTCTGCAGAACGGTATCGGAGGCAAAGGCGATTGCGCTGCCGTCCCGCATCACCGGCGTACACAACATCCATGCGGATTGAGGCGACCAGGGCAACACGCGAAAGCTTTCCGGCCGCGGCACCAGCATCACGTCGCTTGCGCCTTGCATCAGATGCGCAGGCCCCTCACCCGCTTCGGACCAGACCGGAAAGGCGGTCCGGTGAGAGGTATCCTTTAACAGCAGCGTCGAGGGCACATTGAGCCCAGCGTCAAACAGGCTGCCGAAGGCTTTTGCCACCAGGGTCTTTCCGCGCAGGATCCCATGCTGGTCCGCGAAGAGAACGCGGATGGTTTCAATACCCTCTGCCTGCACCCGCTTGACCAGTTCAGAGGCCAGGGCACAAGCATCGGAGGACAAGAGGCCCATCTGGGCCAGCTTGCCGGTGGAAAAATCTTCGCCCATCACGCCTCTTTCATGGCTGCGCGCCGCAAAACCGGCGCTGGCTGCTCAACGGATCGCCCGAAGACGTGTCAGACGCTTGCATCCCAAGGGCATGAATTGCGGCGCGCATCGTCCGCCTCTTCTGCCGCCTTTTGCCAATCACCGTCCTGCGCAATCGAGTCATTGGAAATAGGTCCGAAAATCTGCCCAAGGTCCAGCCCATCCGGCATCGGAAGATCCCCCTCGCGTCCCTCTTTGACGGCAGCAATGGCCGCGCGCAGCATGCGGCGATAGCGGATGATGGCCACATCCGACTTCCCCAGATGCTCCTGCGTTCTGTCCTGAATGGCGCCCATGCTTTCCACCGCCCACTGATCGTGCACGTTGATATCAAGCCCCATGCCAGTGTAGGTCTCGCTTTCCTGCTCTTTTGGATCATAGCCGTAGTTGTTGCGCTTGTTCTTCTTCGGCGCATAGCTCGGCAGCACGTGTTCCTTGAGGCGCTGCTCGCGCATCAGATCCTTGTCCACCGGTTTGTCAAAGCTGGTGAACATGGAATACCAATAGCAGGTCTCGTCATCGATCGGCACATGCCACTGGGTGATGGTCATTTCCCGGCTCATCGGGATACAAATCGCCTCGGGGAAGATCTGGTTGGTCACACGCACATGGGTGCGCCCATCCTCCATGTGACGCAGGGCGGTGATCTTGAGCCCGTGGTCGACCTCATCCACCTGAATGTCCGGGCGCGGATAGTCGCGCAAGAGCTTGGTCATCGGGATCTCGGTATTGCCGGCTTTGTCGCGAAACTGCTTGCCATAGCTGTCGGCCGGATCTTCGTCCTGCAAGAACCGGTGCAGGAAGGAGGCATGGGCCGGATCGATCCCCACTTCCATCGCCTGCAGCCAGTTGCATTCCCACAGCCCCTTGAAGGCAAAGACATGCGTGTCCGGCGCGCGAAAGCAATCGAAATTGGGAAAAGCGGGCGGCTCTCCCGGCCCCATGTAGGCCCAGATTATGCCGTTCTTCTCGACCACCGGATAAGAGGCGGTCTGGATCTTCTCGTGCATCCGGCTGCCCTCGGGCTCGCCGGGTTGTTCGACGCATTGCCCAGAGCGGTTGAAGTGCCAGCCATGAAACGGACAGCGCAAGCCGTTGTCCTCAAGCCGGCCAAAGCACATGTCCGCGCCCCGGTGCGGACAATGCCGCCCGATCAGGCCAAGCTGTCCCTCGCTGTCACGGAACAGCACCAGATCCTCGCCAAGCAGGCGCACCGGCACCACCGGCCTCCCCTGCTCCAATTCGTCCAAAAGAGCGGCAGGTTGCCAATATCTGCGCAAAACTTCGCCGGCATCGCTGCCTTTTCCGACAAGGGTTAGACTATCGTTGAGTTCCTGGCTGATCATGGCTTCGGTCCTTTTGCTGGCAATTTCGCGAACAGGTCTTGACTATGTGCGTATTACGAACCAATAGAACTATATACGAACCATTTCTGCGCGGACCCGCCTTGCCTGTCAAGAGGGCCCCTCATTTTGAATTCCAGGCATCAGGCACATGACCAAGACACCTCAAGATCGAAACATCTCCTCCAGCTTTGCCAAGGGCCTGAGCGTTCTGGCCGTGTTCGATGCCGAGACCCCCAGCCTTACCCTTGCTGAGATTGCCCGACGCACAGGACAGGACCGCGCCACAGCCCGGCGCGGGGCGCTGACCCTGGTGCAGGCGGGATATCTGCGCCAGGACGGCCGCATGCTTTCGCTGACACCGCGCGTTTTGGCTTTGGCCGGAGGATTTTTGCAAGCCAACCAGTTTGGCCGCCGTGTTCAGCCTGTGCTGAACCAGCATGCCCGAGCGCTGGATGTGGGAATCACCCTGTGCATTCTGGATCAGGACCGGGTGCTTGTTCTGGCTCAATCTACTGTAGACCAGGGGCCGGTGACGCACGGGTTTACAGCCGGCTCCCATATTCCACTCGTCCATACCAGCTTGGGGCGGATGCTCTTGGCCGGGCTGCCGCTGGAAGAGCTGGAAAGCACGCTCGCGCGCGTCCCCATCCCGCGCCACACAGAACTTTCTCTCACGGACCCCATGGAGATCGGGGAACAGATCAATCTGGCCCGAAGCCAAGGCTGGTCTCTGACCGACAGCGAATTTGAACCCGGAATACTTGGTCTTGCCGTGCCGGTGTCGGCGCCGGGACGCACACCGATCGTTGTCGGCGCCTCCCTCCCCCGTGGACAAAGCCCGCAGAAGGACAGCGAATCACTTTTGCGTGGGCTTCAGGTCTGCGCGGGTGACTTGCGGCAATCGCGGGCAGTCGAGTCTCTGTGACGGCCCGTCAAGCGCTACCCGATATTCAAATTATCACGAAGGTTGTTTTCGTCCCGCCGCAGCTTGGAGGCGCGGCGGAGCAGGCCCATAGTTAAGCGAAAACCTGCGCCACACGCGCGGATTGCACCAAGCCTGACCAAAGGGCCGTGGAAGGAAGAACACAGCATGACAGACCGCAGCTATTTCACACCAAACGGTGGCCACCCCGGGCAGGACCAGTTGCTCACCGGGCGCGCGGTATTCACAGAGGCCTATGCCGTCATTCCCAAAGGCACCATGCAAGACATTGTTACCTCAGTTCTGCCGGGCTGGGACGGCATGCGCATGTGGGTGATTGCCCGTCCGCTCAGCGGATTTGCCGAGACTTTCTCGCAGTATATCGTCGAGCTGCGACCGGGTGGCGGCTCTGAGGTGCCCGAGACCGATGAGAAGGCCCAGGGGGCACTGTTTGTCACCGCCGGGCAGATTGAACTGACCATTGATGGCACTGCGCACAGTTTGAGCGCAGGCAGCTTTGCCTATGTGCCCCCGGGCAGCAATTGGGCCTTGCACAACAGGGGGCAAGAGCCCGCATCCTTTCACTGGATCCGCAAACACTGGCAAAGCGCGCCAGGCAAGTCAGCCCCGGCCTTCTTTACGGTCAATGAGCAGGATCTCGCCCCCAACATGATGCCAGGCACAGATGGCCGTTGGGGCACCACACGTTTCATGGACCCCGAGGATCTGGCCCATGACATGCATGTCACCATCGTCACCTTTGAACCCGGTGGCACAATTCCCTTTGCTGAAACCCATGTGATGGAGCACGGGCTTTTTGTTCTTGAAGGCAAGGCCGTCTACCGGCTCAATCAGGATTGGGTCGAGGTCGAAGCCGGAGACTTCATGTGGCTGCGCGCCTTTTGCCCGCAGGCCTGTTATGCAGGCGGGCCAGGCCGGTTCCGCTATCTCCTTTACAAGGATGTGAACCGTCATATGCCGCTGTCTTTGTAAGGGAGAAGCCAAGATCGGCTTTTTCCGGCAGCCCCCATTGCAAACCGGCGCAGCTTCGCTAGGCTGCGCTCATATCTTGCCATCAGGAGCCGTCAGATGACTGTTGCTTTTGCCCCGGCCATTCTTCGAACCTTTTGCTTTGTCTGCGCCCTGGGCGCAGGTCTGTCCGCGGCGAAACCGGTTGCCGCGAAAGACACTGTGTCCACTCAGGTCAGGATCCTGGGCCGCGACTGGCAGGTTGCCCCTTCTGAGACTTTTCCGGGCCGCTATGAGGCGACACGTCTCAATACAGAGCTGATTCCCTTTCGCCCACCGGCCTTTATCGGAGCGCGGCAGGCTGCGCGTGCCTTTCGCGCGGCAACAGGCTGCCAGCTGAAACGCGACACGCTGGTGAGAACGATCTCAGGGACATACATCGGCGCGCTCCACTGCCCTTCAAAATAGTTCCTTTCTCTTCGACATCTCACCTCAGACATTCATCCAATCAGGCCATGCGCTGCTGTTTCCATTTCGGTGCACCGCCCTACGGCCGGAGAAAAGACCATGAAAATCGCCATCAACGGATTCGGTCGCATTGGCCGGGCCATCCTGCGGCAAGTGCTCACGCAGCCGGGGAATGAAGATGTTGAGATCGTCCGGATCAACGATATCGCACCAATCGATCTCTGCGCCTATCTCATTCAGTACGACAGCACCTACGGCCCCTCGCCAGGCGAGGTCACCATCGGGCAAGGCTCCCTGCGTATCATGGAGCGCGAGATTGCGTTCAGTCAGGAAGCCAACCTGACCTCAGTAGACCTTTCTGGCGTCGATGTTGTCCTTGAGTGCACCGGTATCGCACGAACCTCGGATGTGGCCCGGCGCGGGATCACAGCCGGAGCGCACAAGGTTCTGATCTCTGGCCCCTCTCCCGCAGCCGAGCGGACCATCGTCTTGGGCGCCAACGAAGACACGCTGGGGGATGCACAGATCGTTTCGAATGCCTCCTGCACCACCAATGGGCTGGCCCCTCTTCTCAAGGTTCTGGATGGTCTGTTCGGGATCGAAAGCGCCCATATGACCACGATCCATTGCTACACCAATTCTCAGCCTTTGGTCGATGCGCCCCGCGGCGATTTCGCACGCTCCCGTGGTGCGGCCATGTCGATGGTCCCGACCACGACATCTGCCATGCATCTTATCGACGAGGTCTTGCCGCATCTAAAAGGCCGGATCAGCGGTGCCGCTGTGCGGGTCCCTACCGCAAGCGTTTCGGCCGTAGATCTGGTGGCCCAGCTTCAAAATCCTGCCCCCGAGGCTGCCAGGCTTGAGATTTTGAAAACAGCCGTAAGTCGCTCGTCGCAACTTGGCTGGACAGAACAGCCACTTGTGTCATCAGACCTGCGGGCGCGCCCTGAGTCCCTTGTTCTGGCCGGCCCCGAAACCCGTTCTGTAGGCGACAAGCAGATCCGCCTTTTTGGCTGGTATGACAACGAATGGGGGTTCTCGGCCCGCATGCTGGATGTCGCCAGGTTGATGACCGCAGGCTGATCCAGCGCCGGAAATCTCCCGCCTGCCTTAGCCCCTTTTTCAGCGAAAAAGGACCTCCGCAGTTGGGCCCGGCACCGCGCAAGCGCGGTGCGCCCGGCGCCAATTCGAGCGGCCTACATTTCGTTCATGGACAGCCAAGCGAATGCGCGCTGCGCGGGTCGTCCATGCGGTCAGGCCCAAACCACACCACTTGCCATTGCCTAGTGACAGATTTGCTCAAGCAGCACCTTGCAGCATAGGAAAAGCGCCGCGCGATGGCGCGGCGCCGGGCCCAACTGGACCAGATCATCTTCGATGATTGCAGGTCAGGCGGGAGCCGCCTGCTCCCTCAAGTCAATCACTTGCCGCCAAGGCTGCCTTGCCCATGCCCGGCCAAACCGCCGGAGACTTCTTCCGTCGCGCTCTCCGCAAGTTCCTCGGGCAGAACCAGGTTCAAAACGATGGCAATTACCGCTGCAGGCAGCAAACCGCTGGTCATCAGGATACGCAGCGTATCGGGCAGATACTGCACAGCACCAGGCTCCAGCTGCAGACCAAGCCCCACCGAAAGCGAGATCGCAAAGATCACCATGTTCCGCCGGTTCCAGTTCACATCCGACAGCATCGAAATGCCGGCTGCAACGACCATGCCGAACATGACGATCACGCCGCCGCCGAGCACCTCGATCGGAATGGTGCGGATAATGGCGCCCACTTTGGGGACCAGCCCGCAGATGATCAGGAAAATCGCCCCGCAGGTCACGACGTGGCGGCTCATCACACCGGTCATGGCAATCAGGCCGACATTCTGACTGAAGGAGGTATTCGGCAAGCCGCCAAAGACACCGGCGATGGCCGTGCCAAAACCGTCCGCATAGGTCGCGCCGGCAATCTCCTTGTCCGTGGCCTCACGCCCCGCACCACCACGGGTGATCCCGCTCACATCGCCCACCGTCTCTACCGCAGAGACAAACGCCATGAGGCAGAACCCGATGATGGCGGCAAAGGAAAACTCGAACCCGTATTTGAACGGCATCGGCAGCGCAAAGCCCGCCGCGCGCGACCAGCTGGTTCCTATCGCCTCAAAGCTGACCATACCCACCATGAGCGCATAGATGTAGCCAACCAGCAAACCCAAAAGAACAGCAGAGACGGAGAGCATCCCACGCGCAAAGAACTTGAGGCCCAGCGTTGCAAAGATCACGATCAGCGCCGCTGACCAGTTCAGAAGTGAGCCATACTCGGGCTTGCCGATGGCAGGAACACCGCCCGCAGCATATTGAATTCCAACTTTGACCAGCGCGAGCCCGATCATCGTCACCACAAGGCCGGTCACCAAAGGCGGCAGTGCAAAACGGATCTTGCCGATAAACAGGCCAAGAGCCGCATGGAACAGCCCGCCAATAAGCACACCGCCATAAAGCGCGCCCAGCGCATCCACGCCTTTTCCCGCCACAAGCGGGATCATGATTGGCAGGAAGGCAAAGCTCGTGCCCTGCACGATCGGCAGCGCCGCGCCAACTGGCCCCAAGGTAATTGTCTGGAGCAGCGTCGCCACACCGGCAAAAAGCATGGACATCTGGATCATGTACAGGAGTTCCGGGAAATCCGGCGAGTTGGAGCCAAAGCCAAAGCCAGCCGCCCCCGCGACAATGATCGCAGGGGTCACATTGGACACGAACATTGCCAAAACATGCTGGATGCCCAGCGGCACCGCCTTGGACAGCGGTGGTGTAAAGTTCGGATCGCGCAGCTGAGCTGCCGTCCCGATGGAACCATCTGCCATTTTCATTTTCCCTCTTCTGTTGGTCTTTTATGTCGTCTTGTGTTCTCCGCCTCTGACCGGGCGGCTTAAAAAAGGAGTGAGGCGCCTGCTAGGGGCGCCTCACCTCATAGGGGATTTCGAACCAATGCTCCTGCAGATTGGCGCCCGAGCCGATGCGGTCCACCACTGCAAAAAGGCCCGGTGCGGACAAAGGCACAAGCACCCCGTGCCAGGTGCCACGATGGAAATTGATGGCTTGTCCCGGTTCTGTCTCAAAGGCCAGCGGCTGTCCGGGCAGATTGCCCAAGTCTATGGCAACGATGACAAGAAACCCGTGTTCGCTCATGGGAATGAAGGCCTGACTCCCCTCCGGGTGACGCTCCATCATCTCAAGTTTGAGCGGCAAGGACCGTGGCTCGGCATTAAACAGGCTCAGGCCCGCGCGCCCGTCCGCAAAATCCATCTGTGCCCGATCGTGATACCGTACACAAAACCCTTGGTTGATCATCTTGTCGGGCGCGCCAGAGGTATCGATCAGATCGCCAAAGGGCCGGAAGGCTTCGGCGCTGATCGGCTGGATCTCTATGACCTCGCTCATGGCAAAAGATCCTTCAGGCGAAACTCCGCGATACGCTCCACCTGTCGGCAAGCTTCGTCGAATTCCGTCTGACGTTCATTGTCGACACGCCGCTCAAAGGCCGCCAGGATGGATGCCTTGTCGTGATCGCGCACGGCGATGATGAAGGGAAAGCCGTGTTTCTCCACGTAAGCCGCGTTGAGCCGCGTGAAAGCCTCCCGTTCTTCATCCGTCAACGCATCCAGCCCCGCACTGGCCTGCTCAGACGTGCTTTCGGCCGTCAGGCGTTTGGCGGCCGCCAGTTTCCCGGCCAGATCTGGGTGCGCGCTCAAAACGCCAAGCCGCTCTTCTTCACTGGCAGAGCGGAACATACGGCACAGCGCATTGTGTAGGCCAGTTGCCGTATCATGAGCAGGCCCAAGTTCGAGGTCAAAGGCCCTCTCGGCAATCCAGAGGGAGTGCTCGAATATCCCACCATAGGCAGCAACAAAGTCTTCACGTGCCATCTGGCTGGGACGCATACGGCGATGATGCGGATGCGCCTGCGCCCAATGCTCGGCAATATCGATGCGGCGCGGACACCAGACTCCATCAAAGGATTGGATGTAGTCGATGAAACGCTTCAGTCCCGCCGCCTTGCCGGGGCGCCCGATCAGACGGCAATGCAGACCAACAGACATCATCTTGGGCGCGCCTTCTTTGCCTTCGGCATAGAGCACGTCAAAGGCGTCCTTCAGGTACTGAAAGAACTGCTCCCCGGTAATGTACCCCGGAGCTGTTGCAAACCGCATGTCGTTGGCTTCGAGCGTATAGGGAATGATCAGCTGGTCACGCTCTCCCGCTTCCAGCCAGTAGGGCAGATCATCATCATAAGTGTCCGATATATAGTCGAACCCGCCCTCTTCCGCGACGAGGCGCACGGTATTGACGCTGCAGCGCCCAGTGTACCAGCCGCGCGGTCGGGTGCCGACAACTTCGGTGTGAAGGCGGATCGCCTCGGCAATGGCGGCGCGCTCCTCATCCTCGGGCATGTCCTTGTGCTCGACCCATTTCAGCCCGTGGCTAGCGATCTCCCACCCGGCGTCTTTCATGGCTGCCACCTGTTCGGGTGAGCGCGCCAGCGCGCTGGCCACGCCATAGATCGTCACCGGAATACCGGCGCCAGTGAACAGGCGATGCAGCCGCCAGAAGCCCGCGCGCGCGCCGTATTCATAGATCGACTCCATGTTCCAGTGCCGCTGCCCCGGCCAGGGCGCTGCCCCGGCAATATCAGACAAAAAAGCCTCGGAAGCGGCATCGTCGTGCAAAACAGAGTTCTCTCCGCCCTCCTCATAGTTCAGGACGAACTGCACCGCGATCTTTGCCGACCCCGGCCAGGCCGCATCGGGAGGTGTCGCCCCATAGCCGATCATGTTGCGGGGATATCTGTTCATATGGGTGTCTCTTTCGTCAGGGCGCCAGTGCTGGATCAACCGCGAGTTTCCTCTTACTATGGCAGAAGACGAGACGTTTTTTTCAAAATTTCACGAATGCACTGTCAATTGCATGCCGTTTGCCGAATGCGCGGGCTTGGTGCAGGAAGATCGTGCAGAGTTATCATCACCTCATTCAGGCATTCTTCGAGGGAGCCCGCCATGACCGGATATCTGACCACACATGTTCTGGACACCGCCCGCGGCTGCCCCGCCGCGGGGATGACCATCACGCTGTTCCGCCTTTCGGGCGGGCAGCGCGAACAGCTCGCTCAGATGCAGACCAACGGCGATGGTCGCACCGACAGCCCCATCCTGCCACAGGAAGAATTTGCAACCGGCACCTACGAGCTAGAGTTTGACGCAGGCGACTATCTGCGCGCCACCTCACAGGCGAGCGAGGATCCTTTGTTCCTTGATACGGTTCCCATCCGCTTTGGCATCAGCGATGCGGACGCCCACTATCACGTGCCGCTCCTGCTCTCTCCCTACGGCTATTCCACCTACCGCGGCAGCTAAGCTCCCCAGCCGCAAACCACCGGGTCAAGGGAGGCGCAGCCTGCGCGCATCGCGCGCCTTGCCCTTGAGGCGGTGGTTTGCGGAATACACTGGATATGGCGCGTTCAGGGCAGACCTGCCCCTGAACCGCTTCTCGGCAGTCCTTCTGAGCCCCCCTACAACATAGGCCTGGCGCCAGACTATCGCGCACCATCTCCACTTAAAGGAAAAGCGCCGCAAAGCGGCGCCGGGCCCAACTCTGGAATGGGCCGCAAGGCCCCTTCAGAGGCGGGAGCGCCTCCCAAAAACGGCATCGTCAAACGACCTCAAATGCGCTTTCCGCCTCCCGGATCGCGCGCGCCATCCGCTCAGTCATGTAGTCCATAAACAAACGTGTCTTTGGGTCCTGATGACGGCGATGTGTGTATAGGCAGGCCATTTGCACCGGAACAGGCGGTGTCTTCGTCGCCACAGGCACCAGCCGGCCCGCCGCCAGATGCGCCGCCACCTCGAACACCGGCTTAAGCGCGATGCCCTCTCCCGCCAGAGCCCAATCGGTCAATACATCGCCATCGTCGCACTCGTGTCGGCCGGATACGGCGAACCGCTGCGGACCTTCTGGCGCCTCCAACATCCACTGGAACTCGCTTGCACCGGGAAAACGCAGGTTCAGACAATTGTGCCCCTCCCGCAGCAGCGCCGCACCATCCTCGGGCATGCCGCGTTTGCCAACATACTCTGGCGCCGCACATAAAACGCGTCGGCAATCTGCGATCTTTCGGATTTTCAGGTTACTGTCAGCCGGCTGCCCCAGAAAAAACGCCAGATCAAGGCCTTCCGTCGTCAGATCCACCGCCCGGTCCGACAGGCGCAAGCGTAGAGAAATCTCCGGATACTGCTCCAAAAAGTCCGGCGCTTGTGGCGCAACCAGCCGCCGCCCCATCCCCAATGGCGCTGCCACAAAAAGCGTTCCCCTCGGCGCATCGGTCAAATGCATCACCTTGGCTTCGGCCTGATCCAAAGCCTCCAGAACCGAAACAGCGCCGGGATAAAACGCCTGCCCCTGCTCGGTCGGCGACAGGTTCCGCGTGGTGCGCTGGAACAGTCTGACGCCCAGATAATCCTCAAGCTGTGAAATCCGTGCCGAAGTAACAGCCGGTGAGATCCTCAGATCCCGCCCCGCCGCCGACATGGAGCCAAGCTCATAGACACGGACAAAGGTGCGGATATTGTCGAGATAGGACATGGGGCGGCTCGCCATTCTTCCATGATTTTTGATACAGCTTGGAATTTATCTGCAATACCGAAGAAAATCCGCTTTGCCTAGTCTGCAGCGGTGGCACAAATCAGGGACTTTTGCGCATGTATGAACTTGTGATGATGTGGGATTGGCTGGGCTTTGCGATCCGCTGGCTGCATGTGATCACGGCCATCGCCTGGATCGGGTCCTCCTTCTATTTCATCGCGCTGGATCTGGGGCTGCGTAAGGCGACCGACCTGCCCCCCGGCGCCCATGGCGAAGAATGGCAGGTTCACGGCGGCGGCTTTTATCACATCCGCAAATACCTGGTGGCCCCTTCCGAAATGCCTGAGCATCTCACCTGGTTCAAATGGGAAAGCTATTCCACCTGGCTTTCGGGCTTTGCCCTGCTGATGGTGGTCTATTGGGCGGGTGGAGAGCTGTACCTGATCGACCAGTCCAAAGCGGACCTGACCCTCTGGCAGGGGATCGCGATCTCGGCGGCGACCCTGTCGATCGGCTGGATCGTCTATGACAGGCTGTGCAAGTCTGGTCTCGCCGAACGCCCTACTCTGTTGATGGTGCTTCTTTTCGTGTTGCTGGTGGCAATGGGATGGGGCCTCAACCAGGTCTTCACGGGCCGCGCCATGATGCTGCATCTTGGAGCCTTTACCGCCACCATCATGACGGCCAACGTCTTTTTCATCATCATGCCGAACCAGCGTATCGTGGTAAAAGACCTGCAAGAAGGGCGCACGCCGGATGCCAAATACGGCAAGATCGCAAAGCTGCGCTCGACCCACAACAACTACCTGACACTGCCGGTCATCTTCTTGATGCTGTCGAACCACTACCCGCTGGCTTTTGCCAGTGACTACAACTGGCTGATTGCCGCGCTGGTGTTCCTGATGGGGGTAACGATCCGCCACTACTTCAACACCCGCCACGCCCGCGCCGGAAATCCCACATGGACCTGGCTTGCGACGGTCCTGTTGTTCCTTGGCGTGATCATCCTGTCCACAGCGGGTCTGGAGCACGACGGTGACGAAGAGGTTGAAGTGACCGAACTGACCGGTACCGCCCTCGTCATGGCCAAGGCGACAGGCTTTGAAGAGGTGCATGAAATCGTCATGGGCCGTTGCAGCATGTGCCATGCGCGCGAACCCTTTTGGGATGGGATCCGCACCGCTCCCAAAGGTGTTCTTTTGGAGACCGAAGCCGATGTGGCCCGCCGCGCGCGTGAGATCTACCTGCAGGCAGGCCTCACGCATGCCATGCCCCCTGCCAACATCACCTATATGGAGCCCGAAGACCGGGCCGCCATCCGCCGCTGGTTCCGCGCTGCGCAAATGTAATCTTCGACCCGCTGCACGCCTTGGGCTGCGCGCTGTTCCGCTGTCTTGCCCTACCTTTCATGCATTTGGTTCAACGGCGTCTTTACCTTGGTTGGCTCTGTGATACGGTCTGGCTTGAGGGAGCATTCCCCCGACCTTCTGCCCTGTCGCCCGCCGCTGCCCGGAGAGCTGATGCCGTTACAACCAAAAGCCCGCACCGGCCTGACAGGGCTGGTGCCCGTTTTGCTGATATCTGCAGCCCTGTTTGGCACGCCCGCTGACAGCGCTGAGACCCGGTTAATCGCAACGGGTGCCCCAGACGGGCTGACAAAGCGTTTGCAGCAGGCATCGGCCGTCCTTGCTTCGGCCCAAGAGAGCGACGTCCAAGACCTGCTGGCGGCCGCCCTGTCGGATTACCGGACCCTTGTGCAGGTGCTTTATGATGCGGGGCACTTTGCGCCGGTCGTCACGATCCGCCTTGATGGGCGCGAGGCTGCAGGGATTGACCCCATCACGCCGCCCCGGCGCATCGATAAGATCGAGATATCAGTCGATGCTGGCCCTCAGTTCGCCTTTGGCACGGCTGAGGTTGCACCCTGGCCGCAAGACAGCGACACCGAACTGCCGCCGGAATTTGCAAGAAGCGCGCCTGCCAGCACCGGCGCAATCCGCGATGCGGCCAACAACGGCATCCGCGCCTGGCGGCGCGCGGGCCACGCAAAGGCGAAGCTTTCTGGGCAAAGGATCACTGCGGACCATCGCAACGCAACCCTTGACGCGCGGCTCACCATCCGGCCTGGCGCACGTCTGCGGTTTGGACAGATGGTCATATCCGGTCAAAGCCGTGTCCGAGACGATGCCATTCGAAAGATTTCCGGTTTCCCCGAGCGGGAGACCTATCACCCCGATCTGATCACCCGCTCGGCGACCCGCCTGCGCCGGACCGGTACTTTCTCTTCGGTTTCCTTTCAGGAAGCGGAAGAGGCAAACCAAGACGGCACACTGGATTTCACTGCCAAAATCGAAGACATGCCGCCCCGCAGGTTGACCTTCGGCGCCGAAATGAGTTCGACCGAGGGTCTTTCGGTGACCACCAGCTGGATGCATCGCAATCTTTTTGGTGCCGCTGAAAAACTGCGGTTCGAGGCGCGCATCAGCGGCATCGGCGGCAGTGACGACATCGACGGACGAGTCTCTTTGCGTCTGGACCGCCCGGCCACCCTTGGGCCGGATGACAATATCTTTTACCTGACCGAAGCCGAAAGCCTGGACCAGGAACATTTCACCGCTGTGCATGGCATGGGCGGCATTGGTGTGCGCCGTGTCTATTCGGATCGATTGTTCGCCGAGGCTGTGCTGGGGTTTGACTCTATCCTGGCCACGGATGCCTTTGGCAAGCGGCGGTTCAAATATGTCTTTGCCAGCCTGCGCGCTGAGTTTGACGGCCGAGACAGTGCAACGGATCCGACCAGAGGCCTGTTTCTGGGCGGGCGCGCAACCCCGTTTTTTGGTGCCGACGGCGGTGATCCAGGCCTCCAGGTGACGATGGACGCCAGAACCTATGTCGGACTTGGCGTGGATGACCGCATTGTGCTGGCCGGGCGCGCGCAACTGGGCTCGGTGATCGGCCCGTCCCACAGCGGCACCTCCCCCACGATGCTGTTCTTTTCAGGGGGAGGCGGCACCGTGCGCGGGCATGAGTATCAATCCCTTGGCGTGCCGGTATCCGGCGGCACCGCAGGCGGGCGGGGCTTCCTTGCCCTTTCGGGCGAAATCCGCGGCCGCGTCACGGACAAGATTTCCGTCGTCGGATTTTACGATCACGCCTATGTAGATGCGGACAGTTTCATTTCCAATGCCTCGTCCAGCCATTCGGGAGCGGGGCTGGGTCTCAGATATTCTGTCGCCGGGATCGGAGCCATCCGGGTCGATCTGGCTTATCCAGTCTCTGGCGGAACTGCGGACGGCCCACAGCTTTACATCGGAATAGGACAGGCGTTTTGAGACTTTTCCAGCCCTTGAAACACATCTCACCCGCAGCCCTTTGCGTCGTGGCAGCCAGCCTTACTGTGCCCTCCCTTGTGCAGGCCCAGTCAGACCAGGACAGCGGCGGCTTCCTGGTCGGCTTTCTTGAGGACACATTGTCCGGGGACAGCCGCTACATCTCGGTCGAAGGATTGAGCGGCGCCCTGTCATCCGAGGCGACGATCCAGCGCCTGACCGTCGCCGATAACGATGGAGCCTGGCTGATCCTTGAAGGGGCGAGGCTGAACTGGAACCGCCTTGCCCTGATTCAGGGGCGGTTTTCTGTGAATAACCTCAGCGCCGAGACAATCACCCTTCTCCGCAAGCCCAGCCCAGTGCCCGAGGGTCCAACCCTGCCAACGCCCGAGGCAAAGCCCTTTGCCCTGCCGGAACTGCCGGTTGCGGTCGAACTGGGGGAAATCCGCGTCTCTCGGATTGACCTTGGTGCGGATTTGCTAGGGCAGCCTGCCAGTCTTGCCTTGAACGGTGCGCTTACGCTGGCAGATGGTGCACTTAACACCAAACTCGACATCGCCCGGCTGGACAAGCCGGGTGACCAGCTGTCCCTGCTGGCGGCCTATGCCAATGCGACCCGCCAGATCGATCTGGATCTGGCCCTTTCAGAGTCTTCAGACGGGTTGATTTCTGCAGCGCTGGATCTCCCCGGACGCCCAACCCTGCAGTTGACCGCCAAGGGCAGCGGACCGGTCACTGATTTTGCGGCCGATATTGCCTTGCGCAGTAACGGTCAGGAGCGTCTTTCCGGGCAGGTTGTCTTGTCTGCACTGCCCCAATCCACAGCCGAGGCTCCAGCGCAAGCGGATAGCACAGCCGGGTCAGCCATCGGTTTTTCTGCAGACATGAGCGGAGACATAGACCCGCTTCTTCGACCGGACTTTCGCCCCTTCTTTGGCCCCGAACTGCGCTTTGTTGCGCGGGGCCAGACCGAGGCACCAGGTGGCCTTTTGGTCGACACGCTTGCGCTCAACACGCAGGCGCTGCGCCTGACTGGCTCATTGGCGACCTCTCCCTCAGGTGGGCTGAATACCGCGAACCTCACTGCCAGGATCACCCCCCCGAGCGGGCGCGCCGCTATCACCTTGCCGGTCCCAGGAGCCAGTACGACGCTGGCGGGCGCTCAGCTGACCCTCCAGAAAACCGCCGATGGCCAATGGGCGCTTTCCGGCGATCTGCAACAGCTGTCACGCCCGGAGATGACCCTGCCTGCGGCGACATTGGACGCATCCGGCACTCTGACTGAGGCAAAAGATGAAACGAATGACCGTCAGCTTGATGGACAACTACGCCTTGATGTGCGGGGGCTTGCCTTGCGTGATACAGCCCTGGCGGCGGCGGTGGGCGATCACCTGGAGCTGCAAACCAGGATTTCGACGGAAGGTCCGTCCGCGATTTCACTGACAGAGCTTGAACTTCAGGGCAGCGACTATCGGCTGGTTGGTGACGTCGCCTTTTCCGGCCTGGAAAGCGGCCTTGAGATCACAGCGGATATTGATGCTGGGGCTGCGGATCTGTCGCGATTTTCGGCACTTGCCGAACGGCCCATTGGCGGGTCGGTTCAGGCCAGCATAAAGGGCAGCGCAACCCCGCTTTGGGGCGGATTCGATGCGGATATCCGCCTCGCCACGCAAGATCTGATGGTCGGGATGGATCAGGTCGATCCATTGCTTTCCGGTACCATTGCCACGCACCTTGTGGCGGCGCGGGACACGGAAGGTCTGCGTATCGATCACTTTGAACTGGAGGGGCAAACGCTTTCCGCGACGGCAAAGGGGGCATTAAGTAGCAGCACCGGTTCTTTGACAGCTACTGCGCGCCTAGAAGGGTTGGAACGTCTCATTCCAGAAGCGCCAGGATCATTGGAGATCTCGGCCGACCTGGAACGAAATGGGGATACCCTGCGCGGTCAGGCCCAGCTCAAGGGACCTCATTCCTCCTCTGCTGCACTGGAGGGAGAATTCCAGCTCAGCGGCGACGCCGCATTTACCTTTGAGGCCGCCCTGAACGAGCTGGAGCGTTTTGTTCCCGAACTCCCCGGTGCCCTGGTGGCAAGCGGACGAGCGGAGCGCCGCGGCGACGTGTGGCAGGTCGGCGCCAAGGCCACCGCGCCGGCGCAAACTACGGTAGATGTCGCAGGGACGTTGTCTGAAAGTGAGGGCACCATTGACGCCAGAGCCTCTGGCGAATTGAGACTGGAGGGGGCCAACCCCTTTTTGAAACCCAACTTAGCAAAAGGCGCCGCGCGATTTGATCTGGGCATCAAAGGCCCACCCGCGCTTGACAGTCTGTCCGGCACCATTTCAACCAGCGGGGCTGTCCTGGCATTGCCCTCGGCAGGCCAGAGGGTCGAGAACATCAACGCCAACATCTCGCTGCAAAACAGCACCGCCCAGGTGCTGGTCACGGCCACCCCTGGCGACAGCGGCACCCTACGTATCACCGGCCCGGTCGCACTAGATCCGCCCTTTCAAAGCGATCTGGGCATCGACCTTGCCGATCTCGCGATTGGCGATCATCTCAGCTATGAGACACGCCTAAACGGACGTCTGAGGCTGAACGGCGCACTTGCGGGCAACAGCAGTCTCAGCGGCCGAATTGATGTGGGGGAGACCAATATCAACCTCAACACCGCTGCAGGATCGGTGACCGCTGCCCCGATACCGCCGATCAGGCATATCAGCCCGTCGCGGGCGGTGCAGACAACACGAGCACGGGCTGGTTTGATTGACGCTGCGCAAGGCCAGGCATCCGGGAAAGCCTCCAGAACCGCGCTGGATGTGGTGATCGATGCGCCCGGCAAAGTCTTTGCCCGCGGTCGCGGCCTGCGCGCCGAGCTGGGTGGGCGCATTCTCCTGCGCGGCAGCACGCGACAGATCTCTCCCTCCGGTCAGATCGGGCTTATCCGGGGCAGTTTCGATATACTTGGGCGCCGTCTCAATTTGGACGAAGGACAGATCACACTATTGGGCAATCTGACCCCGTTTCTGGATTTTCGCTCCTCTGCGCAGACCGAACAGGGCAGCGCCACGCTCAGGATTTCGGGGCTGATCGATGCACCAGAAATCGTTGTCACGTCAGAGCCCCCCCGCCCCAGTGAAGAAGCCCTGGCCCTGCTCCTTTTTGGCGACAACATAAAGGATCTGTCGCCTCTGGCGCTGGCGCGGCTCGCCTCCTCGGCACTGACCTTAAGTGGGCGGAGCGGAAAGGCCACCGAACGTCTGCGCAGCAGTACCGGGGCCGATGACGCGGATATCGGCCTCGATCAGCTCGGTGCCGGACAACTGGGGCTCGGGGGATATATCTCCAAAAACGTCTACACCGACGTGGACATGAACACCCGCGGTGAAAGCGAGCTGAGCCTCAACCTTGATGTCACCCCGAATCTCACCGTAACAGGCAAAGTCGACAGTGTGGGTGAATCCGGCCTTGGGATCTTTTTCAAGCGGGACTACTGAGGCGCGCCTTGGCCGCCTCGATCGCATATCTGGCGGTTCCGCTCACCCCTGCAGCATCGTCGGTGATCAACCAAAGCGGAACCTCGCCGGAGCGCTGAGAAAGCCTGCCATCAGGCTCGGAAAAGGCGCGCAGGAAATCCGCGCGCGCCTCGGTGCCCAGCACGCCGCGCGCAACGCTGCCGGCAAAGAACACGCCCTGCCCCGGCATATAGGCAGGCACCAGTTCATGGCCCAATAGCCCCAGAAGCCTTGCCCAGCTTGGCACGGTGCGCTCTGCGGGGTGCCCTGACGCGCCATCCATGAAGGCGCCGACAATCTGGCTGCCTTCTTCGGAGGGATCCCCGCCCAGCGCGCGATGCAACCGCACCAGGCCACGGCCCGAAAACAGTTCTTCAACACTGGCAAAGCCATGGTCCTGTTTGTCCAGGATCAGCGCCAGTTCCCGGGAAACGATATCGGGAAGGCTTGCGTGGCCAAGCTCGGCCTCAACAGTCTGCCCTGCCACCGAGAGCGCGATATTGAAGCCGGTCCCGACACCGGCGACCAAAGACTGCGCGCCTTGCTGCCGACCGGCCCGCAGCGACAAAAGTTGCCCTGGCATCAAAACCGGCAGAGCATGCCCGAGGGCGGCAAGGTCATTGATCACATGAACACGTGCGCCGGGCATCAGCGGCAGGCTGTCTTGCAGATCCTGCGCAGTCCCCTGCCAGTCCCGGTTTGTCAAACGGTATGCATCACCAAAGACCGGGCCAGCGACGGCCAGACAACATCCGTGTAGATCGGGCAGATCCGGCTGCTCGCAATAGGCAGTCAGCACGTCCTGCAAAGACCCATAGCTATCGTTGGAAAAATGCTTGAGGGCAGTCACACCGATCTCGGGGCCGGCAAGCGCAAGGCGGGTATTGCTGCCCCCGACATCCCCAACAAGCACGGTCAAATCCGCAGCCATTGCCACCACCCTTCTCATACGTCTCGGATCGCGGGAAGGTGCAACCCAAAGCTGCTGTTTCGCATATCAAAAGCAAAATGTTGGCGCAACCATCACCGCTTTGACCTGCCCTCTTGCCGTTGCCAACAATCTGGTCATAGGGTGCTTGAAAGACACTCCAACCGGACAGGCCGCCATGACGACCAGCACCGCGCGACTCCCTCTGTCCAAACGGCTGGGCAAACGCCTGGAACGCTACCGAGAAAGCCTGCGCTTTGCCGCGTCTCTACGCCATATCCACGGGCCCCATCGCAGATTTTCCGGGCCTGACGACGTTACTCTCATCGCCCTGGTCCGGAACGGCGGGTATTACCTTGAGGCCTTCTTTGACTACTATCAAAGCCTCGGCATTCGTCATTTTGTCTTCTTCGACAATGGCTCGGATGACGACACGATCGCTCAGATAAGGCGGCGCCCGGGAACGGCAATTCTGCAATCTCGCCTCCCATGGGGGGCGTTTGAGAACACCTTTCGCAGCTATGCAGCCCGTCGCTATGCAAAGGACCGCTGGTGCCTGATCGTCGATATGGACGAGATCTTCGATTTTCCAGGCCGCCAGGAAATCGGTTTGACAGGGCTTGTCCGTTATCTGTCTGCCAACGGGTATACGGCCTTGGTGTCACAAATGCTCGAAATGTTCCCAAAGGCTCCGCTGCGCGATGTCGCCCAGATGCCCTACGCTGAGGTTCTTGAGGCTTTCAGGTTCTATGATCTGAGCTCAATCTCGACCTTCCCCTATCATGCCCCTGATACGGGCCTGTCGTACTTTTTGAACCAGAACCGCTCAGAGGGCCCCAATGCACCCGAGCTTTTGTTCGGAGGCGTGCGCGCCAAGGTATTTGGCGAATCCTGCTGCCTTACCAAACACCCCCTGGTGTTTGTCGGGCCGGGTGTGACTGCCGGGGTTCATCCTCATGCCGCCTCAGGCGCGCGGATTGCCCCAATGACTGGGCTGATAAGGCACTATAAATTCGCGAATGATTCCCTGGCCCGCGATCGGAGATCGGTGCAGACCGCCTCCATAGAACACGGAGAGGACAAGTTGCGCCTGGCGCGTCTCTCAAAGCAGCCCGACCTGTCTCTGTGGTCCAAAGACGCTCGGGAGGCACCCGATATCGCTCGCTTGCAGAACGATGGCTTTCTGCAGGCCAGTGATGAATATGAGGCCTATCTGCACAACCCAGCCCAGGACCAGCCCTTAGCCGGAAAAACCTTTGATGCCTGACCACACCGCTGACCAACAGGATATCGATTTGCCGGTTGATGCCGTTGTGATCGGCCGGAACGAGGGTAAGCGGCTGGAAAAATGCCTGATCTCACTGCAAAAACAGGTGCGCCGACTGATCTATGTAGACAGCGGGTCCAGTGATGGATCCGTTGAGAACGCTCTCTCACTGGGTGCCGAGATCGTTGAGTTGGACCTTGCGCGGCCCTTCACAGCAGCGCGGGCGCGCAACGCTGGGCTTGCTGCACTGGCAGAAAGCAACGATGGCGGGTTGGTTCAATTCGTGGATGGGGACTGCGAAGTTGATGCCGACTGGCTGACAAAGGCCTGTGCCTTCCTTTCTGCCCATGAAGATGTGGCGGTTGTCTGCGGCAGACGGCGCGAACAGCACCCTGAGACTTCGGTCTATAATCGCTTGTGTGATGCAGAATGGGATACCCCGGTTGGGGAAACCCTGGCCTGTGGCGGGGACGCCCTGATGCGCCTTGAAGCTATCCGCGCGCTCAAAGGCTATCGGGAAAGCCTGATTGCCGGAGAGGAGCCGGAGCTTTGTCTGCGTCTGCGCCATCAGGGATGGCGCATCTGGAGGCTGGATGCCGAGATGACCCGTCACGATGCGCAGATAACGCGGTTTGGCCAATGGTGGAGACGCACAAGGCGCGCCGGCCACGCCTTTGCAGAGGGTGCCGCGCTACACGGCGCCCCTCCGGAGCGGCACTGGGTCCGTGAGACGCGCAGGGCTGTGATGTGGGGGGCGCTGCTCCCGATGTCCTTGCTTGCGGGCATTCTAGGATCCCCCTGGTGTTTGGCCGCTCTCGCCGCCTATCCCGTGCAGGTTCTGAGGTTGGCGCGAACCATGGGATGGGAAAGCGCCTTCTTCAACGTGCTTGGAAAGTTCCCCGAATGCATCGGCGTGGTCGAATACCGCTGGAACCGCATCAGAGGTCGATCCAGAAACATTCTGGAATACAAAGCGACAGACTGAACACCCCGCGCAATGGGCGCGCCGTGTAGATCAGCCAGGTGATCCTGGAAGACAACCGCTACTGCGCTCAGGCTGCGGCCTCATTCTCGACGCAGCCGGAGCGCCGTCAGGGTATGTCTTGGCAAAATGGCAAGACACTTCAGATAGCGCGGTATCATCCGCGAGGGGCTACTCAGCGCCCGCCACAGCCATTCAAGGGCAACCCTTCTCACCCAGGTCGGTGCACGGCGCTGGTGCCCTCCCAGGAAATCGAGGCCAGCCCCCACGGAGGCAAACCCGACATCCGGTGCCAGCTTTCGACCACGCGCTGCAAGGCGTTCCTGCTTTGGAGCGCCAAGAGCCAGAAAGCAAAGCCCAACCTTTTTTTGTGCCAGCGTGGAGAGGATCTCCGTTGCTTCCTGGCTTTCGGGATCAAAAACACCGGAGGGCGCATGACACCACGTGATATCCAGCCCGGGGATCTGGGCCAGCAGGGTTTGCCGGGCATCCGATAGCGCCTCTGAGGTGCTGCCAACCAATGCGACAGAAATACCCGATTGCGCCGCCAGGTTGCACAAGGGGAGTACCATATCCGATCCGGGCATCAATCCGACAGGTCGCCGGGCCAGGCGGGACAACCAAACCACCGGATGGCCGTCTGCGACCACAAGGTCATGTGCAGCATAGGCTGCGAGAAACTCCGCATCATGTTGAAGCTTGACCAAGTGGTCCAGGTTGATTGTCGCCAATGCAAAACCGCGACCTTCGTTCATTCGCGTCAGAAGTTCATGTTCCAACTGCGGTCGGTCCACGATATTCACCGAGATCCTTGTGTCACCAAATTCGAAGTACAACGGACCATTCCTTCATGAACCGCTTGTGTTGATAGCGCCCCGCCTGCCGCTGCGCCAGCTAAGCCTGCTCATCCGAACCATATTGTTGCAGTGCTGCCATTCGTTTACCGGATTTCGCTATTTCATGGGACAGCGGACAAAAGACTGCTTAGACATTTAATGAAAAGGCCGGATAAGGCACACTATTGATGCCTTTCCTTGCCCGAGACCGGAGAGCCCTGCGCGCATATGCCCAATGCTCTAGCATATATGATGCTTATCAGCTGGCCTTTGGTCAGCCTGTTCCTGTTTTTGCGCCTGCCGCTGGAGCGCGCGATCCTCTGGTGCATCATCGGCGGTTATCTGGTCCTGCCGCCTTTGGCCGAATTCGATTTGCCACTTGTCCCGGACATGGACAAATTCTCGATTCCATCGGTCATGGCCTTTGGTCTGTGCCTCTTTTTGCTCCGAAAACCCGTACCAATCTGGCCAGAGCCCTGGCTTGCGCGGATTGCCCTGCTTTTGTTCGTGACCTGCGTTATCCCGACGGTGCTGACCAATGCTGATCCGATTCTGTTCCGCGTTCTGCAAAACTCTGATCCGATTGTGTTTTTGACCGACATGTTGCCGGGTCTCAGATGGAGAGATCTGGGATCAGTGATCATCAACCAGACCATTTTGCTGATGCCCTTTTTGCTGGCCCGTCGCTATCTCTCAGACGAAAAGGGACAGAAAGAGCTTTTGATGGCGCTTTGTCTGGCCGGTCTGGCCTACAGCCTGCCTGCACTGTTTGAAGTCCGCTTCAGTCCACAGCTTAACACCTGGATCTACGGCTTTTTCCAGCATGACTTTTCACAGATGATGCGACAGGGCGGGTTTCGGCCAATCGTATTTTTGCCCCATGCACTCTGGTTGGCAGTTTTTGTGTTCTCCTGCGTTGTGGCTGCAACGGCTTTGGCCAGGGCGGCGGCGGCGGATCGAACGCGCTTTGCATTGGCTGCAGCCTATCTCTTTGGTGTTCTTGTTCTCTGCAAGAGCCTTGCTTCGCTGGCATACGGGCTGGCAATCGTCCCCTTGGTGGCCTTCGCATCTCCACGCTGGCAGGTCCGCCTCGCCGTTCTGATTGCCATTGTCGCAATTACATATCCAATGCTGCGCAATTTCGGCATGATCCCGACCGATCAGATCCTTGCCCAGGCCGAAGCGATCAGCGCAGAGCGCGCCCAGTCCCTGGGCTATCGATTTGACAATGAGGCCATGATGCTTGCCCGTGCCGCAGAGAAAACATGGTTTGGCTGGGGCGGCTGGGGACGAAACCTCGTCCGCGATCTTGAAACCGGCCAGATTATCTCCGTTCCGGATGGACGTTGGATCATCACCTTCGGGACATTTGGATGGCTTGGCTATATCGCAGAAATGGGGCTCTTGACCCTTCCGATTTTCCTGCTTGCAAAAGAAATCCACCGTGCTCGCCCGCTGCAGCTCTCCCCATATGCCACTCCGCTTGCCCTCATTTTGGCCGCCACCCTGGCCGATATGCTCCTGAACGACACGCTGATCCCGATTACCTGGCTGTGCGCGGGATCCGTACTGGGCCATGCTGAGCGCCTTCGAAATCCAAACCTTTTCCGCGACAAACGAAGCCTGTTTGACGGAAAGCAAACCATGGCTCCGACCACCACCACAGATGGCCCTCGCAGCATCCTGTAACAACCCAAACATGATCATATGCCTCATTTTTTTCCATTTTCCGGCGCAATTGATCACCGTCCGATCACAGCTTGGCCGCATATATTGAGCAGTTTGATTGACGGGAAGTTCTGTTCAGACACCGCATATGCCGCACATAATGTGCATTGAACCAAGATCTTCGGCAGAAGCCGACATGCGCAGAAGACCGATAGTTATTGACAGTTTACAGCGACCGCGCACCATCAAATCATGCGCAATCGGTACCGGACAGAGCGATACGTAAAGGGTGAAGATCAAGGTGGACACGCAAGACGACAGCCAGTTTCGCACGCGGAATCATTTCGGTGACATCGCGATCGTCGGACTATCAGTTGATGTCCCCGGAGCCGGTTCGGCTGCGGCATTTTGGGATAACCTGCGCCAAGGGATCGAGAGCATTGAGGTCTTGGATGAAGAGACTTTGCTGGCGGCCGGAGAGCGCGCCGACAATCTGAACCATCCGAATTACGTCCCGGCTGCGGCACGCCTGAAAGACTATGACACTTTCGACGCAGAGTTCTTCGGCTTCAGCCCCAAGGAAGCTGCGATCCTAGACCCCCAGCATCGCAAGTTTCTTGAGGTCGCCTGGAACGCGATGGAGGATGCGGGCCACCCGCCGGAAAGCCTGGATACCCCCATCGGCGTCTATGCGGGCTGCGGCATGGGCAGCTATTTTTATTTCAACATCTGCTCCAACCCCGATCTGGTGGACGAGGTTGGGATGTTCCTGTTGCGCCACACCGGCAACGACAAGGATTTCCTGTCGACCCGCGTCAGCCATGTCTTTGATCTGAAAGGGCCTTCGGTCAATATTCAGACGGCCTGTTCCACGTCGCTGGTCGCCATCCACTATGCCTGCAAGGCCCTGCGCGAGGGCGAATGCGGCATGGCACTGGCGGGCGGTGTCACCATCGAGCTACCGCAGGGGCGTGGCTATATCTTCAAAGAAAACGAGATCCTGTCGCCGGACGGGCATTGCCATGCCTTTGACCACCGCGCGCAAGGCACCGTCTTTGGCTCTGGCGCGGGCGCGGTCGCTCTGCGCCGCCTTGAAGATGCGGTGGCCGACGGCGATCACATCTGGGCCGTGATCAAGGGCTCGGCGATCAACAACGACGGCGCCGACAAGGCCGGATACCTTGCCCCGTCGGTCACAGGGCAAGCGGCGGCAGTGCGCAAAGCCCTGGCTGCGGCTGATGTGCCCGCGGACACCATTGACTACGTGGAATGCCACGGCACCGGCACCTACCTTGGCGATCCGATCGAGGTCACCGCCCTGACCGAAGCCTATCGCGACAGCACCGATGAAGTCGGCTATTGCCGCATCGGCTCGGTCAAGACCAACATCGGCCATCTCGATACCGCAGCCGGGGTGGCGGGCCTTGCCAAAACCACGCTGGCGCTGAAACACCGGCAGATCCCGGCCTCCCTTGGCTTTGAGGCGCCAAACCCGGCCATCGATTTTGAACACTCACCTTTCAAGGTGAATGCGAGCCTGGCAGACTGGCAGCCCCACAAGGGCCCCCGCCGCGCCGGAATCAATGCTTTGGGGGTGGGCGGCACCAATGCCCATGTGATCCTTGAGGAAGCGCCCGAGCGCGGCGCATCAGAGGAAAGCGACTTCCCGTTCCATGTGTTGTGCCTATCGGGCCGAAATAAGAGCGCCCTCGACGACAACACGTCCGCATTGGCGGCTTGGCTGCGCGACAATCCCGGCGCCAATCTGGCGGATGTAGCCTATACCCTGAAGGAAGGCCGCCGCGGGTTTGCCAAGCGCCGCGTGGTGGTCGCCGAAACAGCGACAGAGGCAGCCGATCTGTTGGAAGCTGCGGATCCCCGTCAGGTCTTTACCCATGATCACCTTGGCGATGCGCCCGAAGTGGTCTTCATGTTCCCCGGCGGCGGCGCGCAATATGCGGGCATGGCGCGCGATCTTTACGAGACAGAGCCGGTCTTTGCCGATTGGATGGACCGCGGGCTGGATCACCTGCAGGCCAGCCTCGACTATGACATCCGCGCGCTTTGGCTGCCCGAAGAGGGGCAGGAAGAGGCCGCAAACGCCGCTTTGCAGAAACCTTCGGTGCAACTGCCACTGATCATGATCCTTGAGTATGCGCTGGCGCAGCTCTGGATCAGCTGGGGCATACGCCCCTCTGCGCTGGTTGGGCACTCCATGGGCGAAAATACAGCAGCCTGTCTGGCGGGTGTACTGTCATTCGAGGATTGCATCGACCTGGTTCACCTGCGCGGGCGGCTGTTTGACACTGTCCCCGCCGGCGGCATGCTCTCGATCTCCCTGCCACTGGCCGAGGTTCAGACCCTGATCGGGGATGATCTGGATATCGCCAGCGTCAATGCGCCACGCCTCACCGCCGTTTCTGGTCCGCAGGCCGCGCTGGACCGGCTTGCAGAGACCCTGAAAGCGCGTGACATCGACCACCAGCGAATCCAGATCGACATTGCAGCCCATTCGCGCATGCTGGATGGCATCCTGGGTCAATATGGCGCATTCCTCAGCGGCCTCACCCTGTCAGCGCCTCAGATCCCGATCCTGTCAAACCGCAGCGGGCAGTTGCTCAGCGCCGATGAGGCGACCGATCCCGACTATTGGGTGCGCCAGTTGCGCGGCACGGTCATGTTTGCGGACTGCATCGACACATTGGCGCAGGTGCCTGGACGGATTTATCTGGAGGTCGGCCCCGGCAAGGCGCTGAGCTCCCTTGCACAAATGGCACCTGCCGTGAAACCCGGGCAGGTGCTCAGTTCTTTGCGCCACCCGGATCAGGATGTGATGGATGATGCCTATTTCTTTGGCGTCATCGGACGGCTCTGGGCCTGCGGTTATGAGGCAGACTGGGACCAGATCTGGGGAGAAACAAAACGCCATCGCCTGTCTTTGCCGACCTATGCCTTCCAGCGCAGCCGCTACTTTATCGAACCCGGAACCGCAGCGCGCCCGGAAGAGCCCCCCCTGACAGTCCGCAGCGACGACCTGACAGATTGGGGCTACCGGCCGGTCTGGCGTCCGCGCCTTGCTGATTGCAGCCTCGAAATCGAAACCGACCTCGCAGAGGATCCCCAGACCTGGTTGATCTTCGAAGACGACACAGGGATTGCAGCAAAAGCGGCGGTCCGGCTTGAGGCCGCAGGTCACAGGGTCGCCCGCGTGCGTCCCGGTGATACCTATGCACAGCTGACCGAGACCTCCTACCTATTGGCACCTGAACAAGGGCGTGCAGGCTATGCGGCCCTTCTGGCGGACCTTGAACGCGAGAACATGCTTCCAAACCGCATCGCGCATTTCTGGCTGGTGACCGACGGTGAGAGTTTCCGCCCGGGTTCTTCCTTCTTTGACCGCAATCTGGAGATGGGATTTCATTCGCTGACGGCGCTGGCGCAGGAGCTTGGCAGCCTGGATCTGACGCAGCCAACCCATGTGACCATCTTCACCACAGGCGCCGCGCAGCATCGGGATGAACCGCTGCCCTGCCCGGAAAAGGCGTTGATCCTCGGACCGGCGCGCATGATGTCGCGAGAACTGCCGGGGGTCACTTGCACAACCGTCGATATCGAACTGCCGAAACCCCCAACCGGTCTCATGGCCCGCCTGCAGGGGGCCGAGGCTCCGGACCTAACGCCGCGCCTTCTGGAAGAGATGCTGGCCGAGCCCGGCAATGCCGCCGCAATCTGGCGCGGCGACAAGCGTTTTGAGAAAGACTGGCGCGCACTGCCCCTGCCCAAGTGTGACACGCCGCTGTTCAAACAGCGCGGGACCTATCTGATCACTGGCGGCTATGGCGGTATCGGTCTCACCATCGCCCGCCATCTGATGCAGCATTTTGACGCCAATGTCGTGCTGATCTCCCGGGAGGGCCTCCCACCGCGCGATACCTGGGAACGGCATTTGCGCCTGCACAGTCCGGCCAACCGCGTCGCGCAGCGTATTCGCGCCGTTCAGGCGCTTGACGATATCGGCACAGGCGCGGTCCTGCCGCTGGCAGCGGATGTTTGCAACTCAGGCCAGATGCGCCGCGCGGTCGATGAGGCCCAAGCGCGTTTTGGGGCACTGACGGGCGTGATCCACGGCGCAGGATATATCGACGATGCGCCTCTGCTCGCCAAGACGGAAGAGCAAATTTCCAAGGTTCTCGCGCCCAAGGTCAGTGGCCTGCGGGTCTTGGATAGGCTTTTCCCGGATGGAAGCATCGAAATGATGGTGCTGTTCTCCTCGTCCTCAACCGTGACGGCCCCTGCAGGCCAGGTGGACTATGTGGCCGCCAATGAATACCTCAACGCCTTTGCCGCCCATCGCGCAGGCGGTCAGACCCGTGTTATCGCTGTGGACTGGGGGGTTTGGGCCGATGCGGGCATGGCCGCCGAGGCTTTGACTGCACGGCAGGGGAGCATGGGGCCAAGCGAGCAAACACCGGCTACGCAGCCGCTCTTGGACAGCCAAGACTTTGATGGCGCGGGCAACCTCATCTATCGCACCAGCCTTGATGCCCGCAGACATTGGCTGCTGAATGAGCACCGCACCAAGGACGGCACGGCGGTCATGCCGGGCACAGGCTATGTCGAACTGGCCGCCGAGGCGCTGGCAGCCTTTGGGCTGACAGAAGATGGAACCCTGCCCGCGATTGAGCTGCGCGATCTTTACTTCCTGCGCCCGCTGGTGGTGGCGGATGACACGCCCGCTGAGCTGCTGATCCGGCTGGTGCCGCAGGAAGAGGGATACGCGGTTGCCTTTTACTCTGCGGTCCAGGGTGGCTTTGTCCTCCATGCCGAAGCGCTGGCCGCCTTTACCGAGGCAACCCCGGCCCCCATCAGCCTTGATGTGCTCAGCGCCCGATGCTTGCAACGGGCAGCGCCGAAAGAGGGTCGCTTGCGCTCACCACAAGAAGCAAACCTTACTTTTGGTCCGCGCTGGCATGTATTGCAAGAGATGGCCTTTGGCGAACGCGAAGGCATCGCAACCTTGCGCCTTGCTGACACCGCGAAACAGGACGGCGCATTCCTGCATCCAGGCCTGTTGGACCTTGCAACCGGCTGGGCCATCTCACTGGCACCGGGGTATGCGCCAGATACCTTGTGGGTTCCCGTATCCTACCAGTCGATCCGCATCATCGCACCGCTGACCGATACGATCCACAGCCATATGCGCCTATCGGCGCAGGACACGGGCACATCTGAGACAGCGCTCTTTGATGTGACCCTGACAGACGAGGCTGGGAGGGTCCTGGTCGAGGTCGAAGCCTTCCGCATGCAGAAGCTAGCAGCAGCCTTTGCCGGCGCCGCAAATGACACTGCGGATGTCCAGGCGGCCAGCATCGCGATGTCAGCGCACAACAACCCGCAGCCCCTGTCCAAAGACGAACAGCTCTTGCACCACAATATCGCACAAGGCATTCGCGCCGATGAAGGGGGCGACGCCCTGGTTCGGGCCATTGCGGCAGCGGCCAAAGGGGCTTTACCGCAGGTTGTGGTGTCATCCATCGACCTGCATAGCCTTATTAGGGCGGCGGATACCCGCTCCGAAGCTGTCGAGAAAGAGACCCGGAGTTTTGACCGCCCCGATCTTGATACGGATTATGTCGCGCCCGAAAACGCCGTGGAAGAACGGCTGGCCGAGCATTTCCAATCTCTGTTGGGCGTTGCACAAGTGGGCACGCAGGACAGTTTCTTTGATCTTGGCGGGCATTCCCTGATTGCCGTGCGGCTTTTTGCCCAGATCAAGCGGGACTACGATGTGGAATTCCCGCTGTCGGTCCTGTTTGAAGCGCCCAGCATTGCGAGCCTGTCAGCCCGGATCATCGAGCGCACCGGCGGCGGCGTCAGTTCGCAAAGCGCAGGCAAGGATGAGGCCTCGAAAGCGGCACCCGCCTTCACGCATCTTGTGAAACTGCATCCCGGTGATGGCACCGGACGGCGCCCCTTCTTTATCGTTGCAGGCATGTTCGGCAATGTCCTGAACCTCAGGCATCTGGCGCAGATGATCGGAGCGGATCGGCCAGTCTATGGCCTTCAGGCGCGCGGATTGATTGGCAGCGACGCGCCACACGAGCGCATTGAAGACGCCGCTGCGGATTACTTGCGTGAAGTCAAAGAGATACAGCCCGAAGGTCCCTATCTTTTTGGTGGCTTTTCTGGTGGCGGGATTACCGCTTATGAGATGGCACAACAGGTGCAAGCCAAAGGCGAGCAAACCGCTGCGCTGATCCTGCTCGATACGCCACTCCCGGTGCGCCCCGACCTGTCGCGCCAGGACAAGGCCTTGATCAAAATGCAGGAAATACGCCGCAAGGGTCCGGCCTATCTGACCGAATGGGCGCGTAATCGTATCGCCTGGGAATTCGAAAAACGCCGAGAGAAACCGGCCGAAGATGGCGCCATGCCGAGCTTCAACAATCGCCGTATCGAACTTGCGTTTCGCAAAGCCATTGAAACCTATGACCTGAAAAAGTGGAATGGCGCGATGACACTCCTGCGCCCCCCCTTGGATCGGCATTGGGCGGTGTCAGGTTGCCGTTTCGTCAGCGCCGAGCGGGAATATGTCTTCCCCGACAACGATTGGACCCGCTGGGCTCCGAACCTTGAGGTGGTCGAGGTGCCGGGTGATCACGACAGCATGGTCTTGGTCCCCAATGTCAGCGTGCTGGCCGCCGAGGTAAAAATGCGCCTTGATCACTCGGAGCTATCCTACATGCGCCCTGGCGTCGAAACTCGGGCGGCGGAGTGATACCTATGTCGACTGATCCGACCTCCATGACTTCGCGGGACCATCTTGCCCGCAACAGCGTGCTGACCATCATTCTGAACTATCGCACACCGCAGATGACCCTACAGGCCGCCGAAGCCGCTTTGGCCGAGTTGGAAGACCTTCCAGGTGGTTTGGTGATTGTCGAAAATGGCTCTGATGACGGCTCGTGGGACGCCCTGCAGGAAGGGGCTGCCCGGCGCGGCTGGCTGGACAGCAACAAAGTGCGCCTGGTCCGCTCCTCTGTAAACGGCGGATTTGGAGCTGGTATGAACATCGGGATGAATGCCGGGCTCCCAGATGGCAGCGCGCCTGGCTTCTACTATCTGCTGAACTCCGATGCTTTTGTCGAAGGGGACACCATAACCCGTCTCCGCGATTTCCTGTTGCACACCCCCGGGGCAGGACTGGCCGGCTCTTTCGTACACGGCACCGATGACAGCCCCCATCGCACCGCCTTTCGCTTTCCCTCGATTGCCGGAGAATTCGAGATGGCGGCGCGCACCGGGATCATAACGCGCCTGCTGCGGCACTCGGTGGTCGCAATGGAGATCCCGGGGGCCGAAACGCAAGTGGACTGGACCGCCGGCGCAAGCCTGATGATCCGCCGTGAAGTGATTGAAGAGATTGGCGGGTTTGACGAAGCCTTCTTCCTTTACTTCGAAGAAACCGACCTTTGCCGCCGCGCCGCCCGCGCCGGATGGCGCACGCACTACGTGCCCAGCAGTACGGTGGCCCATATCGGGTCGGCCTCGACCGGCATGAAATCCTGGGATCGCACCCCACCCTACTGGTTCGACTCGCGCCTGCATTATTTCGTCAAGACCCACGGCCTGCCCTATGCCGCTTTGGCAACCCTTGCACGCATCGGCGGCTCTGCCCTTTACGGTCTGAGGCGCCTGCTTCAGGGTAAACCCGCCGCCGAAGCGCCCCGTTTCCTGCGCGATCTGAGCCTGCATGCGTTGCGCTCATTGATCCGTCCAAGAACATCCATTCGTGAAACGCGCCTTCACACCCCCTTACCGGAGGAGCAGAAATGACCCCTTTTTCCTCGGTCATCATTGGTAATGAATCCCTGGCTGTCGGCTGCGGCGATGCGCTTCTGGCACGCGGTCACATCATCCGCGCGGTTGTCTCTCAGGATGAGACGATCCAGACATGGGCTGCAGGCAAGGGGATCACGGTTCTTTCAGATCCGAATGAAATAAATAAGCTATCCGAAGGATTTGACTGGCTCTTGTCCATCGCGAACCTGCGGGTCATCCCGGATGATATTCTGAAGCAGGCCCAAAAGGGCGCGGTGAACTTCCACGATGGTCCGTTGCCGCGCTATGCCGGTCTCAATGCGCCGAACTGGGCCCTGATCGAAGGCGCAGGCGAATACGGCATTACCTGGCACATGATCGATGGCGGCATCGACGAAGGGGACATCCTTGCACAGCGCCTGTTCGATGTGGCCGAGGAAGAGACCGCTTTCAGTCTCAACTCCAAATGCTATGCGGCGGCGATGGATAGCTTTGACGAGGTGATCGATCAGCTTGAGGCAGGCAAGCTGATCCGCAAACCTCAGGATCTGAGCCAGCGCAGCTATTTCGCCCGCGCAGACCGCCCTGCGGACGGGGCACTGTTGGATTTTTCCCGCCCTGCAGAGGACGTTGTCCGCCTTGTCCGTGCGCTTGATTTTGGCGGGTATTGGAACCCGCTCTGTGCCCCCAAGATTGCCATTGGAGATAAGGTCTATCTGGTCCAAAAGGCCGAGATCGCCGAAGATAGCGGCGCGGCTGGCACCGTGCTTGAAAACAGCAATCAGGGCATGACCATAGCCTGTGGCAGCGGCGCCTTGCGCCTTGGCGGGCTCACGGACACCGCAGGTCGCTCCGTATTAGCTCTTGACCTGTGTCAGCCGGGCGACGTCCTACCCGCACTTGGCGCCGCTCGGAGAGATGAAATCACACAGGCCGTGACCACGACGCTTAAGGGTGAAGCCCATTGGCGCCGCGCCCTTGCGGCGATGCAACCTGTTACGGTGCCCCTCGCAGGTGAGACAGGCGATCTCGGCCAGCGGCGTCTGCCCCTTCCGACACCTGACGGATTGAGCGATGGGCAGATCGCCTCGGCTGTGCTGGCCTTTGCGCTGCGCAGTGCTGGCGTTGAAACCTGCGACATCGCTCTTGCCACAGAGAACATGAAACCGTTGGCGGGCTTCGTTTCCGCCTGGGTGCCGCTGCAGGCCCATCATACCGACAGCCTTGAAGATCTTCTAAAAAAGTCCACGCAAGGGATTGAAAAGGCGAAACTCTATGGCGGCTTCCCCGAAGATCTGATCGCCCGAGCGCCGGAACTGTCACCGCAGGAACAACCGGGTATTGGCTTGTCCCTGGGACGGAATGCAGCCCTTTCCGGCTGCGCTGCCACTGTCTCATGGGCGGATGGAGCGCTCGCGCTTCATGTGGATGGTGCCCAGCTTGACCAAAAGGCCGCGGAGCTGCTCGCCGCGCGGCTGGAAATGGTGCTGGGTGCCATTTCATCCCTAGCAGATGCAGATGCAACCGTTGCGGATCTTCCGATCCTGCCCGAGGCTGAGCGACGGCTGCTTGTCGAAGACTGGAACCGGACAGAGGTTGACGTTGATCTGGACCAGACCGTCCATGCAGCCTTTGCAGCGCAGGTGGCCCGCACACCAGATGCCACAGCGCTGGTGTTCGAAGACAAAAGCCTAAGCTACTCCGAACTGGATGCCAGAACCAATGGCGTCGCAGCCAGGCTGGTGGATATGGGTGTCAGGCCTGGTTCCCATGTCGGCATCTACGTCTCTCGCAGCCCCGATCTGGTGGTAGCGGCCCTCGCGGTCATGAAGGCAGGCGGGGCCTATGTACCGCTCGACCCAGCCTATCCGGCAGACCGCATCGCACATTTCATCTCGGACAGCGGCGCGGCAGTGATCGTGACACAAGAAGCGCTGAAAGGGAGCCTTCCGCCCTCGGGCGCGCAGGTCTTGGTTCTGGACGGAGACCAGGCCCCCGCCCCGGGCGAGCACCCCGTCGATGGCGGCGCCAATGGTCAGGATCTGGCCTATCTGATCTATACCTCCGGCTCTACCGGCCTGCCAAAGGGGGTGATGGTGCGCCATGGCAATGTGGCGAACTTCTTTGCCGCCATGGATGCGCGCATCCCCCATCAGCCCGGCGATGCCTGGCTCGCCGTGACCAGCCTGTCCTTTGATATCTCGGTGCTGGAGCTTTTCTGGACCCTGTCACGCGGGTTCAAACTGGTCTTGTCCAGCGATGAGAGCCGCCTGCAGCTGTCCAATGGGCCGATTGCCATCTCGGACCGGAAGATGGACTTTAACCTGTTTTACTGGGGAAATGATGACGGCCCCGGCCCGCGCAAGTACAACCTGCTTCTGGAAGGCGCGAAATTCGCAGACAAACATGGCTTCAACGCGGTCTGGACGCCCGAGCGGCATTTCCACGCCTTTGGCGGCCCCTATCCGAACCCGTCGGTCACCGGCGCGGCAGTGGCAGCGGTGACGCAGAACCTTGGGGTGCGATCCGGCTCCTGCGTGGCCCCCCTGCACCACCCTGCCCGCATTGCGGAGGAATGGGCGGTGATCGACAATCTGACGGCAGGGCGCGCGGGCATCGGCTTTGCCGCAGGCTGGCAGCCAGATGATTTCATCTTGCGCCCGGAAAACACGCCGCCCGCGAACAAACCCGCCATGTATGAAGCGATCGAAACCGTGCGCAAACTGTGGCGCGGCGAAGAGGTCGCCTTTCCCCGACAGGATGGCGGCACGCACGACGTGATCACCCAGCCGCGCCCCGTCTCCACGGAGCTGCCAGTCTGGGTCACCACCGCCGGCAACCCCGACACCTGGCGCGAGGCCGGAGAGATCGGCGCCAATGTTCTCACCCACCTTCTGGGCCAGAGCATCGACGAGGTCGCAGGCAAGATCCGCATCTATCACGATGCCCTGCGCAGCGCGGGCCACGATCCGGCGGACTTCACCGTCACGCTGATGCTGCATACCTATCTGGCAGATACCCGCGACGCAGCGCGCCAGACGGCACGTGAGCCGATGAAGGACTACCTGCGCTCGGCCGCGGGGCTGATCAAGCAATACGCCTGGGCCTTCCCGGCCTTCAAGAAACCCAAAGGTGTGAACAATCCCTTCGAGATGGATCTTGGCATCTTGTCCGAAGAAGAGCTGGATGCGATCCTTGACTTCGCTTTCGAGCGCTATTTCGAGGACTCAGGCCTGTTCGGCACCGTGCAGGACGGCGTCGCCCGCGTAGAACAACTCAAACGCATTGGCGTCGACGAAATCGCCTGCCTCATCGACTATGGCATCGCGCCCGAGGTGGTGCTGGAAGGGCTGCACCCGCTGGCAGAGGTTCTGCGCCTTTCAAATGCGCCGCAAGAGCTTGAACCGGATGACTTTTCCCTGGCCGCTCAGATCCTGCGCCATGATGTCAGCCACATGCAATGCACCCCGTCCATGGCTCGGATGATTGTGCAAAATGACGAAGCGCGCATGGTGCTGCCGCATCTGCGGCACCTCCTGGTGGGCGGCGAAGCTCTGCCCGGTGACCTGGTGGGAGATCTGCGCGAGGCAGGGCCGGGTCAGATCCACAACATGTACGGTCCGACAGAAACAACCATCTGGTCCACTATGCAGACGCTCGACGGCGTACCCTCTGGCGTTGCAGACATCGGATCGCCAATTGCCAATACGCAGGTCTATGTCCTTGACGGCAAAGACGCCCCGCAACCCATTGGAACCCCAGGAGAACTGTTCATTGGCGGCGCAGGTGTTACCGCCGGATACTGGCAACGCGAAGAGTTGACCGCCGAGCGCTTCATCCCCAATCCTTTTGGCGGCGGTGTGATGTATCGCACGGGGGATCTGGTCCGCTGGCGCGAAGACGGGCGGCTCGATTTCCTCGGGCGCACCGATCATCAGGTCAAAATCCGCGGTCAGCGTATTGAACTGGGAGAGATCGAAGCCTCCCTCGCCTCCCAGCCCGGAATCACGGGCGCAGTGGTCATGCCACGCAAGATTGGCACCGGGGAGCAACTGGTCGGATACGTCACGACCTCCGCCCCGGTCAATGAGGCTGCGCTGAAACAAGCGCTTTCTGCCCAACTGGCTGAGGTCATGGTCCCTGCTCATATCGTGACGCTCGATGCCTTCCCGCTGACGCCGAACAAGAAAATTGATCGCAAGGCCCTGCCCGACCCGAAGCCGACGCGCGTTGCGACACCAACGGCCTCGACCGCACCCAAAGCCGGTGCTCAGGCGCAGATCGCGGCGATCTGGGGCAGGATCTTGGGCCTCAACGGAATCGGGGCTCAGGACAATTTCTTTGTCCTTGGGGGCCATTCCCTGCTGGCGGTGCAGGCGCACCGCGATATCCGTACGGCGCTTGAGGTCCCAAAGCTGTCGATCACCGATATTTTCCGCTTCCCGACCCTGTCCGGGCTGGCCGAACATGTGGAGATCCTGACGGGCGGTTCGCAAAATCCACCGAATCCGGTAGACACGGCAGAGGCAGCCGCCGCCGAAGCGGCAAAATCCGAAACCATGTCAAAACGGCGCGCCATGCGTGCCAACCGCCGGGCCCGAACTGGATGACCACAGAGACGTACCTACCCCCCTACACTCTCACTCAAAAGCGGCTGGACCTGATCCGGCCGCTTTTCGGGCAGGAGGTGGCTGTGGCTGCCTGTGATCCTCTTGGCGACCTTCCGACGCCCTTTCCCGACGAGCTCGCCTGTTTGAGCCCGCGCGCCGTTGACAAGCGCCGCCGTGAGTTCGCAGCAGGCCGCGCGGCGGCCCATCAGGCCATGCGTGATCTGGGGCTCTCCCCCCAGCCTGTCGTGATCGCCGCATCCCGTGCACCTGTCTGGCCAGCCGGGCTCATCGGCTCAATCACCCATACGCAAAGCTGCGCCATTGCATCGGTGGCGACCGCTGGCCCGCTGCGCGCACTTGGGATTGATGTGGAAGAGGATACCCCCCTCAAGGACGAACTGCAGCCTGCGATTTGCTCAGAGCGGGAGCAGGATTGGCTCAAAAAGCAGGATAGCCCTGGCCAGATGGGAAAGCTGATTTTCTCCGCCAAGGAAGCTGCATACAAGTGTCAATACGCCATCAGCCAATCGTTTTTTGGGTTTGATGGCATGGAGTTGGAAATCGAACCTGATGTTGACAACTTGGGCGGGCACGGCCGGTTTCTGGCCTGTTTTACGGCGGATCAACTACCGTTTCGGCGTGGTTTTTCGATTGAAGGCACCTATGTAATCGGTGCCGGGATCATCTTCACAATGGCATCGCTGTGGGAGTGAAAAATGGGCAGAAGGTCTCTTCTTTTTGCGCTGACAACCTGTCTCTACGGACTTTGCTATCCTCTTGGTGCTGAGGCCGCGCCCTTTCCCGTCCCCGCCCTGCCCCCGCCAGACCGTCCGCTCAAGGTCTTTCACCTTGGCCACTCTCTGGTCGGGCCGGTCATGCCGCACATGCTTGGGCAGTTGGCGCCGGATGGGCATGGCTGGAACAGCCAGCTCGGCTCAGGCACCGCGCTCAAACAGCATTGGGAGCCGGATGAGGCGATCCTGGATTTCGATCTGGTCAACCACCCCCCCGTCTGGCGCGATGCCAAAGAGGCGATTGGGTCGGGCGACTATGATGCCGTCGTGTTGACCGAAATGGTCGAGCTGCGCGATGCGGTAAAATACTTTGGGTCGGCCAAATACCTGCGCCGCTGGGCCGCTTTGGCCCGTGACGGAGCCCCTCATACACGGATCTATCTCTATGAAACCTGGCATCACCTCGATGACCCCGATGGCTGGCAGGCGCGTATCGACGCCGATCTGGAGCGTCTCTGGCTCGGCAAGGTGCTGGGCTCCGACAGCCGCCGCAATCCAAAACGTCCGGTCTACCTGATCCCCGCTGGGCAAGTGATGGGTGCCGTGGCCCAGGCCATTGAAGCGGGCCAGATCGAAGGCGTGGCGGATATTTCCGATCTTTTCGCTAAGACCCCCGAAGGCAAACAGGATACCATTCATATCAATGACTTGGGATCCTATGTTGTGGCGCTGACACACTATGCCGTGCTTTATCATAAATCGCCGGTCGGGCTTCCGCACCGCCTCTCGCGCCCGGACGGTGGAGCCGCGACTGCCTTTTCCCGCCCTGCGGCACAGAAGGTGCAAGAGATCGTCTGGCAGGTGGTCCGCGCGCTGCCACGCACAGGCCTTGTCGAAGCGGGCCAGGGCTGATGCCATTTGAAACACTGATCGCATCGGTTCTCATGGTGGGCCATTCGTTGTTTGGTCCGGACAATCCCGTGATGCTGCAAGGCCTGCTGCGACAAGCAAACCCGACAGTCGCTGTCGAAGCACAGATCATCAATGGCGCACCACTCAGCTACAATTGGGAACACGGCAGCAGCGCAGAAGGGATAGACGCGCGCGAACGGTTGAGAAGCCCTGTTGACGCGGTGATCCTGACCGAAGCAATCCCCTTGGCCAATCATCTGAAGTGGAGCAACACGGAAGAGACGGTAACGCTCTATTATCAGGCGGCCAAGGCGGCAAACCCGGAAGCCGCAGTCTACCTACAGGAAACCTGGCACAGCCTGGACAGCGGCACCGGAGCAGAGATCCCATTCGACAACGGCGCCGCAATCCCGTGGCGTGATCGACTGGAGCAGGACCTCCCCCGCTGGCAGGCTGTGGTGGATCACGTGAACGAGCGGACTGATGGCGATCTGCGCTTGCTTCCTGCCGGTCAGGCCATGGCGCGGCTCGATGATGCCATCCGCGCTGGAACCGTTCCTGGCCTTTCCAGCATCTCGGATGTTTTTGCAGACGACATCCACCCAAACACAATCGGATTCTACTTTATCAGCTTGCTGCAATTCTCTGTGCTTACCGGAGAAAATCCACTTGGACTGCCAAGAGATCTGGAAGGCCGATGGGGCAATACCTATCGCGTCCCCTCGGCAGCGATGGCCAAGCGCCTGCAAGAGATCGCATGGGCTGCCGCAAAGGGAGATAGCGTGCGGACTGCGGCTCTGCCACCGGATCCCGCTCCTTTTCCGAAAGACCCCGCCCTGCCAGTGCTGAATTCGCCCCAAGCCCCCGCGGCACCGGCTGATCTGACGACCGAAGGTCACCAAGCGGCGCCTGGGCAGCCCATGGCAATGAACCTTATGGAAGTTGCCGACTGGAGCCCCCAGGCGCCCTTCCTTGACCATTTCAAAACGGCACGCCCTTGGATCGGGCACCTGCCGGGGCGTTGGGGCGGCGTTTCCCACGAGGACCTGGCGGCAGCCGGCTATCTGGACGAAAATGGCTGGCCTACCGCCCTGCCACCCGAGCTTGGTTCGATCGGCACCGTGATCCTGACCGATCTGCCTGAAACGGCGCAAGCGCTTGCTGGCCGCTATGTTCTGCGCTTTCAGGGAAAGGGGATCGTTGAGGTTTCTGGGCGGGCCGAGAACGTACGCTATGGCAAAGGCGAGGTCTCCTTTGACTTCACGCCGGGCCCCGGTCCAGTGGAAATTCGCCTCCAGCGCATCGGCCGCGGGAGCGACTACATCCGAAACATTACCGTTGTAAGAGAAGACCAGATCGCAGCATTCGAATCCGGCCAACTCTTCAATCCTCTTTGGCTCGACATGCTGGATGGGTTTGAAGCCCTGCGGTTCATGGACTGGATGGACACCAACGACTCTCCTCAGATCGGATGGGAAGATCGGCCAAAGCGCTCTGATTACACCTGGGCCATGAACGGTGTTCCAGCCGAGGTTCTGATAACGCTGTCCAATACGCTTGGATCGGATCCCTGGTTCAACATGCCTCATATGGCGGACGACAGCTACATTCGTAATTTCGCCAAACTGGTGAAGGAACGGCTTGATGAGGATCTGCGTGCCTATGTCGAGTATTCCAATGAGGTTTGGAACTGGCAGTTTGCACAAGCCCGCTGGGCCGAGGAACAAGCCCGCGCCCAATGGGGAGGCGAAAACCTCTGGATGCAGTTCTATGGCGGGCGGGCTGCAGAGGTCTCTCGCATATGGAGCGAGGTTTTTGGCACTGACGCGAGCCAACGGCTGATCCGGGTGATTTCCAGCCAGACAGGCTGGCTGGGCCTGGAAGACCAGGTGCTGACTGCGCCCCTATGGGCGGCCACGATCGCAGATAGAAAACCACCCGCAGCCTATTTTGATGCCTATGCCGTGACCGGATATTTCGGAGGAATTCTCGGCCTGCGTGAGCGTGCCCCGATCCTGCGCGCCTGGCTGTCAGATAGCCGCGACTGGGCGCGGACTACGGCCTTGGCCGAAGGCATGAATGAGGAAGATGCCCAAGCATTTGTTTCGGCTCATCAATATGATGTCGCAACAGCACAGGCAGCGCTTGAGCTTCAGGACGGTCTCCTAAGCGGTGACAGTACTGATACGCTAGCTGATCTCCTGGGGCGGGTTCTGCCCTATCACAAAGCAGTTGCAGACCGTCACGGCCTTGATCTGATCATGTACGAGGGCGGCAGCCATGTGGTTGGCATTGGCCCAATGGTAGACGACGCTGAGCTGACAGGCTTTTTCACCCATTTCAATTATTCCGATGCCATGGCTGGTCTTTATGAGCAGCTGCTTGCCGGGTGGAGCGATCTTGGCGGCGCGCTCTTTGGGGTTTACGCCGACGTTGCTACGCCGGGGAAATGGGGCAGTTGGGGCGCAAAGCGCACCCTGAGCGATGACAATCCGCGGTGGCGTGTCCTGGAGGCCAGGAAATGACGCAGTTGGTTTCCGTGCTGATACCTGCCCACAACGAAGCGGCCTATATTGCAGACTGCCTTGGGGCGCTCTTTGCATCGACCGCCTTGCCTGTCGGCATTTCGGTCGAGGTTCTGGTTCTGGCCAACGGCTGTTCTGACGAAACGGCTCAGATTGCCCGCAGCGTGCTGCCCCCCGACGGCTGGCACGTCGAGGTGTTGGAGCTGCCGGAGGGCGGCAAGCTGGGCGCCCTTAACGCTGGGGACAAGATAGCGACAGGATCTGTCCTGGTCTATCTTGATGCTGATGTGCTCGTCTCTCCCGCCCTTCTGGGACAACTGGCCGCCGCGCTTTCCGGCCATGCGCCACGTTATGCCAGTGGCATGCCCCGGATCAGCCCAGCCAAAAGCTCTGTGACCAAGGCCTACGCCCGCTTTTGGGCACAGCTTCCCTTTGTGTGCAAAGGCGTTCCGGGGTTCGGGGTTTTTTCGATGAACCGTGTCGGGCGCGAACGCTGGCAGGAATGGCCAGACATCATCTCGGACGACACTTTCGCGCGTTTGTCATTTGCGCCGTCTGAGCGTACTTCCGTACCAGCGACCTATCACTGGCCCATGGTCGAAGGTTTCTCCAATCTGGTCCGCGTGCGTCGAAGACAGAATGCGGGCGTAGATGAGATCGCCGCCCGGTTTCCGCATCTTCTGTCAAACGATGAAGACAGGAGCCTTGCACCCGGTGAACTTTGGCGCCTTGGCCTGCGCGACCCTCTGGGGTTTGCCACATACGCGCTGGTCAGCCTGACCGTCAAAACGCCGCTCTTCAAAAGCCGGTCCCGCTGGGCCAGAGGCCGTTGACTGCCTTTGCCCTATCCAGGCCACCGCGCCGCGCCTGGCGCGGCGCTACGCCCAACAGGCGCGTTTCCGGCTCCGCCGGAGGCAAGCTGGGCGGGAGTGCGCCGTTCCCTGTCACCCCCTGCCCGAGGCCTCGTTGAACCAAGCAGCCAGTTTGGCAGCTTCCGTGTCGCTGTTGTGGCGCTCCAGAACCCGCTGGCGCCCAAGATCACCCATGTGCGCCAGCTTTTCCTGTGGCAGGCCCGCAATCTTGAGCACGGCTTCGGCCAGGGCGTCCTCATCCCCCGCTGGGATGAGCCATCCCGTCTCATCTTCCAGGACCAGCTCTGGCGTGCCTGCCACATAGGTTGCCAGCACTGGGCGCGCTGCGGCCATCGCCTCCATTACCACCATCGGAAGCCCCTCTGCAAAGGACGGCATAACCAGGACATGCGATCCTGCCAGCTCCGCACGCACCCCCGCTTCATCCAGCCAACCGGTCATGGTGATATGTGGATCAAGGCCAAATCGCCCGATCTCCCGCTCCAACTGGGGGCGCATCTCGCCATCGCCGATCAAAGTCAGGTGCACGTCGGGTCGCTCTGCCGCAATCCGCTTCATGGCCTGGATGAGAACCATCTGGCCCTTTTGCTCCACGAACCGCCCGACCGCCACCAGCCGCAACGGGCCCTTTGGAATGGGCGCAGGAGAGGCAAATCGAGCAGGTTCGATCCCGCAATGCACCACTTTGATCCGCCGCCAAGCCGCAAAATCCGCCCAGCGACTTAGCTGGCTTTTTCCAAAGCTGCTGATCGCGACAGCAAAAGCCGAACGGTTCACCTTCTCGCCCAGGGAGAGTGTATGGGGGGCATCAAATTCCTCAGGTCCATGCGTGGTGAAGCTGTAGGGAATGCCGCTTAACTCGTGGGCCAACATCGCTACCGCGGCCGCGTTGGTCCCAAAATGCGCGTGCAGGTGCTGCGCCCCCTCTGCCACGCAATACCGGGCAACATAAGCCGCTTCGGCAAGATAGATGAGGTGCCTCAGACGCCCTGACGAAAATCTCCGACCCAGCAGCCACGCAAGCCCAAATGCCCGCCGAAACCTTGCTGGGGTCGCCAGCGCACAGGCCAGCACAGCGCCCAAAAGCCGAGCAGCCCCAGCCTGCAACACATAGTGGGTTTCGCGGGCTTCAGCCTTATCACCGGCATCGACCAAAGGCGCAGTGCTCGAACGCATGGCAAGCCGCAACACCTTGATGTCCTGCCGCTCCAACGCCTGCATTTCACGGCGGATAAAACTATGAGATGGCTGCGGATAAGTATTCAGAACATAAGCAACTTTCACAGCAATCCTGCCTCGTGTCGATCTGGCGTTGCAAAGTTGCCCGCCTCTTGCCGTAGGTTATACCCTCGCAAATGCCCTGCCTAGAGCGATACCGAAACGGAATGCGGTCTTGCATCAATCCAGGTCCTGCCCCCCCCATTGTCTCAGCATCCGGACCGGTTCCAAGGCTCTTGACGTCGATTGTCGCATGGCAATTGACCTCTGCGCGGACGCTGCCTAGCGTGCGGTCGATTGCCAATACGGCAAAACATGAGGATCCGATGCTCAAACTTGCTGCAGTGTTTTCCGGTCACGGACTTCTGGCCCGGGTGCTGCGTTCGGCGTCCTGGCTGATGATCGGCTATGGTGGCAGCCAGGCCTTGCGCCTTGCGGCGAACCTGATCCTGGCCCGGCTCCTGTTCCCCGAAGCATTTGGACTGATGGCTCTGGTAACCGTCGTAACCGTCGGACTGTCTCTTTTCTCAGACGTCGGAATCGGACCCGCCATTGCCCAAAACCCGCGCGGTGATGATCCCGACTTCCTGAACACCGCGTGGACGATTCAAGTGATACGTGGCTTTGGCCTGTGGGCGATGACATTGCTTCTGGCCTGGCCAGTCGCCTGGATCTACGATGCGCCGGATCTGGTCCTCTATCTGCCCATCGCAGGGGTTGCCCTTGTGATTGCTGGCTTTAACCCAACCCGGATCGAGACCGCACATCGGCACCTGCTGGTGGGGCGCTTGACGGCGCTGGATCTGGCCGCGCAGGCCATCGGTGTGGGTGCTATGGTATTGCTGGCCTGGAGCACTGGCTCGGTCCTCGCACTGGTTCTTGGAGCTGTGATCCAGGCGGGAGCAAAGCTGGCCCTGACGCATTTCGGCCTGCCCGGAGAGCGAAACAGGTTTCGCTGGGAAACCACAGCAGCAAAAGAACTGATCCGTTTTGGCAAATGGATTTTCCTCTCCACCGCCTTCTGGTTTCTGACCTCTCAGGGGGACCGTGCAATCCTTGGGCGTTTCGTAACATTGGATGTACTCGGCGTCTACAATATCGGCTATTTCCTGGCCAGCTTCCCAATGCTTTTGGGCCATGCCGTCAACCAGCGGCTGATGATCCCGGTCTACCGCGACAAACCCGCTGATGGACCACCCGAGAACAGGCGCAAGCACCGCCTACTGCGCGCAGGGCTCACTGCCGTGATCCTGTCGATGCTGCTTTTGATGAGCTGGATCGGCCCGTGGCTGACCGGCCTTCTTTATGATGCGCGCTACCAGCAGGCAGGCGTGATGATCGTACTGATCTCACTTTCCCTAGCCCCGGCGGTTATCACCATGACCTATGATCAGGCCGCGCTCGCGGCTGGCGACAGCCGGGCTTTCTTTGTTTTCACAGCCACGCGGGCCTTGCTTCAAACCGGGTTGTTCTTGCTTGGAACCCTATGGTTCGGCCTGCCGGGTGGCATTGTTGCGCTTGGGCTGGCGATGGTCGCCGCCTATCCGGTGTTGATCTGGCTTGCGCGCCGCCACAAGGCGTGGGATCCCCTGCATGACCTCATCAGCACAGTGATCGTTGCAGGGGTCGGCGGCAGTGCCCTGGCTTGGCATTGGGATGCGCTGCAGGAGCTAATCGTGGTTCTTCGCCCCTAGCTGCCGGTCCCAAATCCGGCCAGACGTCATGACCGCTTTCGAGCGGTCTTGAGATCTGGAATGGTCACCACGGGCATCAGCCCGGTTTCGCGCTTCATTTGCACCGCCGAACGCAAGACAGGGTGCCGCAAATCGACCAAGAAGGCGATCACCATTGCAAAAAGCAGGCTGGCAACGCCTCCCATCAGAGCTTTGCGTTTACGCCCGCCCGTAACCGGGTAATCCGGAACGGTGGCAGGTTCCAGGATGGTCAGCCGTTCAGACTGACGCGATGTTTCAAGCCGAAAGCCGATCTCGGCCTCATTCAGACGCGCGCGCACCGTGTCCAGTTCGCCCTGCAGTTGCTCCTGCTGCCGCTCGTATGCAGCCAACCGCCGCTCAACTTCGGGCGTTGTCTCCAGCATCTGCTCCAACTCTGCCTTACGCTGGATGAGGAGATCGCTTTGCGCTGCCAGGGTGGCAAGCTGTTCTTCGAACTCCTCCAGCATGCGCTGTGCCGTGGCTGGGCGCTCGCTGGAGACCGCCTGATCTGCGGCGCGGCGGATCTGAATCTGTTCGCGGGCGATGTCAAGCAGGGCCTCGTTCAATGTAGCGATTTCCGCCTGCCGAAACTCCAGTGCACCGGGTTGAGCCACATCGTTTTCCGTACGGAAATCCGCGATTTCATCTTCCAGCGCAAGAAGATCGGCGGCGAGGGCCTGCTCTTTTGCCGAAAAGAAGTTCAGGGTCTCGCGCGCTTGCTCAATTCGGGAATTCACGCTCAGCTCGATTGTCCGCCGTCCAAACTCGGCAGCGACGTCTCGGGCTTGCTCCGGACTTGGCATGCGGGCCGTAATGGTGAGAACCGCAATAGTCCCATCATCCGCAAATCCCTCCCGCACTGCAGCAACGCCAGTGATGGAAACGTTTTCACGGACCAGCGTGACAAGTTCGGACGGCTTCAAGTCAGGTCGATCAGAATAAAGGCCAAAGCTGTCAACGATTTCAAGAATGGTCCCGCGTGCCATCAGGCGCTGCTCGATCAATTGCATCCGTCGCGCAGTGGAACCTTCGACAGTGGATTTGGCCAGATCATCTGCGATCGTGGGCTGGGCCACCTGAATGACCTCGGCGCTTTCATAAAGGTGCCGCTGACTGGCCGCATACCACAAAGACGCAATGGCCCCCAAAATGGTCACAGCAATGATTATGGCAGCGCGGCGGCGCAGCATGTCCAGGAAATCCGCCAAGGAATGGATCGGCCCCATGAGCTTTCTCTCTTAATCCGTTGCGTTGGCAGGACCATGAATGAGGCATGGCTGCGCCAGTCCTTCCTGTTGATCATGGCAAAAGGGCAAAAATTTGGCCAGCAATCGATAGTTATACGACGGCCGCGCCGCCGTTTGTGCCGCGCCCCCGATTGAGCAGCACGCCAAGGAGCGGAACATGCCCCGCAAGAATGGCCTCGCAGGCCGCCAATTGCGCCGCCGTGGTCTGAGTTCCGTCCGAAACCAATAGAACTCCGTCAACCTGCGGAAGAAAGGCCGCGGCATCATCGAATTCGAGCAAAGGCGGCAGATCGAAAAGAACGGTCTCTGCCTCTGTGCGTTGGATGATATCGTCCAGTACCTGCGATGCGCGACTGCCATGCAGGATTTCGGCCGCGTTCTCGTCCCGGATCGAATTCAGGCCCACGGCAAGTGTATCAAGCGGTCGGAGCAGCGCCTCTTCTGCCGGAACATCTCCCGCCAGAAAACCGGGCATGTCAGCGTCAACTGTGAAACCAAGTGCCGAAGACACACCAGGATCCCGAAAATTCAGGTCCAGGAGAAGTGTCCGGCTGGATGGAACACGCGCCAGGCTCAAAGCCAGATTGACGGAGGTAAACGTTGCCCCGCAGCCTGAGGTCGGCGCACAGATTGCAATACACTTCCATCTGCGGGCCTTCAGTGTCTGCAAAAGCCGTGTGCGCAAAAGATCAAAGCCTCTCGCAGCCGGAGAACTGCGGCAGGTGGACACCAATGGCACAGCCGCACCGACAGGGTGATCCGGATCAAATGCCATCGGCGGCAGCCTGTCCCAAAGCGGTGGCAGTCTGGCAGGCAAAGAAAGCGGCGTTTCAGGGCGGAGAGCTGATTGAAAGGCAGACTGCCCCTCAGACGGATGCTTCGCTACGCCGGAATGATCTTCTCTGTCCGCTGACGCAGGTCCAGCCTGCACTGACCCGCCATTTTCGCCCAACGCCCGGTCGGCATCAGAACCCGGCGATGGCCGCTGCGCCCTGCGGCGGAACCTCTTAAAGCCTTGTTGCGTCATACCCTACCAAACGACCTTTATTCGTTGCGCCATGTCTTGCAACATTCGCGAAAGCCCCCCACAAAGACCGCAGGGTGGCCAAGATGCCAAATCCTAACCTGTCTGCCCATCAGCTCCCAGACGCACAGAAAACAACCCCAGTTAGCACCGCCCGATCCCGGCCGACCATCACTTAAACAATTATGAGTTAATATCCAGTGCCTCGCAGAACGACGCCAAAGGTACGGAGGATCAGTCCAAGGTCCGTGCGAAACCCAATATCCCGGCGGTAGTTCGCATCCAAGGACGCCCGAAAGGCAAACGTTGTTTCGTTGCGGGCCGAGACCTGCCACAGTCCGGTCAAACCTGGCCGCAGAGCGAAGTAGTCGCGCGGATCGCCGTAAAGGGGCAATTGATCCGGCATCATCGGTCTTGGACCAACAAGGCTCATATCCCCGCGGATCACGTTCCAGAGCTGCGGCAGCTCATCCAGCGAGGTCACCCGGAGAAGCCGTCCAACGCGCGTGATACGCGGATCTTGCTTCAATTTCTGTGTTGTCTCCCATTCGTGACGCAAGGCCGGATCATTTCGCAGGTATGCCTCCAGCCGGGCATCCGCGTCCGGCACCATCGTGCGCAGTTTCAGGATCCGAAACCGTTTACCATTCCGCCCGAGCCGCTCCTGAGTGTAAAAAGGATTACCGCCCTCAAACAGCAAAGCCAGCGCACAAAGACCAATGACGGGCAGGATCACCGGCAAGGACAAAAGGATCAAAAACAGATCAAGGCAACGTTTTCCCAGGTTTTGGTACAGGCCCGCAACACGCAACCCCTTGGAATGTATCGCTTTGTCGGCTGCGATGCTATTACCATGGCTCGTTGCTTCAGAGCGGGGTGAGACCGTCGCCGAACCGATGGCCTGTCCCAGCACGCCCGTCGACGTCAAAGTCCGGGCATTCCCCAGTGACGAAGACATTTTTCTTCCCGCATCCTGATTCAATAGGTCTTTCATACAAACCCCCATTGATTGCCGAAACACAGATCGGCACTCCGCATGATGCGGAACTAGTTACGTGGCCTTGCTCCGGTTCAGTGCAAACCGGCAAGAACGCTCTGTTTTTCGGTAGGTCGGGCCAGATGCACCCCCATGCACCTGCCGCTGCACCCTGCCTTTGATCCAAACGTCAAAGGCGAACGAATTAGCGTCCATTTCTTTTTAATACATTTTTAGCAAAAGTGCCGATAATTAACGAAAAAAGGTTAAGATGAGCAGTTCAGCGGGCCTCCAGCCAAGGTTCAGGGAAACAATAAAACGCCTGTATCCCTAACTGTTTCCGAACTGATGAGGCACCCATAGGGTCAAGCAGAGTATTCTTGAGAATCAAGGTAAGCCGACACAGCGCTTGACTGTCTTTGAAGCCCCAATCCGGCACGCCTTAGCACACGCCCCGGTCAGCACCGTCCCACTGCCGAAAGCAGCCAAGGCGGTATCACTTGGCCCTATTTCTTGGACCGAAAACGGCCCGGGCTGTGTCCGGTCCATCTTTTGAATGCCTCATTAAATGAGCTGAGGCTGCGATATCCCAAAAGATGGGCGATTTGCGCCAGGCCCAGGTCGGTCTCTTTTAGATATTTGTGGGCCATCTCGTCGCGCAGCGTTTCCAGGATCTGAAAGTAGCTGGTTCCCAGGTCATCAAGCTTGCGTGACAGGGTTCTGGAACTCATGCCTAGGTCCTTGGAGACCGTTTCCAGCGATGCACGACCGCTTCCCAGCCGGAGCGCGAGCCTTTGGCGTACCCGATCCTGCAAATCTTCTCGCATTGCCGCCGCCCGTCCTGCCCTTCCCAAAGCGCAGGCGGTCAGGATCCTCTCCAAGCGCGGATCAGCCGTCACCAAAGCAAGGCTCAGATCCGGTCTGGAGAACACCATTTGGCACGACGGTGCATCGTAGGTCACGGGACAGCCAAAAAACTCATCCAGTCTCGACGTACCGGACCGTCGGCTGTGACAGAAGGCAACTTTGTGCAACACGATATGCCGCTGCGTGGCGCGACGCAGGGTCGTCAGGGTCAAAGCCGCCAAAAACTGGTGGTACTGTGCCCCGAGATTGGGTTCGGACAAATCCGTGTGCCCCCAAGTGATTTGCCCGTCCTGCCTCAACTGAGTGACATCGAAATATGCCCGTCCGCCCAAAAGAAGCGCAAAGTCGGACATGGAGGTCCAAAATCCCGTTACATCCGCTGCGCACAGGGCCAGATAGCCCAGAACCCCTGCTTCACGCAGATCCGTGTGTTGGGCCAGATCAAGGCCAAACAGGTCATTCCTGCTGACCCTCGCAACATGTTCAAAGACACCAAGGACAACCCGCAGATCAGCAACAGGATCTTCTTGCAAGATCAGATGCTGGACTTCTGATTGCTCGGCAAAGACGGAAGCCGATGCGTAGCCCAACTCTTGCAGGCGCTCAAACGCACTGCGGACAAAAACGGCGCTCTCCAAAGGTGGCGGCAGCTTCATTTAACAACTCAAACATCTACTGAACTTGGACCACGCTGCTCCAATGACGCGCGGGTCTCTCTTACAAGTCTAGCCGATCAGCTGCCTGCCAACATGCCAGCATGGGTTCAGCCTCAAAGGCATTTGGTCACTGCACACTATTTTGGGATAGATCGCCTATTCAAAAGGCGTGGTCCAAACATACTTTGGTATGGAATTGCTTTCTGGAAGGCGGCATAGCCTGTTCAGGTGAGCCAGTGCAGTCGCTATCTGCGCCCCAACAGCCCAAGACACCAAGAATGACATGACCGCAAAAAACACATCTCCCGCCCTATGGATCGCTGCCGAGGCCCGAGGCAAAAACTGGACATTCTGGGCTATGTCCGGGGAGGCTCCTCAGGTGAAAGAAAAGGCACAGCTTCAGTTTGGAATGGACGATCCAGACTTTGCTGCGATCCATCTCCAGCTTTGCAAGACCCTTGATGCAGCAGGCGGTATTCCCATGGTCGTCAGCGGCTTGAGCCAAGCTCCCAACAGGCTCGTCCCAACACGGTCGGACGCGCCAAAAGCTGCCGGACTTACGATGAATGCATCCACAAGCGAAGGGGTTCAAACGTTTGACATGTTTGTGTTGCCTGGTCTGTCGCAGGCGTCTCCTGTCGGAGTGATGCCCTACCAAGGAAACCGGATCAGCGGTTTCCTGTCGCTCAACCCTTCATGGGAGGGCGTAATTTGCCTTCCGGGGCCAACAACGCACTGGGCGTTGATCAGTGCCGATGAGGTCGTGAGCTTTCAAAGTTTCTTGACAGCATCCATGGTCCGCGCCGCTTTGTACGATGCTGGGGTCAGGGCAGAAAGCTGGAACACTCAGGCGCTGGAGAATTCGGTTGCGGATACGATCTCGAGACCCGAACTGACCGCTGCCCGGCTTGCCGAGGCCGTGGCAGGGAAAGCCTTGAATAGTGAAGACGCACTGGATGCGGCCGGCAAGATCTGGGGCACTCTGCTTGGTGCCGAACTGGCGGCTGCACGCCCGTATTGGCTCGGCCAGAACCTCGCCGTCATCGGCCCAAATGACCTTGCCACAGCTTATGTGACCGCCCTCAAGGCTCAAGGGCTGTCCGCAACCGTTGCAGATGACGAACGCATGTGCCTCGCCGGTCTCATCGAGGTCTGGCGGCAACGCGGTTCCTGATCCAAGCCGGGTGCGCGCTGGCAGGCAGGACAAAAACGTCTCCGCCAGCAGATGGTCGGGCAGTGCCCCTTTGGCTGCGGTTGGGCCCGGCGCCGCGCGTGGCGCGGCGCCGGGCCCAACGGGCAGAGGTCTTTTTCAAAAGACCGAGGCCGGGCGGGAGATCTAGCCCATCTCGGTTATCCCCGCGCTTTGTGTCTGAGCCCTTTTGCAGGCGGCGTTTCCGGTGGTCCGGCAAAACACTGGGCGTTTTCCATCCAACGGTGCGCAGCCTCGCCAACCACCTCAAGACCGGTATCCGCGATATTGCGGACCTGTGTCACAACCTGGGCAAACTCCACCGCAGAGCCACGCACCATATTGTCCTCATGGACATCGTTCCACTCCCACACCGCGCCCGATGGCCCAGTGAGTTGCACAAAGGGGGCCGGTTCGGGCACCGCTTCTTTGCGGTTTAGGAACGTCCAGCCATAGGTCGCCACCCCCAAATGTGCAATGTTACGGATCCGGTCTTGCTCAACCCGCTCAAGCCCCAACAGATCAAAGACTTCTTGCCCATGCGCCCAGGTCTCCATCTGCCGAGCTGTGATCGACGACAGGGCGCTCATGTCCGGCCCAACCCATTTTACCCGCGCCTTTGGATCAGCGGCAGCAAAAGCGTCGGCACAGGATTCCGCACCCGCTTTCCACGCCTCAAACAAGGCCCGGCCGGACAGACCATCGAGCCAAGGAAACTGGCACTCCAGGATCGTCTTGCCAGACTGCATGTCCGCTACAATCGGGCCAATAAAGGCCGCAAAGGCCGCCTCGCCTTTGAGCGAGGTCTCGGCAGCCACATTGAACAGGTGCAAATGACCGATCACATGGTCAATCGTCCAGTCCTTGAACAATGTAGGCCGGCGAAAATCGGCCTCCGGCAGATCCTCAAGAATAGCCGCCAGTGCTTGGCTTTCGGCACGAAAATCCTCTGCCTGTTGCATTGGTATGTGTTCCTCCCTTTGAACTTCCGCTGCGTCGGTTGGCTTACAAGCGGATTGAACCGACCGAACGTTCTGTTTTACATTTCAGGAACACGATAGGCCCTCAGTTCCAGAATTGGCACCCGAAATGGCGGCAAAGCCCCCCGAACAACCTGACGTCACATCCCCCGAGCCAAGCCGCGCTGATCGAACGCGGCTGAGGATCTTTGATGCGGTGACCGATTGCCTTGATCAATTTGGCTATGCGGAAACCTCAATCAACCGGGTCCAGACCTTGGCAGGCGTTTCCCGCGGGGCGCTCACCCATCACTTTCCAAGCAAAGAAGAAATGATGGTGCGCACGCTGGAACATCTTCTGGCCCCCGTACGCGGGCCGCAAAAAGCCGGAGAGGCGAGCCACCTGTTGCGCAAGGGGGCGCATGGTGACGATCTGACCGGCGAACTTCACCGCCTGTGGGCCCGCGTTATCAACACCCGCGAGGGGCGCGCCGTGATGGAGATCCTGGTGGCGTCGCGCACGGACCCGCCCTTGCGCAAACGTATCACGCCGTCCTTGTGGGACTACAACGACACCTTCAATCGAAATATCGCCAATCTCTATTCGGCTCCCTCGGGCGAAGATCTGGCTCTGCTCTGGTCGATCTGCCGCAGCTTCATGCGGGGGCTGCACAGCCAGGCCCCTTATGAGCAGGACCCCGAAATCATCACCAAAATGGTCGATCTTTTCGGCCGCATCATGACCCCGCATTTGGCGGCGAGAGCAGATCCGGGAGGACAGAATGCAAAACCCGTTTGAAACCGATGAACACCGTGCTTTTCGTGATAGCCTCCGCAGTTTTGTCGCGCATGAAATCCAGCCCTATTGCGATGACTGGGACGAAGCCGGCGCGATCCCCTGGGAGCTGCATCAAAAGATTGGCGCCTTCGGGGTCTGGGGTTTTGGCATCGACGAGGCCTACGGCGGCCTTGGTTTTGACGATTGTTTCTTGCGCATTGCCTATAGCGAGGAGCTGGCCCGCTGCGGCGCAGGGGGTGTGACAGCAGCCATGGCCGGACGCACCATTTCGATAGAGCCCATAGCGCGTCTCGCCGATGAAGAAATAAGACGGCGTGTCCTGCCAGAGATCATTTCGGGCCGAAAGGGCTCATCTTTGGGCGTTACCGAACCCGGCGGCGGCTCGGATGTGGCAGCTCTCAAGACCACAGCACGGCGGGATGGCAATCACTGGGTCATCAATGGCAGCAAAGCCTTCATCACCGGTGGTATGACCTCCGACTACTTCGTCATCCCCGCCCGCACCGGCGGTGCGGGTCTGAAAGGGATCTCTCTTTTCTTTGTCGAGGCCGACACACCAGGTTTCAGCCGCAGCGAAATGAGCCGAAAGATGGGGTGGTGGTGTTCAGATCAGGCGACGCTCTTCCTGGACGAGGTGCGCGTGCCTGCCACCAACATGATGGGAGAGGAAGGCAGCGGTTTCCTGGCTATCATGAACAATTTCAACATGGAGCGCATCAACCTGATCGCCGGTGTCCTGGGCATGATGAAAGCCTGCCTTGAGGATTCCATAGCCTGGGCGCAAGAGCGTGAAACCTTTGGCAAAAGGCTCATCGAACACCAAGTGATCCGGCACAAGATCGCCGAAATGTCAGCTCGGATTGATGCCGTCCAGTCCACGCTCTGGGTGATTGCCTGGCAGGTCAACCAAGGCACGATGCCGGTGGCAGAACTAAGCAAGGCCAAGTTCTTTGCCACCAAGGCCTGTGAATTCTGCGCCTCGGAAGCCATGCAGATCCTGGGCGGTGCCGGGTATCTGCGCGGCAACAGGATCGAACGGATCTACCGAGAAGTGAAGGTCATGGCAATTGGCGGCGGCTCCGAGGAAATCATGCGGGATCTGGCCGTTCGACAGATGGGGCTGTGACGCCCTTCCCCGGATCAGGCTGAGGCAAAGCTGTGTTCAGCAGCTTCGAAATTCTGCGTCAACGGCGCGGTCAATCCAGATTGTGCCGAGTAATAGGCCCCAACCCGGCACAGCTGCACTGCGAAATCGGGATGAGCGCCGGCGTCATCATACTTGCGTACCCGCTCTTTGCTCAGCCAGCCACGCCGCTTTACCTCTCGTTCGATCAGCTTCAACCGCTGCACGCAATGGAGCGTGGTGTAGACCGAAAGGTACTCCATGTATTCCGCAATGTCGTGACCGCAACTGGGATCGAAACAGTCGATCACGACATCGGCCATGACATCCGGGGCCAGCGGCCAGGTTTCATCGGCAATGAGCCAGGCCAGATCCTCTGCCCCATGGCGAAGGCCCGCGTATTCGAAATCGAACCAGCGCAGAAAACCGTCTTCACCGATCGCAGCATTGCCAGAACGGCAATCCCACTTGAGGAACTGGATGCCCGGAAAATCCATGAACTCTGCTACCGCTGTTTTGTCGAACCCTGCGGAAATGCCCACAGAATAAGGCTCCATCGCGTGCACTGAGTTCACAAAAGAGGTTATCCAATCCTGATTTGATCCCAGATGCGGCAGGATATCAGCCAGATCGGTTTGGCGAGCAGCCGCATGAATGCGGAAAATGGCGGCAACGGCTTCAGCAGCCAATTCGACCTGATCGGCCGAGTCATGCTCCAGAATCTCGGTATTCAGGCGATGGGCGCCGGTGTCGGACTGGAACATCACATCACCGCTGACCCCCAGCACCTTTGGGATATCATCGCAGTGCTCTGCCAATTCGCTCAGCACATGGGCCTCAAGATGGGTTCTGCGAAACTCGGGCCTCAGCGTGGCAATGACGGTATGATCGCCAAAATGAAGCCGCACGGAGGACCGAGACGTCCCTCCAGGCGCAGAGATGTGATCCGGGACCTTGCCAAGAACGGCCTCGGCCGTGGTCGCGATATAAGCCATGCGATCGTTACGCCCACCGTCTGCCACTCTGACTTCCTTTCTAAACCAACCGGTCCTGTCGACAGCTTGTGCCATCCGAAAGGGGCCGTTTTCAGGACAAAGAAAGGCAAAGCCATGAGAGAATCACTTTTTGGATCATCCTGTTTTTCGCGTTGGACCACAAACGCCCCCCTTTTCCCTGCATTGTTTCCCAAAATCGGGGAGTTGCCCGCAATTTTAGCCAAAATAAGACCAAAAAATGGCGCCCGTTGACGCTGCTTCTTAGTGTTTCCTTGCGTGGCGCGTTTTCTTGTTTCGTGCCGAAATGCGTAATTTCAAATGTGCAGGGGTGAGACGATGCGCTGGGGGCATTTTTCTAAACACAGCTGGAATCAAAGCAGCGGGCGCGACGCCTGCGGCAGCAACAGCTATCACAATGGCGGCGTGCGCGGCGAGCACTTTGCCCGCTGGTACGACACCAACCTGTCCGACCGGTTTAGCGGCAAAGACCATCACCACAAATCCTGGTGGGACAAACACGGGCGCGACGACGATCAGGACAATGGAAGCGGGACCGGTGGCTCTTCGGGTCACGGCAGCAAAGGCTCTGGCGGGTCGAAAGGCTCTGGCGGCACAGACGGATGTGGTAAGGGCTCTGCTGGCGGAACCGGTCGTGGCTCCTGGGGGGGCAAAGGCGATCACAAAGGTCACCATGGCGGCAAGCATTGGTGGCACCACGATCGCGATGACGAGGACTGCGCAAGCGGCACCGGAGGAACAGGTGGCAGCCATGGCACCGGAGCGACTGGCGGCACCTATGGCACCGGTGGAACCTCAGGCGGTCACGGAAGCTGCGGAACGGGTGGCTCGGGCGGAACCGGAGGCACGGGCGGCACTGGCGGAACCGGGGGCACTGGCGGAACCGGAGGCGGAGACACAGGGACCGATGATGGGAAGACAACCATCAGCTTTACCCTGGGTGAGGACCAGCAGATCGACGTTCAGGTCACGCAAACCCCCGAAGGGCAGCTCTTCGTTTCGATGTCTCCGACCTCATATGATGGCGAGGTCGCGGATATCGACGGGCTCTTCTTTAATCTGCGGGATGACAGCCGGGCGGATGACCTCAACTTCTATCCGGACGAAAACTCACTTCCCGTCACCGGACACAGCGCCGAGGCGAATTCAGAAACCAGCCTTGACAACGGGGCGACTGTGCCTGGGACCTATGATGCCCATGTGCAGTTCGGCCAAGTACCTGACAGCACCGAAGGCACTGTAAACACGGTGAACTTTACCCTTTGGGCCAATGATGGTCCGCTGACTTTGCAGGATCTGGACTTGACCAACATCTCTGTCGTGATCAACAGCGATGGATCAAATCCTGAAGCAATCACCGGCGGTCTTACTGACGACGCTCAGGCGCTTGTTGATATCGACCCTGAGGCCGCAGAAGGTACCCAGTTGGACAGCTGGTCCGAGACCGACACGATTGCGGTGACACCCTCTGCCGGAGCAGCAGACGTCATGGCACTCATGTCTCTTCCACCAGAAGACATGAATGTTCCAGACGACCCGGACGATATGGAAGACCAGCTAATGGATGAAACGGTCTGACCGCATTTTTGTCCACCTTTGAAAGAGAGGCGCGTATTGCCCCAAGGCCAGCCTTTTTGGCCTGGGGCCATACGACTTTTCTTGAAGGCATCAGACAGTGTGACCACCGGGCGATCTCTGCTTCCTAAATCTTTGTTTAGGAGATTCCATTAAACCCCTCCCAAATGTGCCATCCTGGGAGGGCAAGCGTTGGACCGAAAAAAGTGTGAAGCCTGCAAGAACGGAGCAAAGTTCACTGTTCCGATCACAATGGCTTTTCAACCCATCGTCGCGCTTGGTGCTCAAAAGGTATTCGCCTATGAAGCGCTGTTGCGGGGCAAAGACGGATCCGGGCCCCGTGACGTTTTCAAACAGGTGACACCTGACACGCTATATGCTTTCGATCAGAAATGCCGGACAACCTCGATCGAACTGGCCGCAGAGCTAGATCTTTCGCGAGACGGCGCACTCTTGTCGATGAACTTTTTGCCGAATGCCGTATATGATCCAAAGGCCTGCATACGGCTGACTCTGGAAACGGCCAAAAAAACCGGTTTCCCCGTAAACCGGATTCTGTTCGAATTCACTGAAACCGAGCGGGTCAACACGCAAAAACTGCTGGATATTCTGACCACCTACCAACGCCTTGGTTTCAAGACCGCAATCGATGACTTTGGTGCCGGTTATTCGGGGCTCAAGCTTTTGACCATGTTCCAGCCGGATGTTGTAAAACTAGACGCCGGCCTGATCCGCGGGATCGAAACGTCGCGCGCCAAGCAAGCCATCGTTCGCAATTCGATCCGCATGCTCGAAGAAATGGGCGTCCTGATCGTTTGCGAAGGCATCGAAACGCAGGACGAGTACAGCGCGCTTTACGATCTGGGCGTCGATCTGATGCAGGGATATCTCTTTGCGAAACCGGGCTTCGAGTCCCTGCCTGCTCCCTATTGGCCGGTTCATGAGGCCGCCGCGTTGTGGCAGAGCAAGCTGGGTTGAACGCACATCGCGCCAGACAGAAAGCCGCTTGCAACAAATGGCCCAACTAACGCGCAATCACGATATCCGCACGCAGCCCTCCCAGTTCGGGGCTTTCGCTCAGGCGTAGGGTGCCGCCGTGCGCCCGGGCCACGTCCACAACGATGGCAAGCCCCAGACCAACCCCAGAGCCGAGGTTCTGATTGCGCGACCTGTCCAGTCGTGTGAACGGCCTGACCGCTTCACCCCGTTGTTCCGGGCCGATACCGGGGCCATCGTCCTCGACCCTTATGCGCAGGGATTTATCTGTCAGCGTCACCGCAACGCGCGCGCGCGTGCCATAGCGCACCGCATTCGAGATCAGATTCTCGACCGCCCGGCGCATGGACTGGCGCCTTAACATCACCTGACCAGAGCCGCTCAACTCTCCCAACATCACATCCTTGCCCTGGCGCCGCCAGTCCTCGACGATAGCCTCGACAAGGGCAACAGGGTTCACAGGTTCCGGCTCCCCGGTTGACGCCCCGCGGGAGAAATCAAGAAAGGCATCCAAAAGTGCCTGCATCTCGTCGACATCACGCAGCATCGGTTCCGCGTCGTCCTCATCCAGCATTGCAAGACCGAGCTTCAGACGCGTCAGCGGTGTCCGAAGGTCATGGCTGACCCCTGAAAGCATCAGAGTGCGCTGCTCGATCTGCCGCTCGATCCGAGACCGCATATCCACGAAGGCACTGCCCGCAGCCCGCACCTCGGTCGCACCGCGGGGCGAATAGGGCATCATCCGTCCACGCCCAAAGGCTTCGGCCGCCTCCGCCAAACGCTTGATCGGGCGCAATTGGTTGCGCAGGTAGATAAAGGCAATCAGGGCCATGAACAGGCCAAAGAAAACCATCGTGACGATCAATTGGTGCGGTGCCGCCGCTGTCAACCGCCGCCTGTCGATCTGCAGCTCAAGTCTGCCGAGGTCCGTTGTCAGAAACAGATGCACCGCACGATTATCTGGAAACTGCGCTGCGAGGAAGTTTGGCAAATCCTGCCGCAGCTTGTCCCGGACAACGCGGCCTGAGAACTCATACCAAGCGAGATGATCTTGCGGATCGACCGCATCTGCCTCCAAAAACTGTGCCCCCATCTGCAATGGCCGCAAATAGGGAGCAAGACGCGCCAGATACTCCTGCTGGTTCTGCGCGCCTGCACCTTGTTGCTGCAGCAGGTTGACTTCACGCAACACAGTCGCCGTCATCTGTGAGGTCACATCCTCCAGGTCCCGCTTGATAAACACCACGGACACCACCAGCTGGAGTGAAACGATGGGCACAATCAGGATCAGAGCAGCACGGCCATAGAGGCTTCGTGGAGAATATTGTTTGAGCCTTTGCAATACCATGCGCTAATCCTACAGGTGCATAAGGGCAGTGTGAAGCGAGCATCGGGTCACAGCCCCCATTTGGTGAAGGACACAGAAACGGATGCAGGCACCAGACGATTTCAACCCTACCCCCGGTCTCCCAGAGGTATTGCAGCCTGGGGTGCGCCGCATCCTGGCTCCGAACCCTTCGCCGATGACATTCAGGGGCACGAACACCTATCTGGTAGGGGAAAAGGACCTGGCCGTGATCGACCCGGGGCCGACAATCGAGGCGCATCTCGACGCCATTCTTGCTGCCGTCGGTCCGGGGCAGCGCATTTCGCATGTGATCGTGACACACGCCCATGTGGATCATTCCCCCCTTGCCGCCGAGCTTTCTCGCCGAACTGGCGCGCCGGTTCTTGGGTTTGGTCCGGCCAGCGCCGGGCGCAGCAGGGTCATGCAGCATCTGGTTGATCAGGGATTGCATGGGGGTGGCGAGGGTATCGACGCAGCATTCACCCCCGATATCGAGCTGTCGGACGGCGAGGTCATCGCAACCGATGGCTGGTCGCTGGAGGTCCTGCATACCCCCGGCCATCTTGGCAATCATATCGCTCTTGCTTTGGGGGACGCCTGTTTCACCGCCGACCACGTGATGGGCTGGGCCAGCTCGCTCGTCTCTCCCCCGGATGGAGACCTTACGGATTTCATGACGTCCTGCCGCAACCTGCGCGCCCGTGCTTGGAAAGTGTTCTATCCCGGCCATGGCGCTCCGATCGAAGATCCGGCCGGTCGGCTGGATTGGCTTATCGCGCACCGCGAGGCTCGAGAAGCTGCAATCCTGGAAGCCCTGGTCGCAGGCCCGGCAACCCCTGGGGAACTGGCGCGTCAGATCTACACCGAGACGCCCCCTGCTCTTTTGCAGGCAGCAGAGCGCAACGTCTTGGCACATCTCATTGATCTGATGGGAAAATCCCTAGTTTCGCCAAAGAAAGGCCTGACTGCGACCGCCACTTTCCAACTGCTGGATTGACACCCAATTCACAAGTCGACGACGGGGCCCAAAAAGGTCAGCGGAGTGCACTGATTTTTTCCAGTTTTTTGCATCCTCCCTCTGGACGCCGCGTATCAGCCCCGCTATACGGCCTCCACCGTTCCGGCGTAGCTCAGCGGTAGAGCAGTTGACTGTTAATCAATTGGTCGTAGGTTCGATCCCTACCGCCGGAGCCAATCAACCACTTGGTTGTAAAGCAAAAATGGCGATCCTCCGGGATCGCCTTTTTTCGTTTTTGCAACGATTTTGCAACGCAGGCTTCGGCATCGACTTTTTGTAAGGCATTGCCCTGCCTATGTTTCTGGTCATGGTCGATCACGTCACCCCAGAGCGTCGATCCTTCATCATGTCGAAGGTCGGGCAGAAGAACACCAAACCCGAGGTCATACTTCGTCGGGCGCTACACGCGTTGGGATACCGATACCGCCTTCACCGGCGCGACCTGCCCGGAACGCCAGACATTGTGTTCCCGTCTCGGCGCATGGTCATCCTCGTGCATGGGTGTTTCTGGCACGGCCACGGTTGCCGCTGGGGTCGATTGCCGAAGTCACGCCCGGAATACTGGCAACCGAAGATTGAAACAAACCGGGAACGTGATAAGAAGACCTTAACCGCACTGCGCGAGGCTGGCTGGGAGCCGCTGGTTGTCTGGCAGTGCGAATTGCGCGATCCAGGCACAGCGATCCAGCGCGTCGAGGCCTTCCTTCGGCACTAGGATTTGCTGGTCAAATCGCCAAGGCGTCGATATGTTGCGCGAAAACGGCAGGGAGCAAGGCATGGCACGACCGATTGGAGTCGATCTGTTTTCAGGCGCAGGCGGGATGAGTCTCGGCTTTGAACAAGCCGGATTCGACGTGGTCGCGGCGGTTGAGCTTGATCCGGTTCATGCAGCCGTCCACAAGTTCAACTTTCCGCAGTGTGCCGTTATCCCTCGTTCCGTCACCGACGTGACCGCCGCCGACGTGCGCGAGGCCGCGGGCATCGGCAACCGAAAGGTTGACGTAGTGTTCGGGGGCGCGCCCTGCCAAGGCTTCTCGTTGATCGGGCAACGCGCCCTCGACGATCCTCGCAACTCGCTTGTGACGGACTTCGTTCGACTCGTGAAGGACCTCGACGCGACCTATTTCGTGTTTGAAAACGTCAAAGGCCTTACGGTCGGCAAGCATCGGAAATTCCTGTTCGAGTTGATCGAAGAATTCGAAGCGTTGGGCTACGACGTGCAGAAGGACTGGCGGGTGTTGAACGCCGCCGACTATGGTGTGCCGCAGGACCGTCAGCGTTTGATTCTGATGGGTGCCAAGAAGGGCGCGACCGTTCCCGTCTACCCGACCGTCATATCGAAGCGCCCGACCTGCGAGGATGCGCTAGGCGACCTGCCAGATGCCGAGGCGTTCGAGGAACTTCGCACGTCCGACTGCGTAGAAACCGCCACTTTCGGCGAACCAAGCAAATATGCGGAACCCTTGCGCGGTGTCGGAAACGACGCGTGGGGCTATGGGCATCCTCGCATCTGGGACAACGGCATCCTGACTTCGAGCGCCCGCACAGAGCATACGGACATTTCCCGGCGTCGCTTCCGCGCGACAGATCAAGGGCGAGTGGAGCCGATCTCGCGCTTTTTCAAGTTGCCTGCGGATGGGGTGTCGAACACGCTTCGCGCAGGCACGGACTCCGCCCGAGGGGCATTCACTAGCCCGCGCCCGATCCACTACGCCTATGCGCGCTGTATCACCGTGCGCGAGATGGCACGCATTCATGGCTTCCCGGATTGGTTCCGCTTCAACGCCACCAAGTGGCACGGGGCACGGCAGATCGGCAATGCCGTCCCGCCGCCCCTCGCACGTGCCGTGGCAACGTCAGTGATCAAGGCGCTTGGCGTTAGACGGACCCGCCCTACGGAGGCGCTTGAACTCGGCAACGAGTGCCTGCTGACGATGGGCAACACCGAGGCCGCGGCGCACTTCAAGGTCGCAAATCCCATCGGACGGCGCGACAAGAAAAGCGGTGCCAAGAAGCGCAAGCAAGCCGAGATCGAAGAACTAAATGCCCTTCACCGCGGGACGGAGTTCGTAGATGGCGTCACTTGCAACTCGTAATTCCTTGAGGTGGTCTGCTTGTGGACGCTCTACGGCCGCGAATTCTACCAAGTAGAAACCGACACCTTTGACAGCACGGAGACCGATAGGAACAACTGTTTCGACGTCTGCAGTCGCGAACGCAGCTTGCACTTGGTTGATAACCTGGCTCTCGATAAAGCGGTCCTTAGCTTGTTTTGCTTCGCAAGTGATCAATACTGAGGTCGGGTTTTTCCAGTCTCCAACCTTCCCGAGAAAAAGAGCATCGATTTCAGTTGATCGAAGCTTTATTCCCATTTGCAGATGGCTGACCTCCAAGAGGGGGAATGCTGGCGCAACAGAGAAATGTGTCTCAACTACCCTAAGGTTGACGGCAGTTTGAATCAGCCAAGTCTCATCGGAACGCCCTAACGTTTTGGTAGCCAACGGTAGACTAAGAGACTGCACTGCAAAACGCGTCGCTCCACTTCGTATAGGAAACTTGTCCGGAAATGGTTCTGTCTGTCCGGGTTCGTATGGAACAAATTCAAAGCATTCGCCGTCGCCGGTTCGTTGAACACCCATAAAGTGACGTGCTGCCACTGACGCGGGCCAGTTTTTTGATGCATTGGCACCTCGAAGAAGGTCCTTCATGAAATTCGCGGGGTTGTTTGCCTTCAACTTCTTCGGGCGACCTACGTTCGTCTGTCGAATCGCGTCAGCCACTTCATCCAAACTCATGAGCGATTTACGAAGCGTGCCGCTACGTTCATCCCAATATTTATTGAATAGAAACTCTACAACTTCTGTCTTTAGCGACGCCACCTATTTTCACTCCCAATTCAGTTGCCCAACCACGTGGCAGCGGTGCGCACTCAAGTTTCCAATACTGAAAAATTCGGTAAGTACCGATAGATGGAGATGAACTTCTTCACATCCGACGGGGGAACATAGCCCGCATCAAGAGTATCTATGTCATCAGTCGGGAGTTGCTCTTCGATTTCACGAATTTCCTTCAAAGTCATGACTGGCATCTGAATTTTCACTTCATGATCCATGTTCGGCAAGAAGTCGACTGTCTCGAAGCTGCACTCGTCAAACTTGCTTTGGTCACTTCGAATGTAGAAAACGTATAGAAGGGTTAGCATCGGCGTTGCATCCGAGTAACTAAACCTGCAGACCCTTCGAAACTCGAAAACGTCGCCCCCTTCTTTCTCTGTGTTTCTGAGGGCGATTTTCTGTTCAACAGCGGCGTCGACGATTGCTTCACAGACCTGCCGGAACGGGTTGCCTCTCAGGTCATCCGAGAACACCTTTCCACCGTAGTAGTCCTTGAAACGGGACGTAAATTGAGCAACTGCATGGCTGATTTCCTCTTGTGCCTTGGTTGCTTCAAGAATTTCCGCCGCTTCGTCCACCTTGAGAGTGATTGCCAAGCATGATCCCGACTTGCAACTTGCTGAGACCAACTGAATATCGCGCACCGTTTCCAGCGAAAGAGGGGAGTCAAAATCCAACCAAACTATCGATTCTTTAGTCCAGTCAATCTCCGGAAGCTTTGCTCCGCTGTCGCCAAATAGCAGATCGATCGCCTTGAAAGGTTTATTGTGCAAAAAACGGTCTTTTGCTTCCGATCTTTCAATCGACACCATCTTTTTGAAGCCTAGAAGCTTATGAAATAGGCGAAAATCTTCAAACCACAATGAACCGAATCCGATATATTGGTAGTCCCGCACCGCCTTAAAGGGATACAAGCAACCAAGCAGTTCCGACACCATTCTACGCTGCGCATGTTTCGCTGGTCGTAGCGAGTAGTTTACCTTCCTAAAGCTAGACATCTCAGCCCCTGTTCCGCTCAAGGACAATCTCGAATGTCCGCTCACCAACGGCACGAGCCGAGTCGACTCCCAAGGCACTTTTTAAAAATTCGATTTCCTCAATTGGCCGGGAGTACTGGATTTTGATCGTAGGTGGAGCTTCTTCCACAGATGATTTATCAGGCGCCTTGAATGCTTGATCCGTTTTCAGCACGTCAACCGAAGATTTTGGTGCGTTTCGGATGAGGCGCATAAGAGGACTTTTCTCCCGTCCATAGTCCTCGATTTCGGAATCAAGCTTGTTGATAAAGTCGAGCACATGCCTAGCCAAAACTATCATCCTCTCGTAGGTGCGCTGCCAAACGAGGCTGTCCTCATCGATGTCCGTCTTCATTGTGTTCCACGGGACCCTAGAGGAGTCATCGCTGTCGAAGTACACTATGCCACGAAAACGGGAATACTGATTGTGGAAACTGGGGAGCGAAGGGCGATCAGCGTTGTCTTCAACCACGCCCCACCCTGTTTCTTCTCTTCTATCAGCGTCCAAGATTACCCGACCGTTGCACACCACATACCAACCCGCACTCTTCGGGATAGAGTCGGAGATGCCAACAACAATGCGGATGCGCACTGGTTCTAGTCCGTCTTCATCAAATACAAAGTTCTCTACAACTGGCTTGAGGGTTGCCGTGGAAAAGAACTTGAGGTCGGCGGCGTCCACCCGGTTGCCATTCACGAAAATCTCCATTCCAAATGAAATGAACTGCCGGTGCTTAGATTTAATCGAAGCGATAATTTTGTTTTCAAAAACCTTTGTTCCGAAGCTGGTCGCCGTGCCCTTCCGAAGTTTGGTAACTTCTATATAAGTGCCCGGAGAATCAGAAATTTCATGTCCGCCCTCATATTCGGACCACGGAAAAACCCAATCGTTCTCTTCCGCTTCCCACTCTGGCACATCGACTCTGACCGCCCAACTTTCTTCCGGTGTTCGAGATTGAACCAAGAACTCATGGCCAAATTTGAAGAGCGCTCGCTTCATTCCAACACCGAATTGACCAATAGAGTGCTTCGTTGAGTTGAAACCCTTTGGCCGACCAAAGCGAAACGCATACATTTGCGCCGTCTGCCTGTCAAAACCGCCACAGTTGTCTTTAATTGAGAACTTCTCTTTGGAGAACTGAATTTCCACCCTTAGGCCGCTCAGATCGTTGCTATCCTCGCCCCTTAGGCGCTTTGCCCCGTCAATACAGTTATCCACCAAGTCAAGCACAGCTTGCTCCAATGGAATGTCCCGAACCAACATGTCCACAAAGAAACTTTTCGTTGGAAATGCGCTGATTTGACCTTGGTTTTCGCTCACTTCAAATCCTCAACTAACTGAACACCGCTTAGCGGTGGTTGTTCAGAGCATCTTTTCTTCATCCGTTAGGGTCAATAACAAAACGTTGCGATTGCAAAACGCCCTGCAGCGCGCGTCTAAGGCGGGGTTCGCGTGCTCGGGCATGACGATGCCCAAAACATGGAGACGCCCATCAGCGCGCGATTTTTCGGGGGTCGTTGGGCGTTTCTTGTCGAACTCGTCGGGCGCAGGCAGGCGCGACGGGCACGAGCGCGACGAGAGCGCGGGTTAAACCGGGATTCCATCCCCGTCGTCGTCATCCTTGCCGAAGGGTGCCCGCCCTTCGTCAATATCAGGGGTCTTGGGGTTCGGTTCTGCCTCAAGGTTGAACTCGGCCAGCAATTTCGGATGGACGGGCACGCCGTATTTCAGGGCGAGCAAGATGTCTTCTCGCTCTTTCGCCTCGACCTTTGGGTTGGACAAACGCGGCGATGCGAGCAAGTCGTCGAAACCGCGCCACTTCTCCATCTTCGCCAAGGCCTTCTTGACCTTCCCGATCTTGTTCATGCGTTCAATGTCCGCTTGAACCGCCGGATCTTTAGGCTGTTTCATGGGGACGTGCTGCGGTCCGCGCGGTAAGTCGCGCCCTCTGTTGGAATCTCGTGCCATGCCGCAACCATAGCACGAGGTCAGGGTGGCGCTAGTACATTCCCGTCAGGCGACTGACCTTGATGTTCTTAGGGGCGAGATATTGCGAGCCGAAAGCCGCTACGATCAAGCCGATACCAAGGTCGCCGTGACCGGACGCATTCCGCGACTGGGTGATGATCTGGTTGCCAGCGGCGGTCGTCTGCGTCGTGAACGATCCAAGGTCTTCCTCGATCTCAGAACGAAGCGGCAGGTCGTGCGCGAAGGTCAACTCGCCCGCCGCGAACAAGACGGCAAGATTCTCGATCATCAGGGTCTTGCTCGCGTTGACATACCGCCCCGAGCGCCGCCATTCCTGCCCGCCCGTCATCTGGATCGCCATGTGCGGGACCGATTGGTCAAAGAGCATGTCCGACACGACCCGGCCAATGCTCGTGCCGTCGATCACGAGTTCCGACTTGCCGCCGAACGGCGCGGCGTTGCGTAGGCGGATCAGGTGATCGACCACATCCACATAGGACACGCCGCGGAACTTGTCCGCATAGACGACCGTCCGGTTTCGCGCGCCGAGGACGACCCGCGTCCCGTCGTGGATGGGCAGTTGTTGGTCCTTGATCACGCAGACAGCCGAGTAGTCGTTGCTCTGCCCAAGGTCTGCCCCGATCCAGTATCTGACAAATCCCGTCACTTTTGACACGGCAGGGTCTTGCCCGGTTTCGTTGACGACCCGGCCATCTGGCATGTGGATCAAGTTCAAATCCTTGGGCATACCGCGCCCTCCGTTGTGCTGGTCGCGTTCTCGATGGTCGCGAGGTCGAAATAGGACAGGCCGTCGCTCAGAAACTCGCACATGACCTCCTGCCGGAAACGCGTTGCCGACAATTGCGACCGCAGGCGCTCGACGCGCGACGCAAGGCGCGGGATCGACGTTCCGGGCACCTTGATCCGATGCACGTTGTCTTTCGGTTCGAGGAACAGGTTGGCGAACAGGTTGTTCTTCCCTGCGGGTGTCGAGGCGTAGAAGGTCTGCCCGTTGTCCTTGAGCATTGGCAGAAGCGCGACCACAACATCCTCGCCGCCGTTCGCGCCGGGGAGATATGCCATCTCGTCCACCAGCAGAAGGTCGGCGGAATAACCTCGGATCGTCGCGCCCGACGCGGGCACGGCGATGAACCGCCCGCCGTTGGAACACTCAATCTCCGTCTGCGTCGCCCGCTCGACCACGAGGTCGGTTGCGCGCAGGTAGTGTTGCACCTTGCGGGTGATCTCGCGCGTCTGACGTTCGGCGGGTGCAAGGCAGATCGTCGTGCCGCCGTTCTTCAACTCGCGGACGCCGCGCGTCGCGAGGACGCAGGACTTGCCTGCCTGACGGCACACGAGCAGCGCGACCGTCTGGGCGTCCGACGTGATCGCCTCGACCTGCCAAGGATCGACACTGGTCGCGCCGGGCACCTCCTGCCGCAGGAAGTGAAGCATTTCCGCGCCGGGATCGAGGTCGCGCTCGACGAGGCTGCACCAGTCATGGAAAGCGTCAAACGGCATCGCGACGCTCCGCGAGGCGCATCACATGACACTGGGTGCAGTCGCCATGCTCGTTGCGCGGCGCGACGTGTCCGCGTTTACACGCGTTGCCCGTGAAGAACAGCTTGCCGCCCTCGGCCAGCATGACGCTCCGACAATGCGGCAGACGCAGCCAGTCGGGATTGCCGGCCCTCTCCGATGCGACAAGGCGACGCCCGAAAGAATGCCACCCCTCAAACACGCGATGGGTCATAGCACGCTGTCCTCCTTCGTGACTGACAGCACATGGTGACGCATCCGGCGCAGCAGCGGTTCGCGGGCCTCGGGCACCTCGTCACAAACCTCCTGCAAGATGGTTCGAAGCGTCAACCACTCCTTGCTTTCGGCCAGCGACACGTTGACGGTCAGATTGGTCGCGAGTTTGCCCTGCATGGTGGCAATGTCGCGCAGCACCTTGCGCAGGCCCTCCATCGCAGAGAGCGCGAAAGCAGGATTGTCGTCTTCCTCCGCCTGCGTGATCAGCTTTTCCACTCGACGCGCCAGTGACTCGTAAGTCATGGCAACGTCCATGCGGTCTTGGTTGATCACCTCGGTATCCGCCTTTATCGCGTCGATCCGGTTTTCGGCCAGGATCGAGCGGCGCATTTCCTCGGTGATCTTCTCGTCCTTGTAGCGGCGCACGGTGTCCGTGTGGACGCCGATGCGGCGCGCGATCTCGGACAGGGGGCGACGGCGCAGAACAATGTCGCGGATGATCTCGCCCTTGTCCGGGCGCATGTCGATTGCCGCGCGCCGCCCGCTGTTCTTGTTCCCGCCTTGTGCCATCAGGATTCCGCGTTCGCCGCGCGTTCCATCAACTCGAACTTCGTGCGGGCGTGCTGCGGCAGGTCGTCGAGCGTGTGGAAGGTCTTGATGGTGTAGCCGTCCTGCTCGGCGCGCATCCGGCGTTGCACGATGCCTTTGCCGGTCTCCATGTCGGCGCGCACCCAGCGGACGCGCTCGTGGTCGTCGTCGAAGGTGAAGGTCTTCGACTGGATCACTTCGCGTTTGCCAGTGTTGCGGATCGTCGGGTCAACGTCGCCGTCGATCACGGTGACGGTCATACCGTCTTTAGCCGCCGCCTCCTTCGCCGCCGCGTACTTGCGAGGGTCGCGGGCGTCTTCGCGGGTGATCGCGTGCTTCGGTCGGATGCCCTTGGGATACCAGTTGCCATCGGCGTCCTTTTCGAGGCCCGCCGCGCGCATCTTCCGCTCCTGCGTTTCCTCGGCAACGATGTCCACGATTGATTTCTTCTTGGCCGCGTCGAGCTGGCGCTGCATGTCCTTCTTCTCGTCCAGAACGCGGGAGTTGAAACCGTGCAGGGAGTCGAGCCGCTTCGACTGTTCGGTGACCGTTTCGGTCAACTTCGTGACTTGCTGCATAAGTGCTTGCAGCGCGGCTGTCGTATCGTCGGGCATGAGATGCTCCTATCTGTCCAAAACTGAGCGCGACGAAGTCGGGGTTCGCCGCGCTCAATCTGGATTGGACAGAATGAAGCGACGCACCGATGCGCTCAGGAGATGAATTTATTCGGCAGCCATCAGATCTCCGACCGGAGAAGCAGGTCTTTTGCGGGGCGATTTAAGGTGCTGCCAACGCATCCGCAGACGAGCGCCGAGATTACATGTGGTTGCTCGGAGCGTAGGACCGATGTATCCAGAAATGTGACGCGTGAGTTCCGTCACCGGCTGCCTGCAGCGCATCCAAACACTTGGTGTGCTTTATTGGAGATGAATAATTTGAGACCACTTTTTACACTATTTGTTGTGCTCTTTTGCCTCGGGGTGATCGAGTTCATTTTCTCCAAACCTCGCTTGCCGCGGCTTGCGGTCGAGCCGACAATAATTTGCCGTGAGTCTTTCCAAGTTGACTTGCCACAATCTGAAATTTCGCGACTTGTTCAGAACAATGAATGTCAGGCTATACAACGAGGCACCGAAATGTATCTCGGCTTGTCACTCATCGCGTTAGCAGCCGATATACTCCTCGGTGAACCGATGGTTGTGAAGGCAAGAATTCAGGGGAATGAGGCGGTCGGCTATGTGCGTTTCTACGATTTCGAAAAAGCTTAACGAGGTTGGCCAAAGGTGCTTTCTACTTTCTTGCGGGCGTGGAGTGAATTTGACGTATTTGATCGTGCAGGGTGAGATCGTCGCCTAGTTTGAACATGCCGCGCGTGGGCAGGTTGTCGTCGGCAAGGGCGCGCTGCGACAGCGGGAGGGATCGCCATTCGGTCATGCCCGCAGCCCGTTGACCGCCGTCATGATTTACCGCCACGGTATCGAGAACCCGCCGTGTTGGGTGTGAACGGCGACGCCCGTGTCGCTGGGCACGACGCGGTAGGCGCGGTTGACGGCGGGGGCGTCGGGGTCGTTCACGAAGCTTTCGAGGTCGTCGGCCAGCAGGCGCGCGCCTTTCACGTCGAGGCGCGATGTGCTCGACAACGTGGTGAGGGTCAGGTTTGCCGTGCCGTCGTCGAGGGTGGCGGTGATCTGCATGGGGGTTCCTTCCAGCAGTGTGCGCACCCGAGGCGCAAGAACAGTCGAACCACCTCGGGCGCGCGGGTTCATCGCAGGGTTCGACAGCAATCGTCGTATCAACTTCCGTTCAGCGGATGTTCCGATGAATGAGATGGAGTCGGGACAGTTTCAGGTGCTATCAAGGTCGAAAGTGCCTGACACTTGCCAACATTAGGAAGCCGCGAGGAGTAGATGGAAGTAATTACAAGCATAACCGCAAAGGACGTTCTATTACTCGTCATGGGCGCTTTAATCGCTCTTCCAATTACAGCGGGCTGGGGCGGCATCAAAGGCTGGTTCAAAAAGCGCGCAGACGCCTCATCTACTTTCAAGGATGAATGGAAAGGGCGACTTACATCTGATGATCAGCAGCAGAAGGACTTAGCCTTTCGCGAGATGACTATTCGGGCCGCATACCATTTCATCTTGGGCAACATGATGTTCGCGGTTTCAGGTTTGGCATGGATAGGTGACTTTCTCGGTCTCTATCCCATCCAATCACTGATAGCGGTATTGGCGTCGGTTATGGCTGCCGTCTACTTTCTGCTTTGCGCGAAGTGGATCAACCTCTACCGCACAGCATACGACTTAAAATAAAAGGTATCCTGCATTTGTGCTGTCACAGCCAGAGCAGCGCCTCAGAGACGGGTGTTCGCCGTCGTCGGGCACACTCACTCGGATTTGACCAAGACGACCGCCTGTGCCTCAGCAGATCGCGTCTCTAACACGGTGTCGGCGGTTCACGTCGTCCGCATGTGCGACAGCGCGCCTGATCTGCCCAATTTTCAGTGACCTTTTGGGTGGGGTATTCGCCCACGTTGCAAGACGCGTTGCAAAAACCGAGGGTCAGCAGATCAACCGCTTGGTATTCCAGTGGTAAAATGCCCGTGACGCTTGATTAGGAAGCAATCGGTCAGATTTGGGCCCGTTCAGTTGCGACTCGCTCGCAGGAAGCGGTCGGAAATTTCGCGGGGAGATAGGATCACCAAAGCGCCGCGCCCTGCGAAGGTTGAACGCACACGCGCACGTGTGCATGAAATAATGATGATGAGATTCGGAGGTTCAATTCGGAAAATCTCATCATCATTTTTTGTTGCACGCGCGCTCGCGCACGATAACCGCAGGCGCGCTGCGCCAAGACCTACAACTGAGTTATTCCCACCTTGATCCGTGCTCGAACCGACCCCGCCCATCCCCGTATGATCGCGGCACGCAACCAACGGAGCCTATCAAGTGTGCAAAGGATACACCGCCCCTGCCATCGACCGAGACGGAAGGCACGCGCAGCGCGTCGTGGACAAGCTGCCGAAGGTCGAAGGTGCACTTGACGATCCCGACAGCGTTTTCGCCGCGCTCAACATTCTGACCTGCGGGCGTGCCGCCGCTGTGGTCAAGGAAATGATGAAGCGAGGCCTCATCAGCCGAAAGGACCCGACCCATGGCTAAATCCCACGCACAGCGACTCTACGCCGAAGGCATCGACCTCGACACCATCCGCCGCTGGCTCATCCCCCTGACGACGCGGCAGGAGTGCGACGCGATACTCGCCGCACTCCCCAGTGTCGCACGCGCGGCTTAGCGCAGCGCGCTTAGGCGTTTCTCGGCGTCGGTCAACTCTGCCTGCGCCGAGGCACGATCTTCCGGCTTGAACGCATTCTGGGTCGCGAAGCGTAGCCGCTTGATCTTGGCGCGCAGATCATCGACTTCGCGCTCGTACTGGCTGCGACCGTCACCGTCCTCAACGATGCCCCTAAGGAACAATTCCGTCCCTGCATCCCAGCCGCGCTTCTCGCGTTCGTTCGCCGCACGCCACGTCACACCGTCGTCTGACACCTCGACGATCTCGTGGGTCATATCGACCATGCGCATCTCAGTATTCCAAAAACGCTGCCGTCTAACGCGATACCACAAGCCGTAAAGCGACTCGTTCAGGTTCTTTGGGCATTCCTCGTTTTCCTCGCCGCCCCATTGCTTGACCTCATAAAACGGGTCTTGGTCGAAGTCGGGCGGCACGCTCGGCAACGCGTCAGGATACCCCGCCTTGTGCATCGCGTCGAACTCCTTGGCGAAGTCGTCCCGGTACATCGCGTCATGCCTGCCATCCATCGGCGCCAGCGGGTCTTGGGGATCGGACAGGTCGATAATGTCGGCGGTGTGCCGGAACGCGAGCACCTTCATCTCGACATACAAGGCGCGGGCATCGTCCACCGCCATGCCTTCCTCAACGACCTTCGTGAAGAAATAGGAGTCAAAACTGCGTGCCGTTTTCCCCCATCCTTTTGCCCTGGCCATCTCACGGATTTGCGAAGCTTGTTCGGCTTTGTCCACCGCCAACATCAGACGCGCCCACCAAGCATCGACGGCGGCTTTGACCTCGGCCACTTTCGCCTTGCCCATAGGCCTGTTCGAAAACCACGCGTTGAACGCACTCTGCGAGGCGGACACCTGCAACACGTCGCGCCACCAAGGCGCGGGTGCGATTTGCTTCATCCAATCTTGTAGGCCTTCGTCCGGCGGACCATCGGCAGGCAGGTATTTACGCGGATGGTTGATCTGATCGCTGAGCAGGTTGTGCAGCGCGTCGATCAGGCCTTCCCACACCTCTTTGCCATTGATCGCCCGATTCCACGAACTGTCATTCTTGGCGTCGTCGAACAGGTCGTCCTCGAACTCTACATTGCACAGGTTCGCGATCTTCTGCTTCTGGATGTTGAACGCCAGCAATTGAGCGGCATAACCCTGCCCGAATTTCGACGTTTCTCGATCTTTGTTCGCCATCACCCGTTCCCCACTTCTTTCTGTTTCGCCCACGCCATGACTTCGAGAAGGTCATAGCGGACGGTGCGCTGACTGAAATACATGGCAGGCGGCGCGTCGCCGCGCTCCTTCATGTCATACAGCGACCGCTCGGAGATTTGCAGGAAGTCGCAAACCTCGCGCGGTGTCATGATCCGGGGGGTGTTCAGCCGAATTTCGAGTTCTTCAATGCGCGACTCGAGTGCGCGTAGTTGTTCAGTCATCAACGGATTCCTTCTGCCCAATCCAGAACAGACGTGACCCTCCGTTGATGCTCGCTGGTTCGGGTCGTCGGCCAAGTCCGCTTCCAGCGCGGCGCTACCCAGCCTAGTCACGCCCCACCATCACAGTGCGCGGCGTCTCACGACGCGGCATTCGGCGCACCTGCAACGTAGTGCATGAGTGGTTAAGATTCAATTTCGAAAGGAGGTGCTACCTTAATCCGCTCAAAATACACTTTCTCAATATCCTCGACGGCGCGGCGATTGCCCATGCGCTTGAGGTATTTCATCAGCATGTCGCTACCCTCGCCTGCCTTCTTGTCGCCGCGCAGGAAGTGGGCGACGTAGTCGGGCAGGAAGGCCTCGGCTGATGCCTGCATGAAGTGACGCCGCCCGTCGTGAGGCAGGAACACCCGGACGCGCTCGTCGCCCACCGTCGCGAAGGTGCCCTTGGGGTCGGTAATGTATCCGGTGGCCGACGACGCCGGGAACACCCACTCGCTGCCAGACTGACGGATCACCTTGAGCAATGCGATCACCGTGTCCATGACAGGCAGCGTGCGCGCCAGCTTGTTTTTCATCTTGGTCAGGTGGATCGTCTTGTTCTGTAGATCGACCTGATCCCACGACAGCGAGCAGACATTCTCGGAGCGGATGCCCGTCAGGAACATGACGGCGACCGCCGTGCCGACAATGACGTTCTGCTCCCGCCGCGCCATGATCGCCTCCCAGATCACCGACCAATCGTCCGCGTCGAGGTCATGCGCCCGCGCAACCGCCGTCCACTGCGCCTCTGTCTCGTCGCTCTTGGCGACGCGCGTTTTCTTCTGGCCGACAGGATTGACCACGGGCGCGAAGTTGAAGGCGTTGCCGATCCCGATCCGCACGGCGCGCGCCGTCGCCTTCTTGCCCTCGGCCATGAGACGGTTGAGGACCGCCTGCACATTGGCCGAGGTTACGTCCGCGACGTTGCGGTCCATGATCTCTTTCGCGTGCATCTCAAGCTGGCGCGTCATGCGTTCGCGGTGGGCGTCGGACATACCGCCCTGCGCCTGCGACGTGTCGCACCAGAAGCGCCAGCCATCGCGCACCGTCTGAATGTCGCTCTTGGCAACCCCGGTTTTGGTGTCGCCCTGCTTGAACGCCGTAAGGGCATCCATCGCCGGGAACCCGCCAATCTTGATCGACTTCGTTTTCCCATCGACCTTGCGTTTGATGTACCAAGTGCTCTTGGTCTTGCCGACGTTCAAGTAGAGGCCCGGAAAACGGTCGCCGTCGTGGCGATACATGCCCGGAGGCGTTTTCAGCAGGCGCGCGGGTTTGGTGAAGTCGATTGCGGTGGTCATCTGTCTCGCTCCGTTTTTGCAACGTTTTGCAACGCGCAATGTCACTAAGACGCATTCTGGCGCACTGTCAACCGATTGATTATCGTTGCAAATTAGGTCCAAACACTTGTTTTTGCTGACGAACCGCAGCACCATGCACCAACCGAATAAATATCGTCACTTGACTGTTAATCAATTGGTCGTAGGTTCGATCCCTACCGCCGGAGCCATAATTCCAGAATAGATGTCGATTTTCCTACGGACTCTATGGCCGCCCGTTAGAGCGTCTTCAGAGGTTCTTCGGTATATCAAAAGTACAGTAGCGTTCACAAATTTGCTTCGACAAGTTGGCAGTGATGAACGTCGATTTTCTTCGCCCCTTAATGTGGCATGGAAAGCGACTCGCCATAAGCGCCTTTGCTGGATCCATTTAACAGACAGCGCATGTTTCGGCTTGTCACAGGACATATTTGTGGTGCGCAGTCTTCTGCTGGGCGCTCCGAAGGTTTTTCTTGGTACGCGTCCAATCGTTGATTCGACCGAATCCGTCACTCAAACTCACAATCTCTGCTTGGCCGCCATTCGGGCGAAGGCAATTGAAGGCGTCGTCACGCTTATTCCAGGCGCTGCCGCGAAACGAGTGGGATCAGGTTCCGGTGCATTTCTCGAGTAGATAGACACATGCAATCAATCTGTCCGGTGTTTTGAATGCATGCTCTGGCTATGAAAAAAGGGCTTAGCGGCATATCGCTAAGCCCTCAAATCTTATGGCTCCGGCGGTAGGGATCGAACCTACGACCAATTGATTAACAGGGAACGACTCGCCAAGGGTGGTTCGCCGTATTTGATCAGCAAAATAAGGTAAAGCACTGTTCTGCAACGAAAAACAAGTTGTGCAACCTCCGGTTGAGATCGCATTGTGTCGGCATTGAATGTTGCAGAGGATGTTGCAGAGATGCCTAACCACAACCTGACCACACGCCCGGCCATTGCGAAGATCAAGCACGCACCGGGAACTATCATGTATTCCGACCCGTCTGTGAAACCAGACCCCGACGCACGCGGCATCCGCCTCGCCGTTGGGGCCACAAAAAAGACGTGGGTGCTGTCCAAGCGCATCGACGGCAAGGTGCGTTCCGTCACGCTGGGCGCATGGCCGGACCTGCCGACCGTCTATGCCGCCCGCGATGTGGCGAAGGAAAAGATGGCAGCAATCACCACCCGCACAGACGACCGCTCGACGGGCATTCACACGCTGCGCGATGCGATGGAGTCCCACATCGAACAGTCAGACGCATCGGAATTGACGAAGACCTACTATCGCGAGCAGATCGACCGCCACCTTGCAAAGCTCTTTGACCGACCCATCGACGAGTTGACCCTGCCGGACCTTGAACGTGCCCTTGCGCCCTATGTGGACGCCAACGGCAAGCCGACCTCGACGCAGCAGCACTTGCGCCAGATCATCGGGACAGCGTTTAGACGGGCGTCGGTTGTCCGGCGCATCCCGAACGTCGCCGACGCGCTCAAAAAGGTGAAATACCGGGCGCGGAACAACAAGGTGAAGTTCGATGTGGACGACGCATGGCCCGCCCTCGATCTGATCGACGCCAAGAAGCAGAAAAACCTGATCATCGGCACGGCTTGGGAGGTGATGCTGTTCACCGGCCTCCGCGCCAAGAACGTGATCGAACTCCGCTGGGAGGATATTGACCTCGACAGCGCCCGTCTCCGCGTCGCAGAATTGAAGAACGGGACGGAAGGGGCATTCCCCATTGCTGACCGCGTTGTCGAAGCTCTGCGGGCGCTGCCCCGGCATAGCGAATGGGTCTTCCCGCAGTATGACACGGCCAAGCACATCTACCATCCGCAGCAGTTGAAAGGCGACGGTGTTCGCATGACCCCGCACGATGCTCGCCGCCTGTTCACGACCGCTGCCCGCCGCCTGCGCCTGCCATCCTACATCATCGACCAGTTGCGCGGTGATGTGGAGAAGGGCGTTCAGGACATTTACGATCAAGGCTCCATGAGCCATGCCGACGCGAACGCCATCGCGAAGCAAATTGAGGTGGAATGCGGGGCAGTACCTGCTTCCAATGTTGTCCAGATGGGCGGCAGGCGATAACGTCGGGGCGTGCCGGTGCCGCTGTGCGGCGGAACCTCTCGCCATGACCTTATTGCGTTCCATCAGGGGCTGGTGCCGGATCGCATGAGGGCACCCGCCAGCGCCATCAACGGGCCCGTGTCTTATCTGAATGTGAGATGGGAGCCGATGATGGAAGACCTCACACAAGAAATCCGTGCGCTGCGCGAGGAAGTTCGGTCCTTGCAGGTCAAGCAGACCTTGCCGGACCTCATGACGCCTGCGCAGTGCGCCGAGTATCTGAACCGCTCCGAGGAAGTGCTTTACCTCTGGCGGAAAGAGCGCAACGCCGGTCAGGACAGCGGCCCGCCGTTCCTGCACATTTCCAGCCGGACAATCCTATATGATCGGGAGGACGTTCTCGCGTGGGCGCGTTCTCACCGCGTGAACTGAAAAAGAGGGACGAAGCCGCTATACCTCGTCCCTCAGTCGTTTCCATCACAAGCAAGCGAACCCATCGCATCTACAACTCGCTTATACGATACGCTTTGATGGAATTCGACTGGAAAACAAGGTAATAGCGTCTGCGTGAAAGAAGCAGATGCGCATACATTTAGCGACCAGCACAGGCCCTGAACTGCGAAAGGTTTATGAGGCCGGACCTGACGGCCCGAAACGCTTGGAATCCGAAGAAGGGTTCCAACGCTGGAATGAATTTGACCTCTGGCAATACGACGTGGACGATCTCGCGCAATTGCGGGACTTTCTCGAACAGCAATCGAACGATACGCATTCCACAATCGTCCTTGGCGAGCCGAAAGCAGATCGGCAGGGGCATAGCGGCGACGAGTATAGGGATTGCCGGTATGGCCTGTTTTTTGCTGATGTGGACGGTTTCGAATTTGATGGCACGGCAGAGGATGCAATCCTTGATCTGTTCCCATTTCTGACCGGCAAGGAGTTCGTCTATTACTTCTCGCCCTCAGCCGGGATCAAAGCCGGATGGCGACTTCGGGTGATCTGGCGCATCAGCCTGACCGTCGCGGATCAGAACGAATATGCAATTGCCCTCAACGAGCAAATCTCGCTGCGGAAAGGTCTGTTCCGCAAGTGGGTGGATACGTCGATCTACCATCTTGGCGGCTTCATCTTCACGGCTCGTCCTGACTTGCGCGGCATCGACGACCCGCACCCCGTAAGAGCGTTCCATGTCGAAGGTGACAAGACGCCTGAAACCTTTTCTGCGCCGGAAGACATGGTGGAAATCACCATCACCGGGCGGCGTGGCAAGCCAACCTTGCACTGGAGGGAAGGCGAGCGGCACAACTCTGTTTTCGACTTCTGGCGGCAATATCGCGATGCGAACGGGCCAGATGCGAGTTGGGTGCAGGCGTGGCAGGCGCTTTCTGCTGAGTATGACCGGCTGAATGTCCCGGCGCAGGATCGGCGCGAGTTTGGCGAACAATACACCCGGAAGAAATTCCCCGGCGTAAAAGGCTCTCGTCGCACGACACGGGCGTTCCGTCAGAACTATGACCCGCTGCCCCTAGATGAGGCGCAAAACCGTCTGGCTGACGCGATGCGCCGCGCCATCGGAGAGCGCGACACGCCAAGGCTCACCGGGATACGCATCACGGCAGGCGGCGGGAAATCAACAGCCGCGCTGCGCCAGCTTGGCGTCGAAAAGCGATACATGGACGAACTCGGGTTTATGTTCTCCGCTGACTACTACGTTCCGACGCACCGCCTTGGTGATGAACTGGCCGCAAAAGCCCATGCCGAAGGCCTAGATGCTGTTGTCGAGAAGGGTCGCAGCCAAGAGGTGAACGGCAAAACTGTCTGCTTCAAGCATGAGGCCGCGAAGGAGTTGAACGGCGTTGTCTCGGACGTTTCGGCGCTGCTTTGCGGCAATGACGCTCTGGGCTTTTGCCCCATGTTCGAAACCTGCGCATGGCGAGACATCAAGGCTCGTTCCAAATCCTGCGACCTGCGCATCAGGCCACATGAGTTCTTGTCTTTGCAGGCCGAAGGGGAAAGCAACGAAAACCGCCGCCAAGTCGATGTGGTGGTGATCGACGAAGATCCGATTTCTTCCCTGCTGCATCACGGCTCGGTCGAGATCAAAGAGCTTTGCGACGTGACCCGGCACAGCATGGGCGACTGGCTTCTGCGCTTCTATCAGGTGGTGCAAGGCGGCTTGACCCTCGATGCGCTCGTTGAGGCCGGTTTCACGCCGGAGATATGCGCCGAATTGATCAAAGCCGAAAGCGATCTCAAACCGCAGGTCGAGGTGACGCCCGACATGGACGACGAGCAGAGCCTAAAGGCCGCGCAGGACTATGACCGCCACTGGTGGAAGCATGAAAGCGTCTGGCGGCGGCTGCGCGATTGCATTGAGGCCCGGTCCCTGAACCGCATCCGCGTATCGAAGGACAAGAAGAAGCTGCTGACCAATTGGGCCTCCATCGTCAGCGCGATCCCGGTCGATGATGATGGCCGGGTGAAGGTGCAAACGGTGCTCATGTCCGCGACAATGGAACGGTCCATGATCGAGCAGTTCTTCCACGTCGATGAATGGGTCGAGATCGACGTGCAGAAGCACAATAACTCAGTTGTTCGGCAGGCCAATGCACCTGGCTCGAAGGCGGCGCTGCTCTACGGCACGGGCGACCGCGAAGAAGAATACGGCGAAACCAATGCGTCGAAGAAGGCAGCCGCCGAAAAGCTCCGCGCCGATGTTGCCCGGATCGTGGGCGACGAGAACCTATTCACCTTCAAAGGCGTTGCAGAGCTGGGCGACACGGTGACGGGCTGGTTCAACGGCGTGGAAGGCGTCGATGAATGGCGCGGGCAGGATGCTTTCATTCTGGGGCGTCCGCTGCCTATGCCCTATGTCGTCGAGGACATTGCCCGCGCCATCTGGCAGAACGGCGAGCCGGTCGGCGGCATCGGCGCATGGTATCCGAAGAAGAAGATCGCCTATGTCGGTGAAAGGGGCATGGCGTGGACGGAACGCCATCCTGACCCGCGTTGCGAGGCCGTCCGCTGGTCGATCTGTGAGGGTGCTATCTTGCAGGCGGTGGCACGCACCCGATACGTCCGCGAAGCGACCAAGATCACGATCCTGAACAGCACACCGCTGCCGCTGGAAGTCGATGAAGTGGTCCAGTTTGCCGATCTGCTGCCGGAAGAACTAGCCTACAAGGTCGCGCCCATACGGACGACTTCTTGGGGGTTGGCAAAGCGCCTGTTCACGAAGTTCAAGGACACGCCCAAGTCATCCTTTCGCTATCAGGTCGATGATGTGTTCCAATGGGCGATTGAGAACAGGGCCGAGTTTGCCGAGGTTCGGTTCGAGGGCGAAAGGCAATGGTCCCGTGTCTTCGTTGCGGGCTGGCAGGGTTGGGATGCGCTGGAACGGTTAGGGATGGTTGATCAGCGCGTGCCGAAGCTGCGGAAGGATGACGACGAAGCCAAGTTCTCGGCGCTGATCGAGCAGAACAGATGGCTCGTTGAGCCGGATGCTGTGGATGTGCTGCGCGAGGCCTTCGAACGTGAAGCATGGATCGACGACGAAGGCGTGATGCCTGAGGGGCATGTGACGCTTGAGCCGGGGGACGATGCCGTTGACATAGAGCAGTTGGCGGGGGACACGCGGCCAGTGTGGCCGTGGCAGCTTTAAACGTGCGAAACAGTTAATAGTATAGCTCTACATTAACGCGTTCGCACGTTTAACTTGCCGCCTGAGATGGCGTTCTGTGGACGTGCAGCCACTGTCAGTCGGGGCGGTCTATCCGCGGTGCATCAATAATGCTGACATATTTTGCGTCCGACCAATTGATTGCCTATCAAATCCACTGGTGAATTACACTTGCTCATCAAGCGGTTGGTCTCGCTCTGCAACAACTCAATAACATCTTGTTGCGACCGAGTTGCATATACATACCGCTACCTTTTGGAACCCCCTGTTGCTGATACAAAAACCCGGTCCCACAGTCGGAAATATCTTGCAGCTTGTTTTACAGGAAGGGTTTCAAAGAGGGTAGAAGCGACGAAGGAAGGTAAAATACTCGCTGTTTGGGTCACGCCGACGACCGTTCTCTTCCAAATAAGCGAGCAAGTCTGCGCTGCTAACTGTATCTCCATCCAATAGCATGGAACCTAAGAGGCTTGGTCCTTCATAGAAGGAAAGGATTTGCACTGCCTCATCAAGGTCAAGTGGACTTACAGATGCCACGCATTCCACAGTTTCAATTCCAAGCAGGCCATCTGGACGGATTCGGCAACCTTTACTTGACGCGATGTATTGAAGCTTCAGTATGTCTTCCGAAAACCCGCGACCGACATAAAACTCACGATACTCTGGTTGCGGAGCCTCGTATCTCTCGAAGGCTTCTAGTTTCAAGCGGCTCTCAATTGCTTCGGCGGAAGTCAACTCACTGTCAGGGATATTCGCATTTGCGACCCTTTGCGCTGTTATTTCGTCCTGTTTTCTAACCAAGTCTGCTTGAAATGCAGCCCATCTTTCCCGCTCATCAAGCGTGGGTGCCAAGTGCCTGTAGAAATCAGCCAAAACTAGTCGAGTTTGCAGGTCTTCGCTTCGTGCCTCGGTGGCCAAGCTTTCCAGATAGGTGCGACTTGCAATAGCGTCATCAATCCGGATTTTTTGTTCCGCCAGCGAGATTTCCAACTGAGTTGCATTCCGAGCGGTCATTTGTTCGGCATACGACGACAAGAAGGGAAAAGCAGCCGCAGAAATCCCAACAATCATGGTCCCATATATGACCTTCTTTACACCAGCTTCTGCTTCAGCTTTCTTGGCCTTCGCTATTTCAATCTCAGATTCCAATTCAAGTTTGCGAAACCGCGCTGCGTCAGCGTCATTCAGTTTTTCTTTTTCTTCAGTCATATATACACCAAGCGTTTGGCCCCCGATGAGCATGATTGTCGCGCTATCTTTGTGCAAGTACGCCACCTAAATCAAACAATTGTTCGCACCCGAGTACCTACTTTCGCGGTAACGCCAGCCCCCAAGTTCCACTTATGTTCACATTGCGCGGATCGGCTCAATGAACGGCCATCCTCGCGCAATCCTTTCGGGATGGCCGTTCACCCAAAACAGAGAAAGAAAACCGAATGCCCATCAAGTCCGTCGCTATCAAATCGACACCCCACGGATCTCGCATCTTCGCAGAAGACATTCACACGGCGTACCATCTGGACCTACCCATCGCCGAAGAAGACCTACGCAACCTGATTGTTGCCACCGCAATTTCCGACGACCTGCATCCGCGCGCCGAACTTATGGGCGTGCTTGCTGATCGGACCGAGGCAGGCGTCCGCGTCCGCAATGTCGCCAACACATCGCACTTCGACATTCCGTGGCAATTCATCGTGAGGGGCATCGAATGACCCGCGCTCGCTGGAACCGGCTGCAAGCGCAGTATCATCTGATCCGCGATTGCATCAGCGGCGAGGACGCCGTGAAGGATCAGGGGCAACTGTATGTCCCGAAACCGGACGGAATGACGACGGCAAACTACCAACACTATCTGGATCGCGCCTGCTTCTACGGCGCTCCTGAGATGACCCTCCGGGCCTTGGTGGGCCTCGCTTTGCGCAAAGACCCGATGATCAACCTGCCGCCGCGCCTTGAGGCGATGCGTTTAAACGCGACCTACGAGAATGCGCCGATGCAGGTGCTTGTCGAAGATATGGTGCGCGAGGTCGCGTCGATGGGCCGGTTCGGAATCCTGCTCGATTTTCCCGCCGAAGGTGCAACAGCGAATACCGTACCGCACATCTCGACCTTCCGCGCCGAGAACATCGAGGACTTCGAAACCGCCTATGTCGGCGGTCGCAAGGTTCTGACGCGCGTTCAACTGTCGTCGGATGAGACCCACGAAGGCGCAGACGTTACCTACGAATTGATCCTTGAAGCTGGCGTCTATCAGTTTCGCCGGTTCGCGCGAGATCAGCACAAAAACCGGGTCGATGTGGGCGAAAACCATATCCCCCTCGTGAACGGCCAGCCGCTCGACTTCATCCCCTTCGTGATGGTTAGCCATGAGGGGTTGCGCCCGGAGGACGTGACGCCGCCGTTCCTGTCCCTGTGCAAGGTCGCGATCTCGCACTTCAAGAACAGCGCGGACCGCGAACATGCCATCTTCCTAACGGCCAGCCCGACGCCTTGGGTCGCCGGATCGCTGACCGCCGACAAGGTGCCGACACAGATCGGAGCGGGCGCAGTGTGGGTGCTACCCGAAGGCGCAGAAGTCGGGATGCTCGAATTTCGGGGCGCGGGCGTCGCAGCCATGAAGGAGATCATGGAGGAGAAATCCGAAACGATGATCTCCCTCGGCGCACGGATGCTGTCGTCCACCGTGAACCGGAATGAGACGCTGGGAACTGCAACGCAGCGCACCAGATCAGAGCTTGCGCTCCTGCATGGCGTTGTCGTGTCGGTGGAGGCCGGTCTCAACCGCCTGCTGCGCCTCGCTGCGGAATGGGTCGGTGACGATCCTGACGAGGCCACTGTCACCTTGTCGCGGGACTTCATCGAGTCCTCGATGGAGCCTCGGATGATAGAGCAGCAGATGAAGCTTTACCTCAGCGGGATCATCAGCCGCGCCACCCTCCACGAGAACCTGCAAAAGGGCGAAATCGTCCGGGCGGATCGGTCGTGGGAGGATGAAAAGGACATGATCGAAGAAGATGGTGGTGACATAACCGCCATCATCGGCACGCGAGATGAATAAGCGTGCTGCTCGATCCTGACTTCGGCGTTCATGCGTCCCGGCCTGACGGGCCACAATCCCTCTACCGTGCGGTCGTTGCTCGCGCGGTCCTTGATCTGTTCGGCAAGGTGGTTCCGGCCTCCGAAGGCGTCGATTCCACTGGTGCGCGGAGAGAGGCGCTATTCTTTCTCGTGCGGGAAAGTGGGGCGTGGGCGGAGTCCCGTCGCCGCCTGTGCGATGCCTGCGGTATCGACCCGGACGCACTGCGGGCCAATACGCTGAGCGTGCTGGCTGGGCGTGAGATCATCGGTTCGGATCATCGCCACAACTTTGAGGGTATCGAATTAGCCCGCCGACTATGGGCGGAGGAACAAGCTGCGCCGATACCGGCGCAGGAGCAACGGAAACGCCAAAAGGCAGCGCCCCGAAAACCGGCACCCGCGAGCTATTCGACGATCCGCTCGGCCATCCTGCCGCTCCTATCTGGGCCTCGCCAGTTCAAGGAATTGATCATCGCGACGGATGGAGAATATGGCGACTCCATGATCCGCAAAGTCCTAGCCAACGCCATTCGGAAAGGTGAGGTCGAGCGCGACGACGAGAACCAAACCTACGTTCTGGCGGCTGCTTGACTTTAGGTAGTACCTGCTTCTGCGGTTTATTGAGCATTTGCAGGCACTTATTGTGAATTTGCAGACAGGGCGTCCGGCATCTTCACGTTCATTGAAGGGCGGGCTCCCGAGCCTGCCTTTCTTTTTGTGCGAACGTGAAGGAGCTGCACAATGCCTGACGACCAGAACGACAAGCTGATGGATCAATTCATTCAGCGCGCCACGCCCAAGCTGCTCGAAGCGATGCAAGAAGGCTTTGCAAAGCAAATCGAGGATTCTATCGGCGGTTTGAAGAACCACGCTGAACGGCTTCTTGACGAGGTCAAAGACGCGAAACGCGAGCGCGAGGCCCGCGATAAGCAGCAGGCCGAAGAATTCACCATGCTTAAGACCCTGCTGGAACGTGGTGATACCCCAGCCGACATTCGGGCGAACCTTGCGCCGGAGCCAATCCGGCTGACGCGCTCGCAAGCCAGAGATACATCCGTTTACCGCCGCGCCAAGGCACAGGCCGAGAAGGCCGGGACGACGTTGGAGATTGTGTCCGATGACTGATCTCCGCCAAGCCGCCGATTCCACCGCCCGCGAGTTTCTGGCGGGCGTCTATCGCAACGTGCGGGAGTTCGATGTGACACTCGCCCGCAACGCCATTCTCGACTGCCTGTTTTCGGCGGAAGAACCCGACTTCATCCGCGACGTGGCACAGCACCGGTTCTACGCATCTGACGCCCGCCGTGTCATTGGCCGGATGCAACCGCACATGGTCGAGTTGGCGGGTCGCACCCTGACAAAGGCCGCAGCATGAGCATCAACTACGACCGCATCAGGGAGGCATTGCCTGTGGAAACGGGTAATGGCCGCCGGTCCACCATCCGCGCCCGCTCTGATGTGGTCGAGGTGGTTCTCGACTGCGTGCTGCGCCGCCGCCAATTCAAGGAGATTGCGCAACGGTGCTGCGTCGATCTGGAAAGCCTGACCCGGTTCCGTAAGCGGTTCATCACACCGGAGGTCGAGAAGATTGTTTTGGTCGAGGCGAACAAGCTGGACGCCACCTCGCTCGATCAGGAAGTGAACGCCGCCCAAGACAAAATCGAAGGTGGCATTGAGGGCATCCTCAAGGAGCAGCGGCGACTGTACCGGACCCTTAACGATATGGTCGAGGGTGACAACCTGATGGATGTGCTGGCTCCGATGATGCAGTTGCTCCGTGACCAGAACAAGAGCTACGAGAACCTGCTCAAGGTCTATTCGAACCTTCGCGAAAAGACGACAATCGTGCTGGGCCTGAACGAGCATCCCGACGTTCAGAAGCTGATGGACGTTCTGTGGGTTGTGTTTCAAGCGCACCCGGACGCGTTCGAGACCTTCCGGCAGGTGGTCCAAGACCGGCGGATTCCGCTCGATGTCGAATGATCTGGGCCTTTTCCTCCGCACACTGCATGAGCGGGTAAAGCCGGATCTCCTGCTTGAGCGGGTAGTCGGTGGCCCGCCCGACGACTGGCAGCGGACGCTGATGAACTCCACCTCGGACATCATCATGGTGCTGGCGTCCCGCAGGATCGGCAAATCGACCACCATCGGCGTCATGGCAGGCCAGGAATTATCCAAGCCTGAGCATCAGGTGATCATCCTTTCGAAGACGCTGGCGCAGTCCCAACTGCTGTTCGCCAAGATCGCCTACACATGGGAAAAGATGGCGCTGCCGATTGAAGCCAAACGGCGCACAATGACCGAATTGCACCTGAAAAACGGCTCGTCAGTGGTCTGTGTTCCGGCTGGGCAAGATGGCGAGCAGGCCCGTGGCTACGGCGTCAAGAATGGTCTTCTCCTGTTTGATGAAGCGGCGTTCATCCCAGATGCCGTCTATGGCTCCACACTCAGCATCGCGGAAGACAATGCCAAGACGATCCTGATTACCACCCCCGGCGGCAAATCGGGTAAGGCCTATGAGATGTGGTCAGACAGGGAGATGTATCCAGAAGTCGAACGCATCCGGGCCTGCTCTCTTGATTTGCCGCGCATGGCGAAACTCGTCGAGCGTCAGCGAAAGGTGCTGTCCAAATTCGAGTTCGACGTTGAACACGGCCTAAACTGGATGGGTCGCGGCCAACAGTTTTTTGGACTCGGCGGCAATTGCCGCGGCCTTCACAGACACCCCACAACTCAAATTAGGAGACCTCTATGCAGGGCTTGGTTGAACAGGGCGAGGACTTGATCCTGCCAAACGCGGACCCGGCGGTTGAGATCGTCAAAGGCTATCGCCGCTTCCTCGTGGGCCTCGACATTGCGCAGGCCCAAGACAGAAATGCTTATTCGATCTGTCTGGACGAGCGAGTGCCGTATTACGATGCGAATGGGCGGCAGGAACTGACCAAACGCCGCCGCGAGATCGTGCGGGCGGACCATCTGCCCGCCATGTCCTATGCAGACCTCGCCATCGTGACCCGGAACCTGATGTTGGACCCGGCAATCGCGGGTCGCGCTTACCTCGTCGTGGACGCATCAGGTGTCGGGCGGGCTTTCTGCGATATTCTCAATACGAAATCCGTCCAGCACACCCGCGTTCAGATGGTGGCCGGTGAGAACGAGACGGAATCGAAGGAACGCGGGCGCACTTTCAACAACGTCGGGCGCAACCGTCTCTTGTCGGCGCTGAACTCGGCCATTCACACGGGCGACCTGTCCATCGGAAACTTCGAGGCCCGTGACTTGCTCCGACAAGACCTCGAAAGCTTCGAAGCCGATGTGGGGACAAGCGGGCGTGTGAGGATCGAGGGTGGAACAGCTTTCGGCCATGCCGATCTTGCCGTTTCCGCCGCGTTGAGCCTCTGGCTGTCCGATCACCGCAGTATCGGCGCTCATATCGGTGAGGCCCCTCTACGGGGCTACTGGTAGATTGAAAAACTCGGCTCAGTCTTCGGATACCCCAAGTCGAATTTCCATTTCGTCTTTATCCAGCTTTCTTGCGGCTTTATAACCTTCCGAACGAACTTCCTCTCGAAGCTGGACAAGGGATTGCAACTTAATCTGGTTCTCCAAGTCAGTAAGCTTTCCAAATACCAGCAGAGTTATTTGCATGAGCGAATATGCCGTGTTTATTGCGGGCGTCTCAAGCCCCGCGTTTGATGCGCCCGCATGTAGAATGGGTTGGCCGCGAAAGGAACCGAGGCTTCTTACGGTACCTGCGACACCAGCATGCACTTTGTAGCTCGACCATTTGTAATTTGGTGATAGAGAATTCCAGTCGATGGCAGCCTCTAAATCTTGAAATCTAGGAGCTTTTTTGTCGAGGCTATTCGCAGCCCAACCGTAAGCTCCGCCAAATGATTTCCCAAACTCAGAAATCAAAAATTGGAACTCTTCCTCAATCTCTTTTTCTTCTCCGGTCAGGCTTTCAGGATCGTAGGCGAGGCCATCATAGCGATATTCATTAATGATGGATTCGCGCATACTTACAACATCGTGCGCCAAGTATCGCTCTGCAACATCATCTCCGAACCGGTCGATCACGAAAGCTACTACAGAGAGTTCATATAGTGTTCGCCATCTTGCGTAGGCTCCATCCGCCAAGCCATTTTCAAGGAGAACCAAGATTTCCATAGTGGTTTGGCAGGCGCGCATATGAAGCGCCACCAGAGCTTCACGTTTAACGATTCCTTTCTTGGCTCTCGATTTCGAGAGTTTCTCCACAAACTCCTGCCCGACCTCCCTTGATGCAATCAAGAGCATCCGAAGCGGATCGAGTGTTTTTGCCCACCGGAGATCAATTCGATCTCGAAAGTGCTGCATATCGTTCCGTTCTTCGATCTTCTGTTCTGGCCAACGCTTTTTTAGAGCTTTGGATAGAGAGGTAGAGGAATCGCGAACGACTCCTTGAATGACTTCAGGCAGCTTGTTATCTATGAATTCTTTGAACTTTGCCTCTAACTCTTGCGTATCGGCGTCTGTGAATTCTATCTTTATGTTTCTCTGTTCATCTGGCGTTCCGTCATCATAGTGAAATGTTTCTTCACTGCCTGACAGTACATGTTCGACAATAGCCTCAATCAGCTTTTCGTCGTCGATTCCTTGCTCTCGAACCTTGTTTCCTATCGCCCGCCGTAATAGCAGCCTTGGAATATCTTGGACCTTCTCTTCGAGGATTTTGTTAAGGTTCTTCACATTTTTTACCACAGCTTAGTTGGCGTCTCGTCGTGCAACCCATTGCGTGTGTTCGCGCGAGAAGGCCAACTCCGCCTCATTGATGAAGTCAGAGAGTTCTTCCTCTGTCTTAACCGATTCCGAGTTTCCCCGAATAATTCCAATCTCATGGGCAGTCAGGTTGTAGCTCGCCATCAACTCACCGTGCCGCTTCATTTGCAGCCAACCGAGGGCTGAGGTCACAATGACAATCAGAGGGTCGAATGCGAGAGTTGCCCAAGGTAGACTTAGCTGTTCTGCGTTAAGCGCGATCGCTGCAATGATATACAGGACGATAGTAGTTGCGACCCAAAATGTGAGAGCGTTCTTGTTTGCCTTCGATTTCTTGGAGTACCACGTCCGCTGATTATCAATCCTGTGTTTGACGTAGTAGTCCATCCGCTGATCGAGCGTCAATTTTCTGACCTCCACCATCGGGTCAGTTACCTGCTCCATTACAGACGTTTCAAGGTTCGCGGCAATGTGTCTGTTGGCTTGCAGGATGTCCCTCAGGAGGTTCCTAAAATTTGCCTTCGGAATCTCAATACTGCTTGTATCCTCAAACGGATGCGCACGCATTGAAAACCGCCATGTCGATGTCTTGACCGACTCCGCGAGCGCGCGGCAGCGGTACCAGTCTTGATCCAGCCGCTTAAATATTTTGAAGACGAAAAGGCCCGCCAGCACGACCAACAGCAACGTAATTACTAGTGGATTGATCCCGGACATTCCACGCGTGGCGCTTGCCACGCTGACGCAGAACAGAAGGAAGTATTCCAGTCTGATTGTTCGCAGAAAGCGGCTTTGCGCTTTGATAGAGCCGTTGTTTGCGCTGTCGTATAGCGCCGGATATTCAATATCGGGCGCGGTCAAGTTATCTGCCTTATCCCGGCGACAATAGCGTCCGAGTTCCAATTAACCACCAGATCAGACGCTTGGGAAACGGCAAGCGGCATCATTTTTGCGCCGCGCGGGCGGACGCCTAGTATTGGTTTGTTGATGCTATTCGCAAAGTCCATCTCAAACTTGATCCAGTCGCTGTGGTTGGCCCACATTCCACCGATGATGATCACGCAATTGACCGGACGAATTTGGTCCCGCAACTCGTCTGCCATCTTGTAGTTCGCCATTGGCCCAAAAGCCTTGGTTTCCGGCACAGAGTAATTGGAAAAGTTGAAATACGGGCGATTGTTGAGCAGGTTCACCATCGCATTGTAGCGTTCGCTGTATGACCATGAATGGCTGATAAAGAGCCGATTCGACATTTAGTACCTTTCCAGTTGGGGCAGCTCAACCACTAGATACCACGCAGCGAACCAAAGGGGAACACCGAAAGACGCCGGATCTATCGCTCCGAACACTTTCGCGCCTTCTGTCCCTTCCGATACCACTCGATCACCGTTTCGGGGCTGACGTGCGGATCGTCGCCCATGTATTCTTCGATATAGCGCACCGCGCCAGCCTTTCGCCCGCTGACCAACGGGCCACCCAGTCGATCCGGGTCAATCCACGCGCTGATGATCGCATAAACGGATTCCGGGTGATGATCGGGCCATTGCTCCCCGACGATGCCAAGGGCTGCATGTGCGGATGCGGGCGATAAGCTGCCGCGTGGGCCAAGGTCTGCGAGAAGCTTGCCAGCTAAACTGCGGAGGTAGGCCGACACCCAAGTCGGCAATGGCTGTGCTGGATCGTGCCGTTCGAGATATTCCCAAGCTCGAAACGCGACTTCCCGTGAGTGTCGCTTGCCGCTAGGCGCACCGGTCGCTTCGTCACTGCTCATGGGCCTTTCAGGCTGGAACTCTCCGAGTTCCTTCTCGAACGCGGCAAACTCTTGGGGCGTCAACTTGTTGGGTTCGCGCCCCTGTCGTCTCATATCCAAAGCCCTTCATGCGTGCGAATTGTTCGACAAGCTACCACCGAAAGAATTGGTAGCCAACGCCAGCACACGAAAGGAAAATCCATAATGGCGAAAAACTTCTCGTTTAATCTACCTAAGGACCGCGAGTTTACGAACTTCGAGGTTCTTATCGCCGCTGTCGATGCAATGCGCCTTGATCCGTACTTTGAGCAAAGGCGCAAAGATGGTGGCCGCTACAAACACCAGATTGCAGCCCGGTGGCTTCATTGGGGTTCACCAGAGACGATCCTCTGTGCAATGACCAATCGCTGGGCGTTGATCATCACGCCTGCTGGTGAGCGCCGCTTCGACGTTTATGCTTTCAAGTCTGGCGAAGTGGGCAGTGGGGCTGTGCGGAGCTTGCGAGCAATCGAACGCAACGCTGCCTAATGTTGTAGAGTTGTTGCAGAGCCTACCGAAAACGACAAAAGCCGCCCTTCGGGGCGGCCTTTATCGTATTGTAATCTCCATGAGATTTTGGCTCCGGCGGTAGGGATCGAACCTACGACCAATTGATTAACAGTCAACTGCTCTACCGCTGAGCTACGCCGGAACGGTGGGCGTGGTATAGAATCTCGGAGCGAACTCGTCCAGAGCAAAATCACCCCTGCACGAAGGTTTTTTCAGCCTTAGCAGTTGCAAGAAAGCTGCTTAGCTAACGCATTGGTCTAAATGGTATATATCGGCATCTCCCAGAGGCCGTGTCAAGGGGGGCTCATGCACACATGTGCGCGGACAAAGAGCTTTCCGCTTCATCCCATATTTCAGCCAAAAGCTGCGTGTCCACCCGATCTGCCTCCTCGGCCATCTCAATTCGGAGCATCAACTCGCGAAATCGGGTCAGACCCAATACGGCTGCAGAACCCGCAAGGCGATGCGCTTCTTGCCGCAAGGCGCTGGTCAATTCCGGGGATGCGTCGAGCTCCACACGCAGCCGTTCCACATCCTGACAAAAAGTGGTGAGAAACCCACGGGCACGCTCTGGGCCGAGCGCCTCAAAGAACTGAATGATATTCTCGTTTGCAGGTCCGTCAGTCAGAACCGGGGATTTCCCGGCCCGGCGCGCAATCAGGTCGGCAAGATCACCCTTGCTGATGGGCTTGGTGATGACCTCTGCAAAGCCGGCCTCAAGAATCCGGGCGTGATCCTCTGGCGCTGCATGAGCGGTCAGCGCGACGATGTCGGTGCCATCGGCGAGCTTGCGCTGCCGGATCCGACGAATGGCTTCGATGCCATCCACTTCCGGCATGCTGATATCCATGAGAATCAAGTCATAGCTTCCCTGTTCGGCAGCCTCCACAGCCTCCACCCCTCCCGCAGCGGTCGTGACCTCCTGCCCCTGCTGGATCAGCATCTGCTCGAGCAGGAGGCGATTGATATCATTGTCTTCAACGATCAAGATATCATTGGAACCACTGTCTTTTCGTGCGCCGCTTTCAGTGTTGTCCACCGGAGCTGTGGCAACCGGCAAGGGAATGGACATGGTGAAAAGGCTGCCCTCTCCCACTTCGCTTTCGCACGTGATATCTCCATCCATGGCAAGCACGATCCGGCGGGTAATCGCCAGGCCCAGCCCGGTTCCCTCATTGCCGCGCCGATAGCTGGCATCCAGCATGGTGAAATCCTCAAAGATGCGCTGCTGGTCTTCCTCGGGGATGCCAGGGCCGGTGTCGGCGACCTGGAACGAAACCTCATCCGTCTCTCCAATGCGATGGATATCAACCGAAACCGCGCCTTCCTTGGTGAACTTGAGCGCATTTGCAATAAGGTTGAGCAAGGCTTGCTGAATGGCGCGGGGTCGGCCGGCAACAACAGAAGAGGCGCCCAGGCTGCAGTGAAGGGTCAGATCGATGCCCCGGCTGATCGCGTCGGCCTGCTGGCTTTCCAACAGCCCTTCGGCCAGCTCCTGCAGGTCAAAGATGCGGATTTTCTCGGGATCAACGCCCGCCTCAAGGCGCGACAACTGCAACACGTCGTTGACATGGTGCAGCAGCAATTCCCCGGAAACCCGCATGGCTTGAAGATAGCGGCTCTGCTCCGGGCTGGGGTTGGTGTTTTCCAAAAGATCAATCGCCCCCAACACACCTGTCAGGGGGGTACGCATTTCGTGGCTCATGACGGTCAAGAGATTGGCCTTGGCTCTCTCCCCTGCCAAAGCGTCATCACGGGCTGTTCGCAGTTCCTCTTCGGCCGCCATACGATCGGAAATATCCCGAAGGAAACTGACAAAAACCGTATCCTGCCCCGTCTGGCTAAGCGAAAGCGAAAGTTCCACCGGGAAAATCTCACCCGACTTGCGCAGCCCCTCCAACTGAACCCGCCCGGCGCCTATGACCCGGGTTTCTCCGCTTTTGAGAAAGCGTGTCATGCCGCGCGCATGCGCCTCTCTCAAATGGGGTGGTATGATCAGATCCTGCATCTTGTTGCCAATCGCTTCGGCACTGGAATAGCCAAAGATCGTTTCGGCTGCGCCGTTGAAGGCCAGGATGCGCCCGTCTTGATCAACCATCAGGATCGCATCCAACGACGAAGAAATCATAGCCTCCATTCGGGAGGCTGCGCGGCTGCGTTCTTCGGCAAGCATGCGGCCACGTCGGTACATGCGCGCAAGCATCAATGCCGTGATCGCAAGTGCAACGAAAAGGCCCAGCACAACCCAGGCCAGTTGCGACAGGATGCTAAAGAGTTTCAGGCGCTTGGCTTCGGTTCCTTCGACCTGAATCACCACGCCGAAAAGCGCAAGCTCCCGCACCTCTTCGCCATTCTTGACCAGTTCGTTCGAGACAACTGAAAGGTTTTGCAGCAGTTGTTCGTCGCTGACATCAATCAGTTCGGCAAGCCGGTCCAGCCGCGCACTGAGTTCCCTCAACAGGCGGCCGCCAGCCTCGCTTTGGCGCAAGTCTTCAAACAAGGGGCTTTCAAGGAATGTTGCAATCCGGCTGTAGTAGATGTCAAACCTGCGCCGTACGATTGGCAGGTCGCCGGGCTTCCTTACGGCATGAACCGCCGCATCCAGCTTGAGGTGCTCAACCTCAGCCTGAGACATCACCCATTGCATGTTGTCCGTTGCTGCCGTGGACAACCCCTCAAGGCGCAACAGGACCTGGTGACCAAGTCGAACGGACTGAACAGCCAAGAGCGGCAACACCACCAGTGCCGCCGCCAGGACCCAACGCGATGCCAGTGGAAATCGCCAGTCCGTTTCTTGTGTCACAGAGCCTCCACCCTACTGTTCGATGTCAATCCGCTCCAACTGCCAGATGCTTCTGGAATAGACCGCTTCTGTTTTATATGCCGGATTGCTGTCGTAAGGGTAAACAAGCCACAAGGGCCCCTTTGACCGTACCGACATTTCCTTGCCGTTGCGCAAATAGGCGATGATCGGGCCCCCTTCGATGGCGTCCGCAAGCGGCACCTCAACCATGTAGTCATTGATCGCACGGGCTTCGACGACGCCATCATTCAGGCCAAGATGCGTCGCCAGGGCCTGCAGGGACACACCGGTGAAGGTTTGAACGCCGGAGGTCCAGATGGTTTCGGTTTCAAAAGACGTCTCCCCGAGCGCGACCAAATCAGAGCGCGTGAAGGTCAGTGTTCGGGGCTCATCGCCCTTGAACTCAACCGTCAGAAGAACCGGACCGTCAGACGCGGCCCGCGCTTGGCTCACAGCACCGGGTGAAATCAAAAATGCAAGCGCGCACAAAAGACTAATCCAACGGACCATCAGGAACTCCTTTTCGATGCAAACCAACCTGGCTGCGGCGCATTATGTCAGAGTAGGATCCAAATGACATTAACGCCTGCGGATATGTTCCTATTCTTTTGGATAGGTCGGACAAACCGAGGCGATGGGCTTCCGCCTTTGTTGCTCTCGCTCCAGCCTCGTTTTCCTGTATCCTCGCACCGCTCCATCTTCCTGTGCTGCAGGCATTTCGCAAAAGAGCTTAACTCGCGACCAGAATGGCAATAGGCTGGGAAGTTGATACTTATGAAACCCTTGTCGTGTAAGTTGAACCCTCGACGTCTCATCAAGACCCAGGAAGTGTATGCGTATTCTATTGGCAGACGACCATGATATGGTCCGGGAAACGATATCAGCCTATCTCAGAAATGAAGGGGGAGCCGAGGTCTCTTTGGCAACGGACCTATCCGGCGCAATGGACCTGATTTCTTCCGAGGGGCCGTTTGACCTTGTTCTTCTCGACTACCAGATGCCCGGTATGATGGGCCTGGACGGGCTTGCAAAGGCGCTGGAGGCCAATGGCGGCAAAGGCGTCGGGATCCTGTCGGGCAGCGCACCAGCCAATACTGCCAAGGCGGCACTGGATGCCGGGGCCATCGGATTCATCCCCAAGACAATGGGCGCGCAATCCCTGCTCAACGCTGTCCGTTTCATGAGCGCTGGCGAGGTCTATGCCCCTGTCGAGCTGATGCGCGCGGACAACACAGCCCCCACTCACCCTTTGGCCGAACGGCTCAGCCCGCGCGAACTTGAGGTGCTGGATGGCCTCTGCCGGGGGCTGTCGAACAAGGAAATCGCGCGCGAGTTGGACCTGCAGGAAGTCACCATCAAACTGCATGTTCGCACCCTGTGCAAAAAGCTGGACGCCAAGAACCGGACTCAGGCGGCGCTTACGGCAAAAGAAGCCGGTCTTTTCTAACTTCTCAGTTTAGCCGACCGGGTCATTTCGCAAGCCTTCCAAGTTATTTCGCCACGCAAAGACGAACACCCCGCAAAGCGACCTTCTGCGGCCCTGCGGGGTTTGTCCTGCCATTGAGCTGCCTGGCTGGGGAGGCCGGAAAAGGGAAGCAGAGGCAGGAGTTCGATTGTCCGTCTTTCATATCAAATGGCGCGCGCTTCGCATCTAGGCTGCATGTTTCTGCGCCATCCCCTGCGGCGGCACCCTTGCCCATATCCGCTCCGGGAGCTGCGGGTCCCGGCACCCGACCACGGAAGCATCCGGACCAGCCTCAGCACATATGGCCGACACTGTTTCCATGCGCGACAGGATCACTGCTTCGAAACTATCCGCGGTGATGCGCCCATAGGCCTGCGGCGCCAGACGCAAAAAGCCCGCGCCCGCCCGCATGTCACAAACGGCCCGCTTGGTGGATTGCAACAGGCGCGGCGCAAACCGTTTGAATGCGGCCAGCAGGCTTCCCGCCCGCACAAGGTAAACGCCGGAATTCGAATAAGATCGCGGATCCTCTACAGAACTTGCAGCGCCTGCCGAAAACAGGGCTTGAACGGGCTGCCTGCTTTGCATCCGCGACAGCGCCCGTAACTGTCCATAACCGGTGGGTTGGGTGTCAGCCAGCAGCACAAGATCACCGCGAAAGGCGCTTTGCAGTGCATTTTCAACTGCCCGCCGGAACGCCTCGCCTTCCGTACCCGCATGATGTGCAGGCAGGATCAGCAGCAACGCTTCGGGCTCATCCTGAAAGCGCAACGCCAATGCGGCCAGAAGGGCCGCCGACTTTGAACGACAGGGCTCGATAATCAGGTCACCTGCCATACAAGCGGCCTCCATCTGTTGCATCGCAACGAACCGATGCGCTTCGCAGGCAACCACCGTCGGTGCGGCAAACATGGGATGATCAAGGCTCTGCAAAACCGATTGAAACCGGCTCTCGATGCAGCCGTCTGCACAGAAGTGTGACGGAATGACGTCAGACGTGGCAGGTAAGGTTCCCCCCTGCAGGCCTGCCAATACCACTGGATAAATCATGTGCTGTCCCTTTGCGGTGCCGGTCACACGGGTTTATCCGATAGCGACGCCCAAGGCTCCTATCCAAGGGGCTGCACAGCGCGTCCAAAAGGATAGCCACCCCTGGCCCAAAAGGCCCGACAGAAAACCGACAAAGCCAGCGAGCGCGCTCAAGCCAGCCTTGCAGGTAGCGCTGCGTAGCCCCGAAACCGGATGCGCCCACCCGGCGCGCGACCGGAAAGAAGAGCATAGTTCGGAAACCGGCTCAGGAAGCGTTCGATCGCGATCTTCCCCTCAAGGCGTGCCAGCGTCAGCCCCACACAGACATGAGGACCACCGGCGAAGGCCAAGTGACGGTTGGGTTTGCGTCCGATATCAAAGCGGCCAGGATCTGCAAAAACTTGCGGATCGCGATTTGCCGCGCCAATCACAAGGTGAAGATTTGTACCGCGCGGGATACTCATCCCGCCGATCTCGACCATGCGGGTGGTTTCCCGATTGCCAAGCTGGTTGGGGGAAAGCACGCGCAGGATCTCTTCTATCGTCGGCTTGATAAACGCAGGCTCTGCCAAAAGCCGCGCCCGTTGATCCGGGTGATCATGGAGCAAGGCCAGACCGTTTCCAATCAGGTTTGTGGTGGTTTCATGACCGGCGTTCAGGATGAAGATGCAGTTCTGGATGAGCTCAATCTCGCTGAGCTGCGCATCGGCCCCCTCTCCCCGAATGAGCCGGGTCAAAACATCCGTTTCAGGGTCGCCCGGATTGGCTCGGCGGCGCGCAATCAAGTCGGTCAGATAGGTTTTGAACTCTTCCACCGCACGATGCCCGCGCGCCAGTTGCTCAGCGCTCAGCGATGGCTCGAGCGCACCGAGGATCGCCAAAGACCAGTCCCGCAGGGGTCCGCGCTCTTCCATCGGTACATCCAAGAGATTGCCAATGATCTGGATCGGGATGGTGGAGGCGAAATCCTCGATAAGGTCGACCTCCTCCCTGCCCTCCATCGCGTCGAGCAGATGATCTACCGTTTCGACCAGACCTGGCTCCATCTTGGCGATGGCCCGCGGCGTCAGGGCCGAGGTCATGATCTTGCGCACGCGCGTATGAAGTGGCGGGTCGGAGAACACCAGCGATGTGGTGTGATGCTCGAACAGGGGTGACCCTTCTCCGAATTTGGGACCAAAAGCCGCCTTTTTGTCCGAGGAAAACGAGGTCGTGTCGCGATACACCCGGTCCAGATCCTGGTGGCGGCACAAAAGAACCGATCCATCTGGCTGTTTCAGCACCGGCGCATGGACCAAAAGCGCATCGTAGAATGGAAAGGGATCCTCTACGAATCCCTCGGGCGGGTTGGCCAGATCAAAACTCTGCATCTCTTCGGCGGTTGGATATCTCGTCACGTCAGCTCCTCCCAGAACGCATCGCACGGTCGTCCAAGGGTTTGCGACTGTCAATCACCACACATAGACATTCCGCAGCGAAATCAGGGTGACACAGCAGAGGCAGGTGCTTATGTTCGCCCTATGTCCTCGCCCATCTCCTCCATCCGCAATCTTGGACCCGCCTCGGAAGAAGCCTTTGCCCGCGCAGGCATCCATTCTGCCGAGGAACTGCGCGAGCTGGGCGCGGATGCCGCCTATGCGCGGCTGCTGCAATCCGGCAGCCGCCCCCATTTCATTGGCTATTATGTACTGGTCATGGGGCTTCAGGGCCGCCCCTGGAACGACTGCAAGGGCGAAGAGAAGAAGACCCTGCGCAAGCGGTTCGATGAGATAAAGGCAGAAAACAAGACGGCCTCCACCGAGGCGGCAGGCCTGTCACGGCTGGAGCGCGAACTGGACGCCATCGGCGTTATTCCCCGGCGAGGCTGAGACCTCCAGACAAACGAAAAGGCCGCGCAGGTTTCCCCGCGCGGCCCAAATTCCTGATCAGGACAGGTCCGGCTTAGCCGACCAGTTCCAGACCGGAGAAGAAGTATGCGATTTCAACCGCAGCGGTTTCCGGCGCGTCGGAGCCGTGAACCGAGTTTTCGCCAACAGATTCTGCGAATTCGGCGCGGATGGTGCCGGGAGCCGCGTCTGCGGGGTTGGTCGCGCCCATGATCTCGCGGTTTTTCGCGATGGCGCCTTCGCCTTCCAGAACCTGGCACACGATCGGCGCGGAGGACATGAATTCGCACAGTTCGTCATAGAAGGGACGCTCGGCGTGCACTTCGTAGAACTTGCCTGCCTGTGCCTTGGTCAGGTGAATGCGTTTCTGAGCGACAATGCGCAGGCCAGCTTCTTCGAACTTGGCGTTGATTGCGCCGGTCAGGTTGCGGCGGGTTGCATCGGGCTTGATGATCGAAAAGGTGCGTTCCAGAGCCATCGGGCGTTCTCCATTTCAAAGTGCAGGCGCTGGGGAAAATCCCGCGCCGGATATCTCGCGCGCCGGGTAACATGCCTGCGCGCGCTTGGGAAGGGCCGAGTTGCCCTTGGCCGGGCGTTTCTGCTGCGATGGGTTCAGACGGTGTCCGGCAGAGGCTCGCGCAGATCCACCCAGCGCACATAAAGCGCCGAAGACAGAGCCAGAATGCTGGAACACAGGATGATGCCCATGACCGTGAAGGGAGCAAACGTCGGCTCCACAAGGGCACCCGTCAGGGAAGTAACGACGGCGCCAAGCGCCACCGCCAGCGCCCCCGACAGGCCCGAGGCGCTTCCCGCCAGATGCGGGCGCACCGACATCAGGCCGGCGCTGGCATTCGCGATGGTAAGCCCATTGCCAAACCCCACCAGGATCGCCGCGCCAAAGAAAACGGGAACAGAGCCAAGCCCCAGCGCAAAGAGGAGCAGACCGCCCAGCGGGCCAATAGTCGCGCTGATGCGCCCTGCGATGATCAGCGTCAGCAGCGGCACCCGCCCCGCCACCCGCCCGGTGATGAAATTGCCCACCATAAACCCACTGGTGATGATCCCGATCCCAAGCCCCACCATGGCGGGGCTCAGGTCGAACCATGCCGCTGCGACCAAAGGCGCACCGGTGATAAAGGCGAAGAACCCACCGATTGAGAAGGCAACACACAGGCTGTAGCCCCAGAAACGTCGCGAGGTCAGCAGCTCAGGATAGGTGCGCATCTGTGCGCCAAAGGTGGCCGACTGGTTGGAGTTGGTTTCGCCCCAGTCGCCCCAGGCCAGTGCCAGCATACCAAGGCCGAGGACCGTGTAGAGGACAAAGCCCGCCCGCCAGCCAAAGGCCATCTCAAGAAAGCCACCGAGCATTGGCCCAAGCATCGGCGCCAGCGCCATCGCCATAGAGATATAGCCCATCTTGCTGGCGGCCTCTTCGGCGCTGTGCATGTCGCGGATCGCCGCGCGCGAGACCACCTGCCCCGCCACCACCGCACCTTGCAGCAAGCGAAAGCCAAGAAACACCCAGATCGATTCCGCCAAAGCACAACCTATTGAGGCGAGGACAAAGACCAGTATCGACCACAGCATGATCGGGCGTCGCCCGAACCGGTCCGAGAGCGGCCCCATCACCAGCTGCAACACCGCAGAGATCGCCAGATATCCGGCAATCGACAGGTTCACGAGGCCGTAATCGGCCCCAAAATCCTCTCCGATCCGCGCCAGCGACGGCAGGAACATATTGAGCGAGAGCACCGACAAGGCGGTGCCAAAGATCAGCGTGACGATATGAGGGGCGGTTTGCGCAGGACGCATGGAAGATCACCGAAGGAAAGGTATCAATGTGATCCAGCTAGCACGCACCTCCGGCAAGGACCAGTCCAACGCCGCGTGCAATCGCGCTGGTTTGCCCTCAACGCCTCTGTTATGAGCGCGGATATGTTACGCATTCAAGACATTACCTATTCGGTTGAAGGCCGCCCCCTGTTCGACGGGGCCAGCGCCACCATTCCCACCGGCCACAAGGTGGGCCTTGTGGGGCGCAACGGGACCGGCAAGACCACGCTCTTTCGCCTGATCAAGGGCGAGCTGTCGCTTGAGGGGGGCAGCATCACCCTGCCCTCGAAGGCGCGGATCGGCGGCATCGCGCAGGAGGCGCCCGCCTCGGATATCTCGCTGATCAACACGGTTCTGGCAGCCGATACCGAACGCGCCGCTTTGATGGCAGAGGCTGAAACCGCGACCGACCCCGCCCGCATTGCTGAGGTGCAGACGCGCCTTGCCGATATCGACGCATGGTCGGCTGAGGCGCGCGCCGCCTCGATCCTCAAAGGTCTCGGCTTTGACGAAGAGGCGCAACAGCGCCCCTGCGCCGATTTCTCGGGCGGCTGGCGGATGCGGGTGGCCCTGGCGGCGGTCCTGTTCTCGCAGCCGGATCTCTTGCTGCTCGATGAGCCGACCAACTATCTGGATCTGGAAGGCGCGCTGTGGCTAGAAGCCTATCTGGTGAAATACCCCCATACGGTGATCATCATCAGCCACGACCGCGAGCTCTTGAACCGCTCGGTCGGTGGCATCCTGCATCTGGAGGATCGCGGGCTGATCTACTATGGCGGCAACTACGACCAGTTCGCCCGCCAACGCGCCGCCAACCGGGCCAATCAGGCCGCGGCGGCCAAGAAACAAGAGGCACAGCGCGCCCACCTGCAGGCCTTTGTCGACCGGTTCAAGGCCAAGGCCAGCAAGGCCAAACAGGCGCAAAGCCGGGTCAAGATGCTGGAGAAGATGGAGACCATCCGCGCCCCCGAAGATGCGGCGCGCACTGTCTTCACTTTTCCCGAACCCGAAGAGCTGTCACCGCCGATCATCGCCATGGAGGGCGGATCAGTCGGCTATGGCGACACCGTGATCCTCTCGCGCCTCAATCTGCGCATCGATCAGGACGACCGCATCGCGCTTTTGGGCAAAAACGGTGAGGGCAAATCGACCCTGTCAAAACTGCTGTCGGACCGGCTCAAGCCGATGTCGGGCAAGATCACCCGCTCGGGCAAGCTGCGCATCGGCTTTTTTGCCCAGCATCAGGTGGACGAGCTTTACATCGACGAAACACCGCTGCAACACCTGCAACGCGAACGCCCCGAGGAAGGACAGGCGAAACTGCGTGCCCGCCTTGCGGGATTCGGTCTGGGTGCAAATCAGGCCGATACCGAGGTCCGCCGCCTCTCGGGCGGGCAAAAGGCACGTCTGTCACTGCTCCTTGCCACGCTGGACGCGCCGCATCTGCTGATCCTCGACGAGCCGACCAACCACCTCGACATCGAAAGCCGTGAGGCCTTGGTCGAGGCGCTGACCGCCTATACCGGCGCCGTGATCCTGGTGAGCCATGATATGCACCTTCTGAGCCTCGTGGCAGACCGGCTCTGGCTGGTATCCAAGGGGACCGTGGCGCCATATGAAGGCGATCTTGCCTCCTACCGCGCGCTTCTTCTGGAAAAGGACAAACCGGCCCCGAAAGCGGCGGCTCCAAAGCCAAAGCCCAAACGCCCCTCGCGCGATGCGATGCTGGCCTTGCGGTCCGAGGCGCGCAAAGCCGAAGATCGCGTCACCAAGCTGACCGAGATGAAGGACAAGCTGGACATCAAGCTGGCCGACCCGGAACTTTACGAGGCAGAGAAAAAGGACGAGGCCCGCGTCTGGCAGGCCAAGCACGCCGAGGTGATAGACGCATTGGAGCGGGCCGAGACCCTGTGGATGCGCGCCCTTGAGAAACTGGAGAAGGCCGAGGCCCTATGATCGACACGGCCTTTCTGATCACCTCCTTTGTCACGCTTTTTGTGATCATCGACCCGATTGGCCTTACTCCGATCTTTCTGGCGCTGACCCAAGGCATGACCGCGCGGGAGCGGCGCGGCGTTGCGATCCGCGCGTCGTTGACGGCGACCTTTATCCTCGCGCTCTTTACCCTGTTCGGGGAGGCGGTTCTGGCCTTTGTCGGTATCTCCATGCCCGCCTTTCGGGTGGCGGGCGGCATCCTGTTGTTCCTGACCGCGCTCGACATGTTGTTCGAGCGGCGCACCAAACGGCGGGAGCATCAGGGCGAGGAAGCCACCGAAGTGGATGACCCGTCGGTCTTTCCCATCTCGATCCCGCTGATTGCCGGCCCCGGCTCGATCGCTACGGTGATCCTCCTGGCCGGTCAAAAGCCGGGGATCGAGGGCTTTGCCCTGGTGATGAGCATTGTGCTCGCCGTGCTGGCCCTGATGCTGGTGATGTTCATGGTCTCCGGCGTGCTGGAACGTCTTTTGGGCAAGACCGGGATCAACGTGGTCACGCGCCTGTTGGGGATGCTCTTGGCCGCGCTGTCGGTGCAATTCGTGCTGGATGGGCTGCGTGCCTTTGGTTTTGCCGCTGGCTAGGCCCCAAGGGCTAGGAACCCGGTTCAGACTTCCTACATCAAGGAGCAGGAGGGACGCGCATGAGCGATATGGACACCGCACGCATCATCTATCTGGTTCTTCTGCTTCTGGCAGTGGGGTCCTGGGTCTTTGTCCAGAACCGCCAGTCGCTTGGCAAAACGGTGCAATCGCTCGCGATCTGGGCCTTTATCTTTCTGGGTGTCATTGCCGCCTATGGGCTTTGGGGCGATATTCGCCAGACCGTCATGCCCCAGCAAAGCGTCATAACGGATCAGGGCCGGGTTGAGGTGCCGCTGGCGCCGGATGGGCACTATTATCTCACCCTTTCAGTGAATGGCGCGCCGGTGAATTTCCTGGTGGACACAGGCGCCAGCCAGGTTGTTCTGAGCCGGAAAGATGCCGAGCGTGCCGGGATCGACACCGGCAGCCTCGCCTATCTGGGACGGGCTCAGACAGCGAACGGCGAAGTGAGCACTGCCTCGACCTGGGTGGATGAGATGTCCCTTGGCGGCATTGTCGACAAGGGCGTAAGGGTCTGGGTGAACAGCAGCGACATGGAGAAATCGCTTTTGGGCATGGGCTATCTGCACCGGTGGTCCCGTATCGAAATCCAGAACGGCGCCTTGGTGCTGACCCGCTAGGCGCGCCTCCCCGACGACGATATTATTTGCTGAGGCGCGCTTTGGGGAAGCCTGCATCCTGCACCGCGTTCAGGGCCGCTTCGCCGCTGCCGCCGTCGGAAAACGGCCCCGCAAGAACCACCTTGAAGCTCTGCCCCTTGCGCGTGACGCTGCCAAGACGCACCGGTAGCCCCGTGCGAGCCGCCAAGACCTGCGCGGCAGCCCGCGCGGCTTCTGGATCTGCAAAAGTAGCCGCCCGCACATAGCGGCGTGGAGCGGGTGTTTCCGTCGCCGACGCATTCGGATCGGACCGGGTCGACAGACGCAGGATCAAAGGACCTTGAGCCTCGGCTGCGCTGCGCGCTTCTGTCCCCCCAAGGCGCACGGTCTGGCGATCCACCGGCCTTTGCACCAGTTTGCGCGGCACCGTATTGGTCCAAATCTCAGCCATTTGCGCATCCCCGCTGGGCGTTCCGACCCCGCGCATGGCGTTCATCCGGTCATCCCCGCGCTCGACCTGTATGTACCCCGGCGGAACGGTGGAATGCGCACTCACTAGGGCAGCAGCTGCGGTACGCTCTGCCCGATGGGGATTCAGACGATCATCGTCCCACACTGCGCGATAGCCAGCGGGAATGGAAATATCGGCGCTGGAGCGCCGATCCTGATACACATGGGTCGGAACAATCCGCGTATTGGGTGCCAGCAGCAGCGAGGAATTGTGGTCTCCGCGCCCATAGGTCACGGGAGACTCAGGCTGCGGGCCGCAACGCACCCCTGGCCCGTTGTTGATATATTGCTGACTAAGCGCAGAGGCACCGGCGCAGCCGGACGACGCAGGGGCTTCGATCACTGGCGCAGGGGCTGGTGCCACTGGCACAGATTTGATCACCTTGCGCGGCGCTGCCGTGGTCACGCGAGACGGATTTGCGCTTGTGGTGTTTGCCGTGCGACGCGGCTTGGCGGTGGTCACCATCGATGGAGCCGAAGGCGGGCGGCTGGCGGTCACTGAAGGCTGCGTCAAGGCCGCCTTTGCGGATGCTGTGTCAGGCACCGAACTTGGGCGCTGCGCCTCGGGCAGAGTTATCATTTCGAACGCAGGACGATTTTGATTGCCCGCCGCAGCCGCACCTTCAACCGTTGTGGGCTGGTAGCCGCACAGTTGCTTGCGGCTGCGCGTCACCCGCGGCACCCAATTCACGTTCCCATCGATTCCGGCCCGAATATAGATACATCCCCGGCTATCTACGTATTGTTTGCCCTTGTAGGACGCAGGCGGAATTTCGGCAGGCGGGCTGGAGGCGCGCAGAGTTTGAGCTGCTGCCCCTTCGGTTCCGCCGTTCATCCCAATGGTGCCTGCAATGATGGCGAGCGCGACAATTCTTGTTATTCTCATGACTGAGCCCCACAACATATGGGCGCACGATGCCTGAAAATGAATTTTGAGTAAACCCGGCCAAGAGACAATCTGCCGCCAATGCCTGAAACTGTTGCCGCCTCACAGCAGGCTGGAATGCGGCTGCGGCGCCCGGAAGCTCCGGACGCCGATTGGTGCTTACTTGGTGCCGAACATACGGTCGCCCGCATCGCCCAGACCGGGCATGATGTAGCCCTTCTCATTGAGCTCGCGATCAAGGGAGGCGGTGACGATCGGAACATCCGGATGCGCCTCTTTCATGCGGGCAACACCCTCGGGCGCGGCCAGAAGGCACAGGAAGCGGATATTGTTTGCACCCGCCTCTTTCAACAGGTCAATCGCCGCCGCCGAGGAATTGCCGGTGGCCAACATCGGATCAACCGCGATCACAAGACGATCTTTCAGGCTTTCGGGCGCTTTAAAGTAGTATTGCACCGGCTGGAGCGTCTCTTCATCTCGGTAAAGACCGACAAAGCCGACCCGGGCCGAAGGGATCAGTTCCAAAACCCCGTCCAGCATGCCATTGCCTGCGCGCAGGATCGATACCAGCGCCAGTTTCTTGCCTGCCAGGATCGGCGCTTCCATCTCTTCCATCGGCGTGTCGATGGTGGTGGTGGTCAGCGGCATCTCGCGGGTGATCTCATAGGCCAAAAGCTGGGTGATCTCGCGCAGAAGGCGCCGAAAGCCTGCGGTCGAAGTGCCCTTGTCCCGCATCAGGGTCAGTTTGTGCTGCACCAGCGGGTGATCGACAACGGTCAGATGTTCGGACATGACGGCATTCTCCTGCAGAAATCTTTGCACCCTCTTATGCGCCCTTGCCCCGGGCAGGCAAGCCGGAACGGGAAAGCGATCACAGAAAGCTGCGTCCGGGCCCTGCGCCGGGTATGCCAAGATGCGCGGCAACCGACATGCCCACATCGGCGAAGGTGCGGGCGCCGATGCTGCCCGCCTGCCCCGAGCCTGCAATCAGAACAGGCACCTGTTCGCGGGTGTGATCGGTGCCTGGCCACGACGGATCATTACCGTGATCTGCCGTCAGAACCATGATGTCGCCGCTCCGCAGGCGCGGCAGCAGTTTCCCGATCTTCGCGTCGAACCATTCCAGCGCGCGGGCATAGCCAGAGATGTCGCGCCGGTGCCCATAAAGACTGTCGAACTCCACAAAATTGGCAAAGGTAAGGCTGCCCTCTTCGGCCGTCTCTATGGCCTCAGACAGATGCTCCATCAGATCCGCATCGCTGCCCTTTTTCAGGGTATCGATGCCGCTCATGGTAAAGATATCGCCGATCTTGCCGATGGCATGGACCTTGCCCCCGGCCTCCTGCACCCAGTTCGTCAGCAGCTTTGCTGGCGGCGCAATCGCAAAATCACGGCGGTTGGTGGTGCGGGTAAAGCCCGTCTCGGGTGTGCCGACAAAGGGACGCGCAATCACCCGGCCCACCTTCATCTCATGCAGGCGCGGCGCGACAGTGCGGCACAGCTCCAAAAGCCGCTCAAGGCCGAATGTCTCTTCATGCGCAGCTATCTGGAACACGCTGTCCGCAGAGGTATAGCAGATCGGCGCGCCGGTCTTCATGTGCTCGGCCCCGTGGCGCGCGATGATCTCGGTGCCTGAGGCGTGACAGTCGCCAAGAATGCCTGGCGCGCCCGCCGCCCCAGCCACAAAGGCGCTGAGATCCGCGGGAAAGGCCGGGATCGCATCGGGAAAGAAATGCCAGTTCCAGGGCACCGGCAAGCCCGCCAGCTCCCAATGACCGGAGGGCGTATCCTTGCCGGGACTGACCTCGGCGGCGCAGCCCCACAGGCCTTCTGGCGTGGCATCCAACCCCGGAAAGGGCACGGATGAAGCCAGCCGCATGGCAGAGCCCAGCCCCAGCCGATCCAGATTGGGCAGGTTCAGCGGCCCGCTGCGCCCCTCTTCGGCGCGCCCTTCGGCGCAGGCCTGGGCGATATGGGCCAGAGTGTTGGCGCCGATATCTGGCAGATCACCATTGAAAAAGCGATCCGCATCGGGCGCGCCGCCGATGCCAACCGAGTCCATCACCACGAGAAAGGCCCGCGCCATCAGGTGATCCTTTCGTGGATAAGCGGCGGCAGATCCGGTGCCTGACCTGCAATGGTGATCGCGGCCAGAACCTCGGCGGCGGCGCGCTCTGCGGCATCTTCGCGGGCGGCATGAATGCGCGCCAGCGGCGTGCCGCGCGCGACCTTGGTGCCGAGCGGCAGAATATCGGACAGGCCAACCGCCGGATCCACCTGATCGCTTTCTACCATACGCCCGCCGCCGAGGCGTACCACGGCGAGGCCGAGCGCCTCTCCATCCATGGCGCTGATGTAGCCTGCCCTTGGGGCTGTGACCTCGCGGATCACGCTGGCTTCGGGCAGGACGCGCCGCCAGCCCGTGGCAAAATCGCCGGGCCCGCCCATGGCCGCCACCATCGCCTCGAACCGGCGCGCGGCGCGGCCATCGCTCAGGATCGCAATCAGGCGCTCGGCAGCAGCCTCCTGCGTTTCCGCCAATCCGGCCTGCACCAGCAGAACCGCGCCAAGCGCAACGGTGATCTCGGCCAGCGGGCCAGAGGTCTCACCCGTCAGAACACGCATGACTTCAGCCACCTCAAGGGCATTACCAAGCGCAGGCGCAAGCGGCTGGTTCATATCGGAGATCAGCGCCGAAGTCGGACAGCCCGCCGCATTGGCCGTATCGACCAATGACTGCGCCAAGGCGCGCGCGTCATCAACGGATTTCATGAAGGCGCCAGAGCCGACTTTTACATCCAGAACCAGCGCATCGGGACTGGCGGCGAGTTTCTTGGAGAGGATCGAGGCGGTGATCAGATCAAGGCTCTCGACCGTGGCTGTCACATCGCGGATCGCATATAGGCGCTTGTCGGCCGGGGCGATCTGCGAGGTTGCCCCAACGATGGCGCAGCCCACATCGCGCATCATCTCGTGCAGGCGCTCTTCGCTGACGTTGGTTGAGACGCCGGGGATCGCTTCCATCTTGTCAAGCGTGCCGCCCGTATGCCCGAGGCCGCGCCCCGAAATCATCGGCACATAAGACCCACATTCCGCCAGCGCAGGCGCCAACAGAAGCGATACGCAATCCCCCACCCCGCCAGTGGAGTGCTTGTCGAGCACCGGCCCGTCCAGATCCCATGTCAACACATCGCCGCTGTCGCGCATGGCAAGCGTCAGGGCCCGGCGCCCTTCGGGACTGAGCCCTTGTAGGCAGACCGCCATGGCAAAGGCCCCGGCCTGAGCATCACTGACATCGCCATTGGCCAGACCTTTGGCAAACCAGCTGAGATCGGCATCCTTTGGCGTTTCGCCCCGGCGCAGGGCGGCATTGATCGCGCGCGCATCCATTGCGGGTTACTTGCCCTCCATGAAGCTGGTTTCAAACGCACCCGGCAAGAGGTCGGCAATGGTACTGGCACGCTCGGCGCCGCGGGTGGTGCCCATGGTCACCGGCACATCGCCCGCGCCGAATTCCGCCAGTTTCTGGCGGCAGCCTCCGCAAGGCGGCACCGGCTGAGGGCAATCCGCGATCACATAGACCTCGGTCAGTTCTTTCTCGCCAGCGGCGACCATGGCAGCAATGGCACCCGCCTCGGCGCAGGTGCCTTCCGGGTAGGCCGCGTTTTCCACGTTGCAGCCCACATAGACCGTGCCCGAGGCGGCGCGGATGGCGGCCCCGACCTTGAAATTGGAATAAGGCGCATGGGCATTTTCACGAACGGCGGTTGCGGCGTCTTTCAGGCTCATGATGTCTCCAGGCTTGTGGTGAATCGTCCCGGCAGGCTGACCTCCAGAAGTTCCAGATCTTCCGAAGCGTCACTCAGACGGGTTTTCATGGCGGGCGGTATCACAAAGGCATCGCCACTTTCCAGCGCATAGGGCTCCCGCCCCTCGCCGTGAAGGGTGACGCTGCCCGCCATGACAAAGGTGAACAGGATATCCGTGTCATGGCTGGCCCAGGTGCTGTTTCCGGCGCCCCCTCCTTCTGCAGGGCGCACCACCTGAACCGAAGCGACACCCTTGGTGTTTGCGTTGATGGTGGTGTCGCGGCAGATGAAGCCCGGCAGGCGGAACGGCACCCAATCTGCGCCTGCGGCCTGATTGTAGACGAAACGCTGCCCCTGCCATTCGCGGTCCGGGCGATAGTGGGGGGTCGGCAGGGTCATCTCATGGTCGATCTCGGTCACATGCTCTGCCGGAACGCCGATCTCGATCACCTGCACGTTATCGCTGGCCTCAAGCACCCGGTGGCGGATCTCGGGCGGCTGGATGAAGCAATCGCCCGCCGTAAGGCGCATCTTCTCGCCCTGATCCTCGTAGACCACGTCGACCCAGCCATGAATGCAAAAGATCAGCTGAAAGCCGACCCGGTGGAAATGCACCATATCCGGCACAGGCCCACCATCGGGAATGCGGATGTGGCTCGCAATGATCGACCCGCCCAAGCGGTCCGGCACCAGATCGCGGTAGTGCATGCCTGCGCGGCCAATGATCCAGGGTGCCTGATCTTTCAGCCTGCGCACCACGAAGGAATGCACCGTTTCGGGCATCACCATGGGCGGATTGCGGTCTTCGATCTCGATCCTGGTGCCATTAGGCGCAGTCAGACTGCGTTTGCCGTCTGCAAACCCGTCGGGGTCGTCGGTCAGGATCCGCAGGGTACCGGGGGCTTCGGTGGCTCCGCGTTCGATCCTGAGGCGCAGCCCATGGCCCGAAAACACCCCGATACGCGGATCATCAGCCGGGTAAATCATGTCCAGCTTCATGCCCAGAACCTTGGTGTAGAACGGAATATCGTCCCGCAGTTCTGCGGTTGGCAGGCGCATCTCGGCAGTGGTCTCGGCCATTCTTTTCTCCCTCACGGACATTTTCGTCGTCTTTTGGCCCGCACAGTGATCCGATTGCCAGAGATGTGCAAGGATCTGCCCGTCCCGCGCAGGTGAATGAAATGCCTGTTTCCCTCACGTCAGATGTAGTTTAATGCTAAACTATCAGTTTTGGAGCGCCCCATGTCCGACACCCCCAACCTGCGCGACGCCGCGCTGCGATACCACGAACTCCCCCGCCCCGGTAAGCTTGAGATCCGCGCGACCAAGCCGATGGCAAACGGACGCGATCTGGCGCGGGCCTATTCTCCGGGCGTGGCGGAGGCCTGCCTTGAGATCAAGGAAGATCCGGCAAATGCCGCGCGCTATACCGCGCGGGGAAATCTGGTGGCGGTGGTCAGCAATGGCTCGGCGGTTCTGGGGCTTGGCAATATCGGTCCTCTGGCCTCCAAACCGGTGATGGAGGGCAAGGCGGTCCTGTTCAAAAAATTCGCAGGCATCGACTGTTTCGATCTGGAACTGAAGGAGAGCGACCCCGAGCGGCTGGCCGACCTTGTCTGCGCGCTGGAGCCGACCTTTGGTGCGATCAACCTTGAAGACATCAAGGCGCCCGACTGTTTCATCGTAGAAAAACTCTGCCGCGAGCGCATGGGCATCCCGGTCTTCCATGACGACCAGCATGGCACCGCCATCGTCGTCGGCGCCGCCGCGCGCAATGCGCTGCATGTTGCGGGCAAGCGTTTTGAGGACATCAAGGTGGTTTCGACCGGCGGCGGCGCGGCGGGTATTGCCTGCCTCAACATGCTGGTGAAGCTGGGCGTCAAGCGCGAGAATATCTGGCTGTGTGACTTGCATGGGCTGGTTTTTGAGGGGCGGAGCGAGGATATGAACCCGGTGAAATCCGCCTTTGCGCAAGACAGCGCGTTGCGCACCCTGGATGATGTCATCGAGGGCGCGGATCTGTTCCTGGGCCTTTCTGGTCCGAACGTTCTGAAACCGGAACATGTGGCCAAGATGGCCAAGCGGCCGATCATCTTTGCTCTTGCGAACCCGACCCCGGAAATCATGCCAGATGAGGCGCGCAAGGTGGCGCCCGATGCGATCATTGCCACGGGCCGCAGCGATTTTCCCAATCAGGTGAACAACGTCCTGTGCTTCCCCTTCATCTTTCGCGGGGCGCTGGATGTGGGCGCGACCGAGATCAACGATGAAATGCAGATTGCCTGCGTCGAAGGTATTGCAGAACTTGCCCGCATGACCACCTCGGCCGAAGCCGCCGCCGCCTACCAGGGGGAGCAGCTGACCTTTGGCGCCGACTACCTGATCCCAAAACCTTTTGATCCGCGGCTTGTGGGCGTTGTCTCTTCGGCCGTGGCGCGGGCCGCAATGGACAGCGGGGTCGCAACGCGTCCGATCGAGGATCTCAAGGCGTATCGCGCCAGGCTGAACCAGACCGTCTTCAAATCCGCATTGTTGATGAAGCCGGTTTTTGAAGCCGCCCGCGCCGCCGCCCGCCGCATCGTTTTTTCCGAAGGCGAGGACGAGCGGGTTCTGCGCGCCGCCCAAGAGGTGCTGGAAGAGACAACCGAAACGCCGATCCTGATTGGCCGCCCCGATGTGATCGCGGCGCGCTGCGAAAAGCTGGGCCTGCGCATCCGCCCCGGCGCCGACCTGCAGATCGTCAACCCCGAGAACGATCCGCGCTATTACGACTACTGGAACAGCTACCACCGGATCATGCAGCGCAAGGGGGTGACCCCGGATCTGGCCAAGGCGATCATGCGAACCAATACCACCGCCATCGGCGCCATCATGGTGCAGCGCGGCGAGGCCGACAGCCTGATCTGCGGCACCTTTGGCGAGTACCGTTGGCATCTGAACTATGTGACGCAGGTTTTGGGCGGCGGCACATATGCACCACATGGCGCACTTTCGATGATGATCCTCGAAGACGGCCCCCTGTTCATCGCTGACACGCAGGTGCGGATCGAGCCTACGCCCGAGCAGATCGCCCAGACGGTCCTCGGCGCTGCCCGTCATGTGCGGCGCTTTGGCCTGGAGCCAAAGGTAGCCCTGTGTTCGCAATCCCAGTTCGGCAACATAGATTGCGACACCGGCACCCGGCTCCGCGCAGCCATCGACATTCTGGACGGCAAACGGCGGGACTTTGTCTACGAGGGCGAGATGAATATCGATACCGCCCTTGACGCGGATCTGCGGGCCCGCATCTTCCCGAATTCCCGGCTTGAGGGCGCGGCAAACGTGCTGGTTTTCGCCCATGCCGATGCAGCCAGCGGCGTGCGCAACATCCTCAAGATGCGGTCCGGCGGGCTGGAAGTTGGTCCCATCCTGATGGGTATGGGCAACCGCGCCCATATCGTCAGCCCCTCTATCACTGCGCGAGGTTTGTTGAACATGGCGGCTATAGCCGGCACACCTGTTGCACATTACGGATAAGGCACCGCGAATCCGCCTTTTGGGGAGGTGGGCTTCGCGCGCTCTGAAAATCAACACAAAAATAACCCGCAGCCGTTAACACAGAAATGAATATCTAGCGCAAGATGGTCTTGCGCTTCGGTCTGCCGAGCAGACCTGGAGGAATATTGGGTTACCCGGACATACTGGTTTGGCGTCCGGGTTGGTGCAAGGGTTGATTGATTTGTCGGTGAGCATTCCGAGCCAGGACGCCAGCAGGGCCAGCCAACAGCCCCGGTCCAAGCCCTATGGCGATGGGCTGAACCGCGCCGTGGAAATTCGACTGCTGACCCATGCCTATCAGGGACATACCTCGAATATCATCGTAAACGTGGCCTGTGGTCTGGGCCTTTACGTGCAGTTCTATCTGACCGGAGAGGTGAACAGCGCTGTCAATGCGCTGATCTTCTTCTTGCTCGTGCAATCGACGATCCGCGCGTTTCTTGGGCGACGCGATGCACACCGCCTATCCACGGAATCCGATCCCGGTTCCCAGATCGCCATTGGCGCCACCCGGCGCTATCTCTATGGCGTTGCCGTGGCCTGTATGACCTGGGGCGGGCTGCTGCATATGGCGCTGCACAGCGGCAACAGCGAATTGATGTATTTCACAATCATTGTTGTCTCGGCCATGGCCTCGGGCGCGACCGGGGTGATTGCGCCAATGCTGAAATGCGGGCGGTTCTACATCAGCAGCCTCCTGATGATCACAATCGCCGAACTGCTTTTGATGCCCCAGCCCGAAACCGTTTTGGCCATTCTGGTTGCAGTCTTTTGGGGGATCATGTTGGGGGCCCATGCGCGCAACCATCACATGCTGCGAAACTCTATCGAGCTTGAATTGAAAAACAGTGCCCTGGTGGACGATCTGCGTGTGCAGCAAGACGCTTTGACCGAGTTCAATCTGACCCTTGAAGACCGGGTCAAACGGCGCACGAGCGAGCTCAAACGACTGGCCGAGCACGACAGCCTCACGCAACTGTTCAATCGTCGCGGGATCATTCACTGGGTTGAAGAACAGCAACGGAAGATCCCCGATGGATACGCCCTTGCTGTAATCTTTATCGATCTGGACCGGTTCAAACAGATCAACGATGGGATGGGACACGCAACCGGCGACTGTGCACTGGCCGAAATCGGGGAACGCCTGGCATCATCTGCGCCGGAGTTTGCTGCCTTTTGCCGCTGGGGCGGGGACGAATTCGTTGGCCTGCTGGCCGTACCTGAGGACCGCTGCGTCGATATTGGCCTCGAATTTACGGCGCAACTGCGCGCCATTGTCGAAAAGCCGATCAGCTTCTCCAACCGGTCGGTTTCTGTCGGATTCAGCGCGGGCCTGGCGGTCTCAAAACCGCATCCGGTTGCCGTAAGTGAGGCGATCCGTTCTGCTGATCTCGCTGCTGGAGAGATCAAACGCACAGGGCGCGGTGGCACGCTCCTGTACACGCCCGATCTGGTGGCAGAACAAGAGCGCAACCTCATCATCGCCCAGCGCCTGAAACATGCCCTGCCTGCAAAGGAAATGCATCTGGCGTTCCAGCCGCTGGTTCATTCGCACGACTTCTCGGTTCACTCCTATGAGGTGCTGTTGCGTTGGGACAACCCGATCTTGGGACGCGTCAGCCCGGAAGAGTTCATTCCGATCGCAGAGGACATCGGCGAGATCGTCCATATTGGCGAATTCGTCGTTGATACCGCGCTTGCGACCTATGTCGAAGAACTGGGGCGCGCCAGCCACATCAGGCTCGCCCTCAACATATCCCTCAGACAGCTGGTGGTGCCCGGGTTTGCCCAATTCATACTTGGCTACCTGGAGAAGTACCGCCTGCCCACTCGTATGCTCATCCTTGAGGTCACCGAAACCATCTTTGATGCCCGCAACCAGGATACGATTATCGGTGTACTAAACGACCTTCATTCCCTTGGGATCGAGATCCATATCGACGATTTTGGCACGGGTTACTCCTCCCTGTCGCGCCTGCATGAAATGCCGATTTCGGCGCTCAAGATCGATAAGTCCTTTGTCCAGCAGATAGACGATCAGCGCAGCGCCATTATTGAAGGCAGCGTGATGATTGCAGAACGGTTCGGCGTACACACCGTTGCAGAAGGCGTTGAAACCATCGAGCAAGCCCGTTTGCTGCACGCCATCGGTGTCACCTACCTGCAGGGCTATCTGTTTGGAAAACCGGTGGAACATTTTGCCGAGGTGTCAGTAAACTCGGACTTTCTGATCTGGCCAGAGACCGCCAGATACAAAGCCTCCTGAATGCGCGAAGGGGCAAGGGCTATTTCTCTGCCTTCTTTTCCCAGCGCCCGCTTTCCTCTGACCAGTATTGCGCCGAACAGCCCGCGTCGGTCAGGGCTTTCCACTGAATACGCGCATGCTGCACTGCATCGGGGTCCGTCCCGTCAAAGAGGATGCAGACACGCTCCAGTGCCTGCACCTCATCCGGTGAGACCTCAGCCCCATCCACGGCCATGACGCAGGCCGGATTGTTTGCCGCCTCTGCCCCCGTGGTCAGCAGGATCGGTTGCAGCGCATCATGGGGGCCGCCTGCAAGCCCATGCGGCAGGAAGCTTTCCTCACCGCCCAGCCAAAGCCGCTCATCCAGCCAAGCCATACGATCAGGTTCGCGCCCGCGTACGGCGATACGCCAGCCGGCGCCGCGCGCCTTTTCAAGAAGAACCGGCAGGGTCTCTTGCAATGGCCGACGTGTCAGATGGTAGAAAAAGGCCGCCCCCATGGCAGGGTCATTCCGCCTCGAACCGGTCCTGCACCAGTCGGTTCAGGGCCATTACCCCCCAGCCGGTCGCACCTTTGGGGGCATAGGACGTGTCGCTTTTGACGGAAGCCACACCGGCGATGTCCAAGTGGATCCACGGCATGCCGTCCTTTATGAACCGTTGCAGGAACTGCGCTGCAGTGATGGAGCCGGCCGGGCGCCCGCCCACGTTTTTCATATCGGCAATGCGGGATTTCAGCATATCGTCGTAGGCTTTACCGAGCGGCATGCGCCAGGCGCCCTCGTCCTCTGCACTGGCGGCTTTGAGAAAGCCATCACAAAGCTTGTCATCGTTCGAGAAAACGCCGGCATTCTCGTGACCAAGGCCAATGATGATCGCGCCGGTGAGCGTGGCCAGATCGATGATCCCGGCGGGTTTGAACCGCTCCTGCGCGTACCAAAGCACATCACAGAGCACCAGACGCCCTTCGGCATCGGTATTGATCACCTCGACCGTGTCACCCTTCATCGTCTTGACCACATCCCCCGGGCGGGTGGCATTGCCAGACGGCATGTTTTCAACGAGGCCGACCAGCCCCACCACATTGGCCTTTGCCTTGCGCAGGGCAAGGGCTTTCATGGTGCCGGTAACAACGCCCGCGCCGCCCATATCCATGGTCATGTCTTCCATGCCCGCTGCCGGTTTGAGCGAGATGCCTCCGGTGTCAAAGACCACGCCCTTGCCCACCAGCGCCAGCGGCGCCGCATCCTTGGGGCCGCCCTTCCACTGCATCACGGCGACCTTGGACGGGCTGTCCGAGCCCTGCCCCACGGACAAAAGGCAATGCATCCCCAGTTTTTCCAGCTCCGCTTCGTCGAGGATCTCGACCTCGAGACCGATGTCGCGCATCCCCTCGATGCGCGCTGCGAATTCGCTGGTGGTCAACACATTGGCCGGCTCGTTGATAAGATCACGGGTCATGTGTACGCCCTCGGCCACGGCCAGAAGCGGCGCGAATTCGGCGGTAGCCTCCTCCGCTTTCTTGTGAGCAATCACCACCTCGCCCATGCCGCTGTCCTCTGCCGCCGTCTTGTGGGCGTCGAAACCATAGGCCCGAAGCGCAATTCCCATAGCCAGATCGGCCGCCCGGTTCAGATTGCCCGCCATAACGGTCATGGCCTTGCCCGCAGCCTTCTTGGCCAGTTCGGCGCCTGCCTTGCGCGCTTCGGTCTGATCCACACGTTTGGGCAGAACCATCACGTGCAGCGCTTCGGCAATAAGGCCTGCAGGCCACGCCAGAGTGAAGACCTGACCGGGCTTTGCAGTCTTGAAGGCTTCCGAGTCCAGCAGGCGGGCGATAGCCCCCTTGGTCAATCGGTTCGCGCTGCGCGTGGCCTGATCCATCCCTCCGTCAGGTGTCACCAGAACCACAACGTGGCCGCTCATCTCGGCCAGATCTTTGGGCTCATAGGCATCAAAACGGATTGGGGTCAGACGGCTCATCGCATTGGCTCCTGTCGATCTGTTTGTTCGTGTTTGTGCAACAGCTACCCCGTGCTTTGCGGCTTGACCAGCCCACAGAAGTTGCGGCGCATCGGAAGGCAGGGCTTTGCCAGCCCGAGGCGCAGATTGCAGTTTTCCCCGCCAGACATTTCCTCTAAGCTGCGGCAAAACAACAATGGCAAGATCTGGGGGGATCGGGTGTCACGCTACGACAGATACGTACTGTCGCAATACCTGCTGTTCTTCGGCTTCTTTGCGCTTATTTTGGTGGCTGTTTTCTGGCTGAACCGGGCTGTGGTGCTATTTGACCGTCTGATTGGCGACGGGCAATCGGCGCTCGTGTTTCTGGAGTTCACGGCTCTGGGCTTGCCGAATCTGATCCGCATGGTCCTGCCTGTTGCAGCATTTGCGGCGACGCTCTGGGTGACCAACCGCCTGAATAGCGAAAGTGAGCTGACGGTCCTGCGCGCGACCGGCACCAGCCCTTGGCAAATGGCACGCCCCGCTTTGGTCTTTGGGATTCTCACCGCACTGATGATGTCGACTTTGACGCATTTTCTATTGCCGGCTTCTATCGGGCAACTCCAGGCCCGCGAGCGGGAAGTTGCTCGAAATGTAACAGCCAAGCTTCTGACAGAAGGTAACTTTCTGCACCCGGCAGATGGCGTCACATTTTACATTCGCCAAATCGACCCGGATGGAACCCTGCATGATGTGTTCCTGTCTGATCGCAGGGATCCTGCCCAAACGGTTACATACACCGGCGCGCGGGCCTTCCTGCTGCGAGATGGGGAAAAGGCGCATCTGATCATGGTCGACGGCATGGCGCAAAGGCTGAATGTGCATGACCGCACCCTATCGACGACGGTTTTTTCCGATTTTTCCTACGACATCAGCGCCCTGTCCCAAAAGGCCGAGAACCCGACCCGAAACATCCGAGCCATTCCAACCCGCGAGTTGATGTTTGCACAGGCCGAGGTCACACGGCGTGACGGGTACAACGCAGGTGCTCAGAATGAAGAGCTTCACCTCAGGTTTGCCCGTGCCATTATCTGCGTGGCGGTCTCGCTCATCGGATATGCCACGCTCATGCTGGGGACATTTTCTAGGTTCGGAGTCTGGAGGCAGGCGCTTTTGGCCTTCTTTTTGCTGATCCTGATCGAAGGGATGCGCGGCGTTGTTTCCGACCCCGTTCTGAAGACCCCATCCCTATGGCCGCTGACATATCTGCCTGCCCTGGCAGGTCTTGCCATCGGTTTTGTCTTTTTGCACCTGGCAAGCCATCCCCGGCTGGGTCAGCGCCTTTTGCGGATCGGTCGGAAAGGGCATGCGGCATGAAGCTGGACCTTTACTACGCCAAACGGTTTGCTCAGTGGTTCCTGATCATCTCAGGAGTGCTGATGACGCTGGTGATCCTGATTGATCTCAACGAGCAAATACGGCGTTTCGACAGTCTGGATCTGGGGATCGGCAAATTGATCGGCCTGACGTTGCTGAATGCTCCGGCAGCCTTCAGCGAGTTCCTGCCTCTGATCATGATCCTGTCGACGATTGTGCTGTTTGTTGGGTTGGCCCGCAGCAGCGAGTTGGTGGTGACCCGGGCCATTGGCCGCTCAGGTATCCGCGCGTTGGCTGCTCCGGTGCTGGTCGCAGCCCTGATCGGATTGCTGGCCGTGAGCACCCTCAATCCAATCGTCGCCGCGACATCCAACCAATTCAGAAGCCTGTCCGACAGCTACAGAAACGGTGGCCCCTCTGCCTTGTCCCTCTCTGGCGAAGGGCTTTGGCTGCGCCAGGGCAGCCCGCGCGGGCAGTCGGTGATACATGCAACGGGATATTCCGCAGACGGAAATGATATCGGTGATACCGCGAATATCACGTTGCTGGGTGTCACCATCCACGACTACGCCCCAGATGGGGGTCCTGTTCGCCAGATCATCGCCGAAAGCGCCAAACTGCAAGGCAGCGATTGGCTGCTGCGGCGCGCAAAAGTCTGGCCGCTTGCTGCAGGTCTCAATCCTGAAACGAACGCGGCAGAACATGATGTGCTGATCCTTCCCACAACCCTCACAAGCGAACGCATTCGCGACAGCCTTGGCACTTCGGACGGTATCTCGGTCTATGACCTGCCCTCGACGATCCAGGATTTGGCCACGGCTGGCTTTTCCACAAAACGCTATGAAGTCTGGCTGCAGAAAGAGTTGGCCCGGCCGTTTTTTCTGGTGGCCATGGTTTTGGTGGGGGCTGCATTTACGATGCGTCATACTCGGTTTGGCGGTACGGGGCTGGCGGTTCTGACTGCGGTTCTGCTGGGATTTGGGCTCTATTTCATTCGCAACTTTGCGCAGGTTCTTGGCGAGAATGGCCAGATCCCAGTGGCCCTGGCGGCCTGGGCGCCTCCGGTGGCTTCAATCATGTTGACGCTGGGTTTGTTGCTTCATGCCGAGGACGGATAAGATGCGCCGCGCTCTTTTGCTCTCTGTGCTGCTGCCTTGGCTGGGGTTGAACGCTCCGGTCGCGGCCGAGACATCCGCCGCACCACCTGCGGCGGCCTCCCCGGCGATGCTGGTCGCCGACCGCGTCTATGTCACGTCCCAGCGGACCTTGATCGCGACCGGCAATGTTGAGGCCTTTCAGGGAGAAATGCGCCTGCGCGCGCAGAAAATCACCTTTGATCAGGCCAGTGGGACGCTGGAAATCGAAGGCCCGATCCGCATCGACCAAGGCGGCGATGTCACAATTCTGGCCAGTGCTGCAGAACTGGACCGGGATCTTCAGAACGGTCTCCTCAGCAGTGCACGCATGGTATTCAAGCAGCAGCTGCAGTTGGCCTCACTGCAGATGACGCGGGTTAACGGCCGCTACACGCAGCTCTACAAGACAGCCGTTACATCCTGCCACGTTTGCGAAGACGGGCGCCCTCCGCTCTGGCAGATCCGCGCCGAGCGCGTCACCCATGATCAACTTGCAAGGCAGCTCTACTTTGAAAACGCCCAGCTCAGGATCCTGGACGTGCCGGTGTTCTATTTCCCCGGTATTCGCTTGCCAGATCCAACCCTTGATCGGGCGACCGGGTTTCTGATCCCCTCGGTCCGTACCACCTCCAACCTCGGCACCGGTATCAAGGTGCCCTATTTCTTCCGCATCGGCGACCATCGGGATCTTACGCTGTCCCCTTACCTTTCTGGAAAGACGCGGACGCTGGATGCGCGGTATCGGCAGGCGTTCCGCACTGGAAACATCACAATCGAAGGCGCCTACACCCGCGATGATCTGAAACCGGGGGAAAGCCGGGGCTACCTCTTTGCCGAGGGTCAATTCGACCTTCCGCGCGGGGTCAAGCTGGGCTTCGATCTGAAAACCGTTTCTGACGATGCATATCTGGCGGACTACGGTTTGCCCGATCTGGACCGGCTGCGCTCGGAAGTGACGCTGACCAAGGTGCGGCGTGATGCGATGTTTACCGGCGGTGTCTACCACTACAAGACGCTGCGCGACAGCGAGGATCAGGACCTCATCCCCTCTGCAATCGCAGATGTCACCTATCAGCGTCGCTATTTCCCCCAGGCTTTGGGTGGGGAAGTGCGTCTGAGCCTAAAGGGCCATGGTCATCGGCGCAAATCCAACCTGACCAGCACAGGCACTCTGCCACAAGGCCGCGATGTGGCGCGACTGACCGCAGATATCGACTGGCGCCAGAGCTGGCGCTTTGGCGGCGGCCTTTTGGCCGAATGGCAGGTGGGTGCGGCGGCGGATGCTTTTTCGGTTTTCAATGACGCGAATTTCGCAAACTCCGAAACCCGCCTGGCTCCGCGCAGCGCGCTCACGCTGCGCCTGCCGATGAGCAAACGAAGCGCAAAAGGACATCAATACTACCTGGAACCCATCGTACAGCTAGGCTGGAGCGATGTATCCGGAGACGCAGTGCCTATCGATGAAAGCGGGTTTGTAGAATTCGACCAGGGGAACCTGTTGGCTCTGTCTCGTTTTCCGACCATCGACGCGCGCGAGGAAGGGCTTACTCTGGTCTACGGGTTGAACTGGGCCCGTTATTCCACCCAAGGTTGGCAGGCTTTTGCCACCATTGGTCAGGTTTTTCGGCAGGACGCAGACACACGTTTCACCAAAAGCTCTGGTCTTGGTGGGACAAGCTCCGACATTCTGATGGCTGGCCAGTTGAAGCTGAGCCAGAACCTGTCATTGACCGCCCGCGGGCTGCTGAATGGTTCCCTGAACTTCTCAAAGGCTGAATTCCGCGGAGATTGGACACATCACAAGGCGTCCGTGTCAGGCACCTATCTGTGGCTTGGGACGGATCCGACCGAAGGGCGCAGCGAAGAGACATCGGAAATGTGGTTCGACGGCAGCTACCAGATCTCGGCGTCATGGCGGGCCAGCGCAAGCCTGCGCTACGATATCTCGGACGCCCGCGCCACACGGGCAGGACTTGGCCTAGCCTACAGCAATGAGTGTATCACCGTCGACGTATCGCTCAACCGACGCTATACATCGACAACAAGTGTTGAGCCTTCGACCGATTTTGGGTTTACCATCGCGTTGAACGGGTTCTCCGTGAACAGCGGCAACAAGAAGTACAGGCGATCATGCAGCAATACCTGACCATCCGGACACCTGCCCCTCTGATGTGGCGCACCCTGCAGCTTGCCACCCGCTCCTGTGCGGCGATTGCATTCTGTGGAGCCCTTTTGGTGTCATCTCCTTCCCCTGCGACCGCACAGGGGCTGTTTTCGCCGGCAATCACGGTCGATGATACGGTCATTACCTATTACGAACTTGAACAGCGTGCCCGTTTCATGGGTGTGATGCGTGTACCGGGCGACCTGATGAAAGAAGCCCGCAAAGAGCTGATCAACGACCGCCTGAAACTCTCCGCCATGGCCGAAGCCGGTGTTGAGCCCAGCGAAGATGAAGTTACCGCCGGGATGACAGAACTGGCGGGGCGCGCGAATCTGTCTCTCAACGAATTCCTGTCCGCCTTGCAGCAAAGCGGCGTCGATCCAGAAACAGTGCGCGATTTTTCCCGCGTCGGCATCGGCTGGCGTGATCTGATCAGTGCGCGGTTCCTCGCCCGCGCCCGCCCCACCGAAGCGGAAATCGACCGAGCCATGGGTCAGGCCGGCTCTGGCAGCGTCCAGGTGCTTCTGTCTGAGGTGATCTTGCCGATCAACGAACAGAATGCCGCGCAGGTCGAAGATCTGGCGCAGCAGATTGCCGCCTTGAACACCCGGGCTGCCTTTTCTGCCGCCGCGACCCAGTACTCGGCCGCCCAAAGCCGTGAGCGCGGCGGAGAACTGAACTGGATGCCCATCACCAAACTACCGCCCCAGTTGCAGGAGGTGGTTCTGGCTCTGGACAACGGCGATGTAACCGAGCCTCTGCCGCTGCAGGGTGCCATTGCCCTTTTCCAGATGCGCGGTCTGCGCGAGGTCTCGGGGCGGGCGCAACGTTATGATGCCATCGAATATGCCGCCTATTACCTGCCAGGCGGGCGTAGCCCCGAAACCCTGGCAAAGGCGCAAGAGATCATCGAAGACACCGACACCTGCGACGACCTTTACGGAGTGGCAAAGGGACAAGACCCGTCGGTTCTGGATCGTGTCAGCCTCGCCCCCGGCGAAATTGACCGTGACATTGCCATTGAGCTTGCCAAACTTGATCCCGGCGAAACCTCAACAGCCGTCACGCGCAACAATGGCCAGACGCTGGTTCTCTTGCGCCTGTGTGGTCGCACCGCCGAGCTGGGCGAAGGCGAGAGCCGCGAGACCGTTGCCAATGCCTTGACGGCGCAGCGGGTTGAATCGCTTTCGGCCAGCTATCTTGAGCAGCTGCGCGCCGACGCCCGCATTGAAGAAAAATGACCTCTGATCGCCCGGTTGCCATCAGCTGTGGTGAACCCGCAGGGATTGGTCCCGAGATTGCCGCAAAGGCCTGGGAAGCGCTGAAAGACAGCATCCCGATGCTGTGGATCGGCGATCCGCGCCACCTGCCTGCCACTGTTCCCTGGCAAGAGGTCGCAGACCCGTCCGAGGCCAGCCAGATCTGCCCGCATGCACTGCCGGTTCTGAGGCTTGATTTTCGCGGGGATACCCGCTGCGGGATCCCTGATCCAAAGAACGCGCAAGGCGTGATTGATGCGATCGAAACCGGGGTGAAATTGGTCAGCTCTGGTGCCGCTTCAGCGCTGTGCACCGCGCCCATTCACAAGAAAGCGCTGATTGAGGGTGCGGGCTTTGCCTATCCCGGCCATACCGAGTTTCTGGCCCATCTCGCCGGGCGCGCGCGGGTGGTGATGATGTTGGCAAGCGAACAGCTGCGGGTGGTGCCTGCCACGATTCACATTGCCCTCAAGGATGTGCCAGGGGCCCTCACCCCGTCCCTGTTGCGCGAGACAATCCAAATCACAGCCGACGGGCTGCGCCGCCAGTTCGGCATTGCGCATCCGCGTATCGCCATCGCGGGCCTCAACCCCCATGCCGGCGAAGGCGGCGCCATGGGGCAAGAAGAGCTGGAATGGATCGCGCCGCTAATCGAGCAATTGCAATCGCCCGAGATGACACTGACCGGTCCACATCCTGCCGACACCCTGTTTCACGCCGCAGCCCGCACGCGCTATGATGCGGCGATCTGCATGTACCACGATCAGGCGCTGATCCCGATCAAGACGCTGGATTTCGACCGGGGCGTCAATGTGACCCTTGGCCTTCCGTTTATCCGAACCTCCCCCGATCACGGCACCGCCTTTGATATCGCCGGAACCGGTCAGGCGAACCCCTCCAGCATGATCGAGGCGGTGAAGATGGCCCATCGCATGGCCACTTCCCGCACCGCTTAGTGCCCGCCCCCTTGCCATAGGCCCGCCTTTCGCCGCATAGGAGGGGCATGAGCCAGATCGATACCCTGCCCCCCCTGCGCGACGTGATCGCGACGCATCAGCTGTCTGCCCGCAAATCGCTGGGGCAGAACTTCCTGCTGGATTTGAACCTCACCGCCAAGATCGCGCGGCAGGCCGGGGATCTGACCGGCTGCGACGTGCTTGAGATCGGCCCCGGCCCTGGAGGCCTGACCCGTGGCCTTTTGGCAGAAGGCGCGCGCCGGGTTCTGGCGCTGGAAAAGGACAGCCGCTGCCTGCCCGCGCTGAATGAGATCGCCGAGGCCTATCCTGGCCGGTTGCAGGTCATCAACGGCGACGCGCTTGAGATTGATCCGCTGGAATACCTGACGCCGCCCGTGCGCGTGGTGGCGAACCTGCCTTACAATGTGGGCACCGAGCTTTTGGTGCGCTGGCTGACCCCGAAAGACTGGCCGCCCTTCTGGCAAAGCCTGACGCTGATGTTTCAGCGCGAGGTGGCCGAACGTATCGTGGCCCAGCCCGGCTCCAAGGCCTATGGGCGCCTTGCGATCCTAGCCCAATGGCGGGCCGAAGCGCGTATTGTCCTGTCGTTGCCGCCGGGCGCCTTTACCCCGCCCCCCAAGGTGAGCAGTGCCGTTGTGCATCTCGATGCCCTGCCCGAGCCGCGCTATCCCGCCGATGCAGCCACCCTGTCACGCGTTGTCGCCGCCGCCTTCAACCAGCGCCGCAAGATGCTGCGCGCCAGTCTCAAAGGCCTGTCCCCTGACATCGAGGACCATCTGGTTGCCGCAGGAATTCAGCCAACCGAGCGCGCCGAGCAGGTAAGCCTAGAAGCCTTCTGCGCCCTGGCCCGCAGCCTCAAACCTCTGGATTGAAAGAGGGCCGCGTCAGAGCAAGAGACCCAGCCGAAAGAGGGTCTGCCGCGACTGCCTGCACAGGGCTTCGTTCTTGCCGTCACGATAGTAACTGAGGGCGATCACCGCGCCATAAAGCGCCCAGCCCTTGGCGCGCAGCCAGTCGTGTTCCGAAACAGACAGACACTCCCGGAAATCCTGGCGGGCTGACGGGTTGATCCAGGACCATGCGGCGGCATAGTCCGCTGCGGGATCGCCCACAGCCGACAATCCCCAATCGATGATACCGTGCAGGGCTCCATCCCTTGCGATCATATTGTCCGCCTTCAAGTCCCCGTGCAGCCAGACGGGTGATCCATCAAAGACTTCAGCGCAGGCTGCCTGCCAAAGCGCATGGGCACCCGCTGCATCAATTTCATCGCTCAACACATCGATAGCAGGCCGGGTACGTCCATCGCGCCTGCGCAAGGTGACGCCGCGGCGGCTGTTGCAAACTCCAGCCAGTGGCGCGTTTTTGGTGTCTTTTTTGTGCAATGCCCTGAGGAACTCAGCAAGCCGCACCGCAGCCTCTTGCCAGTCGGCGAGATTCTCTGCCGTCGCAGTCTTTCCCTCCATCCAGTCGAAGATGCCAAAATCCAACCGAGGCAGAGCCTCTGCCCGGCCCCTGTATCGCAGATTTGGCACAGCCAGCGGCAGTCCCTGCAGATGCGGGAGCCAGTCCAATTCCTTGTGGAGCAAGGCCACGGCAGACTCGCGCCGGGGCATGCGCACCACAAGGCCCTCCCCCAGCCGGAACAAGGCGTTGTCCGTGCCGGTTGTCTGCACAGGACGCAAGGAGAGATGCGCCCATTGCGGCACCTGGTGCTGCAGCAGGCGGGCAACCTGCGCTGGGGTGCTGGACATGTCCTCTGAGGTATCTGACATGCCAAAGCGCTACCACACCACAGCATGAAGATCAGCGAAATCTGGTCACCTGAACCAAAAAGCCTCGGCGCAGATGCACCGAGGCTTCAGTTTTCAGGATGAACTGGCAGGCTATCCGCCGGTTCGCAAGCACCTTACTCGGCCGCCTCCGCGGTGTCCTCCGGCTTGGGCTTGGCGCGGCTACGCGTGGTCTTCTTGGCCGCAGGCTTTTTCTCGCCGCCCTCTTGGGTCTCATCGGCAGAGGCTGCTTCGTCCCCGGCTCCATCAGCCGCCTTTTTCGGCGCTGTCTTGCGCGGAGCACGGGGTTTGCGTGCCGGTTTCTTTGGTGCAGCCTCGCTGGTTTCGCCCTTGCTTTCAGGGGTTTCCACAAGGCCGCTGTCCTGCTCTTGGCTGGCATCCGGCGCAACAGTTTCACGCGGATCGATCACGTCAGGTTGCGGAGCCTCCGCTGGATCCTGGGCCTTGGCGGTCGCTTCACGCTCCTGCCGTTCCAGACGCTCGGCGCGCTCACGATCCCGCTCCGCCTGGCGTTCGCGATTCTGACGTTCCTGCTCTTCGCGGCGCGCTTCGATCTCGCGCTGCGCCTCATTGAGCAGACGCAGGTAATGCTCGGCGTGCTGCTGGAAGTTTTCGGCAGCGACACGGTCATTGCTCAACTGGGCATCGCGCGCCAGCTGATTGTATTTGTCGATGATCTGCTGCGGCGTGCCGCGCACCTTGCCCTCGGGACCAGAGCTGTCAAACACACGGTTGACGACATTGGCACCATTGGCGGGGCGGTTCCGGTTCGACTTGGAACGCGAACGTGATTTTGACGATCTCATATGTCTAACGTCAGCCTTGATTTAATGTGTCGTGGACCCAGTTCTTTGCGCCATGGCGCCGGATCATCGACTTTTTTGGGCTTGATGTCGCCGGGAGGCGTCGGCCTCGCTCTTTAAGCGACAGTTTGAGTAACCATTTTCGGCGCCCCCGTACAAGAGGGTATGGCGATTTTCGGTTGTTTTTCTTTCTAAAGTACGAATTTTTTTGAAGCAAGCCGGATCAAACAGGCCGAAAGCCGCTGACAACCCTGTCTCTTTCATCAAGATCTTGCAGAATCTGCACCTGATCCAGCCCTGCGGCACGGAACAGATCTGCGACCTCCCCCCCCTGAGCATGCCCTATCTCGACCAACAAACGCCCCCCTGCCACAAGATGAAGCATGACCGAGCCAAGAATGGCGCGATAAGCCTCAAGCCCGTCAGCACCATCGGTCAAGGCCATCTGCGGTTCATGGTCACGGACCTCAGGCGACAGGCCCTCCATTTCAGATTTTGCAATATAGGGGGGGTTGGAAACGATCAGATCAAAGCGTTCCGTAACATGAGAGAGCCAATCCGACTGGCAGATATCGGCGCGTTCGGCCACGCCGTGCAAGACCGCATTGGCGCTGGCCTGCAGACAGGCCGCTTCGCTCAAGTCCACCCCGAGGCCGGTCGCCTCAGGGCGTTCGGCAAGCAGGGTCACCAGAATGCATCCCGACCCGGTGCCAAGGTCAAGCACCCGCCGATAGGGGCGGGACAGCGCAGCTTCGATCAGGGTCTCGGTTTCGGGCCGCGGATCAAGCACCTCGCCCGACACCTTGAATCGCCGTCCGTAGAATTCGCGCTCACCAATCAGATGGGAGACCGGCACGCGGATGGAGCGCAGGGAAATCAGCTGCTCATAGCGGTCTGCGACCTCGGAAGACAGCTCTTCCGGGGCAATCAGCGTCACCCGGCTGGCTTCAATCTTGGCCGCATGGGCCAAGAGCACGCGCGCATCCCGCGCCGGGTCAGGCACGCCCGCCGCCCGCAGACGCGCCGCCGCTGCCGCCATGGCCTGTGCCGCCGTGACCCCTGTCTGCTCCACCTTACTGCCCCATCTCGGCCAGCATGCGGGCCTGATCGTCTGCGGTCAGCGCGTCAATGATCTCATCCAGGTCGCCCTGCATGATCTGATCCAGCTTGTAGAGTGTCAGGTTAATCCGATGATCCGACATGCGCCCTTGCGGAAAGTTGTAAGTGCGGATCCGCTCGGACCGGTCGCCCGAGCCAACCTGGCTGGCGCGGCTGGCAGATCGCTCGCTGTCGATCCGCTGGCGCTCCAGATCATAAAGGCGCGTGCGCAACACCTGCATGGCAATCTCGCGGTTGCGGTGCTGGGATTTCTCGGAACTGGTCACAACCGTGCCCGTGGGCAGGTGTGTGATCCGCACAGCCGAATCGGTGGTGTTCACGTGCTGCCCTCCGGCCCCGGAGGAGCGCATGGTGTCGATCCGCAGATCGTTGGGGTCTATGGTGATGTCCACGTCTTCGGCCTCTGGCAGCACGGCTACGGTGGCCGCCGAAGTATGAATCCGCCCGCCCGATTCGGTTACCGGCACACGCTGCACGCGGTGGACGCCGGATTCGTACTTGAGCCGGGCAAAGACGTTCTCGCCCTTGATGTGGACAGTGACCTCCTTGATGCCGCCAAGTTCGCTCTCTTGCTGTTCAAGGATCTCAAACTTCCAGCCGCGTGCCTCGGCATAGCGTTGATACATGCGCAAGAGATCACCCGCGAACAGGGCCGCCTCATCCCCTCCGGTGCCGGGACGGATTTCCAGGATCGCGGGGCGGGCGTCGGCCTTGTCTTTTGGCAGCAGTGAAAGCTGCAGTGCATGCTCGGCTTCGGGCAGTGCCGCTTTCAGGGTCGGCAATTCCTCCTCGGCCAGCTCCTTCATGTCCGGGTCCGACAGCATGGCTTCTGCCTCGGCCATGTCCGACAACAGTTTGCGATAGGCGACAACCTGCTCGGCCACCGGTTTCAGTTCCGAATATTCCTTGGCAAGGGCCGCAATGTCTCCACCGCTGGCCCCGTCCGCCATCGCTGCTTCAAGATATTGAAACCGTTGCAGGATCTGCTCCAGCCGATCTTCGGGTACCATGGGGAAGGCCTATTTTGCTTCATTGGTCTTGTGGGTCGGCCATGAACGCTTTGGTATGGCCCGTCCCTTGTGATATTCTAGGGTCATGCAATATGCCAGAGCTGTTCTTTTTTGCACGTTTATCTGCTTGGGCCTGCCTGCAACGGCAGATGTTGTCGGGCCGGGTGGAAAAACCATTGACTGCTATTGCACCGACAAGGCCGGCGGCCGGGTCGAACTGGGAGAGTTCCGCTGCCTCTTCGTGGATGGACGCAGTTTCATGGCTCAATGCCAGATGTCGCTGAACGTGCCCATGTGGCGCGAGGTGCAATCATCCTGCCCGTCGGCGCGTCTGAACCAAGGCCTTGTGCCAGATGAGCCAGGTTTCAATCAGACCAAAGCCCTGCCAAGGCTTTAGGGCGCGACCCCTTGCTCCCAAGGCGGCTTGCGCCGCGCGCAAGCGCGGCGCGCGGCCCAACGGGAGCGGCGCATCCGTGATGCGCTGGCGACGGGCGGGAGCACATCCCTTCCCCTGCGCGTCTCGAAAGGTGGCCGCGGATCAGTTCGTGGACACCCTCTCAGAGGTGACGTCCATCTGCGCAAGCCAGGCATCAATGCGGGCCTTGTTGACCCCCAGATCCGATCGTCCGAACCGCAGACGGGCATAGACCTTCAGGAAATCCCCATCCTGCCGTGCGGTGGTGTAATCGGGAAACCCAAACAGCTTGGTGCGGGTCACATAGGTGGTCATCTGGTCCTCAACAGAGCCGGCCAGCAGCTTGGTGCGCGGCGCATGGCTCGCAATCCGGTCAAAGGCCTCAAGCCCCCCCGGCCCTGTTCGCACAACGCGAAACACACCGCCGCGAAACTCCTTGTCCTCCGACAGCTCTGGCTGAGTGTTCCAATCCAGCGGGTCAGACGGGGCAAGCCGGATAAAGCCCAGTACAACAACCACCGCGGCCAGTATTACCCATCCCAGCATCATCACCCGTCCCATTCCGCCTTTTGCTCCGCCCGTCCCTGCAGCGAGCGCCATCCGCGGCGCCCTGCGCCCCGCATCGCCTGCCTATTTCGTTGCCACACCCGGCAGCACACAGATCAACTCATAAAGCAGGTTCGCTGCCGTAAGCGCAGTATTTCCCGAAGGATCATAGGGCGGTGACACCTCGACCAGATCGCAGCCCACGATATTGAGCCCTTTGAGAGCGCGGATCAGCTCCAGCGCCTGCGGTGTCGTCAGCCCGCCGATCTCGGGCGTGCCGGTGCCCGGCGCATAGGCCGGGTCAAGACTATCGATATCATAGGTCACATAGACCGGCCTATTGCCGATATCGCGACGAATTTCCGCACCCATGTTATGGAGCTGCCGTCCCCAAAGCTCCTGCGCCGGGAAATGCTGAAACCCCCAGGACTGCGCCTCGGCAAAGTCCTGCGCCGAATATCCGGTGCCGCGAATGCCGATCTGATAGGTCTTGTCGGCAACGATCAACCCTTCTTCATAGGCACGGCGGAAGACAGTGCCATGGGTTTCCTTCTCCCCAAACATCTCGTCATTCACATCCGCATGGGCATCCACATGGACCAGCGCCACGGGGCCATATTTCGCGGCAATCGCCCGCAGGATCGGCAGGGTGATGGAATGATCGCCGCCCATGGCCACCGGAATGGCCGAGCCGCCCAGGATCGCCGCATAGCTGTCCTGGATGATGCGCAGCGAATCCTTCAGCGAAAAGGTATTGATCGCCAGATCGCCGATATCGGCAATGTTCAAACTGTCAAAGGGCGCCGCGCCTGTGGCCATATTGTATGGACGCAGCATGGCGCTTTCGGCGCGGATCTGCTTGGGGCCAAACCGGGTGCCAGACCGCCAGGAGGTGCCGATATCCATCGGAATACCCAGAACCGCCACATCGAGGCCCGCCAGCGAGGTCGCCTGCGGCAGACGCATATAGGTGTTGGGCCCGGAAAACCGCGCCAGATCGTTGCCACTGATCGGTTGATTGAATTCAGCCATTCTCTGCTCAGCCACTTCTTTTTGTCATGTTCCAGCCCAGAAGGCAGATGATTTCCATCGCAACATGGGCGCCCGCAATCGCCGTGGCGCCGGTGGTGTCAAACGGAGGAGAGACCTCCACCACATCGCCGCCCTTGATGTTGATCCCGGCTATGTCGCGCAGGATCCGCGCCGCCTGCGCCGAGGTCAGCCCGCCCCAGACCGGCGTGCCCGTGCCCGGCGCATAGGCGGGATCAAGGCAGTCGATGTCAAAGGTCAGGTAGGTGGGGCGATCACCCAGGATCTCTTTGATACGGCGCGCGGTTTCCACCGGGCCGATCTCATGCACGGTGGGAGCATCGATGATATTGACGCCCAGCGTATCCTCGTTGGTGGTGCGGATGCCCACCTGCACCGAAGTCGCAGGATCCACGATCCCCGATTTCACCGCCTTGTAGAACATGGTGCCATGATCCACGCGGGTGAAATCATCGTCCGCCCAGGTGTCGGTATGGGCATCGAAATGGAGGAGCGAGATTGGCCCGTATTTCTCGGCGTAGGCGCGCAGGATCGGAAAGCTGATGTAGTGATCGCCGCCAAGCGCGACCGAGGCGGTGTCGCTGTCCAGAATGCCCTTGATATGGGCGGTCAGCGTCTCCGGGAAAGCGGGCACATTGGCATAGTCAAAGGCCAGATCGCCATAGTCCGCAATGGCCAACTCGCTGAGGGGGTCAAAGCCCCAACCGTAGGGCGCATCGGGGCTTTGCAAGAGGCTCGCCTCGCGGATCGCGCGCGGGCCAAGGCGAGTGCCGGGGCGGTTGGTCACCGCCTGATCAAAGGGTACGCCGGTGACGGCAATATCGGCGCCGCTCAGATCCTTGGTGTAGCGACGACGCGCAAAGGAGGGCGCACCGCCAAAGGTGTTCTCAAAACTGAGGCCCTTCAGGTCTTCTCGGGTGAAAGCCTGATCCACCTGGGTCTTTGCGTCTTCGAGTGCCATCGGGCCTGCCCTGCTGTTGTTAACCTTGTTTCAGCCGGGAATAGCCCACTGGCGCGGGCTTGTCACCTCTTCCCGCAGGTATCAGCCCACCGGCTGCGCCCGTTCCACCAGACGGGCAAAGAAAGAGGCACCGATGGGCGCGATCTCATCGTTGAAATCATACTTGGGATGGTGCAGCCCGGCAGTATCGCCCTGCCCGAGGAAGAGATAAGCGCCGGGGCGTGCCTCCAGCATATAGGAGAAGTCCTCTGCGCCCATTTCACGCCCGCCTTCGGCCTCGACCGCGCTCTCGCCGGAGATCTCCCGCGCGACCTCGGCGGCGAAACCGGTCTTGGCTGGCTCGTTGATGGTGGCCGGGTAGCCCACCTCGTAATCAAGCCGCGCCTCAACGCCATAGCTGGCCGCCTGCCCGGCGACGATTTCCTCCATGCGGCGCATCACCATCTTTTGCACCTCCGGATCGAATGTGCGAACCGTGCCGTTGATATAGGCGGTATCGGGGATCACGTTGTCCACGGTGCCGGTGTGGATCTGGGTGACCGAGACCACCAGATCCTGCAGCGCATAATGGTTGCGGCTGACGATGGTCTGGATCGCCTGAGCAATGCCGCAGGCCGCCATCACCGGATCACGGGTCTCATGCGGCATGGCGCCGTGACCGCCCTGCCCCTGAATATAGACGTGAAACGTATCAACCGCCGCCATGATCGGCCCCGGCGTGGTCAGAAAGGCCCCCACCGGCAGGCCGGGCGCATTGTGCAGCGCGTAGACCTCGCTGATGTCGAACCGCTCCATGATGCCTTCTTCGACCATGATGCGAGCGCCGCCAATGGCCTCTTCTGCGGGCTGGAAAATCAGCGCGACACGGCCCGAGAATTTGCGCGTCTCCGCCAGGTATTTGGCCGCACCGAGGAGCATGGTGGTGTGCCCGTCATGACCACAGGCATGCATATTGCCTTCGTGACCAGAAACATAGTCCACCCCGGTTTCTTCGGGGATCGGCAAGGCGTCCATGTCCGCGCGCAGGCCGATGGTCTTTGCACCCGGCGCGTCATGCCCCTGCCCGTTGATGATCGCCACCATTCCGGTCTGTGCGATGCCCTCGTGCAGCTCATCCACGCCAAACTCGCGCAACCGCTCGGCCACGAATGCGGCGGTCTTTGGCAGATCCAGCGCCAGTTCGGGGATCTGGTGCAGATGGCGGCGCCACGCGGTCATCTCGGTGGCGAAATCGGCGATGCGGTTGACGACCGGCATGGGGTGGACTCCTTGGTCAGACTCGGGATGATGCATCTGACACTGATCAATGGGCAGCTGCAATGGCCGAAACAGACCTCATCCACGACGAAACCGCCGGAATCGAACGGCTTTTGCAGATCATGCGCGCGCTGCGCGATCCCGAAACCGGCTGCCCCTGGGATGTTGCACAGGATTTCAGCACCATTGCCCCCTATACCATCGAAGAAGCCTATGAGGTCGCCGACGCGATCGAGCGCGAAGCCTGGGATGAGTTGAAAGGCGAGCTGGGCGATCTTCTGTTCCAATCGGTCTTTCACGCCCAGATGGCCGCAGAAGCCGGGCATTTCACCTTTCAGGACGTGGTCACAACCATGTCGAACAAGATGGTCAGCCGCCACCCGCATGTCTTTGGGGACGAATCGCGCGACAAATCAGCGGAACAGCAGACCCGCGACTGGGAGGCGATCAAGGCGGCTGAACGCGCAGAGAAGGCTCAGCAAGGCACGCTCGATGGGGTTGCCGTTGGCCTTCCCGCATTGTTGCGCGCCTACAAGCTGCAGAAGCGCGCAGCGCGGGTGGGGTTCGACTGGCCCGATGCCTCCCATGTGATCGACAAGATTCAGGAGGAGGCCGCCGAACTGGTCGAGGCCCGCGAGACCCTGACACAGGACGCCGTCGAAGAGGAATTTGGCGATCTGATGTTTGTGATGGCCAACCTGGGCCGCCATCTGGGGGTTGAGCCCGAAGCCGCCCTGCGCCGCGCCAATGCCAAGTTCATCCGTCGCTTCGAAGGCGTAGAGGCTCGTCTGGCCGCAATGGGCAAACGGCCTGAGGACAGCACCCTTGAAGAAATGGACGCGCTGTGGGATGCCGAAAAGGAAGCCCAGCGCGCCAAACCCGCCTGAGCACAGCAGACATAGATATGGAAAGCTCTTTTCATGACCGCACGTAAGATCATTATCGATACCGACCCAGGCCAGGATGATGCCGTTGCCCTGTTGCTGGCGCTGGCCAGCCCGGACGATCTGGAGGTTCTGGGCATCACCTGCGTCGCCGGCAACGTCCCGCTTTCGCTGACGCAGAAGAATGCCCGTATGATCTGCGAGGTTGCGGGCCGTTCGGACGTGCCTGTCCATGCCGGATGCGATGCGCCGCTGTCGCGCCCCCTGGTGACGGCCGAGCATGTCCACGGCAAGACCGGTCTTGATGGGCCAGAGCTGTGGGAGCCTGAGCTGCAACTCACCGAAGGCCATGCGGTGGATTTCATTATCCACAGCCTGCGCCGCCATGCCCCGGGCACGGTGACGCTCTGCCCGCTGGGCCCGCTGACCAATATCGCAAGTGCTTTTCAAAAGGCCCCCGATATCATCGACCGCGTGCAGGAGATCGTCCTGATGGGCGGCGCCTATTTCGAGGTTGGCAATGTGACGCCTGCGGCCGAGTTCAACATCTACGTCGATCCCGAGGCCGCCAAGGTCGTCTTCACGTCGGGTGTGCCGCTGGTGGTGATGCCCCTTGATGTCACCCACAAGGCGCTGGCCACCCGTCCCCGTGTCGAGGCGATCCGCGCGCTGGATACCCGCGCAGGTCATTTCACCGCCGATATGCTCGACTTCTTTGAACGCTTTGATGTGGCCAAATATGGCTCTGAAGGCGGCCCGCTGCATGACCCCTGCGTGATCGCCTATCTGCTGAACCCCGAGCTGTTCTCGGGCCGCCATGTCAATGTCGAGATCGAAACCGGGTCCGAGCTGACCCTTGGCATGACCGTGGCCGACTGGTGGGGCGTCACCGACCGTGAGCCGAACGCCATGTTCATGGGCGAGGTGGACGCGGACGGCTTTTTTGCGCTCATCACCGAGCGCCTCTCCCGGCTATGAGCGCTGCCCTGCATCTCGCCAAGCCCGAGCACCTGGGCACGCTGCTGCCGCTGGTGGCGGCCTTTCACGCAGAGGAAGGGATCGAGCGCACGGATTCCGAACGCGAGGCCGCCATCGCACCGCTCCTGGAGGGGATCCCCTATGGCGCGGTCTATATCATCGGCCCCACCCGCGCGCCCATCGGCTATATCGTGGTGACCTTTTCCTGGTCGGTGGAGTTCGGCGGTATGGACAGTTTTGTGGACGAGATCTACATCCGCCCCGCCGTGCGCGGGCGCGGCATTGCCACCGAGGTGCTGACCGAACTGCCAAAAACCCTGGCCGAGGCCGGGATCAAGGCCATACATCTGGAGGTCGACCGCGAGAACGAGCAGGCGCAGCGGCTGTATGCCCGCGCCCGTTTCAAGCCGCGCCTGAAATACGTGCTGATGAGCAAAGAGCTGTAGTCGCGTGATCCCTCTTGCCTACAGCAGCCTGCGCAACCGTGGCCCTGTCTCAAGAAAACCCTGTCGCTGATAAAAGGCCAGTGTCCGGTGCCAGGCAGGCTGCGACGGCGCGCCAACCTCCAGCCGTGCCCAGCCGCGCGCGCGCCCCGTGGCCTCGGCCGCTGACAGCAGACGCGCGGCCACACCCCGCGAGCGGTAATCGGGCCGGATATACAACTCGGTGATTTCTCCAAAGATCCCACCGGCATAGATCGCGGCGCATTGGTTCAGCAGAATGATCCCCACAGGCATGTCCGGATCAGGGCCATCTGGATCAATGGCCAGACTTCCTGTCACGTCATCTCTCTTAAGAAGGGTCCGTGCGACCTCCTCCAGAGACCCCGGTTCAACCTCTGAACCGCCGCTGAGTTCCGTCAACAATTCTGCCACCAAATCGGCCACAATCAGGGCGTCCCGATCTGTCACGTCACGAATTTGCATAGGCCCCCACATAATTTGATCAAATTTATCGGAGACTGTACGGGCGTTTGCGCCGCAAGGGCAAGCCCCCCGCGCATATTTTGCCCATCACCCCGATCCAGGACAGATTTGAACCACAGGGCCAGAGCGAAACTTGTGCACCTCCTCTGCCCTTTGGCTCGCTTATGCCCCTGCAGCCTTGACCGCACGCGCATCAAGATGCTAGCCAAGCGACAGCTGAAAAACGCAAGGCCGGTACGGTTATCCCGGCCCTTGCAGGGAAACTCTTCTTAGATACCCCTGCAGGAGTTAGTCGGAACGGCCCCTGTCACCCGAACCCGCAGCAACCCCTTTTGGGGTGCTGTGATCGTAAATATCTTCCGCGCGCGCACCCCTTGTCATTTGTGTCTCAAACGGAGTGCGTTTCATGCCTCATACCAAAGCAACGGTCCTTCTGGCCCAGTTCTTCATCGCCCTGTTCATGGCCTTCCTCATGACTGGCATCTTTACCGCGATCCCCACGGGATTTGCGCCCGGATGGGTCGTCATCTGGCTGCAGAGATTCATCGTCGCCATGCCCATCGCCTTTGTCCTGTCCTTGGGCGTTGGCCCGCTGGCATTTTTCCTGGCCAGCCGCATTGTGCGCGCCTGGCCTGCCTCGCAAACGGTGCAATGATGCGCCAAGATCAACGACGCGCAGCAAAAAAGCCCCGCCAGATCTGACGGGGCTTTTCCTTGGTCTGGGGACCGGAATTATTTCAGGATCGAACGCCCTGCATATTCGGCAACTTCGCCCAGCACTTCCTCGATACGAATGAGCTGGTTGTATTTTGCGAGCCGGTCCGAACGTGCCAGAGAGCCGGTCTTGATCTGGCCGCAGTTGGTGGCCACGGCGAGGTCGGCAATGGTGGCATCCTCGGTCTCGCCCGAGCGGTGCGACATCACGTTGGTGTAGCGGGCGCGATGCGCCATATCGACGGCGCGCAGGGTTTCGGTCAGCGATCCGATCTGGTTCACCTTCACCAGCATGGAGTTCGCAACGCCGCGGGAAATACCATCAGCCAGACGCGCCGGGTTGGTCACGAAAAGATCGTCTCCCACCAGCTGCACCTTGTCGCCAATCTTGTCGGTCAGCAGTTTCCAGCCGTCCCAGTCATCTTCGGACATGCCGTCTTCGATCGAGATGATCGGATAATCGGCAACCAGCGCAGCCAGGTAGTCCACATTCTCTTCCGATGTCAGCGTCTTGCCCTCACCCGAGAGGACATATTTGCCATCCTTGAAATACTCGGTCGCGGCGCAATCGAGTGCCAGATAGATGTCCTCACCGGGGCGATAGCCTGCCTTTTCGACCGACTTGAGGATGAAATCCAGCGCCTCGCGGGAGGAGCCGATGTTGGGGGCAAATCCGCCCTCGTCACCGATCCCGGTGGAAAGGCCCGCAGCAGACAGCTCTTTCTTCAGGGTGTGAAAGACTTCGGCGCCCATGCGCACGGCGTCGCGGATATTCTCCGCTGCCACCGGCATGATCATGAATTCCTGAATATCGATCGGGTTATCGGCATGTTCACCGCCGTTGATGATGTTCATCATCGGAACCGGCAGAACCCGCGCCGAGGTGCCGCCCACATAGCGGAACAGCGGCTGAGTGGTGAAATCGGCAGCGGCCTTGGCCACGGCGAGAGAAACACCCAGGATGGCATTGGCGCCCAGGCGGCCCTTGTTGTCGGTGCCATCCAGCTCAATCATGGCGCTGTCGATGGCGACTTGCTCGGTCGCGTCAAAGCCGACCAGCTCTTCGGCGATCTCACCGTTGACGGCGGCAACGGCTTCCAGCACGCCCTTGCCCATGTAGCGAGATGTGTCGCCGTCACGCTTTTCCACTGCCTCATAGGCACCGGTCGAAGCTCCCGAGGGCACAGCGGCACGACCCATGGTGCCGTCTTCGAGAACAACGTCGACCTCAACTGTCGGGTTGCCCCGGCTGTCGAGGATTTCGCGGGCGTGAATGTCGATAATGGTGCTCATCGGTCGGTTCCTGACTATGGCAATTGGTTGCCAGCGTCATAGCAGCCAAAAGGAGAAAGTAAACTGGGTTCGTTATCGCTAACGTGCGTAAAATCGCCCCTTTAGGGCTAACAATTCACTGTTTGCGCCAACAGTTTGAAGCGCTGGGAACAGGCCTGCTCAACTGGCAGGCACCGCCTCTTGCGCCAGCCTGCGTTCGCGCATGAACGTATATAGACCAGAGCCGATAATCAGCGCCGCACCGGCCAGAGTCATGGCATCCGGGCGCTCGTTGAACATGATCACACCAACAAGGATCGAAAAGACCAGACGTGAATACCTAAACGGGGTCACCGCAGAGGCATCCCCGACCCGCATGGCCTGAACAATCCCGTAGTATCCAAGCACCCCAAAAATCACACCGCCCAGCATCATCAGCCACTCATTGCCCACCAGCAGCCGTGGATCCCCGGGCGTCAACAGGAGCAGCAGCGCCCCGGCAGGGATCACGACGGCAAAGGCCTGAAAGCTGACCACCGTCGACGGCACCGCACTGTCCATGATCCGCGTCATCAAGTCCCGCCCGGCCACTGCAATGACGGACACCAGCACCAACAGGGCCGCCGGCTCAAACCCCGCAAGGCCAGGACGGATGATCATCAGCACCCCGGCAAAACCGACCAGAATCGCACTCCAGCGACGCCAGCCGACCTGTTCGCCGAGAAACAGCGCCGCCCCCATGGTGATCACCAGAGGCGTGGCCTGAAACACTGCCGCCACCACCGAGATATCGACCAAAGCCAGGGAGCTGGCAAAACTCACCGCTGCCACCGCTTCGCACAGCGCGCGCAGAACGGGCAGCCGCCTCCAGGCGCGTGGTGCCAGAATGCGATGCCCCTGCCATCTCGCCAAGGCTGCAAAGACACTTCCGCTCCCGATGCCGAGGAAAATCAGGATCTGTCCGACGGGAAGCTGCGCAGAGAGCGTCTTGATGAACATGTCTTCAAGGGTAAAGGCCGCCATCGCGCCGATTACCAGAAGAATACCGTTGACGTTGTTCATGCGCCTCTCCTTCGCGACAGCCGTTCCACACAGCCCATGCGCTTCTGAGAAGACCGGCGCAAGACCTGCACCGTCGCTTGGTACAATGTTATTGCTGCAGGTCAGCCCAATGCGCACAATGGCGGGAGAGCCAAGCCCGGATGTAACCGTGATGCTCTGCCCAATCCTCCCAGGTGAGCTGCGCCCAGGTGCGAACCTTTTGAGCGTGCTGCTGAGTGCCCGCAAAGGGCGCCACGTCAGCAGCGGTCATGCGAAATGCCCGCGGTGGTGCGAGCGGCTCAAGGGTCTTCTTGTGGCGCGCGAAATCCAGCATCGCCGCATTGGTCTCGGCCGGAGAAATGGGACAGGCCAGTTGCAGGCACAGGCGCGCAAGATGCAGCCCGACCGATTGCACCGCCCGCCGGTCGCTCGGATCGCCGGGATGCTGAACCGCCCAGGTGTCGACCGTGAAACGATGCACGCCCATCAGAAGAGCCGAGCTGTATTCGGCGGCCAGGATCTGGTTAAAGGCGGCAAAGCAGGCGGGTGACGAAGCCATATAGGCATGTGTCACACCGTCCTGCGGGGGAAATAAGGCACCGCACCCAAGGCAGCTTTCCATATCGAAATCCGGGCAATTGAAATAAACGCCCCAGTCCTAGCCATCCCTGGCTTCCCGCACCAGCCTGCTGGTAGCCGACCCGCTCATTTGGCAAACCCCCGCCGCCTGCTCAGCTGTCTTTCTTGATCGGAACCCCGTAAAGCTCAAGCTTGTGCCCTTTCAGGCGATAGCCCAGCTTGGCGGCGATCTTTTCCTGCAGCGCTTCGATCTCGGGGTCGCAGAATTCTATGACTTCGCCCGAATTGATGTCGATGAGGTGGTCATGGTGGTCGCGATCAGCATCCTCATAGCGCGCCCGACCATCGCCAAATTCCAGCCGCTCCAGGATGCCAGCCTCTTCGAACAGCTTCACCGTGCGATAGACCGTCGCCAAAGAGATCGCCGCATCCAACGCGCTGGCGCGGGCATAAAGCTCCTCCACATCGGGGTGATCATCGCTGTCCTGCAAGGCGCGCGCAATAACGCGGCGCTGGCCGGTCATGCGCAGGCCCTTGGCCTCGCAACGGGCGACAATCGATTCTGGCATCGCGGTCCTCTTCACTCACTGGGTCCCCTGTTTAACGAAGGACGCCCCGCGCGCAAACCGGCAATTCACCCATCTTTGGCCGTGCCAGCCATTGACATCCACCGCAAAGCCCTCCATGTCACCGTCAAGGCATCCCTCCCTGCCGCGTGAGCAGAGACAGCCCGGTGCACCTGAGGTGCGATTGATCCCGGCGTCTAGTGATATGCCCTTGTTCCCAAAATCACGCGTGGGGCGTTTGCAGAGGCCAGCGGCCTGGCATTCGGCCAGAGCTTGCCCGAGGTCCCTGCCCCACCACTACCGCGCGCCGGACATCGGTCCGTGTGGTCGCGGCACCGGCCTTTTGCATGTCGCAGGGGCCGCGAAAGGACGACAGTTGACTGAATTTTCCACCATGGGGCTGCCCGAGCAGCTTCTCACCCGCCTTGATGCAATGGGTCTGAAGGATCCGACCCCGATCCAGGCACGCGCCATTCCCCATGCCCTCAATGGCGAAGACGTGCTGGGCCTGGCCCAGACCGGCACCGGCAAGACTGCCGCTTTCGGCATTCCGCTGGTCACCCGCATGCAGGAGTACGGCCGCAAACCGGCCGCCAAGACCGTGCGCGGCCTTATTCTGGCGCCGACACGTGAGCTGGCCAACCAGATCGCCGCAACGCTCAAAGACCTGACCGAGGGCACCCCGATGAAAGTGGGCCTTGTGGTCGGGGGCGTGTCGATCAACCCGCAGATCCAGCGCATCGCGCGCGGCACCGACATTCTGGTGGCCACGCCAGGGCGGCTGCTGGATATTCTGGATCGCGATGCTCTGGACCTTGCCTCCTGCGATTTTCTGGTTCTGGATGAAGCCGACCAGATGCTGGACCTCGGCTTTATCCATGCCCTGCGCAAGATCTCGGCCCTGCTGCCCGAAGAACGCCAGACCATGCTGTTCTCGGCCACCATGCCGAAACAGATGAACGAGATCGCCAACTCCTACCTGAAGCGGCCTGTGCGCATCGAAGTGACCCCTCCGGGCAAGCCCGCCGCAAAGGTCACCCAATCTGTACATTTCATCGCCAAGGCGGAAAAGCTGAGCCTTCTGAAAGAACTGCTTGCCGCGCATAAGGACGAGCGCACGCTGGTCTTTGGCCGCACCAAACACGGTATGGAAAAGCTGATGCGGGTGCTCGACAAGGCCGGGTTCGCCGCCGCAGCGATCCATGGCAACAAAAGCCAGGGCCAGCGCGAACGTGCGCTTGCGGCCTTCAAATCCGGAGAGATCAAGGTTCTGGTCGCCACAGATGTGGCGGCGCGCGGTCTGGATATCCCGGATGTGAAATACGTCTACAACTACGAGCTGCCCAATGTGCCCGACGCCTATGTGCACCGCATTGGCCGCACCGCGCGGGCGGGCAAGGATGGTCAGGCCGTGGCCTTCTGCGCACCGGACGAGATGGAAGAGCTGAAAGCGATCCAGAAGACCATGAAGATCACCATCCCCGTGGCCTCGGGTCGTCCGTGGGAGGTGCTCCCTGATCCAGCCGCGCCCAAGGGCCGTCGCGGCGGACCCGGTGGCGGCGGCAAACCCGGCGGACGCCCCGGCGGCAATCGCCGTCGTCGTGGCGGTGGCGGCGGGCGCAGTGGCCAGGGTGGCGCTCAGGGCAGTGCTCAGGGTGGCAACCAAGGTGGCGGGCAGCGCCGCCGCTCAAGCTGAGCTAGGTTCAAACTGAACATCGAAAGGCCGCCTGCTGCTGCATGGCGGCCTTTTCGTTATCTATGACTGGACATGGTCACGCACGCCGCAAATCCGCCCAGACCGGCAGGTGATCCGATGCAATATGGGCCGGCTGCGCCTTGTGCACGCCAGTGCGCACGGCCTCAAGACCTTCGCTATAGGCGATCCGGTCGAGGGCGCCGAGCGGCCGCAGCGCCGGAAAACTGGGCGCGGGTGGCAGGAACCGCATCATCGGTGCCAGACGGTCCAGCACCGCACTGCGCGACCATTCGTTGAAATCCCCTCCCCAGACCAGCGGCATATCGCTCCATTCCTGGCTATACTGCGCCAGATGCTGCACCTGCGCACGCCGCGCACGGCCCGTCAGCCCAAGATGGGCGCCCACCACGCGCAAGGGGCCAATTGGGGTGTCAAAAGCCGCCCAGACTGCACCGCGCGGCTCTAACCCCGGAAGATCGATATGGCCCTTGTCGCGCAGGGCGATTCCGTCGCCTTTCCAGATCACAGCATTGCCATGCCAGCCAAGCGATCCTGCGCCGCCCAGATCCACATCCTGCCAGCCGGCCTCGTTCAGCACAAAATGCGGCAAGGCGGCAGGCCGAGGCGGCAGGCGCTTGTCGGCCTCCTGCAACAGGACGATCCGCGCGCCGATGTCCTCCAGCACATTGAGGATCCGGCGCGGCTGGCGGCGCAGGTCGAGGCCGACGCATTTCTGGATATTGTAGCTGGCAAGGCGTAGGGTGGTCTCTGGCATTTAGGCTCCTTTCCAAGCCAGTTTTCATCGGGTCCGACCCAGGTGCAAGCCATCATCTCCCTTGCCGGATCGAAAGAGACGCATTCCGCGCAACTCGGCGAAACGTTATGCTTGACAGTCGCTTAACGGCCAGTGCTGATGCGCCCATGACAGAAAAAAGATCCATGGACGCCGCGGGCGCCCTTGCCTTGACGGGGTTTGCTGCCCTTCTCGGTTTCAATCAGGTGGTCATCAAGATCGCCAATGGCGGCTTTGGCCCGGTGTTTCAGGCGGGCCTGCGCTCGCTCATCGCGTTGGCGGTGATCCTTTTGTGGGTCTGGCTGCGCAAACCGAGGCTGCGACCCGAGGGCGGCGTGCCAAAAGGTGCGCATTCCTGGGGCTTTGTGGTCGGCATCTTGTTCACGGCTGAGTTCATCTGCCTGTTCTGGGCCCTCGACGTCTCTTCCGTGTCGCGGGTTACGATCATCTTCAATTCGATGCCAGTCTGGCTGGCTCTGGCCGCGCATCTTTGGCTGCCGGGAGAGCGCTTAAGCGGGCTTCGCGTTGCCGGGCTGGTTCTGGCCATGGGCGGCGTGGTGCTGGCCGTGCTGGACCGGGACGCCAGCGGCGCCTCGGTTCTTGGGGACGTGCTCGCACTGACATCGACCCTATGTTGGGCCGGGATTGCCTTCTGCGTGCGGGCAACCCCGCTGTCAAAGGTGCCTGCGGTCACGCAGCTTGTGTACCAACTCGCTGTCTCGGCGGTTCTGCTGCTGGCACTCTCGCCCCTTTTTGGCCCCATGCTGCGCGCGCCCGAGGCGATCCATGTCGCGGGCGTGTTGTTCCAAGCGATTGCAATTGCCAGTCTTGGATATCTTTTGTGGTTCTGGCTGTTCACGATCTACAAGGCCGGATCCGTTGCATCCTTCAGCTTCCTGTCGCCGGTGCTGGCCGTGCTGATGGGATGGCTGATCTTGGGCGAAACTCTAACTTACGAGGTCTGGCTCGCCTTGGCTCTCGTGGCGGCCGGCGTTTTCCTGATCAACCGGGCCTGAATTCGCACGCGGATCCTCCCGCCCGTCGCGACAGCATCAAAGATGCCACCGCTCCCGTTGGGCCTAGCGCCCCGGAGGGGCGCGCGCCGTGCTCGGCACGGCGCCGGGCCCAAGGGGGAGAGCGCCTCCATCAGGAGGCCGATCCCGCGCGGGAGTTCACCCTGTCATGTGCCTTGAGTTTCAGGTGCCACAGAAGGTTGCCGGAACCACTTCTTCGGGCTTTGGCGGGTTTTGCAGCTCGGCATGTTCTGGCTGGTCCTCATAGGGGCGCGCAAGCACCTGCATGAGCCGCTCGAACGGAGCCATACCTCCACTGACCGCAGCTGCAATCATCTCTTCCATACGGTGATTGCGAGGGATAAAGGCCGGGTTGACCTGTCGCATCAGCGCTTTGGAGTCCGGCTCCGTCTCAAGCCGCTGCCGCCATCCCTTTTCCCAGCTGTCAAATGCCGCCGGCTCAAGAAACTGGTCACGCGCGTGTTCCCCCGCAAGCGCCCGGAAGGTATTGGTGAAATCCGCCTGCCCTGCTGCCATACGCTCCAGCAGATCCTCGATCAATGCCATATCGCCGGGCTGAGGGCTTGCGATACCGATCTTGGCCGCAAAGCGACTGAGCCATTCCTTCTCGATCACCCCCGGCATGGCATGGACAATCTCGGTTGCTTCCTCGACCGCCTCTTGCGGATCGTCCATCTGCTGGATCAGGGCCGTGGCCAGCTGCGCCAGGTTCCACACGATGATGCCCGGCTGATTGTCATAGGCATAGCGCCCCATCCGGTCGATCGAGCTGAAGACCTGCGACGGATTGTAGACGTCCATAAAGGCGCAGGGACCATAGTCGATGGTTTCCCCGGAAATGGCGCAATTGTCGGTATTCATCACCCCGTGGATAAAGCCCACCGACATCCATTGGGCGACCAACCGGGCCTGGGCATCGCGCACCGCGCGGAGCAAGCCCATGGGACCATCCACCTCAGGGTAGTGGCGTTCAATGGCATATCGGGTGAGCCTCCTCAACGCCTCCGTCTCTCCTCGGGCGGCAAAGATCTGGAAGGTGCCGACCCGCAGATGGCTGGCGGCAACCCGTGTCAGAACCGCGCCGGGCATGGCGCCTTCGCGCCAGACCGGATCACCTGTTGCAACCGCTGCCAGGGCACGCGTTGTCGGAATGCCAAGCGCATGCATCGCCTCTGAGACCACATATTCCCGCAACACCGGCCCCATCCAGGCACGCCCATCGCCTCGGCGCGAATAGGGTGTACGCCCGGACCCCTTGAGCTGGATATCACGGCGCAAACCGTCGGTGCCAACGACTTCCCCCAAAAGCACTGCGCGCCCATCGCCCAGCTGAGGATTAAACGTGCCGAACTGATGCCCCGCATAGAGTTGCGCCAAAGGATCCGCGCCTTCGGGCACACGATTGCCGCCAAAGACCTCGGCCATGTCCGGCACATCGCTCGGCGTGATGCCCAACAGCTGCGCCAGATCGCGATTGAAGGCGAGCATATGCGGCTTTGAGACCGGTTCGGGCGCCTGTTTGCTATAGAAGACCGGGCCGAGCCCTGTGTAGGTGTTGTCAAAGGGGATGTGCAGTGTCATGGCTCAAACATATGCGGCAAGACAGGGATTGCCAGCGTAAAGACGCCAGACACGAAGGGAGACCGCAAGAGTGACGGCAGATGAGATCATCGAACATTTGAAGCTGGAACCGCATCCCGAGGGCGGCTGGTACCGCCAGACCTGGGTGGCCGAGAACGAAGGCCGCCCCACCGGCACCTGCATCTACTTTCTGCTCAAGGCCGGAGAGGCCAGTCATTGGCACCGTGTCGATGCGGCCGAGATCTGGCTGTACCATGCAGGCGCGCCGCTGGTTCTGTCGCTCTCTGCAACGGATGAAGGCCCTGCGACGGATCATCTGCTGACCCCGGAGCTGACCAAGGGCGCGCCGCAGCTGATCGTGCCCACGGGCCACTGGCAGGCCGCACGCACGACCGGCGACTATACGCTGGTCAGTTGCACGGTGTCTCCGGGGTTCCAGTTTGAAGGGTTTGAACTGGCCGCGCCGGAGTTTGATATTTCGCGCCAATGAATCCTTGGAAAATCACGAAATCCGCTTGGCTGCTTCCCTTCTTTGCGGCGGTCCTCATGTGGGGCGAGCAAGAACCTTTTCCAGAGCAATTCCACAAGGCCCGGATCGTTGATGTGGAGTACCATGTCAGCAGAAGGCTTGGTGGGGTTTGGGCCGTTCATGCCAGCCTGTTGGAAGATCCAATAGCGCCGAAGGTCAAGCTTTCTCGCCTTAGAAAGTCTTCCAGTGGCCGTCCCCTTTTGAAGGAGGGAGAAGAGGTCTGTCTCGCCTCGGCTGTCCCCATTCTGCGCCCTCGCATGTATTGGGAGACGGTTCCCTACAAGTGCAAATGAAGAACCTGGCGCCGCGCAGAGGCTCAAGGCCCGATGCGCTTTGCGCCTACTCAACAATTTGGGTGTGTGAGAGCGGGGTCAATCTTCCCCATCCCTCGGCACGCTGACCACGCCTCCGCCCACGCAGGCGCTGACGCCCGTGGTGCCGGGACAGGAGGTCGGCATGCCCCGCGCGACGCGCACCGCGAGATGGGCAAAGGCCTGCGCCTCAAGCATGTCGCCATCAAGGCCGACGTCCTCGACCGGTTTCACAGGGCAGTCGAGCGACACGCGCAGCATCTCCATCAGCACCGGATTGTGTCGCCCGCCGCCGGTCACAAGCACCCTTTCGGGCGGCGCGGGGCAATGCTCCATGCCTTGAGCCACTGCAGCGGCGCACATGGCCGTCAGCGTCGCGGCTGCATCGGCATCGCTCAGCTCGCCCACGAGCCCTACCATTTCGGCAAAATCGTTCCGATCTAGTGACTTGGGAGGTATCTTTGCAAAGAAAGGCTCGGCCAGAAACAGCTCCAACGCGCCCTCTTCGACCGCGCCTTTGCGGGCAATCGACCCATCCCTGTCAAACGGCAGCCCCAGCCGCGCCTGCAACAGATCGTTGAGCGGCGCATTGGCCGGACCGGTGTCAAAAGCCAAGAGCGCACCGGGATCTTCGGGGCGCTCAAAACGCGGATCCACGTAAGTCAGGTTGCCGACACCGCCAAGGTTCAGGAAACACAAAGGTGCCGTGGCACCGATGTATTTGGCGCAGGCAAAGTGGAAAAACGGCGCCAGCGGCGCGCCCTCTCCGCCAAGCGCCACATCGTCCGAGCGGAAATCCCAGACCACCGGTTTTCCCAGCGCCTCGGCCAGGGCGGCCCCATCGCCCACCTGCAGCGTGCCTTGCAGACGCGGCGCATGGGCCAGGGTCTGACCGTGGAAACCAACGATCTCAGCCTCGGGGAATGTGCTCAGAACCTCAGCATGGACGCGGTCTGTCAGGGCGGCAGCGGCCTCCACCTCTGGCCCCGACCATTTGCCAAGCCCCGCGCGCAGCACCGCGCGCTCTTGCTCGGAATAGGCGCGGTAGCGGCTTTCGCCAAAGGAAAAGATCTGCGCCCCGTCCGTCTCGACCATCGCCGCATCAACGCCATCCAGCGATGTGCCGCTCATGGCGCCAAGCGCGATCACGCGGCCAGTCTTGGAAATCGCTCGTGTCATCATCCGCCCTTTTGCCCAACAACCACAGCTCCCCAAAGCACAGGGGATTTCTGTGCAAAAGCAGGTTCCATGTGCCCCTTTTGCGTTTTATACAGCACATCGCAATAGACAAGCCGAGGCATGCCATGACCTATCATCCCAAATCGGATTTCATCACCGTGATGATGGAGCGCGGGTTTCTCGCCGACTGTACGGACTATCAGGGTCTGGACGAGGCGCTGATGACCCCGGGCCAGTCTGGCTATATCGGCTTTGACGCCACGGCGAAATCGCTGCATGTGGGTTCGCTCATCCAGATCATGATGCTGCGCTGGCTGCAAAAGACCGGGCACAAGCCGATCACCCTGATGGGCGGCGGCACCACCAAGGTGGGCGATCCCTCCTTCCGCGCAGATGAGCGCCCGCTACTGACGCCTGCGCAGATCGACGACAATATCGCCGGTATCAAGAAGGTGTTCTCAGCCTATGTGGACTATGGCGATGCCCCCAATGGCGCCATGATGATCAACAACGCCGAATGGCTGGACGGGCTGAACTATCTTGAGTTCCTGCGTGACATCGGGCGGCATTTCTCGGTCAACCGGATGCTGTCCTTTGAAAGCGTGAAATCGCGCTTGGACCGCGAGCAGTCGCTGAGCTTCCTTGAGTTCAACTACATGATCCTGCAGGCCTATGACTTTCTCGAGCTGAACCGCCGCTATGGCTGTATCCTGCAGATGGGCGGCTCTGACCAGTGGGGCAATATCGTCAACGGGATCGACCTGACGCGCCGTGTGCTGGATCACGAGATTTACGGGCTTACATCGCCCTTGCTGACCACATCGGACGGCAAGAAGATGGGCAAATCGCAGAATGGGGCGGTCTGGCTCAATGCGGATATGCTAAGCCCTTATGAGTTCTGGCAGTTCTGGCGCAACACGACGGACGCGGATGTGGGCCGGTTCCTGAAGCTCTATACTGAAATGCCGGTGGAGGAATGCGAGCGCCTGGGTGCACTGGCGGGGTCTGAGATCAACGCCGCAAAGGTGATCCTTGCCAATGAGGTCACGACGCTTTTGCACGGCGCCGAGGCCGCAAAGGCCGCCGAGGCCACGGCACGCGAGGTGTTCGAGAAGGGCGGCATCGGAGACGACCTGCCGACGCTGAGCCTGACGCCTGCTGATCTGGGAGAGGGGATCTCAATCGTGCAGTTGATCGTGAAATCGGGGCTTGCGAAATCCGGCAAGGAAGCAAAGCGTCTCATTGCGGAGAACGGCGCCCGGATCGACGATGCGCCGTTGACTGATGCGGGCCTTATGCTGGACGCAGGTGCGCTCGCTTCTCCGATCAAGCTGAGCGCGGGCAAGAAGCGGCACGCGCTGGTGCAACTGGTCGACTGAAAGACCCGCCAAGCGGAACAAGACTATGAAAAGGGGCTCAAGCGGCCCCTTTTTTTTGCATGTGACAGGTTGCGCCTGGCCATCGGTGTCCTCCCGCCCGTCGCTGGCGCAGGCATCTGCGCCGCTCCCGTTGGGCGTGGCGCCGCGCAGACGCGCGGCGCTGTTGCACCTGTCCGCCGACCTACCCAAAGGCATCGACCCGGGATGGAGAGGTGCGTGCGCTCAGCCCAAGGCCTTACCAAGGGGATGTGACGCCAGCCGCCATCACCAGCGGGCGTGCGCCCTAAAATCAGCGCAGCATGTTGAGGATCAGAAAAACAGCAGATCCGCCAATGTCAGCAGGATGAACACCGGAATCGACAGGGCGACGGCGAGCAAAAAGGCAGCGGTTTTCGTCATGCGCGGGCTGGGGGCGCATTGGCCCATGACTTTGCTCTTGGCGTGGTTTTGCTTTTTCATGGGCCCATTAACCCTGAATTAGGTTTCCGTTCGGTAAATAACTTCATGTTCGATTTCATACCGCCTGCCGCGTCGGATCACGCCGACACCCACGGCACCCTGCCTCAATCCAATGAATTCCTGCGCGCCCTGCAAGCCACGGGACAGGAGCCACTGGTGCTGGATCGGTTGAAGAACACGGTGGTCCTGCGGCAGCGGTTTTGGGGGCGCATCGATGTCGCGATGGTGAACCGCGCGCGACTGAACAGCCCTTCGCAGCTGCTGAACCTCCTGCAAGAGGAAGGGTTGCGTCGCACCCCGGTGATCCTCTCTCCAGAAACGCCCACGCCCGAGCTGGGCGATCTGGGTGCCCTGCCGCTGGTAAGCCCAGCCCATATGGCGCGGGTTGACCTGTCCTCCAGCCCCGAACGGCGCCGTGCAGCGCTACATCAGAAATGGCGCAACCGTCTGAAACATGCGGAAACCCAGGGGCTACGTTTGACCCGCCAAAACATGCCGGTCGATCCCAACCACTGGCTGCTCACCGCCGATCATGCGCAGCAAAGAAAGCGCGGTTATCGCAGCTGGCCCCTCCCGCTGACGCTGGCCTATGCTCAAATGAACAAGGGGAAGGCCAAGCTGTTTCAGGCCTTCGAAGGCAAAGACCCCGTGGCGGCCATTCTGGTGCTCCGCCATGGGCGTGATGCCAGCTATCACATCGCCCACACCACCCGGCGCGGCAAAGAACTGTCGGCCCATAACCTGTTGCTGTGGGAGGCGATGAGCTGGCTCTCGGCGCAAGGCTGCAAGAGCCTGGATCTGGGCCTCATCAACACAGATGACGCGCCGGGCCTGGCCCGCTTCAAACTGGGCACAGGCGCCGAGTTGCACCGCCTTGGCGGCACCTGGATTCTCTGGCCGCCAATGGGGCGACTTCTGGCGCCGCTGGCACGGCTGGACCGGCGCATGATGGGGGCATAGCAGCGCTGGACAGTACAGTCCCTCCGTGTTTATTTGAACACATGTTCAGATACCGGGAGGACTCCTTTCATGAAACTAGATCAGACCTGCGCGGTGATCACCGGCGGCGCATCCGGGCTGGGTGAGGCAACCGCCCGCCATTTTGCCGAAAATGGCGCCAAGGTCACGATCCTTGACCGTGACGCAGACCGCGGCGAAAAGGTCGCCGCCGAGATCGGCGGTTTCTTTGTGCAGACCGATGTGACGGACGAAGACTCCGTCGCCGCAGCAATCTCTTTTGCGGCTGAAAAAATGGGCCGGATTTCCGCCTGCGTGAACTGCGCCGGCATCGCATATGGGATCAAGACGGTGGGCAAAGAGGGCGCGCATCCCTTGGACGCTTACAAACGCACCATCGATATCAACCTGGTTGGCACCTTCAATGTTGCGCGCTTGGCTGCTGTCGAGATAGCCAAGAACGATCCCGAACCCGACGGCGCCCGCGGGGTGATCATCAACACCGCCTCCATCGCCGCCTTTGACGGGCAGAAGGGTCAGGTGGCCTACTCCGCCTCCAAGGGCGGGGTTGTCGGCATGTGCCTGCCCATGGCCCGCGATCTGGCCTCGACGGGCATTCGCGTCATGACCATCGCGCCGGGCATCTTCATGACCCCGATGCTGGCCGGGTTGCCCGAAGAGGTGCAGCAGCAACTGGCCGCAGACGTGCCAAACCCGCCGCGCCTTGGGGATCCGGCAGAGTACGGACGCCTCGCGGGCTTCATTGTTGAGATGGGATATCTCAATGGCGAGGTGATCCGCATCGATGGCGCCCTGCGAATGCGCTGACTTCCTTTCTTAACAAACACTTAAGATGAAAACTTAAAGAGGGGCGTCCAATAGGCGCCCCTATCGCAAAACCCTCGCAAATATTGCAAAATGTAAATTAAGTATTAACGGAATGAAGCTGATTTTAGTCAATGTTTCGCATGCGAAACAGAAGAAGGGCTGCGCATTTACGCCCCTTCTGCCTTTTCCTCGAGCTCCAGCCACTCCTCTTCGGCGGCAGCCAGTTTTTCCTGCCTTTCTACAAGGGCTTCGCTGGCCTTCTTGAACTTCACCGGCTCACGGGTGAACAGCTCCGGGTCTGCCATCAACTGCTCCAGCTTGGCGATCTCCTGCTCGAGCCGCTCCATCTCTGCTGGCAGCGCCTCAAGCCGGTGCTTTTCCTTGAAGCTGAGGCCCTCTTTCGGCTGCGTGTCCTGCTTTGGCTTGGGCTTTGCCGCCTTCGGCTTTTCGGCCTTTTCCTCTGCCTCTTTGGGGGCACGTTGGGACAGGTAGTCGCTCCATCCGCCGGCATAGGCGGTGGCGCGCCCGTCCCCTTCCATGGCGATGGTGGTGGTGGCGACACGGTCGAGAAAGTCCCGGTCGTGGCTGACCAGTAGAACCGTACCGTCGTAGGAATCGAGCAGCTCCTGCAACAGATCCAGAGTTTCAACATCCAGATCGTTGGTCGGCTCATCGAGCACCAGAAGGTTGCTTTGCCGCGCCATCAGGCGGGCCAGCAAAAGCCGCGCTTTTTCGCCGCCCGAGAGCGAGCGCACCGGCGCGCGGGCCTGGCGTTCATCGAACAGGAATTCCTTGAGGTAGCCCACCACATGTTTTGGCTGGCCCCGCACCATGACCTGATCCGCCTTGCCGGATATCCCCAGCGCCGGATCGGTTGTCAGGTTCTCCCAAAGGGAGGCCTCGGGGTCAAGCTGGTCGCGGGTCTGGTCAAAGAACGCAATCTCCAGGTTGGTGCCGAGCGTCACCTTGCCTTCATCCGGCTGCTCCATCCCCAAGAGCATCTTCAGGAGCGTCGTCTTCCCTGCCCCATTCGGGCCAACAAAGGCAACGCGGTCGCCGCGCTGCACCTTGAGCGAGAAGTTCGACACGATGCTCTTGCCGTCAAAGGCCTTGGAAAGCCCTTCAGCCTCGATCACCTTGCGGCCCGATTTGGGACCGGCCTCCAGCGCAAGTTCGGCGGCGCCCTGGCGTTTGATCTGCGCGGCGCGCTCGGCCTTCAGGTCCTGCAGGGCGCGCACCCGGCCCATATTCCGTTTGCGCCTGGCTGAGATCCCTTCGACGGCCCAGCGGCTTTCGGATTTGATCAGCCGGTTGAGCTTGTGACGCTGCTGGTCTTCTTCCTCCCAGATCTTGTCACGCCAGGCCTCAAAGGCATCAAAGCCTTTTTCCTGACGGCGCACCTGCCCCCGGTCGATCCAGAGGGTCGCACGGGTCAGGGCGCGCAGAAAGGCGCGGTCGTGCGAGATCAGCACATAGGCTGCACGGGTCGATTTCAGCTCGTCCTCAAGCCAGGTGATCGCCTCGATATCAAGGTGGTTGGTCGGCTCATCCAGCAGCATCAAATCCGGCGCCTCGGCCATCAGCTTGGCCAGGGCGGCGCGGCGGCGCTCCCCGCCCGATGCGGTTTCCACCGGGCGGGCGGGGTCGAATTTCAGCCCCTCGCCTGCCCGCTCCACCCGATACATCTCACCGGGGTCCAGCGCGCTGGCGGCAAAGTCACCCAAGGTCGCAAACCCCGTCATCTGGGGGTCCTGCTCCATGTAGCCGACCGTCTTGCCCGGGGGGACGACGATACTGCCCTGATCGGGCTCAACCAGCCCCGCCATCACCTTCATCAAGGTGGATTTTCCCGAGCCGTTGCGGCCCACCAGCGCCACCCGGTCACCGGGCTGCACCACGAGATCGAGATCGGCAAAAACAGGCTCACCCCCAAAGGTGAGTGATATGCCGGACATCTGCAAAAGAGGAATTCGTGCCATGGAGGCCAGCTAAACCGGCCTGTGCGCCCCGTCAACGGCGCGTGTGTTGAAATTGCCCGGACATTTGGGAAGCCGACCCATCAGGCCGTCTCGGCCACCGCGCGCAGCAAGCGTTTACGCCCCTCGGGGATCGCGCCGACCTCGACCCCGGTAAAGACATGCAGCGTGTTCAGGCCTTCATCCACAACCGCATGATCACTGACCCAGCCCCCCATCAGAAGATAGGTCCGCAAGAGCGGCGGCATGGTGCGCATGGCAGCGCGCAGATCAGGGGGACGCTGCGGCAGGTCCGCAAAATCGAAAACCCTTGGCGCCTTGATCTGGGGCCGCAAAGGAGACGGAGCCAGGTGACGGGCCTTGAGCAAGGCGAAACTGTCGTAATAGGGGGCGGGATCGGTGCCTTTGAAGGAACTGCAACCAAAGAGCAGCCCCACGCCTTCGGCATCCACCATGGCAGTGATCGCCCCCCAGGCGATGCGCAGAATGTCCGGATCTGCCGCTGCGCCTTCCCGGATACAGAACCGTCCGACCTCTGCGGCCGGCCCGTCAACCGCTGCAAGCCCACCAAGGTCGTAGTATTGTGCCGAATAGCTTTGCAGCAGATGGCCGCCCCCCTGCAGCACCAACACCCGAAAGCAGCACATCAACAAGCCTGTTGTCCGCTCCTCAATAAGGACATGACGGCAGCGGTCGTCAAAGGCATCCACATCCAGACCACTCGTGCCGAAACAGTCCTCTCGCAAGCGCTGCGCCGCCTGCACATCTGATGAGGTCGCGGCAACGCGGGCAACATAGCGCCCTTTGGCCAACAGCGTTTCACATTGCGTCATCCCCAGCCCCCTGCACAGGATGAAGCGCACGCGAGTCGGTGCGCAAGCCCGCTCATACCACGCAGGCCTGCCCATCCAAACAGATCAAAATCACGGCCAGACGACAGCTTTGCAGGAAATGCGCCGCAGGCAGCCCGTCGCTTACTCTTCCAGCAGCGCACCGGGCCCAAAGTTGCCAAGGTTGCCGATCAGCTGACGCAGGAAGGTCTTGTCCTCGATACTGGAGGAGGTCACACGGCGCTGCAGAGGAATGACCCGGCCATCTTCGAGGCCGAACTTTTGAACGCCGCTTACCACACCGTTCTTGTCAAAGTTCACCGCCACAAGATCCCGTGAGACAGGTTTCGGCTCGGTCGCGCCATAGTGGCGTATGCGTGTTGAAACGTAGTAGTAGCCGCTGTCCCTCAACACCCCAGAGGAGCTGGGCAGGCCGAGAGTTTCAGCAACCGAGTCGCGGGTATCCACACCTACCACCACTTCGGCAAGTTGCTCGTCCGATGGCACATAGCCGTGCTTGCGGATGGTTGCCGAGCAAGCAGCAACCGCCCCCAGCGCCAGCAGCAGGATTGTATGCCGCAGCACTGTTTTCAGCTGATTTGACCGTGCACCCATGATGCCCCCCGATAGTCTGCGCGTTTCGGGCCTCATGGCCCCGGCTTGATTACATCGCCCATCCCGATTACCTAATGCACGCTTGTGGTTCAAGAAACGAAAGTCCCTCAAATGAATGAGAGCACTGCTTTGCGCGTGGCTGATCTGTCTCAGACCGCTCCGACGCCTTTTGAGATTCGCCCCGAAAGCGCCGAGCTGACCGCGCTGGCTGAGGAGCTTGGGCTGACCGCCCTGCGCAAGCTGCGTTTTGCCGGAGAGATCCGTGCCAGCGGCAAGCGAGACTGGGTGCTGGACGCTATGCTGGGCGCAACAGTGGTTCAGGACTGCGTTGTGACGCTTGAGCCGGTGACAACCCGGATCGACCAGAAGGTTCAGCGCCAGTTCCTTGCGTCCTATGAAACCCCTGAAGGGGAAGAGGTCGAAATGCCCGAAGATGATACCGCCGAACCGCTGGGCAGCCATATCGACCCGTTTGAGGTGATGATCGAAGCGCTGAGCCTTGCGATTCCCGCCTACCCGCGCAAGGAGGGACAAGAACTGGGAGAGGCTGTCTTTACCGAACCCGGGATCGCCCCCATGCGCGACGAGGACACCAAACCATTTGCTGCCCTTTCGGCCCTGAAGGACCAACTCAAGGATCAAAGCTGAGACTGAAAAGCGCACAAAACAAGCGACTGGTCATTTCTTGCTGGCGCTGTGCGCGCGCCTCTTCTAAGAAACAGCTTGCGTCGAAAAGGATTCGCAGTATTTTCGCGCGCTCATCGGAATTTTTGGTTGGACATCGGACAGGCTGCGGCCTAAACGCACGTCACACCGATCACGACACGACAATGAAATCGCGCGGCGGGGAAGGCCCCAAGGCGCCAAGCAGACAAAGGTTGAGACATGGCCGTCCAACAGAACAAAGTATCCAAATCGCGCCGCAACAACCGTCGTGCGCACGATGCCCTGGTTGCTGCAAACCCCAATGAATGCTCCAGCTGTGGCGAACTGCGCCGCCCGCATCACGTGTGCCCCTCCTGCGGCCACTATGATGACAAGGAAATCATCGCGGCAAACGACGAAATCGACCTGGACGAGGACGCGGCTTAAGCCCCTCTTCTTTTCACGTAACGCCAGGCAGGCAATCTCATGACGGGCACACCCGATCGATCTGCAGTCAAAACTGGCCGAATCGTGATTTCTGTCGATGCTATGGGCGGAGATGCCGGCCCCGCTGCGGTGGTGGCCGGTATTGAGAAATCTGCCGAGAAGAACGAGCGTATTGCCTTTCTTCTGCATGGCCCCGAAGACGAACTGGCACCTCTGGTTGCCAAACGGCGCATCCTGAAGGATCGCGTCGTTATTCGTCATGCGGACAAGGTCGTGACCATGGACGACAAGCCAAGCCAGGTGATGCGTAACGGCAAGGGCACCTCGATGTGGTCCGCCCTTGATGCGGTCAAGAATGGCGAGGCCTCCGGGGTCGTTTCTTGCGGCAACACCGGGGCGCTGATGGCGCTCAGCATGCTGCGCCTGCGCAAGATCCCTGGCGTGAACCGCCCCGCCATTGCGATTCTCTGGCCCTCGCGCAACCCGCAAGGCTTCAACGTGATGCTGGACGTCGGGGCCGATGTGCGCGCCGATGCTCAGGATCTGCTGCAATACGCGCTGATGGGCACCTCCTACACCCGCAATTCGATGGATATCCTGCGCCCTCGCATCGGCCTTTTGAACGTGGGCACCGAGGAACACAAAGGCCGCGCCGAGCTGAAAGAAGCCTATGCGCTGATTGCCGAGAACGCCTCTGCCGCCGATTACGATTTCGTCGGCTTTGTCGAGGGAAGCGATATTCCCGGCAATGTGGCGGACGTGATTGTGACCGACGGGTTCACCGGAAATGTTGCGATCAAGACCGGCGAAGGCACCGCAAGCCTGTTGCGTTCGGCCGTGAAGGAGGCTTTCGAGTATTCCTTCCTGTCCAAACTGGCAGCTGTCTTGGCCTACACATCGCTATCGCGCCTGGCCAAGCGGCTTGATCCGCGCCGCGCCAATGGTGGCGTTTTCCTGGGCCTCAACGGCACGGTTGTGAAATCACACGGTGGCGCCGATGCCACGGGTGTGTCTGCCGCCGTAAAGCTGGCCTTCCGACTGGCCGAGCAGGGCTTTGCCGAGAAACTGGCCGCACGGGTTGCATCTGCAGTCGAGCTTACCCAAGATGCCGCTACGGCAGGCGAGACCGATACCCGCTCTTCCACAGAATAAAACCCAAAAAGGCAGGCAAAGAATGACGCGACGTGCAGTAGTAGTTGGCACAGGACACTATCTTCCAGAGCGGGTGGTGGAAAACGCGGAATTCGAAAAGACGCTGGACACATCAGACGAATGGATCCGGGCGCGCTCGGGGATTGAACGGCGTCATTTCGCAGCCGAGGGAGAGACGACCTCTTCCATGGCCACCGCTGCTGCCAAAGCAGCCCTTGATGACGCAGGCCTGACGGCGGATGACATCGACGCCATCGTGCTGGCCACCTCAACCGCCGACCTGACCTTTCCGTCCGCCGCCACCATGGTGCAGGCGCAACTGGGCATGACCCGTGGCTTTGCATTTGACGTTCAGGCCGTATGCGCCGGATTTGTCTACGCTTTGTGCAACGCCAGCGCTCTGATCGCCTCGGGCCAGGCGGATCGCGTTCTGGTCATTGGCGCCGAGACGTTCTCGCGCATCATGGACTGGAGCGATCGTTCAACCTGCGTGTTATTCGGCGATGGCGCAGGCGCCTTGATCCTGGAGGCGCAGACCGGCGCAGGCACCAGCGACGACCGCGGCATCCTCTCCACCGATCTCAATTCGGACGGTCGCTACAAGGATCTCCTCTATGTGGATGGCGGGGTTTCCACCCAATCCACCGGCCATCTGCGCATGCAAGGCAACCAGGTCTTCCGCCACGCCGTTGAAAAGCTGGCCAAAACCGCGACCACCGCGCTGGAACGGGCCGGTCTTGACGCCAAAGACGTGGATTGGATCGTCCCCCATCAGGCCAATATCCGCATCATTCAAGGCACAGCCAAGAAGATGGGCCTCAGCATGGACAATGTCGTTGTGACTGTGCAGGACCATGGAAACACCTCTGCGGCCTCTATCCCGCTGGCCCTGTCAGTTGGCAAAGAACGCGGTCAGATCAAGCCCGGCGACCTTATCGTGACCGAGGCGATCGGCGGCGGTCTGGCCTGGGGCGCGGTTGTGCTGCGCTGGTAGCACGGAGCCGCGCAATCTGGCGCCGTGCAATTCATTGATATTGACAGTGAAATTCACCACACCCTATGCTTGAGCAAACAACGGGGATTGGTATGAGTGAAAAAACTCTGACGCGAATGGACCTGAGTGAGGCCGTTTTCCGCGAGGTTGGCCTCTCACGCAACGAAAGCGCACAGCTGGTCGAGAGCATGCTGCAGCATATGTCCGATGCTTTGGTGCGAGGGGAGCAGGTGAAAATCTCGTCCTTCGGTACCTTCAGTGTGCGGGACAAGACAGCGCGCGTTGGCCGCAATCCCAAGACCGGGGAAGAGGTGCCGATCCAGCCGCGCCGCGTGCTGACCTTTCGGCCCTCCCACCTGATGAAAGACCGCGTCGCAGACGGCAACCGCAGCTAAATCGGGCTGAGCGGCCGGTCTCAAGAAACGGAACCAATATTCATGTCCAAATCACCAGACGCCTTCCGCACGATCAGCGAAGTTGCGGAGTGGCTGGGGGTGCAAGCGCATGTGTTGCGCTTCTGGGAAAGCAAGTTCACCCAAGTGAAGCCAATCAAGCGGGCCGGCGGACGCCGATACTATCGCCCCGCCGACATGTTGCTCTTGGGCGGTATTCGAAAACTGCTGCATGATGACGGTATGTCAATCAAGGAAGTTCAGGCCATCCTGCGCGACCTCGGCATCTCTCACGTGTCTGATATGTCCCATAGCCTGGATGCGGCCACGCCGGGCGAACAGACCGATGGCGCAGGTGGCGGCGCCGGAGCATCATCCGCGGCCTCCCTCGCTTCGGCGGGTTCGGGTGACGCAGAACCTGCAGCAGACGGCCCCACACCGATCGAAAACGATCCTGTTGCGCCGCTGGACTCGGCTCCACCGGCGGAGCTTACCAGCGTCCAATCGGCCGAGGACATCGGGCTCGCCGACAGTCATGCAAACGACAGCTTTGAAGAGACGCCGGTTGTATCTGGCCATGACGCACCGGAAGGACCCAGCGACAATCAGTTTGACACTGAGGCGACTCCAGCAGATGTCGCGATCCCTGAAGATGAGCCGCAGCAAACTCTTGCCACGCCAAGCGAACCTGACAGCGCACAGGACATTCCGGGAGCGCAAGACAGCCAAGGGCCTATGTCCGGTCAGGCCGACATTGAAATTCCCGAAACCACGCAGGACGCGGCCCCGGAGCCTGTTTCCGGTGCGGATGCTCTCCTTGATCAAGACATGGCCGCAGTTTCGGAGCTCCCACAGGAGTCTGCCGCAGATCCTGCGCCAGGTGCGGGAAGCGTTGAGCCTGCTGAGCCTGCTGAGCCTGCTGAGCCTGCTGAGCCTGAACAATTCATGATGGATCTGAGCAGTCCAGAGCCAATGGCGGACCTCGATACCCCAGAGCCATCGCCACTTGAACCGGATGCCGAAATCACGGCAGCACCGACGCCCGTTGTGACCGAACTGGACGCCGAACCGTTGGTGGCGCCCTCTGAGGGCGATGCCTCTTTTGAGGACACGGGCGGCGGTTCCCCTGCCATGCCGATGGACCCTCAGGAGACCGGCCCAGGATCCCCCACCTCAACGCTGCCAGAGACATCTGAAGTTGCCCCCGTTTTGAGCGATGATTGGGCAGAAGACGTCGCTGCCACAGGCGCCGCCCCACTCGATCAGGACGTGGCAGAAACGCCACCTTTGACTGCCTCACTGGAGGACACATTCGAGGCCCCCGAAGGAATGGAAACGGCTCCACTCACTGCGCAGGAACTGCCAATGGCAGATGCCGAAGTGAGCGATATCGATATGCCGGAGAACAACTTCGCTGCATCTTCTGAGGCCCCTCCCCTTTCCTCTGAGCCAGAAGCGCCTGCCGCTGGGGCTGCGCCGGATCCCCTCCCAGACAGCGCGGCTGAGGCGAAGCCGCGAATCATCGCCGTTGCGGATGAGGATCTCGCGGCCCAGGTCAACTTGCGTTCAGGAGTGCTTGCCCTTTTGGCACAGGCCTCCGAAATTCCGCCGCATGCGCATGGCGAAGTGGCGGCCTGCGCCGCCGAGTTGCGCGCCTGGCTGGAGAGCAATTAATTTTCCAAAGCGCGGGAAAAACTTGGGAATGCCTCTTGCCCCCGCCGCCAAAACCAGTAGAAAGCGCCTCAGCGGGCTATGGCGCAGCCTGGTAGCGCGTCCGTCTGGGGGACGGAAGGTCGCAGGTTCGAGTCCTGCTAGCCCGACCATACAAAACGCCTGGGTGTTTGCGCACCCAGGCGTTTTGTGTATCTGTAACCGGGGGTTACGGCCTTTGTCGATTTCGATGGGCGACCCGGAACCCGGCCAAAGGGGAGAGCAGAAATGACAGGTGTGTTGCCCAGCCAGAGACTGGAAACCATGCTGAACCGGGGGGAAATCACCCTGAGTGAGCCGCTGGTCGAGGGGCAAATCCAACCTGCCAGCCTTGATCTGCGACTTGGCCATGTGGCCTACCGCGTGCGCGCCTCTTTCCTGTCGGGCAACGGCAATACGGTGGCCGAACGCCTCGCGGAATTCGAAATGCATCGCATTGATTTGGATGGCGGCGCGGTGCTTGAAAAAGGCTGCGTCTATGTGGTGCCGCTCCTGGAGGGGCTGGCCCTGCCGCAAGATGTCTCGGCGGTGGCCAATGCCAAAAGCTCCACCGGGCGGCTTGACCTTTTGACCCGCACCATCACCGACGGCGGCGAGGAATTCGATCGCATCAAACCGGGCTATACCGGCCCTTTGTATGCGGAAATCTGCCCTCGCTCCTTCTCGGTTCTGGTACGTCCCGGCATGCGGCTCAACCAGATCCGGTTCCGCACCGGTCAGGCCGTGCTGAGTGACAGCGAACTCACAGCGCTCCACGCACAAAGCCCGCTGGTGGATGGCGAAGCGGTGATCGAAGACGGTCTTGGCTTTTCTGTCGATCTGCGGCTTCCCGGCAGCGATCTGGTGGGCTATCGTGCCAAGCCCCACACCGGGGTGATCGATCTGGACAGGATCGGAGAATACGACCCTCAGGACTACTGGGAAGAGGTGCGCACCACCAGCGGGCGCATCATTCTGGACCCCGGCGCATTTTACATCCTTGTCAGCCGCGAGGCGGTGCATATCCCCCCAGCCTATGCCGCAGAAATGGCGCCCTATCTGGCCATGGTCGGAGAGTTCCGGGTGCACTACGCAGGGTTCTTTGACCCCGGCTTCGGCCACGCCTCGGCGGGCGGCGCAGGCTCTCGCGGAGTATTGGAAGTGCGCTGCCACGAGGCGCCTTTCGTCCTTGAGCACGGTCAGGTGGTCGGGCGACTTGTCTATGAGCGCATGGCAGAGGTGCCGCAGCAGCTATATGGCGCCGGTATCGCTTCGAACTATCAGGGTCAGGGGCTGAAACTGTCCAAACACTTCAAGGCGCCTCAGTAGGTCTCAAGCCAGATCAACGGTTGTCCCGATAGGCACGCCTGGCGCGGCGTTCCTGACGCATGGCGCGAATGCGCTCGCGCTCGGCGCGGTCTTCGGCGTCAGCAGAAGTCTCGGGCCTGTTCCCAGGTCCGCGCCCTCTGCCCGCAACTGCATTGATCCCCGCATCGACACCTTTGTTGACCGCCCGCCCCACTAGGCGGCGCAGGATCATGTTGAAGATGGATTCGATGTTCATTGCCTGGCTCCATTTGTCTCGAACAATGGGATAACGCAGGAATGGGACGATTTCTGGGCGCGGCCTCAGCTCTCAAACAGCTCTGGCTGATCGCCCGCCTCGTCATCGTCCCCACGCTCTTCGCTCCCCTGCCCCAGCGGGAAGCTGCCCGGCGGCGGACGGCTTTCCAAAAGGCCTGCGGCGCGCAGCTCTTTGAGGCCCGGCAGATCCCGCGCGCTTTCAAGGCCAAAGTGATCAAGGAACACAGGTGTCACCACGAACGTAACCGGGCGGCCCGGTGTCATCCGGCGACGGCCGAGGCGGATCCACTCCATTTCAAGCAACTGATCAATGGTCCCGCGCGAAACTGAGACGCCGCGGATCTCCTCGATCTCGGCGCGAGTGACGGGCTGGTGATAGGCAATGATGGCAAGGGTTTCAATGGCGGCGCGGCTCAGCTTGCGGGTCTCGACGATCTCTTTTTGCATCAGAAAGCCAAGATCCGGCGCGGTGCGGATCGCCCAGGCCTCCCCCACGCGCACCACGCGCACGCCGCGCCCCTCGTAGCGCTTGCGCAGGTATTCCAGCGCCTCGCCCGGATTGCAGCCATGGGGCATGCGCGCTTCCAGATCGCGGATGGTCACCGGCTCTGTGCTGGCGAACAGGACGGCTTCGACCATGCGCTCCTGCTCGGCCATGGGCGGAGCTTCAAAGAGGCTGTCAGAGCCTTCGGTGTCAGGATTGCTGAAATCTTCCATCAGGTATTCCCATTCACATGGCGCAGCTGGATCGGCGCAAAGACCTCGCTTTGGCGCAGTTCCACCTGGCCTTCCTTGACCAGTTGCAGCGAGGCCGCAAAGGTCGCCGCGGTGGCTGAGCGGCGCTTGACCGGATCGCTGTGCCAGCCATCCGGCAGGTAGCTCAGCATATCGGTCCAGCTGCCTGTAAAGCCGATGAGGCCGCGCATCCGCTCCAGCGCCTCTTCCATGGTGAAGACGGAATCGCGATCCATCACGAAGGGGCGGAAATCGTCGCGGGTGCGAATGCGCGCATAGCCCTGCATCAGGTCCAAAAGGTTGGCGCTATAGGTGACGGTGCGGATCCGCTCTACCGTCTCGCTTTGACCGCGGGCAAAGAAATCCCGGCCCAGCTGATCACGCCCCATCAGCCGCGCAGCCGCATCGCGCATGGCCTGCAACCGCTCCAGCTGGAAGGCCAGATGCGCGGCGAGTTCCTCGCCCGATGGCCCCTCTTCCTCGGGGTCGGGCGGCAGCAGCAGGCGCGATTTCAAAAAGGCCAGCCAGGCCGCCATCACCAGATAGTCCGCCGCCAGCTCGATGCGCAGCTCCTTGGCGCGCTCCACAAAGGCAAGGTACTGCCGCGCCAGTTCCAGAACCGAGATGCGGCGCAGGTCCACCTTTTGCGTGCGCGACAGCATCAGCAAAAGATCGAGCGGCCCCTCGTAGCCGTCGACATCGACAATCAGCGCCTCAGCCGCCAGACGATCTTCGACCGACGGCTCGTCCGGCTCGGGAAACAGGGTATCTTCAGACATAGACCTTTCCGCCCATCAGGGCAGCAAGTTCGGCCTCAGCGGCCTCTATGTCAAGCGGCGCGGGCGTTTTGCGGGCCGCAATGGCCTTTTCGGCGCGCTTTTGCCCGATCTCATCCAGAGGTCCTGCGGCTTCGGCGACAGCGGCGCGCGTCGGCAGATCTGCATTGCACAGGAGCACAATATCGCAACCCGCCGACCGCGAATGCTGAGCGATCTCCTGCGGGCTGCCCGCGAGGGCCTTCATCGATATATCGTCGGTCATGATCAGCCCGTCAAAACCGATCTGCTGGCGGATCATCCCCATTGCAGCCGATGAAAGTGTCGCAGGGCGCGCATCGATCGCCTCGAACACAATATGCGCGGTCATCGCCATGGGCAGATCATTCAGGGCACGGAAGGGAGCAAGGTCTGTGCCCTCAAGCTCTTCAAAAGGTGTCGTGACATGGGGCAGATCATAGTGGCTGTCCGCCACCGCGCGCCCATGCCCGGGGATGTGTTTCAGCACAGGAACAACACCGCCATCCAGATGCGCGTCGGCCACCGCCCGGGACAGAGAGATCACCTCTTCAGCGGTCTCGCCATAGCATCGATTGCGCAGGAACGGGTGTGTGTCGGCCCCGGCGATGTCAGACAGAGGCGCGCAATTGCTGTCGATCCCGAGGGCGCGCAGCTCATGTGCGATCAGGCGGTAGCGCAGGTACATGGCGCGCGCGGCATCTTCCCCCGCCTGTTCGGCATGGTCCAGCGGTGCCATCCATTCGCGCGCCAAAGGGGCACGCAGGCGCTGCACGCGCCCGCCTTCCTGATCGATGGTGATCAGACAGTCACGGCCCACCGCCTCACGCATGTCATCGCACAAGGCTCGGATCTGATCGGGCGTGTCTATGTTGCGCGCAAAGAGGATGAACCCAAAAGGATCTGCCTCGCGGAACAGGGCCTTTTCATCCGCCGTCAGACGCAGACCCGTGGCATCGAGGATGGTTGCGCCAAAACCGCTCATCGGGTGGTGACGGGGATACAGTCCGCATTGCCCGCGACCAGCGCCGAGCAGAAGCGGCGCGCATCAGAGAGGCCATCAAAACCCATGGCGCGCAACCGGTAGAAGGTGCGCCCACCGCTTTCGGCGCGTTGGATCACGCGTTTCTTGTCGACAAGGTAGTCCTCGAACTGGCCATAAATGCGGTCCCATTCGGAGCGGGCCACCTCGGCGCTTTCATAGGCGCCAAGCTGCGCGAGGCGCGTGCCTGCGGGCAGGCTGTCCGCAGAGACTTCAAGCACGGTGGCGCCGGATGTGGCAACGGCAGGAGCCTTGGCCGGGGTGAACCGGGCCGGGCGAACGCTGGGACGCAGAGAGATCTTGACCCCCGGCGCTTTGAGCAAGGCGGCAGAGGGTTGCGGCGCGGCGGCCACAGCAGCAAGTTCGACAGGCTTGAGCGGCTCTGGCTGCACGATCACGGGCGCAGACGCCGAAGCAACAGTTGCCGCCTCGCCGCTTTCCCCAAGGGTTTCGAGGGGGGCAACGCCATCGGTCAGCTCAGCCACAAGCGCGTCGATGTCACCGCTTTGATAGGCCGCGATGGTGCGTTCGGAAACGGCGCCGCCTTCCGGTTGGGTCTGATCAGCCCGGTCCTGCTCGGCCAGTTGGGCCAGTTCGGACATGGGGCGGTCATCCTCGGTCAGTTCAATCGGCTGCGGCGCAAGCACCAGACGGTCCGCCGGATCTTCGGCAGTGCCATTGGCGGCGACCGCATTAACGGCCAGCCCCTGGTGATCGGCAGGACGGCCGCCGGGATTCTCGGGCTGAATGCGCATGGGTCCCTCGACGGCGCGCACAACAGGCACGCCGCTCACATCGCGCATCACCAGTTTGTAGCCCCAGACACCAATGCCGATGACAAGCGCCAGCGACGCAAAGGCGCCGAGCACGCCCGCAACGCGGCCAAAGCTGCCCGGGCGGACCTCTTCAAACTCATCAACACCATCATATCCATAGTCATCGGCGCCGTAGGGGTCTGCCTGCGCCGGATCAAAACCACCATATCCTTGCGAAGCATGCGCCGCGTCGGGCGAGGCATAGGATTGCTGAGGCTGCACGAAAGGCTGTTGTGCCCGGGCGGAGAGAGGAGGCTCGGGCGCCAGAAAGGGTTGCTGCTGATAGTGAACACCACCCGAAGCCGCACCTTGAGCGACTCCGCTTTGGTCATAGGTCTGGCGCGCGCCAGCCTGCGTAAAATACGCCATTATCCGCCTCACTGCCCATTTGACGCAGCGCATGTGGGGCGCGCTGCGTGTCAGGGTCTCTTGAACTGCCTCGTTCCGGCGGCCTGTGCGTGTTTTTTATCGCATCTCTTCCGCCGGGGTCACGCCTAGAATACCAAGACCTGCGGAAATGACAATGGAAACGGCTTGTGCCAGCGCCAAATTGGCATGTGTTGCCGATTGGCTGCTCTCATTAACAAATCGTAAACTTTTGTCACTTTTGCCGAGGTGGTACAATCCGTGCAGATCCGAGGCCAGATCATAGAGGTAAAAGGCGATCCGATGCGGCTCGTTGCTGCGCGCGGCGATCTCCACCAGACGCGGCCATTCTGCCAGCTTGCGCGCAACCGCCTGCTGCGCCGAGGCCGTCAACAAAGAAAGATCCGCGCCCTTGAGTGTGGCCTCATCGCAGGCGATCCCGGCCTCTGCCGCTTTGCGCAGGGTCGAACAGATCCGGGCATTGGCGTATTGCACGTAAAAGACCGGGTTGTCCTTGGACTGCTCCAGCGCCTTGTCGAGATCAAAGTCAAAGCCCTGATCGTTCTTGCGGGTCAGCAGCATGAAACGGGTGACATCCGGGCCGACGGCTTCGACCACATCGCGCAGGGTCACAAAGGTCCCTGCCCGTTTGGACATCTTGAATTCCTCTCCGTCCTTGAACAGCTTCACCAGCTGGCAGAGTTTGATATCAAGCGGCACCTTGCCGTCCGACAGGGCCGAGACCGCCGCCTTCATCCGTTTGACATAGCCGCCGTGGTCGGCGCCAAAGATGTCGATCAGCATGTCAAAGCCGCGGCTCACCTTGTCGTAGTGATAAGCGATATCCGGCGCGAAATAGGTCCAGGCGCCGTCCGATTTCTTGACCGGGCGGTCCACGTCATCACCATGTTCGGTCGATTTGAACAGGGTCTGCTCGCGCGGCTCCCAGTCATCGGGTTTTTTACCTTTTGGCGGCTCAAGCACGCCCTGATAAATCAGCCCCTTGGCATCAAGGCTTTCCAGCGCCGCCTCGATCCGGCCTGTGCCGTAGAGGGATTTCTCGGAAAAGAAGACATCCATTTCGATGCCGAGCAGTTTCAGATCCGCACGGATCAGATCCATCATCGCATCGGTGGCAAAGTTGCGTACCTCTTCCAGCCAGAGCTCTTCGCCCTTGCCGACATAGGCATCGCCCACCTTGGCCTTCAGCGCCTCGCCCACTTCGATCAGGTAATCGCCGGGGTATGTGCCTTCCTCAAAGGCGACCTCCTGCCCGTGCGCCTCAAGATACCGCAGGTAGACAGAGCGGGCCAGAACATCGACCTGCCCGCCGCCATCGTTGATGTAGTATTCGCGGGTGACGTCATAGCCCGCATAGGCCAGCAGCGAGGCCAAGGCATCGCCAAAGACCGCGCCGCGCGTGTGCCCTACATGCAAGGGGCCGGTCGGGTTGGCCGAGACATATTCCACATTGACCCGCTTGCCCGCGCCCATGTCCGAGCGACCATAGGCCAGACCATCCTTCAGCACCGACGCCAGCACGCCCTGCCAGACGCCATCGGCCAGACGAAGGTTCAGAAAGCCGGGACCAGCCACCTCGGCCGAGGTAACTCGGTCGTCCTTTGCCAGATGGGCCGCCAGCGCCTCCGCGATGTCGCGTGGCTTTGCCTTGGCCGGTTTGGCCAGAACCATCGCCGCATTGGTGGCCATATCCCCATGCAAGGGATCACGCGGCGGCTCTACCGCGACATTGTCAAAGGAAAGCCCCTCGGGCAGCACGCCTTCGGCGGTCAGGGCCGCAAGGCTGTCGATCACGAGCGAGCGAATATCGGTGAAGAGGTTCATATCGGGCGTCCTATTGGTTTGCCTAGCGGATACCCACGCCCGCGCCGACGGTCAACCAAATCACGCCTCCAAACGGCCAACAGGCCGCCCAGACTGCGGATCAGGACGACGGAGCGCGGCCGAGAATGAGCGTATCGTGCAATTGCAGCGCAAAGCGATCGGTCATCCCGGCGATATAGTCCGACACCAGCCGTGCCATCGCGATCTTACCCTGGGCCATGCGGATCTCCGGGTGCCACCGTTCCGGCATCTCCATTGGATTTTCCAGAAAATACGGAAACAGGGCTTCGACCACGCGGGAGACCTCGGCACGCTTTTCCATCACCTTTGGCGCCCGGTACATGCGCTGGAACAGGAAGGACCGGATATCCTGCAGATCCAGCCATAGCCCGTCAGAAAAGGCAATCACCGGCGCATCCAAAGCGCGGACATCCTCGACCGACCGAACCCCGCTTTCGGCAAGGCGCCCACGCGAGGTTTCGATTACATCCTCGACCATGACGCCAAAGACACGGCGCAGAGCCTCGTGACGGCGGCGGTTCTTCTCTAGGCCCGGATAGCGCAGGTCCACATCACGATAGGCTGAACCTACGATGGGCAGCCGCGCCACCTCGGCGTCGGTGAAAAGGCCCGCGCGCAAACCGTCGTGCAGATCGTGGTTGTTATAGGCAATATCATCGGCCAGGGCCGCCACCTGCGCCTCGGCGCTGGCGTGGGTGTGCAGCTCAAGATCCATCTTGCCGTTGAATTCAGCCAGGGCCCAGGGCAGCTTTCCTGTCACGGGGCCGTTGTGCTTGGCAATCGCCTCCAGCGTTTCCCAGGTGAGGTTCAGCCCGTCAAAATTGGCATAGTGGCGCTCTAGGTTCGTCACGATGCGGATCGCCTGAGCGTTGTGGTCAAAGCCGCCATACGGCCCCATCAGCGCATGAAGGGCGTCCTCGCCCGTGTGGCCAAAGGGTGTGTGCCCAAGGTCATGCGCCAGCGCCACCGCCTCGGTCAGTTCCTGATTGAGGCCAAGAGCGCCTGCGATGGTACGGGCCACCTGCGCCACCTCGATGGAATGGGTCAGGCGGGTGCGATAGTTGTCGCCCTCATGTTCCACAAAAACCTGGGTCTTGTGTTTGAGGCGGCGAAACGCGCTGGCATGGATGATACGATCACGGTCCCTCTGGAAAGGAGAGCGGAAGTAGCTTTCTTCTTCAGCGACGAGGCGACCGCGGCTTTTTTCCGGCATCGTGGCAAAAGGTGCATTCATTCCTGATCTTTATCCTTGTCAAATCTTGCCGCCCGCGCCCCACGTTTCTATATAGAACCTAGCATGCTGCAACCTGCATTTGGGAGAGTTTTGAATGCAATTGCCCCCAAAAGTGACTGAACGTGCCTTTGCGCGCCTTGCCGAGATCGGAGCAGCCGGTCAGGGCCAGGCCCTGCGCGTGGCCGTCGAAGGCGGTGGATGTTCCGGGTTTCAGTATGAAATCGCCCTGGACACCCCCAAGGATGACGACCTCGTGCTTGAAGGTGGCGGAGAAAAGGTCGTGGTGGATGCGGTCTCGCTGCCGTTCCTGGAAAATGCCGTCATAGACTTCACCGAAGAACTGATCGGCGCGCGGTTCACCATCGACAACCCGAATGCCACCTCCAGCTGCGGCTGCGGCACGTCCTTCTCGATGTAAGCCAAGTGCGCGCAATACCCACCAAAGTTTCAGACTGAACCTAAAATCAGAGGTCGGTCTGCGGGAAGCGCCCCCGGCCCAACACCGTGCGGCCAAGACCGAACTGGTCAAAGACCAGATAGAGACCAGAAGCCATGATCGCGGCTGCACCGGCCCAGGCTTCGGGGCGCACGGCTTCACCAAAGACCAGGGCGCCGATGGCCACCATCCAGACGAACTGCAGGTTCATCAGCGGCGTCACAGCATAAGACGGCATCAGGCGCAGCGCCGCGACCAATAACCAGCGCGCTCCGAACAAGGCTGCCGCATAGGTGATCGCCCAGGCCACATCGTGCAGCGGCATCGGCTGCCAGACAAAAGGCAACACCGGCAGCATCGTCAGACAAAGCGCCAGGTTGGGGTAGAAGACCTGCGCCAGCACATTGCTTTCATAACGCCCGATGTAGCGCGACAGGGTGATCGACAGGGTGCCCAGAACCGAGGCGGCCAGCGCCACACCATGCCCACCGGACAGCGCGGCAACCCCGCCGGGAAAAACGCAGATCACTCCTGCGAACCCGACCCCCAACGCCACCCAGGCCACTGCCCGCACCCGCTCTCCCAGAATTGGTCCTGACATCAGCCCCGCCAAGAGCGGCATCAGACCGATGAAGACAAACACCTCTGCAAAGGGCAAAAGGCGGAAGGCATAGAAGAAACAAACCGCCGCGAGGACCGTCGCAGCAGAGCGCAGCGCCATGGCCCAGCGGCAATCCGTCCGCAACCCTTGCACCAGCGCCGCGCCCATCGGCGATGCACCGCGCGCAGCCAAAATGCAGCTCATGGCACAAAGGGCAGCCACCAGGGCGCCGGACAGCGCATAGAGCTGCGCCGGCGCATAGCCTCCGGCCAGCAGCTTGGTGATGCCATCTGCCGAGGCAATGAAACCGGTGTAGATCACCACGAGGAGCGCGCCGCTCAGGGCCTGAGACGACGACCTCATGGGCACCCTCCCTGCCGAACAGAGCCAGAGGAGTCACTGCGCGCAAAAAGCGCGTAGAAGGCGCCAAAGTCCTTTGAGCTGACCTCTGCTTGTTCCAAGACTGCCATTTGTGCCGGGGGCAACCTGTCCTGCAACCGCCGCTTTGCCACATCCCAATCGGCAAACCTCTGAGGCTGTGCCTCAAAAAGCGCGCCCGACAGGCTGCGCAAGACGCCATCCCCAAGCGGCTTGCTCAAGAGCGTCGCGCCCGGTGGCAGGCTGCGCGAAAACCCACTCCCGCGGGAGACGCCCTGCCACCAGTTGCCGACGAAATAGGTGTGATAGTCGTCCTGCTGCCCGGCAAAGCCGCCCTCGGTCACTTCAAAACTGTTCAGTTGACAGTCAAGCCAGTCCTGCCAGACCTGCGGCACCTCGGCGCCCGCATAGGCCAGGGCAATGGCCACCTCCGCCAAAAGATCCGCATCCTGATCGAGGAACGAAACCAACCCCAGATATTCAAGGCTCCTGAGCGCGGCGCGCGACAAACCCGGATCGCGGCGCCCATATTCCGACAGGTAAAAAACAATATGTGTCAGCTCATAGCCGATCTTCTTGTTTGGTAGCGCAAAGTGATGCGACTGCTCCGTGAAACCACGCAAACGGTCATCCAGCCCGGGCTGTTCGATATGGACGCCCCGGCGCGCCAGCAGTCGCCGCGCCTCGGCGCGTTGCAGATCAGACAGCTCCCCCTCAGGCAAACCCTGCGCCTTGACCCAATGTGCCAAAGCCTCCCCCTTGTTTGCCGTAGAATGGCCCAGATCCTCAAGGTCAAGACAGATCGACAGGATAAAGCGATAGTAGGGACGAAAGAAACTCATCCGCCGCTCGACCGTGTCGTAGTAGTCCGCATAAGGCGCCAAAGCGCCGCCACGCACAGGGGTACCGGTACATTCCAGAATGTTCAACAGTTCGGCGTTTTCCTTGAGCCAGAACACGCTTTGCGGATCCTGGCGGGCGGTGGCGAAACTTGCGCAAAGATTGGCAGGTCCCTCTGACGGCGCCAGGGCCGCGGCGCGAATGCGATTCTTGGGAAAAGCCAGAAGCTGCGCGGTGGTACTGCCTGTCATTGAAACATCCCCCTGGGCCTGCAATTCATCAATTCTCTCCCCGACTTCTGTGCGTCGAGGTCTGTTGGGGTCAGCACCGGGCGAGCCCGGAACTGCCCCTTGCATGCACCGTGATCCTTTTGTCCGTGATCCTGTGCACCGTGCCGCCGATTTAGCTGCCCGAGGAGAACAGGCCGGTCGCCTCGCCCTGCTCGCGGCGCGCCTCGGCACGCGGCGCCGAGCCGGAAGAGAACAGCTCTGTCAGAACGCCGCTCGACTGGCAGCCAGCTGCCACGGGCGCGGAGCCCGAAGAGAACAGCGAAACAGCCTCTCCTGATGCGGTGTCGGCGCTGCGGGGGGCAGAGCCGGAGCTGAACATCTCGGCCCCGCCGCCGCCCAGAAGGTCGCAGGTCGGCGCGGACCCAGAGGAGAACATCTCGACGCCCTGCCCGCCAAACAGGTCGGCAGATGCGGCGATCTCGGCATGGGCCGAAGTGGAAGACGTGAAATTTTTCTTGAGCAATGCAGTCATGGAACCCTCCAACGTTTTTGCTTGATTGCCCCAAAACGCTGGCACGGCAGAACCGGACACGAAAACAAGAAACTGCAATTTCAGGTTGCTTTTTTCGCACTCGCAACATGAACTTCTTTCCACATAATTTTGTTATATTTCAGTGATTTAAACCCATACACACCTTGTTCGCACGGTTATCCACACGCGCAGTATTGCACAGGCAATCACCTCAACTCAAGGTAGATATCCACAAAGACGCAAAACGATCCTAAAAGCCCGGATTTCGAACCCGAATCGTTTCCCATCCCGGCGAGCTGCTCTTGTCCTGAGAGCTCGGTTGAGAGATAGAACATGAACGCCAGAACACCACGCCAGCAGGCCAGCCAATACCGGAGACCGGACATGAAAATCGCCACGTTCAACATCAACGGCATCAAGGCCCGCGCCAAGGCGCTGCCCGACTGGCTCGACGAGGCGCAGCCGGATGTGGCTGTGCTGCAGGAGATCAAGTCGGTGGACGAGGCTTTCCCCCGCGAGATTTTCGAAGAGCGCGGCTACAATGTGGAAACCCACGGACAGAAAAGCTTCAACGGAGTGGCGATCCTGTCAAAGCTACCGCTGGAGGACGTGACACGCGGCCTGCCCGGTGATGACAGCGATGAACAGGCCCGCTGGATCGAGGCCACCGTGGTGGGTAAGCAGGCGATCCGCATCTGCGGGCTTTATCTGCCAAATGGCAACCCGGTCGAGTTGGATGAAAGCGGCGCACCGATCCCTGGCGGCAAATATGCTTACAAGCTCGCCTGGATGGAGCGGCTGCGTAACCGGGCCAAGGATCTGCTGGCTGAGGAAATGCCCGCCTTGATGGCAGGCGATTACAACATCATCCCCCAGCCCGAAGACGCCAAACGCCCCGAGGCCTGGATCGAAGACGCTCTACACCGCCCCGAAAGCCGCGCCGCCTTTCAGCGGATCGTGAACCTCGGGTTCACCGAAGCCTTTCGTGCACGCCACCATGGGCCGGGGCATTATTCCTTCTGGGACTATCAGGCGGGCGCCTGGAACCGCGACGATGGCATCCGTATCGACCATTTCCTGCTGACACCACAGGCAGCCGATCTGCTGCTCGACTGTCAGATCGACAAGGACGTGCGCGGGCGGGAAAAACCCTCGGACCATGTGCCGGTCTGGGTTGAACTGGATCTGTGAGCCGCGCCTAGCCAGCCGTCACATCGTGGCGGTAGATCCAATCGAACTGCCCGACCATACGGCCCGGCGCAAAATGGCCTGCCAGCTTCAGGATCTGATGGGCGGGCCAGTTGAAGGGCGGGCGCAGATGATACTTCCAGGCATTGCTGCTCGCGGCGGCAACCACCTTTTGGGCCCGCTCGCGTCGCCGATTTTGATATAGTGTCAGACCCATCGTCATGTCCGGCGCCTCTGCCAGGCTGGACGAGAGTGTCCAGGCATCCTCAAGAGCAAGATTCGCGCCCTGCGCCATGAAAGGCAAGGTCGGGTGCGCCGCATCGCCCAACAGGGCCAAAGCCTCCCCTTGCCAGTTTTGCGCGACCTCATGCCGGAACAGCCCCCAAAGCGCCACATCATCGACCGCCCGCAAAAGATCCCCTGCCTTACCGCCAAAACCTGCAAAGGCGCGGCGCAGGTTTTCCGGGTCATCCTTGTGGTTCCAGCCCTCCCCGGCCCATTCCTTGCGCTCTTGCGCCGCAACCAGATTGACGATGGATCCATCGCGCATCGGATAGGCCACCAGATGCCGCCCCGGTCCCATGAAAACCTGCGCCTCAGGACCCAGCCCAACCGTATTGGGCACCACGGCGCGCCAGGCCACCTGCCCGGTGAAAAACGGCTCTGAGCTGTCATTGAGCGCCGCGCGCAGGCGGGAATGCAGCCCGTCCGCCCCGACCACAAGATCGCCGCCACAGCGCGCGCCATTGGCCAGATGCACCTTGGGCTGCGCGCCTGTCTCAATCCGTTCGACCTTTTGCAGAAGCCGCACCTTGACGCCTGCGCGCCGAGCCGCATCGGCGAGGATCCCGATAAGGTCAGAGCGGTGCACGAAATAGTAGCGCAGATCGGCGGCATATTGCTCCAGATCGAGGCGCAGCACTTCTTCGCTGCGGGTGTGGCTGCGCAGAACCACGGCGCGCGCGCGCTGGGAACACCAGGCCAGATCCTCGGCCAGATCCAGCGCTTTCAGAACCGCCAGCCCGTTGGGGGTGATCTGCAGACCTGCGCCAACCTCGGAAATCGCCTCAGCCTGCTCAAGCACCGTCACATTGGCGCCCTGTCTGCGCAGCGCGATCGCAGCCGTAAGACCACCGATTCCGGCGCCTATGATGGTGATGGTCTTGTCTTTGAGTCTCATGACAGCCTGCAGATTCTCCGCTTGGCGTTTCCCTTAAACGAAAAACGCCGGAGCCACAGGCCCCGACGTCGATCTTTTCCGGATCCTTCTCGCGATCAGTCGTCGCGGTGGACCTTTTCGCGGCGTTCGTGACGTTCCTGAGCCTCGAGGCTCATGGTCGCGATCGGGCGCGCATCGAGGCGCTTGAGCGAAATCGGCTCTCCGGTCACTTCACAGTAGCCGTATTCACCTTCGTCGATGCGGCGGATCGCGGCATCAATCTTGGCAACCAGTTTGCGCTGACGGTCACGGGTGCGCAGCTCAAGGGCGCGGTCCGTTTCTTCGCTGGCGCGGTCGGCAACGTCGGGAATGTTTCGGGTGTTGTCCTGCAATCCTTCGATTGTGTCGCGGCTCTCTGCCAGGAGTTCCTGCTTCCAGTTCAGCAGCTTGCGACGGAAATACTCGGCCTGCCTTTCATTCATGAAAGGCTCGTCTTCGGCCGGACGATAGTCTTCCGGCAGAAACATTTCTTGCTTCATTTCGGCTCCTTCGGTCTGGCCCATAATGCTGGTCTCTTCAATTGTTTCCAAGCACTGCGGCTCCCCATGCCGCAGCGTTTATCGCCTGCCGCACAGATTGTCACTACACAATAGTAAACGGCGCGGGTTAAAAGCTCTCTAATCGCCCAAGGCCTGAAGGTCAGGCGCAAACGGATCAACAAGGGATGCAGGACGGACATGCAGTTTCAGGGCACCAAGGACTATGTTGCAACAGATGATCTGAAGGTCGCGGTCAATGCCGCCGTGACGCTGGAACGCCCGCTTCTGGTCAAGGGTGAACCCGGCACCGGCAAGACCGAACTGGCCAAACAGGTGGCAGACGCCCTGGGCCTGCGCATGATCGAATGGAACGTCAAATCCACCACCCGTGCGCAGCAAGGTCTCTACGAATACGACGCGGTCAGTCGGCTCCGTGACAGTCAGCTGGGTGATGAGCGCGTGCATGACGTCAGGAACTACATCAAGAAGGGCAAGCTTTGGGAGGCGTTTGAGGCCGACGAGAAAGTCGTGCTGCTGATTGACGAGATCGACAAGGCCGACATCGAATTCCCGAACGACCTGTTGCAGGAGCTCGATAAGATGGAGTTCCACGTCTACGAGACCGGCGAGACGATCCGCGCCAAGCAACGCCCGATCATGATCATCACCTCCAACAACGAAAAGGAACTGCCGGACGCCTTTTTGCGCCGCTGTTTCTTCCACTACATCCGCTTCCCCGATGCAGAGACAATGAAGAAGATCGTCGAGGTGCATCACCCCGGCATCAAGGAAAGCCTGCTGACCGCCGCGCTGACCCAGTTCTACGAGATCCGCGACACCGCGGGCCTGAAGAAGAAGCCCTCGACCTCGGAAGTCATCGACTGGCTGAAACTGCTCTTGGCCGAAGATCTCACGCCCGAGGATCTTGCCCGCGACGGTGCCGATGCGCTGCCGAAGCTGCATGGCGCGCTTTTGAAGAACGAGCAGGATGTACATCTGTTCGAGCGCCTTGCCTTCATGGCGCGCGGGCGGCGCGGCTGATATCAGGCAGGGGGTGGCGCGCTGCACGAAGGAGCAGCCAAGCCCCTCTGACGCCGCTCACGTTTACATCCTGCGGCAATCCACTATCTTTGCCGGGTCGCTGCCTGCCTTGGGCGGCGACCCGTTTGCACCAACCCTGCCCGTATAAGCCCTGCCGGAGATCGCCCTTCTTGACCATATCTGCGCCCCGTTTCCCGCTCCGGTCGCTGCAACGGGTCATAGCGGCCTTCAGCATGACAGCGCTTGTGGGCTGCACCGCTGGCCTTGATGGCTCCCAGCCAAGCCGGGCGGCCATCGCCGAGAGCACCCTGCCCCCGGCCAAGGCCTTTGCGACCTCCAGCCCAGAGCCGCCGCGCCGCGCCAACAGCGACATGGTGCGCGACTTCCTGGACCTGCACTTCAACCTCGAAGGCGGCGGCACTCTGCCCGTCTTTACCCGCTTCGAAGGCCCGATAACGCTGCGTCTGACCGGCACATCAACCCCCGGCATGCGTCAGGACCTGCGCCGCCTGATGTCTCGCCTGCGCAGTGAAGCCGGCCTTGATATTTCGCTGACCGATGGCGACGCGGCCCGGATCACCATCGAGACCGTTTCGCGCAAGGCAATCCGCAGAACGCTGCCCAAGGCCGCCTGTTTCGTGGTGCCGAATGTTGCATCTCTGGCGGAGTTCCGGCGCAAACGCCGCAGCCCTGACACCGATTGGACCCAATTGCGCAGCCGCGAGAAACTGGCGATTTTCCTGCCCAACGATGTCAGCCCGCAAGAGGCCCGTGACTGTCTGCACGAAGAACTGGCGCAGGCCATCGGCCCCTTGAACGATCTCTACCGCCTGCCGGATTCCGTGTTTAACGACGACAATGTGCATACCGTGCTGACCGGGTTCGACATGCTGATCCTGCGCGCGACCTATGCGCCCGAACTGCACACCGGCATGACCCGCGCCGAGGTTGCCGACCGGCTGCCCGGCATCCTTGCCAGGCTCAATCCTGCCGGTCAGCGCGTGGCCCCACGCCCCCTGGCCCGCACGCCCCGCGCCTGGATTGATGCCATCGAAACCGCGCTTGGCCCCGGCACACGTCTGTCACAGAGACGTATTGCTGCGAAAACGGCTGTAGACATCGCCCGCGGGAGCGGATGGCGCGACCACCGGAACGCCCAGGCCTATTATGTGCTGGGTCGCCTGATCCAATCCGACGATCCAAAAGGCGCCCTGGCTCTGTTTTCATCCGCGATGGAGGTTCTGCGCAGCCAGCCCGGCACGGAACTGCACCGCGCGCGGCTGCGCCCACGGATGGCCGCCGATGCCATCGCCCGGGGCCAGCCTGAAACCGCTCTTGATCTGCTGGGCCCGGTACCCGCCGTTGCAACGCGCCATGAAAACGCGGCGCTTCTTGCGACGGCCTTGATGATGAAAGCCGAAGCGCTAGACCTTGCGGGGCAATTCGACGCCGCCGCCGCGGTCAGGCTGGACAGCCTTGGATGGGCGCGCTACGGGTTCGGCCCGGATTGGGCCGTGCGCGCCAAATTGCAAGAAGTGGCCAGCCTCAGGCCAAAGGTCAACTGACCACGCCGCCCAAGCGCGGTTTGGGAGCAATGGCGGCGGGAGCCGGAAACAGAATGAGACAGGCGGACAACATATGATCGTAATCGCTGCTTTGCTACTGGGTGCAACCATCGGCGCGCTGACAGCCCGGAAACGTAACGGCAATCTGGCCGATATGCTGCAATATGGCGCTGTCTATGCCATCGCCTTTGGTATTGTGGGGATGCTCGCCACCCTGATCATCCACAGGATGGCGGTGTAACCGCAAGAAGGACAGATAGCCGATGTTCCAGCCCTTTTTCGAGAACCTGCGAAAGGCCTCCGTTCCCGTCTCGCTACGGGAATATCTGACCTTTCTGGAGGGGATGAAACGGGGACTGGTCACCTATGACCTTGACGGATTCTACTATCTGGCGCGATCGGCCATGGTGAAGGATGAGCGCAATATCGACAAGTTCGACCGCGCCTTTGCCGCCACCTTTGAGGGGCTGGAGGCGCTACCCGCCTCTGCCGTGCTTGAGGCCGTGGACATCCCCGAGGAATGGCTGCGCAAGATGGCGGAAAAACACCTTTCCGAGGAAGAGCGCGCCGAGATCGAGGCCATGGGCGGTTTTGAGAAGCTGATGGAAACCCTGAAAGAGCGCCTGAAGGAACAGGAAGGGCGCCATCAGGGTGGCAACAAGTGGATCGGCACCGCGGGCACCTCCCCCTTTGGGGCTTATGGCTACAATCCCGAAGGCGTGCGCATCGGTCAGAAGGAAAGCCGCCATCAGCGCGCGGTCAAGGTCTGGGACAAACGCGAGTTCCGCAATCTGGACGGCGACGTCGAACTCGGCACCCGCAACATCAAGGTGGCCCTGAAGCGCCTGCGCCGCTGGGTGCGCGAGGGTGCCGCTGAAGAACTGGATCTGGACAATACCATCCGCGCCACCGCCGAGCACGGCTATCTGGACGTCAAAACCCGCCCCGAGCGGCACAATGCCGTGAAGGTTCTGCTGTTCCTCGATGTAGGCGGATCAATGGACCCCCATATCAAGGTGGTGGAGGAGCTGTTCTCGGCCGCGCGCTCCGAGTTCAAGCATCTTGAGTATTACTATTTCCACAATTGCCTTTATGAAGGTGTCTGGCGCGACAATCGTCGCCGCTGGGATGCGCAGACGCCCACCCATGAAGTGTTGCGCACCTATGGGCCGGACTACAAGTGCATCTTTGTGGGCGATGCCTCGATGTCACCCTATGAGATCGCCTATCCGGGCGGCGCCAATGAACACTGGAACCAGGAGGCGGGCCAGGTCTGGCTGCAGCGGGCGCGCGAACAGTGGAAATCAAATCTCTGGATCAATCCGGTGCCAGAGAAATACTGGGACCACACCCATTCCATCGGTATGATCCGGGAGATTTTTGAGGACAATATGGTACCGATGACCCTGCACGGGCTTGAAAAAGGCATGCGCGAGCTGACGCGCTAACGTCGATTGGCCCGCGCACAGCCTGCTTTCAAATTTCTTAAAAGCTGCAGTAATTCCTGTTACGCTGGGTGCAGACCTTAAACAGGCATTAAGCCTGCCGATTTAGTGTCGCCTCCCAAATTAGCGTCCCTAACGAGTTCTGCGCAGTTTATGATCAATGCCTCTGGAACTGACGGCACCTCTGTGCCCGAGTTGCGCCTTGGAGAGATCCTTGGTGCCCTCAGCCACGCGCTCGACATGACTGAAGGCCAGCCCAAGGGGCATTGCATCCGCTGCGCCTGGATCGGCATGCAGGTGGCCGAGGCGCTGAACCTGCCCCATGAGACTCGCAAGGATCTCTATTTCACGCTGCTGATGAAGGACACCGGCTGCAGCTCCAATGCTGCGCGGATCAACCAGCTCTACATGATGGACGATCTTGCCTTCAAACGGAATTTCAAACGGGTGAATGGCTGCCGCCAAGGCATGCCCTTTCTGATGCGCTCCACCGCCAAGGGTGCTCCGACGCTGACACGGCTGAAACGCCTCGGCCATGTGATCGTCAAAAAGGAGAGCATCAACGTCGAGCTGATCCAGACCCGCTGTGGTCGCGGCGCCGAAATCGCCCGCCGCATGCGGTTTTCCGAAGAGGTCGCCGAAGCGATTGCTGCCCTGGACGAACACTGGGATGGAGGCGGTCGGCCGCTTGGCATGCGCCAAGAGCACATACCGCTGATGTCGCGTATCGCCCTGATGGCGCAGGTGACGGATGTCTTCGTGATGGATTTCGGCGCCGAAGAGGCCGCAGCCGAGCTGGAAGCCCGTTCGGGCATCTGGTTCGACCCTGATCTTATCCCCGTCTTTACCCGGATCATCCGCCGCCCCGGATTCGCCACTGAGCTGAAATCTCCGAGCCTTGAGCAAGAGGTATTCTCCAGCGCCCATGCCCTGCAGATCGCAGAGGTGGACGAGGACTATCTTGATGAGATCAGCCACGCCTTTGCACTGGTCATCGATGCCAAAAGCCCCTTTACCCATGGCCATTCAGAGCGGGTCGCGCGCTACACCCGGATGATTTGTCATCAGCTTGACCTGCCACCGGCTCAGATCCGCTGGATGGCGCGGGCGGCTCTGTTGCATGACATTGGCAAGCTGGGGATTTCCAACAGCATCCTCGACAAGCCTGGAAAGCTGAGCCCGGAGGAGATGGAGGTGATCCGCAAACACCCCGTCTGGGGCCATGACGTGCTGAGCCGCGTCGGCGCCTTTCGCGAGATGGCCGATGTGATCGTAGCCCATCACGAGCGCCCCGATGGCATGGGATACCCATACGGCCTTTCAGGGGATCAATTGACGCTGGAGATGCGCATTCTGGCGGTGGCCGACATATTCGACGCGCTCACCGCCGACCGCCCCTATCGCGCGGCTCTTCCGCTGGAGGAGGCCTACGCCATTATGGACAAGATGGCAGGCGCAGGTCTGGATCCCGACTGCTATGCTGCCCTGCAAGATGCGATCACTCAAAGCGGCTGGCCGGCAACCACCCTGGCAGGTGACGCCGACTGGGATAACAAAACCACGACTTGCTCGGATGAGGACCAACAAACCGCTTGAGCGCACAGGGCTGCCGCCCCATATCTACCACATGCTGCGTTTGACCCCGATCCTGCTGGCCGTGATCTATGGCCTCATTTCCTACCGGATTTCCGTCTGGCGAACCCACCGCGAGCTGGACGCCCGCTCTACCCGCCTCGCCGATCCGCGTCTCAAAAAGCTGACCGACCGTCTGGCAGCGGCGCTTGAGGTCGCGGACATCCCCGTCTTCATCTACGAGGTGGACCCTGTGAACGGGCTTGCAGCACCAGATGGGCGCATCTTCATCACCCGTGGCTTTTATCGCAAGTACGAGGCGGGCGAGGTGAGCGACGCTGAACTGGCCTCGGTCATTGCCCATGAGATTGGCCATGTAGCGCTGGGGCACTCCAAGAAACGGATCATCGATTTTTCTGGCCAGAACGCCTTGCGCACGGCGCTGATGATGATTCTGGGGCGTTACATTCCCTTTGTCGGCCCCTGGATCGCCGGGCTACTCGCCAATCTTCTGGCCGCGCGCCTGTCGCGTGGGGACGAATATGAGGCGGATGAATATGCCGCCGCCCTCTTGATGAAGGCAGGGATTGGCGTTGAGCCGCAGAAAAGCCTGTTCCGCAAGCTGGAAGAGCTGACACAGGCGCGCGCAGGCATGGCCCCGGCCTGGCTGATGAGTCACCCCAAGACAGAACAGCGCATCGCCGCCATCGAACGGCTTGAGGCGGACTGGGCAAAGGCCTGAGCGCCATTCGTAACGGAAGGTCATTTCCTGCACGGATGACTTGCTTCCCGTGACTGGAAGGCCCACATCTGGGAAAAGACAAACGTCACGAGGCCCCTGCCATGCGCTATTCCCTGCTTGACCTTGCCCCGGTGCCCGAAGGGACGGAGATTCCGCAGGCGCTGAAGAACAGCACCGATCTGGCGCGCCATGCGGAAAGCCTTGGTTATCACCGCTATTGGCTGGCCGAGCACCACAACATGCCGGGGATCGCCAGCGCCGCCACCGCCGTGCTGATCGGCCATATCGCCAGCCAGACCAGCACCATGCGCATCGGTGCGGGTGGCATCATGCTGCCCAACCACGCGCCCTATATGGTGGCCGAGGCATTCGGCACGCTCGCCTCCCTTTATGGCGACCGGATCGATCTGGGGCTGGGCCGCGCGCCGGGCACCGATATGCAGACCGCCCGCGCCCTGCGCCGGGGCATGGGCGCTGCTGCCAGCGGCGACAGCTTCCCGCAGGATGTGATCGATCTTATCGGATTTATGGCGCCCGAAGACCCTCAGGCCCCCGTTCGAGCCTTTCCCGGGCAAGGCACAAATGTGCCGGTCTGGATCCTTGGCTCCAGCCTTTATGGCGCGCAGCTGGCCGCGCATCTGGGCCTGCCTTACGCCTTTGCCTCCCATTTCGCGCCGCAAGCGCTGGAAGAGGCGCTGGAGGTCTATCGCCGCAGCTTCCAGCCGTCTGTCTTTCTTGAGAAACCCCATGCGATGATCGCGATCAACGTCTTTGCCGCCGACACCGACGCCGAAGGGATCCGCCTGCGCACCACCATGCAGCAGGCCTTTGCCCGCCTGCGTCTGGGGCGCCCCGGCAAGCTGCCCGCCCCGGTGGATGACATCACCACCCACCTGGAACCGCATGTGCTGGCAGGCGTCAATGAGGCGCTGCGGATCAGTGCTGTCGGCGGCCCGGACACCGTGCGCAGCCAACTGTCGGAGATCATCACCCGCTACCAGCCGGATGAGGTGATCCTGACTGGCCAGATCCATGACCATCAGGCGCGGATGCGCTCGTTCGAGATTGCCGCCGGTATCCTGAAAGAGTTTTGAGGTTCAGCCCGCCAGTGCCTTGGCCAGACGCGGCAGGCGCGCCTTCTTCAGCAAGGGGCGCATCTGCCAGCCGCCGCCGGACAGGCGGTTGGCCTCGGCCAGAACGGCCTCCCCGACGGCCTCCATACCGGCCTGTTCCTTGAGCCAGAGATCATAAAGCAGCTCATCCGGGCCGATGCGTTTCAGCCCTTCTTCGGACAGGGTGTGGCGGGGAAAGTCCTTGGCGTTCATCGTGACGATCCCATCGGCATGGCCCGCAATGGCGGCGGCCAGCACATGCACATCGGCCGCATCGGGCAGCCAGAGCCGCGCCTCCACCCCCGGAGCGGGCGGCACCACGGAAGCGGGCCAACCCGCCTGCAGCATGGCCACTTCGGCCTGTGCCTGCGCCGCGCCCTCAGGCCCAAGTTTCTGCGCCGCGCGCCGCCATTCCTCAAGGATCCGTTCGGACCAGAGCGGCGCATAGAGCCCCAGCCGGGCCGCCCCGAGCAGCATCTCGCGCATCACCGTCGGGTAAAGAACGCAGGTGTCCAGCAGCAGCTTCAACGGGTCAGTCCAGCCGGAAGAAGACAGCCTTCAGATAGCCGCTTTCGGCCAGCTGCGGCATCTGCGGATGGTCTGGGCCCGCGTATCCGGTATGGATGAGCTGGCCGCGCCGCCCTGCCTTGCCAACGCCCCGCGCCGAGGCATTGCGGAATCGCGTCAGATCCGCGGCATGCGAACAGGAACAGAGGCCCAGATACCCACCCGGTGCCACCAGGGGGGCTGCCAGCTTGGCCACCCGCTCATAGGCGCGCAGGCCCGCCTCAAGCGCGTTCTTGGACGGCGCAAAGGCAGGCGGATCGCAGATCACCACATCGAACTGCGCGCCCTCGCTGCCAAGGGCCGTCAGCACGTCAAAGGCATCGCCCTGGCGCGCGGTGAAACGATCCTGCCAGCCAGAGGCCGCAGCGCCCTGCCCGGCCAGATCCAGCGCGGCGGCGGAGCCATCAACGCAGGTCGCCTCCCCCGCACCGGCCGCCAGCATGGCAAGGCCAAAACCGCCCACATGGGAAAACACATCCAGCACCTTGGCCCCCGGCGCCACCAGCCGCGCGGCAAAGGCGTGGTTCTCGCGCTGATCAAAGAACAGACCCGTTTTTTGCCCGCCTGTCAGGTCGGCCATGTAGGTGGCCCCGTTCATGACCACCGGCTCCGGCGCGTTGGGCGCCTCCCCCAGGAGAGTGGCGTTCTGATCGTCCAGCCCCTCAAGGCCCCGTGTGCGGCCCGAGGCATTTTTCAGAATGACCTCAGCGCCCGTCACTTCGGCCAGGGCTGCTGTGAGCGCCTCCAGATGAGCCTCAGCCCAGGCCGCATTGGGCTGCACCACGCAAGCCGCGCCAAAGCGGTCGATCACGACGCCAGGAAGCCCGTCTGCCTCTGCATGGACCAGCCGGTAAAAGGGCGCATCATAAAGCTGGGCACGCATGTCTTGCGCCCGCTGCAACCGGGCGACAAACCAGGCCTGATCGATCACGGCTTCCGGGTTGCGATCCAGCATCCGGGCAATGATCTTGCTTTCGGGGTTCACAGCGACAAGGCCCAGGGGGCGCATCGCCTCATCCTCCAGCACCGCCAATGTGCCTCGCGCCAGCTTGCGGGTACGCCGGTCGGTGACCAATTCATTGGCATAGACCCAAGGGAAGCCGTGGCGGATCGCACGGGCGTTGGCCTTGGGCTTGAGTTTCACGCGGGCGCGCTGAGGCGCAGAGGGATTGGAGGCTGTATCTGTCATGCCCTCTCATAGCCCCATGCCGGATCAAGGGAAAGAGACAGCGTGAGCCGCCTTAGCGATCCCGGCTGCGCCAGCCGCCGCGCCTGCGCGGGCGCATCATCTCTGCCAGCCCTTCGCTCAGGACGGCGCACATGGGATGGTCTGGCACGCCCTCGCCGTGCCGATCGAGAAGCGCGCGGATCGCTGCTTTGCTGTCATGCTCGGCAGGCAGGCTCAGCGCCCAATCCAGAAAGATGCTGCGACATTGGCTGGCATCGATGCCATCGATACGAAAGGCCTCGCGGATCAGTCCTTTTGGGTCCAGCGGATCCTGCTCATTGCGTGCTGGCATCAGCCCCTTCCCGTTTCAAAGCCGCATCAATAAGTTCACTGCAAGCCACGTAGCGCGCGGCGAGGTTCTCCTCAAGCGCTTCAAGCGTATCAAAGCCACTGCTACGGCACAGAAACAGCGCTCCGCCCTCTCCGATCGAAGACGCATCCAGCCCCTTGGGCGACAGCAGCCGCGCCGCCGTCTGTACCGACCAATACAGGCGGTAGGCGTCAGAAAGGGTTTGGCTTTCTGTATCACTCAGCCAGCCGCAGGCAACAGCGCCCTGCAACCCGCTAGCCACATCACGAGCGCCTGAGGCGGACAAGAGCGCCCCGGCCTGGGCCACCAGTTCGATATCCATCATCCGTCCTGGCCCGGTCTTGGCATCCCACAGCCCGGCAGGCGCCTTGGCCGCAGCGATACGGGCCCGCATGGTGGCCACTTCGGTGAGGATCTCGCCGCGCGGACGCGGGCGGGACAGAACTTCGGTTCGGATCGCCTCGATGTCCGCGCGCAGATCCACCGGCCCGGCGATGGTTCGGGCGCGGGTCAGCGCCAGATGTTCCCAGCCCCAGGCCTCATTCTGCTGGTAGTTGGTAAAGCTGGCAAGGCTCGTTGCCACCGGTCCCTGATTGCCCGAAGGGCGCAGACGCATGTCCACCTCGTAAAGCCGCCCCTGCGCCATAGGGGCCGTCAGCGCAGTGATCAGGGCCTGCGTCAAACGCGCGAAATAAGGTCGCGTAGCCAGCGGGCGCTTGCCATCGGAGGTCTCGATGTCTTGCGGATCATAAATCACGATCACGTCCAGGTCGGACTGCGCATTGATCTGCCCTGCCCCAAGAGAGCCCATGGCCACGACCGACGCGCCCCGCCCCGGCGGCCCCCCGTGTTTGGTGGAAAACTGAGCCTCAACACAAGGAACAAGGGCAGCGATCACCGCCTCGGCAAGTTCGGCGTAGTGCACCCCAGCGGCCTCGGCATCGATCAGCCCGCGCAGGTGGTGCACTCCGATACGGAAATGCCACTCCTTGCACCAGCGCCGGGTGGCATCGAGCTGCGCCTCATAGTCCGCTTCTGCCGTCAGCAGGTCAGCAAGCTGCTGCGTAAGGGGCTCTCTCCCCGGCCAGGGGTCAAAGAACGAACCGCCAATCACAGCATCGAACACACCGGAATTGCGCGACAGAAAGCTGGCCAGATCCGCCGAGGTGCCAACAATATCCACCAAGAGATCCATGAGCTGCGGATTGGCCTCAAAGAGCGAGAAGAGCTGCACGCCCGCCGGAAGGCCCGACAGGAATCCGTCGAGCGCAAGCAGCGCTTCGCCCGGTTTGGCGGTACGGGACAGCCGCGAAAGCAGCTCAGGCTTCAGCCGCTCGAAGATCTGTGCCCCCCTCGCTGAGCGCAGCGCCGGGTAAGTGCGCCAGCGACCAATTACAGCCGCGTCCAGCCCCTCGGGCACGGCAGGCTTGGTTGCGGGGGCTGCATCGGGGGCAAAAAAGTCCTCGGTCAAGCCGTGCACCTCGGTCAAACGGTCGCGGATTTCTTCAAGCAGTTCACCCGGGTCGCGCCCCATAAGGCAGGCCACGCGAGCAATACCATCCTCGGATTGCGGCATCCGGTGAGTCTGTGCGTCATGCACCATCTGGATGCGATGCTCCACCTCGCGATGAAAACGGTAGTGCTCCGTCAGCCTGTCGGCCACATCGCGCGGGATCCAGCCTTTTGTCGCCAGGGCAGCAAGGCTTTCGACCGTGCCGCGCAGCCGCAGGCTTTCATCGCGTCCCCCAGCGATCAGCTGCCGAGTCTGCGTGAAGAACTCAATCTCGCGGATCCCGCCCCGCCCCAGTTTCATATCATGGCCCGGCACCGTAATGGTCCCGCCTGCGCCCTTGGTTTCACGAATGCGCAGGCGCATGTCGTGGGCGTCCTGGATGGCGGCAAAATCAAGATGACGGCGCCAGATGAAGGGACGCAAGGACGCCAGGAAGCGCTCCCCGGCAGCGATATCCCCGGCGCAAGCGCGGGCCTTGATGTAGGCAGCCCGTTCCCAGGTGCGTCCCAGGCTTTCGTAGTAACGCTCGGCCGCCTCCATCGCGAGGGCCACGGGCGTGACCGAAGGATCCGGGCGCAGGCGCAGATCGGTGCGAAAGACATAGCCATCGCCGGTCTTGTCACTGAGCAGAGCGCACATATTGCGGGTGGCGCGCACCATACCCTGACGGGCCTCAAAGAAATCACCGGGGTCGAACCGGGTTTCGTCAAACAGGCAGATCAGGTCGATGTCCGAAGAGTAGTTGAGCTCATGCGCGCCCATTTTCCCCATGGCAAGGATTGTGAGGCCACCGGCCGTCTCTGCGTCATCTTCCGACAGTCCCGGCAGCTTTTTTCGCCGAATCAAGGCGGAGATCTCTGATTTGATCGCAACATCGGCGCAGAGCGCGCCAAAATCCGTCAGCGCCCCGGTGACCCGTTCGAGCGGCCAGACCCCGCCCAGATCACACAGCGCAGTCAAAAGCGCCACGCGCCGCTTGGCCTGGCGCAATCCCGGTTTGAGTTGATCGGGAGCCAAAGCGCGACAATCTGCAAACACATGACCCAACTCCCCAACAGGGTTTTCAAGCGCTGCAGGGAGCCAGTCAGCCTCTTTGGAGATCAAACCCATCAAATACGGGCTCGTTCCTCCGGCCCCGGAGATCAATTCCGCCTTGGCACCGTCCAGTCCCGGCACCAGGCACCGTGCCTCTTTGCCAAGCGCGGCATCAAAAGCGTGTGGAATGCGGCTGATCTCGAACGCGGGGGTCATGCCGCAACTTTGTTCGCAAGGCCGCAGAGCGTCAATGCGCTTTTTATTCAAGGAGTTCCCTTATTCGTTTCCCCTACGTCAATATAGGTCCGGAATACCCGCATAGCGGCCCCCTATTGCCCGCTCTATCAGAGGGTGTGGCTATGCTCCACTCAGTTGCCAGTCCCATCGTCAAACGGTTTCGAGTTTTCCCAGTTACAGGGCATATAGTCTAGGTTGAACATCCTCAGGTGTCAGGCTTATGGATCATTCAATTCGGTATCGAGTAACCAGTGCTCCCCTGGCTCTCATGAGCATAGCCACACCTGCGGGCGGCCCGTCCTCAGCCACGATCTGAAATTCCGGAAACCGCAGCATCCAATCTCAAGCCTTCGGCACCCAAAGCGCGTGTCGCCTGATTCGGCATGTCGGCCATTGGTGTCGAAATTGGGCAATCTTTATGAAAGCTCTATCGATTTTTCACGGAAGCTTGGCAACGGACCCAACCCGCGCCATAATGCCGCCTATTTTGTCCCGGATATCGAAGTAACATTTCGGCAAGATCCCAAATTGCCCATCTCGTCTGCAGGATGCAGGCAAGCGAAAGTCCATTGAAATGATCGCCGCACACCGCAGGGCCAGCCGGAACACCACGCTGGTACGGCTCCAGCGGCAGCACGGCGATCACAAAAATCCATCGGAGAGAACCTTGCCCAACAAGGCACATAAAACACACGCCTCGCCCGGATATCTCAGCAAATCCATTGGCCTGCTGTCTTATGCGGCCAGAGCTGCCGGTGTCGATCTCGGGGCCGCCATGAAGAGTGGCCAGATCACGGCGGTGGACTATGCCCAAATGGTTCAACGCTGCAACTCCTCCACCTGTGCCCTCAAATGCCAACACTGGCGAAGCTCATCTGACCAGCACGCCGGAGCACCTTCATTTTGCACCAACCTCGACATTCTGGAGCGCCTCAAGCCCTAGATAGGGCATGTCTTCAGACCATCTTTGATTTGTGAAGGCGCATTTGAGCCCGAGGCAAATCTGGGCAACCGGCGAATATTTTCACGCAGACGGCACCGGCTATTAACCAAATTTTGCAAAATCAAGCGCATCGTGAAGTCCCGTCAACCTCAACCGCTCTGAGATTTTTCGCTATGAAGATCAAAAGCCTTCTTGCCCGACTCGCGCTGACCTTTGCTGCCAGTGCCGCAATCTCTGCCGAGCTGCAGCCCGGCGACCCGATTTCTGCCAAGATTTTCCTGCAGCTTCATAGCATCGAAAAACTCGCAGGGCAGATTACCCCACTGGTATCCGGCTCAGGGCGGGATTTCAGGGTTATTGACGGCGACTCACTTGCCATAGGTGGCTACAACATTCGCTTGCTGGATATCGATGCTCCGCGCACCTCGCAGCGCTGCAACACGGCGCAAGGCAGCTCTTGGGATTGTGGAGCCAAAGCCCGCCAGCGTATGCGTGATCTGATCATGGATGCTCAAAACGTTGAATGCTACAGCACTGAACAGGATGTTTACGGCCGTCATTTGGCCACCTGTGATGCCGACGGAATCGATCTCGGCGCCCTTTTGGTCGAAGAAGGCCTAGCCTGGCCGCACCTGAACCAGGGGCGCTACCTGACAGAGGCCTCGAGCGCTCAGGCCAATTTCCGGGGCATCTGGCAAGCGGAAAACACCGCTCCCTGGGAGCTTGACGAGCGCCTGAATTAAGGTTCGGTCAGCTCCTGCTCCAAAATCGCTTTCACAAAGGCTTCGCCTCGCGCGTAGCCTTCGCATTTCTTTCAATCTTTTTTGTTTGTGGTTCACTTGGCGAACGGCAACGTGGCACCGCATAGTCGCATTCAAAAAAAACGCCTTGTTTGCTCCAGCCTACTTATGGCAGAGGCCAATCAAAAGCGTTCCCCAAAGGTGGAATGGTGGGTGATAAGAGATTTGAACTCCTGACATCTTCGATGTGAACGAAGCGCTCTACCACTGAGCTAATCACCCGTGAGACGGGGTATTACCGCCTGCAATGGGCCTCTGCAAGAGCTGGGATGAAAGAATTTTCTCTTTCCTCCGAGCTTTTCACAATCCTGCAAGCAGATGAGTTGATGCCACGGCCTCTTGTACTATCGAGCGGGCAGCACATCCCGCTTTATCATCGTGCGCAACGTGAAGCTGGAACGCGTGTTGCGAATCCCCGGAACCCGCATCAATTGCTCTTCCAAAAACCGGTCAAAATCCGTGAGATCCCGCGCCACAACACGCAAGAGGATATCACGGCTGCCGGTCATCAGATAGCATTCCATGACCTGATCGAATTTGCTCACGGCGTTTTCAAAAGCCTGCAAGGCATCCTTGGACTGGCGTTCCAATTCGACTGCGACAAAGATCGTCACCGCCAGCCCAATCTGCGCCTGATCCACCCGCGCCGAATAACCCGTGATGACTCCCGCCTCTTCCAGCATGGCAACCCGGCGGGCGCAAGGCGTCGGTGACAGTCCCACCTGTTCGGACAGTTCTGACAGTTTGATGCGACCATTCTGCTGCAATGCAGAAATAATCCTGCGATCAATGGTATCCATGCAGATTTCCCCCACCACAACTTCTTTCTACAGCAGAAACCTCCAAAAATTAACGCCATTTGGGTGGATTTTGAAGAATCTCTGCTTTTCGCCTGCACTAAGCTGGGTGGCATACCCTTAGCCCCTCCCAACAGGAGCCCGCCAGAATGACCCTTCACCAGATTTCCTCTGCCACCCATGAAGCCATCTTTCGCGTAGAAGACGCCGCAAGCGGGCTGACCGGCTACATTGCCCTGCATTCAACCCAGCTTGGCCCGGCCGCCGGCGGTCTGCGCATGCGCCCTTACGAGAGCGAAGCGCAGGCTCTGGAAGATGTTCGCCGTCTGAGCGAAGGAATGACCTACAAGAACGCAGCCGCAGGTCTGCCGCTGGGCGGCGGCAAAGCGGTGATCATCGGTGATCCGGCAACTGAGAAGACCCCCGAGATGCTGCGCAGCTTTGGCCGTGCGATCCATAGCCTGAACGGGCGCTACATCACCGCCGAGGATATGGGGATGAGCCCGGCTGACATGGGCATTCTGGCCGAAGAAACACCCTTTGTGGCGGGCCTGGCATCGGGCGCGTTCGCAAGCGGCGACCCTTCACCGATTACAGCACGCGGGATCTTCAATGCCATCCGAACCGCCCAGGCCCACAAGACCGGCAGCGCCGACCTGGCGAACACAACTGTGTCACTGCAGGGCCTTGGCCACGTGGGCTGGCACCTGTGCGATCTCCTCAAGGAGGACGGCGCAAAGCTGATTGTGACCGATGTGGATCAAAACCGCATTGCCGATGCCGTGACGGCGTTCGGAGCAACAGGCGTCGCACCTGAGGCGATTTACAGCACCGCAGCCGATATCTTTGCGCCCTGCGCCATCGGCGGGATCCTCAACAGCCAAACCATCCCTCAGTTGCAAGTCGGGATCGTGGCAGGCGGCGCCAACAACCAGCTGGCCACGCCAGAAGATGCACAGGCCCTGCACGCCCGGGGCATCCTCTATGCACCCGATTTCATCGCCAATGGCGGCGGCATCATCAATGTGGCGACGGAAATCCTGAAGATCGCCGACCGCGAAACCTATGTTGCCGAAAAGCTCAGCGCGCTGGACACCACCATGGCTGAGGTGCTCAGCAAAGCCCGCCAGCAAGACATCAGCCCCGATGCAGTCGCCATATCCACCGTCAAAGCAAAAATGGCCCAAGCAGCGGCGGCCTGAAACAGCTCGGCGTGATCCACGCGAAAGAATGCAACACTCGGCGCCTTTTGAGGCGCCGTTCCTTGCCAACGTGCCCCCAAGCACCTATTTGTCAGGCACGTCGTGAGGCAGGCGCCTCATGCAGTGGAGATTTTATGAAAGAGACCCGGGCATAAGCCCGTTCCCAGCGCAAAACGCCAGGAACGCAGAACAGACCAAGGACACTCACGCGAGCGGCTGAGTGGCCTGTAGTTTTGTACTCTCATAAGATCGAGACCTCCCTTGAACATTTCAAAACACGAGCAACGCGTGTTGCACGAACTCGCCCTTGGCGGGGCGATCCATCATGAACGCTGCGAAAACGGCAAGATCGGCAGCATCACCTGCTATACCCGCGAAGGCCATGTGCTGTCGGACTGCACCTTCAGCGTCTTTCAGCGCCTCAGGAAGCGGCGCTTCATCCAATCGCGGGGCGGCCAGCCCTATCGCGCATCGCGCCTTGGCATCAAAGCCGTGCGCGCGCAGCTCAACCAACGATGACATCCCATTCGAAAAGGACCGGATCATGGGCTATACATCCAACCACACAGAGCGGCGCGAGGAGATTTGCGCCCTCTTCACCGCCTCCTTCACCGAATCCGAAGGCATCGGTGAAGGGAAACTGATCGGACACCTGGTGGCAGATATCTTTGATACCGTGGCCGAGGAGGATCTTTTTGCCGTCTCGGCCCTGGATCAGGGCGCGGTGGTTGCCAGCATCCTCTTCACCCGCATGGGCTACGAAGAAGAGGGTCGCAGCGTGTTCCTATTGTCGCCGGTGGCGGTGGCGACAGAGCATCAGGGCAAGGGCATCGGGCAAGCCCTGTTGCGCCATGGGCTGAACAGCCTCAAGGAAGGGGGGGTCGATGTCGTACTGACCTACGGGGATATCAACTTCTACTCCAAGGTCGGGTTTGCCCAGATCAGTGAAAGCGAGGCCGCCGCGCCGATGCCCCTGTCCTACCCGCACGGTTGGCTGGGGCAATCGCTAAGCGCGGCTACGCTTGAGCCGCTTCGCGGCCCCTCCACTTGCGTTCCGGCCTTCCGGAACCCGGACCTGTGGTAAACGCCTAGTCTGGCAAAGAAGGGCGGCCCGCTCAGGACCGCCCTTCTCTATTCCTTGCAGACCAGCGCTTAATGCGCCGTCGCGGCTGCCGAAGCGGATTTCGCCTCCAGCGCGGCCTGGGCTGCTGCGGCCTCTTCAGCCTCCTCATCCCATTCGATCGGCTCGGGCGACGACACCAGCGCGTGTTTCAACACCTCGGAGACATGACTCACCGTGATGATCTCCAGACCTTCCTTCACATTGTCGGGAATGTCCGGCAGATCCTTGGCATTTTCCTCGGGGATCAACACCGTCTTGATGCCGCCGCGCAGGGCTGCGAGAAGTTTCTCCTTGAGGCCGCCAATGGCCAGCGCATTGCCGCGCAGGGTGACTTCGCCGGTCATGGCGATGTCCTTGCGCACTGGAATCCCGGTCAGCACCGACACGATGGATGTCACCATCGCGAGACCGGCGGACGGGCCATCCTTGGGCGTTGCGCCTTCGGGCACGTGCACGTGGATATCCCATTTGTCGAACTTGGGCGGCTTGATCCCCAGCTGCGGCGCAACCGAGCGCACATAGGAGGACGCAGCCTCGATCGACTCTTTCATCACATCACCCAGCTTGCCGGTGGTCTTCATCCGGCCCTTGCCCGGCAGGCGCAGTGCCTCGATGGACAGAAGCTCACCGCCAACAGAGGTATAAGCAAGCCCGGTCACGACGCCGACCTGATCTTCCTTTTCGGCAAGGCCAAAGCGGAATTTCGGCACACCCAGGAACTCATCAAGATTATCAGGCGTGACCTTGACGCTCTCGGCTTCCTTCTTGACGATCTTTGTCAACGACTTCCGCGCCACCTTGGCGATTTCCCGCTCCAGGTTCCGCACGCCCGCCTCGCGGGTATAGGTGCGGATGATGTCGGTCAACGCCTCGTCCGTCAGCTCAAACTCCTTGGCCTTGAGGCCGTGGTTCTTGACCTGCTTGGACACCAGGTGCTGCTTTGCGATTTCGCGCTTTTCGTCCTCGGTGTAGCCCGACAGCGGAATGATCTCCATCCGGTCCAGAAGCGGGCCCGGCATGTTGTAGCTGTTGGACGTGGTCAGGAACATCACGTTCGACAGGTCATATTCGACCTCAAGATAGTGATCGACAAAGGTCGAGTTCTGTTCTGGGTCCAGCACTTCCAGCATGGCCGAAGCCGGATCACCCCGGAAATCCTGGCCCATCTTGTCGATTTCATCGAGCAGGATCAGCGGATTGGTGGTTTTGGCCTTTTTCAGCGCCTGGATGATCTTGCCCGGCATCGAGCCGATATAGGTCCGGCGGTGGCCGCGGATTTCGGACTCGTCGCGCACGCCGCCAAGGGAAATGCGGATAAACTCGCGCCCGGTCGCCTTGGCCACGGATTTGCCAAGCGAGGTCTTACCCACGCCCGGAGGGCCGACGAGGCAGAGGATCGGCCCCTTCAGCTTGGCCGAGCGCTGCTGCACGGCAAGGTATTCGACGATACGTTCCTTGACCTTCTCCAGGCCGTAGTGATCCTTGTCGAGGATGTCCTGGGCGCGGCCCAGATCCTTTTTCACGCGGGATTTGGTGCCCCACGGGATCGACAGCATCCAGTCGAGATAGTTGCGCACCACGGTGGCCTCGGCCGACATGGGCGACATGTTCTTGAGCTTTTTCAGCTCGGCATCGGCCTTTTCGCGCGCCTCTTTCGACAGTTTGGTTTCGGCGATTTTCTCTTCCAGCTCGGCCACTTCGCCCGAACCTTCCTCGCCGTCGCCCAGCTCCTTCTGAATGGCCTTCATCTGTTCATTCAGGTAGTACTCGCGCTGGGTCTTCTCCATCTGGGATTTGACGCGGGTCTTGATCTTCTTCTCGACCTGCAGGACCGACATTTCGCCCTGCATCAGCCCATAGACCTTTTCAAGGCGCTCGCTGACCGAGAGGGTTTCCAGAAGCTCCTGCTTGCGGTCGACCTCGATGCCCAGATGGCCAGCGACCAGATCCGCGAGCTTCGCAGGCTCGGTGGTTTCCCCGACCGCGCTAAGGGCTTCTTCGGGGATATTCTTGCGCACCTTGGCATAGCGCTCGAATTCGTCGCCCACGGTGCGCACCAGCGCTTCGGTGGTGGTGACATCGCCCGGCATTTCGCTGATCCGCTCGGCGCGGGCTTCGAAATAACTGTCGTTTTCCAGGAAATCGGTGATTTTGACGCGGGACTGCCCCTCGACCAGCACCTTGACGGTGCCATCGGGCAGTTTCAGCAGCTGCAGCACATTGGCGAGCACGCCAACGCGATAGATACCATCGGTCGCCGGGTCGTCCTCAGAGGGATCAACCTGGCTGGACAGGAGAATTTGTTTGTCATCGGCCATTACCTCTTCCAAGGCGCGTACCGATTTCTCCCGGCCCACGAACAGGGGCACGATCATGTGCGGGAACACCACGATGTCACGCAGCGGCAGCACAGGATAGGAAGAATTGAGTGGCTCTTGCATACTCGGTCCTTTTCTTTGGCAAGACGTCCAGGCCCCAGGATAGGCAGCCGTCGTCGTCTCCTCTTGGAACTATTACTTGGGTCGGCGCACGGGTCTTTTCAACCGCTTTGGCGCACAGGTGCCTCAGTGTTTGCGTCGCACTTTGCCCGTGGCTTGAAGGGACCACAAGGGCACTTTTGGGCTTAAGGCTACCAAATCATGACCATTCTAAGCCCAAGGCTTTGCCTACCACTCACAAAAACACGCCATCGCTTTGATTAACGTTTTAGTGCAACTTGGTTACTCATTCGTTAACCAGCGCCCGCAGTGCCATGAGAACCCGCGTTCCAAAGCAGTCCATGCCGCCATGGCGCATACCCTGCTCTCCCCGTTTGCCGGTATCCGGCGATGTCCGTCCGCATCCATCGCGACATCTGTTTACTCCCCCTTTTGGCCACACTGAATGAGGTGGAAATTGCTTCAAAACCTGACCAAGCAACGGAAAACAGTGGCGCCTCTCTTCTGGTTTTCCGCTTTCACCTCCGGGCATCTCTCCCTGTTCCGGCTTTTTGCCACCGTACCACTTGAACATGAACGCTTTGCACTTCATTAGTGTTTGCAACGATCCAAATAAGTGTACGCAATGGCCATCTTGAAAAGACTTAAGGGCACCCTCGCAAAAGGCAGCAGCCTTCCTCCGAAAGAGAATGTGGCCAGTGTCGCCAAGCGTATTGCGCTGCCACCAAAGTTCGCGCCTGACTCATTTACCGTACTGGATCGCCCCAGTCCCTGCATGGTCTGCGGCCTGAATACGGTCAGGTTCAAGAGCGACTACCCCTCCAACGTAAAACCGTTCAGCGAGCAAGAAGTCCTCTACTGCACGAACTGCGGCAGCGGCCAGGTCCCCGGATCCGCACAGCTTCTGCAAGGCTACTACGAACAGGATTACGCGTCCTCCAACCGCAAGGACCGCGAGATTGAGCCGGAGGTCTATTTCTCCGAGGACTACCGCAATAAGTCCCGCGCGCTCAAACGCTACTTCGGTCGGGCGAGTCGGCAGCTATCGGTTCTGCGCAAGTACGGCAGCCCTGTGACTCGGATGCTCGATTTCGGCAGCGGTCCCGGATATGGGCTGTTCCTGTCTGGCGCCAAAGAAAAATTCGCCTTTGAGCCCGACGAGAAAAGCATCAAGTACCTCGATCACATCAAGGCAAAGCGGTTTTCGGCCATCGGGGAACTGCGTCCGGCCAGTTTCGACGCCATAATCGCCTCTCATGCTATTGAACACCTGGTGCCTGAGGCGCTGATCGCGACATTGGCAATTCTGATCAACTCTCTCACGCGCGACGGCGTTATGCTGATCGAAGTGCCCCAAGGGGGACACTCTTACCTCCACCTCAATGCCCGCCAGGATCCTCATACCCTGTTTTTCACTCCGCAGGGCTTATCTCTGGCGGTTGAGCTGGCCGGTGGAGAAATTATGCTCCAGCGCACATATGGCAAACAGAGTGTACCGCTCCGGAAGAATCCTATTTACGCTCCGCCAGATCACCCGTTTTTCAAAGAAGATCGCGGCGGATTGACGGTAGTCTGCCGCAGGCGCCGGAATTGACGGACTTGCGCCGGGCGTCCGCCAAGATGACTTCGGGCGCCCGGCTTCTTTTCTTTAGATCGGCTCGATGTCGCCCTCGGCCCGCTGAGCATGGAACGCGGCCTGCCAGGCATCAAATGTACCCGCTGCGATGGCTTCGCGCATGCCTTCCATGATTTCCTGAAAGTAATGCAGATTGTGCCAGGTCAGCAGCATGCCCGAGATCATCTCGTTGGCGCGGAATACATGGTGCAGATAGGCGCGGCTGTAGCTGGAACAGGCCGGGCAGCTGCAGTGTTCATCCAAAGGGCGCGGATCGTCGGCATGACGCGCGTTCTTGATGTTGACCACCCCGCGCCGGGTAAAGACCTGCCCCGTGCGCCCCGAGCGCGAGGGCAACACGCAGTCCATCATGTCGATGCCGCGCGCAACGGCACCGACGATATCATCAGGTTTGCCCACCCCCATCAGGTAACGCGGCTTGTCCTCGGGCAGCATGTCCGGCGCATAATCGAGACAGCCGAACATCGCCTCCTGCCCCTCACCCACTGCAAGGCCGCCCACCGCATAACCGTCAAAGCCGATACCTTTCAGCGCCTCGGCGCTTTCCTCGCGCAGGTCCTGCTCCAACCCGCCCTGCATGATCCCAAAGAGGGCGTGGCCGGGGCGGTCCCCGAAGGCCTCTTTTGACCGCTCCGCCCAGCGCATCGACAGACGCATGCTCTCGGCAATGCGCTCGCGGTCCGCAGGCAGCGCAGGGCATTCGTCGAAACACATGACGATATCACTGCCCAAAAGCCGCTGGATCTCCATCGAGCGTTCCGGCGTCAGCTCGTGTTTGGAGCCGTCGATATGGCTTTTGAAGGTCACACCCTTTTCCGTCAGCTTGCGCAGACCCGCCAGCGACATCACCTGAAAGCCGCCGCTGTCCGTCAGGATCGGGCGCTGCCAGTTCATGAACTTGTGCAAACCGCCCAGGCGGTCGATGCGTTCCGCCGTGGGGCGCAGCATCAGGTGATAGGTATTGCCAAGCAGGATGTCAGCGCCGGTCGCGCGCACGCTTTCAGGCATCATCGCCTTCACGGTGGCAGCGGTCCCGACCGGCATGAAGGCGGGCGTGCGAATGTCACCGCGCGGTGTCTCAATCACACCGGTGCGCGCTTTTCCGTCCGTTGCCTTCAGTTCAAACTTGAAAAGCTCTGACATTTCGACTTCCTGCGTTAGTTCTGGAACCAGATGAGACAAGAATCCCCTAATGCCAAGGAGCCAAGCGCATGTCCACTGATGAACAAGCTGCAAGATTGACCCTCGGATGGGAGGAATGGGTCAGCCTGCCCGAACTCGGCCTGCCCGCGCTAAAGGCCAAGGTGGACACCGGCGCACGCACATCTGCCCTGCATGCCACCGAAATCGAGACCTTTGGCCCCGCTGCGGCGCCCAAGGTGCGGTTCAGAGTGCATCCCATTCCCGGCGAAGACGGCCTGTCGATCCCCTGCTCTGCCGATATCATTGACCGGCGCGAGGTGACCTCGTCAAACGGTGAAAGCGAGATGCGCTATGTGATCTCGACCGACCTGGTGGTTGGCGGTCAAAGCTGGCCCATCGAAGTCACATTGACAGACCGCACAGGCATGGCGCTGCATATGCTGCTTGGGCGACAGGCTTTGGGGGAGAACGTGGCGGTTGCCCCGTCCGAGCGGTTCTGCCAGCCTGAGCTGGACTATTCCGTCTATGCCTCTAAGAACATTCGCAAAACCGCTCCGAACCGGGTGCTGCGCATTGCGGTCCTCAGCCGGGAAGACAACTACTCCACCCGCCGCCTGGTGGAAGAGGGCGAAAAGCGCGGCCACACGGTTGAGGTGATCGACACCACCCGCTGCTATATGGATATCAATGCGCTCGCCCCCGAGGTACACTACGATGGCAAGCGTCTGCCCCGCTATGATGCGGTCATCCCGCGCATAGGGGCCTCGATCACCCAGTATGGCACCGCCGTGCTGCGCCAGTTCGAAACCCTTGGCACCTTTTGCGTCAATGGCAGCGAAGGCATCACCGCCAGCCGCGACAAGCTGCACGCCCATCAGGTCCTGGCACGCCAGAAGATCGGCATGCCCGCCACCGCCTTTGCCGCCTCGCCCAAGGATACAAAGAACCTGATCGACATCGTCGGAGGCGCGCCCTTGATCGTGAAACTGCTCGAAAGCACCCAAGGCAAAGGCGTGGTGCTGGCCGAAACCAAGAAGGCCGCCGAATCCGTGATCACCGCCTTTCGCGGTCTCAAAGCAAACTTCCTGGTGCAGCAATTCGTGAAAGAGGCCAATGGCGAGGATATCCGCTGCCTCGTGGTCGGCTCGCGGGTGGTGGCAGCGATGAAACGTTCGGGCGCCGAGGGCGACTTCCGTTCCAACCTGCACCTTGGGGGCAGCGCGGTTTCGGTGCGTATCACCAAGGAAGAGCGTGCAACGGCGGTAAAGGCGGCCAGGGCCTTTGGCCTCAACGTGGCGGGCGTCGATCTGTTGCGCTCTGAAACCGGCCCCAAGGTACTGGAGGTGAACTCTTCGCCCGGTCTGGAAGGGATCGAGCGCACCTCAAAAAAGAACATCGCCGGGCTGATCCATGACGAGATCGAAACCAACGTGCGCCCTGCGCCCTTGCGCCTGCGCAGACCCACGAACAGCCGCGCCTGATCGCAATATGGGTGCGGGGCTTGACCCCACCCCCTCCAATCCCGAAATTGGGATCAGATTTCAAAGCAGGATTTTTTCCCATGAGCGAAGACCAGATCATCTCCCTTCTGTCAGACAGCCTTCTTTACATCCTAGGGGCGGTCTTTCTGATCGTCGTGATCCTCAAGGGCGTGCGGATCGTGCCGCAGTCCGAAAAATTCGTGGTCGAACGCTTTGGTCGCCTGCAATCGGTGCTGGGACCGGGCATCAACTTCATCATCCCCTTCTTGGATGCGGTGCGCCACAAGGTCTCGATCCTTGAGCGCCAGCTGCCCAATGCGACGCAGGATGCGATCACCAAGGACAACGTGCTGGTGCAGATCGACACCTCGGTCTTCTACCGCATCCTTGAGCCGGAAAAGACTGTCTACCGTATCCGCGATGTGGATGGCGCCATTGCCACCACCGTGGCCGGGATCGTGCGCGCCGAGATCGGCAAGATGGATCTGGACGAGGTGCAATCCAACCGCTCCCAGTTGATTGCCCAGATCCAGAAAAGCGTCGAAAGCGCGGTGGACGACTGGGGCATTGAAGTCACCCGCGCCGAGATCCTGGATGTGAACCTCGATCAGGCCACCCGCGACGCCATGCTGCAGCAGCTCAATGCAGAGCGCGCCCGCCGCGCCCAGGTGACCGAGGCGGAAGGTCAGAAACGCGCCGTGGAACTCGCCGCCGACGCCGAACTCTACGCCGCAGAGCAAACCGCCAAGGCCCGCCGGATCGAGGCCGAAGCCGAAGCCTATGCAACCGAGGTCGTGGCCAAGGCGATTGCCCAGAATGGGATCGAGGCCGCGCAGTATCAGGTGGCTCTGAAACAGGTCGAGGCGCTCAACGCCCTTGGCGCAAGCGAAGGCAAACAGACCATTCTCGTACCTGCTCAGGCGCTGGAGGCCTTTGGCGATGCCTTCAAGATGCTGAAAGGAGCCAAGTGATGGCGGCCCCTTTCTGGGCACTCTGGTGGGTCTGGTGCGCGGCTGCGCTGGTCCTGGGGATCCTTGAGGTTCTCGCCCCAGGCTTTGTCTTTCTTGGCTTTGCCGCCGGATCGCTCGGCGTCGGGGTGCTTCTGTTGGCGGTGGGCAGCGGCACCTTTGGGTTGCCCGCCCTGCTGTTCATCTTCGCGGCGCTGTCGCTGGTGGCCTGGCTCATCCTCCGCCGCGTCTTCGCCCTGCCCCGCGGCCAGGTGAAGACCTTCGAGACGGATATCAACGACTGAGGCGGTGGCGTTTCATCGGAAACAGAGGCTTCGAAACGCCCGTTCGAGCCTTTGGCGAAAGGCAGGGCGGTTTGAAGCCATTTCAACGCCGCGCGCTCTAGTCAGACCGGTTCGCACACTCTACCCTGACGGTATTTGATTTTGCAGATACCGTCAGGGCATTCCATGACAGACCCGATTGAGCGCATAGACGCGCTGACCCGCAACGCCCGCAACACCTGGTTCGCCCTGCTATCGGCGCTCTTGTTCGTGGGCGTGACGCTGATGGGGGTCGAGCATATCGATTTCTACGGCGTCGACCGAGCCACGCAGCTACCGCTGATCGGCGTCTCGGTACCGACGCCGCTGTTCTTTTATGCCGCCCCGCTGCTGACCACAGCGATCTACTGTTACTTCCACCTCTACTTGATCCGCCTGTGGGACGCACTTGGCAGCGCGCCTGCACGGGTCAATGGCACCCGGCTGGGCGATGCGATCTCGCCCTGGCTCTTGACCGACGCCGCCCTGCATTTGCGCAGGCACCTGAGGCGCGACAACTGCACAGCCCCCCGCGCGATGGAGGGGGCCTCGGCGCTCGTCAACTTTGCCCTATCCTGGGGGCTTGGGTGGGCGGTGCTTGGTTATGCGTGGAGCCAATCTCTGCCCGCCCGCGATCTCTGGATGAGCCAGATCGCCGCCACATGTCTGGCCATCGCAATCATTTGTGGTACAACAAGTCTTGCCATGACCTATCGTAGACTTGGCATGCAGGATAGGGCGACAGCCGAGGAGTCGCATCGTATCTGGTCAACCATACCGGCCATCTTCGGGCTGTCCGCTCTGTTACTCATTCTTCCGGCCCTCACTTGGCAAAAAACATCTGGCAGCACCGATCAGCTAGCGGAGTTAGATCTGTCAAACCAGAATGTCGTGGAACGCCCCAAAGGTTGGCTTCCCTACGATATTGCGCGACGCGATTTCCTATCACGATGGTGCAAGAGAGAAGCACCACGCTGCAAGAGGACGGAGAGCCCCCCTCAAGCCTTTGAGATTGAATGGCAAAAACGAAGAACAATGGCTGTAAAGACCCTGAAGAAACCTGCTTGGGCCGCCCCCACAGTTCCCTCACCCGACTTCAGGGGTGCCAATCTTACGGGCGCCTTCATGGCAGGAATTGATGTCAGAAACGGTCAGTTCGACGCTTCAGAGCTTGGCCAGGCCGATCTTGAAGGGGCAAACATGCAATACGCAACACTAGTCGGCGCGGATATGAGACAAGCGGTATTGAACCACGCAAAACTCGACAATGCCGCACTGTCAAAAGCTGACTTGCGTTTTGCCAATTTGACAAATGCCAGCCTTCACCACGCAGGGCTGGAAGAGGCTACATTGATCTCTGCAACCTTAATTGGCACCGATTTCTGGTCCGCTTCAATGAATGGCGTTGATCTATCTGCATCGAAGATCTCAAGAAAGGAGACCTTCGCGAACAATCTACTGGATGCTGATCTAAATGGCTCAACCAACCATGGCGGAGCCATTCGAAACGCCAACCTCAAGAGTTTTTCCTTCGACCAAGACACAGATTGGCGGAATGTGTTTCTGGATGGATCCGTCAGTTTGCCATTTCGGCTGACAAAACGACTTGGCGAACCCTGCCAGTGGACCCGAATGGTTCTGCAAGACGAGGTGTTCTTTGGGCTTTGGCGTGGTTGGGTCGAGCAGCAGATTGCAGCTCAATGGCCACTGATTGCGCCAATCGGCTGGGAAGACGTTACCCCCATCCCCCCGCCCAAGGGCTGCACATGGAAAACCGGCCCCATGCCGCGCTGGCACGGCGGTGGGCGCTAGGGAAATTCCCATCCGAACTGGGCAAGACTGGACGCCCCCACCACAGTTCCCTATATAAATCGTCGGATAACCAGTCAGGGACCGATATGACCAACGCTTCCGAACCTCTTGAAGGGGCGCCATTGATCGCACCGTCTTCCGTTTCCCACCCGCTCTATGATGCGGTGGCAGATGCATGCCGTAGCGTCTATGACCCTGAAATTCCGGTCAATATCTACGAGCTGGGCCTGATCTACACCATTGATATTAATGATGAGAACGACGTGAAAATCATCATGACCCTGACCGCACCGGGCTGCCCTGTGGCCGGTGAGATGCCGGGCTGGATCGTCGATGCGATATCTCCGGTCCCGGGGGTCAAATCCGTAGATGTCGAACTCACCTGGGAGCCGCCCTGGGGTATGGAGATGATGTCGGACGAGGCGCGCCTGGAACTGGGCTTTATGTAAGCCTGCCTTTTTGGCGGTGTCACAATAATTTCACGATGTCGCGGCGCGGGTGTTACTCGGCGCCGCGATTTGTCGTTTTGAACCACCTTTTCAGGAGACATGAATTGCGCCTTTCCATTGCCCTGCCCGCCCTGGCCCTATCCTTTGCCGCCGCGCCGCTGATCGCCTCTGACACCGGCCTGACATACGGGCCGCGCCCAGCCTATCTGATCGACAAGCTGCCCGAGGGCGCGCTCAAGGAAAAACTCCAGTCCTGCGCCGCGCAAGTACCGCAGCGCACGGATTTTTCCATCGGCCATCGCGGCGCGCCGCTCTTGTTTCCCGAACACACCGTCGAAAGCAACAGGGCCGCTGCGCAGATGGGCGCGGGAATCCTCGAGTGCGATGTGACCTTTACCGAGGATCTGGAGCTGGTCTGCCGCCATGCTCAGAACGATCTGCACACGACCACCAATATCCTGACCACCGATCTGGCAGGAACCTGCATCACGCCTTTCACCCCTGCAACGGCCGATACCGATGCCAAGGCCGAGTGCCGCACCTCTGAGATCACTCTGGAAGAATTCCGCAGCCTCACCCCGAAAATGGACAGCCGCGACAAGAAGGCCACCACTGCCGAGGCCTATCAGGGCGGCGTCGCCCCGTGGCGCAGCACGCTCTATGTGGATGGCGCGCGCAGCATGACCCATGCGGAATCGATCACCCTGTTCCGCTCTTTTGGAGCCAAGTTCACGCCAGAACTGAAGGCCCCGGCGGTCGACATGCCCTTCCACGGGTTTACCCAAGAAGACTACGCCCAGAAGCTGGTGGATGAGTACAAGGCGGCGGGTGTCCCCGCCTCCGACGTCTGGCTGCAAAGCTTTGACCTCAGCGATATCCTCTACTGGGTCGAGAACGAGCCGGAGTTTGGAGCGCAGGCGGTCTATCTGGATGATCGCTATTCCAAATCAGATGCGGATGAGGGCAAAATCGATCCTCTGGATCCGGCCACATTCAAACCGACGATGCAGGAACTGGCGGACATGGGCGTCAACTATGTCGCCCCGCCGATCTGGATGCTGCTGACCCTTGAGGACGGCAAGATGGTCCCCTCCCCCTATGCCATTGAGGCGAAAAAGGCTGGCCTCAAGATCATCACCTGGTCGATGGAGCGTTCCGGCCCACTGACGACGGGCGGCGGCTGGTACTACAAATCGGTGAAACCACAGGTCTCGGACGCTTCGGCCTACTATCAGGTGCTCGACGTTCTGGCGCAGGACGTGGGCGTTGTGGGCGTGTTTTCCGACTGGCCCGCGACGGTGACCTATTACGCCAATTGCATGGGTTTGTAGGAGAGCTTTCAGGGGCTGCACAAGTGTCTGTGCAGCCCCTTTGGCACCCGCCCCCTTGAGCCTGGGCGCATGCAGCCTTAGATTAAGGCCAACGCGCGAAACTGGAGACGTTCATGTTCGGTATCCCCGGCAAACAGGCTGTGACCATCACCCCCAAAGCGGCGGCGCAGATTTCGAAACTGATGCAGACTGCGGGTCATGCCGGCCTGCGTATCGGTGTGAAAAAAGGCGGCTGCGCTGGCATGGAATACACCATGGAATATGTCGATGACGCCGACCCTAACGACGAGGTCGTCGAACAGGATGGTGCGCGGGTAATGATCGCCCCAATGGCTCAGATGTTCTTGTTTGGCACTGAAATCGACTATGAAACCACGCTGCTGGAAAGCGGGTTCAAGTTCAACAATCCCAATGTGGCCGAAGCCTGCGGCTGTGGGGAGTCGATCAGCTTCAAGGAGGTGCCCGGCGCCTGATCGTGGCGGGGCCATCTGCATGATGTTCGGGGCGGCCTCGGTCGCCCTTGTTTGTTGCCGCTGGGGTCTCGGGCTCTTGTGCAATTGCCCCGTTTGGTCCGGGATGCTACCACAGCGCGACAGACCACACAGGGGGAGCGACACATGCGGCAGAAACTGGCAGCGGGAAACTGGAAGATGAACGGCACAGGGGCATCCCTGGCCGAACTGGAAGCGCTGGCAGGCAGCCACCCCGCCCCCAAGGGTACCGATATCCTGATCTGCCCACCCGCAACACTGCTGTCCCGAGCCGCCGAAGCCACAAGAGGCATCGCGGTTCAGATTGGCGGTCAGGATTGCCACGCCGCAGGCTCTGGTGCCCATACAGGTGATCTGTCAGCCGAGATGCTGGTCGACGCAGGTGCGACCGCGGTGATCCTTGGCCATTCCGAGCGCCGTGCGGACCACGCTGAGACAGACGCCGATGTGCGCGCCAAGACCGAAGCGGCCATCGCCGCCGGGCTGACCGCAGTGGTCTGTATCGGCGAAACTCTGGAAGAGCGCGAAGCCGGAGAGACTCTGGCGGTCGTTGGAACTCAGTTGACCGGCTCCCTCCCCGATGGCATGACCGGCGCCAACCTGGTCGTGGCCTATGAACCCGTTTGGGCCATTGGCACCGGCAAGGTGCCCACACTGGACCAGATCGCCGAAGTGCATGATTTCCTGCGCGCCGAACTGGCCGCGCGATTTGGGACTGAAATCGCCGATGGCATCCGCCTGCTTTATGGCGGCTCTGTCAAACCCGGCAACGCCGCCGAAATCTTTGCTGTGTCCAATGTGGATGGCGCGCTTGTGGGTGGGGCCAGCCTGACGGCGGCGGATTTCTCGCCCATCATCTCGGCGCTGGAAGCCTCCTGATCCTCAACGACAGAAACAAACGAAAAGGCCCGTCCCGCAAGGAGCCGGGCCTTTTTTGTTGCGGAGAAATGAAAAAGGCGCCCCGGTTTCCCGGAGCGCCCCACTGGTACCAAGTTACCTGCAAAACCCTAGTTGGTTATGATCTCCGGCCCCATCAGCGCATTGGGGATCATCGTGCTGAGCGCCGGGATATAGGTCACCATGATCAGGAAGACGAAGAGTACCGCGAGGAACGGCAGCGCCGCCCGCACGACGCCCATCATCGGCATCCCCGCAACCCCGGAAGTGACGAAGAGGTTCAGCCCCACCGGCGGTGTGATCATGCCGATCTCCATATTGACCACCATGATGATGCCCAGATGGATGGGATCGATGCCCAGTTCGATGGCAATCGGGAAAACGAGCGGCGCGACGATCACCAAAAGACCCGACGGCTCCATGAACTGACCGCCGATCAGCAGGATCACATTCACCACAATGAGGAACATCACCGGGCCAAAGCCCGCGGACAGCATCGCATTGGCGATATGCTGTGGCACCTGCTCGTCCGTCAGAACATGTTTCAGGATCAGCGCATTGGCGATCACGAACATCAGCGTGACGGTCAGCTTGCCCGCATCAAACAGCGCCTTCTTGGTGTCCTTGTGAAACCAGACCGAGAGCAAGGCCACCGGAGCCTGCAACAGATTTCGGCGCGGACGCGTTTCGGTGCCTGCAAGAGGGCCCATGTCGCGATAGACAAAGGTCGCAACCAGGAATGCATAGACAGAGGCCACCGCCGCCGCCTCGGTCGGGGTGAAGATCGCGGCTTCCTTGTAAAGGCCCTGCTCGGCTGAATACCATGGGTAGCCATAGATGCCGACCATGATGATCACGATCAGGAACAGCCCCCAGAAGGCCTCGCGGAAGGAGGCGCCAACCTCGCCCCAGCCGGCCCATTCTCCCTTGGGCATGTCCTTGATGCGGGCGATCACGTAGATCGTCACCATCAACATGAGACCTGCCAGAAGCCCGGGAATGATACCCGCAAGGAACATCCGCCCCACGGACACATCGACCGAGGCGGCATAGACCACCATCACGATGGAGGGCGGGATCAGGATGCCCAGCGTGCCAGCATTACAGATCACGCCAGCGGCGAATTCCTTGGTATAGCCCGCCTGCCGCATCGCCGCGATCACGATAGATCCGATGGCAACCACGGTCGCAGGCGAAGATCCCGAAAGGGCTGCGAACATCATGCAGGCAAAGACACCCGCAATGGCCAGACCGCCCTGGAAGTGCCCGACGCAGGCGATGGAGAAACGGATGATCCGCTGCGCCACGCCACCCGTCGACATGAAGGTCGAGGCGAGGATGAAAAACGGGATAGCCAGCAGGGTGAAATGCCCCTCGAAGGCTTCAAACAACGTCCCGGCCACCGAGGCGAGCGAACTGTCCGAGTAGATTAGCAGAAACAGGGTTGAGCTGAGGCCAAGGGAGACCGCGATCGGCACCCCGATCAGCATCAGGCCAACAACCATGGCAAAGAGAAGAACCACTTCCATCAGTTTTCTCCTTCCGTCGCGCGCGCGCGCGCCTCGTCCATCTCGTCTTCAACCTCGTGGCTTGCAACCAGCCGGTCGGCGCTGCCATTCCAGATGCGCACCGCAGCCTGTGCAAAGCGGATCACCAAGAGCAGCATCGAGAGAGGCAGGATCAGATAAGGCACCACCTTGGGCAGCTTTTCGTAGGCGTCGCCATAGTTGATCAGATCTTCAAGAAAGCCGAAGATGGCGATCATCGGCACATCCTGCACCTCGTAAAAGCTCTGGCTGCGGGCCTTCATGTCAAAACCGGTCGGAAACCAACGTCCCGAGGTGGGCGGCAGGTCGGCAAAGACCGCCCAGTAATCATAGGCCCCTTTCAGGAGCAGCAGAGAAAACAAAAGGCAGGCGCCGACGGCGATCAGCCCAAGCACCCGGCGCGCAGGGGCGGCCAGCGTGTTGACGATGGCATCGACGCCCAGGTGCGCATGTGTCTTGACCGCATAAGAGGCCCCCAAGAGCACCAACCAGGCAAAAAGGAACACCGTCAGCTCCAGCGCCCAGAGAATATTGGAGTTGAAAACGAAACGCGCCACCACATTGGCGAAGGTGATGATCGTCATCAGCCCCAGCAGAAGCGCGATCAGCGTTTCTTCGAGCGAATTGATAAACCCGGCCGGGCCGGTTCTTGCCGCCGACATGCCAGTGTCCCCCATACTGTGTGATTGAAAAATGAGTGCAGGCGGCGGATCCCCACGCCGCCTGCGAAACAGAGCGCTCCTTGACCATTCATGGCAGCGCGCCCTGGGGCGGGGCTATCAGTAGCCCGCGTTGATGGCCTGAGCGGCGTCGATCTTGTCCTGGCCCACGTCACCGGCGAACTGCGCCCAGACCGGCTTCATGGTGTCGACCCAGGACTGACGCTGCTCGGCGGAGAGCTGGCGCACGGTGCCACCGGCGGCGATGATCGCCTCTTTGGCCTCATTGTTCACCTTGGTGGATTCAGAGTTCCGCGCCTCGGTCACTTCGGAGAGGATGGTCAGGAACTGATCGCGCACCTCCGGTTCCAGGCTGTCCAGCCAGTCGACCGACGTCACCACCAGATAGTCGATGATGCCGTGGTTGGTTTCGGTGATACCGTCCTGCACCTCAAAGAACTTCTTGCCGTAGATGTTGGACCAGGTGTTTTCCTGACCGTCCACAACCCCCTGTTGCAGCGCGCCGTAAACCTCGGAGAAGGCCATTTTCTGCGGGCTGCCACCGATGGCTTCCATCTGAGCGACCAGCACGTCAGAGGACTGCACACGGAACTTCAGACCATTGGCGTCGGTCGGTGCAACCAGCGGCTTGTTGGCCGACATCTGCTTCATGCCGTTGTGCCAGTAGGCCAGCCCCTGCAGGCCACGGCGCTGCATGGAGTCGAGCATGGCCTGACCATCGGGCGAAGCCTGGAATGCATCAACCGCGTCGATGTTCTTGAACATGAAGGGCAGATCGAACAGGCGGAACTGCTTGGTGAATTTCTCGAACTTCGAGAGCGAGGGCGCGGCCAGCTGCACATCGCCCTGCAGCATCGCCTCAAGCACCTTGTTGTCATTGTAGAGCGTGGAGTTCGGGTAGACCTCCAGGCACATGGTGCCGTTCATCTCTTCATTGATGCGCTTTTCCAGCAGGCTGGCAGCGATCCCTTTCGGGTGTTTGTCCGTGTTGGTCACATGGCTGAACTTGACGACGATTTCGCCTTCGTCACAGGCCGCGCTCACGGCGCCGGCGGATACGGTCATTGCCAAAGCGGCAGCGGTCGCAGTCAGGAATTTCATGGTGGTCCTCCCAGGTTCCATTCCAAGTTGATCTCCACAGCCTCAGCGCCGCGCGCCAAGGCCCCGCCGAAAGGATCACGAATCATCCTGTTCCTCTCAACAGTTGAGTCGGGAATCACCGCATTTCGTAATTTTCATAAATTTTTCATGTGGATGCGAGCTGCCCAAAGGTTAGGCGTCGATGCTGCATTTGCACGCTGTGCGAAAACCCGCACAGGTCCGCATTCCTTTGTGCGGAAATCCGCACAGATCCCGACCCGCGTGTTAGCGCCAACGATTACAGCGGGGAATCACGCCTCCTCAGCGCCGGTAATCCTCAGGCCGAATGCCATAGCGGGCCAGCTTGTCATAAAAGGTCTTGCGCGGCAGTTTCAGCGCTTCAGCAGCGGCAGAGGCCCGTCCGTTTTGCCGCCCGAGGGCCGCAATCAGGAGCGAGCGCTCGACCTGCGCCAATTGCTCTGCCAACCCCAGATCCGCCGCGGCGGAGACCTCTTCGGGCATGCCAAGAACAAAGCGCATGGCCGCCGACATCAACGAGCGGGCATTGCCGGGCCAGTCCTGCGCCATCAACATGGCAAGATGCTCCTGGCTGACCTCGGGCGCCTCGATGCCGGCCTGTTCGGCGGCCTGAGCGACATAGTGGCGAAAGAGCACGGGGATATCACCTGGCCGTTCAGCCAAAGACGGGATCCGCACGCGCATCACATCAAGCTTGTAGAACAGATCCGCGTGAAAGGCGCCCTGGGATACGCGTTCGGCAAGATCGCTGGTGCTGCCGGCAATGACGCGGGTGTCGGTGCCCTGCTCGAGCCCCTCAAGCACCGCATATTGCACCGCTTCGGGCAGGGCCGAGACTTCATCCAGAAACAGCGATCCCCCGGCCGCCTCCTGGCAAAGCGCCTCGAACCCCTCTGCCGTCATGCCTGCTGCGGGACGTTTCACAAAGGCGCCCTGCGCGCGCGGCGACATCAGGTGAATGACCTCGGCCACCTTGGAAATGCCGCTGCCTGCCGGACCGCTCACCAGCACTTCGGCCCCCGTGGACGCCACGGCGCGCACACGGCTGCGCAGCTCTTCAGACTGGGGCGAGGTGCCGAACAGCATCCGTGCCGCCGGATCGCCCAGTTCAAGCTGGCGCTTGAGGCGGCGGTTTTCAAGAACCAGCGCGCGGGTCTTCAGTGCCCGTTCCAGAACCGCCATCAGATCCGCCGTCGCGCAGGGTTTTTCGAGGAAATCAAACGCGCCTTCGGACATGGCCCGCACCGCCATGGGAATATCACCCTCGCCGGTCAGAAGGATCACCGGCAATTCGGGATCGACCGATTGAGTATAGCTCAAGAGATGAAAACCATCGCGCCCCGGCATGCGCATATCCGACAGGATCACCCCGTCAAAATCCGGTGTGATAAGATCCTTGGCCGCCACGAAAGAGCCCGCCGTCACCGCCTCAAGATCATTGAGCTCCAGCGTCTGCGCCAGCGCCTCGCGCACGGCGGCATCGTCATCCACAAACAGCACCCGCCGGGTCATGCGGCACCTTCCTCGCTCCAGGGGTCCAGCTCGACGGTAAAGACCGCGCCCTGCTCGGTGTTGCTGCCACGGATATGGCCACCGAAACTTTGTACCAGCCCATAAGAGATCGACAGCCCAAGGCCAAGCCCCTCCGCGCTGCCCACCGCTTTGGTGGAATAGAAGGGTTCGAACATCTTTTCAGGTTCCTTGATGCCGGGGCCGATATCGCGCACCTCGACCCGCAGGCGCGGGCCTGCGTGAAGCAGGATAGATATCGCGCGTTCCTCCTGCCCCAGCATGGCATCGGCGGCGTTGTTGATCAGGTTCACAAACACCTGCGTCAGCCGCACCTCCCCGCCCCAGGCAAAGACGGGCGCACCGCCTGCAGGCGGTGTCCAGTCGAGTGTCACCCGATCCGCCTCCAGCCGTGTCGCGGTCAGCTCCACCGCCGCATCGATCACCTGCACCAGATCAACCCGCCCCATGGGTTCGCTTTCATTGCGGGCAAAGGCGCGCAGGTTCTTGATGATCCGCGCCATGCGGTCCGCCATGCTGGCGATGCGGCTCAGGTTCTCGGTGGCGCGCGCGGGGTTTTCCCGCTTAAGGAAGGCCGCGCCATTTTCCGCATATTGCTGGATTGCCATCAAAGGCTGGTTCAGCTCGTGGCTGATGCCCGCAGACATCTGCCCCAGCGCCGACAGTTTGCCGGCCTGTACCAGCTCTTCCTGGGCGCGTTTCAGGGCCGCCTCTGCCTCTTGTCGCTCGCGCACCTCGCGCCGCAGCTGGCTATTCGTAACCTCCAAGGCTTCGGTGCGCGCCGCAACCCGTGTTTCCAGAACGGCATTGGCCCGTGCCAGTGTCCGCCGGCGTTCGGTTGCAAGGAACAGAAGCGTTCCAAAGGCAAGGCACAGCCCCGCCAGTGCCGCCGCCTGCAGCGCGGCAATGCGCCGGGCCGGGGCCACATCCACCAGGATTTCGCCCTGCAAGGCAATGATTGGCAAATCCACCGTCAAATGCAGAGCCTGTCGCGGCAGATAGGCGCTGCCCGAGATCTGCCAGATCTCATGCGGGCCAACCTTGCGCTCATCAAAGGCAACTGGTTCGCCCTGATCCGCATCGCCCCCCGGCAAAGCGTCCCCGCGCCGCCAGAACAACAGCTCTGGCCGGTTGGAGATGAACACCTCACCACGGCGATCGGTGAAAAACACCGCCGGCAGCGATCCGCGCCAAGTCTGTTCCACATCTTCGATATCGGCCACCACAACCAGTGCGCCCTGTACAGGGCCACCGTTGGCAAAGGTGGGCGCAGCATAGAAATAAGCACGCTTACCCTCGTTCGGGAGCACTGCCTGCCCGGTACCAAGCGCGCCCTGCAAGGCCCGTTTGAAATAGTCCTCATCTGCGACCGATTTTCCTGCAACCCCTTCGGCTGAGGCCAGAACCCTCCCAGCGCGATCTGCGTAGAACACATCCAGCGCGGCCGTCTTGTCCGCCACCTCGCGCAGGCGCTCCGCCGCCGCGCGGCGCCCCTCTTCGGTCTCCAGAGCATTCAGAACCGGATGATCGGCCATCAGAACCGCAAGTTCCTGATAGATCTGCAATTGCGTGCTGACCCGGTCAGAGGCCAGCGCCAGATCCGCCACGCTGCGTTCGGCCAGCGACTCAAGCGCCTGCCTGTAGCCGTAGATCCAAACCGCCCCGGCAAGACCGGCGACGGCCGCTGCAAAGGCCAAAAGAACCGCGCCCCGGCGCCAGGATTGAAACGGTTGGTTTTGCGTCATAGACCGGAGCCTATGAAACTCGCCTTGCAAACACCAGCCACCACGGCAAGAGTGGCGGGCCGACAACCAAAGAGCGGACACTGATGAAAACCCTGCAGCAATCCCCCACCGATCCGGCCTTTGTACAGGACCCTTACCCGTTTTACGCCAAGGCGCGCGCGGCTGGGTCGCTGCACTATTGGCAGGACTATGAGATGGTTGCCGCTTTCCGCAAATCCGCTGTGCACATGCTGCTGCGCGACCGCAGGTTCGGACGCGAGATCCCGCCCGAGATGGCCAGCGAAGGGCCTGCACATCTGGCCCCCTTTCTGCAGATCGAGGCGCATTCGCTGCTGGACGCCGAGCCGCCCCGGCACACCCGCCTGCGCAAGCTGGTGATGCGCGCTTTTACCTCGCGCGCCATTGCCGAGATGGAAGAGGGTATCATCCAACTGTGCCATGAGTTGATCGACAGCTTCCCGGATCAGCCCTTTGACCTGCTGGATGCCTATTGTACGCAGGTGCCCATCGTAACCATCTGCCGCCTCCTTGGCGTGCCAGAGGCGATGGCGCCGCAGCTGCTCGACTGGTCGCACCGCATGGTGGCCATGTATCAGGCCGGGCGTGACACCGACACGGAACATGCCGCTGCCAAGGCCAGCCAGGAGTTTTCGCACTACCTGTCGGACTACATCGATCAGCGCCGCAGCGATCCGCAGGACGATCTGCTGACCCGTCTCATTGCCGCCGAGGAAGATGGCGAGAGCCTGTCCACGGACGAGCTGATCGGCACCTGCATCCTGCTGCTCAATGCCGGGCACGAGGCCACGGTCCACGCCCTTGGCAACGGGGTCAAGACCATGCTGCAACAGGGCTGGAAACCGGAATGGCTGGCCCCCGACGGGATCGAACGGCTGGTAGAAGAGATCCTGCGCTATGATCCGCCGCTGCATATGTTCACCCGCTATGCCTATGAAGAGGCTGAAGTCTTCGGCCACACCTTCCAGCGCGGCGATCAGGTGGCACTGCTCCTCGGCGCGGCAAACCGCGACGAGGCGGTGTTGGATGACCCGGAAGTCTTTGACCCGACAAGACCTGCCAGTCTGAACACCTCTTTCGGGGGCGGCATTCATTTCTGCGTCGGCGCGCCGCTGGCGCGGCTGGAGATGCAGATCGCCCTGCCGATCCTGTTCGAGCGCTGCCCGGACCTGCGCCTGGCAGCGGAGCCGACGTATTCAAACAGCTACCATTTCCACGGGCTGACCCGGCTGATGGTAGAGCGATAAGACCTCGAAAAGGCGCGGCCGTGGACTGGCTGCGCCTTTGTGACCCTATGCTGTCGCGTCCAGCGGCAACAGGGTCGTGGATTTAATCTCTTCCATCGACAGGAGCGCGGTCACATTGTGTACGCGCACCTCTGAAATCAGGGCTTGGTAGAACTTGTCGTAGGCCCGCGCGTTTTTTACACGTACCTTCAGGATATAGTCGATATCACCCGCCAGCCGATGCGCCTCTTGCACTTCAGGGCGATCCCGCAGCGCCTTGAGGAAAGCCGCCTGCCATTCCGCCTCATGCTCCGACGTGCGGATCAAGACAAAAAAACAGGCCTCGAAGCCTAGCGCCTCGGCATCCAGAATGACCGTCTGCCGACCGACCACCCCCGCCTCGCGCAGCTTGCGAATACGATTCCAGACCGGGGTCTTGGAACTGCCCACCTGTTTGGCGATTTCATCCAGCGACTGGCTGGCATCGCGTTGCAGCTCAGCCAGGATTTTCCGATCCGTCGCATCAATCCGCACTGTCATTCCAAATATTCCTCTGCATCGAAACCTCGACCACCGAAGCCGCCCCCAATCAAAACAAACGTCCTTATTTGGGCAACCATATGGCGGTCAATCGGGAATATTTCCTATATTGGGACCCAAGTCAAACAGCACGAATGAGGCGCCATATGTCCAGCTTTGCCCCGATCCTCCCCCCTGCCAGCACGCGGCGCGCGGGCGGCATTTGCTGCCCTGCTGCGGGTGAGGTTGCCTTTGCGGGCTCTGGCCCCGGCGATCCGGATCTTCTGACCGTGAAAGTGCTGAAAGCGATGCTGGTCGCCGATGTGATCCTCTTTGACCGCCTCGTCAGCCCCGAGATCCTCGCGCTTGCCGGCCCTGCCGCCGAGCTTGAGGATGTGGGGAAAGAGGGGTTCGGCCCCTCCATGTCGCAGGATGAAATCTGCGCGCGCATCGTGGCCCATGCCAAGGCAGGCAAGAAGGTCCTGCGCCTCAAGTCCGGCGATCCCACCGTCTTTGGCCGCCTCGACGAAGAGTTGAGCGCCTGCGACGAAGCCGCGATCAGCTACCGGATCCTGCCCGGCATCACCGCCGCCTCAGCCGCCGTGGCCGCCATCGGCCAGAGCCTCACGCAGCGCGGGCGCAATTCCTCGGTGCGGTTCCTGACCGGTCACGACATGCGCGGCTTTGCCGATCACGACTGGGCGACGCTGGCGCGCCCCGGTGAGGTCGCGGCGATCTACATGGGCAAGAAATCGTCCCGTTTCGTGCAGGGGCGCCTGCTGATGCACGGGGCAGATCGCGAGACCCCGGTGACCATCGTCGAGAACGCCTCCCGCCCCGATCAGCGGGTGCTGGAGACCACGCTGGACCGCCTGCCGACCGACCTTGCCGCCGCCGGGTTCGACGGCCCGGCCCTCACATTCCTTGGTCTTGCGCCACGCCAAAGCATCGCCGCGCTGACCGATCTGACAGACACATTGAAAGTGGAGCTTGCCTGATGCCGCGCCCCTTTACCCCCAAAATCATCACCGCCAACGATCTGCTCGAGGGCGATGTCATCTACTTTACCGCAACCGGCAGCTGGAGCCGCGATCTGGCCGAGGCCGAGTTGATCACGGATGAGGCCGAGGCGCAGCTGCGCCTGTTGGAGGCCGAGCGCGACGCACTCAGCGTGGTTGGCATCTATCTGACCGACGCAAAAGCAGGCCCGAACGGCCCCGAACCTGTGCATTTCCGCGAGGATTTCCGCCGCACAGGTCCATCGAACTATGCCCATGGCAAGCAGGAAGCCAATCTGGAGGCCACCGCCAATGTATAAGTACAACGATTTCGACGCCGCCTTTCTGGCCGAGCGCAACGCCCAGTTCCGCGCCCAGGTGGAGCGCCGCATCGACGGCTCCCTGACCGAGGATGAGTTCAAACCCCTGCGGCTGATGAACGGTCTCTATCTGCAGCTCCATGCCTATATGCTGCGGGTGGCGATCCCCTATGGCACGCTAAACAGTGCCCAGATGCGCCAACTCGCCCTTTTGGCCGAAAAATGGGACAAGGGCTATGGCCATTTCACAACCCGCCAGAACATCCAGTACAACTGGCCAAAGCTGCGCGATGTGCCGGACATGCTGGATGCGCTGGCCGAGGTGGGCCTGCACGCGATCCAGACCTCGGGCAACACCGTGCGCAACGTGACCTCGGATCACTTTGCCGCCGCCGCCAGGGAAGAGCTGGAAGACCCCCGCCCCTATGCCGAGCTGATCCGCCAGTGGTCCACCGACCACCCGGAGTTCCAGTTCCTGGGCCGCAAGTTCAAGATCGCCGTCACCGGGGCTGAACAGGACCGCGCCGTGACCCGCGCTCATGATATCGGGCTGCGCATGGTGTCAAAGGATGGCGAAAACGGGTTCGAAGTGATCGTGGGCGGGGGCCTTGGCCGCACGCCGATGATCGGCAAAGTGCTGCGAGAGTTCCTGCCCAAAGAGGATCTTCTGCCATACCTCGATGCGGTGCTCAGCGTTTACAACCTCCTTGGTCGGCGCGACAACAAGTACAAGGCCCGCATCAAGATCACCGTGCAGGAAAACGGCATCGACAAGATCCGTGATCTGGTCGAAGAGCGTTTTGTCGAGCGGCGTGCCGAGTTCAACGGTGCGGATCGCGAACTGCTGGAAGAGATCAAGACCCATTTCACGCCCCCTGCCCTGCGCGGCGGCAACACCCAGACCTATCTGGCCGCTTATGACAGCGATCCCGTGTTCCGGGCCTGGGCGGACACCAACCTTGCCGAGCACCGCAAGGAAGACCACGCCATCGTCACCATCTCGATCAAGGCGCATGGGGCAACGCCGGGCGATGCCACCGCCGAGCAGATGCGCATCATGGCGGATCTGGCGCAGGAATTCGCCTATGACGAGCTGCGCATCAGCCACCAGCAGAACGTGATCCTGCCGCATGTCCATAAATCCGACCTGCCCGCGATCCATGCGCGGCTGAAAGAGGTGGGTCTGGCCACCGCAAACATTGGCCTCATCTCCGATATCATCGCCTGCCCCGGCATGGATTACTGCGCGCTGGCGACGGCCCGCTCGATCCCGGTTGCACAGGACATCGCAACCCGGTTTGAAGAGCTGAAGCTGGAGCATGACATCGGCCATCTGCAGATCAAGATCTCGGGCTGCATCAACGCCTGCGGCCATCACCACGTGGGCCATATCGGCATTCTGGGCCTGGATCGCGCCGGAGTGGAGAACTACCAGATCACCCTGGGCGGCGACGCCACCGAAACGGCCGCCATCGGCACCCGCACCGGCCCCGGCTTTGCCTATGATGAGATCGTGCCTGCGGTTGAGCGCCTGATCGAAGCCTATCTGGAGCTGCGGACAGGTGAGGACGAAACCTTTATCGAGACCTACCGCCGCGTCGGCATGGACCCGTTCAAGGCCGCGCTTTACCCCGAAGCCCGCAAGAAGGTGGCCTGAGCCAATGCTGAACCTTGCCGATAGCAGCCCCGTCAGGGCTGCGCAGGCCGATGCATTGGCAGAAAAGGCACGCGCGCTCAACGCGCGCTACCGCCACCACTCGGCCACCGCCGTGATGGAGGGTGCCCTGCGCGATGCCGGAGAGATCGCACTGGTCTCAAGCTTTGGCGCGGAATCCGTGGTGCTTTTGCATATGGCGGCCATCATCGACCCGGCCACGCCGGTCCTCTTTGTGGATACCGAGCTGTTGTTCACCGAAACGCTGATCTACCAGCAGGAGGTGAGCGAACGCCTTGGCCTGCGCAACGTGCAGATCATCCGCGCCGATGACATCGCCGAAAAAGACCCCTATGGCGCACTGCGGTTCTCGGATACCGACGCCTGCTGCCACCTGCGCAAGACCGTGCCGCTGCAAAAGGCGCTGGCCGGGTTTGACGGCTGGATCACGGGCCGCAAGCGGTTCCAGTCCGGCAGCCGCGCCGCGCTTGAGTTCTTTGAGGTCGAAGAGATCGCAGACGGCCCCACCGGGCGCCTCAAGGTGAACCCCCTGGCCCATTGGGCGCCCGAAGACGTGCGCGCCTATATGGAGGAAAACCGCCTGCCGCGCCATCCGCTGGTGGCGCAGGGCTACCCGTCCCTTGGCTGCGCGCCCTGCACATCCAAGGTGGCGGAAGGCGAAGACCCCCGCGCGGGGCGCTGGCGTGATCAAAACAAGGAAGAATGCGGCATCCACATCGTGGATGGCAAACTTACCCGCAAAGGAGCGGAAGACAAATGACCGTAATCGTGACTGATACCGGCTTTGGCGCCGAGGACTGGACCGTTGGGTTTGAAACCGACTGCGCGCTGGATCTGGCCCCGGATGCCGATCTGGCGACCCTGTCGAACCGGCTCCCCGGCCTTGAGATGATCCGCATCCACTTCCCCAGCTTTGCCGATGGGCGCGGCTTTACCCTAGCCCGCCAGCTGCGGCACATGGGCTATGCGGGCCGCCTGCGCGCCTATGGGCACGTACTGGCCGATCAATACGCCATGGCGCGGCGCAGCGGATTTGACGAGGTCGAGATTGATGATGACCTCGCCACCCGCCAGCCCGAGGATCAATGGCTGGCCCGCGCAAACTGGCAGGCGCATGATTATCAGGCCCGTCTGGGCCGCGCCCGGGCGGCGAAATAGCCGCCCCAGCCTCAGCTTCACCGCAGGAAAACACGGCAGCCTGTCGCCTGGCGGCAGGCGCTTATGCAAAATCAGTGCTTTTCCTGACCTGTATCAAAGATTAATCAGAGGTGCCGGTTTACCCGACCGGCAGTGCAACCGATGAACGAGATGACGCCCGTGACCGAGACTGCCCAAGACGCAAAGCCCGCCAAGGCGACCCCGACCTTGCCCGACGCCCAGACCGTGACCGAGGTCAAGCATTGGACCGACCGCCTGTTTTCCTTCCGGGTGACGCGGCCCGCGTCGCTACGCTTCCGCTCGGGCGAGTTCGTGATGATCGGATTGATGGGCGATCCCGACCCCAAGACCGGCAAGCAGAAACCGCTATTGCGGGCATATTCCATCGCGTCCCCTTCCTGGGATGAAGAGCTGGAGTTCTATTCGATCAAGGTGCAGGATGGCCCGCTGACATCTAAGCTGCAGCACATCCAGCCCGGCGATGAGATCATCCTGCGCCCCAAACCCGTGGGCACGCTGGTGCATGACGCGCTGCTGCCCGGCAAGCGGATCTGGTTCTTTGCCACCGGCACCGGTTTTGCGCCCTTTGCCTCGCTCCTGCGTGAACCGCAGACCTACGAGGATTACGACGAGGTCATCATCACCCACACCTGCCGCACCGCAGGCGAGCTGACCTATGGCCGGGAGTTGATCGAAAGCCTGAAGGACGACGAGCTGCTGAACGAGCTGATCGGCGAGGGCTTCTGGAAGAAGATCAAATACTACCCCACCACCACCCGCGAAGAGAGCGCCAAGATGGGGCGCATCACCGACCTGATCAACTCGGGCGAGGCCTACACAGATCTGGGTGTAGAGCCGCTGAACCCCGAAAGCGACCGCGCGATGATCTGCGGAAACCTGGCCTTCAATCTGGAACTGAAGGACATGCTGGAAGCCGCTGGCCTTGAGGAAGGCGCCAACTCCAAGCCCGCGCAATACGTGGTGGAAAAGGCATTCCTCGACTGATCCACCCCTTTCCAGGGCATCAACACAATCAGGCCGCGCTCCGGTTGAGAAGCGCGGCCTTTTCTGTGCGTCGCGTGTTTTGGATCAGAGGCCCAAAGCGGCCTTGACCTGATCGAGGGCGGCGGACAGCAGCTCGGGGCTGTCCTTTGCCTTTTCGACGGTTGTGGTCAGCACGGTCTTCTGAACCGGCGACAGGTCCGATCCCTCAATGGCCTTGATCACGGCGTCATAGTCAAAACCCTCAGGGGTCAGGAGGCTGGCCAGATCCGAAGCGCTGCTGCCTTCCAAAGCCTCTGCTGCGGCATCGGTTGCCGCCTCTGCGGTGTTTGCCACCGCTTCCGCTGCGGCGCCTGCAGCCTCGCTGGCCGTCTCAGTGGCGTCTTGAACGGCATCCTCAGCGGCCTGAGCGGCCGCGCTCGCCTGCTCTGCAGCCTCAGCGCCTGCCTCGTTCAACGCTTCGCCTGCTTGTTCAACCGCGCCTTCGACGGCATCCGAAGCGCCTTCGGCGGCCTCTTGGGCGCTCTCAACGGCCTGCTCTACGGCTTCACCTGCCGCATCGACCGCCTCTTGTGCGGCCTCTGTGGCGGTTTCAACGGCCTCTTCGACCGCTGTTTCGGCTTGCTCTGCCGGGGTTTCAACCGGATCTGGCTGAGCGACTGGCTGCGCCTCTGGTGCGGGGGTCGTCACCGCATCCGATGCCTGCTCGGGCAGCAAGGCATCCTGCTGGGTTGTAAAAACATAGTAGGCACCGATCGCCACAACGGCGGCGGCGGCGGTAACAATAACTGGTTTCATCGCTTTTCTCCTATCCTGTCTGGGCGGCGCTCGCAGGCGCTGGACCGAATTGGCGATCCTGTTCGCAACCATGAACGCGCCAATGGCATGACGGCTAGGTGGCCTCGCAGGAGGCCCTTCACAAGAGGGAAAAGACGGCACCAAAGCGCATCAGCCAACCGCCGCCCGCGCGCCCGTGAGGACCAAGCAGAGTCTTGCCCAAAAACCTCGCAAAAACACGGTACGAATCACCCCTGGCAGCAAAACGCCGACAGTCCAGCGCATTGCGCAGACCTTTGACGGCTAGGCCGCAGTGCGAAACGGCGATCCACCTTGCTCGCCCTTCCTCTATTCCTTCCGGCACCAATCACGCTTTTTCACTCAACAGCAACACGGTTCCGGCTTGAAAGACGCAGCGGCGCAGTTTACGTTTCATGCTCGAAAATTGGCAACCATCAAAGGATTGAACCCATAGCCCGCCGACCTCATAATGCGCCGCCGACCCGTGATACCGGCCCGCGTACAAACGAAAAGATCCGTGCACCCGAAATCCGTCTGATCGGCGCCGAAGGGGAGAACGTGGGCGTTGTCCACCCCGCCAAGGCGATGGAGATGGCAGCGGAGGCAGGTCTGGACCTTGTGGAGATCTCGCCCAACGCGAACCCGCCGGTCTGCAAGATCATGGACTTCGGCAAGTTCAAGTACGAGCAGCAAAAGCGCGAAAGCGAAGCACGCAAAAAGCAAAAGATCATCGAGGTCAAAGAGGTCAAGTTCCGCCCCAACACGGACACCCATGACTATGACGTCAAGATGCGCAATGTGTTCAAGTTCCTTGAGAATGGCGACAAGGTAAAAGTGACCCTGCGGTTCCGTGGCCGCGAGATGGCACACCAGAACCTGGGCCGCGAACTTCTTGAACGTGTGGCCGAGGATGTCAAAGACATCGGCAAGATCGAAAACATGCCCAAGATGGAAGGCCGTCAGATGATCATGATGATCGGCCCGCTTCCGCAGAAGTAATCCTGCTCTTCTGCAAACGGTTTTTTGACCCATCCGGGATGTCCGGGCGGGTTTTGCATTTTCGACAATTCAATCTTAAGAACTGCAAGCTCATTGTCGGGGAGGTCCCCGCGCAGCCTTCCTGCGCTCTTTCCATATGACGGATTTTCCATGCGCATTCTTTCTGTTCTGGCAGCTACCTGCCTGGCCCTCTCCCCCATTTCCGCTCCGGTTGCCCTGGCCCAGACCTATCACAGCGGCAACTGGGCCGCGGCCAAGGTCGGTCAGGCCTGCTATGTCTTCACGCAGCGCGCAGCGCGCGACACCTCGGGCGCGCTGGTCTTCTCCTTTGGCCCCGGCGGCTACAACGCAGGCTTTGCCTATGAATACGCCCCCTGGCCCGGCGAAAACGGAGCGCCCTGGGACGAGGGCGATTTCGTAATCCTCGAGGTGGACGGTCAGGAAATCTGGCTGGGCGACGAGATGTTTCCCGGCGAAGGGATAAATGGCTACCGCGCCGATATGACGAGCGGTTTTGTGGCCGAGATGATCGCAGCCATCAAAGCCGCCCAATCCACCGTTGGCGTGAATTTCGACCGCGCTGCAAAGGGCGAGGTTTGGGTATATGGCCTGTTTGCAACCGAAGGCTTTGCCGAATCCCTGACCGAAGCGGGCGCCATGTGCGGCTTTGATCCAAACAGGCTCCCCTCCTCCTGACGCGCGCAACAGCCGAGTTGTAAACTGACCTGCCCCTGCCGCTTGACTGCGCCGGGGGCATCGTCATTGTGACGCCTGAAAAAACGAAAACTGGCGGAGAACAAAGCATGTGGGAAGAGCGCTATTCGAAATCCCAGGACTATGTATTTGGCACGGATCCGGCACGGTTTCTGGTTGAACACAGCGCCTATCTGACTGCTGGTTCCACAGCCCTCTCGGTTGCCGATGGCGAGGGACGCAACTCTGTCTACATGGCCGCAAAAGGCATGCATGTCACCGCCTATGAGTTTGCCCCCACCGCCCTTGCCCGCGCCTGCGATCTGGCAGCAGAGCGTGGCGTTTCGGTGGATTTCCGCGAGGTGGACATCCTGACCCATGACTGGCCACAGGGCGCTTTTGATCTGGTCGCCGGGATCTTCATCCAGTTCGTCGGCCCTGAAGAGCGGAAGGTGCAATTCGGCGGCATGAAGCGCTGCCTCAAACCCGGCGGAGTGCTGCTGTTGCATGGCTACACGCCCGAGCAGTTGAAACATGGCACCGGCGGGCCGCCCTTTGCCGAAAACATGTATACCGAGGAACAACTGGCCAGTGATTTTGAAGGCTGGGAGATCCTTGAAAACCGCGCCTATGAGCGCGAAGTGCAAGAGGGTTGCGGCCATCAGGGCATGTCTGCCCTCATTGATTTCGTAGCGCGCAAGCCCGCCTAAACAGCTGTCATGAAGAAGGCCCCGCAGTGCGAGGCCCCCTTCATTGACTGTTGAAACGGCTCAGCTTGCAGCAGCCACTGCGCGTTTGGTCAGAACCCCGATCAGATGCGCGCGGTATTCCTTGGTGGCGTGGATGTCTGCCATCATGCCGGCGGCATCGACCGTCAGACCATCTACGGCATCGGCAGTGAAGGACGCGCCCAGCGCCGCCTCGGCCTCGCTCCAGCGGAAGACGCCTTCCTCAGACGCACCGGTCACCGCAACGCGCACGCCATCCACGAACTTGGCCACAAAGACGCCAACCATGGCAAAGCGTGAGGCGGGCTGGACGAACTTCTGATAATTCGCGGCCTCCGGCACCGGGAAGCGCACACTGGTGATGATCTCGCCTTCCTCCAGCGCCGTGGTGAACAGGCCCTGGAAATAGTCATCCGCCGCGATCTCGCGCGCGTTGGTGACGATGGTCGCGCCCGATCCCAGCGCCGCCGCCGGATAGCAGGCCGCCGGATCGTTATTGGCAAGCGAGCCGCCAATGGTGCCCCGGTTGCGCACGGCAGGGTCGCCAATGTGGCTGGCCAGATCCGCCAGCGCCGGATAGTGCGCGGCGGCCTCGGCTGCGACTGTGGCATGGGTGGTCGCCCCGCCAATCGCAAGGCTGCCGTCGTCTTCGCGGCAGACGCCCTGCATTTCACCAATCCCGCTGAGAGAGACCAGTTTCGAGGGCATCGCAAGACGCTGCTTCATGGTCGGTAGCAGCGTCTGACCGCCACCCAGCGCCTGCGCGTCCTCCGCGCCGAGCGCGGCAACCGCATCGGCAATGGTGGCCGGTTTTTCAAACTCGAAATTATACATTCCGTTTTCCTTCCCAAAGAATGTCGGGGGAGCGCCCCCTTGTTCTTTTGTCCAAAACTATCGGGTTGGAGGGGCGCAGCCCGCGCCCCTGTCCCGGTTCAGCTGTTGAGCGCCGACCAGACCCGGTTCGGGGTCAGTGGCATGTCGATATGGGTCACATCCTTGCCCGCAGATTGCAGTGCATCCACCACAGCATTGACCACCGCCGGGGGAGAGCCGATCGCCCCGGCCTCACCGCAGCCCTTCACGCCCAAGGGATTGTGGGTGCAGGGCGTCTGGCAGGAGTGATCCACCTGGTAGAACGGCACATCATCGGCCCGCGGCATGGCGTAATCCATGTAAGACGCCGACAGAAGCTGGCCATTCTCGTCATAAACACACCCTTCGAGAAGCGCCTGACCGATGCCCTGACCGATACCGCCATGCACCTGACCATCGACGATCATAGGATTGACGATATTGCCAAAGTCATCGGCAGCCGCAAAGCGTTCGATGGTGACCTTGCCGGTCTCGGGGTCGACCTCAACCTCGCAGGCATAGGCGCCCGACGGATAGGTGAAGTTCGCCGGATCGTAAAAAGCGGTCTCTTCGAGGCCCGGCTCAATATCCTCAAGCGGGTAGTTGTGCGGCACATAGGCCGCCAGGGTGACATCACCCCAGGCCAGGGATTTATCCGTGCCCGCAACCGAGAACTGACCGTCCTTCAGCTCGATATCCGCATCCGAGGCTTCAAGGATATGCGCGGCGATCTTCTTGGCCTTGGCGATGATCTTTTCCGTCGCCCGCACCATGGCCGAGCCACCAACGGCGAGCGAGCGGGAGCCATAGGTACCCATGCCCATCGGCGTGTTGGCGGTGTCGCCATGCACGATCTCGACCATGCTTTCGTCGATGCCGATCATATCCGCGATCACCTGCGGGAAGGAGGTTTCATGCCCCTGCCCGTGGCTGTGACTGCCGGTCATCACCACCAGACCGCCGGTGGCATTGACCCGTACCGTGGCGCTTTCGTAAAGACCCGCGCGCGCACCAAGCTGCCCCACGAGGTTACTGGGCGCGATGCCGCAGGCCTCGATATAGCAGTTGACGCCCAGACCGCGCAGCTTGCCGTTCTGCTGGCTCTCCGCGCGGCGCGCCTCGAAGCCGGCAAAATCGGCGACCTCGATCAGCTTGTCCATGGTCGCGTTGTAATCACCGGTGTCATATTCCACCGCCACCGGGGTCGCGTATGGGAACTCCGTGATAAAATTCTGACGCCGCAGCGCGATGGGATCAACGCCCAGCTCCCGCGCGGCCTTGTCGATCACCCGCTCCAGCTGGAAGGTCGCCTCGGGGCGGCCCGCGCCGCGATAGGCATCCACCGGCACCGTGTTGGTGAAGACCGCCTTCACGTTCACATAGATCAGCGGAGTCTTGTAGTTGCCCGCCATCAGCGTGCCATGCAGCCAGGTCGGCACCGAAGGCGCAAAGGTCGACAGATACGCACCCATGTTGGCATAGGTATCGGTGCGCAGCGCGGTGAAGTTGTTGTCTGCATCCAGCGCCAGTTCGATCTTGGTCACGTGATCGCGCCCGTGGGCGTCGGTCATGAAGGCCTCGGAGCGGGTGGAGGTCCACTTGACCGCCCGATTGAGCGCCTTGGCCGCAAAGGTACAGAAGGCTTCCTCGGCATAGTGGAAGATCTTGGTGCCAAAACCGCCGCCCACATCGGGCGCGATGACGCGCAGCTTGTGCTCTGGAATGCCCAGCACAAAGGCGCCCATCAAAAGGCGAATCACATGGGGGTTCTGCGAGGTTGAATAAAGCGTCGATTCCCCCGTCGCCCGGTTGAAATCGCCCACTGCCACGCGCGGCTCCATCGGGTTGGCGACCAGCCGGTTGTTGACCAGCTCCAGCGTCGTCACATGGGCCGCCTTGGCAAAGGCTTCCTCCACCGCCGGTTTGTTCTCTTCCACGAAGCCCCAGTCATAGCAAAGGTTCGAGGTGAGATCGTCATGCACCTTGGGGGCACCGTCCTTGACGGCCTCTTTCATGTCGATGACGGCGGGCAGCTCTTCGATATCGAGCTCAATCGCCTCGGCAGCGTCGCGGGCCTGTTCAGCGGTATCGGCCACAACGGCGGCGATGGCATCGCCCACATAGCGGACCTTGCCCTGGGCCAGCACCGGGTGCGCAGGCTCCTGCATCGGCTGCCCGTGGCGGTCGGTCACCTGCCAGCCGCAAGGGATGGATCCCACCCCTTCGAAATCGGCGCCGGTGAAGATGCGCACAACGCCGGGCATGGCGGCCGCCGCAGTGGTATCGATCCCGTTGATCTTGCCATGGGCCACGTCCGAGCGCAGGAAATGCACATAGGCCTGGCCAGATAGGTTGATATCGTCGGTGTAATTTCCGGTTCCCGTCAGGAACCGCAGGTCTTCGCGCCGCTTCGGGCTGGCGCCGATGCCACTATCCTTTGGCATAGTCCAATTCTCCTCCCTGGATGATGCGTCTGATGCGCATCTCTTGGTCATGCAAATGCTTTTGCCGGGGCAACGCCTCCCTGCGCGGCCCTGGGTGGTATGGCTTTATTCGGCAGCTATGGCCGAGACGTCCTGACCGGATGCGGCCATGATCGCCTTCACGATGTTGTGGTAACCGGTGCAGCGGCAGATATTGCCTTCGAGATAGGCGCGCACTTCACCCTCGGTCGGCTTTGGGTTGTCTTTCAACAGCGCCGCTGCCGACATCACCATGCCCGGCGTGCAGAAGCCGCACTGAAGCCCGTGATGATCCTGAAACGCCTGCTGGATCGCATTGAGCGTGCCATCCGGGGCCGCCTGGCCTTCGATTGTGGAAACCTCCGCGCCATCGGCCTCAGCCGCCAGCATTGTGCAGGATTTGACCGCCTTGCCGTTCACATGAACCACGCAGGCGCCGCATTGGCTGGTGTCGCAGCCCACGTGTGTTCCCGTGAGACCCAGATCCTCGCGCAGAAACGACGACAGAAGCGTGCGCCCCTCCACCTCACCGCTGGCGGGTTTGCCGTTCACGGTCATTGAGACCTTCGCCATGAATTCCTCCCATTCGCTACTTTTGTTGGCTGAGAGGGAGTTAAGCACGGGACGCGCCCTGCGCGAACCCCCAGAAAGCGCTTCGCCCCCAACATTTTTGTCAAATGGCCCGGTTGCGCAGATAACCGCCTGAGGTTGCGACAGATTTTGCACAAATGAACGTCACGTTGGATGTCTGGCGGGTCATCCTGTCCCACGATTACCCGGTGCAGAGCGGCGCGGCATCGGGCGGGTGGGAATCTCTTTCAGTAGTCCACCGACTCCCATTGCGGCAATATCTGCGGAAGTCACGTCTACCCCGCAGATCACCCGTTCCAGCACCCAGTCGGCCCCATTGAGGGCTGGCGAGCGCGCGCAGCCCGGCAGACCGATGACTGGCTTCTCTCCTAGTTTCCCGATAAACAACAGATTGCCCGGATCCACCGGCATGCCAAAGCGCGTCACCTCTCCCCCCGCGTGGCGCAGGGCCTCGGGCGCCACATCCATCGGGTCGGACGTGGCCGAACCGGTCAACACCATGATCACCTCACCCGGCGCGGCCAAGATGGCCTCGGCCAACTCCTGCTCCCGGTGCGGGACCACAACACGGTCTGTCAATTCCATACCCATGCGCTCAAGCCGCCCCGCCATCGCCGCGCGCCCTTTGGCTGAGGGCGTTTCCTCAGTCACCCGCGTTTCGATCAAGGTCGCATTGCGATAAACCGGTGGCAGCACCCGCATCGCACCGCCCGCGTCCCTGGCCGCCTGATCCAGCTGCGCCTCAGGGACGCCGTAGGCGATGATCTTGATGGTGGCCACCATGCCATTCGCATCCACCCGGTGGTAGTCGGGCACAGTGGCGATCGAGATCATAGGATCCACGGCATTGACCTCCTCCAGCCGCGCGCGGTCCAGCGCCACCACACCGCAGGTGGTGGCATATAGGTTCACCCGTCCGGCCCCCGCGCCAGAAATGCGCAGACCCTGCGCGGCTTCATCCGGGACAATTGCCCGGGCCAGCGCCTGAGCGGCGGCATCCTCATGCAGATCGCCAGGTTCAAGACGCGCCGCGATGACCTCGGTGCGGCCAGCCGCCGAAAGATCACCAAGATCCTCAACCGTGAGCGCCGTGCCCTTTGCGATCTTGCGGCCATCAAGCTGCAGTGAATGCGCCAGGATTGCGCCTTTGGCCTGATCCAGCGGAAGCGGGCCGAACTTCATGGGCGTTTTCCGCGCAAGATGGCCGTCATCTCTGCCAGGATCGACACGGCAATCTCTGACGGTGAGGCCGCGCCGATATCAAGGCCGATGGGGCCGTGAATGCGGGCGATCTGTTCTTCGGTGAATCCCCCCGCCGTCAGCCGGTCCACCCGTTTGGCATGGGTGCGGGTCGAGCCGAGCGCGCCGATGTAGAAACACTCCGCGCCCAGCGCCGCCTCCAGCGCGGGATCGTCCAGTTTCGGATCATGGGTCAAGAGCACCAGCGCAGTGCGCGCGTCAAGGCCGAGTTTTTCCACCGCCTCGTCCGGCCAGTCATCCATCAGCCGCTCACCCGGAAACCGTGCGGCGGCGGCAAAGGCTTCGCGCGGGTCGATCACCACCGGATCATAGCCCGCAATCCGCGCCATGGGCACCAGCGCCTGAGCGATATGCACCGCGCCCACGACGATCAGGCGCAGGGGAGGATTGTGCACGGCAACAAAGGTCTTGCCGTCTTCCTCGACGCCTGAGCGATCCATACGCAAACGCTCTGCATAGCCATCCCGCACCAATCGCCGGGCGCCGCTATCCAGATCCACCTCATAGGCCAGTGCGGTACGATCCTTGCGAGCCGCGACCAGGTCTTTGAGCAGGTCAACTGGCAGGGCGCCGCCCACGGGTTCCACCAGCACCTTGATGGTGCCGCCGCAGGCCAACCCGACGGCAAAAGCATCATCGTCGCTGACCCCAAATTCCAAAAGGCGGTGTTTCCCATCCTCGATGGCCTCCAGCGCCTCAAAGACCACGGCGCTTTCGACGCAGCCGCCCGAGACCGAGCCTTCGATGCGGCCATCACCGCCCACGACCAGCTGCGATCCTGCGCGACGCGGGGCCGACCCCCAGGTCTGCACCACCGTGGCCAAGGCCGCCCCGGTGCCATTCTCATGCCACTCCAGCGCCACCTCCGGCGCGTTCTCGAACCGCGCGATTTCCCCTGTCATGTGTTCCTCCCGGCGCAGTATTCCTATTGCTGCGTCATAGGTTGACGCGATGTGCGATCTGTTCAAGGCCGAAAATGCAGGGTGCGTTGCAAACCCAGTGGCCTTCGCCCCCTAGAGCAGCGCCAAAAGACGCGATTTCTCGCCCTGGTCCTGCGGGCTGGAGATCACCCGCGCCAGATCTTCGAGCGAGGCGATAGAGTGCCCGGCGCGAAAACTGTCCACATGGGGCAGCATGGCGCGGATACCTTGGGCCTTGGGGGCAAAGCCCTCCCAGCGCAACAAGGGATTCAGCCAGATCAGCCGCCGCGAGGACAGGTGCAGGCGCTGCATCTCCTTTGCCAATTGATCCGGGTCATCCCGATCCAGCCCGTCGGTGATCAAGAGCACCACCGCTCCCTGCCCCATCACCCGGCGAGACCAGTCGCGGTTGAACTCGTGCAGGCAGGATCCGATGCGGGTGCCGCCCTCCCAGTCCTGCGCCTCGGCCCCTGCGGCCGCCAGGGCCGCATCCACATCGCGCGTTGCCAGATGGCGGGTGATATTGGTCAGACGCGTACCAAAGGTGAAGCCATGCACCCGCGCCCAGCCCGCGCCCTTTTGATTGGCAACCGAATGCAGGAAATGCAGCACGATGCGGCTGTACTGGCTCATGGAGCCGGAGATATCGCAGAGCACCACCAGATTGGGCCAGCGGATGCGTCTCTTAGCGCGGGCGATCTCTTGCAGGTCCCCGCCCCGGCGCGCGGCATTGCGCAATGTGCGCCGCCAGTCGGCGCGCTCGCCACGCGGGGCGGCCATCAGGCGGCGCGACTGGATCGGCTGCACGGGCAGGCGCATCTGCGAAAGGATGCGTTTGGCGCGGGCGACCTCTTCGGTGCTCATCTGTTCAAAATCAAGGCTGCGCAGGCGCTCCTCCGAGGACATGGTGAGCGCGGCGTCGATCTCAAACTCGGTGCCCTCTTCCTCCTGCCCGTCAGGCACGTCGATCTGGTCATTGGCCCCATCCAAAAGCGCCTCGGCCGCGCGTTTCTCGGCCGGTTTGGCGGCGCGATCTTCCTGCACGCCGCGAATGGCAGGGAGCATCGCCGCCATCATATGCTCAAGGAACCGCGGATCGCGCCAGTACAGGCGAAAGACCTGCGCAAAGACCGCGCGATGCTCTGGACGCGTGACGAAACAGGCATGGAGCGCCCAGTAGAAATCCTGCCGGCTGGTGAAGCCCGCTGCCGCCACCGCCTGCACCGCATCAATCACGCGGCCCGGGCCGATGGGCAGCCCTGCCTTGCGCAGGGCACGGGCGAAATGGGTGATGTTCTGGACGAGTTTTGGATCGTCCGGCAGCGAGAGTTCGGGCAGTTCAACCATCAGAGCCGCACCCGGATCACGGCGTCTCTTCCAGGCTCTGCTTGGCCTTATCAAGGATGCGCTTCGCCTCCGATCCCTGCAATTGCGCGATATCGTCCTGATATTTCAGGATCGCCCCGAGTGTGTCGGCGATCACCTCGGGGCTGAGGTCAATCACATCAAGCGCAAGCAGGCAATTGGCCCAGTCGATGGTTTCAGCCACGCCCGGTTTCTTGAACAGATCTTCGGTACGCAGGGTCTGCACAAAGGCGACCACCTCGCGGCTGAGCTGCTCGGCCGCCTCGGGCACGCGGGCGCGCAGGATCTCCACCTCGCGGGTGAAATCGGGATAGTCGACCCAGTGATAGAGGCAGCGCCGTTTCAGAGCGTCATGCACCTCGCGGGTGCGGTTGGAGGTCAGAATCACGATGGGCGGCTCGGGGGCCTTGATGGTGCCAAGTTCCGGGATGGTCACCTGAAAATCGCTGAGCGCCTCCAGCAAGAACGCCTCGAACGGCTCATCGGTGCGGTCCAGCTCATCGATCAGCAGCACTGGCGCGCCGGTTTCATCGGGGCGCATCGCCTCCAACAGAGGGCGTTCGATCAGGAATTCGTCGGAAAAGAGTTCGGTCTGAAGAGCGTTTCGATCAGCGTCGCCAGCCGCCTCGGCGGTGCGGATCGCAACCATCTGCGCGGCAAAGTTCCACTCATAGACCGCACTGGCGGCATCCAGCCCTTCGTAACATTGCAGGCGGATCAGACGACGGCCCAGCGCCGCAGACAAAGCCTTGGCGATCTCGGTCTTGCCGACGCCCGCCTCCCCTTCCAGGAACAGGGGCCGGCCAAGACGCAACGACAGAAAGACCACGGTGGCCAGGGCGCGGCCACAGACGTAGCCCTCATGCCCCAGCATCTCTTGCACCTGATCGATAGATTGCGCCTCTGTCATGCCTTGCCTCCCCGCTTGGTCGCCCCAAGAGGCCACGGGGGCAGCGCGCGGTCAAGGCTGGTCTGCCCGCGTTTTTTCGGTTCATCGGCAACACTTCGAAAAGGGTTAACGCCTAAACAGTTGGCCATGATTGACGCAAGCGCCCCACCCTGCCATGGATTTTGCCAAAGAGAAAAGCCCCGACCGCGACAGGTACCTGCGCGGGAACGCGCGGCATATGCAGGCGGCAAGGCAGATACTCGGATGATGCGCCACGGATCAACAACGCCCGGCATCCCGCGCCGGAACAGCGCGGGGACTGCATGATGCGCATCACCGCAGTCACCTGCGTCAAGAACGAAGGCCCCTTCCTGTTGGAATGGATCGTCTTTGGTCGGCTGATCGGCGTCACGGATTTCCTGTTTTATTCCAATGATTGCAGCGATGGCACCGACCGCTTGCTGGATGCCCTGGCAGCACGTGGGATTGTCCAGCATCTGCCCAACCCCGCCGAAGGGCGCAATTACCAGATGGAGGCGCTGAAGGACTCGCGCCGCCATGAGATCGTGACCACTGCGGACTGGGTCTGGGTCGCCGATGTGGACGAATTCCTGAACATCCACGTGGGCGATCATACCATCCCGGACCTGATTGAGGCCTGCGGGGATCCCCAGGCGATATCCGTCAATTTCCAGTTCTTTGCCAATGATGGCGTGGAGGCCTTCGAAGACGCGCCGGTCATTTCGCAGTTCACCCGCTCCCATAACCCGGACATCTGGTGCGCTGATCGGGCGATAGAGGTGAAAACCCTGGTGCGCCAGGATTTCCCGCTGCAATACTACGGCGCGCACCGCCCGTTTTTCCGTAAAGCGCTTGCCAAGGACAGACGCCCCGCCTGGACGGATGGCACCGGACGGCAAGTGCCGTTCAAGTTCCTTTTGGCCGCCACCCGCGACCGCATCCGTAAGTTCCCTGCCAAGGGCGCGCGCCTTCATGCCACGCTCAACCACTATGCGCTGCGCTCGCTCGACAGCTATCTGGTCAAGAACGACCGGGGCGATGTGAACCGCGAAAACCGCGCCTTTGATGACACCTACTGGCGTGAGCGCAACGATGCGGCCTTTGAGGATCTGTCGATCCGGCGCTACCTGCCCGCTCTGAATGACGCATTGGACGCGTTGAAATCGGACCCGGAGATCGCAGCGCTGCATCAGGACTCTGTGCGTCTGCACCTGGAAAGGCGGGACGCGCTGCTGGCTCTGCCCAGCTATCAAGCGATGCGCGATCAATTGCGCGCTGCACCCACCCTGCCGCCGCAGGAAGAGGCGCTGTTACGGGATCTCGGCCTGTTGGAAACGGAGGGGGCGAAATGAGCCTCAAGGTCATCAACCTTGGCCTGCCGAAATCGGGCACAACAACTCTGGGTAAGGCGCTGGCGCAGGCGGGCTATGCTGTCGCCGACCACCGGCTGCGCAACCGCGAAGAAGACAAGCCCGGCAAGCGGCGGATTTTTGTGGGCAGCCTGCTGTACAAGGGGCTCTATGAGCGCGGCGATCCCATGGCCTTTCTGGACGGATACGATGCGCTGTCCGAGATCAGTTTCATACACGGCAAATTCTCGGTCTGGCCGCAGTTCGATTTTGCACTTTTGAAGGTGCTGAAGGACCTCAACCCGGAATTGAAATTCATTGCCACCCGGCGCGATGCGGAAAGCCATTCGAAGTCGATCATGGCTTGGAATAACCTTGGCAAAGCGCGCCTGCCCGCCAGCACCGTGCCGGGCCTGCCCATCGGATATGGTAAGACGGCAGAACAGCAGATGATCTGGATCGATGGCCACTATGAGGCGTTGAAGCACTGGTTCCGGGAGGATCCCGCATACCTTGAAATCAACGTCGCCGATGTCGACGCAAAGGAGCGCATCAGCACCTTTTTGGGCCGCGATCTGCCCTGGTGGGGCAAAGCGAATGTGAACAAAAAGGTCGGGACCTGAGGGATGCGTATCCATCTGCATATCGGGCTCGAACATGTGGGCGCGGATCGTCTGCAAAAGGTCCTGACCCAGAAACGCGACCAGTTGCGGGGCAAGGGGGTGCTGTTCCCCACCTCCCCAGGTGGCAGCAATCACACCCGGCTGTTCATGGCCGCAACCGACCCCGATCACCTGGACCTGTTGCGCGTCGCGCGTGGCTTTGGCCTTGCGGAAAAACAGGCGCTGTTGCGCGAAAAACTGGTCGAGGATCTGGCCCGCGAAGTGAAAGAGGTGCAACCTGATGCGCTGATCCTCTCCGCCTCGCAACTGGGCACGCGGCTGTCGCGCCGCAGTGAGCTGGAGCGGCTGCGGGACATATTGCTGCCGCTGTCGGATGACATCCGCATCATCGCCCATCTGGACGATCCTGCCCGGCTGATGGCGCGCAGCTATGGCGCGCAGGTTCTGAATGGCCGCGCCGCGCCCCTTTCGCGGGATCTGGGCCTGATGCAGGCGCCGGATTGGTGGCTCGCCAGCCAAGGCACACAGCCACAGATCGATCCGGCAGCAGGCATTTTCGAAGAGGTCGAAGGCGCGCCCTTCTGGCTTGATTTCACCGGCCTTCAGGCGCGCTGGGAAGCGGTCTTTGGCGCAAGCAAAGTCCATTTTCGCTCCTACAATGAGGCGCGCATCTACGGGCCAGACGCCACCGAGGAGCTGCGCGAGATGTTCGGGATCACCCCGCAGATCGGGCGCGCTAAGCCCGGCAAGGCTCCTCTCGCGCCGCCCGCCGCCTGGATTACCCGCGCGCGGCAGCTGAATGCCTTGTTGCAAAGGTTGGGCCAACACAAGAACGTTTCGGTGCCGCTGAAGATACGGCAGGCGTTTTTCAATGAGGTTCACGTCGAAGGGGAACCAATCGCCTCGGATAACCTTGGCGGCATTCGCGCTCGATTTGCCGAAGCAAACGCCGCTCTTGTCGCGCAGCATGAGAGCCTGCGCGCCGATAGCTTCCCTGAAGGCGCAGAGGAGAATTCCTGGCAAGAGGCAGACCCGCAGATGGGCTTTCGCGCCTCGCAATATCTGGCCAGCTTCCTGCCCCTTATTGAGCCTGCCTCCAAACCGAAACGACCGGAAAAGACCGTACCCGCCTCGACCCAGCCCAGTGCCGCCGCCCGCAAGATCATGACGCCGCTGGCGCTCAAGAATTTCGAGATGCTGCAAGGCTCTCCGTTCAAACCCCACAACGACATTGGCACGGTGGACGAGAGCGCCGCCGCGCCGCCCTACGCCGAAGCTCCCCCGCGCAGCTTGCCCGCAGGCAGCACCGGTACGGTGATTGTCGGCTGCATGAAAAACGAAGCTCCTTATATCGTTGAATGGATCGCCTATCACCGCGCCATCGGGGTGGACAATTTCCTGATCTACACCAACGGCTGCGAGGATGGCACCGCTGAGATCCTCGACCGACTGCAGGAGATGGGCGTTCTGCAGCATCGCAACAACGACGACTGGCGCGGTAACTCTCCGCAGCAGTTCGCGCTGAACCAATCCTTGAAGGAGCCGGTGATCCAGAACGCCGAGTGGATCATCCATATCGATGTGGACGAGTTCATCAACGTGCGCTGCGGCAATGGCACATTGCAGGATTTCATCGACCGCGTGCCGGAGGCGACAAACGTCGCAATGACCTGGCGCTTGTTCGGCCACAATGGCGTGACGGATCTGAAAGACGAATTTGTCACCCGGCAGTTCGAAGCCTGCGCGCCAAAATACTGCCCCAAGCCGCATACCGTCTGGGGTTTCAAGACCATGTTCAAGAACACAGGCGCCTATCAAAAGTTCAGCTGCCACCGCCCCAACAAGCTGCAGGACGAGATGCGCGATCAGGTGACTTGGGTGAATGGCTCGGGCCGCGACATGACGCGGGAAGCCATCGACAATGGCTGGCGGTCTTCGCGGGGATCGGTTGGCTATGATCTGTTGCAACTCAATCATTACGCGCTGCGCTCGGCCGAGAGTTTCCTCGTGAAACGCCAGCGCGGGCGGGCGCTGCATGTGGATCGCTCCATCGGACTCAACTACTGGATCCGAATGGATTGGAACGACCACAAGGATAACACCATCCAGCGCAACATGCCGCGCCTCAGGGCCGAATACGACCGGCTGATGCAGGATGATGCCTTGCGCAGCTGGCACCAGAAAGGTCTTGCCTGGCACCGCGCCAAGGCCGAAGAGTTGCACAGGATGGAGGAATTCGAGACCCTCTATCGGCAGGCCCTTGAGATCAAGCTGAGCGCAACCGAGCGTGTTGCCTATGCGCTGGCCCTGGATATGGAGAGCTGATGCGATGAGCGAGACCGCCACTGCCGATCCCGTGCTGACCTGTCTGGACATGCACTTTCCGCTGGACAAAGGCGTCTTGCCTCCGCGTGTGCGCAAGCTGCTGCGCAGCGGTGCCTATGAGGCGAAAGAGGCTGCGGCTGCACAAAAGCTGATCCGCAAGGGCGATGTGGTGATGGAGCTGGGCGGCGGCATCGGCTTCATGTCTACTCTGGTGGCCACCAAGACCCCGGCGCGTGCGGTCCATGCCTATGAGGCGAACCCCGCGTTGATCCCCTACATCAAACGCGTCCATGCCCTAAACACGGCGCAATCCGCCAAGGTGACCCATGCGGTTCTGGGCGATGAGGACGGCACCGCCCCTTTTTACGTGCGGCCCAACTTCCTCGCCTCTTCCCTCAGCCCGATGGAAGACGACGGCCCCGAGGTCAAACAGGTCGAGGTGCCCACTCTGGACATGAACCGGGTCATGGCCGAGCTGAAACCGACCGTGCTGATCTGCGACATCGAAGGGGCCGAGGTGGATGTGCTGCCCAAGATGGATCTGTCGTCCTTGCGCGCCGTGCTGATCGAAACCCACCCGCAATGGATCGGCAAGGAAGGCATCCGCAAGGTTTTCAAATGCCTTGATGATGCTGGGCTGGTGTTCTTCCCGCGGTGGTCACACGGCAAGGTCGCCGTCTTCCGATCCGACTGGTAGCATGGGAGAATAACTGGTGCGGTTCCTGGCGATCCTGTCTGTACGCAATGAGGCGGCTTTCCTGCTGGAGTGGCTGGCCCATCATCGCGCCGTGGGGTTTACCGATTTCCTGGTGTTCTCGAACGACTGCCAGGACGGCACCGACAGGATGCTGGACCGGCTTGATGCGCTTGGCCACCTCACCCACGTGCGCAACGAAGGGCCATACGGCAAGGGCGGCATCCAGTTCACTGCCATGAAACTGGCCGACAAGCACCGCCTCGTGAAAAAGGCAGACTGGATCCTGGCCCTCGATATCGACGAATTCGTCAACATCCATGCAGGGCGCGGCAGCTTGGGCGATCTTCTGGAAGCGCTGCCGGATGCGGATGCCATCACCCTAACCTGGCGCCTGTTCGGCAATGGCGATACCCCCCGCTATGAAGACCGCCCCGTGACCGAAGCCTTCACGCGCTGCGCACCGCCCGTGATCCACTGGCCCTGGCGGGCGGCGATGTTCAAAACGCTTTACCGCAACGACGGCACCTACCGCAAAACCGGTGTGCACCGCCCGCGCGGGCTGCGCGATGGGGCGGATCTGAACGCCTACCGCTGGTTCGACTGCGAGGGGCGCGAGCTGGGACAGGCGTTCAAGACCAAGCGGCTGTTCTCCGACTACGGACAACCCAATCACCGGCTGGCCCAGCTCAACCACTACCCGCTTGGCGCGATGGAAAGCTATGTGCTGAAGGCCGACCGGGGCCGCGCGGTACATTCCGATCACATGCTGGGAATGGACTATTGGGTCGAGCGGAATTTCAACACCGATGAAGACACCAGCGTATCACGTTACGCCGCAGCCCGCGACGCCATCCGCGCCTTGCTGATGGAAGACGACAAGCTGGCGCGCCTGCATGCAGATGCCGTCGCATGGCGCCACCAGAGGTTTCGCGAGCTGATGCTCCAAGACCCTTATCGCGCGCTGTTTTCGCGCCTGCTGATGACGCCGCCGTCGCGCCCGATCAATGCGGTCACGGCGCGCACCCTGACCGGATTTGCCCTCTTGGGCCGCCGAGAAGAAGCGCGGCGCGCGCAAGAGACCTCCTCCAGCGCACCAGAAGCTGACAGGGACTAGGCGCGACGACCATCGCGCAACGGTGGAACAGGCCGCAAACCGGCATGAGTTTTTCTCAATTTCGCCCCATTTCCGGGCTATCCCGATACCAAAGCATCCGCCGATCAAAGCTGCGGAGACAAAAGGGCATAGGCATGCAGGACAGCGCAGACACGCTTGAAACCGATCTTTCCGGGCTGAAGCCAGCCGAATGGAAAGAGCGGCTTGCTGCGCTCAGCGAAGAGCTGGGCCTGTTTCAGCCTCTGGGGGAGCGTCACTGCGCGGCCTTTATTGACGAGGGCAACACGCTCTTGGTCACCTTCGAGACCATCCAGGGCATTCAGAACCTGTCAGACCTCGCCCAGCCGCTTGGCTTTGATCTGGTGCGCAACCTCGGCTGGTCGCATCTGTGCCTGATTTCGGATGCGGACACCTGGTTTCGCGACGAACAGGTCTATGCCTTTTTCGATCAGTTGATCGACGACGGGTTTTTCGAAGAATTCGACAAGGTCGTCTTTTACGGGGCCGGACCTTGCGGCTATGCCGCCTGCGCCTATTCCGTGGCCGCGCCAGGCGCGACGGTCGTCGCCATCCAGCCTCAGGCAACGCTTGATCCCCGCATTACCGAATGGGACGAGCGGTTCATCGAAATGCGCCGCACCTCTTTCACCGATCGCTATGGATATGCACCGGACATGCTGGATGCGGCCGATCATGCCTATATCCTTTATGACCCATACGAGCGCCTTGATGCCATGCACGCGGCCCTGTTTGCGCGGACCAATGTCACCCGGCGGCGTCTTCCGAATTTCGGAGAGGCTGTTCAAACACGGCTGATCGAGATGGAGATCCTCTATCAGTTGATCTCCATGGCCGGATCAAACAAGCTGAGCGAAGAGGCCTTTACCCGGCTTTTGCGCGCCCGGCGCAACAACCCGGCCTACCTGCGCAACGTGATGGCGCTGCTGGACAAGACGGACCGCCCTTACCTGATGACGCTGCTGTGCCGCAATGTTGCCGCGCGGCTGCGGGCGCCCCGGTTCCGCCAGCGCCTGCAGAACCTGCGCCAGCGGGCCGCCGACGGCGATTTCACCCTGCCGCCCGAAGCCTAGCGGCCAAAGGCGTCTCCTGTCGCACCGCTGCGCGCACCGCTTCCCCTTTGCACGCCCCTGTGCTAACGCAGCGCCATGACCCAGACGCTCACCCTCACCCGCCCCGATGACTGGCATCTGCATCTGCGCGATGGCGCCATGCTGCAGGCCGTTTTGCCCGAAACCGCCCGCCATTTCGCCCGCGCGATCATCATGCCCAATCTGGTGCCACCCGTGGTCACCGGCGCGCAGGCCGCCGCCTACCGCGACCGCATCATGGCCGCCCTGCCCGGTGACATGACGTTCGAGCCGCTGATGACGCTTTACCTGACCGAGGATACCGATCCGGGTGATGTGGCTGCGGCCCATGCCTCGGGGCTGGTGAAGGCGGTGAAGCTGTACCCTGCGGGGGCGACGACCAACTCGGCCTCTGGCGTGCGCGATTTCGACAAGGTGCGCCCGGTGCTGGAAAAGATGGCCGAGATCGGCCTGCCGCTCTGTGTGCATGGCGAGGTTACCGATGGCGACATCGATATCTTTGACCGCGAAGCGGTGTTCATCGACCGTGTGCTCGATCCGGTGCGCCGCGCCACCCCAGGCCTGCGGGTTGTGATGGAGCATATCACCACCCGCGACGGCGTGGAGTACGTCAAATCCAACGCGGCAGACCTTGGCGCGACCATCACAACGCATCACCTGATCATCAACCGCAACCACATCCTGGTGGGCGGGATCAAGCCGCACTACTACTGCCTGCCGGTGGCCAAGCGCGAAGAGCACCGTCTTGCCCTGCGGGCCGCTGCCACCTCGGGCGATGCGCGCTTCTTCCTCGGGACGGATTCGGCGCCCCACACCGACCCCAACAAGGAAAGCGCCTGCGGCTGTGCCGGCTGTTTCACCGCCACCAACACCATGGCCCTTTTGGCGCATGTCTTCGAAGAGGACGGCGCGCTGGACCGCCTTGAAGGGTTCGCCTCGGAAAACGGCCCCGCCTTCTACCGCCTGCCGGAAAACGCCGCGACGATCACGCTTGTGAAACAGGACACCCCGGTTGCCTTCCCTGAGAAAATCGAAAGCGGCGAAGGCCCCGTCACCGTCTTTGACCCCGGCTTCCCGGTCTACTGGACCGTTGCCTAAGCCGATCTAAATAAAGTTCTCGCCGGAGGCTCTCAGTCGAACCACCGGCGAAACTTGTGAGTATTGTCTACTCTCCAGCCGCCTCCAACTTCGTGATCCTCTCGCAAACATCTTCTATGCTCACACCATTGAGCTCCTTCGGCAAGTGCTTCAGGATCTGGTATTCCTCCACCAGCACTTTCAGCTTTTCGCCCTGAGAACGCGCGCAGTTCAGCGCGATCAGCTGCAACTCGCTGTCAGAAAGCTGTGCCCTGAGGATATTGGTATAGACCTTTTTTTCTGCCACATCCGATTGGTTTACAAGCTTCAACACGTTGTACAGGAGCCGAAAATAGCTGTTGAGGTCGTCTGCGTGGCTTGAGTATCCACCAAGAAAGTATGAAGCCGCACGCTGAAGGGTCTCTTCAGCTGATAGTACTCGAGCTTCATAGTCTCCCGTATGCTGGTTGCGTTCGTGATGATGTTTTTTAACGATCAACAGTCTTTCTCGGATCACTCCAAGTTGATCTCGGCCGCGCCTTGGCTCCGATCCTCCAGGAGAGGGACCTTCAACTAAGTCATCAATGTACTGGTTAAACAGATTGAGCAGATTGAAAAAAGTCTGCTCGAACATCTGCTGCCTCAGACTCTGGTTTTGCAGCTCCATCTGGGCTTTCTGACCCGCCAACTCCTCGCGTGAGGCTTTCATTTCCTCTCGCTGAAGCTTCAGATCTTCGCGTTGCATTTCGATCTGGCGCTTCTGCTGGCGCAGGGTAACGATCAACCCGACGAAGGCGAGGCCGGTAAAGAGCGATGTCAGCGCGCCAAAGGAATCCCCAAATGAACCCGCGCCTTGATAGTCGCCATGCAACCATTTCAGAACCAACGGGCTAAAGAACCAAAGGCCGATTACCCCCGCAATCAGTAACGTGGTCCCCCAACCAAACCCCTGTTCAGAATCTTTCTGCACTCAAAACCCTCCGCCCAAACAACTTGCAGTTTATCCCGACGATACACGGCCACAAGTCCCCTCGACATCTGCCCACACTCTCCGCTATCAGCGCGCAAACCACTGTCTGCTCGAACAAGGTCCGCCCATGATCCCCTCCTCCTACCCCTCTGCCGAAGAAATCGCCCGCCTGTCTGCCCGGATGCTGCTGGAAATCGGTGCGGTGAACTTCAACACCGAAACGCCCTACACGCTGGCGTCCGGCCTGCCCTCGCCCAGCTATATCGACTGCCGCAAGCTGATCTCCTTTCCGCGTATCCGCTCCACGCTGATGGATTTCATGACCGTCACCGTGATGCGCAATGCGGGCTTTGAGGCCTTCGACAATATCGCGGGCGGTGAGACGGCCGGCATCCCCTTTGCCGCGCTTGTGGCCGAACGCATGGCGCTGCCGATGACCTATGTGCGCAAGAAACCCAAGGGCTATGGCAAGAATGCCCGTATCGAAGGCGCCATGAGCGAGGGGGAGCGCGTGCTTTTGGTCGAAGACCTGACCACCGATGGCGGCTCGAAACTCTCTTTTGTGGATGCAATCCGCGAGACCGGTGCCACCTGTGGCCACACGGCGGTGATCTTCTACTACGACATCTTCCCCGAAACGACCAAAACGCTGGGCGATCACGGGGTCGAACTCCATTACCTGTGCACCTGGTGGGACGTTCTGGCCGAGGCCCGCGCCCAAGAGGCGTTCACGACCGAGACGCTGGATGAAGTGGAAACCTTCCTGAAAGACCCGCGCGCCTGGCAGGATGCGCATAAATCCGCTTAAGTCAGCACCGCTGTCGGCAATGTCATCGGGGCCGGATCAGGCCCCGGTGCGCGTGCGTGCAGCTTGCAGGGCACCCAGCCCTTTATTTAGAAACCAAGCCGTGCCATCCTACCTGATGTAGCGCACCGCCCGCGCTTGCGGGTCCGTACCAGGAATTATCAACAGGCAGGGCCGACTTCTCCACAGCCTGCCCCCAGATATTTCCAGATGGCTTTCGACTTGCGAATTGCCCTATCTATCCGGACCGACCGAAGAGAGCCGCGATGAACGAATTGACCCCTTTCGATGGAGATCAGCCCCCCGCCCCGTTGCCGGAACCGGAGACCGGTCAGCCAGCCAGTGGCATGGAGGCAAACGAGCTGCCCCATTCGGTTGAGGCCGAACAGCAGCTTCTGGGCGCGATCCTGACCAACAATGACGTCTATGACCGCGTTGCCTCGATCATCAACTCCTCGCATTTCTACGACCCGGTCCATGCGCGCATCTATGAAATCGCCGCCGCGCGGATCTCAAAGAACGCGCTGGCCTCTCCGGTGACGCTCAAGGCCTTCATGGAGGATGACGAGGGCCTGAAAGAACTTGGCGGACCGGCGTACCTTGCAAAACTGGCGGGCGCCTCGATCTCGGTCTTTGCGGTGCGCGACTATGCGCAGATGATCTACGATCTGGCGATCCGGCGCGAGCTGATTGCCCTTGGCCGGTCGATTGCCGACAAGGCGCGCCGCGTCGATGTCTCTTCCGAGCCGAAAGAGCAGATCGTCGAAGCGGAACAATCGCTGTATCAGTTGGCCGAACAGGGCCAGACCGAAAGCGGGTTCAAATCCTTTCTCAAGGCCGTCACCGAAGCGGTCAATGTCACCAACGAAGCCTATCAGCGTGGCGGCGGCATGGCGGGGATTTCCACCGGGCTGACCGACCTCGACAAACAGTTGGGCGGCCTGCACCCGTCGGACCTTCTGATCCTGGCTGGGCGCCCCTCGATGGGGAAAACCTCGCTTGCGACCAACATCGCCTTTAACGTGGCAAAGGCCTATAAAAAGGGTGTGAAGCCCGACGGCACCGAAGGCGCCGTGGATGGCGGGGTTGTGGGCTTTTTCAGCCTCGAGATGAGCGCCGAGCAGCTCGCGGGCCGGATCCTGGCCGAAGCCTCGGAAATCTCCAGCCACAAGATCCGTCAGGGCGACATGACCGAGGGCGAATTCCGCCGCTTTGTGCAGGCCGCCAAGGATCTGGAAAGCTGCCCGCTGTTCATCGACGACACCCCCGCCCTGCCGATCTCGCAGCTGGCCGCCCGCGCGCGGCGCCTGAAACGGACCCATGGCCTTGACCTTTTGGTGATCGACTATCTGCAGCTGTGTCGTGGTATGTCCGACAACCGGGTGAACGAGATCGCCGAAATCTCGATGGGGATGAAGGCCATCGCCAAAGAGCTGAACATCCCCGTGATCGCCCTGTCGCAGCTGTCGCGTCAGGTGGAAAGCCGCGATGATAAGCGCCCGCAGCTCTCAGACCTTCGGGAATCGGGCTCGATCGAACAGGACGCCGACGTGGTGATGTTCGTCTTCCGCGAGGAATACTACAAGGAACGCGAAAAGCCCGGTGATCACGAGCTCGACAAGATGGAAGAATGGAAACAGGCGATGGAGCGCCTCCATGCCAAGGCCGAGGTCATCGTCGGCAAGCAGCGTCACGGTCCCATCGGCACGGTGGAACTGTCGTTCGAAGCGCAGTTCACCCGTTTTGGCAACCTTGCGAAATCCTGGCAACAGCAGCCGGACGGCTACGAGTAATCCACTTCCGCAAAGGGCAGCACATGGGCATTCACAACTTCATGCAGGCCTACAAACGGGTTTGGGAGGGGCAGGATTCCGAAGGCTTTGCCGCGCTGTTCACCCCCGACGGGCAGTATTGGAACACGCCGTTCCAAGTGCAGACCGGCCCAAAGGAACTGGCCCGCTACTGGGATCGGATCAAGCTGCAAGAGGACATCTGCCTGACACCAACGGTTCTGGCCGAAACCCCAAAGGGCGGCATCGGCCATTGGAATGTCACCTATCAGGTCGCCAGTGAGGAGCTGTTCCAGATCTGGGCAAAATCCACCGGCACCGGCCTGCCAGACCGGAAACCCGGTGATCCGCTGCCCCGGATGGAGCTGGACGGCACCCTTGTGGCAGAGCTGAACGATCAGGGTCTTGCTACCTGTGTGCGGATCTTCTGGCATTCCAACGCGACCATGCCTGAGACACAGGCAGATTGATCAGGCGTTCTGTGCGGCGCCCGCGCCGCCGGCGATAACGCGCGCGCAAGCAGAAGCATGTCGTCCCGGTGCGCGAATTCCACTTGACCCCTGCGGCGCGCATGTCATGAACGGGGCATGAGCACGGCACGACTGACAATCAACCTGGATGCACTGGTGACCAACTGGCGCAACCTCGACGCAAAGACCAACTGCGAGACCGCCGCGGTGGTCAAGGCAAACGGATATGGCCTCGATTCAGGCCGCGTTGCGACGGCGCTGGCAAAGGCCGGGGCGCGCAACTTTTTTGTGGCGGCCGCCGAGGAAGGCGTGGCCCTGCGCCGCGCCCTTGGGCCTGGGCCGGGCATTTCGGTCTTTTCCGGCCATATGGAGGGCGACACCAAGCTCTTGCGCGAATTCCAGCTCGCCCCGATGCTCAACTCGCTGGATCAGATGTTGCGCCATTTCGAAAGCCTGCCGGGCCATGCCTTTGGTGTGCAACTCGACAGCGGCATGAACCGGCTGGGGATGGAGCCCGCCGAATGGGCCGCGGTGCGCGACATCGCTCTGGGGCAAAACCCGGTCCTGCTGATGTCGCACCTGGCCTGCGCTGACGAGCCGGATCATGCGATGAATGCCCAGCAGCTGAACGTGTTCCACGAAATGACCGACGGGATCGAAGTGCCGCGTTCGCTCTCCGCGACAGGCGGCATCCTGCTTGGCCCCGACTATCACTTTGACCTGTGCCGTCCGGGGATCGGCCTTTATGGCGGCCAGCCCTTTGGCGACGCGGTGCCGGTCGTGACCCTCGATCTGCCGGTGATCCAGACCCGCGATCTGATGCCCGGTGAAACCGTCGGCTATGGCAACACCTGGACCGCCGCGCGGCCCAGCCGCATCGCAACAGTCGCGGCCGGATACGCCGACGGGCTGCCCCGCGCCATGACCAATGGCGGTCTATCGGCCTATGCAGGCGATACCCCCTGCCCGGTTGTGGGGCGGATCTCGATGGATCTCATCACCATCGACATCACCGATCTTGGCGAAGACCCGGCAATGCTGACGCTTTTGAACGAGGTTCAGACCGTCGATACCCTGGCCGATGCGGCAGGCACCATCGGCTATGAGATCCTGACCTCGATGGGCCGCCGCTATGCACGGACCTATCAGGGATGAACCCGCTCGCCCTTCTGGCCCGGATTGGCCGTCTCGCACTCGACTGGCTATCGGCCATTGGCCGTGTGGCGCTGTTTGGGCTCTCAACCCTCACCCATATGCTGCGCCCGCCGTTCTATGGGCGTGAAACACTGAATGCGCTTTTGCATATCGGCTGGCTGTCCCTGCCGGTGGTGGGCCTCACCGCGATCTTCACCGGCGGCGCGCTGGCCCTGCAGATCTACGCAGGCGGCGCCCGCTTCAACGCCGAGGCGGTGGTGCCCCAGATCGTCGCCATCGGCATGGTGCGTGAGCTTGGCCCCGTGCTGGTCGGCCTGATGATCGCCGCGCGCGTGACCTCCTCCATCGCGGCCGAAATCGCCACCATGAAGGTGACCGAGCAGATCGACGCCCTGGTGACGCTCTCCACCAACCCGATGCAATACCTCGTTGCCCCGCGCGTGCTGGCGGCCTTTCTGACCGTGCCGCTGCTGGTCGGGATCGGGGACATCATCGGCATCGCGGGCGGCTATGCGGTGGCGGTGCACAATCTCGATTTCAATGCCGCCGCATACCTCAAGAACACCGTGGATTTCCTCGAGCCGCTCGACATCATTTCCTCGCTGGTGAAAGGTGCCGCCTTTGGCACCCTCGCGTCGCTGATGGGCTGCTACTACGGCATGCAATCGGGCCGCGGCGCCCAAGGTGTGGGCCGCGCCACCAAAGGCTCGGTTGAGGCCGCCGCCGTCCTGATCCTCGCCGCCAACTTCCTGCTGACGGGGGCGTTCTTCTCGGTATGAGACGACGCGGCTGGATCATAGGCGTTGCTTTGCTCTTGGGCGCTTGCGAGGGACCTAGCCACGCGGTGGTGAACTCCTACCACGACCATGCCCGCATCAGCCGTGACAGTTCGGCGGACAAAGCGCTTCAATCTGCCGCCTTCGAACACCTCAAAGGCATGACCCGCCCCGAATCCATCGCCTTTCTCGAACAGGACGGTTTCACCTGCGCACAATCGTTGTGCCAATATGTCTCTGAGAAAAAGCTGACTGCCGCCGATGTGATTTTTGGACTGCGCCCACCGGGTGACAGAGTCTTCGCAGACAGGCGCGCGTACCGATACTCATATGCCTTGAACATCGACGCGGATGTAGTCCGGTCCCCAGCGGACATTAAAGCCGACGCACGTTTTGAACACGGAAAGGTGCCATGGCACCGAAGCCCCCGCCCCTCGAATTATGAGGTGACCAATGATTAAGCTGGACGACATCCACAAGGCCTTTGGCTCCAACCAGGTTCTGCGCGGCATGACTTTGGAGATCCCAAAGGGCACCTCCATGGTGATCATCGGCGGCTCCGGCACCGGCAAATCTGTGGCGCTGAAATGCATCCTTGGCCTCATCAAACCCGACAGCGGCAGTATTCTGGTGGATGGCAAACCCGCAGACAGTGGCGACCGCGATGCCTTTTTGGCCCGCTTTGGCATGCTGTTTCAGGGTGGTGCACTGTTCGACTCCCTGCCCGTCTGGCAAAACGTGGCCTTCCGCCTGATGCGCGGCGCGCTGAAACGCCCCGCCGAAGAGGCGCGCGAGATCGCCATCGAGAAACTGCGCCGTGTGGGCCTCAAACCCGATGTCGCTGACCGCCTGCCCGCGGAACTCTCGGGCGGCATGCAGAAACGCGTCGGTCTTGCCCGCGCCATCGCCGCCGAGCCCGAGATCATCTTCTTTGACGAGCCGACCACCGGCCTTGATCCGATCATGGCGGGGGTGATCAATGATCTGATCCGCGAGATCGTGGTCGAAATGGGCGCCACCGCCATGACCATCACCCACGACATGACCTCGGTGCGTGCCATCGCCGACAATATCGCCATGCTGCATGACGGCGTGATCAAATGGACCGGCCCCGTTGGCCAGATGGACAATTCGGGAGATCCCTACCTCGACCAATTCATCCACGGCCGCGCGGAGGGTCCAATCGAGGCGGTGCGGTAGGTGGCGTTGGTTGCTCTGATCCTTCTTTGCAGCCCTTTTGCCGGAGCCTTTGCGGCAATTTCCCTTGGAAGCCGACTGAAAGGTCAAACACCTCTCTACCTATCAAGCCAACTTCTGATGGCTCTTCCTGCGGTGTGCTTCTTTTCGATTGGGATCGGACTGTGCCTCACAATCGGCCCGGGCTTTCATCCCATGTTCTTTGGCATCCCTGTTCTGCTGGCCCCCTTTATCACGGGAACTGTCTGCATCCTTCTGCTCAACGTCCTGCGACTGGGGTATTTCCGCGGGCACGCATTGGTTGCCTTGTGCCTATGTCTAGCGTCAACGTATCTTTTTGCTGAACTGCTGCTACACGAACATACCTACGACTGAGGCCAGCAGCCATTCGAACATTCAAGGCCTCTTTTCGAAACCCGGTAGCGCTCTAAAGTCAGCGACCAAGGCGGTCTTTTGCTGCTTGTGCCCTCTTCCAAATCGACGCGGAAAGGCACACATCTAAGCAATACCAACAAACTGGACCGCCATGATCCTCCGCCTTGCAACCCTTTCGCTGCTGATCCTCTACCCGATCTCCTGGTTTGCCCCGCTGATGCGGGCAGGCCTGCTGCCTCTGTTCGGTCTTAGCGAAATCAGCGTCATCACTGGCCTGCAATCCCTCTGGGGCAACGATGTGGTACTGGCTCTGCTGGTCACTGTCTTTGCCATCTTTGCCCCCTATCTCAAAACCATCGGCCTTGCGCTCGTCCAATGGAACCTGCTGGATCCCCGCGCCCAACCCGTTCTGCATATCTTGGGCAAACTCGCCATGGCCGATATCTTCCTCATCGCGCTCTATATCACCATTGCCAAGGGCATCGGCTATGTCACGATCGAGACCGGCTGGGGCCTCTACCTCTTCTCAGCCTGCATCCTCACCTCCATCGCCCTCGGCCTCGCAACCGAGCGCCACTTGCGATCAAATCCGGGTCAATGACGGCGCGCAGGCGCCGCCTTGCGCAGCAAGGTCGCAGATCATTGACGCGGCTTTGATCCCCCTAAACTCGAAATCGCGCCTTCAGGGCAAACCTGCCCCTGAAGCGCTTCTCAGCAATTTCCTTTCGCCGCACAGCGGCGCACTGCCAGCTCTGCCGCACCGCGACAGCGGTGCACTTCTAACAAAAAGGCACCGCGACAGCGGTGCCGGGCCCAACGGGAGCGGATCCCGACAGGGATCACGCGACGGGCGGGAGAACCTCCTTCACGCCTTGAACAAACCCTGAACATGAGGCAAAACAACCCCATGGCAAAATCAACTTCCTTCTCCTGCTCGGCCTGCGGCGCCAGCTATACGAAATGGTCCGGCCGCTGCGAAGGCTGCGGCGAATGGAACACCATAACCGAGGACAAGGGCCTCTCCACAGGCGGTCCCGCCAAGAAAAGCCTCGGGGCGCGGCGCGGGCGCACCATCCCCCTCACCGATCTTGCGACCGAAGAAACCCCGCCCCCACGCAGCCATTCGGGCGTCGGCGAACTTGACCGGGTGCTGGGCGGCGGTCTGGTGCCCGCCTCGGCCATCCTCGTGGGGGGCGATCCAGGCATCGGCAAATCCACGCTCCTGTTGCAGGCCGCCGCGCGCTTTGCCCGTGCAGGTCTCAAAACCATCTACGTCAGCGGCGAGGAGGCCAGCGCCCAGGTGCGGATGCGGGCACAGCGTCTGGGGCTGGCAGAGGCACCGGTGAAACTCGCAGCCGAAACCAACCTGCGCGATATCCTGACGACGCTTGAAGCGGAAAAGCCCCAGCTTGCCATCATCGACTCCATCCAGACCATGTGGGCCGATCACGTGGACAGCGCGCCGGGCTCCGTCAGCCAGGTCCGCGCCGCTGCCCACGAGCTGACGACCTTTGCCAAGACCAACGGCATCTCCATCATCATGGTCGGCCATGTCACCAAGGAGGGCCAGATCGCGGGCCCCCGCGTGGTTGAGCATATGGTCGATACCGTTCTCTATTTCGAGGGCGAGCGCGGCCATCAGTTCCGAATCCTGCGCGCCGTCAAGAACCGCTTCGGCCCGGCCGATGAGATCGGCGTCTTCGAGATGACCGGCGCGGGTCTTTCCGAAGTGGTGAACCCCTCTGCCCTGTTCCTGTCAGAACGCGGTCAGCCTTCGCCCGGATCGGTGGTCTTTGCCGGTATAGAAGGCACCCGCCCCGTGCTGGTCGAACTTCAAGCGCTGGTCGCCCCCTCCCCTCATTCCCAGCCGCGCCGCGCGGTGGTGGGCTGGGATTCCTCCCGCCTTGCCATGATCCTTGCAGTCCTCGAGGCGCGCTGCGGCATTCCTTTTGCCGGTCTTGATGTCTATCTCAATGTCGCGGGCGGCATGAAAATCTCGGAGCCCGCCGCCGATCTGGCCGTCGCGGCAGCCCTTCTCAGTGCCCGTGAAGATACGCCGCTTCCCGCCGATACGGCAATATTCGGAGAAATCTCACTATCTGGTGCCCTCAGACCTGCCCCGCAGACAGAAAACAGGTTGAAAGAGGCGCAAAAACTTGGTTTCACCTCAGCCATTGCCCCCGGCGGCGGCAAATCCGTATCTGTCTCGGGCATTGCCCAGCGCAAGGTCAACGACCTGACCGGATTTGTTGGCGAATTCTTTGGGGCAGGCTAAAGTCGCCGCAAGACTTTTACTGTGGGCTAACGGGCGAGGGACATGGAAGGTTTCACCATTATCGACGGGGTCGTGGCCCTGGTCATTGTTGTATCGGCATTGCTGGCCTATTCGCGCGGCCTCGTGCGCGAGGCAATGGCGATTGCCGGCTGGGTCGTGGCCGGCATCCTGGCCTTCATGTTTGCGCCGCAGGTTGAGCCGCTGATGGCCGAGATCCCTGTGGTGGGCGAATTCATTGCTGACAGCTGCGAACTTTCGATCATCGCGGCCTTTGCCGCCGTATTTGCGCTGGCGCTGATCGTCGCATCCTTCTTTACGCCGCTCTTTGCTTCTCTGGTGCAGCGCTCTGCCCTCGGCGGGCTGGATCAGGGCGCGGGCTTCTTCTTTGGCGTGTTGCGCGGCATCCTTTTGGTGGCGATTGCCTTCTTCCTCTACAATGTCGTCATGACCGGGCAGAGCTTTACAATCGTTGACGAAAGCCGTTCTGCCGTGGTGTTCGAGCGCATGATCGGCAAGATCGAAGACCGCAATCCCGAGCAAGCGCTTGGCTGGGTGACCCAGCAATATGAGGCCCTTATCGGCACCTGCGAAGGCTGATTTCAACACAGCCAGATCAGAATGGAGAGACAAAGGGCGCCAATCTGGCGCCTTTTTATTTTGTTTTCAAAGCCTTGGAAAAGAAAATACGCTGCCCGAAGGATGTTCCCTCCGATCATCTCCTCCCTCCGAACACGATTCGGAGAAGCCGACCGGCAGAGAATCGCCGCTCCTCTACGGCACTGGCGAAATGGTGCTGACAAGAGGAAAAAGTTAACAAAACCTCATTCGGCACCAGCAAATGGTTAACAATCCGGGAAAAAAATGAGCATTTGTCCCCGAAAATTGCGGCTATCACCAAATTGGCCGCACCCTTGCCCCATTTTCGGCCAAATTCGAGGGCCAATTAGATCCAACGACAGGCAGAAAGCCGCTCGCTCTCAGAAGGGACACGAAAATGTTGCTGGATCACTTCAACTCTTTTGCCGACTACCAGCCGGTGGACATGCTGTTGGATTTTTCCCTGTTTCAAAGCACGTCCCTGCTGACCTCTTCCTTTGACGCCGCGCCGCTGCGCCCCCGCGAAGGTGGCTTCCTGCCCTCGACGCTGGTTGAAACAGACCGCGGTTTTGTGCAGGCCCGTGACGTGAAGCCAGGCGACATGATCTACACCTTCGATGGCGGCGCCCAGGAAGTTGAAGCCATTCGCCACGCAGTGCCACGCCTGACCACCCTGATGCATGTGCCCGCCGGCGCGCTTGGCAATGACACCGACCTGCTGCTGCCGGCCGATCAGACCGTAGCGCTTGAACTCGACGCTGCCGAACGCCTGTTCGGACTGCCGCTGGTTACCGCCAAACTGGTCCATCTGGCTGGCTACAAAGGTATCAAAGCTGCCGCCCCCGAAAGCATCGGCCGCATCCACATCACCTGCGCCGAAGAAGAGCTGATCTGGGCCGAAAGCGGCATGCTCATGCTCGCTGGCGAAGGTGGCGTAGACGGAGCCTTTTGCGAATTGTCCCTGACCGAAGTGCGTCAGGTTCTGGCCAGCGAAGAGGGCCGCGCCCTGTCCCACTCCGGCATGGGCGCAGAAGACGCCCGCTACCCGGCCCCGTTCGACGAGATTTTTGCACCGGCCCTGGCGGCTTGAGCGCCCTCACGTAAAAAATCGGGAAAAACAGGCAAACCCGCATAACGAGCAGCACCAACTGAGGGCACAGCCCAAGGGGCACAAGGTCGACAGACCGTGCCCCTTTTTCATGCGCGACAAATCCGCCTTTACCAAACAGATTGTGATCCTTTGATGACATCCCGGTATTAAGGCACTATGTGAGGGCCATCATTCGTTCCCGGATTCGGAGCCACACGCCTTGCCGATGCCGCAGATGCCCCCCGCCCACCCTTTTGACGATGACAAACTGCGCGAAGAATGCGGTGTTTTTGGCGTCGTCGGCGTCCAGGACGCCGCAAATTTCGTTGCCCTTGGCCTGCATGCGCTGCAGCACCGCGGACAGGAAGCGGGCGGGATCGTCTCCCATGATCCTGTCGAAGGCTTCAATAGCGTGCGCCGCTTTGGTTATGTGCGCGACAACTTCACTTCACAGGATGTGATGGCCACGGTGCCAGGACCGCTTGCCATCGGCCATGTGCGCTATTCCACCGCCGGATCGAAAGGCCAGACCGCGATCCGCGACGTGCAGCCCTTCTTTGGCGAATTCGCCATGGGCGGCGCGGCCATTGCCCATAACGGCAATATCACCAATGCAAACGCCCTGCGCCGTGAGCTGATCGAACGCGGCTCGATCTTCCAAAGCTCCTCGGACAGTGAATGCATCATTCACCTTATGGCGCGCTCCATGGGCCGGTCGATCCCCGACCGCATGGAAGAGGCGCTGCGCAAGGTTGAAGGCGCCTTTTCCGTCGTCGCCATGACCCGCACCAAACTGATCGGCGTGCGCGATCCTTTGGGCGTGCGCCCGCTGGTGCTGGGCAAGATCGGCGATGGCTATGCGCTCAGCTCGGAAACCTGCGCGCTCGATATCATCGGCGCCGAGTTCATCCGTGAAATCGAGCCGGGCGAGATGGTGGTGATCAACGACAAGGGCGTCGAGAGCCATTTCCCCTTCCGCCGCCAGCCGTCGAAATTCTGCATCTTCGAGCATGTCTATTTCTCGCGCCCCGATTCGATCCTAGGGGGGCGTTCGGTCTATGAGACCCGCGAGGCGATTGGGCGGGAACTTGCCAAGGAAAACCCGGTCGAGGCAGACCTCGTTTGCCCGGTGCCCGACAGTGGCACGCCTGCGGCAATCGGCTATTCGCTGGAATCCGGCATTCCCTATGCGATGGGGATCATCCGCAACCAGTATATGGGGCGCACCTTTATCGAGCCGACCGAGCAGATCCGCAACATGGGCGTGCGCCTTAAGCTGAACGTCAACCGTGCCTTGATCGAAGGCAAGCGAGTGATCCTGGTGGACGACTCGGTTGTGCGCGGGACAACCTCCCGCAAAATCAAGGAGATGATCCTGGATGCCGGCGCCAAGGAGGTGCATTTCCGCATCGCCTCTCCGCCCACCGCCTGGCCCTGTTTCTATGGTGTGGACACGCCGGACCGCGACAAGCTGCTGGCCGCCACCATGACCGAGGAACAGATGGCCGAACACTTGGCCGTCGACAGCCTCAAATTCATCTCGCTGGACGGTCTTTACCGCGCCGTGGGCGAGGCCTCGGGCCGCGACAAGGGCTGCCCGCAGTACTGCGATGCCTGTTTCTCGGGTGAATATCCCGTGACCCCCTCGGATATGATCGAACGGGGGTTTGAAATGAAGGCAGCGGCAGAGTAAGAGGACGCCAAGCACAGACAGAGAGGGCGCTGATCCGTGGGATCGGCGCCTTTTGCTATTGTTTGCAAGACATGATGATGACGACGAAAGGCCCTTCCTTGGACGCCCACCTTGCCCGAATGCTGACCTCTGCGCGCACCTGCCGCTGTTGCGGTGCCACCTTTTCGCAGTTGCTCAGCCTCAGCTGTGACAGACCGGATTCCTGCCCGGACGATTTGGTGGTGCAGGATAATTCCGCCGTTCTGACCGACCGGGGGGATGTGCTGACCGAAGACTTCTGCCGTATCGGCGATTTGCGCTTTGTACGCGCGGTTCTTGCGCTGCCGATCGAGGCCAGCCGCGGGGCAGAGTTCATCCTTGGTACCTGGGCGAGCCTTGGTGCGGACGATTTCGACGCCTATCTCGATCTGTTCGAGATGCGCGAGATGGAAAGCCTCGGCAGCCGTCCCGCATGGCTGGCCAATGCGATCCCTCCAGACAGCGGCGCGCCGGTCGCCTGCATGCTGCATATGCGCCCCGAAGGCGAATATCCGGAACTGCAGGTTTCCGAGCCCAATCATCCTCTTGCGCGTCTTCAGCAGAACGGCTTGCAACTGGAAGAGCTACTGGAGCTGCTTTATGCCTATGGGCACGACCTGCCGTCGCTGGTCTACGATGCCTGATTGCCGCAGGGGGCAAACACCCGGCTGCACCTCTTGACCCTTTAGGCCAACGGCTCCAAAAGGCAGACATGACACAGAAACTCGCTCTTATCACCGGCGCATCCCGCGGCCTTGGCGCAGCCCTGGCAGAGGCGCTTGCCCCGACGCATCATATCGTGGCCGTTGCCCGCACCACCGGCGCCCTGGAAGAGCTGGATGACCGGATCAAGGCAAAAGGCGGCAGTGCCACTCTTGCCCCTATGGACATCACCGTGCCCGAGGCCATGGCCACCCTCTGCCGCGGCATCCATCATCGCTGGGGGCAGCTCGATCTGTGGCTGCATACCGCAATCCACGCCGCACCGCTGTCGCCTGCGCCCTTTGTTTCGCCCAAGGACTGGGAGAAGTCCGTCGCTGTGAACGCAACGGCAACTTCAGTGCTGATCCCCTATGTGGCGCCCTTGCTGGGGCAATCCGGCCGGGCGGTCTTCTTTGACGATCCCCGCGCGGGGGAAAAGTTCTTTGGGGCCTATGGCGCGACCAAGGCCGCACAAATGTCTCTGGCGCGCAGCTGGCAGGCCGAAAGCGCCAAGACCGGCCCCGAGGTGCAGGTTCTTGAGCCGCGCCCCATGCCAACCGCCCTGCGGGCCCGGTTCTTCCCTGGCGAAGACCGCGAAACGCTCATCCCAGTTCAGGATGAGGCCGCACGCCTATTGCCGCGGATCCTGGGCGCAGCATAAGCGTCATTGGCGCGACAGTTCGGCAGCGCAAAGCTCCCGCCCCCTCTCTTTCATATCAGAGATATGAGGTTCGGCCTTGGGCCGGGCGCAGTCCCTGCGGTGCGGCGCGGTTGCGCGCATCGGTATCCTCACGCGCGACCCGCAGGCGTCAGCCTGCCACGCCCAACTGCGCGGGCGCATTCCTTGAATGCGCTCAAAGCAGGCGGGAGTACTCCCGCCTCCCGGACGACTTTCAGCTTGCTTGTCCAAAAGGCCCAAATCTGTGGCAGCGATGCCCCGCAGGCAAGATTGCAGAGCGCCTGCCCGTGAAAGGCTTGCTCCAGTATTTTCAACGTCCTATTCAGATCAAAACACTCGACAGGCAGACGCAGGGGGACCTATGCGCATTCTCGTGACCAACGATGACGGAATCAATGCACCGGGGCTCCTCGTTCTGGAAGCGATTGCCCGCGAGGTCGCTGGACCGGATGGCGAGGTCTGGACCGTGGCACCGGCCTTTGAGCAATCCGGTGTCGGCCACTGCATCAGCTACACACGCCCCTCGATGCTCAGCCAACTGGGCGAGCGGCGCTTTGCCACCGAAGGCTCTCCGGCCGACTGTGTTCTGGCCGGTGTGCATGTGGCCATGGAAGACGTTGTACCCGACCTTGTGCTATCCGGGATCAACAAGGGAAATAACTCGGCGGAAAACGCCCTGTATTCCGGCACCCTTGGCGGCGCCATGGAGGCTGCGCTGCAGGGCATTCCCGCAATGGCCCTGTCGCAATACTACGGCCCCCATAATGCGAACCTCGACAATCCTTTCGAAGCGGCTGCGGAACATGGCGCCGGGCTGATCCGGGACATTCTGAAGGCCAGCCCGCAGGATGCCGCAGGGGATTACCGGCTGTTCTACAACATCAATTTCCCGCCGGTCCCGGCGGCCGCCGTCAAAGGCGCGCGCGCGGTGGCGCAGGGGCTTCGGACCGGTCCGCGCTTTTCGGCCGAAGAACAGCTTTCGCCCAACGGGCGGCGCTATGTCTGGATCAAGGGCGGCGATCAGCACGTGCACACCGCCCCTGATACAGATGCGGCGGTGAACCTTGAAGGATATATCTCGGTCACCCCCATGCGCGCGGATCTGACGGCACATGACGCGCTTCACGCCCTCAAGGTTCTTGAATGACAGGCCCCGATCCCGAAACCAAGATGCAGTTCCTTTTTGCGCTGCGCTCGCGCGGGGTGACAGATGCGCAGGTGCTGGACGCCATGGAGCAGATTGATCGCGGCCCGTTTGTGCGCGGGATATTTGCCGAGCGCGCCTATGAGGACACCCCGCTGCCAATCGCTTGCGGGCAGACGATTTCACAACCTTCGGTCGTGGGGCTCATGACGCAAGCCCTGCAGGTCTCGCCGCGCGATACGGTATTGGAGGTCGGCACCGGATCGGGCTACCAGGCCGCGATCCTGTCGAAGCTGGCACGCCGCGTATATACGATCGATCGCCACGCCAGGCTGGTGCAAGAAGCACGGGCCCTGTTTGATGCGCTCAGCCTTCCCAATGTCACCTCTCTGGTAGGCGACGGCAGCTTTGGTCTGCCGGACCAAGCGCCGTTTGACCGTATCATCGTAACCGCCGCCGCCGAAGACCCGCCTGGTCCTCTGCTGGCGCAACTCAAGCCCGGCGGAATCATGGTGGTGCCCGTCGGACAGTCCGATGCGGTTCAGACCCTGATCAGAGTGCGCAAAACGCAAGCAGGGCTGGAGTATGACGAATTGCGGCCTGTTCGTTTTGTTCCCCTGCTTGAGGGTTTGGGAAAAGATACATAAATGGGGCGCAAAGACGACAGCGTCACCCAAAGACGTGTTTCCAGGAGAGCGAGATGACTACGACAGCCCCCATCCTGCCCCGCCGTGCGGCCCGGTTGCTGACCCTGCTTCCAGCTGCAGCCCTGGTGGCCGCCTGCGACGGGCCGCTGGACTATGATTTACGCGGGCCGCTGGGCGGCTTCAGTACTGCGCCTGCGGCGCAGAACGCCGTCGCTGACAGGCCGATGCCGGATGCGCGGGGGCTGATCACATATCCTTCGTATCAGGTCGCAGTGGCCGAACGGGGCGACACCGTTGCGGATGTGGCCACTCGGGTCGGTCTCACGCCAAGCGAAGTTGCCCGCTTCAACGGGATGGAACCCGGCGACATCTTGCGCAAGGACGAGGTGCTGGCCCTGCCGCGTCGTGCACCAGATAGCGCCGCTGTTTCCGGATCCACTCAGCCGGGCGGCGTCGACATCGCCTCGCTTGCCGGGCAGGCCATCGACAGGGCCCCCAGCACCTCGCCCAACCCTGGCTCTGTCACCACGACCACTTTGCAGCCCACGCCGCGGGCCGCACCCGTGCAGGTTCAGGACGGCCCCGAACCGGTGCGCCACAAGGTCGTGCGCGGCGAGACAGCCTATACCATCTCCCGTCTCTATCAGGTTCCGGTCAAATCGCTTGCAGAATGGAATGGCCTCGGCAGTGATTTCGCAATCCGCGAAGGTCAGTACCTGTTGATCCCTCTGAAAGACACGCCCGCACCCGCCCGCACCGCCGAGGTAACGGCACCGGGCGCAGGAAGCGCAACCCCCACACCGCCGAGCGCGACCAAGCCTTTGCCGACCGAAGAGGTCCCGCCTGCCTCCGAAGGAGCGGGCACATTGCCCACGGTCAAAGTGCCGGAACCCACCCGCAAGAGCGACGCAGCGATGGCCTATCCCTTGCAGGGAAAGATCATATCGACCTATTCCAAAGGCAAGAACGATGGCATCGACATCGCGGGCAAGCCCGGACAGGAGGTGAAAGCCGCCGAAGCCGGAACCGTTGCGGTCATCACCAAGGACTCCAACAATATCCCGATCCTCGTGATCCGCCATTCCGACAAGCTGCTGACGCTCTACATCAATGTGACGGATATCTCGGTCAAAAAGGGCGACACAGTGAAACGCGGCCAACCCATTGCCAGACTGCGCTCCGGGGATGATGCATTCCTGCACTTCGAAGTGCGCTCGGGCACCGAAAGCCTGGATCCTCTGCTCTATCTGAACTGACACGCGACCGCAGGCAGACTGCGCTGCGAAGGGCTAAAGGTCCTCATCGTCCCGCGCCGGGCAGTTGCCTGGAAACCGAGCCATATTTGGGAACTCCGGCAACCAGCCTTCCCGGCGCTGCGCCCAAAGCTCGTATTCTGGTTTCAGCTGATCAGTCGCATCCAGGGCGCCCAGATGCAGCTCGATCTCGCGGCCGGTGCGGGCAAAGACCGACGAGCCGCATCGCGGGCAAAAATGGCGCCCCTCATAGGACGCCGTCTCTCCAGTGACAGCAACAGCCCCTTCAGCAAAAACGGCGGCAGCGTAGAACAGCGCACCGTGGTGCTTGCGGCAATCAAGGCAATGGCAGATCCCGACCCGAAGCGGTGCGCCCTTTGCAACCAGCCGCACCGCGCCGCAAAGGCATCCTGCAGTGTAGTGTGGCTCGGCCGTCTCCATGGCTTATTTCAAAGAGACGCCATGTCGTCCGGCCAGGTCGGTAAAATACTGCCAGGCAACACGCCCTGACCGCGCCCCACGGGTGGCCTGCCATTCAATCGCCTCGGCGCGGATCGTTTCGGGATCGACCTTGATCCCATGGGCCGCGCAATACCCCGCGATCATCGACAGGAACTCATCCTGATCGCAAGGGTGGAAGCCGAGCCACAGGCCGAACCTGTCACTCAGAGAGACCTTTTCCTCGACGGCTTCGGAAGGGTTGATCGCGCTGGATCGTTCGTTTTCGATCATGTCGCGCGGCATCAGGTGGCGCCGGTTCGAGGTGGCGTAGAACACCACGTTGTCGGGCCGCCCTTCGATCCCGCCATCCAGCACGGCCTTCAGGCTCTTGTAGTGCTGGTCGTCATGACTGAACGACAGATCGTCACAAAACAGGATGAACCGTTTGGATGAGGCCCGCAGATGGTTCAGGAGCCGCGCCACCGAGGGCAGGTCCTCGCGCTGCAGCTCCACCAGTTTGAGATCGGAATGATCCTCCACCAGCTTTCCGTGCACCGCTTTGACGAGGCTGGATTTGCCCATGCCTCGCGCCCCCCAGAGCAGAGCATTGTTGGCCGCAGCCCCTTCGGCAAACCGCCGCGTGTTCTCAAGCAGGGTATCGCGCGAGCGGTCGATGCCCACCAGAAGTTCCAGATCGACCCGGCTCACAGCCTCTACGGGCGCAAGACGATCCGGGGAAACATGCCAGACAAAGGCCGGGGCCGCATCGAAATCGGGGGCCTCCAGCGGCGCAGGGGACATGCGCTCCAAAGCTGCCGCAATGCGGCTCAAGGCGTCCTCACTCATCGGCACGGTCATTGGCTCCTCCGTCAGTATTGCAGATGTGACAAAGCACGTTCCACCAGAGGCAACAAGAGGTCAACAAAGCGCATCAAGCTGAAGCTACAAGAGGGCGACACTCGCGCGCCGCCCTCTCTCTTCTCTCGGTTCTGTGAGTGATGACTGCTCAAGAGGACAAAATCGCCCTCAGGCAGCCTGGGTCTGTTCCATCTCTTCGGAGAAGCTCTTGAAGAATTTGGCCGCCAGTTTCTTTGCCGTGCTCTGGATCAGGCGGCTGCCAAGCTGCGCCAGCTTGCCGCCGATATCGGCCTTGGCGGTGTAGCTTAGCAGCGTGCCGCCATCCTGTTCGGTCAGCACCACTTCGGCGCCGCCCTTGGCAAAGCCCGCTGCCCCGCCATTGCCCTGCCCGGTCAGCGAGAACCGCTCGGGCGGGGCTTCGGGCGACAGGGTCACCTGCCCTGAGAATTTCGCCTTCACCGGGCCGATCTTCAGCACAACCTTGGCCTCCAGTTCGGTGTCGGAGTGTTTCACCAGTTCCTCGCATCCGGGAATGGCCTTTTGCAGCACCTCCGGGTCATTGAGGGCCGCATAGACCTCGTCACGCGGGGCGTTGATGAAGATTTCGTCGCTCAGTTCCATGTTGGTTTTCCTTCTAGCAACAGGGGAATTTGACGGTGGCCAGGAGCTTGGCCTGCTCGTCACTCAATTCGGGGAAAAGACGCCGGCAGAGGCGCAGAAGGACGTCAGCCATCGGCAACCTCCCCGCGCTGAAGCGCCCGGCGGCGCTGCACAAGCTCAGCCAGGATCGACAGCGCGATCTCATCCGGGGTGATGGCGTGGATATCAACGCCTGCGGGTGCCTTGACGCTGGCCAACGCGTCTTCGGGCATGCCCTTGTCCTGCAGGCGCTGCGACAGGGTTGCGAACTTGCGGCGGCTGCCGACAAAGCCGATATAGCGCGCCTTTTGCGACAGCGCCCGCCGCAGCGCCGCCTCATCCCCGCGCCCTTGCGTGGCGACCACAACAAAGGGGGCGCTGTCCCATATGGGTTGTTCGTCGAAATGCTCCACCACGCGGTCAGGCATCGGCAGATCAACCTCCTGAGGTCCCGGCAGGCAGAGAGTGCGATCGAATTCGAAGCGTGCCGCCAGTTCGACCAGGGCCAGCGCCACGGGACCAGAGCCGCAGACCACGAGCGCGGGCAGCGGCAGAACGGGTTCCACAAAGATGTCCAGCACGCCCTTGCTGGGGCAGCCGTTGCGGGCATATTTGATGCCGTCACGTTCCTCGCCCGCGCTGACGCCCGCTTCGGCGAGCAATTCCTCGGGGCCAATAGACAAGAGCTGCGGAGCGCCGCTTTTGATCGCCTCGCGCGCAGCCCGCCCTACGGCGCCGCGTACGCAGCCGCCGCCCAGGAAACCGACGACGATCTCGCCATTTGCATCGATCAGCGCCTTCGACCCCGGTTTGGCCGAGGTCGCCGCCACGGTGCGCACCACCGTCGCCATGGCAAAGGGTTCACCAGCGCTGCGCCGTGCCTCGGTTTCCCGGGCCAGATCCTGTTGCAGCCGTGGTCCCAGTGCCGATTGTCCTGCCATGATGAAACTCATATCGCCCCCAGTTTTTGATCGAGGCCCGCCAGCGCCTCCAGCGTGTTGGCCGCCTCGAACAGATCAAGATACGGCAGCGCCGCCGCCATGCCGCGTGCAATCGGCTCGTAGCCCTTCCAGCCCTTCAGCGGGTTCAGCCAGACGATCCGGCAGCCGCGCCGCTTCAGCGCCTGCAAAGCTGCGGCTATGTGTTCAGGCGGGTCGCTGTCGTAGCCGTCCGACAGGATGATCACCACCGAACGCCCACCGACGAACCGGCGCGCGTAGGTCGCCGCAAAATGTTCCAGGGCGCCGCCGATGCGGCTGCCGCCACCGATGCCTTCGGCCATCAGGGTCACTCGGTTGAGGGCACGCATCGGGTCCTCTTCGCGCAAAGCATCGGCAATGCGCACAAGACGGGTGTGAAAGAGATAAGCGTCCGAGGCCGCATCGGCCCGCATCAGCCCCGCCAGAAAGGCCAGAAAGGGGCGCGCATAGACCAGCATCGAGCCCGAGACATCACACAGCGCAACGATTTTGACCGGTCGGTCCGGGCGGGTGCGCCGCGCAAGCCGCAGGGGCACACCGCCGGTGGCCACCGCCTTGCGGATGGTGCGGCGGAAATCGACCGCCCTGCCCCGCCGCGCCGCCTTGCGCCTGCGGGAGCGTTTGTCGCGCAGGGCCTGCCCCAGCTGCACGGCAACCGCTTCTGCCTTGCGAATGTCTTCCGGGTCGACGAGATCGCGCAGATCCTTTTTCATCAGGTTCCTGACGTCCGAGGCGACAAGCCGCCCCGTGCCGTCGCTTTCCGCCTCGCCACCGCCGCTGCCGCCGGGGGCGTGTATTTTGCCTGTACCTTCTGCCTCTGTTCCGCCTGCATCCTTACGGGAGGAGTGCATATCGTCATTCTTATTGTTATTGTCGCTGGGCACGGTCTTTTGCCGCACCCGTCCTGCATCCATCCAGAAACTGTCGAACAACGCGTCGAACCGCTCAACATCCTCGGCCCGGCCCGCGCAGACGGCACACAGAGCGGCGCGGGCCTCTGACGGATCGCTCGCCTCTACCGCGCCAAGGGCCGCCAGCGCGGTGCCGGTTTCGGCAACGCCCAGCGCAAAGCCATGGGCGCGCAGATGAGCCATGAAACCCGCAACGCGCGCACCGGGGCCAGGATCGCGGCCTGCGAATTTGGTCACCCGGCTCATGCGGCGCGCCCCGCCAGACGCTGCGCGACCTCTGCCGGAACCGCCCCGCGGTCCGCCTCGGTTTTCAAAAGCGTGGCCATGGCCGCCATCAGGGCAGTTGGGTCTTCGGTGAGGTCGGCCACGCCCAGCCCAGAGAGCGCGGCGGCGAAGTCCAGCATCTCGGCCACGCCGGGTTTCTTCACAAGGTCCTCCTTGCGCAGATCCTGCACGAAGCCGACGATCTGCCCGGCCAGCGCAGCACTCAGCCCCGGACAGCGCGCGTCCAGAATGGCAAGTTCCGTCTTGCGTTCGGGATAATCCACATGGGCGTAAAGGCAGCGCCGCCGCAGCGCGTCCGACAAATCGCGGGTGCCATTGGCAGTGAGGATCACCAAGGGTCTGCTTTTCGCCGTGATGGTGCCAAGCTCCGGCACGGTGATCTGAAAATCGGCCAGCACCTCCAACAGGTAGGCCTCGAATTCTTCATCAGCGCGGTCGATCTCATCAATCAGCAGCACTGGCGGCGTGTCCTGCCGGATCGCCTGCAGCAGCGGACGTTCGAGCAGGTAGTCTTCAGAGAAGATCTGCGCTTCGGCCTCTTTGCCGGTCTTGCCCGAGGCCTGAATGGCCAAGAGCTGGCGTTGGTAGTTCCATTCATAGATCGCCTGCGCCGCATCCAGCCCTTCATAGCATTGCAACCGGATCAGCCGGGTGTCGCGCGCCGAAGCCAGAGCGCGGGCGATCTCGGTCTTGCCGACGCCTGCCGCCCCTTCAAGCAGCAAGGGACGGCCCAGCGTCACCGCAAGATGCAGCGCCATCGCCAGATCGTCCGAGGCGACATAGCCTTGACTTGCAAGGTCATTCTGAAGGTCGAGATAGGTCATGATGTGGATAGGAGGGCCACCGACGCGGCCCTCTCGGTTCTCCCCTTATCCGTGCAGGCCCAGATCATTGGCGATCTTCCAGATCCGCCAGTGATCATGCGGCATATGGCTTTGACGCAGGCCAAAGGCACGGAAGGCATCGTGAACGGCATTGGAGAAGGCTGGCACGCCGCCTACATTTGGGCTTTCGCCCACGCCCTTTGCGCCGATCGGGTGATGCGGGCTGGGGGTTTCGGTGTGGTCGGTGGTGTAATGGGGCGTCTCGACAGCGGTGGGGATGAAGAAATCCATCAGCGTGCCGGTCTTGCAGTTGCCCATATCGTCATAGGCGATCTCCTGCCCCATGGCGATGGCGAGCGCCTCGGTCAGGCCCCCGTGCACCTGACCTTCGATGACCATCGGGTTGATCCGGGTGCCGCAATCATCCAGCGCATAGAACTGGCGGATCTCATGCTCGCCCGTGTCAGCGTCGATTTCCATGACGCAGATATAGGCGCCAAAGGGATAGGTCATATTGGGCGGATCATAGTAGCTGACCGCCTCCAGTCCCGGCTCAACGCCCGGAATGGCCTGATTGTAGGCCGCATAGGCGATGTCTTTCATGGTCTTGAAGCGCTCGGGCGCGCCCTTGACCACGAAGCGATCCACATCCCATTCCAGATCGTTGTCATGCACCTCCAGAAGGTAGGCCGCAATCATCTGCGCCTTGGCGCGGATCTTGCGGCCCGCCATGGCGGTGGCAGCCCCGGCAACCGGAGTCGAGCGTGAGCCATAGGTGCCCAGACCGTAAGGAGCCGTGTCGGTATCGCCCTCCTCGATGGTGATGCTGTCTGCGGAAAGGCCGATTTCGGACGCAAGGATCTGCGCGAATGTGGTCGCATGGCCCTGCCCCTGGCTGATGGTGCCAAGGCGCGCGATGGCCGATCCGGTGGGGTGAATGCGGATCTCGCAACTGTCGAACATCCCCATGCCGAGGATATCGCAGTTCTTTACCGGACCCGCACCGACGATCTCGGTGAAATGCGTCAGACCAATGCCCAAAAGCTTGCGCGTTTTTCCGGCCTTGAAGTCTTCCACCCGCTGGGCTTGCTCGGCGCGCAGATCATCATATTTGACCGCGGCCAAGGCCTTGTCCCAGGCGGTGTGATAGTCGCCGGAGTCATATTCCCAGCCCAAGGCAGACTGATACGGGAACTGATCGGCCTTGATAAAATTGATCCGGCGCAGCTCGGCTGCGTCCATGTTCAGCTCGATTGCCAAAACTTCGATCATGCGCTCGATGAAATAGGCCGCCTCCGTCACCCGGAAGGAGCAGCGATAGGCCACACCGCCCGGTGCCTTGTTGGTATAGACGCCATCGACGCCCACATATGCGACCGGGATGTCATAGGACCCGGTGCAGATGTGGAAGAAACCAGCCGGGAACTTGGTCGGGTCGGCGCAGGCATCAAAGGCGCCGTGGTCGGCGGTCACATGGCAGTGCAACCCGGTGATCTTCCCGTCCTTGGTGGCGCTGATCTTGCCCTTCATCCAGTAATCACGGGCAAAGGCCGTGGCCATCAGGTTTTCCATCCGGTCTTCGATCCACTTCACCGGCTGGCCGGTAACGATCGAGGCCACGATGGAGCAGACATAGCCCGGATAGACACCGACCTTATTGCCAAAGCCGCCGCCGATATCGGGCGAGATCACGCGGATGTTGTGCTCTTCGATCCCCGACAGAAGGCTGGCGACCGTGCGCACCACATGCGGCGCCTGGAAAGTGCCCCAAAGCGTCAGCTTTCCGTTGATCTTGTCCATGCTCGCCACGCTGCCACAGGGCTCCAGCGGGCACGGATGGGTGCGGTGATAGTAGACCATCTCCTCGGCCACCACTTCGGCCTCGTCCAGAACCTGTTCGGTGGCATCCTTGTCGCCCTCTTCCCAGAGGAAGATGTGGTTGTGATGGCGGCGCGCGCCATGGGCGCCCTCTTTCTCGTCCTTGATATCTTCACGCAGGACAATGTCGGACTGCAGCGCCTCAAAGGGATCCACCAGAACCGGCAGTTCCTCATACTCCACCTCGACCAGTTCCACCGCATCGGCAGCGACGTAACGGTCCTTGGCGACGACGAATGCGACCTCCTGGCCCTGGAACAGCACCTTGCCATCGGCCAGCACCATCTGTTTGTCGCCCGCAAGGGTCGGCATCCAGTGCAACGAGAGCGGCTCAAGATCCTTGGCGGTCAGAACGGCGACGACGCCATCCAGCGCCATGGCGGCATCGATATTGATCGATTTCACCCGCGCATGGGCATAGGGCGAGCGGACAAAGTCGCCGTGCAACATGCCCGGAAGATTGACGTCATCCACATAGTTGCCCTTGCCCTGGGTAAAGCGGGCATCCTCAACCCGCTTGCGCGAGCAGCCCAGACCTTTGAGATTGTCGATCCGTTCCTGACGGTCCTCCAGATCCTTCATTGTGCTGCCTCCCTGGCTGCGTTCATTTCGGCGGCGGCGGCGAGGATCGCCTTGACGATGTTCTGATAACCGGTGCAGCGGCACAGGTTGCCTGCGATGCCGAACCGCACCTCTTCTTCGGTGGGGTTCGGGTTCTCCTGCAAAAGGCGATAGGCCCGCGTGATCATACCGGGGGTGCAATAGCCGCACTGAAGCCCGTGATGTTCGCGGAACATCTCCTGCAGCACATGCATGCCGTCTGGCGTGGCGATGCCTTCAATGGTGGTGATCTCGGCCCCGTCCGCCTGGGCAGCGAACATGGTGCAGGATTTCACCGACTTGCCGTCGATATCAACGGTGCAGGCGCCGCAATGGGAGGTCTCGCAGCCCACATGGGGCCCGCGCAGGTTCAGCGTCTCGCGCAGGGTATGCACAAGCAGTTCGCGCGGCTCGGCGGCGACCTCATGCTTTTCGCCGTTCACGGTCAGGGTGATGATTTGTTTTCCCATGGGTTCCTCCCTCAGGCCCGCGACCAGGCGCGTTCGATCGCGCGGCGCAGGATGACGCCAGCCACGTGTTTCTTGAATTCGACCGGTCCGCGGTTGTCTTCGGTCGGGTCGATGTCGCCCAGCATGGCCGAAACCGCATTGGACATGGCATCGCTGCCGCAATCGCTCCCAACCAAAGCCGAGCCAGCAGCCTCAGAAAACACCGGCGTGTCGCTGAGGTTGGTCATCGCGATTGAGGCAGAGGCCACCTTGCCGCTCGCCTTTTCGATGATCACAGCCGCAGCCGCCGTCGCGTAGTCCCCGATCTTGCGCTTCTGCTTTTCATAGGCCTGCCCGCCCTTTGGCGCGGCAAAGGAGATCCGGGTCAGAATCTCGTCGTCCTCGCGGTCGGTCATATAGGCCGCCTCGTAAAAGTCGCGCGCCTGAACCTCGCGGGTGCCGTCTGGGCCGTGCAGGGAAAAGGTTGCATCCAGGCACTGCATCAGCCCGGGCATGTCATTGCCGGGATCGCCATTGGCCACGTTGCCACCGATCGTTCCCATATAGCGCACCTGAGGATCAGCTATCAGCAGGGCCGCCTCGCGCATGATCGGCGCAGCGGCCGCAAGCGCATCATTGGTGATCAGCTCGTGCTGCGTGGTCATGGCGCCGATGGTGACCTTGCCGCCTTCGACCGAAATGCCTTTCAGCTCATCAATGGACTGCAGATCGATCAGATGCGGCACATCGGCCATGCGCAATTTCATCATCGGGATCAGGCTGTGCCCGCCTGCCATGACGCGAGCATCATCGCCGTGTTCCTCAAGAACCGCCAGCGCCGCCGCAATACTGCCGGGCCGGTGGTATTCGAATTCCGAAGGTATCATCCGTGTCCTCCCTGAATGCCGGATTGCTGGCATTAGAGGACGCCGTGCCCCTTGCGGCGAGACTGCGGAAACGACTGCCGCAGTCACTTTCACGAAATGCGAATGAGCTGCACGAGCTGCGACTGATAACCACAGGGCGATGCGAAACAACTCAACACCCGCAAAAGGCGTGCGCTCATCGCCCACTCACAGGACATGTGGAGGCCTCGTCCCAAGGACGCGTATGGATCACAAGACACGAGCGGGGGTTTGGCTAACCGCTTGCGGTGCTGCGCAGGAATGCGCAGACCTACATCCCAAGCTTTTTGCGCACATCGGCAAGGCGCGAGCGGCTCACGGGCACCTTGGGCAAAGCCGGTGTTTCATCGAAATAGCACACGCCATTGTCTTTCTTGCGCTCGAAACTGGTGACATGGTCAAGGTTCACCAGGTAACTGCGGTGGGTGCGCATAAAGGGGCCAGCACCGATACGGGTTTCCGCCTCCGAGATGGACCAAGGGCAAAAAAGCTTGCTCTCGCCGCTGTACAGCACCGTATAGTGGCCTTCTGCGCGGATCGCGGAAACATTGACAGGGCTGATGAAATGGGTGCGGGACTCGGCCTCATAGGGGATCCGGCAGTCTGACACCTGCACCGTTTCACCCGCATGCAGGGCGGTGAGCGGAACGTCCTCTTCCGCAGCCATTGGATCGGGGATTGCAGGATCCTTGACTCCCTCTGTTGATCCGCCAAGCCGGGTTGCAAAGGTCGCGCCAGAAAGCAGGAAACTGCCAGACAGAACAAAGGCGGAAAGCGTCACGCCAAAGGCCAGAACGCCCCTGCTCATGGGCGGTACAAACGTGGCGTATGCGGCGGACTGGGTGAACCCTGTCCCCGCCATGGCAATGAAATGCACCGCAAAGACAGCGATGCCAAAACCAAAGGTGCCCAGCACGATATTGCGCGCACTGCGCTGCCCATAGGAGAGCTGAAACGATGCCGCACTGAGCGCGATTGAGGCCGCAAAGGCCATTCCCACCTGCGGCGCAGAATAACTTGGCAGGCACAGTTCCATGCCAGACATGCCGATGTAGTGCATCGCGGCAATGCCACTGCCCATGATCACCCCTGCCAACAGGATCTTGCCCCGCGTACGGGTGCCGAAATGCACGATCAGCAGAGCGAGCCCCATGAAGAGGATCGCAGTCAGCGCCGAGATCAGCGTGATCAGAGGATCAAAGTAATAGGCAACAGGCAGCTCCAAGCCCAGCATGGCCACGAAATGCATCGACCAGATGCCACTGCCGAGAATGACCGCGGCGATAGAGACCACGATCTTGCGCACCGGAACCGACATCTGAGAGGCCCCCTGCAACAGCGACAGGCCAGAAAACCCGGCGATCAGAGCGATCGCGAGCGAAGCAAGGACAAACACGTGGTTGTGGCTATACTCGAGCAAAAAGGGCCTCCCTTCCCGTTCAGCTCTGTTCGCTGCAAAGGGCGCGCCTTGGTCCCAAAAGGGGCGCACCGCAGGTAACATAGACCTATAGCTGAAACCCCGTCACCACCCAATTGCGCCAGCGCAAAAAAGAAGCGCGCCCCGTGGGACGCGCCTCAACTCTTTCTATCGACGTGCTATTTGTCGTCGTCCTTGTCGAACTCGGCCATCAGAGGATCGTCTTCTTCCTCATCGTCATAGTAGCCTTCGGCGCGCAGCTTCTCTTCGCGTTTCTTTTCAACCCGGCCCACCAGGAAGATTGAAATCTCGTATAGGCCATAGACCACGGTGAAGAGGATCAGCTGGGTGATGACATCCGGCGGGGTCACCAGCGCGGCCAGCACCAGAATGGCCACAACCGCGTATTTGCGCACTGATCCCAAGCCTTCGGCGCTGACCAGACCGGCCTTCCCCATCAGGGTCAGCAACACCGGTAGCTGGAAACACAGTCCAAAGGCCATGATGAACTTGAGCGTGATATCCAGCGACTCGTTCACCTTGCCGAAGAAGGTGATCCGCACGCCATCGGTTGTCTCAGGGACCACAGCCGCGTCGGCGGGCAAGTCATTCACCGCTCCCGACAGAAGGTTGGCAAAGATCGATGAGACATCCGCAAAACCAAGGAAGAACTGCATGGCGAGGGGTGTCACCACCAGATGCGCAAAGGCTGCCCCCAACAGGAACATCACCGGCGATGCGATCAGGAAGGGCAAGAAGGCGTTCTTTTCGCTTTTATACAGCCCCGGCGCAACAAACCGCCACAGCTGAAAGCCGATCACCGGGAAGGACAGCGCAAAGCCGAACACCATCGAGATGCGGAACAGCGTGAACAGGTATTCCTGCGGGCTGGTGTACTGCAAGGTGGGCGACGGATCGCCAAGCTCCCGCAGGGTCGCCTCGATTGGCCCCAGCAGGAACTGCAGGATCGGCTCGGCCACGGTAAAGGCCAGCACGATCCCGACGATAAAGGCCCCTACCGCCCGGATCAGCCGCGTGCGCAGCTCTGCCAGATGCTCGATCAGCGGCGCGGAGGAATCCTCGATCTCTTCGGATTGGCTCATGATTTGGTCTCTTTGTCCTCGACCGCAGGGGTCGCGCTGGCCTCAAGCTCCTTTTCGGCGGCTTCGGCATAGGCCAGCGCCTCTTGCGCTTCCTTGGCCTTGCGTTCCGCTGCCGCGCGGGCTGTGGCCGCCTGGATCTTCTTGGCATCTGCCGCGCGCTCGGCGGCCAGTTTGCCGGTTTCGCTATCGGCATCGAACTTGGTCGGGTCGATGGATTTGGCCATATCCTGCGCCGCCTCCTTGACCCCGTCCATGGCGGTGCCAACAGGGTTGGTCGCAGCCTTCAGCCCCTGCGCCACATCCTTGACGCCGGCCTCATCAGCGGCATCGTTCATCGCGCGGCTGAATTCGCGGGCCATGCCCTTGGCCTTGCCCACAAACCGCCCAACATTGCGGAACAGCACCGGCAGGTCCTTGGGGCCGACCACGATCAGCGCGACGATCCCGACCACCATCAGTTCGGTCCACCCAAGATCGAACATGGGCGATTAGGCCTTGTCTTTTTCGGTCTCGGGCGTGATGTCCTTCGCCTCGGCGGCCGCATCCTGCTCGATTTCCTCGGTGCTGTCCTTCACGCCCTTCTTGAAGGCGGTGATCCCTTTGCCGACTTCGCCCATCAGCGAAGAAATCTTGCCGCGGCCAAACAGAACCAGAACCACGACGGCAATCAGCAGAATGCCTGGAAGGCCGATATTGTTGAGCATGTGAGTGTCTCCTTCTTGTCCGGCGCCCATCCGCACCGGTTTCCTTTGTCAGCATCGGTTTTACGGGTGCAGGGCGCGCCCGCAAAGGCGCTCAAGGCCCAAAGGTTGCCAAACCGGGGCAAAATCCAGCTGAATCATCCGCACCTCAAAACCAACTGACAGGTTTATGTCAGTTGCCCTCTGCTAGGTCCAGCCTGTCACATCACAACGGAGACCAAAGAGATGACACAGACCAACAGCACCGCCGCCAAAACCACCCCCGTGGCCGAGATCGTCACCTTCACCCTGGCAGGCGGAATCACCCCGGAGGCCTTTGTGGCCCTCAGCCAGGAAAGCGAGGCCTTCGTGCGCGCCCAGCCCGGTTTCATGTTCCGCCGCCTGTCTTGTGGCGCCGATGGCCGCTGGAGCGATCACGTGGTCTGGCGCGATAACGCCAGCGCGCAGGCCGCCGCCGAGGCCTTTCCCAAACAGCCCTTTGCCGCTGCGCTGATGCAGGCGATTGAGCCGGGCAGCATAGATATGCGCCACGAAGACATCCTGTGGCAGATGGCGGCTTGACCAACCGGTGCGGCGCAGGCCAAGGCTAGCACCATGCGCCGCACCGACCGTCTTTTTGAAATCATCCAGATCCTGCGCGACGGGAAGTTGCACCGCGCGCAGGACATTGCCGCGCGGCTGGAGGTCTCGACCCGCACCATCTACCGCGACATGGACACGCTGGTCGCCTCTGGCGTGCCGGTCGAGGGAGAGCGCGGCGTCGGCTACATGGTGCGCGAGGCGATCACCCTGCCGCCCCTCACCCTGACGCCCGAAGAGCTGGAGGCGCTGAACCTTGGCATGGCGATTGTGGCCGAAGCCGCTGACCCTGACCTCAAATCGGCGGCGCAATCGCTGGCTGCCAAGGTGGACGCGGTCTTGCCCGCCGAAACCATTGCCGAGGCGGATGCATGGAAATTCGCCGTCTACCCCTTTGCCGATGCGGCGCGCGGCTTTGCCCAGATGCCCACCCTGCGCGCCGCTATCAAGGCGCGGCAGAAACTGCAGATCACCTACCGGCGCATCGACGGAGAGGTCAGCCAGCGCAAGATCCGCCCTTTGCACATGGAGTACTGGGGCCGCGTCTGGACCCTCACCGCCTGGTGCGAGGCGCGCGAGGACTTCCGCGTCTTCCGCGTCGATCTCATTGAGGCGGCCACCGCCCTGCCCGAGTTGTTCGTAGATGAGCCGGGCAAGAGGCTGGCAGACTACGACCCGCACAGAAACAGTTAAACGCCAAACCAGTCACCGCTTGTTTGGACGGGCAGCCATAAACGCAATAGCGCCCGCCACGATTGGGCGAGCGCTAGGATCTGGTTTCTTCTGGCTGTCTTACGCCTTTTTGCGGCGACGCATCAGACCCAGACCGCCGAAAGCGCCGATCAAAAGAAGACCTGTGGCCGGAAGCGGAACCGGTGCAGCCGAAGAGGTCCCGAGGATCGAGAACTGCTGTTCGCGCGGGTACGTGATGAATGTATCGAAAGTCATGTTATCACGGGATTGGCGCAGGTTACCTCCTGAAACATTCACCCCCCAGTCGGAATAGGCGGCAACAGTGTTGGCACCATTGAAGCCAAACCAGTAGGTGCCGGCCGCCAGATTGAGGTTCAGGCCACTCACGATCACATCATAGATCCGATAAGAGCCAGTGCTTGCAATAGAAGAACCTGAGACGGACAGGTTCTTTAGCAACAGCAGATTGTTCATCGCGCTATCATAGATGCCAACATCCAGACGGGCCTGGGACAGATCCAAACTCCCAAAGCCAAAGGCGAATTGCACACCGGTCACGGTCGTGTTTGCGCTCAGGGTGAAATCATCTGCAATGCCATACTGGTTGCCGGCGTTTCGATTTACACCTGATCCAACCACTCCATTGTCGAACACAGTCGCGGCAAGGGCCCCGGAAGCAGACAACGCAAGCGCCAACACTGCGCCAGCCAATTTTTTGATACTCATGAAACATCTCCAATCAGAATGTACTTCGAAAGAATGATTAACCATTCGTTAACGCCACTGCGCCAAAAAGTCAACTTCCACGCTCAGCCCGTCAATGCAGCACGGGAGTGCACGGACGGAAATTGAAACCGAGCACCTGCGCATCCTGCATGGCCGCCACCAGTGCCCCGGACATGAATGCCGCCAAAGTGATATCATCGCGCCTCAAATGCCGCCCCTCCTCGGCATTTGGGTAGACAACAGATTTCTTTGTGCTGATGGCGCTCAGGACCGGGATTTTCTTTCCATCGCTTCTTCGTACGACCCAAGTGACATCGGCCCTCTCCATATCGACAGTCCTGGCCGTTGCATGGACGTTCAAGAAGTAGAGCTTCTTGTCGATCCTCTGCTGGCTTCCCAGTGACCAGGCGTTTGGAATTGGCACCAGATCATGCAGGCCGGGTTCAAACCGCTCGATCACCTCGGCCACCTTTTCGCTGACGACGATTTGGAAAGACTGGAAATCCTGGAAAACATCGCCGATCTCATCGAGTTTTCCCGATGCCACCGCCCAATGCCGGGAAACAAAATCAGTGTTTTCCTGGGTCAATGGCCTGGCCACCGTTACATCCAAACCCATGGACGCAGGTTTATTTTGCGGACTGACATCTTCATAGGGGTTGTCGCTCCACCATAGCCCGCTATCCACCCCTTCGTAGTCGGTAAACGGTCGATAGATCATTCTGCCCTGCTGTCGCCCATTTCTGTTCTGTCGGCACCAAGGCCCGCCGTGATCAATCGACAAAGCCCCCGGCATCAAGCCGCGCGCGCAGCTTGACGTCGAAGCCCACGACCTGTGGTTCCAGCTCGAACCTGTCCTCTGGAAAAAAGCCGTTCTTCATAATTCTGGGACCAAAGCCAAGCCATTGCATGAGTTCACAGAACAGGCGGAGCATTTCCTCCTGTTCCTCCCTGCTCTTGAACTTTTGCGCAGACGGAATGTCATGAATCCGCACCCCTTCGATATCAATGATGTTTTCCAGCCACTTGGCTGTATGCCCAATCCACTTGATCACAAGATCAACACCCGGATTTCGGGCGCGCAACCGGTCAATTTCGTCGCTATGGCGTATCGTGGCTGCCGAAGGTTTGGAAAACACCATCGTGGTCCCAAAGTAGCGCATGAGATACGATTTTTCGCAAGCCTCGGTTCCAGGGACAATGACGATAGAAATCTCTGGATCGGACGTAAAAATGGTCGGCGCCTGAAACGGAGCGCCCCTGACCAAGCTTCCCATCCAGAACTCCAGCCCGTCACTGGTTTTATATACTTTCACACCCTCAGGCGGCTGGAGCCGGTCGGCCATGTTGCAAATCCTTCTTCGCAATCCGCCCCGGTGTCGGCTGCCTAGCCCTTTGGAAAGACAAAACACCGGTTGCGGGGCACGGTCAGCCATAGGACACGGCCCACTTCGGGCAGGAATACGTTGGGCACTGTCACCTTCAGGAGCGATCCGTCAAAATCCATGCGGAATTCCACCAGGCTTTCATGCCCCAGGAAACGCGCGCGTTCCACCACGCCGCGGGCCGGGACGCCATCGCTGGGGGTGGGCAGCGGCCCCTTGCCCGCGCGGTCGAAATCGATGCGCACATGCTGGGGGCGAAAGACGATTTCGACATCGGTGCCATCGGGCACGCCGGGGGCCAGAAACTGGCCAAAGGGGGTTTCGGCCAGCGCGCCATTCACCTGCGCGTTCAGCACATTCACATCGCTGAAAAAGGCCACCGCCGCCTTGTCCACCGGGCGGGTGTAGACGTTATAAGGCGCGCCCTGCTGAACGATCCGCCCGCCTCGCATCAAGGCGATCTCATCGGCCATGCGCATGGCTTCTTCGGGCTCATGGGTGACCAGAAGAACCGCCGTGTCTTCCTCGCGCAACAGCGTCAGAGTTTCATCGCGGATACCATCGCGCAGGCGGTTATCAAGGCCTGAGAACGGCTCATCCATCAGCATGATGCGCGGGCGCGGCGCCAGGGCGCGCGCAAGGGCGACGCGCTGCTGCTCCCCGCCCGACAGCTGATGCGGATAGTCGTCGATGTATTTGGACAGCGACACCTTGGCGAGCAGTTCCTCCACCCGCGCGCGTTTCTGATCTTTCGGCCCCTTCAGGCCAAAGGCGACGTTGTCGGCAACACTCAGGTGTGGAAACAGGGCAAAGTCCTGGAACATCAACCCGATCTCGCGCCGCTCGGGCGGGACGCGAAAGACGGTGTCGCAGATCAGCTTGCCATCCACATAGATCTCGCCCTCGTCCTGCATCTCGACACCCGCGATCATGCGAAGGGTGGTGGATTTGCCGCAGCCCGACGGCCCCAAAAGGCAGGTGACCTGCCCCGCCTGGATGGTGAGCGAGACATCATCTACCACCGCACGCCCGTCAAAGAACCGCCGGATGTTGCGGATTTCAAGACGGGGAACCGGACGGGAGGGAGGGGCAGATGCGGCGCTCATGGGCTCTCTTGTTCAAGCCGATCAAAACAATCGGAATTACCCGCAGATAACAACCCCATTGGGCGCACGCAAGGGTGCCGTCCTGATGCCGCTAGCAACAGGAGGCCGCAGCCGTGCCGTCATCGAAGCCATTGAAGGGCGAGGCGCCGCCGCAGCCCGCAAAGATCCCGTAATGGGTCGAGAAATCGCCGATGAAGTCGAAATGCGGCGCAAGGCGGGTGTCATGCAGCATCATCCAGGTGTTGCCGCAGACCGGGAAGACCTTGCCCGCCTCGATCACGTGGTGATCATCCAGCTTCAGCGCATGGGGCGCATGGGGAATGGTGCCCTTGTAGATCACCGCCTGGCCGTAGTCCTCGCAATCGGGTTCCAGATCCGGCAGCTTGAACAGCCGGTAGGTGGCCGACAGGAACTTCAGCGGCGCAACCCGCTCTTCCAGCTTGGGGTTTTCGATGGTCAGGGGCCGGGCTGTGACCATGCGCGGATCGAAGAAACCGACCTCCCGCGCCAAGCGCAGGAAGTCATTCCAGTAAAGCGCCCCGGACAGGCATTCGCCATAAAGCACCTCGTCCCTTGCCATGGCTTTGGGCACGCGGCGGTCGGCGTAGACGTCGGAGAAATACATCTCTCCGCCGTCCTTCAGCAGCCGGTGCGCCCCGCGCAGCACCGCGCCCTTGTCGGTCGCCAGATTGATCACGCAGTTGGAAACGATGACATCAAAGGAGCCGGGTTCAAGGTCCAGCTCATCCAGTTTCTCGATATAGCCGTGGTGGAATTCGACATTGCTGGCGCCATGGCCAAAACCCGCCGCGTGGTAGTCGCGGTGACGCTGCGCCACCTCCAGCTGCGCCGGGGTCATGTCAACGCCCACCACGCGGCCCTTCTCCCCGACCATGGCCGACAGCGCATAGACATCGCGCCCCGCACCGCAGCCCAGATCCAGCACCGAGGCCCCTTCCAGCGCCTCGGGCGCGATCAACCCGCAGCCGTAATAGCGCGTCAGAACCTCGTCATGGATCTGCGACAGCACTGCCTTCACATGATCGGGCATATCGTCCGGCGTGCAGCAGGCATTGGTTTGCAGATCCGCACTACCCTGCAGGACCTCTCCATAGTAATTCTGCACGCTTTCATGTTTCATGGGTGGCCCTTTCACGGTCTTGTCCCGCTAATGGGTATCGCGCGCCCCTGCCCCGGACAAGCGGCAGAGCGCCGCAGTGACGCAAGCGTGAAGGCTGCCCTAGCGCGTCAGCTCAAAAACCGTCTCGGCCCGCCGCGTGCCATTGACCAGAACCTCGATCCGGTGCGCACCCGGTACCAGGGTAAAGGTGGTTGCGTCCCCTTTCATCCGGTGACGTTTCAAAAGCGTCAGCTTTCCGTCTGCCAATCGCGCCTGCTTCAGCTTGAACACCTTGGCCGAGGTCTTTCCACCCGGGCGCAGAAAATGCAGGCGGTAGTCCACCAGGACCGGCTGATCCTCTGGCCCCGACAGATCGACCGCGAAAGAGAGCGCATCGCCAATGGCCACAGTTTCAGCATCCAATGTGATCGCTGCCGCAACCGGGGCCTCTGGGTCATAGCCGAGCAGGGTCAGCGCGCCCGCATGACCTGCCTTCACCAGCCCGCGACAGGCGTGCCGCGTCATCCAGTCCATCTCTTTGCCCGTCTGCTGCCCCGTATCGCGCCAGCGGTGCAGGGTTTCGACCACCAGATCCGGCTCTTTCTTGGCAATGTCATTGAGGTGGTTGGCAACCGAGCGGGTCACGAACCGTGTCCGGTCCCCATGCAGCCGGTCGAGCAGAGGCAAGGGCGCGCGCAGGTCCAGCGTGATACCCAGCCCCCAGGGCAGGCGCGGCCTTGTCCCTTCGCTGGCGAGCCTGCGCACATGGTAGTGATCATGGCCGGCCCAATCCCGCATCCTCTCCAAAGTCAGATCCGGCCAGCGATTGAGGAAGGGGCGGATCGCATATTCCATCGAGAACCGCTGAGTCAGATCTTCCAACAGGTCCAGCGACAGATCGGGATGATCCTCCAATCCCTTCGCCACCACGAATTCGCCCAAGGGGGCAAAGATGAAATCACCAAAATCATCGTCGCTCTTGCCGGGATCCAGCGGCGGCGGCAGGGCGGCGCGCAGCACAGGCGCCACTTCGGGCAGCGGGGCGCTGTAGTGGCCTTGCAGAACCTCGGCGATCCAATGGATGCGCTGCTTCAGTTCCAGCTCAGGAAAGCGCGACATCACCCGCATCTCAAAACCCGGTGCATCAAACCCTGGATCGACCGCTGCAAAAAGACCCGCCAGATAGCGAGTCTTTTCCAGATTGAACAGCTGGTCCTTTAAGGAGAAACCGCTGGCCATGAGGTTACAGCGTCATATTGGTGGCGCCGCCATCCAGCAGAATGTTCTGGCCAACGATAAACCCTGCATGCTGCGAGCAGAGAAAGGCACAGGCGGCACCGAATTCCTGCCGCGTGCCGTAACGCTGCGCCGGGATGGTCGCCGCGCGCTGCGCCTTGGCCTCCTCCAGCGAAATGCCCTGCTGGTTGGCCACGCCGGTATCAAGCGAGACGGCCCGGTCGGTGGCATGGATGCCCGGCAGAAGGTTGTTGATGGTGACCCCCTTGCCCGCCACCTGTCGCGAGGTACCGGCCACATAGCCGGTGAGGCCGGCACGCGCTGAGTTCGACAGGCCGAGCACCGCAATCGGCGCCTTGACGGATTGCGAGGTGATATTGACCACCCGGCCCCAGCCCTTGTCCATCATGCCCGGCAAAAGCGCCTTCATCAGGGCAATCGGCGCCAGCATGTTGGCATCCAGCGCCTTGATGAAATCCTCGCGCTCCCAGTCGGACCACATGCCCGGCGGCGGGCCGCCCGCGTTGGTCACAAGGATATCGACATTCCCCGCGGCGTCGAGCACCGCCTTTTGTCCTTCGGCGGTGGTCACATCGGCGGCCACAGTGGTCACCTCGACGCCATAGGTGTCGCGAATACCTTGCGCAGCAGCCAAGAGCGCCTCTTCGCCGCGCGCGTTCATCACCAGATTCACCCCCGCTTCGGCCAGCGCCTCGGCGCAGCCAAGGCCAAGGCCCTTGCTGCTGGCACAGACCAATGCGCGCTTGCCTGCAATTCCAAGATCCATGTTCGTCCTCCATCAGGATTCTGCGTTTCCCGCCAGAGAGTGCACCGTCCGCAGCAGAATGACCAGCCTGTCCCCCGCGGTCTGAATTTCTGCGCCTTACGGCCTGTTTCGTGCCACAATCGTGAGGTACACCCGAGCCACCCCGCAGTGCAAAAGAGACATCACGTGACACAGGCCCGCTCTGCCGCCAGATCAATTCCTGCCTACCCTGCCGAGGCCTTCCTCGTGGAGATCGGAGCCAATATGGGCGATCCCTTGGGCGTATTGGAAGATCTGGTCCTGGACGATGTCTATATGTTGAGACCCGGCCAGAAACCCAGCCGCCTTTCGCTGTGCAGTGACGGCAACAAGAGCTTTGAGGTGGCGCCCGACACAGAATTGGGCACCCCGGGCGCCAATCTTCATCTTGATTGCGCTTTGACCCTTATGCCCGAGGTGGGCACCAATGTGGACGCCCTGGTACTGGTTGAGGTCGATCGCGAAGGGTTGATCGCGGCCATCTACCTTGCCCCCCTTGCGCCGCTTCTGCCTCAGGTCGGTTACGCCCTTCTGAGCGCCGAGCGCAAAGAAGCCCGCGCCCGACTGGCGCAAATGGCCTCCATCTCATTTACACGCGGCACGCATATCACCCTTGGCAGTGGCGCCCAGAAACCGATCGAAGACCTGCGCCCCGGCGACCGGATCCTCACCCGCGATGATGGCGTGCAGGAACTGCGCTGGATCGGTCAGACCACCAGCCGCGCAACCGGCGCCATGGCGCCGATCCTGATCCGCAAGGGCACGCTCAACAATGCCCGCGACCTGCTGGTGAGCCCGGACCATCGATTGATGATCTACCAGCGCCATGACGCATTGGGCACCGGAACGTCGGAACTCTTGATCGCGGCGCGGCATCTTGTGAACGGCGACAGCGTGGTGGTGCAGGATGGGGGGTTTGTCGACTATTTTCAATTGCTGTTCGATCGTCATCACATCGTCTACGCCGAAGGGATTGCCGCCGAAAGCCTGTTTCTGGACCCCATGACCGAGCCAGCCTTGCCCGCTGATCTGCGCCAAAGTCTCATGGGCGTGATCCGTCCAAACCAGCGCCGCGACACCCATGGCATGGATGTTCCGGCACCTCTTTTGGACCGCCCGGACCTGGTGGAACTGCTGCGGCGGGCCTCTTTGAGATAGGCGCCTCGGCACATCCCCCAAGGGAATGGCCTGACCGGCCTGTCCCAACCCATTTGAAATGCCTCTTTGCGCCGTGCCCCGTGTTTGACAACCGGCGGCACACCGGCTCCCCACAATACCCGGGCCGGAATCCTCACCTCACGAAGATTTGTCCACTGCCGCTATCTGCCCAAGGCTTGAGCATGCGGAATGGGACGCCCCAGCGCAGATACCGCGAATCAGTTTCGAGCCCACCCCACAACCGAAGGAAGCTATCAAGTATCAACATGGCACCTTTGCTGAAATTTTATGTCGATCTTTCAACCGGAAAGGGAATTTTAAGGCAGTTAACTCTTTAAAAAGTATGAATGGCATACCCTTTGCTCAGCCCGCCGATCTCGTCGGCCAGCCGTGAGGGGATACATGTTTTTTAGTTCCGACCGCCGAAAGCTCGAAGCCGCACTTGCTGAAAAGCAAGCCGTGATGGACGTCATTGAACGTACGCAGGCCGTTATCGAGTTTAAACCCGACGGCACAATCCTGCGTGCCAATCCGAACTTCCTGTCTGCCCTTGGGTATGCTCTGGATGAAATCGTCGGCAAGCACCACTCTATGTTTGTTGATCCTGGCTACACCCGGACAGAAGAGTATGCCAAGTTCTGGAAAGACCTCGCATCGGGCGAGTTCTTCACCGATCAGTTCCCGCGCATCACCAAGGCCGGTGAAGAGATCTGGATCCAGGCGACCTATGCTCCCGTTCTGGATGCGGATGGTAAGGTTGAAAAGGTGATCAAACTGGCCACCGATGTCACCCAACGCCGCAAGGATACGAGCGATATCGCCGACAGTCTGATTGAGCTGTCCAGTGGCAACCTGGGACACCGCGTTTCGGTGTCCAGCATCGAAGACCTGAGCGTTCTTGGAACGGCCTTCAACGATGCAATCGAACAGCTTGCGTCGACGATTGAAACCGTCAAATCCGTTTCCTCTACAGTGTCCACCACCGCGCAGGAAATCAACGGCTCTGTGTCGCAGTTGTCCAGCCGGACCGAAACTCAGGCCGCGACCCTGGAAGAAACAGCCGCCGCCATCGAAGAGCTGACGGCGACAGTCCGCTCCGCAGCCGAAGGCGCAAAGCAGGTCGAAAACATCGTGGCAAACGCAACCGCTGCCGCCCAAGGCAGCAGCGAAGTGGTGCAGAATGCCATTCGCGCGATGGATCAGATTCAGGAATCGTCCAACAAGATTTCGCAGATCATTTCTGTCATTGACGATATCTCCTTCCAGACCAATCTGCTCGCTCTGAACGCCGGCGTCGAAGCCGCGCGGGCCGGTGAAGCCGGGCGCGGATTTGCCGTGGTTGCCTCCGAGGTACGTGCGCTCGCCCAGCGCTCCACAGATGCAGCCGGCGAAATCAAGGGCTTGATCTCGGAAAGCTCAGGCCATGTGACGGCCGGTGTTGATCTTGTGGGCAAGGCCGGCGCCGAACTGAGTACGATCATCGAAAACGTTCAGACAATCTCAGGGCATGTGAGCGAAATCGCACGCGGCGCCCAGGAACAGTCGATCACTCTGGACGAAATCAACACCGGTGTCGCGCAGCTGGATGCCGTCACCCAGCAGAATGCCGCAATGGTGGAAGAAACCACAGCAGCGAGCCAGATTCTGGCAAACGATGCCAGCGCCCTGTCTCAGCAGGTTGATGTGTTCAACACCAAGCCCGGCAATGTTGTGGCCCTTGGCTCGAGCCATTCCCAGCGCAAGTCAACAGCAGACACCCGAAAGGCGTCTTGAGGCAGCACAGCGCCCCAAGATCCGGCTCTGCCGCAGTTATCAGGATCAGTCATCAGGATCAGTTGGCAAAAACCTGTCTGGCAGACGGACCATGTCACAAAAAAAGGCCCGGAAACCGGGCCTTTTCCTTTTGGCGATTGCCTCATGATCAGAAGGCGGCGTTGAAACGGTCTCGCAGGGCACGGCCTGCGTCGGAGTTTTCAAAACAGATGTGCAGGCCATGCTCGGCCAGGGTCACGCTGTTGAATTCCAGCTGCCCGGCCAGGTTCGGCATGTCCTTGAGCAGCTGTTCCATCACCATCCGGTCGATCACTGCGGCGTCAATACGGCCCGCTGCGACTTTCTTGAGGTTGGCATCATCGGCCGTCACCTCTTCGGTCTTGATCTCACCGCTGGCAACCATCGCATCAAAACGTTCTTCGTTCAGATAGCCCGACACGACACCAATGGTCAGCGAGGTCAGATCCGAATGATCGGACCATGAGATCGGCGCATCGACGCGTTGCACAAAGCCAACGGGGCTGACCCCAAAGGATTTGGAATAGAGACAGCGCTCACCGCCCTTGTCGGCATCATCAGCCTCGGAATAATACTCCGGGTAAACACCCAGCCAGGCCGGATCGGATTGTGCAAGTTTCACCGCGCGGTTCCAGGGAAAGACCTGTGCGGTTGCCTCGACACCTGCGCTGCGCATGATGTCGACAACACGATCAGTGCTGGTGCCAGAGCCATCGGCATTCACGTAAGGTGGCCATTCCAGGGTGGTCAGTTTCACCGCTTCGGCAGCGGCAGATGACGCGACCAGCCCCCCGCTGCAAGCGATCGCAAGCGCCAGCCTGCGCACTTTCTTTTCAAGGTACATCCACAACTCCAAGTTAGGGCGCCCCAAAGGGGCGGCTACACCTGGTTCAGACTACGCACCGGCCGTAAACCGCCGCTTAAGGCGACACAAACGCACCGCAAAATGCCCGCACACGCCCACCCCAGCAGGCAAGAACCGCATCATTAAGGCCCCCTGCCCGTGGCCAGCCGCGACCATGGCCACGATGCCCGGCGGGCGATGTTCTCCTCGCACCAACGCCGGCTCTTTGAAGCTCCAATTCACCCGACCGCTTTGCGCGATCTGGCTGCCTATTGCCTATTCGGGATCAAGGACCACTGTCAGCCCATTTTTTTGAAAGCCTCTTCTTGCCCGATCGACGATGCGCCCTTCGGTGCGGCCAGCCCGGCCGCCTAGCAGCGAAGCCCAGAGAGCCACCTTGTCAACGGCCCTGCTGAGGGGATCATCCCGCATCTCATTGGTACTGCAAAGGTCTGCACGGCAAACCGCTGAAGCCTTCGTACACACCAGTCCCGGAACACAGGTCCAGAACTCATCTACGTTGTTGTGAAGACAACAGCGGGATGCTGCATCGATCAGAGCGTCTCTTGGCCCGCCCTTTTCAGCGCTGTGAAAGGCCGCAAAAGGCGGTTTTGTGAGCATTCATCTTTTAGGGCTTTGATCAGTCGCCAACGTGCATCAGATCAAAATGCATGGTGATCTCGCAATCGCTGAACCCGAGCGCATCCATTTCCGCACCTCCGGCACCCCCAAGCAAGCTTTGGATATTGAGCAGAGATGTGGCATCGATCAGGCGCTCCGAGATCAACGTCAGTGTCAGGTCGCTGAAAATATGCGTTTGGTCCTCCGACACTTCGACAAGCCTACCGGTATATTTGTGTGCGCCGATCTGGGTCCAACTGACTGATTGGTTTTCTCCGTTCACAAAATCGAATTTATGGGGGTCAAAGCGACCATTCCAGACAATGTGACGGGTTTCCTCCGAACGGATCCCGGCAAGCGCGCCTCCCAGCATTTGCTCCAGCATGGAGTTGCATGTCTTGAACGAAAATTCACGCGGCTTGGCGCTCCACAGCCCATCGAGAGGCACAAGGCTGGACGCGTCGCCATCGGTCTGCGGGCTTTGCGGATAGAAAAGCGTGGCCTGCGGCGAGATCCCCAATTCCTCAGCTGTGACGGCCCCATCAGGGCGCTGCCCGCCGCCACCGGGATTGGCGAGCCAAATGTCTGCTATCGCGTCGGAGCCGCCATAAAGACGATTTATCTCGGATGCAGGCATGTCCGAGACGACCGGGTCACTGTTTCCATCGACATAGACGATCGTATGGGTCTGAGAGGTAGCTGCGGCGGGCACCTGATCCCCCAGCAGGACACGCAATTCGTCGGGGGTGACATGCGACTGGCCCTGCCAGCAGCCTTGGGAGGTTTTACAGAACAGGATGGGCATCTTGTCCAGCCCCTGTGCAAGAGCTGCCGTCAGAGGGGTGGCAAGGGCCATCGCAAGGGCAGAAAGAAGAGTGCGACGTTTCATGGTAGGAGTTCCTTTTGAAGAATTTTTTTTGCAATCAATTGGCAAGGGTTAGGCTGCGCAAAATGAGCCCAAAGGCATGGCGGCTCTCGTCTGTCTGTGTCGTGCAGAGCACGCCTTTGGGCGCGGGCAGACAGGACAGGTCCGCCCGATCCGAGGAATGCGGGTTCAGCACAACGCGGTCTGCGGGATTGACGGTGCTGAAAAACGCCACCAGCGGTAGCCCGGTTTCGGGGTTTTCAACGGGTGGCGCGGCGAACCAGCCCGCAGGCAGCGTGACCGTCAGGCCCGAATGCGGGTCTTGCAGCGCGCAGGGCACGTCACCCTCGCAGAGGAGTGAGACGTCTTCTCCGATCCCTTCTTGATGCTCTTGTCCCTTGGCATCATCCTCGATGCCAGACAGGTCTGTGCTTTCCTGCTGCGGCGCATTGGCCGAGACCGTTATGGCTTTGCGCACCAAAGCAATCCGGTCCGGTCCAGTGCCGCGATGGGCGGGGATCGATGCAAGATACCGCAGCTCATAGCTGCCTTCAGTTTCGGGTGCGGTCAAAACTCCTTCGCGAGTGTCAGATACATCCGTTGGATAGAACGAAGAAAACACCTCGTAGTCTTCATAGTCGTGCACACCCTGAGTGGCGGGCAAAACCATGTCGACCAAGTCAAAATCTCCGGCTGGCCCGGACCATTTGACTGCAAAACTATCGCCCGGCCGCACCATCTCGGGCGCGTCCAACAGCCCGTCGAAAGGCAAGACCTCCAACGGAATCGATATGATTGAGGCATAGTCGGACGCACCTGACGCAATATAGTGGATTTCATATGCGCCGGGTTGTAGCGGGGCCTGCAATGTCACGCTGTTGCCGCTGTTCAACGCTGTTTGCGCCTCCCAGCCCTCAACCCCCACCTCAGATAGATAGGTAGGGTCGAAGATCGCGATGAAGTCCTTTGAAGCGCCGGGGCCGCCCCAGGTTACGTCAAAGAACCGTCCTTGTTGCACACGGGCCGGAGCGGTCAAAAACTTGTCGATATCCACAACCTCGATTGTTTCAACCGCCAAGCTCTGCTCGGTTTTGCCCTCAATCCGCTCCTCGGCAGACAGAGGTGTCATATAGCGGATCACGTAGCGGCCAAGTTCCGCAGGCAGCGCCAATTGGCCCTCTCCGGTGGGCTCTGTTGCATCTATTCGAGCCAGGGACGCCGCACCCGGCCCATCGATCTGTGCGACATCAATATAGTCTCCGGGTCGGGCGGGGCCGCTCCAGCCGACCGCAATAGTGCTGCCACGCCCACCTGTCGCAGGCGTGGTTAGAACCGCATCCGGCAAAGAGACAGCCTGCCCTTCATCCAGGGCTTTGGAAAGCGCCGCGTTCAGCGCTTTGGAATTGCCAGCGTCAAGGTATAGACCACCCGTTTGATCCGCCAAACAGGCCAAGCTTTCACCTTCTTCATAGGTCAGCCCCAGACCCACAACATGGGCCGTAAAATCAACGCCTGCAGCTTCCAGCTCGGCAGCCAGAGCACACAGATCACCGCCACAGGTTTCCAACCCGTCAGTCACAAGGATCAGCGTGGCTGGACCTTCTGTATAGCGCAGGCTTTCTGCGGCCTGCCGGGTTGCTGCGACCAAAGGCGTCTTGCCAAGAAACCGCATCCGGCTAGCCGCTGCGCGCACAGTATCAGCCGCGCCCGGTTGCGGCGGCACCATCACTTCGATATCCGAACAATCCCCTTTGCGCCTATGCCCGTAGGCCACAAGGCCCAGTTCGCGCTCAGGTGGGAGGTCGGTCAGAACCTCGGCCAGCGTCTCTCGCGCGATCTCCAGTTTGGGACGCCCGTCAATCTGGCCCCACATTGACCCTGATCCATCCAGTACCACAAGCGTTCTGGCGCTCTCCTGCGCACCACATAGGTTCGCTGCTCCACAGGCCACGGCAAACGCGGCCACAGGAAGAATTCTGAACATGTTTAGTCACCCTCAAATCCGTTCGAGGGTGATTTACAATCGCGGCCCAGATCGTGCATACACCATCTGGTGTATGGGGCGGGGTGTGCCCGAAAAAATGCCACCGCGTCCAGCACTATGATGCGACCCGTTGTTTTTGAGGACAATGCCTTGAACCAAAGCGGATTTTGGTGATTTTCTTTTGTCGTGATGACTAGACAAGGCACCGCTTTTGCGGACTACAGTTTGAGGCCTTTGCGCAGGGCATGAAAAAAAATCAGCCAGAAGACACCACAAAACTTGAGATGGACATTGTGTCCGACACCTTCCGCTCGATTGTGGACCAAAAGGCTTTTGACGACCTCATTCTCAGCTGGAATGCCAAGCTCAATGCAAGCGAAGACATGGATGGGCCAAATTCGCCCGCTGGATGGTTCTCATCTGCCTTCCTAAGGCAACTTGACAGTGCACAGGCCACCCTGAGCAGCCTTGACATCCCGGTTGGCAATGATCCGCTTGAGCGGCTGATTTCCGAAGTCGCCGGACCATCGATCGTCCTTGGTCCAGATCTGCGCGTGGTCAGCGTCAATGAGCAAGGGTCCGAAAGCTTTGCGACCCGGGTTGGCGCTTTCTTCGATACAGAGCGGATCGACCCAACCTCGATCCGTGAATTCGAGGCCCTTGTGCGCACCGCCAACAACCGCGGTAACATGGCACAATGCGTGCTGCACGTTTCCGGCAAGGCGCGAGAGAATGAGCAGTTCCACGCCGAAGCCTTTGTTGTGCAACGGCCCAATCAAAGCAGATCTCATATCGCAATTCGAACTCTGCAGCTTCCCTGGTCAGAAAGCGCGGCCGAGCGGATGGAGCAGGCCTTTGGTCTGTCCGCGACAGAGGTCGAAGTGGGACGACAGTTCTTCGAATGTTGCAATCTGGCCGAAGTTGCCCGCCTCCGCAATGTCTCGCTGCATACGGTACGGACGCAAATCAAGTCCATTCAAGCCAAGACCGGAGCGCCCAGTCAAGCTGAGCTCATCCGGCTATTTGCTATGGTTGCCAGTCGACAGTTGCTCGACACGCGCGGGGTTTCGACCGCCTGGAAAGATCCGATGGGGCGCGAGCAGGTGTTCACCGCCAAAGACGGGCGCAAAATCGCCTGGACATGGATCGGCGCCGAGGATGGGACCCCCGCAGTGATGCTGCGTGGAATGGGAATGGGCTATTTGTTGCCCCGGCATGCCGATGGACGACTGGCCGAGGCCGGTGTGAAACTGCTGGCCCTGTCGCGCCCGGGTTACGGCAACACAACCATGCGTGAAGAATTGCCGGTGCTTGAGGACAACCTTGAATGTCTGCAGGCGTTTATGTCCGAACTGGCCTTGAAGGGCTGTGTTGGCATCGGCTTATCGGACGGAATTGTGCCGCTGTTGGGCGCACAGGACCGTGACCCGAGCCAATTCAGCGCCCTTCTTTCTGTTGGCTTCAACGGTGTCCTCAACCGCACTGCCGTTCGTCGACTGCCAATTGCTCAATCCACCTTGTTGCGGCTGGCACGCTACGCCCCCGGTATTCTCGACCTGATTGCCCAACTCGGATATCGGATGATGCAGCGCTATGGGCTGGATTGGTATTTGGATCGGGCGCATGCAACCTGCGAAATCGACCTGTGCACTAGCCGTGATCCCGCCACCATCGCACTGGTGCGCGATGCCTGCGCACATCTGGCAGTACAAGGGACGCAGCCCTTTGTCCGTGAGATGCAGTTGTTTCATGCGCCGGTAGACCGCGCCATCGACAGGCTCAGCATTCCAATGACAAGCCTTGTTCCCACCGAAGACGGCCTTTTTGATCTGGACGAATATCTACGCCTTGAAAAGCGCAACAACCTGGTGACCGTCGTCCCAGTGCCTCGCTCGGCCGATCTGATGATCTATCAACAAACCGATTTAGTCTTGGATCACATCATCAAAGTCATCCATGAACACAGATAATCTGACCGGGCAGGAACGCGTCGCCGAAGGTATTTGGTGGGTCAAACGCCTGTTTGTCCAACGTCAAGAAGATAGCCGGCATCGCCACAAAGCGGGGTATGCAAAGGCGCGGGATCTGGCGCCCTGACAAACGACATTTGCTTCAGGCGCACTGGACAGGGCCGCCCTTCGCTGCTGTGAATGCTCTGCCCCAAAAGTGGCCCTCTGAGCTCCAACCGACTTCGGTCATACGTCCAACCCGTTGGCCTTTCACTCGCCCCGCTCCTCCTCAAGTCTGCGCCGCGCGTTGAGGGCGATGCGCAGGATGGTGTCGTCGTTCTCATGGGCCTGAATATGCCCCGAGAGCAGCGCCATCCAGTAGATGCGCAGAACCGAATTTATGCGGCGGCTGTAGTTGGGGCCAAGCTTGCGAAACCAGCGCAGCATGTCCGCATCCAGCCGGATCGTCACCCGCGTCTTGGCGCGGTCGATGCGCTGCCAACTGTCCATGCCGTGCCAATCCTGCGGCAGGCTTTTGTCCAGCCACTCGCGGCGCAGGGCGGATTGCAGATCATCCAGTTCCTGCTGCATTTCGGCGTCTTGGTGTTTGCGGCTGGGCATTGAACTGGCGGGCTATGGTTTGTTCTGCGGGAAGCACCACCATGGCGCATCCGCATTTCCGGCCGGTGACGGAGGCGCGCGGCGCCATAACAACACCCGATGTGGATCCACTGGACAGAGGGTGCACCGGGGGTGCACGGGGGCTGCACAGGAGGTGTACGCAGGGTGACGCCTGTTTTTCTTGCCTCGGCACGCAATCCTGATATACGCGCGCTCATGCTGGATACCGTCACAAACCGCCCCGAATTGCCGCCCGAAATCGCGCGGCGCCGCACCTTTGCGATCATCTCGCACCCGGATGCGGGCAAGACCACCTTGACCGAAAAGTTCCTCCTTTATGGTGGCGCCATCCAGATGGCTGGTCAGGTGCGTGCCAAGGGCGAAGCGCGCCGCACGCGCTCGGACTTCATGCAGATGGAAAAGGACCGGGGCATCTCTGTCTCGGCCTCGGCCATGTCCTTTGATTTCAAAGAGTTCCGGTTCAATCTTGTGGACACGCCCGGCCACTCGGACTTTTCCGAGGACACCTACAGGACGCTGACGGCGGTGGATGCGGCGGTGATGGTGATCGATGGCGCCAAGGGCGTGGAAAGCCAGACGCAGAAGCTGTTCGAAGTCTGCCGCCTGCGCGATCTGCCGATCCTGACCTTCTGTAACAAGATGGACAGGGAAAGCCGCGACACCTTTGAGATCATTGACGAAATCCAGGAGATGCTGGCGATTGACGTGACCCCCGCGAGCTGGCCCATCGGGGTGGGCCGGGACTTTATCGGCTGCTACGATCTGTTGCGGGACCGGCTGGAGCTGATGGACCGCGCCGACCGCAACAAGGTGGCCGAGAGCATCTCGATCGAAGGGCTGGACGATCCGAAACTGGCCGAACATGTGCCCGCGCACCTACTTGAAAAGTTCCTGGAAGAGGTTGAAATGGCAAAGGAATTATTGCCCAGCCTCGACCCGCAGTCGGTGCTTGAGGGTCATATGACGCCGATCTGGTTCGGCTCGGCGATCAACTCCTTCGGGGTGAAGGAGCTGATGGACGGGATCGGAACCTACGGGCCAGAGCCGCAGTCCCAGCAGGCCAGCCCCCGGCAGATCTGCCCCGAGGAAACAAAGGTGGCAGGTTTCGTCTTCAAGGTGCAGGCCAATATGGACCCCAAGCACCGCGACCGCGTCGCCTTTGTGCGCCTGGCCTCGGGCCATTTCAAACGCGGCATGAAACTGACCCATGTGCGCTCCAAGAAACCCATGGCGATCTCAAGCCCGGTGCTGTTCCTCGCGTCGGACCGGGAGTTGGCCGAAGAGGCCTGGGCGGGCGATATCATCGGTATTCCCAACCACGGCCAGCTTCGCATTGGCGACACGCTGACCGAGGGCGAAGCGCTGCGGGCAACCGGCATCCCTTCTTTTGCACCGGAGCTTTTGCAAACCGTGCGCGCGGGTGATCCGATGAAGGCCAAGCACCTGGAAAAGGCGCTGATGCAATTCGCCGAAGAAGGTGCCGCGAAAGTTTTCAAACCGTCTTTCGGGTCAGGTTTCATCGTCGGCGTCGTCGGCGCGCTTCAGTTCGAAGTGCTCGCCAGCCGGATCGAAATGGAATATGGGCTGCCGGTACGTTTTGAGCCCTCGCAGTTCACCTCGGCGCGCTGGGTCAGCGGTGACAAGCCCGCGGTGGAAAAATTCATCAATGCAAACAAACAGCATATCGCGACCGACCACGATGGCGACACGGTCTACCTCACCCGTCTGCAATGGGACATCGACCGGGTGGAGCGGGACTATCCAGACTTGAAACTGACCGCCACCAAGGAAATGATGGTATAGGTGTCCTCACGCCCTGGGGCTGATGTTCACATGAAAACAGACTGCATGTTCGATCAGCCCCATCATGCGCGTGGAGTGCCCCGAACTGGCTCCGGCGAATGCAAGTCATCGACAGAGGTATTATTGGTACCGTGCGCCAGCCTTCAGATCAGCATGCGTCAGATGTGTCAGGATCCATATGTCTGAACGCTTGAGCAGATGGGGCATTGTCGCGACAATCAAAGCGCCAGCCATAGATATTCTGAATTGGGCGGCATACCATCTTGAGGCCGGTGCTCATCGCTTGTGCATCTATCTGGATGCGCCCTGTCCCGACGCCCAGGATCTGCTTGAACAGCACTCGAAAATTCGCGTCTTCGAGTGTGACGATGCCTCTTGGGCGCACCGTCGCAAAAAGGGTCGTCCAGACAATCATCAGTCACGTCAGACCCTCAACGCGACACGCGCCTATCGGCGACAAACCAGCGGCCTGGACTGGCTGATCCACATGGACGTAGATGAATTTCTATGGTCGGACGCTCCGTTGTCACATATTCTTGCCGACCTCCCCGAAACGGCGTTTTGCGCACGCGCCTATCCAATCGAGGCTCTGGCGGGCGGTGACGGGACTGCATTCAAGGCCCGCATCCCCCGTGGTCCCGAAACAGGCGCGACCACCGCCCGACTCTATCCGACCTTTGGCGAACATGTTCTCGGCGGTTTTCTCAGCCATCTGCAGGGAAAAATATTTGTGCGTCCCCGTCAGGAAGCCGTGCAATACCGAATCCACAACGTGTTTCGGGACGGTCAGGAGAATCCCGAACAGGTGATCCTACCGCAGGTGGATCTTTGTCATTGCCACGCTCGCGATTGGGATAGTTGGATCGGGCATTTCCGCTATCGGTTGGAAAAAGGATCCTACAGGCCCGAATTGAAACCACTGCGTCCTCGCAGCAAAGGCGGTCTGAACCTGCACGAACTCTTGACCATGATAGAAAGCGATCACGGCCTGGACGGGTTGCGATCATTCTTTGAGGAAATCTGCGCCGACACACCGGATTTGCGGGCACGGCTTGCACAGGAAGACCTTCTGCGGTTGCGGGACTTGCAGCTTGAAGCCAAGCGCAAGAAGGTTTTTCCTGACTTTGGGTGACTCGCGGCGGCGCTGGCCCGTGGGCCAGGTCTGCCGGCCAGGCAATTCACGCATTAATTGACGATCGCCCCTTATTTTGATAGACCGCGCCACACGCCGGCAGCTGCCAAACCGCATGACCTTGCGAGGCCTGGCCGATACACACACGCGCGGGCCTGGTCAGTGTCCGCAACAACGGACGCAAATGACAAAATTCTCCGATCTGAACTTGAATCCCAAGGTCCTCAAGGCAATTGAGGAAGCCGGGTATGAAACCCCCACCCCCATTCAGGCAGGTGCTATCCCTCCTGCACTGGAAGGACGCGATGTTCTGGGAATCGCGCAAACCGGTACCGGGAAAACCGCTTCCTTTACCCTGCCAATGATCACTGCACTGGCCCGTGGCCGGGCCCGTGCCCGGATGCCGCGCAGCTTGGTTCTATGCCCGACGCGGGAACTCGCCGCGCAGGTGGCGGAAAACTTTGACACCTACACCAAACACCTGAAGCTGACCAAGGCACTGCTGATCGGCGGTGTGAGCTTCAAGGAACAGGACCAGCTCATCGACAAAGGCGTTGATGTTCTGATCGCCACGCCCGGTCGCCTGCTGGACCATTTCGAACGCGGCAAGCTGATCCTTTCGGACGTGAAGGTCATGGTCGTGGACGAAGCCGACCGGATGCTGGATATGGGATTTATTCCCGATATCGAGCGCATTTTCGGCCTCACGCCCTTTACCCGCCAGACGCTGTTCTTCTCGGCCACCATGGCGCCCGAGATCGAACGGATCACAAATACCTTCCTGTCAAACCCCGAGCGGATCGAGATTGCGCGGCAAGCGACCACCTCGGAAACCATCGAACAGGCAGTTGTGGAGTTCAAAGCCTCCCGCAAGGATCGGGAAGGCAGCGAAAAACGCAAAGTTCTCCGCGCGCTGATCGATCAGGAGGGCGACAAGCTGACAAACGCGATCATCTTCTGCAACCGCAAGACGGATGTGGATATCGTCGCCAAGTCGCTGAAGAAATATGGCTATGACGCTGCACCGATTCATGGCGATCTTGACCAAAGCCAGCGCACCAAGACCCTGGAAGGCTTCCGCGACGGGCAACTGCGGATCCTTGTCGCCTCGGATGTTGCTGCGCGCGGCCTGGATGTGCCCAGCGTCAGCCATGTGTTCAACTACGATGTCCCCGGACATGCCGAAGACTATGTGCACCGTATTGGCCGCACTGGTCGGGCTGGACGCGAAGGCAAGGCGATCACCATCTGTGTTCCGCGTGACGAAAAGGCACTGGATGCGGTTGAGACCCTTGTGCAGAAAAAGATCGACCGTCTGGAAAACCCTGTGAAGAAGGCCCCGGCGCGTAAGGCCGTCACCAAGGACGAACAAGACGGCGAAAACGAAAAAGAGACAAAGCCCAAACGCAGCCGCTCACGCAGCAGATCCTCTGGCAAAGCCAGCGAAGGGGCTCAGGAGAAAAGCCAAGAGCAGGAGGTACAGGCCGCCCCCGCTCAGACTGACGCCAAATCCGAACAGTCCTCCAACAACAAGAAATCGCGCAGTGGTCGAGGTGGCAGCAGCAATGATCGCCGCGATGATCGCAAGGTGGTCGTTGGCATGGGCGATCATATGCCCAGCTTTATTGCCCTCCCCTTTGATGAACGCCGCGCCAGCTAAGCGGTACCAACACCTAGTTTTTTCGGCCGTACCCTTCTGAGGGTGCGGCCGTTTTCCATTGTGGCAGCCCGCCCGCACGTCTCCCGCAAGGGTTGCTTTGCACCTGCAGCATGGCGGCAATGACAATTTTGCCAGATGTCACCGGAGCGCATCGGGCCTAAATGACGGTCAAGCCACAAACACTCACGAACTGACCGAGATAAACCGATGACCCCTTCTGATACCCCCATCCTGACCGCACAGGACATTCAAACCATCGAGCAACGCGCCCACGCCATGCGCAGCGAAGCAATGGCCCAGTTGGTTCGTTCCGCAGGTGCAGCCATCGCAAATGCGGCCCGCAAGATCATCGCCCTGTTCCAGCGTCCACACCACGCCTAAGGCAGGCAAAAATTCCTCACTCACAAAGAAAACGCCCCGGTCGATTTGACCGGGGCGTTTCTGTTTTCACAGCAGTTGGTTTCTTCAGCGCATGCGGCTGATCACAACCGTCACTTCGGGCTTTTTGCCGATCTCGTTGTTCGCCGTCTGACGGGCAATCCGGCGCAGCTCACCTTCCAGCTTGTCGTCATCGCGCAGGGTCTTGGCCCCGGCGCGCATCAGGAATTGGTTGAGATCTTCTTCGATCACCTCCGCCAGAGCCGCATCAGAGGTGCCGGTTTCGGAAAGCCCCTTGATATCGCACCACGGCTCTCCAAGCGGTTCGTCTTCTTCGTCCAGGATCACGGTCACAACCAGATGGCCGTTCAACGCCATGCGAATCCGGTCGCGCACGATCCCGTCCAACGCGCCGATTTTCACCGTGCCATCCAGGTAAACCCTGCCGCTTTCGACATAGTCGACCACCTTTGGGTCATCACCCGCAAGATCCAACATGGTGCCATTCACCGCCACCACACTGGCGATCCCGGCTTCTTCGGCGATACGCGCATGCTGGCGCAGGTGACGATGTTCGCCATGCATGGGTACCAGGATCTTCGGCTTTACCAGCGCGTGCAGTTGTTCAAGGTCGGGTCGATTGGCATGGCCCGACACGTGGTAAAGGCCCGAGCTGTCGTCCACCACATCGACGCCCCGCTCTGAGAACTGGTTCATGATGCGGATCACGCCCTTCTCGTTGCCGGGAATCGTCTTGGAGGAGAACAGGAAAAGGTCCCCCGCCTTCAGCTCCAGCCCACGATACTTCCCGCGCGCCATCTGCGCGGTTGCGGCGCGGCGCTCGCCCTGGCTGCCGGTGGTGATCAGCATCAGGTTTTCCCGCGGCACATCCTGTGCGTCTTCCGGTTGGATGACTTTTGGGAAGTCCGTCAGCACGCCGGTTTCCACAGCAGCCTCGACCATACGCAGCATCGCACGGCCCAACAGCACAATGGAGCGCCCTGCCCGCTCCCCGGCTTCGGCCAGCGTTTTCACGCGGGCCACATTCGAGGCAAAGGTGGTCGCCGCGACCATGCCCTTTGCCCCTGCAATCAGTTTGGTGATCTCGGGCGCCAGTTCTGCCTCAGAGCGACCGGGGTGGGCAGAAAACACATTGGTGGAATCGCAGACCATGGCCTGCACGCCGTCCTTGGCGATTTCTTTCCACATCTCCGGATCAAAGGGTTCGCCCACCAACGGGTTCGGGTCCAGCTTGAAATCGCCGGTATGAACCACCCGCCCGGCAGGCGTGTCGATCACCAGAGCACCGCTTTCGGGGATGGAGTGGGACATGGGCGCAACGCCAACGGTAAAGGGGCCAAGCTTGGTCACCTCAGGCCAGGCCGAGACAGTTTGCACCATCTTGGGATCATGGCCGCGCTCTTCCATCTTGCGGCGCGCCAGATTGGCGGTAAAGGCGCGCGCATAAACCGGCACCTGCAGGTCGCCATAAAGGTGTGATACCGCGCCAATGTGGTCCTCATGGCCGTGGGTGATGAACACCGCCTCCAGCTGGTCGACACGCTCTTTCAGCCAGGTGATGTCGGGCATGATCAGATCCACACCCGGGCTGGTGTCCATGTCGGGGAAGGCCACGCCCAGGTCCACCAGGATCAGCCGTTCCTTGCCCGGCTTGCCGTATCCATAGACATAGGCGTTCATGCCAATTTCACCTGCCCCGCCAAGGGGCAGATAGATCAATCTCTCAGTGCTCATTCGGAGTACCGTTATCCTTATTGTATTTATGGATGACCTGTAGCCCATGCATGGTGAGATCATCCTCATATGCGTCGAACAGATCAGCAGTTTGCTGGAACAAAGGCGCCAGCCCGCCTGTCGATATGATTTTCATGGGCACGCCGCGCTCTTCCTTGATGCGGGTGCAAATTTCACGGACGAGGCCGACATAGCCCCAGAAGACGCCGGATTGCATACAGGCCACTGTGTTGGTCCCGATGACTTTTTGCGGTTTGGAGATGTCCACGTGGGGCAAGGCCGCTGCCGCCTGATGCAGCGCTTCGAGGCTGAGGTTCACACCCGGCGCAATCACCCCGCCCACATAAGCGCCATCCTCTGCCACCACATCAAACGTGGTGGCGGTGCCAAAATCCACCATGACGAGGTTGCCGCCATAGTGATCAAAGCCCGCGACCGTGTTGACCAGCCGATCTGGGCCAACGGCTGTGCCTTCGTCCACACGCACCTCAACCGGCAACAGACAGTCGGGCTTGCCGACCACGAGAGGGCGCGTGTTGAAATAGCGATCCGCGAGAACCCTCAGGTTAAAGACCACCCGCGGCACGGTTGAGGAGATGATCATATCGGTAATATCCGCCTCGATCCCCTGCAGCCGCATCAGCGTGTTCAGCCATACAAAGTACTGGTCCGCCGTGCGCCGCCAGTCAGTCGCCGTGCGCCAGGTGCCGATGAACTGCTCCCCATCCCAGATCGAGAAGACGGTATTGGTATTGCCGCAATCAACAGCCAAAAGCATGGGCGCGCCTTTCCTAGAAATAGACATCCGCGGCGGGAATACTGACGCGGCCTTTGGCGGTGTTTAGGACAAGGTTGCCCTGGGCGTCCACCGTTTCAAAGGTGCCTTCGGTTTCCGACGTTGCGGTGCGGGCGGTGATGACCTCGCCAAGTTTTGCGGCCCGGGCCAGCCAGGCGGTGCGGATCGGTTCGAACCCATAGGTCACGAATTGCTCTTCATAGCGGGCGTAGGCCTCGGCGAGCGCCTCAAGGAATTCTTCTGGGGAGACTTGGATCCCGGTTTCCGACAGCAGAGACACCGGCCAGACGGCGCCCGGCTCCAGCCATTCCTTCATCGGGGTTTCCATCAGATTGACGCCAATCCCGATCGACAGATAGGTGACCCCGCCGCCCTGCCCGGTACTTTCCAGCAGGATACCGGCCAGTTTGCCGCCGTTCAGAAGTACATCATTTGGCCATTTCAAGGCCAAGCCATCGGTACGGCCCGTCAAAGCAACACAGGCGTCAAACAGCGCCAGAGAGGCCACAAAACTGCGCAAGGCCACCTGATCTGGGGGGCCTTCTGGGCGCAGGACCAAAGTGGCGGCAAAGTTGCCCTTGGGATCCTTCCAGTCCCGGCCGCGGCGCGCGCGTCCCTTGGTCTGCCGCAGGGCCAGTATCCACTCCGGCCCTTTCAGATCACCCGCAATCCGGGCGGCTTCGTCCAAGGTGCTGTCCACCTCTGGCAGAACGCGTTTTCCGTATCCAACTGGCCAGCTCATCGCCACCCTCACTCATCCAAATGCGCAAAAGGCCCGGTCCTGCGACCGGGCCCTTTCAGCTTGTCTGTTGCCGTGATCAATTGACAAGGGTTGCAGCCGCAGCCGCAGCCGCGCCGTCAATCCCGAACTGGTAGACCACACCAATCAGCATAAGCGCAGCCGATGCCATCAAGCCCAAGGTCAGAACAGGCGATCCCTTGGCTTCAACCTCTTCTTCGGAGCCGCCAAAGTACATGTAGAAGACGATCCGCAGGTAGTAGAAGGCGCCGATCACCGAAGCGACAGCAGAGGCGATGACCAGCCCCATCAGCCCGGCATCCACACCCGCCTGCCAGACGCCCAGTTTGGCAAAGAAGCCCAGCATCGGCGGAACCCCGGCGAGCGAGAACATCAGGATCAGAACCGCAAGCGCCTTGCCCGGCTCGCGCGATGCAAATTGGTTCAACGCGTTGATATCGGTGACCGGCTTGCCGTCTTTTTCCAGCATCAGGATGAAGGAGAAGGTGCCGACATTCATGGTCACATAGATCGCCAGGTAGACCAACATCGCCGAAACACCTGCTTCGGTGCCCGCTGCCAGGCCGATCAGAGCATAGCCCATGTGGGCAATGGAGGAGAAGGCCATCAGGCGTTTGATGTCACGCTGACCGATAGCGGCAACGGCGCCCAGGAACATGGACAGAACGGACAGGACCACAATCACCTGCTGCCAGTCTACGATCACACCGCCAAAGGCGTCATGCAGCACACGGGCGAACAGCCCCATAGCCGCCACTTTCGGCGCGGTGGCAAAGAAAGCGGTGACCGGCGTCGGTGAGCCTTCGTAGACATCCGGCGTCCACATGTGGAAGGGAACCGCCGAGACCTTGAAGGCCATGCCCGAGATCAGGAACACCAGACCAAAGAGCATGCCAAGGGACATATGCCCATGTTCCGCGACCTGAATGATGCCTGCGAACTTGGTGGTTCCGGCAAAGCCGTAGACCAGCGATGCGCCATAAAGCAGCAGACCCGAGGACAGCGCACCAAGGACGAAATACTTGAGGCCCGCTTCAGTGGATTTGACGCTGTCACGGCGCAGCGAGGCAACCACATAAAGCGCGAGCGATTGCAGCTCAAGCCCCATGTACAGCGCCATCAGATCACCGGCCGAGACCATGACCATCATGCCGACCGCAGAAAGCGCGATCAGGATCGGGTATTCAAATGGCAGCATTCCGCGACGGGACATATATTCCTGCCCCATGATCATCACGGCGGCAGAAGCGACCAGGATCACCACCTTGGCAAAGCGCGAGAAACCGTCATCGACGAACATGCCACCGAATGCCTCATGGGTGCCGCTTCCCGATGTGGCGATCCAGACCGCCAGGGCAACCATCAGACCGGCAGTGGTCCAGACAAGCGTCGAAGCCAGCTTGTTCTTGCCGGTGTAGACGGCCACCAGGAGCGCCACCATTGCGTAAAGCGCCAGAACAATCTCTGGCAGGACGATGGAGAGATCAGCTTGGATCATCTGCCTTGGCTCCCTTAGTGCGAAGCAATCTGGGTCACTGACGAGGTGTCAGCGGCGGCCAGAGATTGGTTGAAGTTCGAGATCAGCGCCTCGGTGGACGGGCCGATGATATCGGTGACAAGCGAGGGGTAGACGCCCAGCAGGATGGTCATCACCACCAGCGGTGCAAAGATGAACCGCTCACGTGCGTCCATGTCCTTGATGGTCTTGAGGCTCTCTTTGATGAGATCGCCAAAGACCACGCGGCGATAGAGCCACAGGGCATAGCCCGCCGAGAAGATCACGCCGGTCGCGGCAACGGCCGCAACCCAGGTGTTTTTCTGGAAGGTGCCCATCAGGGTCAGGAATTCACCGACAAAGCCCGAAGTGCCCGGCAGGCCCACGTTGCCCATGGTGAAGAACATGAAGACCAGCGCATAGGCCGGCATGCGGATCACAAGGCCGCCATAGGCGTCGATGTCGCGGGTGTGCATCCGGTCATAGATGACGCCCACACAGAGGAACAGCGCTGCCGAGATGAAGCCGTGGCTCAGCATCTGGAAGATCGCGCCATCAACGCCCTGCTGGTTGGCGGCAAAGATGCCCATGGTGACAAAACCCATATGCGCAACCGAGGAATAAGCGATCAGCTTTTTCATGTCCTCCTGCACCATTGCAACCAGCGAGGTGTAGACAACAGCGATGGCCGACATCCAGAGCACCAAATCGGTCATCACATCCGTGCCCACCGGGAACATCGGCAAGGAGAAGCGCAGAAACCCGTAGCCGCCCATTTTCAACAGGATCGCCGCCAGCACGACCGAACCGGCCGTCGGCGCCTGCACGTGCGCATCCGGCAGCCAGGTGTGCACCGGCCACATCGGCATCTTCACCGCAAAGGAGGCAAAGAAAGCCAGGAACATCAGGGTCTGCATGCCGCCCACAACATGGATGCCAAGGACATCAAAGCTGGCTGCCGAGAAGCTGTGCGTCAGCAGGGTTTCGATATCCGTGGTGCCCGCATCTGCATACATGGCGACCATGGCGACCAGCATCAGCACCGATCCGAAGAAGGTGTAGAGGAAGAACTTGAACGACGCGTAGATGCGCTCCTTGCCGCCCCAGATTCCGATGATCAGGAACATCGGGATCAGGCCCGCCTCAAAGAACAGGTAGAAGAGCACCAGATCCAGCGCCATGAAGACGCCCAGCATCAGGGTCTCAAGCAGCAGGAAGGCCACCATGTATTCCTTGACGCGGGTGGTGACGTTCCAGCTGGCCAGAATGGTCAGCGGCATCACAAAGGTCGTCAGCATCACGAAGAGCACCGAGATGCCGTCAACGCCCATCTTGTACTTCAGGCCAAAGATCCACTCGGCCTCTTCGACAAACTGAAAGCCCGTATTGTCAGGGTCAAAGTTCGCGTAGATCGACAGCGAGGCCAAAAAGGTGATCGATGTCGCCAGGAGCGCGATCCATTTGGCGTTGCGTTGTCCCGCTGCGTCATCCCCCCGGAGCAGCAGGGCCATCAGGCCCGCCGCAAAAGCCGGGATAAAGGTGACAATAGAAAGGATGTTGTCCATCAGTGCGCTCCTCCGCCGATCGACATCCAGGTGACAAGGGCGGCAATGCCCAGCACCATCCAGAAGGCATAGGTAAAGATGAAGCCGGACTGGGCCCGACCAGCGAGACGGGTGAAGAAGGGCACAATGCCCATGGCCACACCGTTCAGGAAGCCGTCGATCGTCTTGCCGTCGCCCTTCTTCCAGAAGAAGCGGCCGATCGCAATGGCGGGTTTGACAAAGATCGCGTCATAAAGCTCATCAAAGTACCATTTGTTCTTGAGGAACAGATACAAAGGACGCTGGTTCTCGGCCAGGCGCGCCGGCAAAGAGGGGTTCCAGATGTAGAACCACAGCGCCATGATCAGACCGCCAAGCATGGCAAAGAACGGCGCTGTCTTGACCTGCCAAGGCGCGGCATGCGCATCGTCGAGCACATGGTTGTCCGGCGCGATATAGAGGGCACCCTCGCCCGGTTTGCCGGTGAACACATAGTGATGTTCGCCCTTTGCAGCGTCGCCGTGATCGTCATTCGCCTCACCATGTGCCGCAGTTTCGCCATGGGCATCGCCGTGACCTTCGCCCGAGGCTTCCGCGTAGGGAATGCCGTAGAACTTGCCGACGGTATCGGTGTGACCAAAGAAGCTGTTGTACCAGATCATACCCGAGAAGACCGCACCCAGCGCCAGAACACCCAGCGGGATCAGCATGACCATCGGGCTTTCATGCGCATGATCATGCGTATGCTTGTCGCCGCGCGGTTTGCCGTAGAAGGTCAGGAAGATCAGACGCCACGAGTAGAAAGACGTCATCGCGGCAGCAATCACCAAGAGCCAGAAGCCATACATCGACCCGCCCGCATAGGCGCTTTCGATGATCGCATCTTTTGACAGGAAACCGGCAAAGCCAAAGTGGGTGAGCGGAATACCGACGCCGGTGATGGCCAGCGTGCCGATCATCATCGCGGCAAAGGTATAGGGGATCTTTTTGCGCAGACCGCCGTAGTTCATCATGTCCTGCTCGTGGTGCATCGCATGAATGACCGAGCCCGCGCCAAGGAACAGCATCGCCTTGAAGAAGGCGTGGGTGAACAGGTGGAACATCGCCGCCGAATACATGCCAACACCAGCCGCCACGAACATGTAGCCTAGCTGCGAACAGGTGGAGTAGGCGATGACGCGCTTGATGTCGGTCTGTACCAGACCCACGGTGGCGGCAAAGAAGGCCGTCGTCGCACCCAGCACGGTGATGAACATAGTCGCTTGCGGAGCAACCTCCATCAGTGGCGACATGCGGCACACAAGGAAGACACCGGCGGTCACCATGGTTGCGGCGTGGATCAGAGCCGACACAGGCGTCGGGCCTTCCATCGCGTCTGGCAGCCAGGTGTGCAGGATCAGCTGTGCCGATTTACCCATGGCGCCGATGAACAGCAGCACCGCCAGAAGGTTCGCCGCGTTCCATTCGCCCCATAGGAAGGTGAGCTGGGTTTCGGCGATCTCGGGCGTTGCCGCGAAGATGTCGTTGAAGCTGATGCTGTCGGTCAGAAGGAACAGACCAAAGATGCCGAGCGCAAAGCCGAAGTCACCGACCCGGTTGACAATGAAGGCCTTCATCGCCGCCGCATTGGCCGAGGGCTTGCGGTAGTAAAAACCGATCAGCAGGTAAGAGGCAACGCCCACGCCTTCCCAGCCAAAGAACATCTGCACCAGGTTGTCCGAGGTCACCAGCATCAGCATCGCGAAGGTGAAGAAGGACAGGTAGGCAAAGAAGCGCGGCTTGTAGCTTTCGCCGTCCTTCCACTGCGGATCGTGATCCATGTAGCCAAAGGAGTAGAGGTGCACGAGGCTGGAGACCGTGGTGACAACGATCAGCATGATCGCGGTCAGGCGGTCCAGCCGGATCCCCCAGGAGGTCGAGAGCGATCCGCTTTCGATCCAGCGCAGGATCTCGATGTTTTGTGTAGTGCCATCAAAGGTCAGAAAAACGGTCCAGGACAGCACGGCAGAGAGGAACAGCAGCCCCGTGGCCGTGATCATCGCCGCCTTTTCGCCTATGAACTTCCAGCCAAAGCCGCAGATCACTGCCCCGACCAAGGGGGCAAAGAGAAGGATTTGTTCCATGACGCTTTAGCCCTTCATCACGTTGATGTCTTCGACGGCGATGGTGCCGCGGTTGCGGAAGAAGCAAACCAGGATCGCAAGGCCAATGGCAGCCTCGGCGGCGGCCACGGTCAGCACGAACAAGGTAAAGACCTGCCCCACCAGATCGCCAAGGAAGCTGGAGAAAGCCACAAGATTGATGTTCACCGCCAGCAGCATCAATTCGATGCTCATCAGCAGGATGATCACGTTCTTGCGGTTCAGGAACAGACCAAAGATCCCAATGACGAACAGCGTCGCCGCAACAGTGAGATAATGTTCAAGTCCTATCATGATTTCGCTCCCGGCGAGTTGGGGTAGAAGACTTTGCACCCGCACAGCAGATCAAAACGATCGCCCCGACCTACCTTGTGTGTCTCAGTCAAGTTAATTGAAAACTCGAAGAACTGAGTGTTGGGGTTCAGCTCACGAGCCCCGGCGGCAGCTGCCACGTCAACCAGTTCGTGAAGATCTTTTCCCGCGTTCAGAGAAAACGGCGCTTGGTCCCCAACAAGTGGCGCATAAACGGCTTGTGGTCCGCAGCTCGTTTCCCCAATGATCGTTTCCGGCCCCAGCAGAATTGTCACTTCTCGAGTGTTGCAATCGCCCAGCAGAACTTTCGCGGAGTTTTCGTTGATGACCTGAAAGAAGCGTCCGTCATCAAGCTGAACGGCCTCACCCAGCCTCTGATCGTCATAAGCTCCGCCATTGATCATCCGGCAGCGCCGATCAACGGCAACCGGCTTGCTGTCGGCCCGCACTTCACTGGCTGACCGCTGTTCCTCGGCATAGATACAAGCCAACGTCGGAACCGGCGCACCCGCAATGGCAATGGCCACCAGGAATTTTGATATGGACTTGCGTATCTTCACAGCCCCTGCCCCGGTTTCACGTCCTTGAGTTCCATCGCCTTGGCCGGGTCGCGCATCATCTGGGCGACAACGTCCTGACGCTTGACGTCCTTGCGGTGGCGCAGGGTCAGCACGATGGCGCCGATCATGGCCACCAGCAGGATCAGGCCCGCCAGCTGGAACAGAAGGAAATATTGATCATATATGATGAGGCCGAGCGCCTCGGTGTTGTGCTTGTCCGCTGGAACCGGCTGCGCGATCAGGTCCGAGGCGAGCGGTGCGCTTTCCCAGGCACCGTAGGCCATGACGAACTGCATCAGGATCACGAGGCCGATCAGCAAGGCAACCGGCATGTAGCGGGCCATTTCGGCCTTCAGCTCGGCAAAATCCACATCCAGCATCATCACCACGAAGAGGAACAGAACCGCGACCGCCCCCACGTAGACGATGACCAGCAGCATGGCGACGAATTCCGCCCCCAGAAGCACGAACAGCCCGGCCGAGGAAATAAAGGCCAGGATCAGCCACAGCACCGAATGCACCGGCTGACGGCTGATCACAGTGAACAGCCCGCCGGTGATGGCGCTTATGGCGAAGAGGTAGAAGGCAAAAACGCTCATGTCTCATCGTCCCTTTTGTCGTCCATGACCTCCTGCGCCAACTCCAGCGCGCGGGTCATGGCCGGAATGCCGGCAAAGACCGACATCTGTCCGATCGTTTCAACGATCTCTTGTTTCTTCGCGCCCGCCTCGATGGCGTGGCGCACGGTCTGGCGCAGGGCGGTGTCCGCCTGAGCGCCTTGCATGGTTAGCCCCGCCAGCGTCAGAAGCAGGCGGGTCTTGGCATCCAGACCGTCCTTGTTGACGGTCTTGCCGAACATCAGTTCCATGGCCTCCTTGGGCATGGTCGGCCACAGAGCCTCGAACCCTTTCATGGCCTCGGCAGGCGAGAAATGCTCAAGCGCCGGATTGAACGCTTTTGCCATCTCATGGGCCTGGGCCATCATGGCCTCAAAGGGGTTCTTTGGCTCGCTCATCTCTCACATCACCGGTAGGGTGCGTCGATTTCCAGGTTGCGGGCGATCTCGGCTTCCCAGCGCTCCCCGTTCGAAAGCAGCTTTTCCTTGTCGTAGAACAGCTCTTCGCGGGTTTCGGTGGCGAATTCGAAATTCGGCCCCTCCACGATGGCATCCACCGGGCAGGCTTCCTGGCAGAAACCGCAGTAGATGCATTTCGTCATGTCGATGTCGTAACGCGTGGTGCGGCGGCTGCCGTCCTCGCGCGGTTCGGCATCGATGGTGATCGCCTGCGCGGGACAGACGGCCTCGCACAGTTTGCAGGCGATGCAGCGTTCCTCGCCATTGGGATACCGGCGCAGGGCGTGCTCACCGCGGAAACGGGGGCTCAGCGGGCCCTTTTCATGCGGGTAATTCACCGTAGCCTTGGGGGCGAAGAAATACTTCAGCCCCAGTTTGAAGCCGACCCAGAAATCCTGCAGCAGGAAATACTTTGCGGCGCGGGTATAGTCGATCTGAGTCATGATCAGCCCCCAGTTGTCCAGCGGGCAAATGCCCCCCAGAACCAGTCGAATTTTGCGGCGAAGGCGACGAAGACCACCCAGACCAGGGAGAAGGGCAGGAAGACCTTCCAGCCAAGGCGCATCAGCTGGTCATAGCGATAGCGCGGGGTGATCGCCTTCACCATTGCGAAGAGGAAGAAGAAGAAGGCCATCTTGGCGACCATCCACAGAACGCCGTCGGGCAGTCCCGGGATCGGGGACAGCCAACCACCAAAGAACAACAGCGAGGTCAGGGCGCACATCAGGAAGATGGCGATATATTCACCTGCCATGAACAGAAGGAAGGGCGTTGCCGAATACTCCACCTGATAGCCCGCAACCAGTTCGGATTCCGCCTCGGGCAGGTCGAACGGCGGGCGGTTGGTTTCCGCGAGCGCCGAGATGAAGAACAGGAACACCATCGGGAAATGCGGCAGCCAATACCAGTTGAACAGGCCCGCATTGCCATCCTGCGCGCGCACGATGTCACCAAAGTTCATCGAGCCAGTCGACAGGATCACACCGATGATGATCAGGCCGATAGAGACCTCGTAGGAAATCATCTGCGCGGCAGAGCGCAAAGAGCCAAGGAACGGATATTTCGAGTTCGACGCCCAGCCGCCCATGATCACGCCGTAGACCTCAAGCGAGGAGACCGCGAAAACATAGAGGATCGCCACGTTTATGTCCGACAGAACCCAGCCATCGTTGAAGGGGATCACCGCCCAGGCGATCATCGCCAAAACGAATGAGGTCAGCGGCGCCAGGATGAAGACCGTACGGTCCGCACCGGCGGGAATGACCACCTCTTTCACCACGTATTTCAGCGCGTCGGCCACCGATTGCAGCAGGCCATAGACGCCGACTACGTTGGGGCCCCGGCGCATCTGCACCGCCGCCCAGATTTTGCGGTCCCCATAAACGAGGAACAGAAGCGAAATCATGACAAAGGCAACAACTGCAAGCACTTGCGCCAGTATCAGAATGGCGATGCCGCCGGGGGTGTTAAAGAATTCAGCCATAGGTCCTCACACCGTGGGTATTCCGTTTGCCTTGCAATCCGCCACCACGACTTCGGCGTCGATGGTGCGCAGACCGCGCGGGAGGGCAGGCGAGATGGTGTAGACAGCATCTGCGGTCTGATTGCCACCCTCTTGTTTCATTTTTGTGCGCACGTGGCGCGCAAACCCGTAACCCCGGATCAGCGCATATTGCGCGGCCGCACATTCGGCATAGTCATCCAGGTCCGCGCTTGAGCGGGCACCGGACATCGCAACATTGAACTGCACCAGATCGCCGTTCAGCAGGCTGGTCTTCACCCCTTTGTATTGGGGCGCAGCCTCACCGGTGCCGGGCGCCTGCGCACAGGCCCCCAGCATCAGGGACGATATGAGTGCCGCGCGGATCACTCTGCCGCGATCTTGTCGGTTTTGCGGGCCTTCGCATTGGCGGAAAGCTCAGCCATCAGCTGCGAGGCGCGCGCAATCGGGTTGGTCAGGTAGAAATCCTTGACTGCCGGCATGAAGTCCGCCTTGCCAAGCGGCTCGCTTTCCAGCGCCACAACCTCGTTTTCGACCACCTGGTCGATCTTGGAGAGATGCGGAACCTCGGCGATTAGCGCGGTGCGCAGCTGCGCCAGCGAGTCGTAAGGCAGCTTGGCGTCTACTTCCGCACTCAGCGCCCGCAGGATGGCCCAGTTTTCTTTGGCTTCACCCGGTGCGAAACCGGCGCGCATGGCCAGCTGAGGACGTCCCTCGGTGTTGACGAAGAGACCGTTTTCCTCTGTGTAAGCGGCACCCGGAAGGATCACGTCGGCGCGATGCGCGCCGCGATCCCCGTGGCTGCCCTGATAGATCACAAAGGCGCCCGCATCGATTTCGACCTCGTCGGCGCCCAGGTTGTAGATCACCTCTGCCCCGTCAATCGCCGCTGCCATGCCGCCTTCGGTCACGGCACCAATGTCCATTGCACCCACGCGGGCCGCTGCCGTGTGCAGTACCAGAACCTTGGCGCCGGATTTGGCGGCGAGTTCCTGAACCTTAGCCATAACGGCCAGACCGTCCGCTTCGCGCAGGGCGCCCTGGCCGATGATGATCACGGGTGCCTTGTTCGCGATGTCGTGAGCGTTTTTGACAGCGGCATCCAAAGCGGCGCGGTCGGTGCCGATGTGCTCGTAGTCATAGGTCAGATCCGCCGCTGCGCCGATCAGGCCCACATTGGCACCGTTCGCCCAGGCTTTGCGGATGCGGGCGTTCAGAACCGGTGCCTCATCGCGCGGGTTGGTGCCAACCAGCAGGATAGCCCCTGCCGCATCGATGTCTTCGATTGCCGCCGTGCCCACATAGGCCGAACGGTTGCCGATGGCAAGACGCGCATTGTCGGTGCGGCACTCAACGGCGCCCCCCTGCCCTTCGATCAACTGTTTCAGCGCAAAGGCGGCTTCAACCGGGACCAGATCACCAATCAGACCGGCGACTTTCTTGCCCTTCATCGCAGCAGCCGCAGCAGCGAGCGCTTCGGGCCAGGTGGCGGGCTTCAGCTTGCCGTCGATGCGCACATAGGGGCGATCCAGACGCTGGCGGCGCAGACCGTCCCAGACAAAGCGGGTCTTGTCCGAGATCCACTCTTCATTCACGCCGTCATGGTTGCGCGGCAGGATACGCATCACTTCGCGGCCCTTGGTATCTACCCGGATGTTGGAGCCAAGCGCATCCATCACATCGATGGTTTCGGTCTTGGTCAGCTCCCAGGGGCGCGCGGTAAAGGCGTAAGGCTTGGAGGTCAGCGCCCCCACCGGACACAGGTCAATGATGTTACCCTGCAGGTTCGAATCCAGCGTCTCGTTCAGGTAACTGGTGATTTCCGCATCCTCGCCGCGACCGGTCTGGCCCATCTGGGTAATGCCGGCGACCTCGGTGGTGAAGCGCACGCAGCGGGTGCAACTGATGCAGCGGGTCATGGCGGTGCCGACCAGCGGGCCGAGATCCAGATCGTCCACAGCGCGCTTGGCTTCGCGGAAGCGGCTGAAATCAACGCCATAGGCCATGGCCTGATCCTGCAGATCGCATTCGCCGCCCTGATCGCAGATCGGGCAATCAAGCGGGTGGTTGATAAGGAGGAACTCCATCACCCCTTCGCGAGCCTTTTTCACCATGGGCGAGTTGGTTTTGACCACAGGCGCCTGACCTTCGGGTCCGGGGCGCAGGTCGCGCACCTGCATGGCGCAGGAGGCGGCGGGTTTCGGCGGGCCGCCGACGACTTCGACCAGGCACATGCGGCAGTTGCCGGCGATGGACAGGCGCTCGTGATAGCAGAAACGCGGGATTTCCACGCCAGCCACTTCACAGGCCTGGATCAGGGTCATGGCCCCGTCCACCTCGATCTCGGTTCCGTCAATGTTGATCTTGCGGAGGTCAGACATGGTCTATTTCGCCCTCAGTAACACGCCGATCGCGCTGTTTTTCTTGATTTCCGCGCGACCGAACGCACAGAATGTTTCCGGTTTGTCGTAAGAGACGCCGCGGCTTGTAAAAAGCGCCTCTCCCTTTGCCCGCATCCGGGCCTTTTCCGCGTCGGAGCCGATGTAGGCCCTGATTTCGCTGTCCGAATAGCCAAGCTCATTGGCCCGTGCCCGCAGGCGGCGCAGCTCCCCCACGCCTTTCCAGAAGCGGGCGGCCAGACCGTCACAGTGGTCGGCGACCTCTTTGGCAACGGCGACCGCGAACAATGGCTCTTCGATCTCTGCAACGCTGCGCAGCGATGGCTTTGCGATGACAGCCGACGGGGCTGCAGCCAGGGCTACAGCCGACATCAGACAGACGATCAGACGTTTCATGACAGTTTCCTTCCGTTTGGAAGGACCATGCCACGCCTGATCACCGACGTTATTCAATAACGCAGGGCCGCCACAGAGGCCGGGATATGCAAGCGCATCGCTCACGACTGGCAGGTTCCGTGGAAGACTGCGGTATCCCCGTCTAGACGCAGCTCGGCCTCGGGATCATAAGGATCAACGTCCCACACGATCTCGGAGGTGCCATATCCAGCATCTGTCAGGCAGTACGTCACACCTGCGTGATGCGCAGCCAGGCGCGCGCCCTTGTAGGACTGCGACGCCTTGGAGACCTCAACCCGGAAATCGGCCCGAGAGACTTTCTTATCGACCGGCTTGGCCTTGGCCTTGAAGGCAATCCCGTCATAAAGCGTGCGATCCTTGAAGGAGCTGCCGCAGCCCATCAAAAGTGCCCCCACAGCAGCCAGGGCCAAAAGCGTGTTCACCGAGATGGAGAAACCGCCTGCTCCCGCAACACGAACAGCAGCGCGGGCACCTTTGGCACGGCGATATCGATCTGCATAATTAGGGAGCTTTGCCATGGTCGTTGGTCTTCCTGTCGTTTCCGTTATTCAGCCGCCATCGCGCCCATACGGCCGGATTTTTGCGCTTTGATGCGGTCTTCGATTTCTTCGCGGAAGTTCTTGATCAGGCCCTGGATCGGCCAGGCCGCCGCATCGCCAAGGGCGCAAATGGTGTGGCCTTCGACCTGCTTGGTCACATCCCACAGCATGTCGATCTCTTCCAGCTCGGCTTCGCCTTTAACCAGACGATCCATCACGCGCATCATCCAGCCGGTACCTTCGCGGCAGGGAGTGCACTGGCCGCAGCTTTCGTGCTTGTAGAATTTCGACAGACGCCAGATCGCCTTGATGATGTCGGTCTGCTTGTCCATGACGATCACCGCCGCCGTACCCAGGCCAGAGCCCAGCTCACCGCGCAGATAGTCAAAATCCATGATCGCATCGCGCATGTTTTCACCGCGCACACAGGGCACCGAGGAGCCACCCGGGATCACCGCCAGCAGGTTGTCCCAGCCGCCACGGATGCCGCCGCAGTGCTTTTCGATCAGCTCCTCGAAAGAGATCGACATGGCTTCTTCGACAACGCAGGGGTTGTTCACATGGCCCGATATCGCAAACAGTTTGGTGCCCGCATTGTTAGGGCGACCAAAGCCCGCAAACCATTCGGCGCCGCGGCGCAGGATGGTGGGCACGACAGCGATGGATTCGACGTTGTTCACGGTCGTGGGGCAGCCATAAAGACCCGCGCCCGCCGGGAAGGGCGGCTTCATGCGGGGCATGCCTTTCTTGCCTTCAAGGCTTTCGATCAGGGCGGTTTCCTCGCCGCAGATATAGGCGCCGGCACCGTGGTGCAGGAAGACGTCGAAATCCCAGCCAGACCCGGCGGCGTTCTTGCCCAGAAGGCCGTTGTCGTAAGCTTCGTCGATAGCTGCCTGAAGCGCCTCACGCTCACGAATGTACTCGCCGCGCAGGTAGATATAGCAGGTGTGCGCATTCATCGCGAAGGAGGCGATCAGCGCACCTTCGATCAGCGTGTGCGGATCGTGGCGCATGATTTCGCGGTCCTTGCAGGTACCGGGCTCGGATTCATCGGCGTTGATCACCAGATAGGCCGGGCGACCGTCGCTTTCCTTGGGCATGAAGGACCATTTAAGACCGGTGGGGAAGCCCGCACCGCCACGGCCACGCAGACCGGAGTCCTTCATGGTCTGGATGATCCAGTCCCGCCCCTTTTCGATCAGACCGGCGGTGCCATCCCAGTGGCCGCGCGCCTGAGCGCCTTTGAGCGTCCGCTCATGCATCCCGTACAGGTTGGTAAAGATCCGGTCCTGGTCCTTCAGCATGTCTGCCTACCTTTGGTTGTCCTGACGCATGCGCCAGAGTTGAACGATGTTGAAACCTGCATAGATCATCCCCGCCAAGGCGAGGAAATCGAACAAAAGAGCATAGCGGCCCGGCAATCCGATGGCCGGACCAATGAACAGGGTCAAAGCAAGCCAAGCCAGCATGGTTCCGGCAATCACAAGGGAGATATGGCGTCCCTTGGCGGCAATCGCTTTGTCCTTATCCGTGCTCATTGGGTCCCAATGTCTGATCCCCCGCCCCGGCTATCATGGGGCGGAAGACGGGTTAGTCTTCGTAACGGCCGTCGTCTTTGGCCTTTTTGGCAAATTCGGTCTCTTCACCGGCGGCCAGCTGCGCCGCCTGGGCGATCCAGCCGTCGCGTTCGATCCGGCCCTTGAACTTGAGGCGGCTGTCGACCCATGCGACTTCGGCCTCGGTCCATTTGGCAATCTGGTCAAAGTGGAAAAAGCCCAGTTCATTGAGCGTCTGCTCAAGCTTCGGACCAACGCCTTTCAGCAGTTTCAGGTCATCCGCCTTGCCGCCGCGCGCCTCTGTCAGGGTCTCGGGCGCCGCTTCGTCCACTGCTTTGGCCGCAGCGCCTTCGGGGGATGCAGGCTCAGCCGCCTTCTTGGCCGGAGCCTTTTTCGGGGCCGGTTTCGCCTCAGCCGCCTGTTTGGCAGCGGGTTTCGGTGCCTCGGGCGCCTTTGGCGGCTGACCTTCGGCAGCGCGACCTGCAACCACACCGTCCTTGCCAATCCATGGCGTCAGGATCGGCACCTCATCGCCCTGAATGCGCTTGACGCTGTCGCCAAGATCCACGGCCAATTGCACCGAGGCGTTATATTGCGTCTTTCCACTTTCGTATTCGGTCAGCGAGGTCAGGCCCGATTTCGGCTCAGCCGCGTAGCGGCCGTTCTGCGGGCCAGGCACGACCGCTTTGCCCGCCGCAAGATCCTCAAGGATCTTGGTAAAGCTCTCAGTGGTCAGATCCTCGAAATAGTCCTTGCCGATCTGCGCCATGGGCGCATTCGTGCAAGACCCGAGGCATTCGACCTCTTCCCAGGTGAACTTGCCATCTGCCGACAGGGTAAAGGGCTTATCGGCGATCTTTTCCTTGCAGACCGCGATCAGATCCTCGGCGCCGCAGATCATGCAGGAGGTGGTCCCACAGATCTGCACATGCGCGACCGAGCCGGTGGGCTGCAGCTGGAACATGAAGTAGAAGGAGGCAACCTCAAGCACGCGGATATAGGCCATGCCCAGCATGTCCGCGATATATTCAATCGCGGGCTTGCTGACCCAGCCTTCCTGTTCCTGCGCGCGCCACAACAGCGGGATCACCGCAGAGGCCTGGCGCCCCTCGGGGTATTTGGTGATCTGCGCTTCGGCCCATTTCTGGTTGTCGGGCGTGAAGGCAAAGCTTTCGGGTTGTTCGGAATGCAGACGACGGAGCATTAGCGGTCAATCTCTCCAAATACGACGTCCATGGTGCCGATGATGGCAGCCACGTCGGCCAGTTGGTGACCCTTGGCCACATGATCCATGGCTTGCAGGTGCAGATAGCCCGGCGCGCGCAGCTTGGCGCGGTAGGGTTTGTTGCTCCCGTCCGCCACAAGGTAGACGCCGAATTCGCCCTTGGGCGCCTCGACGGCGGCGTAGACTTCGCCCGCAGGCACGTGGAACCCTTCGGTGTAAAGCTTGAAATGGTGGATCAGGCTTTCCATCGAGGTTTTCATGTCGCCGCGTTTCGGCGGGGTCAGCTTACCACGGGCCAGCACGTCGCCGGTGGCTTCGCGCAGCTTGTGGATGGCCTGACGGATGATCGACAGCGACTGGCGCATCTCTTCCATACGGACGAGGTAGCGGTCATAGCAGTCGCCGTTCTTGCCAACCGGGATCTGGAAGTCGAATTCGTCGTAGCACTCATAGGGTTGCGCGCGGCGCAGGTCCCATGCGAGGCCAGAGCCGCGCACCATCACGCCCGAGAAACCGTAATCCTGAATCTCTTGCTCGCTGACCACACCAATGTCGCAGTTCCGCTGCTTGAAGATACGGTTTTCGGTCAACAGCCCGTCGATGTCGGACAGGACCTTGGGGAATTCGATTGCCCATTCCTCGATATCGTCGATCAGCTCATCCGGAAGATCCTGATGCACGCCGCCAGGGCGGAAGTAGGCCGCGTGAAGGCGGGCACCACAGGCGCGTTCGTAGAAGATCATCAGCTTCTCACGCTCTTCAAACCCCCAGAGAGGCGGGGTCAGCGCGCCCACGTCCATCGCCTGCGTGGTGACGTTCAGAAGGTGGTTCAGGATGCGGCCGATTTCCGAGTACAGCACCCGGATCAGCGAGGCCCGGCGGGGTACTTCGACACCGCAGAGCTTTTCAATCGCCAGACACCATGCATGTTCCTGGTTCATCGGCGCCACATAGTCGAGGCGGTCGAAATACGGCAGGTTCTGCAGGTAGGTGCGGCTTTCCATCAGCTTTTCGGTGCCGCGATGAAGCAGGCCGATGTGCGGATCGCACCGCTCGACAATCTCACCGTCGAGTTCGAGCACCAGACGCAGCACGCCATGCGCCGCCGGGTGCTGCGGGCCAAAGTTGATGTTGAAATTGCGGATCTTCTGCTCGCCCGTCAGGGCGTCATCGAAACCTTTGGAGCCGTCCATCATTTCGCCCCCTCTTTTTCATCGCCGGGCAGGATGTATTCGGCACCCTCCCACGGGGACATGAAGTCAAACTGGCGGTATTCCTGCACCAGGCTTACGGGCTCATAGACCACGCGCTTTTGCGCCTCGTCATAACGGACCTCGGTATAGCCGGTGGTCGGGAAGTCCTTGCGCAGCGGATGGCCGCGGAACCCATAGTCGGTCAGGATGCGGCGCAGGTCCGGGTGGCCGGTGAAGAGGATCCCGAACATGTCGAAGACCTCACGCTCGAACCAGTTGGCCGAGGGGTGCACATCGACGATTGAGGGGACCATTTCATCCTCGCGCACAGAGACCCGCAGGCGGATGCGCTGGTTCTGGTACATCGACAGGAAGTGATAGACCACGTCGAACCGTTTTGCCCGCTCGGGGTAGTCGACGGCGGTGATATCCACCAGGGTGGAAAACTTGCAGGTCGCATCGGTGCGCAGAAACTCGACCAGGCCCGCGATATTGGCGGGCGCCACGTCGACGTTCAGCTCATCATGGGTTACATCCCATGCGATAACGCAGTCGGGGCGCTTGGCCGCGATCTGGGATCCGAGTTCGTTCAGTGCTTCAGTCATCATCAAATCTCCAACCAAAGCCGATCAGCGGACCAGGGTGCCGGTGCGGCGGATCTTGCGTTGCAACTGCATCAGACCATAAAGCAGCGCCTCTGCCGTCGGCGGACAGCCGGGCACATAGACGTCAACGGGCACGATACGGTCACAGCCGCGCACAACCGAATAGCTGTAGTGGTAATAGCCACCGCCGTTGGCGCAGGAGCCCATCGAGATCACATAGCGCGGCTCGGGCATCTGGTCGTAAACCTTGCGCAGGGCGGGCGCCATCTTGTTGGTGAGCGTTCCAGCCACGATCATCACGTCCGACTGGCGCGGAGAGGCGCGCGGCGCGATGCCAAAGCGTTCGGCATCATAGCGGGGCATCGAGGTGTGCATCATCTCAACCGCGCAGCAGGCCAGACCAAAGGTCATCCAGTGCAGCGATCCGGTGCGCGCCCAGTTGATGATATCCTCGGCCGAGGTCAGCAGGAAACCCTTGTCCTGCAGTTCGGCATTAAGGGCCTGGGTGACGACTTCCTTGTCGACGCCCGCGGTGTTGGCTCCGGTCATCACTCCCATTCCAGGGCCCCCTTCTTCCATTCATAGGCAAAGCCGGCTGTCAGCACGCCCAGGAACACCATCATCGACCAGAAGGCCACGTCGCTCAGATCCGCAAAGCCGACGGCCCAGGGGAACAGGAAGGCGATTTCCAGATCGAAGATAATGAACAGAATCGACACCAGGTAAAAACGCACGTCGAATTTCATACGGGCGTCATCGAACGCGTTGAAACCACATTCATAGGCACTTACTTTTTCCGGGTCGGGATTGCGCACGGCGAGCACGACGGCCGCCAGAATAAGGACAATTCCAAGGCCGATGGCGACGGCCAGAAACACCAGGATCGGGAGGTATTCCCGCAACATCTCTTCCACGAGTGGCTCCTTTCCGCGCGCGCGGATTCTCGCGCGCCGTCAATTGGCGTGTTGACTTGGGCCGTGTCTACTCCCCTGCCCCCCCACCGTCAACACAGGCATTTGGTTTGGATTACCCTTCCTTTAACAGCGCGACCCGGGGACATCACATCGCCTAAGAATTGCTCCCCCTATTGCGAAAACACATGCGAATTTGTTGTTTTGACTTAAACAAAAAACGCGCCCAAGAACCGGGCGCGCCTGATAAAAACCATCAGATTTCCACAGCACCACAAAACCCTCACAAAAGACGTTGCCACGCCCTTATCCGGAAGGCTCAGGAGGTTAACGCAGGCTCAGCTCATTGCTGCCAACTTGGCTTTCTCTTGTCGAAAAACGCTGCAATTCCCTCGGACGCTTCAGTCCCTTCCCAACGCTCCACCAGCGCGTTGATGGTATGATCGATGGTCGCCTCGTCCAGGCGCGGTCCCAGATCGCGGGTCAGTTTTTTCGCGGCGGCCACCGCACCGGGAGCGCAGGCCATGTAGGGTGCAACCTCTGCTTCGACCGCTTGGGCCAGTTTGTCGGCCGGAACGATTCTCGCCAGCAGCCCCAGGTCGACCGCCTCAGCCGCATCGAACAGGCGCGCAGACATGAAGACCCGGCGCGCGCGCGCTTCGCCCATGCGGGCAATCACATAGGGGCCGATTGTGGCCGGGATCAGGCCCAGTTTGGTTTCAGTCAGACCCATCTTGAGGGTATCCACACCAATCGCCACGTCGCAGACCGAGGCCATACCAACGCCGCCCCCAAAGGCATTTCCCTGGATCGCGCCGATCAGGGGCTTGGGCAGCGTGTTCAGCAGCATCAGCATCTCGGCCAGCACCCGTGCTTCCTTGGCGCGGGTTGCGGCATCGGCTGTCATCTGCGCCTGCATCCAGCCCAGATCGCCGCCTGCGCAGAAACTCTTGCCCGCGCCAGTCAGCACCACGACACGCACAGTGTCATCTGCCGCCAGGTCCTGCGCGGCCTGTTTCAGCTCCAGCAGCATCTCGCCGGACATTGCATTGTGCTTCTCCGGGCGGTTGAGGGTCAGCGTGGCCACGCCGCGCGCATCGGTTTCCAAAGTGATTGTGTTGAACATCGTCTTGCTCTCTTTCCTGTCCCTGTCACACAGGCCTTGTTTCCGGTGCACCGCGCATGGCGCGGGCAAGATCAGCGGCCTCATCCAGAACCCGCGCATCGAGCCCGGTGTCATATCCAAGCGCCGTCAGATGCGCATGCACCGTTTCGGTCGCCACATTGCCCGCAGCCCCCGGCGCATAGGGGCATCCGCCAAGCCCGCCCACGGCGGCATCAAAGACCCGCACGCCCTGGGCAAGCGAAGCGTCGATATTGGCAATCGCCCGCCCAGCGGTGTCGTGATAATGCCCGGCCAATTTCTCGACCGGCACGCGGGCCTTCACCGCCTCCAGCATTTTGGTGATCGTCTCGGGCCTGCCCTGCCCGATGGTGTCCCCCAGCGAGATCTCGTAGCAGCCCAATTCGAACAGCCGCTCGGCCACCTCGGCCACTTTTTCCGGCGGGGTTGCGCCATCATAGGGGCAATCGGTCACGCAGGAGACATAGCCGCGCACCGGCAGGCCGATCTGTTTTGCCGCCTCAAGGATCGGCAGGAACCGTTCGATGCTTTCGGCAATGGTCGCGTTGATATTGGCCTTGGAAAACCCTTCGGAGGCTGCGGCAAAAACCGCGATTTCATCCGCCTTTGCCGCGACCGCATCCTCGTAGCCGCGCATGTTCGGCGTCAGCGCCGCATAGGAAACGCCCGCAGCACGCTGGATACCGGCCAGCACCTCGCCACTGCCCGCCATCTGCGGCACCCATTTGGGGGAGACAAAGCTCGCCACTTCGATCCTGCGGAAGCCCGCGCGCGACAGGCAGTCCACAAGGGCGATCTTCTCCGCAACCGGAATGGCCCGCCTTTCATTCTGCAGCCCATCGCGCGGACCCATCTCGAAGATTTCAACGCTTTGCGTCATGGCGCGCCCTCCCTTGGCGATCCGGCCTTCGTTGCTAGCGCTGGCGACAGCCTGCCGCCAACGCAACTTCATTTCCACAGTTGATCAGTCTTCCGCTGCGTCCAGACGCACCAGCGCGGCGCCCGCCTCGACCTGATCACCCGCGGCGGCCAGGACCTCGGCCACGGTGCCATCGCGCGCCGCCAAGAGCGAATGCTCCATCTTCATGGCTTCCAGAATGGCAAGGCGGTCACCCTCCTTTACCTCTTGGCCAGCTTCGGCAAAGACCGCTTTCACAAGGCCGGGCATTGGGGCTTCGATCACGTTCATGTCGCCCCCGGCAGCCGAGGCGCGATCCAGAGGATCGATCACCTCGAACTGCAGCCCGTATCCATCAAAAACGGTGATGGTATTCCCGGACTGCGCCACGGGCGGCAAGCGATCGCCACTCAGCACCCAGGACCCGGCGATCCGGCAGGCACAGATCTGGTCCTCAGGATGCCCCGGAAATTCCCAGATTTGATCATCAGGCCCGCCCACCTCTACCGTGGCCTCAAAGACCTCGCCCTGGTGGCTGAGATGAACCGAACGGCGCAGGTCGGACCAAAGGGTAAAGCCTGCATCCCAATCAAGGTCGATAAGGCCGAGCGCCTGCATGCCGGCAGCGGCCTTGTGCTCGAACTTGACTTCTGGCGCCTGCACCAGTTCGTCGAGATCCCGTGCGATCAGCCCCGTGTCCACATCGCCCGCAGCAAACCCTTCATGAGCCGCCAAGGCCCCAAGGAAGGCGAGGTTGGTGACCGTGCCGCCCACCTGCGTTTCAGCGAGCGCCTGCGAGAGGCGCGACAGGGCAACCGCGCGAGTGGGGCCATGAACGATCACCTTGGAGATCATCGGATCATACCAGGGGCTGATGGTGTCCCCTGCCCGCACACCGCTGTCGGCGCGGCAGCTATCGGGGAATTGCAGATGCGTCAGCGTGCCGGTTGCGGGCAGGAAGCCCTTTGGCACGTCCTCGGCATAAAGCCGCGCTTCAAAGGCATGGCCGGTGATGGTCAGCTCACCTTGCTGTTTCGGCAGGCTTTCCCCTGCTGCGACGCGTAGCTGCCATTCCACGAGGTCCACCCCGGTGATGAGTTCGGTGACCGGATGCTCCACCTGCAGGCGGGTGTTCATCTCCATGAACCAGAAGCCATCCGGACGCAGCCCGTTTGAGCCATCGACAATGAATTCCACCGTGCCGGCGCCTTTATATCCAATCGCCTCGGCAGCACGCACGCCCGCGCGCCCCATGGCCTCACGCATCTCGGCCGTCATGCCGGGCGCGGGCGCCTCTTCGATGACCTTCTGGTGACGGCGCTGCAGCGAGCAATCGCGTTCGAACAGATGCACCGCATGGGTGCCATCGCCAAAGACCTGCACTTCGATGTGACGCGGCTGCTGGATGTATTTCTCGATCAGCACATCCGGGTTGCCAAAGGCAGTGGTGGCTTCACCTTGGGCGCTTTTCAAGGCCTCGGCAAAATCGGCGGGGTCTTCCACCAGCCGCATGCCCTTGCCGCCGCCACCGGCGACCGCCTTGATCAGGACAGGATAGCCGATGGTATCGGCGGCGCCTGCCAGATGCTCGGGATCCTGGTTCTTGCCGTGATAGCCGGGGACGACGGGCACGCCTGCCTCTTCCATCAGCGCCTTGGCGGCGTCTTTCAGACCCATCTTGCGGATCGCATCCGCCGACGGGCCGATAAAGACAAGGCCAGCCGCCTTCACCGCATCTACAAATTCAGGGTTCTCCGATAGGAAGCCATAGCCGGGATGGATCGCCTGGGCGCCCGTTGCCTTGGCCATACCAATAATTTCATCGCCAAGCAGGTAGCTGTCGGCAGGCGCGGGCCCGTACCCGATGTGGCAGACTTCATCTGCCATCGCCACATGTTTGGCTTCGCGGTCTGCGTCCGAATAAACGGCCACGGTTTTCACGCCCATGGCGCGGGCGGTTTCCATCACACGGCAGGCGATCTCGCCCCGGTTTGCGATCAGAATTTTGTCAAACATCTTTATGGTCTCCGAAATCACGGACCAGACGGAAGGTTTCAACCATCATCGGTGCGTTCTGGTGAAAGCGGCCAGCGCGGGTCAGGTAGCTTTGATACCCTGCCCGCCAGTGCTCCAAGTCTTTGAATTCTCCCTGAGGCGGAACCATATCTGCCGTCACATCGCAAAAGCGGACCTTGTCCACTTTTACGGTCTCTGTGGCGCAGGCAGCCGTTCCGTCCCAATTCAAGACGATATCGACGCGCCCCACCTCGGGAAGGCTTTCCAGCCCATCATCGAAGACCGACCAGGCCTCGCAGCTGATGGTCTTGCGCCCTGAGCGGATCAGGCCGACGATTTCAGCGTTCAAAGCAGGTGAATCGCCGGGGCGATAACTTTGCGCGCCGGGGAAATCTGCCATGGCGTCTTCGAGGGGGATCATGGCTTGATTACCTCACATGCGGAACACGCCAAAGCGCGTGTCTTCAATCGGGGCGTTGAGGGCGGCGCTCAGCGACAGGGCCAGCACCTCGCGGGATTTGCGCGGATCGATGATGCCATCGTCCCAAAGTCGCGCGGAGGCATAAAGCGGGTGGCTCTGTTCCTCGAACATCTCGATGGTGGGGCGTTTGAATTCGGCCTCTTCTTCGGCGCTCCAGCTGCCACCCTGCCGTTCGATGGCATCGCGTTTCACGGTGGCCAGAACGCCTGCCGCCTGCTCACCGCCCATCACGGAAATGCGGCTGTTCGGCCAGGTCCACAAAAAGCGCGGCTGATAGGCGCGGCCAGACATGCCGTAGTTCCCAGCCCCAAAGGAGCCGCCGACCAGCATGGTCACTTTTGGCACATTGGTGGTGGCCACCGCCGTCACCATCTTGGCACCGTGGCGGGCGATGCCCTCGTTCTCATACTTGCGCCCCACCATAAAGCCAGTGATGTTCTGCAGGAACACCAGCGGAATCTTGCGCTGCGAGCACAGCTCCACAAAATGCGCGCCCTTCTGTGCGGCCTCGGAGAACAAGACGCCGTTGTTGGCGATGATGCCGACCGGGCAGCCCTTCACATGAGCAAAGCCTGTGACCAGCGTTTCCCCAAAGCGGGGTTTGAATTCATCAAAGCGTGAGCCATCCACCAGACGCGCGATCACTTCGCGGATGTCATAGGGCGTGCGCAGATCGCCCGGCACCACGCCGAGGATCTCCTCGGGGTCATAGGCGGGCTCTTCCGGGGAGGCCCAGTTCACCGTGAGGGGCTTGGTGATATTGAGCGACTGCACCGCGCGCCGTGCCAGCGCCAGCGCATGGGTGTCATCCTCGGCCAGATAGTCGGCCACACCAGAGAGGCGCGTGTGCACATCGCCGCCGCCGAGGTCTTCGGCGCTGACCACCTCGCCCGTTGCGGCCTTTACCAGCGGCGGGCCAGCCAGAAAGATGGTGCCCTGTTCCTTGACGATGATGGTCACATCCGACATCGCGGGCACATAGGCGCCGCCTGCCGTGCAGGAGCCCATGACCACGGCGATCTGCGGGATGCCCTTGGCCGACATACGGGCCTGATTGTAAAAGATACGGCCAAAGTGGTCCCGATCCGGGAAAACCTCGTCCTGATTGGGCAGGTTTGCCCCGCCCGAGTCCACCAGATAGATGCAGGGCAGCCGGTTTTCCTCAGCGATCTCCTGCGCGCGCAGGTGTTTCTTGACCGTCATCGGATAGTAGGTGCCGCCCTTCACGGTAGCATCGTTGCAGACCACCATGACCTCTTGCCCATGGACGCGGCCAATGCCCGCGATCACGCCCGCCGCAGGGGCAGCACCGTCATACATGCCATGGGCCGCCGTTGCGCCGATTTCGAGGAAGGGAGAGCCCGGATCCAACAGGTTCGCCACCCGTCGGCGCGGCAGCATCTTGCCCCGGCTTTCGTGGCGGGCGCGGGATTTCTCGCCGCCGCCCAGACGCGCCGCCTCTGCCGCATCGTCAATCTGCGCCAGCGCCTCAAGATGCGCGGCGCGGTTCTGTTTGAAGCCTTCGGAGGAAGGCATCGCGCTGGATTGAAGTTTCATCTGCCAGTCTCTTTCGATTCAAGAAGTGCGTTTTCATTCAACACGGCATCGGCAAGTTCGTTGAACCGCCTTACAATTGTAACTGGCGTAGGGGAGTGCTCCCTAAAACACCGCCACATAATTGCGTTTGCTTGATCCCGATATTTTTGTGCCTTCAAACCAAGAAAGAACTTTGCGTCACTGTAGTGAGATTTCAGGTCCCAATCCCTGCTACTTTCTCCCGACTCGACAAGCAGCTCTACCATCGAAAATGTGTAGATTGAGCTCTCTCTGGTATTCCAACCGTGAACGGTGTTTCCGCGATCTCGGATGGCTTTGCCCATTTCGCTATCAATGAGCCTAAGCTCTTCCTTCAGCCAGCTTGGAGTAGACAACCCCAGGATTTGCGCTGCGAGCTTTTGGTTATTGTAGTATAGCTTTGTCTTCTCCTTGAAGTGATAGCATAGGTTCTGAACTAGAAACCAAGTCATCTCTAAGTGAGATGACTTTGAGATTTCAGTACCGTGCCATGGGTATCTCTTTAGCATTTTGCACGCAGTAGCCAGTTCCTCAGCCACCCCGTTGAACTGCATGAATGCGCCCACTGCATTGCACACACGATTCTCGACGGCATTCGCCAAACGTTGTGTTTGCGGATCGTTCACTTCCGCGAAGTTTCCGTTGTTGTTTCCTGGAATTACATGTTTTGCGCAGTCACGCAGGAAGGCGATTGCTTCTTCTTGCTCAGAAAACGTGGTGTATTCGGTGGAGGCCCTCGTCATCTTGGCTCTTCCCCAGCTGCACGCGCTTTCAGCTCCTTGCGGATCACCTTGCCGGTAACGGTCATCGGCAGGGCGTCCAGAAATGCGATTTCGCGGGGGTAGGAATAATGGGCGAGGCGCTCCTTGACGTAGTCCTGCAGCTCTTTCTCGGTCGCTGCTGCGCCTTCTTTCAGCACCACATAGGCCTTGACGATCTCGGTGCGCATCGGGTCGGGTTTGCCGACAACGCCGACGGTGGCGACGCTGGGATGAGTCAGCAGGCAGTCCTCGATCTCGGCCGGGCCGATGCGGTAGCCGGACGAGGTGATGACATCATCCTCGCGGCCCACAAAGCGCAGGTAGTCCCCTTCCCAGATGCCGCGATCGCCGGTCACCAGCCAGTCACCACGGAACTTCTCCGCCGTCTCCTTGGGCCGGTTCCAGTATTCCAGCATCATCGAGGCAGAGCCACGGCGGATAGCCACATCGCCCTCCTGATCGGTCGGATTGCCTTTCGCGTCGATCACGGCAACCTCATGCCCCGGCACCGCCTTGCCGATACAGCCCGGACGCGGGGCAAAATCCACGCCGCAGGAGGAGGCGACCATGTTGCATTCCGTCTGCCCGTAGAATTCATTGATGGTGAGGCCGAACGCCTCCTGCCCCCAGGCGAGCATCTCGGCCCCCAAAGGCTCACCGCCCGATGCGACCGAGCGCAGACCCGGCACCGCCTTGCCAGCGGCCTTGAGCATCCTGAGCGCAGTGGGAGGGAAAAAGATATTGCGCACCTCGCCGCGCGTGATCAGGTCGGCGCAGGCTTCAGGCGTGAATTTGTCGAGCCGTGCAGCAACAACAGGCACCCCCAGCGCAAGGCCCGGCATCAGCACATCAAAGAGCCCGCCGATCCAGGCCCAGTCCGCCGGGGTCCAGATGCAATCGCCCGGTTGGCCGAGGTGATCGTGGCTGATGGCGACGCCCGGCAGATGGCCGGTCAGCACCCGGTGGGCATGAAGCGCGCCCTTGGGGCTGCCGGTGGTGCCAGAGGTGTATATGAGGACAGCAGGCGTTTCCGGCGTCGTCTCGGCAAAGGGCACCGGCGCGCCGTCAAGACCGACATCTTTGGCCATGACCGCCTCGGCCAGATCCCCAAGCAGCATCGCGCCCTCTGGATCGGTCAGGACAAAGCGCACGCCAGCGTCCCCGGCGCGCGACGCCAAGGCATCACGTTTGAACAATTTGAACAGCGGCACCGAGATGGCACCGACCTTCCAGATCGCCAGATGGACCGCGGCGCACCAGGGGGACTGGCTGAGCAACACCCCGACACGATCCCCCGGCTTGACCCGTGACAACAGATACCGTGCCAGCCCATCGACCATGTCCGCCAGTTGACCAAAGGAAATGTCGCGCCGCTCTGTTCCGGTCAGATCAACGAGGGCGCAGGCGGATGGATCCTGCGCCAGCGCCTGCGCTGCCATGTTCAGACGCGAAGGTACAGCCCATGACCCATCTGCGTTCAAACCCGGAATGTCGCGCGGTTCAGACATGATCAGCCCTTCCGAAATTGCATAGCGGCTATGCATGTTTTTCTTTTTATTTCAGGGACAAAGGAGCTGTGACCTTGATCCAGATCAGAGACGCATGGCCGCCTTTCCCCCATGGTCACGCCATAGAAGACAGAAAAGGGACAACCCCAATGAAACGCATGGTTTCCGCTCTTGCCATCTCCACGGCGCTTGTTGCCGGAGCGGCTCCGGCCTTTGCTCAGTCGCAAGGCGACTGGACCTTCGGCGCAGGTATCGCCAACGTGAACCCCAAGTCGAACAACGGTACGCTTGCCGGTGGTGCGGCGTCGATCAACGACGACACTCAACTGTCGCTGACAGTCGAATACTTCATCCGCGACAACCTGGGTATCGAACTTTTGGCCGCCACCCCGTTTGAACACGACATCACCATTGCCGGTGTCGGCTATGCGGGCACCACGAAACAGCTGCCGCCGACCCTGTCGCTGAACTACCACTTCCCGACCAAGGGCAAGGTCAAACCCTTCCTTGGGCTGGGTGTGAACTACACCACATTCTTTGAGGAAAGTTCGCCCCTCGGGACGCTGAGCCTTGATGACAGCTGGGGTCTTGCGATCAACGCTGGTGCAGACTGGCAGGTCTCGGACAACGGCGCGCTGCGTTTCAACGTGCGCTACATGGACATCGACAGCGAAGCCTTCCTGAACGGCGCCTCGATCGGCACCGCAGAGATTGATCCGGTCGTGATTGGTGTCGCCTACGTGCACCGCTTCTGATCCCGTGTTGCAGTTGGGCAGGTGCTTCCCTCGTCCCTGCCCGCTGTTCCAGTTGTAAAAGGCGTCGCCCCGCGCGGCGCCTTTTTTCATGTTATCTTCGGCCGGTTGTGGTCAGACAACGCACCCAAGGCCTTTGCCACCATCATGCTTCCGGTTGAGGCAGCCCTGAACCGCCCGGCCCGGAAAAGCGGATCAACCCGCCCAGCGCGTTGACTTCGTAGCGATAGATCGCCCCTTCAGCGCCCCTTTTCGGGCGACAGGTGACCACCAGCCAACTCCATCCCCCCCTCCCTGGACGCGCCGAGCAATCCGTCACCTGCGGAGTACCCGGCCTGCCTGACCTCGCATGATCGGCCAGATATCTCTGCGCATAAAGGGTGATCACATCGGTTTCCGTGATGCCCTGCCGCAGAATGCCGTACCGAAGCCCGATCACCGCCAACAAAAGCGTCAGCAGAATGACCGGGATCCAGTAGGCAACCCGCATCAGCCCATATGCGCCATCAGCTCGCGGCCAATCAGCATACGGCGAATTTCAGAGGTGCCCGCGCCGATCTCCATCAACTTGGCATCGCGGAAGATCCGGCCCACCGGGTTGTCGGACAGGTAGCCTGCGCCGCCAAAGGCCTGCACCGCCTGATGCGCCTGCACCATCGCCTGCTCGGAGGCATAAAGGCAGCAGGCCGCCGCATCCTGGCGCGTCACCGTGCCATTGTCGCAGGCCTTGGCCACCTCGTAGATATAGGCGCGGGCCGAGTTCATCGCTGTGTACATATCGGCGATCTTGCCCTGCATCAGCTGGAAGTTCCCGATCGGCTGGCCGAACTGTTTGCGCTCTTTCAAATACGGCATCATCTCGTCCATGCAGGCCGCCATGATCCCGGTGCCGATGCCAGCCAATACCACGCGCTCGTAATCGAGCCCCGACATCAGAACCTTGACGCCCTTGCCCTCTTCACCCAGCACGTTCTCGAAGGGCACTTCGCAATCCTCAAAGATCAGCTCGGCGGTGTTGGAGCCGCGCATGCCCAGCTTGTCGAAATGAACCGAGGTCGAGAAGCCCTTGAACTCCTTCTCGATCAGGAAGGCAGTGATCCCCTTGGAGCCTGCTTCGGGATCGGTCTTGGCATAGACCACCAGCGTGTCGGCATCGGGGCCATTGGTGATCCAGTATTTGTTGCCATTGAGGCGATAGTGATCGTTGCGCTTTTCGGCGCGCAAGCTCATCGAGACGACATCAGAGCCAGCGCCCGCCTCGGACATGGCCAGGGCACCCACGTGCTCGCCCGAGATAAGGCGCGGCAGGTATTTCTGTTTCTGCTCTTCATTGGCATTGAGCTTGATCTGGTTGACGCAGAGGTTGGAATGCGCGCCATAGGACAGCGAAACCGAGGCGCTGGCGCGGGCGATTTCCTCGACCGCGACAGTATGCGCCAGGTAGGACATGCCCGCCCCGCCAAACTCTTCAGGGACAGTGATGCCCAGAAGGCCCAGCTCGCCCATTTCCTGCCACAGCTCGGCAGGGAATTCGTTCTTCTGGTCGATCTCCTGCGCCATGGGTTTGACGCGCTCCTGCGCCCAGCGATGCACCATATCGCGCAGCGCATTCACATCTTCGCCCAGATCAAAGGTCATGCTTGCGTTGAACATACCGCGTCTCCTCCCGAGTCATCGCGAATTATTTGAACATGCGTTCATTTATCACCATCCCCCCCTCCCCCGTCAAGCACCCGATCACCTATCTGAGCATTTCAAGCAGTGCTGCGCCGGTCTTGCGGTAACCTTTGACGGAAGGACGGCGCCCCTGCCGACTGCGCACAACGCGCCACAGCCCCAGATGGACAGCCGCCCATCGCGCTTCTATCCTCGCCACAAGCCTGTCAATTCCCTAAAGAAAATCCCCCCACCCCATGACCAAGATCGTCCTTCATCTCAAAGCGAGTGACCTGCACGGCGAGTTCTCCGGCTGGCATCTTGAGTTCTACCGGATACTGGAGGCGCTGATGGCCGCCCACAGGATTCGCGTCGAAAGCCGCCAGCGCGACAGCGATATTCGTATCGACACGCGGTCTCTTCACGACAGCCGCTTTGAAGATGGAAATCTCCACATCATCGACGACCGCGCGCTTAGGGCGCCCAATGTGCTCAATGCCGGGGTCGCCTATTTCTGGCGCTTCTGGCAGTTGGACCCACAGGGCGTAAAAGCCTTCAGCTCAACGGGCGATGCGCCCTATGACCCAGACCAGATGCCGCGGCGCCGGGCACAAAGCTTCTTTGACAATATGCACAAACGCTATGTGCAGTCCCGCAAATCAAAATACGCCCAGCCCGGGGCCCCACAACGGTTTCCAAAAGGCGCCATCTCGGTCTTCTTTCAAGGTCAGTATCCGGTCAACTCGGGCGCAACATCGATCACCGACATCGGGATGCTGAAGGCCGTTCAGGCTGGTGCCGGGGATCGCCCCATCCTCGTCAAACCGCATCCGCTGGCCAGCGGCATCCCCGACATTGCCAAGGCCCTGTCCCTCGCCGAAGCGGACAGCCGGATCACCGTGACTGACGCCAATGTTCACGACATCCTCAGCGCCAGTTGCGCCACGGTTTCCATCAATTCGACCGTCGCTTTGGAAGGCTTCCTGCATCGCAAACCCGCGATCCTCTTTGGCCGATCCGACTTTCACCACCTGGCTGGACAGGTCCGCAACCCGCAGGAGTTTGAAACGACCCTTTCCCGCGAGCTTGAGCGCGACGAAGGCTACGAGCAGTTTCTCGCCTGGTATTTCCTGAAGATGTGCCTGCCGCTCAACAGCGGCCGCCTCGAAGAGAGGGTCTGGCAGATTTTCAGCAAAGCCGGATTTCCGCGCTCACGCTTCACGTAGCGGCCTTGCCCTGGAACACCGCGCCCACTTCAGCGCGAATGATGCGGGCAATCTGGGCACAATCTTCAAGGGAAAACGTCAAAGGCACCCGCATATCCACAATTCCGGCAAGAATGCGATCACTGTTAGGAAGCGAAGGCGTCTCTGCATAGCGCCAACTGTCATAGCGCGAGGTGAAGGCCACAGGCTCTGCCCCGCCGAACCACTTCAGTTCGACACCGCGCGCGGCGCAGCGGCGCAACACCTCCTGCACCCGCTCTGCCGCCCAGTCGAGCAATAGGAACTGGAAGGAAGAGCCGACATAGGTCTCCACCGCCGGGCGCTCCACCACCCGGAGCCCGGGTGTGCCACGCACCCCGTCTTCAAGCGTCCGGTAACGTTCATTCCAGCGCGCAACCTGAGCCTCCAGATCGCGCAACTGAGGCCGCAGGATGGCCGCACGCAGATTGTCCATCCTGCCCGAGATATTGGGCGTCTCATATTTGATCTGCTCAAACACCTCAGGATCCGGCGCCGCAAGATGACGGCCGAACAGCATATAGGACCCCGAAAGCATGATCGCACGGGCCGCGATCTCGGCATCATCGGTGACCAGAAACCCACCCTCGCCAGAGTTCACATGTTTGTAGGTCTGACAGGAATAGCAGCCCACCGCACCATGCCGCCCCGAAGGCACTCCGTTCCAGGCCGCCCCCATGGTGTGGGCGCAATCCTCGATCACGGCAATCCCGGCCGCGTTGCAGATTTCCATCAGCCGGTCCATGTCACACAGGTGCCCGCGCATATGGCTCAGCATGAGCACCTTGGCCTCGCCTGTCTTGGCTGCAAGGTCCTCCAGATCGATCGTCAGATCCTCGGTCACATCCACATAGATGGGTGTCGCGCCAACGGCTGCGATAGACCCCGGCACCGGCGCCAGGGTAAAGGCATTCGTGAGCACCCGGTCGCCGTGCGTCACGCCAACCGCCCGCAAAGCCGTCGCCAGCGCATATCCGCCTGAGGCAACGGCGAGGCAGTATTTCGCTCCCACCTGATCCGCAAACTCACGCTCCAAAAGAGCGGTCTCGCCGACCTCACCTTCCGCCACGTTATAGCGATGCAGGCGCCCATGGCGCATCACCTCGACGGCGGCGTCAATCGCCTCGTCTGGGATCGGTTCCTGCTGGGTGAAACTGCCGGTGAATATCTCGCTCATGATCTGTTTTTGAGGCCGGCCCGCCTTCTGGTCAAGGGCGAAGACACGCCTCGTCAAACTGCCTATGACAATAATTGGTCGACGATGTCGGGCAAATCCTCGTAACGGTGCAGCAGTGCCTCGGGCGCCAGCGCCGCCATATCCTCCCCGGAGGGGCCAAAGGTCACCAGGACCGAAGGCACGCCCGCTGCGGACGAGGTATTGCGGTCAGTGTCGCTGTCGCCGATCAGGACCGTGCGCGCTGGATCGCCTCCGGCCCGGCGGGCCGCCTCGAACAGAGGCGCAGGGTCGGGTTTGCGCACCGGCAGCGTGTCTGCCCCGACAAGCGAGGCAAAGGCCTCGCGCACGCCAAGTGAGCGCATCAGCTGTTCGGCCAGAGCCTCGGGCTTGTTGGTACAGATGCCAACGCCGTAGCCCCGCAGCTTCAGCGCCTCCACTGCATCCATCGCACCGGGGTAGAGAAACGTGTGCAGGTCAATCGCCTCGCGATAGGCGTCCAGCAAGACGGGGTAGTAGTCTTCGACCGTGGTCTCGTGATATGCGCCGACGCGTTTCAACCCTTCGGTCAGCATGCGTTTGCCGCCACGCAGGGCGATCCCCGCATCCTTCGGGTGGGTCAGCACATCTCCATACCCCATCTGGCGGAAACAGGCATTGGCCGCCGCCAGTAGATCTCCCGAGGTATCCGCCAGAGTTCCATCGAGATCGAAGATCACCGTACGCATATCGTCCCCTTTCGGCGCATTTCCGCCGCATGATGTTGCAAGCCGCAACCTAGTTTGATGATTCAATGGCTTGCACGCCCAATGTTAGCGGATAAAACGGGGGCGCTGAAAAGACAAAGAGAAACATCACATGAGCACAGCCCTCATCATCCTGGCCGCAGGCAAAGGCACGCGGATGAATTCGGACCTGCCAAAGGTTCTGCACCCCATCGCCCAGGCGCCCATGCTGGAACACGCCATGGCCGCAGGCCGCGCGCTGGAGCCTGAGCGGATCGTGGTGGTCGCAGGGCATGGGGCCGAGGCCGTGCGCGCTGCCGTGGCAGAGATGGATGAGTCCGCCGAGGTGGTCTTGCAGGAAGAACAGCTCGGAACCGCCCATGCGGTAGATCAGGCCCGCGAGGCGCTGGCGGGCTTCGCTGGCGACGTGGTCGTTCTTTACGGTGACACCCCGTTTGTAAGCGCAGAGACCATCACCCGCATGGTCAATGCCCGCGCAGAGGCGGATCTGGTGGTTCTGGGATTTGAGGCTGCCGATCCGGGTCGCTATGGGCGTCTGGTAATGGAGGGCGACAGCCTGGAGCGGATCGTGGAGTTCAAGGACGCCACCGACACCGAGCGCGCGATCAGGTTTTGCAATTCGGGTCTGATGGCCTGCGCCTCGCCCGTGATGTTCGAGCTGATCTCTGAAGTCGGCAATGACAACGCCTCGGGCGAGTATTACCTCACAGACCTGGTCGCCCTGGCCCGCGGCAAAGGCCTGCGCGTTACCGCCGTCGCCTGTGATGAGGCTGAAACCCTTGGCATCAACTCGCGCACCGAGCTGGCCAAAGCCGATGCCCTGTTTCAGGCCCGCGCCCGCGCCGAGGCACTGGAAAACGGCGTCACCCTGATGGCGCCGGAAACCGTCTATTTCGCCTTTGACACAGTGGTGGGCCGGGACACGGTGATCGAACCCAATGTGGTCTTTGGCCCCGGCGTTACAGTGGAAAGCGGCGCTCTGATCCGCGCCTTTTCGCATTTGGAGGGCTGCCATGTCAGCCGCGGCGCCAAGGTCGGCCCCTATGCCCGCCTGCGCCCCGGAGCAGAGCTGGCTGAGGACACCCACATCGGCAACTTTGTCGAGATCAAGAATGCCGAAATCGCTGCAGGGGCCAAGGTCAATCACCTGTCCTACGTGGGCGATGCCTCGGTCGGGAAGGCCACAAACATTGGCGCCGGCACGATCACCTGCAACTATGATGGCGTGATGAAGCACCGCACCGAAATTGGCGCGCGCAGCTTTATAGGATCGAACACCCTTCTGGTGGCTCCGGTGCGTGTCGGTGACGAAGCCATGACCGCAAGCGGCACCGTGGTCACGAAGAACGTCGCAGACGGAGATCTCGCGATCTCGCGCAGCGCTCAGGAAAACAAACCGGGGCGCGCGCGCAAACTGATGGACATGCTGCGTGCCAAGAAGGCCCGCCAGGCAAAAGGAGCCAAGTGATGTGTGGTATCGTCGGAGTTCTTGGCAATCATGAAGCTGCGCCCCTGCTGGTTGAGGCGCTGAAGCGGCTCGAATATCGCGGCTATGACAGCGCCGGTATTGCAACGGTCTACGAGGGCAAGCTGGACCGCCGCCGCGCCGTCGGCAAATTGGTCAACCTGAGCGACCTTTTGGTACATGATCCGCTGCCCGGAAAATCCGGTATCGGCCACACCCGCTGGGCCACCCATGGTGCACCCTCGGTGGGTAACGCGCATCCTCATCGCGCCGGCGCCGTGGCCGTGGTGCATAACGGGATCATCGAGAATTACCGCGATCTGCGCGCCGAGCTGGCCGAGGCCGGGATCGAGTTTCAGACCGAAACCGACACCGAAACCATCGCCCTGATGACCGAACGCTACATGCAAGGGGGCCTGTCTGCAGTTGAGGCCGCGCAAAAGACCCTCTCGCGGCTGGATGGCGCCTTTGCGCTGGCCTTCCTCTTTGACGGCGAAGAAGACCTGATGGTCGCCGCCCGCAAGGGCTCTCCTCTGGCGATCGGCCACGGCGATGGCGAAATGTTTGTGGGCAGTGATGCCATCGCGCTTGCGCCGCTCACCGACCGGATCACCTATCTGGAGGAAGGCGATTGCGCTGTCCTCACCCGGACAAGCCTGGAAATACGCGATGCCAATGGAGAGCTGGCGAACCGCGCGGTTAAGACGATCCAGATCGACGCGACCCAGGTCGACAAGGGCGGCCACAAACACTTCATGGCCAAGGAAATCGCCGAACAACCCACGGTGATTGCCGAAGCCATCCGCCACTATCTGCCGGTGGGCGAAGACGCGGTGCACCTGCCCGGAGACCAGATCGATTTCGCCCAGATCGACCGGCTGACCCTAGTGGCCTGCGGCACTGCGTTTTATGCCTGCCTCACCGCGAAATACTGGTTCGAAAAGCTTGCACGCATCCCGGTCGAGGTCGATATCGCGTCCGAGTTCCGCTACCGCGAACCACCGATCCCGGCGCGCACGGCGGCTCTGTTCGTTTCTCAATCGGGCGAGACCGCCGATACTCTGGCCGCGCTGCGCTACTGTGAGGGCAAGGCGGATCAGATCCTGTCGGTGGTCAATGTCCCCGAAAGCTCCATCGCGCGGGAAAGCGATCTGGCGCTGCCCATTCACGCGGGGGTGGAAATCGGCGTTGCCTCGACCAAGGCCTTTACCTGTCAGTTGAGCGTGCTTCTGATGCTGGCACTGAAGGCCGCAACTGACCGGGGCGAAATCAGCGAAGAAGACTTGCAGGCGCATATCTCTGCCCTGCGCGGTTTGCCCAATGTGCTGTCGTCCGCGCTGGAGCAGAACGAGGCAATCCGGCAAGCCTCTCTCAAACTCAGCGAAGCGCGTGATGTGCTGTTCCTGGGGCGCGGGTTGATGTTCCCGCTGGCCCTTGAAGGCGCGCTGAAACTGAAAGAGATAAGCTATATCCACGCCGAGGCCTATGCTTCGGGCGAATTGAAACACGGGCCCATCGCACTCATCGACAACAATATGCCTGTCGTTGTTTTTGCCCCGCGCGATGATCTGTTCGACAAATCCGTGTCGAACATGCAGGAAGTGATGGCACGCAAGGGCAAGGTCATGCTGGTGTCGGACGCCGAAGGGCTGGCCGAAGCAGGGGACGAGGTCTGGCAGACGATCCGCATGCCGCAGATCCACGACAGCCTCGCGCCGATCCTTTATGCCCTGCCTGCACAGATGCTGGCCTATCACACCGCCGTGGCCAAAGGCACCGATGTGGACCAGCCCCGTAACCTCGCCAAATCCGTGACCGTGGAATAACCCATGACGCTGGAAGACGCCCTTGAGCAGTTGAACGCCGAGATCGAGCCAGGCCGGGCCGAGCAGATGGCCGCCTATCACAAGCAGACGCGGAGGGTTTTAGGCATTTCCAACCCCGCACTGAACGATCTGACCAAGGGCTGGCGCAAGACGCTGGCGGTGGAAGAGCTGGTCGCGCTGGCGGCAGATCTGTGGGGCACAGATATCTTCGAGGCGCGCCTTGCAGCGTCCAAACTGCTCACCCAGGCCCGCATCAAAGGGGACGAACCTGTCTGGCAATTGCTCGCCTCCTGGGTGCCGGATTTTGACAGTTGGGCCATTGCCGATCACGCCTGTATGGCGGCCCAAAAACGGCTGGTCGCGGATCCCTCGCGCCTTGACGAGGTCGAGGCATGGACCCAGTCCGACCACATGTGGACCCGCCGCGCCGCCCTTGTAGCCACCCTGCCCTGGGCCAAGCTGAACAATATCAAACCCGAAGATCAGCTACGCCGGAGCCGGATCCTTGGCTGGGCGGCTGCTTATGTGCCTGACCGGGATTGGTTCATCCAGAAAGCCGTCGCTTGGTGGCTGCGCGATCTCAGCAAACATGACGCAGAGGCGACGCGCGCGTTTCTGGCGGAGCATGGCGATGCAATGAAGCCCTTTGCCCGCAAGGAAGCCGGGAAATATCTCAAAAACGAGTCCCCAGACGAAGGCTAGAGCGTCTTGCGAAAAACTTGAATCACGCAACGCTGCATGAAATCATAGATTTCAACGCGTTACGTAATGCATTCTGCCTCAGGTTGTTCGTCAGACGCTTTAATTCGCCGGGCGGACCTGTAATTCCACCAGTTCCGTCAGGGGAACGCCAAGGGCGCGCATGGCCGCAATAGAAACCCGCGCACTGCCCGTCGTCGGAGATGGCTTCAGCGTCACAACAACCTCCGAACCGTTTGCGCTGCGCAGACGAGCCGTTTGCGGGTTGCTGACAAGAGAGGTTTCCATCCAAAGCCCCGGTACTGCCGGATCCCCCAGCGAGGCAACAACCTGCGCGGTTCCGGTAAAGACCGTCTCCGGCGCAACATCTGCTTCCTCCTCCGGGGCGTTGAGCAGCCCTTCAGGTACATCCAGGGCACCCCCCGTCGCATCCAAAGGCGTCTGTGGTCCGGTTTGCGCAGGCACAGGCGCAGGCTCCTCCTTCTTGAGGCTCGGAAGTTTGGGCAGTTCAAAGTCGCCGCAGCCACCAAGCAGCAGCAGGGAGAGGGCGGAAGTTGTGAATATCGTCAGTCGCATGATCCGAACCTACGGCCCGCCCACGCATCTGGCCAGATGGAAAATCCGGCCTTGGTTGACGAAAATGCACTCGCCTCTTGCCGCAGGGCAAAGCGCGCTTTACCTATTCTGCCATGACTGCTCCGCTGATAGATCCCTTCGCCCGCGCCATCACCTACCTGCGCGTCTCGGTCACTGACCGCTGTGATTTCCGCTGCGTCTATTGCATGTCGGAAAACATGACCTTTCTGCCAAAGAAGGAGCTGTTGACGCTGGAAGAACTGGACCGGCTCTGCTCGACCTTCGTCGGCATGGGGGTCGAGAAACTGCGCATCACTGGCGGTGAACCTTTGGTACGGCGTGAGATCATGACCTTCTTTCGCGCCATGACGCGGCACCTCGATAGCGGCGCCCTGAAGGAGCTGACGCTGACCACCAATGGCTCGCAGCTTGAGAAGTATGCGCAGGATCTGTTCGATGCGGGCGTACGGCGGGTCAATGTCTCGCTTGATACGCTGGACGAACAGAAATTCGCGGATGTCACCCGCTGGGGTCGCCTGCCACAGGTCTTGCGCGGCATCGATGCGGCGCAAAAGGCGGGTCTACGCATCAAGATCAACGCCGTCGCGCTCAAAGGTTTCAACGAACCGGAACTGCCCCAGATCACCCGCTGGTGCGCCGAGCGCGGCATCGACCTCACCTGGATCGAGGTCATGCCCATGGGCGACATCGGCAATGAAGACCGGCTGGATCAATACTGGTCCCTCAAAGACGTGCGCCGCGAATACGAAAACCACTACACGGTGACAGATCTGGCCGAACGCACGGGGGGGCCTGCGCGCTATGTGCGGCTTGAGGAAACAGGGCAAAAGATCGGCTTTATCACCCCGCTCAGCCATAATTTCTGCGAAAGCTGCAACCGGGTGCGCCTGACCTGCACGGGCGAATTGTACATGTGCCTCGGCCAAGAGGACATGGCAGATCTGCGTGCACCCTTGCGCGATCACCCCGATACCGAGGCCCCGCTTGAAGAGGCCATTCGCGCAGCGATCAACCTCAAGCCCAAGGGCCATGATTTCGACTATTCCCGGCAGACGCTTGGCGGGCAGATGCCCCGCCACATGAGCCACACCGGCGGCTGAGATGACAAGCCAAACCTCGGGCGGTGCGGCCACGGCCCTGTTTCACGCCTATCGCGCCGCAACCGCGCTGCTTGCGCCCTTTGCCTATCGCAAAGTGGCGGCCAAACTGGCCGCACAAGGCGTTTCCAAGGCGCGCCAGCGTGAGCGCATGGGCCACGCCAGCCAGCCACGCCCGGCGCTGCCCTCCGGTGCCCCCCTGATCTGGTTTCACGGCGCCTCTGTCGGCGAAAGCCTCGCCGCCATCACCCTGATCAATCAACTGGCCGAGCGCCTGCCAAAGGCGCGATTCCTGCTGACCTCGGGCACGGCCACCTCAGCTGAAATGGCTGCAAAACGCCTGCCGGATTGCGCTGTGCATCAGTTCGCACCGCTGGATGCCGCAGGTCCGGTGCGCCGGTTCCTCTCCCATTGGCGCCCGGATGCGGGGATCTTTGTAGAAAGCGAGCTGTGGCCCGTGACGCTGGATGCCGCCCATAAAGCCGGTACGCATCTGGCGCTGGTCAATGCCCGCCTGTCTGAGCGATCCATTGAAAGCTGGCGCAAGCGCGCCGCGACCGCCAAGTTCATCCTGTCGCGTTTCGATCTCTTTCTCAGCCAGAACGACCAGATGGCGCGAAACCTCATCTCACTGGGGGCAGAGTCCACGCGTGTCTTGCCCGGGGGCAACCTCAAAGCCGGCGCTGCGCCGCTGCCGGTCGATAAAACAACCCTTGAGACCTTGCGCCGCGCAACCGGGGAGCGCCCCGTCTGGATCGCCTCCTCCACTCATAAAGGCGAAGAAGAGATTGTCCTGAAAGCTCATGAAGCCCTTTTACAGCGGCACCCTGACCTGTGCCTTGTCCTGATCCCACGCCACCCTGACCGCGCAGACGAGGTTTCCACGCTGATTGAAGCGGCGGGTTTGACCTCGGCGCGGCGCAGTTCCGGTGAAGGGCTGACCCCGCAGATCCAGGTCTATCTGGCCGATACGCTTGGTGAACTTGGCACCTTCTACGCTCTGGCTCCCATTGTTTTCCTCGGCGGCTCGCTTTTGCCGATCGGAGGTCACAATCCTTTTGAGGTCGCCAGCGCAGGTGCCGCCGTGATCACCGGCCCCGGAACCAACAACTTTGCCGAGACCTTTCCGCCAATGATCGCCGCGGGAGGGGCGGTGGAGATATCCGATGCGGCAGAACTGGCACAGGCTATTGGGAACTGGCTGGAGGATGAAAGCGCCTTGGAGACCACGCGGGCAGCTGCAATCCGCTTTGCCAAGGAACAGGCGCAGCAGCTTGATGGGATCACCGATGTGTTGATTGAACGTCTGGAATTGGCAGAGGTACAGTCCGATGCCTGATCTTTTTGTCACCAACTTCAACCGCAATTTCACTGGCGTATCGGCCACGGCCGCCAATGTCATCCGCCAGCAGGCTTTGAGCCACGATCTGCGTCTTGTGGGGCGCCCCCTGCCCGGCTGCCCCGACCCGATCAGCACCGCTGAGGCACGGCGTCTATGCCACAGCCCCCCTGAGGGCAAACCCTTTGCCATCTGGCACGTCCGGCGCAATACGGAAATGCGGGCGGCGATCTGGGCGCGGGATGTGCTGCGCCTGCCGATCCGCATCGTCTTTACCTCAGCGGCACAGCGGCGGCACTCGGCCTTTCCACGCTGGCTGATCAGCCGCATGGACGCGGTCATTGCGACCACGGAAAAGGCCGCTGAGTTCGTGCCGCATTTGCGTGCGGTGGTGCCACATGGGGTAGATACAGAGGTTCTTCGGCCCGCCGAGAACCGCACCAGCGCCTGGGCAGCGCTCGGCTATGGCGGCAAACTCGGAATTGCCACCGTGGGCCGCATTCGCCCCGAAAAGGGCACTGATGTATTTGTCCAGGCCATGATCGATCTGTTGCCTTCAGTGCCGGATGCGGTGGCACTCGTTGTCGGGCGCGCCGCGCGCGAGCATCAGGCGTTCCTGAAGGATCTGCAAGCCCGCATCGCGGCTGCAGGCCTGACGGATCGCATCCTCTTTCCCGGCGAAATCCCCGCCGCTGAGCTGCCCCAGCTGTTGCGCGCCCTGTCGCTGGTGGTGCAACTCCCCCGCTATGAAGGCTACGGCATGGCCCCGCTCGAAGGGATGGCCAGCGGCGTGCCTTTCGTGGGGTCAGAGACGGGCTACTATCGGGCCTTTTCCGCACAGGGAAAAAGCGGGCTGATCGTGCCACTGGAGGCTGGCCAAGCCGCGGTCGAGGCCGTCCGTAGTATTCTGACCGATCCGGGCCGCCACGCGCAGATGGCCCGCGATGCCCGAGACATCACTCTTCACAGCTTTAGCGCCAGAGCCGAAGCCGAGGGGATCGAAGCGGTCTATCAGGCCCTCTGGTCCGAAGGCTGAATAATCAAAAAAGGCCCGGCAAAAAACCGGGCCTTTTCGCGTCATATCAGGCAAAGCCTTACGCCGCAGGCATGCGCTGCTCGACGATACCAGCCCACCAGCTGCAGCCGGCAGGAATGGCTTCGTCGTTGAAGTTGTATTCCGGGTGGTGCACGTCGGCGCTGTCGCCATTGCCAACCAGAATATAGGCACCGGGGCGCTCTTCCAGCATGAAGGCGAAGTCTTCACCGCCCATGACCAGGGGCGCTTCTTCGCAATTGCCGGAAATGTCAGTTGCGACCTTGGCAGCAAAGTCTGTCTGCTCTTCGTGGTTTACCATAACGGGATAGCCGCGGTGGTAAGTGACATCAGCCGTGCCGCCAAAGGTCGCGGCGACGCCTGCACAGATCTCATTGATCCGCTTTTCGGCCAGATCGCGCATCTCGGCAGACATCGTACGCACGGTGCCTTTGATCTGCACCCGCTGCGGGATCACGTTGAACGCCTTGGAGGAGGTCTCAAACGAGGTCACCGAGACCACAACACGATCCACTGGATCGGCATTGCGCGATGCGATGGTCTGCAGCGCCAGAACGGCCTGAGCCGACATCACAGTGGTGTCGATGGTTTCATGCGGTTTCGCCGCGTGGCCGCCGCGTCCCTCAAAAGTGATGTCGAACTGATCGGTCGCCGCAAAGAAGGCACCGGGGCGGATGGCAAAGCTGCCGACCGGTTTGCCCGGCCAGTTATGCATGCCGTAGACTTCCTGGATGTTCCAGCGCTCCATCATGCCATCGTCGCACATTTCCTTGCCGCCGCCGCCGCCTTCTTCGGCGGGCTGGAAGATCACCACAACGGTGCCGTCAAAATTGCGGGTCTCCGACAGGTACTTGGCCGCGCCCAAGAGCATCGCGGTGTGACCATCATGACCACAGGCGTGCATGGCATTCGCGGTTTTGGAGGCATACTCCAGCCCGGTCTGCTCGTGGATGGGCAGTGCATCCATGTCGGCGCGCAGTCCAATGACCTTGCCCGAGGTGTCGGACTTGCCCTTGATTACGCCGACGACGCCGGTGCGGCCAATGCCGGTGACGATCTCGTCGCAGCCAAATTCCTTCAGCTTTTCCGCCACCAGCGCCGAGGTGCGGTGGGTTTCAAACAGGATCTCGGGGTTTTCATGGATATCACGGCGCCATGCGGTGATTTCCTCCTGAAGCTCGGCAAAACGGTTCTTAACCGGCATTTCATTCACTCCTTTTGTTATCTGTTTTGTCCGGTGCGGGCTGCACCGGTAGGCCCCGCCCTTCAGGCTGCGGGCATTCTTCTTTCGACAACCTCCGCGAACCAGCTGATGCCGGCAGGGATGATCTCGTCGTTGAAATCGTATTCGGGATGGTGGAGGCCAGCACTGCTGCCATTGCCAAGGCGGATCATGGCGCCGGGGCGCTCCATCAGCATGAAGGAGAAGTCCTCACCGCCCATCAGAATCGGCACATCCTCACAGGTCGTCACGGCCTCAGCGGCCTCACGGGCGTATTCTGTGGCCGCATCATCATTGATGGTCACGGGCACACCGATGCGCATCTCCACCTCGACCGAACCGCCGAATGTCTCCGCCACGCCCTCGGCGATCTCTTTGATGCGTTTGGGGATCATGGCGCGGACCTCTTCGGAATGGGTGCGGATGGTCCCGCGCACCTCTGCCTTGTCGGGGATGACGTTGAACGCCTTTGAGGAAGTCTCGGCGCTGGTCAGCGTCATCACCGCCTTTTCGATTGGATCCATGTTGCGTGAGACAATGGTCTGCAGCGCCGTGATCATCTGGCACATCATCACCGTTGTATCGACGGTCATATGCGGCTTGGCACCATGGCCACCGCGTCCTTTCAGATGCAGGGTGAACTCATCCACCGAAGCGAGGATCGGTCCCGGACGGATCGCAAACTTGCCAGCCTCAATGCCAGGGCTGTTGTGAATGGCATAGACCTCATCGATGCCGAACCGCTCCATCATCCCGTCCTTGACCATGGCCTCGCCGCCATTGCCGCCCTCTTCGGCGGGCTGAAAGATCACCACGGCGGTGCCATCGAAATTGCGCGTCTCTGATAGATATTTTGCAGCACCAAGCAGCATCGCCGTATGACCATCGTGGCCACAGGCGTGCATCGCGTTGGGGATCTTGGAGGCATGCGGCAGGCCAGTCTGCTCCTGCATCGGCAGCGCGTCCATGTCAGCCCGCAGGCCAATCGCGCGGCCTTTGGTGTCGCTGCGTCCCCGGATAACCGCGACAACCCCTGTGCGGCCGATGCCCGTCACCACTTCGTCGCAGCCAAAGCTTTTCAGCTTTTCCGCCACCAGCGCCGAGGTGCGGTGCGTGTCATAGAGGATCTCGGGGTGTTCATGAATGTCGCGGCGCCAGCCGGCGACCTCTTCCTGAAACTCTGCAGCGCGGTTTTTGACGGGCATTCTCTTCTCCTTAGGCGGCGGGCATTCGTCGTTCGACCAGTTCGGCAAACCAGCTGCATCCAACCGGGATCGCCTCGTCATCGAACACATAGGCAGGGTGGTGGCACATGGCCGTGTCGCCATTGCCAAGGAAGATATAGGCACCGGGGCGTTCTTCCAGCATATAGGCGAAATCTTCTGACGGCAGGATCGGGTCGGTGTCGTCGTCGACATGTGCAGAGACGGCCCGCGCGGCCTCGACCGCGTATTGTGTCTCATCCGGCGTGTTAATGGTCACAGGATAGCCAGGGGTCCATTCCACTTCTGCGGTGGCGCCATAGGCAGCAGCGACATTTTCTGCAATCTGCCGCACCCAGCCTTCGGCGAGCTGACGGTATTCGGTGTCCAGCGTACGCACGGTGCCTTGCAAACGGGCCTGATGGGCGATCACGTTCGAGGCGGTGCTGTCGGTTTCAAAGGTTCCAACGGTCAGAACCACTCGTTTGACCGGATTCACATTGCGCGACACGATGGAATGGAGCGAGACAACGATCTGCGAGGCCACAAGCGTGGTATCGATTGCATCATGCGGCGCGGCGGCATGTCCGCCCTTGCCGGTCACGGTGATCTCGAATTCATCGGAGGAGGCCAGCAGCGCGCCAGGGCGTACCGCAAACTGCCCAACCGGAAGCCCCGGCATGTTGTGCAACCCATAGACCTCCTGAATGCCCCAGCGGTCCATCAAACCGTCATCACACATGGCCTTGCCACCTGCTCCGCCCTCTTCGGCGGGCTGGAAGATCAGCACGACTTTGCCATCAAAGTTGCGGGTCTCCGACAGGTACTTGGCCGCGCCCAGAAGGATAGCCGTGTGACCATCATGGCCACAGGCATGCATGACGCCCGGTGTTTTGGACGGGTAATCCACCCCCGAGGCCTCGGTAATGGGAAGCGCATCCATATCGGCGCGCAAGCCGATGACCCGGCCCGAGGTATTCGTCTTGCCTTCGATCACCGCCACGACGCCGGTTCGCCCGATTCCGGTGGTAATGGCGCTCTCGTCGAGGCCGATGTCCTTGAGGCGTTCAACGACAAATGCGGCTGTTTTGTGCACCTCGTAAAGGAGTTCAGGATTCTCATGCAAATGGCGGCGCCATTTGGTGATCTCTTCCTGCATCTCGGCAAAACGATTCTTGACTGGCATCCTGTCCCTCTTTGTTGAAGCGGTCTCAATCTGGTTTGCGGGCACTGTCTGGCAAAACAATTGCTTTCGCAAGTATCCCGGATCACGAGAACCGCGCCCCATGCAGCAAGGCAGATATGCTCCAAGCACATAACCTGCCGCAGGCCTTCACTTTCAGGGGCTTACGAAACATCCCTTGGCATGGACTTCAATACGTCCGCCCAGGAAGTCTCAAAAAAATATTTGTAGGCGCACATAATTTGCCCATGGGCAAAACCGGAAAACCAGCGAACGGACCCCGCCCGCTGGTCAAGTCTTGATCAGGCCGCGAGGCGCTCCACCAGCTTGCGCATGAACTCATGTCCCGCGTTGAACTGGGCAACCGTGATGAATTCATTCGGCTGATGTGCCTGGGCGATGTCTCCTGGGCCACAGACCACCGCCGAATAGCCCGCCTCCTGGAACTGTCCCGCCTCGGTGCCATAGCTGACAACATGTGTCCCATTGTCACCGGTGATTGCGCGCACAAGTGTCTCGGACTCGCCATCCTGCTCGGGAACCAGGCCGGGGACATTGAATGTCTTGTTGATCTCAATCCGGGTATCTGGGTGAATCGCCTGCATTTCGGCTTCGATCCGGCGCACTTCAGCCAAATAGGCGGCCTCCCAATCTTCCGTTTTCTCGCCAGGGACCACTCGGAACGTCATCATGAAATGGCAATCCTTGGCGGTGATGTTGTGCGCGGTGCCGCCTTCGATCATGCCCACATGACAAGTCGAATAAGGCGGCGTGAACATGGCCGGGATTTCTCCCGGTTGTTTGGCGGCATTCTCGGCGTTGCGATGGTTGGCCCAGTCTATGAGGCGCGCGCCCTGCATGATGGCGCTGACCCCGGTGTGCAACAAGGAGCTGTGGACCTCGAAGCCCACCAGATGGGTGTTGTAGCCTGTTCCGCCCTTGTGACCGGTCACGGCCTTCATCATGGAAGGTTCACCGACGACCACGGCGCTGCCCTTGGGCAGGATGGGTTGCATCGCCTCGATCATGGGCGGTGCGCCGGTACAGCCGATTTCCTCATCAAAGGACAGCGCCAATTGCAGCGGCCGATTTACACCGCGCCGATGCGCCTCGACCAGCGCCCAGATGGCCAGAGCATCAAAGCCTTTCATGTCGCAGCAGCCACGCCCGAAGTATTTCCCGTCCCGCTCGACCACGGTGAAAGGATCTGTGTCCCAGGGTTGCCCATCGACAGGCACCACATCCGTATGGCCGGACAGGACCACGGCCCCGTCAACCCATGGCCCCACATGAGCAAAGACCGCAGCCTTGTGCGGCTGATCTGGATCGGTCCAGCGGTGCGGGGTGATCCCGTGAGAGGAAAGATACTCCTCTACCCACTCGACCAGCGGCAGGTTGGTATCCCGGCTGACCGTCGGAAACGACACCAGTTTCTCCATCAGCTGGAGCGGCGACAATACCTCGGCCATGGGATCAATACCCGCTGTCGGTTGTCAGAACGAAGTGGCCCGGTTCGATCTCAACATATTCAGACGCATCAGGTTTGTAGCCAACCGGATGGATGGGAGAGGGAATCGGTTTGAAATTCAGGTCCTTCTCACTTTTGCGCTGGCGTGGATCGGCGATCGGCACGGCCTTCATCAGTGCCTGCGTATAGGCATGCAGCGGATTGGCAAAGACGCGATCCCGCGGGCCGATTTCGACGATGCGCCCCAGATACATCACGCCAACCTGATGGCTGACACGCTCAACAACCGCCATGTCGTGGCTGATGAAGAGGAAGGACAGGCCCAGTTCGGACTGCAGTTCCATCATCAGGTTCAGAACCTGCGCCTGCACAGACACGTCAAGCGCCGAGACGGCCTCATCCGCGACAATCAGTTTCGGATTGAGCGCTAGCGCGCGGGCGATCGCGATGCGCTGGCGCTGACCGCCAGACATTTCATGGGGGAAGCGGCGCATAAAGCTGCGCGGCAGATGCACCCGGTCAAAGAGGGACGCGACCCGATCCTGCAGTTCCGACCCGGACGCAAGGCCGTAGTTGCGCATCGGCTCTGCCACCTGATCCATTAGCTGCATCTGCGGATTGAGCGAGGCAAAGGGATCCTGAAAAATCATCTGCATATCAAGGCGGGCCTTGTGCAGATCAGAATTGTTCAAATCGAGGATGTTGCGCCCTTCAAAGTTCACTTCACCGGACAGCGGCTCCACCAGGCGCAGGATCGAGCGACCCGCGGTGGATTTGCCACAACCGGATTCGCCAACCAGCGACAGGGTCTGCCCTTTGAAGACCTTGAATGACACATCTTCAACTGCGTGCACATTCGCCACCGTGCGGCGCAACAGCCCGCCTTTGACCGGGAAACGGGTGGTGAGGTGTTTGACATCAAGCAGCACCTCGTCGGTGCCTTTGATCGGAGCAATCTCCTGATTCTCGACGCCCATCAGCTTCATCGGCTCGGGATAGGGCTTGCCTTCCATCTCACCGAGCTTTGGCACCGCGGCCAAAAGCGCCTTGGTGTAGTCGTGCTGCGGGTTCTCGAAAATGTCGGTGACGGTGCCTTCTTCGACCTTGTTGCCGCGGAACATGACCACCACCCGGTCGGCCATCTGCGCCACAACGGCCATATCATGGGTAATGAACATCACAGCCGTGCCGGTTTCGCGTTTGAGGCGGTCCATCAAAGCCAGAATCTCGGCCTGGATCGTCACATCAAGCGCGGTGGTGGGTTCATCCGCAATAAGAAGGCGCGGCTCGCAAGCCATGGCCATGGCGATCACAACTCGCTGACGCATGCCGCCCGACAGCTCGTGAGGGTACTGCTTGAGCCGGCGCTCCGGCTCTGGGATGCGAACCTGACGCAGCAGCTCAAGCGCACGCTCTTCTGCCTGTTTTTTGGTCATCGCCTTGTGGATACGCAGCCCTTCGGTCAACTGGCGGCCCACGGTGAATACCGGATTGAGCGCAGTCATCGGCTCCTGAAAGATCATCCCGATCTCATTGCCGCGAATCTGCTTCATCATCTCCTGTTCGGCCTTGGCAAGATCCGTGGTCTCACCGGCGCGGCCATTGAACATCAACTCGCCACCCGCGATTTCGCCGCCGCCGAACTCCACAAGGCGCATGAGCGACAGGGAGGAAACAGATTTGCCCGACCCAGATTCGCCCACGATACAAACGGTTTCGCCGGGATTGACGTCGAACGATACGTTCTCGACCCCTACGACCGGTCCGTCCTTGGTCTGAAATTCGACCCGCAAGCCTTTAATTTGTGCAATTGGTTGGTCCAGCACCCCAGTCGTCCCCTTATGGCGTTCTCATAACTCACCGCATCAATGGCAGTGTTTCAAGGCCGTGATGTAAGCTGATCCGCGAACCTTCGTCAAACCGATGCGAGGGGTCTGGGGGAAATTTTGGATCCAAAGGCCTGCAATTTCCGCAAACTCTGTTTCGATACCCCCACTGATCGCCAGGGGGAATGGGGCTACGTAGGGTCAGCTTTGCGGGGACGCGATGCTTGACCATTTTGTCCTTTTTTGATCCTTCCCGGTGATACGACGAACCATCCGCAGCGATGCGGCAACAGGGCGGCCCCTAGTGGTCCGTCCGGATAACACCAAAGAACACCGTTTTTGTGTTCGACAAGGAGAGTGTGAAATGAAAATCAAAACCCTATTGATGGGTGCTATTGCCTCTGCGGCCTTTGCTCCGGCAGCGTTTGCCGAGCGTGGCGCCGATGGCCAGGTCAGCATCATCTACTGGCAGGCGCCATCGATCCTGAACCCGTTCCTGTCGGGCGGCACCAAGGACGTCGAGGCCTCCTCGCTGGTGGTCGAGCCTCTGGCGCGCTATGACCCGAACGGCCAGATGGTTCCGTTCCTGGCGGAAGAGATCCCGACCGTTGCAAATGGCGGTGTGAGCGAAGACCTGACCTCCATCACCTGGAAGATCAAACCGGGTATCACCTGGTCCGATGGCACCCCCTTCACCTCGAAAGACGTGAAGTTCACCTACGAATACTGCACCCACCCCGAAGGCGGTTGCGCGCAGGTCACCAAATTCGAAGGCGTGACCTCGGTCGAAACCCCGGACGATCTGACCGTGAAAGTCAGCTTCGCAGGCCCGACCCCGTTCCCCTATGGTCCCTTCGTTGGCGGTGAAAGCCCGATCATCCAGGCCGCACAATTTGCAGACTGCCTGGGCGCCAAGGCTCCTGAGTGCACCGCGGCCAACTTTGGCCCGATCGGCACCGGCCCCTTCGTGGTCGATGAGTTCAAGCCGAACGACGTGATCACCTTCTCGGCCAACCCGAACTACCGTGACCCCGCCAAGCCTGCCTTTGGCAAAGTCCTGTTCAAAGGTGGCGGTGATGCAACCGCAGCTGGCCGTGCCGTCATGGAAACCGGCGAATTCGACTACGCCTGGAACCTGCAGCTGGCGCCCGACGTCATCGCCCAAATGGAAGCAGGCGGCAAAGGCAAGGCCATCGCAGGCTTTGGCCCGCTGGTCGAACGCATCATGCTGAACAACACCAACCCCGATCCGGCGCTTGGCCCGGACGAGCGTTCCGTTGTTCGCCCGCATCCCTTCCTGAGCGATCCGGCTGTCTACAAAGCCATGTCCATGGCCATCGACCGCCCGCTGCTGGTGGAAATCGGCTACGGCAAGGCTGGTAAAGTGACCTGTAACTGGGTTCCGGCCCCCGCAATCTACGCGGCCGACATCCCGGGCTGTGACGTCCAGGACATCGCTGGCGCCAACAAGATGCTGGACGATGCAGGCTACAAGGACACCAACGGTGACGGCGTTCGCGAGACCCCGGACGGCAAGCCGATGAAGATCCTGTACCAGACCTCGACCAACGCCGTGCGTCAGGACTTCCAGGCCCTGATCAAACAGTGGTGGAGCGAGATCGGTATCGAAACCGAGCTGCGCAACATCAACGCATCGGTCTTCTTCGGTGGTGACCCGGGCTCCCCGGATACCTTCCAGAAGTTCTATGCTGACGTGGAAATGTACGCCAACACCTTCAACGGCACCGACCCGCAGTCCTACTTCGGCAACGGTCTGTGCGACAAGGCACCGAGCCCGGCCTCCCAGTGGCAGGGTGAGAACATCTCCCGCTTCTGCGACGAAGAGTTCGACGCACTGCACGCAGAGCTGACCAAGACCGCAGACGCCGGTAAGCGCGCCGAGATCGGCCAGCAGCTGAATGCGATGATCGTGGAAAAAGGCGGTATGATTCCGCTGGTTCACCGTGGTCGTCTGTCCGGTCAGGCCAACTCCCTTGGTGGTCACGTCCTGAACGTCTGGGACAGCGAACTTTGGGACATCGCTGACTGGTATCGCGTCAAGTAAGCGACCTTCGGTCCCTCGAGGCCCCGGTTTTCAGCCGGGGCCTCTTGCCATTTCCGTCCTGATCCGCTTTAGCGCGCCGGACAACCAGAGCTTTGGTGGATGCTTCCGCCGCTCTGCCCTGACACAAACGAAAATCCAAAGGCGCCTCACTGATGCTGACCTTTACAATCAGGCGACTGATCCTGTCAGTCCCGACGTTGCTGTTTATCAGCCTCGTGATCTTCATGCTGCTCGAGCTCGCCCCGGGCGACCCGATGGCTCAGGTCCCGCTAACCGTACCCCCCGAAGTCAAAGAAAAGATGCGCGAGGCCCTGGGGCTTGGCCAGCCAGCCCATATCCGGTTCTGGAAATGGCTTGTGCAATTCTTCTGGATCGAACCTCAGGTTCTGATTGATCATTACTTTGGCACCAGTTTCTCCCAAGGCGATCTGCGCGTGATCTCCTGGCAGACCCGCTCTCCGGTGATGGACATCGTGATCCAGCGTATGCCGCAGACCCTGTGGGTTGTTGGCACCGCCTATGTGGTCGCCATTCTGATCGCCCTGCCAATCGGCATCTACTCGGCCTACCGCCAGTACAGCTGGTTCGACCAGATGGGGACATTCGTCTCGATGGTCGGTTTCTCGGTCCCGCCCTTCTTCTCGGGGGTGCTGGTGATCGTGATCTTCTCGGTGCAGCTTGGCTGGTTCCCGTCGATCTATGACACCACGCTGGTGGTCGACAGCTGGGACAGCTTTGTCAAACAGCTGCAGCAGATGATCATGCCTGTGATGGTGCTTGCCCTCCAGATCACCGCACAGCTCAGCCGCTTCATGCGCGCCTCGATGCTGGACAACCTCAACCAGGACTATGTGCGCACTGCCCGCGCCAAGGGTCTGAGCGAATATGTGGTTGTCATGGTCCATGTGCTGCGCAACTCGATGATCCCGGTGGTCACGGTGATTGCCCTTGGCATTCCGTCGATCTTTGGCGGCGCCATCATCACCGAACAGGTGTTCAAGGTGAACGGCATCGGCCAGCTCCTGATCGGCGCCATCCAGGCCAACGACCTGCCCATGGTGCAAACCCTGACCTTTATCTTTGCCGTTCTCATCGTGCTGTTCAATCTGATCGCCGATGTGCTTTACGGTATTCTTGACCCGAGGATTCGCTATGACTGATGCAGCCAAAGATAAGGCCGTACAGCATTCCAGCGTGCAGCAGGAATCCGACAAACCCGCCCGCAGCCAGTGGCGCGACATCTGGGATCAGTTCAAATCCCACCGTGGTGCCCTGTTTGGTGGCTGTCTGTTCCTGTTCATCTGTCTTGGGGTGATCGTCGGACCGTTCATCTACTGGAACGATGCGCAGTTCGTGCCCACGGGGCGCGACTTCATCAAGCTGCGCGACATGCGCCCGATCTATCACATGCTGTGGGATCCATCGGCCAAGATGGACTGGGCCTACCCGCTGGGCACCGACAACCTGGGCCGTGATACCCTGGCGCGCCTGATGTTCGGGGGCCGCGTGTCGCTGGCGGTTGGCATGGCCGCGATGATCCTGGCCTTGCTGCTGGGCTCACTGATTGGGGTGATCGCAGGCTACTTCAAAAAGCTCGACGGCCTTTTGATGCGTCTGACCGATCTGTTCCTGGCGCTGCCCCTGTTGCCGATGATCCTGGTGGCTGCGGTTCTGTTCCGTGAGGCGCTCTCGAAAAGCATCGGGCCCGAGGGCGGCGTCTTTGTCCTGATCGTCTGCCTCATCGGGATCACGTCCTGGATGCCCACGGCGCGGATCGTGCGCGGCGATGTGCTGGCGATCAAGGAGCGCGAGTTCGTTCTGGCGGCCCGCTCCATCGGCACCACCCCGCGCAGCATCATAACGCGTCACATCCTGCCCAACGTGCTGTCGCCCATCATGGTTTCGGCCACGCTGGGGATCGCCACCGCGATCATCACGGAATCGGCGCTGTCCTTCCTTGGCTTCGGCTTCCCGCCGGACTTCCCCACCTGGGGACGCCTGTTGAACGACGCTGTGGACCGTATGACGCTCTTCCCTGAGCGTGTTCTGTGGCCCGGTATCCTGATCTCGCTGACCGTGCTGAGCGTCAACTATTTGGGTGACGGCCTGCGTGATGCGCTGGATCCGCGAATCCGCGGACGCTGATCGGGTCAAACGCGACAAAACCCGCGCGACGCCCGCACATATTCAAATAAGAACATAGCCTCCGGCCGCCCCTCTCGGGCGGCCGGTTTGTTTTCACAGTGCTGCACCATCAAGACCGGCGTACCGACAAGAGGCGTGCAGATAGAACAGCGTTCCTTGAATGCCCTGCCAGATCAGTGCCGTTCCCCTTGTCCAAAGGATTGTTTCCCGCCATTTCGGGAAAAAGTTCCGATTTACCGATGGAGAACGTCATGTTCGAAACACTTGGTTTTGAAGAGACCACGGCCCGCGAGGCATCTGTTCTCTTTGCGCTTGGCATTGGCCTTGTCTTTGGCGTGCTGGCGCAGCTCACCAGCTTCTGCCTGCGCCGCACCATTACCGGCAGCGACCGCCGTCAGGCGGCCGGCGTCTGGGCCCTGGCCCTGGCCGTTGCGGTTCTGGGCACCCAAGGCGCCGTGTCGCAGGGCTGGATCAGCTTTGAGGATCACCGCCTGCTGGCCGCTGATCTACCGGTTCTGGCTGTGGTCGCCGGGGGGCTTATGTTCGGGGCAGGCATGATCCTCACCCGCGGCTGTGTCTCCCGGCTGATGGTCCTCAGCGGTACCGGCAACCTGCGTGCCCTGCTGGTGATCGCGGTCTTTGCCATCACAGCCCATGCCACGCTCAAAGGCGTTCTGGCGCCGCTGCGCACCTCCCTCGGGTCTGTCACGCTTCCTTTGGGCGAAGCCTCGTCCCTGGCCGCCTTGCCCGGCGGAGGCCTCGTCTGGGCCGCCCTCATTGCTGTTGCCGCCCTTGTCATCGCCCTGCGGTCAGGCAATCGCATCCCGAGCCTTGCGGGAGCAGCCGTCATCGGCCTTCTGGTTCCGCTGGCCTGGGTTGGAACGGGCTATGTGCTTTATGACGAATTCGACCCCATCGCCATGGAGAGCCTGTCCTTCACCGCGCCTTCGGCCGACTCGCTGTTCTACCTGGTGGCCTCCAGTGCGGTCTCCGGTAGCTTTGGGACCGGCCTGGTGGGCGGCGTGCTTGTCGGGGCGCTGATTGCGGCACTGGTCACCGGCCGGTTCCAGTGGCAAAGCTTTGAAAGCCCCGCTCAGACCGGGCGCTACCTTCTGGGCGCGGTGCTGATGGGCGTCGGCGGTGTGCTGGCCGGGGGCTGCACCGTTGGTGCTGGTCTGGCAGGCGTTCCGACCCTGGGCGTGGCTGCCATTCTGGCGCTCGCCTCAATCATCCTTGGTGGCGTCGTGACCCACGCAGCACTTAGTGCAGCCTCTTCCGGATCCGCCGCACAGCGAACCACACCAGCGCCACAACCGGCAGAGTGATCAGCCCTGTCATCATCCCCTTGCTGAGGCCAATTGGCCCGGCGAGGGGATAAAGCGCATAGGACGCCAGAGAGACCGCGTAGTAGCTGATCGCCACGACCGAGAGCCCCTCGACCGTATGCTGCAAGCGCAAGGCGGTATCTGCGCGGCGATCCATGCTCTCCAAAAGCGCCTGGTTCTGCGCACTGCGCTCCACATCCACTCGCGTTCTCAGCAACTCCCCTGCCCTGCGCGCCCGATCTGCCAAGGTCGCGAGGCGCTTCTCCGTTGACTTCACCGTGCGCATGGCCGGTTCATAGCGGCGCAGCATGAACTCCGAAAAGGTCTGATAGCCCTCAAGCCGGTCCTCCCTGAGGAGGCTGATACGCTGGTTGACAAGGGCTTCATAGGCGCCCGTTGCCCCAAAGCGAAAGGCCGCGCGGGCCGCCATCGCCTCCAGCTCGGCTGAGACCGTCAGCAGGTGTGACAGGGTCTGCTCTGCCGGAACGCTGCTGCCGGTCATCTCAACCATGATTTCACTCAGGTGCGTATCCAGCCCGCCAATGGTGGGTGACAGGCTGCGCGCACGGGAAAAGCCCAGCATCGACATGGCGCGGTAAGTCTCGATCTCGCACAGGCGCTGCACGATACGGCCAATGCGGCGACTGCCGGTTTCCCGGTTCACGAAAGCGGCAAAGCGCATGTGACCCGCGGGATCGATCCGAAAATCCCCAGCCACAACCGCATTGTCATCCAGCACACGGGACACCGCCATGCTTTCGGGGACCAGCCAGTCCTGCAGCGATGCCTTTATCTGGCTGCTGTCGTCAGGGCGCGGCAGGACACGCACCATCAGCGATGTGATCCTCTGGCCTGGGGCCTGCTCCAACCAGTCTGTCGGGAAAACCTCGAAATCGATTGGATCAAAGGCGCGCTGACTGACCCCATCGCTATAGAGCGTGTAGCTGACGAATTCGGTGTGCTGCTCCCATTTCAGCATGTGCCGCCCCAGCTGGGCTGAATGATGCGTGGCGCCTGGTTTTGGATGCGCAGCACCATGACGGTCAAGAAGGTCCACCAAATGGGCAATATCGAAGCTTCGATCCCGATGCACCGCCTCTTCGGGCTGCTTGATCGCCAAGTAGACCACAGTGCTGGGACAGGTCATCGTCGGAAAGGGGCGGGCGTGCAGCTCATTGGCAAGCTGGTAGCGCAGCGGGTGATCTTGGATCGGCGGCATCGCAAGGCTCCATGGAGGACCTATTGACCATAGACAATGCCACGACATCTGTAAAGAACATCATTAATTCAATAACTTACATGAATACAACAGTATACAGGACAGCGAAAGACAGCGCCAAGATGCAAAAAAAGGCGCCCCCAAAAGGAGCGCCCTTGGTTTGATTTCAGGTCGCCAAGATCAGCTGATCTTGGTCAGAAGATCGTCCAGCGATTTCTTGGCGTCACCATAGAACATGCGCGTGTTCTCTTTGTAGAACAGCGGGTTCTCGATGCCGGAGTAGCCGGTGCCCTGACCGCGCTTGGAGACGAAGACCTGCTTGGCCTTCCAGCATTCCAGCACCGGCATGCCGGCGATGGGGCTGTTGGGATCTTCCTGCGCGGCCGGGTTCACGATGTCGTTGGAGCCAATGACGATGGCAACATCGGTGTCCGGGAAGTCCTCGTTGATCTCGTCCATTTCCATGACGATGTCATAAGGCACCTTGGCTTCGGCCAAGAGAACGTTCATGTGGCCCGGCAGACGCCCCGCAACCGGGTGGATCGCAAACCGCACCTCTTTGCCCTTGGCACGAAGACGGCGGGTCAGTTCGGCCACATTGGCCTGTGCCTGCGCCACGGCCATGCCGTAGCCGGGGATGATGATGATGCTGTCCGCTTCGTCGAGTGCGGTCGCAACGCCATCGGCGTCGATTGCCACCTGTTCGCCCTCGACCTCCATCGCCGGCCCCGATGTGCCGCCAAAGCCGCCCAGGATCACCGAGATGAAAGAGCGGTTCATCGCCTTGCACATGATGTAGGACAGGATCGCCCCAGAGGAGCCAACCAGCGCACCGACAACGATCAGAAGGTCGTTGCCCAAGGAGAAACCGATCGCCGCAGCAGCCCAGCCCGAGTAGCTGTTCAACATCGACACAACCACCGGCATGTCGGCGCCGCCGATGCCCATGATCAGATGATAGCCAATGAACAGCGCCGCAAGGGTCAGGATCAGCAGCGGCAAGAGCGAGCCGGAGGAGAGATACCAGATCAGGCAGAGCACCGAGAGGCCCGCCGCCCCTGCATTGAGCATATGACCGCCCGGCAGTTTGGTCGCAGCCGAGGTCACCCGGCCCGAAAGCTTGCCATAGGCAATCACGGAACCGGTGAAGGTCACAGCACCGATCCAGATACCCAGCGAGGCTTCAACGCGCAGGATATTGATCTCAACCGCATCCTTTTTGGCCAAAAGGGCTGCAAAACCCTCCAGCGTCTTCTTAGCGGCCTCATCCATGGCCATGACGTTTCCGAGTTCGAAATGGGCGTTATAGCCCACGAACACAGCGGCAAGGCCGACCAGCGCATGCATCCCGGCGACAAGTTCCGGCATCTGGGTCATCTCGACCTTGCTGGCCAGTTGATAGCCAATGAGACCACCGGCGGCGATCAGCACCAGGGACAACAGCCAAAAGCCGGAGCCCGGCCCGATAAGGGTTGCAAAGACGGCAATCGCCATGCCGACAATACCGTACCAGACCGCACGCTTTGCGCTTTCCTGCCCAGAAAGGCCGCCCAGCGAAAGGATAAAGAGCACAGCTGCGACCACATAGGCCGCTGTCGTAAATCCGTATTCCATCTACCTGTACTCCTTAGGATTTCTGGAACATGGCGAGCATGCGCCGTGTCACGAGGAAGCCGCCGAAAATATTGATCCCGGCCATAAAGACCGAAAGTGCCGCCAGCAGGATCACCAGGAACGAGCCAGAGCCGATCTGCATCAGCGCGCCCAGAATGATGATCGAGGAGATCGCATTGGTCACCGCCATCAGCGGTGTGTGCAGGCTGTGTGCCACGCCCCAGATCACCTGGAAGCCGACAAAGACCGATAGCACAAAGACGATGAAGTGCTGCATGAAGCTGGCCGGAGCGACAAGCCCCACGCCCAAAAGCAGCACCGCGCCAACCGCAAGCAGGGTCACCTGTTGCTTGGTCTGCGCCTTGAAGGCGGCGATTTCCTGTGCGCGCTTTTCTTCTGGTGTCAGCTCTTTGGGCGCATCCGGTTTCTTCTGCGCGGCAATGGCCTGAACCTTTGGCGGCGGCGGCGGGAAGGTGATTTCCTTTTCAAAGGTGACCGTCGCACCGCGGATCACGTCATCTTCCATGTTGTGCACGATCTGACCATCCTTTTCAGGGGTCAGGTCGGTCATCATGTGACGGATGTTGGTGGCATAAAGCGTCGAGGACTGCGCGGCCATGCGGCTTGGGAAGTCGGTGTAGCCGATAATGGTCACGCCATTGTCGGTGACGACTTTCTCGTCCATCACAGTGCCTTCGACGTTGCCGCCTTTTTCGGCTGCAAGGTCAACAATCACAGAACCCGGCTTCATCGCCGCAACCATGTCCTCAAGCCACAGCTTGGGCGCTTCGCGGTTGGGGATCAGCGCGGTGGTGATCACGATGTCGACTTCAGGCGCCAGTTCGCGGAACTTGGCCAGCTGCGCTTCGCGGAACTCTGGGCTGGAAACAGACGCATAACCGCCAGTCGCCGCGCCGTCCTGCTGTTCTTCCTCGAAATCGAGGTAGACGAACTCAGCCCCCATGGATTCGACCTGCTCGGCCACTTCGGGGCGCACATCAAAGGCGTAAGTCACAGCGCCAAGGCTGGTGGAGGCACCGATGGCGGCAAGACCGGCAACCCCCGCGCCCACGACCAGAACCTTCGCCGGGGGCACCTTGCCCGCAGCGGTGATCTGACCGGTGAAGAAACGGCCAAAGTTGTTGCCCGCCTCGATCACGGCGCGGTAACCGGCGATATTGGCCATCGAGGACAGCGCGTCCATCTTCTGCGCGCGGGAAATACGCGGCACCATTTCCATGGCGATGACATTGGCGCCCTTGGAGCGGGCCAGCTCCAGCCCCTCTTCGTTGGCACCGGGATTGAAGAAGGAGATCAGCGTCTTGCCCGCTGTCATCCGCTTCAGCTCGGTCTCGGTCGGGATGCGCACCTTGGCGACGATGTCGCAGGCCTTCCACAGGGCTGCTGCCGTCTTGATGATCTCGACGCCTGCCTCCTCATAGGCGGCATCGCTGAATCCGGCCAACTGACCTGCTCCGCTTTCGATGGCGCAGTCATAGCCCAGCTTTTGCAGCTGCCTGGCCGAATCCGGCGTCATCGCAACGCGCGCCTCGCCCTTCATTATTTCTTTTGGTGTACCTATTTTCACCTTGTCGGTCCCCCTCGTCTTGCCCGTGCCAGCAAAGCACCGGGTACGGATCGCAAATATTTTGATTATCCTGCGCAATATTTTTGCGCAAGCGTTTCGCCGCGTCGCCGCATCATTTTGCCGCGCCGCCGCATGAAGTCTAGACCCAGCGGCGTACCTTCCCTTCGTATCGCGCCCAATCCTGCCGGAAGGTCCGGCGCATCCGGTTTTCCTCTGGTTCGATGAACCTGCGTTCCAGGATCCAGACAAAGATCGGCACCAGCGGCAAGGACAACACGGCGTCAAACCTGAGGATCAGCCCAGTCAAAACCAGAACGTCGCCGAGATAGATCGGATTGCGGCTGCGGCTGAAGATCCCTGATTGCACAAGTCGGCTGGGTGTCTGATGCGGAATGATCGTGGTGTGCTGGCGGCGCATTTCGACAACCGCAAGCAGCATAAGCAAGATGCCGCCCCCGACCAAGAGCCCCCCAACAAAGTCCGCCCAGGGGCCGCCAAAGCCAAGACCATAGGTCAAATGGCTGGCCTGCAGCCACGCCAGCACGACGCAGGCCAAAAGCCAAACGGGAGGAAGATCAATCCAGCGCATCACGCCCGTACCGTCACCACATAAGGAAGGAAATACAAGATCATCCGGCGCAAACTCTCCTTATCCGGCCAATGGGTCCAGCGATTTGCACAAATCGGCAAACAGAAAAGGACAGAATGTCCAAAATGACCCCAAAACGGCGATTCTGTTCCGGGATGCGGCACGATCCTGCACAATTCTACGGGTTTTCCTACGTATACTTTGGCATGCAAATGAGGCGCACCCTATTCCCACTCCATTTCCTCGAACACACGCCCTGCGTTCTTTGTCGCCAATTCCTCAAAGGTATCAAGGCCCTTCCAGCGCTCCTGATCCACGTAATAGGCGCCTGCAAGGTCTCCGCCCTCTTCGATATGGGCGCCGATCTTTTCACGCAGATCCTTGAGGTAATCATAGGTGTAGCGCCGCACCTGGGCGAGGTTGGTCGGGTGGCCGTGCCCGGGGATCACATAGGTGGGGTTCAAAGGCTCCATCTTCTCTTCCCAGGTTTCCAGCCAGCAGGAGGTGCAGATCCCCTCAAAGATCGGCAGCATGCGCTCGTGAAAAGCGATGTCACCGGCGATCAGCATGTTCCACTGGGGCAGCCACACCTGGGTGTCCCCCGGATCGTGGGCTGGACCCATGTGCATCACCTCGATCTGCACGCCGCCCAAGGTGCGACTATAGCTGTCCTCAAAGCTAAGGTTGGGTGTCACGATGCGGGTGCCTTCCGCCTTGTCGCGGTTGTAGCGCTCCATGCCTTGCAGGATGAAATCCGCCTCTTCCGTGAAGGCCTCAATCGCGTCCACATGAGCGAGAATATCAACGCCCTGATCCACCCAGTAGGAATTGCCCAGCATGGCGTGGCCCTGACCGTTCTCGTTGATCACCAGCACCACTGGCTGATCTGTGACCGCCTTGATCTCCTCATGCAGGGCGGCCGCCAGACGGGCCGAAGCACCGCCATTGATCACAACAACACCCTCTTCGGTCACGATAAACGACAGGTTGTTGTTGTGGCCTGAATTCTCATAGGTGGGCGGCGCGGTGGCCCCGATGGCCGAAAAGACATGCGGGATGACTTCGACCGGTTTGGAATACAGCTCGGACTGCGGGTATTGGTCGGCAATATCTTCACTGGCAAATGCGACGCCTGCGCCTAGGCTGGCGGCCAGCAGGATGGTGAACAATGGCTTCATGGTGCCCTCCCAAAACAAGTGAGTAACAATTCACACCTTTGAATATGATTGTAAATGGGGAGTGCGAAAAACCTGCGCGCCCGTCGCGGCAAAGCCCCAAGTGACGGAACGGCTTTCTTGCCCCTTCCCGACGGGCCGCTAGGCTGGCGGCAACTCAGGGAGGACAACAGACATGACACTGCAGACAACCCAGACGCTGAAAGGCAAACACGCACTGGTCACGGGCGGCGGAACCGGCATTGGCCTTGCCATTGCCCGCGCACTGGCCGATCAGGGCGCTGAGGTCACCATCACCGGTCGGCGGCAGGAGGTGCTGGAAGAGGTTGCAACCAGGGGCCTGCACCCCATGGCCATGGATGTGCGGGACGAAGACGACATCATAGCCAAGATCGAAGCCGCAGTCGCCGCGCGCGGGCCGATCCAGATCTGTGTCGCCAATGCCGGCATCGCCGAGGGCAAGGCCGTGCACAAGACCTCGCTCGATTTCTGGCGCAATATGATGGCCACCAACCTCGATGGCGCCTTCCTGACCATCCGCGAAACGCTGAAATCCATGCGCACCACGGATTGGGGCCGGGTCATCACGGTTGCCTCTATCGCAGGGCTGCGCGGCCTCAAGGGCGGCGCCTGCTATTCAGCCAGCAAACACGGCATGATCGGCCTCACCCGTGCACTCAGCGAAGACTACATGGGCACGTCCTTTACCTTTAACGCGATCTGCCCTGGCTATGTGGACACGCCCATCGTGGAGCGCAACATCACCTCGATCTCAGAGCGCGCCGGTGTCAGCGAGGAAGAAGCGCTCAAGATGATGACCCATGCCAACCGCCACCAGCGACTGATCGAACCCGAAGAGGTCGCGGCCGCAGCCATGTGGCTGGTGGGTCCCGGCTCTCAATCCATCAATGGCCAGACCATCGAGATCGCAGGCGGCCAGACCTAAGGGTCATCTGAAAGATCCATCTAAAGCGCCGCCAGATTTCTGGCGGCGTTTTCCTTGGAACCATCCGCACAAAACACCTCTGGACAGATTTTTGAATATTGGATACAAAATACTTCAAGCATGAAACATCAGCGCGCTGCGCCTTGATTCTCCACATGAGGTTCCGATGAGTGATTTTGCCGCCACCAAGGCTCTGTTCGACCTGCCCGAGGGTGTGATCTACCTCGATGGCAACTCTCTGGGCCCGCTCCCCAAGGCCGCCACCACGCGTGTTTCGACCATGATGACCGAGGAATGGGGCAAGATGCTGATCACCGGCTGGAACAAGGCCGGATGGATGCAGAAGTCCACCGCTGTCGGCAACCGCATCGCGCGGCTGATCGGGGCTGAAGCGGATCATGTGATCATGGGCGACACCCTGTCGATCAAAGTCTACCAGGCCGTTGCCTCGGCGCTGGAGATGAGCAAGGGCCGCAAGGTGGTGCTGTCGGACAACGGCAACTTCCCGTCAGACCTCTATATCGTGCAGGGCCTGCTTAAATCCCTCGGCGAAGAGTATGAGCTGCGCGTCGTAGACCCTGAAGCCGTGGAAGAGAATATCACCGACGAGATCGCCGTTCTGATGCTGACCGAGGTGGACTATCGCACCGGGCGCAAACACGACATGAAAGCGCTCACCGCCAAGGCCCATGATGTGGGTGCGCTCACGGTCTGGGACCTTGCACATTCGGCCGGTGCACTGCCGGTGGATCTGGCAGGCTGCAAGGCCGATTTCGCCGTGGGCTGCACCTACAAATACCTCAACAGCGGCCCCGGTGGCCCGGCCTTCATCTATGTCGCGCCGCGCCATGCCGAAGTGGCTCGCCCGGCCCTGTCCGGCTGGCTGGGGCACGAGGCGCCCTTTGCCTTTGATCTGGACTACCGCCCGGGTCGCGGCATCGAACGGATGCGCGTTGGCACCCCCCCGGTGATCCAGCTGACCTCTCTGGAAGCCTCGATGGACATCTGGGACACGGTCGACATGCAGGCCCTGCGCGCCAAATCCATCGCGCTCTGTGATCTCTTCATCGCCGAGGTCGAAGCCGCCTGCCCCCAGCTGGAACTGGCCTCTCCTCGTGACGGCAACCAGCGCGGCAGCCAGGTCTCCTTCCGGTTCCACGAAGGCTATGCCGCCATGCAGGCCCTGATCGCGCGCGGCGTGATCGGCGACTTCCGCGCACCGGACATCATGCGGTTCGGCTTCACGCCCCTGTTCATCGACGAAGAAGACGTGCGCGGCGCTGTCGCCATTCTGAAAGACGTCATGGACAACGCTTTGTGGGACTGCGACGAGTACAAACAACGCGCCGCCGTGACCTGATATGAATGGCCTCGCCCATCATATCCCCCTTTGTCGGCCTGCGGGCTGGGTGGCGCTGTGGCGCCGCCTGGCGCAATCCGGGCGGCTAAACCGGAGGACGCTTTCCTTTCCCTGATGTATGCTACTCCAAGGAACAGGAAAGATCTGATGACCAAATGCCCAATCTCCACCCCCTTTGACCCGGCCGAGGACGGCGCCGAGATGTCCTTTGACGGGCGCATGTCCTATGGCGACTACCTGTCGCTGGGCACCATTCTTGCAGCGCAAAAGCCGCTGAGCGATGCCCATGACGAGATGCTCTTCATCATCCAGCACCAGACCAGCGAGCTGTGGATGCGCCTTGCCGTGCACGAGCTGAACGCCGCGCGCGATTGCCTTCTGGCAGGAGACTCCCGCCCCGCCTTCAAGATGCTGGCCCGCGTTGCGCGGATCTTCGAGCAGCTCAACTCCGCCTGGGACGTGCTGCGTACGATGACCCCCTCCGACTATACCCATTTCCGGGATTCGCTGGGGCAAAGCTCGGGCTTTCAGTCGCACCAGTACCGGCTGATCGAATTCATGCTGGGCAACCGAAACGCGGCCATGCTGCGCCCTCATGCCCATGATCCGGCGATCACCAAGCAGCTTGAGCATGAGCTGGCGCAGCCTTCTCTATACGATGTCGCCTTGCGCCTTCTTTCGAACAATGTAGAGGTGCCGACTAAGGTTCTTAGCCGCGATGTCTCGAAACCCTACCAAGCAAGCGATGCCGTGATGCAGGCATGGACCACGGTCTACGAGGCCCCCGAGACTCATTGGGAGCTGTACGAGCTGGCCGAAAAACTGGTCGACTTCGAGGATTACTTCCGCCGCTGGCGCTTCAACCACGTGACAACCGTGGAACGGGTCATCGGCTTCAAGCGCGGCACGGGTGGAACTGGCGGCGTCAGTTATCTGAAACGCATGCTGGATGTGGAGCTGTTCCCCGAACTCTGGCACCTGCGCACCGAACTCTGAGACAAGCACGCCGCATAGGTTGCGCTCCCGCCCGGCCTCGGATTTCTCGCGAAACCCTCGCCCCGTTGGGCCCGGCGCCGGGCCCAAGACTGCAAGCGCGCTCTGCCGCAGGCAGGGCATGCTTCAGGCGCGGGAGCTCACCCTTCTTTGCACCAGACATTGAAAATATGAAGCTCAGGCCTGCAAAGCCCGCGCCATAAGAGCGGCCAGTTGTGCCACCTTTGAGCGATAGCTCTCGTAACTCTCCGAAGTGTGCTTGATGCCCTTGAGCGCCGCGCAGATAACCTCGGCAGTCTCCCCGGCCTTCCCGACACCTTCGGGCAGAACACGCTTTTCCAGCCATTGCGCATAAACCCCGGCCAGAGCCGCTTCTCCCTCCTGAATGGCTTCCGACGCCACGCTAACGCTGGCCTCGAACAGCTCCATCCCATGGGCCGAGGACATCATCGCTTCCATAGTCTGCCCGCCATGCTCGGCAAAGGCCCGCCCGAGACGATCCACTAGGGATCCTTCTCGCTCCAGCGCCGCCTGAACGTCTTCTAGCGCTTGCGCATAGTAAGCCTCGACCAGCGCGGTGAAGATCGCCTCCTTGTTCCGAAAATGCAGATAGACCGCCGGGCGGGACATTCCCGCACCGCGCGCTATGTCGTCCATGGAGGTCTTGCGAAACCCGTAGGCCGAAAAGGCCTGCCAGGCGGACTGCAGAATGGTTTGCGTTTTGTGGTCGGGCGAATGGAGGTTCATGTCAAAGGCTACTGACATTTTCCATCTAATTTGTCAATTGACACTTTGACATTTTGAGGTCATTTTGTCAGAACATCCACAACCAAAGGTGAGCCCCATGCCAACCACGCTCAGGATCAATGGAACAGACCATGAGGTCGACCTGCCGCAGGATGTTCCCCTGCTTTGGGTCTTGCGTGACGAGATCGGCCTCACCGGCACCAAGTTTGGCTGCGGTGTCGCGGCTTGCGGCGCTTGCACCGTTCACATCGACGGGGAAGCAACCCGATCCTGCCAGGTTGCCCTTGGCGATGTCTGGGGGGAGGTGACCACCATCGAAGGCGTTGGCACCCCCGATGCCATGGCAGCAATCCAGCAGGCCTGGGTTGATCACCAGGTGGCCCAATGCGGCTATTGCCAGTCCGGCCAGATCATGCAGGCCGCCAGTCTGCTCAAGGAAAATCCCGCCCCCAGCGACAGCGACATCGACGACGCAATGCAGGGCAACCTCTGCCGCTGCGGCACCTATCCCCGCATGCGCGCCGCCATCCATGCGGCCGCCAAGATGATGCAGGAGGCTTGAGCCATGGCCAGCATCGGAAAATTCGCCCGCCGCAGCTTCCTGATCGGCTCTGCCGCGATCCTGGGCGGGGTCGCCTTTGGCACCTACAAATATCACCAGCCCGCGCCGAACCCGCTTTCCCCCAAGGACGGTCAGGCCGCGCTCAACCCGTTCGTGATGGTGGATCAATCCGGGGTGACCCTCGTGGCCCCACGCGCCGAAATGGGCCAGGGCGTCGAAACATCATGGGTTGCGCTCATCGCAGAGGAGCTGGACGTGCGCCCCGAGGCGGTCAAGGTGATCCAAGGCCCTGCCGCCAAGGCCTATTACAACAGCGCCATGATGGCCGAAGCCCTGCCCGGGCGCGGTTATAACGCAAGCAACTTCCAGCACTCGCTGGGGCAGATCGTTGGCCATATGTCCAAGTTTCTGGACCTGCAGGTCACCGGCGGCTCTTCCTCCATGAAAGACGGTTTCGAACGGATGCGGATGGCCGGGGCCACCGCGCGCGAAACCCTGAAAGAGGCCGCTGCGCAGCGCCTTGGCACCTCCCGCGCTTTGCTCAGCACCGAGGACGGCCATGTGATCGCCCCGGATGGCACGCGGATCGCCTACACCGATCTGGCACAGGCGGCCGCCGGAATCGCCCCGCAGGAGGCAGAGCTGCGCCCAGCCTCCCAGTGGAAATACGTCGGCAAGGACATGCCCCGCCTTGATATGGTGGCCAAGGTCACCGGCACCGCAGGCTTTGGTGTCGATGTTCGCCTGGAAGGCATGAAATTCGCCGCCATCCGGCAAAGCCCGCATTTTGGGGTCGGCAAGACCTCCTTTGATGCGAGCGCCGCAGAAAGCATGCCGGGCGTCGAAAAGGTGCTGGATCTGGGCGACGCGGTTGCTGTGGTCGCAACCAACACCTGGCTCGCTCAGCAGGCGGTGGATGCCATCGACATCACATGGGCGCCAGCCCCCTACCCCGAAACCACCGATGCCATCTTTGCCGAGATCGAAAAGGCCTTTGACGAGAGTCCAAATTCGACCATGCGCGATGATGGCGATGTCGACAGCCTCCCCGAAGGCGCCGAGGTAGTCGAGGCTGAATACCGCCTGCCGTACCTCGCCCACGCCACCATGGAGCCGATGAACGCCACCGCGCTTTACACCGGCGATGCCTTGCAGGTCTGGGCGCCCAACCAGGGGCCGACCGTGGTACAGAAATCTGCCGCCAAGATCGCGGGCCTGCCGAAAGAATCGGTCGAGGTTCATACCACCTACCTTGGCGGCGGCTTTGGTCGGCGGATCGAGATCGACTATGCCAATCGCGCCGTTCAGGTCGCCATGCAGATGCGTGGCACGCCGGTGCAACTCACCTGGAGCCGTGAGGAGGACATGACCCATGACTTCTACCGCCCCGGCGCCATTGCCCGCTACCGGGCCGCAGTGAAGGACGGCAAGGCGGTGATGGTACATGGCAAGATCGCCGCCCAGTCCACCACGGTGGAGGGCGCGGGCCGCATGCTGGGCCTGCCCATGTCGGGCCCGGACAAGGGGCATGTGGATGCGGCCTTTAATCAGCCGCTGGCGATCCCGAACTTCCGCGTTGAAGGCTATCTGGTGAAGCCGATGGTGCCAGTGGGCTTCTGGCGCTCAGTAGCGGCCTCCTTCAACGGGTTCTTCTCGGATACCATCCTGGATGAGATGGCCCATACGGCAGGCCGCGACCCGCTGGAGTTCCGACTGGAACTGGCCCGTGCAGAATGGGAGCCTGCGGCACAGGTGCTGGAGAAAGTGCGCGATATGTCCGGATGGACCGGCAAAACGCCCGAGGGCGTGGGGCGCGGCGTCGCGCTGGCCTATAGTTTCGGCACCCCCGTGGCCGAGGTGATCGAGGTGGTCGACGAGGACGGGCAGATCCGCATCAACAAGGCCTGGATCGCTGCTGACATTGGCTTTGCAGTTGACCCCCGCAACGTGGAAGCGCAGCTGTTCAGCGGCCTGGCCTATGGCCTGTCAGCGGCCTGTTTCGGTGAGATCACCTTTGAAGGCGGCGCGGTGGAGCAGCAGAACTTCCCCGATTACGAGGCGATGCGCATGCATACCATGCCAGCGGTCGAGGTTGCGGTGCTGCAGAACCAGACCCACATGGGCGGCGCCGGTGAGCCCGGCACGCCCCCGGCAGCCCCGGCACTGGCCAATGCGCTATTCGACCTCACCGGCAAACGCGCCCGCAGCCTGCCCCTGATGCATGAGTTCGATCTGCTGGTTTGATCCAGCGTGGCAAGAGCTGAAAAACGAGCCCGCTGCTGACCCGGCGGGCTTATTTGTTTGCTAGCCTCGTTGGTCTGCTATGCGGACAAAGCTGCCGTTTCCTGACTACACCAATTGTTCGTTCAATACTTCTTGGGCTAAGCCATCCACTCCGGCAAACTTTTCACCTTCGCTCGGGTTTTGAGCTAAACGCAATAGCTCACCTTGCAGATCGCGGATCACTTCTGGAGAGGATCGTGCGATCACAAGAACGATTATCGCCCATTTCCACTCTTGATCCTGTCCGGCCAGTATCTTCCTAATATGAGGCACAATTTCTGTTCCGGCGTATCGCAAGATAGATGCAATAGGCTCGGCCACTGGCCAGTTCGCGTCTTGAAGCCATTCCAGCAAATCTGGGATGGCCTCGTTGAGAGATGGAAAACCTATTTCCCTTGCCCGATCCGTGGCAGGCACATCATGTTTGTCTTTGGGAATGCAGTTTTGAATACTCATTTCTCGAAGCTAGCCATTTCACATGATGGCTACAATGGGCTTATTTTGTTGAAAAACTCTGCTTGCGTGAAGCCCTGAGCGCTGATTCAATTTCCACGTGGCAGGTGGAGGTGAGCGGCGATGATGGGTTCCCGACAGCAAGCGCAGAGCGCTCTGTTCTAC